>WLWD01000056.1_pt1 | contig 798823 bp, 565 predicted proteins | sample 6712731 | NCBI WGS metagenome assembly WLWD01 (sample SAMN12718690, study PRJNA576275) | sponge metagenome | isolation source: marine sponge | host: Mycale hentscheli | place: New Zealand: South Island, Marlborough, Capsize Point | collected 2014-11-01 | reverse complement strand
ACTGAACAAATATACACATTTACAACTTTATAATTGTAATTTATAGGTACTAAAGTTAATTGCAAACATCAAATTGAGTTATAGCTCATTTATTCTTCTGTTTAGTATAATTTGCATTTTTTATATTTATGTCTTCATTTTATGAAAGCATTTTGGCAATACTTGCCTACCATTATTTGTAATAACAGTATAGAACTTAAATAACTGTGTTTTACTCTAATTTGAATGAATATTCATTTAGTACACTACTTTGTTCTTTATTTTAAATAGATCGATTCATGACAACTAATGAAGGATATTCCATTATAAGTCATAATTCTCCCTTTTTAAAGCATTCTTTGTATTGTAGTTTTAAATGTGGTTTTAATATAACGATAGGAACCGGTAGTTGTGAGAATGAATGATTTGAAAAAATATTTCTCCCCTAATACAGACACAATTTATAGTGCATTGATTTTGGCAGTTGTTAGTAGGCCAACAAAAAATTTTAAAGGACATTGCCTTCGATATTGTAGCCTCAAAATGGTTCCCATTCTGGGGGTTCACTCCTTAGGACTTTTGACTATGTAGGGTCACAATGGGCTTTAACTATTTGTATTATGTATGTGTTTCAGAACTATTCAAGTGTCATGTCTGCATTTAGTTTTTGAATAGCAACAGTTAATACATTCTATCATTGCTCAAAAGCTTATATCACATAAAAACTTACGCATATGCTCTAAGGGTGGTTGTTCATTATCTATATAATTCAAAAATATTGTTGTATATAAAACAAAATAAATAAATTAATGATTATATTTTGCTAATAGTATCTGTATATATTTACTGATCACATACAAATTTAATACTTCTAAGTAAAAGGATGATCTTACTTGAAGTGTTGTGTAATTTTCTTTCATTATCTATTTATTAATAATGTGTAATAAATGTGTATTCTTAAAATTGGTATACATAAGTTGCAATTATATTTTTATAAATTTACCACAAATTTGCCTAGGAGTTATAGTTAGCTACATATAAACCACTGCTATAAGAAGTAAGCTTTCATGTATTTTAATACAGAACATGACACATTACTATACCATAATCAGGAAAGGCTATTAGTAGTAATCAGCCTAGCTTACTACTCACCAGATTTTATAGCTATTTTCAGTACTAATAGTACCTAAGTGGGTCAAAGGTGTGGGACCCACTATAAACTACCTGTCAGAGTGTTATAGTCAACTTTTCAAGTTGATTTATGAACCGTAATAATATACAAAATATGATTTCTAAACCATCCATTCCAATTATCAGAGTTGTATGGCAAGATTTGGTAAAATATATTATCATGGACACAAAATATCTTTCCATGTACTAACTCATGTAAGAATGTATAAATATATATTATGTGTATACATTGAGAAAACAACAAGTTGTACAAAGTTTATATGATAAACTACTTTGAAAAACATTATACAGCATAACAAGAGTTGATATTAATTCTTCTATTAAACCTAACCTTAGAGAACTCTTCAGCATGATCAAGTTTTAACTTTGGCTATTGACCATTGAATGCATTATTTTTATCACTGATGTTCTCAATGGTGTTCAAGTAAAAAGCAGTAAGTGTTGTGGAGGATAATACCTACCTTTTCAGTATAGTGTGTTTACTTGAATATAATGCTAAGTAGAAGAATGTTGTCAAAAATTCAGAACAATTGTGAACTAAAAATTGTATATCCTACAATTGTAATAAAAAGTAGCGTTTGTTTTTTTTACCACAAAACAAAATTGACAATAGAGCTCTTGTTTAGGCTAAGTATTTAGACTTACTTGAAGGTACATGTCCAAATTTGTTACCTATAATAATAATGCAGATAAATCAGATTTTTGTAATTGTACTTGTACCCAAAATTTAATCTTGAGTATAGTCAAAGTCATCAATTTTATCGTAAAAACTTTTATTTTTATTTCTAACTAGTTAAATACAGTTAATAATATACAATGCTTATATCCAAAGTTGGTGCTAATTTGACTAGCACATCCCTTTATAATTTATAATTAGTACATGAACACTATTTAGTTGTGCAGAACAATGAAAACAATGGTATAATATTTCTGCAACTACATGTACTTTTTTTGAGTTAATAATTACTTACTAGGAAATGTCAAGGTAGCAGAAGCCTCAAATATCAAATTATCTTTCTCTTCCATTTGACAACTGTAATTTCCATAATTTACTTCAGTTATATTAGAAATTGAAAGTCGACTAATTACAAAGGATTTGTTTTCATAATTCTCTAACTGTGTATTGGGTATCTTGTCAATAGGTAATGTGACCGACTTAAACTTCCATTTAATCTTCACAACAGTAGACCAACAAGTAAAATATACACTTTCTCCATAATTAGCAACTTGAAATCCTGGAAAGATTTTTTCTGACTTTTCAACTATTATACACAATTATTAAATAGACAGCCGTAGACATTGACTTTAATTTTTAAACATTACATTATTATAATATTGCATTTAAGTTACATGTTGTAGATTGTAGTTGTTTGTAATGCACACACTATTACTTTTACACAAACTGACTATAGGTCATAAATATGCATTTCTGTTGCCTCGTTTAGATTTACATTACAGACTAGTTCAAAATTTTCATCCTTGTATAATCCTTCTAATGTAAAACTTAATAACCTATAACTTTTAGTTTTGCTTGAGCATAGAAAATTCCTCCAGATTCTGCAGTTCCAGCACATTCATATACTCCTCTATTTTTTGCTGTGATATCTTGTATACACATAGTTCTTAAATAAAAATAGTTAATATTCTTAGGAAGGACAGAGTGATTTTCATAACTCCATTGGACACCAAATGTTGAAAGACATATAAAGCATGCATTTTCCTTAATTCGTTTATTCCACACAGAAGGAACAATTCTCTTGTTATCTGTAATAAGATTAAAATGGGAAAAGGTTAAGTATCTAAAACACAGGTTAATGTTGCCAAATCAATACAAGGGCTTAGGGAGCCAATTTGGAGTAGAAGGGCCCCCATAGAGCACCGAAAATTATTTGGGATTTACTGACTTTCAACAATGGATAACTATACACTTTACTGGACTTTCCATGCACCTGTCCTGAACAACTTAAGGACATGTGCAGAAAAGTTTACAGGAAAATTACCCTTGTTCTGACTTCAGGAATTATGAGATTTCTCACAAAATGTATAGGTCATTTCAGGTTGTCTGCAGTTACCCTGAAACAAGAAATTCATTTTTTCGTCCAATTTATCTAGACTACACCCATTATTTTTGACAATAAACTTTGCCAACTTGTGAGTTGGTCATCCAATAGCTGATACTACAGGTCTTAATGGAACATTCTCTTTATGTATTTTGGGAAGACCCTATATTTGAGATGGTGTAAAAATTTTGAGGAGATTATTGTAAGTCTTTGTTATCTTGCTACTTCACACATTTTTTTAAATTTTTGTTTTCAATTTTATTATACTTACTGTTTGAGACATATTTAGTATGTGAACCACACACTGGTGAGTGATTATATAGATAGTTTAACTATTATCTGATTTTGTATAAGTAATCCAGATATACCAGTTCAGAAAAACGGCTGGTATTATGGATTATTATTGTGCATGGTAAGCACATCTTCTTGTTTGCTATGTGGTACTAAAATATTTTGTTTTTCTCAGCTATGAATGTCTCACATATTTCAGTTAGCTACCTAATTAGGTATTTTATTTTATTTATCTACTTTAGAAAATGAGATAAGTAATTACATGACAGAAACTATTGCTGTTATAACAATTTTTTGTATGTGCTATGATTATTTGTTCATGTTTTATTAGTTCTGCACTATAGACCTTTTCCACGCAAACAAATACTAATAATTTTGTGAAAAAAAAGGTTGGCCAAAATGTGTAGTTTTTCATGTGTAGCTGTGAGGAACTATGTACTTTCTTTACTGATCTCTCAAGCAAAGTGTTTCGTCACATTTTCACCTATTTTTCCACATGTTGCCAAATCAAATTATCTTTCTTTAGAAGATGAGTTTTTATTTGTAATGATGCGCCTCCGACTAGGGCTGTCATTTGAAGATCTGGCTTTGAGCTTTAATTTATCTGCATCTACAGCATCACGAAATTCTCAAAAATGGCTGAAAGTTATATACTGGCGCTTGAAGTTTTTGATTAAGTCGCCTTCCAGGGATAATGTGAAGCAGAACATGCCACCAGCATTTAAGCAACTGTATCCAGACTGCATCTGTATACTCGATTGTTTGGAAATGCACATGAATACGCCTACAAATTTCCCAGCAAGAAGTGCCACATATTCAAACTACAAGAAACACAACACAGTGAAATTTCTTATAGCCATAACACCTTGTGGAAGCATTTCCTTCCTTTCCAGGTAGTGGATTTTTTAGTCTAATAGAACCTGGCAATACAATTTTAGCTGATTGTGGCTTTACTATAGCAGATGATTTGGCCATTCAGGGAGCAAAGCTAGATAAACCAGCATTCACCCGTGGAAAGAGTCAACTATCCCAGAGAGAAGTTGAATACTCAAAACAACTTTCTACAGTAAGAATTCATGTTGAAAGAGTGATTGGACAATTGAAGAAAAAATATAAAAATTTAAGTGGCCCACTCCCTGTGAAAATGTGACAGGATCTGAGAAAACAGCCCACTTCGCGCAAAACATGAAATTGAGATACAGGCAAAAAGATCGAGTTGGGCATAGTAATTGGAAATTTTTTTAATTTGTTCATACCAATCTAAAACCCTTTGCCTACCTTATGACAAAATTTGAAGTGTCACCGACAAGTATTTCATGGCGAGCGCGTCGTTAGAAATGCCGCACTCCTTTCTCTTGCAGTCTTTCAAAAGCGTTTTTCTCAATTTTTCCGAAATAGCGTGGTAGAAATAGGCGAAACTTTAACGGCTCATAACTCGAAAACTACTGATAGCCTGCTAATTATTTATGGCTCATTTTGAAGCTAATTTTAAGGAGTACATAGCAAATACAAAAATAAAATTTTGATGGAGTGCTCCAAGTGGGCTGTTTTCTCAGATCCTGTCACAAATGTTAAAGCATGCCAGTGACAAAGACATATCAAACATTGATAAAATAATTACAGTGTGTGCTGTATTTGTTAATCTTTGTAATTCAATTGAGTAATTATTTAACTTCATGTTTAACACACCATTGAATGAGTGTTTAACACCTTTTAAATGAATAATGAAATTATAGATCAACAATATTTAACATGTACAGATAGTGTCAATTCATGGACAAAGGACTATTTTTTCTTAGTACATTCAGGACAAAACCATTCATTTTCACCTGGATCAAAATCGGGTGGTAGATTTAAGCATTTGAAGTGGAACCAAAAAAAATCACAAGATGATGAATCACAAGCAATCATTCGCCCAGATTCTCCTTGGCGACAGTAGCAAAACACTTCAGTAGCTGATACCTGACCAACTTTACCATCACAAAGCACCTCAGGAGGAAAAAGTTATCCAACTTTGGCATCATAGTGCTGACAAAATCAAAATCATAATAAATTCTTTCTATGTGCAATCCTTGTGTAGTCCAGCATACAAAATCACAATAGTTATAATCAAGCTACTCTCCGCCGTCATCCAGGTATAAACTTCTTTCCCACCAATGGGCGTGGTAGAATCGCTTCCTGTTACTCGCGCAAGATCGTACACAAAAATTACTTATATTGATTTGCGTGGAAAAGGTCTATAGTATGTCCAAGTTGAGTTGGGCGGTAAAAACAGTTAATAACTTTTGAATGGAAGTAGCTACGCTTGCGTGGTTTGTAGCGGTCCAGAAAATTCCCTTTAAAAACTTCAGTCCCTTTAATAACTACAGAGCCTGATGGTAAGTCCACTTTCAAAACTCAATAGAAAACCACAGGTTTACCGCGCTAACCGCGGCAGGATTTAGTCACGTGCTCAAACCGGGCCAACCGCGCGGCAGTACCCCAGAGACAATTGTACACAAAAAGCAGTCGTAGTTTGGTGACTTCGTTTCTACCCTTCTGCTTGACATTCTGGTTCATTTTAGGCTCAGGACTTCAAGGCTACTTAAGAAGAGCAAGCTACAGTGTGAAGTACGTTTGTAACGGGTTGTTTGTCCACTCAGATTTTCTTACCAGTTTAAACAGGGCCTATTTATTTAGAAACTCCGCCAATTTACTGTTTGCTGACCAAGATAATAAGATATATAATTCATCATAGACTCTATATTCCACTATATATGCTTTAGCTATCCATTACTCTTCATATCTATGTAGGCACAGTTCTCTGTGGTTATGGGGATGCTATTGACCACCCTCCAAATTCAACTGCTGCTTGTAGCTACCACAATTTCATGTCATCATAAAGTTACATAACATATATTGTATATGTCATCATAAAATTATATTAATATATGTCAATTTTTTGTATAATTAAAAAAAAATTGAAATTTAACAAGTAGATAGAAAATATAGTAAAAACATGAATAAAATCATATGAATGATTCAGTGTTAAGGACACAGTAATACTGGAATGTGTGTGGCCATAGCTAAAGGTGTAGGTTATGTACTAGATTCTTCACATTACCGTTGAGTACTTCAGAAGTTCGTCTCACTAAGAAAGTAAGAATAGAGTTTAAATACGCTCTAAGCACACAGCAATCAGACTTACTTAAGGAGGGGTTCAGCGCAATCCAGATCACCCTACCCGAACGATAAACTACGTTGATTATTTATAACGGGGCACATCTTGTATATAGCAGTGGAAAAAAACTGCCAAGGTGTCTTTTTCATTTCAACTAGTAAGCTTACAGTAATAATGCTCACCCTAGACTAGCCCCGTTTTTACTATGGGTGTCGACGTTTTCGCGCGCGTTTGAGCTACTACTGTGACCTTAATTGGTTTTTGGTTTAGCCTAGTGCCTCTTTTGCCATGTCTGTGGTCGTACCAACTCAAGGTGGACAAACTATAGTACAATACAACAATCAGCTATTGCCACAGAGCTAGGTTGGAAGCACCTACATGTACCTACTTGATACTCTTTGTAGACTTAATATCGTGCGCTGTTACAAAATAATCGACCATTATTTGCACATACACATCGATAGTGGCTGGGATAGAGTTATTGTATTAAAAATAAGCATACTTATACTTCTTCCAAAAACTAAGAGAACTTCAAATCTTGATAATGCTACCCCTAATTTTAGACAATTTTATTTAAATCATTACCTTATAATAGCAAACTCAGAGTTTTTTATTCAAAACAGAGCATCAGTAATGAGAGCTTGGTGAAACAAAATAATGGAGGGAAAAGAGAGGGGGGGAGGGGAGTAGTTAGGGTGATAATCAACAGCTGATCCATGGAGGCAACATGACTGGTTATAAGAGCTAAAATTTGTATTTCAACTGCCACTCATTTGCTTAAGTATTCTCCTGACTCCAATGCTGTAAATGTGTAATGGGTTCAGCAACAAGTATCAACTCTACGCTGCAACCAATTATTGAAGAACTGAAAAAGAAAAAATATCCTCAGTACCATACAAGTGTGATGATGGCTACACCAGAGGAAGGTAGCTCTAAGAACCTGTAAAAGTGGTGAGCTTGCTGGTTGCTATGAGTTATGCAATACAGCATGAAATAACAACCATGAAATATAGCAGGTTATTTCACAGATAACGTAGCAAAAAAGTATCATTGTGAAGATATCTAGGGTGGAATAAGTATAATATATCTCATATTAGGACCACCATTTTGTATTTATAGTGAAGTTGTTTAACATTATTTCCTCAGTGTGCCACAGCCAGTGCAATATATACATTTCCTTACCATATACTTTCAACAATGCCCTAGCAATAAATGTTTTCTGTGTCTGTATATCTCGTCCATAACAGTAGTATTCTCCAGTGGATAAATAGGTTACATTGTGTATAGTAAAATTGTCTGAAAATTTTAATATTGGCTTGTCTGTCATAGAAGTAAACCACATCATACTACTTGTAATTCCATTGCAATTAAAGTTGGCTAATTGTCCTTTATATACACTATTAATAGTAGGTGATATCATAGTATTCTTTTCCACTAAAGAACAAATAAGAACTATAATAATATCATAGCAATGTTTTCCTGGGGGGATGTAATAAATGTGTATATAAATTGTGGTACAATATTATTTTGGTTAGTGCCTATCAGCACTTACAGGAGCTCCCAAAATTAATGATAAGAGCTGCACCTTGCATAACTTGGTGCTAATCAGTTTTTGATTGCTAGGGCTACCTAACTTATTGTTTAATGTTTGTATGTCTATGACAATGGCTAGCAGTGGACTTTGAAGAGTACTGATAATGGAATAACTATTTAAAAACAACAGAAGTTGGTACTTTTTCTGGCTACAAGTTTCTAGCACTTAACTAACAACTCCTCCTTCTGTACTACTGCCAGTATTCTGATTTCTCCCCCACTGTTACATACAGTGCTACCAGCTTCTAGAGTAGAATTTGGTTTTTGTTGTTTATTTCTGAATGTTTTATCTTCCAAAGTACAGGTTTCACTGGCTCCCAATATACATGAAAATTTCATACTAATCACATAAGTGGTATTAATGTTTTTCCCACCACATCATCTACTTCATTTACAAGGTGTGAATTAAGGGTGGCCACACACTTCCCAAGCAATTTTTTTTGCTGTTGGTTGCTATGCATACTATTATATACTTACAGGGCTTCTTCACTACAGCACAAGGACAAAGTTCCTGCCCACAGGTGCCATTCACTAATTTTGGAACAATGTGATTTGGTGTTTACTAGCCTTGCCCTTACTCGAGACAACCAGTTCTATTTCATTTCAATATTACTGTAGGATTAATCCAACTATTTTCTTTTATATTGAAAACTTCAAGTTGCTGTTTTTGTTGTTGTTTTTTTTTTGGGGGGGGGGGGGGGGGGTTTAACATTGTAAAAAAAGTATAGGTGAGCAGAGTGGAGTTCCAGACAATGCCAGGGGTAACACAATTGAAAATTGGGGATATTTGTTTGTGCATGCATGTATGGACATTATGTATGCCATATTCTACTTCAACCTAAGGTATTTTTGTGTTAGCTCCATGTTCGACCAGGTCCCAAACTTCACTAAACTGAATACTCACGTTTAGCAATCATTACCAGATCATTACCCGTATCTCCTAGAAATAAAATTATTTACCGCTTTGAATTATTTGGCAAAAACTTACTGGAGCTCTACTTCTATTTGAGTTAGTGGCAGTGGTAAATTAAGTTATTTGTCATAGTTATAAGCCATGCCAACAGTATTTACTTCAAAATTCATTGTCCACTGAACTAAACAGGAGGTAAGTCTTACTCACTTCTAGTGAGGTTGTAGTAGCCACGAAACAACACAGCCCACGCTACTATTGAACAGAAGCACTAGCAGCTCTTAGCACCTACTTAGTATTAGGCAGGGGTTTATCCAAAATAAGTCGAACCACCAGCAATGGAAACTTTAAGGGTGGAGACCCATCTGGCCCACACAATTTATTAGTGTATTTGTTTGCAACTAACTTTTAAATACGAAATTTTGCAACAATAGACGATATGCGTGCTGACCGGTGAACAACTGATCAAGCTGCACTACAGGCTTCATGTCGCGCCGCCAGTGCTGCGTTTGGGGCTGCTCCAATAGGAAGGGTAGATGTCATGAAAATATTAAAGGGGAAAAATATGTGGGTGCCTTGATCTTCGTTCTACTGACTGCCCTAGGTCGAAAGAACTGCTCACACTTCATTACATCAATAAAATGCCAGATCAAGTGAAGAAGCTCACAGTTAGCAAAATAAATAAGACCAGAAAGTCTGCAAAAGGTAGGTTGTGGGTACCCTCTGAAGAATCATGCATTATGAACAATTTAAAGGGCCTAGTAGATAGAAAAATGATGTGGTACCTCGACACTTTAAACGACCTCATGAGTTTGTGAATGAAAAATCTGCTGAAAGAAGGGTATTGGTTCGAAATGATGTTAGCGCTATTGATCAAGCCAGTGGTAGTGGTGAGGGCATACCTTCTAATGCAAATTTAACGAGTGATGCCTCCACACAGTGCAATGATACAGAAGTTAGTTGCTTGAAAGAAGAAAATCTACAATTATCTAATCAAATTCATCATTTACAAAATACTCTCCAAAGACTTGATCCAGCACTCTTGTCTAGTTCACAGCTGCATATGTACACTGGCTTGAAGACTTCTGAATTTAAGTGTTTGGTTTCTTGGCTATGTGACACTTCAATGGGTAGGAGATCACACTCACCTGATGATCCAGCCACACTTACATATTCACAGAAACTTCTTATGGTGCTTATGAGACAGAATCTGACTCAAGAGGATTTAGCATGCCGTTTTTCCATTGACCAATCAAGTTGTCTCAAGAATAAGTAACCATTGGATACCTATTATAGCTGTGGTTAGTGGCCCCAGACAACAATTGGACCTAATTCTTATAATTTTCTTCCCAATTCTGTTGCTATCATTGATGGGACAGAAATATTCATTCAACGACCAAGCAACTTATCAACTAAAATATCTGCTTACAGTGATTATAAAAGTCATACCACCATGAAATATTTGGTGGCAATTGATACATTTACCTGGGTTTTCGTGTTTGTATCACCAGGATTTTCAGGAAATTGTAGTGACAGATTCACAATAGAATATAGTGGAATTTTGGATCTTCTGAAGACTGGTCAGCGAATATTGGCTGATAAAGGGTATACAGCAGTGATCTCTTTGCACACAAAAATTATTTTTTGACAATTCCATCATTCTTAACTGGAGGAAAGTTTAGTGGACATGAGGCACTTGAATCAAGGGCTATTGCAAGTGTCAGAATACGAGTGGAAAATTCCATTATGTACACCCTAACACTGCTGCTATTCAATGGGGGCAAAAACATGAAAATGATGCTTTGAAAGCTTATGAAGACAAATTGAATGTTGAAGTTGATGTCTGTGGTATATTTTTGAGCACACATTTTCCATTTCTCGGTGCAACTCCTGATGGACTTCTGTATACTGGCACAGGTATGGGAAAGTTTGCTATTGTAGAAGTTAAGTGCCCATACTAACATTGTAATTCTACTATACTTGATGCTTGTAAAGACTCTCAGTTTTGTCTTGAACTTGACAGTTCAAATCAGCCAAAATTAAAAAGAAATCATGACTACTATTATCAGATTTTAGGACAACTAGGAATTAGTGGTGGTGAATATTGTGACTTCGTTGTTTGGACACTTGTTGATGTTTATATTGAAAGAGTATATTTGGATTCAACAGTGTGGCAAGAGATGACTGTAAAACTTACCAAATATTACAAGACTGAATTGGGTCCAGAAAATATTCATAGATTGATGGAATCATAACATTATAGACATAATTAATCACTTATCAGTCTGTTCATTAAATTGCATAATGCACATGTAACTATAACCATATCATCAACAATTTTTTTATTCAATCGATTGCATAAAGTGCCAGAAAAAATTCGGTAATCCTTCAGCCTTTCAGTCTCCAAGAATAATCTTATTTAGAGAAGGTGGGTATAACACACGAAAATTTCTGTTACAGACTCACCCAAAATTGCTTGCAGTAATACGCCATTGCCGTACATCCATCCACAAGGTGTTGTCATGTTGTCCAATGGTCTTTAACTGAAGAAGTTCAGCTTTTTCAGATGACATACAGAGAGCATCAAAAAGATCATCCACAGTAGGCTCCTGTAATGAGCATATAGCAGTCAATTTACTGAAAGGATCATAATTATTGCTCAAATTCTGATCAATAGTTTTGGAAGAAGCTTCTCTCTCTTTTTCACCTTCAAAGAAATCCATAACTAGAACCAGCAGTTGCTAAACTGTCAAGAAAAGTACTTACTGGGGGTTTTAAACCAGTATATGGAAAATGACCTTCTGAAGAAGCTATACCAAAATCAAGCTCACTTGCCAATACTGCTGGCGCTTTTGCCCCTGTGATGGTTTAGACCAGGCACATCTAATGCTTGTGCAAGCTGTAGCTGTCACTTCCGCTAAAGTTAATAGCATTGCAGATATATGAACACAACTTTGACTGGCACCAGCAGCACAAAAACAATTTCCTCCAGTGGGTCTCATAGCTTTTATATCAACCATAATAAACAAAAAATAGAATGGTGGCTTACTTCTCATTGTAGGCAGGCATTTTCCTCTCATATAAATGACATCGTTATGTGCATACATTTCTATGTCATATACATGCCCACACTGACACAGACGCACTCCAGTTTGATAGTTTTTGGTATATCCTCCAGGTAGTCCAGCTTCTTAACCAAAGGAAAGTTCTCTTTGCTCCATGGACCTTTAGGAATACTGTCAAAGCTAGGTGGGACACTGCCACTGCTGTGAAACTGCTGAAAGTCTTAGCATTCAATTCTTCTTCATAGAACAAGATATCCACACAATATTTTACTAGCTTGATAAGCTCAGACTTGACGCCAGTTGGTTCCAGTTATTGATTTCCATGAAATGTCGATTTTGCTGAATATTGATTCGTAACGATTAGTTTCTGCAACTTCTCCCCCTGAAAATGGGACCCCCTTGCACAATTTGATGGTAAAGGAAATCTTACAAGCAGTGATGATTTCAAAAAAGAGCACCGGTGTAAATTAAAAAAAATGAAATACACTAATGATAAGGTTTGGTTATGACTTTAGAAATTGTTCGGGCTTATTCCCTATGTTGATTACAGCTGGTTGCAATAATTGGGAGGGGGTAGTTCAACATAAGATTGGGACATGTCGTTAAATAGAGCTAATGGGCACTGCCAGTAGCAACCACAACAAAACGAACTGAAGTAATTGTGGAGCAGCTCAGTTTGAAAAAAAAGGTTGGGAATAGTCCGAAATGGTAGATGTTACGATGGAGTAGGTCAAGGTTGCGACTAGACTTGTGCTGCTCCAATATCTTCACAGGTACTGCCTCGTTCCAGTTCACTTACCCCAGCAAGTATAACGGTACTACTATGATATTCGGAATGACTGCTTCAGAATAACGCACTACTGCTGGTAGTTCTAGTGGGCCAGCAGCGTGTGATCAGGGTGCAAATAGAAGGCTAAATTGAGATCCCACACCACTGTAGGGTATAACACTAAATGGTGGTGGGCATCCTTAAGCCACTGCAAGTGGGCTGGGCCCCAGGGTTATATTTATAAACTGTTGGCCAAGCCCTAGCTATAGCCTGGAAGCTTCACCAGGCCTTGTTATGCAAATCAGGTATTCCCAGCTGCATCTGAGTTGCTACCTCCATTACCCTTAAATATCCCTAAATGGTGGAGACACGCTAAAATTGCAGGAGTTAGGTGTTGCTGCCGTTTTTTCCTATCATTATTGGGGCAACTGTTAATTTTACAGAGTTTACTGGCAAGACCTACTAATTCTTAATAAGTGAGTGAAAACATCAGGAATCAATCAGTACCAGTGCTTTAAAAGAAATAAGACTTATAAGAAATAGGAATAGCATTTTGTTGTAATTAATAATCTTTGATTTGTCTCCTTTCTGCTCAGTAAATTTATCTTGCCCCTCCCAGCTACTAAAATACCTTCATTTTACCTCCAACTAATAATTGTGAAACCGCTTCAAAAGAATCTTTATGTCCCAAGCACGTGTAGTTTCCACTATTATTTAGCTTGATTTTCTTGAGTCTGAGTATATTCTTTTTAACCATTTTTTTGGATAGTAATTTTCCCTTGGGCGATAAGAATTTTACTGGGTTTGGACTAAAGCACTGAATCTCAACATCTGAATTAACATACGCAATTTGAATGGCTGGTGTTAGAATACCCATTCCTTCTGTCCGAGTGTTATATAATGTAGCAATTGATATTACGACTGCAATCATTAAAGTATTGCTCATCTATTTATAAATATTTAATGTGCTTAATATTGAGGCACCCCTGATAATAGACAATACCATGGTGTGGTTAGCATAATTCGATTTACTTTGCTAAATGGTGCTATTTAAAAAAATTACTTAACTTGCATAATTAATAGCGATCTTAATAATGCATCTGTTCTAATAAGAGACGCGATAGTATGATTTCATAATTTGTTACAGATTTATTATGACTTTAGGTCAGGACTAAAAATTAATAATTTTAACGAGATTAGCTCCCTTGCTTACTGTAAAATAAATTGTAAAGTTAACTCAATAAAGAACAAGACTTAGGTGTCCATAAGTACCAAATATATTCTTGCAGTTTAATTAATTTTAAAGTCCTTAAAAAGTATCTTATTAGTTTAAAAAACTCACGATGCCGATAATAATTCTTTAACTAAAATTACTACATAATAAATTAAAACTGGCACGCTTTATCCGCCGGTATCCCCACGCTATACGGGATACATTCAAAAGACTTGATACATTACAGCAGGACTATGCCAATCGTTTAAGCTGGCACATAGCAACGCGCGTGCACTGTTAATTGAGTTCCCAGACCTGGAGTTGTAGTGCGTGGCTAGCCCAAAAAAACACTCGCACAAAATCCCGCCGTCAACTTCCTTGGGTATAGTTAGCGATCTTACTCGATCTATTCTTACGCAATTCCCTTGCGGTCTGTTATATATCGGGATCCGGGTTTTATTTCTGGGCTGGTTTTATTCTGGCAGGTCCCACTTTGGTGGTGGGTTATCAAGTTGTGGCCAATGGCTAGTAGAAGAGTCAGAGGAACAAAGAGGAAACAGCAACTTCTTGCTGCAGGCACAAGAAAAGATATAATCCCAGTAGAAGTTGATTGTTGCAACACACAAAAAAATAGTTCTAGCTACCTTAGCTACTTGTACACCAACTAACAATACACTGTCTGTCATCTGACAAAATAACTGGCAAAATCCTAAATATTTAATTGCACATCTGAGGAATTATTGACTCCTGTCCTGTTATGTAGTACATAACGTAACTACATTTTTTACAAAAAAAATTTGCAAAAATGAGATAAAAAAGTTTGTGTCAGGTTTATTATTGGTATCTCTGATGTAATATCACAGGTCCTGAATTGGAAGTGGCCGTAGGTCCATCTGTGCCAATGAATGCCGGTTCGTCTGTGCCAGCAAGCACAGGTCCGTCCTGTCAGTAGCAAGCACAGGTTCATATGCACAATTCAGTGTAGGTCTGTCTGTCCCAGTGAGCAGCACAAGTCCATCTGCACGAGTCAGTGCAGGTTCCCCTGAAAGATCAGGCATGCACACATATGAAGCAAGCACTTCCCCCGTTGTTGGTGGTTGGACTCGGGTCTAAATCCTGCAGGTACTGCTGGAGGTGCATTGGAACTTGTACCTACAATTGCATTCAATAATAGCAGAGGTAAATATATTTGTGGCACAAAAAGTAACAGGATGTCTAGACAAACTTCACATTCAGTCGCCTAGCATGCAAATGAAGAAGTGGTTAGCTCAGAAGACCCTGTATACCAATGCAGCACTACTCACCAAATCCCTTGGAAAGCCCAGCATCACACCAACACAAGCCAAGAAGTTAGTCACTCAAGGCATCGATTTCCACACTCTATTGTATGGGGTGCCGTTTGTGTCAAAAATACATTTTTGGCGATGTTTAGCTTTGGAGGCGGTGTTTAGCTTTGGAGGTGGTGTTTAGCGTTAGAATCGGTGAGTGTTTAGCTTTGGAGGCGGTGTTTAGCTTTGGAGGCGGTGTTTAGCTTTGGAGGCGGTGTTTAGCTTTGGAGGCAGTGTTTAGCTAAGAGGCGGTGTTTAGCTTTGGAGGCGGTGTTTAGCTTTGGAGGCGGTGTTTAGCGTTAGTCGGTGAGTGTTTAGCTTTGGAGGCGGTGTTTAGCTTTGGAGGCGGTGTTTAGCTTTGGAGGTGGTGTTTAGCTTAGAGGCGGTGTTTAGCTTAGAGGCGGTGTTTAGCTTTGGAGGCGGTGTTTAGCTTTGGAGGCGGTGTTTAGCTTTGGAGGCGGTGTTTAGCGTTAGAATCGGTGAGTGTTTAGCTTTGGAGGCGGTGTTTAGCTTTGGAGGCGGTGTTTAGCTTTGGAGGCGGTGTTTAGCTTTGGAGGCGGTGTTTAGCTTTGGAGGCGTGTTTAGCTTTGGAGGCGGTGTTTAGCTTTGGAGGTGGTGTTTAGCGTAGAATCGGTGAGTGTTTAGCTTTGGAGGCAGTGCAAGGAGACGGTGTTTAGCTCAGGTTCACATGTGGCTTAAATTTGACCTTCGAACTTTCATCTTGCAGAGATGGCCGTAAGTCTTGAAAATGAATTGGCCTATTCACTGGAACACGCTTTCTTGACAAGTAGTGTAGCTAGTGAAGTTCAAGAAGAGAGGTAAGATTGAATAGAGGTTGGAACCTAAATTACAAATTATAGCTAGAATGAATAGTTAGCAGGATAGCTATAGCTCCATTGTTTATCAGTATCAATCTATCAGCACCTATTGTAACTGATTTTAGATCACAAGGGCGTCCATTGCTGGAAGTTTCAATTGAAGAAATTGAATATCTTCGTGAATTGCACTTCTCTTGGACAAAAATATCAGAATTGATTGGCATCAGCAGATCAACTTTGTATCGTAGATTAGAAGAAGAAGGTATAAATCGCTCATCTACTTACACTAATATCACCGATAATGCTCTTGACAGAGTAGTTGAATCAATCAAACAATCTCATCCCAATGATGGTGAAAGGTTGATGATTGGGCATCTTCATCGACTTGGCATTACAGTTCCACGGACTAGGGTAAGAGCTTCAATCCACCGTGTAGACCCAATAAATACTTCTATACGAAGGAGTAGAGCAATTCGCAGACGTACTTACCATGTGGAAGGGCCTAATTCTCTTTGGCACATTGATGGCCACCACAAGTTGATTAGGTGGCGATTTGTAATACATGGTGGTATCGATGGCTTTAGCAGAACAGTGGTGTTTCTTAATTGCAGCACTAATAACTGTGCTTCAACTGTAATGGCTTCTTTCTATCAAGCTGTTTGCAATCATGGAGTTCCTGATCAAGTTAGATCTGATCTTGGTGGAGAAAATATTGAAGTATGGCGTTACATGATAGAACAAAAAAATTCTGAAACTGCTGTAGTGGTAGGCTCCTCTACACACAATCAGAGGATTGAACGTCTGTGGAGAGATGTATTCAGATGTGTTGCTGTTTTGTATGCTGATGTTTTTAAGGAATTGGAAAACAATGAGAAATTTAATGCCCTCAATGAAACAGACATGTTCTGTCTACATACTGTATTTTTACCTAGAATTAATAGAGATCTGAAAGCATTCATTGAATGTTGGAATAACCATCCCCTAAGTTCTTCTAACAACTTAACTCCAAATCAGTTGTTTATTCAGGGAGCATTGGAGCAAAATATGGTTCCAACACCACATATTCCTAATCATGATACTAGCAACTATTCAGTTCCATTATCACATGATGCAGTAGGTGTTCCAAGGTGTACCTTCATTCCCTGTGATGTTCTTCAGCAGGAAATTCAAATCGATATGTTACAAGATGCACTTGACTTTGGTTATTCCTTGTATCAACAAGTTTGTGATACAGTAGGCCATCATTTGTTGCACTGCAATGATTGCAACTAACTTATCTCTTCAATTTCACTATTTAAAGCTTAGAAATCCAATACATTATAATAAAAAGAAAAAATAAATAAAAGTTCTAGTGTTGCTTGGTAATACAAAGTTAGCGGGTACATTTTCTTAATTTTTAAATTTTTAAATTTTTAGATAGTTTGCTTAATCTGTAGTTAGTTATTTCTCAGAGTAGCTATAACTACTATTCACAGTTAGTTTTAGTTTGTTGTTGTTTTCTACTTCATCGTTTAACTATGGAATGTAATCCCCTCATTACTACTGAAAGCCTATAATATCCATGGTCATCACCTGATGCCATAGCATTGCATTCTAATTTACTTCTAGTTTAGTTTTAGCTAGTTATGAAAAAATGGCTAAATAATATTTAAACTAACATAAAGTTGAAGCTATGCCTCATGACAATTAATGAGCATTGCCAGCTTCCTACTTTCCAATTTAAAGAGGAGGAACTGTTTTTTTTATATAAATCATTTGTTGTTGTTTTTAAATAGTTTTGCAAACTATATCCTGATAGCTAACACCAATAAAAACCGTATTTTAGACCCGGTAAATAACTTCGTCAACTCAAAGAATAAAACATAGCTAACACGTCAAAATAAGTTTACCAATCAATGAGTTTTCTAGTGTGCTTTTATTGTAGCCCTTTTTCATTGCCTACTGTATTGGCTACCATGCAAAATTTGGTGCTAAGTTCATGTTGAAATGGATGCAGGGCTTGGCAGCAAAACTAACATCCATGTATTCTGGTTGAAAATTGTTGTAAAATGTTACTGTGACACTGCTTGACAGGTCCTGTTTTACTAACCTATACTGCAGGAGTACTTATAATTTACTGGCTGAAAATTACAGTAAATTTATCAGTCTGGAACGAATCATATACGGTACGTGTAAACCATAAGTAAACTTAAGAACCAGAATATGTTTACTGTAAGTTTAGCTACCAGTTATAGAAAGTTTTTTTTTGTTCCAGACTGTGTAGTGCTTAGTGTACAAGTAAGTAAATAGAGACATATCATGAAATGTAAATAAAACAACGACATGGATTTTGCATGTTACAAAATTAATCTGCTTCTTTTGATACTAAATTTGCATCTATACTCATTTTTTCCTGACTTGAAGGCCTTTTGGCAGTTCAACTAACTTATTATCCAGTTATATCGTGGACAATAGTATCAATATAAAAATAAATCAATAAAGGAGTTAGATAGGTTGAAAAGGAACATCATGATAAAGAGTGTAGAAAACAATGTTAATGCTAATGCAATGAACCAAAAGTTATATTCGTCCAAATCCTGCTGAATTTAGAAGTCCGAAACACATGTGCCACAAAAACTCACTATAACAAGTATGCTCAAGGGGTACATTAAGAATGTTTGCACACGTATTGGCAATAGGGAAGCTGGATGTTGAAATAAAATTCAAGGATGGTCGTGGAGAAAAACCAAGTGGCGGTTCAACTGGCATACCAGTAGTAAAAGTCACAATATCAGTTAGAGCCAACTTGAAAGTGGAGTCTTTAACTTCAATCACACCATCATCAGCTGCTGTATACACAAACATGATTTTTTTTTGCATAAGATCTAAGCAAAAATGGAATAAAATTTTATTGTTAGTCACTTCAATGAGGTATGGTTAAGTCAACAAAGCACATACTTAACGTGTACTATCAATCTTTAGATAAAATGTGTTACCAAAACTAATCCTATGGCTAATAGATACTGTTAAATTAACCTTCACAATTCATCTGTTACAAGCTTGAATACAGCTAAAACTAACTTACTTTGAATTTGATTCAAGAAGTCAAGCCAAAACATAGTGACTGCCTCTTCTTTTTCCCGCAAGTTACTACCACTTGGAGAATACTTCGGCAGTAGCATATCAAATAACTGATCTGCTATTAAAGCAGGACGTTCAAAGTGAACAAACAATGGTCTAAACAAGATGGAATTCCTGCGAATTAATTCCAAGGTATTAAGAGTCTCTGATAAACCGCATAATATTTGATCCAACTCAGCCTTTACTTGAAGTACAGCAAAATGCTTTGTCATACATGCTATAATTTCAGACTTCCTGGATAACTGGTACTTATCAACCGGTTGAGAAACACCAATATCAAATCTAAAGTCATATTCATCTTCAGAGAGTAGGCTGCGAAAAGCGTCTTCGCTCCCAGCATCTTTCAACTACAAATGAAATGAACATATCACTAATAATGTATGTACCATGTAATTTTTTTTCTATAACCTTTTCCAACGATTTCCTTATGTTGTACTCTGGAACATCCTCCATAGTAGACTTAACTCCTTCAATACCAATAGTGATATAGTCAGCCACAGCAGAAGAAAAAAATTGTGGGGCAGGACCTCCATGTAATAGACTAAGAGCAAGTATAACTCCCACATGGAAAAAAGTTTTTCTCTCTAATTCAATAACACTGTGTCTTGGAACTCGTGCATTTTGTGGTCCACACAATAATGAATTATCTTGTGACAATTCCCACAACAAACGATGAAAAAATTCTCTTAAAGGGCCACCGGCATCTACCGCTGGCTCCCCAACAAATGTGACCTTTAGATGTTTTTTGACATCCAATCCATTACGAAGTTTGTGAAGAGTATCTCCCAATATATGCTTCCTCCGAATGGTGATACGAACTTTATCATCTTCATCAATCGGTAGAACAAGGCATCGATGATCGTGTAAAATATCACTAATTGATAGCGACCTACAAAATATGCCAAAGTACTACATTTAGTAGCATCATGAAAAGTGACTGCTCTTGCAAACATAGCTCCAACTATACTATAATTTCAGGCAGAGTCCCGCATTTTAACCGATAATCCCCGCAATGCAATGCAAATTAAATTAATAATTAAATGCAATGAATTTTTGATCTTATCTTTCCGTGAACGTTCTCCACTGCCCCCCTGTGACAAAGCAGCTCTCACCAAGCAAACGGAAGTGAATAGCTCCCAGAAATATATTGTTTAGATGTGACCTGGGCATCAAACTTATAACTTATCGGCAGTTGTCTGTTTGAATCTACCGTACCAGGGGGTATTCCTGAATGGGAGCGTCTGTAGGTACCACACGCCATTCAGAAGTTATTATTGGCAGTCTAGAATGTTTACTACCTAAAAATATTGTGGCCTCTTAAAAAAAGAAAGTAAAAAGAAACAACACAGTTGGTTTACTCATCAATTATTAGCTACAACTACAAGTAAGTACCTCTACTATTACTACCAGCACTCAGAAGATCTAGGGCCTACCCAGTATTAAAGCAACTAGGGTCAAAAAATATCTCTAGCCATCAACTGCAAACACGTGTCCTTTGAGAATAATCTGTTAATTGGCCTTTATCAAAGATTCTACCGATTTATCCTTGAAAATTTCTAAACTCCAACAAAGTTATAAAATTAGCTAATAATTTAGGATGGCTTCCATATGAAGATTAAGTATAAAAATTATATATCGTAAATAGGTACTTAATTAACCAACTAGTAATTATCCAAGGAAAAATGTGGACAAAAACAATAGAAGAGAGAAAAAAACATGCAAAAAGAAAAACAAAAGAAGTGAACAAAAAAATAAAAATCACCTCAACGAAAATAACAAAAAAAGCAAGGGAAACAAAGCGGAGAAAAGAAAGAAGGAAAAAGTAGAAAAATAAGAGTAATTTTCCCATTTCACAACCTAGTTTACATCAATCAATGGTATAAAATGGAGTTAATATGATTTTTTGTATGTATATACATTTGCTATAACTGATACATTTAGCTATCTAATAATACTCAAAGCATGCACAGAAGTGCTGACCTACTGATAGAAACAACTGCTACAATAAGCTCAAGTTCTGAATGAAACAGTACTGCAGCAATGTCATTACTGATCTTCTGTTCTCAGTATTCTGAGCTTAGTCCGTACTTTAAAAAAATTCAGGCGGATCATAGCTCAAACGTTGAGCGTTCATGTAGCCCAATCAGAACAAATTCCTTAAGAAGCAAATACTGGCGATACCGTTCCGATGTGTTTATTACAGGAAACACTACATCACAGGAGCATATAAACAAAAAATTAGGGCATTATACAAAGTTAACTTTTGTTTAAATCTGGGAGAAGTACGAACTGAACATAGAGCGCCATTGGTGCTTATGGTGATGAAAACTTTAAAGACAAAATTTAGAAATCAAGAACAAGAAAAATAATAGGCGATAAAGGAAACTAATAAATAAGAAAAATGCAAGAATAAGAAATGGAGAGCAAAGAAAAAACAAGCCATTAAAATCCAAAAAATAAAAAAAAATAATAGGGAAACTAAGAAAAATAGAAAAATGAAAGAAACAGAAGTGGAAAACATAAAAAACAATTAAAAACAAGAAGAAAAGGCATATTTCTAGTAATTGAAGTCTAAGCACAAAACCACAACTGACATAGCCATGTGATCCTATTTATTGAAATAATAGCATGCATGACTCCTATACTCACCCATCATCAAAAACAGGAGTTAAGGGTGAAAGAGGTGGAGGTGTAGGACTAGAACTCCAATCAGCATCGTCATCAATAATACTATCATATATCCTGTGAATGGTGAAGAGAATTAGTTAGTAATCAATACCATCAACATCATAACAGATAATGCCTCAGAGACCTGTACGTAATTGATGGAATTTTGTTGGGTGTAAATTTCTACTAATTTCATATTACTTTCCATTTCTCATTCAACCAGAGTTGTTACTATCAGTACTCTAACACTACACCACATACACCATACTACAATCCAAAATAATCCTATATTACTTGGAACGGAGAATTAGGATTATACAGAATAATTGTACAGAGGACGTACACAAGGCCACTGTGGTCACTAGAAAAACACATGAATATAGAACTAACCTACTAGGCATGCGCTCACAGTGCAATATGGCAAGCTAACTAGCCCAGCTATAATAAATTAACTGTAAAATCTAAAATTTAATATCCAAATATTTACAGTTAAAGGTACAGATCGTCATTATCTTGAGTCACCTAATGATTCCATGCCATTAATGAACCGATTTATGTTTAAGCTATCTCAACCAAAATAAAACAGCCAATTGTGCTCAGCCCAGTCACATACCATGCTGTACTGACCCAACTATACAGGTAGCTCAAGCACATTGACAGAATGCAATATTACAGTAACACAATTAATGTTTAAAACTGTCAATAGCTAGATACTCAGCTAGCTTTATTAATTGTTTAGAATTTTCCTCAATGAAAGCAACAGCTAAAATTTTTTGATGATATTGATCGTTACGAAAGTCCTCCCATTAACATAACATCAGGTGATGTACCACAGCAACAAATATATAATATAAAAACATTTAAAAATGTTAAAAAAGTAGATTTAGGGTTGCTCTAAAAAGTGCGGGAACAAGAAAGTCACAACTAGGCACAAGCAATCACTCATTCATTGCCTGATTCTACATCCCTACATCACTGCCAGAATAAACATAATTGTTTGTTTTAAACACAAATTTAATAAGAAGCAGTGATTTAGGGATGTAGAATCAGGCAATGAATGATGAGTGATTGCTTGTGCCTAGTTGTGACTTTCTTGTTCCCGCACTTTTTAGAGCAACCCTAAATCTACTTTTTTAACATTTTTAAATGTTTTTATATTACTTGTTTCCCTCCATTTTTCCTTAACATAGTTAATTAAATGTAAAGTCTTTACACTATTAATTTAATGGCAGACTACAAAATTGTTCGTACAAACATCCAACACTTTTTTCATAAAGTTTTAATCTCGTAAGTTATAACAGAGGTGAAAATGGTAAAGACCTTTATCTCTTGATATAATAATTGCTCGATCCCATAAGAAATTTTTATATAGCTACAGGCATCTTTTTATTTCATATGGTAGTGCAGTTATACATAACATTAAAGTCATGTTCAATTAGAAATTCGTTTTATGCTCACTGACTATATTTTGAAATTCAGAAATCATATGTCAAAATGCTGCCAATAATGCAATGTTATATGTGACAGTGCCTAGGAAAAGGGACCATTTCCATAAAAATATGAAAATGAGTTATTGATACCATCATGTAGAGCACATTCTGTGGAGTATTTTGGTACAAACATCACTGTCAAGCTTTTAGGATTCCCTAAATATACCCGCTGAAACCCTAGCACCTTGAAAGCAGTTAATTTCAGAAAATGTGAGTAAACATTGGGGTTCAATTTGTCCAGCTGTCCAGGTGTCTTTTTTCTGGTGGGGCACTTGGCCTCTTACAGAAAATTTTAGGCACTCAAATTTTTTGTCCATGTAGACCAGGGGTAGAAGTTGCCAACAAGTTCAAAAAAAAAAACTTAAAAATTTTTTTTTCAGGTGTTGGACAAATTTTAGCCTTTTCCTTTTTCCACGGAAATGGTCTTTTTTCCTAGGCACTGTCACATATATTAACTTACATGTATATAAATTCAAATTTTAAAAGTCGCACTACTATATACTACCTGGGACTTCGCAGAGTAGTAAAATTATAGAGAGCAAAAAAATGTTATGCTTTACAATAGTAAACATAGCTAGCCTGTGTAAATATTATACTTACATACTTGTTCTGCTGGGGGCATTTTCAGTCAGTCCAACTCTTATCATAAATTTTCACATCACTGCAAAGGTTTACAAAATAATTCTGCCAAACCCTTAGTCCAGCCATTTAGCACTTATATATTTACTTACCTCTGAAAAATTCCATGGGAAGGTCCCCTCTGGCTTCATCACAATTCCTGCATCAGTAGCATTGATGTGGTAAAAGATCGTCAAAATTACTTAGTAAGGAGAAAAAGTGCTTGATACACTGTCTGTGTTGGATTAGATGGAAAAATAAAGGGTCTCAGTCCTGCCCAGGGTGGTATATGGCACACTCATTATGTTTTTAGCCCCTTAGAAGCTACTTTTTTTTTCTCGCCAAGTAACACAATTGGTACGGGGTCGTCAAAATGGTGTCTCTGGAGAGACCATAGTGCTTAAAATGCTGTTTGCGTTGAAGTAAGTGGAAAACCGAAGGGTCGCAGACCTGCTTTGGATGATGTAGAGCATGTTGATGTAATTTTTAGCCGCGTAAATGCTACCAGTTTTGCTCTAGCCGAGCGCAAGGAGAAGAACGACAACAACTACAACATGACAATAGAGAAAATGGAGAAAACCAGTTTTTCAAAGTTTTGCCATTTTTAGTTTTTGGAACTTCTGGCTTTGAGATTTGATTTGGAGCTTCATTAAGCGTCAGGAACAATGGTATGTTTTTTTGTGTGTATGTGTCCACTTGAGACGGAGTTATTTCGAGATTGATTTTATATTGTGCTTATGTAAACGTCGCGGCAAACCTAAATAGAGAGTGCTACCGCACTCTGTGATATATTTATTTAATGCTTGAGACACATGTAATGATATTTTCCCGTAGCATTAGAATTTCCTATAAATCACTAGTGGATTTTTTTTTACCAACCATGCGCATGTCCATAGGCTTATAGTTACAATGTTTTGTATATGGCAGAGCGGCTTAGTTTTGAAAAGAAAAAAAGGGATGCTCTTGTTGCATGTATCAGGCATTCAATAAGTAATTATTTCACTCCTTGGTTGTTAAATACCGCTGGATATTTCACTAGTTAGTTATATTTCACTCTTCAGCTCATGAAATATCAGGCGATATTTTACTCCTAGTCATGTAATAAGTACAATATATACATATGGAACTTTTCCTTGAGTTAGAGCTGAGAGTGTGTTGCTCGTGATAACAGACAACACTAAGAGCACATGCATAGAGAAAAAGTTAGAATACAAGGGAGAAGTCAGAAATGAATTAGAGTGAAGTAGAATATCATACAATCAATAAGGTGGTGATAATTGGGGTTGTGAATAGGCAGGCAAATGGAGTGAAATAAGATGCACATCACTAGTTATTATTGTACAGTAAACAATTATGGAATTCATTCTACCGTAGGACTCCTACAAATTCCTACCTGTAATAATCATTTTCTAGGGTTTCTTTACGTGCATTTTCTTTTTTCTTGTCCTTTTTATTCTTAACCTCATCTTCTGTCAAATCAATAAGTTGACTATTGTCACATTCTTCATCACTATTATGTACCTATTAAGAATACAATAAGTCAATGGTGTAAGGCTGACCAGAATTAGCTAATTAGCATGATCACCTTTATTAGAGGTTCCCTGGCTATTATGTACAGTGGCACTTTTGCACTTTTAGGGACAATAGAACTCGCAGTCCAATTATAAGATGGAGACAATGCTGGAACTGTTAAATCTTTAGATTTTCCTCCTGTTAATTGTAGCACATCAAAAGAAAATTCTTTGTTTTCACCCATTGCCGTCCTAAACACTGATCGAATTTCATTAAATATCTCCTCCTGCGTCATATTGGAGGATAGAGTGATTTTTCCAATAAGGCCACACCTAGACAGTTCACTTCTATCCTTTGGTATTTTAACATTAGATTTTAAACTTTTAGGAAGGTATCTCATTGGAAGACATATGATGTCCCTATTGTAGGTGACCTCCTTTACCACCTTCCCCATTTTTTGTTTCTGTGCAGCAATACTTTTTCTTCCCAAGAAAGTCGTAGGCAAGCAGTGCTTAGACTGAGATGGTTGACTACAAAGAAAATAGTATAAATAATATAGATATACACACAATCTTAGGTGCACTTATAAATACATCACTAAGTACACAAACCTTTTTTTTTAACGAATTCTGCATTTATTTAATGTAATAGTTCTATGGACACTACAGGCATTAAATTTACTTTTTTCTGGCTTGAGAATTACGTTTTCATAAGGTTATTGCTACGCTGTACTGCACTAGACTGTATTAGTTCTGGTATAGCTAGTAAAGGTACAATAAACCTGGAGGATAGTCAGGTTTCGCAACTCTGCTCACAGTTGTTGACCATGTACCTTCTGTAAGGGGATATCACTTATATTAGAAATACTCTCCAAAACGTATTACATCGTTTACCTCCAGTTGTCATAGTCACTTGGAAAAATGCATATAGTAAGTTAAATAGCATGAGTGTAACATGTAACATGTATGACTAAGTTTAACATTGGCAAGCAAGATAGCGATTACCGGAATATTTTTTGCTCTTTAGACTTTTAGGATATGCAAGCTTGATTCAGCTCAAACCCTACATTCACCTAGTCTGGTGGAGCCAGACCCTTTACCCATCCGCTATGGGCTACGCCAGACTCACAAAACTCCAGATCCCTCCTCATATTAATAAGGTAAAGGATCAACAATGCCACTTTGTGTTGTAGCCAATAGCTAATATAAGAAAATAAAACATCTTTTAAATGTTTGCCACTACTGAATTGTATATCGTGATGGTACTATCAAAGCACAATTAAAGGTATTAACTATTAAAAAGGCCTACCACATCCTTCTTTTCTTTGTTGGTGGTACATCAATGAAGTCGTCATCGCTATTGCCCTCATCTTTTTGGTATTTATTTAGAACAGCAGTAACCGCTCCAGTAATAGCCTTACTAATGTCTGCAGCAAAACTATTAGATGCAGAAGAATTCGGTGTAGCCATGAGGACAAATACGACACTGTTCCGAAACCCGTAAGGTAAAACGTCTCGCCCAGCTACACAAAGGTTGGGTAAAGGGTATAGCAAAACTAAACCCCCGCCCCCTCTTCGCTCCCATACCTGCCCCCTGCCCTCCGCTCTCCTGCCCTCCGCTCCCCTACCCGCCCCCCTACCATATCACAATCCACAGCTTTACGGTCGCAGATTCGGGACCACCCAACCGGAACTACACTATCTTCAAAGCTAAATACCGCCTCCAAAGCTAAACACCGCCTCCAAAGCTAAACACCGCCTCCAAAGCTAAACACCACCTCCAAAGCTAAACACCGCCTCTTAGCTAAACACCGCCTCCAAAGCTAAACACCGCCTCCAAAGCTAAACACCGCCTCCAAAGCTAAACACCGCCTCCAAAGCTAAACACCGCCTCCAAAGCAAAACACCGCCTCCAAAGCTAAACACCGCCTCCAAAGCTAAACACCGCCTCCAAAGCTAAACACCGCCTCTTAGCTAAACACCGCCTCCAAAGCTAAACACCGCCTCCAAAGCTAAACAACGCCTCCAAAGCTAAACACCGCCTCCAAAGCTAAACACCGCCTCTTAGCTAAACACCGCCTCCAAAGCTAAACACCGTCTCCAAAGCTAGCCTCCAAAGCTAAACACCGCCTCCAAAGCTAAACACCGCCTCCAAAGCTAAACACCGCCTCCAAAGCTAAACACCGCCTCTTAGCTAAACACAGCCTCCAAAGCTAAACACCGCCTCCAAAGCTAAACACCGCCTCCAAAGCTAAACACCGCCTCCAAAGCTAAACACCGCCTCTAAGCTAAACACCGCTTCTAAGCTAAACACCACCTCCAAAGCTAAACACCGCCTCCAAAGCTAAACACCGCCTCCAAAGCTAAACACCGCCTCTTAGCTAAACACCGCCTCCAAAGCTAAACACCGCCTCCAAAGCTAAACACCGCCTCCAAAGCTAAACACCGCCTCCAAAGCTAAACACCGCCTCCAAAGCTAAACATCGCCAAAAATGTATTTTTGACACAAACGGCACCCCATACTATTGCTTCTCCGTAGAATCAGTGACACCAAGGATGCCTTCGTTGCCTCCCTGAAGCAGAAGGGAGTCAGGAGCCAGCCGCTCGGAGAGAAGATGTACAGGGCGCTCTGCTCAACTTAGAAGTCTCAGCGGGGCGCCTTCTCTCCATTTCGTTGTCCGTGTTTATTTATTTTTTCAAACGGGCTCTTTTCAGAGCCAATGCATTTCACTCTAAACAATAATCTGCGCGTATTCCTTACCTGCCCGAGGAGGGGGGGCTGAAATTGACAAAATTGTGCGAGGAATTATTGGCTTGTTCTGCATGCTATTTCTGGCCATAAGTACAGAATGGGGGTTCAGAACCATTCTATTTTTGGAATACAGGTACAGAAGATAAAAATAAAAAAATACAAAGGGAAATTTCGTAATAACTGCAAAAAACTGATATATTTAAGGAAATGGTAGCCACAAAAATAATAACAATGAATAATATGAAAACTAAATTGTAAATCAAAAAAAGCTTCTGTAATTTTGTCGGCGGTTAGTTCCAGAGTCCGTAGAGGGTGAGACCCCCAACTGTGGAGTTGAATTGTCGGGGATATTTTGCCATTTATGTTGGAGAATGTGACCGCTTATATCTGCCATAGTAGTTGCTTTGGACTTCTAATTTCAGATAAGCCAGCTCCTTCCTTAGATAGTTTACTGTGAAATCCACTGTATAGGATAGCCTGCAAAACTTAAGAAATATATAAAAGTAGGCCATAGCAACATAATTGATTTAGTTAATGGATTTGCGTGGGTGCATGCGTAGGCGGTGCGTAGGCGGTGTGCCAGCACCCTTAAACAAATAAAAGAAATACATTTTTACTATTTTTTTATGTAGTGCAACTTCGTAATCATAACCCACTGCATAAAATAGAATACATACTGTTACCTGAAAAAAGTTTATTAACATAAAATACGACCACACTCTGGCAGCACCTGATTAATCTAAGCTTTTACTAGGATGAGGAAGTTAGCCTCGCTGTTATTGTCACTGGCGCGTATTGCACTTACCAATTATCAAGCGGTTGCATTGGTAAGAATCATTAACACACCCCAGGTTAAGAACGGTTGGCTGTGATGATACTCCGTACTTCTGGTATTCAGAATTGTGGGAACCTGTGTCATGCCAGAGCATTTTTCAATGCACATAAAAGAACAATATCCATTATAAATATGATTCCTCCATACAAATTACATTCACATGACATACTTATTTCATTTTATTTCATATCAATATTTTATTTAATACTTGTCAATATTTAGCATATTACATAGACATTCATATTTGGCAACTCTTATTCAGCAGCACGCAGGGAATGTTTATCACGCTTATGTTGAGCCAGATGTGCGCGATGCGACGCAAATGTAGGACCTAAACTGCGCGGTGCGACGCGAATGTAGGACCTAAACTGCAATCTAAACGAAATACTCTTAAAGAGCTGGACAGTAACACTTCACTTCACTGTAATTTTTTAAATCACCAACTAATTTTAGCATACTTAACCCTTTCACCGCCATAAGCGCCATATGGCGCTCAGCAGTACGGCCGTGTTAAAAAAGTATGAAAAATCAACCGTTCATGCTATCGACACGCAACAAAGCTTAAAAGCTTTAGAAATGACTATTTTAGTACTGTTCTTAATATAGAATAATTACGTCAACGGTAACTAAGGGTAATACTTCCTGAAAGTTCAAAGTTTGAGTAAAGAAATGGCGAGGCTATCGCGAGACGACGTCCTTGCGTGTGTCCTGGATAGTGACGATAGTGACGATGCATTCGGCCTAGTAGATAGCTCCAGTGAAGGCGAACAAGATGGAGAAACAGAAGAAGTTACTGCTTTCATGGGCCAGCAAGTATTATCGAGAGATTCTCTTGAGTATCTTTCAGATACTGTGGCAGATACTGTGGCAGACCGTTCAATTGATATGAGTACAGATGATGAGCAGTTACTAGTAGAACAGCAAGGAGATTTTAGTAAGTTTTTATTTAAAAGAAGAACAGTTTATAAAAAATACTGATTGAATTTAGCTATTGAAGAATAAATATCATAATTTATAGATGTTGATGCCATGGATGTTTCAGCAGTAACTTCTCCAGTAGCAAGCACAGAGTCTCTTCCATTGTCTTCAGATTGTTTCAGTTCATTATCGTCAAGTGGTGAGGAGTGGATGGATCACGATAATTCACCGGTACATACACTGAAAAAGAAAAGTAAAACTGGAAGAGGAGAAAGAGGAAGAGGATTACTAAGAGGGAGAGGGAGAGGGAGAGGGAGAGGGAGAGAGAGAAATAGATGTACATCTAGAAAAACTGGATCTAACAATGGCTCTCATAGTTTATCACTGCAATTAGATGACATAATTGATGATGAATGGGATCACAAAGAATCAACAGCTCTTACATATCCATATACGGTGAACCCAGGCCCAACTGTGCCACTAGATTCCAGCATGTCAGCTTCAGACATGTTCTATCATTTTTTACAGATGAAGTTTGGACATTGCTAGTAAGTTCAACTAATGCATATGCCAGTGCTACAAGAAAATCTACCCCATCTGCTCGTGAGTGGCATGACACAAGTGTAGAGGAGATGAAAGCATTCATAGGTATTTTGATTCTCATTGGTATTATAAAACTACCTCGGCTAGAGATGTATTGGAGTCATAAGTATCCACTCATAACGACTCCATCTATAGCAGCTATTATGCCCAGAGTTCGGTTTGAGCAGCTTTTTAGGTTTTTCCATTTGAGTATCAATTCTACTGAGCCTTTGATTGTCCCAGTAGCAGATCGTTTAGTGAAAGTTAGAAAATTTTTAGACTTGATCACAGCACAGTTTGAAAAATTATACAATATGCATCAAGAGTGCAGTATTGATGAAGCCATGATCAAATTCAAAGGTCGGCTAGGTTTCAAACAGTATCTCAAAGATAAACCAATAAAGTGGGGTATAAAAGTTTTCGCATTAGCAGATGCAACTAATGGTTATGTAAAGAGATCACAAGTTTATACAGGAAAAGGTGTAGAGAATAACAATGGTCAAGTTGGACTGTGTACAAAAGTTGTACTAGATTTGATGCAAGGACTAGAATTTAGTGGAGCCCATTTGTATACAGATAATTATTATACAAGTCCTATATTGTTCAGATATTTATATAGCAGAGGGATAAATGCATGTGGAACGGCTCATACAAATAGGAGGTTTTTCCCGAAAAGTTTGGTTACTCATTCTACAGCAGAAAATAGAGGTGATTATAAGTTTTTATGTAATGGTCCTCTATTATCTTGTTCATGGGTGGATAAACGAACAATGTATTTTCTTTCAACAATGCATGTTGCAGAAACTAGTACACCATGTACAGTGAAGAGAAGGCAAGCAGATGGTTCTATAAAGAATTTGAATTGTCCACCGTGTCTTCCAGACTATCAATCATATATGAGGGGTGTGGATAGAAATGATCAGTTAGGAAGTTACTATAATGTTTGCAGAAGATCGCGTAAATGGTAGAAGCGTGTTTTTAGCTATGGATTGGAATGCTGCTTGGGTAATGCTTTTGTTTTTGATAGCTATGTTCGACCAGAGGAGCATGCACGACGGTAGAAGCAAATGTGATTTTCTACAGTTCAGATATGAAGAAGCTACTGAACTTATTGGGGACTTTAGAGGGAGGCAGCGTAGCGTCCTCGTAGTTTGGAACATTTGAATGCTGATAGACTTCTTTTGCTTGGTCACTGGCCAAAATATGTAGAAAAGAAGGGTAATTGTGTGGTGTGCCAGGGAATTATGAAAATGAAAAAATTACCTTCAAAATCATTTCGGCATGAAAGAAGAATACAATGTGAACATTGCTCAGTGTATTTGTGCGTAACACAGGGTCGAGACTGTTTAAAAAAATATCATACTTATCTGATTATTGTCGCTAACATTGTCTTCATTTTCTTTTTGAACAGTATGCATTCCATTGACTTTTTGAACATCAATACTGTACATTCCATTTTTCTGTATGTATATATAAATTTATATATTAGTTAGGATTCAAAAGTTGCATAATTATAATTACGTTCACCACAATTAGCATTTATTAGTGATAATTACTTTGTGGTCAATTAGTATGTAACCACATTATTTTTAAAATATTCACCAACTATTTCTGAATTCGAAAATATATGGTTGCTAGGTACTTTTGTGCTTCATAAGTTTAAAAAAAATATATATACTAAATTTGGTCTATTATGAATACAAGTCCCATGTAAACTTGGCGGTGAAAGGGTTAATATCTTTAATGTATTTTTAGCAATCCATTCATCCCTAACTTTAGGACAACAGTTTGATGATCATGAGTGATTTACAATATTGTTTGATTATCTGCTCAAATCTATTTTGGTAAGTTTCTTTATATGGTACCAAATATTGTGACAAAATTGTGAATTTTAACTCGTAATATAAGGGGCAAGTTTGAAGTAAATTGGAATTAAAAGGATTCATTGACATGATTTTAGACGTAGTTGGAACTTATAACTTTGACATATGCTATTCAAAGTCATTGACTTCAATTTTATTTACATTTTTTAAATATATCAACCTAAAAAAATTACCCAAACAATTGCTCAACTTTATTCGACTAAGTCTTGATTAAATATTTTACCATTCTATAAAAAAAAATGAAATGGAATATTGAAGACGTTTAGCAATCAGCCATCTTAAGAACTGAGGTAATACAAGTGAGGGCTCATTATTGATGCTCAACTATTAGTACTTACAAATATTTGCAGATTGATAAAGAAGCTGCTACAGCCAACACATAGTTAGCGGACTACAAGGATGGGTCTCACTTCAGAAAACATCCCTTATTTTCCACTGCTTCATCTTCTTTACAGATAATACTGTACTATGATGACCTTGAAGTGTGCAATCTGCTTGGCTAGAAAGCCAAAAAAAATCACAAATTAAGTATGTTAAGTGTAAGAAATATTATATTTTCACTTAAGGTTTTCTTAATGTGACCCCACAATAACTCACTTCTATATTATGGGTAGTTTTACAATCTCACTCCAGGCATTTTCTACTTCACTCTTGGAAACGTACCACTGAGGTCGAAACTGTCATCCATACATCTAGTAGCACTACTAAAAAGAAACAATTGAAGAAATATGGGATGAATCTATATCATTCGTGATCTGAAAAAATAATAAGTATGATATTGACATGTAGTTTGCCAGAAGCTTAAGCAAAGTGATGTTTATTATTACAAAAAGGAAACAGGACACACCTTTATCATCAGAGGTGAAGAAAAGTTGTATTTCGGAGCATTGTGTGCCATATCAGTTAACAATTTGGCTAGTCTGGCCATTGGGTGCTTCAAAAAAAGCTGTACAGCGTACAGGATGTGCAGACAGTGCATGGCTGTTATGCCAGTTATTAAATTTATCCGGATAAAATACGCTCATATTAAAATTCTGAATTCTTCACAAAAAGAAGTAAGAAAAATATGTACATGAACAAATATTTCAAAGAGTTAACTTGCAAACCATATTAAAAAACAACTAGAATTTTCTGAAATGATCTATCCATACAATGGTAATAAACCAAGAATGGCCTATTTTAAATATAAAATGTTAATTGGCTTTATGTACAAGGAACTCTTGTCATTACAATACGGAAAGCCTCCTGGTGGGGTAGAATTGTAAAGAGTCTAGAAGGCGATGTAATATACCTAGCTGAGTGATCCTGTGATCAAGTAAGACAAGAAATCACAGCACGTGGCAATGCGGACAAGTGGATGGCGTCTTTTGATGGTTTTTATCTGACCCGGGGCCACTAGTCCAACAATTCTTCTGCTACCTTGCACGACCACCTCACTGGCAAGATTGCATACTTCTGCCACCGCACAGAGAAAGGGCCTGGTCATAATTGGAGTGGTATATCTGGGAATGCTGAAGTGAATATGCTAGATGAATTATTAGGGAAGGCAAAGGATGATGGAATGTTTGTGACCGAAATAATCACTGACAAGGATATTTCTGTCAATGGAATCTTTTGTAGGCATTGTCCGGAAGGCATGGTGACGTATTGCTTGAATCTTAGTGCTAAAACTCTGCACAAAGACCTACAGAAAATAAAGAATATATGTTAGGTAATTATGTTGCATTGCATTAAAAAAATGCTTTACTCACACCCACACTTACTTTGTGCCGTCCATAGTGCAACTTCCGATGCAAGAGGATGTCAGATAGTATGCTGAAAAGTTGCAAGACAAATTGAAGCAACTTAACTCATTGCCTGGTTAGGTGGGTCAATGTGACCCGGTTGCTGTGGTGACCCTTTACCTCACTATAACTCTCTAAATATACATGCTAAGAAATTTTAAACTACATAGGTTAATTGAAATTGTAGTGTGCTTCATTTATAAAATGTTAGAGTGTACTACAAAGTTTTTCAATCATGCTAGTCTGAAAATGTCTAGAGGCAAATTTTCTTTTGAAGAAGTTGTATACCTACTAGATGATGAATGTGGTCTAGCAGAAGTAATCCAAGGACTTGATATAGATCATGATACTGACAGTGATGATGGAGACAGGGAAGAGGCTGACTTTATGACTGATGCTGGGACACCAGAGCTTGTTCCAAGCACTTTTCTTAGAACAGATCCCATGCAGGAAGAAGAACCAGCTCTTCAGGACTCAATGCTTCTACTTGATGAATCTCTACAAGAACCCGATGAAAGCTCAGATGATCAACAGGCTACTGAGAGCATGGAGTATGATCTTAGTTCACCATTTCAAGCAGAGAGCATGGAGTATAATCCTACTTCACCAGAATCACAAAGCGATGACCTTAGTGATTATTCACCTGGTAATTCTAATTGCTTGCCATTCGTTCGAGGCAGAGGCAAAGGAAGCCGAGTCAGGGGTAGTCAACGCAGGGGCAGGAGCAGAGCTAGGGGTTACCGAAACTGAGGTAGGAGAAGCCAAAGCAGGGGCAGGGGGAACCGAGGGATGGCTAGGGCAAGTCAAGTCAGGGGCGGAAGACACACAGAAAATGGTGCTGGAAATGGAAACTTCGGTAACAAGAGAGATTGGGTATGGACAGATGCTTATAATGATGATTCTTCTATGTCATCACCACCTTATTTTGATGCTGATTGTGGTCCATCTTCTCTAGCTCTTTCTTTCAGTACTCCTGAAGATTTTTTACGGCTTTTGTTTACTGAAGAGCTTATTGATAAAATTGTATATCATATCAATTGCTACATTTTACAAAAGGGTTTTCATTGTACTTTTACCCATCAAGACATATTAGGCTTTAATGGCATCAATATAGCAATGGGAATAACAAATCTTTTTGAAATATCTGACTATTGGGCAAAAGAACCTATATCCCGCCCTTGCCGCACCATACTCAAATAATTCCCTCGCCTCTTGTGGAAATTTACGATCTGTTTTTCTCGCACCTTCAAGTTGTTCAGACGAAAGTCTTAAAAAGCCATTGTGCTCATCAATAAAATCACTAACCATAATTCCACTTCCTTTAATTTTCGGAAGAATAGCTGGTTTATCTTCAGTTCCCCACATCCATGTTTGAGCCTCATTTACACTGAAAATAGACTCATCATGATACAACTTTCTGTCAAACTGTTCTGGAAGTATAGAAGTGGATGGAGCAGGAGGCGGTGTTTCATCACTGCAGAGAGGTCTAGGTTGATGAGTATTTCGATAACTTTCCATGAGGTTTAAATAATCAGCTTGATACTTCACCACATCTTCACGCTCATGGCCATCAATGTATACTCCCTTCTTGTGAGACATTGGCTTGAAACCCAAGCGATGGAGCCAGCGAACTGCAGTACGAAGAGAAATGGACCTGGGAAAGTGTGGCGGCAAGTGGTGGCTAGGAAGCAGAGTGGAGTTAACAAAATCACAAAAGTCTAATGAGGTCTTGTTAGGCTTTCCTTTCTGAAATGCATTGTCACGAACCCACTTTGCAGCACTTTCTCGCTAGTCTTCGTCACTCAATACCAGAAGACGTTCCTGCTTTCCTTGCCGACTTTCCTTCATGCTGTATTGATTCTCAAAAAATTCTTTCCTGTAACTTCGAACACTCCTCTCAGTAAATCCTAGGGGGAAAAAAATCAATCAATCAATCAATAATAAATAAATTAATTAATAAATAGATAAATAAATATGGTTGTGTTAAAAAGTACATATAGACCTGTAATGCTTGCAGACTCCTGTGCAGCATCCATCTTGCTCAATTTCTGACGGCCTCTAAAGCTTTCATAGAGAAGAACAGATAGCATCTTGCGCTGATCCCGAGTCAGGGTGAGCACAAAATCATCAAATGCCTCTTGTGGACTATTATACTCCTCTTCTTCTTCAGTATCTCCGTCAGGGTCGTCCTCCAACTCTCTGTCTTCATGAACAGAATATGAAGTCGATGGTGCATGCTGCTCACCTTCTCCCATAGTCACTGATGCAGGCTCCTCATGCTCAGCTACTTGTGTAGGATCCTCATGCTCAGCTAATTGTGTAGGCTCATCATGCTCAGCTAATTGTGTAGGCTCATCATGCTCAGCTAATTGTGTAGGCTCATCATGCTCTGCTACTTGTGCAGGCTCTTCTGCTGGATGCTGTACTGGCTCACAATCTAGCCTTTCCATGCTATCACCTTCCCTCTTCAGTTTCTTAGCTTCCCTCATGATTTGAGCTCTGGCTAGACCCTTCCTCTTCTTCCCCCACCTACCAGTACTTGCAGGACCTTCACTCATCACAGAACAGCAACAAAAAGCTCCAGGAGAAACAAACAACGTAGAATCACCAGCGCAAACGAGCACAATCAAGTCAACAAATTTTTTTATTCTTGCGTGCGGCAAGTGTTCCATAGACACATAATGCAAATAATCGCAATTTTTTTTCCCCTCTCAAATTTTAGTTAGCTGAGTCAATTAATAGAGCGTCGCTTTACCAGTATTTTGATATAAAATTTTTTGGAAATCGAACCAGCTACGGTGGAGTTATGATTTTTTGAAAAATTGGAAAGTTATGGTGGCAGGTACTGTACCATTAGTTGATTTGAGTGAGTAACGGTTGAGGTTTTCTGAATAGCATCAAACAGGAAGTTTTTGGAGCCATGGAGGAGAGGTCAGTCTGTCAATAAACTATTTTCTTAACCCTTTCGTTCCCAATCCCGCTTTAAAGCGGGTGAAGACCGGTTGGCTTCTCCGAATTTTTTAAAATAGTTACTTTATAGCTAGAACCTTCAGATTGCATACACAGATGCCCAATGCGTTGGAGAAGCATCTAAAATAGCTTTCAGCCAGGGCTGCTTCGACAGTACCTCACAGCAGTTGTGTTTATTTCTTCCTCGGCAAAAAAAAAAACATCGGTTCTCCGTCGAATTTAAAAAAATAACAAATTACAATAAAACAAAAAAAAAATCATTATTAAACTCAGCAAGACACACCTGGCAACAGGAAATTCCTTCTCTATCGAATGTTTTACCCACTGTATATCAGTAAAGTGATTGCATAACCACAGCTTGGCTTTCTTATCATGAATCAAATATATTTTTATGAACAGCTTTTCTCAAAATTAATATTAAATTTGTCATTCTAGATTTGCTTGAATCACTTTCAGCAAAGCTCAAAGGGAGGCAGGAATAAGAAGGGAGCCAAAGGAAGAGGCAGACCCAGTGGGGAACCACCTAAGGCAGTAATTGAGCATGTAATGGCCATAGCAACACCATCTTTTCCAAAAGAAGACCCTCACTCAGTTTAAACCAACACAATATTTACATAAACTCACTTGTCCCATCTGCTTGGATACAGTTCAGAGCCCTGTTCAACTCCTGTGTGACCATGTTGTATGCGCTCAATGCTGCTGCAAACACATTTGATATAGTTCTTCTTTGCACTGTCCATGCTGCAACAGACATCCTCTCACCACTGAAGCTATCACTGTTAAACGAGTCCGTCGTTGTGTGCTCTCGAAAATGTGGCAACATGGTGATGCTACAAGATTATCGATACCACCTATACAGTCACTGCAAAACACACAACATAAATTTTAACTCACCATAATAAATAACTCTAAAGGATGTTCTTATTACCTTAGATTCTTTTTTAATTTTAATATGTAACATTATTTTGCAATTTAATCACATTCAAATAGCCCCTTACACTAATGCAAGTGCCCAGTGGCCGAGTTTCTTCCTCCAGCGGAAGTGTAAGAACGGTGAAGACACGAATGGAGGTGCTGCATTCTGTGCGAGAATATGTTAGTGGAAATGACAGCGGCGCCCAATTAGCAGCATAGGTCACATACCTTTCACAGTCAGAACGAGAAGAACTTTTGAAGCAAGTCCAACTTCCACTGGTGATCCCAGCAGATCATTCTCTGGCCATGAAAGCCGATTTAGCCATTCCCTGGACAAAGTTAAGAATACTTCGAAGGTAAAACAAGAAATGACGAGAATTAGATAAGTACATAATAATAAATAAATAATAATAATTTACAATGAATACATAATTGTAAAAAAACAAAACAACAAATCAAAACAACTAACGGCACAAACACCTGAGAGTTAATATTCTTTTAGATGGTTCAAGTCCTTCAACGTGTCGATCACTAGTGAGCGGCAACAACGCAGCTTGGCAAAAGAATTAATAGGAGACAACCTGAAGGCTGAGCGTGCACCCTTCTCCTCTGACAAAGATGAGATCAAGGAAGTCCCGTTTGTTTTCAGGCCCAACTTAATAGCTGCCATAGCTGATACCATGGCCCAACATGAAAGGTATGTAATAAATTATAATATCAGAAAGACAAAATATATTTTACCTTAGATCTGGTGATGGTCTAACATGGCACGATAGAGCTATTCCTAGCAGCGAGCTCTGGTTGAAGCTAGGGGGAGACAAAGGTCACGGCAGCTTCAAATTGACTCTGCAGCTAGTTAATACCGCTCACCCCAACTCTATCAAAGAAACTACACTGCTTTCAGTTTTTAAAGCTGGTGACTCCACCACAAATCTGCACACAGCCTTGGATATGTACCAAGAACATATCAGAGAATCACAAGGGATGCAGATTAAGTATGATAGACTTTTAATACTAAATTCATTCAATAGCTTACCAATTGTTTGTTAGGAGTTACAGGGTCAGACTATTTCTTTCCGGTGACTATGAGTTCTTGTGCAAAATGTACGGGCTCAGTGTGCTAGTGGTAAGTGGATTTCATGAAATCATAATAAAAAGCTTACAAAACATTCTTTTAAAGGTCGGCACAACTGCCTCTGGTGTCATATCACTAGCGCAGACTTATCCATACCTTTAGCCAAGCGAGGTCCCTCTGCACCAAGATCTCTTCAGATACTAAAGGACGACCATTCCCGCTTCACTTCACAGGGTCATGGTGATCTCAAAGTGGCAAAGCTCTATAATAATGTTATTGGAAAGACTATTTTTGATATTCCACTCGACAATGTGAGATTGAATTTTTTCCCGTTTAAATTAAAATACCGTACCATTTGTGTAGGTTTGCATTCCTGAATTGCACCTATACCTTGGAATTTTCAATCGCCTGTGGACACTGTTACTCACTAATTTGTCCAACCTGAAGTTAGAGTTTAGCACATCAGCACAGTATAAAAAAGTCATCTCTGACTTACTGACTTACATCACCATATCAACTGAAGACGTCAGTGCCGATCTCTATCATTAGAGTCTTGTGGATGAGCTAGAAAAAGTTCGACTACAAGAAGGGACCCTTCTTTTGTACCTTGGAGGAAAGCTTGAATCAGCTTAATGTTAAGCGCCACATATCAAGGGGGTACCTTTGTTGGAAACCAGGTCCACAAGCTTCTCAAGGTAAATAAAACTTTAATGTTACAAAAAAAACAAAAAAAAAACTTACTAGTTGTGTACTGTTCAAGTCTGACAGCATCAACGTTCTATTCGGCAACATCAAGACCGTTACTACCAGTTACCCCTCATCCAAATCTTCTGCAGAGAAGAAAGCTGATGTTTTAGCGACAGGGTTTCATCTGTTCGGCAACTGTCATAGAGGATATAACTCATCAAAGTACATGAGCGACAAAGACATTGATGAGCTAGGTAACAATCCCGATATACATAGGATATTTATAGAGTATGCATTTGACTCTGATAATTATTCTCAATTGTTAGAATCACACATCTGTAAGTTCCTCAAATTTTACCGGGAGAAGTTCCCCAGTGCTACCATCTTACCCAAGATGCATATTCTTGAGGATCACGTTGTTCCTTGGGTTCGAAGGTGGAGGCTTGGCTCTGGACTGATGGGGGAGCAGGGGGCAGAATCAATTCATGCCCACATGATGGAACTGGAAAGAACTTATCAGTCTATTCCAAATGCGCTAGACAGACTAAAATACATTTTTAAGGAGCAAGCTCTGGAGTCCGCTCCATCACTCACCTCAGTTCAACCTCCACCCAAGAAGAGAGGACCATATAAGAAGCTTTCAGAAGCTGAGAAGAAGAAAAGACTTTCTGCTGATAATTAATAGCACATACAAATATAATATAAGCACTATGCATCTTTCTGCAGTTATCTAGTTATAGTCATTTTAGTTGCACTCACTAAAACTACAGGTGGTGTCAGCCATGAAAACCACTGCTTCAAAATTCCTTGGTGCTCCTCCAGAAATAATGTTAGCTAGTTGGAAATAATTCCATAATGTCAAATATTCTTCATTCTTTGTCTTCATGTGTCACACACTTACTGTAAAAGTTCACGAGGCTAGATATACTTGCTCCAACCACTTCCCAATTATCAAGGGTAGCGCCCAAACAGCCGCTCAAAAAAATTATATATTTTTTAGGCACAAAAGCAATTGTTACGCTTTAACTTCCTGTACCTCACGTGGTTGTGTAGTTAAAAATGAATTTCTGGACTGTAATTTAATGAGGCTAGCTTGTTGCTAGGGCTGGTGGTGTCAAGGGGAAAATTTTTTTGTGGGTGTGTCTAAGTGCCGGGTAAGCCATTCAATGAAACGACCGTGTAGTATAACAAAGAATGAGGTTAAAACTAGCACCCCAACATTCAACACCACCTCAAATATATGGTCTACCTAAGATACATAAAGAAAACGTGCCACTAAGACCTATAGTCTCCGCAATCAATTCTCCAACACATCCTCTAGCAAAATTTCTAGTAAAATCATAAGCCCTGTTACAGGAAAGACAAACTCATATATAAAAAATTCTACACATTATATGGAAAAAATAAATAGTCCTGCAATAAATTCAAAAGACTACATGATAAGTTTCGATGTGGTCAGTTTGTTCACAAAAGTTCCAATCAAGGAAGTTATTCTAATTCTCAAAATAATTTTGGAACAAGATCAGCCTTGAAGACATAACTGCAATAACACCAGGTGAATTGTACAATCTAGTTGAATTATGTGTTCAATCCACATATTTTTGTTTTGAAGAAACATTTTACGAACAAAAAGAAGGAGCATCAATGGGGTCTCCTTTATCACCACTTGTAGCTAACATCTACATGGAGAAACTGGAAGAAGCAATCAAAAAACTTTCTTCTCAAACCATCACTTTGGTGCAGATATGTAGACGATGTTTTTGCCTTATGGCCACATGACAACGAATCCATCCAAGACTTCAAACTCCATCTAAACAAACAAAATAAACACATCCAATTTACAACAGAAGAAGAAAATGGAAACAAAATAGCATTTCTAGATGTACAAATTGAAAGAAAACATAACAAATTCATCACCTCAATCTTCAGAAAGAAGACTCATACAGACAAATACTTAAACTATAAATCAAACCACCATCCAAGAATTTTGTCTGGAGTTGTCAAGTGCTTAACAGATCGAGCAAAGAAATTATGCCATCCATCTGAAATTGCACAGGAGCTGAAACATTTAAAAGAAGTCTTCCTAGCAAATGGTTACCCAGAACAAACAATAAATAGCAACATCAAATCCAAAAGGAATTCAACCAGAAATAATTCAACAAATGCACAAGATGAAACCAACAAATTTATTTGGTAATACCATCAAAGGGATTAGTGAAAAAATTGAACATGTATGCCGTTCCTTGAACATAAAAACAATTTTTACATCAACACCAACCCTCAAGAAACATCTAATGAAGGTAAAAACACCCAGAGAAAAATAAAAAAATCAAAGGAGTAGTTCATGAAATCCCGTGTATGGACTGCAGTATGGTATATATAGGGGAAACAGGACGTACACTAGACAAACGTTTAAAGGAACACCAAAATGCAGTAAAAAGGCATGATGAGAAGAATAGTATAGCTGTACATGCATGGAACAGTAAACACAAAGTAAATTGGTTGGATGCCAAAGTGAAGGAGAGAGTTGAGAACTACACCAGAAGAAGGATAGCAGTAGTGATCCAAAGCCTGCCATCAACTTGGACAATGGCCTGGAGTTAAATCCAACATGGCAACCAATTATAGCGTCACTATAAATAGTGAACCCTCAGGGTTTTTGCATTTTATTGAACTGGTTTTGTTTTTTGTCTTTTTTAGTACTGTGTTTTTTTGTTAACTGATGAAGACCTACGGGTCGAAACGTTTTGACTATTTATAGTTATAATATGTGACCGGATTTGGGAAAATCCGCCTAAACGCGGCCAACAATTTTTTGCAGTATCACCGGGTAAAGCTTATGGGTCGATTTTTTTCAAAAAAATTTTTATGGCAGAAATGGATAGACACCAGTTAGCTCTAGCTTATGACGCAGTTGTAAGCTCTGGCGTGCTCTAGAACTCACACTAGGAGGCTAGAAACACTTGCCGGTTGGACTCGTGTACAGAGAGTTGCTAAGAAATTATTGGCGGGCTTTTCAGTAACAGCCGGGAAAAAAGTGTAGCTAACTAATTCACTTGATATTCTACAAAATTCACGTACTCACGCAATTCTCGTCATAATAGTTTCTTAAGAAGCCCTGCATTAAGCCTTTTAGACTTCTTTCAATCCGCCTGTAACCGATTTATTCCATAGTGTCCCGGAGACACGCAGTAATAGTATACGGACACAAGGCACGCCCCCGACCATAGCAACGCCTTTACCGGGCATTTTTTCGAAATCAGCAATAATAAGTTTAGCAAAAATACTGAAGTGTTGTAGTGTGTAGGGTGAAGACTGCTTGTGCTACAGCTTCCAAATTAGTGGAAGGCATCCCAAGGCCCTGTGCAGCCTACTGGTAGAATAAATTAGAAAACTTTAGATGCCGCGTTTAGCCGGGTTTTCACAAATCCGGTCACATATACTACGAAAGCTAATAAATAAACTACCAGAAATTGTATTACGTAGTAATGAACCTATACAGCATCATATTTATTCATGTACCTGCTTGGATGCTTGTACAAACAATAGTGTCTGCAAACACATTCATTTAGTCGCAATGAAGTATTTTAAGCTGATACAAATACTTCACTTGGCATTGCTCAAACTGAAAGTAAAGATGATGCTTGAAATACTTTCAGAAAATTATTGCCTCAAATATTTTCTCAACAAAAACAATTTGTACAAAAGAAGACTTGTTGAAGAAAGTACATTATAGATTAGCAAGTATCAGTGATGCAGTTAACAATACTGACAGCATTGAATGTTTGCAAGCAGTATACGATTCCTTAGGAAACATAGCTCAGACCATTCCTTCTGTAAATACTACAAACAAAAGAAAACCGAATGAAAACAGTGAAATAACGAAAATATTTTTCAACACGAAAGAAAAGAAAACTTAACACAAAAATGATTGATTAGCTAGTAGCTTCCTCATCATTAACATTACGGCATTCTGACTACCAATGGTACTTGACATCAAACAAGCGGCACTCTGTATCCCCCTAAAACGGCGAAGTATTGAAATTATGTACCCCTTACCTTTCCCGTCTCCCATTGACTGACCCCTATGTACTTATGCAGCATTCTTACTGAGTGGTTTGGCCAAGGTGGCTGCCAGAAGCCCTTCCTTCAAGCCAATCTGTGTTGGCTCGGGGCAATTATATGGGGTAGAGCAAATCCCCATTTAATCCCGGCAGTACACGTTATCACGGTAGGCAGCACGAAGCTACCCGCCGGAGTGTAGCAAATAAAAGGCAACAACAATAAGCAAAATAAATTAAAAAGTTAACTGGACAGTATTTCCATCCTTCTGAACTCAGTTAAGGTAAGGCGTGGGTGGGCGAGAATTGGAATTTGAGGTTTCCCACTCTTTCCGTTTTCCCAGAGGAGGGTAGACTGGCCGGAAAGGCAAATCCACCTGCTTTTCCCCCCACCTGACCCCACGTGATGCAAGGCAGCGTGCACCTTTCCCGCCTTGCAGACACCCCCTTCCATTATGTCGTAGGAGTTCCCTCCTAGCATTAACCCCACCTAACTTGCAGTTAAATGGCCATTAATGCTGCGACCCCATCCTACTCCAAGGTCACCTCACCCACCATCGTATCGTGGCCTATGTACTTCCGCAGCATTCTTACTGAGTGGTTTGGCCAAGGTGGCTGCCGGAAGCCCCTCCCCCAATCTGTGTTGGCTCCGGGCAATTATATGGGGTAGGGCAAATGCCCCATTTAATCCCGCCAAAGGAGGCACGACCAAGCCCCGTGCCAAACACCTATCCCCCATATGGAAGGGCCTCTGGCCGCCAAACCAGCCAGATAAAAAACTTACACCCAAACAAACAGGATTAGACATGCAGATAAGAGAAAGAGGATACTCATTGAAAAAGGAAAAACTAAGAGAATGAACTACGCAACAGAAAAACACACCCACTGCAGAGTGAAATGACTACAATGATACAGAGAAGAAAACATCAACATAACATGGCAGAATATGTGGCTAGCTGTTGCCGTCGAATCTTGATAGTTGAGTCCTCTATCCCTCGAGAAGCAGCTGTTGTCGCTGCACCTATCGGGAAACTGTGACCGGCATAGCTGGCTTCCTGGACTCCGGCGGACTCGAATGCTTGACTAACAGCTGTGACAAACCTCTGGCGCGTTAAGTGCCGACCACCATGATACATGAATAGGTGCCCAGCTATACTGCCCCGGACTAGCAGGTAAGCAAGCATTGCTGATGCCGGACAGATGTCAGAGGAGGTTTTGCCAATATACAAAGTAACACCCTGCCGGAATGGATCCGTTTTCGAAGGTTTTAGCTTGACGCTGACCACTGCTGAAGAGGATGGGTCATCTACCACTACATCACCCCATGCCAGGTGGACAGAAGCATCGAAACCCGTGTCGCTTGGCACTATCAATTCTCCAGTCCTCATGAAGCCAAAAAATGGAAGACAGCAATCTGCCCATAACATCATCACAAGGTCAGGGTTAGTCGCCTGACCATCCCAAACCGCTTTGATGCGGCGCAATAAGTGTGGGGTAATAGGTAGGCGCTCCCGGCCAGTGGGATTCTCACCACCCTGGGAACGCTTCACTCCCCTGAGAACATAATGCAGCCGGCAGAAAGGGCATGGATCGCATATGACTTTTGAAGCAAGCATTCCACACAACGTCAGGTGCTTGGATGAACTTTGTGCAGCCACTGGGAACAATTGCAGTATGAAGCTTCAGCTTCTTACATTCTTCTCTTATAGCTTCACTTGTATGACACCGATATGTATCCCACACTAGAAGATGTTTATTGAAAGTAAGCAACTCAAAAACAGTGCTGAGATAATCAAGGGTTAGTCTAACCCATTGGTACTGAAGTGCATATGGATACCGGAAATTTTCTTTAGTTCTTTAATAAGTCTAGTACCTTTACCTTTGAAGACAACAAAGAGTTTTTTCTTAGTCCCATCTGCTCGAGCGGTAAGGATTATGTGTAGTGATCTTTAGTGTAGCCTGTTGTCTTGATTGGGATCAAACGAGCACCAACTGGGTCAGCGGTTGTATCAGATGGCATGTCCATCCAACATGCTGTCTCATCCATTGCAAATATGCTAGAAAGTTGATATTGATGCTTTTTTCGGAGATTTTGAAGGTGCATAACGTCGCTAATTAGCTTGGGTATTGAATCGGCTGGTGTAGATTGACATGCTGTTGTCTTGCATAGCAGGGTAAGGCCATGATGTTTCATAAATCTGAATAGCCACCCCTTACTTGCTTTGAATCCTTGCATTGTCGACAGATCTCTAGCCTTCCATTGAATTGCACTTCTACTCACTCTGAGATTGTTCGACCTCATCTCCACTACAGAGCTTCTTCCATGTCTTCATCCATGACCTTCTTTCCAGCCCCAGCTAGCCTCTTCCAGCTCTTTTCTTTCTTATTTTTACTAGCTGCAACAAGTTGGCTCTTCTGGCTGCACCACTGACTAATCCTCTTAGGAGCCACCTTAAATTCCCTGGCAGCAGAAGATTAAAAAATAAAGCTTGAATAACAACTCAATAGATAGTCAAGATATCTGTCCAGGGAAACACCTAGCTAGCTTGCTTACATGCCTCTTTAGACTTTGATTCTGCAACCTTTACAGCCTGTAACTTTAGTTTTACAGTGAAGTATCTCCTCTTTCTTGGCATTTTCTTACTACTCTAAAGTGCCAGACCAAAACTAACAGCTGTATTTGCCAAGCGCCAATTGGAGGCTTTTAGCACGTATAAACTAAACAAACCGCGCACAGGGCGTTTATTCAAGACCAGGCGTATATTTCCTTATTGTTTGTGGCACGGGCTTATAAATGAGACAGGGCTTTTATTCCGACCCGGCGTTAATTCGGAGAAATACGGTACACTCGAACCTCTCTTATCCGTTCGTCTAAGTTACGGACACCTCTGTCTACCGGACACAAACTATAATTATTGACTGCGTACGGATCGTCAGTGTAGTCGGAAAGCTACCAAATTAAACGAATAAAATCAGGAAAATATTTCGCGCATGGCACTTCGAGTGTATTCGATCGTAGTGTTGTGTGCGGAGATGGAGCGGGGAAATCAACAGGCAGTTAGTGCGACCGCTAGTTCTTCTCAGAATTCGTTGACCGGCGGTATCGCTGCTAGTTCTTCTCAAAACTCTTTGAAAGGCAGTGGGGCTGCTAGTTCTTCTAAGAACTCAACGACCAGCGATGGTGGAGGCAAGGTCGCGGTAACTAAACGCAAACGTAGCGTTTTAACTCTAGAAAGAAAGCTGGAAATAATATCAGAAGTTAAGAAAGGGAAGTCAGTGAGGCAGTGTCTGGACAGTTTGGTGTTCCAAAATCTACAGTGAATGATATTTGGACATGAACGAAGAAATTGTAGAAGATGTTTTGCAAGAGAGAGAAGAATCTGAGTCCGAAAATGAAGATGAAGCTTCTTCAAATGCAGTTACTCTATCGCAAGCTTGTGCTGCTTTCGATACTGCTTTGGAGTGGTTGGAGTTCAAAGGCACCACACATCCTGCACATCTTATGCTGGTAAAAAGTTGGAGAGACGATGCAGCTCAGCGTAGCTTGAAATCTATGAAGCAAACTAAAATCACTTCATATTTTAAATAAATTGATTCATGTATTTACAGGTGTTTTTGTTAATTTTAAGTAATATAGCTACTAATTCAATTATCAAATAATTAATTGTACACACGGTTCATCACCAAATAAATTAAGTATTTCTGAGTTACGGCCATTTCTTAGTTACGGACGCACCCCTTGGTCCCAGACTGTCCGGATAAGAGAGGTTTGAGTGTATTACAATTCCTATTAAAATACAAGTGCAAATATAATTGTTCTCAGATAAGAATATTTCTGAGTTACCGGCGCCCGTATTAGGGGAGTTTGAGTGTACATGTACTTTCATGTGATATATGGTTGCTAGGTAATTTTTTGAACTCCTGATTTTACATTTATTTGTAAACATTATTCATATAGAAAAAATATAATTACTGAATTTTATCTGCCGGTGAAACTAAATATGTTACTTGTAGTCAGGGAAAAAAAGTTACGTGTAGTCTAAACATGTAACATGTATAGTCTGAACGTATGATGTACAGTCTACGCGTGTGACATGTAGTCTAAAGTGGGAAGTGTAGTCTAAACGTGAGATGTGTAGTCTATACGTGTGACATATAGTCTAAAGTGTGACGTGTTGTCTGAACGTGTGATGTGTAATCTAGATTGTCTATGTTTGTTTTTTTTATTTCCTATTGGGTGTGGATTTAGAAATTTAATAGGCGTGGCCGTTATGTCCAAAATGAAGAAAGGGAGAAATGGATTGATGTCAAACCGACAATGATGTCGGACTAAGATGAGAAAAATGGAAAGTTTAAAGTCTGTCTGCAGGAGTGGCGGCGCTCTGATGACTTTAATAGTTTTATTGAGGAATTAGACAGACGTGCCGACAGTTCAAATAATAAACGTCCCAGGTACGAACGTTTTTTGGGATCTCCTGTAAAGGAAAATCCTCCACCTAATGCTAAAGAGTGGATGAAAACATGTTCAGATGATGTTATATTGTCCCCAGAGTCACCTGAGCTAATGTAAACACAGCTGACATCTTATATTGTACATGTAATTATTTTTTCTTAATTTTTGTTCCTATTGTATTATGCAGCATGATACTTCGGTTTTACCTAGAATTATTATTTTTGATATAAGTAGATTATACAAAAAGGTTAAACATGTTCACTATTGTAATTGTAAATTTTACAGTATATTGGAACATATTATGTAGTGTGTGTGTAATTTTGTCCAAATTTTCTTCAGACATCAGTACAGAGCGCATGATAGGCATCTAAAATACATACAATAAGAATAAAATCAATTCTTTCATTACTCTGTCAAACGATAGAGTACATAATCACTACACACATAATACGGATAATTATACTTAATCAAGAGGACATTTAATAATAGCTACAAGAAAGGCTGACTCCTGTGATATAGGTGGCTATGTAGACTACTGCATAAACAACCAAAATTCATAATATTTGGGCATATTAACATTGACACCAATTCAAGATTATAAAAATTTCTTCATATTATAGACACTAACACGAATACATAATTATCGTTGCATTCAAGAATGGTCAAAGCAATAACTGAAACCTAACTAACATTTATTTTTATATTTCTTATCCATAGTATGCTTACTTAAGTATTATTATGGCTGTATTGTGTGAAGTATTTTGTTATTAATAAAGGTAAACATTTTCAATTGCGATTCTACACTGTGCCAATGTTTTGATATAAGATAGTATCTACTGGAGCTAAGCGAAGTATCAGCTAGATGATACTTGACTCGGATATAAGCTAGCTTATTCAGTTGTTATAAGCCAGGAATAGCTTATATGCCAGCTTGGTGAAAGATTTGGGTATTCCCACGATTGGGACAGACCCCGGCCCAGTGGGGCCCAGAACCCCTGGGTCCTCAAGTACTGGGGCTTCACGTAATTTGCCTGGGTCCAGTAGTGGTCCACAAAAATTCCAGTTGGGCGAGACCCTTCCCGTGGTTTCTGCTAGGCTTGTGCGCCGTGTAGTACGTGGGGACTACATTGACATGGCTGAGTTCACAAAGGATCATCTGGAACTGGAGCTGAGATGTTCCTTGGAGGGAGATAGCAAGCCTACTCCTCCCCATAAGCTTTGTCCAGTCCCGGACCTTCTGGCTTGGGTTCGGTCATTCTGAGGTTGTGGTACCATGTTGGCCAAGTTCGACGTCGAAGGGGCTTTTAGAACTGTCCTGTTCACTCTGATGACAGGTGGCTGCTGGGAATGCGATGGGATGGCCAAGTTTATGTGGATAAGGTCCTACCTTTCGGGCTGAGGTCAGCACCTAAGCTTTATAATGCCGTAGCAGATGCGATGCTGTGGATTTTAGAGCGGTCTGACTATGTGGAAGTAATCCACTACCTGGATGACTTTTAGCTGTTTGGGGCACCCAATTCCAATCAATGTGAAGAAGCCTTGGCAAAGGCTCTGTCACGATGCCAGGCGCTAGGTGTGCCTATAGCTATTAGGAAAACAGAGGAACCTTGTACTGTGCTCACCTTCTTGGGTGTGGAGCTGGACTCCGACTTGATGACGGTGCGGCTACCTGCTCAGAAGTTGGATAGGCTTGCAACTACAGCATGCTTGTTACCTAATTAAGCCAGGCTGATCTTTTCTGAGACTAATGATCGACCTTTCAAGATGTGTCCAGGAGCTGCACTATCGGGTGCATTTAAATACCGGCTTCCTCTCGGATCTTAGATGGTGGAGCTGTTTTCTTCCAGTATGGAATGGGACGTGTCCCATGTCTAGCCTGGCACGCCAGCAACCCCAGTTGACTCTCACCTCAGATGCCTCAGGATCTTGGGGTAGTGGGGCCTTCACTTCCAATGGCCAGTGGTTTCAGCTGGAGTGGCCAAGTGATTGGGAGGGGATCCACATCACTGCCAAAGAGTTGCTTCCCATAGCAGTTTGGGGCAATGCTTGGAGAGGTCACACAATTTTATGCCTGTGTGACAATGCTGCGGTTGTTACCATCGTAAACTCTGGTCGGAGCAAAATGGATAGAGTAATGCACCTTATGAGGTGCTTGTCCTTTTTCTTGGCTAGATGGGGCATTTCGTTAGTTTGCAGGCACTTACCTGGCTCACTGAATGTGGCAGTGGATGCATTATCCCGTGATGCTCTTCCTTCCTTCCAGAGGCTGGTCCCTGGCGCCAGCACGGTACCCACCGTGATCCAAGACTGCTTCCTACAGTGCCTGGTCTTGGGGACGCCGGACTGGACCAAGATCGACTGGATTGCCTTGTTCAATCGCTCTTTATAGAAGGCTTGACCTCATCAACTATTAAAGCATAGACTTGTGGTCAACGTAGATATTTTAGATTCTGTTCATCATTCGGGTTAGTAGCTGTCCCCGCCTCAGAGGAAGTTATGTGCAAGTTTGTAGCACAAATGGCTGGTGAGGGTCTAAGGCATCGGACCATTAAGTCTTATATGGCTGGTGTCCGTCACTTGCTTATACAGGAAGGATTAGGATACCCGCTATCACCACATTTACCAGTGGTAATGACGATGACCAGATTCACTGCTTCAAACCTGGCCAACCCTGTGAAGCAGGCAGAAGTGTGCTGGCAGATACAATGAAGAAACCCACTTCAGATTATGATGATACTGACCCATTTGCATCTGATAATGACGAAGAAGAGCAATTTGAGAATGAACTTTGTATTGAAGGAGGAGAAGAAGATGAATTAAAATGATGAATTTGAAGATTTAGAGACTGAAAATGAAAATTCAAATGAAGAAGTAGAGATCTAGTTAATCACTGTAGTGATTATTGTGTCTATTCAGTATAAACTCAGTGCTTGCATTTAGTTATAATTGTTATAACTATTGCATTTCAATAAATTGCTTGCAATGATTAATGAAATGTAATTTCCTAGTTTTGTTAGATCATAAAAATGTATGCAATAATCAACTCACGGTTCATCTAACTTCATCTGTTTTTCCACCGGTAAATTCTTGTAAATGATGTGGACTACATTCTAACAATCAATGATTCATAATTAATGCACTGGAATTAAAAAATAATAATGTAACTACCGAAAGTGCAGTAGGAATTTTACGAACTCTTTTCCCACTGCCAGCCGAAGATGGAGTTTGGTCTAAACTGGTAGGTGTCTTGGTAAAATCAGGTCTATTGATATCAGCTAATGTCCTCAAGTGTATAAACATGATCAGTCAACTTAGACACAGACAATTCATTTTTTTTTATTTTAGATAAAACCTTATGCTGCATATCACTTATTAGCTGGTGAAGATTAGGGGAATCAGGAGGAGAGCAAGAGGAAGGTATTCTCTAGGCTGCCAAGAATGGTTGGTACTACCATCTTGAACATGATAGTTATGTACAGTATTGTCCGAGGTGCTTGCTCAGCGACCATAGAAACTCTGTGGACAATGTTTTGTATGACGCCCAAAAACACCTTGTGAGGGATGGCCAGAGCTTGAACCGCTGAATAGGTTTCGCCTCGCCTAAAATTTAATAAGGGAAAAAAGCACATAGCAGTCAAACACACATTAGTACATGCAAATATTAATACTGATTTAGTGCTCGAGATACCCATATTATGTAGTCTGCCACCAGAGAATGGCGATGTGGTGGGACGGCCCCCACATTAGTTTAAAAACATAACTGTTATCTTGTCAGCTTGCTGACAGTAGCCGTTGTTAGGTAGAGTCACCATCCACAGTAAAAACTGATTAGTGTAATCTTCTTTGTAAACAATATGTTCTGCATTTTTTATTTTATCATATCTTCCGTCTCACAATTCCATTCCCCCACAGGCGACATGGAGAAGAACTTCGGAGGGGGTTCTCTAGTTGAGGGTCAGCCCTTAAAAGCTCTCCCGCCCCTAACGCCACGGTCAAAGAGTTCGCTTGTTCAATTAAAAGAAACTGACATTTACAACCACAATTTGACACACACACATTCTGACCAGCAACTTGCCCTCGGCCACAATATATTATAAGACCTTGGCAGCGCCGCTATAATATTACGATGGAGTCGGGTAGATATATAAAACGCTGACAAGGTAAACTGTTAATGGATCCGACCTGTACGGGTCGGCAAAGTAAAAGGTTCAAAGTTAATGAGGGGATGACTCAATGTTTGCAGTCATTCACCACATAGTTCACTATTTTATCAAGAAATGAATGAGTTGCAACAGTGTTTACGATGAAATTTGTAAAAAGGTCAAGTTGTGTGAGCGGCTTATTCAAGGTGCGCCAGTTAATTAGTTAAAAAGCCATAGCAGGTAGCAGGGTATTCAAGGCCAGATATATTTTAGCAACCCAAATAATGTCGGCAAGTGATCAATGAATTATCAACCCAGTAGAACTACATAAACAATGGGAAAAGGTTCCACTGTAAACATTTTTGTTTATGACTATTTATTGGGTACAAGAATTTTCATTATAATATGTTTAGTATCTTTAGGATACTTACAATTACAATTGGTTCTTTGTGTGAAAATAAATGTTTTAAATAGATGATCTCATAGCAATGGCAACTTCAAGCAAGACGCAAGACGCCTGGTTTCTATCAACTGGGAAACTCCATTCTTCACTCTTTAAAAAAAAGAAAGATATTTCTACATAAATGGCTATAAGCCATCCATTAGATATTTTGGCTTAACTCGAATAATTTATTCAGTAGAAAATTTTGAACACCTTCCAGCTTATTGTGATCATTAATTTAGCCACTTAATGTCCCATTTCATGCCTTCGAAATCATATTCAAATTCCTTTATCATATCTGTGATATCTTATAAAACTGTCTACAAAGAAAGTAAGTCTACACAATAACTAAAATAATTAACAAACTTACCTCTTGAGCTCCACTCATGTCAATTGGGAGACTCACTTCCAATTATATGTACAAGCAAAGTTGAAGTACAGGCAGTAGCAGATGGAACCTCTCTCCAGAGCCGTATGCAACCAAGAAGCCCTACAAGACCAGGATTGAAGACTACTTTAAGCACACGCGCGCCACTCAGAGCTGAATTAAAACTTTAAATTTATTTGGAGTAACACCAATTCTATGTGCTTTGACTTGTGTCACATGTGATCTTTCCGCAACAAGAAAAATATGTGGTTTTAAATCATTCTCTTCATTGCATGGCTGCTCTAAGTGTCTGAAAGAGTTTCCATGTGATTCTTTTGGCACTAAATCTGATTATTCAGGATATGATCGAGATCAGTGGCAAAAAAGAACTCACAATGAACACCTAGAACAGGTAGCAAAAGTTATTGCAGCTAACACAGCAAGCAAAAGAGATGAAATTGAAAAAAAATGTATTCTGAAATACTATGACTGCCATATTTTGACATTGATTCTTTTCATGTGATTGACCCAATGCACAAGTTACTTCTAGGAACAGTTAAACATATCACCAGTTTGTGGAAGGACCAGGTAATACTTAGCAGTGAAGACCTACGCAAAATTAAGGAGAAAGTTGACAAAATAAAGACCCGCCCAAAAATAGGAAGAATTCCTCACAAGATTATTTCGAATTTTAGTTCCTTAACTGCTGACCAATGGGAGAACTGGATATTTGTGTATTCTTTGTACACATAGAATGGAATACTTCCAGATACTCACTACACTTGTTGGAACATTTTTGTAGATGCTTGCCGTTCCCTCTTAAGACCTTCCTTATCTACGTGCGAGTTGAATTGAGCTTACGAAAAGTTTATGGAATTTTGCGTTTGTTTTGAACGGCTCTACGGTAAAAAATTTGCTACTCCTAATATGCATTTACACTTGCATATCAAGGAATGTGTATTAGATTATGGTCCAGTTAATGCATTTTGGTGCTTCCCTTTTGAAAGATTTAATGGCATACTCGGAAACTTTCAAAAGAATTGGATGCTACCTGAACTTCAGATGCTGAAGAAGTTTACTACATACTAACATCTTCTTTTATATGAGGTTCATGCTGCCATCCCTGAGGAATTAAGTGAATTTTAGAAAACAGAAGTTGCAATTAGTCTTTAGGATCTTATTGTACGCATGAGTATAAGCATAACAGGGAGTGCCCATTGCCAATGTTAATTGCATCTTGTATTCCTGAGCAACAAATTATACCAAAAAAGTCACGGAAATGGTTCAATCACGAAGAGGTGTCCTGGTTATCTACCGTGTGCCAATAGCTTTATCCATCTTCGGAAATTAGCCATGTACCAATGATGCATGAAAAATTTCATGGAGTTTCTGTATTTGGAAAAACCATATTATCTGCTGGAGCAACAGGGAATCATTCAGCTGTCATTTGTGCTTATTGGACATGGCAGGAAGAAGGAATCAATTCAGACAATCTTTGTTATAGTAAAATATTGTATTTCTTTCGTCATTGCATGTCTTGTCTTTCGAGTCTCAAGCTAGTAACCATATTATGTTTACAAGAATTCAGTAGTTCAAAACTCATCCAAGACAGAACTGGTTTAGTCCTCACCTTGCAGTTGTAGATACAGATGTTTACGACAGTGAACCACCAGTTTTTATGCCAATAAGTCAAATCTTTGATTCTTGTGCGGTAATCACTGATCAAATCAAATTTGATTACGGTGAAGACAACGTAAAAGTGGTGATAAAGATTTCAAATGAGATAGTCACTAAATCTTTATTCATAAGCAGCACATCATACTCATAACCAAATGTTTCCATTTTTTTCTGGTTGTAAATAACAGTGTGTCAATTAATAGCATTGTAATTACAACTAAAATGACATTTTGTTAAGATAATAGTAGTAATTGTTGTGGTTTAAGTGGTTAAAAAACAGCTGGTGGCCAAAGCCAGTGGTTCTGAGTTTGATTCATGGCAATAATATGATATTGTTTAATATATCCTTAAGCTTTTAGAAATAATCATACACTTTTTCATAAAAGCATGAAATTTTGTACAGTTGTAGAATATGGTATTAAATAATATTTTTGGCTATGGACCCACCCACCAAAAGTCATTTGGGTACTTGCCTATGTTATATAATAATATAATAATTTCACGAGCAGGCTAATTTATTTGTACAAGCCAGAGGCCAATGAAAAAAAAGCCTGAGAGGGACTGGCAACTCACAGATAACAATACTGCTAAACACAACACACGGCTAGCCCAGCCATATAACAATACTGCTAAACACAAGCCACGACTAGCCCAACCGTCCAACAATACTGCTGAACACAACACTTGACTAGCCCAGCCGTTATCTCCGCATTTTCTTTGTCAGAGTCCATACCCGTAGCCAGGGGGGGTTTGAGGGGTTCGGTCAAACCCCCCTTTTGAGTGACCGGAAGTAAATATTTTAGCCACACCCCACATATAACTTCTGGAATATCATCGTCTGTTCAATCGTGCTGAACCTGCGCTTGAATTCTCTGTTGTTTCTGGGTCTAAGTGACCTAATAAACATTCAGCTCCATGGATACAAAATTCGCTCTCATTTCAGCGTGAGTAAAGCTTGCTACGTTACATTCTTTATAAAGTGTAACATATGCACTTTAGTAAGAATAATAGCACCGGTAAGCGTGCGATACGATATTAATAGCACAAGCAACGGAGTCTTCAAGCCTTCGGAAGTGTCTGAGAAAGTTAAACCTCAAATATACAGATAGTAAGTGCACTATCTAGTGTAGCTACACAGCAAATGATTAAAAAAAAACTGGCCTACTACAATTGTACATTTCCAAGGCTAGAGCTGCATGTTTGCGCACTTACTCTTACTTAAACTACCGTGACATTTCACTTGTTCCGTGCTATTTCACTTAGTTTTAGCGATTTTTCCAAGTACGAATACGGCATTTTAATGTTGCACTGTTTATATACAGCTCACCGTAGTGGATAGAAGCCTGGTGACATGAGAATAATGCCGCTTTTCTCTCGAATATCAACATTGTTATAGTTTTGAAGTAGAATAACAAATTATAAGCTTTAGTGCACTTATCTTTTTTTTTTTAGTATTGTAGAAGAATTAATGAGGAAACAAAAGTAGGTGTGGCTTTTTGCGTCTTAAAATCCGAACCCCTCAATGCGAACCTTTGGCTACGGGCCTGGAGTCTGCACACCCCAGAACACCATCATCTCTGTCTTCATCTGAACTGCTCTACATCTCTATGCCTGGCTCAGATTCCTAAAAAAAAAAGATTTATGCATTTATTATAAGGCTCAGATTCCCAATAAAATGATTTACGCATTTCTTCCCAAGTTTCTGAGATTAAATATATAAGATAAGTTTTTTTTAAGTATAAAATTAGGTAACTTACTCGACTGTCATGTTCACCTCCCTGTTCTCCAGTAGCTTCAGTAGCAGAGTGCCAACTTCTTGTGAATCTGAGCCTGCAAAAGAACTTGATTCTGAAAAAATTCATCAATATCTGACTCATTTCAAAGGGTCTAGGCTTTGGCCTTTTTGACCAACTTTTTGTGAGCATACCACGTGGAATTTGATAAATAGCTATCGCAATGTTGACAATACACTCTTCCACGCTTACGACTTTTCAATGAACCTTTTGTTGTCTCTATAATACTGGTGCTACCTTCCATTTCTTCACTTGTTTCTTCCAGGCCAATTCCTGGAATACCAACAGTAGCATGGTTGCTATCTCCAACACTTGAGCTATCACCAACATTTGAGCCATCACCAACACTTGAGCTATCACAACCTCCGGGCATAGGGTCCTGAAAAGAACCATCAACCACACAGCCCCCCAACGAGTTCTGAGAAAAACTAGCTGCGAGGTCGCCTGTCACCCTCCATCTTCGATATGCGACTCTACAATGAATAATTCGAGTTCCACCCTTTCCCTATACACTATGAGAACATAAAGGGCGTGGCCAATAACTAATTATGGCTTAAGGTCTACAAGGAAACTGCAGAACAGGCAGAAACATGTGTAATAGCTTACTCTACGTTTTGCCACCTATAGAGGACTCAGTTACCGTATATCATTTTGATGAAACCAATGACAGACTTGTGTTGGAAGTACCAGCAGAATGGTAACGGGATCTTACATGCTGCAAACTCTTCTGACAGTGTCAAATCGGCTATGGTTGTAGAAGCCTTAGAACATCTTCGTAATGTCCAGATAGAAAGATCTCACTACAGGACAATCTGCAAAGAATGCTAGCATGAAATCAAAGCTTTCTTTAGTAGTGGCAACAATTTCACTCCCCCTCCCATACATACATGTGTTCCTGTTAATTCTAACCCTATCAGAGTCCATTCCCTTGACTTCGCACAACAGGTACATTTTCCTTCAGACCCGATGCAACCCAGTCCAATTTACTTTCTCTCACCAAAAAAATGCAGTGTCTTTGGTGTGAATTGTGAAGCTATTCCTCGGCATATAAACTTCCTTGGTGATGAAGCTGGTGACTGTGGCAAGGTTCCAATAATGTCATAAGCCACCTTCACTACTTATTTGAAAACCGTGGCCTGGGTGAAACAGAAGTTTTCCAGCATGCAGACAATTGTACTGGCCTAAACAAAAACATAATGTAGTGTACTGTGACTGTAAAGTAAATGAAAAGAGTGGGGGGAGGGCAGGCAAATGCAGCCGTGTTTACTAAACTCAGCTTTCTTGAAAATCTTGAAAAAAGACACATCATCTGGATCTTTTAGTGTGGATGTGTTTGAACGCGTGCATGTGTGTGTATGCACACGTGTGAAAATATAAAATAACATGCACACAAAAACAAAACAAAAACATTTAATTCTTTACCCTTGTGTTATCAAGGACACCCAGCATACACTATGTCCAAGGGGCCGAAACCATACACCAAGTCGAAGGGAGAAATTGTCTGAGTGAGGCATCTGCCGTAAGGCAAACAATGCCAATCGCAAGAACCTCACCCAATCCATACCCGTAGCGTGCCATGCATCCTCTCAATGACCCCATTACCCTGGGGATGGTAAGGAGTCGTCAAGATTCTACTGCAACCTAAAATTCACGGACCCTCATAAAGGTCTTCCCAGTAAATACAGTTCCCTGGTCGGATAGTACTGCGTCTGGTATCCATGTTCTGCTAACTATGCTCACGAATGCCTCGGCAACTTTCGATACCGGTCTTCCCAGTAAATACAGTTCCCTGGTCGGATAGTACTGCGTCTGGTATCCATGTTCTGCTAACTATGCTCACGAATGCCTCGGCAACTTCTGGAGCCGTCAAGCCCTTCAACGGCACCGCTTATGGCCATCTGGTGGCCGTACATGCATAAGTTAACAGATACTGTGACCCCCTTTACCTTTCGGTAAGGGACCCACCAGATCGATTGCAACCGATCTGAATGGTTCAGACACAACTGGCCTTTCCATAAGCTTAACAGGTGGATGCCCCGCCTTGTTCATACGCCTGCAGGTGTCACATGATGTAACATGTGTCAGGCCAACCTTGGCCAGGTAAACAAGCGGTTCAACTTTGCTCGCACTTTCTTTATTCCCAGATGACCTCCCATTTTTTCATGGGCCATCTCCATCAGCTTATTCCAGTCCGCACCACCACCCTTACTACTTCCTCATCCAGTTCACCCAACACCTGGTGCACAAGTACACCATCCTTATACCCTCTTAGACCGATTCTCGCCAACTCCCAGCAATCGTCAAAATAGAATCTTGCTTCTGGTTCAGGATCAAAGTAGCTCTCTCACTTCCTTCAGGCATTCTGACAGGACACCCAAGCTCAAGGTCCTCACTACCCGGAGGTGTTTTAATCATTCCCACATCTCCTTTTTATGCAGAGGGAGTGGCTGCGTCTACCACTTCCCCATCCACAGTGTTCTCTGCAGGGACCATTGTTTCTGAGGTGTCAGAGCTGTCTGACTCCTGCTCCCGGGACCTGATTATCAGCCGCACCCCGCTCAGCAGATGTGGCCTATGTCTTAGGGAACCCACCCCCCTCAGTGGAAGTGGTCCCTAATCTCTGAGCACTGCCTTCCGCAGTAGGCGGTGCCCCACAGGCTGTGACCCCGTCTCCCGCAGCAGGCGTGGCCTTCTCCACGTCACCACACCACCCTCAGGAGGTGTGGTCTTACTTGCCACCCCCTCGGTTGGTGTGGCTTCCATTTCATCAAGCACTAAGTCCGATAAGCTTGCAGCCTTGCTGTCTGCAGAAGCCCCTCCCACCTTTGGGGCTGCTCTGCCTGACTTCAGCCACTCTATCTCCATAGGCTGGCTAGCACTGGGAGACGAGTCAACCACAGCTGACACCTGCTCTGACTCTGTCACAGGACTAAGTATGACTTGTTGCCTGGTTCTAGTTTCTGCCTCCAGTCTGGATTCTAATTGTCTTTGTGAAGCCATCCTGGTGACTGCCTGGCATTGTCGTTTGTCCCCCGAGTGACTGGTCTTTGCTACTTTGGAAGACAGTGGGAAGTTTACCTCAGTATTAGCCCCACTCTGGATGTCTGGGGCATCGCCAGACTGCCCAGCCCCTGAGGTATCTGCCTCCACGGCTGCATCCAGGAACAACTGCCTAGCAGTTTTCTCTTTGAGGGGAACAGCAAACAGCACGCTGTCATTCAGCAGCTCTTTATTAGCCATTACCACCTTATGTGTGTACTCCTTCCCTTCAAACTTGATAGGGATGACAGCACGCTGCGCCCTCCCCGGCCCTCCAGCCACACTCCTTATAGTATCATATTCATCAAGGAGTTGGCATGCATACACTAAATTTCCAGGTACGATAGTTACCTCCGCCCCAGTATTTGGTATTATCTGACACTCAACACCATTGACTTCTCCTACTAATGCATTCTGAGTCTGTCCCACAGCAGCCCAGTTGGCTTTCTTAGGCTGAGATTGTCCAGGTTTTGAGCCGGACCACCAGACTTCTGTGACCTCCGGTCAGGACACTCGAAGGACTTATGTCCTGCCCGGTGACAAACAAAACACTTAGGAAGCCCATCGATCCTAGGCTCCTCCCTTCCCTTAACCAAGCTATTCTCCTTTAAGAGACTCGCAGCTTCTATTAAATCATCCATGGTTTGTACTCCCTGACTACCAACCATCCCACATTCAGCTTGGGTTAACTCAGAACAAAACATCCCTTTCGCTAAAAATAATTTGAAGTCGTTCCTACTGTGACACAACATACTGACACGTTCTACCATCCTTATCGCCTCCTTGAATCTCTCTACCCTGTCTCTCCCGGAGGAAAGAACTCTAACTCTAACTCTGAGAGTAGGAACTCTGAGAGTACGTCCTACCCTACTTAGCAAAGACACCTTAATATCGGAATAAGAGGCCCAAGCTTCAATAGCCTCAACTACTACGTCCTTAACCTTAGGAGGTAACTTAGATAGAAGTATCCCTATCCAATATTTCTTTGGCATGGAAAGCTCACTCAATTCCGCTTCCAGACTGCGGATATACTTGAACAAGTCCCCAACTTCCCTAAAGAAAGGTATCTCTTTTACAGCCTCCGTCGGACTTATTGCGTACTTATCCCTCTCTTTCTCTCTGCTCCTTTTAGGATCTACCCTTTGAATCATGCTAATCATGGCCTGAACAAAGGCGTCGAACCCGGCTGGCATACTAGCTGCATCAGCCCCTCCCACTGCTCCTACTCCTCCTTCTGTTACACCCTCTCCCTCAACTCTATCCTCCCAACCACCTCTCACATCGGACTCCTTCTCTGACTCTTCATCATCCATCCGATTCCTGAACTCTGCATCCTCATCTTCCTCAGGCAGAAAGTCATCCTTCCGTGCCAGATGCATTGATACGTCAGGCTTCTTTTGTTTTCGGAGTTTTGGAATCCTTCACGGGTTGTGCTTTCTCCAGTTGGCAGAGCTGTACAAAAATAATAAACAGGGTGAATACAAAATAAGAACAGGGATAATTGGAACAAAATTACAGCAGGGTGAATACAAAAACATCCGATTCCTGAACTCTGCATCCTCATCTTCCTCAGGCAGAAAGTCATCCTTCCGTGCCAGATGCATTGATACGTCAGGCTTCTTTTGTTTTCGGAGTTTTGGAATCCTTCACGGGTTGTGCTTTCTCCAGTTGGCAGAGCTGTACAAAAATAATAAACATGGTGAATACAAAATAAGAACAGGGATAATTGGAACAAAATTACAGCAGGGTGAATACAAAAATAAGAACAGAGATAATTGGAACAACATTACAATGTTACACTTCACACAAATTAACAACAGAAAGTGTTAATTCTCTACTGTCCCGCAGTTCTTATCAAAAAACTCATTTCATTGGTTAATCAAATCATGTGACCAATTATAGCGCCGCGCAAGGGCTAGGGCTAGGGGACCAATCAGAAGAATTCTTTGATAAGAACTGCGGGATGGCTCTTAATTCTCTGTGCCAGGAGGTGCCATTCGTGAAGATCTTCAGGGCTGCCTTGTGAAAGGTGACCTTTGACGTTGTAGCTCGACTCCGTCGAAGATGAGTAAGTCTTCCCAGTTGTTGAGACTCGGTTGGCTGGTTGAACGAACTCGATCGGGTCTTGAACGAATCGGTCAGCAGGCGTACTTGAAACAGTAGATTCCAAGTCGTCCGCGATAGTAGTGTTGTTCTTGCAGGTGATCAAGCTGCTCAACTGGGTAGGTGTTCAGGTTCGGCGTTCAGGTTCGTTGTGGCGTCTGGTAGTTTAGCTCCAGATCCCACTGCTGCCACCAATGTCGGAGGGCTATTGACTTCAAACTCAACACCCCTTCCCGGTTGCTGATATACAAGACGAAAAAGAACTGCGTGGGCTAGGCCCTTATATAGGGTGACTAGACCACACCTACTACAGCATGACTAGGCATAAATTGCTCGCTCAAACTAACACACACATACATACACATTAAGTTCGGTTCATTTAAGGGTGCAAGCCCTTCCCACACCTACTAAGGGTGTGTCTCTTGACTCTTCGCCACCACCCGTGAAAGTGGGGCTCCTCTCTCTTTTCTTCCTCTTTCTTCTTCTCTCTCTGAGGGAGTGGGTCGTGGTTCCACAGTGGTCACTTCCATTATTGAAGTAATATGTTGTGGACCCTTTTCCGTATTGAACTAATATATTGTGGACCCTTTTCCATATTGACTAATGTATTGTGGACCTTCTCCCATATTGAAATAACTTTTCAATATTGAACTAATGTTGTATTATGGACCATTTTCTGTATTGAACTAATGTATTGTGGACCCTTTTCCATATTGAACGGATATATTGTGGACCACAATCCATATTCAACTAATATATTATGGACCCTTTTCCTTATTGAACTAATTGAATTTATATATAGTGGACCTTTTCCCATATTGAACTAATTGTGGACACTTTTCCGTACTGAACTAATGTATTGTGGACCCTTTTTCATATTGAACTTATATATGTGAGCGGGTCTTGGAAAAGGGACCTTACGGCACAAAAATTGAAATTGAGATATAGGCTCCAGAAGTAAGTCATCGGAAAAATTCTTTCTTTCTCCTATTTTTGTTTTTTGCAGAATTAGTCTTAGTGACCCTTACTCTACGTCTATGCCAAATTTCAAATGTCAAAACAACTTAAAATACCCCAAACGTGCCGTGGAAATACAAGCTACTTTTTATTCTCTCTCGTTCATGCGAAGTACAATAAATGGGGGATGGACGGAGTTTCAAATAAGCAGCTAAAAAAATGGCATAGCTTTGAGACTTTTGCATGCACTCTACAGCTTACCTCTGGCGCAAAGTTTACTACTACATCGAGTAGAGTAGCCAAGGATTCCGACAAGACAGGCGGTGAGACGCTTTGAAAGCTAAAAAGAACTCTACGCAAACTTCGTTAGTCGCCGTTAAAAAGCGGCTGTACGATTTAATTGCATATGCGGAGTACGCCATTACGTATACGGAAACGTTAATTATACCGGAAGTGGAAATTCAATTTGTGTTTTCTCAATTTCTCTTTGCTGAATACAGCCCAGTTCAACTGCCAGTTTCTCTGCACGTCGGGTTTTACCCTCCAGTATTTTAGCACTAAGTTGAGATAAATAGTAGCTATTTATTAGCATAAAAAACTCAATTTTTTTGGTTTGCTGCATAAGGTCCGTTTTCCTAGACCCATTCACATATTGTGGACCTTTTTTCCATATTGAACAGATATATTGTGGACCTTTTTCCATATTAAACGGATATATTGTGGACCACAATCCATATTGAACTAATATATTATGGACCCTTTTCCTTATTGAACTAATACACTATTCCGTATTGACTAATGTATTGTGGACCCTTTTCCGTATTGAACCGATATATTGTGGACCTCTATCCATATTGAAGTAATATATTGTGGACACTTTTCCATATTGAAGTACAGTAGTAGAACCTCGCATATCCGCTACCCACTTATCCGGCCGCTCGGATTATTCGGCGTAGCACGTTATTCTGATTCCAATTAACGCCCGCGTTGCTTTCCATACATTCTGGAATTGTAATACAATGGCTACGGCTGGAATTAAGAGTAAGAAAGACTCCACGGGCAATTCTCGCAAAAGAAAACGTGTTGTACTTACATTAGAACAGAAACTTCTAGTCTTGGAACGCCTAAAACACGGGCAGACACAGGAGAACATCGCTAGTGAGTTTGGTGCTGGGAGGTCAACTATAGGCGACATCAAGAAGTCCGAAGAAAAGCTACGATCATTCGCATTCTCGATGGAGGGCTTGAATATTAGTTCAATAAAAGAAAATTGATGCGTTTGGCTGAAGATGAAAAGTTAGATGAAGCCCTTTATTTGTGGTTTTTACAGAAGAGAGCCCAGGATATGCCAGTGAGTGGACCTATGTTATGTGAGAAAGCTTCTCAATTCTCTGTAGAGCTTCATGAGGATGACTCTAATGATTCAGGAGCACCATTTCAAGCAAGTAGAGGCTGGTTGTGGCGTTTTTGTCAAAGACATGGAGTGAGAAATCTTTCCTTGCAGGGGGAAAATGTGTCTTGCAATGATTCAGCTGTTGACCATTTAAAGCTACCTTGCAAGAACTGTTAGAGAAGGAGCAGTTAAGTTTTGATCAGTTGTACAATTGTGACGAGACGGGCCTTTGCTATAGAATGCTTCCAAGTAAGACACTGGCTGTACGATCTGAGAAAAAGCCTCTGCAATGAAAAAACAGAAGGAACGTGTCACACTGATGGCCTGTTCTGATGCAACGGGGAAACATAAGCTACCCTTGCTATTTATAGGCAAGTCAAAAAATCCACGATGTTTTAAAAATATTAATAAGAGCTCTTTACCAGTTAAGTACTATAACCAGATCAGTAGTTAAAGCCCTCCTTTTACTAGACAATGCGCCTTCCCACCCTGATTGCTCAGCTCTAGTAAGCAAGGATGGCAACATCAAAGCTTTATTTCTCCCAGCCAATACGACTGCTCATTGTCAGCCAATGGACCAGGGAGTATTGGAAGCCATAAAGCGACAATATCGCAAGTCTTTACTTCAGAGTTTATTGTTTGAGGAAGAGGAAGGCAGATCTATTATTGAGTGTGTCAAGTCAATCAACATTAAAGATGTTGTGTACAAGACAGCAGCAGCATGGGAAGACATTTCAGCCTCTACTCTGCAAAGGTCTTGGAACAAACTGCTGTGTTGTGCAGACGAAGCTAGCCCCTCTACTACCAATACTACAGACCAAGAGAATTAAAATGAGGTGGTGGAACTTGCTCAACAGCTAGATGCTGAACTACAGACAGAAGATGTGACTGGATGGATGGCTGTAGATAGCAATGATATGGGATATGAGCTACTTTCTGATGCTGCTATCATATATCAAGTTACAAGAATGGTCGAAGATGAAGATGAACCTGAGGAGACCAGTGAAGAAGAACGTGCTACACCAACACCAGCAGAAGTAAAAGTGATGCTAGATAAGTGCATGTTATGGTATGAGAGACAAAAGGAGTGTTGTACACCTTCCTGTCTTCTTATGCTGAAGAATCTGTGTGATATGGCAGCGATGAAACGTTACACCAACTTGAAGCAACTGGAGTTAACTTCTTTTTTCAAACATTAACTCACAAATACAATATAAATACCTGATGTGATATGTGATGCATTGATTTTTTTTTTAATAATCAAGAAAATGCATGCTTCACTTATCCAGAAGTTTCACTTATCCGGCAGGGTCAGGGTCCCAAAAGTGCCGGATAAGTGAGGTTCTACTGTAATATATTGTGAACACTTTTCCGTATCGAACTTATAATTTTGTGGACTCTTTTCCATATTAAACTAATATTGTGGACACTTTTTCCATATTAAACTAATATATTGTGGACACTTCTCTGTATTCAACTAATACATTGTGGACCTCTATTCATAGCAGTAAACAATTCAATTTTTAGGATGATACGGGTAATGATTGCTAAATCGGAGGATTCTGTTGGGTCGGGGTTGAACAACGAGCTAACACAAAAATATGAGAAGGTCAAAGTACAAAATGACATATGTACGTCCAAACATATATAAATAAACAAACATCCCCGATTTTCTATTGTGTTACCTCTGTAAGTGTCTTGTTTGCTCCCGACTAAATATTTATTAGATTATGTGTAGTATAATTATTTGTCTTAATTTTAAGTTAGGTTTTATTTAGCTGTGTAGTCTATTGCAATTTCATTTTGTGTGTGTTCATGTGTTCAGTATTTTGAAGGGGACATTGTGTATGTTGTAAATACTATCTGAAAGATTTATATCGGAAAAAGGATGGCAAGCGTCAGTATGAAGTACTTTTTTCACCGGAGAACTTTTCATGCAGTGATGACAATGATCAATCAATATTCACACAAAATCTTTATTTTTATTGGACGAAGTGATTTTTTTTTGTTATGTTTCAAAAATGTTATGGTGCAAAATCGCTTTTTTGTGTAGTCATTATACTTTTGTTTTACGTAAGATAAATGTGACCGGTCTTGGGAAAATCGGCCTAAACGCGGCACTAACGACTAGCGGGAGAAGAGTAGTCATTACGTACGAATAGGACGCGCATGCGTAACAACGCGTTGCAACCGCTCTGGTGGAGCTACACTAAAACAGGAGGCGTATGCCATTTAAATTTAGACAGTTGATGAAGGATAATTTCTAAAAGCTTGTACTTAGAAAGAAAATGGTGGTGAGTGTCCTAAAATGTAGATATCTAAAGGCTTGAAGAAGTGTAACATTGGTAGAAAAGACAAATGGCATGGAGATAGGAATAGGAGAGTCAACGAAATACCAGGCCCGTAGGCAGGGGGGGTGCACAGGGGGCACGTAATCTGAACAGTAATAATAACATTGCAGGTAATGTAGATTATGTTTCTATAATAGTGCATTTTTTGTTTCTTGTTGGTTCCGTTATGACATGGCATCCTCTTCTTTGATAATATACAATAAAAATACATGAATTGTTCTTGTTGTAGAATGAACAAGTTTGAATTGCATACAAATTATTGTTTTGCCTTGCAAAATTTGCAGATATACATAGTCTTATTAGATTTAAACAAATCATCACAGTTTTGATGTACCCACAGATTGCAACTATTACATTGTACCCAATAAATATCTTGCGACATACTACCATCGTCTTGTTTGAGACAGACTCCACAAATTTCAGGATGTACATTTTTTAACTTAGAATGTTCGTAAAATATTTGTGTTGGAGTTGGCTTTGAAACCGTCTGTGTTTTACATTCTCTTTTTTCTTGGTAGAAAAGAAACCTCGTTGGGTTTCATTTACTGCTGTCGAACATTTTCTCTTTACTGGCATGCTTAGAGGGAGTTCCTTAGAGGATACATTTAAAATTGCAATGGCATTTTTGATGTGCTGGTGAACAGTAGCAAGGTTAGTGCTAGAAGAATTTTCCACTAATAATTTTAATTCGTCAATAGACGTCAATACATTTGTCTTTGCAGTATGTTTGCCATGCCTTGATTCAAAGAATGCTTGAGAAAAGTCTGTAGCTTCCATTCTGTTTTCACTTTCTATTTGAGGGTTAAAAGTCACTTGAATAACCAAGTGTACATGTTTACATATGGTGGCATGAATGCTTGCATCCATGCAAGTGCAAGTGAACATGTGTACACAAATGTTACACTTACTACAAACCAGTTGGCAATCACAATTTTCAGCCACCTTAGTGATCTTATACATTGTACAGGGGAAATGTTCAGATTGGACTGTCCATATATTTTTATCAAATGGCTTCACCTCAACTTTGCCAACTAAAGTCAGACATTTTGCATGACGGCGCCTTATTTCACATAGGCGATGTGTATTCTTATTTTTTTCCACCTTGAACAGTCTTTGAAAAAGCTTGTCCCTTGCAATTTTTAGAAGAACAGTTAAAAGTTTATCGATTCGCCTATTCTGTTTGTGCTCTAAATAGATAATTTTTAATATTCTATGTGACGATTCCAAAAACATATTAGTGTTCACCGTAGTTCCAATGCGATAACAAGTAGCCCATTGCTCTAAACGATTGCAATAATGTTTATTGAAGTACGTGTAAAATGAAACACATTTTTCTTCAATGTAGGTGAGAAATGACTGTAATAAAACTCTGAACTGTGACTCTTCTCTTTCTTGAAGTAGCATGCACAACTGATGGTATACTTCAGTCTGCATACTTGTATCACTTACATTTTTCAAATTACGTCTCCAGCTTCTGTCTACATGCCATGCACAAAGGATTTTTTTTGTATTTTCTGTATTAAATACGTTTTTCCAGGCATTAAAATATTGCTCAGCATCATCACTCATAAACCATTTAGGTTGAGCAATTTTCACGTTTTCCTTTATTCTTTCAAAAAAAGTCTGTAATACAACTTCATCCTGTCTGTTTGAAATCAACCACCCGACTGGAATTCCCTCTCCAAATTCATCCATGACTAAGAGTGTTGTGAGGTAGAAGTCATAACTGTTCGTTCCATGTGTATCATCCACACAAATGATATCCTTGTTAAATTTTTTCATCATTTGAACTTGAAAAATGGTCTGAATACCGAGAGCAAAGTCACGCTCTAGTAAACGATTCAGTGAATCTTGTTCTCCTTGTTTCTTAAATAGTAATATAGGATTATCTTCTTCCTTCTCCTATTCATTCACAATTGCTGCTACACTGATTTGATCATTTTTATGCTTCATTATGCCACCAATGTTGTATTGATATTTGATGTTATGTATGTCTTTTTTAGATATCAAATGATCTCGGGATAAACTCTTACTTAAACAATTGTCTCGAATATCGTCAAGTATTCTTCCCATGTCAACACCTTGCTGAAGCTTGGCTGCTACATTTTGACGCAAGTTGTCAGAAAGCTGCAAATGTGAAAGTTGTATGGAATGGCCAGTATGTGTACTGCAGTAGGTTACATGAATGTTTCCACTTTCTCGATCCATAATTGCTTTCATATGAGCTGTACATTGTGAACCAATTTTTCTACTTCCTTGTGATTTTAACTGCCTCAAACTACTTCCTTGACCTCTATAAATACCTGATCTACTGCAATAAAAATACCAAACTTTGACTTTCTGCCTTACTTGAGGTGCACATTTTAATACAAAGTTAGAATTTGTCTTTGATTCTTCAGTTTTCTTCCAACAATCAAAATCATCAAAGCTTTGAAAATTTAACACTTCTACTGATATATTCATTTTGTGAAATTCCTTTTGATGAGCAGTTAGTTTTAGAAGTGAATTAAATCTGTTAAATTAAAAAGAAATGAATACAATGATTATATCTGTTATAGCAACTAATGGTTGTTTCTATATAATTTAAGAAGTTGACATACCTGAGATTGCATTGATTACATTGAATACTACCTTTACCGGTTTTGTCGCAATGGACTTCTTTCATTTGTTTTGATAAACTACTGCTATGTTTGTAAGATTTAAAGCAGTACAGACACTTCTTACTGCTGGATGACACATTGTGATTCGTAGCTTCAGGTGAAGTTGATGAAATGCTCCTGTTAGGAGCCATACTTGGAAAATATTTAGAAGAAACAGGAGAGGCAATCCCAGTCGTTTTAATGACCTGGGTAAGTGATGTTGTGGGCCAAATAACATTGCCCAAACATTTTTGTGGCGATGCCGAACTAGTAGTGTCAGATAGTAGTGATTGTTGGAAGTTTGGGCTAGTGGTTTCAGATACTTGTAACGTTGAGGATACCATACCAGTTGTACTTGGAGATTTACACAATTCTGAATCTGAAATTCGAGATGTAGAGAGCAAAATTGAACAGCCTACTGTTGCAGACTTCTCTACTGCCATTTGATCTAAAAATTTTGATTAAACTTAACATTAATACATACGGTATTAGCTATTGTTGTTGTTTTTTGTTTTTACCTTTCTGTGAATTGGAAATTGTTGTTAGTTGTGGTCCAGAGATTTCAGCTTGTTTAGCCAATTCAAATCCAAACATAGCAGCCCGGGTTTCACTCTCTCTAATATAACATATAGTAATTGCAACCGACAATGTTAACCTTGAAGCTAAAAGAATATTAAAATATGTAAAATTAACTAATTCAGTTTTGATCAAGAAATTGAAACACAAGCAAAGCAGCGTTACGAACTTTAACTATTAGATGCCCATCATTAAATATATTTCAAACAGCTGTTTGTGAAATAACATATTTGCTGACCATCAATGTCCAAACTGCAGGCATACAATTTTTTTTTTATTTTATTCACTAACTTAATGAGACATCCATTCAAAAGTTCTTCTGTCATGGCTTTTCTGATTATCTCAGTATGTTGCTGTGTAATTAAAAAGTGCATCAAAAAATTTATAACTAATAAAATCTGTTACATACCTGAGTGAAATCCCATTCTTTCTCAAAAATGTGATATAAAGCAAACTTTAAGATAAAACAATGTTTAAAATTACCAACTTATATGTTAATGCTACAACATAATACCTGACAGGCAAATACACCACAATCATATGTATTTGTTTGCTTCGGTTGATCCTGCAACAAAAGCATTTACTAAGTGAAAAAACAACAACATCAGTTATAAGCATATAACCATCCTGTGAATATACTGCCATTTGCTCCAATCTGGAGCTGCACAGTTCTGATCCTTACATCGAAACTCAATAAATGATCTATTGGTAGAAAAGGTTATTATATTACTTTATTATGTAAAACACGAATAAAAAACAAATGTATAATTCATTTGATTCCACGATTCTTGGTAGTCTTGCTTATACGAATCAAAGTATTCTGCTCTTTGTCTCCGAATATCAAGTATCTAAAGGAAAAATAGAAATTTTATGGTGAATTGGTAATTAGATTGCATTAATAATACATGAGAAAAATAAGATGACTTCCTGGTCATTACCAGTAAGGTCCAATGTGCATTCCCAAGATTTATAATACTGAGAATGTAATCTTGCTCAAGTAGCTTAACCTGCAAAAGTAATCATTAATAATAATTCTGTGACATTTATGTTTATTTCTCACTTTGCAGAACCACCGCTTTACAGCTGCATATCCACCTTTTAATAGTTGACTAAAAAAGAATGGTGCCAATACCACGACCTTCTTTTTAATCTAATAGGGTTTAGTCATATTGAGCAATTGACACAAATACTTGAGTTGCTTACCTTAACAGCTTCCTTTGCTACCAGTTCCATATAGTTTGTCAAAATCTATTCCAATTTTAATTATTAATACATGTATAGTCATACGTTTTCATACCTCATCAGTTAGCCAAGATTTTCTTTCCAGTGAATGTAAGTTAGACATGCACATATGGCTTTGATGACAATCTATAATAATGACAATTGCGTATTTTCAACTCATTAACTCCATGCTTGCAAACGTACCTCTTTCAAGTTCATACATGGCAATTACTGGATATTGCATAGCAACTGTTGATGAACTAGTTGGCTCCACCTGCATATTTAATTATTGATACAGACTCAATAAATGACTTTCTCATTTTTTTAAATCGTGCATTAAATTTATACATTCATAAACATAACTAAATTAATGAAGTTTATTTCTTACCTTGCTATCATCAAAGAAAAACCATTGATTGTTAAATTGTGAACAACGCACATATGCCATGTAGTGTCCACTATGATTATTGAAGCGGACATAGTTTATTATAGAAGTGAGTCTGTATGTTTTTCTTTCTTGTTGTTTTCCTGTCAATAGTTGAATGTTCATCCCGTAATAATGTATGTTGTATAGTAAATTTATCATAATATAGAAGACAACCCCTTACCTGAACTTGAACATTTAATACATTCGAGTTACTTTAAATATGAAAAACAAAAAGTGAATAAATTGACACCTAGCTACATTGATTGTGCTAACCTGTTGATGTGAACACACAACATTCTGGGATGTCCTGAAATATATGTGGATATTGTGGCACTTCCTTTTTTATTACAGCTATTTCCAATTGTACATTATAAGCCATTCTTAAAATAGAATAGTAAACTAACCCTGAACATGTAAAATCGTGAACTATATCCTCTTCAAAGTGTCTGTCAATGGCTTCTTGAATTTGAGTATTTCTTGTTCCCTGTGAATTTAATCACAATTAAAGATCACAATATTACCCTATTATTTACATTACAATAACAACAGAAGTAGAAAGGTCAATGGAGTTATAATTAGAGCCTGCCAGAGTAACACTTTTCAAAACATATTATTCTACTTTTTTGTTCTTGAATATTGTTATTATTCTGAAAAATTCTTATTATTCTGAAATAGTCTTATTATTCTGAAACATATTGTCATTATTCTGAAATATTCTTATTATTCTGAAATATTCTTATTATTCTGAAATATTCTTATTATTCCAACAGAATGTGAAAATACAAAATGATCTGTATCATTGCTGGTCACCTGCAATTATTTTCATTTTTAAATTTTTCTCTACCATTTTCATGAATTTTAGTATGGTCAAAATATGGATGCAAAATAAAAAAATATTCCATCCGGTAGCTACTTTACTATAATTTGAGTTAGAACAATAACACTCGGCAATTTGAGTTAGAACAATAACACTCAGCTACATAAGTATCCTATTTTGGGCCTATAGCTAATTACGTTTTTATTGGCAATTATTCCAATATGCACTTAATATTCCCACAGAGCTAAAAATGCTAGCATAATCTAATAGTTTATAGAAATAATGCAGAAAAAACTCTAATATAATGACACACTTACATCACTATAAACTTCCAAACATGGAGAACTCGTGACACCTGAACTGTATGTCTTCCCACATGACTTACAGTGAGCTATTTTATATAATTATTCCAATGATCAAATGAATTTAAAACAATTTTAGCCAAAGAAATTTTAACTAAAAATGAATGAAAAATTAAGACATAGTAATATTTTACTTGAGCATTCTTCTTTAATATAACAATACTGCTTCAATTTCATTTTAATCCTGTAAAGAAAATTAAACTTAATATAATACATACGACAAAAAAAATACATGTTTGTACTTTGCCATAGAGAGTTCAGATAATTGGTCCATAAAAAATCCATAAAATTCATGAACATCTTGTTGTTGACCTCTAACTAAGGATGGATTAATACCTGACCAAAAAAACTCAGTAAATACATGCATGCATGCACACACACACACACACACACACACACACACACACACACACACACACGTTTGTCAAACTCCTGAGAAAAGAAGACCACTAGATGTTTTCAAAAAGTATTAAATTTTATTCTAATGTTAATTACTGTGTGATAAACTTGATTAATAGACTGAATGTCATAATGGCAATAGGTGTATAGGTTGGATATGTCGGCAAGTCGGGGATTTGACCAAGCACACTCCAGTTGAACTTCGGGATTTTCCTCCTCACAAGAGGTTCAGTCAGTCTAATCTGAGAAGGAAGTCACTGCCACCAGGGTACTGAGGCTTAGCTAAGTTGCTTATTAACTGTATTTAAGTTTTTAGGCTTAACGTTATAGATTTGCACAAAACAACATACAGACTCAGAACTGACTAGCAGGCTGTGGGCCTGGCAATACATAGCAGGGTCGGATCCAGAATTTTGAAAGGGAGGGGGCTGAAGGATCATACTGGTTTACACAATTGAAATTTTTTATTTATTGTGATATAGTGCAGCTATGCAATATGAATGTACTCTACTAAAAATAAATTACAATATATTCTTCACAGTTCAATTTATTGTATACATCACAATTCGTCTGGGATGATTCAGTCCCCAAAGCCCCCCCCCCCCTGGATCTGACCCTGCATAGTATGCACAAGTTCCACAGTACCACAAAAGGTGACACAGCAAAAAGGTGACACAACAGAATGATTGCATCATGCAGGTTAAAATTTAGTCAATTAACAATCACAAACACACACATATGCACAGTTATAAGTTAATCTTCTCCTGTGGGGTGTCCTTGTGGCGACATTCCCACAGATATAAAATTGACATTGATATTGAATATTACTATACAGCTGATATGAGCCCACAAGAAATAATCCATATTTTAGAGAGTAGCCTCACTGGCTGGAAAATATTTACTTATTCTCCTGTGTACCGTATGTTGCAAGTCGAGGTTAACCATCCTACAACCCAATAAAAATATTATATGTAGTTACATCTGAGGTGGATAGACTTATGTCTTGCCAGGAGCCATACAGTACAACCACCAGCTGGATTCAAAAATGATCCTCTTTTAATAAACAAGTGATAATTATAGATAGGTATTGCAAGCTCCATTATGCTGTATTAACCACAATACAATAAAGTATCAGTAAATATTTAATGATACCCTGACAAAACTCACTTTCAAGGGATTGAACAAGGCAATGGGCATCAATGATTTTCTTCTTTTTTGAAACCTCCTCACAGAAGTAATGTAACGTGGTTATTCCACAGGATCCTATCAAGAACATTAAGTTTTCGTTTCACTTTTTGATTGTTAATATAGGTTTTTGTTTGATAGAGTTTGTGAATGCAACTCACTAATAACCAACATTTATTTTGCTACAGCTAAGCAGGAACTAAATAAATCCTAATCTACAAAGTATTATCATACCTGATGATTGGCATCTTGTGCAAGATGAAGAAGAATGAGCCTGAACAACTTCCTGGCTTAAATCAAAGAATGTGGAATTATTAAGTAAACACTGCAGTATGCTATTGGCATAGCAATTATTTTCAGTGTTATTTATTCCTGGTGGCTTGCTGGTTACTCGGTCTTTACTATCTCTTCTCTTCATCGTGTTGACTTCAGATCTCACAAAATACGACAATACAACGTACTTGCACGCGCTACTAATCACGCGTAGTATTTGCGAACTCAGCATTTTATGGCTAATCTTCTCCCGCCAGACGCATGTACGCGGCATCTAAAGTTTTCTAATTTATTCTACCAGTAGGCTGCACGGGCCTTGGGATGCCGTCCTCCTAATTTGGAAGCTGTAGCACAAGCCGTCTTCGCCCTACGCACTACACCACTTCAGTATTTTTGCTAAACTTATTATTGCTGATTTCAAAAAAACGCTGTGTAAAGGCGTTGCTTAGGTCAGGGGGCGTTGCTTAGGTCAGGGGACGTACCTTGTGTCCATACACTATTTCCGCGTGTCTCCTGGACACTGGTTACAGGCAGGTTGAAAGAAGTCTCAGTGCTCCTTAAGAAACTATGATGGCGAGAATTGCGTGACTGCGTGAATTATGTAGAATAGTAAGTGAATTTGTTAGCTACAGTTTTTTTCCCGCTGTTAGTGAAAATTCCGCCAATAATTTCTTAGCAACGCTTCGTACACGGGTCCAACCGGCTAGTGTTTCTAGCCTCCTAGCCTGAGTTCTAGAGCATGCCAGAGCTTACAACTGCGTCATAAGCTAGAGCTAACTGGTGTCTATCTATTTCCGCCATTAAATTTTTTTCGAAAAAAAATAGACTCATAAGGCTTTACCTGGGGATACTGAAAAAAATTGTTTGCCGCGTTTAGGCCGATTTTCCCAAAACCGGTCACAAATATTTGAAATACATAGGCAATATGAACGATATACGCAGGCTGTCTACTATTGTACTTTTAAGTTATACATATAGTATACTTATGGCTTACATATGGTTTACTCATGTAGTATACTTTGATATAATTAACTTATACATGTGTAGTATACTTTTGATATACTTAAGTTATACATATGGTTTACACAGGTAGTATACTTTTGTTATATCAATGCAGGCCCGTAGCCAGAGGTTCGCATTGGGGGATTCGGATTTTAAGACGCAATAAGCCACACCTACTTTTGTTTCCTCGTTAATTCTTCTACAATAACGAAAGATAAGTGCACTAATTTGTTCTAGCTAGGTATTCAACTTCAAAACTATAATTCATTAAACACTGTTGATATTAGAGAGAAAAGCGGTATTATTCTCGTGTAACCAGGTTTCTAACCACTACGGTGAGCTGTATCTAAACAGTGCAACATTAATTCGCCTTCTTCGTACTACAAGTTATTTAATAGTACGGCGTGTGAACTGCCTGTTCGAAATGTATTTGGAAAAATCGAGTGAAATAGCACTGGACAAAGTGAAATGTCACCGTAGCTTAAGTAATAGTAAGTGCACTATACATACATAGTAGTCACACTGTAAATGATCTTTAGCTAACCGTAGTCTCGTGCAGTTTTATAAAGCTTGCCTACTATTAGCGTGTGATAGCATGGGTAACCGTGCTATTCTAGATTAATAGCACGAACAACGCCAGCGCTACTGATTCTTAATAGAACAGATTACCCGTGCTATCACTCGCAGTAGGCCAGTGTGTTTTTTTTAATCATTTGCAGTGTAGCTACACTAGATAGTGCACTTACTATCTGTATATTTGAGGTTTAACTTTCTCAGACACTTCCGACGGCTCCCTTTCTAATCTGTTGAAACAAATCCGTTGCTTTTGCTATTGATATCGAATCGTACGCACTTTATAAATAGATGTAACGTAGCAAGCTTTACTCATGTCGATATGAGAGCGAAATTTGTATCCAAGGAGCTGAATGTTTATTAGGTCACTTGGACTCAGACTAGGCCAGAAACAGCAGATAATTCAAGCTCAGGTTCAGCACGATTGAACAGATGACTATATTCCAGAAGTTGTATGTGGGGTGTGGCTAAAATATTTACTTCCGGTCACTCTAAAGGGGGGTTCGACCGAACCCCTCGAACCCCCCCTGGCTACGGGTATGCAATGTACACCTATACATAGGAGAAACACTGGTGTATACTCGATAAGTGACCCTGGTGTTTCTCATATGTATAACAAAGTAATCCTTATGTTATACACCGGTGTATACTGAAGATTTTGCTCACCTAAAATTAAATCTTTAATTAGGATTGAAGGTGGCTATAAAAGGATCTACTGTTAAGGACTAACCTTTTGAACTTCTACCTATTCCTTGAAATTCTTCTACCCACTTTCTATCAAAGTGACACTGCCTTTTTAATTTCTGCTTTTTTGGTGAAGGAAGACCTTCTTCAGACATGACCAGTTCAAACTAGTGCGTATATGATGAGTAACTGAAGTCAAGTCACGTGATTGAAGTGTGATTGCATTCTTGTTTTGTGCATGTCATTATGACTCATGTATATCAGGCACATACAAATAAAAGCGAGCTACACCCATAGGTCTACTATTTCACTAGCCTGCAGGCATCCCGGGACAAACCATAGAGCTTTTGTGCACTTTCCGGGACTCCGTGACAGAGTGATAAATCTGGGACGGTCCCGGATGATCCGGGACAGTTGGCACCTATGCCAATGGAATACTGGTGAATACAACAGCATTAATAAAACTTTCCTCTTCTCCAGTACACGCTATTCTCAAAGTGAACCATTCAGACTGCCGAAACACCAGGACATTTACTTGTATATTATGTGGATGGTTTATGTTGTTGTTTCATTTACAGTGGTGATCTGGCCATAGGTTTTGTTGCCTCTTCATTGAACTCTGCATTAATTTGCATCCATACCTTTACTGTACTTGGTCAAAAGGGAGCTCTAAATGATCACTAACCTGTTGCATTTAGCCTGGGATGTTGGGTGTATATGCCATCTGGCCGATCTTACTGTGAAGGCTGGAATGAAGACGCTTCCAGTAGATGTTGATCAGCTCTTCATTGATGTGTCTTATTTTTTTTTTCATAGCAGTAAGCGAAAACAGCACTTTGCTGACAATTGGAGGTCCCTATTCTTCTGTGAACCTCACACCATTCTGAAGCACTGCACTTATGTTCATATGACTTCAGCACAGTGAGAACTCTTGCAAAACGATTTCCTCAACTTGGCTTAGCAGATTCACCATCCATGAATAAACTGAGGGAAGAGTTTACAGATTTTTGTCTGTCAACAAGTGAGCATCCAGAAATAAAAAAGTACAAAGGAGTTGACAAAGTGTGGAGACCTCGAGCAGGAACATTCTGGTGGGAAGTGAGCAAGATCAAAACCCTTAATGTGGAGGACAGATTTCCTCTGCTTGGAAAGCTAATGGCTGGGCTACTCTCCATACCTGCATCAAATGCAGATTTTGAGAGGGGCTTTTCAATTCTCAGGAAGATTCATACTGAACAGCGACCTAGTTTGAAACAAGACACTCATCTCCTTAATGACCAACTCCAACAATGACTGTCTCAGCAATCATGTGAGAGAGTGAGACACACACAACCACAAAGACCTCAAGATCCTCCCATTTGTGATTAGCCATTGAAGAGAAGCCACAAACTGAAATATTAGCCCAGTTGGGTAATTTATTGCATCTTCCTCCTCTTGTCTTGGTAAGTCCCATTTTCTTGACACAGGGATCCACTGAAATAATGTACATGGGGGTTACATCAACTGCTGATTTTGTTCCATATCATCCACTACTCCCCCTCCTTATCTTCCACCACTCCCCCTCCATATCATCCACCACTCCCCCTCTGTACCTTTCACCACTCCCCCTCCTTGCCTGTCTCAATAATTTCTGCTCTGTTGTAATTATAATTAATTACTGCATGAAAATTTTGATAATAAAAAAACAACAAAGGAATGTGACTAAAGAGGTTGAACTTTTTTAACAATAAGAAAAAAAAGGGGAATGTGGCAATGAATCGTTATCAATAAAGATTGGAAAAGTAGAGATATCATTATTAGTTAGGTGAGCCAAGTGTCCCAGTTTCTTCTGTCTGTTGCTGTTCATTGTTTGTAGTACAGTCCGGCGAACTACTGTGATGAGCAGATGATGTGAGCCTTCGTGGTGCATAGTCCTTCCACTGTGACTGATCCGGACGTCTAGTGGTGTGCTTCCACCACAAATCAATGCTTCTGTCTGGGTTGAACTGACTGAGTGGAATAGCATCAGTGTTCAACATGAGCAGATCATCAAGGGCCTCATTACCAAGACAAGATCGCTTATCACATTTGATTGTTTTCAACATAGAAAACACTCGCTCAAGCTTCCCATTGGAAATGGGAAGTGAGAACAGCAACTGTGCCAATGTCAAATATTGGACCAACTACTACTTGAATCTGGAGTAATCGCCACCAAACAGCTTGGTAGCTCATTGTGGAGAGAGAGATAAACTGGGAGGCATACGTCATTTTTAAATCTAACTCCTAATCTGTCCACTGCCATCTCTGCAGGATTTTTGTGCTCTGACTCACTAGACAATTCACTTTCCTCTTGCAAAATCTTTTCCCAGCCATGAGTTGCTAGTACTGATACAATGTCACGTGTGACTTCAAGACTTGACCATTCTAGCCTTGATTTCAAGCATGTAGTGACGAGAGAGCTAAGTTGCGCATGTTCTGCAGTGAAATGATCCTTAGCTTCATTGAACTTTTTTAATGCCTGGCATTGATGCATGTCTTCAGTACCAGTGCTGTTAATATTCTTGAGAACCATTGCATATGTAGGCCATTGATCCAAAGGCTTAGATCCAAGTTTTTTGACATCATTCTGTGTGTGAATTAAAGCAAGCATAGCACCTAAAACATCCAAGTGATCTAGTTGTATTGTTTTGGAAAAAATTGCACATGGTACAAGGAGATCACAGTAAAATGCACAACCTAAAAGATATTTAGAATACAACCACTTGTTACAGTAGCCATGAAGTTTGGTACGGTCAGTAGCTTTCACTGACTGATCACTTGACAAATCTACTAAGTGACTGATGTAAACACCAAACTTGGAAATCAAACGTTTCATAGCTCTGAGTTTGTGTGTTATCCATCTGGATCCACTGGCTCTCACAGGCTTTGTCCGATCATCATCAAATGTTATGCACTGCTTAAGGTCATGCACTATTTCTAATGTTCCTGACATTTTTTTGGTGACTTCTCATAAATGTAATAAAGCCTAAGGATTATGTCATCAATTAGATCAAATGAAGTAGAGCTTAAAGCATCTTTTATAGCCAGTTTAATTCGATGAGCAAAACACCAATTCCAATAAACCCAAGGAAGTTTCTGTTCTACAATACCCCTAAGGCCAACAGCAGCGATATTACTCGATGCACCATCTGTACCCAATCCAATAAGAAATTTGCATTGATTTATAGTTACTTCTGATATTACTATACTATTTAAAGTGCTTTGAAAACAGTCAAGCAGACCCTCTCCAGTCACACTATGTGGTCTAGCTACAGCCATTAAATTCATTTCAGTGTGAAAATTTTCATCTGCACCCTCAACATTGCACCAAACAACTAAGAAAAGTTCGTCATCAATGTTACCCTTGTCTGTAGTCCATCCATAAGAACAGAAAAAAACTTGGCCTGGGATAAATTTTCTCTTAAAATTTCCCGCTACAGTGAGCAATGAAGTGACAAAAAGTCTTTCCTGCATTTTCATTTCTATATGATGTTCCTAAGTTCACTCTATGTTTAGATTCCAAGTCACATAGAGCAGGATACTTTATAAATGCCAGTCGTTGAGTTGCCACAAAATACGCAATATCAAATTTTATTTTAAGCATCTGTTTGGTATCTTCAGAATATTCACATAACATTTTAACTATTGGTGCATATGAACTAGGACCCAGACCGGATGCTATTGCCTGCGACCCACTATTTTATCCTCAAATTTCTTACATACCTTGCATCTCAGTATAACAACATTCTTTTTTGTTCCAGAACAGGTAGTGTCACACTCCAGCCAGGACATCGTTTGCACTCCTTGTCAAATTCTTTTTCTTTTGAAGAAGTGAGCGAAGAATATCTCCGTTTCATTGTTGCTAATAAACTTTAGGACACCCAAGCAGGAGAGTTACAAGTGAAAAATATTCACACTTAGCTAGCTGAGGCCTCAGGGTGCGAACATTTATCAAATTATGTAAGATCACTCCACCTCACGTGCACTATGCTGAGGATGCAAAAAAAGTGAAACCGTAATTTGTTTACTTCTGGTTTATTATTGTGGTAAGCGGAGTGCGTGCTAGACTTTTGGGGAATGAGGTAAGCTGGGATAGAAGTGTAAGGTTTTAGTTAAGGTATATATAGATATGCAGCAGTTTGTTTTAGGTTGGCCGGTCACTAGGGCCGACTGTAAGGTTGTTTGTGTGGCCATTGTATTGAAATGCACGGAAAGTGACCGGTGGCCGACAGTTATTTCGAACTCTGTATTTGGTTAAAAAAATAAGTCAATGAGAATACCAGGGAAGTGGGTGGTGCTTGTGGTGTCGCTGACCTCAGCAGTAACCAAGGTTACCCACTGAAGCATTTGTGGCAGTACCATGGAGAGTGGCTACTCATTCCTAAGGATGGCTCGAGAAATACCTGTGATTCTGATCACTATTATAAAATAGGTCCATGATAATCACTTAGTGACGTAATATTTTTTAATTTTTACCAGGTACTGGAATATGTCTAGTGGTTCCGACAAGACTGGAAAATGTTGGTTGCCGCAGTGTGCGACAGGTCGGTCCGTTTGTCACGGTAGATGAGCGCCAATCCATGAAACCCTTTAACAGTATTTGTGGTCAACCTGCTATGGTCGGACACATAGTCTTGAGGATATATGGACATTTCCTCCAAAAGACTAGAAAATCCTGCCACCTGTGACTTGCAGGTAAAGTGGTGCTTAGATCTATAGGGAGTTCCATCAGGATTCACCTAATACCGGCAATAATGATATTTTCTTCATTCTTTCTCTATCTCTATAGGTAGTATTTTCAATATATGACATAATTCATTTTTACCTTAGGATGGTAGCACCAGGATGACGTGCGGTTGTCAAGGCAGTAATGCTGCATAAAATTCATTAGGCCCTTCGAAAAAGCCTGCATAGGGTTTTCTGCCTTTTGGACTTTATTGGAAGCAATGAGGGTGCTTGGGATATTTTGCAAGCATTCAGTGCAACATCCTTCATTCTTTTACAACGGAAGTTATCTGTTACCTCACACTTGTATTTCTTTATTTTTTCTAATGCCTTGTGCATGTTTTTGGAGCTGTGATTGTTACAGTATGAGATCATTCCTTCCGGAAAGTACCGGCAGAATGTAGTGTTGGTTGTAAAGCTTTTGTTGCAGACAAGTTCCTTGATGGAAAACCCTGCCTCCTTTGCCTTTCCAAGAAGCTCATCCAACATATCCGGCTCAGCACCAGCTGAAGTTCCAGTCCAGTTATGCCCTGGACCATGTTTAGTTCTATGAGCAAACCAAGTGAAGTTCCCAGTGGAGTAGTCATGGAGTGTGGCGGACGAGTTATTGGAGTATGGCCCCGAGTCAGGTAAAATCCATCAAATGAAGCCATCCATTTCTTATCACCTCGCTCCATTCTTGCACTGCATCTTCCAGCATGCTATCCCTGTGGCAGTAAGGACACTGAATGAAAACAATATGCAATGTTACAATTTCTGTATTTACATATTGAAACATGTATTGTACCTTAATTTCACAAATTCCGTTACTGCAACACAAACATTTCACTAAGCCATCAGGACTTGCTCCCACAAAAGGATATTTCGTGCTGAGAAACAATCCAGCTTCTTGAAAATTAAACTCATTATGAGAATGTTGTGAAAGTTGAATGTACTTTTCTTGTGCTACACGTTCATGATCACATCCCCATTTAGTGGCAGCAGTCTTAAACTTATTCATCTCAGGATGGCAAATGCTCATGCTTAAGCTAATAGAGGAAGATGAGGGACTAGTGTGTGATGCCGCTTGAAATTTTGAGGCAGTAATACGTCCTGTTCTCATATTGAACCACAGCGTTGAATTACATTGCTCTCTAGTGCTGGCTTCCACAACTTCAGCTTCGTGATCCGATACAGTTATAACACACTCCTTAAAAGTTTGAAGCAAATCGTGGTAATTTAATGAAAGATACTCTGGCTTGTACAAAGTGGTCAGGCAAACGGGCAAATCACTATTTACTGCTTTGGGCACATAATTTGAAGCATATGGTTCAATTAAAGACAGGATAACTGGCTTACTCCCACAATCATTAAGCATGGAAAAAAATGTGTCCATGTTCCTTGTTCAATAGCATTTTCAAAAGCAGGAGTGGGCGATTTTGACTGCCGCCGAGATGGAGTGGGTGTCGGTGATTTTGACTGCCGCTGTGATGTGAGTGATGGTGTTGCAAAACTAAGTGTCTTCATATCACTTGCACTTCTTTTTTTTCCAACAAACTCAACGTCTATCACCTTAGAATACGGTACTTCTTTCATAGTGGTAGGCATCACCCAGTAAGCCTTCTTATCAGGAGTCTCTAATCCGAACTCCCGCTTCAATGGCCCATAACAAAGCAGCAACATGAGAGCAACTCTCCCATTGCCCTGCCATACAATCACAGTTGCTTGCAACAACCTTTCCTTCAAGCTTAGCAATAATCCACGGGGTTAGAGGCTTTTCGCTCAGTCTTTGAGAATGGTTGACCTAAAGTAAATAAATGAAAGCTTGTATGCATGTCTCTTGCCCGCTTATTGTAATATCCTTACCTTAGCCATTATAACCTCAGAACTTGTCACACATCGGACCAGTATTTCTCTCACCCAGCCAGCAAGAAAGGTTCTATAAGATTCCATGCTTTTATAATTGAGTAGATCATCTCCACTGTAGACACTTGGAGTAAGGAGAAGAAACATACCAATATGAATATGACTGATGGTAGGCCACAGATGTACATTATCATTCCAGTCTTTCTTTTCAGTTTCATAAGGGTCAAAATCGTCAATTAGCTACAATTTCTCTTTATATCTATTCCTAGCTGCCTCATCCTTCAACACAGAAAAGTAACCTCCAAGCAAAAGCCTCCTTCTATTGCCACTAGTACTATAGTATGTCCAAGTTGAGTTGGCGCGGTAAAAACCGTTCATAATTTTGAACGGAAGTAGCTACGCTTCCGGGGTTTGTACCATTCGAAAGCTCGTGCCGAAGCGGTCCAGAAAATTCCCATTAAAATTCTGAGCGGGCGGGAAAGTGCAGTTCCAAAACTCAATAGAAAAGTCTATGGGAATAAATAAAACCACACGTTTCCCGCGCTACACGCGGCGGGATTTAGTCACGCGCTCAAACCGGCCAACCACGTGCGCAGTACAGCAGAGACAATTGTAAACAAAAAGCAGTCGTTAGTTTGGTGACTTCGTTTCTACCCTTCTGCTTGACATTCTGGTTCATTTTAGGCTCAGGACTTTGTTGCTATTCAAGGCTACTTAACAAGAGCAAGCTATAATGTGAGGTACGTTTGTAACACGGGTTTGCTTGTCACTCAGATTTTCATACCTGTTTAAATAGGGCCTATTTAGTTAGAAACTCAACCAATTTACTGTTTGCTTACCAAGATAATAAGATATACAATTCATCATAGACTCTATATGCCAATATTTGTGCTTATTTGTTCTTTAGCTGTCCATTACTCCTCATGTCTATATAGGTACAGTTCTCTATGGTTATAGGGATGCTATTTACCACCCTCCAAATTCAACTGCTGCTTGTATCTACCACAATTTCATATCATCATAAAATTGTATAACATTGTATATGTCATTATAAAATTATATTACAGTAGAACCTCCCTTATCCGGACTCCCAAGTTACGGGCACCTCCCTCTACCGGGCAACTGCTAGGTGCCCGGATAAGAGAGGTTCTACTGTAATTAAGTAAAAAAAATTATATAATAAAAAAAGTTGAAATTTAGAAAATATGTAAAATTTACGGCAATAATGCGCACCTTGGACCCGCCCCGTTTTTACTGTGGGCATCGACGTTTTCGCGTGTTTGAGCTATTACTGTCATGTGACCTTAATTGGTCTCCGGTTTTTCGCCAAGTGCATTCCTCTTTTGCCACATTTGTGGTCGCGCCAACTCAACGTGGACATACTATAGAACCTGAAGCCATGCTACCGTACTTGTGCACCAATATGGCGGAGCCTACACGCGAGTGAAATTGACCACGCCTACTGCAAGGGGTCTATACCACCCGGTTCAGGTACTATTCTAACTCTGCCCACTTCAAATCTAGAGAACTTTTCTAGTATAATAACTTCGAGCTAATGGCACCCGAGACCATAGCAACTGTTTAAATTTGTATTGTTCTAAATATGTCCCACCTAATGGCTAAGCGTGTACGATTCTAAATAATAGTGCCCTACAACAATGGCTCACCGTTCATTTTCGCTGCCAGCTCTGAAGCTCACGAAGCATAATAAATCGGGCTCTAAGTCCGTGAGTTATCTGCCTAGAACAACTCCAAACAAAAGTGCTCCCATTACACCCATTCTTCAGGAAGTCCAGTTCGAGGGTAGCGATGACCAGTCTTCTCATCAGGCTTTTTCTGATGGGGTGACTGAAACTATGAATTGGAAATGAAAGCCTCTGTCATCGGTTGGGAACAGATTAGAAGAAAATTGTTGGGTGCTTTAGTGGAAGGAAGTGGTATGTATGTTAATTTTTGTTGCAACATTCTACAGTAGTATTAGAAAGGCCATGCCTGCTTAAATTATTGAGAAAGCACATCCTATCTGTTTTATTTCAATTTTCTTAAGCTATGTTTTCTGGATAGGTGCTATGCATATTGGTGAGGCAGGTTTCTAGTCTGGCGTAGCCAGACCCTTTACCGGCCGCATTGCAGGGAAAGGATCTGGTCAAGTGCAATAGGGCCACTTGTTCTGCTTACTCACAAACCTGCTAATCTGGCTACGCCAGACTAGTAGGTTTCGTATCTACTCTTGTTTTTGCTGCGTGAGCTACTTATCTACCCTGATATCCACTTAATTTGATATGCTGATAATTTCTCTTTTGTTTTTTTTTGCGCTAAGGACTTGCACCTTTTATGCTTTTATTATTTGTTAAAAAGTATAATTCCGCAGTCAAACTTTTATGATGTTCTGTTAGCTTACAGAGGCTGTTGGATTCCCTTTGGTGAGCTTTGCTAAGTTACTGATCACTCATTATGTGAAAGTCAGTGATTGATCCCAACTTTATTTTCTCTCAGTTTTTGTTTTGTTTTGTTATTTAATTAGTTAGAGTTTCTGTGTACTAGGAAAGTGGGCCTGCATTCAATCACCAGTGATAACTAAAAGCCTGGGAATGCTTCCAATAGTCATTTTCATAAACAAAATTTTCATGTGGTTATTATTATCGTTATTGTTATTATTATTGTTATTATTATTATTATTATTACTAGTGATGTGCTTGAGCACAAATGGCGAGCGAGCCTAAAACTACACTATTATTAAACAATTGATTTTAACTTTAATACTTGAAGCTACTAAAATACAGTCGTGTTTTGCATTACGTATATATGGTATAGGCTTTCAATGCCATAGTAACCTCACAATTGTTTGAATTGAAAAAAAAATAGCAACAAAAAACAAGTCACGTTATTTAAACTTTTCTTTGTGATATTCTTAGTAGTAGTTGTAACGCACAATACTTTCACACAACTGGACATACCTACACAATACTTACCTTCATGGTTAGTCTAGCGGACAATGAACTTCCTCCACTAACTCTAGAAATGGAACTCTGGTAAGTTTTAACACCCGCAAAAGAATTCAAAGCGGTAAACAGTTCTAATTTCTAGGGTGATATGGGTAATGGTCTCTAAACCAGAGGGTTCTGTTTAGTGAAGGGGTCGAACACCCAGCTGACACAAAAATACGAGATCAAAGTGCAAATGGCATACGTATGTCCACATGTTTATATAAACTAGTGATGTGCTTGAGCATAAATTACGAGCGAGCCTGTGCACAAATGAAACACTTCAGAAGAATCTATCAGTCTATTATTTCTAAGATGATCATGTAGCCATTATGACCATACTTTATCTAACAAATACAGTACTACTATCTTACCTCAGCTTCCCAAGTACTTGTAGTCTCTAATATCGCATTCTGATTGTCTGAGTTAACAGTAGCTTTTGACAACAAGCATTCGCAGCTACTATAAGTGGCCGAATTTTTGAAATTATATCTGGTAAGGGTCTCAATACTATAGTAACTTTTCGCCTTAATATTTGCGGCTTGAAAACAAGAAGTTCTACCTTGAATGATACGGGATTGCTAAACCCAAATATTTATGGGAAGGGGTAGACCATTTAGCAGGCACAAAAACGCGAGGGTCAAAGTACAAAATGACATGCGCACATCTACACACATATACAACCAAACAAATGTCCCCGATTTTCAATTGTATTACCCCTGGGAGTGTCTCGCTCACTCACCAACAAATATCCCCGATTCTCAGTTTGGCGCCACTGTATAGTGTCTCACTCGCTCACTAATTGTTGTTATTATTCTTATCAACGTTATTATTTTTACTATCCTTATTATTGTAACGTATTGTAGGTATGCCAATTAATCAACCTTGTGTGATATGTGAAACTGTTCAAGCTTCGTTTCGATGTCGGCTGTGTGGACCATGTGGCTTTTTTTGTTGGGAATGCTTCAAATCTTGTCACAAACATATACAGTTGTTTCATGTGGCTGAAAAATGGGAGGTAAGATTGTTGTTGTTGTTGTTTTTTCTTTTTTTATTATTCCGCATTTGTGTTCAGCATGACCATTTTGAAATTGTGGAGAGAACTATTGACCACCCTGATGTTAGAGTTAAGCATCAGTGTTCTAGTGAAAAGAAAGTTCTGCTTGAATGTCTTGATGAGTATGGTAAGATAAAATCCTTTTCCACGACTCTTTCTTTATGTAGTTTTAATTTTAATAGGTATCACCCACATGTTTCAGTTTGTATGCTGTGATTGTGAGCCTTTGGCTGTAACACTTTCGCGAGCTAGACTATGGGCAGCAAGTTGAGTAACGTACCTACTATAGTCAAGGCTCTAACGTACTGGACTGTTGTAGCATTGACTACACATTCACAGTCTGTAGTGAAGGCTGCTTGCACATCTTCTTAAAAAAATCCCAAAGCAATGCACTTATATCCAAGATGCTCCATGTCGTCAAACTGAATATAGAATTCACATAATCATTCCACCAAACTTAAAAAAACATACCCAACATACCATTGACTTAATTTTAGCAAAGATTCTTCCACCAGCCTTTTTTATTTCCCTTGGCGCAAGCTCTCTGATTGTGTCAGTGGCAGCCACAGAAGATAGTCTTGCTCTTGCTTCTGAATCTAAGTCATGGTATGCAATGCTAGCCGCTTTATTGAATTCGCCACTGCCTTTTAATCTGGCATTCTTTCCATCTACACACACGCAAGCAAGCATACACATACAACAACATTAGGCCTACTGTAATACACTTAACATTTCTTATCTGATGTGAGTCACAGCCACACCTGTCTACCACACCACAATGGACAGCGTTGTTGTAATTGACAGTATGCATTATTGGTGATAAATAAGGCTAGATCAGTACACATGAAATGTTCAGTATTACAATGCAACTCAGTCACAAGGACTGCCACAGTAGTGCAGTTACAGAGGATAGGTAGATTAATCGTCACCAGTTACTCATAGCATCTTTATAAAATGTTGCTGTTCTTAATTATGACAAAACACAGAATTGTATATTACAGCTAACCTTCTGACTGTCCATACTCTTTAAGAAATTGATGCCATGGGGTGCAGACGGGTTTACTCACTGTAACTGATTTTATATTTCTGGCGTGTTTCCTACGGTAGCTCTTTTTCTTTATCCATTGCTAAAGGCACACATATATAAAGGACAAGAATATTTTCAACACAAATAGAACATCGGCCCCAAAAGATTATTAGAATAAGCAGGGGCATGGGAACTACTGCATTTACAAATCAAGGGCAATCACTAAAGCATTAGACAAAGCGATGCGGACACTACATGAGGGATTATTACAATACTCTAGGTAACATCTAAACTTAACTTCAAACAATCACGCCAATTAGTAGTCTATCACTTATGTTATCCCCACATACTTTTCTTGGAAAAGTACAACTTAAAAAAGTCAAACTAATTGGAAACAATAATACCATATAATCACACACACACACACCACATACATACACACATTTAATTAACCCTCAAGCGTGCATTTGCAAGAGTGTTACAGTTGTCGTTTTGTCTTTTAGTCTGTCATGCTCAGATTTAGGAGATTTACTGACAATTAACCATTGATTTATGTATGAACTTACTCAGAATAATGATTTTAGCCTTTCATTGTGCTACTTATGTGAATTTCGGGCCGATTTTTGAGATAAGATTTTAGTTCCGCTTAGGTACTAGCTTGTGTGGGTCATGTCCCCCTATTGTCACGCCGTAATCACGTGAGCTAACACTTTAATTCTTGTGGTCCACGGTACCACTATCATATTGATCCACAATACCGGATTAGAATAGCCAATAAAAAATATTCTTTTGGTCTGAGATTATATTGTAATAACTAGCTAGTGTATAGTAGTGCTGACGGTTCCCACCTTTGGTGCTTCATTTTCTGTCAGTGCTTGGACTTCATTATTATGAAGTAGGCCTAGAATGATCAAGACCTTAATTTCATACAATAATGTTTTGATAATCATAAAAGGGAACAAAATGTAAGGATTGACATGTTTTACTGCCTATAATATATAAGAAAGAAAGGATACTGCTACTTCATTGTACATACCTTAACTTGAGCAATACTTTGTACTTATACATGCTCGTAGGCAAACACTGACTGTAGATCTAGTTAGCTATAAAAGATCTCAACTAATACTATGGACTATAGTTCATAACATTATTATATGGCACACTTATGTATTATATATATTGTATTACAACAAGTGCTGCTTTAGTTTTGTCAGATCTACAGTCAGTTTTAGCCTAGGAGCCAGGCTCCGTTGCTATCAACCGCTATTGCTATGCCGTTGCACGGTCCACATGCCAAGCACACCAAAGATACTTTGTGTTATTAGAATCAAAAACTTCTTTCCAAGCATTGAAGTACTGCGATGCCATGTCTGACATAAACCAAGTGGAAGTGACATTTCCACATTTTTCCTTTATAGCTTGAAAAAAATACTTCAATACTATTTTATCTTCATGGTTAGATATAGCCCAAGCCACAGGAATTCCCTCTTGATAGTCATCCAATACTAACAATGTAATTAAGATGAAATCATAGTCATTAATTTTGTAAGTGGCATCTATACAAACTCCATTTTGGCTATGTTTTATAAACATGTCCCTTTGAAATTCTGTTTGTAAAACAAGCAAAAAGTCCTGTACTTCTAACAATGAACATGTTTGATTTGGTTTGTCACCTTGCTGTTTAAATAGAAGAATAGCATTGTAATCCAATGATTCCATTTCCTGCACTATAGTTGCCACACTAACAAAATCATTGTTGTGTTTCTTGATATTATGTACATTGAACTCGTTTTTTATATTTGTTACATCTTTTTTTGAAATCAAATGTTCTCTACAGATTCCATCAACTATATTAGTTCCTCTAATGTCATCAATAATACGATCTGGAGTAATTCCCTTCTTTAATTTTTCTGCCACTGTTGTCCTTGCAGTATCACTTAAATGCAAGTGCCCCAATTGCTTCTGGTGATTGTAGTGAGTTGAAGCATACATAACTACGACAGTGCCTGATTGTAAGCACTTTACTGCCTTCATAAATGCAGAACAAAAAGAATCTGTTTTACTTGTACCTTGGCTCTTAATGGCACGTTTTTTCTCACCTCGTGGCTTGTATACACCAGTACGATTACAATAGTAGTAATAGTGTTGAAAGGAACCAATAATCTTAGGAGAATTATGCATAACATACCATGAATGTGTCACTCGTTCCTCTTCTTCCTTCCACTGATTAAAATCAGAAAAACAGCTGAATGTTCTGTTGATAACATTCACAGAAATATTATGCTTTGCTTTTATATGACGGTTTAACTCTGTAACATTAGTAACCCTATGAAAATTTTTTTTTTATAATACTATAATATAATAAAATTGTTGATTATATTATTATATTACCTTTCTGTACACAATTCACAACTAATCATTCCTGCTCTGTCAGAGTGCACAGTATTAACATGCCTTGATAAACTGCTCTTATGCGCATATTGTTGGTTGCAAAATTTACATTGTAAAGATTTATTTGGAACTTGATTTTGAAATGATGACACCTCCAAGGCTTCTTTCCTAGCAGCTTGATTCATAAAACTTCCAGCATGTGTATGTAGATCATCATCTGTTTTAATATCATCTTGTCTAGAAGTCAGTGACGACACAGAAGATGATTTTAAAGGTTCTATCAATGGAAAAAACAGAATTTATATAAATTTGTTTACTGTAACATTTTTGCTAGTACCTTTCTCTAATGCTAAATTGCTTGAAACTGTTTGTTCAACACTAGACTTTATAGTTGCAGCAAGCCCTAAAACTGGCAAGCTGTTTGAAGACTTCTGACAATCTAATAATCATCACAAGCAAATTTACTACACTTCTGTATAACCATATGTAACAACCTTCTATTGATGACTTTGGACTGAGTTCCATCTTTCTGTCCTCTACTAAATTCCCTGAATGAAAGAGCTGCACTGGCTTTGGATTAGGACACTTCAGGTCTAAGAAAACAACAAAAAATCATTAGCTTATTCCCTCTTTATATATAATAGCTATTATATCCACTTTAAAGGTTGTTAATTGTAACTATAGAAGATGAACTTTCAACTTAACAAATAAGTAATTATTTTTTACCTTCAATATTCACTGGTTTTATAGATGAGGTCTCCATGGATAAGGGCTTCTGTTCACATTTCCTTTTCAGCAACTGTCTTCTTTTGTCAGTAATCCTGCAAAAACAAATCAGTTGTACTTTAATCGAAACAAACATTAGCTACATTACATTAATGTTCCACTGAGCAATTCCTTCGCAATAATATTTCTGGTTATGGACATTTGATCCTACAATTTACATTTAACAAGTCATAATATTATTGACTTCATAGCTAGGATACACAAAAAAAATTCACTTACTTGATGAAAATCCATTCTCTCATTTCGAATTCGGTATAGAGCAAACTACCGTAATAATAAAATATTCACTAAAACAGAGTAAAATATCTATGTCTTTCAGTTACCTGGGTGACAAACACTCCGCAGTCCACTGAATTTGTTTGGCGTGGAATATTCTGGCAAAAAAAAATTAAAATCACATAAGTCAAGTCTAATTTACTACATTACTACATTCTGTCTAAACCTTCATTGCTTTATAAGACCACATGTGCCAATCAGGTTTGGGTTGTCCATTTTGCTGACATCTGAAATCAATGAAGCCCCTAGAATCAGTGTATAACGAATATGTACATAGGCATATATCAATATATAAAAATAAATTTACTTAAATATATTCCAATATACTGGATCATCATTGTGATAAGAATCATAGTATTCTGCACATTTCTTCTCAGTCTCTACAATCTATCATAAAATCAACAATATAATTGTAGTAACTGATACTTTAACCCTCTCGTTTTTGACGCGTGCGGAAAAATCTAATTTTCTACCGCGGAATAGAGCAGTGCCGTTTTATTTTTTTAACTCGATGCTGGCTGGGAAAACCCCATAGCAACCATATATCACTAAATAGACCAAGAGTTTGGGATTCCCCTCATTTTTTGATTGAGAAAATTGAATAATATTTAAGCCATCTACTAATACTTCAAAAAAAAAATTTTTTTCCCCACCAAAAAATCCACTTTTCCCATCAATAAAAAAATAAAATAAAATAGAAATAATAATGTTTGATGCATTATATACCAATATTATATTAGTTCAACAATAAAATATGTTGTTTGTTGTGTGTGGTGCTGATTGTGATCATGTAGGAGACATCTATGAGTGTCCACAAGGAACGTATGCCATCGGACGTCGAGCTCCACTACAAAACAATTTCATATACACAAAAACACAAACAACAAAGATATTTGTAATACAAACAACAAATTATTCATGATCCTATATAATTGCAACTTTATGATGTATTGTATGCGGTTTCATACAGGATTTTTGTTTGGGGTGGGGCTCCGAGTGTACTTCGCCACACCCATTTTTTGGAACCTACACTACTTTGATGCACATCTTTGCATACGAGTCTATACTTCACACTGATGATCAGTGTTCGGTCCTATGCACTAAAGGCTCAGTTATGATAGGAACATAATGGGATACAATATCAGACTAAAAATAAATGCTTCCTAAATGTTCATTTCTATTCAACTCCCAAAATTCTAGGGGGGAACCCAGCGCTAGCCTCCCACTGTATGAACACCTGCTATGTATACTCCACACTGTACATGAGAGAAACATGTATTGAGAAAGTGTACTTTGAAAATGAAAAGCAGTACAAGCACACACGTGGAATTCAACTTACCCGGCATGGATGGTGTCACAGACTGAACGATCCCTCCCATAGGATCCGGAACCTCCATACAATACCAAAAAAACACAAGACAACAATGACATTTGTAACATAACAGCTGGCCTCGCTGAATTGAGCCCCCCCTCCCCCGTCATTACTTTTCACTGACATTCTTGTACCATAACCCCCCCTCCCCCGTCATTACTTTTCACTGACATTCTTGTACCATAACCCCCCCTCCCCCGTCATTACTTTTCACTGACATTCTTGTACCATAACCCCCCCTCCCCCGTCATTACTTTTCACTGACATTCTTGTACCATAACCCCCCCCAGCCCTAGCTGGACACCCAAATATCAGTAAGTTGAAAAAATGAAATTCAACTTACCAGGCATGGATGATGTCACAGACCGAAAAAGACCACCGAGTTCGTTCTCTCTCAGGTTGGATCCGGAAACGCCACATACTGTTTGTTCATGGTTGCTCTCTCTCTCTTTCCACAAATGCACGCACACACATACACACACACACACACACACAAGAAAAAAGAAGCTACAGGTGAATACAGATCATAAAAATAAATGTATATTTTATTATACATAAATTGACTGGTGTACACACACACACACACATGAAATTCAACTTACATGGGCATAGTAGTCACGATCCAAAAAGATCCAGAGTTCCCTCCCAGGTTGTATACGGAAGTGCCACATACTGTTTGTCCACGGATGCTCTCTCTCATTCCACAAATGCACACACACACATACACACACACACACACTAGAAAAAAGAAGATACAGGTGAATACAGATCATAAAAATAAATGTATAATATAAATTGACTGGTGTACACACACACACATACATGAAATTCAACTTACATGGGCATAGTAGCCCCGATTGGAAAAGACCCCCCCCCCCCCCCGAGTTCGTTCCCTCCCCGGTTAGATCTGGAAGCGCCAGAATAACATTTCAACTCCACGCACACACATATACATCGAGTGTGAAGCTCCACTACAACACCACAAAAACACAGACAACGACAACGACAATAACAATACATATTACAACTTTTGGGATGTTCAGGGAGGGGGAGGGGGGGGGGGAGGGAGCAGCCACAAATATCAAAGTCTGTGGTCCTTTACACAAAAGATTATGGAATAAGAATGGGTGTGTTGTCATCTTTCTTCCACTCTCCCCCTACCTCATCCACCCGACTCTTGTTCTTCAATTCCCGCCTTCTCCGACAGCGAGGACGTCCAGAACTCGGAGCAGGAGGAGCCACTTCCTCTTCTTCATCACTGGAACCTGCTGCCTATTCGTGTTTCATTATTGGAAGACTCAGGTCCGGTATCCTCTCCTTCATCACTGGAAGACTCTGCTCCTGTCCCCTCATCTGCGTAATCTGGGTCGGTGACTGCATTCACATCTGGTCCTAGTAGTATATGTGGTAAAAACTTTTTTTAATTTTTTTGAAAATTTGAATTTGTTCAAAAAACCACAAGCCACTTTCAAATCTCACAACTCAATGAAATATATATATATATATATTATAGCTAAACAGCTTACTCTATCTCAATATAGCTATAAATAAGTCCTTTCCACAACAGAAGCTTGCTATTTTTCAAGAGAAAGACAAGAGAAAGACAAGCTTACCTCATCATCTTCTTGACTCCCATTTTCAGTATCAGAGTTGACGGGGTCTGGTCCACCAACCCTGATACAGGGCCTCCTATAGCCCTAGATGTCGTCTCCCTTCTCTCCGCTTGATCCTGAGTCGCTAGAGTCAACATCAAGCAAGTCTAAAACTTGCACCGCATTGTAACTTCTGGACGCCATCTTCCAAAAAATGACTTTGAAAAAAATTTTTTTTTGCATAGTTACCGGGGTCACACGACACGCTCACTTTTTTCCTATGATGTAATAAGCATTACCTAAGACTGTACGTAATAGGGAGGTCCCCAGTTGAACTGGCGATTTTATAAAAAATGGAGAAGACAGTAAGTCAAACCGCAAAGTCTTGGTCGGCAAAGAAGCGGTTGTTTCAATGTGTTATGGAAGGCTACTGAGCTCAAGCAATTTTTTGCTGCTTCTACAAAGCTCTGGAGATGACTGGATCCATAAATGAAGCTGCTGTGAAGAAGGTAACTTTTTTTAAAATTCGACGGAGAACCGATGTTGTTGTTTTTTGCCGAGGAAGAAATAAACGCAACTGCTGTGAGGTACTGTCGAAGCAGTCCTGGCTGAAAGCTATTTTAGATGCTTCTCCAATGCATTGGGAACCTGTGTATGCAATCTGAAGGTTCTAGCTATAAAGTAAGCACGATTAAATTCAATACTTCATAAAAGAAATTAGCTACAACTGACCTTAGTCAAAGATCGGGCTTGTAGCTCTATACATAATTCCTTTACGCTAGAAGTATCCCTGACATTCTTGCATGTATCACATGTTACTATGTCATAAGAGAGACTTTGAGGTATAATTTTGAGAACTTATCCTGTACACTTACATTCCGTTCCTATTGACACCATAATATTGTCTTCAAACCGTGTCGTTAAACTACAAGTTTTGATTTGTAAATCATAATACAAGTATTTTTAAACACACTTACGATGAAGGCATGGATTTCAGTAGATAATTCAATAAAAATGTAAAAAACTCATGAGCATCAAATTCTTGTCCAGAAGTTAGGGCTGTATGAATCACTACAGAATAAAATTTCATCTTCAGCATGTTCAATTTAGTAACAATTATTACGGTGAAGTGATGACTGTAAATGTGTACTGTCTAGCACTTTCTTTCTGGAACTGTAAGCATAATTCTCAGCCAACTTGCACATTGCACCAATACCACATAATGCTGTATGACCTAAAATGAACATAAATACATAGATATAGCTGTATAAAGTTAATTACTATGTAACTACCCATTACCACATGAACACTTTTCACAGTGACCTGAGTGACACTCCCATAACTCCTTTAAAATGTCCTTGAAAAACTTCTGGTTGAGGAGGCATTGAAAAATGCTACTGGCAAAACACAGGTTCCCACAGTTTTGAATCCCTGGGGGAAACAGCACCATAGCTGACGTTTGTCTAACCACCTTGACCACGATCGGATGATGATCACTTACCGAATCAACCGCTTTGCGCGCGCTGCGCGCTGCTGATAGGTGCTGGTGACGATTCTTACCAATGCTAACTTCCTGTCCCTAGTAAAAGCTCACCTACATAAGACTTACCTTCACAGTTAGACTAGTGGACAATGCCTTTTCACTCCCCGTAACTCTTTGAATAAAAAAAAATGCAGCAATAAAAAATAAGTCACACTATTTAAACGTTTTCTTTGTTTTCACACTACTGAACATACCTACGCAAGACTTACCTTAGTGAGTAGTCTAGTGGTCAATGAATTTTCAAGTAAATGCTGTAGGGTAAGTTAATAGGCTATTTGTCATAGTTATAAGCCCTACCACAAAAATATGCTAGGGTCAAAGTACATATACATTATCTCTAGTTTTCAATTGTGTTACACCTGAGAGTGGTTCGCTGGTTCGCTCGCTCGCTCGCTCGCCAATAACGTTTACCCGATTTTGCATTATCCCCCCCTAATATTGTCTCGCTCGCTTCGCTCACTCCCCAATAAACAAATATCCGGATTTTCAGACCCACCAAGTGGACCTATAAGGTTATATAGAAAAGTGCAGGAAAGTTAATCTGTACTGGTTCAAGCCAGGAACCTTCCAGAATGACCTTGAAGGTACTATAGAAAAAGATCAGGAAAGTTGAACTGTACTGGTGCAGGCCAGGAACCTTAAAAAGTACAAATTTGGCAAAACTTGGGCACACCCCTTATATTTTGCGCGCTTTTAAAAACCCCAAGTAACGTTATAACTATAATTGTACTTTCGTTCCTTGGGCTTAGTAACTTATTTCTTAATGTTGGTGGGGCCCCCAGAGAAAATTCAAGCCTAAAAATTACTAATTATATTAGATTTAGCACAACTATTTTGGCATCAATCTCCACTACACTCAATGTGGTCCTTCGGTGATAGGTTGTGAGCTCAATGCCCTTACTGTATCTTAGCAGAACTAAGATTGAGAATTACTCAAAATTACAAAATATTGTCCACCACATCGAAATGTTTTTGTCTCTGCTCCACTCCTGTTCCATTAAGCTTGTTCCCAATCTGTTATTTATTTGCTTGTATTAAAAAGGTGGTAGACTTGTCTGTCCCAGTACTATTGTTACCGTTGGAGTGCAGGCTGAGTCTTCTTGGTCGTTCTTTATTCTATATCGTAGCAGAACAAGCACCTTTTGCAGCGTAGGCTCTGCTCAACGCGTAGCGTTTAGAACATGAGGAACACGTTATTATTGTTGCTCTCCAGAAATATATAATTAGTCAGAAAAATATTTAAAATAAAATTATACTAAGCTAGAATGATTTATAGGTAGGTACACAAGTGTTTATGTAAATCAATGTCATTTTTCTATTTTTGTAGACAATAATCTTACCATAAAATCATATTCTTGAGCTCATTCCAGCTTGTTATTTAAGTTAATTTGCAGGAATATGCTTTTTTTATATTTAACTTACTTTAATTGTAGCAATTCTCATTTTTCATGTCGTCATGAATGAATCAGTGTATATATATCCTGTTCATCAAGTATCTTTACAAGGCAGTTCAGTTACTATAACCTGCAAAAGCCAAACCAGGCCTCTGTGGGAAAAAGATGGGATACCCTTGATTATTAATTATACCTGGTGTTTAGTATTGTCAAATATTACGAGTAAAGACGCTGGGACATATTACTGTAGGGGACGTCGCAATAGGGAACCTTTTACCGCTGAATCTACTTTACTAGTCGGTATATAAATACACATATTATCCTTACACAAAACAAAAAGAAATCTATATTTTGTATTATTTCTACAGTAGAAAATCCCAGCATCCACATCCGCGTGAAGGGCAGTGTTGTTTTGGTTTAGCGATTCCAGACTTTCTTAGTTTTAGTTATTCATACTAAAAAAATATCTTGAATGCCTTAGTTTTAGTTTTTTCCCCAAATTCTCCCTGAAGATTTAGTTAGTTTTAGTTTTTCTTCAATACCATGTAGAAGATTTAGTTAGTTATACTATCAATTATCTTAGTTTTTGTTAATTTATGTTGCCTCTCAAATTCTGCAATAATGAGACTCCTTAAAGAAAGTTGTTCATGTAGTTTTTCCAAAGAACTTCAAAAATGGCACGTGAAAACTTGGGTATTATATAAAGTATGGTATTTGTTATGTAGTTAAGAGAATAATTACTTGATAGGAATTTATATTTTCATTTAATAATGATATAATTCAAGGTGAATTGTTTACAATAAAATTGCTTAGTTTTAGTTTTTGTCATCCACTCTACTTGTAATTTTAGTTATTATTGAATTTACTGTCTTCTAAAATATTTAGTTATAGTTTTTTCATGTTCTCTACAGCTTAGTTTTAGTTATTCTTACCAAAAGTAAAATACCCCAAAACTAAGGTGTTTTGGTTTTAGTTTTAGTTAACTAATACAACACTACTCTGTCGCTCCCACATTCACTCCTCTTTCTTCTGGTGTTGGAAGGAGTGCAAGATCCATAGTTGGTAACAATACAAGAGTTGTTTCACGTTAGCAAAGGACTTCTTTATGTGTGACCAGTGTTGTTTTGGTTCAGAGATTCCAGACTTTCTTAGTTTTAGTTATTCATACTAAAAAAATATCTTGAATGCTTAGTTTTAGTTTGTTCCCCAAATTCTCTCTGAAGATTTAGTTAGTTTTTAGTTTTTCTTCAATAGCTACCATGTAGAAGATTTAGTTAGTTAGCTATACTATCAATTGTCTTAGTTTTAGTTAATTTATGTTGCCTCTCAAATTCTGCAATAATGAGACTCCTTAAAGAAAGTTGTTCATGTAGTTTTCCCAAAGAACTTCAAAAATGGCATATTTCTGTGAAAACTTGGGTATTATTAATAAAATATGGTATTTGTTATGTAGTTTAGAGAATAATTACTTGATGGGAGTTTATATTTTGACATAATTCAAGGTGAATATTGTTTACAATAAAATTGCTTACTTTTAGTTTTTGTCATCCACTCTACTGGTAGTTATAGTTATTATTGAATTTACTGTCTTCTAAAATACTTAGTTTTAGTTTTTTCATGTTCTCTATAGCTTAGTTTTAGTTATTCTTACCAAAAGTAAAATACCCCAAAACTAAGTGGTTTTGGTTTTAGTTTTAGTTAACTAAAACAACACTAGTGAAGGGTAGGGCGACATTTTTTACCTCTGGTACCCACCATATCTTTACCACCTAATTGGCACGTATAGGAATGCTGTGAAAAAATTGTAATTCAGTATTTTAGTGAAAAATAATGAACAAAAATTCGTTTTGTGGAGGGTTAATGTAGTAACCTCCTAGGATTTACGATGTTGTTCACCTTATTGTTAATTCCTCTGTGAAATGCCACCTGAAAATAACTTAGTACCGCAAAGAGTTTAAATTTGAAACAATAGTGGTATGCTGCACAAATAATTATAGTAACAGTATTACTATAATGATCTTTTTAGCAATAAAATATTTCCCTAATTTTTTTCTTACTTGTAGGAAACTCCCTCTAGATATCACTGGTCTATCACCACTTTTTATGTTTTAAGTCTGATATAGGAAACAGCAATATTCTCTTTCCTGTTTGTGCTGCTTCAGATTGTAACAAAGATGTAAAAGTGAAGGTGCTCACGCACCTGGGCCCTGTTTTAAGTCATTGCTAAAAGAAATGGTGAAGCGGTAACGGATTGGCACAACCTGGGCACAACCTGGGCACTGCCAACCCTTGCGCAGATTAGAACTGTAAGACCTATTAAGAACCTATTAAGGACCTATTTACATTAATCGCTTGCAGGGAGGGTTTGTAACTTAAAGATTCCACAAGCTAGGCTTGTAACATGAGAACTGGGAGGACTGTTGAGGTAACAGCTAACTAATAATGCTGGAAATACTCAGGGGTACCGCAAGTTATCTAGGTACAAAGTTCCTAACTAAAGACAATTTTTAAGAGGTTAGCATGAAAAATATTTAGAAGGGGAAGAATATTTTATTTTGAAAAATTAAACTGACAATTTTAATACCTTGGTTTTTATGCCCTCCACAAAAAAAAATGAACCATTAGTTATCCACTTTCCTCAGTAGATCAAGGAAGTACTTTCAACCAGTCGCACATTTTCTTCTCTGATGCCATAATACTGGCATCATGGCTAAGTTTAGCCAATAGGGAGACAACAGCCATAAAAATTGAATAAAGAAATTATTAACTAAGATTGCGTTGCAATATCTATATATTCGTGTGCCCTCGTTGAAATTTATTGGAATAAATTCTATGAAAGATTACAGTTTGGCGTAGTAAATTTGGTTTTCTTACATCCTCAAATTCCCCTGAAGAAAACCGCTCTGTTTACCATGTTCAAACATTATGGCATTGTTTTAAAACTCATGTACACAAATAGCATACATTCTGCACAATTGATGTAGCTTACTGTAATAGAATTTAGGAACTAGTTTATTAAGGGCACCAAAAAAATCCTTGAGATCCAAGAATTGCATTTCTTAAACTTGATAAAAGTGTTGTGACTAGGAAGTAGAAGACTAACATAAACTGCACGAAAAAAAAAACTGTGGATAGTAGGGGCAGAGCCACCCACCCCCCTAACATTCTGGTAGTGAATGTTGTTGCTATATTTTATTACAAGCACACAATAGCAGTGTATACAATTATCATTAACCATACCCTCTAATTGTCCTCTATTATGTGATTACAATTAGAGTGCATGAATTCATACCTTGTCATCTAGAAAACCTAAGACACTAATCAGTATAATAGATATGAAGTATTGCCATATAGATACTAAAAATCATTCTGGTGTTAGCCACTCTATCAGTCTCTGAGCACTAGTTGCTTGCTACCTAGCTAACCAACTAACTATGCATCCACAGCTCCAATCCCATCCACACTATATTCTTTCATTCAGTTGTTGATTTGTCCTTTATCTACTGATCATAGGTTTGCATTTCTATTATGGTGCAGGTACTATAATAGACAACCCTAACTTTAGTAATTAGCTATTAACTATGGTTAGGGTGTTCAGACTGTAAAATAGTACGATGAAGTGTCTCGATTTTATTTTTAGTTTAATGGCATGTTACAATAGCCTAAGAAATCATCTTAGTCAACTCACAATAGTAAGTGTTTCTAGTGTGTTTTATCAAGTACATATTATAGCTGTGCATTTTTGTATGTTGGACAAAATGCAAGTAACATTGATTAAAACCTTTCTTTTAACTAGCCACAATGCTTACGTCCTGGCAAGTTTATTCACTAAAAATTGTGAGGAAAGTTTAGCTTAATACTTATAAATAACAAATCCAGGAATGTAACCGCTAAACTGCCACTACAGCATATTTCCCCCAACAACCTGTGCCTAATTACAGAGTACTAGCAATTTAAGGGTTAGCAAGATTTGTAGTGGGGTGGGGAAGGTCCTGTAAACTTTCTCAATACCATTTTGCAGGTAGGTTACCACAAACTAAAGTAATTAGAAGGATGCCCCAGTGCAATTTCTGGCTAAAGTTGGCTTTCCAGGAAGCTTGCCCTTCTAACTGTATTATATCCTGGGCAGGCTATAGCAATACCATTTTTGTTAACTGTTAATATATTTAAAGGTATTTTTTGTTTGATATTTAGCTGATTATGATATTGTTTTTCCCCACAAGAAAGTTGATGTTGAAGATAAGTCAGTATTATTCTGTGGATTTCATGATGTATCATGGTACTACGAACCCAAACACCAATTTCCTTTGTCACTCCCTTTATCATTTAGGAATATGTTTGTCATTCGGAGCACAAAATATTGTCACTCTGGCATATATTATTGTTTTGGAGCACTGGATCAGAATAGAGAAATGATGGGCCTCATTAAAATTGAGCTAAGAGTTTACGGTAAATAAATTGCTTTGCTTAACTTAATTTTTAATATATATACACCCCACCCTGGAAGTAGTAAATCTCAGCAGTACCCGCTAAATTGGGATGCTGCAGAGCAGCGACGTTTTAGGTATGTAAATAGAAATTGTCCTACCGGTGGTACAAAAAGTTTTTTGAGAGCCAACTATAAAGTATGTTACACTTAAAGGGTAAAGGGAATGGAGCGTATATCTTCACATTATACGGGTGTAGGGCGTCTCACCAGCACCTGAAGCTATCAGCTGGGCTTGACTGGACGGCCATGCTAAAAGTCAGCCAATTCCTCTTCCTGCAGACTGGCCTTCATTCTCCACTGCAATAATTCCACTGGTGTTGAATTCATCTCCCTGCACTTCCATTCACAAATAAGGATTAATCTCTAGATTAAAACTACAAACCCATTTCCCCTGTCTATAGTGGGCAAACTACAAGAGATAAATAGTTCAGGATCAATGATTAAGCATTTGCTACAATGAAATTCCATCCCTCCTTAATAATTTGGGTTCAAACCTGGCTGCTCTACTGAGGAGGCTCTTATCTCAACGACCTAGTCTCTTGGTACAGAAACCTAGAGGAAGGTTCATAAATCTTTTGTCCAACCAGCTAATTAAATAAGTGCATTACGACACACTCTGCAGAATAGATATAGCGTAGCTACCTTTCCTCTACCTTTCCTGTGCCCTTACAAAAGTGAGGTTCCACAGCTGTGGAGGTCAAGGTTAACCTTGTAGCTGGGAATCAGATTAGGTCCTTCTTGTACAGAGTATGAAGTATATCCTAGGAAATCTATAGCTAGTATAGTTAAAGTGTAAAGAATTCCATTGCAGGTTAGAACAAGATCGATTATAGATATTCAAACAGTTAAATGGGTGGTGTGCCCCTCCCTATGGGCATGGACCAGTGTAGGCTAGCTGGCATTTTCCTGTGCTATGTTCCACCTTCAATAAAAAAGAAAAAAACTAACATTTATACCCTAGCTATGTATGGGAGCTGACAAAGTTTTATTAGTTTAATGTACTCACCCTATTGATTATCGTTAGAATTCACACACATAAGTTATTCACTATTAACTATCAAATGTACCACAGATCAAAGCAGAATAGTACCTGAAAACTTAACTATTCTACAAGGAGATGTGGCAAAGTTTACATGCAAATCTGAAACAATGGTTATGTGGCTAGACGAGTCTGACACTGTAATTGGTAATGGACCACAAATATTAATCAAAATACATCCTAGGGAAAAGAAGCAATATAACAGAGAGATAGAATGTCTCAGTAGAGACTCAACTGGACATCAATTTAGAGCTATTGGTTACTTAAATGTCATTGGTAATTATTATGATTATAAACTTGATTTCCTCTGTATATTATCTTTTGTATAAACTCCAGCTTTGCCATTGACTAAACTCTTTCTATCCCAATGAGAAAGCCATAATCTTATCAGCAATTATTTGTAACAGCAAATTGTAGAAGTTACTCAATAGCATCCTGCCTAATAAAATTAGCATGCAGCTTGTGAATTAAGCTTCATAAAACATGCTTAGTGTAGGCCAGTTCATGAATGTACATTTAAAATTCTAAGTTAGAAGAGACACAGAACCAACTTTGTTAAAGGAGAGCATGGAAGGTGTTGATTTATTAGTTCCATTACAATGCAACAGTTAAAATGAGAACAGATAGAATATGAACAGATAAATTGTGCACACAAAATGTGAACATATAAATATGAACAGATTCAAGCCATCACATTGAACAGCAAAATTTATGAATTCTAACTGTAAGCTACATTTCTTGTGTTTTTGTGACCATCTAACCCCTACTAATTTTTGATAAATTGAACCTTCTCAATCATATTTGATACTCTAAACGATTTAGACTGGTAAGCATACAGAAACTGTTCTAAAGTGAAGGCAATTTCAAATGTACTGAATCTGCCCCTAGTAGTTGCAGGAACAGATGGGGTGATTGCTGTGGGGGGCCTTTTGGGAGCAAAGTAGGGGTCAACACAGGGCAGTCTGGGATAAGATCCTGAGTGCAAACAATGGGGAATCATTTAGCCTGGGGAATCATTCTACTCCCCACTCCCTCCTCCATCACCCAATTTAGAAAATATACAATTATGGTGGTGGTGCAAAATATTACACGGAATAGTTATCTAATGAACGCTCTTTACTATAATTATTTGACCCCAGTAATGTGTAGTGAATTTTTTTACATACTCTGGAAATCTAAGATGAGATCCATTTAATATTATTATTACTACTATTATTAATATCCTGAAGTAACTTTGGTGCTTTATTCAACTTTCATTAAACTTAGCCACCTCCATACAAAGGATATTCCCACTGAGACAAGTAGCTGTCCTAGGTAGGTCAGTAAGATATGTCTGCCATTCATTGACCGATGTTCAGTGGAAATTTAATAACAAAAAATTACCCACGAATGCTCGTTATTTTAGAAGAGATTACAACAAACACACACTCATAATTAAAAATGTGAAACTACAAAATAGCGGAATTTATACCTGTCGAGGAAAATATGGTGACAACTTATTTGAAAGTTCAGCAATTTTGACAGTACTAGGTAAGTTATATTTATAATAAAAATAATAATAGATAAGATTCTTGCCAGAGATTCCAAATATCATTATTAAAAGTAATATAATTTAACTAAGATATATTTACTATTCTGAATAATGTTGGTGACTCCTTGGGAGTTGAGTTTACCTGAATAACACTTGAATAACTTTTGAACTGAAGCTGCTTAAAGCAGGGGTTTGCACCAACAGAAAGCTCCCACCAGAAGCGGTTAATAAAATTTATTCAGTATACTCCAAAACTGGAGAAAAAGAGCTATTCTAAAACTCAACAAGAGCAGCTTTTAGCTCAATATTAAAGCTATGGTTGGTTTAAACTGTTTTCCATCTGACAGTACATGGCATAAATGATTAGGGAAACTGTTGCCACATCCCATCATAACTAAATTATGTATTTTTTATTCACTTTATTCAATTGAAAGCTGCTTTCTGTTTCTTTAAATTTATTTTCTATTAATTTTTCACCTTTATTCAATTACCAGCTGCATTTCTTACACCTTGGTTAATTTACCTGTTGCATTTCATTGGTACAACTTTACATAACCACATTTTCAAGCATAATAACTACACTGGTTCTTTTTTTCATCCAATCACTTAATATCATTTCATTTATCTCTCACCATTTTCTCATCCTCATGCCTTTCTATACAAACGCTTTATGTGGTAAAGTTATCACATAATGAGGTACTAGACACTATTATAATATAATATAATATAATGTAAATCAACACATGCACAAGCCTACACATAGACACCTCCTGCACACAACAACATTCTATCTCTATGTATGCAAAATAATTGAAGATGACACTAAGCTCCCATCAGTTGTATGAGTGCGTATCTGTTTTATTTGAAAAATACATGTCAAGTTTTTTATTTTATCAACTATTTCTCATTAATACAAATACCTAGGTTGGTATTATAAAATAGATAATGCCCATATCATGTATGGCAGTGACACAAACTTGTTAATTTTGTATGTAGTCAATACCTCTGCTTCAATTTAGTAAACAAGAGGTGGATTATCATTAAGTTGTGTGGTATAAGTATGGTATTTATTACTACATATTGGTATATTCATGTTAATATACTCACAATAAATTATTATTTTGGTGGTTCACATGCTTGGTGTTTCTTTATACCTACTACTACGATTAGGTTCTGGTGACTTATTCTTTGCAATGAAAAGTGTATTGGATACATTTGATATGGTGACCAATAATCAGAAGGGGTTTACTTACTGCTTAAAGTTTGCTCTAATTGTTTTCATTTTACAAGGATTACTCTCCAATTATTGTGAAATACCAAGGTTGAGAAAAACTTTGAAACTCATTATGATAATGAATTATATGATTTCCTAACATTTTGTTTTAGTTAAATGTCCCTTATTATCATTTGAGAATGGTAAATATATACAAATGTCTACATATGTTGGGACAATATCTGAACATGAATGTGAATTTGATTCCAAAGTTTTTGAAGATCCTAAACCAGAATGTATTAGAGAAGGCGTTTGGACACGTGACAAGAAATGTTCATGTGAGTTATTGAAGAATAAATTATCCTAAACTTGTTTGAATAAACTGTTTTTTTTTATTCAATTAAGAAAATTCAAGTAAAGAATTTAATCCATGTCATATACAAAGTTACAGTCAGTCACTTATATGATTATATTAAGTAACATATTTGTGCCTTATATACTATAATTCATTCTACTTAGGAATTATATTCACAAATACTACAATTTTGTTTGTTGATTCACAATCGTTGATGTCCACTCTGACTGCTATTTATCAACAAAAGATGCTGAACCAGTCTTTTAAACCCAAACTAAAGAAGATAGTGTCCATTATTATAAGAATCGGGAAATAAACTACAATTTTTTTTAATTTAATCATATTATTCAGCAAAAAAATGCAAGGCAAAACCAATGTGATAAAAGTATAAGACAAAACAAAACAAAACAATTAGGAGGGTGGGGCGGATTCAGCAGGTACTTCCTGGTTGCAAGAACTGCAGCCTCAGTTCTACCACTTACTCAGAAACCTAGCTGCTGGGCTCCAAAGAGCTGCCACTTCATCAACCACTAACGGACTGGCTATCTTGGCAAGGAATCTTCGAATCTTTGGAGAGTACATCCAAGAACAGGAATGGTACTACACCCTCTGACTTCTTTTCAAGTGCTACTAGTGAGTACTCTCCCTTTCATCAGTAAAATACAAAAGGAGGACAATGTTTGTACAAAAATGGAGTTGTCATCCCCAGCAGCACACACAAGGTATTTAAGGTGGTGAGGCCAAAGAAGATAAGGACATAAAAGTGTTTAGATTGAATGGGGCCAATCTGTCATTAGAGCTGGTCAAGGTAATGGCACCCTTAAGATTGCCCTCCTCTAGTTTGGAAGTCACCCTCTTGCTCAAGGACTTAAAAGATTTCACCTGTACAATCATGAAAATAACTCTGTGGTAGTAGGCCTTGAATAAAAATTTGCAATAATTCTGGTAAGTTATCAGTAGCAAAAAATGTTTTACTTGTATGTGTACAAGTCAGATTGTTCAGAACCATGATACTGCTTTTTTGTACAAGCTTGCACTGCTCTAGATTCATGTTCTCAAATTTAAACTGTCCATTCCACACACACCCTGGCCAGCTTGTGTGAGGTATTCTGGATTATATAAAGTTAACATGCAAACCGGTGAATCTGTTTTGGGCACATACTCAGATGCATATGGCTCAATCAAAAATAAATCACTGGCTTCCACATTTGTGACCGTCTATGGGAAAATCGGGCACAACGCGGCATGCGTAGACGTCGCAAAAAGATCGATTTAATTCTTAAAATTGTATTAAATAAGCCTAACGAAGGGAACGGTTAGGTGATATATAGCGGGAATGGCTAAAGCTACGGCGATAAAACTTGGAAAGCTTAATATCTGCTTGCCGAGGAGTGTGTAAGTGCAAAAAAAATTTTTTCGTCGGGGCCGCGTTGTGCCCGATTTTCCTGTAGACGGTCACATTTACTAAGCATTGAAAAATGTTCTCAAATTGCAGGAGTAGGAGACATTGGCTGTCACTCACTTTATACAGATAAGTAAGAAAATTTTATGACATAATTATACCTAAGGAATTTATAAACTCGAACAGGGACTGAATGTGCTACCATGGTAGTAATTTTATTGTGCTACAAAAGTTCATCATGTACTAAAGTTCAAGATTAGTTACAAAAAAACAAGAGAAAATCTACTCTGAAGGACAAAAGACAGGCAACTCAGGAATTTAAGATAATAGCTATTTATTTACCTGTTACTTTATTCTTATTTTGGTAGATGCTCCAATCTAGTATGAGTGCAAGGATGTATGTCATTAGAAAAATTATATTGTAAAAGATTGAATATGATTGTACTGACATTGATTATGTATTGCATACAAATTAAATAATGCCAAGTTCAAGCTTAGTTTAAAACCTTTACTCATAATTCCTAAACACACAAAGAAATATTAATAAATGAGGAGTGAAAAGGGTTAAACATACTAGAGCATTTCATTCCTCTTGTCCAAACACCTTCTCTTGTACAGTCCACCCCAGGATCACTAAATATTTTAGGATCAATTTCACAATCTGTTTCTGATTCAGGTCCCACAAAAGTAGACATTGAAATGTATTCCATACTTTTATATTTATAGTTTATTGGCTGGCATTTGTCTACAATAGATCAGTAGAAACATAAACAAAGTTGTTTAAAACTGTATAAGGTAATGGTAATTAAACATACTTAATATTCAATACTTACCCACAACTTTTAAAGTGGCAGAACTTTCAAATTTATGGTTATTATATTCACCCTGGCAGGTATAAATACCAGCATTACTGAAATTGATATTGTTGATGATCAATTTGTATTCCATAGGGTTTACTCCTCTACTTTTTACTAGCTTCAATGGTAATTTTGTGTGATTAAATTTCCATTTTACATTTGATGTAGAATAGCATTTCAATGTTATTGATCTTCCCAATAAAGAAATTGATTTTTTTGGAAATACCTTTTGTGTAAACGTTTCTAGTAAGTGCACATTTAGCATCATTTATATAGATAAAGAGGATGGAATGTTAATAAGGTACAGTTTGTATTAAATAATACTTAGGGAAGACCCCTGAGATTTAAATGGGCCAAATACAGACCATTACCATTAAACTGAATAAAAAAGAATGTACATTTATTATTTAATTACCTATTATTTTTAAGTTAGCCACAGCTCTAAATGGTTGCCCTTTTTTATCGGTGCTTAAACATTCATACTTTCTATTAAAAGAATTCACATTGTCTGGATTAATTTTTAGGAATAGTTTATTTCCATTGCTAATGAAAATGTCAGACCTGTAATGATACCAAAATACTTTATTGTCTGACTCGCAAATGAATACTGCTGTGTCTCCTTGCTTGACTTGAAGTGATTCTGGTTTTAGTCTTTCTTGATCTGCATATTCATAAGAAAAGTAAAATAAGCCTATAATTCTTTATTACTTTGTGTATTTCCCCGTATCCCATATTAAGCGAAATATTTCATGTCGATTTAATTGTAATGGAGGTAAGCACCAATATATATGTATATATAAATATATATATATATATATATATATGTATTAGTATAATGTTATGACATTAGCACTTTGTTTTTTTTAATCTTGCATAGTATCTAATAATTGGAAAAATACAATAAAAGAAAAGAAAAATTGTCCAACAACTAAACTTGAACAATAACGGAAAAAACATTGAATGTGTAAGAGTAAGCTTACATCTAAAAACAAATTTGTTTAGGGGGAAGCTGGACAATTTTATCACCTTATAAGCATTTTAATAATCACTCAAATTAAAAAGGAAAAGGTAAATTTTCCAGCTATTGTACTAATGTTTATATAACTTTAATGTTAGGGTTTGACCTCAATATTAGGGTTGAAGCTGACAAGTTGTGGAGGAAGATGGTAAGTTTGTGAAAACTACTTCCCACCCAACCCCCTACCCTCCTCCTCCATCCCCTTTCCCTTCTAGATGCAGGCAAAATAGGGATGATGATACATGGTTACTCTGTTATAAATTTTGTCATACCATGAATTAGACAAAGCTATAGTTTAAAGTTCATGAGAATACAATATTTTCATTCTACATATTTGTTATGTCATAGTACATATACTTCTATTTTAATATCTTTATGTAACTAATTTTAAGCAATTTTCAAAGAATATACCAAAAATGAGTTTTTATGTGAGTATCATAATGTTTGCAATATTATTCTGTACAAAATCATTATTATGTGCTGATGCTGTTATATTGATAGAAGAATGGTTTATATTCAAATGATCACCTGTCTACAATACTGTGTATATCATAAGCACTGTGTAACTTTCAACAATAGCTATGACTGTATTTACAATATAATAATTTTAACTGTTACTGACCATAAACTCTTAGTTCAGTTTGAGACATTGACCATTGTTTTTCACCACCAATCAATAAACCCACACAATAATATACACCAGTATGGTTCAATAAAGTTTTTGAAATAATTAAATGATTCTGATGTGATATTGGAGGAGACATTGGGTGAGGATGTCTGTTCTCATAATACCATGATATGTTTTGTGATAAGCCACAAAGTAAGCTCGTCTTATGCCATAATCTTACTCTCATTATAGGGTGAACAATTTGCTCACTAGCTGTATATAACACAAGAATAATCAGTTAAGCTTATGTATGCATTATAATGTTACGGGAAAATACATAAATTAATGATAAAACTTCAAGGATTTACAAAATGTTTTTAAATATCCTTGACTTCCTTATTTCCTTTCCCAGACCCCACCTTATCTTTGAACATAGCTACTGTAGTTTTTGTATTGTGTAGCGGGGCTCTGAATCGCGTAGTTCCTCCGAGGAGAACACTATAGTGCCCTGACAGGGCTACTATATGTAGTGCCCTGCCTCTCAGTGCATTGGAAACGGTTAGTGGTTTCTATGATAGCTACCCCAGAGAAGGAGGAGCTAGAATTTTTTTACTTTCATGTTTGGTATATTAAAATTGTGCCTGAATTAAATCTTGCAAGTATTTATGATAGAGCAAGTGTATATTTAAAATGTGACCGTCTATAGGAAAACCAGGCACAACGAGGCAACCTGCGAAAAATTTTTTTTTTGCACTTACAGAGTTGTCGGCGTCCAGATATTGAGCTCTCCAAGTTTTATTGTCGTAGCTTAAGTTGTTCCCGCTATAATAGACCTAACCGTTCCCTTCCGTCCGCTTGAAACAATACATTTTTAAGAAATCGATCGTTCTTTTCTCGATATTTACGCACGCCGAGTTGTGCCTGGTTTTCCTCTAGACGGTCACAAATTTAGATTGACCAGTGGTGGTTTGTGGTAGGTTGGAGCAGGAAGCTTGGGAATCTCGCTCTTTAGGTTCCTTAATAATAGAATTGGAGTATATTTTCTCCTCTTCAGGTACTGCACTAGCAGTTCTGTCCATCATTTCACTACTTGTTTCCCAGGCGCTAAACCAAGGTTCTCTAAACAGGTAGGATTATCACAAAATTCTGTAGGTTCTTCCATCTGCCTTGAAATATCTCTCTTTTCCTTATCAAAAAATGTTAGCATGTGGAAGTACCTTGGAAGCGCTTGGGAACACTCATTCAGTGGTTTCTAAGTTCTAAATTAGTTAGGCACCGCGCACCAACGCTAAGCTCGGGACGTATAATATCTCGGTTGGCTATTTTCTAGAGTAATTAGCTATTCATTAGCTCTCGAGAGAAGTTCAATAGACATTCATAGTTTACTGATAAAAACTAAGCTTACTCATGCCTACCAGAAGATAAATATTATCTTGCAGATTCATTGATTTTTAAAGAAAATTAAGACATGTGTCTGGCCACAGCCTAAGGCCTTCGGGACCCTGAACACAGGAGTGCCCTAAGTGGCAGTGTCTAACTATTATTTAAATCGCTCATTAATATTGGTTATAATAAATACTATACATAGCTATAGTCATTATGTTAGAAAACTCTTGTTTTTTTTGAGAATAAATAATTTATAGGTAACTTTACCAACATGCTAATGTACAACACTCAATGTTGCCGGTGATACACAATAACTGACTTAAGTAACTTCTATGTATGTGATTCATATAATAATTGTTTTAATAACATGGAAATAGATTGCATGCACCATCCACAAATGATTACCTAAATTGATGACAATGCAGTACTAGCTGATGGTAGGAAACTTGCATTGGTTACAACACAGTAGGGAATGGCCAGTTAAATGATTCTATCATTTTTTTTGAATGTATGTAGTAAGTAACTAGTGAAGTGCTTGAGCACAAATGACCAGGGAGCCTGTGCACTAACAACACATTTCAAATGAATCTATCATTTAATAAAAGTATACCTTTGTGACAATACTTTAGTTAACAATAATACAGGACTACTTTCTTAACTCAATTTCCAGAGTGCTGGTATTTTCTGTAGTCTTTAATATCACATCCTGACTGAGTTACCAGTAGCTTTGACAACAAGCACCCAGCTACTATACATAATTATTATGACCGAGTTTTTTAAAATTAGGTCCGGTAAGGGAATCAATACTATACTAACCTTTGGGCATAACATTTTGCTGCTTGAAAAAACAACAAATTCTGAAGAACTAGTGATGCGCTCGAGCGCAGAGGGACCCTGTGCAAGAAACACTTCAGAAGAATCTATCAGTTCATTTCTAAAAGTATAGCTATGTAGTACTGTTTGAATTGACAAAAAAAAAAAGCAACATAAAACAAGTCACGTTATTTACGTCTTCTTTAGCAGAGCAGTAGTGGTAACACACAATACTTTCACACAACTGAACATACTTACACCAAGACTTACCTTCGTAGTTAGTCTAGTGGACAATGAATCTTCAAACAAAAACCGTTGCCACCAACTCGAATAGAAATGGAACACCAGTAATTTTAGAATTCAAAGCTGTAAACAATTCAATGTATAGGACGATAATAATTGGTAAACCGGTAGATTCTGTTTAGTGAAGTTTGGGACGGGTCTAACACTGGGCTAGCACGAGAACACGCACAAATACGGGAAGGTCAAAGTACAAACGACATACTGGCGTCCACACATAGTGATGTGCTTGAGCACTAATGGCGAACGAACGTAAACACTACACTGTGGTTACATGAACTTCTAACACTCAAAGCTACTAAAAATAAGACCAGTTTTGATTATTACGTTTATACTGTAAAGGGATTTCAATGCCAAAGTAACCACTTGCGGCAACTGTTTGAATTGAAAAAAACAACAACAACAAAAAAACAATAAACGTTATTTAAACGTTTTCTTTGTGATATTCTTTAGCTAAATAGTAGCTGTAACGCACAATACTTTCACACAACTGGACATACCTATACAAGACATATATTCTTGGTTAGTCTAGTGGACAATAAATTTTCATATAAATACTGTTGCGTACGGCTTATTACCACTGCAAAGGGCGCATTGACTTGCCAACGGCACTAACTCAATAGAACATTTTTTCAAGTTTTAACTGCACTAACAAAATAATTCATAACCATAAACACTTAAATTTCATGGGTGGTGCGGGTAATGATTGATAAACCAGACGGTTCAGTTTACTGAAGTTCTGGACAGGGTCGGCCTATGAAGTAACACAAAAACGCCAAGGCAAAGTACAACAATGACAGAAGTACGTCCAAACATCAAATAAATAGATATTCCCGATTTTAATTTTGGTACCCATGCCAGTGTCTCCGTCGCTTCCCTCGCCAAGCGTCCACAATTCTCAATTTGGCATTGCCCTCTGTTTCCCACCTTCCCTGCCTGGCCAATAACAGCTTCTTTGGGAAACCTGTAAGATGTTTATTCCACAAAAAAGGGCTTATTTGGTCGTGAGGTACTGTGAATTAACTCGAAACCACTCGCTTACATGCCTTTTTTTTAATGTTACAAATAATATGTACCTACTACTAAGGTTGAAGTTGCATTAAACGGCATATTATTGTGATATCCAATGCATGAATAATTTGCTGTGCCATAAATTGTTACATTTACTAATTGCAAAAACCAAGTTCCAAGACGAGTTTGCTTTCCATTTTGTTTCATAGGTTTGCACAATTCAGTGCTATTCATATTTACTGTACAAGTTTTATCCGTATACAAAGCCATTTTCATCCCATTTTTTTGCCACAGTGGCTCGCTTTGACTCATACATTTAATGTTTACTTGATTGCTTCTATAAACTACTTGATAAATAGGATACACTGTTCCTCCTTCCTTTAGTTCATTCATGATGAACACAAATCTTTAAAGAATTCATTACATATTATATAGTACTCATTACATGTATCAGAGCGTGATATGCTGGAAATATTTCAGGAGTGTAGTCTAAGTAATTTTCAAGAGAGAGTGACAGTATAGCCTGAGAGTGAAATATCTCACAATATCACCCAGATGAGTACAATAAGTGGATTATTCTATGCTGAATCTTCACTGAAATAGTTCTTTTGGTTGGCTGTAAATCTCTCTAGGGACCCCTCCCACTCCCAGCTGATATTTTAGCATCTGCTTTCTGCTTTAACTAGGCTGGTAGGCTTCCTTAAATAAAGGTATAGCATTAAAAACCAAGAAAAATGGTAAACCAGGCCAGTTGCTATTACTACTAGGGTAAGAACTTTCTCACTACACCCTTGATATAACACCAGGTGTTAAAATGAGTTATCTCAGGGTCACTACCTAATAATAACACTATAAAGAATTCTAGCCTGGAATACATATATATATATTATATATACATGTAATATATATATATATAATATGTATTACTTTAGAGAGCTTTAAATTTAATGTTGCAGATCCTTAATTGTAATAACCCTGTATTTTAACATCTCCACTAGGTCTTTCATCTACCTTTGTCATTACTGTACTACCAATTAAAAGCTTAACTACGAAGCTCCATGGCAAAGTATAATGGAGTCCTTGTAGTTAAAAAATTTACCTGGTGGAAATACAGTTAAAATATTAACAGATACTATTCACTGTGTCACTTTAAAGAATAGTCATTACAGAATATTTTTCTTACAGGCATAATATTTTCATTTACCTTATTAACTCGCACTTATTATAGAACTAATTTCCATTTTTGATGGGCTTTATTGAAGAATATACGAACGCCAAAAGGGACAAAATTCTCTGCATTTTTTCTCTTATACTATTAATTTGAAATTGTTATTCTTTTTTATTCTAGTAAATATTTTTTTGTTAACTTTAGCTACTTGCTGGTTTGATTAAAAAATTATATAGGTATCAGCTAGCTTCCTACATCGCTATATATTTTATCTAGAATTCTTCTAAATCGAATGCACTGTACTATTCAAACTAGCATAATTGGGCATTCAGGGCAATTATCATTAGCATTTTGGTAAAATTAACGAGATAGATAATAACATAGCTAATTTAATTTACCAAGAGAATAGCCATTCTGTTGGCAGCAGACCAATGAGTTAGTTGTGTGTTAACAGTGTTGTCTCTTCTAATTATCACTTGATTGGGACTAGCTTAGAAATTTCTGCTACTAGTATGGCCCATCAACAATTCTCTAAAATTTGAGCTACACATAGTTGTGGTCATTATTGAATAGCTAGGGCTGAGAAGTCATTTTACAATATTTGAGCATTTTTGGAACAGTGGACATTGAATGATGCTAGGTAGCATTGTATTTAGAAGTATATTGGTATGGAATAGAATATTAACACTTTAAATATAGATCTGATATTCATCAAACAACCTGCATAAATATAGCTATCCATAATAAAGATGATAACTAATAGGTACATGAATAAAAGTGCTTGTAGGTATATAGTTAGAAAGCATCTCTCAAAGTAATCTAAGCGAGTAGCTTGTTCATAGCAGCCAAACATTCTCGTCTCATTTGCCATACTTAGCTAACTAAATAATAGTGTTGTTTAGTTATGAAAAGTTAGCCCTTAGTTAGTGTGGTTGTGCGTAGGGGAAATAGACCAAGTAGGCTGCCACCTGAGTTGTCTTAGCTATCCCAAAGCTGTTCAAAGCTTTCCAACCTCCCAAAATTGAGGGTTTCAAACCTCTACTCAAGGATCGTGGAATTAAGGTCAAGGCTAATGAACGACAACTGAGAGGGTACATGTGTGACAAGCCATAATATAGGAAACCTGCCACGCATGCGCCATGGATAAGATGATATAGAACTAAGGACTGTTGTTCTGCCGCGTTTATGTCTGTAGGTACTGCTGCTGTCTCAGGGATGGACCAACTCTGTCTGGACAGGGCGTCAGCGACACAGTTGACGATGCCTTTGATGTGCACCACTTCCATATCGAAGTCTGATAGTTTTTCCAACCATCTGGGTGGACCAGTAAAGATGTTAATAAGAGAAGAATGGTCCGTAAACACAGTAAAGTGTCGTCCAGATAGATTAAATCAGAAGTGGTTGATGGAAACCAAAACAGCAAGGGCTTCAAGCTCAACAGCTGGGTAGTGACGCTCTCTAGGCTAGAGCTGGTGAGAGTAAAATGCAACTGGAACCCAATGGTTGTTCCTGTATATACACAAGCAACTACCAATGCCCTTTGTTGAGGCATCAGTATACAAACACCATGCATCTACACAATTTGGCAAAAATAAAGCTGAATGATTTGCAATTGATGATACAATATAATCAAAAGATGAAACAAAGTCTGAGTCGTTGTCATAACATAGCATGTCAGGACAGTTATTGTGTAAATGAGCATTTAAAACAAAAGTGTGGTTTGCAAAATCAGGTATAAAACGTGAGTAAAAGGTGACAAGTCCGAGGAAATCACGTAGATCAGATTTGGAAGAAGGTAAGACATAGTTCTTGATATATTGGACTTTGGCCTCAGAGATAGACAGCTGACCATTGCCGACAACAAAGCCTAAAAACTCAAAAGTACTAAACGTCCAGCAACACTTACACTTTTTCACGGTTAAACCAGCAGAAGACTATCTACACAAGACAGAATTAGATTGGGGATGATTGGGTGAGGTCTTGATCTTTTAAATTCCAAATTTCTTGGATAGGTGAGAAACAGTGCTAGACAAAAAAATTGCACCTTGATCTGATAAGATCTGAAGAGGAATGCCGATGACAGAGATGATAGATAACAAAGATTGTGCGGTTGATTCTGAGGTGTAGAGGGATTGCAAACGGGTAACCGATGCTAGCTCAAGACAAGTGAAGATGAAACGATAACTGCCTTTAGCTTTAGGCAGGGGCCCTACAATATCTATGGCAATCACCTCTCTCAGAGATAACTTCTGCTTCTACCAGCGGCACTTTGATATTGTTAGACTTTTGTAAATTTCTGGCACTTGGGACATACAGCAATGTGGTTCCTAATGTCATCTAACATCTTAGGCCAAGTAAAGTGCTTATTGAGGAGAGTTCTGGTAACATTAACATCACCATGGCCCAACCCATCATGGGCGGCCACCAAAACATCACGTCTAAGTTGCTTAGGAACAATCAATGCATTGGACACAGTGTTTATGGTTGTAGTGATGCACATGAGAAGTCCATCAATGAAAATCTGTTTCTGGTTAGAACAGGCAAGTTCCCACAGAGGAGCAAGGTTGTCATCTTTCAATTGCAATTCCTTAAATTGCTCTTTAGACAAACCATTAAATGAAAGTGAAGGGAAAGAGACAGGAACAAGTGACTTCTGGAAACCGATGCTATCACAAGAGCTATGCTCTGTAGCTAGGACGTCAGAAGTGGGCGAGGAGTGTTAACAGGAAGGGTGATTTGAGGTGTGGTTGGAGGTTGGGGTTGAGGTGATTGATGAGTAACATGATGGGAAGTGGGGCATCTATTGGCGTAATGACCAAGTGCCTTGCACTTATGGCATTGAACATCTGAGATATTACGCCTGGGAACGGGGGTGGGAAGGTAATGATGAGTTTGATGTTGAGGCTGAGAATGGGAGTGGTAAGTTGAGGAAGATGACGAATAATTGGAATAGGGTTTATGATAGGAGTTAGAATGAGTATAGTTGGAACTGTGTCTGTAATTAACACCTCTAGAAGGTTGGGAGTGGTTATTGGGTCTGGAAGGAAAGTGATTACCAGAATGATGATTTCTGAATCCATTGTCAGCTGATACAACAGATGAGGCACAATCTTCAATAAATGACTGAGGTGAATCGTGACGTCCATCCAATACAGCTTTGCGGTTTTCAAGGGCTGCTACACCTTGTGAAATTAAATCTAACTGGTCCTCAGTAAAACAGTCAAGAAAGGAAAGTTGTGATAACATAAAAACCATATTTGTACCTCCAGTTGTTAAAGAATTGCATCACAGACTTAGAACCGTTTGACCTGAACTTCAAGGGGAATGAAGCTAAACAGTAGAACCGTTTGACCTGAACTTCAAGGGGAATGAAGCTAAACAGTCACTTAGGGAGTATCCACCCGAGTTTAAAAGTACAGTGCGCATATGTTGGTAGGAGGTAGTTTCAGTAATGCTATTAAAGTAAGTCTCTTTAAAAGTGCCATGCAACAACTTTGGCAAAATGTGTAACCAACATGGGCAGGAACTGCATTAGACTTCATACCATACTCAAATCTATGTAAAAAGACAAATATGTCCTCACCTTGTTCTAAAGAACCTATGGTGAGTCAGAGGCATTGATAGAGCATACACAGGTTGAGGTGATGATGGAGTAGCAACAGATTGGTTTTCCATCATTTGAGAATGAAGGAGAAATACAGGATCCACCTCAGTAGACTTTAATTCTTGAGCTAGCAGTTTGGCTCTGCTAATACTGGCAGAGGGAGAGGGTTTAGCTTTAGCAGGAGTGGATGGTCGAGGCTCAATTTGCTCCTGATCCTTACTTGAGGATTTGTCTGATGGAGTGACAAATACCTATGGAGGAGGAGACCCAGACCTACCCCGGCGGCTGTAACTTGAAAACTACTGCTCGTTTTGAAAAATTCTTTTCGAGTGGCCCCGCCCCTTGATTCAGGTAATTAGAACAGTATGCTATTTTTAGTATACTTGGTACACAACTCTTTAAAAAGTTTGTCTAAAGCCATAGCCTGGGCTTCCACCAGGAAATCAGCTGCAAGCCCGGAGAAACTCGGCCACAAGCACGGGCTTTCAACTGCGTACCAGGAAATCGCCCACGCAACAGCTGAAACGGGCACGCGGGAAAGATTGATTTGCTAGAGGCAGAGTTTTGTACGGCTTCAGAAGACTGATGGCAAACAAGAAGAACAGAAAAAACAAGAAGTACAGCACCCATAAGAGCAAAAAAAGAAGAAGCTCAGGTATTGGGCAGGGAAGCAGGGTAGTAAATGTGGAAAAGCTTACTAAGTACACTGAGAGAATGAATGAGCATGCAACACGTTGCATAGTTGCCAAGTGTACCGGAACATCCGGTGCACGACCGGAATTTACCAGATCTGCAACGTACCGCACCGGAATTACTACTTAGCCTATTGTTGTACCGGATGCCAGAGCAAAACTACAGCTTGAGACATCAAGGAAAGTGAAAGGCCCTAAAGATTACAACAGGTAAGGAGAGTGTCTTGTACTTCATATATTAGGAAGTGAAGAGAAGGACCTTAATATTATATACAGATGGGAAAGTAACCTGGCAGCAGTATGGGGGCAGATGTCCACTGGCGGTGGACACAGCAAACTGGAGGAAACCATGAGTGTTATGGGAGTACCCATCATGACCAAGAGTAGCTTTGTCAACACTGAGAAGGCTATTGGGGAAGTCTGGAAGCAGGAGCTACTGAAATCAATGGCTGATACTGGAGCAGAGGAGAAACGGCTAGCCATCAAACGTGGTGAATACCATGAAGGTATTCCTGCGATTACAGTGATTGTGGACGGTGGTTGGAGCAAGCGATCTCATAAGCATTCCTATAATGCCAACTCTGGTGTCGGGATAATCTTGGGAAAGGAGACAGGGAGACTGCTATATCTTGGTGTGCGCAACAAATATCGCAGTGCATGTGCACAAGGAATCCCTCAAGATGTTTTTTTAATTGGATTGCTTCCTCCTCCGAAATGGAGACGGACATCCTTTTGGAGGGGTTTCTGGAGGCTGAGCGGGTACATGGAGTTCGGTGTATGAAGTTTATTGGTGATGGTGATAGCTCCGTGTACCCAACTCTCATCCGGAATGTTCCTGGATGGGGCCATGCCATCAAGAAACTCGAGTGTGCCAATCATGTTTGCAAGTGCTATAGAGGCGCACTCGAGAAGCTCGTCCAGGACAACCCCTCCTACAAAGGGAGTGGCAAGCTCACACTGAAGATGCGAAAGCAACTCGTATCATCTGCTAGAGCAGCTATCAGGATGAGAAGTAAAGAGGATGATAGGAAGAAGTCCCTGGCTGCACTCAAGCATGATCTGCAGAATGGACCACTGCACTGCTTTGGCTTCCATCAGCACTGCAGTACTGACTTTTGCAAGTCTGCAAGGGAGAGAGCCCAGCAGCAACCCATCACAGATCTCTCTCTTCCAGTGTACCTCCAGAGACGACTGATGATCCAGATCTTGGTGATGATGACGATGACAGAGACGATGGTGTTATAGGTAGGTTATTACTTATCTGTGAAAGAAGTGTAATGATAATAATAATAGTAGTAGTAGCTGCTACGTTCTGCAATTTAGTCCTTGAGAGGTGCTCGGTCCTGCAACGGTCTTCCTGTGAAGCCTAGTACTGGCCTAAGTGTTGTACACGCAGAGGCCAAGATTAACTCTGCACATCTGTGCACCTGAACCTTTTCTTTGTTGTTTTTCATCCAGATATTTTCTTTTCTATTCTTCACTATCTGCCTTTTTTCCCTTTGAAAAAAAAAAAAAAAAAAAAAAAAAGTAAGAGTAGTAGTAGTAGTAGTAGTAGTACTTACTAATTTACTAATACTATAACAACTAATGATGATAATGATGATAATAACGTCAATAATTAAAATTAAACTCGAAGAAAAGAAAAAATTAACCATCATAATGATAATAATCTGCTTCAATTTAGGTGTTGTCTGTGATCAAGAAGAATTATGGATGGAAACAGTTGCGGATGATCCAGCAACAGAAGAAGAAGCATGTCAGAGTGGACTTACACCGATTAGTATCGATCCTCGGCTGTATCACGACATCCCAGGTTCAGCTAAGTAGACTAATTGGGAAGGCAGACCAGCTGATTGGGAATGTAACAACTAATCTTGCCGAGCCATGGATGCACGTCAGAACAAAATTTGATGGGGGGAAAGTGGTAAACAGAAGCCAAAGTGGATCATGGGAACATCACTGCATGGGAGCTGGGTTGCGGCAAAACATGGGTAGGGAATGCATGAAGAGACATGACAAACTGTTCCCCAAACAAAGTTTACACTGACACGGCAGAATGTTCTGCTAAGATGTTGGCGCAGCAGAAGAAGAGAAAGTTAACCGAAAAAGCAAAAGAACAACGACGAAAGAACAAGTACACTACAAAAGGTGACACAGCTGCAGCTCGCAGTGCTTACAGTAGACATGACGGAGGCATTTCACCTGACCAAGTTACAGAAGACATTTCTGCAGAACACTTGCAAGAATTGAAGTCAAGTTTCTACAATACGAGAGTGTTAGTTACACAGGAAGAAAGAGTGCTAATTGAGATGCAAACAAGGGACCAAGCTGAGAGTGATCAATGGAAGCAGGAGAGAAGGAAGAGAACAACAGCATCTTCAGCAGGAGGGATTGCCAAAATGAGGGAAAAAATGAAACGGAGCAAGAAAGTGCAAAGTTTATTGTACAACACGTTTTGAGGAAATCAAGCCACCCGTTATGGTAGCCGCATGGAAGACATAACCAAAGAAAAATATGTATCTCATCAGAAAAAATGTAACAACAGAAAATTGTGGACTATTTATTTCAGAGCACAACAACTGGCTAGCAGCTACTCCAGATGGAATAGTTCACGACCCAAGTGAAGACACTTAACCTTTTGGACTGCTGGAGATAAAAAAAACCTTTTCTTTTTAGGAGGACCTTAATGAATACACTACACTGCTCGAGATTCTGCAGCACGTATATGAGTAGCCACTCCTGTTCTAATACCAGCAATATTAGCAGCTCAATCTCATCTCTTCTTATTCTGAGGACCCCATCTAAAGCTGTCACGTCTTCAGTTGACGAGAAACCAAATCAGCCACAGCAGTTCGACTTCCCGAAGCGGGAATTTGGAAAAGCGAAGCCTGTCAAGAGGGCTTTTCAGGCCCATTGGTTTAAAAAGTGGCGGTAGCTCCGTTACGATTGTTCCAAGGACACTGTTTTCTGTCATACCTGTATATTAGCATTCAGAAGAGGAATTCTGAAACAATCACAAGATAATGTTAAAGATTCTGCTTTTATTTTTTTTGGGTTTAGCAATTTGGAAAGATGAAATGGTTGCATTTGCTGCTCATGAGAAAAGTGTGACCCACAAAAAGGCAGTTAATGCAATTATCACCATTCCAAGGACCACACAAAATGTGGGAGAGATGCTTTCTTCAGCTCTTGCTGAAGAACAAAGCAGGAGCAGACAATGCTTGTTAATCATTGCTGAAAATATACGCTTTCTAGCCAGGCAAGGAATAGCTCTTCGAGGGGATGGAAATGAAGCTGACAGTAACTTTACTCAATTACTTCACCTAAGAGCAATACATCAGCCACAGTTGTTGCCATAGCTGAAGCGTAAAAGTGATAAGTATACAAGCTCACATATTCAAAATGAATACCTGAAAGTTATGGCCACAACTATTGTTAGAAATATTTCTAACTCTATCCAGATCAATCGGTATTTTTCCATCACGGCAGATGAAGTTACTGATTCTTCAAACAAGGAGCAGGTAGTGGTATGTTTTAGATGTATCAATAAAGATTTTGAACCTCATGAAGAATTTGTTGGGCTATACCAAGTTGATTCTATTAAGGGTGCTCAAACACTCTTTGAGCGGGAAACACCCGCCAAATAGGCCACGGTTGCTAGGGCCTGTTAAACTTACTTCTGCTTTTCCCCCGAATTATATTATTTGTGCAGGCCAGCAAGCACTGCTAGGAGAAAGCACCTACCAAGAATGAAGACTGGAAGTCGATCGCATCTCAAGAAATACCCCGTCACCATTTTGGACTTCTTGGCAGTACTGCACGGCTACCGCAGTAGTTTAGAAGCTGATTTTTTGTATATCATTTTCTTACCCGTGCGTGCATGCCATAACGTTGAGTTTTTTTTAAATTGTATTTTACTTTTCTATTTACTCACCTTAGCAGTGAACTATTGTCGATTATTTCCGTGAAATTCCGTAAATTAAAAATATCTCAACGTTATAGGGTTGACCCCTTGTGGCCCTAAACCCTGGCAAAATTTGAACCATAGCAGTTAGTCCATTCCTGAGCAGTACGCAAGAGAAGATGGATCCATTACTTTAGAGCGCGAGAATTTTTTATTGCAAGTTGACTCCGCCCCGCCCTATCAGTACGCGCGTAGTGGTGAGTGAGGCACAGCTGCATTTCACGGGCACTAATTTGTTACAGAACGGGGCGTGACTTTGTGGTAGATAACGCGCTACTATTCAGCTGGAGTGCGCTACTAAAGGCGCCCAGGCGTTGCTATGTTTGAGCACCCTTAATGGTAATACTATTTTTGAAATATTGAAGGATACAATGGTACAATTGAATTTAGCATTGAGTGACTGCAGAGCCATGCTACAACCATAGCTGAAGAGTAGTGCTGGTGGTTTTGTTGTTCCTGACACACCAAGCTGCTTAGGCGTTGACCATATGGCTTATTTAAACACTGTTATTGATCCTTTAAAGCCCTATGAAGACCATGGTAAGGCAGCATTTGTGGCCACAAGGCAGATTGTTCGAGAAATCCTTTCAAACTAATTCTTATGTCTCATGAATTTCCACAGATACTACTTTTTTTGATGCAATTTTCTCTTTGTTCATATGGAAACTTTCTCTAAAATCTATTGTTTGGAAAATAAACAGAAAAAAACAACAAAAAAAGCAACTAAAACAAACGAACAAAAAAAAACTTGCGATTGCCACCCCCTCCTAGCCCTCCATGCTGCTAATGCTTGAGCTCTCATCGTGCACGTAGTATAGGGAGAGCTGGTCATTTTCTTCGTATTCCGGGGAGGGAGGCTTCAACGAGCGTTACACCATTTTGAGCTTAGTGTTTTCCTTATCTTCGCCGTTTTATTTGCGGGTTATGGTTGCTTCAGACGGGCAGAGAAAGCTGTACTTCAGAGAGCGATGCAAATCGTGGGTGCATCCCTTGTGTCTCCCCCGGCTGCAAGGAGGGACAATTTGTTGGAGTCCAATACATCGGAGACCCGTGGCTGTCACCAGGAATGTAGTGCAAAGCCGTAAGGAAACGAAATGCATACATCATAAGTAGCTTGTAATTATTGAGTAAGATTTTCTGTGTAAAGATTACCCAGTGGCATCTCCAGAGCAGTATCTTCAATTGAGGAGATTCGACAAGAGCAGCGTCAGACGTTAAGGAAGGGAGCAACAAGCACAAAATGGGTGCAAAAATTTTTTTGTTTGCACAGGAGAGATGCAGATACGGTACCAAAAAGTGTAGAGAAAACCTTCCTAGAGGAAGCTGGACTGGGTGAAAAGTCGTTGGTTATCTCCATGAGCAGCTCTCCAGATGAGTTACGAAATACTATTGTAACACAGTTCCCGAAGCTAAAAACCGGTGGTGGGTTTGAATTCTTACATTGTCAACCAAAGTCCAGAGATCTTCATCTGATTCCATCAAGGGTATGTAGTAGCATAGGGATGTTAAGAAGGATGATAGGCAATGACAGAGTATACATCAGACCAATACAACGCAATATTGACCTGGCTGTAGTGAAAGAAGATATCAATGGTGTAAGTTTATTATTTAATTAATCCTGATTGAGCTGTATTGGTATATAGTTGGAGGAAGAATGCTTGGATTGTGGTGGCATTTTCAAAGTGAGCAAGTTGAGAGACCACCTTCAGAATTGTACTGGTGGCCCATCCAGTCGTTCCCTTATAGTAAGTAGTTGCTAAACGAATTAAGGTGTGCTGGGAGGATGCTCTTGAGCTGTGCATTTTAATTATTGTAGCCTAGTATGAAAGTGTGTCATACTTGTGCACACCACCATGGTATTGTATATGGTACAATGGTTTCATGATTGTAAGACTTCCCTATCTAACCCTTAGGTACTTTGTTGTATGCATGTACTTGGGTAGAGTTAAAAAATAGTGCATTCCACTTGATCTCTGCCTGTTATTATAAATATGAGAGTAAATTAATACAAAAATTTTCTACATGGAACATTTTTTGAAAAAGTTGATTCTAACATTTATTTTAATAAAGTAGAATTTCACCCAAAAAATCTGTCTATGGGGAAAGTTCAGTTGAGGCTTTTTAAGGCTCATTTTAGAGCCTTTCAAACACAACACTCTGTGTGCAAAGAAATTTGAGGTTGATACATTCCATGGGATGGGAAAAACTAGAATTTTTGACCTCCCTGAAAACAATCCTTTTTTGTAATGGATCTTTCATTATGTATCTGCATGGGCTATTGATTGATTTTTTTAACCCTAGGAGAACTTAGTTTTCTGCCAGGTCTCAACAATTATAAAAAGTAAAAACCTCAAAGAGATAAAAAAAAAGTTAAGTGATTTGGTTGTACCCACCAAACTACTGATTTTTGTGGAGAGATGCATGAAATGAAGAAAAGATGAATTTACTTCCTGGGAAGCATGGAGTTAGTTATGGGGAGAACATTTGTTTCTATTGTTTATTTATTTTTATTTTTTTCTTTGAAGGCCCTTCCATCAGTGAATAGAATAATTGGTTGTACTTTTCTGAGCTGGATGACCAGCTGATGTGGTATGTGTTGTGACTGGTTATCTTGTTCAATAAACTCCTCCCAGTTGGGACTGTTTATGTGGCTATATCACAAATCAAGTTTCTGCCTACTGCATTTAGTCTAATCTGATTTCACACACACACACACACAGCACCATGCCACACCACACACCTCTGTCTTTAAGCTCTCTGCATAAGAGAAATGGAATTCCAATATTTTAGCACTTTATACCATGGGTCCAAGTGGCGACCTTCAGGGGATGCCCTGGACTTGTAATTATCTCTAGACACTTCCTCTAGATATTTTCCCAAGCCTGTTCATCTAGGGGGACCATAAAACATTTATTGCAAGATGCATAGCTGTTGAGGTTTTCACTTGTAGTCCCTCATGGACACATGCACACACATACACATCTTGCAGGCAACCTATTTGTGCTGGATAGGTGTGTTTGTCCAAGTCAAATTGTATGGGTTTATTCAAGAGACTGATGCCTAGCTCACTTCATGCAAGCCTTACCACACTTTGACAAGTTCCTCTTCTTATCACCTATTTATCAAACCTAACTCATGCACCTCTGTACTGATGGTCCCACAGCATCTACCAGACTTAATGATTTTTTTTTCAGCCAAATTAATTAAAGTTGCTGATGGCTGTTACTTTTCAAATGTTTATGTTGACTAAAGTTAAAATCATCATTTCTTGCTCCAGAACTTTGTAGCCACGTACATTGTTATTCTGGTATTTTGATGATCGAGAATTTGTTGACAAAGACCTGTTGCATTAACTTATATATATATATATATATATATATATATACATATATATATAAACAGGTTACTGTAAATGACATGAGTACCAAAAACTACGACCATGTTCCCTGCTATTTCAATAACGGCAATTTTTCAATAAAGAAGTTACGCGGGGTACCATTTTCTTCCTTCTATAATTATCAAGTGAACACTTAGGTATTACAAATAATAATTTATGGTTTTTTTTTTTCTCCTCCATGGGCAAGGTACAACATAAAAAGGGTACTATATGTAAGATAGGGTTGTCCATCCCCTAAATACACAAAATTCCAAGTACTTCTTTTCTCTGAAAGCAGCTGTCCCCCACAGTACTTGCATTTATTCTTGAGACTGAAGAAGCTCCATACCAATTTAAAAGCTTTGCATTCCAAATCATGGAGACTGAAAAGTTTTTCAAATTTGATTTTCTTTTTTCTGTATCATTCATTCGATATTGTTGTTTCTAGTATTTCTAGTATCATTTACTTTGGTTTTTATCATAGGTTAAAGAAGTTGAGTGCACTTACTGTATGAAGACATTCCCTAAAGATAAGATAGAAGATCATTCAAGCAACTGTTGGCTTAATGAGTAAGCAATGTCTAGAGTGTAAATCGCTGAATTTGTTTGCTTAACTCTTTCTGGTGGCTTTGGATGTGCGTTTCCCTTCTAGTATGTCATTCATTCTGACGATAGGATTTCAAGATGGTTATAAGCATAGAAAACAATATCAAACTTCTACTTGACCTAAGTCCTTTGCATGTGCCAGATTTTTTGTTTCAACTTTTTTCGGATCATGCAGCCATTGGATTGTCACTAAGGATGACGCCTACTTACAAACATGCTGTAATCACGTTAGCTGATAATTCTTTTAATTGTATGCTTTGTGGCAGGTTGACTTCAAATTTAGAGTAAGGGACTGGATGCTTTTGCACTTCGGCAAGAATTTGTTTTGAAAAAATGGTGTATAAATTTGCTGCTTTAAACATGGTTTAGTGAGACTAGTATGGCAGAGCCCAAGTGATAAGTTAAGTGTATGACTGACTAATTGTGGGCACTCACTAGTGTGGTCCACACATCATCAGGTTGATGGTTAGCTATGCCTACATAACGTCCTGCTTTTGTTGGTGAACGAGACACTCTCAGGTCTAACTCCATGTGAAGTTCCATATTTGTATGTGTATGGTAAATTGATTCTGATGTTTCAAGCATTATGCCACTAATCTATCTTTTATTTTATAGTTCTCCCACTTACTCTCCACCAGATTCTCCTGACTTACCTAAGTAAGTTCTCTATTTAAAACTCTCAGTAGCAAATTGGTGTGATTGTGTCTTTTTTCCTATCCAGAAATGTAAAATACATAGCCTAGCTTTTGTGACGGTTGTTACCTGTCCTTAAATAAATTATGGCATACTGAATTCTTAAAAAATATAGACCAATTATATCACTAAACTAATGGTGTGCTCAAAGCACATATGGCAAGTGAGCTTGTCAAGCTACATTAATACATAGCTAACCAGCAACATGGAGAAAAATATTACGGCTAAATTGTTACTATGAAAGGTATTGGCTCACTCCAAAATGTGATAAATAGTGTTTTGGTCCCCCTAGACTCCAGTCATACTTTGCTTCTATAAAAAAATACACAGTTATCATTCAATTGCTATATGAAAGCTAGCTAAGGTCTGCCAAATTATAAAACCTTTGCAACTTTTGTTCAATCACCTGCTTCCAGAAAATCTATCCTACAAACGCTATACAGTTATTGCTACAAATAATGCTCACTACAATAGAAAAAGGGACCTTATGGGAAAAACCAAAAAAAAATTGAGTTTTATATTGTTAGGTAGCTACAACTAACCTTTTTATATAGTGCTAAAATACTGGAGGGCAAAACCTTTACCGCACAGAAAAGCTGGCAGCTAAACAGGGCTGTATTTAGAGTAGCAATTGTAGCAAAAATTGAGTAAGCTTAGACTGATTTGCCACTTCAGGTATAATTGAAGTTTCCGTATACTTAACCGCGTACTCCGCATACTATATAGTCATGCAGCCGCTTTTTAACAGCGACAAGCAAAGTTTTGCTTATAGTTCTTTTAGCTTTTGAGGTGTCTCACAACAGTCTTGTGGGAATTCTTGGTTACTATATGGGCTATAGTGGAAAAGTTAGCAAGAGGTAAGCTCTAGAGTGCACGCAGTAGTCCTAAAGCTATGCTTGGTTTATAGCTGCTAGTTATAGCGAGACCCTGCCCATTCCCCGTTTATTGTATTTTGAACGAGAAAGAATAAAAAGAGCTTGTCTTTTCAAGATTTGCTTGGGCCCTTTTAAGTTGTTTTGAGGTTTGAAATTTGGCGTGGAAGCAGAGCAAGGGTCACTAAGACTATTTCTGAGAAAAAAAAATAGAGAAAGAAAGTCTTTTTTTCGGCAATTAAAGAATGAACGCTTTACCCAATTTTCGTAATTAAGAGCGCAGGCGGGATAAATTGACATGCGTACCAAATATATATACACGAAAATTTTGATAGGTTACATCTGAGAGAGTCTTGCTTACTTCACTCTCTCCCAATTATGCAGATTTTCATACCACCATTATACAACTGCATTAAGTTTACTGTCTGAAGCCGCCACCAGCAACTCTTAAACAGGCAGAGGCTATTCCCTGTTAATGTAAGTACTATTGTGCTGGTTTGGGACTATCTTACTTATGAATGATAGATACTCTTTGTGTGAAAAAAGAAACTTCAAAATTATAATCAGAAACAACAAAATAATGACCAAAAATAGCTAAATAACATAATCCTTTCACCCCAGAAAAAATTCCACTAACTGACCACCATGTAGGGCGCCCACTCGGGACTGAAGTCCCTAGGTTGAAGGTACGCGGTTTCTGGTTATAGGTCGAAGGTATCCCTACGCATGCGCGCATTCGCGGGGGCAACTAGGTCCTATGTTGAAGGTAAATAAACGCGCGCGCACCTCTTCAGCACTCTTGGTCCAAGGTCAGAGGTAAATAGACTCGCGTGCAGTGCAATTGCCCCCATCACTGGTACGAGGCGCTTGCAACCGGAGCTGCTTTACGAGTGAACTGCCCCCACTACAAAACAGAGTTCAGAGTTTGGCTAAGGGCACAGATCAACAAAATACGCGTAAGTCCACAAAACATATAGAATACATGGTAATACAGGGTTAAATGGTTTGCTATGAATATCAGCAAGAAGTGAATCTCCATATGCAAGCATGTGAGCAGGAATGTTAGTAATCAGAAGAATCTACTACATCATCTTTAGGTTTCTAATATAAAATAATAAAGATAATGTATAGTTGGTATAAGTATGTACAGGGGAAAAATACTAAAACAACTATACGAAACAACTCTAACTACTTTGCTGGCAGTTCATTCTGTATGTAGCAATTTCATTTGCTCAGAAGGGTGCTCAAACACTCTTTGAGCGGGAAACACCCGCCAAATAGGCCACAGTTGCTATGGCCCGTTAAACTTACTTCTGCTTTTCCCCGAATTATATTATTTATGCAGGCCAGCAAGCACTGCTAAGAGAAAGCACCTACCAAGAATGAAGACTGGAAGTCGATCGCATCTCAAGAAATACCCCGTCACCATTTTGGAAGACTTGGCAGTACTGCATGGCTACCGCAGTAGTTTAGAAGCTGATTTTTTGTATATCATTTTCTTACCCGTGCGTGCATGCCATAACGTTGAGTTTTTAAAAAAATTTTATTTTACTTTTCTGTTTACTCACCTTACCAGTGAACTATTGTCGATTATTTCCGTGAAATTCCGTAAATTAAAAATATCTCAACGTTATAGGGTAGACCCCTCGTGGCCCTAAACCCTGGCAAAATTTGAACCATAGCAGTTAGTCCATTCCCGAGTAGTACGCAAGATAAGATACTGGATAAAAATACATAATTATTTTGAGCGGCAGTTGGGGCGCTACCCTTGATAATAGGGTAGTAGTTGGAGCAAGTATATCTAGCCTCGTGAACTTTTTCAGTAAGTGTGTGACACATGAAGACAAAGAATGAAGAATATTTGACCTTATGGAATTATTTCCAACTAGCTAACATTTTTTCTGGAGGAGCACCAAGGAATTTTGAAGCAGTGGTTTTCATGGCTGACACCACCTGTAATTTTGGTGAGTGCAACTAAATGACTATAACTAGATAACAGCAGAAAGATGCATTGTGCTTATATTATATTTGTATGTGCTATTAATTATCAGAAGAAAGTATTTTCTTCTTCTCAGCTTCTGAAAGCTTCTTATATGGTCATCTCTTCTTGGGTGGAGGTCTAACTGAGGTGAGTGATGGAGCGGACTCCAGAGCTTGCTCCTTAAAAATGTATTTTAGTCTGTCTAGCGCATTTGGAATAGACTGATAAGTTCTTTCCAGTTCCATCATGTGGGCATGAATTGATTCTGCCCCCTGCTCCCCCATCAGTCCAGAGCCAAGCCTCCACCTTCGAACCCAAGGAACAACGTGATCCTCAAGAATATGCATCTTGGGTAAGATAGTAGCACTGGGGAACTTCTCCCGGTAAAATTTGAGGAACTTACAGATGTGTGATTCTAACAATTAAGAATAATTATCAGAGTCAAATGCATACTCTATAAATATCCTATGTATAGGGATTGTTACCTAGCTCATCAATGTCTTTGTCGCTCATGTACTTTGATGAGTTATATCCTCTGTGACAGTTGCCGAACAGATGAAATGCTGTCGCTAAAACATCAGCTTTCTTCTCTGCAGAAGACTTGGATGAGGGGTGACTGGTAGTAACGGTCTTGATGTTGCCGAATAGAACGTTCATGCTGTCAGACTTGAACAGCACACAACAACTAGTAAGTTTTTTTGTTTTTGTTTTTTTGCAACTAAAGTTTTATTTACCTTGAGAAGCTTGTGGACGTGGTTTCCAACAAAGGTACCCCCTTGATATGCTTGGCGCTTAACATTAAGCTGATTCAAGCTTCCTCCAAGGTACAAAAAAAGGGTCCCTTCTTGTAATCGAACTTTTTCTTGAGAACAGTCTCAAGGTCATCTACTTGTGTTTTCTATTACATTGTAATTACTATATGTGACCGTACCTGAGAAAAGGGTCCTTGTCGCGCAGAAAATGTTTTTGAGTTACAGCCCAATAAAGTCGGCAGACTCGTAGAACCTGGAAATTTTTTTTTCCTTCTCATATTAAAGACCAACTTTCGAAGTACCAGTACGCCAAGTTTTACAAGTCACCGGCGGCGAGAACTGGGTCAAAAAGTTGGCTAAACACAGCTACTAAAATAATCGTCCATACGCCGTAGCGTTAGTGCGAGTATACGGAGTAAAAATTACTGACGTCATTAACGGTAGTTATAGTAACGCAGAAGCAGCGCGGGCAAATGCGGTTAGGTGATAATGGCTTCTGGTGAAGTGTGTGCTTCCGCTGTCAACAACTACAGCCTCTATTCCCCTGAGGATCAAGCATCCTTGCAGGCTGTGGTTGAGGATTATTTTACATGCATGAATGATGATGAAAGTGAATCCTTACTAGAATTAGAAGGTATTTAAAATATTTTTTGTGTGTGTGTGTATAAAAATAAACTATTACAATACAGAGATAGGAATTTCTAATGGCACAAGCGAAAATGGTGAAATGGATGTTATAAATGAATTGGATGTTATGAGTGAATTGGACGATGCTGAAAGTGTACCCAGTGGCTTTGATGCTACTCTATTAGAATCTTCCCAACCTGGAGTAGAAATTGTTGAAAACTCCGACATGCATGAGGTGGCTTTTAGTCGGATGGCTACAATGACTCTGGGTGATTCTCCTGCAGAGGTTATGGATGACCAAAGTATCTCAGAATTTTATGAGAATGGTTGCGGCTGCTCGAAGTGGAATGGCAAGGATTGTGTGAAACAATTTTCAATTTCTCACATACAGGAGATACGAATGCAGTGCCAGGAGCTTTCTCGCAGTGAATTGGATTTGGTTATTTTAGGGCAATTCCAAGCCCTTATGAACAACCACGACACAGTGTGTGTAGAATCCCGCCACAGAGCCACTCTCCGAGTGAGACCATACATTTCTTACCACCATCAGGGAAAAGCAATTTGCTTGCAAACATTCCTTTTTCTTCACTGCATAGGCTCCAAACGTCTGAAAAATCTTTACAAGAGTTTTCATTCACAAGGAATACTGCCTCGTGTCCATGGAAATTTTAAGCGTCTTCCATCACACACGCTTTCTTTTGAATCAGTTCAGCAGGTTGTAACTTTCATTGTGAACTACGCTGAAGAAAATTCCATTCTTCTTCCAGGACGTATTCCAGGTTATAAGTCTTGTGACATGAAGCTCTTACCATCGAGCAAATCAAAAAAAGAGATTTGGAGACTTTATAAGTCAGCATCAGAAGGAGTTGAAGACGTACATATTGTAGCGTACAGCACTTATTGTCGATTGTGGAAGTCATTGCTACCCGACATCATTATGATGCGTCCTATGTCGGACCTTTGCTGGCAGTGCAAGCAAAACAGTCATTTGATTATGCGTTCGGCGAATTGTACAGACAATGAGAAGCATCAAAATTTGCAGAATGCTATGGACCATCTGCAAATTGTTGCTAGTGAACGATCCCAGTATCGAAAGAGTGTGCTTGACTGCTCTGCTTCACTTCGATCAAAGTTCATTTCAAATGGCTTATTTCAACTTCCACCATTGTCTTCTAAAATCCCTGCAAATTCCAAAACAATGAAGGTTCATTATTCCTTCGATTATGCTCAAATGGTATGTGCATGGTACAATCACTAAGTTAGAAAAACTCAAAATAATTTTTTTAATGTTTTAGTAGAGGGTTGTGTCAGCACCAAATTGCCATTTTGTATAGGATATTATAGGCGTTCATCGACCCAAAAGATTTTCACATGTTGGCATCAATGTGGTGCCTCCAACTTAATTATGATTTCTCTAATTTCACAGTTTTAACAGTGTAAAAAATCTGTTACTTGCTTCAATAACACACATAATTATCAAATTTAAATTAATTTTAATTTAGCAGTGTAATAATCACCCACTACTTGCTTCAATAACACACAATATCAAAACTTAAATTTTCATTTTTACCTTTTAACAGGTTCATTATCCATCTAGTCCCCTCCAACCAGGCCCCATGTACTTCCTTGTTCCGAGGAAATGTAGTATTTTTGGGATCCATTGCGAAGGAGTTCCACGACAAGTGAACTACTTGACTGACGAGGCATTCGATTGTGGCAAGGGAGCCAATGTCGTGATCAGCCAACTGCATCACTTCTTTGAAAATCATGGGTGTGGAGAAACCGAAGTTTTCTTGAATGCAGACAATTGCTCCGGGCAGAATAAAAACAACTTTATGATGCAGTATTTAGCATGGAGAACCATGACCAAACGACACACAAAAATTTTGCTGTCATTTCTTGTGGTGGGACACACCAAGTTCTCACCAGATTGGTGTTTTGGGCTACTAAAGCAAAAATATCGAAAAACAGACATTGGTAGTGTTGATTCACTAGCAAAGTGTGTGGATGCTTCTGCTACATGCAACCATGTCCAGTTGGTTGGAAAGTCCGATGGAACTTTGATTGTTCCCACATTTGACTGGTCATCATACTTTGCCATCCACTTTAGGCGAATCACTGGGATCAAGCGTTTTCACCACTTCGACTTTGATTCCTCATGTCCAGGTACTGTTCATGTCCAGGAACGTTGTGATTCTAACAGAATTAAAATTTCACTACTAAAGGACAATTGGGATCCATCTCCTTTTGACTTACCTCAGCGGATTTTCCCAAAAGGATTGTCACAAGAAAGACAATGGTATTTGTACGAACAAATACGTTCATTTTGTCCAGATACTGAAAAAGATATAACGTGTCCACTACCTGCTGTTCCAAGACCAGTTTCTCGTTCTGGAACTCCAAATCCAGAAATACCCACAACCACTGAAAGGCTCGATTCAGTGCCAGATATCGCCAGTCCTCAAGCCAAACGTCACTGTGGCATTTGTAGGAAACCTGGTCACAATGCCAGAACATGCCCTAATAAATGACTTTTCTCTTTTACTCTTTCTTCGCAGTTTCATTCACCATGCATTTTCTTTCATCGTACTACAAATACAAACATTTTCTTGTATTATAAATATCTTCCTAGACAGCTTAAAGGAGTTGGGGTTGCATTGTTTAATGGCAGCAATTTTTTTTTGTAAAAATTGTTCAATCTATGGGCACTTGGGCTTTAAGATAGCTGTAACCACCATGGCAAAACTAAACACTGCAATCTCCCTATAAGTTTCAACTAATACAATTTAAATTCTTCAAGGCAAATGCCAGTAAAAATAGCCAGAAAGCTAGACAATCACAACTTCCACTTTTTACACTGGCATAGTATGTAGAAACTAGCTTGAACACCCTTACTAAACTACAGTTACCTTAGCTAGACTGTCACAATTTTATTTCTGTTAGTATCTAAGAACTCACAAACCACAAGCTAAAACTAGCGCTATTTCTTACCTTTGCCTCCGAAAAGGACGAGCGCAGACTAGAGACGTTTGCCATGCTTACTTTCTTTTCCCGGCAATAACAACCACACCCAAACTGTAGCCCCACCCCCTTACGTACACGGGGAAAACCAGGGACGTTAATCACAACGGAAGCTTTACTTTAACGGGCGTTTTCTCAATTTCTTGAAAAAAGCGTAACCGAGAAAATAGAGTACAAAAACGGTTGTAGTTACGCTTTCTTTAGAAATTATTGAGCCCTTTATAGCTCATTTTGAAGCTCTTGAAATGAGCATTCCGACGGTGCTACTAACTCAATTTTTTTTTTTTGCGCGACAAGGACCCTTTTCTCAGGTACGGTCACATATGGTCATTTATCTATATCTATATGTGTGAATTTTACCAGATCTTTGGTCCGCCTTTTAACTGCTTCTAGCTCATCCACAAGACTCTTATGATAGAGATTGGCACTGACGTCTTCAGTTGATATGGTGATGTAAGTCAGTAAGTCAGAGATGACTTCTTTATACTGTGCTGATGTGCTAAACTCTAACTTCAGGTTGGACAAATTAGTGAGTAAATCAGCGCTTGCACCAGGGAAACTAGTAGCTGAAGATCCATCTGTGGCCAGAGAGAAGTCTAGCTCCTTGCAGCATTGCTCTAACAGTGTCCACCGGCGATCGAAAATTCCAAGGGATAGGTGCAATCCAGGAATGCAAACCTACACAAAAGATACGGTATTTTAATTTAAACGGGAAAAAATACATTCTCACATTGTCGAGTGGAATATCAAAAATAGTCTTTCCAATAACATTATTATAGAGCTTTGCCACTTTGAGATCACCATGACCCTGTGAAGTGAAGCGGGAATGGTCGTCCTTTAGTGTCTGAAGAGATCTTGGTGCAGAGGGACCTCGCTTGGCTAAAGGTATGGATAAGTCTGCGCTAGTGATATGACACCAGAGGCAGTTGTGCCGACCTTTAAAAGAATGTTTTGTAAGCTTTTTTATTATGATTTCATGAAATCCACTTACCACTAGCACCACTGAGCCCGTACATTTTGCACAAGAACTCATAGTCACCGGAGAGAAATAGTCTGACCCTGTAACTCCTAACAAACAATTGGTAAGCTATTGAATGAATTTAGTAATAAAAGTCTATCATACTTAATCTGCATCCCTTGTGATTCTCTGATATATTCTTGGTACATATCCAAGGCTGTGTGCAGATTTGTGGTGGAGTCACCAGCTTTAAAAACTGAAAGCAGTGTAGTTTCTTTGATAGAGTTGGGGTGAGCGGTATTAACTAGCTGCAGAGTCAATTTGAAGCTGCCGTGACCTTTGTCTCCCCCTAGCTTTAACCAGAGCTCGCTGCTAGGAATAGCTCCATCGTGCCATGTTAGACCATCACCAGATCTAAGGTAAAATATATTTTGTCTTTCTGATATTATAATTTATTACATACCTTTCATATTGGGCCACTGTATCAGCTATGGCAGCTATTAAGTTGGGCCTGAAAACAAACGGGACTTCCTTGATCTCATCTTTGTCAGAGGAGAAGGGTGCACGCTCAGCCTTCAGGTTGTCTCCTATTAATTCTTTTGCCAAGCTGCGTTGTTGCCGCTCACTAGTGATCGACACGTTGAAGGACTTGAACCATTTAAAAGAATATTAACTCTCAGGTATTTGTGACCGGATTTGTGAAAACCCGGCTAAACGCGGCATCTAAAGTTTTCTAATTTATTCTACCAGTAGGCTGCACGGGGCCTTGGGATGCCTTCCTCCTACTTTGGAAGCTGTAGCACAAGCCGTCTTCGCCCTACGCACTACAACACTTCAGTATTTTTGCTAAACTTATTATTGCTGATTTCGAAAAAACGCCGGGTAAAGGCGTTGCTAAGGTCAGGGGGCGTGCCTTGTGTCCGTATACTATTACTGCATGTCTCCGGGACACTATGGAATAAACCGGTTACAGGCGGATTGAAAGAAGTCTAAAAGGCTTAATGCAGGGCTCCTTAAGAAACTATGATGACGAGAATTGCGTGAGTTCGTGAATTATGTAGAATAGTAAGTGTATTAGTTAGCTACAGTTTTTTCCCGGCTGTTAGTGAAAAGCCCGCCAATAATTTCTTAGCAACTGTCCGTACACGAGTCCAACCGGCTAGTGTTTCTAGCCTCCTAGCGTGAGTTCTAGAGCTTACAACTGCGTCATAAGCTAGAGCTAACTGGTGTCTATCCATTTCTGCCATAAAAAATTTTTCGAAAAAATCGACCCATAAGGCTTTACCCGGTGATACTGAAAAAAATTGTTTGCCGCGTTTAGGCGGATTTCCCCAAATCCGGTCACATTTGTGCCGTTAGTTGTTTTGTTTTTTTGTTTTGTTTTTTTACAATTATGTATTCATTGTAAATTATTGCACTATTATTATTATTTATTTATTATTATGTACTTATCATATTCTCACCATTTCTTGTTTTACCTTCGAAGTATTCTTAACTTTGTCTAGGGGATGGCTAAATCGGCTTTCATGGCCAGAGAATGATCTGCTGGGATCACCAGTGGAAGTTGGACTTGCTTCAAAAGTTCTTCTCGTTCTGACTGTGAAAGGTATGTGACCTCTGCTGCTAATTGGGCGGTGCTGTCATTTCCACTAACATATTCTCGCACAGAATGCAGCACCTCCATTCGTATCTTCACCGTTCTTACACTTGCGCTGGAGGAAGAAACTCGGCCACTGGGCACTTGCATTAGTGTAAGGGGCTATTTGAATGTGATTAAATTGCAAAATAATGTTACATATTAAAATTAAAAAAAGAATCTAAGGTAATATTATGTACCTGGCCACCTGTAGGAATTTGTACAACTCCAGCAACACCTTCTGATTAGTGCATCAGTCGTTTCACAAGGTGTTGAGCTTCTTTGCACTCGACTGAAGTGGCTGGTGAAGAGGTTGGCCGACTAAGAACATCCTTAGAGTTATTTTTGATGGTGAGTTAAAATTTATGTTGTGTGTTTTGCAGTGACTGTATAGGTGGTATCGATAATCTTGTAGCATCACCATGTTGCCACATTTTCGAGAGCACACAACGACGGACTCGTTTAACAGTGATAGAAACAAAGGTGAAGGTGTGGATATAGCTTCAGTGGTGAGAGGATGTCTGTTGCAGCATATACAGTGCAAAGAAGAACTATATCGAGTGTGTTTGCAGCAGCATTGAGCGCATACAACATGGTCACACAGGAGGTGAACAGGGCTCTGAACTGTATGTATCCAAGCAGATGGGACAGGTGAGTTTGTGTAAATATTGTGTTGGTTTAAACTGAGGGTGAGGGTCTTCTTTTGGAAAAGATGGTGTTGCTATGGCCATTATGTGCTCAATTACTGCCTTAGGTGGTTCCCCACTGGGTCTGCCTCTTCCCTTGACTCCCTTCTTACTCCTGCCTCCCTTTGAGCTTTGCTGAAAGTGATTCAAGCAAATCTAGAATGACAAATTTAATATTAATTTTGAGAAAAGCTGTTAATAAATATATTTGATTCATGATAAGAAAGCCAAGCTGTGGTTATGCAATCACTTTACTGATATACAGTGGGTAAAACATTCAATAGAGAGGGAATTTCCTGTTGCCAGGTGTGTCTTGCTGAGTTTAATAATCATTTTTGTTTTTGTTTTATTGTAATTTGTTATTATTATTCTATTATCATTTCTTACTTTGCAGTTCTCTTCATGCGGACACCATTCCATGGGTACTATGGATTGGAATGGGAGACTATCTTCTCTGGCCTTCTTAGCCCTGACAAGTCTCACGCGGCACTGGTTGCAGAAGTTGCTAGGGAAGGTGCTTTTGTCTTCTGAGTGTGGATAGACCTCTACAATGGTCTGCAGGTCCTCAGAATGGTCAATGCAAGAGTAAACTGGCTGAACTTTTCCCTTGGCTTTGTTGAGCCTCCCACCACAAACTCTACAATGTCTTTGCAGTTGTTCCACATGATACTGTAATGAACTAGAGTGTATTTTAGTACCAGTTTGAAAGTTGTGTTATTTGTTGAGAAAAAAATGTTAGGAAGTTTATTTTACATTATTTCATTAAGAAAATAGTTAATTGACAGACTGACCTCTCCTCCATGGCTCCAAAAACTTCCTGTTTGATGCTATTCAGAAAACCTCAACCGTTACCCACTGCCAGTAGGAAATCACAACTCGTGGTTGGGTTGGTAAAGTGGTTGCGCACTGGGTTTTTACAGATTACATAATTCTTTGCACGCTGCGCCTTGAATCTATAAGCTCACCTTAACCTGGGTAACTCCCCAAATTAACTCAGCAATAATAATTTTGGAGTTTATTGAGCTCTGAAAATTATGGTCATGTAGACAGATTTTACCCTCAGATCATGAATATGTTAATGACCATACCGGAAATACCCGGAAGGATTCAAATTAAGGGTGCTGGCACACCGGATACGTATCCGCCCACGCAAACTCATTAGCTAAACCAATTATGTTGCTATGGCCCAAGTTTATATACTTTCTATTCTTTGCTGTCTGCTCTATACAGCGGACTGTGAAGTGAACCCTTCCAGAAGCAAGCTTACCTGAAATTGGACTCCTACGGCAAGAAACACGGAAGGCATGAGCCCTCCAATTTCACACCTTACAGAGGGAGCTACAGTTGGCAGTTCAAGGCTACAGAGCCCGTCTCAGCATTCTACGGACCTTGGAGCTCAAGCCCGACAAATTTACAGAAGCTTTTTCCGATTCACAATTTACTTTTCTAATTATGCACTGCAGTAGTTCTTTCATGACAAACTTTGACGCTTTACTTCCGTTGTGTACCTTTATTACGTAATTTCTCTCTGTAACTTTATTTGTTGTAGGCTTGTGTAACTCTGTTCCAAATTTAGAACGACTCTGATACGTCATTCTGTAGTTTTGGCAAGAAATAGCTTGCAGAAGCTATAAGTAATGGTACGCATACTTTATTCCATAACAGCCCCTCCCTTTCGGGCGGTTAAGGAATACGCGCATTTTGCTGTCAATGAAATCTTTCGTTATTGAGTGGCTCTGAAAAGAGCCGGTTTGGAAAAAATAAATAAAGCACGGTATAACAACGAATGGGAGAAGGCGGCGAACATCTGGGGCAGCAGACTGAACGGGAACTGAGCGCCTTGAACAGCTTCTCGCCGAGCGGCTTGCTTCTGACTCCCCTCTTCTTCAGGCCCTCATGAAAGTCGTCCTTAGTACGGCTGGTTCGGTGGAGAAGTGATAGGCTCTGGTAGTCGAAGCCCTCAGTAACAAGCTTCTTGGCTTGTGTTGGTGTGACACTGGGTTTTCCTAAGGACCTGGTGAGTGCTGCTGCTTTGATAAACAGAGTCTTCTGGGAAAGCCACTTCTTCCGTTGCATCTGAGGAGTCAGAATGGAGAGTTCCTTCAAACAGCCACTCAGTGATGGATGCAGCAAAACTCTCTCAAGTGCCAGTACATCGGGAAGAGCTCTGTGTGCACCTAAGGTAAAAACAACAGTGATAGCAATAACAATAACACAATAATAATAATAATATTAGTATAATAGTAGTAGTAGTAATGGCAGTAGTAGTAATAATAATGATAAAAATGATAATAATAATGATAATATTGCCCACCCCCCCCCCCCCAGGCACTCTCCCGGATAACAATAATAATAATAATATAATAATCTTATTATAGCTTATACTTTCAATGTCAACTCCAATAATTTTCTGGTGGAGTTTTCCCATGCTAAGTGATGTTCCCTGCAGCACCTCTTCCCCGTCCTTCTTCATCTAAATAAAATTATTAATTAGAGACTGCAATAATTTTTAATGGAATATATTTATACCTTCCGCAATACTGGTAGCGTGTCACAGAAGTGGACATTGTTTGGAAAGTAGAGAGTTGCCAACTCACTGCGCCGTTCAACTTCCGCAAACAAAATGGGGAAGTCAAAAGCAGATCCGTTGTGTGCTACCAAGACTGATGTATGTACATAAATTAAAAATAAATAAATGAATAAAAAGAGGGGGGTAATACTTTTGCATACCCGGATAGTGAGGAATCCCTGTTTTTTCACTGACTAGAGTGGTATTACTTGCAATCCACTCTAAAAATTGTGGCAACACAACAGACAGTGGCCGTTCACTCCTTAACAGATTGGAGGTGATGCCTGTTATCCTCGAAACTAATTATATAACAAATCACAATTACAACTCTAATTATTTATAATGTATTTATAGAATACCCGGAGCAGAAATGTTTCGGCTGGTCCGAACCAGAGAGGAATAAGTTGGATTGGGGACTGAAACAGGAGGTTGGATCACCTTGGCACCCAAATCGGTTAAGTGGTCAGAGTAGATGCTAAGCCCTGTCGTCTCACAGTCGTACAATATGAGAAGGGGACGAGACTCGCTGACGTCACCACTTGACTCATCCTCGTCGTCCTGTTCAGCAGCATCGTCAGCAGTGTACTGAAGCTCAGAATCCAGAACATTTGTAGATGTGTCAATTGCTGATTCAGTTTTGTCAGCTTCTCCCTGCCCATCTCCAACATATTCACCAGTCACACATCCAACACCTCAGTGTCCCCATTACTGCCTTCTCCTGCTCATGACGAATCTTCTTCTTTTTCTTCTGTAAGTTTCTATAAGTTTAGTGGTAATAACACAAATGAAAAAAGAAATCGGTAAGAATAGTGAAGGAGTGGTAAGAGATCTAACCTAAACACATGTAAAACACACCATTATTGGAAACAACTACATATCACTCAAAATTATGTGGACAAAAGATAGTGGCAAATATTCAAAAATTTGTCATAATTCATACTAAATACATACATATTCTTCAATAAACAAATAAAACTAATAACCTTTTTTCCAGGTGTTTCGCACTTGACCTCTGAACTTGGTCATCTGTCCAATTCTTCTGGTCCTTGAGAATGGCAGCCACTGCAGTTGTTGGCACATCCACTCCCATGCGCATTAGGCACAACAGCTTCCATACAGGACCTATGTTCTATTAGTCAACACATATTATTTTATATTACCTCATAGGTTATGTATTTTGTACAAGTTGTATACTTTGTGACAAATGGCCATGTTGGTTTTGCAGGCGTAATGCACTGGACCAAGATCAGTACGTTTGTCTCGATACACCAGTGCCATGCCATGAAAACCCTCAACGGTGTTGGTTGTCAACCTGCCACGATCCGAAACATAGTCCTGAGGCCGAGCAGCCATCTCTGCAATGAGAGCTTCAAATCCAGCAACCTGTTCCTTGCAGGTGAACCCATTATCCGTTGTGTACGGAGTACCATCAGAATTGAACTAATTTAATAATAATAATGATAATAATAGTAATAACAATTATAATGATAATGATGATGATAATAATAATAATAATAATAATAATAATAATAATAATTACAGTATGATAACAAATTTCTTTGTAATTTACCTTTGGGTGATGACACCATTTTGATGTGTGGTCTTGTTCACAGTAGTGGTTGACAAAGTTGCGAATGGCTTCTGAAAAAGTCTTCAGGGGGTCCTCAGCGGATGTCACTTCATCTGAAGATATCAGATTGCTGAGCGCAGTCTTGCAAGAATTTAGCAAGCTCTCTGTCATTCTCTTGCAGTGGAAATTTGCTGCTTTACACTGACATTGCAAGAATAGGTAAATATGAATTATGTAGTCAATAATAATAATTGCTTCGTACCTCACACTTAGTCTTTTTTATTTTTTCAAGGTTTTTGTGCAGAGTCTTTGCACAGTGGTTGTGACAGTATGTCAACGTTCCCTCAGGGAAGTAATGGCAAAATGTGGCATTTACTGACGAGTCTTTGTCTGTCACCAACTCATGAATAGAAAAACCATCTTGCTTGCTCTTTCCAAGCAGCTCATCCAGCATATCAGTCTCTGCTCCTGCTGATGTGCCACCCCAGTTACTGCCTTTCCCTCTCTTAGTCCGATGGGTGAAGTATGCAATTTTACCGGAAGTAAAATCATGAAGTGTGGCCGACGAATTGTTCGAGTAATGCCCTCGGGTGAGGTAGAATCCATCGAACGTTGCCATCCACTGAATAGCATCTCCCCGGTCCCGGACGTCCTCTCGCACCCTCTCACAAGACCACTCAGCCAGATCACTGACATAACCTTCCAGCTTCTGAATGATCCTATGCCACTGAGTGCTTGAGCAACTGGGCAGACCTAGCAGACTACTCAGGCGAGCGTAATCAGCGTACAAATGACCACTGATCAGAAACGATAATACTGGATAGTACTGTTTCCATGAACAGCTAGAATGGTGCATCTGAAGGCTGGCGGAATGACAAAAACTGACTGTGCCAGTAGATGTGCATGTTGAAATCATGTCATCGTGAGGAAACTTGATGTCATCACAGAGCAGGGACAAGCGATCTATCAAGTCATCTTTGAGGGTGCTATCAAACTCCCCTGCAAATAAGCCATCGTCATCCTCCATGAACTCGGTATCATCCAAGTTGGAAACTGTAAGTGTTAGTAAAAAATTAAATTTAAAAAGTATTATTATTATTATTATTAACTTATTTTTACGATTATATTTATTGATTGATGAATTGATTTATAAGAATAGATCTACAAATGGACATAAGCCAGAAGGCACAGACGAACCTGAGGGGCACTGAGGGGCACAGATGGACCTGCGCTGAGGGGCACAGACGGACCTGCGCTGAGGGGCACAGACGGACCTGCGCTGAGGGGCACAGACGGACCTGCGCTGAGGGGCACAGACGGACCTGCGCTGAGGGGCACAGACGGACCTGCGCTGAGGGGCACAGACGGACCTGCGCTGAGGGGCACAGACGGACCTGTGCGGAAGGGCAGACGGACCTGTGCTGAGGGGCACACACGGACCTGTGCGGAGGAGCACAGACGGACCTGCGCTGAGGGGCACAGATGGACCTGCACTGAGGGGCACAGACGGACCTGCGCTGAGGGGCACAGACAGACCTGCGCTGAGGGGCACAGATGGACCTGCGCTGAGGGGCACAGACAGACCTTCACTAAGGGGCACAGACGGACCTGCGCTGAGGGGCACAGACGGACCTGCGCTGGGGGGCACAGACGGACCTGCGCTGGGGGGCACAGACGGACCTGCGCTGGGGGGCACAGACAGACCTGCGCTGGGGGGCACAGACGGACCTGCGCTGGAGGGCACAGACAGATTTCTGTCACCTCCATCATGACTAACCAACTCGGGACCTGTACAATATTATAGATGAGACTATACATCAGATTTATCAACAAAAAAACATGTAATTTTTTGCTGCGAAAAAAAATGAATAAATTGTAGACTAAAAACAAAAATATTTATTATGATATACAACCATGCACCATTATTTTTTGTGTGCCATACACTACATGGAATATATTTATTAAGTATATATATTTAGAATGATTCAAAACATGACTGTTGACAGATTGTATTCTGTAACTATGATGTTCAAAATATCAATGTTATCATGTTTTGCTATAGGTACCTCTACTGGAGTAGCATATTTTCTTCTGCCTTGCTGCAGAAAGCTGTTGCTTCCTCTTTGTGCCTGTTCTGCTAGCCATACCAACCACAATTAGATACAGGCCACGAGCCTCTGCTTTGATAACGCAATAAAAGCCACGAGATCGCCAACTATAATTTTCGAGGTAGTAGGCGGGATTGTGTGCGCGCGTTTCTTTAAGCCCAACCACAGGCTACAACTCCGTGGTTTGGCAGCTCAATTGGGTCAATTAACAGTGCACGCGCGTTGCTATGTGCCAGCACCCTTAAGTAGCCTGTTAATTTAGACTTAAATGCTGCTATATGAAAATATAAAATATATCTGCATGTACAAAGTGAATTCATCATTATAAATATATATTTATTGTACAATTACACATTTTCTCAATTATAATTTATATGCTGTTATATAGCAATGAAATAATGTTACACAGTTGAAATAAATATAGAGAAAAATTGGATAAGTTGTATAACCTTTACTCCACAATGATTCTACAGTCACAATATGAAGAGGTATGTTTTATACAAAGATGCATTTGGAACCTACAATATTTGTTTATGAAATAAATAAATAACCTGATTTATTGTGACTTCTAGTCCCTATGCCATATCTAATGCAATCGTTTTGGGGATCTTGGAATATTTTTGGATCTATTTCACTCTCAATTTCTGATATAGGTCCAACAAAAGTTAATAATTGGACATACCTAGCATGTATATTTCCTATTGGTGGACATGTTGCTGTAATTATATAGAAATAAAATTACAGAAATACCAGTAAAGGAATGCAAGTACCCTAGAAATTTAAGTAAAGAAATATAATTGAGCACAGTTTACAATAACCATTGATCTTTATTAAGAGTGATGTGGCCATGTCCACACCTTAAATTAATGATGGGTATTAGAGTAAAATGCTTTGTTTGTCTTTGCTTTTTTTGTACCTCAGTCCGGTAAGAGCAGGGTTATTTAATGGTATTCATGGCTTGAAGATTTTACTTCTTTTTTTTGACAAACCCACTTTTTCTTTTAACTTTACAGATGTGTTCAATGTTTTTATACAAAAGCTATCTGCTACACTCCCCTTCATTTCTTTCTCATGTAAAAAAATCAGGCATCACCTTAAGGGTGCCCGCACATAGCAACGCGCACCGCCTTTAGATCGGGACATTAATTTATTCCCGCCAATACCCCACCATTCGATAATAGCGAGCAGAAACAATCACACAGTAGTAGCAGAAGTATTATACTTTGCGAAGTTGTGGTGTTTTAGTTTAGCTTCTTATTGTCTCATATTCGTTTACAGCAACTCTCCATACATCGTCTGAGCTCACGCGGCAAGGTGCACCAGGCTGACTCTCCTCCAGTAGCCGTTCTCCGGACTCTGCGCACCTGAACTCAAGTGGATGGATCCACCAGGCTCGATTTCTGCGGAGCGAAGACTTCCCAAGCTGCGCAGATCTAATACCTTCACCTCTGGCTATCTCCAATAAACTGCTCTCTCTTCTGACTCTCTTGTTATTTTTGTATTGATGTTTGTTTACTCTTGATATAAGCGGGCTCTTTTTAGAACCATTACAAACTAATTGAAAAAAAATTGCTCGCGTACTCGTAGTACGAGATATGGGGGTGGGGCTATTTCTTAAGAATTGCGAGTGGAATTAAAGTTCCAAATTTTGGATCAGTTTTTCTTGGAATCTAGTAATGAGAACGGCACAAAATTTTTATACGCGGGTAAACCAAAAATAAATGAACTGCACTACAACGAGAATTTTTCAAATATCTTATAAATAGAAAAAATTGCGAATATATCATGAAGTAATACATATTGAAAGGAATAAGAACTCGTTGTCTTGCAGTAGAGTATCGGCTCGGCTAGTAGTGCACCAAATTGCGGAGCTCCAACTGACCGCACCGCTCCAAAAAAGTGCCTCAACGTTTTATAGCCAGGCCCCGGTATTTCCTCCAGATTCGCTCTAGAATTAGTGAGGGGCTCCTTAGGCAGGTACTTTGTCCTTGTGTTGTAGTGGAGAAGCCCCTGTAAGTATACAATAGTAGTAATCGTGCATAGCAAACGTCAACAAAAAATTGCGTAGGCGGTGTGGGGGCACCCTTAAAAAGTTTAAATAATTACATGGGTTGACTTAAAAAAATAATTACTCTGTCCTCAACATAATTATATAAAATAATGTAAAACCTTTACACAGAACATCGTCTGAGCTCACGCATCTGTGGACATACAGGCTGTCCAATTAGGACCCCAGCTCCAGACGGTCAATTTCTCATAAACCTGGCTAGTTACCAATCGTTCTTATTCCCTGCTCACCACTATACAAGCGGCAAACGTCTGGTCAACGTGACCACCTATCTTGATGATTAAAATACAGGAACTAAGTTTACATCAATTCAGAGTTATTCATATTTATACATAGTGATATAGCTACTGTAAAAAAATAACTGAACAAAAAACAACAACAAAGAAAACAGCCGTTTAAGTACTTTACCACACCTATATTTGGTTCATATTAAACTGGCTGCTAAATTTGCTTTTATTACCAGGATATATACAGTGTGGGCAAAAAGTCAATTATAGTGTGGGCAAAAAGTCAATTACGAATAAAATGAGTACAGGTTCAAATAAAGCACTCTTCAGAGTGGTAGCAACATACTCATAGCGAAGGTCTGAATGTTATAAGTATGACCCCAAATTAATCGCACATGCTGGGACATAGCAACGCACGCCACCCGCACGCCACAAGCACGCACCACAAATAACCACAAAAATCCGCCACAAAAATCCGCCGTGCTCGCAATAGTAAAAACGACCGCTAACTTAGCTTGCGCGTGTTCCCGCCCACCTATTGATAAAACTAACCAGGCCCCGCCCCCGCTATAAGTTGTAAAGAGCGCAGCAGTTTGATATTGTATTTCTTGGCTTACTTTATCAGTATTTTTTCTCCTTAGAGCCGACACTGACTCCCAGATTGTCTCCAAGCTTTGACAGGTAAATAATACCTTACTAATGACTCCATTATTTTAATTTTTTATTCTCGTGCAAAACTTCTTCCTGATATTATATCACTCATGATTTTTTTATTTTACAGTATTGTGATGACCAGTGCAAATTTTTATGAATGTAGGTATATAACATAATGATACTTATTTTATATAAAATATATTTGAAATAGCTACAGTTCGTCCAGCTTAAAGAGTAGAAAGTTCTGTTTTTTGTTAATTGTTCTTTAAATGTATACATGTGCAGTCAGATTGATGTCAGGAAGCTGAAACTTCACACACACACAAATTAATATATATTGAAATTGATTATGTTTTAAAAAAGTGTGGTTTGTGGTCACAACTGTGGTAATAGATAGAAGAAGTGACCCTATAAATGGAGGATATTTTTGATGTTTTTAAGCCAGAAAAAGAGTAAATTGAATTCGAGTGTCTAAAGATTTTGCAGACTGAATCTATGGCTCATTAATTTGATTTGTACCAAATTTTTATATTTTAATACTATTTTACTTATTTTTAATTTCATTTTTTATAAAAAACTAAACTCCCCAAATGCTTTAAGCTAGTAATTTTGCAATTTTGAAGTAAGTGTCTTGGGAATTTAATATAAAATACCTAAATAGTTGTATTTTAATCCATATGAATTTGAAACCCCTATCTTGAAAATTAAGGGAAATAAAAATGCTTTTGTGAGAGTGTTAGTATTTTCGGTGTAAGTTGTGACGTTTGCGGAAGCTCTTATCTCAATGACGACGTATTTGTGATGTCAGAGTGTTGCGCTTGCGCATTTGTGAACAAAACCAGGGGACGTTGGACACGCTGGTAAAACGCGGGAGATGGCCTGTAACCGAGCCACGCAAACAATCAATTAACTTTGGCGCCAAAAACCGCGAAGCAGGTGGACACAAACGGTCTCTGAGCTATAACTTGTATGTAGTGTACTAGTCTGAGACAGTCATTTCGAATAACATCCTTCTATTATACTTGCAGGGGAATGAAGCTGTACTTGTGAAGCCATTGGTGCAGCTTAAAACTCTGTCTCAACCATGACCAACTCCACCCTGACTGGTACCAGCTCCGACAATTCCACCAACCTTGTATTGAGACTCCGCTGCGTATAGACTCCATCATCATCACTTCAGTTCTTTCCATCGGGATTGCTACCGCTATACTCTTCAGCCCTATCGCCTACAAGTCTAAATCTTGTGCTGAACTACCCGCTCCCACTAATGAGCAACCAACTCCAAGCAACATCGGGAATACGCCATCACTTTTGCTCGAGGGACTAACTATTTCCAAAGTTACAACGGCCATCTCACGGCTCATTTGTATTTCTTATTATTGTTTACAAATGGGCTCTTTTTAGAGCTTACACAAGTTAATTGATTATCTTACCAAATAAATTGCGCGTTCGCGGAGCTCAACGTTATGGGGGGCGGGGTGAAATTGCGAATCAGTTGTCAACTTGAAAATAAAAATTGATATTTCGTGGAACTGGATCACTGAATTGAATCCAAATTTTGCGCACAAGCAATATACCCCCCTTAGAATGAAGTTACGGAGAGTTTTTTTAGAATAACGCACGAGTAAAACGGCATGAAATTTTACTGTTTACAAAAAAAAAGAATATAGATATTAGAAATAATATGGCTCTGTAATGTTGCGAAGAAGCCCTCAGGCTACCTCTGGAAAAAAAATGAACTCTGAATAGTAGCCAGTGTGCAGAGCTGTATCTCTGTCCCAGGCAGGTCTTCATTCTTCAAATTTGGCTTGCTGGAGTCCTCTATTGGTGCTCATTCCACCTGTAACAACAAAGTAAGCCCACAGTACACAGAAAAAGAAATATAAAGACATAGCAAAAAACAGTCAATTTGCGGTTACGCGGCTCGGTTTCGGGTGGCAGGGCGTCCTTAAATAAGAGAAGTTCCCGAATAGGAGCTGCCATGTGAGGGCGCGGCTCAAGTTTAACTACGAGTTGTGACTTAGGACGGACGAATTTGTGACGTCAAAAAAAATGGCGCTTAATGTATGGAATGTCTATGGAGATAGCGTAGTTCTTATACTTATGCTGTTTTATATGACTTAGTTTCGAGTGGATTGGGATCTAACAACACAAAAAAGGTATGGCTAAGCTTATTGTGATTGCAACTAGTCTAAGTTTTGAGATCTGTACTTTCTACTCTTTAAGCTGGACGAACTGTAGCTAAATATAGCTTTTGTGATGTAGCTAGCTAATAAGGATGAATAAACAAATGAAGTGAATAGCTAAGTACAAAACTGTACACAAACTGAAACTGTAGAGTTTTCCAGAAGCAAAAATGGTTCACTAATCTATTACAGGTACATACACACACTGAATATGCATCTAGCTAGCTTGATAAAAGGCTTCCCTTACCTAACCTGCCGAGAAAAACACTATTAACAAGACTACAATAATCTCCTCACACTTGTTTCAGTAGGGTTTATTATCGAGAAGGAGAGGGGGCCAGAAAACTGGTTTGCTAACAGGTAGGCGCCCGAAAGTTAGAGAGCACCTGGAACTCACTTTCCCGAGGGAATCAATTGAATCTGTTGTAGGTGTGGTTTGAATGCAATCAAGTGTCTGCCAAAAGATCGCAAGGACTAATTTTTAGTCCTGAGTCTATTCTGTGTTACTTCTCAGAAACACTGCGTAGAAATGACTCCAATTTTCGTACACAGGCTGACTATGACCTTAGCTACAAAATGTCGTTGCGATTTATTTTGAAAGAAAAAAATTAGGGCGCGCTTCCGCAGGATCAAAGAGCACAATCAGCTAGACGTAACAAAGCAGAATTGAGAAAAAGTACAAGGAAGGTTTTGAAGACAATCAACAAATGTAGCAGTAGACTAAGAATGGGCTCGTCAGCGACGGCACCCAAGGAGGAGTTGTGGATTATATACTTGAGGCTGAGGAGCTCGTAACTTGAACGAAACAGGCTCCCAAGGCCCGTTCTATTAATTTAGTTAGTCCATTAGCAGTACTCTTTAGGATCCACCCTTAGTTGGAGCTCTACAAACACCAAGAAAAAAGTTAGTAATCCCTAGCAACCAAAATCCAATTATTGTGAATATTTGCTGGGCGTTGTCCCAGCACCCTTAAGTGATTCCTTCCTGGAACATAAGTATACATTTTCACTCATTTACTCTTACATTACTTACATTTTACTTCCAAGGTTGCTGAGCTTTCAAACAAGTTATTATTATACAGACCATGGCAGGTATACACTCCAGTGTTGAACAAATCTACATGTCTTATCTTTAGTTTGTACTGCAATCTCTGATCTCCTTGACTTAGCTCTACATTGGCAGGTAATTCTTGCTCATTAAATGTCCAGTTAACTGGTATTTTGGAGTAACATGTAAATGTAATGGGTCTACCAACAACTGCAAATTGCTCTGGAGGAAACACTCTCTGTATAGATGTCACTGATGGCAAATATAGATATGTTTATACTCAAATACAACTTCATGCTTGCTAATGACTAAATAACATTGATGCATGGATGAGTATTTTTCATTGAGATGGGGCATTAATTAGTTTCAGTTGAAGTAGATGTCTACATTGTACAAAAAGATAAAATCACACGTGAAGTTGCATAGAAGTGTTGAAAAATAATTATCATTTACAAGTATTCAATCAATCATTTCAAATTTAGGAGAATTCCAACAGTAAGTCCCCTTAAAACCACAAGTACACTGTATAATTCTCACTTATCTTCCAAGTATGAGCAAATACTATCCTAAGTTAATTATCTTGGTTAAACTTAGACTGTATTACCTATGACTTGTACTAATCCAATTGCACTAAAAAAATCTCCATTAATGTCATAGCCTGAGCATTCATAATTTCTATCAAAGTTTCGTGTTCGTTCATGATCTACTGTCACAGATAAGCTATGTCCATATCCCAGAAATATGTCTGACCAGCTTTGGTGCCAAGCTATTCTACCTGGAGACTCACAAGTGAACATTCCTGCCTCTCCTTGCTTTAGAAATAATATTACAGGTTTAATTTTACTCTGATCTACATAGACAGTAACAAATTCAGCTACATTTAGATAGACAATACAGAGGAGGCTCCACACACTTGTGGTTGGGGGGGCAAAATATTAGAGATTGGCACACTCCTATGAAATCTGATTTTTTAAGCTATAATACATCATACAAAAAGACTGATCAAAATGTTCCAAAGTTTCTTTTCCTTTCTTCATGTAGTGATACAAAGTCACAAGTTTTTTAGTTGGGGGGGGGGGCAATTGCCCCCCCTGCCCCCCCCCCCCCCCCCCCCCCAGTGGAGCCTCCCCTGCAATATATTGCAATGCAAAATATTTTGCTTTTTAAGCTGAATTGAAATCAGGGTGGAGGGGGGTGGGTTGGGACACAACCAAAGGTAACCGCTAAGACATATATTCAAAATTAACATGTAGAATAATTTCAGAGGGAACATAAAAAAATAGCAAAATTACAATCAGACTGCACCTTTACATAGTGGATGCACCAGCAATATAGATATATAAGCTATCATCTCTCACTTCTAATTACATACATACTTTCTAAGCAAACTAGCTTTTTTAATTAATTTCATAGGCAATATGAGTGACAGGTAATGTTATCACTTTCTGTATTATTTATTGCAGAATATCTCATTTAGTGAGCCATGTCATATATTGCAGGGTTGCCTTTTGTTTGGACTGCATTTTTTACTATGACCAAGTCCAAAAACTTGATGCTTCTGCCAATTTGGATTAATTCTAAAATAGCAGCATTCATTTCATGCCATGTCATTATAACATGGTAGTTTTATGACAGTGTTAACAAGTTAGATTGTAACAAGGTAATATTATATATATATATATATATAGTATATTCAGTCAAAATATAAGGCAGTCTAAAGTGTCAAAAAGCATTTTGCCCTATCATCTACAGGAATGCTGGTGTAAGTATTAAACCTCCTCAATAAGTAACTACACAGGAAATTCAAGTTTTTGCCCCCCCCCCCCCCCCCCCCCCCCCAGGATCCTGTTTCCTACTCCTCAACAAATCCTTATGCTTAATCGATCTTTACCAGCTTCATTCAAAGAAATTGAATTGTTTACTGCTTTGAATTATTTTGCATGTTAAGTTAAAACTATCAAACACAAAAACGTGACATACACCGTTAAAACTGGATACTTAAATAACACCCCTTTGACGTGTTTTCCAGGAGGCGCTGCCCCCTCATAACTTCCACAATACATACATAGTTAAAAATGAAAAAAAAATGTTAATAAGAGAAAAATTTCCGATTATTATAATTATTTCAGCCGAGAATGACTGAATCATTGAAAGAATACATACATACTTTACCAAATGAGCATATACAGTATAAATAGTGGTGTGCTTGAGCACAAATGGCGAGCGGGCCTAAAGACTATACTATTTTTTATGAATGATTTTGACTTCTAACACTGAAGTGGTGTGCTTGAGCACAAATGGCGAGCGAGCCTAAAGACTATACTATTTTTTATGAAAATAAGATCCAGTTTTCAAATTTCGCATACTCGGTAAAGGGATTTCAGTGCCATAGTAACAACTCTCTGCAACTGCGTAAATTTGAAGGAAAAAACAACAAAACAATACACGTTATTTAAAAATTTTCTTTGTGATATTCTTTAGCTAAGTAGTGGTTGTAACACACAATGTGGACATGCACCTACACAGACTTACCTTCGTGGTATCTAGTGGACAATGTACTGTATTTTCGTAAATACTGTTGCGCACAGCTTATAACCAGACAAATAGCGCATTGACTTACCACCGCCACTAACTCGAATAGAAATGGAAGTTGCTTAAGTTTTCAAGTTTTAACTGCACCCGCAAAAGAATTCAAAACGATAAACAATTCAATTTCTAGGGTGATACGGGTACTGATCGATAAACCAGAGGATTCTGTTTAGTGCAATTTGGGACGGGGTAGACCACGTAACTAACACAAAAACGCGAGGGTCAAAGTACAAAATGACATACGTACGTCCATACATATATACAAATAAACAAACGTCCCCATTTTTTCATTTTACCCCTGTAAGTGTCTCGCTCGCTACGCTCGCCAATAATAGCTTATATCCATTAGTTTCCCCATTTCAAATATCTCTTAGCTGTGACTAACTATGGAAACAATATAAAGAATGAAACTGGAGTGTTGAGGCAGGGCCCCCCACTTAACACCAAAACTGGGTTATGGGAACATCCCATTTTTAACAGTGTACCCACTAGGGCTAGGGCTAGGGCTAGGGCTAGGGCTAGGGCTAGGATCCAAACTACTAGTGGTGTGCTTGAGCACAAATGGCAAGCGAGCCTAAAGACTATACTATTTTTGTTGACTTCTAACACTGAAGCTACTGAAAATAAGGTCAAGTTTTTTAAAATTAGCATACAGGGTAAAGGGATTTCAGTGCCATAGTAATAACTCTCTGCAACTGCTTGAATTGAAGGAAAACACAACAACAACAAAACAATACACGTTATTTATTTTCTTTGTGATATTCTTTAATATCCATTAGTTTCCCCATTTCAAATATCTCTTAGCTGTGACTAACTATGGAAACAATATAAAGAATGAAACTGGAGTGTTGAGGCAGGGCCCCCCACTTAACACCAAAACTGGGTTATGGGAACATCCCATTTTTAACAGTGTACGCACATCCAAACTACTAGTGGTGTGCTTGAGCACAAATGGCGAGCGAGCCTAAAGACTATACTATTTTTATTGACTTCTAACACTGAAGCTACTGAAAATAAGGTCAAGTTTTTAAATTTAGCATACAGGGTAAAGGGATTTCAGTGCCATAGTAATAACTCTCTGCAACTGCTTGAATTGAAGGAAAAACAACAACAACAAAACAATACACGTTATTTAAAAGTTTTCTTTGTGATATTCTTTAGCTAAGTAGTGGTTGTAACACACAATGCTTTGACACAGCTGGACATGCACCTACACAGACTTACCTTCGAAGTAGTCTAGTGGACAATGTATTTTCAGGTAAATACTGTGCGCACGGCTTATAACCATGACAAAGAGCGCATTGACTTACCACCGCCACTAACTCGAATAGAAATGGAAGTCCCTTAAGTTGTCAGGTTTTAACTGTACCGGCAAAAGAATTCAAAACGGTAAACAATTCAATTTCTAAGGTGATACGGGTACCGATCGATAAACCAGAGGATTCTGTTTAGTGCGATTTGGGACGGGGTCGACAACCGAACTAACACAAAAACGCGAGGGTCAAAGTACAAAAATGCCTTACGTACGTCCATACATATACAAAGAAATAAATAAATAAATTAATAAACTGACATCCCGGATTTTCGATTGTGTTACCCCTGTAAGTGTCTCGCTCGCTACGCTCGCTCCCCAATTAGGGTGTACAACTATGACATATAGGCATAAACTTACTACAACCACTAATTCGAATAAAAAATAAGTGAACTCTGGTGCTGCTAATGAATTTATTTGCTTCTAAAAGGTTTATACTGTGCTATTTATTAGTTAAGCAGCAGCTGTAACCCACAAAAATTTTCACACGCTTACTTTTACTGAACATATCAACACAAGAGCTACCTTCGTACTTAGACTATTAGACTATGAATTTTCAGGTAAGAAAAATCACTGTTGCGTTAATAAACTTAACAAAGCTTTTTCGCTATTGCAGCATTGAGCATAATGTCTTAATAGGTTAAGTTCATACCTATAAGGGGTAACTCCTCAGAAATGCCAGTTATTTTTTATTTGTCACGTTTTATGTCGAATCAGTTCCAGGGTTGTTACTAAGGCGTTAAAAACTCTTTACACAACTGTAATTTATAATCTCCACCGATTTAGTGTGGGAGTGTTTGCAGTTACAAATAATCACAATACTGTAATTTTATGTAACCTAACTTGGGAGACTAGCTCCTGTTCCTGCTCCAGTTACCGATGTACCTATGTCGTTTTTACTTGGACCCTCTCTATATCCTAGAAATTGTATTTTTTTACTACTCTGAATTATTTCGCTATAGGCTGTTAAAAAATTTAAAAAAACTTGCCCATAGTTCCATTTTATTCGATTTAGTGTCAGTGGTAAGTTAATGCGCTATTCCGCTAAGCAACTTGAAAATTCATTATCCACCAGAATAACTACGAAGGTTTGTCCTGTTGTGTGAAAGCATTGTTCTTAAAGCTACTACTGAGTAAAATATAGAGCGTTTTCAATCCTGACAATTAGGTTTTAAATCCAAAGCCACCACCACTTGGGGTTGTACCCATGAAAAAGAAGCCCGAAAACACTATATAGATTATATTAAAAGAAACATCACAATTTTATTCTTCTAGATTCTGGCCTGATTATTAATCTTCAATGGGGTCATATGGGTACTACTACACCAGATGGCAAAATTAGTTGTGACTGCTGTGGTCGTGGAGTAGTAGAAATTAAATGCCCTTTCTGTCATAAAGGTGATAGTATTCAACTTACCATGGACGACAAAATATTTTGCCTGAAAATATTTTTGGTGAGATTTGCTTGGATACTAATCATGCAAACTATTACCAAGTTCAAACGCAGTTGTTTCTTTGTGATGTAGAATATGGGATTTTGTAGTATGTACTTTTTCTGAGGAAGACAGTATGCACATTGGAGCATTTCCAATAACCTTATTTTTTGGAATGATTGTGTGTCTAAAGCTGAAAACGTTTTATCGCACTTGTGTTTTGCCTGAGTTGATTGGTAAATGGTACACCAGACCAATTACTCCTAATGTTGAAAATCAGCATGATGAGGAAGTTAAGAATACCAGCAACAGTTAGGAATACCGCTACTGTCATGGACGAGACGAAGGAGCGATGATCGGTTATGACAGTGCTACATGTAAATTACAGTGGTTCCATATGAAGTGTTTGAAAATCGCCAGTGATCCACGTGGTAAATGGTATTGTCCGGAATGCCCAGGGAAAAACAGGAAAAAAAATTAGCACAAATATGTCACAGCATTAACGTAATTTAAAACATTGCATTATTATAACATTATTTAACTATTGTGTCAGCAAAAAAACATGGTACATGTGATCATTCTAATGGAATGACAGAGTTATACAAATTAGTCAATGAACGGCTAATGAGAACCACACTGTCTATTATTGGTGCACAACCATCTCCGGCAGTAACATAATCAATAGGGAGTGTACCCTTCAAAATAGTATACTTCTGTCGCACGTTCCCAATAACTCGTTCAGTATGTATTCTAACATTAGCAATAGTTCTAGTTTCTTCTATTTCTAAAGCACTTAACTGTGACTTCCCTTTAGTGAAAGCTGGAATACTCAAGCTTGCCTGCATGGTTCCTACAGAGTCAGATCTGTCAAAACCTCTGTCTGCAAGAACTACATCTCCTGGAATTAGATTTTTCAGCATTCCAAAGTGCTCAGTCAAATACTTATCACTAACACGCCCTCCCCAAGTCACAGAAACATAACTGATGTCACCCTGTGGTGTACAACAAAGCAGTACTTTAGCCGTGTTGTGATGCTTATACGATGACCATGTGGCAGTGCCGGCTTGAAGATTTGATGGACGTTCAATAAATATCTCAAAACAGTCAATAATCACAGCCACTTTTTGCCAAAGGATTCCTGAAACATCGAAACATAGAGGCATAGTCTTCTGCAAACTATCACGATCTGGCCAAAAAATAATGTACCATCCATATGGGGAATCCATGGGTGCAATATACGAGATATTGTAGAAGCAGATACCTCAAACCGATATGCCAAATCGTCACAAAAACAATTTAGCCTTAACTTCATCATAACCACCAGAAACTACTCTTGGAAGCTGTTCAGTTTGTGAATTCTTGAAATAGGTGGTGCAACAAAGTCAAAAACAACTTTAAGGACATAGAAGTTAGGAAAGTTAGGAAGTTCAACACTGTTTGGATCCCAGTATCTAAACTGTCCACTGCATTCAGGTAATGACTGGGCAGTTTCAGTGGCTATATAGTCTTCCTTGCTTTGCCCTCTCGCACCTTGTTTCTGCAGTCGAATATGCTTACTGGAGCTTTTGGAATAGCCAATATTTAGTGTAGGTAGTCAGTCAGTGCTAGTTGTGTCTTACGGATATGCTGGTTTACCCGCTACACAGTGTTTAGAGCATATCCTGTCAATCTTCATAATTTTCTCGGCGAGATCGCCCCTTGAAATAGCAGCCAAATAGCCATCCCTTCGCGTTTGTGTCAGCTCTCTTTGTGCAGAACCTCTAGTAGTGACTACAGTTGGAATTCTACCCTTATAGAGCAACGAATAACAACATCGTTGAGAACTGCGAGTTGTACACCAAAATGGAGGTCGAAAACAGTCACGTGATTGGTGACGTCAAATGAAACCGCTCTATAGGTGAAACAACTAGAAACATTGAGGAGAGATTGAAAGAACATCATGATGCTTATAAAAGAGGTGATGAGAAAGTTTCAGCCTTTACTGAACATGCTTCACAGCAACATCACTCCCAATAAATGGAATGATGTAAGAGTTGTAGACAGAGCCAGTAAGAATGTGAGCTAAAGACCAAGGAAGCTCTACACATACAGATGACACCTGGAAACAGGTAATGGATTATGCCAATAGACTCAAAATATACTGCTTCCTCTTTTCTAAAAGTTGGTCACAAAGGATTTTAATATTGAAAAAATTCAGTCTTCTGCTTAAAATTCAGTCTTCTGCTTTAAATTCAGTCGTCTGCTTTAAATTCAGTCTTCTGCTTAAAATAGTTTGGCACCACTTCCAGACACCATTTTTAGGGGCTAGGCTTTTACATCCTGAGTGCAGTGAGGGCACTACTTAGGGCCTGAGCAACCCTAATAACAGTAGTTCAAGACCACTGAACTGCACCTAACTAATTTAGAATATAGAGACTGCTCTTTAACAACACAATAGGAGGAACTCTAAGCACAATCGGAGGGACACAAATTGACCCTGCCTTAAAAGTGGGGAGACTAAGTTCATAGTGTTCCTCTCTGGAGGACCTAAGCAATATAAAGTCCCTCTGTCACTATACAAAAACTACAGCATATATGCTTTATTACAAATTGGTATTGAAAGACCAGAACTAGAGAAATGTTGATTAGAAGAAGTGTAACTAATCTGTAAGGCTATTTATAGTAATCATTAATTTTTCTGAAGAATTCAGTTGGGGAAAAATTTAAGTGAAGAAAACATAATTTAGTGGGATAGGGGGGGGGAGGGGGAGGGGGGAGGGGGAATCTCAGGGCTCCCAGAGTCTTTATGAAACCCATTAAACTAAAAGCACAGACTAACATGTCGATTAACATTTAACTTGGGGACACCTTGATTACAATTGAACAATTAGCAAATAAATATTAACAGTACCCCTAGCTTACTAACTGCTTACCATACACTCTCAAAACGTTTCTAGTGACATATAATTGATTTTTAGCACTATTCTTGTATCCAATACAAAAGAACGTCCCATAATGCTTTAATGTAGCATTTCTAATATGCATAGTATCTGTATATGCTATTGGCACTGAAGTGGGGTAGCTATGGTCAGGTTTTTCGTAGTACCAAGCCATACAACAAGGTAGTCCACAAAGCAATTCTATGGAATGTCCAAGATACACATTCCTGGCTCTGGTGTACAGTATCTCAGCGACTAAAGCCATAATAAGCAAAAATGTTTGTCACCATTGAATTGCTACTTGCTGGAAAAATTATCTTAGGGATTGAGATTATAGTTCAAAGTATCACATTAATTTGTCACAATTATCATTGAAAATTTTATTAAATATTCCCAATAATAATATTCTATATATGGGGTGGGGATGACGGTGGGCAAAATATATAATGTGCAATATATTATATTTGTTGCAATTTGGTATAAGTTGGCTTACTAAAATCACAGGATTATTCACACCCAACTTGTAAGAACAAGAAAAACCAAACTTGGACATGTAAGCAGTTGTTTGTCATCACATATAAACTGGCTACCTATAATATTCACCTAGAATTGTGGATGATGCCTTAAATATTTTATTGTTTAGGTATCCTAAACATGTATAGTTTCCTGAGTAAGTTGCGGTGATATTTAGCAGTGTTAAAGTCCATACATTAGAAATAAAATGCTTCTCATCCTCTACGCGTTCTTGTATACATACGATGTCACTGTCATGAATGTATAAGGGGTCATCATCATCATCATCATCATCAGTGTACAAATCCAGTGGTTGCTCATTTCTCTCCCAGTTTGGTCTACTGTCACTAGTACAATTTATAGTAACATCGATACCTTCATAAACAACTTGGTGAGTGGGAAATACTATACCTCCTTCATTCATATCTAGTACTGTTGGACTAATCTTATCTCTAGTAGTCCAATAAGCTGTAAAAACAAATAAGTATGTAAAAAAATACCAAATCGCCAAAATTATAATGTTATTAATTTGAGGTATGTAGCTTCTAAAATGAAGTATTGAGAACTAATAATAGCAAATTTTCTCGTAAAAGCAGCCAGTATTGTTAATTAAATCTTAACCTGCAGTATTAACTTCGGTCACGTTTTACTTTAGGTCCTACACATTGTATCGAACGATAGAGTACGCTCTAGGCTATTGGGAAATCATAAATTCGACGCTAAGGAGCTGTTCCCGACTGAAAAATAACAAAGTACTCGCACCGTTTGGCAAAAACTTTTATGGCATCACACTGAGGCTCTTAGTAAGCACACTAGTAAGGTTGGAAGTATGGTTTCATGGCTGAAGCAGTTTGCTACTCGATCATAGAGGTAAGAGAAAGTGTTTTTGCATGCATCTGTCTTACATTCAGGAAGAATTTGTTGATATTTATTTAGGGTGTGTTTTAATTTGAACTGAGAAATCTGTTGATAAATTTTGTGAACAGAGAAGCTTTTTATGGCTTTTGTGCATGAAAACAGGTACATCACAAATAAATATTTGAGTGTATTCAGTTTGGTACTCCAAGGTGTCTTTACTTTTGATGTGCTGGTAGGCTGCATTGTTGACAGAACAGTTGGTGATCTTACCCCAAGTCCAATTGGTCATAGCATAATAGAAGTATAATGTCATAGGGCTCCCTGCAGTCTCACCTGTTGTATAACAATATTTATTATTACTTATTGCTATAAAGAATGTGGTTAAAATTCCTGTAGAAATCGCTATTTCAGAATCATCAATTCCGTTCTCTCGTCAGAGTCCTTGACCATCTAGTAACTGCTACAGTCACTACACCCATCAGTAGTGAAGTCGTCATTCTTGCTGTCATCAAACTCCTCGTCACTACCATCAGAGTTACTGCCATCCTGGTCACTGCCATCCTTGTCACTGCCATGCTGTGCCAGGTCAAGAATATTGTCTTCATCACTAGGATGCTGAAGTGCCAGTGTTCCACTTGCCAAGATAGCTTTCTACTTGTCATATAATGAGCAGTTATAGCTAAAGCAATATTGCTTTGTAAAAAATTATTCTGTGTACCTTTATTATATTATGAAATATATTTTCAATTTATACTTTATCAGAAAGAAGTCTTATTGTTGTGACAAAATTTACTCAACATTTTCTTATGGCAGTCTATGTATTTTATAAGCCTAAAATATACTTACAACAATTATAGAATCGTCTGCAATTGTGATTGGTGGCTTCCTTGACTCCACAAAGCTCCAGGGCGAAGTGGACGCGAAGACGCATTTTTGACGCATTTTCGCGTCCTCCGCGGTTATCGATTTTTCTTAATTGACGCGTATTTGCATCTTTCGCGATTAATCGGTTAATTCATGATGGGAAAAAGAGGTGTCATGAACACAAGTGATGACTTGTTTGACACATACTTACCTGAATATTTGTGGAGAAGAAAGTTTAAAAATGATGATCCTTTTTTTTAAATGTATGAGCATGTAAAGGAACAATACCCACTTTAATCAACCAATTTTGGTTCTATATAACCCTTATATCTTACTTAATATCATTGAAATTCCACTAATTACACTTTTACGCCATCAATCTATAGCTGAACCCGATCAATTGTAAGGTGACGCGACGCGACGCGCTCACAAGGTGACGCGACGCGATGCGCTCAATGTAGGACCTAGGACCTAAAGTAAAACGTGACCTTAACTTCACCAAAACAAAGTCATTTGAATAATTATAGTTATTATTTTACGAAATTAAATATTATACCAATATTAGCTGAATTTATCCGATATTTTTTAAACACTCAAGCTCACCTAGTAAAATGGAATTCAATAACTTAACGCTCAGGTTTCAAATAAACAACACTACCAAATGTGTTTGTGCGGCAAAATACTTTGAGTAAGCGTCTTCCAAAGGTTGGCAGCGGTAAACAATTCATCTCAACCAAACTAGTCACTCCCCAGGTTGTCGGGCGTTTAAACGTTATAAGGTTAACCTTCGGTCACCCTGAGAGTTTAGCTTAGGCCAGTTTGGTAGGAGCCAAGGAAAGGGGGAAGTAATTCTACATAGAATTAAGTCTCTGTTCAAGACTGTCGTCAAGAAGAGGACCTGTATCCGAACCTCAAGTTATAAGATTGTATTTTATTGAAAGAATATATTATAGTAGATGATAGTATAGAAAGATAGATCAGAACAGAAAGAGTTACGCAAAAGTAAGAACAAAACGGTAACTAAGAAAAATGATACAATGCATTAAACTAAATACTGAGTCAAAACGACGACATCGACGATCTCCGTGACAGCATGACCTGAGGCAATCGTGCAGCAAGTTCAAACTCGTAGTGGAGGAAAGTTAGAGCCCGAACATCCTCCAGGGGAGAAAGTTGCTTCCTCTATTAGTGGGACTAGCTTGTGAATAGCTCGTCTATAATGACAGTCCATCATCTCCTGGAAGTGTTTGGATAACTCGTGCTAGAGGCCAAGAACGAATGAAGAGATCTGTCCTTGACAAGAACTATGTCGCCTACAGATAGGGCTAGAACTATAGGGCGTTGCGGTTGATGGTATTTTTTTAAGCTGTTCAAATGCAATAAATAATCTTTACTCCACCGATCCCACAAGTCCAGACATTATACGTTGACTTAAGTTTCATTACATAAGGCAGAGTCACCACACTTTATACATTGCATTACATGACATGTACAAACACATTTTGCTTAATAATATTATTTCCAAGTGTGTGTCTAGGTTCTGGTTCCATTTAGAGAAGTTGTTATAGTTGCGATTAGAGAGATAAGGAGCAGGAAGAGTTTTTTGTTTGTTTGTTTGTTGTAGTTGTTGTTGTTGTATTTTGTGTATGTGTGTGTGTTGTGTTTGGAGTGCTTTCATTAATTCCTAGTGAAGTCCTTGAATTGTTGATACAAAGTCAACCACCTGCGTATTTATTGTCAATTGTGCGTATGAATAGTAATAACATTGTCAACCGTGGTTATTGTTGTGATTGGAAACTAATAATGATTAATAATTATGATAAAATTGGTACTTGAGACCACACACTGTTTTGCTTGTACCGGTATATAAAATTTGCTTTCTTTTTTCTGCATGCAAATTTTAGATCTCAAAGGAAAGAGTTTGGCTGACAAATCCCAACTAATGGCAGAGCATTGGCGAAGTTTGTCAGAGGAAGACAAAGCCAAGTATCGCTCATCAATGGGGTCTGACAATGAAGACAGTGATGCAGAACTCTCCCTAACTGATAAGAAACGGGTGGCTGTAAGGGTTGCAAAGCGACATCAGAGTGATGTAAGTTATCTTGTTATTATCTTGTATAGCAGTGATATGATTTTTTTTTATGATAATTAAGGCTAACATGCTGCAGTCAGTAGGCTGTGAAGTTGCCACTATGATGTTTGTGGATGGACAAGTCATCACAGTTATAGGGACTCCTAAGGGAAAGGACTTCCTCCAAACTCATCCCGCAATAGTGTCTTCTTTTAATGCCTATTTTCAATATGGTACGTCGCTATACTGTATGCATTACTTTTTGTATGGAGGGTGTTGTTGTTGATGCTACAGCTGCATGTGTTTATTTATATTAGATGACCTTGCCAGTAAACAACAGCCACCTGTATCCACCTCCTCCAGTTCCTCCATATCTCCAGACAACCAATCAACTTTGTCAGCTCCTGATTCTAGTACGTCTTCATCAAAGGCCAATAATGAGAGTCAGGTTCTTCTGAAGGGAAAATATGGTAGCATCGTGGCTAAAGGAACTGTTTTCCCTCATCGCAACACCATTCATGGGCATCCCTGTAGCGAAGACTGCCAGATTGTTTCTGTGGGCTAGGTGGTTCAGTCTGGTGCTCCGTTGTGGTTTGAAGACCGGTATAATGAAGAACTGACCAAAAGCATTTTTGTTGAATGGCCAAAGCAAGTGATTTGCTTCAGCGTGCCAACTGTGTCAAAAAGACAGTAGTTGTTTGTTGTTGTTGTTTTGAATTATTATTTATTTATTTATTTGTTAATTTGTTTATTTATTTTTTAACAATGGGTGAAAAAGTTAACCCTTTCGTTCCGGATCCCGCTTTAAAGCGGGGTGAGACCGGTTGGCTTCTCCGAATTTTTAAAAATAGTTACTTTATAGCTAGAACCTTCAGATTGCATACACAGGTGCCCAATGCATTGGAGAAGCATCTAAAATAGCTTTCAGCCAGGACTGCTTCGACAGTACCTCACAGCAGTTGTGTTTATTTCTTCCTCGGCAAAAAAAAACAACATCGGTACTCCGTCGAATTTTAAAAAAAGTTACGTTCTTCACAGCAGCTTCTTATGGATCCAGTCATCTCCAGAGCTTTGTAGAAGCAGCGAAAAATTGCTTGAGCTCAGTAGCCTTCCATAACACATTGAAACAACAGCTTCTTTGCCGACCAAGACTTTGCGGTTTGACTTACCGTCTTCTCCATTTTTTATAAAATCGCCAGTTCAAATGGGGACCTCCCTATTACGTACAGTCTTAGGTAATGCTTATTACATCATAGAAAAAAGTGAGCGTGTCGTGTGACCTCGGTAACTATGGAAAATTTTTTTTTTTCAAAGTCATTTTTTGGAAGATGGCGTCTACAAGTTACAATGCGGTGCAAGTTTTAGACTTGCTCGATGCTGACTTTAGCGACTCAGGATCAAGGGGAGAGAAGGGAGACGACATCTAGGGCTATAGGAGGCCCTGTATCAGGGTTGGTGGACCAGACCCCGTTAACTCTGATACTGAAAATGGGAGTCAAGAAGATGATCGAGGTAAGCTTGTCTTTCTCTTGTCTTTCTCTTGAAAAATAGCAAGCTTCTGTTGTGGAAAGGACTTATTTATAGCTATATTGAGATAGAGTAAGCTGTTTAGCTATAATATATATATATTTCATTGAGTTTTGAGATTTGAAAGTGTCTTGTGGTTTTTTGAACAAATTCAAATTTTCAAAAAAATTTAAAATTTTTTTTTACCACATATACTACTAGGACCAGATGTGAATGCAGTCACCGACCCCGATTACGCAGATGAGGCGACAGGAGCAGAGTCTTCCAGTAATGAAGGAGAGGATACCGGACCTGAGTCTTCCAATGATGAAACACGAATAGGCAGCAGGTTCCAGTGATGAAGAAGAGGAAGTGGCTCCTCCTGCTCCGAGTTCTGGACGTCCTCGCGGTCGGAGAAGGCGGGAACCGAAGAACAAGAGTTGGGTGGATGAGGTAGGGGGAGAGTGGAAGAAAGATGACAACACACCCATTGATATTCCATAATCTTTTGTGTGAAGGACCACAGACTTTGATATTTGTGGTGGCTGCTCCCCCCCCCCCAGAACATCCCAAAAGTTGTAATATGTATTGTTATTGTCGTTGTCGTTGTCTGTGTCTGTGTTTTTGTGGTGTTGTACTGGAGCTTCACACTCGATGTATATGTGTGTGCGTGGAGTTGAAATGTTATTCTGGCACTTCCAGATCTAACCGGGGAGGGAACGAACTCGGGGGTGGGGTCTTTTCTAATCGGGGCTACTATGCCCATGTAAGTTGAATTTCATGTATGTGTGTGTGTGTGTACACCAGTCAATTTATATTATACATTTATTTTTATGATCTGTATTCACCTGTATCTTCTTTTTTCTAGTGTGTGTGTGTGTGTGCTTGCGTGCATTTGTGGAATGAGAGAGAGCAACCGTGGACAAACAGTATGTGGCACTTCCGTATACAACCTGGGAGGGAACTCTGGATCTTTTTGGATCGTGACTACTATGCCTATGTAAGTTGAATTTCATGTGTGTGTGTGTGTACACCAGTCAATTTATGTATAATAAATTATACATTTTATTTTTATGATCTGTATTCACCTGTAGCTTCTTTTTTCTTGTGTGTGTGTGTGCACGTGCGTGCATTGGTGGAAAGAGAGAGAGAGATCAACCATGAACAAACCGTATGTGGCACTTCCGGATCCAACCTGGGAGAGAACGAACTCGGGGGGGTCTTTTTCGGTCTGTGACATCATCCATGCTGGGTAAGTTCATTTCAACTTACTGATATTTGGGTGTCCAGTTGGGGGTGGGGGGGAGGGGGGTTATGGCACAAGAATGGCGGTGAAAAGCAATGATGGGGGGGGGGCAATTCAGCGAGGCCAGCTGTTGTGTTACAAATATCATTGTTGTCCGTGTTTTTTTGGTATTGTATGGAGGTTCCGGATCCTAACCTGGGAGGGATCGTTCAGTATGTGACACGTAGAATTCCACGTGTGTGCTTGTACTGCTTTTCATTTTCAAATTACACTTTCTCAATACAACGGTGATTGTTTATCTCATGGACAGTGTGGAGTATACATACCAGGGGTTCATACAGTGGGAGGCTAGCCCTGGGATCCCCACCTAGAATTTTGGGAGTTGAATAGAAATAACAGTTTGGAAGCATTTATTTTTGGTCTGATATTGTATCCCATTATGTTCCTATCATTACTGAGCCGTTTAGAGCATAGGATCGAACGCTGATCATCAGTGTGAAGTATAGACTCTTATGCAAATATGTGCATCAAACTAATATAGGTTCCAAAAAATGAGTGTGGCGAAGTACACTCGGAGCCCCCCCCCTCCTCCCCCCCAAACAAAAATCCTGTTTGAAACCGCATACAATACATCATAAAGTTGCATTTATATAGGAGCATGAATAATTTGTTGTTTGTATTACAAATATCTTTGTTGTCTGTGTTTTTGTGTATATGAAATTGTTTTGTAGTGGAGCTCGACGTCCGATGGCATATGTTCCTTGTGGACACTCATAGATGTCTCCTACATTATCACAATCAGCACCACACACAACAAACAACATATTTTATTGTTGAACTAATATAATATTGGTATAAAATGCATCAAACAATATTATTTCTATTTTATTTTATTTTTTTATTGATGGGAAAAGTGGATTTTTTGGGGGAAAAAAATAATTTTTTTTTTCTAAATATTATTCAATTTTCTCAATCAAAAAATGAGGGGAATCCCAAACTCTTGGTCTATTTAGTGATATATGGTTGCTATGGGGTTTTCCCAGCAAGCATCGAGTTAAAAAAATAAAACGGTAATACTCTATTCCGCGGTCGACGATTAGATTTTTCCGCGCGCGTCCAAACAATTCAGGAACAAGAGGTTTAATGATTTTGATTTCTTCCTTAAATGTTTAACTGGGATAGGGAAGAGGGAAAGATGGATTGTTGGGACCTATACATGATATTCCTGTCCAGCAGCTTCCTGTGTGTTTCAATTGCATACATGACTAGTTATCATTACACCATTGTTCTTCAGACACCTCAAGTCTAAGTCAGCATCCACATGAAGCATGCATGATTACTGGAGTATGTATGAAGGACTCGTAGCTAAATTCAAACCAATCCTGCCATTTCTGACCCTTCATCCATCCTGATGCCCTGTTCCTTGATAATATAATTTTTTCAGCTGTAAATGGTCAGTAGTTACTAATTCTCAAAACATTGCTGGTTTTCTGTGGTAGATTATGGCAAGATCATAGAAAATAACTTCTTTAATGAATAGCTATGCAGAAGTTATTTGTTCTGAAAATATATACCACGACAAGGGGTCCATGCAATATATGGACTGTGTGAGTCGGTATTATTATATCATCTCACTATGACAGTTTCCAAATGTGTGCAAATGTAACTAATGGTTATGTCTGCTATGTTGTGCAAAAGTGGTTCTTCATTTCTGTCATGAGGATATCTTAGTTCAATTACTCAACTCGATGTGACACCATTGGAAATATGCATGTTTGACATGCATACTTGACCAAAAGGATCAAGTAGCCACACTTGTAATAAATGCCAGCTTGCTACCACCTTGCATATTATTATATATATTTTTTGCTCATAACTGGTACTATGAAAAACCACAGTAACAAAAAAAGAGTACATTAGTAAGGAATCTGAACTTGCCTCTAAATTCAAAGTTGGCGATCTTGTCTTCAAAAGAAACCCAGGCCTAAACAAATGTCTAGATTCATCATGGGATGGACCCATGGTTATTACCAGTCTGTTAACACCTGTCAACTGTGAGATTTCACCCCATAAATCAAAGGGAAGGAAAAAAAGTTGTTCACCTAAGGCAAATCAAAAGAGCCTCTGAAAAATCTGTTTTGAGAGTAGCCATTGTATCAAATGACATTTCACCACATTTTGAGTCATCCCCAAGGCAACCAACAAAAATTGACCTGACTCCTGACCAACATTCACTCCTTGAACACACCCTATCCTTGTTTCCCAGCGACCCCCTCCCCCCTCCCCCGTATGGACTCCTGCCTACCTGGTGCCGGAGTGAAAATGTGATAAGTATGCGATATAACTACCAAAAAATATTTACACGAAAATTTTACTATTTATACAAAAAGAATATAGATATTAGAAATATGGCTCTGTAATGTTGCGAAGAAGCCCGCTAGCTACCTCTGGAAAAAAAATGAGAACGCTAGTTCCTTCGGCCGCTTCGAAATAACACCGAATAGTAGCCGGTGTGCAGAGCTGTATCGCCGTCCCAGACGGGTCTTCATTCTTCAAATTTGGCTTGCTGGAGTCCTCTATTGGTGCTCATTCCATCTGTAACAACAAAGTAAGCCCACAGTACACAGAAAAAGAAATATAAAGACATATCAAAAACAGTCAATTTGCGGTTACGGGCCTCGGTTTCCGGTGGCAGGGCACCCTTAATCTATAGAATAAAAAATTGTGTATTACACATTGTAACATGCCACAAGGAAAATGCATTATAAAAAAAGTACAATAGGATATGGCCTATCTTTATTACTTTTAAAAAAAAATTTTTGTTGTTGTTTTTTGTTTGGGTTGCGGGGGGGTTGAGAAAACAGACCATCCATTAGCCAGCATACTATTTTTCCATATATATATACCACCAACAGCAATTTTTTTTATTGTTTCTTATAGGACTTTCAGGATTCCACTACCATCCTTGAGGAAGAGATACGGCAACGAGGGCATATTTGTTTGTATCTGCCCAAGTTCCATTGTGAGCTCAATCCCATTGAGCAAGTGTGGTGCCACTCCAAGAAATATACCAGGAGTAACAGCAATGGAACTATCACAAGGCTTAGGAAGATAGTACCCCAATCATTGTCCTCGGTAACAAAAGACATCATTGGGCGCTTCTTCAACAAGTGCAGGGACTATGAGACTGCCTACCGAGATGGCCACAACTGTCAGACAGTGGACAAGGAAGTCAAGAAGTACAAGTCCCACCGAAGAGTGACAGGGGCAGAGTGATCTCCGGATTTTTTGTTTGTTATTTCTTTTTAATTTAACCGGCTTTTTTCAGAGCCACCACAAAGCAAAAGATTGCACTTTATTAATCTGGCTCTTTTCAGAGCCACCTATTACAATAATAAATGTGGTTCATTATAACTGGTTAATTGATTTTTTTGTTACATTCACCAACATACACATGCTCACACACAAGTGCACATACATGAGGGTCTATTGGAAAATTGGGCACAACGCGGCCCCGACAAATATTTGTTTGCACTTACACACTTATGATATTGAGCTCCCCAGGTTTTATTGTCGTGGCTTTAGCAGTTTCCACTATGTAAAACCTAACCGTTCCCTTCATTAGGCTTATCTAATACATTTTGAAGAACTAAATTGATCTTTTCCTGTCATTTATGCGTGGCGAATCGTGCCTGATTTTCCAGTAGACAGTCACATAATACCTTAATAGCAGGTGATAGCAAGCCTCATGTATATGTGTGTTTATGTATGTATTTGTGTGTGTATGTGTGTTTCTGTGTGTTTGTGTGTGTTTATGTGTGTGTTTATGTGTGTGTTTGTGTGTGTGTTGCAAACAATATATCTTTAAAAAGACTGTTTGACATTTGGAAAAATATGTTAACAAGCAGTACTAACCTTCTACACAGACGACTGTGATGAATTGATCATCTTGAGATTATCATTTTTAAAGCAGAATGATGCCTCGTCTCGAGATTGTCATTTTGAGAGTAGAATAATGCTCTATCGTCAAACATCTTGAGATTGTTTATTTTGATATGTCATTTTCAGCAGAACTGATGCACTATCATCAGTGTAAGGATATTTGGTCTGTGTGGCATGTTTGTAGGATGCTCCTAGTATGCCCCATGTCACGTAATGCAAGTCAGTCACGTTCTTTTCTGTATTCGTAATCGTTTGCGTCCTTGAAAAACTGTCTGTGTTCTATGTCTTCGTCTTAACGGTGGTGTAACATTGTAGCTTCGTATTTGTCTATGACGTAAACTAGTTGAAGTCGCAAATTGTTGCTGTAGAGTGTCAGTCAAATGTATTGGTGGTGTAGAAAAGTCACGTTCAGGTGTACTGTCACTGTCATGCTGTAACCTCGTCTCATCATTGTCAGGTTCTGAAAAAAGTTCAGGAGTAAAACTATGTCTGTCATTGTCATTCTGTAACCTTGTCTCATCAATGTCAGACTGTAACCTTGTCTCGTCACTGTCCGGTTCTGAAAATAATTCAGGAGTAAAACTACGTCTGTTATATGATACTGTCTCGTCACTGTCAGGCTGTAGCATCGTATTGTCACTGTCACATGTTGTCTGGTCGTATATTATTGTTGTGTCAGAGTCACTGTCACTTCGTTTTTGTGGTTCATATGTTGGTGCATGTAGTGTAGCTGTTCTAGACGTTGTTGTAGGAGTCATTGAAGTTGATGTATGCGTTAATGTTAATGTACATGTAGAAGTTGTTGTAGGAGTCACTGAAGTTGATGTATGCGTTAATGTTGATGTGTGCGTTAATGTTGATGTAGTTGTCGTAAGTTGTTTAATTACTAGTCTTCGTAAAGGAGCATTACCAAGAGCATCCTGCACCTCTGCTTGACGCTGAGGATGACCTCTCACCAGCACCTCCACGTCACAAACTGTGTGACGATAGCTCCTATTTCCAGGAATGCTGGAGTAGGGTCGTGAGGTGACTTTCCGGGAAAAATATATAAACAAATGAAAACATAAATTTTCCCTTTTATTTAGGAAAGCTAATCCTTTACCTTCATCATTGGAGTCTGGTGTCAGCTAGGCCCAGCCAAATTATTCTAGGAAATGAAACTTTATTATCAAAATGGCATTATGGGCAACTAGAGAAGAGCAAGATTAAGATGCACATGTCATCTATTTTTTATAATATAGGTTACATCATGAGAAGTAGAGGTCGATACGGGATTTACACTACCGAGGGCCAAAAGCTTGAGGAGAGTGTAAATGGTATGCTGACCGTACCGAGTGGTACAACTGATTTGTACTACGACTCCTTGGCCACAATAGCAATAGCGAACTAGCTAATATACATAAACAGGAAAAAAAAATTAATTGCTCAATGTAAAGCTCACACCTTAGGTAACTGCTTAAAACAAACCCATGAGCATCAAATCCTGCATCGAGCAGAGGTGCCAGGTGAGCAGAAGCCTCTCTGCCAAGGTGCCCCAGGGTGCCAGCTGGACCGCACCCAAGCCTGATGCTGTTAGGGTCCTTGGCATGTAATGGCTCCCGCTCACAGTTGAACCGTAGCCCAGCAACGACTTCCTCAGGTGAGAAATCGTAGAAGTGAATCCCTCTCGCCACAGCACAGAAATAAGCCAGAACCTCCATCTCCCGCGTATTACCAGCGTGTCCAACATCCCTTGGTTTATTTCACAAATGCGCAAGCGCAACACTCTGACATCACAAATACGTCGTCATTGAGATAAGAGCTTCCGCAAACGTCACAACTTACACCGAAAATACTAACACTCACAAAAACATTTTTATTTCCCTTAATTTTCAAGATAGGGGTTTCAAATTCATATGGATTAAAATACAACTCTTTAGGAATTTTATATTAAATTCCCAAGACACTTACTTCAAAATTTCAAAATTACCAGCTTAAAGCATTTGGGGAGTTTAGTTTTTTATAAAAAATGAAATTAAAAATAAGTAAAATAGTATTAAAATATAAAAATTTGGTACAAATCAAATTAATGAGCCATAGATTCAGTCTGCAAAATCTTTAGACACTCGAATTAAATTTACTCTTTTTCTGGCTTAAAAACATCAAAAATATCCTCCATTTATAGGGTCACTTCTTCTATCTATTACCACAGTTGTGACCACAAACCACAATTTTTTAAAACATAATCAATTTCAATATATATTAATTTGTGTGTGTGTGAAGTTTCAGCTTCCTGACATCAATCCAACTGCACCTGTATACATTTAAAGAACAATTAACAAAAAACAGAACTTTGGACGAACTGTACAAAAAATATATAAACATATGATAACATTTGGGTTGTTCTACCCAGGAGGCTCCTTGATGAGAGCAAATAGCTAGTTGCTTCTATAGAAGATCCCATGGCGTGAGCTTATGTAAAGTCACTAAAGCAAGTATGCTTTTTGACTATTTGACCCTTAACCCAACAGTTGCTGTTGGAAATAATTAAATAATTAGTTGTAGATTTAGTATTATTATATATGTGACCGTCTACAGGAAAATCGGGCACAACGCTGCAACGAACTACTACGAACAAACACTAGTATTACCATTGTGTACACACACACACTAGTATTACCACTGTGTACACATACTAGTAATACCACTTTGTGCACGCACTAGTATTACCACTGTGTGTGCACGCACTAGTATTACCACTGTGTGTACACACACTAGTATTACCACTATGTACACACACTAGTATTACCACTGTGTGTACACACATACTAGTATTACCACTGTGTGTACACTAGTATTACCACTGTGTGTACACACATACTAGTATTACCACTGTGTAATACTAGTGCGTGCACACACAGTGGTAATACTAGTATGTGTGTACACAGTGGTAATACTAGTGCGTGTACACAGTGGTAATACTAGTGCGTGCACACAGTGGTATTACTAGTATGTGTGTACACACTGAGGTAATACTAGTATGTGTGTACACAGTGGTAATACTAGTGCATGCACACACAGTGGTAATTTATTCCGCGAGCGAGCGAAGCTGACTCTCAGTTGTGTTCAATTGAGATTTCAGATATATATAATACTTATAGCACGAGTCAGAGTACAATATGGGAAAATATTTTACGAGCACGCAAAATATTTTCACGAGCCAAAGGCGAGTGAAAATGTTGCGTGAGAGTAAAATATCATTCCCATATTGTACGACGAGTGTGATAAGTGATTTATTGCTTCTTTGAAATTTTTCTCAACCGGTTACAATACAATTTTCATTGATTTTACTCGCTACGCGCGCTACAAGGAGCGTACAATATAAACCGTACAATATGGGAGAATACAGAACGCTCGCGTGATGCGGAAATATTCAAGTAAAAATATCAAAGCTGCAATAAATATATATATAGGTATGTATGCGTACGTCAAAAATTTTCGCCCGCGCTTCTAATTACGTAAGTTAGGTAAAGCGTTCACAGTTCCAGTATTTTTCAATTAATGAGCACGGAGAATCCTGCTGCACTGCCTTACTCAACTTTGTTTCAACCAAAAAGTTTATAGCTACTCTCTTCTTGAAACAATTGTGAAGTCTTTGTCAAGCTGCGCTTCTTTGCCACTGCTTTCAAAGTTTATTCAGGTAATTCTGTTATTGTTAACTCTTCATGCCTAATCATTGCTATTATTTAGCGATTTCCTTCACAAATCATCTTTACCTATACTCATATATTTCTCGCTTGCCATGCATTTGCGCTATTCGAGCGCACCACTAGTACTAGTGAGTGTACACAGTGGTAATACTAGTGCGTGTACACACAGTGGTAATACTGGTATGTGTGTACACACAGTGGTAATACTAGTGTTGCACACAGTGGTATTGCTAGTGCGTGTGTTCACGCACTAGAAATACCAGTTTTTGCGTGAACACACTAGAATACCAGAACACACTAGAAATACCAGTACGTGCGTGAATGCACTAGAATACCAGTACGTGCGTGCACGCACTAGAAATACAAGTTTGTGCATGCAGTACTAGAAATACTTGTAAGTGCATAGGTATACAAACTTTAATGAACACTTAAAATTACTGCTTGGATTAACAACAGACTTAAAATTCGAATGGAGGTTCTAGTGTAAACTGGCGATTAATAATCATGTAAAATGTATTTCATACCCTAAATAGAGTGGAAATATTACGTACCTGGGCCAGTAGTACTCTCCTTGAGGAATGGGCTGGAAGATCTGCTGCTGTTAGTATAGTAGCAAACTAACTTCTGGTGGTAATATGCCATGCTTTTTGGTACATTCACAAAGCATCCTAGACAGTAAGCAAGATCTTTGAAGTAGTTGTCCTTGCCTTCAAACCGCATGCACCAGAAGCGAACCAGTGGACCATATCTAAGTGAAGTAGTAAGCGGAAAAACAAACACGTAATGTTACTGTATCACATCTGTAAATCTGCACTGCCAATAAGAATCTACTTAGAACTATGCCACTATAATCTAAGTTATTACTACTACAAGTAGTCTACTATTTCTGTCCCGAAAATGTGTATGTAAATGCAGAGCATAGGATTGCAGCCGGTCATCGGTCATTAACCGACCATTGCATTGAAGTGACCGCCTATTTCGCCACATGCGCGGCCGCTTTGGCCGACCGCACAATTTACAATTTATTTTCAGGGTGGGCCTTATAAAGAAAACTTACCGTTCAGTTTTGTGGAGGTGCTGCGCCTTCGCCGGTTGACTTTATAATCTATCTTATACTGGACATGGCTACGAAGAGACACTACAGTAGTTCATCCAGCAGAAATTCTTATGACTCTGGTCCGCCTAAAATTCCGAGGCGACATGTGCAAATATCTACTTTCGACAAATGGAAGAGAGACATGGACAAAAACTATAGTACGCTTACTTGGCTTTGCTGCGAGGTGGATAAAAAGAATCGTTCGCTGGTCTCTTCAATGTTTTGCAAGGTATGCAGGGAGTATGAGGATCGCATAGTAAGTTTAATAAATTTTTCACCGGTGTGGATCAATGGATCATACAATCATAGAACTAATAGTATAGTTGATCATGCTGAAAGTGATCAGCACAAAACCTCTATGTATCACATGCATAATGTTGTTGCTAAAGATAGAAATAAGCCTTTAGTGTCCCATTCTCCACTAGCACGGTTTCTAATGACTTTAAGTAGCCATGAAAAGGCCTGTTTAATGAAAAAGTTTGACATATGTTATTTCATAGCTCGTGAAGGCATTGTTTTCAATAAATACCCTAGTTTCCATTCATTGTCGTCCCACGTCTAAAAGTATTAACCAGTACCTCTTTACCCCCACTTGAAAAAATAGTACCTTCTTGAAAAAAGTACCCTTTACCCTCTTGAAAAAGTCCTGTCGAAAAAGCAGTACCCAGTAAAAGTTTACCCTCTTAAAAAGATAAGCACCCACTTGAAAATTAGATACCCTCTTTAAAAAAGTTGTACCCTCTCGAAAAAGTAGCACCCTCTCGAAAAAGTAGTACCCTCTCAAAAAAGTATTGCCGCAATAAATGGCGTTAATTTTTGGCACGGATCACCTCCTATAAACGTCTGCAAGTGTAATGTCATGATCCCAACAATGTTCAGATGTGTAGTAGTCACTGCTGTTGATAATCTAAGCATTAGCTTTAAAAAAAATACTTAAAAGTAAGACCTTACTGATTTGAACTGCTTTATCAACTGAACATCAAGAATAATGAGCATAACTGGTAAGGAAAGCTTGATGATCGCCATAACAATGCACATACCAAATAATGGTGATTGTCTATGTTTATCATTATCAAGTTATAGGTGTATCCTATAATATTTTAATAATTATTCTACCACATTGTCATAAGGTTATTATAGTGTGATGTGGGGGAATCGAATAAGTCGCTGCCACCAGAATTCAGATCCGGGCGCAAGGCAGGAGGAAGGGTAGTAAACCTTCGCTGCTCAATGGCCAAGACAGTGGATTAGGTCTTAAACTAATTACTGAGGTGGAAGGATAGAACTAAAACACAAACGGAAGTACAGGCACGTCTTATAGTTCAATGGACCCGCCTAAGCATGCAATGATACAGGAAATAATATAACAATTGCACACGACACTAGCTATTCTATACCACGCACGCCACAATGCTAGTAAACTAAATACTAATATTTAATGACACACAACGGAAGCCTGGTAAAATAGGCATCCCTAGCTCAAGATCATAGTTGCCAACTTTTCAAATCGAACTTCAGGGACACTATGCCACACCCAAACCACACCCATTAATTAATAATTAATCGTCCAATGATAAATAATTTTAATAACAAAGTATATTTCCCCAAGTGAGTACTGGTAGCTTTAACAGTTCAAACTGCACTTCGACATGGCAACAGTCATCACAATTAAACTTCAGTGACATCAATGCTACTAGCTACTATCACCTGTATTAAATTAAAATTAGAAACTTATAATTCTGTGTAGTTAATCATGATAACTTTGTGGCTTCTCCCTATCCCTTTAAATTCTTCAGTCCACTTTGGATCAAAGTGGGAAACTCTCTTCCTCTTAGTGTGGTGGAGAAGCCATACAATAATACAACAATGTGCGGAGGAAAATAGGTAAAGATCGCCAATAACTAATTGTGGCGAAAATTCACTTATGCATGAATTAATTTATTAAATAAAAATGCATGCATACTCGAGCCGTTCAGTAAGTTTATAGGATGTGGAGAGATCCTCTGCTTTGCCTAAATTCATGGATGTAAAAGTAAGTGTAGTGGGAGCAAATTCCTCTGAAGCTTCAGGGACACACAATAGACAGTTCACACTTCCGTTACGGGACGGGACAGAGCGGATAATTCCGGGACTGTCCCGGACGTTTCGGGACGGTTGGCAACTATGCAAGATTATGACATCACCATTGTTTTCAGACCAGGCAAGGTGAATGGAAACGCCGATGGTCTGAGCAGGAAGAATTATGAAGACGAGATCAACGAAGATCTGTCTGTCCATGTGGTTGAGCAGCCTTGTCAAAGGAACCAAGGCTTAGCGGGGGGGCCTGTGGGGCCAGGCAGAAGCAGAGTGAAAGACAAGAAGAGAAGGAAGAAGGAAGAGAAGCCAGAAGAAAACTGTGAAAGTTAATCTGTTTAGTTATGGGTGTTTTTGAATTTTTGGTTGCTATGGCTGACCAGCAACCTAATAAGAGTCTCAATTAAGATTTAACTTCATGATAGATACTAGCTAAACCAACTAATTTTACTGGATAGTATTATCTAATTGTGCTATAATTATTCTTGGGTTTTTACCTCTAGTGGTTTGGTATCACTAAACAGATCCTCTACTTTAGCTATCACAAATATGGAACTACAACTTACCTCAGCTTCTCCCAAGTAATGGTGGATCCCTTGGTTTTGATTTTTAGCCTCTCTTGCTTACCAGTGGCACTTGACAACTAGCTAACGAGGGGCATTTTTTTTTTGTTGCAATTTTTTTTTTAGATTGGAACAGTTGGTTGGGGGGACTGGTTACTATTGCATTGAATTCACTTTACCTTATAAGTAATTTAGTAGTGTATGATGCACTAGGAGCTAATCACACTGACACTATAAATGAACTGTTGAGTAAGGCTTATGTACTTAAACCAATACGTGTCTGCATTACAAGTGTCCACTAAGTCCCTACTTTTAAGAAATAGCGTCTCGATGTCAAGCCAGTCCTACTTACGCGACCCGATCTGTACAGCTGATGTCAATCTTTAGTTTCTTTGGAGAAGGCCCAATAGAAGTACTTCTTTTGATGATGATTTCCATGTTGTCACCTCTTGCCTCTTTGCCTTTCGTATTTGGCAATCATCAATGACAATCGGTTTGTTTTCGTCAATAAGTTGCTTAATCTTGTTCTGATCGACTCATTTGAACCCAACCAATTTTAGGGTACTTGAGACATCAGTAACAGAACCATTAAAAAACTGGTTTCCATTAGGCGAGTCTTTCATAGGTGATAGAAATATGATGGCACCATGCAGAGAAGCGCTGTCAGTTTCTTCCACTGCACTCATGTCGGACAAGTCGAGCTTTTTTTTGCATGCCATTTTTTCTTTAACTTAGACTACTGAATTTGAACTGGTAATAGTAGTAGCTAGCAACCACCCAGTCAAAATTATTGCTTTGCTTAAAGGTGTAATTGTAGCCACTGCATCATAATGCCTACTGGAATGGAATGCCGATGCTGTAGAGAGATAACTGAAATGATGAACAAGATATCTTCTAAGGGAGTACAGTGCATTACACTTCATCCAGGGTTTCAAACAGTATGTTTGGATCTGCATACTATAGCATACTATACAGGGGAGGCTCCACTGGGGGGGCAATTGCCCCCCCCCTCCCCAATTCAAAAACTTGTGACTTTGTATCACTACATGAAGAAAAGAAAAGACACTTTGGAACATTTTAATCTGTCTTTTTGTATGATGTATTATAGCTTAAAAAATCAGATTTCATAGGAGTTTGCCAATCTCTAATATTTTGCCCCCCCAACCACAAGTGTGTGGAGCCTCCTCTGCTATAGCTACAAACAACAGTATGGAGTAAATGCCATTGAAGGAGCACTGAATGATTAAGCTTACACTTCATGTTTAACCTTGATAATTATTTGTCTTTTGTGTAGAAAATACAGGCATGTAGCTTATCGTCAGTTGACTCGATGGTGCTGGCAATGGCTGGGAAGAACCATTCGCGTAGTTCCTCCTTCTTGTGCAGTGACAAAAATCAGACAAACCTTTCCCTCAATCATTGGCACACACGCGGGTTTTAAGTTACCTTTTAAGTTATTTGCTAGACAACAATCAATTGAAATATTTAACGAATCTGGTTTGTTTCTCTTTGATTGCTTTTTTCTTGTCTGGTCTGTGGCACTGAGTGCATACAAAGTCTGGAACAGAATTTCTACTGGTGTCTGTACTCTTATGGTCAGCATCCTTATGCACCCTCAAAAGTTTAAACATAAGATTGTTGACATAATCTATAAAACAAAGCGAGGACAACAAGGGGAGGGGAGGGGCGGGTGGGGGTGGGAATTTTATTCAACAATCAGACTACTTTATTTGTGTACTCACATCTCTGCTCATCTCTGGAGCACAACTGGGTACACTGGGACTGGCTTCTGAACAGATTGCAGTTAATATCTACAATGCAAGGGAATGGATTGGTTTTATTGTTGTAATTATTGCTAAGTTTACCCTGGCTTTCTCTCTTTTTTCAAATGCCCTAGATGACCATGGACTCTTGGAAGTAACAGAAGAGGGAAGAGGTCTTGGGAAATGAGCTTTGTCCACCTTTGTAAACCCATTTCTTTTGATAGAATGGACATGGACTCAAAGCAGTCAACAGTAAAGTGGTCGCTGCATAGTGTGGAGTGTTCATTGGGACCATCCCACCTATCTCTGGTTCTCTTCACTTGCCCTTCGTAGCTTAATATCAGTAGGAAAGTTAAAAAGACTGACATTGTCTTTGTGTGTTTTAGAAAATCCAAAAGCTACGCATTTCTTTCCCATTGTACACCAGTAATCCACCACAATACCGGCACAACTACCTGGGCAGCTGGCTGATAAGGCCCACTATTGCGTCATCAAAGGCTACGCCCACTTCAATAATATCATTTTAAATGCCAATTTTAAAGGCCTGTAGCTAAGCAATGGTAGAGAATGGACAAATAAAACTTGGCACAGTGTTTAGGCATCCCTAAGACTAGATTTTGAAAGAATTTGCAGACTTTTTTTTCCCACTGTATTTTACCCTTTAACTTTGTGGTGGACCTAAAAGGTTGGCCTAGGTTAGGTTATTTGTTTTGAAGGGTTGGGCTGAATTTGTTGATTTACCTTGGTAAGGAGTGTCCTGGTTTTTACTATCCTGCTGTGTTGACCAAAATTTTGCTAATTTACTTAGAAGGACTGGCCCTGCTTTACTAAATTACCTAAAGAACAGACTAGGTTTACTAATTTTCCTGAAGTTCAGGCCACACTTGCTAAATTTCCCAGAAGTTCAGGCCAAAATTGCTGGATTTCGCAGCAAGACCAGTCTAGCATTCAGACCTGTCAACCCTCAATATTTGGTAGTGAGGCTCAATATTTTGGCCAGAGTCTCAATATCTCAATACCAGCCTCACTTTTCTCAATATTTTGAAAGATTTATCAATATTTCTCAATACTGATCCATTTAATAGAAAGGGAAAAAATTTCAGTGTTCTAATTAACAAAAGTTGAACACATGGTCATTTGGCTAACCTCATTTTGGCCTGCATTAGTGTCCTCATTTTGACCTAGTGTAGTAGCAGCAGATAGCTCTAGCTGGTATACTAGTAGCTACTGGTACTCAGTTTGGCTTGAAGTGATATGGAGGACTTTTCTGATGAGGAACCTGGCCCTTCAGCTCCAAAGCGTAAAAAGAGTCAACCTAGCTACAGGTCTAAATTCAATTCTGGATGGGTGAAAGACTTTCCTTTCATTGGTCCAGTCAAGGGTGATGTCTATAGGTAAGAGAACTGCTCCTCTGTTTGTTAGACACTCTAACATTTTATATCATCATTCTAGATTCGAGTGTAAAGTTTGCAACAAAAGAATTCGGTGTGATCACATGGGTAAGAGAGAGGTGATTAAGCATACTGAAACCCAAAGCCATAAAGATCTAGCAAAGACATTCCAATTTCAAGTGGGTTACAGAAAATGAATCCAGCAACAGTTCGGATGTATGATTTACAAAATGATTGCATTTCAACTCGATTTTTGAATATGTGTGTCACTTCATCTTCTACAGCTGAGTCTATTTATAGTTCACTTAATAGTAAACTCGAGGAATTACTTCAGTGTTCTAGTCCTTGGGATTTATGTTCAGCTGTTGGTGTTGACAATACATCAGTGAACATAGGTGTACGTGATTCAATCAAGACAAGGGTTTTACAACAGAATTCAGCTATATTCTTCAATGGTTGTCCATGCCATATCATACACAATGCTGCTCGAAAAAGTAGTGATGAATTCTGTAGAAGTTGCACTTTTGATGTTGAAGAGCTGTGCATAGATATTTTTTATTGGTTTGATAAATCTACAAAAAGAAAAAATAGTCTTCAATCATATTGTACTTTTTGTGATCAAGACTATAGAGCTGTGGTGAAGCATGTTTCCACTCGGTGGCTCAGCTTAGAGCAAGCAGTGGAGAGAATTCTAAAGCAATATGAAAGCTTGAAGTCTTATTTCAGATCAGAGGATGAACCACAGCCTAGATTCAAGCGACTTAGTGACCATTTCAACAATTCCATGACAGAAGTGTATCTGCTTTTTTTCCAGAATGCTCTCTCTTGCTTTACTCAAGCCAATCAATTTTTGCAGAAGGAAGAACCCTTAGTTCATGTCTTACAGCCTCAACTTCTGAGCCTGCTGAAGAAAATTTTTGGGAAATTTATAAAGCCGTCTGTTTTGTCAGTTCATGTTAATTCTGACACTTTGGTAAATGTTAGTTTCAGTGATATGTCAAATCAACTAGCAGATAAAGATCTAGCTATTGGTTTTCTCACGAAACAAACACTAAATCAATTGTATGAGGAGGGAGATATCAGCGAGGTACAGAAAAGAGTTTTTACAAGGCTGCTCGACATTTTCTGATGTCTGCTGTGGATTATTTAATAAAGTGGTGCCCTTTCAATGAAGAATTAATGACCCATGCTACTTGGCTGGATTTTGAACGGAGACTTGAAAAGAACTTCGACTCAGTTGAATATTTTGTGCACAAATTTCCGAAGATCCTGGGTAATATCAACATTGACAAGTTGAGTGAGGAGTTTATAAACTACCAAATGCTTTGTTCAAACGATATACCTTCTTCAGTAAAATCGAGAGCTAATCTTCAGGACGAAGACCCCCACAGAGTGGACTATCTTTGGGGATATCTTCGAACTCTTCAGGAACCAGGGACGAATCATAAAGCATTTGGTCTATTGTTTCGTGTGGCAGAATTAATAATGACTATACCTCATTCAAATGCTGGTGAGGAAAGGATTTTCTCCCTTATAAATAAGAACAAAACACCCAGTAGAAGTAGTCTTCAACTTTAAGGAACCCTTTCATCATTGATTATTGTTAAAACACATATTTCTAACACACTTACCTGGCAACCTACAGAAGCTATGTTAGAAAAGGCTAAAGGAGCTACAAGAACTTATAATGAACAACACAAAGACAAGAATTAGACAATCTCAATATTTCATGCATAATCTCAATATTTTTTCCCTTATATCTCAATATTTGTAAATTTTGGGGTTGAGAGGTCTGAGCATTTGGTAAATTTACCAGAGGTAGGTGGCCTGGTTTTTTAAGAGTGAGTTTGGTTACTCAATTTACCTGAAGGAGGTGGCCTAGTTTTATTTCAGAGTTTTGAAGAGTGAGTTTGGTTACCAAATTTGCCTGAAGGACTGACCTACTTTACCTGAAGGATTGGCCTGATTTTACTAATTGACTTAAACAATTAGCGTGATTATTGCCTGTGTATCCAATAACAATTCTAACCTACAAAGTAAATATGTACATGACTAAACATAATAATAATAATAGAGAAATCTTTTTTATTATTGTATCCATACTTCCTTTTCATTTTATAGAACTAGCCAATTGAGACTCAGAGCTGATACTATATTGTTGTTATAAGTCCAAGTGTCTTAAGGTGGCAGTGCAATGTTTGCTCATAAATATTCATAAGTTTTCCATATGCACCTTAACTTGGACAAGTCAAAAATCACAGAATTCTGCAATGCTGGATAGCTAAATATACCAAATGAGTACTATAATAAGCTTTAGTGTAAATGTTATACTGGCTTTGCCTAACAAATACTCTACTAGAAAAACTACTCACTGGAAACAACAATTGTCGGCAAATTGTGACTGCTACTACCATTCTAAAAGCCTGCTTTGCAAATTTTTCTTGCTTGTTTTTCTTACTTGTTAGAACAAATACTAGGGCGACTCGAAGACTTTTTAGGCCTGAAAAGTTTACAGGCCAAGACATTTTTGGAACAGTCCTTCAACAACCCTTCAGTCAGCCGCGCCAGGGACTGTAACTTAGAAATGGACGAACACTTAGTGAAAACCTTTCAGATAGGCCCCGCTAAGCAATCAGCTGTAGAGAAGCCAACCATCTGCAAGAGAGAAATGGGAAATAAGAACAAAAATAATAGTAGAAACAGCACCCATAGGCATGTTTTTTGTAAGAACGTGTTTCCAGGAATGAAGAAGACACAGAAGAAGAGCAGCATTAAGTGTACCACTGACAAAACTGGAAGTCAGAAGGAAGGCAAGGCTATTACCTTTGAAGGAAGCATGATTATTAACCTGGACAAACTTCAGTAGTACACTGACAGCCTGAGTAAACATTCATCTTACTGCCAAGGCTCTTGACTGGAGAGACTAGGGATGGACTGTCTTTGATTTTAAGAGGACACTGCAATGTTTGCAAGCATTCTATCAAGTTAGAGACGTCCAACAAAGTAACGGGTCGTCGAGGCTATTCCAGGTAAGGTAAGTACTTGATCATAATAAAGAGCTGATTTAGAGAGACCTTTGAGTAACCCCTAACTTCTTGTCTCAACTGCCCCCCACCTCACCCCTTAATTAGTAATTTTATGAGATAGATTATATAAATAGTCTTTAGAAAAAAGTTAATTTTGCATTGTATATCCACAATGGCCACAATGTATGTACCAGTTTGGGGGCAAGCCATTAAGAAGCTGGAATGCACTAACCACGCATGATGCTATCATTGTGCACTAGAGGGTCTTGTTCAAGAGAATCCATCCTATAAGGGTAGCGATGGACTTACTCAGAAAATGAGGAAAAGTCTAGTTTCAGCTACAAGATCAGCGATTAGGATGAGAAGCATAGAGGAAAACAAGAAGAAAGCTCTGAAAAAGCTGAAGCATGATCTTCAAAATGGATCCCTGCACTGCTTTGAATTGCATGAAAAGTGTAGTTCAAATTTTTGTAAGTCAGCTAAAGAAATTTTTAGCAGCAAACAGCCTTACCATCTTTGGCTTCATCTCCAGCTACTTCTAGGGAAGTATGTTCACCTACATCCTCATCATCTTCGTCAACTGATTCATTTTCAAGTTCTCCTGACACATCATTATCAGAAAATGACAACACGAGTTTACTGGGTAAGTAATAGTGTTCTTAAACTTACAGAACACTGTACAACAGAATGGGCCTCAGAGCTCCTACACAACTTGGTCACAAGATGTGAAATTTGGTTTGAGGCTCAAACATACTAAGATCTCTTAGAAAATGCAATAAAAATGTATCCTTCAAATGAATGTGGCTTACCCTTTGAAATCAAAAAAATTATGGAGTACTAGGTCAACTTGGTGGATCATATTCAACCAAGAGTAGTCATTTTAGGAAAGGAGCCACTAAAGGTCAGCAAATAGAATTGAATCTTCAGCCTGGAATAGCATGATGATTAGAATGTAGAGCAGGTGAGGGTCAATTCTTCACTTTCGAAGATCCAGTAATTTCTTCTTCGGAGTTAATTTGGCTCTAAAGACACTATCCAGGATGTAAGCCCAGGTGTCTACAGGAAACAGTTTCGCAAAGATATCTTAAACAAAGTGACAAATTTCATTCACAACTACTAAATGGAAATGAAATTGTGGGTGCATAAAGAAATAATAAGATGAATAATCAGTGATATTTGGGGGCTTCAATTAATGATCGTTAAGATTAAGTTTATGACCTCAGGCATTGTTTTCCCCTTAAAGGAGCAGCTGGTTCAGATGACTTTGGGCTTAAATGAAATCTAGGTCTCTGTGGGTATAGTGTGTGTGTGTATGTGTGTGCTTGCGTGCATTTGTGGAATGAGAGAGAGCAACCGTGGACAAACAGTATGTGGCACTTCAGTATACAACCTGGGAAGGAACTCTGGATCTTTTTGGATCGTGACTACGATGCCCATGTAAGTTGAATTTCATGTGTGTGTACACCAGTCAATTTATGTATAATAAATTATACATTTATTTTTATGATCTGTATTCACCTAACAAACAGTATGTAGCACTTCCGGATCCAACCTGAGAGAGAACGAACTCGGTGGTCTTTTTCGGTCTGTGACATCATCCATGCCGGGTAAGTTGAATTTCATTTCAACTTACTGATATTTGGGTGTCCAGCTAGGGCTGGGGGGGTTATGGTACAAGAATGTCAGTGAAAAGTAATGACGGGGGAGGGGGGGCAATTCAGCGAGGCCAGCTGTTATGTTACAAATATCATTGTTGTCTTGTGTTTTTTTGGTATTGTATGGAGGTTCCGGATCCTATGGGAGGGATCGTTCAGTCTGTGCCACCATCCATGCCGGGTAAGTTGAATTCCACATGTGTGCTTGTACTGCTTTTCATTTTCAAATTACACTTTCTCAATACAACGATTGTTTCTGTCATGTACAGTGTGGAGTATACATACCAGGGGTTCATACAGTGGGAGGTGTGAGAGTAGTACAGGAACTCCTCCCACATGCCTGCAGAGAGGTGGCTGCAGACGGAGCTGCACCCTGAAGAACGAACTGTTGGGTGTATCGGATGTGGTCATGAACTTGTAGTAGTCATAGTATTTCTTTTGTGTATTCATGTCCTTTGTGTATTCATGTAGTAGTCCACATCATTGTGTTGTATCTTGTAAGGGCTGGGGGCCCTGCGCCAGTTGTAGTTCTTAATGTTCATAATCACCAGTTGTAATTTAGTGTTCACTGCATAGGTTGTACAATTATACTAACTAGCCTAACTCTCATCCGTGGGGGGAACAAGCTGTGCGCAGCGAGGCAGAAAGTGGCACTCTGGTGGCAGTGACTCATAAGCTGTCCTCCAATAATCTGTTGTAGAGTGGTTCAGGGCTTCGGGTCTGGACCCCCACAGAAAAGTGGTGGCAGCGGTGGGATTCGACGAGAAGGAATTCTTGCCAGGACCACGACACTCCCGAAGAGGACACTCTGACGGAGACTAGAACCAGTCGGAAGACATTCCGAAGGCTCAAGGGAGACGTCTCTAGAGCCAAGCCAGGCGAGAGGCCTACGGAGCTCAAGCCAAGACGTAACACGTTAGCGAGCTTCTAGCTTCGGCGGAGGAGTTCCATAGTGCCGGACCTGAGGCAAAGGCACTGGGTGACCGGATCATCGACAGGCGCTACGGGGCCCGAGAGACCGGCATCTTCTCTACTTAGCGTAGTTGTGTTGTGAACGATATTTTTGTTCGTGTATTTTGCTGTAATCTGCTCACGTGCGTATTTTATTTCTAATTGGGTATTTGCCCAGTGTGATCACTGTGTTTATTTTTGGTACAGGTCTTTTCCAGAGTGTGAGGACACTCTCCCTTCCATGACTGGCCAGGCGGCTGGCGGCAAGGGGCGGAAGGTTCGGCGATTACCCACAGCAGTCAGCGAGGAAGCTTACAGGCTATCACACACTCCTCATCGAGTGCCTTCTCGTTCCCCGTACCCAGTCAGGTCCAGGGAGGAGCCACATTATTGTGAAGAGGAAAGCTTGGAAATAGGCGAGACGGTTGGCAGAAGAGACGAGGCAGGTGATACAGAAGAGGCTGGGCGCAGATAAAGGGATTGGGCGCAGGAGTCAGAGTCAGAAGCAGAAGAAGAGGCAGAGGCAGCAATGGAGTCAGGGGTGGACAGGTTGATAAGGTACATGACAGAGAAGGAGAAAAGGGATAGTACTATTCAGGCAGAGGCGGAGAAGGTTAGGCAGCGGGAGCTGATAGAGATGATGGTTAGGATAAGAGAGGGTGAGGATGTGAAAAGGAGAGAGGATGAGGCTAGAAGGCGGGAGAGAGAAGACGACAGTAGGACTAGTAGGCTTCAAGAGGAAGCCGAACAGAGAGAGAGGAGAGATTTGCAAGCAGAGAAGCTTAAGGTTCTGGGGGTGTACAAGGAGGGTACTGAGATGCTGGGGTATCTCAACAAGTTTGAGAGAATCATGTCTGAGTGTGGGATAGACAAGGGTATGTGGGCCGAGAGATTGTTTCCTCGGTTGCCAGAGCGTTTATGTAGTAGAATTGCTGGGGTGAGAGACGAGGGAGGAAGTTATGCAGAGGTTAAGGGTGTCTTTCTCAAAGCCGTTGGTGAGACGAATCTCTCCTACGGTCATCAGCTCTTCGAGCTGACAAGAGAGGCTCTTAAGACCAAGTCTGCATCAGAGATAATGGAGGTGGTGGAGCAAACGTGCAGGGGGGTCTTGCAAGGTTGTAGTACGTCCGAGGAGTGCGTTGGAGCTTTGGCTGCAGCACTCACTCAACGGGTTATACCTCCAGGGGGTAAGGTATTCTTGGAGGGAAAGAAGTTGTCTAAGTTAGAGGACGTGAGAGATGCCTGGGAGACATGGATGTCAGGGCGCATGAAGGGAAACTTTTATAAGGTACTGGGGAGTAGTGCCGAGGGTGGAGTACAGAGTTTTAGAGAGTATGGCCAGAGGAGTCAGGGGGGTACAGCTAGTGAGAGGTATAGCTTTGTACCGACGTGTTACAGTTGTGGGGAGAAGGGGCATAGAGCCCCCAGAGTGTAGAAAGAGTAGGTCAGGAGGACCTAGCGGCCGGTAACGTGCTTTGTGTGTGGCAAGCCCGGGCACCGTAGTCCTGACTGCCCAGGGAGGAAGGTTGGAAAAAAGAAAGAGGGCACAGTAGGAAAGGTGTCTAAGATTGTGATGGGAGCCAAGAAGGGCAATGTGGTTAAGGGAATAGTGAATGGAATTGAGTGCACTGTATTGATAGATTCCGGGGCTGAGGTAGGAGTAATTCCGAGGTTGCTAGTGACCGAGGATAGTGTAGCGTGTGGATGAGTCCACATAGCTGATGTCCATGGTAGGACAAGCGACCATGAAAGCACAGTGGTTAAGTTTGAGATAGGGGGGTTGGTGTTTTCCAAGTTGTAGTACCGTACGACGTACTGAGCAGTAAGGAAGGTGATGCCTTTAAGAAGGCCATTGCCGAATGTAAGGGGGTAGGTTGTAGTGAGAACGTGAAAGTGAACGTAGTCACTCGTAGTAGAGCTAAGGAGTTAGCTGAGTTGGACAAGAATGACCCAGATAGTCGTGCACAGGACTGGTGGTGCACAGTGGACACGGCGGAGGTCATGGAGGACGATGATCCTAGTAGCCAGCTCGATCCCTTAAATAGGCCTGAAGCCGAGAGTAAGGTGGGAGAGAGTGCTGGGGTGGAAGACGTTGACTCGGCGGAGGATACTGAGCAACCCCAGGCGAACGGTGACTCCTCAGAGGAGGAGTTGGTTGGGAATGGCAGAGAATTAGTGGTGCTAGACAGTGAGAGTGAGAGTGTAGACGAGATTGAGAGTAAGGTAAGGACCTTAGCTGGGGAGGTAGGTTATATTGGCAAGGGTAAGGAGAACGAAGATTTTAAGAAGGGACTAGCCGAGGACGATAGTCTGAGGCAATGGAGAGAGCTGGGAGAGCAAGGAGACAGGGGTTTTGCATGGAAGAAGGGATTGTTAGTTAGGAGCCAGTATGTGGACTGGGATGAGTATAGGGATGTAGTAGTAATTCCTAAGGGGTTTAGAAAGAGAATTCTTGAGTTAGGGCATGAGAAGGGTGGTCACTTGAGCAGTGACAAGGTAGCTCGCATGATAGGCAAGTATTTTACTTGGCCGGGAATGGTTAAGGATGTGTGTGAACACTATAGTTCGTGCAAACTGTGTCAGGTTCGCAGTAAGCATAAGCCTAGAAGGGCACCAGCAGTGGAGAGGCCAGTACTCACTGAGCCTTTCGAGTCAGTGGCAGTAGATTTAGTGGGACCTCTGCCTAAGGGGAAAGGCGGCTGTAGGTTCCTGCTAACGTATGTATGTTTAGCTACCCGTTGGCCTGAAGCCGTGCCTCTGAGGAGTATCACGGCTAAAGCAGTTGCAGAGGGGTTGTGGAGCATATTCTCCAGGACTTCGGTCCCTGAGAGGATGTTGTCGGACCAGGGGAGCCAGTTTTGTGGGAAGTTAGTGAGGGAGTTGTGTAGTCTGCTGGGGATTGAGAAGCTAAGGACGTCTCCATATCATCCCGAGACCAATGGAACACTCCTCGGCCTCGTAGTGCGCTCGGAAAACCTGCATTCATTATCACTTTGCTCACCCACCTTCACCCTTTCCTTCTGTCCCTTCTATGTCCTTCCCTACACTCTGTCTTTATTAATTCTTCCCCAATCTTAATCTCTTTCCTTGGCCCTTACTCTGTTCTTCTCACTTCAACCTGGTTGTACAACCTGGTAATTAACACCGTGCCATTCAGTCACATTCCCACACACAATTCACCTTGATTGTATCAAACAGCATATATGCTGTGGCTCAGTTCAGTTTTATTCATTTCTCATGCCACTTGAAGGCCCACAAGGCCGAGAATTTATGGCTTATTAAACTTATACATATCTGTCAAAGGAATAAGCACTCGGTTAGCTCTGTAGCTCTGTAGCTCTGCTACATCTAAACCAAACACCATCAAGTTCACCTTGGAAAGCTCCCGACACAAGATTGACTTTTTGGACGTGACCTTGTTCAAGGGAGAAAGGTTTTATAGCACTGAATGCCTGGACATTAGACCCTATTCGAAGGCTGTGGGAGTAGTACAGGAACTCCTCCGACATGCCTGCAGAGAGGTGGCTGCAGACGGAGCTGCGCCCTGAAGAACGAACTGTTGGGTGTATCGGATGTGGTCATGAACTTGTAGTAGTCATAGTATTTCTTTTGTGTATTCATGTCCTTTGTGTATTGTATCTTGTAAGGGCTGGGGGCCCTGCGCCAGTTGTAGTTCTTAATGTCCATAATCACCAGTTGTAATTTAGTGTTCACTGCATAGGTTGTACAATTATACTAACTAGCCTAACTCTCATCCATGGGGGGATCAAGCTGTGCGCAGCGAGGCAGAAAGTGGCACTCTGGTGGCAGCGACTCATAAGCTGTCCTCCAATAATCTGTTGTAGAGTGGTTCAGGGCTTCGGGTTTGGACACCCACAGGAGGCTAGCCCTGGGTTCCCCCCTAGAATTTTGGGAGTTGAATAGAAATGAACATTTTGGAAGCATTTATTTTTAGTCTGATATTGTATCCCATTATGTTTCTATCATAACTGAGTCATTTAGTGCATAGGAACGAACACTGATCATCAGTGTGAAGTATAGACTCTTATGCAAAGATGTGCATCAAAGTAGTGTAGGTTCCAAAAAATGGGTGTGGCAAAGTACACTCGGAGCTCCACCCCCACCCCCTCCAAACAAAAATCCTGTATGAAACCGCATACAATACATCATAAAGTTGCAAATTATATAGAATCATGAATAATTTGTTGTTTGTATTACAAATATCTTTGTTGTTTGTGTTTTTGTGTATATGAAATTGTTTTGTAGTGGAGCTCGACGTCCGATAGCATACGTTCCTTGTGGACACTCATAGATGTCTCCTACATGATCACAATCAGCACCACACACAACAAACAACATATTTTATTGTTGAACTTATATAATATTGATATATAATGTATCAAACAATATTATTTCTATTTTATTTTATTTTTTTATTGATGGGTAAAGTGGATTTTTTTGGGAAAAAAATTTTTTTTTTTGAAGTATTAGTAGATGGCCTAAATATTATTCAATTTTCTCAATCAAAAAATGAGGGGAATCCCAAACTCTTGGTCTGTTTAGTGATATATGGTTGCTATGGGGTTTTCCCAGCCAGCATCGAGTTAAAAAAAAACAAAAACGGTAATACTCTATTCCGTGGTCGACGATTAGATTTTTCCGCGCGCGTCCAAACAATTCAGGAACGAGAGGGTTAAACTTCAATGGTATTTCTATAATCAAATTCGTCCTAACTGTTATTATTTGGAAAGAGATTTGACTTGCCTATTGCACTCAGTTCGGTTGCCCTCCAGTAGGCCTTGCAGTCCATTGCTTCCACCTCTTAGTACAATAGCTACAAAGTTTGTGATGCTGAAGTTTGTCCACCACCACAAAAGAAACGAAGAATTTTTAGCCTATGTAAATAATTTGGTCATAATAAAAGAACATGCACAAAACAATGAGTTTTGCTATTTTACTTAACATATTACTCTATTAAATTTTATGCCTTCATATAAACTTTTTATTCTCAATACCTACCACTTTTAGTACTAGACTCATCTTTCACTTTGGAATTTTTTTGTTCAACTTGTTCATTAGTTGTCATAACAGGAAGTACTATTACAACACTAGAATTTCATTTCACCTTGGGTATCATTATTTTCTCAGACTGTCGTCCAAGCGGACGTCGCCAATATTCGTCTTACCTGAATGTACGTCGTTGTGGATGTACGTCGTTCGTTGGTGTTCGTATGGTGATACCTGTTTAACAAAACAAGAGCCTCTAATTTCTGGGTTTATTACCCCCTCGAAGCGAGTAGGTGCCAGTCGTTACGCCACCGGTCACTGCGTAATAGATTTTAATTGCTGCGCAAAATCGCATTACATCATTTGTTGTACAACGGCAAAAATGGCACGGTTTTGACAGCAAGTTTAGGAGCTAATGTCGTTGACGTATCTATAACTGAGACCCTGGGACAGCGATTAATGAAGAAGCAGATCTTATCCAAACAATTTACTTCTTTTTCTGGAAGCTGAAGTTATAAGACCACTTGCCTAACTCACCTTATCCTAACTGACCCTGTAAGGTCAGTGTGAAGTCTACTTCACAAGTTGCTACGGAATGGCGTTCCTGTGCACTCTTCTAGTACCATAATCGGTCATCATATAGTTAAAAGGTAACATTAATGTTATTTGTAATCTGAAGTATTTTTCTACAGTGAAAGTGATAAAAATTATTGTATAAAAAGGTAATAAATGTGTTGAAAGTGAGGTTATTGTCAGCTACTTTGATCATCATATATGGGTATTTCACCATCACTGGTATCACTATAAGTGGTATGATCATCACTGGCATCATCATTAGCAGTGATATCAACATAATTGACTTCATCGTCACTGCTTTCAGGTTGATCGTCACCAAAAATTCTCTCCATTAGTTGGTCAACATCTTCCTCTAATGTTAGGCACCTATAAGATAACCGAAAAAGTATGTAATTTATATAAACTAGTTATCTTAAAAGTAATTTTTTATGTTTTACCTTTAGGTTCGAACCACGTCATCTTCTTTATGTTGGTCTTGAATGCTTTGTTCAAGAGAGCTTCCTGTGTTTCCACAGTGAACACAGCGGCATCCAGAACCACAAAATTCACTTCTCTTCTTGCAAGAACATCGTCCACTCTTGCACCCTGACTTGCAGCCACATCCGTTCATCAACAATTGCACCTTCTGCCTTATATTCTGTATATTCTCTGCTGTATCCCAGAATATCTCAAGTGTTTCATTGGTTTTTGTCCAACCATTGCCATTAAGAGGTGCAAGAACCACTTCATTGGACTGGGCTTGCTGCCACATGTGGAGTACCCAACAACTTCGCAGCCAGTGGTAATGAAGGGCTTCACATGACGGTATAGTTTCATTCTCAGAGGAGATTCGATCCCATATAGTCTGGCGGATGTGGTCTAACCACTTTTGATGCTGTTCTTTAGGGGATGAGCTTGCCTTAGCTAATGAGTTAAGCAAAGAAGGAGCCATAAAAAGCATTGGCATGCTTTTTGAAGTAGGCACAGCCTACCAGCCTGAAGAAAACAAGTTCACTAGCTGTAGCCTGTTCAAGCAAATTTGTAGGTGAAATGACACCGGCAAAGGGTCCCTCTAAATCAACTGCTATCAACTTGGCATACTCAAAAATACTTTTAAGAAAAAAGCTTTGCCTATCCCAGAAAAGAAAGAGATGTAGTCACATCCAGTACAGACAAACAATGTTTGTAATACTGTGGGAATGTAAATTTCTGGGATTGTAACTAGGTCGGGATCTCGCTTGAATAAATCAACAAGAATGTTTACATTGAGCAACTTGAGTTCCTTGTCACTTGGCCTGCTAAGTTGCACAATCACACAGTCCACTGATGTTACCAAAGGCAGCCCTATGTGATATACATCAGTATCTGGGGAAAGAATAAACTTCTTTGTGCCTGCTGAGTATTTCAAGTGTAGCCAAACTCTGGTATCTGATTCATCTACTCTGGATTCAACAGGTGACCATACACACACACCTGTATCCTTTGTTACTACCACACTGTTAAACGTCTCAGTTGCACCAGAGGTCACATATTTTTGAGATTCAATTAGAAATGTCCTGATTTTTTTAACAAAGTAATCTGATAAATAAATTGTCAGTCTCCTTTTACATGTTCTACACTTGATTGTGTTTTGCCACTTGGTAGGGACTTCGGCATCATTGAAAAATACAAAACAAATGTGGTCACCAAGGGGTGCATCTCGGCGTGACTGCTCAAATTGTTTTGGGTTCTCTATCTGCCTACCTGGATCATCAAAGAGAACGTGGACTTCTTGACTGCCCTTCTTGAGGTATGGTATAATAAACCTTCTCATAATAAAGTTACTGTATTCATCCATTATTTTGTGGCAGTTAAGGGGTTTGGTGTTAATCAAAAACATTCCTTCTAAAATAACAGAATATGCAGTCCAGTTGTTAGGAAAAGTATGTGTAATGAAATCTTGGTCTTTGTATCTGGCCCTGTAAAAATTGGTGGCAATACTCTTTTGTCCTTTGACAGGTCCCTCAATTGTGCATAAAGCCCGTGGGTATTCAATATACTGTTGTCCCATGACATCAAGGTTACTTCAACACTTATTGGCATGTGCAATTTTTTTTCTCATGCACTTCTGAACTCGTTTAAGCTCTTGCTGGGCAGCATTCACTTGTCTCTTTGTGCATTTCTTTGAGGTAGCAAATGTTTGTAGCTTTTTTCTTCACTGTGGCACTTTCACACTGGGATTTTTCAGAATATATGCATTAATTCTGAGTTCAAAGTTTTCTCTCCCTATCTCCCTGAACTGTAGTAAGTCATGCTTCTTTGCAATAGTTGCAATTAATTCTCTGAATGGATTTACCAGGCCTCTATTTAAAGAAATGTTGTAAGGAAAAAGTTTGTAATTCCTCAACTGTTGCAGCATGCATTTAACATTTGCTGCAGACTTGATATCACTCTGGTTAGGTCTTAACATGAGGGGACTATTTGTAGAAGTAGAGCGTACAATTTTGGGGAATACTTGAGCCTTAAACTTCTCCATGCTCTTAACTCTGAATGGAATATACCGAGTGATGCAATTTATGTAGTCCTTTGAAGGTCTTACTATAGCTTGTTTTACATGTTTGTTAATTAACATCTCGTGACTTTCATCCAAAGCTACTGAGTGAAGAACGTTTCCAGTTATGCTGAGCACAAAACCACCATTCTCAAAATATTTCACCAGATCAGAAGGCATGTTGAGAACATCTACAATATGTTCAGATATTAATTTCTGGTAGATTGGATGGTCAAATGCTGTGAAATCAGCAGCCATGGATTTCACTGAAGCCATGCGAAGGTGCCAATTTTCGCTCCTGATTGCTATAAACAATGATATATATGGCATGCAGTCCTCAAAAACAAACCTGCTCCAGAATTTCCAAGTGTCATCTTTGTTTGACATTTCCTGTACATACCTGCTAAAATTTTTATCAAATATGATTCTCTCTTCCTCAAAAGAGCGTATGACACTATATAGAGCAAGCTCGTCTTAGTCCACTTTAGTGCATTCCCCCAGAGTATGGGTAATACATTGCTCCAATTCTTGTTTGTTGGGCAAGCTGTCTAGATAAGTTTCTAGAATGCTTCTATACATCGCTTCCCATACTTCCATGAGGAAATTATGTGTTCTCCTTAACTGTGAGCAACTTTGAATTGATTGGGAAGGATAGCTGCTAGATACCGCTAAGTCTCTCAACCCTGCCTCAAAAAAAGGCTACATTAGACAATGTTGGTAATTCTTTAAAAGGTGCCAGTCCCCAGGATATGCTATTAGCCAGCTAAGATCCTGTCCATACTCATGTTTAATGGCCTGAATGATATCATAGGTTTTAGCATCTCCCTCAAGTACCAAGTACTTATGACTGTGCTTGGAGATGTACTCAGAATGAAGTTCACTAATTACATGCAAAATAGTGTCTTTGCTATCAGCCACTTCATCTAATACCTGTACATACTTCACAATTCCTACCTCAGGCTTAGGTGCTTTAGTTGCCATTGGAAAAAAAGTCTGAAGGCCCACTAGCTGCTTCTCTTGAATATAATTTTGAAGAAGGCAATAACTGGTTGCATGAGCTATAAATTCTTGAATTTTGCTGCTTTCAGTTGTAGAAACTCTGAAATTCTCAATAGTTACTTTGATTGGGTCATGTTTATGAATGGTAGTTACGAAAGTGAAATCATAGGACATATCACTGGTCACAGTCAACGTGGGTGTTAGAAACTCTTTGCCCGTTCTAGCTCTGGTACGTTTGGGGAGAGGGGACTGTATATCTTTGTCAGGTGTAGCCATTGGGGACAACAGTGCATGTGTCCTTCTTGTGCCAGGAGTTAATGATTTATTGGAATACAATTTGTCAAGTGAAGGTTTACATTGAACTGCCTGTACAGTAGTACCGTGCGAACTAAGCTGCTGATTCCCACTAAAAACTTGACTATAGCTATGCATGAAGTCAATATTGTCAACAGTAAACACTGTGAATAGGTTGCAGTTTATAATATCTTGCAGCAATCCCTTACTGATAGATCTTTGTGTGGTTCCTTGTATGTGGCATTGTAAAGTATCATGTAGAGTATCAAAACTCACACAAACACCCAGATGATTGAACACTTTTATTAGTTCTGAGCTTCCACCATGAAAGTCAATGAGATCGGCTATCAGTACATGAAATGGCACTGAGCACCTGTTGTCTATACAGAACATTAGTTGGTGCAAAATAAAAAAGCATCTAAGATTTTTTATGTTACCTTCATACACTTGAGAGTGCTGCCTTCGAGTTCTCCTCTCCTTTGTTGACTGAGTCAGGATACATATAAAATCCCACAACACTGGATCTGTTGCTTGTATTTGCTGCTCAATGTTTAATAAGTCATTTGACATTTTGCATTTGTCAGCCTCTGAATGGAGCCTAGTGTTTAGAGTAGAACCAACTCCAGGTATTTGGGCTTGTTGAAGTCTGATTTCAGATTTTTTAGAGAAAAAAGTGAATATGAAAGACAATCTAGTTCTCTCCCTCTCCTATATAGTATTGTGCCATGTTTTTTCACCCTACATGTGTATCCTCAATGGTGCTTAAGAAGCAGTGAAAGCTGACACAGCAACCACCTTGGACTTTGAACAACATTTGGAGGACTGTCTGATCTCACAATTGGGAGTAATGAAGTAATGTTACTCTTAAAGATATCATATGCACTGCTAAGAGTTGTAGCTTGATTTCTCTGTAGCTGCTGGACAATTGCTACTGTTGTCAATTTGAGTGCATGATCGACCAATGTTTGCTCAGTGTGTTCAACCTGTATTGTTGATAGTGAACCTTGTATGGTGTCTATCAAGCATTTGAAATCATCATCGGTGCTTATGGGGTTTTCAATTGCTTCTCGAGCTACTGCTAAGCTGTGTCGATAACATTCCATGCATACTTTGTCATTACTTGTGATGGTAACATCATGGTCTGTATGTTCTCGTAGATGTTTCGTATATAATTCTGGTTTAGCACAGGATCTAAAATTTTGGTAGTTTTTTTTCCATAAATAGCAATAGAACATACACCACATTTCCATTAGTAACTAGCAGGACTGATTTGTTTATGAAGGTTTCTGTAATGATTATCACAAAGGTTTGTTTCGGAGTTTTCAAGATTGTCTAAAGAACACTGTAAGTAGTTAGCAATTTCTCCTTTGGTAGCTAACGTAGTACACCTGCTTGCCAGCCCAAAACACTCAGATACTTCACAGGGTTTAGCAATGGGAGCCACTCTTGACCATCTTGGTTTATAGTTAGTGGGATGTTTTTCACCATTTCTCAAGCTGTCTCGGCAGTTTCGACAAATGCATGAATCTTGAAGAATATTTAACCCAGGCTCAATAGATTGCAAAAAATGTAATAAATTTCCACCTCTCCATTTCATTGGATGAGTGTATGTGCTTGCCTTTTCCTTACAGAGTATACAACTTGTGCAAGGCCTGTTCTTGTGAACTTCGGAGAATACTTGCTGGAGAGGACTTTTTCCCAAGCTGCTGTTTAAATACTGCCATTGTACATGTATCTGTTATTATAGTTTATTATTTTTACTAAGTGAGTGACCTTTATTTTATCTTTCATGCAGGCTTACCTGTGTCAGGAGAACAATCCACGGGTGACGGGTGGCGTATAGACTGGTGGTGCTGGAAAGTATTGCCACGACTTTAAGGGTCCTTCGGCAGGTGTCGGTCGTTATGGCAGTATAGATGACATCAGTGCACACCACCAGTAGAGTTAGCGAATACATAGACAGAGTGCAGTGTCATAAGTAGCCTAAAATTAATTTAAATGCTGCTATATTGAAATATAACTAATATGTACATGTACAAGGAAGCAAATCCACCATACTAAACAGATATTTATTGCACAATCTCAATGTTTTTTTTTTAAACAAGTTCAACAAGATTTGTACAATCTCAATTACAACAGAAATGGAGTTACATAGCAATTAATTATTAACAGTTGAAATAAAGGTAGGGTGTTCATAAATATTTCTTAAGTTGTAAATCCTTTACTCGATGATGGTCCTACAATCATAATATATACAGGTATCTTAAAGATGCAATTGGAATATATACAGTATTGATTCAATGTAATAGCTAAATAACCTGATTGATTGTGACTTTTAGTCCTTACACCATGTCCAATGAAATCATTTTGGGGATCTTGGAATATTTTTGGATCTATTTCACTCGCAGGTAATTCTTGCTCATTAAATATCCAGTTAGCAGGTATTTCGGAGTAACATCTAAATGAAATGGGTCTACCAACAACTTCAAATTGCTCAGGAGGAAACACTCTCTGTTTAGATGCCACTGATAGCAAAAATAGATATAGAAAGTAAGATATATATGTTTATACTCAAATATAACTTCATGTTTGCTAAGAACTAAATAACATTGATGCATGTATGAGTATTTTTCATTGAGATGGGGCATTAATTAGTTTCAGTTGAAGTAGATGTCTACATTGTACAAAAAAGATATTAAACATATGAAGTTGCATAGAAATGTCGAAAGATAACTATCATTTACAAGTATTCAATCAATCATTTCAAATTTGCACATTGGTACCAAAGTTCTAGAAGAAAATACTCTTCACAAAGAAGAAAGGGTGGTAAATGGGAACATCGCTACAAAGGACCATACACTGTACATGAGTCTCTTGGAAAAGGATTTTACACTTTGATGAGTATGAGTGGCAATGTTTTTAAAAATACACATTATTAGTCGTCTCAAGGTACACGGGTAACTAGAATTTTCGATTTTTACGTGTATGTATTATATAGATTTATGAAGAATGCCAAGAGTATGAGGTTACCACTTCATCAAATGTTATATCATCACATGGTGAGTTATTGTCTCTGAGTCTTCAACGTTTGGGAGTCAAGAAGTTTTGCAATTATGAAAGAACAGCATTTTAGTAGTAGTCTCTTTAGGTTGTGGAGAATAGCTAAACAATTTGAATTTCGTGAAGATCCTGAGGTTGACGTATGTAATTTAATGCTAATTTTAATTTACACTAAATTTCATCCGCTGAATGAAAAGAGAACTTTTTGTTTATTGGTACATAGTCAGCTATGTATAAGCCAAGCACTTCTAAAATGTAGCTTTTCAAAAATTGCTATCACTACTTTATAAGTTACACAATTTACCAGCTGAATTTTTTAAATGAAAAATATCTAGCGTACCTAACCACTTATAACTTAATTTACCATTCTTTAGTCCAGCATAACATATTCAATCCATTAACAGCAAACTAACAAATGTAATATTTTTTCTGATTGTGTCATGCAAACACTTATATTTGTTTTGTTTCTTTTGATAGACTTTAATGTATTATCGTATTTTTGATGCTTAGTCATTTTTTAATAACATTTATAGAAAAACATAAGTTATATATGTAGCTAAACTGAAAATACCTGTTCAATAGATGCCACACTTAAATCAATTTTGACATACAGAAAGCAATTTTTGGCAGTTCTTATACTAATTATTTTGTTAGCTACCACTTGGTATGACTACTGTTACAAGTATTTATGTTTAAAAGTAATATAATTTGGCACATAAAGATATTACTAGTATTATCATACAATATTTACCTTGCTTTTGAAATATTTTTCTTAATTTCAATTCATCTGGAATACAATTAGTACAAAATGCTTACATTTTCTCTGAACAGCCTGACTGTAGTTTGTTGAAATTGTGTATGTGATGTTCCACTAATAACGATTCAATAACTATTTCTAAGTTCTCTAACTTCTTTTTTTTTCTTTTCGAATTCTGCTTTAGTATTATTTAATTCTGTTGTATTATTTTCCAATTCAGTACTTAAAGTAGCTATAGTAGTAGTTTTTATCTATTTTTCTTAAGTTTAAACTGCATTGTTTCTTTAAGCTTTAATCATAATTCCTAGTGTCGTTTATTTTTTATTTACAGCATGTTTACTATAGTGACCAGTTGGATTTATAATTTTAGATATTGCTGGAGGTGTTGTTGCTGCAAATGTTGATGCTGTAGATGTTGTTGCAGTATTATATGTAGAGTGGATAGGAGAATATGATGTTGATTATTTTTATTTTATTGGTATTTTAAATTTCTGCATATATATATAATGTGTTTAATTAGAGTAATGATTGCTAGATTGAGTATTTTGTTACATTTCATTATCAAGTTAAAACACAAGTATTTATGTTTAAAAGTAATATAATTTGGCACATAGATATATTACTAGTATTATCATACAATATTTACCTATCTTTTGAAATATTTCGTTTGATCTCCATTTATCTGGAATACAATTAGTACAAAATGCTTACATTTTCTCTGCACAGCCTGACTGTAGTTTGTTGAAATTGTGTATGTGATGTTCCACTAATAATGATTCAATAACTATTTCTAAGTTCTCTAACTTCTTTTTTTTTCTTTTCTAATTCTGCTTTAGTATTATTTAATTCTGTTGTATTATTTTCCAATTCAGTACTTAAAGTAGCTATAGTAGTATTTTTTATCTATTTTTCTTAAGTTTAAACTGCATTGTGTTTCTTTAAGCTTTAATCATAATTCCTAGTGTCGTTTATTTTTTATTTACCGCATGTTTACTATAGTGACCAGTTGGATTTATAATTTTAGATATTGCTGGAGGTGTTGTTGCTGCAGATGTTGATGCTGTAGATGTTGTTGCAGTATTATATGTAGAGTGGATAGGAGAATATGATGTTGATTATTTTTATTTTATTGGTATTTTAAATTTCTGCCTATATATATATAATGTGTTTAATTAGAGTAAATGATTGCTAGATTGAGTATTTTGTTACACTTCATTATCAAGTTAAAACACAAGTATTTATGTTTAAAAGTTATATAATTTGGCACATACAGATATTACTAGTATTATCAAACAATATTTACCTCGCTTTTGAAAAATTTTTCTTAATTTCATTTCATCTGGAATACAATTAGTACAAAATGCTTACATTTTCTCTGCACAGCCTGACTGTAGTTTGTTGAAATTGTGTATGTGATGTTCCACTAACAATGATTCAATAACTATTTCTAAGTTCTCTAACTCCTTTTTTTTTCTTGTCAAAAATTGCTATCACTACTTTATAAGTTACACAATTTACCAGCTGAATTTTTTAAATGAAAAATATCTAGCTACCTAACCACTTATAACTTAATTTACCATTCTTTAGTCCAGCATAACATATTCAATCCATTAACAGCAAACTAACAAATGTAATATTTTTTCTGATTGTGTCATGCAAACACTTATATTTGTTTTGTTTCTTTTGATAGACTTTAATGTATTATCGTATTTTTGATGCTTAGTAATTTTTTAATAACATTTATAGAAAAACATAAGTTATATATGTAGCTAAACTGAAAATACCTGTTCAATAGATGCCACACTTAAATCAATTTTGACATATAGAAAGCAATTTTTGGCAGTTCTTATACTAATTATTTTGTTAGCTACCACTTGGTATGACTACCGTTATGATACTTTGATTTAATTCTTTACAACTTGTTGGCCAAGGGTTTCTATAGTATAACAATTTCAATTTTGTAGTGTCTCATCTCTATGGAAACAATGAGTATCCTCTCAGCAAAGATGTGGATGTTGTTTTGTGGCAAGATAGCAGGGCTTTATACAGTCAATCAGCACTGCCAGAGGTAGATGATTTGTAATTGTGAATTTGGAATTACATGAAGAATTTAATCAATACAGGAAGCATTCAATTGAAAAGGGGTTAACCGATTAACCCTCGATTGACGCGTACACGTGGCTCAATTGAAAATTTTTTGTACAGTATCGAAATGAGCGCCTACTAATGGACACTAAAGTCGTCAAGGCCATATACACTGCTTGTGATCCAACTACGTTTTCCAGTATGATGCAAGGAAGAAAAATGGGACCAGAGAATCCATTGCCTGTCCCATAGCAATTAAGATTTATAACGAGAAGATGGGAGGAGTTGATAGAGGGGATCAGCTGAGGGGCTACTATCATGTGAGGATGAAATGTCGGAAAATATATATAACTTTCCATTTGATGTGGCAATCACAAATGCTTTCATTGTCTACCACTATGGTCATCCCAGTTGAAACTAAAAATGAAGGATTTTAGATGTCAACTGGCAAATGAACTTATTAGTGACTACTGTTCACAGGCAACAGGGGATATGGATAACAGAAGAAGCTATCGATGGCTCATTTCCCCTACATGAATGAACAGAGGAAGAGGGGAAGATGCTTGTTGTGCAAAGAGAAAAGGAAAAGAACTGACACCACATGGGCATGCAGAGAGTGTGGTGTATGGTTATGCCACCAGGGCATGCTGATGACTGTTTTGCTAGAAGGCATTCCAGAATGTAACATTTACCTCAGCCATTTATTTACCTTGCTTGAAACTTCACTTTATCTGTGTATTGTATCTTTTTTATACCCTTACCTAGTATGCTTGTATAGCTGCAACTATACATTTCAAATAAACCACACCCTAATAACCTCACAATGATAAACAAAGTTTACCTACATAGGGCGATAATATGGAGCTCTAAATCTTATAACTAAATGGAGTTACATAGCAATTAATTATTAACAGTAGAAATAAAGATAGGGTGTTCATAAATATTTCATAAGTTGTAAATCCTTTACTCTATGATGGTCCTACAATCAAGGTATCTTAAAGATGCAAGTGGAATATATACAGTATTGATTCAATGTAATAGCTAAATAACCTGATTGATTGTGACTTTTAGTCCTAACACCATGTCCAATGAAATCATTTTGGGGATCATGGAATATTTTTGGATCTATTTCACTCGCAGGTAATTCTTGCTCATTAAATATCCAGTTAGCAGGTATTTTGGAGTAACGTCTAAATGAAATGGGTCTACCAACACCTGCAAATTGCTCAGGAGTAAACACTCTCTGTATAGATGCCACTGATAGCAAAAATAGATATAGAAAGTAAGATATATATGTTTATACTCAAATATAACTTCATGTTTGCTAAGAACTAAATAACATTGATGCATGTATGAGTATTTTTCATTGAGATGGGGCATTAGTTAGTTTCAGTTGAAGTAGATGTCTACATTGTACAAAAAAGATATTAAACATATGAAGTTGCATAGAAATGTTGAAAGATAACTATCATTTACAAGTATTCAATCAATCATTTCAAATTTGTGACCGATTTGTGAAAACCTGGCTAAACGCGACATCTAAAGTTTTCTAATTTATTCTACCAGTAGGCTGCACGGGGCCTGGGATTCCTTTCTCCTAATTTGGAAGCTGTAGCACAAGCCGTCTTCGCCCTACGCACTACAACACTTCAGTATTTTTGCTAAACTTATTATTGCTGATTTCGAAAAAACGCCGGGTAAAGGCGTTGCTAAGGTCAGGGGGCGTGGCTTGTGTCCTATACTATTACTGCGTGTCTCCGGGACACTACGGAATTAACCGGTTACAGGCGGATTGAAAGAAGTCTATAAGGCTTAATGCAGGGCTCCTTAAGAAACTACTAGAAAATGCTCGTGTAGCATTGGCTGGGCGAGCGAGCGAAGTTCTGGGGAAATGTTGACACTTTCAATTGCATTGGGGTCGTTTGATTTGAATTTGCATTGATTTTCTTCCTGCAGGTAGCCATATGTGGTTACATCGACACAGTTTATGTGGGTGTTCTTGGTGCCACAGACTATTGGGTGCGATTTGAGTGGCAGCATCGCGGAAGTCCGCACGAGCATGGTGTTGCGTGGCTTCCTGATGCACCCAATGTCAAGGACCTCACCTTCGAGTAACGACCACGTATGAGCGAGCGTTTAAACGACCACGTATTCAGGATTTCCATAGACTACAACTTAGAGTTGCTCGCTCGCTTCGCTGGCTCGCCAATGATGACGAGAATTGCGTGAGTACGTGAATTATGTAGAATAGCAAGTGAATTAGTTAGCTACAGTTTTTTCTCGGCTGTTAGTGAAAAGCCCGCCAATAATTTGTTAGCAGCTCTCCGTACACGAGTCCAACCGGCTAGTCTTTCTAACCTCCTAGTGTGAGTTCTAGAGCACGCCAGAGCTTACAACTGCGTCATAAGCTAGAGCTAACTGGTGTCTATCCATTTCTGCCATAAAAATTTTTTGGAAAAAAATCGACCCATAAGGCTTTACCCGGGGATACTGAAAAAAATTGTTTGCCGCGTTTAGGCTGATTTTCCCAAATCCGGTCACATTTGCACATTGGTACCAAAGTTCTAGTAGAAAATACTCTTCACAAAGAATTAAAGGGTGGTAAATGGGAGCATCGCTACAAAGGACCATATACTGTACATGAATCTCTTGGAAAAGGATTTTACACTTTGATGAGTATGAGTGGCAATGTTTTGAAAAATACACATTATTAGTCGTCTCAAGGTACATGGGTACCTAAAATTTTCTAATTTTACGTGTATGTATTATATAGATTTATGAAGAATGCCAAGAGTATGAGGTTACCACTTCATCAAATGTTATATCATCAGATGGTGAGTTATTGTCTCTGAGTCTTCAACGTTTGGGAGTCAAGAAGTTTTGCAATTATGAAAGAACAGCATTTTAGTAGTAGTCTCTTGCGGTTGTGGAGAATAGCTAAACAATTTGAATTTCATGAAGATCCTGAGGTTGACGTATGTAATTTAATGCTAATTATACTTTACACTAAATATTCATCCGTTGATTGAAAAGAGAACTTTTTGTTTATTGGTACATAGTCAGCTATGTATAGGCCAAGCACTTCTAAAATGTAGCTTTGTAAAAATTGCTGAATTTTTTAAATGAAAAATATCTAGCTACCTAACCACTTATAACTTAATTTACCATTCTTTCGTCCAGCATAACATATTCAATCCATTAAGGGCAAACTAACAAATGTAACGTTTTTTCTGATTGTGTACAGGGGCTTCTCCACTACAACACTACCTGCCGAAGGGGCCGCCCACTAGTTTTAGAGCGAATCTGGAGGAAATATCGGGGCCTGGTTATAAAACTTTGTAGCACTTTTTAGGAGCGGTGCGGTATGTTGGAGCTCCCAATTTGGTGCACTACTAGCGGAGAGGATACTCTCTGCATGATAACGAGTTCTTATCCATTTCAATATTGCTTTATGATATATTCGCAATTTTTTCTATTTATAAGATATTAAAAAATTCTCGTTACGGTGCAGTTCATTTTTTTTGGTTTACCCAGTGTAAAATTTTTGTGTCGTTCTCATTATTAGATTACAAGAAAAACTCATACAAAATTTGGAACTGTAATTCCACTCGCAATTCTTAAGAAATAGCCCCACCCCCATATCTCATACTACAATACGAGATCAATTATTTTTTCAATTAGTTTTTATTACTTCTAAAAGAGCACACCTATCGAGTAAACAAACATCAATACAACAATAACAAGAGAGTCAGAAGAGAGAGCAGTTTATTGGAGATCGCCAGAGGTGAAGGTATTAGATCTGCCGCAGCTTGGGAAGTCTTCGCTCCGGCGAAATCGAGCCAGGTGGTTTCATCCGCTTGAGTTCAGGTGCCAGAGTTCGGAGAACGGCTACTGGAGGAGAGGTAGACCTGGTGCACCTTGCTGCGTGAGCTCAGACGACGTATGGAGAGTTGCTGTAAACGAATAAGCGTATAGTGCTCGTCACGGCCTCTAATGCCCATATGCACACATAAAAGGAACAAAATAGTGTTTCTGGACCACTACAACCCAATGCACCATTCTCCCAAAGTTGTTGTATTTCATCATCTCCTAGAGATTCGGAAGCTTTAGATCTACTACCTTTACCCTCTTTCTTTAGCATTTTTCTGCAGGCTACTAATTTCTAACGGGAACTGGCAAATTCTGCATCTCTGATGATGCTATAGGTCTTATGTTTTTCTTTCAAATGCCTGTCAAGACTTCTCTGGAAACAAATTAGGGTATCATGCTCATAAAAATTTCCATCAGTACGTCTGATTTTGCAATAAAAATGGCCTAATAATCTGGCCAGCTCCACAGGTGGAATGTCTTCTATTAGTCTTTCTTCCTTAATCGAGTTGCACCATTTATGCCATGTTTTCATGTCTGATGCTGTCTTCCGTTTTGTGTTTATGTTTTTTTTGCATTTCTACAAAATCTTCAAGCTCTTTGTCGTCTACACTTTCTTCGCACGCTCGCTCTTTTCTTCCCTTTTCGGTCATTTCCTGATTTTCTCCTTCAGCAGGACACGCTGAAAATAGCCAATCAGTGATGTCTTCAGAAAACAAAGAAAGTAAAGCTTGAGTTTCTTCTTCAGGGAGATCTGGAACACTAGAGGAACCAGAAGCCATCTCACTAGAAATTTGTTACCAAGGTATTCGCGCGTGAGCAGTACCTAATAAATTTATTATCCATGGGATACTCGAGAATATCACTGTATCAAATGAATAATATATATACATATACGACCAAAATTTGTGACAGTTAGTTATGACATCCCACATCTTAGTTACAAATACATATGTCAGTTTTAACTGCCAAGTAACACTTAACTTGTTGGCTGTTAATATTGAGAAAGAACTGTATTATAATTATTTCACCTGAAAATGATGCTATCACAAATGAATGTTCAAGAAACTATTCATGACTCAATGTTATATATTTATATATATGTGACCGGTTTGGGAAAATCGGCCTAAACGCGGCATTTAAAGTTTTCTAATTTAATTTATTCTACCGGTATGCTGCACGGGGCCTTGGGATGCCGTCCTCCTAATTTGGAAGCTGTAGCACAAGCTGTCTTCCCCTTACGCACTACAACACTTCAGTATTTTTGCTAAACTTATTATTGCTGATTTCGAAAAAACGCCGGGTAAAAGATTGCTAAGGTCAGGGGGCGTGCCTTGTGTCCGTATACCATTACTGCGTGTCTCCGGGACACTACTGAATAAACCAGTTACAGGCGGATTGAAAGAAGTCTAAAAGGCTTAATGCAGGGCTCCTTAAGAAACTATGATGGCGAGAATTGCGTGAGTACATGAATTATGTAGAATAGTAAGTGAATTAGTTAGCTACAGTTTTTTCCCCGCTGTTAGTGAAAAGCCCGCCAATAATTTCTTAGCAACTCTCCGTAAATGAGTCCAACCGGCTAGTGTTTCTAGCCTCCTAGTGTGAGTTCTAGAGCACGCCAGAGCTTACAACTGCATCATAAGCTAGAGCTAACTGGTGTCTATCCATTTGTGCCATAAATAAAAATTTCGAAAAAAATCGACCCATAAGGCTTTACCCGGTGATACTGAAAAAAATTGTTTGCCGCGTTTAGGCTGATTTTCCCAAAACCGGTCACATATATCTAGCAATAATGGTAGTACGGGGAAATTACCACTACAATTATATTTTACACTGTTTAATTAGAGTAAATGATTGCTAGATTGAGTATTTTGTTACACTTCATTATCAAGTATCAAGTTAAAACACAAGTATTTATGTTTAAACGTAATATAATTTGGCACATACAGATATTACTAGTATTATCATACAATATTTACCTTGCTTTTTATATTTTTTTCTTAATTTCTCTCTATCTGGAATACAATTAGTACAAAATGCTTACATTTTCTCTGCATAGCCTGACTGTAGTTTGTTGAAATTGTGTATGTGATGTTCCACTAATAATGATTCAATAACTATTTCTAAATTCTCTAACTTCTTTTTTTTTCTTTTCTAATTCTGCTTTAGTATTATTTAATTCTGTTGTATTATTTTCCAATTCAGTACTTAAAGTAGCTATAGTAGTATTTTTTATCTAAGTTTAAACTGCATTGTGTTTCTTTAAGCTTTAATCATAATTCCTTGTGTCGTTTATTTTTTATTTACCGCATGTTTACTATAGTGACCAGTTGGATTTATAATTTTAGATATTGCTGGAGGTGTTGTTGCTGCAAATGTTGATGCTGTAGATGTTGTTGCAGTATTATAATATGTAGAGTGGATGGGAGAATATGATGTTGATTATTTTTATTTTATTGGTATTTTAAATTTCTGCATATATATATAATGTGTTTAATTAGAGTAAATGATTGCTAGATTGAGTATTTTGTTACATTTCATTATCAAGTTAAAACACAAGTATTTATGTTTAAAAGTAATATAATTTGGCACATAGATATATTACCAGTATTATCATACAATATTTACCTATCTTTTGAAATAATTCGTTTGATCTCCATTTATCTGGAATACAATTAGTACAAAATGCTTACATTTTCTCTGCACAGCCTGACTGTAGTTTGTTGAAATTGTGTATGTGATGTTCCACTAATAATGATTCAATAACTATTTCTAAGTTCTCTAACTTCTTTTTTTTTCTTTTCTAATTCTGCTTTAGTATTATTTAATTCTGTTGTATTATTTTCCAATTCAGTACTTAAAGTAGCTATAGTAGTATTTTTTATCTATTTTTCTTAAGTTTAAACTGCATTGTGTTTCTTTAAGCTTTAATCATAATTCCTAGTGTCGTTTATTTTTTATTTACCGCATGTTTACTATAGTGACCAGTTGGATTTATAATTTTAGATATTGCTGGAGGTGTTGTTGCTGCAGATGTTGATGCTGTAGATGTTGTTGCAGTATTATATGTAGAGTGGATAGGAGAATATGATGTTGATTATTTTTATTTTATTGGTATTTTAAATTTCTGCCTATATATATATATTGTTTAATTAGAGTAAATGATTGCTAGATTGAGTATTTTGTTACACTTCATTATCAAGTATCAAGTTAAAACACAAATATTTAAGTTTAAAAGTAATATAATTTGGCACATACAGATATTACTAGTATTATCATACAATATTTACCTCGCTCGTGAAAATTTTTTCTTAATTTCATTTTATCTGGAATACAATTAGTACAAAATGCTTACATTTTCTCTGAACAGCCTGACTGTAGTTTGTTGAAATTGTGTATGTGGATGTTCCACTAATAATGATTCAATAACTATTTCTAAGTTCTTTAACTTCTTTTTTTTTCTTTTCTAATTCTGCTTTAGTATTATTTAATTCTGTTGTAGTATTTTCCAATTCAGTACTTAAAGTAGCTATAGTAGTATTTTTTATCTATTTTTCTTAAGTTTAAACTGCATTGTTTCTTTAAGCTTTAATCATAATTCCTTGTGTCGTTTATTTTTTATTTACCGCATGTTTACTTTAGTGACCAGTTGGATTTATAATTTTAGATATTGCTGGAGGTGTTGTTGCTGCAGATGTTGATGCTGTAGATGTTGTTGCAGTATTATAATATGTAGAGTGGATAGGAGAATATGATGTTGATTATTTTTATTTTATTGGTATTTTAAATTTCTGCCTATATATATATAATGTGTTTAATTAGAGTAAATGATTACTAGATTGAGTATTTTGTTACACTTCATTATCAAGTTAAAACACAAGAATTTATGTTTAAAAGTAATATAATTTGGCACATAAAGATATTACTAGTATTATCATACAATATTTACCTTGCTTTTGAAATTTTTTTCTTAATTTTATTTCATCTGGAATACAATTAGTACAAAATGCTTACATTTTCTCTGCACAGCCTGACTGTAGTATGTTGAAATTGTGTATGTGATGTTCCACTAATAATTATTCAATAACTATTTCTAAGTTCTCTAACTTCTTTTTTTTTCTTTTCTAATTCTGCTTTAGTATTATTTAATTCTGTTGTATTATTTTCCAATTCAGTACTTAAAGTAGCTATAGTAGTATTTTTTATCTATTTTTCTTAAGTTTAAACTGCATTGTTTCTTTAAGCTTTAATCATAATTCCTAGCGTCGTTTATTTTTTATTTACCGCATGTTTACTATAGGGACCAGTTGGATTTATAATTTTAGATATTGCTGGAGGTGTTGTTGCTGCAGATGTTGATGCTGTAGATGTTGTTGCAGTATTATGTGGATAGGAGAATATGATGCTGATTATTTTTTTTTACTTTTTTTTTTTTTTTAAACTATTTTCAACTTTTTGATATACATTATCTGGTCAGAGAGTGGAGTACGAAGTGTTGAAATGTTTATATAATGTGCTTGTCTGGGATCACCCAGACTTAGAAGATATAACATTTTAAGAACACAATCTCATGATTGTCAGCACCTCATCAACACCTAGTTAAACACTTCACCCTTTTCTCATACTACACACAAGTCGTCGGACTTAATGATATTCATGATATGTAAACCCACGGATTTGGACAAATTTGCTATTATCCGACAGGCCGTTGTTCCACCCCAAGGCAAACACTTGGTTAACGACCACATGAAAGGAAGTTCGTCCATACCCTCACTCATTGAAGCTCTTCGAGACATGTACGGGAGATCCCAGATAGTCATTCCGATACTCGTCCAGAAAATCACAGAACCACTGAAGATAGACTCCTCCATACCGGCACTCCAGAAGTTTAAGGAGCGGGTGCTGGATAACTACCGTTCCTTGGACAGTCATCTGGGGAACAACTTAGCCAAGTTCATGCCTCACCTACTACGTCCATACTTCGTTGGGGAACTTAGAAAAGAATGGGATCGTCTACTCTGCGACAAACTCCTCGAACCAACCATAGCAGACTTGAATGAGTTCATTAACAAGCTTCTTCGGTGGGCTGGTACGCAACATGCCACCAATGCCCCTCCTACCTCATCTCCGTCTTCGCCGACCGTCCAACCTACGTCTTCTACATCACCATTTTCGCCATCTTCGCCTCGCATGAGAACCACTCCTAAGTGTGCATTGTGCTCAGAATCACACTGGCTAGGTCGTTGCTCGACTTTCATGGCAATGAGTGTCGAGGACCGCAACAAAGTGGTGAGAGAAAAACGCCTCTGTCTCAACTGTTTCACCAACGGTGACACTGTCAAGGGTTGCACCAACAAGCACTCCTGCAGGCACTGCAACCAACGTCATCACTCGTACCTACACAGAGACCAGAGATCAAGTACCTCGACAACACAAGCCACCAACCCTTCAACACCTGATAAGGCCATGACAGTGCTGTCCAAGCCCGATTCTCCACCTACACCCAACACACAGCCAGAGAACAAGGGGAATTTCGTATGTACAGTCGTCGCCTCTCTCCAGCATGAAGGCCTCAAAGTTAAAGCCAGAGCACTACTCGACCATGGTAGTGGGGCCACTTTCATGTCGGAGGAGCTGGCATCTACTCTCAAATTAAAGAGACATCCTCAGGACAGGCTGTTTGAAGGCTTCAGCCAGGGCACTGTTCGCTCTCGCTTCCATGTCGTTGCATCTCTACACTCCAACACCTCAGACTTTGTTTCACCTCCTATAGAATTTTCTGTCATATCTCATAGACTTAGAACTACCCCACCAGCCGACAGGGACCTGGTGGCGGAATACACTGCGGAAAATGGACTTACACTATCAGACCCAGAAATGGGAGGCGCTGTGGATATTCTCTTAGGACATGAGTACACCTGGGACTTCTGCGGCAAAGTACAACGCATCAACAGGCACAGATACATCGAGACCAACTTTGGGGTTGGTGTGATTGGTCCTGTCCAAGGGCATGTAAAAGTTCTGACTGTGACCTCCACCGCTACACCCTTGGCCCAGGACTTGAGCCGACTCTGGGAACTGGATCAGGTCCCAGAGTCCTTTTGTCTCAGCCGGGTGGACCAGAGTGTGGTCAATCACTTTCACGCCAACGTCCAATCCATCAACGGCAGGATCTCCATAGCACTACCCATCAAAGACAATGCTCCACCACTAGGAGACTCGCGCAAACAAGCACTCAGTCGACTTCACTGTAACGAACGTTCACTTACCACGAAGAAGAAACTAGAAGCCTTCAACGTAGTCTTACGGGAATACCTTACCTTGGGCCACGCCCACATCATCCCTCAGCAAGAACTCCTCCTTGGAGCTCCGTGTTATTACATGCCAGTGCATGGAGTCTTCAAAGACACCTCCACGACGACCAAGATTCGACCAGTATTCGATGCGACCGCCAAGACTACTAGCGGCTACACTCTCAATGATACACTTCACGTAGGACCAAACTTGTACCCACCACTGGCTGACATCTTGATCAAGTTCAGGAAACATACAGTCGGGATCTCTGCGGGCATCAGCAAGATGTTCCGGGAGATCCTACTGAACAAGGAATACAGGAATCTTCACCGTTTTCTACTTCGCCAACCATCAGGACAGATCTTGGATTGTCGCATGGAACGTGTAACTTTTGGAGTGGCCTCCTCGCCGTTCCTTGCCACTCAGACACTACGTTACCTCGCCCAACTACGTCGCGACACTCATCCAAAGGCAGCAGCAGCAATTGATCACGACTTCTACGTAGACGATTATGTTTCTGGTGCAGACTCTGTTCAGGAAGCCACCCAACTGCGTCTAGAGCTGTGTGATCTTCTCTCCAAGGCTGGGATGACCCTCAGGAAATGGAGGTCCAATTCCTCGGACTTCCTGGACCGGACACCAGCAGAACTCAGGGAAGAGAACACCTTCTCGCTCAGTTTGTCAAACAGCCCAACACCCAAGGCTCTAGGCGTCCATTGGGACGTGTCGACAGACACACTCAGCATTTCCACTCCTACAATCACTGTCAACGCGGATTCAACAGTCACCAAACGTACGATCTTATCTGGTACAGCTGGCGTATTCGATGTGCTGGGACTCTTCTCCCCAGCAATCGTGCCAGCTCGTATACTTCTCCAAGATCTGTGGAAACTGAACATTACTTGGGATAAGCCCGTCCCACAACACGTTCGAGCCAAATGGGTATCATGGCTTCAAGAACTCTCCAGCATCACTTCACATCGAATTCCAAGACATATGACAAAAACCATCTTCACATCATTGCACGGATTCTCTGACGCCTCCTCTGTGGCGTATGGAGCTGTTGTGTATATCCGGACAGTTCAGGATAACAACTTAATCCACACAGCACTTGTTGTGGCCAAGGCTCGCGTCCTTCCGGTCAAACATACTACTATACCGAAGGCCGAGCTGCTTGGTGCTCAGCTACTTGCCAAGTTACTGACTCACACAGGTAAACTCCTGAATGTCCCATCTCAAGATCTTCACGCCTGGACCAACAGTGCCATAGTCCTCTACTGGTCTTCAAAAGAACTATCACAACTAGCCAAAGATCGCTTCGTCGCCAACAGGATTCAAGTGATACAAGACCTTCTTCCCTCCACCAAGTGGAGACATGTACCAACAACAGACAACCCGGCTGACTTAGCGAGCAGGGGAGTCAAGGCTTCGGACTTGATTACCTCCACTCTGTGGTGGTCAGGTCCACCCTGGCTCTCCCAACCGTCTATTCGATGGCCTCTCACGAAGCTTGCTCGTCCTAAAGAAGCCGCTGCAGTCCTCTCCATCTCCATCGCGGCCAACATGGATGCTAGTCAGGATCACTTCCTCAATCAACTTTGGAGTAGATTCTCCTCTTTCAATACACTTGCCAGAGTCGTGGCATGAATCAAAAGTTTCCTCCACAACTGCAAGCAGAAGAATTCAAGAAACTCATCAGACATCACCTCGGAAGAATTTCTACAAGCTAAGAACTCTCTACTTCGACTTTTGCAGCAACAATCCTACCCGGAAGTTTTTTCGGCTATCAAATCGGACAAACCTCTTCCAAAACATCATCTACTCTACAAGTTTATCATCACCTCGCAAGACAACATTCTGCGCATACACACAGCAGAGTGCGGGACACTTCAAACATCAACGTATCACACCTACTAATTCCACTTCATGCCAAATCGACTCTCACCAAGCTTCAACTCAAGACTCTTCACACTACACATTTTCACGCCGGAGTCTCAGCCATCCACTCTATAGTGGTCTCTACCTACTTTATTCCAAGCTTGCGCGCCCTGCTGAAACATATCAGTAGGTCTTGCGCAAGCTGCCAGCGTGCCTATGCACGTCCACTCACTCAACAAATGGGACTTCTCCCTCCTTTACGTACAACACCATCATCTCCCTTCACCAAGACTGGGATCGATTTTGCCGGACCTTTCTACCTCAGACAAGGCTACACTCGCAAACCAGTTACTGTAAAGTGTTACGTGGCAGTTTTCGTTTGTCTCTCCACAAAAGCAGTTTCATCTAGACCTATGCTCCTCACTCTCAACAGTTGACTTCAGGGCCACCCTCTCACGCTTCGTAGCCAGACGTGGTTGCCCCACGGATATCTTCTCCGACAACGGTTCGAACTTTGTGGGGGCCCGGGAGGATATCCGAGAGATGAGGAGACTTCTCGGATCCAAGGATATGAGACAACAGATACATCACTTCGCAAGCCAGAATGACATCTCGTGGCACCACATACCTCCCAGGGCTCCTCACTTCGGGGGACTCTGGGAGGCAGCAGTAAAGTCAATGAAACTGCTACTCAAGAAAAGCCTTCAACCACATCTACTGAGATACGACGAATTCTACACTGTATTAGTTGAGGCAGAGTCTATCCTCAACTCACGGCCAATTACTCAACTACATGAAGACGAGATACAACAAGGCTCCTACTTAACGGCTGGCCACTTCTTAATAGGCAGGCCACTTCGAGCTCCACCATCAGCTCCACCCTCTACAGGAAAAGTCACTTCACTTCGAAGATGGAGACTCGTAGAACGTCTTAAGGCAGACCTATGAAAACAGTGGCTCACCACATACCTTGCCACGCAAGCCCAATGTTCGAAATGGACTCGCCCAGGATTACAACTCAAGAAAGGAGATCTAGTCTTTGTCAAAGACGAAGTTCTCAGGACCAGAGCATGGCCCCTAGCAAGAATCGAAGAAACTTACCCTGGCTCGGATGGACAAGTCAGAGCTGTCTAACTGAAATGCAAAAACAAGACATATACTCGTGCATCGACACTACTGATACCTTTCTCGCCAAACGAGACGTCCTCCCAAGCCCGCCCCGGGAGTCTGTCTGGGATCACCCAGACATAGAAGATATAACATTTTAAGAACACAATCTCATGATTGTCAGCACCTCATCAACACCTAGTTAAACACTTCACCCTTTTCTCATGCTATACACAAGTCGTCGGACTTAATGATATTCATGATATGTAAACCCACACTCACCTTCACTTAGTTATTTCTTTATATACCGCATGTACTTTTGATAATTTGTTGTTCACCTCTGAGACCTCTAGCAAGTACCAACGTTAGAGAGTGCGCTCTTTACAGCTACTGAGCAAGACTGCAAGCTCACGCCAGCGGTTGCGCTCAGCCTTAGCCGCCACATCAAGTGAACGCCTGGTCCTTCGACTTTGTAAGTAAGGAGGTCATCTGGAACGTTGACCCTCATTTCCCATGCACAGTCTATCCACAGACGCACCAGAGGCTTCCTATACAGCCTCACACTATCACGCCTCATACAAGGCCTAGGGGGTCAAGTTCAGTGCTAATAATAATTCTTATACTTTGTCATTACATATTTATGTAGCTTTTTAATTTCATCTTCTGTTAAAATTAAGTTGTGTAGGTCTGGAGGGATTGTGTCTGCTGATGTGTAATAACAATGCTGTGTGCGAAGCTGACGGCTGGAAAATCATTGTTAATGTCTAAGACACAAACATTATTGGTATTTTAAATTTCTGCATACACTTAGTTATTAAATTTTGTAACTTACCTTGGCTTTGTGCTTGGTGTGGGTGATATCAAGGAGTCCACAATCGCTGCCCATATTCCTCCAAGTCAGCACCAGTCAAGAAACTCTGTCCTCTAGTTCATGGCGGCTTGGTAGGTGCAGCAATCCTTCTAACTGCAGACTCAAACCTACAAGGTCTAGATTGCTGTTGGCAGAAGGGTAGAGATTGTGAAACCAGTGCACTAAGACGTGCTTTACACAAAACTCTGGGCTTCTGTTACAAGGTTGCTCTGCACCACTTAGCAGGTCAATTAACAGCCCATGTGTGGGTTGCTGCGGTGCCTCTATAAGAGTTGGAGGTGGAATAGTATTCATAGTTGCTGATAAGCACTAATACCATTTTTGTCGCTAACTTCACTTGCCTCGTGCGGATATTATTCGTGAGTACATAGAAACGGTCACACGATAAACATGAATAATTAATGAGTGATGAGTGGCAAGAAATCCATAGAGTTGGTGTCGAAATGGTTAGTTCGTATTGTGCTCCCTTTTGTACTAATAGAACGACGACAAAAGCTACTAGAGAAAAGGGTATTCCTATAAAAGGTGAAAAACGAAGTCTTTGGCTCAATGCCATCAAACGTAAAAGTTTCTTACCTGGACCTAATACATATATATGCAGTGTCCACTATGTTGCAGGTAAGATATTAATTATTACTGTCATTTTATTACTGAACTTTTCTCTAGGCAAAAAGAGAAGTGATCCCCAATCCAACAGAGATATGAATCTTGAGAAAAGAAGACAACAAAAGGATAAAGAAGAAAGAAAATAGAAATGTGAAGGAGAGGGGAAAAGCGCTTCTAGAAAATGAACTAGAGCTTGAAGTCAGTGGAGAACCAGAAGTGGATTCAAGTCAGTATTCGTTGGAGAAGTGCAAGGCTCTAGAAATAGACAACGCTGAACGGGTTAGTGAATTGATGAAGTAGAAAGAACTTTGTTTAGTAGGCAGAGGTTTTCCATCTGAAGTGCTTCTCAAAGAAGATGGCAAACTAACATCCTTTTATACTGGCTAGCCTAACTATGGTGTGCTCAAAGCTGTTTTCATCTTAATTGAAAAGAAGATATTAGACACTTCAATAAAGCTTACCAAATTTCAATGTTTTGTGCTTGTTTTAATAAAGTTGAGACTAAATTTAGCTAACTATGATTTGGGATTTCTTTTTTGTATTCATGAATCGACAGTATCACGAATTATCATCAACTGAATTCAGATGTTGGATGTATCATTGTCACCACTTATAATATGGCCTGACAAAAGTGAAGTTCAAAAGACCATGCCGTGGTTTTTAGGCCTAATTATGATTTGTCAGTTACGTCAATTATAGATTGCTTTGAGTTATTTATAGAGAAGCCAGGGGACTTCTTGTGTTGTGCAGCAACTTGGTCAACTTACAAAAACTATAACACAGCCAAATATCTGATCAGTGTGACCCCCCAAGAAACTGTTAGTTTTGTATCAAAAGGATAATATGGTGGTCATGTCTCTGATAAATACATTACTGAAGACTGGATATTTGTGCAAGCTTCAGCCTCAAGATGTAGTCTTAGCAGATAGAGGTTTAAATGTTGAGGACAGTATAGCAGCTTCTTTGGCACAATAGGGACATTTTATCTCCAGAACTCCAGTGCCACAACATTTGCACTTAATCAAACCATTGGGAGTGGCACCAATATAGGAGTTGTTGGAATCCACAAAAAACCCACATTGTTTTATTTCAAATTCAGCATGTTGCCTGATTATTTTAGATTTGTATTCTTCTCGTGCATCACGCTCCTGCTGACACCATAAGCAGTTGCTCAAGATGAAAATTGGTAAGTTTCAGGATAGCAAATTTTTCTTACAAGAGACAGAGATGGTTAATGTGGATTTCTACGCATTACCTATTTTATCATATGAAAATATTGTTACAATATATACATTCATGAACTTCACAAACCTGAAAAATTTGAGAAGCAGTGATTCGGCCAGCTCTGTACTTAAACCACTGCTTGATATTAGCTTGGCGTCTCGTAAGATCCTCTAGCTGCTTTATCTGTGATTCTGAAACAGTGAAGAAATGCTGTATATCTTCAGTACTTGGTCTTTGCAATTTTTAAGTTTTCCCAAGTATTGGTGGATACATCTGGAGTATACTGTCTCCTGGAAATACTCTCTAATTCCTCTAAAGTAATATAAGAAAATTGTTTGCAAGCATTTGGTAAGGTTGGTGAAAGCCATTTGTTTGGCTTGGATGTACATGATACATCACGACTAATTCTAATGGCAGTTTCCAGCCAGGAGAATGGCAGCAACTTGTGAAGATGTTTCAGCTAAACCTGCCGTGCAAGTACAATGCCTACATTCGACAGTACCATTTGATCGTATGGCTACCCAAGGACGAAGTGGTAATTTGCTACTGCAATATGAGTGTCTTACTTCACCAACAAGAATGAAAATATCATTAAAACATTTCCACTCTGTTTCTTGTACCCATCCAACAATAAAATACTTGTGTGCTGTCAATCTCTTGTAATTCTTCAATTCTTCACAAGTGACTAAGCTTGTTGAATAAATCAAATAGTTGTACAAGTCAGGGTAACTGCAGACAGTAGTAACAAGTAAACACTCTTATGCTACTATTTAAAAAGAGCTATTTACCTAAAGTCTGGAAAAGGATCACTTTGGTTTAGATTTTACTCTCTAAGAGCATATAGGGATCCCCACTTTGGAATAAAGAAAGCTTATAATAGTCCGATAAAACACCCTCAAGACCCGTGGAAGCGGCAGAAGATGTAGAAGCCATAGAAGCCATAATACTTTTCGCCATGCAAATGTAACGCGCGAATGTAATGACGTCATGTGCAACCGCTCATTGGGTGATGATGTAAAATCATTAGGTGATTTAACCGAGATTGAGACATTGCGCTTCTGAATTACGACGTAACTCTAAGTAGGGCACTAAATGATATTTTAGAGGTTGCATTTGTAGCAGGAAAAATGAATAGCAGTTGGAACAAATTGGACACATTTGGAAGTAGCACTCCTTGAGCACCAGTTAAAGATAACAATAACGACTTAACTGTTTATTGATGGAGTTATTCTGGCTAAAGTTGACTGAAACAACTCTCACAGTGGTCAATTCTGAAACCATGTTTCTTTTTTTGGTCAAGTTATACTGGATATTCAGAGTGGCAATTCCACGATCGGGAATCTTGCAATTCCTGCCTTACAATTGCTCTGCAACATCTAATTACTGACGTTTGACATTAACTACATGTTGACCCTCTACAGTGAAAAAAATTAGGCTGTTTTAAAGTTTGACTGAGCTTGTCGGTATATATGTCGCCAGTTCTGTGCACATGCTTCCATGTTTCAACCATAAGTTATGTACCTAATCTCCCTGGCTTCAATCACCAGTTCTGTATACTCTTCTCACTGGCTTCAATCACCAGGACTGTACACTCTTCTCACTGGCTTCAGTCACCAGTTCTGTATACTCTTCTCACTGGCTTCGATCACCAGTTCTGTATACTCTTCTCACTGGCTTCAATTACCAGGACTGTATATTTTATTTCTTGGGTTCAGCAACCAGGGCTGTACCCATGGGCCTAGACTCAGTCACCAGGTCTGTACGTATTTCTTGGGTTCAGCAACCAGGGCTGTACCCATGGGCCTAGACTCAGTCACCAGGTCTGTACTCATACTCCGTGGCTTCAGTAAGTGTTTTGAAGATGTGAGGTACAAAAAAACAACAACATGAAAGCAAAACACATTACTCAAAATAGGGAAACACTTAGACTAGGCATGTATTAAAATAGGTTGGTAAGAATAATTACCCTAACATATCAATTAAGATAATAATGGCATCAATAAAGAAATAAAAAGTAATACTAAATGCATATGGCATAAAAGAAAAAAATTAGAATAAAAACAAAAACAAGAATACACTGAAAATAACTGAAAGTTGAAAGGAACAAAGTAAAAAAATAAATTCATAATAAGAAGATAAAGTGATGTATTTCAAAATGTCAGTCAAAGTTTGAAACTGTTGCATATAATTAGTGCCAGTTTATTTTTAATTTTTAATCTTGTCAGCCATGTGTGCCCTTTTTACAGGGCAATATTGAGCTACAAGATAAACATTGGTGTCACTTTTTTGTGTTCACTCAGTTCACTACACTGGAAATTCCAACTAGTTCATTTTACTGCAGCAGGAAATACTATATTTTTGCAGACTGAACCAATACAAATATTAATTTTTAACTTAAGATTTTGAGTAACTACAATCCAAGCAAGATTGAATAATCGTTAAAAACCCAAATAGCAACTGTGATGAGAGAGATGAAAAGCCAATTAAATGGAGTATTAAATTTTAATTTTATTTTACCTTGTGTTGGGTTTGATTGGTTGATGTATAACACCTTACTTGCTGCTAAAATCAATCCAAAAAGTTATTTTAAAACACCCATTTTAACAGTGTATATAATATTATAAAGTACCGGTCAAAAGTTTTAGGTCACCATAATAATAAATGTTATTTGCAAAACATTTGCATAAAACTTCAATATATCAAGTGTTAGAAACAAAGTAGAGCAATAATATATAAAAGGAAAGCATAATTAAATGAAAAATACAACATTATTATTCAATTCAGAATTTAGTATGTCCTCCTCAAGCTGCTATGACGGCAGAGCAACGTTGGGGCATTGAGTAAACTAGATTTTTTGTGACATCACTTTCCAGGTTTCCAGCAATTAAATATAGATTCCTTCAATTCTTCAAGATTTTAATAGGTTTATTCTCTAATCTCTTTTTTATTGCATCCCATAAGTGCTCCATTGGATTTAAATCAGGGCTCTGAGATGGCCAAGTGCTCAAATTAATATTTTTTCACTCAAACCATGCTTTTGTACTGCGAGCAGTGTGGCATGATGCCCCATCTTGCTGAAATATGAAATTATTGCCACACAGTTTGATCCCATCATTTTTAAGATCACGACAAATAAGTCGTACATATGCTTTTGCATCTAGACGACCAATAACAACTTTTAGTGAACCAGCACTTTAGCTGACATACAACCCCAGACTTGAATTTTCCCTCCACCATGCTTCACAGTAGGATTAATGCAGTCTTGGTTATATCTCTCACCTTTCCTTCTTCGTACCCAAACTCTCCCAGAAGGTATCAGCTCAAAAATAGACTCAACAGAAAATAGTACACAACCCCATTGTTGCTTAGTCCAGATTTTTCTCTCACGACACCACTTAAGCCTATTTTTTCTGTGAGTGGCAGTGAGAAGAGGCTTCTTTGCTGCAATACAACCTCTTAAACCAGACTTTTGAAGTCTGTCCTTGGTGAGATAGATGTACCTGTAGCATCCTCAAACCCTCTCTTCAAATTTCTTGACGTTGCTCTCCTATTGTTAAGTGACAGCCTAGTTAGTAAGTGGACGACCAGATCTTGGCCTATTCCTCACACATCCATTTTCTTTATGCTTCTTTAATATTTCTTGGACCCCACAAAGGCTTATTTTCAGCTTTTTAGCTATAGCCCGACCAGAATAGTTCTCCTTACTCAAGGTAACTACAGAAGCCCTTTTTTCAATTGATAGATTATTCTTTTTAGCCATCCAACTTAATTCAAATAAGTTACAGCACCTACCAGCTGCTTTACTATATCTAATTGGAGCTCACTGCACATATGTAAACTGCAAAGTAAATCACTGAGCATGCCTTAAAATTCATTAGCAACTGCAAAGATTGAGGCTTTTTCCTTAACAACTAGACATATTTGGGTGTCCATCATCTAAACATACCGTAAGGGTTTTATTAACTTAAACACCACACAATACTAGTCTTAACATCTTGATTCACTTAAATCAGCATCACAAAATTACATCGATACTAAAGCTGATTTTTGTCTGATTTTAATGGTGACCTAAAACTCTTGACCGGTATATTATATACATTATAAATATATTATATATATATATTAGTACAGTACTATAAAGATCTGATGGAGTCAAATATATAATAATATAAATATATATTTATTTCACCTTAGATATCTTCACAATGATATTGTTAGGTATGTGACCCTTGAGATATACCATGATATCTCATGGAGTTATCTGATGACGCAAGCTTCCAGAGTAGTTATAGCAACAGGGCCTGGCAGGGCATGTGGTGGTACAAGTGTTCTGTGTTCTTACAGCTACCTTTACTGTAGTGGAGCCTACCCTGCCAGGTTAGAGCAGCTGCTATAATATCAGCTGGGGTTGTGGGAGCCCCTAGTGTGTTTTCCCTAACTTTACACCCAAGTTACCAAAAAACTACTTCAGTGAAGACATCCAGGATGGAATAAACCACTTAGCTATTACACTCGTCAGAGTGACATGGCTAGATAATTCACCATATCACACTTTGACTCATGTAATAAGTATTATATATTAGTACATAAAGAACTGATGGAGTCAATAATAATGAAACCCTAAAACTCTGTGCAGTGGACACTAATAAGAGTACAGATACGACTAAAATTTGTGACAGTTAGTTATGACATCCCACATCTTAGTTACAAATACAGTATTTGTCAGTTTTAACTGCCAAGTACTTGTTGGCTGTTAAAACTGAGAAAGAACAGTATTATAATTATTTCACCTGAAAATGATGCGATCACAAATGAATGTTCAAGAAACTATTCATGACTCAATGTTATATACTTATAGCTGGACTAGTAAAGTAAAGCATAAATGAATATCTAGCAAAATAGAAGCATAGGGAAATTCCCACTACAAAACTATTTTACACTGTTTAATTAGAGTTAATGATTGCTAGATTGAGTATTTTGTTACACTTCATTATCAAGTTATACACATGTATTTATGGTTAAAAGTTAGGCACATAAAGATATTACTAGTATTATACAATTTACCTTGTTTTTGTTTTTGCTTTTTATTTTTTTTTCTTAATTTCTTATTATCTGGAACAAAATTAGTACAAAATGCTTACATTTCTCTGCAAAGCCAGACTGTAGTTTGTTGAAATTGATTTACACAGTGGCATAGATTACTAGAACATGAAAAATGATGTTTTAATACAATGTCTAGTTGCATGTATTGTAAGTGTAAACAAATGAAGGTGCTTGAGCACAAATGGCAGGGGCCTAAAACTATACTATTGTGATTTTGTCTTCTAACACTCCAGCCACTAAAAAAATCCCAGTTTTAAAGTACATAGTGTACAAGCAGAGGAAGTGTATCGCTGAAGTGGACGTTACCACTTATAAAGTGTGAGAATGCCAACTCAGATCGCCTGTCTATTTCGGCCAGAAGTATAGGGTAGTCGTACACAAATCCATTGTGTGCCAATAGAACTATTATGTAAATTATTTAGATGTAACTACCTATGGAGATAAATGTGTGATACATACATACCTAGATAGTAAGGGGTCTTAGTTTCTGTTGATACAAAATCAACAGTGCTTGTCAGCCACTCTAAAAATGTTGGCAGTACCATAGAAAGTGGCCTTTCTTCCCGAAGTGAGTTACTGGCAATGCCAGTATCTCTGGAAACTAATTATTTATCACAAATTACATTACTGACAGTTGTAAAATGTTTTACTTACCAGGTGCAGAAAGATTTCTGCTTGTCCTCACCAGTGATGAGAAAGTAGGAGAAGGAAGTTGAACTGGGGAGTCAAGTATCTTGGCCGCAATGTCTGTAATGTGATCTGAGTACGTACTCAGACCTGTCGCTTCACAGTCATAGAGTACAAGTAGTGACAGTTGGGTATTGCCACTCTCACTACTACATTCAAGGTTGTCAGTGGGGTCAACTTGGGAGTCTGGATGGTCGACTATAACAGGATCATCTGACAGATACTCACGAGTGTCGACTTCTCCCTTGCCATCTCCCATGTACTCCCCTACTGCACAGCTAACGTCCCTCAGTGTTCCCATCAATACCTTCTCAGCCTCATATCTGGCCTTTTATTTTTAAATGTAATGAGCTCTATTTCTTTCTTGCAAATACATTGGCAAATCATTCCCAGTTAGTTACTAGCATGTTCCTTTGTACTGGCATGAGTATGTGGTTTCAAGCGGACCAGTATTGTGATGGCATGCTTTAAAAAGAGAGTAGGGTTTTTTTTCCACAAGCATAGTATTTAGTGTATAGTGAGGTTCATCCATATAGTTAACTTGTGGTTGTACCCTAATATTTTTCATGTAGTGCATAGGTTCCAAGTTTCTAAAAAAAATTTCAGGGACAAGCCACACCCCTCAATTAATATATCATGAATATAATTAAAATATGTCATGAACATACTTAACCCTTTGCGTACGATCGTCACATTCGTGACCGCCGTAACTTAACGCGCGCGTACGATATAAACAGAATCACCAAAAGGGAATTTCTTCAGCATCTTGTTTATTGTTGCCAGGTAAAATATTCTTACAGCCTTATAGAAAGGTTTGGGATCCAATTCTTCCTCCAACTTAGCAATACAAGCCCATGTGTCATTGCCAATTCCCAAATTTTCATCTGAAACCTGACTACTGCTATCTAAATTCAAATTCTTAAGGTTATCACCAGCAGCCAAGATCACTTCTTTCTTCAAAACATTCCCAGCATACATTTTGAGAAGCCTATTCATTTCAGTATATAGCTCACAGGTGGTGTTTTCCTTTGATTTTTGAAACATTTTGCTGAAGCAGTCCATAAGAGGTAATATATAGGCTAAAAAGAAAAGAATTGGTCGAGTAAGTAAGCCTCTCAGTGATAATAATATATCACTCTGTACATTACAGGAAAGAAAATAAGATTTCAGACCCTCAAACTGCTCAATATATCGTCCTACACAACGTAGTGAACTAAGCCAGCGTGTTAAACTGTGCTTTAAAATTGTTTTGGGCTCCGAAGTAAATAAGGAGCACCAAAGATCAGCAAACTCTTGGTTTCTCTTGCTTGAATGATAAAAATGATAAAAATTATCAATAAAAAGTTGATCTATATCAACAGGTTGAGTACCAATTCCAGCTTTAATGCTCAAGTCTGCTATGTGACATATACACCCAGCATCATACAGGTAAGGTATTTCATCTTTTATGAGCTTCTGCACTCCTGATCGGCAACCTTTCATGACAATAGCAGTATCAGACATGAACGATACAGCCTTAGAAAAATCTAGACCGAACTTTTTTTAGTGATTCCTTAAGGTCAAGATATATATTTTGTGCAGTACCAATATTAACTATTGGCATGTCCAAAAACCTTGTAGAAACATTACCTCTTTCCGGACCTAAAAGGCGTACAAGTATGATGCATGATTTGTCAACCTTATCACATTAGACTCATCAAGCATGATAGAAAAAGGATTGGACAAAGTCTGTGTTGTTTTTTCCTGAAAATATGGTGATAGAGCCTCTTTGATGATGGCAGCTGTTTTTGTATGCCCACAACCAAAAGATTTCGCTATTTCTGAGTCAGGAAACATTGTTTTAAAAAGTTTAGTAGCATGATCTCCTGACAAAAAAGAAAGATTGTGTTTAGCAGTGAAGAGACTCCACCTTGCTTCTGCTTCAATTACATTCTGCCGTAGCTGTAACCTAAAGAATGATGTCACAGACTGTGAAGAAGATGCAGCACCAGCAGCTTGTTTGTGCTTTTTCCCTTTGACGTGGGTGGTAACATCATTCTTGCCACCATGGGTAATGCTGAAATCTGACCCACAAAGGGAACAATGAGCAAACGTGTCACCTAAAAAATATTTTTTATACCATGACATCTAGCTACTACACAGTTAAAATCAAAATATTTAGCTACCTTTGACGCTTGTACCAATTTCTTGAAAGGTCTTAGCTTCTTAGTAGGAGGAGGTGGTTCAGGGTTCTAATCTTCTACTTCAGCTCTCTCATCATGCAAACTCGCCATATCTCAAATCAATCATGGGTCTCTCTTCTCACCTAGCCTTCAAGCTCTATTGACAAGTGTAGCTCACTGATGTTGGTTTGTTTGTATCATTCCTTATTTGTTTTTGTTTCTGGTTGTTTTTATTTTTGTTTTGTTTTTGGGTAGCCTTAATATTAGCTTGTTAAAGAGCTAGTTGGAAAACCCCTTTGCTATTTGCAAGAATGTATATAAAAAAAAACAATTAAAAAAAAAAGTGTGGTCGGTAAAAGTCGTCAATACGCACATTCGCCACTACTATTTCACCGAAAAATCTGTGGTTACGTTCATGACTGCATGCGCGTGGCTATTCAGTTCAGATTGGAGACACATCATTCTAAACTGTAAGTTAATTAAGATGGAATAGAAATTGACAAAGTGACAAAGTAAATTTCTGGACAAACAATAGGAGAGCAGCAATTTTGTGCGTGACAGTCTGGAGTAGTAAAAAATGGGGAGTGTCCCGGTAGATTCGGGACAGTTGGAAGCTATGGTAGTGTATTCCATTTCATAAACAAATAATACAACAAAAACACACCGCTTATGGAGACTTGTTGCACTTCACATACATAACCTGATTTTTTAACAATATTGCAGCCACATATGCATTAGGTCGCATCAACATTTTACAAAAGTGCCGGCTTTGATTAATAATGCATTGTGTGGGGTTGGATGAATGTTGTATATATTAGTATTTTGACTGATTTCTCTGAAATGAATTAATAAGACTTTGTTATCAACTTTTTATATTCAATGTGTGGGGTTTTTTTTAATACTCAAATGGCATGGCATAGTGAAAGTCATTTATAACGGAGCAAGTCTTGTGCGACAACTTCATGATTTTTATAATGTACTATGGTGCTATAGTGTCGACATGTCATTAATTTGCTACCACCTATGCAACTACAAATGTGCACATGTTTTGATATAAATCAACCATTTCGTTATATTTTGTTTTTGATTTTATACAACCTGTGATTATTTTGACCAATAATTTTTTTTTTCAATTCTAGACACGGTTGCTGGAAGCGAGCTCAGTAGAAAATTTGTGTGCTTGTAAACTTACGAAGTAAGTTTTTTTTTGGTTTATATTATATTTTACCTATGGTCTTGCTGTACACAATCTAAATTACGTTTGGCAATGTCACTATACAAGTAGCAAATAACATTAAATTCCCGAACTTCAATGCAAACCCAGTGTAACTTTTTTTTAATAATCTGTTCTTGTGATTAGCTTGGTCTTGACCATATGTGTTAATTTCTCCAGCTATACCTGCTGTCTCTGGGTCAGGAGCTGTCAAGGTGATTTCAGGGGTACTCCTGCAGACTGGACCAGGAATCTCCTCACTGACAGTACCAGGACTCCCTTCGCTGACTGGACAAGAGGTGTCGTTTGCTGGACCTGGAATCTCATCCACACTGACTGGACGAGTGGCATTCCCATCGGTACTGACTGAATGAGAGATATCCATACCAGTGACCTCCATGCTAACAGGACCTAAATATTTATTGTGTGTGTGTTTTTTTTTAGGATTTTATTGTATAGTTTCTCTGTTCATTTTATATTTCATTACATTACCTGTTCCGACTGTGGGCTCCACTATATGTGCTGTTGGCTCAGGTAAAATGAAACTCAGTACCTCAGAAGCACTGGTGCTGACCTCTGGTATATTTTAGTTTATTATTCTCAGTACAACTAAAAATAATATGTATATAATATATGTACCTGATACTTTCAAATGTCCGGATGACCATATATACAACAATTTATACTTTTCTTGTCCATAACATTTATAGTTTCCTTCATTTTTTTTAGTAATATTATACACAGTCAAGAAAAATACTGTACCATCAGTATCTGGCACAGCGTTGTCAAGTTGAATAGGTTTCCCCTTTTCAAATTTCCAACTATGAAAAACACCAACTCTGCAGTAAAATCTTACATGGTCTCCAACTAAAGACAATTGCTTTCTAGGCCACACCACTCCAAACTTCCTTCTTACTATACAACAATACGAAAAGTAATATAATAATTTAAAATTTGTATAATATTTAATATAGGGTTTAATATAACTATAATAACGTTTATAACCTTTATAAAGTGTTTTTCCCTAATAACTTCATAGTCACAAACTAGCCTGTTGTGAAATCATGAATTTTGGTAGTAGGGAGGCAGCAATGTATTACTGGGAGGGCACAGGACCCCAGTGCTTTTGGGTTTCATTGTTTGTACCACTTTTCTGGTAGAGGATAGGCACAAATGGCCTATTTGTAGGAGCACTATTTTCTGTAAAAGTGCTGATTGAAACTGTGGGGGAGAGTGATAAGGTAACCTTTTAACATACCATAAAATGCAAGTATGCTAATTCCTCTGAAAGTGTATCCCTCATCAGTCATTCCTTTACAAATGTAATTGCCCTGAAGCCTACGTTTCATCTTACGAAATATTAACTGGTGACGTTTGGAAATGACCTTTTTTTCATCCAACAGGGACCATGTGACTGGTTTAGTAGTGTTGCATTTCAACACAACTCTTTTATTTTTTTCAAAGATAGCTTTATAAGGAACAATGAGATCATAGCCTGTGCATATTTAGGAGGTAAATAAAGATAAAGATCAATTGCACAATATCTTGTTTAATTTGTCAACATTTAAGGAAAGTTACAAATCATTGCAATAATATTATGTACATGTATTCTTATTTTTATTATTGTAGGAATAGTTAGTGGCAGTATTAAAGTAATTAAAACTGTCATAGTAATATATCTCAGATATGTAAAGACCAAGATCACAGCTAATTTAAGAACTTCTTAATAAGAAGATACACAACATCATGTAACACATCAGTGTCCTTACTGTAAACTCTATAGTCCATCACTGTCAAAAAAAAAAAAGAGGCAAACCCATAACAAAAATAGAAACCAGCATCTTTCCACGTCACATTATGAATTGATATACTATGTTCATGGGATATTGGTAATGATGTGGGATAGGAAAACGAGCGCTCAAAGTACCAGTTCACATGATCCCTACTATGGCAAAGGAAGGTGCTATTGGCAGTGACACCTGCTCTACGTACAATAAAATTGATTTTATCTAAAACCAAAAAAAAAAGTAAATAAATTCTTAATATAGAACAATAACAAAGTAACCTTTCTATTTAACTTGCTTAAAAATATTAATTATATCGCTTAAACAAAGAATTTAGAAAATGTTTTTACCTGCATAATTGAGCAATAACTTTGTTGCTTAACTCACTCATAATGAAGTGTGAATGTTTAGTGTTCAGTTAACTATAGTATGTCCATGTCGAGTTGGCACGACCACAAATGTGTCAAAAGAGGAATGCGTTTGGCGAAACGGAAACCAATTAAGGTCACATGACAGTAGTAGCTCAAACGCGGCGAAAACATCGACGCCCACAGTAAAAACGGGGCGGGTCCAAGGTGCACATTATTATCGTAAATTTACTTGTTGAAATGAAAAAGAAGCTATGACAGTTTCTTCCGGCGCTGTATTCAATATATGTAGTTTAACGTAGTTAAACGTAGTTAACGAAGATGTAGCCCACGCATCACACGCGTCCAGGTAAAGGTCGGCAGAGGACCTGTGAGTACGGCGACCATGCGCTAAGCGGTCACACGTGAAGCAATGGCACCCGGGCACCAGTATATTAGTCCTGATAGCTAGCAGCTACTGATAGCCACTGTTCTCAGTGCTGGTAGCCCTAGCCTAGCAGCTACCTGATACCGCTAGTCTGCTGACACTGGGGGGGGGGGGGCCTGAAGGTCCCATGGGTTTACAATTTGCAATCCTCATCAGGTAAAATAGTATGCCCGGAATGGCTGATCCACCGCTGGCACTATTAGCTCTCTAAGGGTGGCTGCTCATAAGTTGTGGTATTATTTGAATAGTAAGGGGCCGTAGATATATTGTACTCTAAATAATTAGTTTTCTGCAGGTCAGGTTGGATATATGGGATCTAAACCATGAGTCAGTGGTGAATGGCCTTCATTGATACTTACAGATGCAATCAGCAGAAAACAGTAATTCTATGGCTCGACAATACCAATACATGGGCATGTGGCCAGTTCAGTTGCCTTGCTTAGCTAGTGCAGTTGGGTTAAGAGTTGGACTCTAGTCCTGATGCTGTTTCTCTACCCACAGTCACAACCCCTAGATCACAAGGGCACTCTGAACCCTCGCTATGGTCAGGCATAGGCCTTCATTACATGTGTGGGATGTGTTGCCGGCTCCCATTCTCTGCTTTATAACCTTCATTCAATAAAAAATATGATCATTATTGTCCAGTGCATGTTAGTAACTATCTGCAGTATGTGGCCAGACCCTCTCACGGTGTTGTTAAGGTTGGCTCTGTCAAAGTGAGCGGTATTCTCGAAGCAGAAACTCCTGAATCAGTCAAGTGCATTCTGTAATTTATATTTATGCTGACATGAGAGTGTTACATGAGAAGAGGTGGAACAAATAGGGCTTACATAATGAATGAGATTAGAGAATGAACTGTAGTGCTGGATGCAGTGTTTTAGGACTCATAAGCTACACTATACTATTGTCAGTGTGGCATTATAATATATAACTTGGCTATTCTTGCGTTATCAGGCTCACGGCCGTCTATTCTCTCACTGTCAGGCTCACTACCTGTCTAGTCTTTCTCTATCAGGCTCATATTCTCTCACTATCAGGCTCACTGCATGTCTACTCTCACTCGCAGGCTTGCTGCCTATCTATTCTGTCACTCTTGTTCTTATCCATTCTCACATTCAGACTGGCTGCCTATCTAGTGGCACTTTGTCATGCTTTATTCGTGCACTCTCAAACTCATGCCATCTGTTCTTGCACTATCAGACTTGCCTACCTAATCTCGCACTTAGGCCCAGGGCCTATATATTCTTGCATGCACTATCGGGCTTGCTCACCTGCTTATTCTCAAGCTCACTGCCTATGTATTCTCAAGCTCACTGCCTATCTACTCACAAGCTCACTGCCTATGTATTCTCAGGCTCACTGCTCATGTATTCTTAGGCTCACTGCCCATGTATTCTTAGGCTCACTGCATATCTAGTCAGAGGCTCACTGCCTAGGTATTCTCAGGCTTGCTGCCTATCTACTCACAAGCTCACTGCCTATGTATTCTGAGGCTCACTGCCCATGTATTCTTAGGCTCACTGCATATCTAGTCAGAGGCTCACTGCCTAGGTATTCTCAGGCTCGCTGCCTATCTATTCTCAGGCTTACAGCCTATCTAGTCACAGGCTCACTGCCTATATATTCTCAGGCTCACTGCCTATGTATTCTCAGGCTCACTGCCTATCTATTCTCAGGCTCATTGCCTATGTAATCTCAGGCTCACTGCCTAGGTATTCTCAGGCTCACTGCCTATGTATTCTCAGGCTCGCTGCCTATTTGTTCTGAGGCTCTCGTATGCATCTACACGGAGCTCACTCAATTACCCCATTACGCAATCAGGACATGCTCCTTCTCACTTGTGTCTGTTGCTGCCTCCACCAGGCAAACCCACTGTTATTACTAAGACACGGTCACTTGACTGAATAGCTAATAACGGCTTGGGGAGGGTTGAACAGTAGTACTAGGATACAGGAGTAAGTCTTGGAGTCGCACGCCACTTGACTATGGCAAGAGTGGTGTAGAGAGTAGTGATGGTACTGTTAGCACGTAAGGTTAGATTCTCCACCCAATAGGGGTGTGGCGGTCAGACAGATAATACCTGGGGTATGGGGTCCGTCACGTATTAACCACTACTGTCTCCTTCACCCGACGGCCACTACCCTGGTTGTGTTCCTAGAGTCTACTTAGACTTCAGTGTGCAGTGAAAGCAGGTGAGTTGGGAGTATACAGTACTCACCAGTCCTGGTTTACTGAAGCTGTGCCCATTCAGGTTACCCGAGACAGACATGGTGGCTGGAGTCATCCAGGTACCTGGCACTGATCACAACTCCAAGGTCGGTGGCACCACTTCCTTCTCTAAGGAACCAATACGTAGTCACTGGATGGCCACATCACAAAGCCAGTGAGAGGGAGAAGGTTGGGGGTCATGGGTAGTTCAGCATTACTCTTGTCATAACGCTCAGTTCTCACTGTGTATGCTTGTTTGTACTTACTTTCACAGGTATACAGCCTACTACCATTGGTAAGAGAGCTGTCAACCCCTTACCTAACCTATTACTTATAGCCTTGGGGGTGTAGGCCGCCTCCTGCGATGCAGGGCAATTAATGCTAATTGCCACTGACCTGCCGAGTCTCTCACCCCCAAGGCCACACAGGGGGGTGGGTCCAAGGTCATACCGCTGCCTCACGCAAGGAGCATGCGCACACATGACTGCGGGCTCACATCAGCTCAGACTGCCAATCTGTAGTTTAGGAGGATGACAGCAGGTAACCATACCAATAAGGCGAATTGTAGTTAAATGCCCAGTTATAACTAATCACCCGTAGTTTATAGTTTGTACGAGCTTCTAGTTGTTCGCTAAAACTGGTTGAAAGTTGCGGAAGGTTATATGGAGCTACTATTGTAGCACAAAGCTTAGAGGAAAAGAAGTACAGGACGCGGCTGAACGCCTCCTCAATTAGGTCTGTGCTTAAAAGCGTGTATTTAAACTATTCTTATTTTCTCGGTGTGACGAATTTCTGAAGTACTCAATAGTAATGTGAAGAATCCATTACATCACCTACACCTTTAGCTATTGTCACACATATTCCAGTATTACTTTGTCCATCACACAGAATCATTCATATCATTTAATTCTTAATTTTACCATACTTTCTATCTACTTGTTAAATTTCAACTTTTTTTGAATTATACAATTTTTTTACATAATTAGCTAATATAATTTTATAATGACATGTACAATATATATTATATAATTTTATGATGACATGAAATTGTGGTAGATACAAGCAGCAGTTGAATTTGGAGGGTGGTAAATAGCATCCCCATAACCATAGAGTACTGTACCTATATAGACATGAGGAGTAATGGACAGCTAAAGCATAAATATTGGCATCTTGGTCAGTAAACAGTAAATTGGCTAAGTTTCTAAATACATAGGCCCTACAGGTATGAAAACCTGAGTGACAAGCAACCCATGGTGGTTACAAAATGAACTGAACCAGAATGTCAAGCAGAAGGGTAGAAACGAAGCCACCAAACTACGACTGCTTTTGGTTTGCAATTGTCTCTGTGGTACTGCTCACGTGGTTGGCCTGGTTTGAGCGCGTGACTAAATCCCGCCGCGAGTAGCGCGGGAAACGTGTGGTTTTAAAAAATTCCCATAGACTTTCAAGTGAGTTTTGGAACTGCACTTTCCCTCCCGCTCAGAAGTTTTTAAGGGTGCAGTACCACCAGAACCTGCGGTAATTTACGGTTTTTACCGGCCTACTCAACTTGGACATACTATAATAAATATAAGGCAATTCCTAAAGTCGTATAGGGGTATTAGATTTTGGAAGGTGGAAGTACGAAATAGAAGACAAAAGTTTCTCAAAGTAGGACAGAAATTCAGAAGCAGGAGAGATGTGAAAAGGGGACTCTGTGACTCAGAAGAAGAGCTGAAGAAAGGAGAGATGGGGTATAAGAAAAACTCAGATAGTTCAGAAAAAAGAGAAAAGGAGAGGGAAACTTATGTAAATTTAACCAATGTAGATAATGTTAACTGAGCCAGATAACTTGTGCTACTGCATTCTTACTTTGCAATACATCAAGCACCACTATGTGATGGGATACTTGCAAGTATATTAAATAATAGTCCTTTACGATAGGAAAGAAAGCATTGTAATTATTCTTTTACAAGTCACATAGCTTAAAACTCTCGAATTAGGTATAGAAGTTGAAGTAGTCTTAATTAGTCTAGCGCTGAAAATAGTATTCTTATAGACTAAATATCTGTGTATTGCTTACACACATTAGCTTGGTTTCCTACAGAGCAGATATTGTTTAAAGTACTACACATAAATAGTTTTCATTATTATCTTACTACTACACTCACATCACTTTTACCTGCAACTAATAATTGTCCAGATGCAGAGACAGGATGTTCAGCTTCTGTATCTTCTTCACAAATATAATCTCCACTGTCTAGCTGAGTGACATTGACCAAATTCAACACCATATTTGTCTCATTATGAAGAACGATTGAATTTCTACTCCATTTAACTGGAAGTGCAGCATAACATTCAAAGAACACATCGGAACCAGTCAAAACTACTTGATGTTCAGGATACAGGGTGCCCAAGCTTACTGTATTCATAAATAATAGACATATTACCCAACTATAATCATGAATAATTTTAATACTTTTTCATACTTGCTCAAGTGCAGATTAATACATTATTGTTTGCTTGTTTTTTTCTAGTAACGGCTAAGAGTAACGTCTCAGCTACCCAGTTATATTGGGCCAGCTCTTTTTACAGGTGTTAAATACTAATCACTCATAGTCTAAGAGTGCAGTTTGAAGTTAAGAGATCCAAATATAATGCCTCAAGAAAGACTACTTCAATTTCTTAACGTAACTACATGTTCTGTGTTCTTCTTGCCATTTCATACATATAATGTTGTGAAAGCTACATACCTTCAATAAAACAGCTGAAAGCAAATAATAACTGTTATTAGTATATCACATCACTAAAAAAACAAGTGTAGCTGAACGATACGTATATAATATATATGTATATATATAATATTGTGGATTAATACGGTCTGTCGTGGGACATTTTGCTGCACTAGAATGCAATGCTTCATATCGGACAAAAGCATAAACTTGTCGGCTATTTAGACGGCCAAAGTGATCAGATCTGGTTATAATTTTACATTTTCAGTTACACTTTTCTGGCATATCGGTTAGATGTTATAACTCCTTATCCACTCCTTCACAGTTCAAAGCAGCTATGGCTCAATCCCAGAATGGGCACTTTATTTCCTTTTTTCTTTTCTTTTTCTAGGTACTTTTCTTTTCTTTTTTTTCTCCTTTCTTCTACCCTTTTCTTTTTTCTTTACACTCTTACTTCTAGTTTTAATTGATAATTAGTTTCTTGCTGTTTTTTTTACTTTATTCCAGATTTATTTTCCCCATACATTAATGGATCTAACTCAAACTTTGTTCACATTTTGACTATTATTATAATTTGATTCAGTGTCCATGTTCAATATTTACATATGCTACACTTGGTAATATAGCCCAACAATACACTTCAGCATTAACTCTCAGTGACGACCTACTGCACTCAAAACTAGCTAAGGCATTGAAAATTTTATTTTTCACAAAACACTTTTCTAACAGAACTATTGACACAATAATAAAAATAATGATCATCTTTTAAATACGATTGATCAATAACATGAATTAATCTTACTCATTTTGAAGCCTATAAACCAATTCAAATATGTAATATATGCATTAACGAAGTTATAATCCTCCACAGTATTATATATATATGTATAATATATATCAGTTGATGATCAGAATCTCCAGATTTTGACCATTAAGCAATTTTTTGATAGAATTATCATAATCTGATGCTAAGAATGAGGTGGTCAGTTAGAATTTATATGACTGGTGGAATAGCACTCCACTTAGAGCTATTTACTAGCACATGCAATATAATTGTTGTTGTATCCTCAATATTTTTTGGCATAGATTATACTCTTCCATTAGAACATTGTGAGGCTTAGCTTTCAATCACTTATGTGTGTAAATTACTATGAACCATTTAGGAACACTTTATTATAATGAAAATGCATACAACTACCGAAACATATATCCCTACCAAAATATATCCCTGACAAGTCATTAACAGGAGGTTTATCAATAAACTTTCTAGAAAACTTATATCACTTCTCAACACTATACTATATTGACCGATTGTATCATTTTGCTAACAAATGTTCATATTTCTATATCTTTAACCTGTCACATACTTCTACATGACCAGAATATTGAAACATTTAAACATTAGTAGCACCACATTTCTTTTTTAAAAATGTGTCCATTTCACCATTCATTTTTACAGCCAGGACCCCTCAATATACAATTACTGGATCGGCCCCTTATTAATTATTTCAGTGACACTCTGTTTTGATGGGCAGCTTCTATTTACAGTAATTGCAACCCTAGTTTTCATTTGATCAATGTTATCTTACTGCTTTTATTGATTCCTTTACTTCCCTTGGTTTTATTGTTTCCAAGGAGCACCTTTGTACACGCTATAAAATAATTAAATATTATTATATTAATGAGTATTGATCTAATATGCTGCTTACCTGCTATTACAAAAAGAAATAAGAAATAATACTTCATTGTAAGTAAATGGAATTGTTAGTCTCCGACTACACAAGAGATTATAGGTTCCCTTAGCAGCACACCTTGTACACAATTATTCTTCTAGCGTCTGGAAGCTCGCAGTAGTGAACTGCCTCAGCAGTTTTTACGATTTCCGGTTGACAACACGGTTCGTAACACAGGTTCCATAACACGGGTTCCATAACGCAGATTCCATACCACAGAGGTTCCATAACACCAATGCTCAGCGGATTTTATTTTTAGATGATGTCATTACAAGATTCAATTCTAAAAAGGGAATAGCTCTTCTAATGGGGAGTTTGGCAATCGTGCTTATAATTGGCGAGCGAGCGTAGCGAGCGAGACACTTACAGGGGTAAAAATGAAAAAAATCGGGGATGTTTGTTTATTTATATATATGGACGTATGTATGTCATTTTGTACTTTGACCCTCCGTATTTTTGTGTTCGCTCCACGTTCGACCCCGTCCCAAACTTCACTAAACAGAATCCTCCGGTTTAGCGACCATTACCCGTATCACCTTAGAAATTGAATTGTTTACGGCTTTGAATTGTTTTGCGGGTGCAGTTAAAACTCAAAATCGTATGGGAGCTCCATTTCTATTCGAGTTAGTGGCGGTGGTAAGTTAATGCGCTATTTGTCACAGTTATAAGCCCTACTCAACAGTATTTACTTAAAAATTCATTGTCCACTAGGCGAACCACGAAGGTAAGTCTTGCGTAGGTATGTTCAGTTGTGTGAAAGTATTGTGTGTTACAACTACTATTAAGAATATCACAAAGAAAATTTTAAATAACGTGATTTGATTTGGTTGCTTCTTTTTCAATTCAAACTGTTGCGGGAGCGGTTACTATGACATTGAAACCCCTTTACCTCATACGTAATTTAAAACTCGACTTTATTTTAATAGCTTGAGTGTTAGTTGTTAAAATCAAATTTAGCAACAGCGTAGTTTAAGGCTCGCTCGCCATTTGTGCTCAAGCACACCACTAGTTATAGTTTAGAAAAATAGCACTAGATTCTTTGTAGAATAACATGAACATGATTAAGGTAAACCATACCGATAATGCGTGGCAAGTGAAAACCTCACGATAATAGTGATACACCAGGTCAACAACGCAGACAAATGCTAGTGTGCACAGCTCAAAATTTGTGTTTCAGAGAAAAGCAATAAAGTTTATGTCTTATAATTATCTTGCACTTCTGTCAACCGGCACGACCGCCTCCCTACGATAGAGAATAGTATTATAATAATAGCAAAATTTCTCGTTCTAACAGCCAACATTGTTAACCCGACGTTTTCGACTTCTTGATGCTGAGGTCGAATTCTCCATGGTAAATAACACAACGTAAATAGCAAGATTTCTGAAGGGTATGCTTACTGTTTATTATATCCTGGAGGGTAATTGGCACTCAAGATGAATGGCCAGCATCCTAGAAGCTCTAAACCTATGTCTCGGTGGGAGTTGTTGTTGTCAGGTATCATATATACGTGTAGAGCTTCCTTGATCTTCAACTCACTATTCTTACTGGTTCTGTCTATGGGGTGATGCTGTGTTCAGCAATGGCTGAAATATTCTCATCACCTCTCTTACAAGTATCCTGGTGTTCTTTCACTCTCTGCTCAAGCCTTCTAGTTGTTTCACCTATGTAGCTATACTTTACCACAACCGCAGGGTATACTCTACGTTATGGATGACTCCGTGGTAATGGGTTAGTCTCGCGTAGCCAGACCCTTTACCAATCGCTACGCGGGAAAAGGGTCTGGTAAACTGACATAGAGCAGTTTGTTCTTGCTTAGTCAGCAAGTGGTTAACTGTGGTTCAATTAGTGTGGGTGTAAATCGTTAAATATTTTCAGGCGCGTGAATTGTTCAGATCAGTAGGCAGAGTTCGTTCTGTATTGCCATGAAGAAATGTTACTTGTGCAAAGCTATGCTGGGAAATGCTGCCGGTTAAAAATTAATGGCACTTTGATACTGATTCTTGGCTAGCATTATTCACCTTTAAGCATGACAAAAACCTAAGGGGTACCATGGCATAAACAATGGCCTGTGCACATGGCAACAACTAAGAGAAACTTCCAACTCCAGATAATATCTTAAAAAGCTAGGCCAAGTCACTGCTTAAACTAATGGCATCACCTAAAGGAAGAGTTTTGACACGGCTAGTTGTGCACAGAAATACTACACGCGCAAAAGTTTGAGCAGTCTTACTTCACAGGATATTACGTCACCTATTGTTTGCGGTCTCCCCAATTAGCGAGGGGAACTGAACAAACTGCTCTATGTCAGTTTACCAGACCCTTTTCCCGCGCAGCGATTGGTAAAGGGTCTGGCTACGCGAGACTAGTAATGGGTATAGTATCTTTGACTTTAGTGTGAAGTGATCTTTGGAGTCTTACCCGACTTATATGCTGTTTCGATGTCAAAGTCTTTACACACTCTCTGAATACTCTCACTCAATCCTGCTATGTATGGAAATGTAAGAATCAAAACCTTTCTCTTGCTCAGTATCTGTGTGACCATTACAAGGTAACTCTTTAGAGCCTGCACTAATGGTTGCATTGTCAAAACCATTACTTTAAAAACTTTGTGTAGATGTTTCTCTTCTTCCTACAAGTTTTCACTCATATTAGTTGCATCTCACTTATACTAGCATCTCACTATTACTCTCTTTACATGATTTGGCTTCCCCATCTCATTCTTAGACCCTGTGTATTCATTATAGTAATGATGGAGAATATCATGCCGTATTGATTTACGATTTTTTTCCGTACATTACTGTAAATCCTTAGCGATCAACAGCAAAACTAGATAGATTATAAATAGCTAAAACTAATTGCATGACTATTGCCAAGAAAACAATATTGCCATACTTTTAATCTATAACATTTAGAAGTAAATAATCGTTTAATGAGATTGCAAAAAAATTCCCAATGGTAAAACAACAACAACAACAACAACAACAACAAAATAGCCAGCACAATTCACTTTGGATGTATTAACAAACCTAATTTACCTTGGTATAAAAATACCTCAACAAAAATTTAAAATGTTGGTAGTTTAAGTGATAAAAAGCGTATTAGTTAGGAATTCCAGACGACTAATTGGTAGTAAGAAAAGGAACTACTTATGCTCAGTAAAAATCAGGAATAAGCACCAAACAAATCATATTCACATTAATTCTAAGATTAATCGATTGGAAAGGAAGGGAACCAAATATTGTTAGATATTCAAAACAACAGAAAATAGACAAAGAAGACTATACAGCTTAATCTCTCTCTCTATATAATATATGAGCCATTTGATAGGAAAAGGGTCCTTAGGGTGAAAATAGCATTAATGAATGAGGAGCAAAAATAGTGTATCAACTAATTTTTAGTAAAATTGAGATTATTTCATTTTTTCATAGTTGTAGCTTTACTCTATTTTTTGCCCGCACAATACAATTGCTAGTGCTTGTTTACTATCACTAATCAGCAGATGAAAAGTGCATGCTCAGCACTACAACTGGGCTTTAATTGGAAAATTAGCTGTTGTCAATAATGGCTATGGCTAGGAGTGACATTAAAGTTGTATCTTGCGGGAATGATGATGAGAGACTATTAGCAGGGTATGCTGAGCTGGATGAAGAGTTTTATGGATTTTATTCTGAAGACTTCCCAGAGACTATATCAATTGCTTCTCTTTTTTCAACTGAAGATTCTGATATTGAAGATGCAGGTACTGATAATGAATTTTATGCCAGTACAGCTATTTCTAGAGCTAACTGTAATGAGCATGATAGCCCTAACTTACTAATGCCTGTGGCTGATGAAAAGTTAGCAGTTCAGGCTAAATTACAAGATGGATGTGGCTGTCCCCATGATTGCTATAAGGCAATTTTCTGAGGAGTATGTATACATTACTCGTTTACAGATGCTAGAGTTAGAAAAGGAAGAACGTGATATGCTCATCATAGGCAAACTAATGGTATGTGCCCGTACTGCTAGTTCTGTCAGTCATGCTCGAAGATTAACTGAAACTATAAGACAAAGAGTTACATATGAATATTCCTATGATCATCGTGTGGTGTGCAAGCCAGTATTTTGTTTTTTGCATGCAATTAGTGAAAAGATATTGAAGAATATACAGTGTCACCTTAACCCTTTCGTTCCCAATCCCGCTTAAAAGTGGGTGAAGACCGGTTGGCTTCTCCGAATTTTTTAAAATAGTTACTTAATAGTTAGAACCTTCAGATTGCATACACAGGTGCCCAATGCGTTGGAGAAGCATCTAAAATAGCTTTCAGCCAGGGCTGCTTCGACAGTACCTCACAGCAGTTGCGTTTATTTCTTCCTCGGCAAAGAAATAAAAACATCGGTTCTCCGTCGAATTTTTAAAAAAGTTACCTTCTTCACAGCAGCTTCATTTATGGATCCAGTCATCTCCAGAGCTTTGTAGAAGCAGCGAAAAATTGCTTGAGCCCAGTAGCCTTCCATAGGGGCCTCCCCATTACGTACCGTCTTAGGTAATGCTTATTACATCATAGGAAAAAAGTGAGCGTGTCGTGTGATCCAGGTAACTATGCAAAAAAAAATTTTTTCGAAGTCAATTTGGAAAGATGGCGTCTCGTCTACCAGTTACAGTGCTGTCTCAATTACAGCATGCACCTGACTGATTCAGGAGTTTCTATGCTTTCGAGACTACTGATCACTTTGACAGAGCCAATTTTGGCAATACCGTGAGAGGGTCGGGCCATTACTAAATACTGCGGATCCATTACTAAATACTGCAGATAGTTACTATTATGCAATGGACAATGATGATCATAAATTGTTGCATGAAGGTTAGAATAAGAAGAGTGGGAGCCGGCTATGCACCCCACACCTGTAACGAAGCCTATGCCTGACCATAATGAGGGTTGGCAGCATGCTCTCGTGATTTAAAGATAGCGACTGTGGTAGAGTAACAGCATCAGAACTAGAGTCCAACTCTTAACCTAACTGCACTAGTTAAGCAAGGCAAATGGACCGGCAGCATGCCCATGTATTATCGAGCCATAGCACTCCTGTTTTCGGCCGATTACATCTGTAAGTATCTATTGTGTATGAAAGGCCATAAGCCGGGTACTGATGATTTCACAATGAGGTGGTGGCTTGATGATGTAGATCCTATATATCCAACCTAGCTAAGAAAGCTAATTATTTAGAGTACAGACAGTATATCTCCAGCCCCCCCAAAAAACTACCACTGATGAGCAGTCATCCTTAGAGATTCTGGCAAGGCAATAACAGGTAGCTCCTAGGCTTAGGCTACAAGCACTGAGAACAGTGGCTATCAGGACTAATGTAATTGTGCCTGGGTGCCATTGCTCCACTGTGACACACCACATGTGACCACGTAGCCGCATGGTCGCAGTATTTGCAGGTCCTTTGCTGACCTTTACCTGGGTTCGGGTGATGTGATGGTGGGCTACATCTCCGTTAACTTACTCACTCATCACGTAGTTAATTGTGGCTTAATTAGTGTGGGTAAAACCCCTTAGATAATAGCAAATTTTCTCGTTCTAACAGCCAATAATTACTTCAGCCAGAGAATGACTGACTACTAAGATTGTCAACATCTTGCAATAGTACTTGTCTCATATACTGATTACATAACTTGACATACACATTTACATGTATATTTATTTATAAAAATAGCGTCCATTGAAAATATCATATGAGAAATTGAACATCTGAATAATTCAATATTATCCAGGAAATCCCATCATATTGAACGACTGCACACTAACCACTGTCACTACGATAAATTTATCTCTAGCCAACTCTCAGATACACTTCTGGGGATCTCATGATCCATACTGATTGTAGACATGTTCAATACACCATATTATCCCTACTATCATTAGGGCTCTTCCAGCTTTTCACCCAGGGGGGATCTAAGTTAGAGAGCAATCGATATTTTAAATTAATCGTGCAATATACTTTATAAGATGTAATTCTGTACCAAGACTTTCATGTATACCACTGTTAATAACAACAACACAATCTCACTAAGTACTATGGAGGTTGGGGGGGGAGGAATTTTATTAGGTACGGTGGCTGAGTGTTTACTGTCATGCTTGTAATCACAAAAAATCGTACCTGCCAATGACATGGAAGATGTAATGAAAACCAAAAAGGAACATGTTTTGACTTTGTTCATGTTAAGTTATTGAATGTGCTTCATTATTACCTTTCATAATGTTTTCAGTAGGTAACAAATTAACAATTTCTAAATTTAATAGTACGGTACGAAATTGCCCATTAAAATGTATGGGGAAAATAGCTGTTCAATTGAAATCGCACGGGGAAATGAAATAGTGCGTAACTAAGTGAAATAGCAAGAAACTAATGAAATACCACAGCTGCTAAGTGAAATAGTACGGATAAGTGTGCATGCGTGCAGCATTAACCTTGAAAACGTATACAGTTCGAGAGATTCTAGTTGGAGACAATGTCATTGCGTACCACAGAAGCTCTACCCATATTAGATGGAATTTTTTCAACATTGTAGGCTGAACACGAAATTCAAGAGGAAGCTAATGCTGAAATACGAAAACAGTGAGTGACTGATACAGTGTAGCTACAAGTACAAATGATAAAAAAAAAAAGCTGGCCTACTATTAGCGAGTGTTAGCACATGTAACCTGTGCTATTAGGGATCAATAGCACTCATTAAGCATTCAAAATAGCACTCTCCGAGTACAATTTCAATTGCTTTACGAGTGTTATTGATCCCTAATAGCATGGTTACCCATGCTATTGTACTCACACTAGTAATATAAAATAATATTCAATCACCCACACTTTCAGCAATGAATTGGCAGCAGAAATGATTAGTTCAGACAGTTACATATGTCTGGGACTACCAGACATAGGTAGAAACAATCTACGCATGAACTTGACTGTCTCGCATACACCTTTATGTTTTGTTTACGGAGTTGAGTTCTAATTACACGACTGCACACACCCAGCAACCACTCAGGGACTTTCCCGCTCATTCTAATTATACTTCACTCTTACCTCGTGTTCAGTTCTGTTCTACTTCTCAGTTCTGTACTACTTCACAATTCCTTACTATCACGTTCTATCAAAAAATATACAGTCAACTGCCTTTTACCTACAAGGGACTTGGACGGTTACAATCCCAGGTCCCCCACAGATTTGGTCCTTCGAGCCCCTGAAACGTATCAGTGGCAACGAACATTCGCTTAGTCTAGCTACATAGCCGACGCACTAGTCGACTTTAGACTTTGGGAATACTACTTCGCTCTCTACTTTGGGAATACTACTTCGCTCTCAACTTTGGGAACACGGACGACTTTTTCGCTATCTACTTTCCCGAGTACACCACGGACGACAACATGGAGGACGACATGTCTTCATATACAGCGGGCTCCAGGGAATCCACCGTGGAACCGCGCGATATTCCTTCACCTCCAGATCTCAGAGCCCAGCTCCTCGACTTGTCCAAGAAGAGGGCAAATCGCAGAGGCAGGGTTACAAGACTGCTGTCTAGAGTCAAAGCACTTGACAAGCAGGACTTGGCCACAGTCACACTGGACCAGGTTCTACAACTACAAAAGGATCTCAACACGGCAATCGATGGCGTGGAAGAGATACAAGAAACCATGGATGATCTGGATGACAAATTCACCTCGGAAGAGGAACGCGTCAAACAGTACGAGGCACAAGAAGATCTCAAGGACAAAGTCTCCAAGATCTTAAAGCAGGTACAGTTCTACAAAACCTGGTCCTGGATGAAGGCTACGGGAGAGACCGCTCTCGCCGCCAAATCCATCACGGCTTCGGATCTCGAGAAATTCGAAGACACCCAACGGGAACTTCACATGATGGCCACTTCGTGCCCAGATTCACTGTCCATCAAAGACCTAAATCACAGAGCCGCTGAACTCAAAACCAGTCTCAGGGCTCTCAACATTAAACCTACTTCTACTACCAAGAGCTCTACTACCAGCTCTTCTTCTGCTCCTAGATCAGACCACCACTCTAGGATAACACCGCTCCACGTGGACGTGCCAAAATTCCATGGCGACCCACTTACCTGGGAAGCATTCGAACTCACCCTCAGATCAGTGCTCCAACACAGAGCAGAAGGCTTCAGTACAGCTGACAAGTTTAACATTGTCAGGCAGGCCATCATACCTCCTGCTGGCAAATCCCTGGTAGCCGACAAGCTTCGTGCGAGTGCCACCATTTCAGAACTTCTCTCAGATCTTAGAGAGATGTACGGCCGACCACAGTTGGTTGTACCCCCCCTTGTCAAGCTGATTAGTAATCCTCCAGCCACAGATGGCTCGGCAGCTTCGCTCACAAAATTCAAGGAACAGGTCCTGGACAACTGGCAGGCCCTCCACAACCTGTGCAAAGGAGACATGAACAGGTACATACCTCATGTTCTCAGAGGCTGTCTGAGAGGAGAACTCAGCAAGGACTGGGAACGTCTCTTGTTCGAAAAGTACCCAGAACCTACCATGGATGACTTCTCCACTTTCATAAAACAACGGCTGTTGTGGGCAAGCTCCCAATACTCTAACACTACGCCACCCTTGTCGCAACAGTCTGTTCATACACCTTCGGCTACACAATCTGTCACTCCCAAAGCTAAGCCACAGCAGCAATCATCCAAATGTGCTACTTGTAGAGAGAATCACTGGTTAGGCAGATGCTCAGCCTTTATGGCCATGAGTACGGACGCGCGGAATAAGCTCGTTCGAGAACACAAGCTGTGCTTGAATTGTTTTCACCCTTCACATTCGGTGAAACAGTGCTCCAACAAGCATTCTTGCAGACACTGCTCTCAACGCCACCACACTCTCCTACATCGTGAGGCTGTGCAATCCCACCCAGCTCCACCCACACCGGTGACCGCTGCACCCCTCACTTTGGCGCCTGTGGAGCCATCTCCTGCCGATAACTCAACAAGCACAACCGATACTTCTACCGCTACTCCGTACACAGCAAAAGATGGTCACTTCACTTGTACCGTCAAGGCTAGATTGAAGAACGATGGCAAGTTCTCTGTGGCCAGAGTCCTCATCGATCACGGCAGTGGAGGCTCCTTCGTCTCGGAAGAGCTGGCTGCCACACTGGGGCTCAAACGCCACCCACAGGACAGACTCTTCTCCGGCTTTGGACAGGGGTCAGTTCGCTCTAAATTTTACGTAGTCACATCACTACACTCTACGGTCTCTTCCTTTGCCACTGATCCCATACAGCTCTCAGTGATGCCGAAGGCCTTTTCCACTGCAACTCCTGTTGCTACTGTGGACATTCACAATAGGGCAGCTAAGCTAGGACTCTCCCTTTCCGACTCTACACTCGGCGGGAAGGTAGATATCATTCTTGGGGGTGACTTACCCTGGGAGCTTTGTGGGGACTCCCTCACAGACAACCCCTACCGCTTCATCTCAACAAAATTTGGATACGGGGCGGTAGGACCTTTGGCTGCTACTACCTCTGTCATGACGATCACAGAGGAATCTACTACACTTCAAGACGATCTGACCAGACTCTGGACCTTAGACAAGGTACCTGAATCTTCCGTGCTCACGACGGACGAACAGCAGGCTGTCAGCAATTTCGAAGCCACCACAGTGCTGGTTGACAGCAGAGTTCAAGTTACACTCCCATTCAAAGATGACGCTCCTAAGCTGGGAAACTCAAAACAGCAGGCTCTCAGGAGGTTCTACTCCAACGAGCTGTCTTTACAAAAGAAAGGCTTGCTTCCCCAGTTCAACGAAGAGCTCCAACAGTACATTACGCTGGGTCATGCTCACTACATACCTCCTTTAGAGATAGACATTCCAGACAAGGACCACTACTACATGCCGGTCCATGGAGTATTTAAATCCTCATCTACCACCACTAAAACTAGACCAGTCTTTGATGCATCAGCAGTCACCACTTCGGGCCATTCTCTCAACCAATGCCTACAAATCGGGCCCAATCTATATCCTCATCTGGGTGATGTGCTGATCTTGTTCAGGAGACACGCCGTGGGTCTCTCGGCTGACATCTCTAAGATGTTCCGCGAAGTCCTGCTCGCACCTGAACACAGAAACTTCCACAGGTTCCTTCTGAGAGACTCTTCTGGTTCCATTCGTGATTGCAGGATGGAGAGAGTCACATTCGGTGTGGCTTCCTCGCCCTTCCTTGCCACACAAGCACTGAGGTTCTTGGCGAAACTTACGAAGCCGAGTTCCCTCGAGCAGCACTCCTCATCAGGACAGTTTTTTACGTGGACGACTTTGTGTCCGGGGCAGAATCAGTGGAGGATGCCATCCTGATCAGGAAAGAGTTGTGCGGGCTGCTTGCCAAGGCGGGCATGCTCCTCAGGAAATGGAGATCGAACTCCACAGCCTTCTTGGAGGACACCCCACCTGAACTCCGAGAGACTGAACCTGACACAACTCTCACGCTGCAAGAGTCACCTAAGGCTCTAGGCACGCACTGGGAGACGACCACAGACTCCATTCAAGTGGCCGTCCCCACTCCACCTTCGGACCCTACTACAATCACCAAGAGAGTCGTGGCTTCTGTATCTGCCTCGATTTTCGACATCATGGGACTCTACTCGCCCTACACGGTTATCCCAAAGATGCTGCTTCAAGAAGCATGGAAGCTCCATCTGCAGTGGGACAATCGACTTCCAGATAACCTGCTACGTACCTGGGATTCTTGGGTGAACGAACTACACTTCATCCAGGAGCACAAGCTACCCAGACGGTACTTCACGGACCAAGGTCCTGACTACTTCCAGTCCTTACACGGCTTCTCAGATGCATCAGAGAAGGCCTACGGCGCAGCTGTCTATCTGCGCACACTCACCACAGATGGGACTGCTCAAACCGCTCTGGTCACGGCAAAGGCCAGAGTCTTGCCTACCAAGCACATCACAATACCTCGAGCTGAGCTCGTGGCAGCTCATCTTCTATCCAAGCTCTTGGCACACGTCGCTGAGCTACTTCAGATCAGTCCTCATCAACTCCACGCCTGGACAGACTCTGCCATCGTCTTGCATTGGCTGTCCAATGATTCCACTCAACATAAGGACAGATTTGTGGCCAATCGAGTACGAGCCTGCAAAGACAACCTTCCACACGTCAAGTGGAAGCACACGCCCTCAGCAGAGAACCCCGCTGACTTGGCCAGCAGAGGTGTACCAGCACAGCTGCTCGTGACCTCCACTCTCTGGTGGAATGGCCCTAGTTGGCTATCAGGAGATCCCGCTTTCTGGCCTACCTTAAAGCTCACGAGGCCACCTGAAGCTATACAGGTCGTGGCCATTGCTCCTGCACTCAACCTACCCAGCTCGCAATCTACATTCCTCAACGAGCTGTGGAACAGATGCTCTTCCCTACACTTATTAGAAAGGGTTGTGGCACGTATCTACCACTTCACTCACTGCAAGTCCAGGGTCAACCGGGACAAGCCGACTGCCCTCTCTGGGGACGAGGTTACACGAGCAAAACTCAAGCTACTATCGCTGGCACAGCAACAAGCTGCTCCAGAGGTGTTCGCAGCCATCCAGGAAGGCAAACGACTACCGTCCAACCATCCACTTTCCAAGTTTGTCATTACTACTAAGGATGGAATCATTACCTTGCACACCAGGGTGAGAGACCTTCACTCTCCAGCTAGGCCCACTACTCTCCTGCCACTACATCCTAAGTCAGGCTATACCAGGCTTCTCTGCAACACCATGCACAGAACCAAGGGCCACCCTGGAGTTTCTACACTTCACGCCGTCATACTCACTACTTACTTCATTCCAGGCCTGAGGAATCTTCTCAAGCAACTCAGCCGAGCCTGCACAGTTTGCCAACGTGCTTATGCTCAACCTCTTACCACACAGATGGGTCTTCTTCCTTCCAACAGGACCACTCCACGTCCACCGTTTACACACACTGGGGTGGATTTTGCCGGACCTTTCTTCATTCGGCAGGGCCATGTACGCAAGCCTGTGCCCATCAAAGCTTACGCTTCACTTTTCATCTGTCTCACGACAAAAGCCATACACATTGAGCTTTGTTCCTCTCTTTCCTCTGTTGACTTTCGAACGACCTTACAGAGATTTGTTGCCAGACGAGGCTCCCCACTACACATCTACTCCGACAATGGGTCGAATTTCGTGGGCGCCCGGGAGGAGACAAGAGAGCTGAGGCAGCTTCTCTCGTCCAGTGAAGAGATGATTTCTACGTACTGCCAGGCGACATCAATCACTTGGCACAATATCCCTGCCAGGTCTCCCCATTTCGGAGGAATCTGGGAGGCGGGAGTAAAAGCCATGAAAGTGCTCTTGAGAAAACACCTTACTCCTCACCTACTCAGATACGAGGAGCTCTCCACCATACTCTGTGAAGTGGAAGCAATACTCAACTCTCGCCCCTTAACTCCCATCAATGAAGACGACGCAGCTGCAGGGAGTGTGCTGACACCTGCCCACTTCTTGTTAGGCAGACCACTTCTAGCTACGCCGCTCCTAGAGGCCTGCGAAGCCAAGCTCACCTCCCTCAGAAGGTGGAAGCTGGTCTCACGCCTTCAACAAACCCTTTGGCAACAATGGTTGACGCAATACATTTCTACATTACATCAACGTACAAAGTGGCTACACACTAACAACAGACAACTGAAAGTCGGGGACTTAGTCTACATAAAAGATGAGTCCATGAAACAGCCATTGCGTCACTGGCCACTGGCCAGAGTCTCCAAGACCTTTCCCGGGGACGACGGCCAGGTACGAGCTGTACTCCTCAGATGTGGCAATGGCCGGGAATATTCGAGGGCAGTCAATATGCTAGTTCCTGTCTTGCCCGAGTCAGCCTACACAGACAAGGAAGAACAATAACTTTGCTTACAAACAATTGTTCGAATTGATCATCAAACACATCTATGTTGATTGTCACAATGTCACCTTCACCCTCCTACTAATACCTACTACACACTACAGAACCTTCTTCGCTCACCCAAGCTCAAGTACAGAGGACTCTGTCTCTTCACTTCCGAGGGGCAGTCTGTCTGGGACTACCAGACATAGGTAGAAACAATCTACGCATGAACTTGACTGTCTCGCATACACCTTTATGTTTTGTTTACGGAGTTGAGTTCTAATTACACGACTGCACACACCCAGCAACCACTCAGGGACTTTCCCGCTCATTCTAATTATACTTCACTCTTACCTCGTGTTCAGTTCTGTTCTACTTCTCAGTTCTGTACTACTTCACAATTCCTTACTATCACGTTCTATCAAAAAATATACAGTCAACTGCCTTTTACCTACAAGGGACTTGGACGGTTACAATCCCAGGTCCCCCACAACATAAGCTTTACAAGAGGGGGAGGGGAGAGGTGCTTAAAGAAAACTCTGTTTTTTTGTCATTGCAAATAATCTGTCATTCACCATAGCTCTACATGCAATTCATTAGCTATCTATTCTATACACATCAGAGTATTTAGTACACTTACTTGTTATCACACAGCATAAGTGAATTCCTGCCGTTGTAGTCCTCTCTTCCGTTATCATCACTCACCAGTAGCACAAAATGCAACCTAGCCAACAACGAGCAACCAACCACCACCTACTTCAATCTTGCAGGGTCACCAAGGACAACTTCCACAGAGGTCGAAGGTGAAAGCTGGCACCAAGAGCGCACGCAAAGACATTGCGTGAGGTTAAGTGAATTCCTGCCATTGTAGTCCTCTCTTCCGTTATCATCACTCACCAGTAGCACAAAATGCAACCTAGCCAACAACGAGCAACCAACCACGAGCAACCAACCACCACCTACTTCAATCTTGCAGGGTCACCAAGGACAACTTCCACAGAGGTCGCGCAAAGACATTGCGTGAGGTCAAAGGTGAGGGTCAGCCGTTCTGCACATAACGTCTTTCAATCTGAATTGTGTGTGTGTTACTTTCGACAAGTATAATTAAACTACGCTTGCTGATGTTGTCATAGGATTATTTGTCCCCAGGACAGGATGTCCCCCGGACATCTAGTCCTAGGACCACAAGTCCCCCCCCCCCCCCCCCCCCCGGACATTTGGTCTTAGAATTACCTCCCCTCTTTATGATTGGGGACATCTGGTCCTAGGACTATCTGTCCCCTCCTAGGATTATGTGTCCACGGTACTAGTGTACAAAAATAACAATATTTATCCATTTTTAACTCTAAACTCTCAAATTTGTTCTATTTTCTCACTAATGCCATTGATGTAGCTAGGGCAGAACTAGTATTCACTCTGTGTTGGTATTCTTGTACTTGGGTGGATATTCACTGTAACAACGATAGTGTGCATAACTGTGGGGGATTCGAGGTTGCCCTCACTCGCTTTGCGCACAACGCGAGAGCCACAGTCTGATGGACAGCAAGTACGCTGCCACCAGAGTTCAGCTCGAGATAAATCTCTCTTACGTCTACGAATGTCGTGTAAGTGCATGAACTAAAATTACAACACGTGACGAGGGGTTATGAACAAACAGTCCTCTCGCCACTGACCAATGAAAATGATACAACTTATTGCGGGTGACCTGCGCACTACTGCTAACACTTAATGTTCTATACAATACACACTCTAACGATAATAACCTAAATGACATAGTAAATGACGTGACATAAAACATAGCATAAACTAGTTCTCTTCTTCTTCTGTCTTCTCTTGCTTCTCCTCTTCTTTACTCTTTACTCTCCAGTGTGGGTATCTCCTGTATGCCCACATCTCCCCCCTCCTTCATGAGCTGGGTGACACGGTCACAGACAACAGTCTCTCCATGGCACCTACTCAGGTCGTCAGCAACCACATTCTTATCTCCTGCTCGGTATACAATGTCAAAATCGTACATGCATAACTTTAAACACCAGTTGTAAATTCTACGATTTTCTTGTTTCCCACATCTCATGTTCACAAGACCTTTGTGATCAGTGATCACAGTAAATTTCCTACCATACAGGTAGTATGCAAAGTGTCTGATGGCCTCATAGACACCTAGGCCCTCTAACTCTTGGGCACTATAGTTCATCTGAGCTCCTCGCAGCTGCTTTGAGAAGAAAGCGACAGGTAATCTCTCCTCGTTCCGAACCACGGAAAGGACGGCTCCTACACCCGTCGAACTCGCGTCACATTCTAAAACAAAAACATCACTCACACACGGAACACATAAACGAACTGATACAGATAACTGGTTGCATAACGCATGAAAAGCGTCTAACATCGAACTCGTCCAACTCACCACCCCAGGCATTGCCGTGGACGTGTGTGGCGTGAGGACAGAGGACCATTGGTGAAGTCCAGGGATAAACCTCCTGTAGAACCCCACCAGGCCCAGGAAACCACGCAGCTGTTTCCTCGTTCTGGGCAGAGGATGGTTTCGAATCGCCTCTACCCTAGCTTCCGGAACACTAATACTGCCACCACCCAACTGGTGACCTAAAAATTCTAAAGTTCTCCTGCCGAAGCTGCACTTTGATCTCTTGCAGGTCAGGCCATTCTTTCTTAAGGCCTCCAAAACTCTCTCCAGGTGAACCAAATGTAACCCCCAATCTTCCGATACAACAAGAATGTCGTCGATATAAACGTTGGCCCACTCTCTGCAGTCTACCAACACCTCGTCCATCAGACGTTGGAATACGGACGGAGCGTTCGTCAGGCCGAACGGCATCCGCCGGAATCTGTATTTTCCGAAGGGACACACAAAACATGTCTTGTCCCGGTCGTCTTCATCCATCAACACTTGATGGAAGCCCTTAGCCAAGTCGATCTTGGACATAACTCGGCCTACTCCAACCTTCTCCACCATCTCCTCGAAGGATGGGATGTAATACGGCTCTTTGGTTGTGATGTCATTGAGCCGACGATAATCCACACAAAGCCTGATATTCCCATCTGGCTTCCTCACGGGCACTAACGGAGATGCCCAATTGCTCTTGCATCTTTCGATGACTCCTTGTTCTTCCAAACTATACAATTCTCTTTTCACTTTCTCCCTGATTCCCAAAGGAACCGAGTACGGCGTCTGACGAATGGGTTCACTATCCCCCGTGTCAATGGTCATCTTGACCCGATCTGTACTACCCGGACTGTCAGAGAATACGTCGTTGTACGTCCCCAGTAACTCTCGCAACTCACTTTCACTGAACCCTTCACATTCGCCCTTTAACTCACTGCTTTCCTCCTCTTGTTCCTCTACAACAATATCTAATCTCCTTATACACGCTCTCTCTCTAAATTCTTTGATACAGTTAACATGCACTACCTTAGAGTGCTTCTCATTCCCAATCTTCCCAATCCTATAGTTGACTGCTCCCATCTTTCTAAGAATCTTGTACGGACCCTGCCACGAATCCGACAATTTACAGGTCATCCCCGGTACCCTGTATAAAACTAAATCTCCCTCCTTAAATTCCCTCAACTTCGTTCCTTTATTCACATACTGTAACCTACTCTCCTTCCCCTTAGCCATTCCCAATGCTGCACTATCTCTCACATTCTCCAATCTCTCAGCCATCTTAGTTACCCACTCACACACATTCAACTTCTCTGCTTCTACCTCATACAAACCGTGGTACAGGGCGTCCAAGGGCGTCCTGACCCGAAACCCATAAACCATGTCGAAGGGGCTAAACCCCGAGTCGGCATGAGGCATCTGCCTTAGAACAAACAATACAAAACACAACTGACCTACCCAGTCTACCCCCTCATCTATGCACTTCCCCAACACGCTCTTCATAGTCCCGTGCATTCTCTCCACGGCTCCATTTGTCTCAGGATGGTAGGGAGACGTACGCACCTTCTCAATCCCCAGGTGCTCACACAATTGGGTCATTACTTTGCCACAGAATTGACTGCCTTGGTCTGTGAGGATCCTCTCTGGGACCGAGGTCCGGGAGAATATGGACCACAGTCCATCCATTACAGCCTTAGCCGTAATGCTTCTCAAGGCTACCGCCTCTGGCCACCTTGTCGCCAAGCAGACGTAAGTCAAAATGTACCTGCATCCTCCCTTCCCCTTTGGTAACGGCCCCACCAAGTCAATCGCCACGCTCTCAAATGGCTCCGCCAGTATTGGTCTCTCGACCACTGGTGCCCTTCTCGGCCTGTGCTTGCTTCTCACTTGGCACCTCTCACAGCTCCTACAGTGCCTTATAATGTCTCGAGCCATTCCAGGCCATGCAAAATATCTACCTACCATCTTCGCCACCTTATCCGCACCTAAGTGCCCATTCCTTTCATGTCCCAAAACTTTTACTTTCTTCCTATAGCTCTCTGGCAACACAATCACATCTCTGTATTCATCCCACGTCACATACATTCCCCTCACTAACACTTTCCCCTTCCACTTGAAACCTCTCTCTTTCCTATCTCCTAACTCCCTCCATTCTTTTAAGCTACTGTCTTCCTGCAGCTCTCTCGTAAACTCTTCCTTCTCTTGACCCTCTCTGACGGGTCCAATTTCCCCCGCTATCCTACTTAGCTCACTCTCAGACTCCGTTCCCCCCGACAATTCCCCCAAGGGAGTTGCACTCCCTTCGTCCGTCTCTTCTCTCGCTTTCGCCCGGGGTTGCTCGGCATCAGGCGTACCTTCAGCTTCTTCCACCCCTTGGTCCTCTCCCACCCTACTCCAATCTTCGGGCATATTTAAGGGATCGGACTGGCTACTCGCTTCTTCCTCCGGTTCGGGCTCACCCTCACCCTCAGGACTAACTACATCCCACGACACTACTTCGTCTGTCACTTCCTCATTCTCATCTAGCTCCCTTTCTCTTCTGACCATACTCCTAGTCAGCACATTGACCCCAACTCTGTCCCCCAACTTATATTCCCTTATGGCCTCTCTGTATGCCATAGCTTCCCGATCATCTGCCAAAGAGACCGGTACCAAACACGTCACCCCAGATGGTTCACTCTCATCTATTATTGACCTTATTCTCTTTACGTGGCCTCCCACCACAAACTCACACATGCAACTCTTGTATCTTTTCTCTGTCCCCCCATATCCTTTCACGTACACATCAGAGCACAGCTCTACTCCTTCAGGAACTAATTCCTTGGGTACAGACCCCAACTCTGCACCAGAGTCCACGAGGATCTTGGTCCTAACCCCATTCACCAACCCATACGCCACATTCTCAGCCTGCCCTGACTCAGTCCGCCTAAGCATAGACATCTTTGTCGGATTCGGCTCCTTCTTAACAGCCACCGTCACCTTCTTGGCTGTGCACTCAGGGCTCTTATGCCCCACCTTACCGCAATTATAGCAAGTGGGTACGCGTGTAATGTAGCTACTTCCCTGCTTGTCTTTCCTACACTCGCTGGCTTTGTGTCCCTTCTCCCCACAACTATAGCACGTTACAACCCCATAAGTGCCTCCCACTTTGTCTCCCAAACCACCCCCTTGGGCCTTGCCTCCACGCCCATACCAACTCTCTCTGTCTACTGTTCCTCTATACCCCCTGGTCACCTCACTGGGACCGCTACCCAACGGCTTATAAAAGTTCCCCCTCTGCCTCCCGGACATCCAGTCCTCAAGGGCCTCTCTTAACTCCCCCCACTCCCCAATCTTTCCCATTTCCAAAAATGCTTTGCCACTCTGCGGCAAACTCCGCCTTAACACGGCCAACGCTATGGCCAACATACACTCTTCGATACTCTTGCTACCCTGACACATCCCCTTTGTCACACGTAATAACCAATCCGCTATCCCCCCAGCAGTCATACCCTTAAACAAATCCCCATTGGCCTCTAGCAGCTGATTCCCATAAGTAATGGCTGTCTCCCCCATGGCCTTCAGTAAAATCTTCTTGATCTCCTCATATGGTTCATCACTGTCCCTAGCCTGTGCTATCCTCAGGCACAGGGTCTCAGACAACCTAGGATACAGTCTCTCTCCCCAATCATTCTCACTCACCTTCCCTTCTCTCATTATTCTCTCAAATTTCCCCAAATACGCCCCAAGCTCAGTTCCTTCCTTATACACTCCTAACCCCTTTAACTTTTCTTGCAATAACTCTCGTCTCTCACGTATTTTGTCCTCCTCCAGCTTTGACGCTCTTCGTCGTTCCTCCTCCTCCCTGCGACGGGCAGCTTCTTCTCCTCGCCGTCTATCTTCTCCTTCCTCTCTATATCTCCTAGCTCTATCTTCTTCTTCTCTCCTCCTTGCGGCTTCATCTTCCTTTGCTCTTCTGTTCCTCTCTTCCGCCTCCTTCCTTTCCTCTCTGTCTTTCTCATCCTTCTCCACTAGGTACCGCAATAGAGCTGCTACTTCACCCTCGTCACCTCTCTTCGCCATACTCTCCTGCAGTAATTCCACCTCGCTATCTTCCGCCACTTCAGAATCTATGTTTGATGCTTCCTCGTACTTCACCTCCGAGGCTCGGAATGGGTACGGTGATCGTGTCTTTACAGCCGGTCGCCCCCTGGGTCGATAGAGTTCCTTGTCGGTGCTCGCCCCGGGCAACTTCTTGGTCCTCCTCCTCGCCTCACTTTGTCCAGGCTCTGTCATAGAGGGCAAGCGAACTCGTCCTCAGTTTAGACCCTGTGAATTACAAATAGGACACAGTGATAACAAAATGGACCCAACACAATATCAGAAACAATCAACAACTTCGATTTACACTTTAGAAATTTTCACAACCACACACAACAACACTACAACGCAAGTTTCTAAGGGCAGTCCAAGCCTCCTTCCCGGTGATCCTCCTCGTCCTCGTCTCTTCTCGTTCTTCTCTCCTTCTATGGCCTCCCTCTACCGTAGCAAGGGGCCTTGTGATCTGCTCTCTTCTGCCTTGACAGTAGAGCGTTCTCTTTCCCTCTGCCGTAACAAGGGATGGTAATTTCCTTAGTCCGTAGACCGTGGTAGGGTAGAAAAATTCCACTCCGGTTCAAGTATCTCCGTCCGTGAACGCAGACTGTGGGACCTGCAGACACCTTGGTAGCCTCTTGGTCCTAGTTCGTTGGATCCCGAGTCAGACGTCTCCTCCTCAAGGATCCCACCGCTGCCACCAAAATCTGTGGGGGATTCGAGGTTGCCCTCACTCGCTTTGCGCACAACGCGAGAGCCACAGTCTGATGGACAGCAAGTACGCTGCCACCAGAGTTCAGCTCGAGATAAATCTCTCTTACGTCTACGAATGTCGTGTAAGTGCATGAACTAAAATTACAACACGTGACGAGGGGTTATGAACAAACAGTCCTCTCGCCACTGACCAATGAAAATGATACAACTTATTGCGGGTGACCTGCGCACTACTGCTAACACTTAATGTTCTATACAATACACACTCTAACGATAATAACCTAAATGACATAGTAAATGACGTGACATAAAACATAGCATAAACTAGTTCTCTTCTTCTTCTGTCTTCTCTTGCTTCTCCTCTTCTTTACTCTTTACTCTCCAGTGTGGGTATCTCCTGTATGCCCACAATAACACACCAAATATGGTGTATATCATTATAGCAAAATGCATTTTTTCAAAGGTTAGCTATATACTGCAACTGAGTCACAGCTGAAACATTTTGTGATTGAAATATATAGCTTTATAAATATGGTAGCTACTAAGCTAATTCCATTTTAAGATTACGGAAGCTTGGATGATCCTTAAGAATTTCCAGAAGATGTGTCCGTGATGATGGAAGGTTTTCATCTTCTAAGAATGACTTCACATCACCAAAAGCATTAAGAATCTGCTTAATAACCACCTAGTAGATGAATATGAAGGGACAGGTAAACCAGTTTGAGTTTTCCAAGCAAGTTTGGTCTTAGGACTTCTGGAAAAAATGATTATCCAACCACTCACAAATTTATCAAGTATAGGAGTGCTAAAATTTTCACCAACATGGTCCAGTGTGTGTGAAAAGCAGCTAATATCAAGCAACTGAGGAAACACAATCTTCAAGGTTCGAACAGCAACATTATGGACTGAAGTTCTAACGTGCATTGAAGCTATTAAATTATTGCTACAAATTCCAAGCTCGGTAGAGAGGCAAACTATTAGCTGTCTAGCAACTTCTTCTCCTGTCATGCTTTTAGCTAAGAGCATTAGGCGTACAACACGCTGTTGTATTTCCCAATTATCAACATAATCGGAGCAAAATCACCATTGCCTTACATACATGTGCGTGGTTCCATAAAAATTGACTGATACACACTTCTCTCTGATATCATCTTTTACTTTTGTTACTTCTTGGTGACGAATAAATGGAATTAGCTCACGCAAATGCTGGCTTCCAGTAAGCCTATAAGTATTTTCCTCCAGAAACCCACGAAAGCCATCAATGTTTTCTAGAGCAACACCAGCCTTCATAGAATATCGAACTACCATCACACGATTAATTCACACAGCTTCTGGTAATTTTCCCCACTATGATGCACATCTTTGTCATAGATTTTCAACATATCCAATATATTTTTATGCTTAGCACTTCTAGATGCTAGATTTTTTAATCCATGTACATGCTTGGCTGATTTTATGTGCTGGATAATCATACTTTTCTTAAGAAACAAGATTTCTCTACATGCATCGCAAAAGAGCTTACACAACTTTTCTGAAAAATGTTGACTGTGGAATTCAGTAATCCTTGTTCTTGGAAGAATTTTTTTAGGCTCAGCAGCTACAGCACCTTTGCTTCGCTTCAACTTCTGAGGTAGGTTGGTAACAATTTTGCGCTTTCTTGCTAAGTCTGATGCAGTAGGACATTTCAGTTGATCAAGAAGAGGAACCATTGAGCTTGATCCTCCAGATGCCTGCTCAATTTCTGACTCTGCTGACTCTGAGCCTGAGCACAAGCTCTCATCTTCTTCAGTATGCATAGTTCCTTCTTCCATGTTTTAGAAGCACAGAAGTGGCTAACACACAAAACTGACTGCTTTTTCCCAAACACACTAGCAGCTGAATTTTTACTGCTGAGTCATGATAAAAGAAAAAGTTGAAATAAGCATGCTTACTAACTAGCTACACCTATAAGAATACTATTAGGTAATGTTTTCCTATACAGTCGAACCTCCCTTATCTGGACTTCCAAGTTACTGGGCACCTCCCTCTACCTGGCAGCTGCTATGTACCTTGCTGTTAGGTAAACTATCCCAACTAGCAAATTTGACAGCTGCTTTTGGATAGGCAGTTCAGATGGCAGCACTATTTTGAATGCATTCTGAGATATGGGCAAATCTGAGGTACAGGCACCCCTTGAAACCAAGGTGCCCAGATAAGAGAGGTTCTACTGTATTATGGACCATATTTATTCTGCAATGCTAATTGATGCCTATTATTCCAGAAAAAATGCTAGCATAATCTGGCAGGGCCTATCAATAACTATCAAAATGGTGATTGGAGATAAATATATATGACACATTAGCCCCTGTTAGCTATCATCTTTGCTCTTACATATGTAACTTAGATTATAAAACTATCAAGTCGGATTGATATTGAATTATTAAAAAATTATGTAATAATTGTTTGGGACCAGTCCCTCCAAGAGTTACATCATGAAGTCTAGCCCTTCAGTTAGCTAGCTTTAACTTTTTATTACATATCGTATTTCAACATTCATTTTATTTTTATATTTACTACGCATGCACTCGTACTTCGTTTCGATTTCGAACATCGATGAATTGCATTTAATTACTTTTGTTACTCGTATTACTCTTAGTTACGTTTTATTCTCACTTCTTCTTATATCTTATAATCTATGCTCTACAATTGTATTCTATATTACACTAAAAGTAAACCTACACTTTCGGAGTTATTACTAGTAACTTGTTAGTTTACTCCCGAACAATAATATTTCAATAAATAGCTAGTTACTACATAAATGACAATAATAGTGGTGGTTAAGGCTGTCACTTTCAATGTTGCAACATTTCTGATGGTACCACTCTTTACATATGTTACATTGTACTAAAGTTCCAAATTTTGAATATTTATTCCAGGGCAAACGGCATACACAGTATATCCGAAATTCTTTCTCAGACAATAATCTTGACTTTGCTAAATGATGTTTACTCAGACCTGATGGAAATACTGTTAATTTAAAATTCTCAATACACTGGAGAAAATGGCTCCGCATGTCATCCTGATGATAAGTTTGAGTGTGGGGATCAAAGCCCATACACAAGGATGTGGCAAAAGAAATAGCAAATAATCCACACTCGCTACCACCAATCTGTCGCTGTACATTAACATGTCTTACTATAAACAAATTTTTTGAACACTTAAGTATTGCGGCCAGTTGCAGCTGAAGGCAATTTGAATTCATAGTTAGTGTAGGCATACTGTCATAAATATCCACATATCCCTCAGGTGAAAATATGTTGGAAGCACACACCCAGTGATCTTCAACATGAATAATTTGAACAAAATTATTGAACGGTGATGTGAACTGTAATCCATTTTGGGATGGAAATTGTATCTTCAGCAATTTTTGAGCTGCTGTAATAAATCGATCATTAAGCCACTGCCCAGAAGTTAGCTCTTGCTTATCTCTTAATGTCAATAATAAGTCCTTCCAAGATTTGGGTGAGGGTGGCAGAGACATTTCATCACTCAGAGTGATTGGGCTTGAAGTCTGCAAAGGAGAAGTACTTTTGTTCTTGTATACAGCAGAGTCTTCTGGAGAGTCATTATCAGCAGCAATGGAAGTCGCCAGAGAAGTACACTTTTTGTTTGGTACAGGTGATAAGTCTCCAGAGTTGAGGTCTTGCTGGTATTCATTTTATCCATGGATGTGTTTTTAGATAAACTATCCATTGCCGGATCTGGCACGGAATGAAGTTCTGTACAACAATATAGCAAACCATTCACAGCTTTCTTGAGGATTTTACCTCCTTGCACCACAACTTGCATGCTTAGCCACGTATTTGCAATTAGATAGCACAGTAAAAAAGGGTGGGTGGGTGTAAGAGGTATAATGTACTTGGAATGCGCTTAAATCTCAACAACAAGCAAAGGAGAAAAATATTGAAAAAACAAAAAACAAAACAAAACAAATAACATATCCAAGTTGACAAGTTGAGTCGAATGGACTTACATGCAATAAAACAGGAACACACACTTAACTGAAAATGGAAGCAATTTAAGTCACATATTGACAGGCAGTGGTGCCAAAATGGAATTCAACCTTGAATTATTCCAGAAAAAATTGTGGAGTTGAAGATGGGTAAGTTAAAAGAAATATCATTTAACATATTATTTAACACTCATTATTTTAGCAATTGTACTCACACAAAGCAAGTCCTTGTTCAAAATGCTCACCTGTTTTGGTATTGGAAAGCTTGTAGATACCTTTCCCTAAACACTCCGTAATAGAGTAGGGTCCAGAATACCGCTTTTCAAGTTTTCCATTTTTTCGTCCATCTCTATGGCTATTTCTCATTAAAACTAGTGTTCCTGGCTTCAAATTCTATGTCAGAAAAATGATGCAAAAAATATACAAAACATTAATCACTTCACTTACAAATATCAACCACTATTGCATGGCATAGGAAGACTAAATAGTTATCATAGTACAGTGTGTAAATCAGCTGCAATTATTACAACTGCAGTGTCAAAACTTATTGTAAAGCAAGATAGCTCTTAAAAAGTGCTGTGACAACTCTTTTGTAACTTATGCCTGGTTAATGAATTTTGGTTGCTAGGAAAAATTCTTTTTTTTTTCTAATGTACTTATGGCTTCATTTAAATGTGGAAGCTATTGGCTACTACAACAGAAGACAGTACACAAAATAAGAAGCAAAGAGTTACTATTACCGCTTTGAAATATAGCCCCCAATGTTCAGGGATAAACCAGGTTAGACTCCTCCACAGGTACTACACCACTGGATCTAACATCTCGTTTAGATTTCAAGAGGCAGTGGTTCACAGAACCTCCGATTTATTTTTTGTTGTTAAATAACTCTTCAAAGAAGAGATGCAATGCAGCTAGTTCTACTCCAGGAATCTTTGCAGAACTAAACCACCTTAAAAAAAAAAAAGCTAAATTTTCTTTCCTACTTTAATGTAACTACAAGTATAATGTAATCACAATTATTGTTATAGTATACTTGCACTTTTCTTCTTCAATTTTCTGTCATAATCTTTCTTTTGACGAATCTGGGCAAGTTGAATATTTTCATGGGCTTTCTCGTATATCTTTCTTTTCATAGCTTGCATTCTACTGATGTAGTTCTCCAAATTCGCTTCTTCACCACTGTCAGTCTTAGAGTCACTCAACAGCTCAAGTTCGATTGGCAAAACTGGTTTCCTGAGATTGCAACAACAATAATAAAGAGAGAAGTTTCATATAAACATTAACTATACCTGCAGTACATTATTTCAAATGGTGTGGTGTCAGTAGACTTCTGTGTGCAAGTTCGATATGCAAACAAGACACCATCAATATATTCATCCCAATCATCTTGCTTTTTTTTTACCAATTTTAAGAGTAACTTCTGTAATGATTAAATCGCTCCACTAAACCGTTTGTTTGTGGATGATACGCTGAAGAAATTCGATGCTCTGTTCCTGTCAAACTGAATAGATACTTAGTAACTGCATTAATAAATTCCCGACCTTGATCACTAATTATAACTTCAGTACTTCCAAATCTAGAGGTACAAATTGAGTAAAAATTAAATGAATTGACATTGGAGGTTTGATACCTGCACATGATCCTGTAAAGAAATTGAGCAACTTCTTTTGCTGACTTTTTTGGCAAAGGCTCTGCCTCAGGCCATTTTGAAAAATAATCCACTGCGGTAAGTATATGTCTGTTTCCCCTTGCAGTGAGTGGGAGTGGACCGACTATGTCAATACCTACCTGTGACATACAAAGTCATAAACAAATACAGTGTTTATTAAGCTCTCTTCAGTGTTGTACTTAAGTTACCATTTTCCATACTTTTGGTTTTACTTCAATGGAATGTAGAGGAGCAACTTCTACAATATGCAAGGCTATTTATAAGGTACAGCTACTTTTGTTTGTCAGTGATTATTTACTAACAGTTCACTTTAGGTATTCATGAAAATGGGCATATGCAAAGTGCTCACAACAGACCAAGGTACTGAGTTCAATAATAAACTTAACAAGGAACTCATGAGAACACTGGGGATAGATCATAGATTGACACTCCCTATTATCCACAGGTATTTAAAATTAATAGTGTTGTTGAATTGCTTTGTATGTAGAATGAAAGGAAATAGCTATCAGCTATATTCAGCTATTTCAAACATAAGATGGGTCAAAATGAAAAGAAAAAAGCAACAATATGATACTATTTATATTTAATCTTTTGTAGGCCAACGGTTTGGATAAACGGTTTAATCAAAACATGCTTACCAAGTACATTGGTCAACAGAAATCTACGTGGGAAAATTATTTAGATGAATGTGTATTTGCTTACAATACTTCTTCTCATGAATCATCAAAGTTTACACCGTTGAGTAAATGTTTGCAAGAAAACCTGTACTGGCTGTTGATATTCATGAATAATGTGAAACAGTGCAAGATCTGCAAGGCAAGAAATTACCTTTTACAATCATAGAGTATATTTTAAATAATAGCTATTGCAGGTACAATAGAAGATGATTCAAGAGAGACATCAAATTATTCTTGAAAAAGCTAAACAAAACATACTTCAAGCACAGTATCAACAAAAGAAATACTATGATAAAAAACATAGTGTTCCTGAAATCTTCAGACTGGGCAGTGTGGGTTCTAAAGAAAGACTTTACCAGGAAAAAGAGAAAAGGAGGAATATTGGATAATAAGTGGCTTGGACCACACACTATTACTGGTATACTTGGACGAGGGTTGTTTAGTCTTCAAGGAGTTCATGATGCAGATATTATTCCAAGAGTAAATGGTTACCATCTAAAGATTTACCATGTAATTGCTACTAAAAAAACAAACAACACACTAAAATAATTGGTAGCTAATATTATTGTAAATACATTAGTCTGTAAAGGATGGAGATTAAAGTGATCCAGTAGAAGATACACGGAGTCCCACTGTAAGATATTTCCTTTTAATACACTGTAAACTGAACTAACTAATTGTCTAATAGAGCAGTGATTATAGTGTATTGGATGAAGCTGAAACAGATATACCAAAGTATTCAGAAGTAAGTTTTTTTTGTATTTTGTTAGTTAGTTTTGAAATTACTGTCGGTATAAAGGCAACAATTTTTGTATAGCCTTGTGATCGACCTGAGATTAAACATTATCAAGGCAGCACTACTTCACAGAAGACTCTAACATCACCTCCTCATTCACCAGTAAGTCAGATATAATATAAGCATTCATAATGTCAACAGAAAAAAGTATTTGTTACTATGTGACAATATGAACGAAGAATAATTTGCATCTAGGTTGATAGTGAACCTGAAGCCATTGGAGAACATTCTAATGAGAGCTTTGCTTCATTAATTTCTGAATCACCTTCTCATTCACCTTCTGATTCACCAGTAAGTATTGAATGAAGTTTTCATTTGGTTGGTGAAGTAAAATGGGACTTTCCACCCCTGACCCCCTCTGAATCCTTTTTTAAAAACAAGATATGAGGAGACTTTCACCAATAATGAAGATGTGGAGGTACTCAGTTCATCCATAAATACGAATGAAAACGTTGATCTCAGTTTAGAGTTAGAAAAACTGAAAAATGAAACGAAGTCATTACTTCTCGAGATTGAAACGTTGAAGTTTGGTTTAAAGAGGTTTGCAGGGAGCGATGATGATATTAGGTTTTATACTGGATTACCTAATTATAGTACTTCATTAAGTTTTTATGAATTCTTACTTCCAGCAGTAGGTAAGCTTAACTATTGGGATTCTGAAAATTCTGAAAATCGTACTGAAATGAAACATGGTCCTCAACGCAAAATTCAACCAATAGATGAGTTATTTATGGTTTTGTATCGACTAAGGTTTTCAAGTAAGTTCTAGCACGGTTTCTAGAACACTTGTTACATGGATCAATTTTCTATACCGCACTTTAAAACAACTACCGATCTGGCCAACTTCAAAAATTGTTAAAGAAACCATGCCATCATGTTTTAAAGAACATTATCCCAGTACTCGAGTAATTTTTGATTGTACCTAGGTTTTTATAGAGATGCCATCATCATTTCGGGCCCAGTTACAAACATATTCTACATATAAAAGCCACAATACAGCAAAAGGTTTAATTTGTATAACACCCAATGGTTTGGTCAGTTTTGTTTCGGACTTATATGGAGGTCATATTTCCGATAAGAAAATCACAGAATTATGTGGTATTATCAGTTTATTGGAACCTGGAGACATGGTAATGGCAGACAGGGGATTCGATATCCAAGATATTTTAGCTTAAAAAAATACCTTAAGGGTGGTCGCACATAACAACGCACACGCCGGTAGATCACCAGTAGATCGGGTCGCAAATCATTTCCCGCCATAAACCGCTAAATATTTTAAACGCGAGCGGGGAACAATTGCGCTGCTGCAGGCAGAAGTATATTTGCGCGTACTTTGTTTCCTCAAGTCTTGGAGGTAATCCAAAGTGATCAGCTGCTATGGGTTCTAAGAGAAACCACAAACAGTCTGGGGTAGGCAGGAAGGTCAAGCATAAGCTTCTAGTGGCTAGATCGAAGAGATTCTGCAACCACCAAGGTGTTTTAAAACCCCATGTGGAGAATTTTTTTTTGAGTTAACTGCAATGGGAATGCAGAATCTGTGGCTGTTACAGTTGATGGTGACAGTAACACTTCAAGTTCCACAGATACAATGGCAACAGATATTTTTCCACCAACGGTTTGTGAATACTACTGACATACATTCAATGATGTAACAAAAAAAAATGTTTAGAATTCCATTCCTGGCAGAATAATGGTCAGGATTCTATCAGTGTCAGTTCTGGCAATAACATTTCCTTCACTGGAAGTCCTGGATTTCCACACATGGTTTGTGAAATAACAAATAAATAAATAATATAAAAATAATAATGTAATGTTCAGGATTCTATCCCTGGGAGTCCTATAGAAGATTCTGTCACCGGTAGTGGAGATGTCCAGAATTTCTTCCATCATGGCAACCCTGGCAGTCCACACTTGGTTTGTTACATAAATAAAATCTAAAATGAATTACGGAAAAAAAAATGTTTAGGATCCTGTGCATAGCACTCCTGGTGACACTCACGATTCCTTCATGGACAGTCATGGCGATCCACTCATGGTTAGTATAATAATAGCAAAAAAATAATAATAATAAATACACACACAAATAAATAAAAAAAATTTTAGGATTCAATCACAGGCAGTCTTGAAGAAGTCCAGGAACCCTTCACTAAGGGTCATGAAGATGAGATGTCACAAAGCATATCTGCTGATCCAGATCCATGCTCATCTTTGGTCAGTGCTAAAATAATAATAATAATAATAATAATGTGTAGTCGTATAATAATTATTATAACAATAATGAGTTGTAGTTGTTGTATAAAAATTTTATGGGGCGGATAGGGAAAAAATGTTTTGGTTGGCTAAAATAAATTACCCTTGCAGGAAGTTGATGACAACATTTCTGTTGTTGACAAGTTGATTGCTGGTGCCAACCGTGTGGGTTTCCCAAGCGAACTAGTAAACGGAATCTCAGAAACTGTGTCCACCGGCAGCATACACCTTCATAGTTCTGCAGACATGAAGATCCATGACTCTTTGTGTTCATGGCAGCAGTACTACCCGGTGCTGTCATTCTTGATGACTGGTAACCTGCACGCCGATTACCAACGAGTAGGAGGTTTACTAGGATTCCCAGCATGCTCGAGTACCCAGTGGAGTAGGATTGTGAAGAGGTTGGAGGAGATTGTCTCTGAATTGGCAGAGTTGTCCTGTAGTCAGGTAAGGAAGGAAATAATGGAGCGAGGCGATAATAAGAAATGGATGGCTTCATTTGATGGATTTTACCTGACTCGGGGCCACTACTCCAATAACTAGTCTGCCACACTCCATGACTACCACTGGGAACATCGCTTGGTTTGCTCATAGAACTAAACGTGGTCCAGGGCATAATTGGACTGGAACTTCAGCTGGTGCTGAGCAGGATATGTTGGATGAGCTTCTTGGAAAGGCAAAGGAGGCAGGGTTTTCCATCAAGGAACTTGTCTGTGACAAAGACTCCGCAACCAACGCTACATTCTGCCAGTACTTTCCAGAAGGGATGATCTCATACTGTAGCTATCTTTTGTAAAATAATATTGGCATATTAATAACAGAAACTTACAGAAGAAGGCAAAGAAAGCTCGGTATGAGCTCGAGAAAACGTTTATGGAGAGGCTACGTGGAGCAGGATGCAATGTTGGGGAGTATACTGGAGATGGGCAGGGTGAGTTTGTGTCTGCAGAACTCCATTCTGTTGAAGAAGGCACTGGAGATGCTAACCCAGAAGCAGAACATCGAGAGTTGGAAGATGGTGATGATGATGGAGATGATAATGATGATGATGATAATGATGATGATGATGATGGAATTGACCATCACCCTCTTCTTATCTTCTATGACTGTGAAGCAACTGGGCTGAGCATATACAACGACCATCTGACATTGGTGCAAAGGTTGTGGCCTGTCCCACTCCACTGCGGCAACCAACATTTTCCAGTCTTGTCCGAACCACTAGACATATTTTAGCACCTGGTAAAAATAAAAATATATTACGTCACTGAATGATTATCATGGACCTATTTTATAATAGTGACCAGAATCACAGGTATTTCTCAAGCCATCCTTAGGAATGAGCAGCCACTCTCCATGGTACTGCCACAATTCCTTCAGTGGGTAACCTCGGTTACTGCTGAGGTCAGCGACACCACAAGTACCACCCACTTCCCTGGTATTCCCATTGACTTTTTTTTTTACCAAATATTATTTATTACATTTTTATGCAGTGTTAGTTGCCCACAATGGCTTCAGTTATGACTTCCCGATTTTATTTTCAGAAGTTGAAAGCCGACAAATTCCCTTGTCCATCTTTCAAACACACAATATTCATTTTAGTGACTCACTGCCACTTCTGCGTGTGGTAATAAACTTTAGCTACTCTATCAGAACATATTTATTATAGTTATGTAAAACTTCTATTGTAGATGAAGAAGGATGGCCATGAACACCTAAAGGGAACTACTTCTCTGGCGATGGGCAAGCTGCACAATAAAATTGTGTGAAAAGATTCTGAAGGCAACTTAAAATTGTTATTTTTTGTGAGTATTCTTAATTTTTAATTAATTAAATAGGAGCACATCGAGCACTTCCAGACGTCCTAGCATTGGAAGCGGTACTCACCCACCCATCCTTAGTCAACTGTCTTTCCGAATTAGAAATTCGCCGCCCCAGTATGCAGCTGAGACAGTGGTCACAACAGAAGCATGCTCACCATCGTAAGATGGTTCTTACAAAGGGATTGGGCAATTGCATCACTGCATCGTAAGCTACCCGACTTGACACACTGGGCATTTCCTTGCAGGATTTGGTTGAACTAAGGGACAACACTGATAAGGAAGGGTTTCTCAGAACTCTGAAAGACAAAGGTTTGAGAAGTAAAGTTCTGAGGGACAAGTTATATCAGGCAGTACTGCGGTTAACTTAGCGTGGACAGGAATATCTCACCAACTTGTCTTGGTAAGTTTTCATTTCTATTTTTACTCTAATTATTCTTGCCTATTTATTGTACAGTGTTCCAGCCAACATTTCAACAATTTTAGTTCCCATGAGTAATGCCTCCAAGTGGCGGGAATGTTATTTTATCATGGTGGCTAAATTACTCACTCCCAAAAGGAAGAATTACTCACTCCCAAAAGGAAGTTACAATGTTGTGTGTTATACATACCTTCCTCTAGTGTCTTCAGCTGCAGGCTCTCCAGTATGCTCTCCAGTAGCATTTCCACCAAGACTCTTCTGACTCCACTAGCGATCCTTGTCTGTGCTCACTCGCAGGCTCCCAGCCGGCTCGAATTAGGTGGCCCGAAGACTTCTCCAGCTGCTCTACCAGCTCCAAAACCTTCACCGTTGATAAACTGCCGTCATTTCTAACTCTTTTTATTGTTGTTGCTTAGATTGACAATATGTTTATTTAGTTACGACTAGGGAGGGCTCTTTTTGGAGCCGATACACACAAACCGAAACAATTGCTCCCGTAGAAATCGTACGAGAAATGGGGGCGGGGTTATTACTTAAGAATTGCGAGTGGAATAGAAGTTCCAAATTTTGTATGAGTTTTTCTTGGAATCTAATCATGAGAACGAGAATTTTGTTTTACACACGGATAGAACATAAAAAAATGAACTGCACCATAATTTGAAATTTTCAATATCTTATAAAATGAAAAAAATGCGAATAAATCAAGAAGTAATATAGAAATGAGAAAAAACTCGTTATGGTGCAGTAGAGTAGCGGCATGACTACCAGTGTGCCGAATTAGCTACGTAGCTCCAGCTTCTCGCATTGGTCCAAAAAGTCCTACAAAGTTGGAAGTCGGGACCACGATAAATCCTCCCCATGCGCTTGAGATTCGGTGAGTAGTACCTTCGGCAGGTACTTGTTCATTGCACACAAACAGTTTAGACCTGCAAGCACACAGAAAGCAGTAACGGCCCTTAGCAACCATAAAATTAAAATTGCGTGGGAAGCGTGCGGGCACCCTTAAACATTCCACCGTTTATGAGAGGGAAAACGCAATTGTCTCATGGAAGAGGAATTTGAAACCCGTAGTATTGCATCTGTTCGAATTCATGTAGAAAGGGCTATCGGTAGACTAAAAAACTATCGTATTTTAAAAGGTGTAATACCAAACTAAACTATCGTATTTTAAAAGGTGTAATACCAAACTCCCTACATTGTCAGCTGGATCAGATATGGTTTGTATGTTCAATTTTAACAAATTTTCTCCCACCTCTTGTTTAATATGAGCATATTTTCAACATTATTTTTGGTTTTATTACATATTCAGTTTTTTAATTTATGAAAAAAATATTTGAATGAAATGAATATAATAGGATGAAAATGAAACAAAAATATTTATTTAAATTTTTGAGCTAGTTTAGGTAGAACTGATGTGACATAGAAAGATTTGAGTTTTAGTAACATGTCTTTCCAAAATGATTCATCAAATTTAATTCTTTGCACGGAAATTCCCTTGTTGGTGTATATTACAAAGTCACACCATTTTCTTGAGCAAATTGCCATCTGTCCTTGAACTTGATCTGGACTGTCAGAGAAAATCTGTACCTCACTCACTTTCAGCATTGGTGGCGATGATCTTGAATGGCACTAACATCAAGTCTCAGGGATGTAATAGTGTATCACAAGCTACTCTCAGTATTGCCCAGTTTCTTCAGTATAACATCTCAGTTCATCGACGACCTGAAAGTGCTGGCACATACCATCTCAGTGCAAGAGAAACTCCTTTGCCAATCTATTTGGGACTTATGGTTCATGCTAGAACTAGAAAGAGAGATTTAATCGAAACCCTGTCTGATCTTGGTCTGTCAATTTCCTATGACCGAGTCTTAGATATATCCACAGCTATTGGCAACCAAGTGTGTGATCACTATCATCAAAGCCAAGTGGTGTACCCACCCAATCTGCGTGAAGGTTTATTTACTACAGCGGCCATTGATAATATTGATCATAATCCTTCCTCAACAACAGCTACAGATGCATTTCATGGAACAGGAATATCACTCTTCCAGCATCCTAACAGCTATGATAGTCATGAGCATAGGGATTACCCCACTTTGGCACAGAAGTCGACATCCAAGAAACCGTCAGACCTTTTGATGCCAATAAAAAGAGATCCTGCAATACCCAAAGTTGAAGGTCCTATGAAGAGTGATAGGAAAATATTTCATCAAGCCTTGCAAGAAGATGTCAGGTATGTTTTAATTTTAATTTAATTTTATTTTAATGTAATGAGATAATAGTGAGAAAATTTGATATCAGAGAAAATTTTCTTTGTTAAGGTGGCTGACGACAGTAGAGGAGAGGTACTTACAGGCAGTCGAAGGTGATAGTAACATATCCTGGGCCCCTAGCCCTAGCCCTAGCCCTAGCCCTGCTAGTAATCGAATAGCTCAAGACAGACCTCCTACAATAGGAGCAATGTTGCCTTTATTCAGTGAAGACTCTAAGTCTGTTGCCAAGATCCGTCACTCTATGGATGTTATCAAGCAAGCAGTACAAAAACTCAAGCCTGATCAAGTACCAGTTATTACATTGGATCAGCCACTTTATGCAATTGCGAAGAAGATACAGTGGAACTGGCCAGAGCAGTATGGAGAAAATCACTTTGTGATCATTCTGGTGAGATGGCTGGACTCAAAGTGATTGGAGATTGGCTGGAAGACTCTGGTTGGGTGCAGGCTTTGGTTCAGGCTAAAGTGGCATCTGCAGGAATTGCTGATTCATTTTTGAAGGTATCCCATGTTACACGAACTAGACATGCACATCAGGTTACTGCTACTGCCTTGTACATCTTGCTCAAGAAAGCATACACCCAGCATGTTGAGTCACTAGATCCTGACAGCCAATTAGAACCATTTGAACACTGGTGTGAGAAACGTAGTCAAGAAATTCCCCAGTTTCAGTTTTGGTACACTACTCTTCAGCTAGAACTCCTAGTTTTAATGTTTATCAAGGCACTTAGGACAGCAGATTTTCCCCTCTATGTGGACAGTCTTACACAACTTGTACCATGGTTCTTCTGTTTGGACCACATCAATTATTCAAGATGGCTGTAAGTCCACATACGTGACATGGTAAATTTAATTGAGGCTCACCCAAGCATTGTTGAAGAGTTCAATAACGGCAACTTCACAGTTCGCAAAACAAGACGAATATTTTCATCCATAGCCATAGATCAGGCTCATGAGCAACATAATGCTATTGTGAAGGGAGATGGAGGAGCTGTTGGTCTCACGCAAAACCCTGAGGCACTCAAGCGGTGGATGGTAGCTGGGCCCGAAATGGCAAGAGTAACAGCTCAATTTGAAGCATCCCAGAAACAAGCGTGGAAAGGGTATCAGGAGGAGAGTGGATGCAGCTACAAATATACCGGGTAATTGGCAACAGTTTTTGCGAATGGATGCAAACAAAACTGAATTGTTTGCATTCTTGGCCAATCATATTTCATGTTTGAGTATAGACAAACAGGTAATCACCACTAACGGCACTGATGTTCTATGCATTCGTACGCGAGACACCAGTCGTTTAACCCCTTGTGATCACGAAGAAGCGGACACAAGGATGATCCTGCATTTAGCAGATGCTGTAAGTGAAGGTTTCCGTACGTTTATTCTGCGCACAGTAGATTCTGATGTTGTCGTGTTAGCTGTAGCAGCAGCATCCAAGCTTGATGTTCGGGAACTGTGGGTGGCTTTTGGAACAGGCAAGAAGTTTAGATACATACCTGCTCATGAAATTGCTTTATCTCTTGGTCCTAACAAATCCCAGAGTCTGCCAATATTTCACGCATTCACGGGGTGTGACACAGTCTCCTCATTTCACACGAGAGGCAAAAAGACAGCTTGGGAGACTTGGAAGGCTTTTGAAGAGGTGACTGCTACCTTTTTATCACTTTCTGATGGACCTTCAGAGATCACTGAAGATCAAGTGACCATGCTGGAACGTTTTACGATATTGCTATATCATCGTACTAGTAGTAAAGTTCATATTGATGAAGCTCGGCAAGAGTTATTCACAGTTAAAGGATGGGCAATGGATGCAATACCTCCAACTAAAGCTGCACTTGTGCAACATATCAGGCGAGCTATATACCAAGATGGACACTGCTGGGGCAAGATGCTACAGGCTACCATTGGGATGCCATCAGCTGGGGATTGGGGATGGGTGGACCCCAGCAACTGGAGGACAAAATGGACTACTCTACCTGAGGCTAGTGCTGCTACTAGAGAATTAATTCGATGTGGCTGCAAAAAGGGGTGTACTGGGCACTGCAAGTGCAAGAAGGCAGCATTAAAGTGCACTGCATTGTGCATGTGTGGTGGCGAACATTGTGATGTCGGACAGGACAATTAACTAGTGCATTTTATCATGTTGTTTGTCAGATAGTTGGCCATAATTGTTGATCAAAATTAAGTGACATATTGATTCATGTTTTAACATACTCTATATAGTGAGACCTTTAACCGATTAATGCCGGAAATTAAATTCGCGATTACGTGCGCGTACTCCGAAGTACTGCGAAGCTGAAGGAATCCCTTGGAGCGTTACACAGCGTTGGCGACTGTCAGGTGGAGTGCACCCTTTTGCGCTCTTGCCTCGCCCTCCCCAAGGTCTCCTTCATCCTTCGCGCCTACCCTCCCAGTCACATCCAACGCACCGCTGCCGAGTTTGATAGAGCCATCCGCTGCACCTTGGAGACCATTGTAGGTGGCCCAGTTTCCCACTGGTCCTGGTTGAAGGCGTCTCTCCGGTGTAGTCACGGGGGCCTCAATCTTCGCAGTGCGCTACGCCATTCACCAGCCGCCTTTCTCGCCTCCACCTCAGTAACAAAGTCTCTGGTGCTACAGATCCTCGCCAGCCCACCAGCCCCCTCTCCACACATCACCCCGACAGTTTCGCGCCTGGCCACAGAAACCGCCCGCCCATATTGGAAGTGCCTAGATGACATCGACGTCCCTCTCCGGCAGAAATGCCTTAGTCATGTCGTTGACGAGGCCTGCTTCCAGCAGCTCCTTGACTCGGCTCCCACCTGCCGCTCGCGGGCCCTTGCGTTGTCCTCCAGCCTCCCCCATGCCGGAGACTGGCTGAACATCATCCCCTCCACCACCCTCGGCCTCCATCTCCACGACCGAGAGTTCCGGTGTTGCCTGCGCTACTGGCTTGGGGTTCCCCTCCACAGCTCGTCATACCCCTGCCCAGAATGCCACCTTACTGCTGATGCATACGGTGATCACCAGGTCGGCTGCGGGGGGAATAGGGATCGCATTGCCCGTCACAATGCTGTCCGTGACGCCATCTACGCTGCTGCCCAGTCCGCTGCTCTCGCTCCCTCCAAGGAGACCCCTGGCTTACTGCCTGGCTCGCAAGCTCGCCCGGGCGACATTTTCGTTCCATGCTGGAGCCTTGGACGTCCGACCGCCTTTGATGTGCTTGTCATCAGCCCGCTACAGGAGCTCACCATCGCTCAGGCTGCCCAAACACCTGGCCATGCCCTCCAAGTTGGTGTGCAGAGGAAGCTTGCAGCCAACCTCTCAGCTTGCCGCTCCTCCGGGACGGACTTCGTCCCTCTTGTGGCTGAGACACTAGGTGGGCTGGCTGAGGACACCATCCGCACCATCACCATCATCAGCAGGGCCATCGAGAATCGCTGCGGCACTTCTGACTCCACCCCAACTACCAGTCACCTGTTTGGCCGCGTGGCAATTGCTTTATGGCGGGGCAATGCATCGCTGTGGCTCCACCGTCTCCCCATCATACCCCCCTCCCTGGACGGTGTAGCCTGAACTTTTTGTATATTTATTGTCTTTTTCCTTTTTCTTTTCATATTTCATTTTGCGATATTTGCACGCATGCGTGATAACAGTTGCACATAAAAAAAAAAAAGTACAAAATGACATACGTACGTCCATACATTATATACAAATAAACTAGTGATGTGCTTGAGCACAAATGGCGAGCGAGCCTAAAGACTATACTATTTTTATATGAATGATTTTGACTTCTAACACTGAAGCTACTGAAAATAAGGTCCAGTTTTTAAATTTCGCATACACGGTAAAGGGATTTCAGTGCCATAGTAACAACTCTCTGCAACTGCTTGAATTGAAGGAAAAAAACAACAAAACATAATACACGTTATTTAAACGTTTTCTTTGTGATATTCTTTAGCTAAGCAGTGGTTGTAACTCACAATGTTTTGACACAACTGGACTTGCACCTACACAGACTTACCTTAGCGGTAGTCTAGTGGACAATGTATTTTCAAGTAAATACTGTTGCGCACGGCTTATAACCATGACAGAGAGCGCATTGACTTACCACTGCCACTAACTCGAATAGAAATGGAAGTCCTGTAAGTTTTCAAGTTTGAACTGCAGCACCCGCAAAAGAATTTAAAACGGTAAACAATTCAATTTCTAGGGTGATACGGGTACTGATCGATAAACCAGAGAATTCTGTTTAGTGCAATTTGGGACGGAGTTGACCACATAACTAACACAAAAACGCGAGGGTCAAAGTACAAAATGACATACATACGTCCATACATATATACAAATAAACTAGTGGTGTGCTTGAGCACAAATGGCGAGCGAGCCTGATAGTTAGGTAACATAAAATGTTACTATTTTTAGCTTACTTCATGCAAACACTATAATAGCAGTTATGACATTTGATTTCAGCAAACAAATACAAAATCATTCTCTTACCTGATTAATGGTAACTTTTGTAGTAGTATCAAACATCAACCATTCTGATAATCTCAATCACCAGTAACTCTTGGACAAGTTCTCAGCTACGATAAAAAATAAACCAGTGTTATTATTTGTAATTTTAACCAACAAATATGGAATTACTACTTACCTCATTCTGGAGTATTAATAACTTCTGTAGTATCAAAATGAAGTTACTCTGACCATCTGAATTACCTTGAATTCTTGACAACAAGCTCTCACCTACAAAAATAAAAGACAATCAATTTTAGCACACAAATACAAAAATTACTTTCTTATCTCATTTTCTTGAGCAGTGGTAACTTTTATAGTACCAAATTTGAGTCATTCTGACTATTTGACACAAAAAAGAAAGGCCCGAGTTTGCATATTTAGCTAACAAATATGGAATTACGTACTTACCTCAGTTTCCCTCGAGTAGTAGGTTTCTTAGCATTAATACTACGGCATTCTGTCTACCAATGACTCTTGACAACCAACAAGCGGTATCACGCCTAAAACGGCGAATGAATTTAAATCTGGTAAAGGGTTTTCAATGCCATAGTAACAGGTCGTAGCAACTTTTTGTTTCTTGAAAAGCAAGCGTTTTCGCAGGAATTTTCACACACTTCTGCGCTTAAGTATAAAGTAAGGCTTGTTTAATGCTGTAGTTTCAGAATAAACTGGGGTCAAGCCTAAGAGACGTGTTTTTTTGGAGAAAAAAGTTGCACGCGCGCGCATTTTAGGGGCATACGTACCATCCTTACACACATATATACATATAACATATACCCGATTTTGCATTATCCACCCCTAATACTGTCTCGCTCGCTGCGCTCGCTCGCCAATAAATAAACATCCCCGATTTTCGATTGTGTTACCCCTGTAAGTGTCTCGCTCGCTACGCTCGCTCGCCAATAATAGATAGACAACGAAATCGAGGGATCTACCGCCCACAGAACCTCGAGGGCCGCGGGCTGTACCGTCCCGAGCGTAGCGAGGGCAATACTAGCGGCCCGAGGGGTTCGACGGGCGGTAGTTCCCGGGATTTCGTTGTCTATCTGTTTTAGAAAGTAGCAACTATAGCCTTAGTTACCAAATGATTTTTTCTATCCTTTGTTCTATGTTGACACTCTACGACAAAGACGGCAGAGACATTACGGAGAGGTGTCCAGTAATTGCAGCAATTCTAAGGAGCCACGGCGCATAAAATATTTTCATGTGTTGTGGGCTAGACTCCAGTGAACCGGCGAAAGTGATGGAATTAGAGTCAGGGGAATCAATATCACTGCGTTTTCAACGAACTTAGTCAAAACGAACATTCCAGCCCACCCATCTCTATTTTTCGCATTTCAGCTCAATTGGTGAGATAAAATTTACAAAACGGCTTTGTCTCCTAAATCTTCTTTCAACCAGCTACTCTTCCACCTTCTTCAACTCAATCATCTCTCCTTTATTTAGCTCCTCACAGTCAGCTCTCCAGTCTAGCTCCTCACTGTCAACTTTCAAGTAAAGCCCCTCACAATCAGTACTCTAGCTTTGCTCTTTACAGTCAATCTCCAGTCTAGCTTAACTTTTTAATCAAGATTTGGTCAACCTTTACATGATGATGAAATTTTGAAAGATGTAAGGCCATGCAAAAAGTTTGTATTATTTACAGTATCTGACATTGATGAAGAGCTTGCGATGGATAAGGAAGGATTTTGATTACATAAGCAAAATACAATGAAAATGCCATGAATGTAGTGCTTTTTACATGGCAAACAATATTCTAGAAGGGGTGCCTTTAATTTTCATAACTGTAGTGATATAATAGTACTAAAACTTTTAAAATAACATATGCAACATTATATAACTGCTTTTTTTATTGTTCATTATGTTATTGGTTTATTTCTCACTATCTCATTTTGGTGATGATTGTATTAGAAGATATTGTTAGTGTGCAAGGCATGCGATGAATCCATCTTATCTTTCGACAGGAAAACCGTGCAAACAACATTCTTGCACCACAGATAAAATAAAATTCTTTAATTGATGCTTGCACGACTCATAAACCAAAAAAAAAAACGACAATAGCCAGAAGGGAGGATACTATCAGTAGTATCCTCCCTTCTGGCATTTAGTATCCTCCCTTCTGGCATTTAGTATCCCTTGTGCACTCACTTGAACAACAATGCTGGATAGAATGCCTACTTCACAATACAAAAAAGGGGTTAGCTATGTTCTAAATCTCAATTTTTGCGCCGTAAGGTCCCTTTTCCCAGACCCGCTCACATATTCATCAAAGTCACTTTTGATTGTATTTTAACTTGCAAAATTTTATGTCCCAAATTCTTCCAGCACGATTATGTTGTAAACTTGTTAATCAATGTTGCATGCGAGTGGCTGATGCAATAATTAAATGAGGAGATCATAGGCTATACAGAATAGCTCTATAATCAACATTGAGTCTAACTCAAAACTGTTCAGTAGCTTCTTAATAATACATAAAAATAGATATCAACTATTAACGATGGTGGAGATATTTAGGAGACAGATGTCTCCTAAATTTGAAAAGTATAACAATGCTGCTGTACTCACTCTAAGCTCCTCCCACCACTCTCCTATCTCTTTCTTCACCAAAAGTCCCTTTTCTATGGGTAAGGATTTAGGAGAGAATACAGTGTGGTGTTTCTCATGTACCAATAAACGTATTAGATGCAAGGACAAAACGACTAATAGAGTAGACTATCATCCTATTGTTTGGTTTATAAAAGGATTTTAATGTTATCTTGTTTTATGATGTAATAAATATTTTCATTGTCAAAGAATAAGTTTACACATGTATGAATAGACTGTTTTGGTGCCAGAATGAATGTCATTTTCCTGTGTAGATCTCGGATCAAAAATTCAGCAGGGCGAAATATAATACATGTACCTTTCAGGTAGATATAAGTTTTCACTGAAAATATTGATTTTGGGGAAAATGTGGACACATTATTAGAACTAGCAACAGTATTAATTAATAAAAGACTGAGCTGGTGCTACTGTATTATATTTGTTGAAGAGCTGAACACTCAACTTGACATTATTAACTAGTTATCATTTCACTCCTATATCACATTTACACAAATAGAGCATGCTTGATTTTTCTTTATTAGTACATGCGTATTATCTCACATTCACGTATCTCCTTTGTTACTTTTTTATCATTTTCACTTCTCATTGTTTCTTGAACCATTTATGTCTAAATTTGTCAGCCCATAGCTGGAACTGTTTACAATAAACATCCCCTGTCCGATCTACTAAGAGTAGAAGTCTCAGACGACAACTGAGAGGCCAGCCTTACAACCTGACTCAGTAGAGGTTGACAACTGAGAGGCCAGTCTTATAACCTGACTCGCTAGAGGTTGACAACTGAGAGGCCAGTCTTACAACCTGACTCGCTAGAGGTTGACAACTGAGAGGCCAGTCTTACAACCTGACTCGCTAGAGGTTGACCGTGCATGAGCACCCTTTTCATTATTTATTTATTTTTGCTGAGTGATATTTTACTTCTGAGCCTTTCTCTACCAATAACTAACAGTGTGATCTTTTAAGCACATGTGACATAGTTACTGTAACATATTACCGCAGTACTATAATACAAATGCCATTTTTAGCAAGTATAGTTGCATTTTCTATACTTCAAATTTATTTTACAGTAACAAAATTTTGAAGTTGAAGCATCAAGTGAAGTTATACATATTTACTACATATATAATGAACATGTAATGGCTGTACGAACAGAGAAGCTAAGTAAATGCATTATTTCAATAACTTCAGTAAAGAAAACGCCTGTATATTTGTCGAAACATCTCACTATTATATGCCAGTTGTACAAGGTAGCAGTTAAATTATTCAATTAGATGTTGTGACAAAATCCATTAAATATGTTAACAAACAAGACAGCATGATAATGTCAATAGGTAATGATCATCAACGCTTCATATAACTTTCATAGCACTCATCACAGACTCTGGCTACCTTCCGAGAATAATGGAGGCGGAGTTTCTTGACAGAGCATAGTCCACAAACAAGCTATACAAAACACATGGTATGTCACAGATATTGCATTAAAACCAAACCACTGTGTGTTGAGCATGTTGTTCATCAGAGCTAGGATTTCTAAGAGTGGATTGATGATACAGCAACAGAATACATGACCTGGTCTCTGTTTCTACTTACTATTCTTGTTACCTCAGGCTCACTATGATAACCATTCCATAAAGGTAATACTTATTTTGCTATATATTTTTGAACTTATATTCAGAGGACTTGTGCTGCCTGATGTGCCACTCAAAATATTAAATCTGATATGTCAAGTGGTTTTCTTTATCTGATAGCAACTCCAGGTATCATTATTTACATTTACATATAAAATTATATACTGATATATTGTTTTATGCAGTTATAATTGCATTAAAAAAAACCCCACTATCCTTTAATGTGTAGGAATTCATGAATATAGCTGAAGTGAAGTCAATTTGAGTACTTTTATATATATACACACACACACACAAATGTATAGAAGGATTATTTCAGGCCCTACACGTTCTGTTAAGATAATAGAACTTAGTAGAGATAAATTAGCTGGGAAAGAAAGCGGCTTAACAGAAAAGGGTGTGCAGTGCAAGCAAGATAATTTCAAGTAAAATTAAGCATTAAAACATACTAAGGTATAGCTAGTATGTGGTTATGTGAAAAAAGGCATGGTTGTGGGTAGATCACTAATCATGAAATACAGTTAATTGCTAAATATATGAGACCACTTAAAATGATGAATTCAAATAGCTTGGGTTAAAATAGTTAGTGGGCATTCAAGAGTAATATTTTCAAAGTGAATAGGTGTAATTAAATGGTATATATTACCAATAACATCGTTAATATAGCTGCTCTAGGGTTACATTAGTTCTTTTAATTACTTTAACTATCAATTATTGCAAGAAGATCATTTCATTAATGATCTTTTCTTTGTGTTGTGCACTTGATAATACCTAATGACAGTATAAATCAAACATTCAATGAGCTAGTCAAGTTAATTATTAGTATTTACAGCAATCATCATCAGTGTGATTGTGAAGTAAGGATGAATCCATGATTATATCTTGAATTCTAATTATTTTCCCACAGCTAAAAGCTCTCGTGTAAAAACTTAAATTTTAGTCCATCGTCCAACATGTTAATCCCACTTAAGCATCAAAGCGATCTTAGCATATTAATTATACACATGTATATTATATAATATAAACACAGGTCGGGAGAAACATGTGTCATCTGGTATAGTTACATCAATGATGTAGCTAGTTATGTTTGGATACAATCTTTATATCTTCCATAAATGTTTTCTACAAGCAGAACTTAGGTTCTGTGAAGAGTTCAACGAGGGCCTGTCTGATGTTGTATAGCTCACACTGTTCATTCATGACCATTGACCTACTATCAAACTCACTAATAAGATGAAGTCATAAACAAGTGATAACAACAGACAAGTGCTATTCGCAGCTTGTACTTAACAATTAACAAGTTCTGACCCTTCATAATAACTAGATTGAAACTTTCTCACCTAAAGGGGTCTGGAGAAAAAACAAAAGGAAAGGAAAAATGTGAAAAAATATTTATTACTTCTTTGCTTTTTACCAAACTCCTTTAGGTGAGAAAGTTTCAATCTAGCTTGTACTTTGTTCTCATTTGATGGGTCATATTAATGTCAGTAATAGAAACCTTGATCACATTATGTACATGTCCATTATCTAACCAAATAGATAATTCTATAGCTACACCTATACCTAAGGGAAAATAATTAGAAGTTATAGGCAGAAATAAAACAACAAGTTCAGAACTAGCCAAGGAGAACATCCAGTGGTAAAATGTCAGTATACTAGTGGTGTGTTTCACTGAAATGGAGAGAAATGATTTAAGATTTCATAGTTTCATCCATGCTTGCAAATTTAGCATTAAGATTCTGTGAGTATTGAGCCCATTACAAGAAAACATACTATTTACAAATGAACAGATGGATACCTACACTGAGTATTATGAATCCAATATTTTGTCACCTCTACTTTTCTTAAATCTCAAGTAGTTACTTTCTTGGCATGATGAAGTAGTTGTTTTGGCCTTATAAATCCATGCTGAAAATATTTGTTTTATGTTGGCTCACTAGTATACTTGCAAGTTATTATTAACTCTTAGTGTGCATGCACGAGAGGGTTACAGTATTCGTCCTGTTTGCTTGTTTGTCTGCTTGTTTGTTAGTCCAGCTGATAAGAAAAATTATTGTGACAGAGTGGACCAAAGCATGAAACTTGGTATGCAGGTTCGGTTTGGCATATATAACAGTATCAGAAGGGGTGCCAAAAAAAATGTTTAATTAAAACAAAATTTTTAAAGTGTGAAATATTGATTAAACCTCAGCGCTCATGCATGAGAGGGTTATAGTAGTCATCCTGTCTGTCTGTCGGTCTGTCTGTCGGTCGGTCTGTCACGCTCTGATTTTGGAGATTACTGACAATTAACTGTTGATTTAGGTATGAACTTACTCACAATGACGATTTAAATTTAAGACCTTTTATTATGCTTTTTTTAAATTTCGGGCTGATTCTTGAGAAAATGCGAAGCTTCAACTCTGCATAGGTACCTGCTTTTGTGGCTAGCATCACATCATAAACACGTGAGCAAATAATTTCTTGCAGACATTGATGTAGTTTGCTTTATAGGGAAAGTTAACGGAGTTGAAAGAAGTGAAGTATCGCATTATAAATGTGTGAGTGTTTCTGGCCAGTTTACAGTTCGTCCAGCTTAAAGAGTAGAAAGTACAGATCTCAAAACTTAGACTAGTTGCAATCACAATAAGCTTAGCCATACCTTTTTTGTGTCGTTAGATCCCAATCCACTCGAAACTAAGTCATAAAACAGCATAAGTATAAGAACTACGCTATCTCCATAGACATTCCATACATTAAGCGCCATTTTTTTTGACGTCACAAATTCGTCCGTCCTACGTCACAACTCGTAGTTAAACTGGAGCCGCGCCCTTACACGGCAGCTCCTTTTCGGGAACTTCCCTTCGCAAATTGACTGTTTTGCTATGTCTTTATATTTCTTTTTCTGTGTACTGTGGGCTTACTTTGTTGTTACAGGTGGAATGAGCAACAATAGAGGACTCCAGCAAGCCAAATTTGAAGAATGAAGACCCGCCTGGGACGGAGATACAGCTCTGCACACTGGCTACTATTCAGAGTTATTTCGAAGCGGCCGAAAGAGCTACTGCGCTAATTTTTTTTCCAGAGGTAGCCTGAGGGCTTCTTGGCAACATTACAGAGCCATATTTCTAATATCTATATATATTTTTTTGTTAACAGTAAAATTTCATGCCGTTGTACTCGTGCGTTATTCTAAAAAAACTCTCTGTAACTTTATTCTAAGGGGGGTATTTTGTTTGTGCGCAAAATTTGGATTCAATTCAGTGATCCAGTTCCACGAAATATCAATTTGTATTTTCAAGTTGACAACTGATTCCCAATTTCACCCCGTCCCCCATAACGTTGAGCTCCGCGAACGCGCAATTTATTTGGTAAGATAATCAATTAACTTGTGACAGCTCTAAAAAGAGCCCATTTGTAAACAATAATAAGAAATACAAATGAGCCGTGAGATGGCCGTTGTAACTTTGGAAATAGTTAGTCCCTCGAGCAAAAGTGATGGCGTATTCCCGATGTTGCTTGGAGTTGGTTGCTCATTAGTGGGAGGGATAGTTCAGCACAAGATTTAGACTTGTAGGCGATAGGGCTGAAGAGTATAGCGGTAGCAATCCCGATGGAAAGAACTGAAGTGATGATGGTGGAGTCTATACGCAGCGGAGTCTCAATACAAGGTTGGTGGAATTGTCGGAGCTGGTACCAGTCAGGGTGGAGTTGGTCATGGTTGAGACAGAGTTTTAAGCTGCTCCAATGGCTTCCCCTGCAAGTATAATAGAAGGATGTTATTCTAAATGACTGTCTCAGACTAGTACACTACATACAAGTTATAGCTCAGAGACCGTTTGTGTCCACCAGCTTCGCGGTTTTTGGCGCCAAAGCTAATTGATTGTTTGCGTGGCTCGGTTAAGGGCCATCTCCAGCGTTTTACCAGCGTGTCCAACATCCCCTGGTTTAGTTCACAAATGCGCAAGCGCAACACTCTGACATCACAAATACGTCGTCATTGAGATAAGAGCTTCCGCAAACGTCACAACTTACACCGAAAATACTAACACTCTCACAAAAGCATTTTTATTTCCCTTAATTTTCAAGATAGGGGTTTCAAATTCATATGGATTAAAATACAACTATTTAGGTATTTTATATTAAATTCCCAAGACACTTACTTCAAAATTGCAAAATTACCAGCTTAAAGCATTTGGGGAGTTCAGTTTTTTATAAAAAATGAAATTAAAAATAAGTAAAATAGTATTAAAATATAAAAATTTGGTACAAATCAAATTAATGAGCCAAAGATTCAGTCTGCAAAATCTTTAGACACTCGAATTCAATTTACTCTTTTTCTGGCTTAAAAACATCAAAAATATCCTCCATTTATAGGGTCACTTCTTCTATCTATTACCACAGTTGTGACCACAAACCACATTTTTTTAAAACATAATCAATTTCAATATATATTAATTTGTGTGTGTGTGAAGTTTCAGCTTCCTGACATCAATCTGACTGCACATGTATACATTTAAAGAACAATTAACAAAAAACAGAACTTTCTACTCTTTAAGCTGGACGAACTGTAGCTTCTTTTCTTATGAAGACAGATGAATGAGCATATTGGAAATGTTACCATGTTTAGCAGCGATAGAACTGGCAAACAGTACCAATGTCCACAATTTCTTCAGCACTGCTGTGGCCGTCTTTTTCTGCGTTTTTGCAAACTCTGTTATTGTTGCGCGCCATTTAGAACAAAAACACCTGCCCAAATCCGGAATTTAAAAGGCGCGCCACGCAGAAATCGAGCAGTTGGTAATTCGGTGGTTACATGCACTCGATATAGTACGGTGGTGTTGTACAAAATAGTCGGTATTAACTACATTCCAGTATACAGCACAGCTTTACGTTATAGCCACGTTTACAGACAACAACGGCAGCTGTACCTCATAATTGTCTTGCCATGATGCTCCGGCATTAATTTTGTGACCTGTGCTAACGTTTGGTGAGAAACCGGTAATACCGTGTGACTACAATTGAAATATTGTCTCTACGATATAGGGCTTTTGTCAAAGAGCAATGATAATATCGGTATATCTCCCAGCTGTACTACCATGTGCTATTGGGCAGATGGACCAGATTTTGGGAAATAGAGTTTATCATTATTTCTGAGGATGTAGCATAGGGTATGTGTGTGCACACACTCATGCTAGATACTACTTGTGAGCCCTATAAGTACTCAATTGGGAAGGTATGTGGTCCCTTTGTTTTAGTTTCGTGTAGTTATGTTTGAGGTGATTGGAAGATTTTATGATCATGACCAGTGCATAACTAATTACGTCACATCTGTGTGACCTTTGAGTGGCTATTATGTAGGGTGAGAGGAATAACAGGAGACACATTGTGTTTATATGGCCTTAAAATGAAAAAAACAAAAAACAAAACAGGTTGCTGGTTTTATTATATACGTATGTCATTATAGATATGGTACAGGTGAAGGCTTGACTTGGTTATTACATATGGCACCATATGTATCAGTTGCATGGTATTATACTGTTCAGGATTGACTGTTGTCACATGGTAAAGGCACATGTATCAGTTCAGTGGTGTTGTGAGTGTTCTATTGAAAATCTTGTGTTAGACTTCCTAAGCCTCGTGTAGAGAGATTTGAGGCAGTGGTTTATGCTTTTATCACTTCCATTCATCTGTAATGTCCACCAGTGTTAATTTACTAATTTCTTGTCTGCTCACAAGCCTCAAGCATATGTGCCGATAACCATTAGGCTTACCTGAGGTTCTGGTTGGCTTTGTTGTGTTCCTGCATATTTAGCTACTCCTTATGAAGATAACATTTACATCTACCAGTTTCATAGCTGGAGCAGTATTGATACTTGACTAGGAATGGCCAAATGAATTATTATTCGTGTGGCCTGAGAAATGATTTTGTAGACTAGCTAGTGCATAGTAGTGCTGAGGGTTCATGAGTAGGTGCTTCAGTTATATATAGCTAGGGGGTTTTTTTGTTTTTTTTTTGTTTTTTGTTTGTTTTGTTTTTTGTTTTGTTTTTTAATTTTTGCTAAGCTCACCAATAGTTATTGAATATTTACTATTTGTGATGTAGGAGTTTAATTCAGTATGGATAATAAGCAACGAATTTCACGTCTCATTCTGTTGTCATGAGCTCCTCCAACTGGGTAAGAAGCTACTTACTGGCTTTATGGATGTGTATTTGTTGGCCAGATCTCTACATGAGTCATCAGTATATTTACCAAATTCTAATGACCAGTTTAGTTAAGCTGCAAGATTTAACTTAATCTTACTGGCAATGTCATTCACCTACTAATTGTCATATCATAGTCCTGGTGATTGTTTTTTACCTGCTAATTTTATTATTATGGATTCAAGTGACCTGTTAAACTTAGAGGTCGGTTTTATAATTCAATGCTATTCTCCGTACGCGAAATCTGTGGCCTCATATACCACATTCTGAACTCCTTTCGGAGGTCCGGGTATAAATGGAAGAATCCCCGGCATGCCCTTTGACCTCTAGCTCCTATTCAAATTAAAATATAGTAGCTGCGCAAAGAGAACCCTCCATTATACGTAGTTCACTATCCTTTCAAGTCGATCCACACCATGTTTACAACAAGTGCCCTAACTAAAAAACAGCTATATGTAATCATTTTTGCGAGTAATACTCAAGTCCATCTATAAATGCCTTGTGTATGTACCAAAGTATTTTTTGATTGAAGATGAACTCCAGGATAGTATCTTGGAGAACTCTGACAGCACACTGTATATCTTTTGCAGTTGAATTTAGCTGCGTCAATGGCAAACAGTACTTTTCATCTCTATTTAGAGCCCGACATTTGTTGGTTTTTCCCTTGTTTTATTATTTTTATTTTGTCTTCTGTTAAGATGCTCATGACTTTGTCTCCAAGCTTTTGTGTGCGCTAAGTTGCTGTAATGCTACTAAAGGGGAGTCGGTGACAAAAACTGTCAGTGGCCATTTTCCACTTATCGCGAAATATGTCCCCGGCTACCCCCTTTTATACGACACCTTCATGTTTAAGAAACTAGTTAATAGTTTATTTAGCTTGAGCTAGTATATTGTGGATCGTTTATTTACCTTATTTAGGCCAAATCTTTTGTTATTCCTGCAGTTATTTTCATTTTGTTCTGAGGTTTTCTAGGCGTCTGAGTTTGATGGCCATTTTACCAACTATTATGAAGGTAATAAATTTAATTTAAATTACAAGACAACTTATTATAAAGCTTCTAGGGATGTCTCATCAGCAGAGTCAGGCTCTGCTACTCCACTGTTTGAAGACGAAGATGACCTCTATGATCCTCTGGATTCTTTGGACTGCTCTGTACCAGACATCGAGCCTTCATCATTTCATCCTGACCACTCATCTGTTTTCTTGTCACCACCTTATTCCGACACCACTTTTCTTTCCCCTTCCGATACTGTGTCTCGTTGCCTGCCGACGGAGCAGCATCACCTGTATAAGGAAAGGAAGAGGTCAAGAAAGCCATCACCAGCAGGGACGAAACGACTTACCTCAACTGAGCAGTTAGACCAGTTTTTAGCCCGGGGCTGTGGTTGTGCCACCAAGTGCTCTGCTCAGTTTGACAGAGACTTCTATTTGTCTAAGCGGGATGAGGCCAGTGCGCTGACGAGGGAGCAGCTGGACCTGGTAGTCCTTGGCCAAATTCAAGCGTTTCTGTCTGTGGATGAAGTAATCGGTCCCAGCCACAAACACACACCTACACAGCGTAGAACAACTAGAGTCAACACCTTCTATCATCTGGGGAAGAAGATCTGCAGGGGGTCTTTTCTTACTCTGCATGGAATAGGTAAAATAATAATACTAAATAACTAAATAAAACTAAAATGAATAAATTAATTTAATAAAAATTTAAAAATGAGAGAAAATACCAACAACAGCACCAATAAACTTTTAAATATAAATAAGATGGAATTATATACAACTTCATTTTTAACAATAATTAACCTTTGTATGTCACCTCATTCAGACACTGACACCACACATTCAGTCACCAACTCCTTCACCATCACCAGTTTTGTCACGCCCTTCTAAAAGAATTAGAAGTACAGACATCAATTATTAATTATTATTTTTTTATTTTTAGTCATCTCTTTTAAATTATGTATCATCTATACAAGTAATAAACATCTTTACTTTGTTCTTATGTCCAGTGTTATCAAAATCTATCTATTTACATTGAATACGCAATATAATTATCCCAACTCAGCTAAAACCACTAAAAAAATACTCTTGTGGACAATAGTAAAAACAGACATTACCAAGATAAATAAAACTATTACGTGCTGACACGAATAAGAATGACTCTAGTACATGTGGGCACTAATAAGAATGACTCTAGTACATGCGGGCACTAATAAGAATGACTCTAGTACATGCGGGCATGGGCACTAAAAGGAATGATTCTAGTACGTGTACACACTAATAAAAACCCACAAGCCCACCTCAGAACCACTCAGATAGCCTCGAAAGACACATTTTTGCGACAGGAATTGAAACTGGAAGTGACATCATGTGACACGCCCACCAGTGAAGAAATAATTTGGCCTCAAGGACTTGGCCCATACCTCCAAAGATCACCTGATTAGTAAATTATTTCATCGGGTATCATATTTTCCTTACAACAACAGCTACTACAATCAAACTGACACTTGCAAACACTAACTTAATCGAACATACTACAACTGACAGACACTAGAATGTGCTTGCTGACACTAATACGAATAAATCTAGTACGTGATAACACTAATAAGGATGACTCTAGTACTTGATAACACTAATAAGAATGACTCTAGTACGGTGTAATCACTATGTGCATGCATGGTGTTAGTACTATGTGCGTGCACAGTGTTTGGTGTTAGCACTATGTGCATGCACAGTGTTAATACTATGTGTGTGCACAGTAATAGCACTATGTGCGTGCAGTGTTAGTACTATGTGCGTGCAGTGTTAGTACTATGTGCGTGCAGTGTTAGTACTATGTGCGTGCAGTGTTAGTACTATGTGCGTGCACAGTAATAGTACTACGTGCATGCACAGTGTTAGTACTATGTGTGTGCACAGTAATAGTACTATGTGCATGCACAGTGTTAGTACTATGTGTGTTCTGTGTGTGCACAGACGTGCATGCACAGTGCTAGTACTATGTGCGTGCACAATATTAGCACTATGTGCGTGCACAGTGTTAGCGCTATGTGCGTGCACAGTCAAGCTCTCCAAAGACACCCAAGCAGATTCTCCTGCAGCTGTGAGCCATGATATATCTATTCTAAACTAGTGACTCCAGGCTTCATTAATACACCACCTCTTCTTCATCGTCTAGGACCCTCCTGTACATTCCAGAAGTATTTTACTATTCCGCGCCGCCGGGCTTACTCGCACAGTAACTTTCCTTCAGTGTTTGCTATCACCATCCAGAATTTTGTCCACAATAAATTGCGCGCTCAGAGTGGGGGCGGGGTTGAAGAATCAAATGAATACGAATCAATAATTAGCTTCGGTATCTAAAAATTGAAATTCAGACGTATTGGATGGCCAGAATGAACTCATATTTGTACACAGGTACACACCACATTAAAAAAACACCATTACACTGAGTTTTTTGTTTTGTTTTTTATAGGATACAAAAAAAAATATAAAAATATTTATAAAAATGGAAAATAAATACTAATATAAAAAATATGGCATTGTAATGTTGTGGGGAAGCCTATACTATACCGCTGGGGGAAAATTTTTGAGTCGTAACTGCAACGGTCGCCCCTGAATTTTGCTGAATAGCTGTAAGGTTTGTACCGTTGTTTCTCAGTTCCTGGTTGGTCTTTTTTCTTGAAACTTGGTTTATAAGAGCGGTCTGTTGGTGTCTGTTTCAGCGGCAACAACAAAGTAAGCGTACATTGAACATAAAACGAGAAATAAATACATAGCATAACTCCTCCATCTGCGGTTTAGTGCTGCAGTTTCAAGTGGTACTGCACCCTGAATTGAGGGCAAAAGCCTCCTCCTCTTCTCTCCCCTTGCCTCCTGAAATAAATCGTGTCAACTGCCTGCTTGGAAACAGATAGAGGTGTTAGGCACATATGTAGTACATTGAATGTGCATCTTTGAAGTTACAGAGGCTTAACTAGGTTGTTAAAAGGGACATGAGTTGTTAAAGGGGACATTACTTGTTATAGTTAAATAGTTGACGAGGAGGTAAGGTGGTTTTTCTAAATGAAGGGAGCTAGATGTTCAGCTCCCCAATAACTATGCAGGGTTTCATACAGGAGATTTTCTGGAGGTGGGGGGGGAGGGTTTAGAAGTGGGGCCCACACGTTTGATTGACCACACCCGATTTTGCTGAAATCACACCCATGTAATTAAAAATCGTCTCAGGTCTAGAATTAGTGACACCACTCTTGGAAAACTAATGCGTATTGCAATTGAAGGACCTCAATTAACTGAAGTGAACTTTCACCAAATATTAGATATATACAAACAACAAACTCACAGAATACCATTATAAATTATAACCACAGAATATCATTAAGTAGTAAATATTATTAATTTATTTTATGAAATTCTGGGGGGGGGGGGAATCCCAGGGCGCCCCTACCTCTGTATGAAACCCTGCTATGTCATTGTAATTATGGATGTATACAGATAGTGATTGGGGGGGAGGGGAGAGATGGCATTGGGATCCACCCTCCCACCCCCCAATAGCTTGAGTTTAACCCTTTCTATTAAAGCAGAATTATGCTAGATTTTATTCATCCTGACATGATGAATTTGACTATAATATACGTATAATGTGACAAAGTAAGTAAAAAATTTAGTCACACATGCAAAAATTGTTACGTCAAAAGTCCCGCCCCCCCTCAGAAATTTTTTGTATACATACCTAGTAAATACTCAATTCTTGTTTTACTTTTTTTTAAAATTTTTATTTTATTTTTTTTAGGTTAAGGGGGGATTGACCCATTAAAAAATGGGTTTACTCTTTTGGTCATAACTTAAGTATACATCAATATATATTTTTACTTTTGGGCTCAAAAGATTGCCCATCTGAAGCTCTTCAAAATGAGCTAAAAAAATGGGAGGAAAACCACACCCTCCAAAATCCTACGATGTCAACGTCAAGAAAACCCTTACCCACTTTAGGATGACTAAACTCCTCCTACTTCTACATTAAGACTTCAAACTTCACACACACATTCCTTGATACATTATCTAGTGCGCAAGTTGAAGAATTTTTCTAAATATTCATTGTTGATTTTATATAATTTTTTTTGTAAAAAAACAGTAGTTTTTTATGAAAATGTGAAAAAATTTATCATAACTTCAATAAAAACTAAAAATAAAAAAATGTCCAACTCTTGCACTAGAGTAGAAAAAGAGCTTTCAGATGATATAAAAACAACACTGTAAAAAAATAGTGAGAGCAAGTTATGATTTTTAGAAGATTGACAGTTCCACTTTTGAGAAAATTGAGGTTAACCACAACACAAGTTATTCCAGCTGATAATGCCTGTAATAGAAGAAAATAAGGCATATAATGGAGTTTCCAATGGAAAATAAGTATTTACTATGTTACCTTGTGAACATGGGTCACTCCACAAGAGTTCCACAGTAACATAGGCCAGCCAGATGTGTCTGTGTGTGTGTGTGTGTGTGTACACGATTACTGTATCGGCTCAGAATTCGAGGGTCTTGATTATCATCATTGCCCAAAAAAGCACCCAGGTTTTTTAGCAAAAACAGCTCTGGCATTGACAGAAAGATGGTCCACGTTGTAAGGATCAGTTGTGTGATGGAACCACCCACACTGGCAACTGAAAGTTACACGAACCAACCCCCGCCTAACACTACTGTTCTCTGAAACTCAAGGGATGCCCATGGCAGTGATGAAGCTGCTCTAAGGCACCACTCAACTGCCCAATAGAGCAAATAATATTTGCTGACTTGGGCCTGTCCATTCTGACAGTTCCAGAACTACTGTTTGGAAGCTCAGGAGAAGATTTACTACCTCTGGGACGCAATACAGTAGTAGAGCACCCAGAAATAAACCCAGCTGAACTGCCACTAAGCTTTTGCTTACTTACTGAAGGTGGGATAGCCTCCGTGTCAACCTGTGGAGACTCTACTGGAGCCATCAATTGTATCCTGGTGCCTTGGAAGACTCTGGGACGCTACTTAGCACTACGTTTGTTCCCCATAACGTGGGTTATGGAAGAAACTATCAACTCGAACAAAATAAGAAACAACGGCAAAGGTTCGATCGAGGAAAAAACGCGCAACGTGCGCAGTCGCCCCCACTTATTCCAATTGGTGTGCAGTTTACTTGGTTACTTAGCTCTTCCTGTGTGCTTTATTTTGAACTATAATAACCTGTACTTTGTAAACAAAGAATGACCGGTACGCGCTATACAAACGGTAACGGTAAGACATGAAAGATTGGATTCTTCCCGAGCGGGTGATTCAGTAAGTCTACAATAAGTAGGGGTGACAAAAAAATCATAAATAAATAAAGAAATGTCCAATTGACTTGAAACTTCGTGCACAGCTTCATAATGCTTCAACCAACTGAATAAAAATATAAAATAAAAAAAGTTAAAAAACAAAAAAACCCATTTTTTTAATGGGTCAATCCCCCCTTAAGTTTCCAGATTTTTCATTGTGAATACTGGGGACATTGAAGTTTCTAATACAGACAAGATAAATGGATCTGATGTTCTCTCGAGGTAAATAAATGTAATTGTGCCATTAAAAATAAGTAATAGTGATGTTCACTTATTCTTTGGTGTATTTAAAACTAGGACAATATCCTTACATGATTGCGTCTTTAGTTGGTTTGTGCCCTAGAGATAAATTCTGATTTATTTCCATGTTGGGAAAACATACTATTGTACATTTTCTCCCCTTAATGCTACTATATTGTGGACCTTTTCCGTATTGAACTGACATTGTGGACATTTTTCCATATTGAACTAATTTATTGTGGACACTTTTCCATACTGAACTATGGACACTTTCCGTATTGACTAACATATTGTGGACCCTTTTCCATATTGAACTGATATATTGTGGACCATTTCCAACTAACATATTGTGGACCCTTTTCCATATTGAACTAATGTATTGTGGACACTTTTCCATACTGAACTATGGACACTTTCCGTATTGACTAAAGTATTGTGGACCACAATCTATATTGAACTGATATATTGTGGACCATTTCCAACTAACATATTGTGGACCCTTTTCCATATTGAACTAATGTATTGTGGACCTTTTTCCGTACTGAACTAATGTATTGTGGACCCTTTCCTGTATTGAACTTATATATTGTGGACCCTTTTCCATATTGAACTTATATATTGTGGACCATTTTCCATACTGAACTAATGTATTGTGGACCCTTTTCTGTATTGAAGTAATGTATTGTGGACCCTATTCCATATTGAACTTATATATTGTGGACCTTATTGTGGACCTTTTTCCATGTTGAATGGATAGATTGTAGACTGCAATCATATTGAACTTTTATATTGTGGACCCTTTTCCGTATTGAACTTATATATTATGGACTTTTTTCCATACTGAACTAATGTATTGTGGACCCTTTATTCATATTGAATGGGTATATTGTGCTCTTTTTTCCGTACTGAACTAATGTATTGTGGACCCTTTTCCATATTGAACTTATATATTGTTGACCCTTTTCCATATTGAACTTATGTATTGTGGACCTCTATCCATTTTGAACTTGTGTATTGTGGACCTTATTCCATATTGAATGGATATATTGTAGACTTTTTTCCGTACTGAACTAATATATTGTGGACACTTTTCCGTACTGAACTAATGTAATGTGGACCCTTTTCTGTATTGAAGTAATGTATTGTGGACCCTTTTCCCGTACTGAACTAATGTATTGTGGACCCTTTTCTGTATTGAAGTAGTGTGTTGTGGACCCTTTTCCATATTGAACTAATATATTGTGGACCTTTTTCCATATTGAACTAACGTGTTGTGGACACTTTTCCGTATTGAACTTATGTATTGTGGACACTTTTCCATACTGAACTATGGACACTTTCCGTATTGACTAAAGTATTGTGGACCACAATCCATATTGAACTGATATATTGTGGACCATTTCCAACTAACATATTGTGGACCCTTTTCCATATTGAACATATGTATTGTGGACTTTTTTCCGTACTGAACTAATGTATTGTGGACCCTTTCCTGTATTGAACTAATATATTGTGGACCTTTTTCCATATTGAACTTATATATTGTGGACCCTTTTCCATATTGAACTTATATATTGTGGACCATTTTCCGTACTGAACTAATGTATTGTGGACCCTTTTCTGTATTGAAGTAATGTATTGTGGACCTTTTTGAACTTATATATTGTGGACCTTTTTCCATGTTGAATGGATAGATTGTAGACCGCAATCCATATTGAACTTTTATATTGTGGACCTTTTTCTGTACTGAACGAATGTATTGTGGACCCTTTCCTGTATTGAACTAATATATTGTGGACCTTTTTCCATATTGAACTTATATATTGTGGACCCTTTTCCATATTGAACTTATATATTGTGGACCATTTTCCGTACTGAACTAATGTATTGTGGACCCTTTTCTGTATTGAAGTAATGTATTGTGGACCTTTTTGAACTTATATATTGTGGACCTTTTTCCATGTTGAATGGATAGATTGTAGACCGCAATCCATATTGAACTTTTATATTGTGGACCTTTTTCTGTACTGAACGAATGTATTGTGGACCCTTTTCCATATTGAACTAATATATTGTGGACCCTTTTCCGTATTGAACTTATATATTGCGGACCTTTTTCCGTACTGAACTAATGTATTTTAGACCCTTTTCCATATTGAACTAATATATTGTGGACCCTTTTCTGTATATATTGTGGACCTTTTTCCGTACTGAACTAATGTATTGTGGACCCTTTTCCGTATTGAACTAATGTATTGTGGACACTTTTCTGTGTTGAAGTAACATACTGTGGACCCCTTTCTGTATTGAATTAATGTATTGTGGACCCTTTATTCATATTGAATGGGTATATTGTTGACCGGAATCCATATTGAACTAATATGTTGTGGACACTTTACCGTACTGAACTAATGTATTGTGGATCCTTTTCCATATTGAACTAATATATTGTGGACACTTTTCTGTACTGAACTAATATATTTTGGACCCTTTTCCGTATTGAACTAATGTATTGTGGACCCTTTATTTGAATGGGTATATTGTGGTCCATATTGAACTAATATATTGTGGACCTTTTACCATATTGAACTAATGCATTGTGGACACTTTTTCATTTTGAAGTAATATATTGTGGACCCTTTTCCATATTGAACTTATATTTTGTGAACTTTTTTCCATATTGAAATAATGTATTGTGGACACTTTTTTTGTATTGAACTAATGTATTGTGGATCATTTTCCGTATTGAACAGATATATTGTGGACCTCTATAAGTAATATATTGTGGACCCTTTTCCGTATTGAACTAATGTATTGTGGACACTTCTGTATTGAACTAATGTATTGTGGACCCTTTACCATATTGAAGTAATATATTGTGAACCGTTTCCATATTGAACTAATGTATAGTGGACCATTTATCCATAATAAAGTATATTGTGGACACTTTTCTGTATTGAACGGATATATTGTGGACCGCAATCCATTTTAAACTAATATATTATGGAGCCTTTTCCTTATTGAACTTATAATTTTGTGGACCCTTTTCCATATTGAACTTATGTATTGTGGACATTTTTCCATATTAAACTTATGTATTGTGGACCCATTTCCATATTAAACTAATATTTATTGTGGACACCTTTTCCATATTAAACTAATATATTGTGGACACTTTTCCATATTAAACTAATATATTGTGGACCCTTTTCCATATCGAACTTATATATTGTGGACTTTTTTCCATATTGAACTAATGTGTTGTGGACACTTTTTTGTATTGAACTAATGTATTGTGGACCGTTTTCCGTATTAAACTAATGTATTGTGGACCCTTTATTCATATTGAATGGGTATATTGTGGACCGCAATCCATATTTTTTATGTATTGAACTAATTATATTGTGGATACTTTTCCGTATTGAACTGACATGTGGACACTTCTCTGTATTGAACTAATATATTGTGAACCCTTTTCCGTATTGAAGTAATATATTGTGGAGCCTTTTCCATATTAAACTAATATATTGTGGACCCTTTTCCATATCGAACTTATATATTGTGGACTTTTTTCCATATTGAACTAATGTGTTGTGGACACTTTTTTGTATTGAACTAATGTATTGTGGACCGTTTTCCGTATTAAACTAATGTATTGTGGACCCTTTATTCATATTGAATGGGTATATTGTGGACCGCAATCCATATTTTTTATGTATTGAACTAATTATATTGTGGATACTTTTCCGTATTGAACTGACATGTGGACACTTCTCTGTATTGAACTAATATATTGTGAACCCTTTTCCGTATTGAAGTAATATATTGTGGAGCCTTTTCCTTATTGTACTAATATGTTGTGGACCCTTTTCCATATTGAACTTATATATTGTGGACTCTTTTCCATGTTGAACTAATGTATCGTGGACCTTATTCCATATTGAATTGATATATTGTAGACCGCAATCTATATTGAACTAATAAATTGTGGACCTTTTACCGTATTGAACTTATTTATTGTGGACCATTTTCCGTACTGAAGTAATGTATTGTGGACCCTTTTCTGTATTGAAGTAATGTATTGTGGACCCTTTTCCATATTGAACTAATATATTGTGGACCCTTTTCCATATTATTGAACTTATGTATTGGGGACCTTTTCCATATTGAACTTATATATTGTGGACCCTTTTCCATATTGAACTTATATATTGTGGACCATTTTTCGTACTGAACTAATGTATTGTGGACCCTTTCCTGCATTGAAGTAATGTGTTGTGGACCCTTTTCCATATTGAACTTATATATTGTGGACCCTTTTCCATATTTAACTTATATATTGTGGACCCTTTTCCATATTGAACTTATATATTGTGGACCCTTTTCCATATTGAACTAATATATTGTGGACCTTTTTCCATATTGAACTTATATATTGTGGACCCTTTTCCATATTGAACTTATATATTGTGGACCATTTTTCGTACTGAACTAATGTATTGTGGACCCTTTCCTGCATTGAAGTAATGTGTTGTGGACCCTTTTCCATATTGAGCTAATGTGTTGTGGAGCCTTTTCCTTATTGAACTTATATATTGTGGACCCTTTTCCATATTAAACTTATATATTGTGGACCATTTTCCGTACTGAACTAATGTATTGTGAACCCTTTTCTGTATTGAAGTAATGTATTGTGGACCTTTTTCCATATTGAACTTATATATTGTGGACCTTTTTCCATGTTGAATGGATAGATTGTAGACCGAAATCCATATTGAACTTTTATATTGTGGACCTTTTTCTGTACTGAACGAATGTATTGTGGACCCTTTTCCATATTGAACTAATATATTGTGGACCCTCTTCCGTATTGAACTTATATATTGCGGACCTTTTTCCGTACTGAACTAATGTATTTTAGACCATTTTCCATATTGAACTAATATATTGTGGACCCTTTTCTGTATATATTGTGGACCTTTTTCCGTACTGATCTAATGTATTGTGGACCCTTTTCCGTATTGAACTAATGTATTGTGGACACTTTTCTGTGTTGAAGTAACATACTGTGGACCCCTTTCTGTATTGAATTAATGTATTGTGGACCCTTTATTCATATTGAATGGGTATATTGTGGACCGGAATCCATATTGAACTAATATGTTGTGGACACTTTACCGTACTGAACTAATGTATTGTGGATCCTTTTCCATATTGAACTAATATATTGTGGACACTTTTCTGTACTGAACTAATATATTTTGGACCCTTTTCCGTATTGAACTAATGTATTGTGGACCCTTTATTTGAATGGGTATATTGTGGTCCATATTGAACTAATATATTGTGGACCTTTTACCATATTGAACTAATGCATTGTGGACACTTTTTCATTTTGAAGTAATATATTGTGGACCCTTTTCCATATTGAACTTATATTTTGTGAACTTTTTTCCATATTGAAATAATGTATTGTGGACACTTTTTTGTATTGAACTAATGTATTGTGGATCATTTTCCGTATTGAACAGATATATTGTGGACCTCTATAAGTAATATATTGTGGACCCTCCGTATTGAACTAATGTATTGTGGACACTTCTGTATTGAACTAATGTATTGTGGACCCTTTACCATATTGAAGTAATATATTGTGAACCGTTTCCATATTGAACTAATGTATAGTGGACCCTTTATCCATAATAAAGTATATTGTGGACACTTTTCTGTATTGAACGGATATATTGTGGACCGCAATCCATTTTAAACTAATATATTATGGAGCCTTTTCCTTATTGAACTTATAATTTTGTGGACCCTTTTCCATATTGAACTTATGTATTGTGGACATTTTTCCATATTAAACTTATGTATTGTGGACCCATTTCCATATTAAACTAATATTTATTGTGGACACCTTTTCCATATTAAACTAATTTATTGCAGCTTTGATATTTTTACTTGAATATTTCCGCATCACGCGAGCGTTCTGTATTCTCCCATATTGTACGGTTTATATTGTACGCTCCTTGTAGCGCGCGCGTAGCGAGTAAAATCAATGAAAATTGTATTGTAACCGGTTGAGAAAAATTTCAAAGAAGCAATAAATCACTTATCACACTCGTCGTACAATATGGGAATGATTTTTACTCTCACGCCACATTTTCACTCGCCTTTGGCTCGTGAAAATATTTTGCGTGCTCGTAAAATATTTTCCCATATTGTACTCTGACTCGTGCTATAAGTATTATATATTGTGGACACTTTTCCATATTAAACTAATATATTGTGGACCCTTTTCCATATCGAACTTATATATTGTGGACTTTTTTCCATATTGAACTAATGTGTTGTGGACACTTTTTTGTATTGAACTAATGTATTGTGGACCGTTTTCCGTATTAAACTAATGTATTGTGGACCCTTTATTCATATTGAATGGGTATATTGTGGACCGCAATCCATATTTTTTATGTATTGAACTAATTATATTGTGGATACTTTTCCGTATTGAACTGACATGTGGACACTTCTCTGTATTGAACTAATATATTGTGAACCCTTTTCCGTATTGAAGTAATATATTGTGGAGCCTTTTCCTTATTGTACTAATATGTTGTGGACCCTTTTCCATATTGAACTTATATATTGTGGACTCTTTTCCATGTTGAACTAATGTATCGTGGACCTTATTCCATATTGAATTGATATATTGTAGACCGCAATCTATATTGAACTAATAAATTGTGGACCTTTTACCGTATTGAACTTATTTATTGTGGACCATTTTCCGTACTGAAGTAATGTATTGTGGACCCTTTTCTGTATTGAAGTAATGTATTGTGGACCCTTTTCCATATTGAACTAATATATTGTGGACCCTTTTCCATATTATTGAACTTATGTATTGTGGACCTTTTTCCATATTGAACTTATATGTGACCGGATTTGCAAAAAGGGACCTTATCGCGCAAAATAAAAAAATTGAGTTATTGGTACCACGAGATAGTTCTATCTTAGAGCATTAAAATGAGCTATAATGTGGCTCCGGGCGCTTCCTAACGGCTGAGTTATAAGCGTTTACTTTCGCCCAACGCGGTAGCTTCGTAAAAACATTTTGTGGAGAAAAACGCGTTTAAACTTGAACGCGGACGAGCAATGTTCCCGTATATTTCCGAGTTACGTATGGGTGGGGCTCGTTACTATAACGACGGGCGGTTACCGGGCGGTTACGTAACTGTAATTAATGTTTTCCCGCGGTGCAGTTCCGTGCACGCGTTATTGATATTCAAACGTTTTTGTGTATGGTGTATTCTATCAGCTTTTTCTCTGCTTTGCAGACTGAACTAGGTCCTGAAACTTTGCGTGAAGGTTAGCATAGAGTTATATGTTATGTTAATGGATAAAAGCTAAATTTCAGAAAAAATGATCCATGCGGCATTTTTGGTCTTTATCTCAGAATTAGCTTTTGCGCGATAAGGTCCCTTTTCGCAAATCCGGTCACATATATTGTGGACCCTTTTCCATATTGAACTTATATATTGTGGACCATTTTTCGTACTGAACTTATATATTGTGGACCCTTTTCCATATTGAACTTATATATTGTGGACCCTTTTTCATATTCAACTAATATATTGTGGACCTTTTTCCATATTGAACTTATATATTGTGGACCCTTTTCCATATGGAACTTATATATTGTGGACCATTTTTCGTACTGAACTAATGTATTGTGGACCCTTTCCTGCATTGAAGTATTGTGTTGTGGACCCTTTTCCATATTGAACTAATATATTGTGGAGCCTTTTCCTTATTGAACTAACATGTTGTCCACCCTTTTCCATATTGAACTTATATATTGTGGACCCTTTTCCATATTGAACTTATGTATTGTGGATTTCTATCCATATTGAATTAATGTATTGTGGACCCTTTATTCATATTGAATGGGTATATTGTGGACCGCAATCCATATTGAACTAATCTATTGTGGACACTTTACCGTACTGAACTAATGTATTGTGGATCCTTTTCCATATTGAACTTATATACTGTGGACCTTTTTCCATATTGAACTAATGCATTGTGGACACTTCCATATTGAAGTAATATATTGTGGACCCTTTTCCATATTGAACTTATATACTGTGGACCTTTTTCCATATTGAACTAATGCATTGTGGACACTTCCATATTGAAGTAATATATTGTGGACCCTTTTCCATATTGAACTAATATTTATTGTGCACACCTTTTTCATAAACTAATATATTGTGGACCTTTTTCCATATGTGACCAGCTATGAGAAAACCAACCACTTGTGAAAAAAATTGAAAATTGAGATTTTAGTCTTAAACAAGAGAGAATTTTATGCTGAGCGCGGTGATACCTCATTTTGAACATTCCGTTGCTCACAGGAGAAGATACGGCCTAAAACGCTTCAAGGTGTTTTGATATACCGTCCAACGATATAAGTTTTAACGCCGCAATTGAAAATTGGAGCCGTCCGCATACGGTCCGTGTTACTACAGCTCAGCATTTTTGCCGGTAAATTATTGACACGTGGATAAAGACGAGTTTGTTTGCATAGCTAGCTACCGGGGAGGAGAACGAGTACACAGCGGTGTTCTAGGTAAGCAGAAGGGTTTAGAATAAGAGTAAATGTAAGGGAGTAAAAGTTTGTCCTGTATGGCTATAAGCTCTACCTTACTTCCTATTCGAGTCGCGGAAGTAACAGCCTAGCACACAGCGATAAGGTCAAGAATACCTTCAGTCCCAGCGTTCACAAGGTCGCTGTCCATTCCCCAAAACGGTAAGAGCTCTTATCTTTCAGTCAATGTGTCAAGTTCTGCATGCCGGGCGCGGGAGTATCTATAGTAACCAGCGGGAATTATTCCACAGGACTCCGTACGCGGACTCGCGGTAAATAGAGTCAGTTTTTGCTTTTAAGTTTTGTGCTTTAAAAGTCCGTCCAATTGAACTAAAATTTGGTAGGTAGATAGAACCAAGGCATTTGTTTAAGAAAATGAAAGAAAAAAAAATTGAACAAAATCGGACTTTTTGACTTTCAGGACCCGCCCGCAATTTTGAATTAATTTTACAAGTGGTCGGTTTTCTCATAGCGGGTCACATATTAAACTAATATATTGTGGACACTTTACCGTACTGAACTAATGTATTGTGGATACTTTTCCGTATTGAAGTAATATATTGTGGACCCTTTTCTATATTGAACGGATATATTGAGGACCGCAATCAATATTGAACTAATATATTGTGGAGCCTTTTCCTTATTGAACTAATGTGTTGTGGACCCTTTTCCAATTTTAACTTATGTATTGAACTAATTGTATTGTGGATACTTTTCCGTATTGAACATACATTGTGGACACTTCTCTGTATTGAACTAATATATTGTGGACCCTTTTCCGTATTGAAGTAATATATTGTGGACCCTTTTCCATAGTGAACGGATATATTGTGGACCTCTATCCAAATTAAAGTAATATATTATGTACCCTTTTTCTTGTTGAACTAATATATTGTGGACCTTTATTCAGAGCGGTAAACAATTCAATATTAGGATGCTACGGTAATGATCGCTTAGCCAGAGGATTCTGTTTAGTGAAGTTTGGGTTGGGGTCGAACAAAGAGCTAACGCAAAATAATAGGAGAAAGTCAAAGTATACAAAATGACATACGTACGTCCAAACATATATATAAATAAACAAACATCCCCGATTTTCAATTGTGTTCCCTCTGTAAGTGTCTCGCTCGCTCGCCGACTAAATATTTTTGTGGTATAATTATTTGTCTTAATTTTAAGTTAGGTTTTATCTGTGTAGTCTAATGCAATTTCATTTTGTGTGTGTTTATGTGTTCAGAATTTTGAAGGGGACGTTGTGGATGTTGTGAATACTATCTGAAAGATTTATATCGGGAATAGGATGCAAGCGTCAAGTATGAAGTTCTGTTTTCACCGGAGAACTCTCCATGCAGTGATAACAATGATCAAGCAATATTCACACAGAATCTTTTTTTTATTGGATGAAGTGATTTCTTTTTTCAAATGTTTCAAAATTTTTATGGTGCAAGATCACTTTTTTTTGTGGTCATTATACTTTTGTTTTACGTATGATAAATATTTGAAATAATAGGAAATATGAAAGATATACGCAGGCTATCTACTATTGTTATAACCAGTGTAGTATACTTTTGATATACTTAAGTTATACATATGCGTAGTATACTTTTGATATACTTAAGTTATACATATGGTATACTCATGGTTTACATATGGTTTACATATGTAGTATACTTTTGTTATATCAATGTTATACACACCTGTGTAAACCGGTACCTACACACAGGAAAAACACTGGTGTATACTAGATGAGTGACCCTGGTGTTTCTCATATGTATAACAAAGTTATCCTTATGTTATACACCGGTGTATACTGAAGTATTTGCATGGTGTCTGGACATTTGCTGCAGCTGCTTATGAAACTAATTCAAACTATCAAGCTAATTATAATTGCATGTGCACAAACACGAACTCTTCTTGGCCATTCCAGCTCCCTTCATTCATAAACAACAATTATTTTTGTGATACTGGTGACTCAGGATCTTCAAGTTCTTTGGTCCACGAGGATGATCCTTTGTGGGACGGAACAGGGTGTGGTCCTACAAGTACTTGCTGCGAGTTCAACAAGCCGCCATGGTTTTGCACACTTCTGCCGAGGCCCACCAGTGATGATATAGAAATACGCATTTCCAATGGCGAAAGGAGTGATGAAGATGTTATTGTCTTTCTCATTGACCTTTACATTCAATAAACTGCCATGGAAAATTGTTAAACACAACAAGAATAATAACAGCAATGAAAATATGAGCTCATGATAGTATGAATTTCATTATCCCAATTATGAATTAGAAAAAAACAAAAAACAAACAAAAAAACAATAACAACAACATGGAACACTAAATTCAGAATGTGTGAGTCTAACAAGAGACTAAGGGACCTAATAATTATTTGGTACAATCTAAAATATTATAGTCATTAACCTACTAAAAACAAACCTTACCAGAGTGTGGCTCTTCCTGGTGACAGTGATTATCCCACCCCACAATTTTAAGGTACTTATAAGGCAGGTGGCATGTATTAAAGTGTTACTAAACAAATACTAATAGAGAGTCCATTATCCATTATTCCATCACACACTTCTACTAACAATTAAACCCAAATAGTAGCATGTGCAAGAAAATACAACCACACCCTCTCATTAGTATTCTATCGTGTTCAGTTATCTGATTTATCATAGCCAGGTTTTACTTCAAATAGCTTGCAACATTTCAATAAATTGAATGTTTGGCCACTCCTGAATTAAAGTAACTTTTTGTGCTCTTTTGGTTTGCGATTATAACTAGTTTGAACTAGCTATGTAAGCTTGTTTTAAGATCACCCACAAGACATTAGGTATATTTTTATGCCTTGCCTATCAATGTAATTTATAAAACTGATATTTTTTTCTTTCTTTCTTTCTTATTTCGTGAAAACCTGGATCTTTCATTCTAGGAACATCTGGATGCCATTAAAAATAAAATAAAATTGTACATTTGAATAGGAAAGGATATAGATTGGGTTTTCATTATGTTGAGGTTACACCTCATCCAGGTGGCTTTTTTTTTTTAAACTAATGTAGTTAAGAAAAAAGAGACACCTATGTATAGACAAACACATTTCCTTTAATCCCTACCTCACAAAAATATAGTTGCCAGACACTTTTTAGGTTGAACAATATTATTATCATTAATTCACATGAGCCTAAGAATTGTAAGTGTTGGAAAACTAAACCCAATACCACTGCAGTACTGCCATATGTATAGAATGCTTCCGTAGGCATCTTGCACCTGGTATCATCAGGATATCCTTCAAACCACACACTTCTGGTCCATACCAAGCTTAGACAGAAAAGAAATAGTGTACTGTACCAGATATATACTTAATAGATCTTGCAAAGAAACAGTAGATTGGGAAAACCAACCAACATTAAATCACTGAGTAAAAAAAGGTTAAAAGATCACTTCCTTCTGATGACACATTTTATTTCAGCTGCCGAACATGAAATTAAAAATAATCTCCATAGAAAGGGAAATTGCTAGAATAATCAATTTCATATTGGTCTAAATTCCTATTACATCTGCTGTGGAAAATGTTTCATGAATAGTTCATCATTTACAACTGCTTCATTCACAAGAATTACTCCTAAGGCTCAGTTTGTCCTAGGAGTCTTGTTCATAGTAATGTATGTTTGTCTACAGTTGTCACCTTTGGGCTCCATGACATTTTAAATAATTTATGGTGGTGAGGACCTCTATATAGCTAGTGTGTCATAAAGTCTATATTAATTTTTTCTTCATGACTAGTGAACTTTTAAGCAGAACAATTACTCTGAAACACCTAGAACTAGAGGTAGGTGTGACAGGTTGACATGTAGGCCTGAAAATCATGACTGTCATGCCAACTTCAGTATGGTTGCCACTGTGTATAAAATACCTAAACAAGTTAGTGTCCTGGCATGCAAATAGCCATTGGCTTAAGAAACACACTTACTTAGCTGACTTTATACTTTCTATTTTGAAAAATAAGCATTCTATATAGATAGTCAGCTAAAGTAGTATAATAGCTATGCAATGACTGGATATATTGATAGAATCTAACACAAGTGACTGACACTTCTAACTGAAGCTATATCAATTCCTTTGGATTGCGTAAGAATTTGTTTAATCTGCAGTCTTGCCTTTCACGCAGTCATTAGCAATATTAAAGAAAATCAAACTCGTTCTCATACCACCATAATTTGTAGATGTAGTATAACTCATGATTATGTCCAAAATAAAATGTAAAAAAAGTGACAATTCACAGAACGGTAACAGTAAGGTGTGATGTTTTAGAAGATAATTATGTCTAATGTTATTTTGACATTTAAAAAACACACTATTCTGTTGGTTTTAATTTGCACTTACTATAACACTTCTAACAAAAGCCGCCGCTTTCCGAGTTAGCTACATCAGTATTTATTTTTAATGGTGGTTTCACCATGCATACACATACAAAACCCACAAACACAAGTAAAAGCACACACACACACACACACACACACACACACACACACACACGCACACACACACACACACACAACCTTGATCTATTTGAAATATATATGTTAAAATATGACTAAAAAGAGTAATTATTAATATGTCCATATTATGAAAATAGCTAATAAAAGGCATAAATTTGTAATGAGCTTATCATAAACAGTCTTCCTTGTCTATAAGAATTAAATTGTATACTCCAATGTTTGACCGCAGTAACTGATCAACCACAATCAATTAATCCTAGGCTGCTGCTGCTGGTTTTTTCCCTTTTAACTTTAGCAAATTCCTAGCATAACTGATAAGCCTAATTTAATACTAGCTATATCAAACTTACTACTATTTTACAAATGGAAATAGTCGACTAGATCAGTTCTATTTCATAAACTTGTTCTGACAAAATAAATAAACAAACAAACAAAATATTATAATGATGAATAAATAAATTCAATTTTCCAGCTATAGCTAGCACCAGATATACATATTATATTAAACCGTTAGTAATGCCTGAAAAACTTCTAATTTACCAGAACATGTGACACTTGCAGGAAATTTTTAGTATCTGATTTCTATTTATTGATTGGGTAATTATAAGCAAATGGTTAATCTCTAAAGGTAAGCTTCACAAATTACTATTTGTAATAAGTGAATATTTTGTTAGGTGAAGCTGAAAGTAAAAAAGAATAATTTGATGCCTTATTATTCAAAGTTAACAGTAGTTTTAGTATCTTTGATGATGGGCATATATAAGCTGCTCTGTATAGGGAGTTCTAGCTAAAGTTCATCATCAAGAGATGCAATATGATTATTTCCCAGTTTATTTTAGTGGCTACTTTCCTGCAAAATAGTGTGTTCAGCTTTGAACTTCCTTCAGTGACAACAAGACTAAAGACACCTAAACTAGAGTCATGCCCAGTCTCTGTAGCAGAAGTCATTGCAAGTGTAAGTCTACAGATTCAAAGGAACCTTCTGTGTGGACCCGGTAACTGGACACAGGTAGCAGATCTAGATATGAGTGATCCTCTCCAGAACTGTCCACCACCATGGGTATTTAGGACGGCGCCACCTGGAACGTCTTTTCCTGGACGGTCTTGTGCAACTTCCAAACTTCGGTGTTCTTCAGTCTATTTTAATACTTCTGGGGTCACATACCAGAGTGTATGTGGGATGGCTATAGGATATGCTCTTGGTTCACCTGATGCCTTCTATCGTGACAGAGTATTTAGCATCAATTATGGATATCTAGACGGGGTTAGCATCACTCACGGTCGACCACGTCAACACATATGGAGTTTAGCTGTAGGCCACAGCACAAGAACCTTCTCTATCTATCGCTGTCCCTGTGATAATCCCCATCGTGGTCAGGCTCCTCTTCCTCCATCATTTGTGGGGGAGAACTACTTTTGTGATAGTGATCATATCCAGGAAGAAGTATGGGATGGAAATTGCACCAGCAGCTGCTGCTCTTTTCACTCCCCTCCATGGTTTAAAACACTTCTTCCTGCTCCTACAAATGATGCAATAGAGGTGAGGATATGTCAAAATAGTGGAGCAGTTGATGAAGAAATTCTTATCAAAACTATTTCATTGTTTGCACAATAAACATATAACTTGATATTACTTTTTTTGTATTCTAAACATTGTTTTGAATACTATGGTTGGAACAAATGTTTATAGCTACTATGATGAAAAATACATAAAAAATATAATTGTATTAACTGACATAGTAAGTACATGTAATGGGTTTATATAACATAATACAATAAATATTGAAAATATTTATGCTGTTAGTCTCACCAATGTAACTTTTAAATATGTTAATTAGTTTTCTGCCATCGCAAACTTACTTAAATAAAATAGTGTATTTGTTGTTGTCCTTTCCCTGGATTTGAATAGAAGCTATTCATGCAAATAAAAGGTGAAAAAATATACAGTATGTCTGTCTGTGTTGGTTTCCTGTACATGGCACCATCTTAATGGCGGTGAATCAATACCTGTTGATTTGATTCCAGTTCTATTGTGAACTTAACAGACGGCTATATTGAATCTATGCTCATGCTGCTTGTGTTACTGCTCTCAAGTGCTGCACAGATATCATTAATGTACTATTTCCAAAGCAATGGGGGAGAGTGATATCTCTTTCCTCTCACATTCCATTACTTTATTCACCACTACTACAGGAATTGGTAACCTCATTTCAGTTCCAATGGTAAAACTCTATGTCATATGCCAGATATGCTGCATTGAGACATAGGAGTAGCTGTTTGATTTCATTGGGAGAGCATAAGTCTATCTTCTAGTGGAGGATCATTCTAGGACCATATGCAACATCTACTGCTCTCTTTACAGATACAGATGCTTCATTCCCACAATTTTCAGATGTGCCAGCATGCTTGTTTTTCAGCTGCATGTAATCTTTGATTTGAGTCTTTTAATAGTATCTAACTCTACACTCGCCATGCCAACACTTTACCCACTCTCAGGCTGTGTTTTCGCCTCTGGCTCGTGAAATATTTTGCCTTATTACACTATCACTCATGTAATAAGTGTGTAATAATGAGGTTTGTATGCGAAAATAACTCCCAAGACACAAGGGTGAACAAGTAACATGGGCTTGTGAATAGCAATACAACCCAATCTTTATTATTATTTTATGGCCCATGTGGACATAGTTACCAAGGCAGATTTCTGTTTAGTAATCATTTTCAGGGATGGAAGTAGTCTGTTGGAGCCAGATCCACGTAGCGTGCTTCACACATGGAGGGTCTGGGGACGACAAGACCATAACAAATTTGTTCTAGAGGCGTATGTGGAAGTGGTCAGTATCCCACCCCCTTATACCTGAATTTTTACCGCAATGGAGATGCAGATTGATTCTCTCTGACAATTTTATTTGTTTTAAGTTTCTGTAGCCTTTGCTGACAGACTACTTGCTATAACAAGTTGAAAGAGTTGCTGGTGGAGGTGATTGGCATGTAGAGACATTTTTGGAAATTTTCCAACGAAATATGGTCTGTTTTCCTACTCATACTAGCCATACTTGCTAAACCTAGCTTTGAAAGGGTGTCAGACAGTATTGGAATTTTCTATTTGTGGTTGAGGAGGGCCATTCCCGGTAATCTGCTAATGGTAATTGACCACTGCAATAATATTGCGGCAGAACAAATTTGGTATGGCCATCTCCCCAGACCCGCCATAACCTAGCAGTTAGGTAAAGGGTCTGGCAACACCGACAAAATATAAATAACTCAAAAGGAATACAATTCAATACTATAACTCATAATTAGATTATCAAAGAATGGATGGACATTGCTCACTAGAGAAGCTCCACCAATGCATAAGAGAACCTGCCATCATGGTTAATGTGTTCAGCTGATGTGCTGTAACTGCTGCTGTGTTTTTCCATTGCAATGGACAAACAAGATGATTACACTTCCCTATTGACAGTCGAAACACAGTGCTGTTGGTTTTACTGCACATACTATAACACTAACAAAAGCAGACACCTTCCTTCTTCTCATTTGAGTAACATCAGAATTTACCTAGCTAGCCTACAGTTTCACCTCTAACACATACACAATGTTGATCTATTTGAAATAACATATCTCAAATGTATATATGTTTTAAATCAGCATGTCGAAAAATGATAGAATAAATCAGATCTACGTCATTTTGTCTTGATAATAAATATATAAATTATAATTAATCCAATAAACACATATAGAAAGTTAGATAGATAGATAGACAGGCCCACACACAGATGGACAAATGGACGAACAGAGAGACAGACAGACTGACTGACAGACCAGACAGACAGACCAATAGACAGATAGAATAAACTAAATAAATAAAAAAATAATAAATAAAAATATAATAATCAAGTAAATGAGTAAATAATAAATAAATAACCTTCCGGAAAAGGCCTAAAGGAGTAGGTAGCTTAACTTGGTTTAATAAACAGTGAGCCTTTCGTTAGGTAAAGCTGAAAGTAAGAAACAAAAACAAAACAATCTGACTGTCGCACTATTCAAAGTAAAAAATTGAGTTTCTTCAATTGATTGCTCTGTTCTGTAGAGCATACTAAAGCTGTCATCAAGAGATGAACTTAATTACAATTTCTCAGTTCATTTTGGTGGCTACTTTCCTGCAAAATAGTGTGTTCAGCTTTGAACTTCTTTCAGTGACAACAAGACTAAAGACACCTAAACTAGAGTCATGCCCAGTCTCTGTAGCAGAAGTCATTGCAAGTGTAAGTCTACAGATTCAAAGGAACCTTCTGTGTGGACCCGGTAACTGGACACAGGTAGCAGATCTAGATATGAGTGATCCTCTCCAGAACTGTCCACCACCATGGGTATTTAGGACGGCGCCACCTGGAACGTCTTTTCCTGGACGGTCTTGTGCAACTTCCAAACTTCGGTGTTCTTCAGTCTATTTTAATACTTCTGGGGTCACATACCAGAGTGTATGTGGGATGGCTATAGGATATGCTCTTGGTTCACCTGATGCCTTCTATCGTGACAGAGTATTTAGCATCAATTATGGATATCTAGACGGGGTTAGCATCACTCACGGTCGACCACGTCAACACATATGGAGTTTAGCTGTAGGCCACAGCACAAGAACCTTCTCTATCTATCGCTGTCCCTGTGATAATCCCCATCGTGGTCAGGCTCCTCTTCCTCCATCATTTGTGGGGGAGAACTACTTTTGTGATAGTGATCATATCCAGGAAGAAGTATGGGATGGAAATTGCACCAGCAGCTGCTGCTCTTTTCACTCCCCTCCATGGTTTAAAACACTTCTTCCTGCTCCTACAACAGATCATATTGAAGTAAGGATATGTCAAGATCAGTGGATAGATGACGAACAAGTTATCCTCAAAAGTCTCGCCTTGTTTGTACAATAATGAATTAATACTATAAAATGTTAGCCATCTTAGTTCTGCTACCACTAGTTTGATAAGTATAATAGTATTAACTCTATAGCTATAGCAACTACAAAATTTGCTATCATATAATCCTGTCATCATCATGTGATGAATTTATTAGCTATACCATTGTACATGTACTTGAGATGCTATTCATTGAGGTCATCTCAACCACTCCAGATATAGTTCAGTAATTATTGGCTGAAATAATTACTATTTTAACAGCTAATAGCTATATAATTATAATTTAAATGTAAATATTGAAATATATATATATATATAATTATTAATACTTATTACACGAGTCAGAGTGTGATATGGCAAAATATTTCATGAGCAGGCTAATTTATTTTCACGAGCCAGACTGCTCTAACCCTCTTGAGCAGGGTAAAAAGCAGGGTACACCAGAGGAAGGTAGCTTGCAAAAAAGAGAAAATTGAAAATTTGGCCGCCAGCTATAAGATATCTTCACAATGCTATTTTTACACGTATATACCAAGCTCATTATTATAATAGTTATAGCAACTGGCCTAGCTTACCAGTTTTCCAAGTTTGGTTTTCACAGCAATCTTCTTCTGGTGTAGCTTACCTCAGCTGGGTGTAAGTGGGGGGAGCCCCTAGGCCAACTTCATTCCATGCCAGTTACCAGTCCCAACACAAACCAGTCCCAACACAAACTACAACTGCAAGATATTTCACCCTCAGGCTTTATTTTATTTTCATAATAAATTAGCCTGCTCCATGAATGAAAATAATTCGCCTCCATATCACAATCTGACTCATGTATGTAATAAGTATTATAATATAATATTTATTACATACATGAGTCAGAGTGTGATATATATATATATATATTCCACCCTAGATATCTTCACAATTATATCTTTAGGTACATGACCAGCGAAATAACTCATTTATTCCATGCTGTACTGGGCAAGCTCATTACCCTTGTAGTTATAAAACTTGTCACTTTTCTTGGTTTTTACAGCTACACCTGCCTCCAGAGTGGCATGCTTATTGGCAGGGTTAGAGCAGCTGCTAAAATTAGCTGGGGCTTGGGTAGCCCCTACAACCAACTTTAGCAGAGAGTTATCAGTCCTCTAGTACTAACAACAGCAGTGAAGATATCTAGTGTGGAATAAACCACTTATTACACTCTGTCAGAGTGATATGGCTAGATATTTCACTCCCAGGCTTTGTTTTTACTAGGGCCTCTGCCAATTAGCCTGATCATGAAATATTTGACTCATGTAATAAGTACTATGTATATGTTGGATGTTAAAACTAGCATAACTCCAAATTAAAAATTGAATCATCAATCAGATTCATAGAATAACTAAACAAAAAGGGTGGTACTTTCAGGCATAGCTTTGGGGCAGACATAAACATTGAAACTTTGTTGTTGTTTTTTGTTGTTGTTTTTTCAATCATAATATGTGCAGTCAATAGCAATTCTAGCTAGATCATTAAAAAAAATTTTTTTTTTTTTTTTGCCAAATCACCACTATTTCTTGTCATATATTGGCTATCATTTTAACAGTTGTCATTAGCTAGTTCTACTGGTATGTACACTGAGCTATATCTACAATGGCTATCTATAGGTAACAGGTTACGCTAAAGGAATAGGACAAAGTTATCTTGGTAGAGAACAAGCTAACACCCCCTAGCTCCTGCCTTGCCTTTTGGCTGACTAACCACATCCACAAGAGTCTTATTGAAGCCTGCCCTCAGCTCACTGCTACCATGCCATGGTAATTTGCTCCTATAGCTACAGTGAGCATAGCCTACTTCTACTATAGCTACCTAAGCAAAGCACACATGGATTAAGGAATCCTACTTGCAACTCTCTTATATAGCACAAATATATTTCATATCATACAAGTAGCTATGTTATCCTTGGACAAATGTCACTATTTGTCAAATTAGTTAGGCTAATATCTCCGAATATCAATGGTGCACTCCAATAAAAGCTTAATCTGTTTAATAATATATATAAAACTTTGTAAACATAAATAACATAATTTCATTAATTAAATAATTTTACTCATTCTATGTTAATTAAGATTCATCTGAACTAGAGTCCTCATTTTTGTGACCTTGATGCAGTGGAGGAACTTGCAGAGGGTTATTGTCTTTGTCAACTGGCATTACTTTCATTACTCCTCCACTAAAAAATAACATGAAACAAACAGGAAAAATAGTACACTCTAGCTTATCAATTAGAGAGTCAAATTGACTTCATTGATTGCAAAAGAGTATAGAAATCCATTACTATAAGGAATAAACACATTACACGCACTCTGATATCATATTTCAAGTTGCCTACCTGTTCAGCTTGTCTATGAGGACTCCCAGCTTCTCTGCTTCTGCTTCCACTTCTTCAGGGGACATGTTTTCAAAGGGATCATGAGCCTCCCTAATGGGACCTCCAGTGACTGGATCAACACTGTGAAAATATTGATAAGGATAAACAAGTGAGGTGGAGAAAATTGAACAAACAATAAAAAAAAATCTGCATAAAAGACTTGATATGCTCAGAAAAAAAAAAGAAAAAAAGAAAAGAAAAAATCTTGCCTAATTCTCGATGGTTTTGATTTTGTTGATTTTAGTTGGTGAAAAATTGTAGTGGAGGAAACAGAACTCGGAAGGGAGATTTCATATTTATATGAAAAAAGAGTATTAAATACATTATAGTAACACTCCATGAAGCATTACATGAAGCAGATTCTTTTCTGTACATTTTGAAGAACTTTCAAATTGACTTTTTTTCTCCATTAGCTATCGTTAAAGTGAAACCACCAGCACAGCAGAGGAAAGTTTGATGTATAACAGCAACAGTTATGTTTAATTATCACTATTCAATGCCAGTTTCCCATCCTTCACTATGGCTGCCAACAAACCACCTTACTTGGCTGGAATCTCTTCCGTCTCTGAACTGCCACTGTCTGAAGAATAGTCTTCCTGACCTTTGGACCGACCTCCATACAGCAGCCCGCGGTTCATCAGGATTCCAGCTGCATTACCGTAGCCTGTATACTTGACCAGACGATTGGCTGCACAGGAATAAAAACAATCAAATATTGATTAAATTTCACCCTCCCTCAACTCCCACCTTTCTTTAGCATGTTAAAATAATAATAAATAGATTCCTATCACTTGTTCAATACAGTACCACCATGATATAGTTTAGGCTGAACATTTGGAAACCTTTCGAAATTCTTAATTTGTTTAATTAGCCCCAATCCTTCGTCCCCGTTTACTAACGATTTTCTTTGCACAGAATGAAGATAAATTCTGCCACTACATCCATGCAATCATGCAGACCAGCAGTCATCAATCGAACTAATCTGAAAAACAACAACAACAGACAAACAAATAATAATAACAATAATAATAATAATAATAATAATAATAATAGTAATGAAATGATGATAATAATGATAGTAATGATAACAATAATAATAATAATAAACAATAATAATAATAAATAATAGTAATAATAATAATAATAATAATAATGATGATGATGATGATGATAAATGGCAAAGTTTTAATTGCTGAACAAATAAACAACTTCAGAATCTTATGACCAAAATCTCAAGTTTCAAGAAGAAAACTTTACCTTCCTTTTAGAGAGTCCTCTTGGTCTGGACTGGCCCTCACTTCTTTGATGGGAGGAAGAACCTGAAAAGACAATTACATCAGGAGAAATGTTCTTAAATATGCACACGCAGAGTGAGAGGAGAGTTAGACAGAGAAGAGAGAGAGAGAGATAAGTATTATTTTTAATCTCACTATAAATTTGAAGAACTTCCTGAAATATTTATTAGCTCTACATAGCAAAGAGCATGCTCCCAGAATAGCTGTCAATCCAGACTTGTCCGCTTGTTGAGGATCTGCAGGCTGTTTGTACAACAACAACAAAACAAAAACAAAAACAACAACAACAACAACAACAAAAAACAAGAACAAGAACAATAACAATATAACAACAGAGCATTCTATATTGTTAAAAGAAAGTCCATTTAGTATATCTGCTATGGTCTTGTACATTATGATACCAACTCAACACATAATGGATTAATTAATATCTATGAATAAAATCAAAATATAATGTTTTGCTGCTCCGAATATTACTAAATGCTAGCACCATGACAATTCAAAATGCTGCCTTCTTCACAGCTAACTATCAGTGCACCAAGTCTCACTCACAGCTCTCTGGCTGAGGACGTTGAGCAGTATGACAGCCACCGAGAGATTCCATTCCTCAGAGACTCGGTCCAGATCTGGACATAACTGCACTGTGATACAACAAACAAACAAACAAACAAACAAACTAGTCATTCAATCAATCAATTCTCAAGTGGTAAAGACTATAGCAATTTCATAGATATCTTTCAACCTATGATTTTAAAAAGCTTGGATTAACAACTACTTATTGACTTGCCACTTTTTGATTGTCCAGTTACTGTAAACTCAGGAAAATTGAAAGCAATAGTAGGGTGAAATTAATTATTAATGGCTACATATACATATGTGTAATGAAGATTCCAGTTTAGTTTTAAGACCAGGAGCTAGAACATTAAGGGTGGCTGCACACCGCCTACGCAATTTTTTGTTGATGGTTGCTATGCACGATTACTACTATTGTATACTTACAGGGGCTTCTCCACTACAACACAAGGACAAAGTACCTGCCGAAGGAGCCGCTCACTAATTTTAGAGCGAATCTGGAGGAAATATTAAAACTTTGTAGCAAGTTTTTGGAGCGGTGCGGTAAGTTGGAGCTCCGCAATTTGGTGCACTACTAGCCGAGCCGATACTCTACTGCAAGACAACGAGTTATTCTCCATTTCAATATTACTTTATGATTTATTCGCAATTTTTTCTATTTATAAGATATTGAAAAATTCTCTTTGTGGTGCAGTTCATTTTTTTTTGTTTACCCGTGTGTAAAAATTTTGTGTCGTTCTCATTATTAGATTCCAAGAAAAACTGTTACAAAATTTGGAACTTTAATTCCACTCACAATTCTTAAGAAATAGCCCCACCCCCATATCTCGTACTACAAGTACGCGTGCAATTTTTTTTCCAATTAGTTTGTATTGGTTCTAAAAAGAGCCCGCCTATATCAAGCGTAAACAAACATCAATACAACAATAACAAGAGAGTCAGAAGAGAGAGCAGTTCATTGGAGATAGCCATAGGTGAAGGTATTAGATCTGCGCAGCTTGGGAAGTCTTCGCTCCACAGAAATCGAGCCTGGTGGATCCATCCGCTTGAGTTCAGGTGCGCCGAGTCGGGAGAACGGCTACAGGAGGAGAGGCAGCCTGGTGCACCTTGCCGCGTGAGCTCAGACGACGTATGGAGAGTTGCTGTAAATGGATATGAGACAACAAGAAGCTAAACTAAAACACCACAACTTCGCAAAGTATACTTCTGCTACTACTGCGCGATAGTTTCTGCTCGCGTATTATCGAATGGTGGGGTATTGGCGGGGAATAAATTAATGTCCGGATCTACAGGCAGTGCGCGTTGCTATGTGCGGCCACCCTTAACTTCAGCTAAATAAACTAAACAGTAGCTACCGTATTTGTTGTTCTATTTTGTTGCTTTTTGAAAGAGAATTGGTTTTTGAGAACAGATCTATTTGCAGCGGTAAAGAGCAGCCATATTAACACACAATGTTGTTGTTCTTGTTGTTTTGAATGATGGCAGGATTGCTGACTAGCCATTTGTGCACAAGCACACAGTGCAGGTTATTCATTGCTCCAGTCTTCACCTTAAGACACGAGTTCATACCTTGGATATCGCAATATGTGGGGTGGATGTGTAGAAGTGCTGGAGTTATGAGGTGACCACTTGGAAGGAGGAAATGGTTAGAACACTTGAGAGGGACATTCATAACTACCTCACACGTGTGACTACACGTACACACATACACACACAAACACACACTTATTATACACACACCATGCACACAATCAACATTATGAAACAAAAAACAACATACTATAATATTTCACAATTCCAAATATTCAGGATAGTATTAATTAATGAAGTGAATATTTTACAATATACTTTTATGTGCTTGAATACATCATTATAGAGATATTTGAGTGTGCAAATAGAAATTCAAGAATAATACACTTTGTATGAATGTATGTATGTATGCATGTATGTATGTATGTATGCATGTATGTATGTATGTATGTATGTATGTATGTATGAAGTACTTAGAACTGACAAGATATGAACTCACTTGAAGACGTCATTGTAACATTTGGAGATGTTGGGTGGAACAGAAGTGATGAGTAGGCGGAGAAGATGACACAAACTGACAAACATTTCCATATCTTCCTGAATACACATACACACACACACACACAGAGAGAGAGAGACAATGGGAAGTCAATGACTAGTTTTAAACATATATATGTACCCAATCTCTAGTAGTCTCAGTGAACTTGTGAGGAGAGACAGCTGTCACATGTCTGCATATAAGATGTGATGTAACATGTGAGGAGGGACAGCTGTCACATGTCTGCATATAACATGTGATGTAACATGTGAGGAGGGACAGCTGTCACATGTCTGCATATAACATGTGGTGTAACATGTGAGGAGAGACAGCTGTCACATGTCTACATATAACATGTGATGTAACATGTGAGGAGGGACAGCTGTCACATGTCTGCATATAACATGTGGTGTAACATGTGGTGTAACATGTGAGGAGGGACAGCTGTCACATGTCTGCATAAAACATGTGGTATAACATGTGGAAAGACAGCTGTCACATGTCTGCATAAAACATGTGGTATAACATGTGAGGAGACAGCTGTCACATGTCTGTATTGTATAACCTGTGCTTCAGGCCTTCCTTCTTATAATGTATTGTATAGCTATACTAGCATGCGTAAGATAAAACTTTGAAAGTCTCTTCTTTAACTTAAAATATGTTGTGATACAAAAAGAGTGAACTTTACTTAAAAAAACAAAAACAAAAAAAGCACAGAATTTTGCAAGGAAAATATTTCTTGTTAATAATACATACATGGTGATTATTCCCCTTCCCATTTGCTTACATTTTGAATATCTTGTTCCTCCTTCCAACTGACTGTTTGGTTGAAGATGATCTTGAGAATCTCGCTCACGACAACACACTTCTCATCGGTCAGGGGCTCCGGCAAAACAAAGCACATATCTCTCGCAGGAAACAGGCTGGGAGCTGTGGACATTGCCCCATCTCCTTCTACAATGCCTTCAGCACCCGCCGGTGCTGCCACACCCTCTCCAGTCACAGCCGCACATTCCTCAGACGATGAAGAAGTGGCTACAGCTGGTTCTGCTGGATGCTTGACATCAGTATGTGCAGTAGTCTGCACTTGACCGCTGACCAGTCCGTCTGATTTATGGACATCCGTTGGAGTCGATGGAAACATGGCAGCATCCAAGGCATTTACTAGCACTGGCAGGCTGCCCACCTTGTCACGAAATGCAATTCTACAAAACAAGCCAAAAACAACAACAACAACAACAAAACAAAAACAAGTTAAACACATTAGTGTGGGTGATATTAGTACTATACTATCATTATAGTTGGTAAGGTATGTTATAACAGTGACTACTGCACACTGTGATAGTATACATAGTGCCATGCAGACCATGTGAGATCATGTGAGATCATGTGACACACAACGCTATATTAAACTGCAACGGTAGAATTCAACCTGTTCCTGAGCACAATTTGGAAATGGAGTGCTATTGGTTCTTCCAATTGGAGTGTGTTTTGGTGAAGTCTAAACATATTGACAATCACCAGTCGTACAGCTAGAGATTAAAGAGCTAATAGACCCTAAAACCTACAGAGGTAAATGCTATATTTGAATACTTGAAGGGGGGGGGGGGGGGGGGGGGGGGGGGGGGGGGGAGTGGTAGTATTGGGAAGTTTACGCAGCTAGAGAAATAAAACAGCAAATGAAGCCATTTAAAATATACTTATTAATATATATTTTTTCGGTTTTCAGGGATGTTTTGAAAAATCGTCCAAGTTCACTACCCTCTTAAAAAAATAATAAATTGTGTCAGATAGAACAATTCTCACATTCGAATGTGCCATTGAGTACTTAGTAAAGAAAAATATTTATGTGCTTGCCAGTTGCAGTAAACCAAACTCGTGACCTTAACTTTAGCCTGCACAATTCCTCCCAAACTCTAACCGCTATATTTGAGAAAGATACTCTAGGGATTTTTTTAGATAGGGAGGTAAAATTAACATTTTAAAGGAGTATGTCATTTCCATTTGGGGGGGGGGGGGAAAGATTTTTAGAGGGCAAAATTCCCCACTAAAAAGATATCTACAACCTCACCACCCCCTCATACTTTTATCTCCCCCAACACAAACTAACAAATGTGACCGTCTACAGGAAAACGCGGCACCCTTCGAAAAAACTTTTTTTTTGCACTTACAGAGTTGTTGGCGTCCAGATATTGAGCTCTCCAAGTTTTATCGTCGTAGCTTAAGTCGTTCCCACTACTAGTGATGTGCTTGAGCACAAAATGGCGAGCGAGCCTAAAGACTATACTTTTTTTATATGAATGATCTTGACTTCTTACACTGAAGCTACTGAAAATAAGGTCCAGTTTTTTTAATTTTGCATACACGGTAAAGGTATTTCAGTGCCATAGTAACAGCTCTCTGCAACTGCTTGAATTGAAGGGAAAAAAACAACAACAAAACAATACACGTTATTTAAACGTTTTCTTTGTGATATTCTTTAGCTAAGTAGTGGTTGTAACACACAATGCTTTGACACAACTGGACATGCACCTACACAGACTTACCTTCGCGGTAGTCTAGTGGACAATGTATTTCAAGTAAATACTGTTGGGCACGGCCTATAACCATGACAAAGAGCGCATTGACTTACCACCGCCACTAACTCGAATAGAAATGGAAGTCCCTTAAGTTTTCAAGTTTGACTGCATTCGCATAAGAATTCAAAACGGTAAACAATTCCATTTCTAGGGTTATACGGGTACTGATCGATAAACCAGAGGATTCTGTTTAGTGCAATTTGGGACGGGGTCGAACACATAACTAACACAATAACGCGAGGGTCAAAGTACAAAATGACATACATACGTCCATACATATATACAAATAAATAAATAAACAAACATCCCCGATTTTCGATTGTGTTACCCCTGTAAGTGTCTCGCTCGCTACGCTCGCTCGCCAATAATAGACCTAACCGTTCCCTTCTGTCAGCTTGAAACAATACATTTTAAAGAAATCGATCGATCTTTTCTCGATATTACGCACACCGCGTTGTGCCCAGTTTTCCTGTAGACGGTCACAAATACAGTTCCACCAATGTGACTGACCACAACAATACACTATAGCTAAGTCTTAGTTCCCTCTTGTGTCTAGAGCATGTACGTATCATGAGTGAGAGAGTAAATTTATATCATTCAGTTAAGTTTAGTTAACGAGAGGAAACGTTTTTGCACAGCAATTGCCAATTGAAACTACATTGCACGCGCACACACGCATCATCTTCAAATAGGGTGCTGTCTCCGAATGAGTGACATATATATTGGTTAGTTTAATACTGCTAGTACTGCAGTAGTTAGCGAGCGAGCACTATACAGGGCCCCTGTGGGCTAACAAATTGAGAATCGGGGATATTTGTTTGCTTGTCGTTGTGGATGTACGTATGTCATTTTGTAGTTAAACCCTTGGTCTTTGTGTTTGCTTGGTGGTTGACCCCGTCCACGGAATCCTTTGGTTTAATGATCTTTACCCGTCGTTTTTCCAGTAGTCAAGTCACAAAAGTGAGTCTTGTGTTGGTACATATCCAGTGAACAAGTGTGTGTGTGTGTGTGTGTGTGTGTGTGTGTGTGTGTGTTGAGTTCAAGCCCAACTCAGGCAATTTTTCCATCTGATTTTCCATCTGCCTCCCACCAGCCCCACCAGTCCACCCAGCTGTGATTGGGTACCTGGCATTTGCTGGGGTGCAAATTCAAGGCCTTTTCTCATGGAACAGCAATGGTCCAGGTGGGACTTCGGGTGCCCACACCACTTGCTGTGAGGAAAGGCCTGTTCTCCTGCGAGTTCCTAGCCCGGCTCCAGGAGCTTTGCTTGCACGGCTCACAGTGCCTGCTTAGTGCACAGGCATCCTGGCTCTGCCAGGTGCGCGTGACCGCCTAGCGGCAGCAAGAAAATTTGCATTTTTGTGTGTGTGTCGAGCAAAAGTCCAAGTCGTACCTCCTCGCGGTGCTCGGGGGTAACAGTACCTAGTGCTGGCTAGCATGACTGGTTGGCATAGTCTCAGTTCACTAGCTTCTCATTCTGACATTGTCAGTTGCTCTGTGAAGACTGTGCTTAAAGTACTGCAGTGGTTTTGCTAGCTCTCAATACTAATATCTGTACTACGTAGCAATAGGAGTTGACAGAAATGTGTGTGTTAAGTAATGTCAGGAGCTGCAATGGCTTCAAGAAAATCAAGAAGGATAAGCTTTGGTTGCTGGAATATGTGAACATTAGTTGAAGAGAAAGGACCAATTACAACAGCATTAGCTAGGAGAACCAATAGAGGAGTGACTGTCGATAAGAAAGCTTCCTTTATGGTAGAAGAGTTTAGGAAATTCAACATGAATATTATAGGGATCAATGAGACCAAGTGGTTTGGTCAAGAGAAGTATGAAGTAGATGGTTTTGTTATACTTCATTCTGGACGTCCAGTACCTGTAGGTGATGAGGCAGTAGAGAGGAATGAGGGAGTGGGTATTGTGCTAGATTCAGGGATGGCAAAGGTGTGGAAGGATAGTGGCGAAGTATGGAAGCCAGTCAGCTCTCGTGCTGTGCATGCTAGGCTAGAACTCCCAGCAACATCTACAGGTAGACAGGTTGCCCTGAGTATAGTTAGTGTGTATGCTCCCACTCATGGGGCAAGCCAGGAGATAAAAGATAAGTTCTACGAGAAAGTACGCGATGAATTTGTGGAGAAGGTCGTTGTACTGGTGGAGGAAGGTTTGGTGGATAACTGTGATGGAGCTGGCACGTGGGAGGTGGTGAAGAAGAGTATGGTTGAGGCAGCAGTAGGAACACTCGGATGGGAAACTAGGAGGCAGCGTGATTGGTTTAAGGAGAAGGGCCTATTGTTAAGGAACATCATAGAAGAGAGGAATGGTTTGTTCAGAAGGTGGCTCAGATCCAGTAGGAATGAAGACAGGCAACGGTATGTCGCGAAGAGGAGGGAAATAAATAGAGAAATGAGGAAAGCTAAAAATGATTGGATGCAAGAGAAAGCAAGGGAGATAGAAGTTGGCTTCATGATGGGAAATTCTCACCGTGGTATGAGGAAGACCCTCAAGGAGTTGCAGAGAAGTAAAGCTGGATTGAGACCAATGAAGACCAGAATGATAAGGAAGGCAAACGATGATCCTTGCAATGGTGGTGAGGAAGTGATCAATCGCTGGCAAGAGCATTTCTCTCAAGTCCTCAGAACAATCAGTTGAAGCCTCAGTAAGGGACGAGTTAGGTGTTCCTCCTTCACAGGATAAGATTCTAGATGCTTTGCTGACCTTGAAATTTGGCAAGTCTGGAGGGAAGAGTGGAATACTGACAGATATGATGAAGTGCTGTGGACCAAGGTTGATAAAGCATCTAGAACAACTGTTTGGTACGGTATGGGGGGAAGGAGTGGTACCGCAAGACTGGAAGGATGCTTTGATGGTCCCTATCCCGAAGAAAGGTGACCTCAGTTACACCGACAATTGGAGAGGAATCAGTCTGTTGGATGTCGTCGGGAAGCTGTTTGCTAAGACCATTCAGGGCAGACTTCAGACGGTGGCTGAAGAAGTGTTAATGGACTCGCAGTGGTGGCTACAGAAGAGGAAGGGTTTGTGTGGATATGATCTTCGGGGCAAGGCAGTTGATTGAGAAGACGATGGAGCACAAGACAAAGATGTTCATGCTTTTTGTGGACTTGAGAAAAGCCTATGATTCCGTTCCTTGTAAGACTCTTTGGTCTGCTTTGGAGAGGTATGGTGTTCCTGATTCACTACTTAGTGAGGTCTCTGCATGATGGTATGCAAGCACAAGTGACAGCGGATGGTCAAGTGGCTCCTATGTTTGAAGTACGTAACGGGGCTCAGACAAGGATGTGTGCTGGCACCCACACTATTTAACTTATACTTCAACTTGGTGATCAGACAGTGGCAGGAGAAGTGCAGGGATGTAGGTGTTGGTGATCAGACAGTGGCAGGAGAAGTGCAGAGATGTAGGTGTTGAAGTGCTGTATAAGAGTGGGGGCAAGTTGGTAGGTGAACGGACAAGGAGACCAGACAAGATGACTGTCACAGAGTTGCAGTTTGCTGATGACTTGGCTGCAGTCAGCACCACTGCCAGGACGAAGATTGAGGAACCAGCATCTATGCTACACAGTGTTTTGCGAGAGTGGGGACTCACAATGAGTATGACCAAGACCAAGTTGCTTGTTGTTGGCAGTGATGAGGTGGAAGATCTGAGACCACTGGAAGTTGACGGTAGTGAGGTGGAGTGTGTATCAGAGTTCAAGTATCTTGGATCCTTGGCAGAGAGCAGAGGTGGCATAGTGAAGGAAGTAGGTGAGAGGATAGCGAAAGCTAGCAGAGCTTTTGGAGCTCTTAGGAAGGCTGTTTTCCGAGACAATAATCTGTCCCATAAAACTAAGAGACTTGTGTACAAGGCTGCTGTGTTGGGTGTGTTGCTGTATGGCTCAGAAACCTGGACAACAACAAGAGCAGTGAGTAGCGGCTGGAAGTGTTTCACAATCGGTGTCTGAAGGGAATTCTGGGTATTACAGCAATGCAGGTGTGGAGATAGCTAGGCAGTTTGGAATGGAGGAGTCGCTAGAGGACTTGATCACTGCTAGGAGATTGAGATGGTTAGGCCATGTGGCTAAGATATAGCTAGACACAGATGTGTTACAACAAGACCAAGAAAATGATTAACCACTATGTAACTGTCAATCTGCTTAGCAGAGGAGCACCACCCTTTGAGGGTAGCACCCTTCAAGGTTCAAGGTGTGTGTGTGTGTGTGTGTGGTGAAAGTGTAGAGTTGCAGTAACTGCTTAGCTAAATGATAGCACAACTACCAAATAAACATATTAGCTGCCTTTAATAGCTTTTTCGGTTGCTGCTATAGTAAACAAGTCACCATTTAGGGTGAGAGTACAAACTGTAGAGCAATTCCTCAGAAGTGTATGTTTTTTGTTTATTGTTTATTTTTTCAAGTCAAATACATAGTTGGCGGCGAGTGGTTACTATGGCATTGAAACAAAGCTCTAAACCAGCAAGTGTCAATAACCGTCCACAATAATTAATGCCACCACCCCCCCACAGCAAAATAATCAGTATAGCAATATAACTCATTCACACCTCGAAACCACACCCACCCATCCACTCACCTTTCATTGAGATCGCACGCTGTGATAAGGAAAATCAAGCGAAGGTCAAAGAACAGCACGTCATGCGTCAGTAGAGTCCTGGCAGAGTAGCAGAGAGCCAGTCGTGCCTTGAGGGCTTGCAGCACGTGTAGGTCCGCCACTGTCTTGGTCAGCTGTTTATTGTTGAGGACGAGATTACACAGACACTTGACGGCTTCTACCATAACTGGAGGGGAAACATATTATAATTACATGAGCAAGTCCCAGCCACACAGTGGTTATAGAAATAGTTGAACAAAAAGCAAATAATTTAACAAAGAAGTGTAGCTTTCCACAGCTAAAATATGTTTTTAATGCTGTAATTTAGCTGATGGTTGCTCGAATCAGATGAAACTAAGAAACTTACAAAGAAGTGATTTTCCATCACAAACATAGCTTGACAGTGCTGACTACAACGCTACATGTGCCACTGCAGCTATACAAGAATCGGTAAAGATTGTCAACTGCAGAATTCCAATCACTATTTCAGAAATTTCCCTTTTAAAAAATGATTCTGCCAAAACCTCACCAACCAGACCTGATTATTCATGAATACACACCGTCGTCATTACTGACACAAAAGCATAGTATACGTTTATAACAACTGTAACATATAACTGTATATATAATTATATATAGGAATTGTTAGGTTTACGGGGTCATTGTGCCCCCCCCCCCCCTTAAAATTATGACCTTCATGGTGACGTTTCCCACAAATTTCATGGAACTGAGAAACCCCCTAAAGTTTCAAAACATTGCTTTTGAGACCCTAAAAACTAGTTTCCTCAGACAAGCATAGCTACCTTACTAAAATAATTCTAATTCACCACAATAGTGTTGACAAAACATGGGAATGGGAATGGGAATCCTGATATTCACACTTCTCATTCCTTCTGGACTTCACATATTTCAAATATTCTATATTGTAAATCTCCTGACCTTTGAAATCTCCCTTCATGGAAACCATTAAAGCCTCCATCTCCGTCTCCTTCACTGCCAATCCTGCCAGTTGTAACATCAACTCTATGCTTGAAGTCTCAGTCAGCTTCATAGACATGCTCCGCTGACGAGATACGATCCTCAGGGCATGCAGCGCCATGGCAACAGTGGGAGGAGACCAGTCACCTTTTCTAAGCTCGGCCAAGACCACAACCAGGAAGTCCTGTACAGTATGAAGTCAGACAGATACAGATAGCTAGTCGTTTACAATTATCAAACAGAATAGTCTGATGTGTATTACATTGCATGGAATAAGCATTCATTTTCTAGAGGTGTGTGTGTTTGTGTTTGTGTGTGTGTGTGTGTGTGTGTGTGTGTGTGTGTGGTACATAGGTATTGAACTGCTGCTGCTGCTACACTACAAAAGTATGCGGTATAACTCAGCGATCAATCAATAATAAAACAAAACAAAAAACTTGAGTCCTATTATGAGAATATGTGGACCATAGAGTGAGCTAGTGACACTTTTAAGTAAAGAATGACACACAAACTTACAAACTTGAATTATCAGTTTTGTTGTTTTTTCAGCCTCAATATTCCCCACCCCACCCACCGGAACATCCCACCCTGTGCCTGTAAAGATGGTGTTCTCAATGCTCTACTTACCTGGACCACAGAAACTCTTTCTTCCAAGGAAAAACTTGTAGCATTCTAAGAGACAAAATATACACAATTATGAATATACTTGCATATGAATGTATGTATGTATGTATGTATGTATGTATGCATGTATGTATGCATGCATGTAATGTATGTATGCATGTATGTATGTATGTATGTATGTATGTATGTATGTATGTATGTATGTATGTATGGATGCATGTATGTATGTATGTATGTTGTGTGGTGTAGTGGTTGTGTCCTGGGCTCAGGGCCCTGAGGTCCTGAGTTCAAGCCCAACTCAGGCAATTTTTCCATCTGATTTCCATCTGCCTCCCACCAGCCCCACCAGTCAACCCAGCTGTGATTGGGTACCTGGCGTTTGCTGGGGTGCAAATTCAAGGCCTTTTCTCATGAAACAGCAATGGTCCAGGTGGGACTTCGGGTGCCCACACCACTTGCTGTGAGGAAAGGTCTGTTCTCCTGTGAGTTCCTAGCCCGGCTCCAGGAGCTTTGCTTGCACGGCTCACAGTGCCTGCTTAGTGCACAGGCATCCTGGCTCTGCCAGGTGCGCGTGACCGCCTAGCGGCAGCAAGAGAATGTATGTATGTATGTATGTACATGCATAACACCACTATATACCCAACTATACCTAAAAGCCTGCCTTATAGTATACGTACTTACTACCTGGAACCAAGGTAGCAAGATTTGGCCTATGTCTCGCCATTCGCTGCCACTGGAAAGAAGTCACCAATCCTAGTATCCATGGTTTTCGGTTCCTAGGCTTAAGATGCTAAACACATTCTATTTGCTGCTATTACCTGCAGAAAGCTGAGCTGGATGCTAAATGTTGCCAATTTTATTCATTCCACAACTGATAATGGAGTACTGATGGAGTCGTGACTCTCTATTGAGATTGAAATTTCACTACGTTGCTTCTAATTATATGAAATAGACATCTTTACTTCAAACCAAATGTTTCCCTTGTTCTCCAACTGGACAGAACAAAGAAGTAATGTATGCCTAGAGACAGTCTATTGAGATACAACTGGTCCACATTATATTTGGTGGCAAAGCAAGAGTGATGGCTGGTACAATAGTATTACATGCTGCACTAAACTCTATCGTGCATGATGAATTTCTTTCACAGGTCTGGAGCAGAGTGTCTATGAAACTGCCTCTAGTTTGCTCAGTTAGATCAAGCAACAGAACCACACCCTTAACAACCTTAAATCAGTCTATTTTAAAATGTTTCTGGAGGAGGAGGAGGAGGATGCAGTTTATGATGGGTACATTCCAGTTACCATATTGGATAATTGTACAATCAGTTATGTCGGTACCACATTAATTAGAAGCACTGAACATGCATCAGTTTGTACGCATCATGTGACCATTATAAGTGCATCTCCACAAAAAGTGAACAAAATTGTAGTCGTGTGCAAATTATAAATTGCACTAAAAGGCGGATCTTATATCTAGCAATTTGATAATTGTGACACTGGAACTTTAGAGTAAAATAGAATTAGAAGTATGCAAACACTAATAGAGATAGAGAGATAGTATAAATCTGTGGTTGCAGAAAGCCCATAACAGATGAACACAAACTCCTGTGATAATTAACAATCACTTACACATGTAGCTTTGCTCAGTAGTTACATTTTAGTTTTCAAGCTTGGATTTAGTTTGGGCTTGCATTAGCAAAGGCATAGTTATCTACTAGGTCTCAGAGTGAAGATTAGTAATAAATGATAACCAAGATGAGTACAGCATAGCATGCAATGCACGTGCTATTCAACTAGCCAATTCTCTATTATTATTATTATTTTATTTTTTGGCATACAACTTGTAGCACCATTTGAAATCTGGCACGTCTCACTCACAATGTTGAAAGTATGAATTCACATTCCACTGCCAATCCATATAGATCATGTGACCTGATCCTACTCCTAAATCCGAGATAGAACTATAGCAGAGACCACACCCAAATACTATGACCGTGAATAATTACATGGCAAAACTGTACACACTCACACACACACACACACACACACACACACACAGCCCCATTCTGACAAACATACTCTACTCTTCACCATCTCCAGCATGTTGTCAAGCGAACAAGTGGAACACACTCAAGTTGTATCCACAAGAAATACATATTATCTTTTGTGTAAAGTGTGATATGTTGAAAATGTTAAGACACCAACAAAGAAACATTTAGTATTCCTCCCACCATATTCTTTCCCATAGGCAATAAATAGAATCTCATATACCAAGCACTGACTTCTCAAGTAAGGTCGTTGGGTTTTTTTTTTCCCTCCAATCCTTTCTGTACTATGGTTCGCGGTTGGGAGGGGTTTCATATTGATTACAATAAAAACTGGAGTTCAAGAGTTAGATATTAAAGCTAATCCAGAATGTGTCAAGACTACGCAGTTATTTACAACATGTTATCAAAGGAATACACTCCAGTAGCCCTAATATAAGCCTCATACATAAGGCCAATCCAACTCGCTTAGCCAGCTCTAGCCACACACCCTGACTGTGGTCATAGTGTAACGAGTCCAAGGCAACTCATGTAAGTGTGCTGCTAGAGAAATCACTAGTTAGCTAAACCAAGAATTCAACATCGGGGAAGGAGTACTGAATCCCCCACACACTGCATCGAAGGAGCGCATGTACTAAAATCACGTCTTCAACATTCCTTTCTACCTCACTAACCAAATCTATGAATGCTTTGAGAGTAGACTTCACTCCATCTTCACTGCCTCCAACGATCTCCTTCAAAACAGCTTCCATGACGTTCAAACCCACTGGGCGGACCTACAGGGATAATATAGTAAAAGTAAATTCCTAAGAAGTTGAAATAAGCAATCTCACAACAGATTGAAGGCTACAAACTCGGGCCTGTGGTCTACTATAGTGACCTCGCCCACTATTTTCACATTATATGGACTTATGTATGTATAGTATACATAGGGGATTAAAGAGGGTTTAATATAGAAATCACCATTTTTATCTTGGCTTTTCTTTCAAACTCTTCAAATATATCTCCCAAGAAGGATCATGTATGTATAACTACTAATACCACAGCCAAGTCATTAAAAAAAAAAGTGTGGTATTATTTTGAAATGTTACAAAAGTAGAAAACTGAAGTAATGATCTGATGGTCACAGCAGTCTATCAGTGAACCCGCCATGTTTTATCCGCTAGGCAACATTGCCACGAAATTCCTGGGAAACTAAATGTAGCAACAGAAAAAGAAACGCTTGAATAATGGTAGACTTAAAGTGGGACCATTTACTTGACAAAAATACAGTGCACCAAGTATGATTTCTTTACCACAAAAATAAATGATTATCTTTGGCTCTAGTATTACCACATGATAGCACAGAAAACTGAGGTATTTAGACAAATAGCACTCGTGCAGCGAGGAATTTCACCCAGCTTTACCGCTTAAGTTTTTTTGTACCACTCATCAGTTTACCATGTTATTACATGTATTTATATATTATAATTATTATACACCTTCAGAAATGCTTGTGAGATGACTGTTTTGTAATATTAAACCAGCCAATAGATGGAGTTCAATTAGTATATAATTAATAGTCACTCCTAATAACTCCATACAGGAGCAACGACTAGCCATCATTATGCCAGGGTCTGTAGGATCAATAAAAAATATATATCCTTACCCCCAGGCCGAAAAATGGAGACTTATTTCTATAGAGTTATTTACTTATGTAAAAAAAAAATTTAATAGTAAAAAAAATGTTCCACAGTTCAGGACACTCTGGATGGTTTGTTTTTATTTAGTTTCCTCAGTTGTGCGTAATCCACATTTACTCAAAAGTTTCAATGTGTCAAAAAAAAAAACAACAAATCTAGTATATAATGTGCAAGTCATTAGATGTATTCTCTCTCTTTCACAGGCTTTTTAAACAATACAGAATTAAAAATATTTGGTCGCCACCGGATGGGTTCGATTCCCGGTGGCGACCAAATATTTTTAATTCTGCATTGTTTAAAAAGCCTGTGAAAGAGAGAGAATTCATCTAATGAGTAAAAGAAGGCTGAGAAAGAAATTGTGAATGTGTAAGTCTTGTATAATTACACCATAAATACTATAAAGTGCACCCAGAAGCCATTTAATAGCCAAAAGCCAAAATAAACTATGCAGTTGATATTCACAAGAAGTTATTTCCACACAAAGACAAAGGTGTGGAGATTTATTAGCCATACGTGATGTACCAACATTATCTAGGGCTGGAACTAACACAACTCTTGGGTTTGTCCAGCCAGCACAAAACTAAACATGCTGGAACTGAGAGAGACACTAACTCTGATGTAATACAATGACAGATACTCACCAACTGCCAGAATCACGACCGAATCACACCATCAATCCACGAAGTATAATACAATTTATACATCATAAATTACATGTAAAAATTTGATATCTGATCTCAAAATAATCGCAAAATTTCATCTTTAAAGTTAAGCATATGCAAAGGCTTAAACAACAACGAACTCCTGTAGTTTAGTATACATTAACTGACCAGACAGAGTCTGCACCTTTGCTTCTTTTAAAGCCATCCTATCTGCCAGAAAGAAAATATTCAAAGCCACATTAGCTTCACGACAGTAATAAAATTGCCAGTTTAAACTCCAGCCATGGCTGACTACGAGAAACTTGTTACAGTACGGCAGAACACAGAGAACCAAACCTAAAATGAATTTTTTTTTTTTTTACTAATGTTACTGTCTAATAGTATCCACATAATATTCACTGATTAATTCCAAACGAGCCAATGAGCAGATGTGATAGCCATTGCATTGCTTCATTCAGTGTTACGAATTAGACACTGAGAAGCCTATATAGTTAAACACAGATATGGTGGTGCAACCAGCAAAGGTAACAATGAATTGATCTATTATTGCACCAGTAAATGAACATAGCTAATACCTCGCCATTGCTGTAACTAGCTAATAATGTTATTCAAAACGACAAAAATACCAGCTATAGTAGCCAGTACCTTTCAAAAAGTTCCTTGAAGTATCGCCACTAAACACTGACAAAATTGTCACCACCACCACGACAAGCCAGAATCCCTGTACCGTCTGTACCCAGCTCGCTGCAAATTTTAACTTTAAATACAGGACGATCGAAGTGGAGAAGGAAGAAATTCTTACACGCATAAGAATAACCACGCCTACGAGTTATAATCTGGTAAAGGTCGATCCAACGATTTGTTAAGAATTTGAGAATTTTATTTATTATATATATTTATTTATTATTATTGTTGTTGTTGTTTTTATTATTATTATTATTATTATTATTATTATTATTATTATTATTGATTCAGTCATTCTCGGCTGAAATAATTATAATAATAATAGGAAAATTTTCTCTTTTTAACAACCAATATTTTTAAGGTTTAAGTTATAATTAAAAATACTGGCTGTTAAAAAGAGAAAATTTTCCTATTATTATTATTATTATTATTATTAGCTAGTATGGAAGATAATAGTCCTTCAGAAAGTTTCCAACCTCAACCTCCTTCATCTCTATTCTACCATAGGACAAAAGTAATTACTTCTTGTGGAGAAGTCTGGCTACCTATTTTGTGCACACTAATTTGAATTAAAGTAGGGATATGTTTTAATTATGATAGGGGAGTCATTTTGGTTTACAAAGCTGGTGCTACCCTAAAGAAATTAGGCTCTTCAAAATTTGTAATTTGTTCGTATGATTTTTGGATTACATAGTTATAAGATAACACCCAATTTAGAGAAATTGAGTAAGACAAGATTTTCATAATTAGTACATTAAACATAATAATTTTAATGAATCGGTATATACAATATTAATTATATTTCATGATCTCTGTCTCAGTCATGACATTGCTACTGGTAGCTTTTTGTTTGTTTAAGTTTTACATTAAGTTTTAGTTAAAATGGAATTACCTAAAATTACTCCAATTTAGTCACTTTTAGTTTTGGTTTAAAACTTATCTACAATTTCAATTTTAGTTTTGGCCATTTAATACTACCAGTATAGTATTACAAAGAGTGGTAGTTAGACATTAAAGGACTCTTTGAGGCTATGAAAGAGGTATTGTCATCTATACAATAACTAGCTAGTTTTAGATTAAGATATTTTCAATGCAATACTTTAGATAAATTTTAGTCTCCTCATGTATCTTGTGAGACATATAATTCCTTTTTCTTAAATAGTTTTGAATGCAATAAAGAGACCATAAGTAGCTCTAACACCACAAATCCTTTAAATAAGAGTTAGCTAGTTAAATTCATGGGATCTTATCGAGAATACTGTGCAAGCCACTGTCGAGTTGTTGGTTGTTTTTTCTCTCCATGTATGCCACTTCATGACTGCAACCATTTTGACTGATTTTAACTTTAACATATTGAAGCAGAGATGCAGCTACTTTACAATCTGCTGACCAAACAATGTCATTTGACAATCTTGTCGCTACACCTTGGGGAAATTGGCACATCTAGCATCGAAGTTGAGGGATAGGCCATCAACAATTCAATGTATGTACTTTTGTAATGAATAAATGGAAAGGGAGTCTACATACTGCAATGTATTCTTCTACATAGCAACACTCCTAAGTGAAAAAGTATTAATGTAAAAAATAACACGTCAAATAATAAAAAATAAAAAAAGAGCAATAAAAATACAACAACAAGCTTGCAAAATCCATACCAAATTTCAGTTATCTGACTATCTAAGTTCAATCCAGGACAAAATATAATATATAAATCAATAAAACAACAATAATATTATTTAATTTAGTTTAATTAACCAATGTCTACATTATTTAGTAAAAACAATGATATGCCTAAGAGAGTGGCAAACATGTACACCACACTAGCCATCACGTAAGCTTTTCACATTTTATCCAGTCTTATCTCATGTACAAAAATGCCTCAATGAACTAAGTCTGGTGAAGTCACTTTACCATACAGTCTTTACCAATTGTTCAAGCAATGCACCAAATTATTAGCACTGAAATAATTTGCAAAGTATAAAAAAAATTGAAGCAAAATTTTGACTTGTATAAAGTCTTCTAAGTACTTGAGACATAACCAAACAAGAGTGGTCAAAAGATTTTCCATATTAATGTTATGTAATAAGTTAACGAGAGGCATTAATCTAAGTTACACTGAATTTTAATTAAAGAGTTATGCAGCAACTTTGATAAGAAGTGATAAGCATTAGTACTGGATCGCTAAAGAGGTGAATTTCACTCATAGCTCTACGCAGTCTATGTGTATCAAACCTTATTGATCAGGAAAAGGAGACACAATCAGCTAACATTATTTAAATTGGCATTACCCCTATTCCAATTATAGCTAGTTGTTCAATACTTCTCTACCATTAGTTTCATCAATTAAGATATTGTGTGTTAATAACACTTTTAGAGCTTTATTTGATTGCATGACGAATATGAGAAAAAGAACATGCCGGTCATAATGATCATCTTCAACTTTGTGAAGACTGGGTGCTTAAAATGATTAATTTTACCTATTACTAAAGACAGTGTCTTGACATACTATTAGCTTTAAGATATATATTGAATAAGACTACACTGTTCTTTTTAGTTCATGGGGAGAGGCAACAAATGAAGACAGGGTGGGGCTGAAATGTTGTTGCAAGTCATCAATATTCTGTCATTCTTATAAGCAAGCAGAGTAAATCATGTTAATAATTATTTATAAGTGTTGCATGATTGGAACGCTGTAAACAATAGTTCGACCTGTAATACTTTCTTTCCTGGACCTCTTTACCTTCTTCGACTGAATCTTGAAGTAAAATGAGTCCATATTACTGCACATGTTGTAGTTGAATTTGTGTATTGGTGGGTAGAAGGGGGAGGGATTATTTTCACTAGCTACTATCCCAGCAATGCTTGGGCATCAAGGTTTAGTTTTAACGATACCTAAAGCAATGTCAGTGTAATTTGTATGTCCGTTAGGTATAGAATCCAGTTAGGTTAGTTATATTTTAATCTGAAATATTAATGACTCAAAGGCTAAGGAGACATTAGCTGTGTGTTGAGCAAGTTGAATTATTTGTTGAAGCCCCATGTCTACTCTATTATTGTCCAACATTGGCAACCTCACCATTTAAATTTTCAAGGGAGGTTACATAACTGCTCTGACATGGGTTATGGCATTTGATAGCAATACAGTGAGTACATATCTGTGTGTGTGTGTGTGTGTGTGTGTGTGTGTGTGTGTGGTTGAGGGGGGGAGGGTAGAGTTCTCTTGCCTCCAGTGCCCGCCTTCCCTTGTAGTTTGATCTTTATACAAACATCAGTATGACTAGAACTTTTTTCTTGACTATATAGCTAGATTAAGTGCAAGATACTCAAAACTGAAGACATTACAGGGCTACAGTTCCTATGGATCAAAATGCTTCTAGCCTGCTAGCTATATTATACAGCAGAGTAGGGAGGTTATAGTTAAAGGGGCACTAATACAATATAATTTTAACCCATTTACATAGCTAGCTAATATAGCTATGTTGTAACTTTAATGATGCAATTTAATGAACTGACACATCATGGCTATGATAGTTACACAAAACACTAATACGCTGAAAATGTAGTAGCTAGTAAGCATAAAAAAGCGCTGCAGCCAATCTTGGGGAAACGCCCACTAGAAATGTCCCCTTCACTTTTATCCGCGCATTAATTAATACGACCTTTGCGAGGCTGTTGTAGTTTACGGTTTACTTCAAAATTTCACTAACGTTTAAAAAGGTACGTACTTGCTGCAAGTTCGCTCTGTGCATGCAGCGCGTTGTTTTATACGTGGTAAAAAAAAAAACGGCAGCTACTAATTGCATAACTCAGTCAGGAAAAGAGTGCTTTTTTATTGACTTTCTGCAGTCGGAATCAAGAAATATTTCATTTCGTTCTAGTTATTGCTGTCTCTTTAGTACAACTGAAACTCGGTAGCTTAGTTTATACAAGCTACTTAGTTTGTGTCAATAAGAACCGCCGCTTTCAGACCCTATATCTTCTGAAGAAGCTTCATTTATTGTGATTTTGTGATCTCGGAGCTTCATTATATTGTGAATTGGTGATCTGTTGCCTCAGTGTCATTCAATTTGTGAAGTGAAGGTTATTGTTGGGAGGTGGACTGTTGGAGCTCCTCGTATGGCTGAGCGTACGTCTTCTCGAAGGCTTTGGTAGAGATAAGGTACATGCTTCACAAAGTGTAGATGAAGCGCACTAGCTAGGGTGAAGAATAGTTTCTCTAGTAAGCTTGTCTGTAGTCTGTAAAAGCTATATTTTATTTTCCAGCACCTCTTGTTTGTTTATAATGGTACTCTTTTATTTGGTAAACACAGGGTGACAAAAATAATATCATCTTTTCTTCATTTGGTTCTGAAATATTGTACTTCTAAAGTCATAGCAGTATGTTGCCATGGGCTATCCTGATCTTACTCTCTGGATCTTTAGGAGTAATCACAGCTGGTGAGTTGGCTTTAAAACAGTTACTCTTTTTACACTTATTAAAGTTTTGGTGAGTGGAGTTAAATCGGTTTTATTTGCATGATGAATAGACCAAAGAAGCAGACTTTGTGAGTCAAGTTTGGTAATGCTGTATACTAACTGTCTGCATGGACACTTCATGGTGATTGATTCAGGCTCTTATATACTTGTCTAAGTTTATGTCATGGAGTTTGACTTTCTTCTATGTTGAAACATTTGGTATTTTAATAGTTCAATGATGTTATTCTAGTGACAGACTTATTAAAAGGGGTGTATTTGCAGTTTTAATAGTTTGGCTGTGGTTAATTTTGTGTAAGTTTAGTCTTCACGAATACCATCATTTCTCGTTAGTTTTAAGTGTTCGTTTTGATTTTATATTAAAGTTGTGATATAACTTAGAGGGAGGGGATTAATTCCTTGATGTTTATGATAGTGAATTATTCTGTGATCTTATTCAAACTTTCTTGTTTCGCAGAATAATCATTGGAAGTACAGTAAAATAAGAAAATTGAGTGGATTTTGTTGTTGTTTTGTGAAGTGGCTTACTTCTTAGCTGCTAGTATACTCAGATAGTGTGAAGAAGTGAGAAGTGGTGAAGAGGAGTTAGCATGGATGTAAAAATCACGTTGGGTGTGAAGTGTAGCTCATTGTTCCCTGACCGGTTGCTATTGATAGCACCTGTCACACGTTACTATGGGGATGGTTACTATGGGGATGAAATACATAATTACAATGGGCTTCAATATATCTAAGAGGTTTTGTATATAAATTGAACATTTTTTAAAACCTTACTGCCTATGTGCTGGTTACTAATTAACAATGTTCTCTAAGTCATAATGAGTATGAATCATTGTGCCATGGGCTTGACCATTGTTTTATTGGAGGCTTGGTGTTATGGGGAATGCAACTGTCGGCTGGGCTTTACTAATGTCTCTCATCTATGCATGGATTCTGTACACACACACACACATACACACACACCAGCCAGTGGAAGGGCAGCAACAAGTAGGAGAAGATGGAGAGAGAGAACATGCGTGTTTACTTGTATGTAGGAATTAATCTCTGCATTGTGTTTCAATTAGTTTTCTGTGAGGGGTGGAAGGTAATAAAAGGAGAAAGAGAAGCGGGAAGCATGTAGTGGGAGGTGTGGCACTAGATTGATGTGAAGGTTGTAGTGCAGTGCAGTTGTGTGTGCGTGAAAAATTGTGTTTTTCTGTACTGGAGGAACTGGTCGCACCAGATATAAGAAATAGTGATGATTAAAAAAAAAAACAGATATGGTTGTAGTTATTAAGACTACATAAGTTTATCAGGACGTCTTGGTGGCGAATTAGCACTTGTTGTTGGTAGAGCTGAGCTCCCTCTCTCTCTTCCCCTCACTCTACTCTTTCAGTGTTTGCTCAATGTTGAGTGATTATTTCAAACTACATGCATACTAAGTGAGGGGTCTCGCTCTTGTGGCTGGCTGCTGTTGTGCTCCAACTTGCCTTGCTGGTCAAGAGAGTGATCAGGTTATGTGTTGAAAATATTTTAAGAGGCAACTTGTATTTAGCTCATGCTGTCAATATTCTCTTAACACACATACACACACATGCATACACACACATGCACATGCACATGCACATATGCACACGCATGCACAAGCAATACACACACAGGAATATGTGTGTGTGTGTGTGTGTGTGGGTAGAGTGGAGTCCAGGTTGCAAGGCTAGTTGAGTGCATTATTTAATTAGGTGGGCTCAGTGAGTGCTTGGTTGGACATGTGGTAGGTTACACAAACCTCAAGGAATAAGACAAACTCGGCACAGGGAGCACAAGAAATTAGGAGGAATAACAAAGTTAAACACCTAAATTACTCCAGTGTATTTCCCTCGGAGCAGTGGCCACGTACACCTGGGAGCGATACATATTTATATTGGGACGGATTGTGTGTCGGGTCTAGGTCTAGTTGCAGGCGCGGGCATCTTCCCCTGTGCTGGTGGCGGTAATAGTAGTAGTGGTCTGGTGTGTACCCAAGCCTAGGCAGTGGAGACATTCCTTGTGGGGGTTAATGGAATTATACCAACCATTTAGGCTATGCAGGCTATGTGTCTATCTCTAGCGCAATCTTGCTTCTGTGGGGCGTGGCTTAAACACAGAGAGAGAAAGAGAGAGGTGGGGTTAGGTAAGTATGGTAAAGGAGTAGGGATCTGACTTGACTTCCTGAAGTCTCATATCCTGGGGTTGTAATATGGTGTTGCTGTTACATCACATGGTTGGGAATCGTGACGATGACCTATGACACTTAATGTGTGGAAATGGGCATATCAGCCAAATTTCGGTGATCATCTTGCATGTTTCCCCCGAGAGTGCAGCACAGTAGATTGGACGAGTGGAGAGGTATGTATGTATGTAGGTATACAATTATGTACTGAAGTGAATTGCTTGGTAAAGTGTTGATGTGATGAATGCCTGCCAAGTGAGGTTCCATTCCTGTGGTTCAACTGGCATGCTGCAATGTCTTGAGGCTTCATCTTTACACACATAATAATATGCTATACATGGTTAGGATTGATAAGAAGGTAGAAAAAATCCAACTATCTTTGCTTTTGGACAAAATTGCCAAATGTTTTAATCTGTATTTTATCCATTCCATCCCTTCACTGTCGTGTGTGTGGGTGGAGGAGGGGGTGGAGGCGGAGGGGGCGGGGGAGGGATGCAGGTTTGTCTCAGTCATTTTAATTGTTATTCATTAGCATTTGTAGTCTTGAATAGCCCAATGGAACCAAGTCTGCGAGGCGTGAGAGAAGACTTGTGGTGAGATGAGCCAAGTTGTTGTTTTTGGGTTCTAGGGAAGCTAATGATGAAACTATGTCATTGTAGCTATAGAGAGAGTTGTGATTCTATTTTATTAATTTTTTTCATAGTAGGCTTCTTTATGCTGCAAGGGCTAGGGCTAATAATCTGTTGAATGATGGCTTTTCTGAAATTCATTTATTTAAATGGAAAGCTGTGTTTTGAATTGTTTCCAGATTACAGGGTCCATTGTCTAAAACATAACATGCCGGCAAGTGTGGTGATGTGATTTTATCTCAAAGACCCCCTCCCCCTTCCCATTTTATTGGGTATTTGGGGAGGGGGGGGGGGGGGGTGCAGTGTGTGTGGTGTAGACACCTCCTTTAAGCCCCAGACCTCTACATACACCCAACAAGTTGCAGACCAAACAGCCAACAATGCAGCTGGCCCAAGTCTCACATACAAGGCACACTCAGGTGTTGTTGAGTGACAGATTCCCTATGCATAATTGTATGGGTAAATCCAATGGGCAGAGAGCAATTGGTGGACACAGCTCCTAATCTAGCTGGTAGGAGGTTGACTGGCTGGTGCCACATTTGTTTTAAAGTGAAAAGTGAGAGGACACTGTTGCTGGAGGACTCACTGGATTGACTGTGTGTGTGTGCGTGTATGGTGTGTGTGCGTGCGCGTGTATGGTGTGTGTGCATGCGCGTGTATGGTGTGTGTGTGTGTGTGTGTGTGATAGATTGGACTTGTCTAAGGCCAGTTTGAGCCCTGAAAAGGTGGTAGGCAATTTTGCCTACTGATCTCTGTCTATTTATAGGAATGAAAGTGACCAGTAGCAAGTAAAAAGAAGATTGCTAATGAGTTTAATCTCTTTATGTTCAGGGTTAGGGGTGCAATATGGGTTATTCTGTTTGTGGCCGGGTTCTTGGGGTGGGAAGATAAAAGGTTACCATAGTGATGGAATTGTAAACTACTTTTACTCAAGGGCTGTAAGCTTTTTTTTAGTTGTCAGTTCATGTTGAATGAACTTGCATCAAGTCAAGTTGGATATGCAGTCACACTGCATTGATATACTTGATTACCCTCTCTTCCTTTGTATCTTAAGATCCTGTTTTTGTCCCATCAAACTTAAACACAGGCACTCCTTGATCATTCCGTAATGCCATTTCTGGAGTTTAATTGGGACACTACAGGGTGTTCGCCGGCAAAATGAGAGAGACAGCTGGTAGAGCAACAGTGTGACTGGCTGATTTGACTTGTAGGGCAAGTGTGTAAGGCTGCACCAGCTTGTCTTTCCTCTGCTGTGTGTAAGCCCAAGGTTGCAAGTTGACCAGAAATGGTGGGACTACCCTGTGGTGGTTATGGTTGGACTTGGCTTCTGAATAAGGTTTGTTAGTGGGGAGCTCTCTGGTGCTGTAATTGAGTTATCTGTGTGGTTAGCTGATAATCTGATATGTAACCTGGCTGGGTAACCAACCTTTAATGGAGGGTCATGTGATGTCATGTTGCATGACATGTGTGCTGGTACATAGTCACTCTGCAGCTTTCCTGTCATCTCGGAGTGTTTATATCAGTGTGCTGTGTAATCAGTTATGTATGTTGTGGTGTTGTTGTTGTTGTTGTTGTGGTTGTTGTTGTGATGAAGAGTTAAATTTTTACATGTTGTAATTTGATCTTTTGGAGCTAAATTATCCTTCTTGGCATAATGAAGAGTGCGAGTGCTTTTGCACTTTTTTATGATGTGTTAGTGCTAGTCTCTCAGCTCAAGTAAACGCTTACAAAGATAATCGCTAATGTGCAGTCCACCAATCGCGTCTTTGAAATGTTTCCATTATCTGTTGGTTCAGTCAAACCACACCTTGAGTACCCCATGTGTGTGTGTGTATATGTATGTGTGTGTGTGTGTGTGTGCATGTGTGTGTGTGTGTGTGTGTTGGTGTAGTGGTTGTGTCCTGGGCTCAGGGCCCTGAGGTCCTGAGTTCAAGCCCAACTCAGGCAATTTTTCCATCTGATTTTCCATCTGCCTCTCACCAGCCTCACCAGTCCACCCAGCTGTGATTGGGTACATATATAGTAGTGTCGCAAAAAATTATCTTGCTGCCGCTAGGCGGTCACGCGCACCTGGCAGAGCCAGGATGCCTGTGAACTAAGCAAGCACTGTGAGCCGTGCAAGCAAAGCTCCTGGAGCCGGGCTAGGAACTCGCAGGAGAACAGGCCTTTCCTCATAGCAAGTGGTGTGGGCACCCGAAGTCCCACCTGGACCATTGTTGTTTCATGAGAAAAAGCCTTGAATTTGCACCCCAGCAAATGCCAGGTCAGGGAAAAGGAAACCCTCTGTTTCGTCTTTGTCCTTGACCTTTCCCTAGCTATTAATTGTAATACTCCTAAAGTATACTCACAAAATTTAGCTAATTAGCAGCAATACTTAGTCAGTGAATATTTTTGGTGGGTGTGGCAGGTGTTGTATGCTTTGTCCCCTTCGACTAATGCTATGCCTAGGTTGTTTAGGCTTGTCTCAACTTTGTCCTCACGGTTCATATTGAAGATCTAAAGGAGCTGCTTAAGAAGGTTCAGGTCACTACAGTATTTCATAAAATATTCTTTATCCTAGTTGTGTTCTTAAATGTTTGAGCTATTTATCTGGTGTGGTTATCATACCTCATTCTACAGCTGGCATGCGGAAAGGGTGTTCCCACTGGTAGACTAAACTGCAAGGAGCATCATCAAAATTGATCAAAGAGGTTGACTGTCTCTGTTGGAATATATTTACTTATTATTATTTGGTCGATGAAATTGGTATTTAAAATATTCAAAGGTGTAGATAATTAATTGTCTGGAATAGTAATATAAGTTCAGACGTGTTGGAGTCTTGTGTTTATTCATTTAATTTAATTACTTACTAGCTTGAATACTCACTCACTTTACTTACTTGCTCACTCCTTTTCTTGCGTAAGAAGTGATTCTTTTGTTGCCACGTATGATGCTGTGTATTATGGTGCATGAGTGTGCATGCACGTAATGTAATCAACTCACATACACATGCACACACACACTCAGACATGTGCGTTTCAACTTTTGTAGGATTCAATGGTTTCATGAAAGTTAGTGTTTGGTTCACTTTCCATTCCTCTGACCCTCTGATCTGTATTGTGCAAAACTGAACTATAGTGTCGTGAAATGCTTTAAGGAATCCAGCAGCCTGGCCTGACAAAGCTCACACCTCGTGAGCATGCCCAGTTATGGCCACCACACCGTGATCCCACACTCTGTACCACGAGTTGATAATAGCCATATCCACTTTAACACAATGGGTAGCCACAAACGCTCCTGATAAGGGGTACTTAGTTGGCCAGGCGATCCCTGGTATGGCGCAAAGGAGGGACAATCTTCTGATACATGCATATCATCTTGGGACGTCTCTTTGCATAATGGCAGCAGCAGCAGCTTTTCAATGCTTGGTTTCCATGGTCATCAAGCTGGGGGCTTAGAGTGTGGCTAATTTTTTCTTGATAAGGTGGTGGGCTGATTTTTCTAGAAATATAATAATAATAATAATAAATAATAGTAATGATAATGGCTCAGTTAACACCACTTATCCTACCAGGCCACTATTTAACCTAGTTGCCATGAGACTGGTTTTGAGAGGAAGAGGTGCATATTAGCGTGGTTTCTAGGTCGCAAGTGTCACAATCTGTTGCAGAAGTCTCTTGATGCATTCTAGAGTGACTATTCTCACGTGTGTGTGTGTGTGTGTGTGTGTGTGTATGTGCACAACATAATGTATTTGAAAAGGTACTAAATCATCACTCTCATTTGCATTATTCCACAGTGTTTTGCACCAACATGCTTGCCCAGGGTCTGTTTATGGGGGTGGATGTTGTCCTCCAGGGAAGAAAGCAGTGCATTAGCTGAACATGGCCACTGCAGCCCTTAATAGAACTCACTGCTGCTAACATAATAGAGAAGTTCCATTACCTGGCACTCTGTATTACCAGGCACTCTGTATTACCAACCACAAAATAGAATTACACAAATCCATTAATTAATGCAGTTATGCAAGCTTGTATGCTAGCCTCAGACTGACCCACAAGGATTGTGCCAACTTGACAACTGGGACAGTTTTGGTTGGTGACATGGTGCTGGTTATGGTGTTCGTGCAATGCCCCAGCACCTGACCTCCGCGACCTGACCCCGTGTGTGTCAATAAGGAGCAGGTGCAATAGTTGTGTTGGCCAGGTCTGTAGGGATGAGATTAGTCTGGGATAGAGCAGTTTAACGGTTCCTGAATGGGTACTCTATTTCCAGGAACTGCTTTGTGCGAGATAATTGACAGTGTGCTTACGCACCGTGAGCTGTTCCTGGCCATTGGTCGAAATATTTGAAACCATTGGCATAGAAGGGTAATAGTGTGTGCCTATGAATGCACTAGTGTGTGTGTGTGTGTGTGTGTGTGTGTTGTGCAAGTACTGTACATTAAAAAAAAAAGTTGATTAGATGTAAATGATCTCAACACACACATGCACACACACACACACACATGCATACATAAAAGACGTACTTAATGCTCTATCGCACATGCTATGACTCGAACTCCATTTTCTTTTTGTCGTGCAGTTGTGAGTGCCACTATCCCCAGTCTGTATCAAGGGGACCACTTTTACAACTCCCATGGTAGTCGTGTGGGTTTATATGTATATTTTGGAATAGACAAGTTTGCCTGGAGGGCATTTAGGTTTTTAGTGCGGCTGGCCAGCATGGTGAACTCTTCTCACCTAGAGAAATCCCTAGAGGGAGTTTTATCACTTAGCCCCTTATTTTCTCTGAGAGAATAGTAACCTTTTGGTTCTGGCTCCTTATCTGTTGCAGTATATTGTCCCTGGGGCTGCACCAGTCTGGATCTGTTAAAGGATAGTGTGATAGATCCAGTACTGGCATAGTCTTGCATTGATTATGTAAGTTAGACAGATGCAGTATTGTTGCATATGGTCCCTGGGACTGCACCAGTACTGGATCTGTCACTGTATGTCAATGTCACTGCACCAATACTGGATCTGTCACTGTATGTCAATGTCACTGCACCAGTACTGGATCTGTTACTGCACCAGTACTGGATCTGTTACTGCACCAGTACTGGATCTGTCACTGCACCAGTACTGGATCTGTCACTGTATGTCAATGTCACTGCACCAATACTGGATCTGTCACTGCACCAGTACTGGATCTGTCACTGTATGTCAATGTCACTGCACCAATACTGGATCTGTCACTGTATGTCAATGTCACTGCACCAGTACTGGATCTGTCACTGCACCAGTACTGGATCTGTCACTGTATGTCAATGTCACTGCACCAATACTGGATCTGTCACTGTATGTCAATGTCACTGCACCAGTACTGGATCTGTCACTGTATGTCAATGCCACTGTACCAGTACTGGATCTGTCACTGCACCAGTACTGGATCTGTCACTGTATGTCAATGCCACTGTACCAGTACTGGATCAGTCACTGTATGTCAATCAATGCCACTGCACCATATGGTCCCTGGGACTGCACCAGTACTGGATCTGTCACTGTATGTCAATGTCACTGCACCAATACTGGATCTGTCACTGTATGTCAATGTCACTGTACCAGTACTTGATGAAGGGCATTCCTGTTTTATTATTATCATCATTGTCACACATGCACACAAACATACACCTTTCTCCTAATTGATTCAATAATCAGCGAGCACTGTAGTTTTTGCAGAATTCCTATGGGAACACAAGATTGAAGTTAATCTTTCATTTCCTCCAGCCTGCTGGAGCATGTAGTGTAATTTTTTTATGGTGGGTGTTTCCCTTGTTTCTCGTTTGCTTCTCGGCCCATTGGTTTTGTATGGCGTAGACATTGATGTGCCGTAGGTTAGGTCATGACGATGTAGGTTAGGAACCTCAGGGAGTGCAAAATGGACGAAAGAATGAATAAATGAAGTATGTGAGTGTGTGTGTGTGTTTATTTATATTGCTGATATGACGGTTAGCTGTTTTGAATTTATAAGTGATCTGTAGAAAATGTGTCTTTTTTGTAAGTGTATTTCCATATAAGTCATTTTTGATGGATCCCCAGGTGTAACATTGACATATTCTGCCAGTGCTACAGTAACTGCAAGCTCAGGTTGCATGAGCGTAGCAAAGCTCAACGATTACTCTTATTACTTTGTTGTGTGTGTGTGTGTGTGTGTGTGTGTGTGTGTGTGTGTGTGTGTGTGTGTGTGTGTGTGCATTTGCGTGCATTTGCATGTGTGCACAAACATGCCAGTGCTGAGCTATAATGATTTTATAGTGATTGCAAGTGAGGATGTTGGGGGGGGGGGGGGGGGGGGGGGGTTGGAAGAGAAAGAGAGAGAGAGAACCAGGTGGTTTGATCTAATTTGTTGGGAGAGATCTTATAAGTGTCCATGGACACCTGGTTTCTGGTTGAAGGCAGCCCTCTTATTCGGGGACAAGTAGGTGGTTTAGGAACCACTTTATAATTAGCAGCAATGTCAGGTGAAGTTTATACAATGTGCTAAGTATACTTGTACGGTCAAAAGTCCCACTTCCTTCGATCCCTCATATCTGCTGACTTGGCATTATTGTGTTTGGCTTCTATCTACTTCCCCGAGTGGTTTTGGCTTCGATCATATTCTAGCTTGTCACGACTAAAAGTACATGTTATAAGAGAGATGTCAGGAACATTGTCGTGATAATGGTTGCTGTGGTACCTGGGCTGTTTATGGAATGTTTACCCAGCTCCTGTTACTATGTCTATAAGCAACGGATGAGTAAGGTTGCCCCACAGCGAGATAGTTGGTAGAGTATGTATTACATTGCGCTGGGAAGCTATACCGATCCCTTTCCTTTGCATGCAATGTGTCCTTTATAGTTACATGTGCCACCTACCATGGCGGGCCTATTAACCTTTGAACCCTGTTAGCTTTCCTTATTCCGTGATGTGAAGGGGGATGAGGGAGAATGGAAATTTTTTCCTTTCCATTGGTGGGGAAAGTATTACATTAAACTTCTTTTGTTAACAGCCATCATTTTGAAAGATGAAGAAAACTTTATGGAATTAGTCTCACCGAAGCTAAATTGTTTAGGCTGTTTGTGGCTTTGTAGAGTTTCATGAAATTATAAGTGGTTATTTTATTTTATATTTAGGTTATTTGGGATAGTATTTAACAAAGATTTCTTTTTAGACAATTAAAAGTAGTATATTTTGATTTGTTGTGATTTAATTGCTTGTTGTTGTTTTTTTGCTGTTGTTTTTTTATCACAATAAGTGAAAGGTTGTAGGCCCCCTCTCATATATTATTACTGGATTTTCTGACACATTTTTCAATCTCCCTTCACTGAAAGTGCCTGTTCGTGTGTGCGCATTTCCATTTGTGTGTCATCGTGTTTGTGTTGACTTGTGGGATATTCTCCCAGCATGATAAATGATGTTTTTGCTTGTTCAAAGAGTGTCTTTGTCAGAGCACAGGCCCAATTTGCCTTTCAAGTGGTCAAGTTTGTTGGTTTTCATTACTTTGTAGTAGACCTGCCTTCATTTTTACTGTTATACTTTCACATTGCCTACCTTGGTAGAGTACAACTTCTTGAGATAAGCTATGAATATGTTTTTGGATTTCTCTCTTTGAAATAAACCCCAAAATTATTGATTTCAACTTCTTTGAAATGGTTATAACCGTAGCTTTAATGTTTGAATGAGGAGTAGTTGTTTGTTTTGTTTTTACCAGGATATACTTAGTGCACCTGGAACTAGGTTGCATATAGTCCCTCTAGTGTGCGATAGACATTTGCGTTTTGAACCTTAAAGGGTGCCCATGGCAATGCCATTAGCTATGAGTATGTACATGCATGTGTGCTGTCATTTGTTCCCGTGAGGAATATTAGATCAATGAGATTAGTTTGCCGTTCCATCGATATATCACTGGGTAATTTACTCAATGTCCCTTCCTATCACATACCACTTCCTGTCACATGTGATGTTTTGGCATTTGTGGCATTCTATGACCGAGATTGCAGATCAGTTTACTGTAGTAGGTGTGCTTGGTTAGGTGTGCTTGGTAAGGTGCACTTATCTCACAGGTTTGGATTGGTCGTTAAGTGATCTCGCCGAGTTGTAATGTCAAATGGATTCCACAAAGACAAAACAAATGCACTGCAAATGAAGGTGTGTGTATGTGTGTGTGTGTGTGTGTGTGTGCACTTCTGAGAATAAGCTCATGTTGTCTCTAATTTTTTATTGTAATTTACCCAGTCTATATCACACACACACACACACACACACACGCTCACAGACACACACACACACACACACACACACACATGCTCACAGACACACATACACACACACACTACAAGCTCATGTACCATTCTAATATCTAGTAAAGTAATAATGTTCATATATACATACACCAGTCTAAACATTGTTCCTTCCTCATTATTGATAGTTCCTTCTGGCACTGGTTGTATTGTTAGTTGGGTTGTCTGGTGTCCATTAGCCTGTGGGTATACTGTTGTAGCAACTTGGCAGCTGTGTAGTTACTGGAGGGAATCGGTACAATTAGGGCCAGTGTCTGCCACAAGAGAAGAAGTTCCATGTTTGTCATGGGAGAAAGGTGCACTCTGGTGGTCTGAAACTCCATTTCCAACTTGCTTACAGTGGCTGATCCTTTAATTAAATAGTTTTTATGCTTGGTAAACATGCATTTAAAGCTGATGGAGCTGATGATGAGTCTCATATCAGTTCCATTTGGTCTTTGCCTGGGTTATTATTGCCTGCCTGCTGGCCTGCCTGCATACGTATGTGTAGCACTCTTATACATGTGAAGTATATATTAGATGTGTGACTGAAGTTGCATAAAATAGCTTTTTAGTTGTTATTTAAATTGTTATTTATTTAGTTTTATACTTTTCTTCAGGCTTAGTTTGTATATCAGTGTAGTAGTTGAAGGTGTTGTCTTGTGGTAAACTACAGTGTTGTAGAGTGTCTGTACTATTAATTCCTGCCCTCAGGGGGTTGTAGGCTATGTATATAGCTATATGTGGTGGTTGGAGGCAGGGCAACCTGATTGCAGCTGCTTTGTGCTCTGTGATTTGACTTCAGGTCATTTTAATTTAGCCTTTGATGTAGCTATTGGAGAGTGAATTCGTAAAGACATCATAGTGGTGGTATTCATGGCTTGTGCCTAAACACTCTTGAAGTTGTCTTTACACTGTATTTATTTGTTGTTCCTCTAGCTGACTACTGTACTTAACCAGCCATTTTGTAGGTTAATCTCTGTGCTCATGTTTTGGGTACTTTCTGCTTTACAAATTGCAAGAGCCTGTGTTTGCTTTTATGGGGGCTTTTTAGTGCCTTCATACAAACCACTAACTGTGGTCTACGATTAATCAGTGTGACTTATCTCATTACAAAATTCCAATTCTCCTATATACCTAATTCTTTTATTATTCTTTTATTAATTTTCCCCCCACCAATGTTAGGCTCAGCACAGATGGAAGTGTTTGTCTCCAACACAACCGACATCCAGGTGTATGACAACAACGTGGTACGTCATGTGTTTGCTGATCATATTCTGGAGACCTTGGATTGCAGTCCCACTGCCAACCCTGTAGACAGGCAGGTCTATTGGATAGCTTCAGAGGGCGGCAGAGGAGTCATCAAGAGGGGATTCCCCAGCAACAACTCCATGCAAACTGTGAGTGAATGCTTATTTATGTGTGTGCGTGTGTGTGCGTGTGAGGTGCCTTTGTGCTTTCAATTATTTTTTTGTTTTTTTTTGTTTTTTAAATCTTTGTTTCTTGTTTAATGTATGTAACCTTGTAGTAGTGATTTATGTGAAGCACTAAATGAAACTATAGAAAGACAATATTATATATATACAAAAAAAAAGTAATAATAATAACTTGCTTTTGATCTTGCAAGACAATAAGATTATAACTTTTCTACTGGGTGGTTACCCGTTTAGACTACGTTGTTTTGGACATCATTAGCACATGGGCTGCCTCAGTGGGTGTGGTAGTTGTCATTTATCTACTTAGAACGCATCAATAAGAGAATGGGGGAGTAGTCTATTGTGGACGCAATTGGCCGTACGCTCCATGAGAGCTTTGGTATTTGCTGATTTGGCATTGTTGCAGCACATCTGTTCAGTTTACTTAATGTTTTTCTTAGCTATATACAACTTGCTTTTTAATGAAGTTATGTAACTTTTGAGAGGTTTCTGGTAAGATAAGGCTTCGTTTAGAGCAAGTGTTATGGGCTCGTGTGGACAGTTAGGTAAGGTTTCATCTCTCTTCTTATTGTTTTATTTCCTGTTTGCCTTTCGAGCCTGATAGGCAAGTTCGTTTACACTTGTGAGCTGTGCTATGATGATGATGGTGATGATGATGATGATGATGATGATGATGATGATGATGATGATGATGATGGCAAGTTCGTTTACACTTGTGAGCTGTGCTATGATGATGATGGTGATGATGATGATGATGATGATGATGATGATGATGATGATGATGATGATGATGATGATGATGATGATGATGGTGATGATGGTGGTGGTTATGATGATGATGATGATGATGATGATGATGATGATGATGATGATGATGGTGGTGGTGGTGGTGATGATGATGATGATGATGGTGGTTATGATGATGATGGTTATGATGATGGTTATGATGACGAATAATAATAATAATAACAAGTTTGGGTATATGTTGTATTGTTTAGGTGCTTGATACGGACATTGGAGAGCCTAAGGGCATTGCTGTAGACTGGTCCACCAACAACATCTACTTCTCGCACGTAACAAGCGGGGGGGGCTTGGGTAGAGTGGAGGTGGTGTCCGGTGATAGAAAAAATAGGCGTGCCCTATTCTACGGTTTTCGGGGAACCAATCTCAATGATGCCACTGGAGCAGTGACAGTGAATGTGGTGACAGGGTGAGTGGGTAGGGGTGAGTGAGTGAGTGGGCGGAGTGAGTGGGCGAGGTGAGTGAGTGAGCAGGAAGGGTGTTAAAAGTTATGGGCGTGAGTTTTTAATTGAAGTCTAAAGAATGTAGCTTTGATAAATGGAATAGGAAAATTGAAAAAAAAATGTGTATTTTTTTTACTGGATACAAAATTGATAAATTGGCTATTTTAGCTGTCAAGAAGCATGGAGCAAGGAAATACGGACTAAGGAGTTGGTTGTAAATGGTGTGAAGTGTGTAGCAACATATGTGTGTGCACCTATTAATAACAATTGGTTTTCGAACATACTTTTCCCTGCTATTGGTTTTGCAGTCACCTCTACTTCATTGATGCTGCCAATATCAGACGCAGCTACATGGATGGCACAAACGACGAGACTGTCGTCTTGGGACAGCCAGGAGACATGTACGATGGACTTACCATCGATGAAGACAACAACATCCTCTATTGGACGGTCACAGCATTTTCTTCTGATGGCACGAGTCGTCATTCTTTCATCAGATGCCTCTCCATTGCAGAGTTTGAAGGACAAGCACAGGGGGTGAGTGGTAGAAAGAAAGGACGAGAAATGATGGGCAAATAGTTCCTTTACACTACTATGTGTACAGAGTTCAGAGATAATGGGTTGATTGTATTTCTTAATTAAAAAGATAACTTATGTTCTTTCAAGCTGTCTGGTCTTCCTCAGGTGAATGTTAGTAGGTCTAATTTTGTTGTGATTTTGAGTGTGTGTGAAACTTGTGTGGTGATGTCTGAATCATTGTGCAGGTTGCCTTTCTTTAGCAAAAAGGCTCGATAGTTGAGTGATTAGTGTAACTGGCCAAGCACAATAAATTAGTTGACCATTTCAATTCTTATTTTTCAAGATAAGTCATGTTGGTTAGTCAGATTGCCAATAAAGTAACAGGTTATATATTTTATAGCTTCCAATGATGGAGTCGATAGGAATACGTATGTTAGTGTTTATGTGTACACATGCTAGTTCTGTGCTAGGTATCAGGGAGACATTGTATATGTGTGTGTGTGTGTGTGTGTGTTTGACTTTCAGGCATCATCTCAAGTTAGGAGTCAACTGATATCTCAAGTGCATGACGTGTTTGTATACAACCGTACCATGTACCTGACCATTCCGTCTTCCGATACCTCCACTCAGACAAATGGTAAGGTGGTGCTTCTAGACGTTTCTCACATCACTTGGTCCGAAGATAACACCCTGGAAGTGACTGCTCTGTTCACCGCTGCTAACCCAAAGGGGGTGTGCACATTCAGGAACATACCAGGTAATCCCCCTGCCCCTCCCTCCCCATCAGTAGGATCTGTTCTCAAGTGTGTGTAGTATACGCTAGGCTGTGAGTTCGTAGTTTTAGTATATCTTTTATTCTGTTGTATTGCAATAATAGAAATGTCAAAGCTTATTTAGGGCATTTTCAGTTACTGATCATTTGTAATAAGTGAAGGTAGTCAACTGAGGTCAGTTTCTGACCTAACCATCTTTGGATTGGGCAACAATGTAGCTAAGATTCTTGCTATTATTTCGTTTCCATGGGACAACGCCATCTATGCAACTTCGCTGTCCAACAAGTTACACCTACGTATTGGATAGCAAGTGGGCGTGTCTGACGTAGAGGGATCCAGCAGTTTATTGATTGTCTGTTGAACTACTTATCATATCTTGCCTTGTTTTGATCATTACTACGAGGGTCCCAACTTTGATTCATGTATATTATGTAGATGCCAGTAGCCCGTGCTCTAATCGTACCACCTGTGAGTCTTCCTCGTTTTGCTTCCCCATTCCTGATGGGCGTGGCAGTACAGTGGCCAGGTGTGAATGTCCCACTGGTCTCACACTCAACTTGGAAAACAACAGGACCTGCGCATCAGGTGAGCCCCACCCACTTCACATGGTAATGCATGCACATACCCATAAATGCGTGTGTATGTTTACCCAAGAAAAACGAAGAATTTTTCATGAAGTTATATATTACTTGTCGTTCTTTCTGTCTTTCTGTTTCTCTCTTTTCCTGTGTGTGGCTGTTTAGTACCTGAAGAGTTTCTCCTGTACGCCAGGCAGCTCAGCGATAAAATTAGCATTGTTACCCATTCTGAAATTCGCATGATTCCGCTGGAGAGATCTGATGAATCGGATTTCGTGGACGTGCTCTTGCCGTTTGACATTAGGAAAAGCACTGTTCACGTAGCGTACGACATCCTCTTCCATAAGGTACGTACGTGTATACGGACTCACCTGTCTGATATCAGTGCTGTGAAGTATTGGAAAGTAATAATTGAACTCTGCACTCCTTCTCCCTGACTGAATCAGTTTGTCACATCGTAGAGCTGTTGGGAAACAAATATCTGTTCTCCATATTGTAAGAGGAAGTAATTAGTTGGTGCACGTTCCATTCCTTGTGCTGGGTTCTACGTTACACAATACTAGCTATTGTGAATGCTCTTGGGGAGTCTAATTGATGTATGACAATGGCTTTAAGCGCAGGGAAGTGAACTGTAACGCAGCATCTGCTCAGGGTCGTTAGTGGTCCTTTGGCAACACGAGTGCAATAGAGTAGTTCAGATTTATTGTATGGTTTTGTTGTTGTTGTTTATTGTTGTTGTTTTTAAAAATGTTTTTAAATATTGTACTTAGTGTATTATCTTAGCGTATGGACTATGAAGGTTGTAGAGGGTGTTACCATTAATGTAGCTTTATTGATGTGTTATGTTGATTATGTTCAGGTGTACTGGACGGAGACGTCTCCCCCGTGCATCAAGAGGGCCAACTTCAACGGCTCTCAAGTGGAGGTCTTCATCAACTCTTCCATCGCTCGCCCCGAGGGCATCGCTGTAGATCCGTACGCAGGAAACCTGTACTGGATGGATGCCAGACTTAACACGTTAGTAATACTGTTGGTTGCATGTTGGTTTACCGTGGTAAGAAAATGAGGGGGATGAAGTGGGGTATGGTTTAGACAGAGAAAGCTAGTAGTATTTTTCTATGCAATATTCTTTGAATTGAATGTATTTTAGGTGGGTAGGGGATGTTTTAGTATGGTGTTATGCTTTGTTTGTTTGTTTGTTTGTGTGTATGTGTGTAGTATATCAGTAACGAGTCTCGCGAATCCTTGCTACACCAAGACATTATTTGAACATGTTGAATATCCCCAAGGGCTTGCTCTCGACACAATTAGGGGGTGAGTTGTGGGTACTAGGTCCGGTTGGCCAGAGTGGGTTTGTGTCGTGTGTGGTTGTCGGTGTGTTTGATTGGTAATGATTTGTTAACCATTGTTGTTGTTTTGTGTTTGCATTAGGTATATGTATTGGACTGATGTCATAAATAGTGAACCAGAAGTGGAGAGAGCTAGGCTAAACGGCGAAGAAAGTGAGCGGATATCCGATTCCTTTGGTAACCACATCTTACCGACCAATGTGGCCGTTGACCTGGAGACAGGTGTTGTATACTGGATCAGAACAAACACTGAGCACTCCATAGCCAGTATTATTCGCTGGAGGATGGAGACTAGACGGGAAGAAGTCCTGGATCTGGGAGGTCATTGTGAGTAGATGGTTGAACTACGTACATGTATGTTATGTTTGTTCAGATGCTGGGTGTGGCTTAGGTATGGCATTTGAGTGTGAAATAGTCTGGACATTGCATTTAGTTTGTTGCTGCTGCTTTTTTTCCTTCTTTTTTTTTTTTTTTTTTTTTTTTTTTTTTTTTTTTTTTTTTTTTTTTTTTTTTTTTTTTTTGATCTGGTAGAATGTTTGGAATGAGAAATATTTACTGTTCTACTAAAACTTATAGTACCACTTAATAATGCTTATTTTTGTTGTTGTATAATTAGCACTAGGTGCTCCGTTTGGTTTGGCGGTGTATGAGGACTACTTGTATTGGACTGATTTTGATCACAACATAGCAAGGATCTCCAAGAGCACGCTCAGTGCAGTCGACATCATTGACTCCAAGGCTGGGGCCTTTGGTCTCATTGCCGTCAACAACACACATATGGCTAACTCATGTGAGTCACTGAGAGACACACTTTTAGTGTGTACTGAACTGAGCAAGTGTTGCCCCATAGGAAATGTTTTAAAGTAAACATGAATTTGTTTAGGGCAGTATTTTCCCATATCACCTGCATTCTTGGTTATTACGTCAGCTATTTCATCCCCTTCCCCCCCTCCTATGTAGTATTAGTCCTTGTGTTTTTGATAATTTGTATTATACTTGAAAAAAAAATCACTCCTGATTGGATGTATGTACTCACATAAATACTAAGCCAACAGACTCATGATTCCTGTATCAAATGAATTATATATATATATATAGTACTTATTACATGAGTCAGAGTGTGATATGGCGAAATATTTCACGAGCAGGCTAATTTATTTGAGTGAAAATATAGCCTGAGAGTGAAATATCTAGCCATATCACTCTGACAAGTGCAATAAGTGATATATTCCGTGCTAGATATCTTCACTGGAGTAGTTTGTTGGTAACTCAGGTGTAAAGTTGGTGTAAAGTAAAACTCTCTAGGGGCTCCCCATACCCCCAGCTGATATTTTAGCAGCTGCTCTAACCCGGTTCTAGAGTAAGATAGCTATAAAAACCCTTAAAACTAGTAAGCCAGGCCCAGTTGCTATAACTACTAGGGTAATGAGCTTGCACAATACAGCCACGAGGAGATAACACTATGACCTAAAAATATCAATGTGAATATATTTTAGCGGGGAATATATATATACTTGTATCCAGGTAAAAAGATAATGAAATAATATGCTGTGTATAAAATCATCTATTCATGTTTTCGTTGTTGTATCTATGTCCAGTCAATCCAAGGTGTCGTGCTGGAGTATGTCAGCTTTGTTTCCAGAATGTGAATTCAACTGAAACTTCTTGTGATTGTGGCGATTATTTCACTCTAGATGCAGACACTCAACAGAATTGCATAGGTGAGGGGGCGGGGCTGGTGGGAACAGGGATTTAAATGGAGAGTATAATAGATGTTGTTTGCACTGTTCGTCTCTCTCTCTTTCTCTTTTTTTTTTTTTTTTTTTTTGCTTAATACAAATACATTGAATAGAGTTGGATGAATTTAATTCAAAATTCTGTATTTAAAATGCAACCTTACCCATTGTCATGCAGATTCTCCTTTTAGCGCGTACATAACCTTCGGATCGTCTATTGTGAAGCTTAGAGATATTAACGGCTTCTTTCAATCTGAGCAACCCCAGATCTCTCTTGGAAATGGCACTGTCCGTGCAATGGATGGACACTTCTCAACCAACATGGTGTACTGGATAGATAATGTGGATAAGGTACAGGGTCGTCGTTCTCACTTGCTTTATGTCGTTTGATAATATTTTATATTCGACAGACTATCAAGCGGCAGAGTTTGAATATTTCCGCTGGAGGCAGCTACGAGATGGTGGTCCCTTGCTGTCTGTGGCAACCGGAAGATGTGGCCGTTGACTGGTTAGGGCTCAACCTCTACTGGACAGATTCTGCTCGGCGAGTCATTGAGGTGGCCCGGCTGGATGGCTCGAGACGAGTAGTTCTAGTTCAACTGAGTCAGCAGCAGGGAGCTCCAGGACAGATAGTGGTAGACCCAATGCGGGGGTAAGTTTGTTTGTTTGTTTGCTTTTTGTGCGGTACTGAGGGGCATTAGGGTTGACAGATTATGGTACTTAACAGTATTTATGGGAAAAAATCAAGTACACACATATATACATACATACATACATACGTACGTACGTGCATACATTGCACGTTGTTTGTTGTAAGCTAGTTTTATTTAGGATAGCCTCTACCAACATAGATACATGACTACTATTATTATTTAAGTGGTAACAGTGAAATATATACTGTACGCACATGTGTTTGTTTGTTTTTTGTTTGTTTGTTTTTTGTTGTTGTTGTTTTATCACTATGTTGGGGTTACAGTGTGATTCTACTGCAGTTAGATCCCTTTGACCTGTCTTTGTTAATGAAGACTGTGTTCTATTCTCTGTCAGGTATTTATACTGGGCATCCATCACTGAGCCCAAGATATATCGCAACAAGATGGATGGTGAGGACACAGAGCCAACCTTGTTTGTTCACTATGACGTTGCCGGGGCCAATATAACTGCACTGACTCTGGCATTTGAGAAAAATGGAGGACGTTTGTACTGGTCTGTGACCTATCTAGAGAATGAGAGGTGAGTTGTGCGTGCGCGTGTGTGTGTGTTGTGTGTGTGTTTTGTGTGTGTGTGTGTGTGTGTCTGATGAGTGTATATGCATGACTGTACACACTTATGGTATCTGAATTGCATGTGTATATCTAAACTTCTTTTGGTTTCGTTTACTAATAGATTTTCTTATTTTTTATTTTATTTATGCATTTTTCTCTTTTTTTAACATAGAAAGAAATATAGAGTCTACTACAACCTCCTAGGCAGCGAAGTCCAGGTACCAGCCAGTGAGCCAAGAAGTGGTGAGGTTGCTAGTCTCCGTGCTGTGAAGAACGACGTGTTTTACACTCTCACCGAGTAAGACTTGTGCACTCATGGTTTCATTAAATATTTGCATTAGCTTGAGTATGTACCAAATTTAGATTAGGATATTGTGAATCTGCGTGTAGGAATCTGAGGCCTTGAGCTGTGGTGTCCTGGCATCTGATTCACAATATCCAAATCTAACAGTTTTAGAACTTAGCAACAGCTAAAACCTAAAGAAACAAAAAAAAAATGTTCATGATGGTAAAGTGTTCAAGTGTAGCAACGAGCATCTGATTTATTTGATTTCTAAATGCCGCAGAACACGAAGCTACTTGAAACGGTTCACATAATGAACCAATCAGATTGCTCGCATGTATGTTCTATATGTATGTATGTACTTACATGCACACACATATAAATTAATATGCCAACAACAAGTACACACATGAGGATATGGTGTTACATGCATTGTGTTTATTACCCTCTCTCTCTCCTCAGTGGCTTTCATCGCCTTTTCAATCTGTCCACTCCTCACGGCCTGTTCCGTAATCAAGAGAGTTTTAAATTCCTCTTCCTGCACCACTCCACACAACCTGGTGAGTGTGAGCTACGTATGTGTGTGACATATTGAGCTGCAGTCATAAGATAGTATAGTTTCAGAATTAGGAAAGGAGGTGTGTTAAAGTTGGAAACTTGTGCCTAGTAGCCAGGACTTCCTTGGACCACCATGTAGTAGTTGTGCATACTATGCTAATTGTGTGTGTGCGTCTTAACTAATTTTATGAGTACGTATGTGATTGGTTCATAGTGTGTATATTTCATAAGCCTTGCTCTATCTCCAAAGTTATGGTCTATTTATCATATTGAAACCCCTAGCAGACAGTAGTTAAGGATTCTCATCCTCCATGAAGTACACTATTTCCCTATCTTATATGAGCTTAAAGTCTTAATTATGGTGCCACTGGTGTTACCTGCCTGACATATTGTGCTGTTTGTTTGTTTGTTTGTTTGTTTGTTGTTGTGGAGCAGGTAGGCACATGTGCCAGGTGAGTAGCCAATGTAACGGAGCTGAGTCCCTGTGTCTTGTGTCGGACGGCGTCAGTCGTGAGTGTCGTTGCGACGCCTTCGCTGTGAAGAGAGTTGCGGCTAATGCTGATGACACGTTCGAGTGTTCCAGTAAGTGCTTGCCAACAGGATAGACACTTAAGGAGTTGTTACTCGTGTGCTGCAATTGTAGTTGTTTTGGTTGTTTTGTTTTTGTTGACTAACTAGTAGTCGTTTTATTGTTGTTGTTTTTCTTGTGAGGTTTGTATTTGTTCTTTTTTCCCATGGTGTTATAGCACATATGTGTGGTGCAGTCAGTCTGTATACTTGAAAGTGTCGTGTGAATGTATAACTGCTGAGCTGTTGTGGTTATTGTTTCAATATTATTATTACAATTTTTTGTTAAAAAGAGAAAAATTTCCTATTATTATATATTTGTTATTTCATAGTAATTATTTTTTTGTATTCCATTGTTTATTTGATTGTTGATATATTTATATTTGATTGTTTTGGTCTATTCCTAATTAGCGTCCGACCAGTTTCTGCTGTTGGCTACTGAGGAGAAGATTCACTACGTGCCTCTGAGCAACAAGGGGAGCGAGACTTCCGTGAGACAGCTACCTGCCACGCCCAATGGGAGGCTGGCGGACATGGCGTATGACCCGATCAACAAAACTGTTCTATGGGTCACTAGTGGGGGTCGCCATGTCAACAGGTGTGTGTGTGTGTGTGTGTGTGTGTGTGTGTGTGTGTAATTACTGGAGCTATTAAAAATTGAGTTTTGGCTTAAGCTTCAACATGTAAAATTGTAGTCATGGTACATGGAATTTTGAATTCACCCGGCGTATAGCTAACCTTTGCCAGGCACCCTTTGCCACATACTTTTTTTTATAAAATAAAAAAATTAACAACAAAAACTAAACACATGGACTATTGCAAGTCCCATATCAACAATGTAGTTTTGATGAATTATAAATGCTTTGTTTACTTGTTTGTTTGTTTGTTTTGTTGTTGTTGGCTGTCCAGTGTGAAACTAGATAGCAGTGCGGAATGGACCATTCCCATCTCTGAAGAGCCTCTGCAGCTGTTCTCTCTGGCCTACGACTGGCGTGGCGGCCATGTTTTCCTCACGGAGGAAGATAGCTTTGAATTGAAGATGGCTGTGACCAATGGTGATGGCAAAGGGACTATGTTGGATATTACAGGTGTCAGAGTGTCTAAACCAGGACAGGTGTTCGTTGACTCCAGTCATAGGTGGGTGAAGTTTGTGTGTGATTGTGTATTATTAAAATAGCTAATTTTGTTTGTTTTATTATTATAATTATAATTATTTTAGTGGTTGTTAATAAATACTCCTGTATTACTATTATGTATGCACATCTATCTACACGTGTCATACATTTACATCTATACATACATGTATATAATTATGGACAAGCATTCACATTCTTAAAGTGTAGTAGTAGTAGTAGTAGTAATAATAAATCGTAGTGTATATAGTAGTAGTTAGCTGAAATCCTAAATGGCTGTTGTCATATTGTTTCCTTGCAGTATCCTGTACTACACCATTCGTGATGGTCTGAGCACTCAGAGTCGAAGTTTGATGAAGCTCTCTCTTAGCAACATCAACCAGCCAGAGGAGATCCCTCTGAATAACTTCAGAATAAGCAAGGTCACTTACGATGACGTTAACAATTCCTTTTATTGGATCCGACATCGCCCCGGACATGACAAGGGAGACGTGATAGAGAAGTTCTCTGGAGGTTCTACAATCCAAGTGACAGACAGAGCTTCTCAGGTTGAAGGTAAGGACAACTATTGAACTGGGCTACCTGGTTTATTAAGCTTGTGTATGATATATATATAATGGCAGGATCTGAGAAAACAGCCCACTTGGAGCACTCCATCAAAATTTTATTTTTGTATTTGCTATGCACTCCTTAAAATTTCCTTCAAAATGAGCCATAAATAATTAGCAGGCTATCAGTAGTTTTCTAGTTATGAGCCGTTAAAGTTTCGCCTGTTCTACCACGCTATTTCGGAAAAATTGAGAAAAACGCGTTTGAAAGACCGCAAGAGAAAGGAGTGCGGCATTTCTAACGACACGCTCGCCATGAAATACTTGTCGTTGACACTTAAAATTTTGTCAGAAGGTAGGCAAAGGGTTTTAGATTGGTATGAACAAATAAAAAAATTTCAATTTCTATGCCCAACTCGATGTTTTTGCCTGTATCTCAATTTCATGTTTTGCGCGAAGTGGGCTGTTTTCTCAGATCCTGTCACATATGCTAGCTTTACTTCTGTCTGACAATTTTTCAAGTTTAACTTTAAAAAAAAATTTGTTTTGTTTTTGTGCTTTCCAGCTCTTGGAGCCTTGACATCCAATGGCGTGTCGTACCTATACTGGTATAACAGGACTGACGGCTATTTGTATCGGTATAATGGAAATGCCACACGTTACCTGAGGTGGGATGTGTCAAGTAATGTCGTCAAAATCATCGGATACAAGAACTCTTTACGTAAGTTTTTATACGTACTTTTTCCTAACCTCATATGTATATAAATATATAGAGTTTGTGTATATTAATTCTTTATGGCATTAGGAATAAACTAGTGATGTTCTTCAGCACAAATGGCGAGCGAGCTGGTCTGACTGAAATTCAAATTTGAATGCTAGCTGCTTAAAATATTTCTTTTGTTAGTAAAATTAAAAAAAAAATTATTTGTGCTATTTCTTCGCGACACATACAACACTTTTACACACGCATACACACTTGTTCACTGGATATACCAGCACAAGACTTACATTGCATTCTCTCCATGGCTTGACTATTGGACAATTGATTTTCAAGGGGTAAACAATCCCTTTTCCGAGAATGATACTTTCCAAAGTATGCTCTGTTGAAAATGCTTTATTGTACCAGAGCTCTAGTAGTTAAAGTATCGTATTGTATCCACTTGAGTATTGGACAATGAATTTTCAAGTAAAAAAAATATCTCTTGTGCAAGGCGTATAGCTATGACAAACAGTGCATTAACCAAGGTAACTTACCACTGCCACTAATAGAGTAGAAAATGAACTCTGCTAAGTTTGTAAGACCTAACTGTGAACATCTGTCCTCTTCTTGCTCTGTAGCTCTTTGCCTTTATTTTTTCGGCTTTATTTCGAAGTCTTCTCCTGCACCTGTGCTAATGTTTACACTTTAAAGTGACCTGGGGGTGGACACGCATTGACCGCTTTGAACTTTGCCATATACTGTGTTATATATATATAACAAAGTCTCAATTGAGACTCATTATTGAAGGTCTCACTTCGCTCGCCCAATAAGTATGTGAATGCTCTGATAAAAGAGGTTTGTGTGTATAAATGCATTTTTGTACTGCAAAGCTTATTACCATTTTTTTTTTGTAAATTTTTTGATCAACATTATTTATATTGTTGTTGTTGTTGTTGTTATTGTTGTTGTTGTGGAGTAGTAGTGAGTCAATTGGATTGCCTTGGTCCACAGCGCCCCTGTAGTCATCTGTGTGTGGATGGGCTAGGAGAACCAGATTGCTACTGCCCTCAATACACCTCTCTAGTGGAGAACCAGGAACAGAGTGTCCCCAGAGACGTGTGCAGCTGTAAGACTCTCTCTCTCTCTCTAAGTGTAACACGACAGCAATATTAAAAATACGCACACGCACACACAAACTAACTAACAACAAGTGTACTTGATACCTCTAGACACCATTTGTTTATCATTACTTATTTGTCCTCACAGCAAGCAAGCAGCATCAGGATGTTTGTATTTGCATATTCCAACTAAAAGTTCAGATTTATTGTACATGGCAGTGTACCACGTGCTTGTGGCTGTGATGTTTGATTTGTGCTGTGCTCTCTCCTGTCTGTTGTTGTGTTTGCAGCTAATGCTGGTTGTGGAAGTCCTCTCACCTTTGCTTGCAAGAATGAATTCAATTCATGCTTCCCCAGAACTTACTTCTGTGATGGACTACGTCATTGCAGTGATGGCTATGATGAGATTAATTGTATGTCTACACACTAACACACAAAATAATATGCGTGCATGTCAGGATAATGTGTATGTGTATATGTGTGTGTGCATGTGTATGTGTGTGTACGTGTATGTGTGTGTGTGCATGTGTATGTGTGTGTGTATGTGTATGTGTGTGTGCATGTATATATGTGTGTACGTGTATGTATGTGTATGTGTGTGCATGTATATATGTGTGTATGTGTGTGCATGTGTATGTGTGTGTGTGCATGTGTATGTGTGTGCATGTGTATGTGTGTGTGCGTGCATGTGTATGTGTGTGTGCATGTGTATGTGTGCATGTGTGTGTAATATATATATATATATATTATTCATTTGATACAGGAGAATATCATGAGTCTGTTGGCTTAGTATTTACGCGAGTGCCGCAGGCACGAGCGTAAATACCGCCAATCAGACGAGTGATATTCTCGGGTATCCAATGGATAATAAATTTATTAGGTACTGCTCATGCGCGAATACCTTGGTAACATTCTATAACCTAGGGGGACGTAATAACCCAACGTAATAACTATGAACACAGGTGATATGGAAAAATATTGCCCTAAGCCACATCCTGTTTACTTTAATGCATTTTCTATGTGGCAACAGTTATCAGGCTCTGTTCAGTACCTAATAAATATTTATTAGGTACTGAACAGAGCCTGATAAATATTTATTAGGTACTGAACAGAGCCTGATAACTGTTGCCACATAGAAAATGCTTTAAAGTAAACAGGATGTGGCTTAGGGCAATATTTTTCCATATCACCTGTGTTCATAGTTATTACGTTGGGTTATTACGTCCCCCTAGGTAAATTTCTTGTTACCAAGGTATTCGTGCATGAGCAGTACCTAATAAATTTATTATCCATTGGATACCCGAGAATATCACTCGTCTGATTGGCGGTATTTACGCTCGTGCCTGCGGCACTCGCGTAAATACTAAGCCAACAGACTCGTGATATTCTCCTGTATCAAATGAATAATATATATATATATATTATAGGGTTAAGTTGTAATTAACTATATTATTGGCTGTTAAAAAGAGAAAAAAACTGCTATTATTATAATATTTATTATTATTAAAGGTACCTGCAGTTTCAGTGCTGGGCTTCAGGGATGCTTTGATGATCCCAACCAGTGCTATGGTTTCAACGAGCGTTGTGACGGCATCAGCCAATGCAATGACGGTAAAGACGAAGATGACTGCTGTGATCCAAGCACCCAGTTTGGTTGCTTCGTACAAGGGAATCATAATATCACATACTTCACCTGTCTGGACAAGCTAGCGAGGTGTGATGGTACTCCAGACTGCTGGAATGACACGGATGAGATGAATTGTAAGCTAATGAGAGGGTATCTATGGCTCATTATTAGGTAAAGGGATACTGATGGGTGTTTTGACTGAACGATAAGCTGTGGACTGAAATCCGTGAAAGTCTCTGTGACATTTTTTTTATTCTTCTTTTGTAGGTACGTCTACAGATCTGCCAACAACTGTGATACTGTCCACAAGATCTTCTTCCACATCTGTCACAGTAGCCATCACCCTCACCATTATTTCCATCATCACGGTGGTGGTAGTCGTGGTGATAGTGATATCCGTGGTGCGCCTGGTATGGAAAGGTCGGCCCAAGGGTCGCTCTCACCACTCCATAACGTACATACCGACCACGCCTCATGACAGTAACTCGGACTACAACTCTGAAGTGTCGCACGCCACCAGCACAACGCACATGTCAACCTATGGAGGAGGCCAGACCAATAAGCCGTTGGGCGTGCCGAACCAGATTATGATGCAAAGCCTGCACAATCCTCCCAATACTCCTAACAGCACTCTTTATCGGCTGCATGTGAGTCGTCATTCTCTGGCCTTGAGCGAGGACGACGACATATCCAGATTGTCACCATCGCTAAGCGAGCATGCCCCGCCTCCTCCTCCCTGCCCCTCCATTAATTACGATAACATGAGCATGAATTTGTCAATATCGGTATCGCAGAGGGGCTTCCCTGCAAGTATCGGACCTGGTGGAGGTGGGGCATCGCATGGCTATCCCAATATGCAGCAGCAGCACCACCTGTATCACCACCACCTCCAGCAGGCCACTCATGGAGGAGGTGGGGTCATTGGCCGACAGCGAAACCCCAACCCTTTGTTATCTAACCACACTACAGCAAACCAGCAGCAAAATCACTGCGTCACCTTTAACGGTGATATCCCTTACCGAGAAAGGAGTCGAAATGGAGGTCCTTATGGTAACCAATCTAACCACCCTCCTTACATGTACCAGCAACGTGGTTATGGTCCGTATCCAGACATCATTAGCGAGCAAGACACCATCACCCAACTAGAGACGGAGAGCACACTCTCTGTGCCGTTGGATAATCCAGATGGGTACCCGTACGACGTCTCAATGCCACACCTACCACCACCAGGGAGACCCCCATCTCCAGTCACAATGTGCTCTGAGTATCAAGGACAACCTCCACTCTCACCACATCTTTCACATCGATCATCATCTACAGCTAGTTTTTCATCGCAAGACTGAAACTTTTTTTTTTGTTCTCTTTTCTTTTTTCTTTTTATCATTTAACAGAGTTAATCAAAATCCACCTGGTACAATTTTTTCACTTTTGTTCATCACTTTGTGTGATATAATCTGCACGGATATTTGTTTGAAATTATCTCGACATTGCATTGATACAGATTAAATAATTAGGATGGGATGTATGTATGCAGCACTAGACAGTCACGAGTAGCCGTATATATGCCCCTTGTCCATTTATCATCAATCTTTATAGGAAAGTTTTTCACAAGTCCGAAGTGTGTGTGATAACCCCTTGTGGACCACACATCAATCAATCAATATACTCAAAGATCACTAAACATTTTTTAACTAATAGCTCTATGTTTGGCTATGTACCATAATTAGAGGTATCAAAGCCATAATTTATATAAATATCATATACATGTAGCTATAGATGAGGCTTCAAAAACAAATATACCAACTTTTAGCTGTAGTAAATGCAGCTCGCTACATGATATGAAGCTATTTGAAAACTCTTGAGGAACAACAAGGGTATAAGGACTTGTCTGACCACCAATTAGTATACAGTTAGTCATAGGTTACAGTGACCTCACGGTTGAGTGTCACTTGCTTCATTAGCAGTTAGGTAAATACACGGAAGTGACTTAGGGCCCGAAGGACCCTAAAAATGGTAGTTCGCGACTGCTGCGCAGCGCCTAACTAATTTAGAACATAGCGACTGCTCCTAATAACGGGACACTAAGCACAATCGGAGGGACACTAAGTTAATAGTGTCCCTCTTTGAAAGACCTAAGCAGTTTAAATTTCCTCTGTCACAATACAAAAACGACAGCAGTTATGTTCTAACAATTGCTATTTCAGACCGGACAAAACCTCACACCCGACCCTGCACGTCTTCGCAGCGTGATTTGGTAATCTTCCACGAGTCCTGCGCAGACTTGGGTAAAGGATTCGCGGAGTCCTCCGTACGCCCGTAAAGAGCTGCTAAATGAGTTGAAAAGTGCCAACCCGGAGACTACGCTGGCAATAGCTGCCCCTTGTCGGTGATTCAGCAATCAAGACGTATGCAGCCAGGGGGCTTACAATATGCTAGTCCTGATAGCCTACGAGGTCAGCTACAGGGGAGTCCCAAGGATTTTTTCTGGGACAGCGTCACGAGGTATGTAGCTGGAGTTATTATAGCATTAGCTGCTATTGATTCAATCACTGAGTATATCCATGGAAGCAAACTGACTTGCCTCTCATCTAGTATTCCAGTTAACTTCACTGACAAAGAATTTCTTCAGGTTTACTGTGCCTCCAGTGTTCCAAAAGAATCATATTTTTCATCTTTCATAACAGTACATGCCATTCTAATCCTCGTCCCTCAGGCTTTATGGACAAACAGTTACAGTGGAAGTTTTGACTACTTTTTCACTCAATCAAGAATGATAGATCGCACCAGAGATTATGAAACTGGAGAATACTCTCTAAAGAACTATATTATTGCCAGGCAATTAGAGAAGGCATTCACAAACTACAAGGAAAACAAAATGTTCATTTCCTATGCTTTAATGTTGCTAACACAACTTGTGCTTACTTTGCTTGGCTTTGCTATTTTTATATTTTTCTTCACAAATTTCAAGGCTACCTTTCCCTGTCCCTCCGACTTCAATGCAGACTCTGGCGAGCCATTTGATTGGCCATTAAATGACCAGATTATTTGCGTAATGAAGCCAATAAGTATATACTCCACGATTCGTCTTGCAAATCTTATCCTGCTGGGAATTCTTATTGCGGCTTACATCTGGTCTCTCATATGGTGCTCCTCTTCACATTGTGTGATACTAGGAATGCGCCAAGTGGCTGATTTTGTATTTCAAACTGGACTTCCATCACGGTACTACGTGTTTGATTCTCCGTCATTGAGAGGGTGGTCTAGTAGCTTAAAAATACCTCTTCACATTCTACTGACCTATGTTCCATTTATAGGAAGTGGTCCTCACATTCGGACAAACCTGGACTTTTTACTTTTAAAATTATTTCGTACTGACAATGGTATTGGAACCATGATTAAAGAGATGCTGATTCTGTCCAGAATGGATAACCTAAATGACAATGATCATAGAATGGTAAAGCTCCACAGGATGCAGCAGGAAAGAGTGGATTTTAATAGTGAAGGTAAAACAACTTGACTTGGGAGAAGAATAGGGTTGAATTAAATTTATATTGACAAGCGTTTAACTATATTGATATGGAGACATGATTACCTGTCTCAGGGTGGACGAGAAGTGAAGGGATTTTATAATACAATTATATAACTAGATGTAAAGAAATTTAATCTATTGCGAGGCAGTGGGTGGATCTATATTATATGATTAAGGAGTATGACTATGTTGCCTAACCAGTGAACCTAGTCTAATTAAAGCATTCCTGAACTTCTTACATCAAAACTTGAGCATTTGCCACTTTGTGGATAATAGCACAGAGCATGAGTGCACACATTTTAACCGTTTACCACATGTTCAGTTATTAAATGAAAGTTATTCAACATTGTTAGCACCCATATGCCTTATGTTGGTCAAACCATTACAAAAATCAGGCATATTTTCTTCTGAATCCTTCTGAATATTAGAGAATGTATGTTTGTGTGTTCTGATGTGTTGTTTGTTTTATAGTAAGGCATAGATAAATTTATAGCTAATTAACTTAGCCAGCTAGTGACATAAAGTTTTATGATCAAATTTACAACGGTAAAACAAGCAACATTGAACTGACAAAGAAATTCATTGAAAAGAATGAAAAAAAAAAGATGGAAATATTTTTGGGCAATTTAATTAAACTTAACCATTTTTAAACTTTACATTATCTAATTTTCCATCCAATTTTCACTGCGACTTTGGCTGTTGTCAAGCTTAGTAGCTATAAAGTTGTTTTTTTATGAAAATAATAGAAATTTTATTTTCCACTTGGAAGCAATTTCTATCACCCCTGTGTAAACGACAAATCTGACAGGAAAGGAATCTCAGTGAAGTTGAGGTCCAAACCTCTTTATCTAGATTTGACAGGGTTTTCTACATAATAATTCGGCGCTGCTTCAGAGGGAACTACCTTCTTTAGGGTCCTGAAGGTCTTAGGTTGTAGCATCCCGAGTGTAGCGAGGGTGCTACTTAGGGCCTGAAGGACCCTAATATTGGTAGTTCACGACGGCTGCGCTGTGCCTAACTAATTTAGAACGTAGTGACTGCTCCTAACGACGGGACATTAAGCGCAATCAGAGGTATACTAAGTGTCCCTGCCTGGTGGGGACACTAAGTTAATAGTGTCCCTCTTTGAAGGACCTAAGCAGTTTAGATTTTTTCTGTCACAGTACAAAAACTACAGTAGCTATGTTCTAATTTGTATTATTAAACTTTCTGGGAAAATATGGAAAATGTTCACTACTTGAACTAGACTCCAGTTCACTCTTTGAGGAGTATCCAAGCATGTACAAAAATGTCATAGTTTTACATCCTACTAATATTCCTTCTTCATTCTTTTTCTCAAAATTTCTTCCAGTCTCATATGTATAGATGGAATTGCTAGTGGCAGTATTATTATATAAAACTATAGCTAAATTCAATCATCTTGAGAGGGATATAGATAGTTGATGGAGTTATAATATAACCATATTATGGTTGCAATCTAAGATTATCTTGCCGTAAGCACTTGCATCAAGTGTGGTGGATTTTATAGCGGATCCTCAGCAAGATCACCCTTATTTTAACCTTACAACTGGAGTCTACTAGGAAAGTGAAGAAAACCCAATAGCTATCTGCTTGCATGAATGGTGGAGTTGGTAAAGCTATATAGCAGAGAAAATGAATTTGAGACCTTGGCACCTCCTTGAGGGGAGCTATGGAAGAAGAATTTATAAATATGTCACCCAAATTCCCTTTTTAAAAGTAGAATTGTAATGGGAAGTTAATTGAATAATCATTGTGAGATCAATTGGATTGAAATGTTTGGGATGTAGAGTATGGATGAAGGACATAGACACGCAGCTATTGATTCTAACCTTAATATCCAGTTAAAATAGCTAAAGTCTGTGGCACAGGAGTGAATTATAGCAGTGTGCAAATAATATATCCAGTATTACAAGAAATTCATCAGCGCATTTATGGTATTAGGTACGTTCAAACCGTCCAATTAGATTGCTGAATTCGCGGAAAACATATTTCATACAAGGCTTCTAGGAGGTGAATTAAGTAACTGTCCAACTAAAGCTATAAAGTGGGTTGAACCACTTCCGTTCATTGGCATGGGATTTACACAATCCTCGGGCTTGGCCATCCCTTGTGTGGCAGTTAAGTTTAGTATTAAATAATTTTCATTGATTCAATCATTCTCGGCTGAAATAAATATAATAATAGCAAATTTTTCTCTTTCTAACAACTAATATAGTTAAGTTATATAACGTCCGGTTAAGTTATAATTAACTATAATTATAGTTATTTATTGGCTGTTAGAAAGAGAAAAAATTGCTATTATTATAATTTTCATTGATGCAGTTCTTTACTCCTTCCAGTAGGTGTTTACCTAAGTGTGGATCAAACCTTGCCACGTATGGCCTCGGAGAAGTGAAATGGGGCAGTATGTGGCTAGCAAGATTTCGACACGTGTTTAGCTGTAAAACGTGGGACACGCGCGTGCGATTTACAGTTTGCGAACAATGCTCCGTCATTTTTGTTAATCGAAGAAATAAAAAGACTATTAATACCGATTCAATTTATCAGTGGCCTAGCTTCACAAATTGAGTCAGTATTTATGTGATCAATTTTTTGATCATGCTCTCTGGTCAATTAAGTTCAGCTAATCCTGATAATTTGCAAGGTAAATTGCAAGGATCGCCTCGAGAGTTCTTTTGGGACAGCATCACAAAGTATGTGGCCGGTGTGATTATAGCCTTAGCAGCTATTAATTCTCTCCTCGAGTTTGTTCAAGGGAGCAAACTTACTTGCTTGTCCACGACGATTCCCAGCAATTTCACGGATAAAGAATTCATAAACGTCTATTGTGCATCCAGCGTACCTAGAGGAGCGTATTTTTCAGCTTTTATAACGGTGCACGCGATTATAATCCTTATCCCAAACGCGCTTTGGACAAACCGGTACAGTGGGAGCTTCGACTACTTCTTTGTTCAGTCTAGAATGGTAGATCGAACCAGAGATTACGAAACGGGTGAGTATTCTTTGAAGAACTATACCATAGCCAGGCAGTTGCAGAAAGTATTCACAAATTACAAGGAGAACTGGATGTTTATCACGTATGTGCTGACGCTGCTTATACAGCTAGTGCTAACACTGCTGGGACTCCTTGTAGTTGTATTTTACTTCACAAGTTTTAAAGGAACTTTTCTTTGCCCTGCACACTTGGAGAAGGACTACATGGGGCTAAACGGTTGGCCCCTCAACAAACAAGTTACCTGCGTGATGAAGCCCTTGACATTCTATGCCATGATTCGCTTTGCCGATCTTATTTTGCTGGCAATTCTGGTCCTATCTTACATTTGGTCGCTGGCTTGGTGTACATCTTCCCATTCTTTGGTACTAGGATGGAATAAAGTGGCTGATTTCATGTTTCAAACCAGTATCCCGTCTCGATACTACCGGTTTGATTCCACTCCACTGCGAGGATGGTCTGCTTGTCTCAAGTTGCCGTTACATGGAGTGCTTACGTTTATCCCTTTTGTGGGAACTGGTCCTCACATTCGTACAAACTTAGACTTCCTTCTTCTGAAGCTGGTTCGTACTGACAGTGGTCTGGGTAATATGATCAGAGAAATGCTGATTCTGTCCAGAGTGAATTATCTCAATGACAATGACAACCGGATAGTGAAACTACATAGATTGCAACAGGAGCGTGTTGAATTGAATGGTGGTGGTAAGTGATAGGTATAAAAAAAGCTGTATTTCTGTTTGCTTATTTGTTGTTGTTGTTGTTGTTTTAAGTAATGGCGTATCTACTTGTAATGGCAAGAGGGAATGGGTAATGTGCTAATTTAATTGTCTATAATAATTACATGTGATCTGGTCATCCTGAATGTTAGCGGTTTGTCTCTGTTTTTTTTTTGCAACAAGTTTGTTTGCTATTAAACAGAAAAACTGCTAATTAACAGAGCACGTTTTGTGATCTACCTGATAAAGAGTTCACTGCATTTACAGCTTCATGCTGGATCAATGAAACTGAAATGACCTTACCAAATGATATCAGTCAGTCTTTTTGACTTCCTATAAACATGTCACAAGAACAGTCAAGTTGTACTCTTATGACCTAAATAGTGTAGTAATTGTGTCGTAATTAATAGTAATGTATTCTTCCTTGAGTGGAAGTGATTTATATTGAATTACATACTACATTGAAATAATATTTACTATTGTATTAACTTCCTCAGAAATTAATGAGTACATTACTCAGAGATATGAACTCTTAATATACAGCATGCATATATTAGTCTGGATTTACTAAAGAAAGGGTTCCAAACTCTGTGGTAAGATAATCTTTTCCTTCTGAAAGCCATGAGCTGGCAAAAAATACTAATAGAAGACAACTACTGAACGATTACAAGTATGAATGAAAGCAGTGACTAGAATTGGTAATCACAATTGTTAGATTATCAAGCTTTAAAAAACAATACAGAATTAAGAAATGTTGGCTGTCATTGGCAATTGAACACAGGACCACTTGCTTAATGCACAAGAGCTGCTCCAATCACTAAGCTGCTATGGCAACTAATGGGCGACTGAACATTTCAATTCTGTATTTATATTGTTTAAGGGTGATGCTATGAAGAGAGACCTAGTATGGGGAAAAAATGCTAAGGAAAAATAGTGAAAATTACATTCCCAATTCTCCTACACATTCTTCTAATAGTAAGGCAAAACCCCTATTGTAACAGTATTTCCAAACCCTCACAAGAAACGGCAGTATTTCTGAAGATATCCACTAATTCTATATAAGATAGCTGTCTATGAGCCTTATTTGTGTCATTACTTAGTCTTGCATAGGCCATGCAACATGTGAATACAGCAGTGTCAGGCCATATCTTTAGAGGACATATTTAAGTAGTATAAAATAAGTCAAAATATGACACATTGGCATTGTTGCTATTGTTGAGAACATTATGGTTTTATTTTCCTGACAATACAGATATTACAAGCATTGATGGATCTGAGCTGGGTTTTGACAAAGATATCAAGTGGAGATTTCCCAAAGTAGCTGGCATAGAAGGTCTTTATAGTTCTCCCCCTAGTCCACTTGATCATGATGATACATTGGTAAGTATATTATAGCTTTATGGATTCTTAATAGCAATTGAGTCTATCATTACTGTGTTTAGGTACTTCCAGCTTCATTGAGGGGAATTGTGCTAGGGTTTGCTTCACTGGCCACTTTCCGGAATACTGCCATGTTCATAACATTCGGATCAGCATCCTTGGGCATTCCATGTGCTTTAGCTAGAGTGTTCAAGAAAGTAAGAACTGAAGCATACATCACCCAAGTTACTTATTACTGAATTTATCTTGGGTGAAAATTTTCACTAAGCTCATGATCACTTTGTCTGCCTGTTCTTTCTGTCAGGTTGACTTTAAACAAAAGACTTACATAGAAGTTTAAAACATACAAAGTATTACCTCATGACTACAAGCAATCAGTGAGGGAGTAAAAATTGAATTGTAGCTTCCATTTTGCAGGGAATGATGTATATGCAAATGATGAACCTTTAACATGTAAATATATTTATAGAGAAAGTGATAAGAGAAATGTACAAGCACGCATAAGCATGCCGATTAACAAAATACAACACACGTTAAATTCTTACGTGATGAATTGAGCCCACCAAAAATTATGTTTTAGCACAATTTTGATGAAGTAGCTAAAATTGCAACTGAAACCCGTCCAGCTATAGATATGCTATCTATAAACTACTGTCTAATTCAACCAATCACCAGACATATTGGGGTAGGTCAATTTGGTGTAATCTTGAATGATGGTTGCTACAAGAGACCAGTAATATAAAGCTTATACGTGTTTTTGTTGTTGTTGTTATCCTCTTACAGGTAATTGTTTTAAATTTCAATCCTCATTACAATTTAAAAGCTGCAGGGGAAGATCAATTCTATCACTTGAGTAAATATTTATCAAAAATTCAAGTGATCTCGTATCCTGAAGACATTTTATCATCTACATGTGATAAATTTGAAGATGTAAGTAATCAGTTCAAAATATCAATAAAATCTATGTAGCTATGTCTGCCTGTTTTATCAGTCAGTCAGTCAGTCAGTCAGTCAGTCAGTCAGTCAGTCAGTCTGTCTGTCTGCCTGTCAGTCAGTCAGTCAGTCAGTCAGTCAGTCAGTCAGTCAGTCAGTCAGTCAGTCAGTCAGTCTGTCAGTCAGTCTGTCTGTCTGTCTGTCTGTCCATCCATTAAAAAGGTTATTATAATGCAGTGGAAAGAATCAGTCAAGGAACTTGAAGACATTGACTTTATCGTGGTTGGACCAATTCATAGAAAATTCAATGTCACTACTGGTATAAACTATTGTTTGTAGACAGATTGAAGTCTTTATATATTGATTGTTTTATTGCAGTGTCCCTATGCCTTACCGAATTAGCGGATAAGCACTTTAAACAGACCTCACTATTAACAATCCTACCAGTAAAAATCGGAGGTAAAAACACTAGATCAGTTTTTTGCCAATATTCTCCTCCTGAAAAATAGTAAGTCAGTGATATTGATAATATTTTTGGATTATTGTTAGTTTAAAATGTGCAGTTTTAAAGAGAGAAACCAACGAATTCGAATGCGGAGTGGTACGGACCTATCCACCTGGCCACCAACACCTATTGACAGTGACAAGGAAGGATCATCCATGTTGAATCACTTTATTTTCAGAGTGGTTGTAGGAAACACAGAGTGCAGCTTTGTCTTCCAAGCCTATCAGAATGCTGCAAGCTCTGCTAAAGAAAAAGAAGATGAAACTTCTTCTGTCGTGGGTATGACTGCGTCTACATCAGCAGAAGGGAAGGAAATGGTACCTGTGACTGAAATGGAGGGCACACCTTTGTTGTCTGGACCAACAAGGCTTTATTCATAACTTCCGAACCTAAAAATAGACTATTCAGAAGTAACCACATTAAGAGTATTTTAGCAAAATTTCCAACTGTTGTAGAGTCACATTTAATTAATAGACAGACACTTCATATTAGCAGCTGAACTAAAGTCAATGAGTACATCAAACAAATAGTTAGGAAAACTAAGTAGTAGACCCAGGAAAGATATTAAGATATTTAATCCAAGAAAAAGAAAGCTAGCTGTATTAATTAGGTTTAAGCATTTAAACACAAGTCACGTTCCTCTGATTTGCGTGAGTACAAAAATGGGGTGCATGGGAATCCCATTTTGAGATGTCCAGGTAACACTGGCTGTACTACTCCTCATGGGGTGTTTCCATTTCACCTAGAGGAAGTGTTCAGTTACACCCCTGTTGTACACCCTTCATTATACCAAATGGAGTGTTGTGATACGCCCATGTTCAAGGACCAAGTGTTCTACTACACCCCTATCAGAGCTCATAATGCACCAAATATGGTGTTATTGATACTCTACCAATGGGTGTTGTGATACTCCCTTAAACTAGCTACTACAACACTCCAAATGGCGTTCACAATACTCACTTTATAGCCATATATTTTAGTGTATAAAATTTATTCCAGTAATCAGCAAATGCAATAAATATTGGTCCATGATGTGACGTTGTATCTGTGTGATAGGTGAAGAATTAACTGTTCATGAATGAAGATGCTCAGGAATTCTTCATACAGCCAGGATGATTAGAACTGTTCATCACTCATGTCAGCAGTGATCTACAAAGCAACAATAAACAATAAACAACAACAAAACATAATGGTAATTGACTTTGGACCAGTGTTGGGCCAAGGCCTGTAATTAAGAACTAAGTCCAAGCTCAAGCTTTATAGATTTTCAGAGCTTAAGCTCAACCCCAAGCCCATCAATTTCAAATCAGACTTAAGTCCAAGCTCAAGTCTTTATTTAAAGGCTCAAGTTCTATTCAGAAAGAAGTTGAAATTCTTTATTATTCATTTATTGTGAAAGAACATTGAAAATTACATAATTCAATAAACAAAAAGGAATGACTTTTTATTGTGAAAGAACATTGAAAATTACATAATTCAATAAACAAAAAGGAAATGACTTTATTAATATTTTTATTGTGAAAGAACATTGAAAATTACATAATTCAATAAACAAAAAGGAAATGACTTTATTAATCTTTTTATTGTGAAAGAACATTGAAAATTACATAATTCAATAAACAAAAAGGAAATGACTTTTTATTGTGAAAGAACATTGAAAATTACATAATTCAATAAACAAAAAGGAAATGACTTTATTAATCTTTTTATTGTGAAAGAACATTGAAAATTACATAATTCAATAAACAAAAAGGAAATGACTTTATTAATCTTTTTATTGTGAAAGAACATTGAAAATTACATAATTCAATAAACAAAAAGGAAATGACTTTATTAATCTTTTTATTGTGAAAGAACATTGAAAATTACATAATTCAATAAACAAAAAGGAAATGACTTTATTAATAAAAGTTACTAATATTGGTTGTGGCTAATAGCCTATAGGTAAAATGGGAAAGTGTTATTGTTTACTAATATGTTAAGCTCAAGCCCAATATTTTGTGATAGAGCTTCTTAAGTCCAAGCTCAAGCTCTTGACCATTTTTATGAAATGGGCTTCAAGCCCTTGACAAACCTGGGCTTAAGCTCAAAAAGGTTTAAGCTCAACTGGGCTTGACCCAACACTGCTTTGGACATTCCACACCTTTTTCCAAATCTCAGCATGTCATACTATTTTCACAAGTAAATTTAAATAAAATTCCAATAAAAATTTTATTGCACTTATATAAAAATGACGACAACAACAATAGTAATGTTTAGAAGACAGCAAGGACCCAACTTTGTTTATTATAATTACATGGACATAATAGCATTTGACACTCAGGTCATGTCCATTCCCACACTTTCTCTTGAAGTCTTTATGAAGTTCACTCACACTCTCATTTAACCTATTAGGATCATATCAATACTATATGATTGGAAACATTCTACTAAGTGTCTTTTGTATTGATACCCATTTGTGTACAAACTGACTGTTCAGTTCCCTACCAGTCTTACTGCACACTTCATGTAGTAGTAATAGCTAAGAATACACTAAAATATTTCTCTCTCCTCCCCACCATACACTCACACACAAAGTGTTTGCATTCTCCAATAATATAAGGAACTATTAATCATATAATATCAAGCTTATGAGGATCAAGTAATCTTCAAATATAGCTTAAGCAAGGATCCTTTACCAACATAAAGTGCCCATGATACAGACCTTTATGAAGTGCCTGTGACCCTTTACCAATATAAGTGCCCATGATATACCTGTATGAAGTGCCTGTGACCTTTTTACCAATATAAAGTGCCCATGATACAGACCTTTATGAAGTGCCTGTGACCGTTTACCAATATAAAGTGCCTGTGACCCTTTACCAATATAAAGTGCCCATGATATACCTGTATGAAGTGCCTGTGACCCTTTACCAATATAAAGTGCCCATGAAACAGACCTTTATGAAGTGCCTGTGACACTTTACCAATATAAAGTGCCCATGATATACCTGTATGAAGTGCCTGTGACCCTTTACCAATATAAAGTGCCCATGAAACAGACCTTTATGAAGTGCCTGTGACCCTTTACCTATATGAAATGTCTATGATACAGATCTTTCCAAGGTCTTGCAGGATCAGAAATTGTTTACCTAAGTGCCTATAATATAAACCTTTATAAAAACGTCTATGTCTATAAAGTGTATATAACACAGACTTTACCAAGTGGAATCAGAAAACTTGAATAAGTAAAGGTTCACTGAAGTCATTTTATAGGGATCTTTTATCAAGCAAGTACTATATATGATAGTATAGGCTGCCAATTACTGCCTACACTGTCTATCAAGCTGCTTATTTCATTCAATCCATCAGACTATAGCTTACAACAAATTACTGCTGTTAATCTAGCTACATAATTATAGAGTTTACGCTAAATTGAATAGCCGTAAAAGTTATACTAGAATTTTGCCCCCCACCCCACATCATTCTAGCTAATTTAATACAGAGAATAACATTTATTAATAATATGGCATTTAAAAAAAAGTAATGTTTAGGAAAATAAGAAAGCACTCCCTATGAATCTTCTAGAACACATCTGCTCGGTAAAGAGTGTCTTGTCACAACAACGTAAATCAGATATATGGTAAAGGGTTCCTCATCTAAACAGGTATTTGAACCTGGTCAACCAAACAGATGGTAATGGGTGTATTGTGACAAAAGATAACACAAGTACTTGGTAAAGGGTTCCCAATCCTACATCAACCAATTTCATGGTAAAGGGTACCTTGTCACCACATTGTACATTTAATATTTGGTAAAGAATTCCTAATCTAAATAGAGCCTTGGAAAAGATTGAGGTTGTGTCACAAGCATTGGTCAACCGTAAAGTATGTCAAACACAGTAACCCAGTCTAGAACTTGGTAAAGGGTTCCTAATTCCACTAACAGGCCCATTCACCAGGACTCACATTTAGTCAGCAATCACACGTTAGGTATCTGACAAGCATAAAGTATTTAAACAGTTATTGTTGGAGTGAGAGAGTTGACAGTCCTGTGATAACTATTAAAGGTGTATCGTAGTTACTAGGCTAATCCCACATATAACACGAGGAATCTTGCCATAATGGTATTTGGTAAAGGTCACCAATCCTAAAAGAGGTGACATTTCAATATATTGGTATAGGGTGTCCTGTCAATAGACATGTTATAAATCTGATAAATGAGCTTTCAATTTTTTGTGCCACATGATGCACAGTTTTCCAACCAATGGTCTAATGTATATTAGCCACTCTAACATTAAAAGTGATCATCACGCTAACTTTGTGCATTCTCTTACAATTCAAATATCAGCTACAAAATTCAAGTACAAAGTGTGTGGGGATACTCTACTAATTAGAAAAATGGAATCTCACCGTTAATATAGAAGTGCAGCATCTGTTACTAGAATCATTTGGGGGCTCTCCCAAAGCTATTCCACAGTATCAGCTGTCCAGTGGAGGTGCACTGTAGAGGAGTAAAGCCAGACCTATTCGGTTTCTACATTCATAAGTTCCAGTGTCCTCATAGCTCCATCAATGCTGCAGATAGCACGGTGGAACTCCCAACAGCCTGAACATAGAGATAGGGAAAAAAGTTAATGAAAGTAACCTCAAGATGTGTTAGACTCCTGATTCTAAATATAGTCCAAACATGTGCTTGCATGCATAAGGTCATCAAACATAGCATGTCAGGAAGGTTGCTGAAGCTGCAGAGGAGAGAAAGACAATAACTGTTTAAATACTTTATGCTTGTCAGATACCTAACGTGTGATTGCTGACTAAATGTGAGTCCTGGTGCCAACAGGATACTATGAGTTCCTGCACTTTGCCAGAATTGGGATCTCGTATCACTTGTTCCAGGCTGATATTATTGATGCCAGCATACTTCAATCCCAAAGGTTGCTTCAGAGTTAGTCTTCTGTATCGTTTTGGACAATCCTACACATAATAAATAGACAATATTATTGGAGTGAGCTACAATATAATATGTGTATATATACACAAACAAAACAAACAAACAAGAAAAGCAAACAACTAACTTCATTAAAATCACTTCTTTCCAAATATATGACTGGACCCAAAGAAACTCTCCTAGTACCAGCTGAAGGATCATTCTGGTTGTTCAGCACCTCCACAGTATATCCCTATACATGTAAAAACTATAATCACTAGCAGTATCACACTCTTGTCATCTAATTAAAGACCTGAGGCCAAGGATAGTTCTTTATGATGACTTTCAGTGGATCCACAACAATCATTGTTCTAGGAAAACATTAAAAAAAAAGTGTAAAAGTAACATCCAAATTTATTATATCACCCATTTGTCATCTCAGATATTCTATACTTTTTTGCAGAAAGCAGAATAGAAAGTGCAAAAATTAAAATAACACATGATTTCAGGTCTAAGAGAGAGTTTATCCTTTAACAGTAAAGCTTGGTGTACTATGCAAAACTTAAATAAATTGTTGCCAGACTATGAACCATGTAATAGTTAGAGCATAAGCGCTTGGGTACTGGTACATTTAGTGCACTGAAGCCCAAGGGCCGTACATGCGTCTGGCGGGAGAAGATTAGCCATAAAATGCTGAGTTCGCAAATACTACGCGTGATTAGTAGCGCGTGCAAGTACGTTGTATTGTCGTATTTTGTGAGATCTGAAGTCAACACGATGAAGAGAAGAGATAGTAAAGACCGAGTAACCAGCAAGCCACCAGGAATAAATAACACTGAAAATAATTGCTATGCCAATAGCATACTGCAGTGTTTACTTAATAATTCCACATTCTTTGATTTAAGCCAGGAAGTTGTTCAGGCTCATTCTTCTTCATCTTGCACAAGATGCCAATCATCAGGTATGATAATACTTTGTAGATTAGGATTTATTTAGTTCCTGCTTAGCTGTAGCAAAATAAATGTTGGTTATTAGTGAGTTGCATTCACAAACTCTATCAAACAAAAACCTATATTAACAATCAAAAAGTGAAACGAAAACTTAATGTTCTTGATAGGATCCTGTGGAATAACCACGTTACATTACTTCTGTGAGGAGGTTTCAAAAAAGAAGAAAATCATTGATGCCCATTGCCTTGTTCAATCCCTTGAAAGTGAGTTTTGTCAGGGTATCATTAAATATTTACTGATACTTTATTGTATTGTGGTTAATACAGCATAATGGAGCTTGCAATACCTATCTATAATTATCACTTGTTTATTAAAAGAGGATCATTTTTGAATCCAGCTGGTGGTTGTACTGTCTGGCTCCTGGCAAGACATAAGTCTATCCACCTCAGATGTAACTACATATAATATTTTTATTGGGTTGTAGGATGGTTAACCTCGACTTGCAACATACGGTACACAGGAGAATAAGTAAATATTTTCCAGCCAGTGAGGCTACTCTCTAAAATATGGATTATTTCTTGTGGGCTCATATCAGCTGTATAGTAATATTCAATATCAATATAGTAATATTCAATATCAATGTCAATTTTATATCTGTGGGAATGTAGCCACAAGGACACCCCACAGGAGAAGATTAACTTATAACTGTGCATATGTGTGTGTTTGTGATTGTTAATTGACTAAATTTTAACCTGCATGATGCAATCATTCTGTTGTGTCACCTTTTTGCTGTGTCACCTTTTGTGGTACTGTGGAACTTGTGCATACTATGCAGGGTCAGATCCAGGGGGGGGGGGGCTTTGGGGACTGAATCATCCCAGACGAATTGTGATGTATACAATAAATTGAACTGTGAAGAATATATTGTAATTTATTTTTAGTAGAGTACATTCATATTGCATAGCTGCACTATATCACAATAAATAAAAAATTTCAATTGTGTAAACCAGTATGATCCTTCAGCCCCCTCCCTTTCAAAATTCTGGATCCGACCCTGCTATGTATTGCCAGGCCCACAGCCTGCTAGTCAGTTCTGAGTCTGTATGTTGTTTTGTGCAAATCTATAACGTTAAGCCTAAAAACTTAAATACAGTTTATAAGCAACTTAGCTAAGCCTCAGTACCCTGGTGGCAGTGACCTCCTTCTCAGATTAGACTGACTGAACCTCTTGTGAGGAGGAAAATCCCGAAGTTCAACTGGAGTGTGCTTGGTCAAATCCCCGACTTGCCGACATATCCAACCTATACACCTATTGCCATTATGACATTCAGTCTATTAATCAAGTTTATCACACAGTAATTAACATTAGAATAAAATTTAATACTTTTTGAAAACATCTAGTGGTCTTCTTTTCTCAGGAGTTTGACAAACGTGTGTGTGTGTGTATGTGTGTGTGTGTGTGTGCATGCATGCATGTATTTACTGAGTTTTTTTGGTCAGGTATTAATCCATCCTTAGTTAGAGGTCAACAACAAGATGTTCATGAATTTTATGGATTTTTTATGGACCAATTATCTGAACTCTCTATGGCAAAGTACAAACATGTATTTTTTTTGTCGTATGTATTATATTAAGTTTAATTTTCTTTACAGGATTAAAATGAAATTGAAGCAGTATTGTTATATTAAAGAAGAATGCTCAAGTAAAATATTACTATGTCTTAATTTTTCATTCATTTTTAGTTAAAATTTCTTTGGCTAAAATTGTTTTAAATTCACTTGATCATTGGAATAATTATATAAAATAGCTCACTGTAAGTCATGTGGGAAGACATACAGTTCAGGTGTCACGAGTTCTCCATGTTTGGAAGTTTATAGTGATGTAAGTGTGTCATTATATTAGAGTTTTTTCTGCATTATTTCTATAAACTATTAGATTATGCTAGCATTTTTAGCTCTGTGGGAATATTAAGTGCATATTGGAATAATTGCCAATAAAAACGTAATTAGCTATAGGCCCAAAATAGGATACTTATGTAGCTGAGTGTTATTGTTCTAACTCAAATTGCCGAGTGTTATTGTTCTAACTCAAATTATAGTAAAGTAGCTACCGGATGGAATATTTTTTTATTTTGCATCCATATTTTGACCATACTAAAATTCATGAAAATGGTAGAGAAAAATTAAAAAATGAAAATAATTGCAGGTGACCAGCAATGATACAGATCATTTTGTATTTTCACATTCTGTTGGAATAATAAGAATATTTCAGAATAATAAGAATATTTCAGAATAATAAGAATATTTCAGAATAATAAGAATATTTCAGAATAATGACAATATGTTTCAGAATAATAAGACTATTTCAGAATAATAAGAATTTTTCAGAATAATAACAATATTCAAGAACAAAAAAGTAGAATAATATGTTTTGAAAAGTGTTACTCTGGCAGGCTCTAATTATAACTCCATTGACCTTTCTACTTCTGTTGTTATTGTAATGTAAATAATAGGGTAATATTGTGATCTTTAATTGTGATTAAATTCACAGGGAACAAGAAATACTCAAATTCAAGAAGCCATTGACAGACACTTTGAAGAGGATATAGTTCACGATTTTACATGTTCAGGGTTAGTTTACTATTCTATTTTAAGAATGGCTTATAATGTACAATTGGAAATAGCTGTAATAAAAAAGGAAGTGCCACAATATCCACATATATTTCAGGACATCCCAGAATGTTGTGTGTTCACATCAACAGGTTAGCACAATCAATGTAGCTAGGTGTCAATTTATTCACTTTTTGTTTTTCATATTTAAAGTAACTCGAATGTATTAAATGTTCAAGTTCAGGTAAGGGGTTGTCTTCTATATTATGATAAATTTACTATACAACATACATTATTAGGGGATGAACATTCAACTATTGACAGGAAAACAACAAGAAAGAAAAACATACAGACTCACTGCTATAATAAACTATGTCCGCTTCAATAATCATAGTGGACACTACATGGCATATGTGCGTTGTTCACAATTTAACAATCAATGGTTTTTCTTTGATGATAGCAAGGTAAGAAATAAACTTCATTAATTTAGTTATGTTTATGAATGTATAAATTTAATGCACGATTTAAAAAAATGAGAAAGTCATTTATTGAGTCTGTATCAATAATTAAATATGCAGGTGGGGAACTGGTAGCAAAGGAAGCTGTTAAGGTAAGCAACTCAAGTATTTGTGTCAATTGCTCAATATGACTAAACCCTATTAGATTAAAAAGAAGGTCGTGGTATTGGCACCATTCTTTTTTAGTCAACTATTAAAAGGTGGATATGCAGCTGTAAAGCGGTGGTTCTGCAAAGTGAGAAATAAAGATAAATGTCACAGAATTATTATTAATGATTACTTTTGCAGGTTAAGCTACTTGAGCAAGATTACATTCTCAGTATTATAAATCTTGGGAATGCACATTGGACCTTACTGGTAATGACCAGGAAGTCATCTTATTTTTCTCATGTATTATTAATGCAATCTAATTACCAATTCACCATAAAATTTCTATTTTTCCTTTAGATACTTGATATTCGGAGACAAAGAGCAGAATACTTTGATTCGTATAAGCAAGACTACCAAGAATCGTGGAATCAAATGAAGTATACATTTGTTTTTTATTCGTATTTTACATAATAAAGTAATATAATAACCTTTTCTACCAATAGATCATTTATTGAGATTCGATGTAAGGATCAGAACTGTGCAGCTCCAGATTGGAGCAAATGGAAGTATATTCACAGGATGGTATATATGCTTATAACTGATGTTGTTGTTTTTTCACTTAGTAAATGCTTTTGTTGCAGGATCAACCGAAGCAAACAAATACATATGATTGTGGTGTATTTGCCTGTCAGGTATTGTGTTGTAGCATTAACATATAAGTTGGTAATTTTAAATGAAACATTGTTTTATCTTAAAGTTTGCTTTATATCACATTTTTGAGAAAGAATGGGATTTCACTCAGGTATGTAACAGATTTTATTAGTTATAAATTTTTTGATGCACTTTTTAATTACACAGCAACATACTGAGATAATCAGAAAAGCCATGACAGAAGAACTTTTGAATGGATGTCTCATTAAGTTAGTGAATAAAATTAAAAAAAAAATTGTATGCCTGCAGTTTGGACATTGATGGTCAGCAAATATGTTATTTCACAAACAGCTGTTTGAAATATATTTAATGATGGGCCACTAATACTTAAAGTTCGTAACGCTGCTTTGCTTGTGTTTCAATTTCTTGATCAAAACTGAATTAGTTAATTTTACATATTTTAATATTCTTTTAGCTTCAAGGTTAACATTGTCGGTTGCAATTACTATATGTTATATTAGAGAGAGTGAAACCCGGGCTGCTATGTTTGGATTTGAATTGGCTAAACAAGCTGAAATCTCTGGACCACAACTAACAACAATTTCCAATTCACAGAAAGGTAAAAACAAAAAACAACAACAATAGCTAATACCGTATGTATTAATGTTAAGTTTAATCAAAAATTTTAGATCAAATGGCAGTAGAGAAGTCTGCAACAGTAGGCTGTTCAATTTTGCTCTCTACATCTCGAATTTCAGATTCAGAATTGTGTAAATCTCCAAGTACAACTGGTATGGTATCCTCAACGTTACAAGTATCTGAAACCACTAGCCCAAACTTCCAACAATCACTACTATCTGACACTACTAGTTCTGCATCGCCACAAAAATGTTTGGGCAATGTTATTTGGCCCACAACAGCACTTACCCAGGTCATTAAAACGACTGGGATTGCCTCTCCTGTTTCTTCTAAATATTTTCCAAGTATGGCTCCTAACAGGAGCATTTCATCAACTTCACCTGAAGCTACGAATCACAATGTGTCATCCAGCAGTAAGAAGTGTCTGTACTGCTTTAAATCTTACAAACATAGCAGTAGTTTATCAAAACACATGAAAGAAGTCCATTGCGACAAAACCGGTAAAGGTAGTATTCAATGTAATCAATGCAATCTCAGGTATGTCAACTTCTTAAATTATATAGAAACAACCATTAGTTGCTATAACAGATATAATCATTGTATTCATTTCTTTTTAATTTAACAGATTTAATTCACTTCTAAAACTAACTGCTCATCAAAAGGAATTTCACAAAATGAATATATCAGTAGAAGTGTTAAATTTTCAAAGCTTTGATGATTTTGATTGTTGGAAGAAAACTGAAGAATCAAAGACAAATTCTAACTTTGTATTAAAATGTGCACCTCAAGTAAGGCAGAAAGTCAAAGTTTGGTATTTTTATTGCAGTAGATCAGGTATTTATAGAGGTCAAGGAAGTAGTTTGAGGCAGTTAAAATCACAAGGAAGTAGAAAAATTGGTTCACAATGTACAGCTCATATGAAAGCAATTATGGATCGAGAAAGTGGAAACATTCATGTAACCTACTGCAGTACACATACTGGCCATTCCATACAACTTTCACATTTGCAGCTTTCTGACAACTTGCGTCAAAATGTAGCAGCCAAGCTTCAGCAAGGTGTTGACATGGGAAGAATACTTGACGATATTCGAGACAATTGTTTAAGTAAGAGTTTATCCCGAGATCATTTGATATCTAAAAAAGACATACATAACATCAAATATCAATACAACATTGGTGGCATAATGAAGCATAAAAATGATCAAATCAGTGTAGCAGCAATTGTGAATGAATTGGAGAAGGAAGAAGATAATCCTATATTACTATTTAAGAAACAAGGAGAACAAGATTCACTGAATCGTTTACTAGAGCGTGACTTTGCTCTCGGTATTCAGACCATTTTTCAAGTTCAAATGATGAAAAAATTTAACAAGGATATCATTTGTGTGGATGATACACATGGAACGAACAGTTATGACTTCTACCTCACAACACTCTTAGTCATGGATGAATTTGGAGAGGGAATTCCAGTCGGGTGGTTGATTTCAAACAGACAGGATGAAGTTGTATTACAGACTTTTTTTGAAAGAATAAAGGAAAACGTGAAAATTGCTCAACCTAAATGGTTTATGAGTGATGATGCTGAGCAATATTTTAATGCCTGGAAAAACGTATTTAATACAGAAAATACAAAAAAAATCCTTTGTGCATGGCATGTAGACAGAAGCTGGAGACGTAATTTGAAAAATGTAAGTGATACAAGTATGCAGACTGAAGTATACCATCAGTTGTGCATGCTACTTCAAGAAAGAGAAGAGTCACAGTTCAGAGTTTTATTACAGTCATTTCTCACCTACATTGAAGAAAAATGTGTTTCATTTTACACGTACTTCAATAAACATTATTGCAATCGTTTAGAGCAATGGGCTACTTGTTATCGCATTGGAACTACGGTGAACACTAATATGTTTTTGGAATCGTCACATAGAATATTAAAAATTGTCTAAAAATTGCAAGGGACAAGCTTTTTCAAAGACTGTTCAAGGTGGAAAAAAATAAGAATACACATCGCCTATGTGAAATAAGGCGCCGTCATGCAAAATGTCTGACTTTAGTTGGCAAAGTTGAGGTGAAGCCATTTGATAAAAATATATGGACAGTCCAATCTGAACATTTCCCCTGTACAATGTATAAGATCACTAAGGTGGCTGAAAATTGTGATTGCCAACTGGTTTGTAGTAAGTGTAACATTTGTGTACACATGTTCACTTGCACTTGCATGGATGCAAGCATTCATGCCACCATATGTAAACATGTACACTTGGTTATTCAAGTGACTTTTAACCCTCAAATAGAAAGTGAAAACAGAATGGAAGCTACAGACTTTTCTCAAGCATTCTTTGAATCAAGGCATGGCAAACATACTGCAAAGACAAATGTATTGACGTCTATTGACGAATTAAAATTATTAGTGGAAAATTCTTCTAGCACTAACCTTGCTACTGTTCACCAGCACATCAAAAATGCCATTGCAATTTTAAATGTATCCTCTAAGGAACTCCCTCTAAGCATGCCAGTAAAGAGAAAATGTTCGACAGCAGTAAATGAAACCCAACGAGGTTTCTTTTCTACCAAGAAAAAAGAGAATGTAAAACACAGACGGTTTCAAAGCCAACTCCAACACAAATATTTTACGAACATTCTAAGTTAAAAAATGTACATCCTGAAATTTGTGGAGTCTGTCTCAAACAAGACGATGGTAGTATGTCGCAAGATATTTATTGGGTACAATGTAATAGTTGCAATCTGTGGGTACATCAAAACTGTGATGATTTGTTTAAATCTAATAAGACTATGTATATCTGCAAATTTTGCAAGGCAAAACAATAATTTGTATGCAATTCAAACTTGTTCATTCTACAACAAGAACAATTCATGTATTTTTATTGTATATTATCAAAGAAGAGGATGCCATGTCATAACGGAACCAACAAGAAACAAAAAATGCACTATTATAGAAACATAATCTACATTACCTGCAATGTTATTATTACTGTTCAGATTACGTGCCCCCTGTGCACCCCCCCTGCCTACGGGCCTGGTATTTCGTTGATTTTGCGATGCCATTGACCTTGAGTGCTTTAATATAGTCTCAATGTGCTTTAAATGCTCTTCCTATGTTTGAAAGAAAAAAAAAACAATCCTGAAATGGCAGTTGTATAGGTAGCATAATATTCTTCTTGTTTAAAACTACCTAGCAACTATCTTGGCTGTAACTTTGTATTAGGTTTTCAGGTGTTTCAAGTGAATGGAAAAGGAATGTTATTTTTGTGTACAGTATTGAAAATTAGCATTTTGAAATACGAAATAGCTATACTTTATATCAAATACATACCTACGTTATTAAAATAATATGTTGGAGTTGCTGCAATAGTTGCAAATATTACACACTTATCAACTATTCTATATAATATGGGATCCATTATGGTTGGGTCAGATTCAAACAAAGGTAAGTAGGTATTGTTAGTATTAATCTGCTACAACATTGCATTGGCTTTGTATACCATTTGGTTTGCTGGTGATATATTGGATGTATTCAAGTAAGATCTGCCAATTTACTGTAGCTATGTGTTTAGTATTCCTCACGAAAATACAGGTTATTAAATGGAAAAAAAAGAAAGAGATGTAGCTATTCTTAACATTGTTGTGAACATTCTACTGTTCTTGTTGTGTTACAAATTTCACTCTCATTCAAGTGGTCAGTTATTTTCTCATGGCAGTTTGTTGCCTGGCACTGACATATCCTCAATTGAAGATGAGTGCATCTGCTGCTGGACTCAAAGCTAATATTTACTGTTATTCATCCAGTTGTTCTAGTATTCGCCTCCCAATCCCGTGGGCACCCACAACATAGTTCCGCCCCAATACTACCCTGCTCAAATATATCTTGACTGGTTTTTGAGATTGCTAATTAAATGATATAGCAAGTAGTTTCTGTGTGTGTGTGTGTTGTTTGTACTTCCGCATGTGCATACTGTGGTCTTGAGGACATGCATATATGCCACAGTCCTGGCATATCAGTATCAAAAAAACTTTACCTTAAAACCCTTACCTAAAACCTTTACCATACATGAAAGCTACTATGAAAGTACACATATCAAATCTACAACATACCAATTTTCCCCAATACACCCTTATAGTGTCTCACTCGCTTCACTCGCTCACCAATTACACAATGTCTACTACATTTCATTTTTCCCTTTCACTACCTCACAATCTCCTCCTCTCCTATAATAAAGTTGAGTCTATTATGCACAATTGTTCCCCTCTTCCATATGGTGCTCATTCCTGTCTCATGTATTTAAATATACGGAGTCCCATTTTCTCTCACTCTCCCGTAATTAATTAAATAGAGGCTACCTACTACATCCCATTCCTAGTTCTTTTAATTATTTAAATACAGGCTACTACATCCCATTCCTATCTCCTGTAATTATTTAAATAGAGGCTACTATATCCCATTTCCTATCTCCTGTAATTAAATATAGGCTACATACATCACATTTCTATCTCCTATAATTAATTAAGCAGTTTAATATGTCCAAGTCCTCCCCACTGTAATTTAGAGTCCATTATATCCTTTTCCTCTCCCTAATAATAAATGTCTCATTTCTTTCTCCTGTAATTGGTTAGAGTCCTATCTCCTGCAATAAAATCCACAAACTACCCTCCATGCCATTTGCCTTTTCTACCAATGTTACTTCTTCATTATATCTTTTTCCTCTCCCTAATAATAAATGTCTCATTTATTTCTCTTGTAATTAATTAGAGTCCTATTCCTATCTCCATGCCATTTGTCTTTTCTACCAATGTTACACTTCTTCAAGCCTTTAGATATCTACATTTTAGGACACTCACCACCATTTTCTTTCTAAGTACAAGCTTTTAGAAATTATCCTTCATCAACTGTCTAAATTTAAATGGCATACGCCTCCTGTTTTAGTGTAGCTCCACCAGAGCGGTTGCAACGCGTTGTTACGCATGCGCGTCCTATTCGTACGTAATGACTAATCTTCTCCCGCTAGTCGTTAGTATAAAAACAATGTAGACAAGTGCAATATTACGTGGATTAAGAAAGAAAGACAGGAAACTTAAAACTACTGCTGGATAAACTATGGCGTATGATCTCCATTGTCGGACAAAACACTGAAATATTTCTAAACTAGTGATGTGCTTGAGCACAAATGGCGAGCGAGCCTAAAGACTATACTATTTTTATATGAATGATTTTGACTTCTAACACTGAAGCTACTGAAAATAAGGTCCAGTTTTAAATTTCGCATACAGGGTAAAGGGATTTCAGTGCCATAGTAACAACTCTCTGCAACTGCTTGAATTGAAGGAAAAAAACAACAATAAAACAATATACGTTATTTATAAGTTTTCTTTGTGATATTCTTTAGCTAAGTAGCTAGTGGTTGTAACACACAATGCCTTGACACAACTGGAGATGCACCTACACAGACTTACCTTCGCGGTAGTCTAGTGGACAATGTATTTTCAAGTAAATACTGTTGCGCACGGCTTATAACCATGACAAAGAACGCATTGACTTACCACCGCCACTAACTCGAATAGAAATGGAAAGTCCTTTAAGTTTTCTAGTTTTAACTGCACCCGCAAAAGAATTCAAAACGGTAAATAATTCAATTTCTAGGGTGATACGGGTACTGATCGATAAACCAGAGGATCCTGTTTAGTGCAATTTGGGACCGGGTCGACCACATAACTAACACAAAAACGCGAGGGTCAAAGTACAAAATGACATACGTACGTCCAAACATATATACAAATAAACATCCCCGATTTTTTCATTTTTACCCCTGTAAGTGTCTCGCTCGCTACGCTCGCTCGCCAATAATGTTAACTCTTACAATGTCAGCGTTGGAATCTAAAACAATTGTCTATAAATTTTAACTAGTGATGTGCTTGAGCACAAATGGCGAGCGAGCCTAAAGACTATAATATTATTTTTATATGAATGAATTTGACTTCTAACACTGAAGCTACTGATAAGGTCCAGTTTTTTAATTTCGCATACACGGTAAAGGGATTTCAGTGCCATAGTAACAATAACAACTCTCTGCAACTGCTTGAATTGAAGGGAAAAAACAACAACAAAACAATACACGTTATTAGTTTTCTTTGTGATATTCTTTAGCTAAGTAGTGGTTGTAACACACAATGCTTTGACAAAACTGGAAATGCACCTACACAGACTTACCTTCGCAGTAGTCTAGTGGACAATGTATTTTCAAGTAAATACTGTTGCGCACGGCTTATAGCCATGACAAAGAGCGCATTGACTTACCACTGCCACTAACTCGAATAGAAATGGAAGTCCCTTAAGTTTTCAAGTTTGAACTGCACCCGCAAAAGAATTCAAAACGGCAAACAATTCAATTTCTAGGGTGATACGGGTACTGATCGATAAACCAGAGGATTCTGTTTAGTGCAATTTGGGACGGGGTCGACAACATAACTAACACAAAAACGCGAGGGTCAAAGTACAAAATGACATACGTACGTCCAAACATATATACAAATAAATTTATAAACATCCCCGATTTTCGATTGTGTTACCCCTGTAAGTGTCTCGCTCGCTACGCTCGCTCGCCAATTACATCTAAATGAATTAAAGTAAATGAAATATAATTGCTGTCAGTTTGCTGGCTCTGCTATTTGGAGTTAAGTGTAACAATAAATAATTGCCTCATGTTTGCCTGCTAGCCAGGTAGTAACAGGTATGTATTATCAATTTCTGACCTGTATTATGTATTCCTCAAGCATTGTGACGGCATGAATTCACCAGGTAGGCAATTTAAACCAAAATTTGCTTGAAACCTGTTACCTCTAGATCCTGCCAGATTTTAATTATATTTTTCTGGATTAGCTAATAGACAGGAAATTGCGTAGTGGAATAATTCTAGAATAACTAGTGGTGTGCTTGAGCACAAATGGCGAGCGAGCCTGATAGTTAGGTAACATAAAACTAAGTATTGTTACTATGTTTTAGCTTAGTTCATGCAAAAACTATAATAGCCGTTATGACCTTTGATTTCAGCAAACAAATACAAAATCACTCTCTTACCTGATTAATGGTAACTTTTGTAGTAGCAAACATCTGCCATTCTGATAATCTCAATTACCAGTAACTCTTGAACAAGCTCTCAGCAATGATAAAAAAATAAACCAATGTTATTATTTGTAATTTTAGCTCCGTATTTCCCCTAAAACGGCGAAGTTTTGAAATTAAGTCTGGAAAAGGGTCTTCAATGCCATAGTAACCGGTCGAATCAACTTTTTGTTTCTTGAAAAGCAAGCGTTTTCGCAGAAATTTTCTCACACTTTGGAGCTTTAAGTAAGGCTTGCTTAATGCTGTATTTTCAGAATAAACTGGGGTCAAGCCTAAAAAGCCGTGTTTTTGGAGAAAAAAGTTCCACGCGCGCGCGTTTAATTACATACGTACGTCCAAACAAAGTGTCTGGTTAGGTTTCTCATAATTGAACTTTTTTTTCAGCTGCAGCAGAGCATGTTTTCTCCATTCATTGAATATTTTTATGGGGACACTCATGATTTTCACTGAAAATTTAAATATTGATATTAAATCCTCAAAATCAAGTAATTCAGTATAATAGTAAGAGAGACTGATACTTAACCCATTCATTTCCTAACGTACCAACTTTATAGCTGCTGCAATCACCACTATTTCACCTATTTCTAATTTGAATATCAAGAGAATAATTAATATTAGTGTCTCACTAGTTGGTGACAGCCTTGATAATATTTTCTTCAGAATTTAAAAAAAAATGTATGAAATAATTTTGATAACAATTTTTTTTTATAATAAAAAGAAAAGGAAAAATTCAAAAATTTCAAGCATAATCTGGCAGGCCTACTCAGTTGATCTGTCATTCCGTCATTCTGTTACACAACCAAAAAGCGGATCTCGAAGATGGCAGCCTCCCAAAGATTGAAACAAGCATCAAATAAAAAAAGGAGAAAAATATGTCCAGTTAATTCAGCGTGAGTCATTCCAAAACAAGACAAGATAAGAGCATTTATTCCCTTTCCATGCCTTCCAGCAAAAACAGTGGTGATTGACAGGGTGATGATACCCAGTTAAGTACACAAGTCAGAGGCAGTGAAAATAAAGCCTTAGAGTGAAATATCTAGCCATATCACTCTGACAAGTGCAATAAGTGTTTTATTCCATGCTAGATAGCTCAATGAAGTAGCTTACTGAAGTAGTTTGTTGGTAAGTCTTAGTGTAAAATAGGCAAAAAAAAAACTCTTTAAAGCCCCCCCCCCCCCCCCCCCCCTCCTATATTTTAGCAGCAGGGCTAGCCCTGTTGAGTAGGCTCCCTAGAGAAAGGTATCTGTAAGCCAGGCCAGTTGCTATAACTACTAGGGCAGTGGGCATGGCAATACAGCCATGAGGTAACAACAGTGAGTTATCTGATAACATTGTGAAGATATCTAGAGTGGACAGTGGAATAGATCATTTTATACCATAATTGTTTGTGCATCAAATTGTTAGTCTCTCACCCTTTACCGAATGCAGGCGGGGGAAAGAATCTGGTCAAACACGATTGACTTTTGTTCACATTATCAACGAAAATTGTGGATGAAACATGCACAATACGCTTATGCCATCAATTGTGCCGCCTACGCTCTATAAGTATTCACATTGTAAATTAGAATTAGATGTTTAGCCTACGACATAAGCACTCCGTTGACACTTGTGCAATATTGCTGACGATGTGGAACAATTTCGAGTACTGAGTTTGACCAGACCAGTTGGCCTAGCGTGACTATCAAATTGTTTTCTGTCAGACAAAAAAAAATTCTGTGCAATTTAAACTATCTTTGTGGTATAAAAAATAATGTTTTTCCTCAGGCAATAGGAGGTATTTAATCCATGGCTGTTATCATAGCAACTATGGCATATTATGTGTGGGTGTGCGCTATGTCTTATAGTTCTAATCTTTTAATTAACTCCCTTTTTGTGTAACAATAATATTTTTGTAAACTGTGAAATACAGTAATGATAATTATATGTAAGTAATAAGGTAACAAGGATAAAATGTAAAGGAAATGTTCCTAAGAAATGTCTTGCTCATAGTGAACTTCAATTGCTTTTTTGTTTGTCTTTTCTTTTTTGACCAGTGGACTTGGAGGAAGTATCTGAAACAGGTTGCTTCCATTTCAAGGGATGCTTCCTGAAGAATGGCCAAGGCGGTAGCACCAACTATTGTAACAATGACAATAATAATAATAATAATAATAATAATAATAATAATAATAATAATAATAATAATAATAATAATAATAAAAACAACTATCATTAACATTAATGTTCTACGTGGTCCCCATTCAAGAAGTTAAAGTTTTACACCTTGAGCATAACAATATTTCATCATGGGAAGTACCAGTAGCTGCAACTAAGTTCTTAACTACCACACTCAGCCAGACTGTTTGAAAAAATCTGGTAAAAGATCTTCTATACCATAATAACCAACAAAAAAATCTAAAAACTTGAAAGGGAGCAAAATCCAGTCCATTTCACAGCAAGTTTTGTGGAAACTCTGAGAAACAAGACCAGTCAATTGCTCACATTGTCCAGTAAGAAAAAAAGTATCTATATTCTTCTAAAATGCTGCCTGACACTCTATATGGTTCATACTTGCTCTTTTGAGCTTTTAAAGTCAGGAAGCTAACAAAAAACTGGGGCACTTGGCATCCTGGAAATCCTTGGCCCAAAAAATTCTTGATCTCTGAGTTCAGACAATACTGTCCTTATAGGTCTTATTTTATTTAAAGGAAGTGCAATACCTCTTCTACATATAAAACAGACATTACACAATAAAGTTGAATAGATTTTTTTTTAAAGTCGTGCGGTTATGGTATCAAAAGGTTTAAGGTTTATTGTCAGCAGTAATCAGAAATGAACTAGTCCAGCACGACCAATAATAGGTAGTCTGTAAATCAGCATTCAGGTGCTAAATCTTGTGATGTAGCTATTTACAATTAAGTGGAAGAATCTGGATTCACTGTCAGAAAAAAAATATTTAATATTTTGTTATATCACAAACTTTAAATTTTCCTGCAAGTGAGAGAAATGTATATAAAAAATATAAAAAAAGACAGACTTTTACAAGCATAATAATTTACAACAGCCAAGTTGAAAGAAATGGATAGAGAAAGTTACGAATGGAAATGTCCCTGCTAATAGAGAATTTTTACACATGCTACTCTCTAATAGTAACCATTATGAATAATAGTTGTAACTGAGTTGCTACATGTATAAGTTGCAGGGCCATCATATTGATTATAGCAACTCTGTCATCACTATTAGCTGTTATGAATAATAGTTGTGACCGAGTTGCTAGAATTTGTTTTTCAATATGATGACCCTTTCCAGATAAATATGGATGATGATGCAGTTGAAAATACACACCCATATGAGTTGTGGCATCTGCCATGGTACCGTGAAAGGACTAATATTACAATTGAATGTTCTGCTCGCCAAACACACACCGACAGCTGACACACACATACATGAAAGCTATAATATTAAATGTTTATCTTTAATTTAATCCCATCTAACAATTGTTATTAAACTAACCAAACATGCCAAAAGTACTCCTGCTCCCAAAATGTAGACAGTCTGAGTAAACTGCTGACAGACATATCCCCAAACAAAGCCAACAACCTGAAAAACAAAAAACAAAAAAAAACGTTTTATGATAGTATTAGTAAGATAAAAATATCATTGGCAAAACTCACCGCAAACAGCACAATAATACACTGGTAGAGTTTTTCTGCTAAACGCTGGCCTTCAAAATCCTACAAAAATAATCAACAGTTCTCGGGCGAGCTGAGAAAAGTTTATAAGCTTACCATTGAAGGGAAAAGTTGAACTATAGAAGACACAACTGGAATCTGTTCTAGTATGTTCGCCATTGTACTGAACTACACAACCAGTTACACCAGAGCTACAGAAGAATAGAAGAAAACGGGAAGCAATCAGTTGTCAGTATAATGATAACGAAATCTATCTTCAAATAATGACCACCCGTTGTCAATGTGGTAAAGGGTTCGTTTGCCAAACCTTGATATGAAAGCGAATCTTAAAGCCAGCTTTTTTTAGGAGTGTGGTTGTGCTCTGTGAATATTTCTGCTATCGTACGCCTATGAATAGGTTATGGATACCCTAAGGGCAGTGTATTTATTTTCTATTCTTATATCTCTGCTGTATCTTTCGTTCTCGGATCAGGAAAACTTGTATGGGGTTTTAAATGTTGAGCATACTGCCTCTGCAAGTCAGATAAAAACTGCTTACAGAAAAATGGCAAAAATATGGTGAGTACATTCTTGTCATGGTATGTTGGTCATAATACTCTGCTTCTTTCCTGCAGGCATCCAGACAAAAATAAAGACCCAGAAGCTAAAGACAAGTTTCTTCTCGTAAATAAAGCCTACGAGGTAAATAGTTCAATTTTTGGAACTATTAATGGATATAATATTGTGCATTCTTTCACTAAACAAAGTAAAAAAAAATGAACAGTGCACGTATGATCACCGTATTAGTTGTTTGGAATCCATTAGGGACTCATATTAGGGTTGTCCCCATTCAAATTAAGTAACTCTCTTATATTGAATTACAATATGACTACAAATATCAGGGTCTGGTCAAATATTTGTCCGCAAGAAGCGACATTTGATGATCAACATTAAATCCAGATATCAGTCAAGTTTTTTAGATCTTGTTTACAAATTCATGAGGAAAATCTAGTGACTATAACATCATTAAGTCTGGCGGGCCAGACCCTTTACCTTCTTTTTATGAGCGGGGGAAGGGAAAGGGTCTGGGGTCACTAGCATCAACGACTTGTTCCAGAGGAATTTAATTAAAAAGTGTCAAAATTGTGTCACATATTCCCCCGCGCATTTTAATATTTCCCGGGAAAGCAGCTGTAACTTGCAGCTCGATTAGCGCAATCCGGCTTAGCTATGGAGTTCTGCTTAGGTTGTGGCTCTGATCTTCCATCAGAGTCTAGATATGTCCGTAGGCTAGTTGCAGAGAGATCAGATCTCTCAAGACTCCGTTCTGGAGTAGTGTTAGCCTGGCGTAATCTAATGAAGGAAGCATTGGAAGAGAATTCTGGGCCCTCTCCTCCAGATTGCGCCCCAAGTAGCTGTGATCTTACATTACAAACCTCATCAGGTAAGAGTCTTCCATGCTTGAAGGGGGAAAAAAAACCGTATAATGACGCATTATAACGACGTCCCATGACGAAATGTACCAAGGAATGTGCTAAAACCGCCACCCCAAAATCGGGGTGGCTCGAACAAGTCGTTGATGCTAGTGACTCCAGACCCTTTCCCTTCCCCCGCCCATAAAAAAGAAGGTAAAGGGTCTGGCCCGCCAGACTAAACATCATTTAACTATTTTTGAAAGTTGTACTTAAATAGATGAAGATAATAATCTACAGTAATAATTCAAATATCTTTCATACCATTAAGAATTGTCAATTACAATTTTAATTTCTCTGTTTATAGGTTCTATCGGACCCTAAGAGGAGGCGTCGTTATGACATGACGGGTGAAGCAGAAGACCCCAAGCCCCAGGCCTTTCACGGGCAGCCTGACTTCTTCACTTTCTTTGGTGGAGGTCCTAGGAGGAGAGATGACAGCATTGTAGACAATGACTTCTTTGACCGTCTGTTACCTGGAAGCCACAAGAAAATCTATCTCCTCTATTTCTACCATGAGTTTTGTGTGCAGTGTATGGGGGTGGACCAGCTGTGGCATGAATTAGGCAAGGTACATAATAGCAATACTATTGAGATATCTGACTACAAGTTTTGAAGGGAGAATTACTATATATATTTTCCCTGACATTTCTTTAAAATTCTAATGATGGGGAACTATGAGGTTCCATTCAACACAAAAAAAAAATTTCCAATTTGATATTGATCAAATAAAATAATAATAAACCTTTAATGTGCATGTGTTAGAGGGTTGCAGTACTCAGTTTATCTGTCAGTCATTCCGTCACACAACTAAAAGTGGAATTTGAAGATGGCGGCCTCCCGAATATTCAAATTGGCATCCAAATGTTGCATTGGACAATTTAAGTCGATTTAATGTGCCAAATAATTATTTCATTTCGACTTTTCTTTTCTTTTTTTCAGAAAAAGCTAGTTATTTCTTGGCTTACGATCGTCTTGTGAAGACAACATTAATATCGACTTGCATGAGCTACATATTGGCATATTCATATTGATACTACTCCAAATAAATTATTCTTTTGGTCTTTGTAATAGCTAGTTAGTGTATAGTAATGCTGATGGTCGAGTGCTTCATTTTGATATGATTCGTCAGGTGAAAAGGCTTGCATGTGTTTTATATTATATCAAGGTATCATCAGGTCATTGAGAGATGTTGTATGTACATTCTTTAGTAAGAGCACTGGTACTACATGTTGTCCATATACGTGGCATGGTGGTGGCAACTATATTATGAAACTGAATGAATTGGTTCGACCACAGTGTACATGACTGTACACACACATTCCAATAACTAACTGGTTATACAATATGAAAGCCTATCTTTTCCTGTGTGAGGTGTCACTCTGACACAATCACGAGGTTTTCACTTTTCACTATTAAATTTTAGAAGAATGTATGAGGGCAATCTTTGGTATCTCACCCTACATTATGAAGACAACATTGCCGAGACCCTACTGTAATGATTTCCTGGCTAAACACTTCGCACTGATTGTACGCAATTAAGAAAATAAGAAAAATATCGAATTCCTGTATTTATGTTTCTGGTACTACAGTAAGCAAGTCTTTAGGTTGGTTCAAAATTGTGTGATAATTTCTTTCAAATGTATTGTTTTTTCTAAGTCACAAAAAGCTCGACTAGTGATTGAAGACCCTTTTCCAGACTTTTGCAATCGCTTTCTTTTTTTTCTTTTTTTTCTTTTTTTTTTCTTTTTTTTCTTTTTTTTTTTGCTGAGTGCTTTTTGTCAGTAACTACTGGTCATTTACAGACTCAGTAAAATTGAAATAAGATAGTTCTGTAGTTTTTTAGCTGAAGAGTCAACGGCTGCATACTTGTACTTCTAGAAATAAATAGACTGAATGATGCATTCCTAACAGAATCTACAACTTCAACTTTAGGTTAACTAAATACATGTAGCAATTTTTTTTTTGTGTGTGTATTCTCAACAATATTTTTGCACCCAAATTTTGTAATAGAGAAAGTCGAATATATCGTATTTTATATCTTGTTGTTTGAATTACTATGCAGAATGGCTCACTTGCAATTTGTGCTCAAGCACGCTACTAGTTGTTGTTGTTTGTATTTCACAACCAGGGCTCAAGACCCTGCTGATTCATTGAGATGGAGTTTACATTACAGAAAGGGCCTTAAATTTATACTTATTGTGCTTCAGCATAGCCAAGTTATCTACAGATTTTTTTTTTTTTTTTTTTTTTTTTTTTTTTACATTGGTATTTTGTTGGGTTTTAGTTTTTTATGACTGATGTTCTTGGTATTAGGAGTTGGGTCCACTTGAAATTGGAATGGCAACCGTTCTCACTTCTACTGAACGGAAAATCACACGGTATTGTGTAGTGGGAGAAGTTCCAGCTATTGTGGGTGTAATTGCAGGGCGTGCGATCCCTTATCGCCAACATATTGGTGGTTCTCGAGATATTTTGAACTTCCTGATGAGAATAGTTCCATCTAATCTGGTCACTCAAGTGAGTATAGTCCATTCTGTCTTCAATTTTTAATTTATTTAGTTGTGTAGTTGGTTGGTTTTGTTGTTAACTTTGTTTTTGTTGTTGTTCTTATTTTTGTTGGTGTCACCAAAACTTGTAAATTTTATGACTGTCTGTTTTTTTTATAATTCTAGTATACTATATTTTGTAGCTGCAATTGTTATGAGAGGGATTAGGAGGGTGTGAAAGGAAGAATCATTGGCTTCTTGTCTTTAATTCAGATAATTGTAATAAAAATTATATAATATATTTCATTCATTTAGATATCGAATGATAAATCAGCTCAAGATTTCCTGGAAGCTGTGTATGTCCGCAATAGGCCTAGAGTAGTCTTAGCATTTCGCCTCCCCGAGCCCCCTCTCTCGTACCTCCTGGCAGCCTTTTACATGAGACATTCTCTTGACTTCGCATACGTCTCTACTGGAGACAGAGTTGGAGCCATGGCGTCTGGTCTTACTCTGGGGGAGGCAAAAGTTTCTTATGCCAAGAAGCAGCTCCTTGTGTTCAAGGAAGGTCCAGTGCCTCATTTGATAGAAAATGTGAGTATTGAGGAAAAAATAGTTGAATGAGTGAAAATGCTAGAATTTTTGTGGTTTAACCCCTTCACTGCCATAACTGCTGTATGGCGGTTTAAATTAATGCGTTGGGAAAAGTGTGTTTATTTTCTTTTATGTTGCCTCACTCAAATGCTATAGCCTCCAGAAGTTACATGTAGCTCCATAATAGTTAGTGAGTGAAGTTCAAACTCCTTGTGGCAATACCTCTATGGCTATAGTGGAAACCTTAAGGTACATATATTCAAAATAACGACCGGGCGGTCAATTGTTAAGGTGGTAGACCAGGATTTACAGCGATTTTTGGAATTTTTGATGGTGATTCCAGAGGAGCAGAAGGTATAGAAGATATTTATGCCTACAAATTTCACCCAACAACAAAGAGAGAAAGACTCATTATAGGAACCAGGCGTTTGACTACAGCTTTAGAAAGCAGTTCTAAAGATTCGCATGAGGAGGGAGTAGTTATACTGGGCTCTGAATTTGCTACAGACAGTCTAGTATTAGTATGGAAATATTTTAATCTATTTCCATTTCCTTCTTCTTTTATAGATAATTTTAAGACAAAGTTTAAAACAAATTCTTTTTCCCTGGCAATTTAGCAGTGAAAGGGTTAACACAATGAATTTTTTTATTTTGTACTAGTGTACATAGGTAAATCTTTATGGTATCAAGTACATTTATGATATCTGAAGGCCACTTTCTTTTTCATGGTCTAATTTGGCATGTTTTCTGTGATCCCATTTGACCTGTTTTCTATTTGTCTTCCAATTCTAGTGGTCATCCTCTAAAGTTGATGTTCGCAAGCTCCGTGATTACGTGCAAGATTTATCATTGTTCCTTCCTCGCTTCAATTCCCCTGCCAAGTTCAATGTATTGTGTTCTGTAGATAAATCCAGGTGGGTGTGACGTATAGATCTTAACTGAGTAACTGAGCATCTTTACATGTGAAATGGTTAATGTGCATTATATTGTATCAACCATTACAACTTTTTTATGGAGTATGTACCTTTCAATGTATGGTTAGAATATAGATATGGGCTAGATTGCTTGTTATTTATGCAATAGCACACCACTAGTATTATCATATCTGTTTAGATAGCTAGAGATTGAGTCTGCTCAACAGTGAAGTGGTCAAAAACTCTTGTCTTTCTCCTAAAGGAAAAAATACAGCTTTTAAAGGCATAATTTCACATTGTATTTCTTCTTTCTTCTTCTTCTTTGTATGTACAAGTGAAGATAATAATAAGCAATAATAATAATAATTACAATAGCAGTAGCCAGTGTAATACATTTTACTCGCCATCTTCAGATCTAGTTTTAATTATGTTGAGATTGGACACAGAACGTAGTCCAATGGACTTGGCATTTACTACAATAATGTACATGTGAAATGTATTCCAGATTGTGTTTAACTTTGGTGTTGGAGACATCAGAGCAGTACAATGATACCATCACAGAGTCCTTCAGACGTCTGTCCAAGACTGGCTCTCATCCTGCCAACACCCAACTCATGGCTGTCTTTGCTCCTGCTCAAACATCCTTTCTGAACATATTTGGTTGGAGCTCCAGAGGGATAGAGAAATGTCAAGATGATCAGCCAGCAAGAAAGGTGATTTCTCTTGTTACTGGCTTTTAGTTGTAACTGTCTGGTTGCCGATTGCATCATACAATAAGTTCATAAAAAAAAATTAGTTAAAATATCCCCTAAACATCCCATAGAGCCAACTCGTTCAGATTAGACATTGTAATGACAGTACTTGGTAAAAAATATTTGATGGGAGCTGGGGTGATATTATAGTAAGGCTTGATACAGTATGTGTAAAAAAAAAAAAAAAGATTAAGTGTGATGTTGTTGATTTGTTTGTTTGTTTTTCATCCTTACTAAATTGTTCTTTCTGCTTAGATCTTGGTTCTAAAGCAACCCACTTTGAAGGCAGTTCACTATGGGTGGCTAGATCGATATTGTGGGGGTTTGCTACCAGATCTCAACTTTCAACTCTCTCAGCTAAACCAAAAAGAGAGTAGTTTAAGCAAACAAATCACAGATGAAGAAGGACCAGTAAGCAGTACAATGAATAGAATTGATAGATATAATATGAGTGGGCTTTCCCGATATAGACAGCTTATTATTGTTTTATTCTTGAAAGGTTTGGTTTAATTTGTATTTAAATTTAGTACTACTAGTAGTAGTAGTACATAGTAGTAGTAGTAGTAGTAGTAGTAGTAGTAGTAGTAGTAGTAGTAGTTATTGTCATTCAATCCCATGCCATATTTATTAGGGAGTTGGTTTATTACATGTATTTTAATTTAATATCTTCAGGGTTTCTTTAGCAGATTATGGAAGAGAATTGAAGATTTTTGCTATAGCTCCTTTCAAATGTTGGACACGTTAGTTAGTTATTAGTCACACATGTATTATTATAACAATGTTTTTGTTTCACTGATATTTAGGCAAGGGCTGTACTTTCTATTTAGTTTGCTAGTGACAGCTATAATGATATGCTTCATATCTACTGCGGCTGGTTCACAAGAGAACAATGAAGACAACCACAGTCAAAGGTATAGAATATAGCTATAACTAATATTGTGAGTGCTGACAATGTTTTTGTGTAGCTATATTCATTTGTCTTAATTGTGTACATTACTTTTATTTTTTATAGTTTTTATTCACAGTAAGTTATATTTTATTAGGTCCCAATTTGGTTCACTTCATTAGCAGTTGTTTGTTTGACTTGTACTTATTCTGCTATTTACCTTCTACTCTCCTAGTCTCTGCTCTTACAGTTCTACATAGACCTATGCATTAGTATTTGGGGGAATTTTTTTCTTTTTATGTTAAACTGAACCCTAAGGAGGACTTGGCAAGAAGTTTGAATTATAAATTTGTTGGCTGTGAAAAACAAAAACCTTTATTTCTGTTAACAAAGATTGAAATTATGTAGTTTAACCTTTGGTAAAGGTTATTATACAATAAATACAGCACCTCTAGTACCATTGCTCAACACTTCATATATATATATTATTTCTGGTTTAATTTCTTTCTGTTCAACGCAGCATATGTGCATACTTTTGTTATTGGAAGTGGGAGGAGGGGGGAGGGGGGGAGGGGATGAATAAAAAAAGTGAGGCTCTTTCAAGGATGTACACATTCAGCCTAAGGTATCTACATACTATATTTCTATATAAATATACACATTAGTAGTGCATGTAATGTAGTGATGAATATGACAATCACTGGACATAAAACACTTCCATGGGCCTTTCAGAGCTTGTTATTATTGGGGCAGACAAACTAAATGTTAGAACTTTTGTTTATTGTTTCAACCACTTAATGCAGCACACCAGAGAGACTTGCAAGGTGCTAAAAGACAACACAAATTCTCTTCAGTGTGCTAACAAGGCACTGGTACAACTAAAGTCTTTCTCACTTGCCAAATGTACTCATTGTTTAGTCTTCAACTGAATAATATTTATTTTGAACGCACAACATAAAGAAGTACAGTATGTAACTTATCATGTGATAATACTATTATAGCTATTTTGTAATTGATTATACATTACCTTGCCCTACTTACTGTACTTGATGTAGTGTCAAATTTTTGTAAAGAGTAGTCTTTTTAGCCATAGTAAACTCCCATATTTAGCATTAGTAGAGGGTAGCCTTTTTCAACCATACAATTCCATCTAGATATAGCTCACTCTCCCAATGTGCCATTGAAGCATAAGTTCTGTATTATCACTGTTACTGCAGATCACGGTCTAGTAGCAGCACTACTGCTAGTAGTGGCCACATGGAGCTGTTTAGCAAGAAGGAATATGAAACCATGAAGAAATACCAGAAAGGAATTATAACTATTGTTGCTTTCGCTGATGATAACAGTGACTTGAAACAGGCTTTCAGGAATATATTTAAGGAACACCAATTCACCAAGATGGGTATTAAGACATTTTACATGAGCCCTTCTAATGTGTACTTCTTACGGTCACTTCTTGACAAGTGCGAAGGTATTGACAAGGAGGAAGTGAAGCTGCGTGTATGTGGATGTGAAAGTCGACGCGTGACAACAGTGATAGGGCTAGTGGGAAGCAAAAGCCATCTCTTGCTATATCCCCAAACTTTGGATTTCAATTCAGATCATTCTGAAAGAGATTATAATGGGAAGGTCAGAAGCAGAGGAAACAAAATCAAGACTCCGTCCGTCAGCACAGGAGAAGTGTTGGGATCGGCACTGGGATACGAGTCAGATAATACGAGTGAGGATACAGAAAGTAGTGAAGTCACTGGTGATGAGCATAGAGAGGGTGACTGCCTCATTGACCAGATTAGACTCACGTTTGGGAACTGGCTGGAAAGATTGGCTGACGGCAGTCTGAAGAGGTGGACTCTCTCCGAGTGGCCTGAATGGACTTAGTTTTGATTGTCATATCCTTTAGGTTCAAATTTCTATTAGCATCATTTTATTATCATCATTGTGTGTGACTTGATCTTCAGGTCCATTTTTATATAAAGATAGCATTTTATCAATTATTGTGAAGAATTGGCGATAGTAACAATGAAATTCCTATATTAAACGTAGGATCAAGTTTAAAGATTATGTGGGTTTAATAATTTTACAAGGAGAATTTTTTTATAGCTAATTGTCAGCAAATATTGATTGATGACTGCACATTAGGCAGTATTGAAGATACCTTGTCCACTGGTCCAGTAATGTGAATTATTAAATTAATAATAGAAGTGAGAGTTAAGAGCCTGTGATTCCCACCACTGATATCTTGTTACACTAGGATGTCTGTGGATATTTGGCCTCGCCTGTCCTGCTCTGATTCGACAACCCAACTCTTCGACTCGTAGCTCCTGGACTTTGGGCCAATCACATCAAAGGTCTCAATGAGACCGTTGTACTTGTCATAATTATTTCCTATGAAAAATTGAATATTCTATCTATGAGGAATCTTAGAAAGTTATTTAATTATGCCAGTTAATATGCTGTCAATGATGAATTGCATGACTTAATTAGTGATAGTTGCTGTCTTCCAATGATTGGTCCAGTCCAAATTACCTTGAGAATTAATGATGTAGTACATTGTTCAAATTTGGATGACATTGTTATAATTATAATATTATCATCATAAATAAGCTGTGCCGCCTGCGGGGCAAATGGGGCCATAATTATTATAAACAACCACGTGTATACACAGGGAATTAAGTCATATTGCTTCTTCTTTTTTTTTTCTTTTTTTCTTTTTTTTTCTTTTTTTTTCTTTTTTTTAATGAAATCCAAACCGGAAGTGTAAATGAACACTAAATCCAACACACACACCCCCAAATGGCATTCGACGACCGAAACTGGAGGAGAAGGGATCAGCCGGAAAGACCGGGCTGGCAGTTATGTACTCGTGATATGCTCTGTGACGTAGTTTGCTTTATTGTAATTGGAATTGCTGCTTACTATTTTTTAAAATACATGATTGACAACATTGCAGACGAAGACGAGTATTAACGAAAGGTTTTAAGCTACAGTTGTTTTTGGTTATTTTTCCACGTGTGAGGGAATACATTTATCTTCATCAATATTTCATTATTTTCACAATTTTACCATTAAAGTAGGTGAGTTGGTTTACTAGAACGCCGTTAGTGGCCGAGTTGACTGTGTGTACGTTTCCTAGAAAATAGTGGCATGTTCATGTCTGGCAATTCCTGTTGCAGGTATTGTATAAGCCATGGGAGTCCCGAAGTTCTACAGGTGGATAAGTGAGCGTTATCCATGCCTTTCTCAGGTTGTCAAAGACTACCAGGTGGGCTATAATTAGAGTCGGCGCCTCAACCTCAGTTGTATGTTATTGGCAGTTTGTAGAGTAGTGCTGGTGGGTACTTGAAGCTGTTAACAGATTAGCAGTGTTGTACATTATTTATTTTAAGTGGTTTATCTTTAATGTTTATTAATGTGGGTCAATTATTTGTGCATGCCATGCATTTTAGTTGGTTCTTGGAAAATTACATACTTCAAATCATTACAAGTTATCATTTTACTGCTTGATAAAAATAATGGGATTTCTGTTCTGAAAAATTTGTTTTCCCAAATTATTTTTAAATAATAATGCACATCATAATTGTGCATTGTGAATTGTCCATTGACAACTGAATCTCAAAACAAGTACTAAGGGAAAGGGCCTGTAAGCATCTTGAAACCAATTATTAGTTAATAGAAATAAATCTTGGCCGCATAATGGTTGACTCAATTCTTATCCTCAGGAAAGGACTCTGACTGAAAGAGATGCATGGTGCTATGTCATAATGGATGTGCATAGCTTTATTGTATTGCCAACTTGTGGCCTTTTTAGGCTAGACTAGAAGCTATTCTGGATAAATTCAATAAAACCCTCGCTGTTCTTTAAACAAAAATTATATTTACCCAATATTTACACATTATTTGGTGAATATGGGAGCATACATACATAGCTAGTTGGACAATCTGCCTGCTGTTGCAGTGAATTCACTGGGGACTGGCAGATCAGATTATAGGGCATGGTAAACCTGTAATCCTTTGTATCTTACCTTATACTCTTTGTTTGGTTTACTGCATCCCCTTCCTTGCATCCCCTTCCTTGCATTGCATTGTTGTGCTGATTGAATTGTGGCAAGATGGAGTTGTGCCAGCTGAGCTGTTGGCAATTGTAGGTATGTATGAATTTTAATTTTGCGGCTTGTATTGTACTGGTTTAGGAAAGTTTTGCTTACCCAATGAAGAGCCCTTGCTCACTCCCTTTAACATTGTTTCGTTCTTCTAATTCTGGTGTGTTTTTAATATCTGCACTACCTCTTCCAACAATATCCTTTACTAGCAAGTACATACCCTGCCACACTAAGTTATCTTGCTCAGTTATCATTCTCTACCATAAGTTTCCCATTCCTGCTCTCTTTTTCTGAGCTATCTCACCTTTTCTTTCTTTCTTCATGAGTCATGAAGTCCCTTTTCCTTTTGTCTACCTCTCCTGCTTCTGAATCTATCTGTCCTGAACTATCATGATTGTGGACTTAAGCGTTGCAAAACTTTTGCCTTCTTTTTTTGTACTTTCGCCTTCCTTTTTGAAACTGGCACCACCTTTACTTGTCGATTCCACCCGCTTTTAGTTACTATTAATTGCTCGCTTTCCCCCATCTATTACACCCGCTTTTTAGTCCCACAGTTAATCATGTTTTACTGAATATGATGACCCTTTACCAATGCAGGGAATTACGATGCTTTACCAAAACCTTTGGAGCACATGAATTATTCATGAATACACACCGTCGATCACCGTCGCTACTGACACACAAGTGTATTATTATCTAGATTACAGTCCTCTGCTGGTCTTTCCCCTGGTTAGCTGCAGCTTGGCCTGATTTCGAGTTGTCACAGAGATAACATTCTTTCAACTACTATTGGTGAATTTTCGACTTTACTCTCCTGATTTTCTTCATTGGTTGACTTCTCACAAGCTTCAAGAAGTAATTATTTTGCTTTTTCTGCATGGACTGGAGTGGAGAAAAGTACTTTGTTGCATGTCATACTAGGAGAGGCCATAGCAACTACCTTGGAGGATTTCTTCCCCAGCACTAAAACTACTCATGCTAGCTTGGTAGTCACTGCAGTGCCTATAGGAGTTCACTTCATTACCTAGCCACTTCTGACTGATCACACTAGTTTTTGCGTATACTGGGGAACTAAAGAAACAGCTAAAGCAAAATTGGTATTTTTATACCACATTATGTCACTTTTAATAGGTTCGACTGGTTGAAAGGGTGGGTTAAAGGGCGCATTAATCTTGTACCGCTAGCGATAAAATAACCAATGCATATGTATTTTGAGTGAGTTGCTAAGTTTAATCTACGACAACAAATATATTTCAGTTCCTGAGACATGGCAGGATAGCTAATGAATGAATTGCGGCTAGATTAAGAAGGTTAAGTAATTTTTAGTTTAGTTTCAGGTGTATGCTGTAATGAATGGTGGATGATACCTATGGTAAGTGGTTGTTCCTCAGAACGAAAGGAGTTCCAGTGTCTTGGAATACATCGAAACTGATAAAATCTTGTAGATAATGACTATTGTTAATTCATTTCTTACGTTCCGAAATATAGATCGAAGTTTGCTTTTCATGAATATTATATATATGGAGTTATGTAGATAGCCAATAGCAAATCAAAATTGAGGGATGTGCACTTTTTAAACTCAATTAAATCTGGTAAAGGGTCTCGATACCATAGTAACCTTTCGCCATAACATTTTCTAACTTGAAAAAACAAGAAGTTCTAAAGAATTACTGCACAGTGTTGAGTCTAACAGTAAGTTTTTAAGACCTAAGTGTGTCTTATGGCATTTAGAAACAACCTAATATAAGTGGCAAATAATTAAATTTCCTTGAATGACACAGGATCACTAAACCGAAATATTTTGTTTAGTTGAGGTATGGGAAGGGGTAGACCACGAAGCAAACAAAAAATGCAAGTGTCAAAGTACAAAATGACATACGTACGTCCACACGTATATATGAAAAACAAATATCCCTGATTTTCAATTGTGTTACCCCTGATAGTGTCTCGCTCGCTTGCCAATCAGATTTCCTCAGCTATAGCAGGTAATTAATGTCAGTTGCACAACAAGAGTATGCACATTAATTTGGTTTAAATGACATCAACAATTAATTATGAATGCAACCATCCCATCTCAACGCTTAGGCTTAGCTGTGGGCCTGATGTCTGTGAAGAGTATCACTTATAGTATTGTCTGTGTTCGAAATGTCTTAAGACAGCATTTACTTGAATATATCTTGCCGCTGAGTTACCAGATTTCTCGAAAGACAAATTTTAATATAGCTGAATTGTCACAGATCAAGTGGGTAAAGTTTTGGGAAATGCCTTTGTTTATTGATTGTATTTGATCATTTCGCTCAGCCACGCTCTATGAACTGCAGGTTAACAATTAGTTCTGACAATCAAACATGTTGTGATGTCCTATGTACATACCAGTTATCCCATGTGATAGGTGCAGGCAGTTAAGGATGGCACAAAGGAGAATCCCCAAATATGCCCACTGGACATTTTCCATAATGAAATACATATATTATTGTTTCTTTTTGCATTTTATATTGTCTGTGAATGTGTCGCGTTGTATGTGTAGATTCCCGAGTTTGACAATTTCTACCTGGACATGAATGGCATCATACATGTGTGTTCCCACCCTAATGATGATGACCCCACCTTCCGTATCTCTGAAGACAAGATATTCTCCGACATCTTCAACTACATAGAGGTTGGCTTAGAGGGTGTGGTGAAAGGGTGGGCCGTGGTATTAATTTTGCATGTTTTTTAGTTTATCCCTAGCACTTGTATTGAAGCTTGTACAAGCATTTAGAATTGCTTTAGTTTATACCCTTTTATAGGTAACTACACACATTTATGTATGCAATTCTATTTGAACATCTTTTGATCTTGGTGCACATTCTGATAACTTGACTTACATCTACTGAGTGCAATTACTTGTGGACATATCTATGACGCAAAGACGTACTCCATAAAACTAGATTTCCGTTCATTTGCTATAGGGTCCATCTTCGTCTGAAACTATGTTATATACGTCAATTCCATTACGTACTAGATTAACATGACCTCATAAATGTCCAAGAAATATCCAGACACTCAGAAAATGAGCAGTGAAGTAACTAAATGCTGGCCTTAGCAACCCACTAAACAGTTGCACACTGTCACGTACAAGCAATTACACATTGTACATTCCAAGTACCCAGTTCCCATGTTGCCATGGGCTAGGAATTATGTTCTGGTGTTGGAATGTATTCTGCAGGCATTGTTTCGGATTATCAAGCCCAGGAAAGTGATGTTTCTGGCTGTGGATGGGGTGGCTCCCAGGGCCAAGATGAACCAGCAGAGAGGCAGGAGGTTCAGGTCTGCAAGAGAAGCACAGGATCTAATCAGGAAGGCAGTTCAGGTAATTGTTGTGACTGTTAGTTAGTGAATGTCACTTGGTGTTGTTATGCAATGTTTGGTCATTTATTAGGGAACTGGCTTGCCTGGTTTCCTTGTGTCAGGTTGAACATTATTCGAATATAACTTTAGACTCTACAACCCAGCTTATGTGTAGGTTGCACCACTCCTATTTATGGCCAACCTTTTGTTAGTTTTTAGTTTGTTTGCTTTTTAACCCTCAGCGTGCATGCGTGAGAGGGTAATAGTATTCAGTTTGTCTGTCAGTCATTCTGTCACACAACAAAAAGTGGACCTCAAAAATGGCAGCCTCCTGAAGATTGAAATAAGCATTCAAAATGTTGTACTGGACCATTTAAGTCCCTTTGATATTTCGTTTTGACTTTTTCAGAAAAGCTAGTTGTTGTTTTTGTTGTACAATCGTACGCAATTGTTGGTAACACCCCCTATTGTCACGCCTTACTCGCGTGAAGCAAATAATTTCTTGCTGCCCGCAGTAGTTTTGCTTCATAGTCTCAGTTCTTTACTGGTTGGAGTCGCCCATTGAAACTACCTGGTAGGTGAGTGTCTCTTGCATGTTTTCTAATGAAGACAGCATTTACGTCTGCCATTTCATTGCAAGAAGAGCTATGTATATATTGACTTGCACAAGCTACATTAGCAACTTGGCACAAGCCACATATCAGACTTGCATGAGCTACATATCGACATTGATACTGCACCAAATAACTTATTCTTTGGGTCTTTGTAATAAGTTAGCTAGCTACTTTATAGTAACGCTGAGTGTTCGCACCTTTGGTGCTTCTTTATTTTAGAGATAATTATAGGAAAGAATTTCTATATAGTAACATTTTGTTAGTTTTTAGTTTGTTTGCTTTTGAACCCTCAGTACTCAGTTTGGCAGTCATTCTGTCACACAACAAAAAGCGGACCTTGTCGACAATGGAAGTCTCCCGAAGAATGAAACAATAAAGCATCAAAATGTTGCAATGGACATTTTAAGTCCCTTTCATGTGCCAATTTTTTTTGTTTTGACTTTCTTTCTTTTTTTAGAAGAAGCTAGTTATTTTTAGGCTGTATGATTATAAGCGATTATTGGTAATATCCCCTAGCAAATAATTTCTTAGCTGCCCATGATAGTTTTGCATTACACTATATTCTCAGTGGGTTACCGGAGTGCTTGGAGTTACCCATTGAAACTACTCGTGAGGTGAAGGTTGCTGGAATGTTAAGCTTCTGTTATGAATACAGCATTAGCACGAGTTGCATATTGACTTGCTCAAGCTGTACATATCGACTTGCATGAGCTACATATTGGCATATTCATATTGATACTACTCCAAATAAATTATTCTTTTGGTCTTTGTAATAGCTAGCTAGTGTATAGTGGCACAGGGTTCGTACCCTTGGTGCTTCATTTTGTTTTTGTTTAAATTGTGTTTTGTTTATTTTTTTTCATAAAAAGGACAGCATGTTATGATAATTTTAGGAAAATTTTTTTCTTTTTTTTTTTCTTTGGCTTACAGTAAGTAGTAAACACATTCCAACTCTACTCTAAGTACCAAGTTTTATTTAATTCTCTTTTTTATTTTTTCTATTAGTCTGGTAAAGTGATGCCTTCTGCGCCTCGTTTTGACTCTAACTGCATCACTCCGGGTACAGAATTCATGTCGCACCTTCAGAAGCACCTCAAGTACTTTGTGCACCAGAAATTGTCCTCTGACCCCAGCTGGCAAGGTGTGGAGGTCATACTCTCTGGTCAAGACGTAAGTTTGGAATAAATGCAGGTATTGTTTTAGTGGAACTTTTGCATGTACTTTAAAGAAAGCATTTTTTTTTCCATCAATTCTTTGAACTTTCCCTTCATTATATTTTACCAACAGAAGTGAGGGTTAATAAGGATATACATACATGTACAGTACCAGCTGTTGTATTGTATTAGAACCACCAACATGTATTCTTTCTTGTATCTTATTCCTGGTTTATTTTTGCTATTTACGAGGATGGATGTGTTTATTTGTCCTGTCATCTCTGTCGTCATTGTGTTTGTAGTGGTAGTTGTTGCACAACTTCTCCAGAACTAAATAAACCATATTAGTTTATTTATATTTCCCCAAATGACGTCCTGTATTAATTGAGGGGTAGGGGATAACTGGTGGCTATAGGGTTCTAGCCTACTGTGAAGCAGAGAGTAAGGTAAAAGTTGGGTAGCACTCAAGTTTGTGTATAATTCAAATATTTTTAATTCCCCATGTATGTACGTATATGTAGTATATTTTACTTCACTTTTTCTGGTAAAGGGTGGTGTGACATTCTTGATTCTATTGTTGTTGTTGCTCTTGTACATACCTTACCAGATTCCTGGAGAAGGTGAACACAAAATAATGGAATACATTCGCTACAAGAAAGCTCAGCCTGACTATGACTCCAACACCAGGCACTGCCTTTATGGACTGGATGCTGACCTGGTAAGGTGTCACTATAGTACATATATGTATGTAGTACTGGAGTTTATATTGTTCATTTATGTATAGTACTTAGTGTGTATATTTGTTTGTTTGTTTACTTCGTGAAGCATGTGTTGAGGATTTGTTTTGTGTGCATGGGCAATTGCATCTGTTTGTGTGTGTGTGTGTGTGTGTGGTGGTGTATGTGTGTTTGTGTGTGTGTGTTGATGTTTCCATTAGATCATGCTGGGGCTGCTGTCTCATGAACCTCACTTCTCTCTACTTCGTGAAGAGATACGGTTCGGACGTAAGTCTCAGAAGAGGACCACCTCTCCCAGCACTGTGACCTTTCACCTGTTGCATCTTTCTATTCTGCGCGAGTATTTGGACTTTGAGTTTGAAGATTTAAAGGTATGTAAGTGATACAGCAAGCTATTGAAATCGTGTGTGTGTGCAGTATGTATGTGCGTGTGTGTGTGTGTAAAGTATGTATGTGTGTGCATGTGTCTAGATAGATTACGAGTATTAGAGAGTGGATTATAAAATGATGTGTTTGATTACTATGGAGTAAGTTCTTAATTGACAAGTGGTTACCTATTATTTTAGTAGAGAAGTAGTAAAAGGGTGGATAAATTTCTACAACTTAACTGTTGGTATCTTGTTGTTACTGCACACCCTTAGTTATGTATGTATACTGCATAGTGCACCCTCCAACTGACCACGTTCCGATTGCCTTTCTGAAAGTGTGTGCCAGTGATCAGGCTGCACACATGACGACCCTTACCCAACACTTTACTTGCCCTGCTACAAATGTAGAAGCTAGTCAGGGTTTCATACAGAGGTAGGGGTGCCCTGGGATTCCCCCCCCCCCCCCAGAATGTCATGAAATAAATTAATAATATTTACTACTTAATGGTATTCTGTGGTTATGATTTATAATGGTATTCTGTGAGTTTGTTGTTTGTATATATCTAATAGTTGGTGAAAGTTCACTTCAGTTAATTGAGGTCCTTCAATTGCAATACACATTAGTCTTCCAAGATTGGTGTCACTAATTCTAGACCTAAGACGATTTTTAATTAAATGGGTGTGGTTTCAGCAAAATTGGGTGTGGTCAATCAAACATGTGGGCCCCTTCCCAGAAAAAATCCTGTATGAAACCCTGCTAGTTGAATTGATATTCACTTTCTTTCAAAGCTGATAACCTGTATATTGAGTTTTCTACCAAACTTGAAGAGGAGGAATTTATGATAGGCAACAAGTGACCAAAGCTTAGCTAAGATAGGGAACCAGCAATGTTTATTTTGACAATTTTTGAACTTGCAGAGAATTTTTAAAAGATGTGGTGTAGCTGTTACACTACTGGTTGTGTGTTGCAGCTGAATATCTATCTAGGCTGCTCCTTGAATTACAGGGTACCACCCACCTCTTTGTAGCACTCTGATAGCGTCCTGTAGTATTATTGTACCCATAGTTACCAGCTGGCTCCCAATCTTTAAATGGATTTCTGTAAATGGTTCCTACCAACTGGAATTTAAGTGTGGCTGAGGTCTATAAATGCTTATATAAGTATTCCACCAGTTGGTACACTTTTGGTGTGTGTCTAGGTGTGCCCACACATAGATTAAAAGCCATAGAACAGGACTACAACAATACAGACAGGAGATTGTTAGCTATGGTAGAAGAGTGGATTAACACTGGGGAGGCTACTGGGGGAGACTTGCTTGATGCCTTTAAGCAGATAATTTCTAGTGGAGGTCAACAACACACTTCTGAATTGCATGAATTCCAAGAAATCTTTGGCAGAAGCAGAGGGCAGTCCGTGTGCAGTCAGAAAGCAAAATATAATGATCAATATTTAAAAATGAAGGAGTCTAGTCATCAACGTTTAGCGAGAATTAAAACTCTATTGAATGTACCAGAAGGTACCAACGATGCCATGGTGTTGTGTCATTTAGATCAGTACCTGTCCTTTGTCAGTATGGCTGACCACGCCCCCCATATTGCTGAAATTATGAAAGAAGTCGCTGTAGGCTTCCAATGTAGCCAGCAGCATCTGTGCGATCTGGTTACTGTCATGAGACTGGAAGCCATCGCTATTGAGGAGGATAGTCTCCGCACGGATGATCCGGAAAAAGTTGAGGAGTACAAGTTAATGTTAAGTGATCATTTAGATGCTTGCAAAGTTTGTGTATATACTGAACTGACCCAAAATGAAAACTGGTTATGTGCCTCAAGCAAAGCTCAGATGACCGTAAAGTGCATAGCACTTACAACTTCTTTACTCTGTGTTCCATTTTGCTTGATGCTGGTGCTAATTCTGAATGAACTCTTCCCTCAAAATGTTTCTGTTCACAAATATTTGATGATGGTGGTAGCCTGTAGTACTAGTCATTCTGGCGTGGTGGCTTATGGACCATTATGCTATGCGTATGCTCGCTAGCTGTCTTCCATACACCACAGCGGCTGGTTTAATTGGAGGTGTTACTGGATTCATTCTGCAGGAGCCATTGTCCGTGGTGAAGATCACGCTAACGAAGTTAGTAGAATATCATGAGCTGGCTCCACGTGATCAACAGAGCTACTCAAGCAGTGCCTCAGATCACTCCATTCTGAGCTTCCCTATTGGAATCCTGGTGGGTATTGCTATGGCGATTAATTGGTACAGCTCCAGTAAGCCCATCAAAGCAGGATCTGTCGCGATACCGTTTTGTGTCATATACGTCCTAAACTGCTGCACACATCTGCAGATCAGCTACCTCATTCTATTACTTGGCGTGATTGGGGGAATCCCCATTGTGGTGTACTTCAGTATTATAAAACCGCATCTTAAAACCACGACTCGTGCGTTCCTCCTCATAGTCATCTCTGGGTTTATCTCGTGCACAGGTAGTTTGATTGGACACGTGCTGGTTTCAATCATGGACCCTTTGGACAATTCTGTTGGAGCAGTACTTGGAGGTGGACTAACATGTGTGCTATATATAGTAACGGTTTCGTCAGTTACTATACCGAGGGTTGATGACAACTGGATCAAATCAACATGGGTTTTGAGGGAGAATATCCGAAGCTTGAATGAGGTTAATCAGACCATCACCAAGACTGTGGATAGACTAAGACCCGTACAAGTCGAAGTTACTTAAAGTTTATAACTTTGACCTTATAACATTTTTGTTATAATTTTGTTTGTCGTATTCATTACGCCCCTTTACCCATTGAGGGGATTAATTAAATGGCTCTTTTTTGACGAGTTGTTGTATTGTGTCCAGAATATTTGCCAGAGATTTAATTCAGTTCATTATACAGGTGTGGTACGAATGACTTGTGTGCGATAGTTATGGGCAGTTTAAATGCTTATCCTTGATCAATGACAGCAACACCAGCTGTGGGTGAGTCTATTGGGTTGGTAGGAGTTCATGCAGTTTGCTTTGCTGATCCTTTATAATTTTTATTCCTTTTGCACATGATTCATAATCATGCTAGATTACTGTGTTAAATTTCTTAACTTCCCACTCTTATATTTGCATTGACTCGCCAATGCATGTAAATTATTGTACTGATGCACTGAAATTTCAATAGTAATTTGACCCCTATCAAGTTTAGTTCTAAAAAATACCCTACTGGTGCAGGTGTACCACAAATATGTAGCTTGCTTGTGAGTTTCCCCCCCCCCCCCCCCCCCCCCCCCTCCCTGGTGTGAGTGCTATTGCATCATCCTGTTCAAATCAGGCACAGTAGTCCAGTCCCTTACGGAAATTATTGTGACAGAGTGGATAAAAGCATAAAACTTGGCACATACATTCTCTGGGGTGTATCTAGTGAATTCAGAAGGGTAGCCACGAATATATACAACTCTGCTCCGAAATATAACAATTATAACCACAAAAATAACCCCAAAAAGTAATAATAGTGTGATATATGTAAAATAAAAAAAATTAAAAAAATATGAGACATAAGTATTTTATATTCTTGAGATGCAAAAAGGTGTCTTTATTATCTAAGGTGTCTTTATTATCTATGAATCTAAAAAAATAACAAAAAAAAACCAAAAAAAAACCAGCTAGCTAGCTTCACAATGTCCACCACATTGGCAGAGGCCAGTGCAAGGAAGCCCAGCTGCTTTACAACGGCATTTCCGGGAGCAGTATGGTTTAGCCTTGCAACCACACCTCAATAGTTCTCTGCTGGCTTTAGCTGCCTCTGGTAAGAGTGTCCATACTGGTCTCCATACTTGTCCATCTTTTTGCCAGCCATAAAATTCTGGTGATGGTGCATTTTGCATAGTCTGAAGGCTTTTACTCCAAATACTGCACTGGTAGATTGCTCGATTACAATGCTGAAGTAAAGCCGCCTGTAAAAAAAAATATATATATATATAATTATTGTAACTAGGTAGCTGTAGCAGCTACTGTGAAAAGTTTTACCTGAGTGGGAGGAATATTCTCCATCAATTTGGATCGTTTTGAAAATAATTCTTGTCTCAGGTCATTTACACTGCTAAGTTCAGTGGTTTTATCATACAGGACACAAGTAAAATGCTCCAAGGTTTCAAATAACTTGGATTGTAGTGTCAGTGGCTGAAATGGCTCATGCAAAATATGTGCAAATGCCACGGTTGCTTGTGGAAATGATTTCCAAGCTTCCCACACAGATTTTTTTGCCTTTCCATGAAACTGTGATGTGGTGTCGCACCCAGAGAAAGCATGAAAGAAAGGTATTGCCCTTGACTTCTCTGCCCCCAATACTTGGCAAATATTGTTAATGCTATAATATCTAAAATTCTTCCCTGTGCCAAATGCAACCCAGATGTTAATTGGTGAATGAATATCAAAAAACACACCAACAAGGATAACGATAACATCAGTATCAACAGTGCGCACGAGAATATTTGTAGCACCTTGATTAACTGCATCATACAAGTGAAGAGCAATTCTTGTGTCTGCTTCCTCATGATCACAAGATTGAAGACCCTGGCTGGAATAATTCACACTAATAACTGAAGGACCTGGAAAGAAAAAAAGAAAGATAGGGACTGCTGATTGAATATCATGCAATAACATACCTGATGTAACACAAATAACTTTGTCTGACTCGATATTGGAAGACAACAAATTAGATGTGAGAAATTCAAAAAGCTCTTGTTTGTTTTTGGTATCACGCAAGAAATCTTGAAAGTTGCGGGGAAGCTTCACATGGCCACTCACTTTCTTACGAATTCCTTTTCCTCGCTTTTCTCTTGTGCATACCTTAAGGCTGTCAGCTTTGTAGACATCCCAGATAATATCGATTCTGCCGCAGTTAAGAAGCTCATTCTTAACATATGTATTGAAAACACTCCGACTATATTCAACAAATGTTGACACACTTGCACAAGATAGAAAATGAACTGCTGCTGAACCATCTATTAGTTTAACATCAAAGTGTGAAGGTGGTCCAGATGCTACACCTTCTAGAAGAACTAATAGATCTGATTTCTGGGTGGGCAACCGTAATTTACCATGATCAGAAATAGATGGTGGCCATGGATGATTTTCGTGGGAAAAAAATTCCTCTAAATCTCCACCCCGAAAAGTGCTAGCAATATAAAGATGGCTGAATAGATTGCAGTCACTTTTAAGGCTAGAAATCTGTTTTTTAGTTTTACTGCCCTTCAGTGCTTGCCTTTTAAACAGAGGTAAGGAATTCTTCTTGATCGGTTGGTGAATTGAAATGTCCCTGGACACAATAACACCATCAACATATTCTTTGTATTGAGATAGTCCTAGATCTTTTATATTTTTTACTGTTTCAATAACTTCATCACTCGCACAATTGCGGGTATTCAATACTAAAAGTTCAGGGCAATCATCTAAGAAAGGATTTCCCATGCTTGATATAGTAGCACACAAATCACACACATGCTTCTTAAAGAGCTCTTGTACTGACGCATATTGCTCATGATGAGGCAGGTTACCTTCTTCATCAGTGTAACCGGACAACTGACGTTCAAATTCCTTCAGCAAACGAGCTTGCTCAGGCCCTCCAACCATCCAACGTCGAAATGCAATTGGGTTTTCAGTTAGTCCAACAGCTCCTCCTGAATCTTTAACCAATTTGTTGTTTTGTTCATGCGCCTGATCAAGTGGCATGCAAGAGAAGCAATTCTGAGTCTTTTGAAGGACCCAACTTTTTTTGAATTCCTCTGCAATGCTGTCAGGTAGAGACTCCATGTCTCTAATGTGAGTTGGGATCCAGCGGGCATAATTAACATGATCTAAGGCAAAAAACCATTGCACAAGACTGTCTAGAGACTCAACATACATACCAAAATTTTTGGTCCGGTGTGCACGGATAAAAATGAGTACCATGGTCTGAAATTCCATGATAATGTCCCAAAACTGAAATGTTGGGCTCTTGCGAATCATATCTTGTCGCCATATCTGAAATGAAGCCTCCCCTGGTTCAGCATTAGAGGATATAAATTCCTGCCAGGCCTGACGTTGAAGTTTAGCTAGTGCTAGCAATGTCACTTGATGTACACGCCTTGTTCTAGTCAAATGCGAGGCTTTCAAAAATGACTCGGCTTTTCCTACCGAAGCAACTCCAGCTTCAGTCAATGCAGCAGTCCACCCTGAGCCCTCCAAGAAATCTCCAATAGTACTCCACAATGCCATCTCAATATGGAGGCCACCAAACATAACTACAAATTTCTTCTCCCCAAAAACTTCAGGCCACTTCCATTGCACAGTCTTTGCTAGTGCAAATAATGGCTGATCAAATGCCATTACAGGTACTTGTCCTGGGTTTAGGTGATCAGTAATCATTTTTTGAACATGCATCCCATGCTTTATCATAGATACAGTAGCAGCTTTTTCATAAAACAATGGTAACAAAGTGGTAATAGCAGAAGGATTATCTAAATCATTCTGCAAGGACGCATGGAAAGCAGACCATGAAATGTAGTCTTTTTCTAATTTTTCCTTCTGTAAAAGCTGAATTCCATGATGCATCCACTCCAATTCTTTCATTTTAGCCTGATCAAGGTGCCCTATAATTTTCTTCCTTGTAGTACAAGATTGAGGTATAGTGACGGTATTTGTGTTGCAAGCAGCAGCAGAAACATTGGTATAATTGTCGGGAAGTGAACATTTTCCAGCTAATAAGGGGTTAATCAGAATGGGTTCTCCACTGATACCACAATTGCTTGTGCTAGGAAACTGGAAAATACTGATAGCAGTTCCATGGAAAGAACCTTGTGCTGTGGTTGATGAGGGATTATGGTCGAGATTATCAAGAGCCCCTGCTGTGAATAGACCCTTCCGCAAATTTGGTGGGCAGACTATGCCTTCCTTCTCATAGTGTACTGAGACTGCACTAGCTAGCTGATCCTCTAATTCCATTACTCTTTTATAACTGACACTAAGGCCAAGGGAATACAAAGAATTAACAAGGCTTTTACTTCTAGTGAGTGTATGGACTTGTAGTCCTAAATATATTGGAAGGGGTGGTTCACGATCTTTGACATGTCGTGTTACAGATACCTGATTGCATTTGCTTTTAGCATTGAAATATATCAACTGTGCTATTGTTAAAGAAGCCTGAGATTCAGAAGCACATATTATGTCCTGCCCGTTAATAAGTATGCTAACAAGAGATTTTAGCAGCGGTGGTATGGAATCACACTGACAGTTATTTGGAAACTGCCCATTGAAAGAAAAACATTTCCACTGAAAAATTTCCCTTCGAATTATTTTTGTTAACTTCGATAGTAATAATGCTTCAGATTGAAAATCACGTGACTCCAAAGTATCTTTAAATAACTTTTTAAGGCCTTCCTTGAACACTAGAAGTGTGTTCTTACCATCTGTTTCTTCTTTGCAAAGACCTAAAAATTGGTCTAATATTTGATCTTTCAGCCTGGTTTATTTATACTCTTGATTACACCAAACTCACGTAAACGTTTCTCATAAAGATTGTGCAATTCAACAAGTTTAAATATATATGTTCCATTATCAACATTACCTTCAATGTAGGAAATCAGCTCAGCAAAAGCTCTTGCTTGTAGTACATTTTTTTCAGTAGTATTACTGCTTTCACTAGCACATGCCCTCTGTGCACTTCGATAGCGGTTCTTGTATGCAACTAAACAATTTATGTGATATTTTGCATCAATTGCAATAAGATCACCACCAGAAATTCTTGACAGCAGTGACGTGTCTTGGAGGTCTGTTGCCATTTTCCTCAATTCTTTATCTAGTCCCAAGGTGGAACAATTGTGCAGCTGACCTGACTCATCATCACAAAAAATGCAGGTGGCTTGTAGTAAAGTTGAGCTGCTGTGACGTTTAGACTTTCTCTCTTCAACTGCAGAATCTAGATGTCGCTTTTTCCCTTTGCTACTTTTTTGTGCACGCTGCAGCTTAGTCAAATTGAACTTCAAGTAGCAAGATTTGTGCCACCTAGCCCGATTTTCAATAAAACTCTCTACAGTTAGTTGATCAGTGGTGAGATCCAACTTGACAGGCAAAGCATTGATCTCCTGAAATCCCTGAACAGCTTTCAGAAATCTGCCATACACCTCTTGGCCATTTCCCTGAAGGCTATCTAATGGGCATCTCACATCATCTCCATCCTTGCCACAAATAAGACACTTAGACCAATCCATGGTTAAAATGAAGCCAGAGTATTAAGCCATGTGGTCAAGATTGTGCTTTATTTGGAAAGGCCAATCCCATAATTATTAATTATTCATGAAGCATTTATTATATGATCCTATCTAGCAAATCTGTTGACAGCTAGATATGTAGAAAGTCAACAGCTGTCAAAGTACTTCAGTAAGAATTATTACGAAAAAAAGTGCATAATTAAATTTCATCTTCATGTTATTAGTCCTTACTAGGAATGATAAAATTTGTGGCTACCCTTCTAAATTACTTACTTATATATCAAAGAATGTATGTGTGAAGTTTCATGCTTTTATCCACTCCGTCACAATTTAACATATTATTGATCATAAGGCACTGGACTACAGGGCGTGGTTACTGATGAAGCAAAGGCTGGTGATATGTCGCTGCAGAGGAAAGATCTACCAAACATTCTATTACACTTAATCAGAGTGAAGGACCAATGGGAGACCATTGGAGTTCTTTTAGGAGTTGCACCAGAAGAGCTCGGGGCTATTCGGTTGAGTTGCGCTTATGATTGTGATATGTGCCTCACAGCTATGATCTGTAAGTGGATTGCAAGTGGAACAGCTACCATGGCTCAGTTGAAGAGTGTTCTGGTTGCCACAAATAATGCTGATCTTGCTAGTCAGCTTCCTGTCACATGTGATTCTCCTGAGGACCAGAGCCATAATTGGGAGCAGAGACAGCTAGTAATGAGGAGCCTTAAGGCTAGCTACGATGAGGACAAGTCTAAAGTGAAGAAAGATGAGAAGGCTGCCTTAAGGTCCCTACGCTCTGCACTTCAAGTGTCCAGTGCTATGACAAATGGAGAGTTTCTGGGTCGTATTGTGAGTTTCATTCCACCAACTTATGAATTATTTACAGTCATCACTAAGGACATTAACACAATAGCTGGTAGTTACCAAATTTTTGAAAACAATGCAGCTGCATGGGCCAACCATCTCATGGATGACTTGAAAGATGTGTGTGATAAAACGGTTGATTTAAGGAATCATAGAGAAGAATGCCCAGAAGTACGCAATGGCAGTAGTGAGGTGGACAATACTTCGTTGAATTTTGAAGCTTTCCGTGGCAGTGAAACTACAGCTACTCCGACTCACAGCGCAGGAAAATATGGAGCTTATTTGTGTGAAGAATTAGAGACATGTTTGGATGAAATGGAGGTTGCTGCGGACTACAATAGCTATTTTAAAATGGCTGCTGAGGGTGTAAAGGTGATGAAGAAAAACACAATGTTAAGTCTGTTCTTACTTACTTGTTTGCTCAGTGGAATCATTGGCACATTTCTGCAAAGTTTATTTGTTGCAAATGACAGTGGTTTAGTTTTTTTCGGAAATCAGATATTACCAGTTGTTATTTCACTTTCAATTGTGCACTGGTCATGGCTACCTGCAGTTCTCAAGTATAAAATAGTTCGCTATTTATGGGGACCTTTGATAGGAATGTTGGTATACATCTCTCATTACTTGTCTCATGAACGAGAACTGCCAACTCTTATTCCTCCAGAACTTGAATCAAGTGTACCTAGCTTTTTGTTTGGCGTTTTGTTAGTAGCATTAGCAAGTTTATCTAGGCTGGGCACTGAAGGGTATCGGTACCTTACGCTAGTATCAGTCAGTATTGCCAATATTTCACTAGCCTTCAGCATAATGCTCTCAGGCGACAAAATTCTTCAATTACCTGCTTTACTTGGAGGAGTATTCTATACCGTGTATTGTTATGTCTTGATGATACTCTTGTTTAAGCTTGCGAGAAAGTTCATATATTTCGGTTCTTTTGTTATTGTATATTTTTGTGGTTTGGGTCCTGTGGTATTAGCTGTCATTCTCGGTGGCCAGTTTGGTAACTACACTGGTTTACTCCACCCTTCTGTTGGAGCTGCGATCGGGGGAGGATTGACGGCTCAATATTGGCTGGGAGTGTTCTCCTCTGTAACGGTTCCGGTTGTCGATGATTATATGACTGACTGCTTGCAAGTTTTACAAGAGAACATAGAAAAGTTAGTGCGACTCAAAAACTGCATACAAGAAGCTCTGGACAAGGCCAGGCCTGCTCAAAATCCAGTTCGAACTGGTCACTAGACTCTTTCCAATGGATTTGTAGTGTTTGAAATAGACTTTCAAGATTTTACTCTGTGTTTAAGGGTAACTTCTGTTATGTACATATGTATTGATATACTGGCCTAGCCAATAGCCTATTCATTCTCATCTGCCTCTAGATCGTGGCCGTAGTACGTTCACACATTCAACCTGCAACAGTTTTACCGGACTACACCAGTTGTATGGTGCGAGAACTGGCACGTTATTAGTATGTCTGTATGTATATGTAAGCAGTATATGTAAATACTTATCACAATGTGTACACAACACCGTTAGTGATAAAAAGAACAACTTATGTATATAAGCTATGTTAATTCTCTCTTAATACACATTTACAGTATGCTAGGGTATTGGTACACGCAGACTAATTTTATTTAACTGCACCAACAACATTTAGTATTAGTTAATCTATCTTAAGCTAGTTTGCTATTTACTTACCAAAATTCCTGGACTCGTACATTATATGTATATATATAATATATATTGTATATTATTTATATAATTAAATTGGGCATTTCAAAATTGCTTAACAGGCAGTATTTGGAAGAGACATCCCTGGGCACTTGTGTTTGACTATATGCAACATGAAATCAATACTGTAGAGGTTTGCTCTCTCTTTTCGTCTTGCAATCCTTTCCCGATTCACCAAGACAGTTTGCTTCCCCCTTGCCAATGATATCGGTCGTTGACCAGTCACTGCCACCAGAGATTCAGCAGCTCTTCTTGGCTTTCTGCCCTGATGCCTGTATAATCCCTCTCCCGGTGTTGCCCAGAGTTTTATTTTATACGTTTTTAAGACAGAATAGTGTACAAAACAGAGCACGTGAAAAATCTCCCCCGGTGGGCGGTCCTGCAATGTTATATATACAACCGCCCACCCGGATGAATCATACCAGAAGTCAACATAACATGAATGCTAACGAACAAAAAACTGATATACGATGCGTACAGTAGTCAGTGATCAAACAAGCAATTTCTCTGAAGTGCAAGGTAAGTATCCGTGTCCTTGATTACTCCTTCGTATCTGCTTCAGTGTAGGGTTCGCCCTCCACAAATACTTTAGCATGTTTTTATGGCTAAGTCTTTGAATATGCCTGTATTTTACTCCCATCTTATATCTAAGAAAATTATTTTACCTATCCTAATCCTATATAGATTTGTTTTCTGTATGTGGCCCTATAGGTGAAAGTAGTGGAGGGAAAAATTATCTTTTGATGATAACACAATTTCTAATGAAACAATAAACATAATACATGTATACATATGGTAGCTTCACAGAAAGGTTATATTTCATATGATTTAATTATTTGAGACTTCTCAGCTGTTGAAAATTGTTGTTCATTTTATCACTTGTATTTGTAATATCTTTGAGTAAAGTGTCTAACATGTTGATATTTTCGGTTAGTAGTTTTAAACTGCTTGTCCAGTAACTCTCCAGGACTGGAACAATCAAATAAAAGCCAATCACTAATAAACTAAGAAGTAATCCGTTGATGACAATGGCTTCTATATAATTGTTTGTAAGGTGGATGTGGTTAGCTGCTAAATACCTTACGTAGCTGTTTGCGATTGTAAAAGAGTGAAATAAAAGAAACAAAAGATGCTGGCTTACCATCTTTGTCCTTTTATTGATTAATTTTTGAAACAGCACTAGAACAAATCCACTAATTATGCCAGCTAGTAATACTGTATCAGTCAATACCAAGTACTGCCAAGAGCCAAAGAGTAGGATGGAGCAGAGAATGGTGACTGCTATATTACAGTGACCGGAACTAGACAAGCTAACGGCTATTGCTATCACAAGTAATGCATTTATGAGCTTATTAAGGATCAGCAAGTTAGTGTCAGTGAATGGTGGCATGAATACAATGGTTCTGTTTGATAATGGCATTAGAGGCATTACTGGCTCGGTTTGCAGTAAGGATGGTTCAGGTAATGGTGCCACACACAGTATGGCTGTCATACCACCAAGTAGTGCTAATACTGATTTGCTCTGGAGTACAGGTATAAGCTTACGATAACTATTACGATTTATGAAGTATAACATTGATCCAATGAGCAACAAGATTAGCTGGATAGAAGTGCCATATGTGTCGTAGGAAAAGACTGGTATATGTGTATGTATATATTCATAAATAGTAGACTGCATGTGAAATTCAGCAGGTAGAAATTAATTGAAATTAGCAGGATGTTTTTGTGTGTAATATTTGCTGCATTTTTGTAAATTTTATTTTTATCCCTGGAATTTTTAGCTTTTTCCTCACATGCTTTTAATCTGAAGCATAGCGCATCACTGAATTCTTGAATGTCTTGAACTGTCTCAAGGAATTCTTGAGCTTGGAGGTGAGTGCCTGTATCTTGCATAGGTGCATGGATTCCTCTTCCAGTTTCTTTTTTGAACAGGCTCTCTTTTAGCCTATCCTTTAGCATGGCAAGCTCGTTGATTTTTTTTGTTACTTCTTCAGTTTCTGACATCATATAATTAACCCAAATTGACAAGCACTTTCGGTCATGCTGAAGTAGAGTAGCAATCTCTGAGATACCTTGAGAGAAAAGTGTAAGTAACTCTGATGTATTACTCCAGAATGAGTATGAGGTTATACTGCACAGCATCTTCTCATCACTGATGGTATCAGGAACTGTAAAAGCATTCCGGATATGGTTCAAGTTACTGTTGCAGGATTTCATAATCTGGGAGCACATAATGTTGTATATGACTTGATAACTAGTCACCACTTCTGCATCCTCCTTCCCAAAGCTTTTCTTGGATGACAGCAATTCTATTTCCGTTTTAGGATCACTTTTTGGTGAAGTAAAACTTCTCTGCCGTAATGCATCAATCAAGTCACTCCAAGTGGCCTTCCCAGTGTTGATCCACTCTTCTATCATAGCGAGCAATCTCCTGTCTGTAGTGGTGTAGTCCTGTTCCATGGCTCTTAATCTGGATATGGACACACCTAGACACACTCCAATAGTGTACCACTTGGTAGAGATCATACTCAAGTATTTGTGGACAGTCTTGAGATCTTCAATCAAAACTTTCTGGTTGTCTAATCCTGTGTTTCTGGTAAATTCTTGTATATCCAGTGTGACCATCGTGGTTTCATTTCTGAGTGAAGCCATGTTTAGCTACAGTTCCTGGCAGTAGCTATGAATATCACTAGTGACGTGCTTGAGCACAAATGGCGAGCAAGCCTAAAACTACACTATCGTTAAATCATTGATTTTAACTTCTAGCACTCAAGCTACTAAAAAATCGATTTATTTTTTTTTTTTTTTTTTTTTTTTTTTTAATATGAGTATACTGTAAAGGGGTTTCAATGCCATAGTAACCACTCACCACAACTGTTTGAATACAAAACAACAACAAAAACAGAACAAACCACGTTATTCAAACATTTCCTTTGTTAGTTAAGTAGTATCTCTAATGCACAATACTTTCACACAACTGGACATACCTACACAAGACTTAGCTACCTTCGTGGTTAGTCTAAGGCCAAAGAATTTTCAAGTAAACACTGTTGCGTAGGGCTTATAACTATGACAAATAGCGCATTAACTTACCACCGCCACCAACTCAAATAGAAACGAAACTCTGGAAAAATGACATACGTACGTGCAAACATAGTCACCACTTACCCTTAAATCCGATGTTTTTACAGTATTGTGTTATGTGTGCACACATTGTAGGGTGAGCTGCCTTTTGACTATGACTTGGAGAAGGTGATTGATGATTGGGTGCTGATGGGCTTTCTAGTGGGCAATGACTTCCTGCCACACCTCCCCAACATGCATATCAGACAGGTAAAGGGACATCATGCTATTCTGATCCAAAATTCTTAAAATGGCTAAAATGTAGTAATCCCACTGTCCAATTTATTCACCAATTATGTTCTGGGTTCAGTTCATAGACGTGTAAAGTATACGAGGAATTTTTTTAGTTTTCATCGGGATAATCTTTTGTTCTTAAATGTGCAGGCTTCCCTGACGTATTTGTATGAAGTGTATAAGAGAATTCTTCCTACATTAGATGGTAAATATGATTCTATCTGTATCTAATTTTATATCTTTCCATCTCATTATATTTCCGTAGATGAATTAATTTCTTATTCTTGTTTAGGCTATATCAACAATGGTGGTTACCTCAACATGAAAGGATTTGAGACTTACCTCAGGGCGGTTGCCAAAGTAAAACTACATTTATGTGCATGCATGTTGGTTAAGCTAAACATTATAATTATCATTATTAATGTGAAGTGTGGCTCTTGATATAATAGCTGACGATTATTCCATGACAATAGTTCTAATTGTTAACTGGATGGTTAGTTTTAAAAGTTATCTCTAAATTTAAAGGAAGGTGATGAAATTACAATTAATTAAGTATCATCCCGGCTGTAATATGTGTGTGTGTGTGTGAATATTTCATTCTCTATAAGGTATATTCTATTATGAAATGGTTTATTGTGGTTTCTAGCATGACTACGACAGCTATGGTGATCTTCGTGGAGACATCCAGTGGCAGGAATCAAAGAAGCAGCAAGGAAGGGAGAAGAAAGCCAAGAAGAAACAAGACAAAAATACTCATCCAGGAGTTGGATTTGATGGTGAAGATGAGGTTTCATTTCTCTCTCGGACTAAAGACTCCTTCATGGAGCAGGCTGGAGATTCCTTTCTTGGGTTGTTGGGGGATGACTCTTCAGCAGGGCTAGAGGGTGATGTAGCCGCTGAGGAAGATTCACAAGCTTTGGAAAAATTACAGGTTAGAGAGTTCAAGCAAAAGTTATCATCAGGGCTGAGTTATTATGAAATGTATTATTGGCTGTAAATACTTAATTTGTCCACTCCTGGGAGCAATTCATATAGTACTAAGAAAATAATAGAATTAGTGTACGTATGTATGCATGTATGTATGCATGTATGTATGCATGTATGTATGCATGTATGTATGCATGTATGTTTATACATGAACTGCAGAGAGACCTGGGGATTCGTGATCTTGAGTCGTATTTCGATGAAGAGGATGAGGACAGAGAAGAGAACTTTGAAGGGGAGTTTGCCAAGTATAAGGTAAAGGGCGAGTTCATTTCATGGGGCAATATTTGGATTGAATTGTGTAGGATAGGTCATTTGATCCTGTGATTGTTTCATCTTCAGGCTTCCTACTACCAGGAGAAATTTGGGTTTGTTCATGTGGACAAGAAAGTGTTAGCAGAGCAGGCCAAGTGTTACGTGGTGGGCATCCAGTGGGTCCTTCACTACTACTATTTGGGAGTGCCCTCGTGGAGCTGGTGTGTGTGTGTGTGTAATGTGGCTTATAGTTAGAACTGAGTTGGTAGGGGAAAGCTGGTGCGTGTAAGAAGAAGGAGTGTGTTTTCAGAATACTCACTACCTCATTATCTCAGCTTGTTTATAAGAAAACAACTCCAATGCTTGCATATTAGCTGCTCAATTGGGCTGGTGATAAATTGCTTGTTTACTTTTCTAATGCAGAAATAAATGCCCTAAACACCAAGTGGTACCGGTATCTCTGCCATTATTCCAGGTGTTCGTAAGGAAGAGCAGAATGAGCAGTTGAGTAGTATTTAATCACTCAGGGAGGAACCCAATACACTTTTGTCAAACTTTTTGTGAGTAGATTTGATTGTATTCGATTGATAAAAGCCTCTTTTGCACAGCTGCTGAATCGGTTAGAGATGCTCGGTTTAACTAGATGATTGCATGCCTCACTGAAGTTGTTGTCATTAGTATTGTGTTTATTTATTGTTTTAGGTTCTACCCGTATCATTATGCTCCGTACGTGTCTGACGTCCACGGGTTTGCTGATCTGTGCATTGACTTTGAGCTGGGCACTCCATTTCTTCCATTTGAACAGCTTCTGGCTGTCCTCCCACCAGCCAGCAAAGCACTTCTACCCAGAGCTTATCAGGTAAATCATTAGTGTTATCATATTATATATTAAATTGTTAGCAATTATAATGAAATTGTATGCTTTTTTTTTTTCCTTCTTCCTTGACTCTAATTCAATATACATACATTGACTTAAAATCGTGGTAACTAGAAATTACGTATGTACATATGTAGTTAGGTATATGCTACATGTGTACATATTTTATGAAATGCTGGGTGAAATAAAAATTTTATAATGCATGTGGTGGGAATACTAAATTGGTAAGAGCTTTGAATGTATTTTTGAATGTATGCAAGTGCTTTCACTAATTTGTTAAGCATTTAGGTCCGTGCTATACTGTGTAATCCTGTTGTCTTGTTTTCACAGAGTTTGATGATGAATGAAGATTCTCTCATCAAAGAGTTTTATCCAGAGGATTTCAAGACAGACCTGAATGGCAAGGAGCACGAGTGGGAGGCGGTCGTTCTCATCCCATTCATAGACGAGGACCAACTCAAGGATGCCATGCAGACCTGCTCGTCTGCTCTGCTCAAAGAGGTCTATTATTCAGTCATTCTCAGCTGAAATTATTGTAATAATAGCAAATTTTCTCGTTTCAACAGTTAATTAAAACTTAACCTGACATTTCAACTTCTTGCCGAAGTCCTTTTAGTTGACCCCTGAAGAGGACTTCTGCAAAAAGTCGAAATGTCGGGTTAAGTTTTAATTTACAATTTTGGCTGTTGAAATAAGAAAATTACTATTATTAGGTCTATTATTGTTGGTGTATATGTATGTACATATGTGCAAGTTTTGTTTAAAGAAAATATTTCTTGAAGGAGAGCAAAAAAAAAAGTGGGCAATGGAGTTAAATGTGGACATTCATTTGTTTTATGTCATGTGTTTTTAGGAGGTGTTGCGGAACATAACAGGTGCTTGTTTGTCCTGTACTTATGAGGGTTCTGCTCCCGGCACTCTCTATACGTCTCCGTGGCCAGCACACTTCCCTGACATACAGAACTGTAAAGTCAAGTAAGTTGAAACTTAAAGTATTGTACTACTTAGGGAGCGAAAATAATCTTGGGGAATGAGAATAGAAGATGAGTGAAGACTCAAAAAAAAAATTTTTTTCCTTTGTCATTTTCTTTATAATAATGTAACCATCATAATTTTCTGAAGATCAGTGCTTTCTCCCCTTCTGTTCACAGGGTTGTAGAAGAGAATCATCCAGTTTTCCAGGTAGAGCTAGACAAGTTGGTAAAGGGTCTCTGCAGGGGTGTGAAGCTGGACGTGTACTTTCCCGGCTTTCCCTCTCTGAAGCACATCCCCCACTGTGCCCACTTGGAGAAGCGAGGTGTGCGGGTGTTCCAAGCAGCTAGTCGAGATGAGAACGTCATACTCACTGTCACCAGAGATGACCAAGAGGATCTGGCCGTAAGGGTTAAAGGTCATGCATTGATGAGTGGGCAGGGCATTGGGTTGAGAACTACTGAACTTCACGCTTGCTAGTACAATAACAGAGGGAGGTTAGGCTACAATCCAATACCCAGTTGTTGTTTTCATTTGTTGTATACTGCTGATGATCACATAGTGGGTAAATTGGTTTAAAGAAGTGTCATCACAGCGAGCCTTCTATCACACTAAATCCAGTCGCTTACCAGAACACATGCTATTAGGTTGAATATGATAGATAGAGTACATTGTAGGCTGTGATATATATATATATATATATATATTTATTGCAGCTTTGATATTTTTACTTGAATATTTCCGCATCACGCGAGCGTTCTGTATTCTCCCATATTGTACGGTTTATATTGTACGCTCGTTGTAGCGCGCGCGTAGTGAGTAAAATCAATGAAAATTGTATTGTAACCGGTTGAGAAAAATTTCAAAGAAGCAATAAATCACTTATCACACTCGTCGTACAATATGGGAATGATATTTTACTCTCACGCCACATTTTCACTCGCCTTTGGCTCGTGAAAATATTTTGCGTGCTCGTAAAATATTTTCCCATATTGTACTCTGACTCGTGCTATAAGTATTATATATATGTGATATATATGTATATATCACATACATATATTATATGTATGTGATATATACATGTGTTCTGTATACTGTATAATTGCAATGAATTTGTTTGTATTTTTATTCTTCAGGATATGTTAGGACTAGCCCAGCAGCTGCTAGGGAAGCCAATATTTGTTGGTTGGCCTTATCTGGTCGAGGCAAAGATTCACTCCTTCACAGATGGCAAGCACTATTACCAGGTTAGTTACTATACTTTTAACTCTCTGGAATTTGGTAAAGAGTTTAATTCTTTCTATAATTCAGCAGCTATTTTTTTTATTAGTTAAAATAGATACATGTAAATATATTGTGTATAGTATAATATTTAAGGAGCAAAAAATACAGATTTAGGATAAGTCTCAAGATAATTTGACTACTGCAGTGTACTTAATGAAACATCCCATTTATTGTACTTCTTATTTTTGTTCTTATATATGTACCAATTATTGTTGTTAAAATATTTTGAGTGATGCTCGTTCGACGTTATTTGTAATATTTTAGCTCGGTGAAGTGAAGGAGGCAAAGGCAAAGGTGGTCACCAGTGCTCTCAGTGAAAACCAGAAGAAGAGACTCAGTGAAGAATCGTTTCAAGCTGTGCGTAGGTAAGTATTAATTAAGAAATATATGTGTGTATGTAAGAAACCAGGTGTGTTTTTGTTGTTGTTGTTTTATTTGGCATTCAATGTATATTCTTGATTTTATATTTTATATTTTTTTTATTTATTTTTTTTTTATTTCTGGAATTTGCAGTTTGTCTGCATTGCTTTCAGTGAACATTTAGTACTAGCATGTCAGGGGTTCATTTGGGGGGGGGTGGTGAGGTAATAGTCATCTAGTCATTCTTTCATTCATACAGTCATGTGTGCAAATATTCAGGCAATTGGAGTGGAGACGTTGATTCCTACTATAGCAGCAATTTAGGTTATGGTATGACAAGGTTTCATACAGACTATGGGAGCCCTGGGATTCAAAAAAAAAAATTTACCCTGACTGAAAAAAATTTTGTGAAAAAATAATGATCAGTACAAGTATGAAAAACTATAGCTTAATTACTCTACTGCTAGTTTCTTTAAAACTATCAAACAATTCTTCAAAATCATGACTAGTTCTGGTCCTTCAATAGCAATTTGTAATAGTTTGTCTAAGTTTTCATCTAATAATCTGTTTCATAGTCGTGACATCACCATTTTCATGTGGCGAAACTGTTTTTGTGACTCTACAAAATTCCCCTCCCCCTCCCTCCCCTAGCAAAAAATCCTGTATGAATCCCTGGTGTATGTGTGTAAAGAGGACCATGACAAGTGCTGTTTTGGTCCAGTGGCTTATTGAAACCTTTTTTAAGTATTTTTTTAACAAGTTGACTAGCAATCCTGGTAAGATATGTATTCACAATTAGCAGTGAGTAAAGGTTCTGGGGAACTAATGGCTGGAGGAGGTGGGGTCTAGTCCGTCAACGCAAATAGCTTCAATTATTTATTGGTTTACTAACAATAAATAGTGGGAAAATGAAAATGAAAATGATTTCCTCTAGTACCAGTGCTGATTGATTGCATGCGGACATTAAATAGATAAGAAACAACTGAATGACCGTGTTTGTGCCAAGCATTTTAACGTATTGTAGTATTTATTTTCAATGATTCAGTCATTCTCAGCTGCAATAATTATGTAATAGTTAGAGCATAAGCGCTTAGGTACTGGTGGATTTAGTGCACTAAATTCACCAGTACCTAAGCGCGCATGCTCTAAGTATTTTAGATCCCGTTTACGCATGCCCAGTTGCCACTAGCAACTTTGTTTATCAGCATTTTCACAGAAATGGCTAAAGGAAAAAAAAATAGTGCACACTTACCAAGTTAGTACACCTAGTAACAATATAGCAACGGGATCTAAAATAATATAGAAACTTTTATTGTAATATTATCTGTACCTCCATGTCTCTTGGCATAAACTCTGCTGTGAGGGTGTCCATTGCACTGAAGCACTCACTAACACAATTTTATTTCATTCGTTTAGTTACAGGGACTGCAAAGGCATAGATATAGATGAAGTTCAGGTGATGCTCTATGCTCAAGTTTTGCGTGGGAAAAGGTATGTACTATAATAAGAATTGAATAACTCCGATTATACATATTTTTAATTCTTTATTTCCGTTTTTTGTTTGTTTGTTTTGTTGTCAATGTTATTTTGTTTGTTCTTTCCTCCCTGGGATTTATTCACATTATTTGTATAAGTTGTACCTAAAGATTTAAAGTAATGAAGTTCCCTTTTTTTTTTTTTTTTTTTTTTTTTTTTTTTTTTTTTTTTTTTTTTTTTTTTTTTTTTTTTTTTTTTTTTTTTTTTTTTTTTTTTTTTTTTTTTTTTTTTTTTTTCTTTTCCTTCCTGATTGGTCCTATTGTAACTGGTACTTTATGTGGTCCAGATACGTAGTGGACAAGAAAGGAGACCGAAACAAAGTGTTCCAACACAAGGAGTGGGCACAACATCCTGAGCCTTTCCCTTACCAGACTTCAGTAAGAGATATTGCTACACTCGCTCCCAACTACAAGGATAAGTTTATGAATCTGACCGATCTGTTCCCCGTGGGTGCTCACTGCTTTATCTTGGCCACTTCTCTGCAGTATGGATGCCAAGCTGAGGTCAATAAGAATGAATGTCTATATACTTGTGTGAATTACTGTCTAAGAAAGGTAGGAAAGGATTTTGGGCGTATTGTTGTACATAAATAGGCTTGGAGTTGTACAAGAAAGTGTAGTGTAAAATAACGAGTGAATGATCTGTACTAGTTTTTAAGGTAACCAGGATTTCTCCTGACTAATAACATTGGTATAGCTTGTACTGGATAGATTTCAGCAGTCTCTCTTCTTATTTATTTAACAAGTGTGAATTGATTTCCTTTCCTTTTTTTGTTTTGGAGCTACTCATTATTGTTGTTGTTGTTGTGGTATATGTGTGTCCATGTGTGTGTTTCCATTTGTTTATGTTCCAGGTTCAAAGTGTGATATCCTCCCAGTGTAAAGTAGATTTAAAACTTATGCACAAGCAAGAACCTCATCTCTCCCGCATTCAACACAACCACCGACTGTCTGTGCGATACTTATCGTCATCTATGGTAGCCGGCAAGCTGAGGATTTCTCCACTGCTCCTGTCCAGGATAACAGGAAGTATACAAGTGGAAATGGGATCTCCTGACAAGTATGTGCAGTATGACCACTAGAGGCCGTATGTGTGTGTGTGTTGTGTGGTGTAGTGGTTGTGTCCTGCGGTCCTGAGTTCAAGCCCAACTCAGGCAATTTTTCCATCTGATTTCCATCTGATTTCCATCTGCCTCCCACCAATCCACCCAGCTGTGATTGGGTACCTGGCATTTGCTGGGGTGCAAATTCAAGGCCTTTTCTCATGAAGCAGCAATGGTCCAGGTGGGACTTCGGGTGCCCACACCACTTGCTGTGAGGAAAGGTCTGTTCTCCTGCGAGTTCCTAGCCCAGCTCCAGGAGCTTTGCTTGCACGGCTCACAGTGCTTGCTTAGTGCACAGACATCCTGGCTATGCCAGGTGCACGTGACCGCCTAGCGGCAACAAGAGAATTTGCATTTGCATGTGTGTGTGATCAGGAGAGTACTGTTATTGCTGTTTGTGGGGATGAATATCCGACCAACTGAATTATTCGACCAACTGAATTATTAACCAATTTATATTATACACTGTTCTTGAAACGTTCCCCATTTCCTCATTCCATTTAGTGTTCAGAATAATCAACATTAATTGTGAACAGTATGGATAAAAATGACTAGTTATATTAAACTGTGCTCACTTATATAAGAAATTTCATTCTACATTCTGGAGTATACAGCATGATGAAAGATTCATATGTTTACAAAGTGTGTCACTGACTTACGTGAGTAGCTTACTAGCTAACTTGACAATATTCATTAAATGTTTGCATTTCAACTTAAATTGATTGATGTGTTTGTTATGGTTGCAGTGTGAAAGAGAGAAACAAATCTAACATTGGATTGTTCTGGAAGTTTACAAGGAAGAATCAAGAGGTCAATAGCAAGTTGCAAATAATACGTAGTTTACCAATATCCAATTATAATATGAGTTGTATATAGTCAGTTGTTGTAGTTTGTTGTTGTTGTTTTTCAATTTGTGCTTTGTATAAGTGTGTGTGTGTGTGTGTGTGTGTGTCAGCAAGCTGATGTACAGTGTGCTTATTATTATTAAGTTGAGGTGTCAGTCAATTCAATGCTAAAATTATATTTGGGCCTATTATTGTACATACATTTTTCCCTAGATTCCTGGTTTTGCTCGCAAGTCTGACACTAGGTCTTGGTCGTACTCTACTGAGGCAATGCTGCTGCTCGAACACTTCCTGGCCAAGTTTCCTGTTATGTTCAACTTCCTGGTCAACTCCCCTTCGCAAGATAGATACTATGAGTCTCAGCTCTTCCCCAATCCAGATGGGTGAGAACAAAGTTGCTCTACTGTACATATGCACCATTACATTCTCTCCCTGTGTGTGCATTTGTTTGCTTGTTTTGTGTGTGTTTGTGCATAATATGATGCATCTAATTGAGAAATTAAGATTAACAGCACATATAGTACAATGCAATGATCATGTGCACCAACTAGGGTTAACATGAAATATATGGTAGTATCCTAAATATCTCTTTGAAACCTTGGATTGCCATGTACTCCACATGCCACTACCACCTTTTCAACTCCAGCACTACTATTTCACAATACCTACTAAATTCAAAACACTACTATTTCACAATACCTACTAAATTCAAAGTTGTTGTTTTTTGTGTGTTTTATTTTATTTTTTTATTTTTTTCCATGTAATACATTTTGTTATTGTTCGTTTATTTTATCTGCACTACTGACATACTAAGATGCTGATTTTACTAGTTCATCTTTTTATGATATTTAAGACACTATTAAGTTACCCACTTGTTGGATTGCTGTGTTGCAGTCCTGAGAATCTGACAGCACTGAAGGACTGGATCAAGCAGCTTCCCTCCCAGGGCATAGACAGTGTGGACTGTGGCAGTGACCTACTGGATGCACCTCAGGTTGATGCCATAGAGAAGGCAATCAAAGATACTCCTGTCAAGGTGGGGTAGAAACAAACATGGATGATGGCCTAGCTTTGTTGTTGTTTATATGTATGGTTCCTGTTGTTGTTGTTTTTTGTTGTTGTTGTTGATTTTGTTTGTTTGTTTTGTTTTTGTTATTCTTTGTCTTCATAATTAGATAAAGAAAATCCGTATGCGAGTTAAGCCTTCAGCTTTATTCAAGGTAAGTATTTAACAAGACTTGTTGGTTAAAGGATTAGTTACTTTTCCATCTTGTTAGTTTTGAGTTGTTCTGTTTATTGACTGCAGCCGACTCCTCACCAAGGCAATCTGTTGCCTGATCCTCGGGCAACCTACCTGTTGTACGATCGCGTGGTGAATGTGTCCATGAGCAATGCCGTGCCTTTTGGTCTCAGAGGTACCATCATCGGGATTCTTGGAGGTGAGTGTTGCCAATGAAAACCATGAAGCCAGAGGCTAGAGTTGTGTGCATCGAGAGTATAAACTTTGTTATATTATATTATTTACAATAATGTCGAAATCCAACCTTTAGCTTTGTACGTTTGTTAACTATTCCAAGGGATTTTGTGAGTGGAGATTCAGTACAACCCCTCTTATTTTTGTGCCTATGAGATAGTGCTTACAACTATTTGAGGTGTACTATTTGGGAATGGATGGAATTATTTTAATGATACTACTAATTGGTTCATCCACCCTCTTCATCAAAACTTAGTGAGATAGTACATCTGATGGAACTTGTTATTATGAACTAACAAATACTATCTTTGATGCAGTAACATTGCAAACATTTGTCAGTAAATTAAAAACAATTTTTTTTTGTGTGTGTAATATTTTTATTCCTTCCTCTTTCCTCTGCTACAGATCAATCTGAAGGAGGCAACAACACTATATATGAGATCCTTTTTGATGAGGAATTCTTGGGCGGACTGACACTTCGTTCCTCCCCCAACCGTGCCTACCGGCTCCCAGCCTCCTGTCTCCTCAACCTGTCCTTTGGGAAGAGGTTATATGACTCTGAGCAAGTGCAGAAGAATTCTTCTCAGTACAAGTCAGCTGCAGACTACTCAACTGTGGCATCCGAGAGTGGACCCTGGAGTCAAATAAACCACGTAGAGAACTACGCTGAGGATTATTTAAGTAATCCACGACGTGACAACAGGCATGTGGGGCGTGGCCACATGCCATTGGTGGGTGCGGGACCGGGTGTCTCTCCTGGAAAAGGGTGTCCTCCTGCTTCAGGCATTACAAAGCAATATGACAGGTATGTAAATGCTGACTACAAAGTTTTGTTTTTTCCCAAAAGGAAGCTAAATATAAAATAAAGCAGAAATCAGAACATTCAATAATATTACATGTTTACTTTATGTATATTTATACATGTACATTGGACGCAAAAAGAAAGTTTCAATTCCTTTGGGAGAAGTGGCGATGAACAGTATGCTGTTTAGTAAAACATGGCTGTTTAGTAAAACATGGCTGTTTAGTAAAATATGACCTTTTAGTTTGACCACTTTACCATTTTAATCGTTCCTGTTTACCGTAGGTCTCACTGTAAGAACTAAAGAAATTGTTTATCTAATAAAACATTCCGACTTTTGTTTACAGGCTCCCGTGGCTGAACTTTTGTGTTAAAATTTTTTGAAGACGTCCAATTCTAAGGTGTTTTCACATAGACTTGTAAGTTTAGTCACCACATGATATCGATGTTTTCTAGAGGTTAGAGCCCTCACGGGCTTAAAAATGTTTTACTGTTAGAAGTCTAACGGTAGCTAGCACAAGGCCTACGAAATGCGGACTTAGTTAAGACAGTATGCCTGTTGAAACTTCAGTTGGAAAGCTTTATTGAATCAAATTAAGTTGCTGTTTAGTCAAAACGATATGGAACGCTACGGTAAATAAACAACTGTTTTACAGCTGTATTACTGAACAAAAAATCTGAAACTTTTTAGTGCCTACCGTATATATATGTGTGAGTGGGTCTAGGAAAAGGGACCTTATGGCGCAAACCGAAAAAAGTTGAGTTTTTTATGCTAATAAAAAGCTACAATTTATCTCAACTTAGTGCTAAAATACTGGAGGGTAAAACCTTCGACACGTAGAGAAACTGGCAGTTGAACTGGGCTGTATTCAGCAAAACAATTGAACCAGAAATCGAGAAAACATAAATTGAATTGCCACTTCTGGTATAATTAACATTTTCGTATACTTAATGGCATACTCCACATACGCAATAATATCGTGCAGCAGCTTTTTAATGGTGATTAACGAAGTTTTGCGTGGAGTTCTTTCTTAGTGTCTCACGGCCAGTCTTGTCTGAATCCTTGGCTACTCTATTGAATGTAGTGTAGTGGTAAACTTTCAGCCAGAGGTAAGCTGTAGAGTGCATGCAATAGTCTCAAAGCTATGCCGTTTTTTTTTTTGTTTTTGTTTTTTTGTTGTTGTTGTTGTTGTTTTTTTAGCTGCTAGTTTGAAAATCCGCCCATTCCCCGTTTATTGTATTTCGCAAACAAGAGAGAATAAAAAGTAGCTTGTCTTTTCATGGCACGCTTCACTTTCAAGTTGTTTTGACATTTGAAATTTGGCATAGACGTAGAGTAAGGGTCATTAAGACTAATTCTGCAAAAAAAAAAAAAAAAATGGAGAAAGAAAGACTTTTTCCGGTGACTTACTTCTGTATCTCAATTTCAATTATTGCGCCGTAAGGTCCCTTTTCCCAGTTGTCTTACAAAGTAGACTAGGTTTTGTACATTTCAACTGTTGACTATTTGTAATTTAGAGCAATAAAGCTACCTCAGTAGTAATAGTTGGTGTGTGTGTTTTTAGGACTCCTCCTGGTCGTCCAGGTCCACAGGAACAGCGATCTAGTATTTCATCCATCAAGAACAGGATGGATGGCTCCCAATCTCACTCCTCTCCACGTGCTACTTCACACCCTGCCTCTGCTATCAAACTAAAAACCTCGCCCACAAAGAAACACCTTGATGAGGATAAGGATAGACAATTTGAAACAGCCACTTCAGGACCATTGGACAGGCGTGTTTCTAAAAGTAAGAAAGCAAAGAAGACAGGATCAGCATCTCCAGCTAATATGAAACAATTGCAGCAGAGCAGCGAACATAGTAAGGTAGCTGAATCGGGGACTCCAGAGAAAAGTGATCAGTTTTCTGCAGCACTTGATGCTCTGTCCAAAATTAATTTGAGTGACATGCCTTCACCGACCTCCAAGTCTTCTCCAGCACCAGTGAAGCTACTCAGCCGATCTATGGAACCAGAAGATAGCAAAGATGCTAGTGCAAGCAAGATCGAGAAATCTGTTAAAGTCGCTGCACAGAATAAATTGGGTTCCGCAAACAGCAATATAGACACATCCAGCGATAGAACAGACAGGGAACTGTCTCCCTCTGTAAGTGCCATGTTTGAAGCTGTGAAGAGTGGTAGTCATGTAAGTGCTAGCAAACAGCAGCCACTTTTAGATCACCCTGACACTGCCGCTCTAAAGAGCATGCTCAACATAGCTTCTTCACTGGAGCAGACGCCCTATGCAAGAGGAAGAGGGAAAATTTCATCGTCATCTCCAGGGATACTAGCTGAACAGACACCTCGTGGTTCCGGACTACTTCACACTCCTCCGTATCAAGGAGTTAGTCCTCGTACTCCTATAAGCCCCCAGACTCCTCCGTTACTCGGCAATTACCCGCATGGCTCCCGACCGATTCACGCCACCCCACCGTCACAACTGCCTGACTCTGTGGCAAAGTTGTTTCGCCCTCCTCGAGGAAATATGGCACATACTACTGGCAGGGGGGAGAGAGATCAGGGTCAGCAACGGCCGCCATTGATCCACAGACATCCCTTTCAGCCACCACGCAGGCCTCAGAATCCTTATCCAGGTAAAGGATATATTCTACCAATATTCCGTAGACTTGTTTGTTATATCATAGTCTCTGTTACATATACAATACTTCATCTTATTTTTCCACCCAATAGCTTTATGCTCCACTTTCTGATTTAAGCCCTTCCCTTCACTAAAATATAATTATAATAATAGATTTTTACTCTTCAGTTAATAGTGTTTGAGCCAGTGAACCAATATAATATATTGCTTGATAGTGATACAGAAAGTGCTGGGAATCTCGAACTATGTCATTTTATAATATAGTTTAACTTAGTCTTAAAAGGTCTTATAAACTCGACCCTGAACTTTTGTGTGAATTTTTTATTCTGTAGTCAGATATAATGACTTATCAGAAAGTTTGCCGAGCATCTGGATATAGAAGATTTTTTTAAGTTGGAAGTCATTACTCATAGAAATGGCTTTTTTAACAAAAACTGTGTCCCTTACTAAATTTAACTGCAGTAGTTAATGTGTAGAAGTGTAAAAAACAGTGCTGGTGTATAATATAGGCTTCAATACAAATATCATGATTTCTTTAGAAACCACATATTTATCCAAAGGTATGGTAACTCTCAGAACAGTTGCTTCAGGGTTTTTCTTTACCTCAGACCACAAATGGACACTTGCCTAACAAATTGTTAAGGATGTCCTTCAGACCACTATATTTGAGCAAATGAGTGTGAAATAGTGTATCAGTGAATAAAATGTAGTTGGTTGTAGTAAAAATAAATCTTAAGTTGTGTTTTCTTTCGTATCCTATCATATATTTCAGGCTATGGATATCCCAGTTACCCATCACCTCCAATTTTGCCGTTTCCACCTAGCCCCAATAAGTAAGTTTTTTTGTTTATTTTTGTGGTATCTAGTGTTGTTATTGTTTGTTGTTGTTGGTGTTTGTTTTTTTAGTAACATCCATCAACTTATGATGACAGCACAATCACTTGGCCTTCCTCCAGTGGAGATATCAACCAAAAGAACAGATAAAGTTAGTGGGTGTATGTGTGGTTACTAGGAGCATTATATTACGAATCTCTACTTACTTATGTAGTTTATTTTCATGTAGACATGCGTTTGTTGCCGAGATAATTCCAATGATTGAAGGGATTGAATTTATTTTAATTTTATTATTATAATATTGCAAATTTTCTCAGTTTTGGCAGTCAATAATATATGTTTAATAAAATTTAACCCGAAATTTCCATTTCTTGCCGAACTCCTCAAGTTGGTGATCCAAATGTTGAGGTAAGTTTTTATTAAACATATTGGCTGTGATAACTGAAAATATTTGCTATTATTATATTTCAGATGAGAATAATTGAATCATTGAAAGTAGTATGTTGTTGTTGTTGTTGTTGTGTTTACATAAGATATGATTGCAGGGTTTCATAGGAGTGGCAGTAGTGGCAGGAGTGCCTCACCAAGGTGCCCCATGCTCCAGTGAAGATGAGGCAGCTCAGAGTGCGGCGGCCATAGCTAACATCAACATAAAGTCGGTGAGCGTAGTATTTTAATTATAACTGCGGCAAGAAGTCGAAACGTCGGGTTAAGTTTTAATTAACAATATTATTGGCTGTTATAGTGAGAAAAATTGCTATTATTAAATATACATATATATAATATTTTTATCAATACTTTTCCAATATGATATGTAGTAGCACAGGTAACCATGTATAATTTATGTGGTTCGTAGGTTCAAATGCCCTCACAACCACTCCTGTATTACCCTCCTTACCAGATGGGCTCCTTTCCATCAGGTGGACCAGGGATTAGATATTCTCCTCAGTATCTACCTCAGGGACCTAGACCAAGCAATCGCTTCGTGCCACTGCAGGTGAAAATTATAGTTCTGTTAACAAAAGTAATGATAATGATAATGATGATGATGATAATAAAGACGTTGCGTTCTTTTTTTTTTTCTGTAGGCTCAGCGTAAAACGAAGTCTACATCTGCAAAGTCACCCAATGTCAGTAATATTCCTAGTACTGACGGGAACATTGTGGATCCTGCTGCTTCATCAGTTCAAGTTGCTCCTCCTAGCAATCCCGCATCTATTACAGCATCAATCTCACCTTCGAAGCAACAGGCTCCTCCTACTAACACTGCGACTGTTGATAATGTGGCTTTGGCTGAAGGTGGTGATACTACTGCCACAGAAAACAGGATTGATTCAGATTTGACCCCAACGAAGACACCGGACAGACCAGGTCTAGAGTCAGCCGATCAGGATTCAACTCCAACTAAGACTACAGATACGGTGCAGCAGAGTGATCAGGATATGACTCCAGAAAGAATATCAAAGAGAAAAGGTCTGGAGCAAGCTTATGTAAACCTTGCCACTGTAAAAGATGTTCCTCAGCTAAATATTCTTCAAAATAAGACAAGCACGGTCATCTCTGAAAGCAAGCCTACAGATGATGCAAAGGAAGGAGTAGCTGATTCTATTGTAGCAGACAATAAAATGACCAACATAGTGCAACCAACATCTGGTGTAAATGCAAGTACAGAAGTCACCAACATCGCTTCTGCTGTTGATCAAGTTAATAGTACTGGTGAAACAGAGGTTCGAGAATCACTGCATGACGCAAGTATAAGTCCTAAATTGCAGTCAGAAAATATTGCGGATGAGCTTGTTAAAGAAGGTCATCAAGGGACTGCTATTTCAGGAAAGGATTCTATTGGTGGTGTACAAACTGTTACTGCTGAGGGGGAAGAAACCACTAGCAATGAGGAAGTACTTTTGGATCAAATTCAAAAGCAGAGCCTAGAAACAGCTGGAAGTATACAACGATTGCTTCATACAATTAAAGTGGTTAACAGCCCTATTCTCCTTCCTGCTGACGGGGCCCTCACTGAACCTGTGTGTGAAACTAACGCAGACAAGGCACCTCTTAAAGGACAGGAGTCCGTAGGGGATGCAGTGATTCAGGCAGCACTAACGTCTGGTTCAGAGGACATTAGCAATGCTAATCTGATAGAGGAGGTCTACCAGCCTAGCAACTCTGCTCAGGTGGATGACAGTGATGTAGTTGTGGTTGGAGAGATAGTTGGGGGAACCTCGGTCTCAGGAAAGGATCCTCTCCATGGTTTGACTAGCTCTGTGGCAGACCTTGACATTCAAGAAATTGAACCCATTGCGCCAGTGGCTGATCAGGGTACAGTTGATCCTGACAATTTCGCAAAAAATGGAACTGAAAAAGTTTCTACAGAGGCAGAGTCTCATCACTCTTCAGCTCAATCAGCTTCCATAAAGCGGCCGAAAATCCAGTTGGCAGCTTCATTTAAACAGTGAAAAAAAATTCTGAGCACTTTAAAGTTTTTTTTTTATTATTATTTTTTTTATGAACTCATTATTTCAAGTTTAGCTTATTATTATTGTATTTTTCCAGGTCAATCTGGCTGGTATAAAAAAGTTGAGGGTTTATGAGAGTGATACATTGATTTTCATGTTTCAGTCAACTAAAACAAACCCCCTTAGTTTTGGGATAGTTTGGTAAGAAAAACTAAAACTAAGAGCTGCATAGAGCCTAATAGACTAAAACTAAATAATTTAGAAGACAGCAAAACCCTATGACAACCAGAAGTAATGGTGGATGGATGAAAAACTAAAAATAAGTTTACAAAGTTAAGGAAAAAAAATTACAATAAATAAATTAATTGAATTATACAGTCCCACGTTGAAACACTCCTCACCACTCTCTCTCCTGCCCAACTTCTTCAAAAAATGTCTAGGTCTTGCCAAATACTCCACTGATCTCTACTGCTACTATTATGACCGAATGAGTGACTGGCAGACCAGCATAATTTCACACATTCATATCTTCTACTTGAGAAGCCACCTCAACTGCTGCCATTGTAGCGTGCTTAGAGTGAGCAGGAGCATACGTGTCAGGGCAGGTTATAGCGCCTCAGACTTGAGAGTCTTCGACCACATTCCCATGACAACTATGGTAACACCATCTGCAGGTGTCTTGCCATCAGACCTCAATATTAAGGCTGAGTGACAATGAAGTCTACTGTCACCAGCCACTTTGTTGTGCAGCTCAGAGCATGTTTTCCCCAACTTCTGTTATACAGTAGTGACATGGATGCAGTCCATAAATCGGAATACCCAAGTGTAAACCCACAGCAATTTTGAGGTACTCATCATCCTACATGCGTAGACCCAGAGAATTGCCAAAGCATGCAGCCAATGCTTCTTCTCTTAGCAGCTAGCCAGACTCACTTTACCTCTTCCAAGTTGTTTCATAAACTACTTGTGAGCTTATGTGGTCCCATGACTTTTTGGTTTGTATGCTGCTACACCTTCTGGTCTTTGTTGGTATGGGAGAATAATAATGTTGAAGGTCTTCATTTAAGGTACTCTGTTGTCTATTGTTAGTTTGTCTGTATAAGTGTGTAATTGTGGGTGTGGTTTCAGGACAGATCTACTGTACATAGTGTATCAGAAGATTGTAAGCTCCACATTCAGGCAGCCATCGTTAGAGTCATGTAGGCTAGGAAGCAGCTGCAACACAATCAATTCATACAAGAGGTAAAAATAATAACACCAATTATGAACAACAACTGGATTAATACAAACAACAAAAGTAAATTAAACCATAACAGCCTGTATGAGCAAGAGGTCAAGTGTGTGTGTGTGTGTGTGTGTGCGTGTGTGTGTGTGTGTGTGTGTGTATGTGGTTGGCTGGCTCAGCACCGCCCTGGACAGGGACCAGAATGAGATGGCGAGATTGTGTCAGAAAATATTTGAAAAAGTTTAATATTGATGAGAGGATAGGTGGTATCAGTTGGCATAGGACAGGAGTGGTTGGAGGAGAAGTTGCAGGACAGGACTTGAGGATGTGACTGAGGCTAGAGTGGCAGAGGATGAGAGAAGGACACATGTGGAAGACAGTATTGAGAACAGTGGTAGCAGTACAGCTACAGATAAGCCATACCAGTGTGTGAGAGAGAGCATTCAGACGACGAAAGTAAGACGACACAGATATGTGTCACTACTCATCAGAAACAGTAATAACTGTGATTTAGTCTGTCACTTGTGGCAGAGAAGCATCATCCGATGGGTGGCTTCCTTTCAAGGTCAAGGTCAAGGTGTGTGTATGTGTGTGCATGCATGTGTGTGTATGTGTGTGTGTATACATGCAGACCATCTCCCAAGTGAAGAATCGTTTCTCACATGCACACATTTCACCAAGCTCTAAATCAATATGGATATGGATCATGAATAGCAGGATATTACTTAATGCGTTTATTTATATTTTTTACTATGCAGGGCAATTTCAAGGGCTGTACAAAACCAAATCATCATATCAGCTCTATCTTACACAAGCTATAAATCCCCATTCATACTGTCCCATATTAAATTTAGTCTGTCACAAGTGGCATTGGTTACCAGTAACAGTAGCGAATCCTTTCTTCCTCACAGGAAGCTCACTCTCTCTGTTCTGATGCAACACATGTGGTTTTCCAGATGTTAATGATAGCCAAGTATAAAAGATTATGAATAAATGGCAGATCTTCCATCCTATGACATGAACTGTGCAGTATTCCATAGCTACTCAGGGCTACATACACTAGCTATGAAAGGAAGTAATAATTATAATATAGGTGATAAAGTCAGTCAACACCTGATAAGGCACATATTCACACACGTACATACACACACAATCGTATTCAAGAATTCGACGTTCCTGTAAGTCTTCAGTACTTGATGCAGTTCCTGGTAGCGTACTGTGTGCAAATGGAGGCACTGGTGTATTCCCAGAAGGAGATCATCTTGCTGAGTCCAGACCCATCTGCCAAGTTCCTCATGTTGCAGTAGTTGGTGCTCTTGTCAAGAACTGCATACCACGTCTCTGACGTGGAGTAACCCTAAACCAAAAGAAACAAATATTACGACATTTTACAAACATTATGTAGAGGAATCCAGTATGCTCCCAGTGTTATGGACAGACATTCTTATTGCCGAGTTTATGTTTTTTGTTTCTGTTACGCATGCGTTGTTCATTTATGTTGATGTCATTCTGATTTTTGTATCAACTCCGTTATTGTCCGAACTCTAAGCTCGTATACTTTCATTCCTTGTTTTAGTGAACGAGTGTGCAATAATTAAAGACAAAGATTCTTTTAACAATTTGATGTGTTGTTGAAGTTACAACACCTAATTCCCACTTTATGAAATTCTCCTGGTTTCTGTGGTTATGGCCAGATTTTCACCCAGTAATTTTCCCAGTTTTTAATTTTTTCCAAAGCAGTCACAGGTTAATTAATAGCAATACAATTCCTGCAGTGGACATACATAGCTAAACACAAAATTTTAATATTTTATTGTTGATATAGCTATAGTAACTTCTCGTAGTAGTAATGAAATTTGTTTCTGACACCCTGGGCTTTTCTAGTGAAAGTTGTGATTCAAAAAAAATAATAATAATAATAAAATCATCATTGCACCATCTCATTATTATCAGTCTAAAGAAGTTTTAAATGTAGGTGTGTTGGTGGGTGTAGTACGCAGGGCAAAAACTTGAATCCTATAGTCACATACACAGGAAATTTCATGTTTCTCCACTTTTCTGGTAGAGCATAGGGCTAAATGTCCTATAATGCAGGGCATTTAGCCATATGCTTGGGAAAGGTGGTAAAAGTATGAAAAGTCCTAAATATGTGACTACAGGAAATTCAAGCTTTGCCATGTGGTATATCTCGGTTATTGTTCAGTAAAATTGGCAGATACAATCATTGCATAGGGTCAACAACACGGTGGAATGATATGTCTATAATTACTGTCTTCATATTATATGATTAATTCATTATAATACCACAAATTTCTATAGTGTGTAAGTTCACACAATTGCAATGTCCCAATCTGACGGAAAGAGTGAGTGAGTCTTTATGTAGTTGCATGCAAGTTACCTTGATAGAGCAGCCCGTGCTAGTAACAGTCAGAGTGAACTTGAGGTCGTCGACATAGTGATGCTTTGGAGTAGTGTGAGTACCAGTTATTTCTGTATCACTGCCTGATTTGAGCTACAGCAACACAACAACTCTAAACAATTGTGTACAGAAATTGAAATAGGCACATGCTATGGTGAAAATTCATAAAACTTTACTGGAGCATCTTAGTGGTAAAACTTCAAATTGTTGCCTGTCAAAATTAGTCAATAGCACTCACATTGTAGAGACATTTCTCAGAGTTACTGTCAGTGCACATGCTCTCTGTGGTCATATTCCAAACTTTCATCTGATGCTGCAACATCATGCTCACGTTGCCACAGGCAAGATTCACCGTCCTAAAGGGAACAGCCATGGTTATATAGCTACAGATAGTAGTCTGGCTGCATTTCATTGAAGTTTGCCAGGTAGCAGCATAGCTCACCAGGTTAGCTTGCAAGAGGCGTGGACGGGATAGGACGCTCCGGGCCCTGCTAGCAAAGCCAATATAATAGCAGCAGCATACACAAACACTGACTTCATTTTAGATCTCTCCCTTCCTCGATCTCTATCAAATTTGACACATCGATTGCGGCAGAGTAACTTCTATTGTCCGCACGTCGGGAAAAGGGAGAGGTGTGGCTAAAGGCGTAGTCATTTAATTAGTAGAAGTCGGTTTAACTACAGATAGATATCCAAACTAGCTACAAGCTATCCTTTTAAAGTTAGGCACTGTAATAATTCAGCAGCTTTAATATATCTCTCGCTCCACTTCATTTCCCGTTCCTCGTTTGTTTATTCCAGGTTCATTTCTTGTTCTGTTCATTTTTTCGTTCCGTTCATTTCTCGTTTTCATTTCGCGTTTTGTTTTTATCCTGTTCAGATCCTTTCCCGCTCCGTTCATTTTCGTTTCACGTTCACAGTTCATTGTCGTTCAGTTCATTTCTCGTTCCATTCATTTATCGTTAATTCATCATCTTTCGCTCCGTTCGTTTCTCTCACCGTTTCTTTCTCGCTACGTTCAGTTCTCGTTCCTTTCATTTATCGTTCGGTTCATTTCTCGCTCCGTTCTGTCCTTTTTTCGCTCCCCACGGTAATTTATCATAATTCTTATATTTCCTTATACACTGTTTCCTTTGTTTTGTTCATTTTATGCTCATTGCCAGCTAATTTATAGGTAGCATTTGTTGGAGCGAGCGAGCAAGATCGGCATGATGGTGGAGCAAGCTAGCAAGGGACGTACATAGGCCAGATGGCACAAACTGTAAACAATTTATTATTACTTCACACATGACTGAACACGAGGACAAACATGCATTTACACTTCATTTACACACATTATCTTTATGTAAACACCTGCCCTTAGATTGAGCTAAGGTATATAGTGGACTGACCCAAACTCAGTCCAGTTCAGTTGTTGTACATGTAGTTGCAGTTGTGGTGGTTCAAGTCACTCTGCTTTTCAGTTCTTAACTCTTCTATCCATGGCACTGGAACTCTACTTTATCGCATCACATCTCTTTTTCATTATATATTTTTTCTTGAATACTATTCGACTTTCTATTCATTTACTCATTGTTATTATCCCAGAAAATCATATTATTCCAATATAGATACTGTATGATTGCAGAGACAAGTTGAGGAGTCATAAAGTCAGTTCTTACCAGTCACTACCATTGTATTAAATATGGAAAATTCAATGTATAATCTTCCTAAAACAGTGATAAAATGGGGAAAAACCTGTTCCATTGCAGCTGAAGATGTTTAAATTGGCTAATGAGAACAATTTTTGTACAATTTTATCAATGTGGGAAGTCATTTGCATTCCTTTTCCACCGCACAACTGGGTCCTCAGTGGGAGAAATATCTTCAGTTGCAGCGAAATACTTTGATAGTCCAAGTTTCAATTGGTCAATTGCTAATGTGTCGGGAAAGAAAAACAAAGGTGCAGCCTTCACACTCACACGGCATTCTTTTCTTATTTGTACCAAATTTATTAGTGACGCCACACCTTCAGCAAGGTGATCAGCAACCTGTACCCTTATTATTCTCCTAAAAATTCTCTCATTATTCTAGAATTATTCTAATTGATGTCTATTATTAAAAAACAAAACAAAACAAAAAACCCAAGCAACAAAACATGCTAGCATTATTGGTAGGGCCTACCTCTCACCCACCCTATCCAAAGCCTCAAATTTATGTACTATGGACTATAATTGACATCACCCAAGGATTACATTTACCCTCTTGTTATCGTGAGAAGTGTGGGTCCTATATTGCTCCCACAACACTGGTGTTGGAGAGTAGCATGACCTCTTCAGTCAAGATAACTCCCGGGTCATTGGACACTGTATGTCAGCTACAACTCAAGGAGAGTGAGCCTTTAGTGTTACATAACCCCTTCCCTCCCTCCTCCAAGTGTATTGCTTCAGTACAATGGCAGCAGAGGAGTACTAAGCGTACCACCATCAAATCTCTCAAAAAACATGTCATATTCATTAACTTATAATATCATAGCTATCCTAGACATGTTTTGGGAGATGTACAAAAGATTAAATGTCATCCCAAAATGTAGCTATACAAGACACACCACACAGAATTTCTTCTACACTAATGGAGTCCGGTATGTTTAGAATACCTTGAATGAGTGTTAGGTGACTATTGTGGAACTTGCTACTTAAGGACTGCAGAATGATATATAATGTGCTTTGTAGTTGGCCAAGATTTCTCCTTTTCTTGTCAAAAACATTTCTGTGGTACTAAGTCATTCATAAGCTTTTAAACTCTCACTTCCAAGGTTTGGGACAATGCACTTCAAGTAGCATCCATATTTTTTATCCACAAATCTAACTTAAACCATTAATTTCAGACTTATCCGGTTTGTCAGCATCGTATGACATTGAGAATGTGAGGCACTCCTAGATATATACCAATAATAAACTAACTAGTGGAAGGTACTTCTTCCTATGTCAATGAGCAACCTTCATCCCACTTTCATTGCCTTAATACCGCAGTGTACAAGAAACAATGTATATAGACTCCAGCCTTAGAGGTCACACCCTTACAACGTGAACCCACACTTGACTCTATACAGCTTGAATTGTCAAAGAAAGGTGTTGATGAGGACGAGGCATGCATAAATACATTTATTCTAAAAATAGAAATAGTTCATCTGTAATAATGTGGTGATGGATTCACCACAGAGAACAGTCAGAACTAATCTAAATGTGCAGGTCCTTACTTGCAGCTGCTAGTCAATGTGCAGGAAATAACTTGCAGCTGCTTGTCAATGTGCAGGTACTTACTTGCAAGTGCTGCCAGTATAGAGCTATAGACATCTAATTTTCGCCCAATTTCTCCTTTATTATCCGTCTCGCTTCTACAAGCTAGTTTTTTTTTTGGAGCCAGTCATTTTCTTGTTTAGTATGATCATATCTATCACCTGACTAAGTTTGGTGCTTGTAAACATATTGCTATTATTTTGCCCTAAAAGACCTCACTAAAATAGGTTAGTGTCAGAAAATTTAGCAAACTTTATGCACAATAGCTATACTACATTCGCATGCACATTATATAGAACTTTAATTGTATACTTAGCTGCTTTATTTACATTAAAATAACAAAATTCAGGTTTGAATCCACTCTTCACCACCAATACTGCTGATGACACAAGCAATAAAAATGACTGGCTTAAATGTGGCTTTTAAAAGTGACTAGTAAAATTGAAATCATTTATCAATTCTAAATTCATTTTCTATTTCAGATTTGTACTGGTCCAGTCCACCTTCCAGTCTATGTACTGTCTTATCTTTGCAGAGCCATACCTCTGTTGTGCACAGCTGGATCAGGTGCTGGTCATGTGACACCAATACAACTCCACCCTAAGAATAAAAATTAACTTCTTTGTACATAAGACAGTATTTGCATCACAGTCCAAATTTAAAATCACATAATCAATGTTCATACATACCTTAAAGGTCTTGAGTGCTCTTCCTAAAGCATCAACTGTTTCCACATCCAGGTGGTTAGTTGGTTCATCAAGAATGAGGAAGTTAGGCCTGGAATAACACGCATAAACACACAACACTCCATTGGAAGAGGTGCCCAATCCACTTAACAATTATATAACTAATCAGCTAAAAAATAAATAAAAACTCAATCGAAACAGAATGAAGGTAGCTGATAAAAGCCCTCCAGCAACAATAACATACTTACCTGGACGTCGCCAGCAAAGCAAAAGCCAATCTACTCTTTTGTCCTCCAGAGAGGGACACAATAGGTCTCAGTGCTAAGTCCCCACTGATGTGGAAGGAACCTAACTGATGTCTGTACTCCTCCTCCTTTTTACCTAATACGAAGAAAAAAAGTATTTCTTTTGATTATACAATGGAAAGAGTGTAAACAATGCAAGTGATTTTTTTTTTCCTTTTCAATTTAATACTATGGCTTATAAATAAGCAAAATAATATAATTCTTGTAATGTGAGATGATATACGTACTGACCTGGATATTTGGATTGAATCAATTCCAATGCAGACACATTGAGATCAAGTTGATCTACATGATGCTGAGTGAAATATGCGATCTTCAAATTTCTGGTAACATTAACAGGAAATAAATACAATCACCACTCTTCCAATAAACAAGTAATAATCGCATTTATTGTGTACTGAATCAGCCTATTGAGTGCCTTTATATAGAAAATGTATTGAATTGGAAAGTATCGTACGACCGCAACATTCCGCAGTAAAGGGGAAGTCCGGAGTTATTGCGTTGGGTTATTGCGTCCCCCTAAGCTTTATTTTTACGCTTATTGCGTCCCATTACCTAAGCTTTATTTTTACGCTTATTGCGTCCCATTAGGGTCTGCTAATTCTATAATACCATTCTGTGCCAATTACATTAATTAGGTTAAATAAAATAGCTTCATATGAACACAGAGACTTTTATTACTAGCTATGAGTAGCTGTTAAGATGAGCTAAACTCAGAATCTCATAAGATGCTATATGGTTGTAAAGGTCTTTAGTCAAATGCCTATCCAAACTTTTTTGAATGGAAGTAAGAGTGCTCGGTTCATACAGACAACTGCTTGCACTCCGTACCTTACAATAGAATAGACCGAGAAGTTTGTCTAATTCTTTTTGGTGGAATATTCTCAATTGTTCGCTTTTCATTTATCCCTTTGCACTAATGATACCATGTTCTCAAGTCAGATAGTGTTTTCTTTTGAGTAATACAGTTTTTTGTTAGATGACGATACTTCTTGCCTTTCACGTTCCCTTTCTACTCCATCTTGAATAGTAGAGAAAAGATTATCAATGACTTCATCAGAAAAAGAAAAAAAAGGAAAAAAAGAATCGAAAGACTTCTTGGCAGCATCCATTACACTAGCCACTCGGTTTCTATGCCGTTTGCGCATGATCAGTACACAATAAATAGAATAATCATTGGATACCGCGGGAATATCACTCGTCTGTTGGTGGCATTTACACACAGTATTCAATGATTAATCTATATTGCAACACATAAAAAATTGTACAGTTAGTGAAATTCCACTGATTCCGCCCTCCACTAACTAACCTGTGAGCTGTCCTGTAACCCTCTGAAGGACTGAGTTCACCAGTGAGTAGCTTTACCAACGTTGTTTTACCAGTACCATTCTCTCCCACCTGACAACAAAAATATACATAGCAGAATATGGAGAGCAATTGTGATGCAGTTGGTGAGCTTGTCACACACATACACACACACAAGCAACGGCACTAAGTTAGAACAGTGACTCAGTGAAAGAGCAGTTAATGTCCTTCCTTTATTACTTCACAAATCATAATGCTATTTAAAAAATATATAGTAAAAGAAATCCACTCACAAGTACAGATATGTACAGTAGTCATGAATTTAAAATGTTCACCAAACTGCTTGGTGTGATAACTTACCAAAGCTATTCTGGACTCCATGTCAGCAGAGATATTGGTCTTTCGAAGTACATCAGTTCCTTGTTCATACCCGAAAGATATCTATAAGAAATATGTCAAATAATTATGTATAAATAAATTTTCAAACAGCACTAATGAAAAGTACTAGTGGTGTGCTTGAGCACAAATGGCGAGCGAGCCTTAAACTACACTATTGTTATTCAAACTACTAAAATAAAGTCGAGTTGTTAAATTACGCATATACGGTAAAGGGGGTCCAATGCCATAGTAACCACTCCCCTCAACCGTTTGAATTGAAAAAGAAGCAACAAAATCAAGTCACGTTATTTAAGTATAAACACATATTTGTTGGGTTTATTAGTATGCGACTGAGCTGCTATTATTGGTCCATGGTAAGGTTCAGATATACGACTATACCAGAAGATCATATTATAAGCGGAGGAGATGGATGAATAGGCTGAAATAAAATACACTAATAGTAGAGTATAGAAGTCTAACTGCTTGGCTAAGAACTACAATGAAAGTGTCGAGGGTAAAGGGTGGAAAAAGTTGAGGGTAGAGGGTGAAAAGTTTGGAGGGTGAAGGGTAAAAAGTGTGGAGGGTGAAAAGAGTGGAGAGTAAAGGTTAAAAGTGTGGAGGTAAAGAGTGAAAGTGTGGAGGGTAAAAGGTGAAAGTGTGACAATGTGGAGGGTAAAGGTGAAAGTGTGGAGGGTCAAGGTGAAAGTGTGGAAGTAAGGGTGGAAAGTTAGACGGGTAAGGGCAGAAAGTGTGGTGGGTAAGGGCAGATAGTGAGGAGGGTAAAGGTGAAAGTGTGGAGGGTAAAGGGTGAAAAGTGTGGAGGGTAAAGGGTGAAAAATATGGTAAAGGGTGAATAGTATGGTAAAGGGTGAAAAGTATGGTAAAGGGTGAAAAGTATGGATGGTAAAGGGTGAAAGTGTGGAGGATAAGAGTGGAAGTGTGAAAGGAGAGGTGGAAAATGTGGTGGCAAGTTTAGAAGGAGTGTAAGGTACATCATAAGCAAAGAAAGAAGTCCTTTCTCATTTGTTTTCAACATAAGGATACTGCATATGTACCACTAATGCAGAAGAGAAGTGAGCGAAATGGTAGAGAAAAGGTGACGATAACTTAGAAAGTATTTTAAATCTATAATAACAAACGACGCATGAAGAAATATTCACAAAAGGCTGAGAAGCAGGAGAGCTCACCCGACAGAAGTAGAATAAGACAGGGAGGGACGTAGAAAAACAAGGAGGAAAAGGAAACTATAACTTAGTAAAATATTCTAAATCCACAACCATGGATAAAACAGGTAAGTGCTTCATTCTATGGAGGTAAGTAATTAGCATGTGTAGTACAGGCAGCTGGCTTAAAGGTCAAACACAATTTATGATTATCAATAGTTTAATTATTTGGTAGACTCATTGCAATAGAGTAGTATTGTATACTACACCTGTAACTTGACAACAGCAAAGCCAGTTTCTTTGCTTTCAAGACACATGCAGTATATTGGTCAAAGTTAACAATAATAATTATCCTTATTGATGAGGTAACCCTTTACCACATATTTAATCTTACCTCTGACAGCTGCAGAATTGGAGGAGATAGCTTTTCTACGTCTGGGAATCTGCACAAAATATAATGATGGTGGTTATAAGCAATATAAACTGGAATAGGTACATTTATTCCATGCTAGATACCTTTACAAAGCTATTTTAGATCATTTTCAAGACATCACACCTACATTTTAAAGGTTACTTTTCACTTGGGAAGCTTACCTAGGCCAACCATGTCAGAGCAGCTGCTTTAAAATATCAGCAGAGGGTGTGGGAAGCTCTTATGCACTAACACTCAGTGTTGTACAGTCCACTTTAAACCACTATGAGCCTACCCTAGTGCAAACCCCACATCTCCAATTGTGTTACTCCTAATAGTGTCTTGGCTTGACTCTCTCGCCAACGGTATAATTAATATGCCTTACCTGAACTTGACATCTGGTTCTACAGTAACAGGTGTCAACTCAGGCCTATACACGTAGAAGCATTTGAAGTCATTAAAAATTGCTTTACAAAAACAACAAGAAGAAATGACAGCTTACAATTTCTCCAGTATTTTAATCCTCATCTGAGCCTGGGGGGCCCTCTTGGCATTGTATCTCCACCTAGCAATGTACGCCTGGTCAACATAAAACATCATCTTATTGTACTGAGGTACATATATCAACAATATTTCAATATCAACATCCTGTTCAAGCTTCTCCATTACCTGTTCTGTCTTTACTAATTCTGTCTCCATTATCTGTTTCGTTCTATCTCCATTACTCGTTCTATCTCCATTACCCGTTCTATCTCCATTACCCGTTCTATCTCCATTACCCGTTCTATCTCCATTACCCGTTCTATCTCCATTACCCGTTCTATCTCTATTACCCGTTCTACCGTTCTATCTCCATTACACGTTCTATCTCCATTTTCCATTCTTCTTCCATTACCCGTTCTATCTCCATTACCCGTTCTATCTCTATTACCCGTTCTACCGTTCTATCTCCATTTTCCATTCTACTTCCATTACCTGTTCTATCTCCATTACCCTTTCTGTGACTTCCATTACCTGTAAATGTTGCCTGTACTGTAGCTGTGCTTCATACTCCTTCTGCTGGTTCTTTAATTTCTCTGTCTTCGTGCGGATAAATACCTGGACATTACAATGTATACAATTTTAAAGAAACACTCTAGCCTGCACTGAATTTTAAGAATATATTTTCTTGAAACCACCAAAAAAAAATGCCAAAAAAGAAAGAAAAAAAAAAGAAAAAAGAAAAAGAAAGAATATGCCAAAGAAATGTCAAAAACAAACATGGTAGTCATAGTTCTGGCTGGAATATTTTTACATAGCCAAGATTAGCGAACATTAAATATATGTAAGTATTTTTTGAGGCTTTAAACCCAATAATAATGCCATATTTCGATCCGTGCTCAAAATGGTGGGCGAGAATTAACAATTCCTCCCTGAATGAGTATAAATGTACATGTATGTATGTATGTATGAATGTATGTATGTATGAATGTATGCATGTATGTATGCATGCAGTATGCATGCAGTATGTATGTATGTATGTATGTATGAATGTATGCATGTATGTATGTATGTACGTACGATGTATGACCCCATACAAAATGAGGCCAACTGTTGCTAAGGTACTCACCTCATAATCACCTCTGTACGAGTCCAGTCTATGGGAGTGCATGTGTACAATGTCTGTTGCCACGGTAGTAAGGAAGTATCTATCATGAGAGACCACCAACATAGTGGTCGGCCAATTCTACAATCACAAATAAATCTCAGATATACATACCACAAGAATAAATGAATCCCTTTTAAAATGGTAAAATAATAGCTCTTTAAGAAATACCACATCCCTAGCTACCTTTGACTTACTATAATTTAGTTACAACAATTTTTAAATTAAAAGGCCACAAATTTAGCAACACAAAACATTTTATAAGTTTAAACATTCCTTATTTTTATGCATAATAATATACGTATAATATATTGCACTATACACACACACACACACACACACTTATATAACCTGTAGGTAGTTTTCCAGCCATAAAATAGCCTTTAAATCCAACATGTTAGTAGGTTCTGAAAACATAGATGACATCACAGTAAATAATTATCAACCACACACAAAAAAATGAACCACCAAAGCTAGTAATGCAGTTGCGTTTCCATACCAACAGAAAATTGTAAAAAAGCAAAAAATTAATATTTTAGCCACATACATATGTGACCGTCTACAGGAAAACCGGGAACAACGCGGCACCCTTCGAAAAAAAATTTTTTTTCACTTATAGAGTTGTCGGCGTCCAGATATTGAGCTCTCCAAGTTTTATCGTCATAGCTTAAGTCGTTCCCACTATAATAGACCTAACCGTTCCCTTCCGTCGGCTTGAAACAATACATTTTTAAGAAATCGATCGATCTTTTCTCGATATTTACGCACGCCGCGTTGTGCCCAGTTTTCCCGTAGACGGTCACATATGGAGATCTTCACACTGAAGATTTTATATTGACTGGCATCAGTGGTAGTAGAAAATAATCAGATCAGACTAAGTAAAGTAAGAGGTTACAATAAAGTATATTCCAAAAAAATTATGAAAATACCTATAAACAGAATTTTATACGTGTAATTTTTAAAGGTGCAAAACATTTTTTTCCCTTGCAAGTTTCTTTCTGCTTGCTTTGAAGTCAGTCATGTGGAATTAAAGAAACCATTGAGAGCAATGCAACCACTCGTATAAAATTAAATTTACTTGAAAACAGAACAAGGAGGGAAAAAAATAGTGTCATGCACACTGACTGACAAATTAACCTATCCAGTTGGGTGCAATATGTAATAATAAAAAGTTGCAGTAATACACAGGAAAATCAAATATCACCATTGTTTCCTCACCGTCCAGTAATAATAGGTCCGGTCTAAAAAAAAAAGGACAATAACAATCAACAATTTCCTAGATAGATTGTGAAGCAATTACACGAATATGTCGTATCACAATAATACATCTAAACATGCACACAATAGTAGAACACTGCATGTATGTATGTATGTATGTACGTGTGTATGTATGTGTGTATGTATGTATGTACGTATGTTCATCAAAAGTGATGCTCATTGCAGTTGCACACTTTAATTTCTATTTACAATGATTTTTTTAATTTCGGAAGAGTTTAACATTAATTTAAAATCGAATTACAGCAACTTCATAACAAATGAACTCTATCAATGAGGGACTTACTTAGCGAATAGAGCACGTGCTAGTGCTATCCTCATCCTCCAGCCACCTGAGAATTCCCTAATCAAATCACAGATTTGGACATTAAAAATGCCACATAAACTATAGTAGTTTGTTATGAAGGTTTGTTAAACCACTTATACCCTACACAATTATTTTACCACCCAGTCTACACGTAGATGAAAAAGATAATCAAAACAAAAAACAAATAAACTAATAACAATTAGAACATTTCCAAAGATTGATAGTAAGTTTGTGTTTTTCTATGATCATGTGTGAAATCGCAAATAGCAAGAACTAAAAAACAGTACAAAATATAAAATCTATACAGTATAGAAACACTATGCGTTAAATTGCAAATCACAGGACTGAAAACCAAAACAAAAATGGAAGTGTACATGGAAAAGCATATGAGTATTAATAGTGTATGTATAGGTTTCACCATGACATGGAGGTCAGTATGGGATTTACACAACCGAGGGCCGACAGCGTAAATCCCATAGTGACCGAACAGAGGGGTGCAACCGACTTGTACTATGACTCTAGGCTATAGGAAATGCATAAAAACTAATTTTGATTGGACGGCTTACTTATTCACCTCCTAGGAGGTCGTATTAAATATATTAACCCTTTCCCTGTCAAGTTTTTTTTTGCTAAAAACAACCAAATTGTTTTAAAAAATCATATTAAATTATTGCTTCAAAAATATCCCTAGCAACCATATATTTTTATGATCCCCTTTAGTAAACGAAGCTGATGACACATATTTCGTTGCCATAGTAACCGACCACAAAAATTAATTAGATATAATTTCAGAAAATAATGTGATTTCAACATAACAAATCAATATTTTATGTATAGTTATTGACAAAAAAGACCAGCATGTATAAATATTGAATGAAACAAAACCACAAACCCACCACAACAATAGATATGTTTTGATAGTTTTACAATGACATTATGAAGTTAGAATATTAGTTCCAATAAACTGGTTCGTTATGATATTATATAAAAACAGTTTCTGGTTTTACTTAGGCAGAGGGCTACATTACAAGTATAACATTTGATATGACTTTCATGTCTAAAGCTAGATCTGGATAAGCCTCGTGCTTTTCTTATTCTGTTGCAAACTACACACTCAATTTGTCTATCAGCTACAATGGGGAGATGTTGTTTTGTCTGGTCAAGACGTATATCGACTGGAGATTGGCTCCGTGGACGTCCAATCCTTGACCTTGCACTAAATGAACCTATCAGCTGAGCAGCTAATTCCAATCGGAAGTCCAGAAAAGAGGGATCTTTTCTTTTCTCATCTCCTTGTCCAAAAATCTTTAGAACATATGCATTCTGTACACATGCTTCAAGCAAATATGCCAACACCCTCTTCCACCATTTTTTAGATCTTCTTCCCACATAATAGTATGACATCCTTTGATCGCTCAGATCAACACCACGCATAAACTCTTGATAATTAGGTAGACATGGTGGACAAGTTATCTCTTTTTGACTGCCATCTCTAGCAGTTCTAGTGACAGTAGTTCTGTCTTCAGCTACATGCTTGGTGGTCAAGAAATTTATTACCTTTTTGTCCTTCCATGCACATGCTAGCAGTGGACCACAGGCCCTATAATCATAGAAACCTCTATCAAACTTTGTTGCCTCTGAGGCTTTGTATGTTAGTTCAGCTGGATAATGTTTTCTGTTCGTTCTAGCTGTGCCACAACAATTTATACCATTCTGATATAATTTCAGAAATAATATTGGTGACGTGTAATAATTATCTACGTATAGCTTGTGATGGCTATTTTCCAATCCATTTGTAAGATCTAATACTACTTTTGTTGATAAACCTAATTCATTTTGACTAAGGGATGAATTTTTGCCCGTGTATATTTGAATTCGTGATATGTAACCATACTTTCCATCAGCTAATACAAATACCTTTATTCCATGCTTCACTGGCTTATCTTTCATGTATTGCTTGAAAAATAGCCTACCCTTGAAAGGTATCATGGCTTCATCAACACATATTGATTCAGTCAAATTATATTCCTGCTGAAATTTTGGAGTAATAATGTCTAAGAGCCTGCGCACTTTGAACAATGGGTCATAACCAGGTTGGCCAGCTGATATCTGAGCGTGACTATCATTCAAGTGCAAGAAGCGAAGAATTTGCTGAAACCTGACTAAAGGCATAACATTAGATATATTTTGCCGAATCAAATCATGCTTAGCTGACCAATACATCTCAATCTGAGGAAGCCTTGCTATACCCATGTAAAATAGCATCCCAAAGAATGCCTTCAATTCTTCAGATGTGATATCATGCCAGGCACGAGGTGTTGGGGATGTACATTGAGCTCTACATTGAGCAGCATATCTATTGGTCTCTGCAACAACCAACTCTAGTGCTTCATCAGAAAAAAATATATGGAATAGCTCAATAGCTCGTGCATTGCTACCTATAGGCCTAAGTGGACCTGGTTGGGGTCCAGAAAATGGGTATACAATATGAGTGCTTTCCATCTTCTTCCAAGGGGAAGACAGTGTAGATTCTTCAAATGTCAGTGGGCCTATAAATCTTGATTTAGTGCAACCCTGGGTAGTAGATCTACCGGTGCTACTAGTGTTTTGCCTCTGTAATCTGCCTACACCCTTAGTTCTTGTAGTACTAGGTCTTCCTATCCTCCCCCTAATACCTCTCCCTCTCCTCTTTCTTGTTTTACAGGGCTGTTGCCTTGAGGGGGAATTGATTTCGTCACTTGAGGTGGAGACAGTTATAGCCCTACTACTTCCAGCACTACGTCTTCCTCTACTCTCCCTAATACCTCTCCCCCTCCCTCTGTTTCCTCTTCCCTTTCTCTTCTCCTTTGATGTTTCGCTGTCTCTCGTTCTACAGGGCTGCTGACTTGAGTGGGAGTTGATGTCGTCACATGAGGGGTCTTCACTACTGAAATGTTGGGGACCAATAGGAGATCTGTCACGAACTGTTGAAGTTTCTAATCCAGCATCAGGAGTAGAAACTAATGCTGAAGCTGTTATATACAAATACAATTCAATCACACACGATCAATTACATTTCAAAATTTGAATTTGATAATGTAGGTTGTGGTTATCAACCACAGAATGCTTCTAATTGCTGCTCACTTGCTATAAACATAGCTAAACTATAAACAGCTAGGATACCTGAGATAAAAGCTAACTTAGTGCAGTTGTATACAGCAAATAAGCTTACATAATTATATAGTTCTGGACACTGTCTTCTTCCATGGCAAGTTCAGAATCACTGCCACTTTGACTCTCTGCTTCACTAGGGCTTGCCTCGGGCTCTGCATGGCTTGCCTCGGGCTCTGCATGGTTTGTAACATCAAATGAATCTCCAGGTAAATAGGAAAAAACACCCTCTTCTTCAAAATCGCTCTCTTCCCCTTCGGAAATGTCGAAATCGTCGTCCAGAAGTTCGATCAACTCTTCCGCGGTATACCGTTCAGCCATTACTCAGCGGTCAATTCTATTTTTACCCTAGGCCTTAGCAACGCCCCTTATTGCTATATGAATATAAATGCTCGCGAAATAGCAATCCTTTAAGAACGCACTCGTATGCATACTTATAGTCGTAAGCTTTAGCGATCGATTTTTTACGATTTTTTTAACTGAGGTACCTACGCTTGCCGTGAATTCACGGCTTTGACAGGAAATGGGTTAACACATGCACCCTTCCAATTAGTGTAGCCAGATGAAATATAGGTGGTTTCAAGATTACTTACTGAATTAAGCTTATTCTCAGAGGTGAGTGAAAATAAAGCCTGAGAGTGAAATATCTAGCCATATCACTCTGAGAGTGTAATACGTGGTTTATTCCAAGCTAGATATCTTCACTGTAGTAGTTTTTTATTTTTTTTATTTATGTATTTTTTTAAAATTTATTTATTTATTTATTTATTTTTTAATTTTATTATTATTTTTTTTATTATTATTTTTTTTGTCCTCCAGGTGTAAAAAGTTGGTGAAAACTCACTAGGGGCTCCCCACAACCCCAGCTGATATTATAGCAGCTGCTCTAACCTGGCTGGGTAGGCTCCACTAGAGAGTAAAGGTAGCCATGAGATACTAAAATATCATTGTGAAGATATCTAGCGTGGAATAAATATATATTATATGAATCACCCTGTTGTGCTTTCTCAGTTTGACTGAAGAAGGTCCATGGATCAATACATCTCAAATAAAGGAATTTATTCTACTACAAGAAAGCTAATTATTAACTATACAGTAGTTAAATGCTATATAGTATTTGATAAGTGTGTAACTACTGACCTGTAAGCTACAGAGTACTTCATAAGTGTGTGGCTACTGACCTGCATGTTACAAAGTATTTGATAAGTGTGTAAATAATATTGACTTGCATGCTACATAGCATTGGTAGCATCAGAACCTTGGCAAAGAACAGTGATTATTGATCTGGTACATACATCAATCACCATGGAATGTCTGACCTCATTGAACCCTGACGAGGTCTTCATGCAAGAAGTCGGAATGTGAGAAAAACAATTATTATTATAATTATTTCAGCTGAGAATGAATCATAAATATTATTATGTTTATAAAACCAAACTTACTCACTCGTCTTACCCCATATTGTGTATGGTGTCATATTGCTTTACATAAGAATATCCTAATTGATTGCATGCCAGTTCTGCTGCTCTGTCACTGAAGCTGGTAATGCAGAAAGGAATAAACTGATTATATTCTGGTTCAAAATACATTATAAGACTTCCCCCAGCACGGCCATCATTCAGTTTCTTGTAAACAGTTAGCTCACCATTTTGTGAGGACCATGATTCTAAAGAACGATCAAAATATTTTATATCTCGAACACATTAGTTCACATAGAGTTTAGAATTAGACACTCTTTATTCACCACATAGAATGTATGCAGTACTAATCCACATTAGCATTTAAATTACAGTATAAAGTATACTTGGAACAAAGCTTGAATATGATTGAATATTTATATTAGCTATTTATTTTGACTCTACTTGACTTCTGCCCCTGAGGCTATCACTCCTACGTCAATTAATAACGAGAGGCCTAGCTACCTCTTCTAGACTGTCCAGTTGCTACACAACTTACTGGGAATAGCAAAAAGAAGAATACACCAAAATAGAAATTTCATTTTCGATATAGCTACCGAGTTCTACAGTTGCTAGTTGGTGTAACAAGAAGTTTGATATAGAGCAACGTTGTTGAAAACCAAAAACTTTTCTGACCGAATCTAGGGCGGGGCGAATCAGACAATGCACCCGCAGCTCTCGGGTTTCAGGAATTTTATACTACGCGTAGGTAGGTCCGAAGTAGTCCTCCTCTGGCCACCCGATACTCCGATTGAATGTATCGAAGATTCCTGGAGGCCTTGGATTATGGGAGGTGATCAGTGCCAAAATTAAAGATTTTTTTAAAAGGGTCAATGATTAGGGTTGTTTTTGGAAGGGTACCGTTTTAAAAAAGGGTATCGTTTTAAAAACGGGTTGTTTTGGAAAAGGATTTCGTTTAAAAAAGGGTTTCGTTTAAAAAAGGGTTGTTTTGAAAAGGGTATTGTGGGGACGGGGATTAATCACTGACGCTTAACGCTGCCACCAGAGCTGTGGCAAGTGCTGCGCCAGAGTAAGTTATATAAGTTTTAAGTTATATAAGATACAACAAGAACAACACGTAGACACCTGATGAGGATCAAGTCAAAATTGGTCCATGCCATGAACTGAGACACGTGAGTGACTTACAAAGGTTATACATATAGAAACACACATGTCCAAATATGGAAAAATACATTAAGTTCACACGACCACACAAACGTCCAATGAAGTTGAGGATGATTCAACATGCACAGGTATTTAATCATCCACTTACACAACCACAAATGAATTATAACGCACACACAAAGTGATGTACACAACTTACACTAAAAAATGAATTACATGCATGACACACAAACACATTCTCTTCTCCTTCTCATCTTCTTCTCTTTCATTCTCCCACAGGTATCGTTTTTAAAAGGGTACCACTTTTAAAAAAGTACCATTTTTAAAGAGTCAGTTTTTGTAAAGGTTTTTTTTTTTTTAAAAGGGGTACTATTTTCAAAATGGTATCATTTTGATATCAGTATTTATTTGAAAGGGTAAGTGTTTGCGCTGTGAAATTAAAAAAAATCATTCAAATTATAGTTAGCTGTGGGGCTCCTATAATTAACCACATCCGGTAAGGGTCACACCATAAACTGATCAGTGCAGTGAATGAACTTGAAGGAAAAGGTAAGCTACAAGTAACCACGCTGTTTTTAGAAGGAAAAAAAGCTCAGAGTGAACAGTAAATCCATATTCTGTATACTCGCTTAATGGAATTGTATAAGTGTCAATGTAGTCACCACAAGCATGTTATATGATCAATCAATGTTTGAAACGGCAATATACATGTAATCCAAAACCAATGTATTTGGTGAATGTTGTTGTTTTTTTATCCATTTCTCCAAAAATAGATTTACAGATTTATGGTTACATCATCAGTTGCTGAATACAATTTTTTAAATATTAAAATTCATGCATTATTGGTTAAAAGAGATTTTTTTTTGTTATCTTCGGTCAAAAACTAGTGCATCCATTTCATTTGAGAATATTGTAACTTTTAGACAATAAACTTTATACGTGCATGAGGTACAGGAAAGTATGGGGATAGGGGGAGGAGGTGTAACTGCAATGGAAAGGAGTGCAGTGGGTGTTAAACAAAGACCAGTACCACTGGAAGTAGAATGGAGGAAAAGGTCCATGCCTCCCTCCCCCACCGAAGTATTTTAAAAATACCTTACCGGAGGTATTATTTATGCAATACCTCACAGCTCTAGCTTGAGTGTAGCTTTATATGTGACCCTCTATGGGAAAATCAGGCACAACACGGCTCGCGTAAATGTCACGAAAAATCAATTGAATTCTTTAAAATGTATTAAATTAGGCTGCGGAAGGGAACGGTTAGGTCTATTGTATCGGAAACAGCTAAAGCAAAGACAAAAAACTTAAAGAGCTCAACATCTGGATGCCGACAACTGTGTAAGTGCAAAAAAAAATTTAATGGGGGCAAATTGTGCCTGATTTTCCTGTAGACTGTCACATATATTTGAGAGCAAGAATCTCTTAGACTAACCATAATTTTTTTAAAGTTTGATATAGCACACCTCTCACTTGTCACAGTAAAAAATGGGGTGTAACGATACACCCTTACTAGGGTGTACTGAAACACCCTTGCGGAAAGGGGTGTAACGGTACACCCTATGGTGTATCATAACACCTTATGGTGTACTAGTACACCCTATTGAGCATAACTTCTAATAGACGTCTATGGAAGAATCTCATCATATATTTTAGCTGAACTTTGTTCATTTTCTTGTTAACTGAAATTTGCTCTTACAAACTACTTCACAAGCTTTTGTTTGTCAATACACAGCACTAGTCCTTATAATATATGTGAAGCCCACACCATTGCAACAAAGGCTACAATCTAAAACTGGAATGACATACACTTTACAAATTGTAAATACAATGCCATTTAGCCTATTCTAATGCTTCAGCTTTAGTCCTGCATATTTGACGACCCTTTTCCCAACATACATTATTACATTGGCAAGGATCATCAATATTGAACTGGTACCTCAGGGAATTTCCTGTTATAATTGTTAACCGTGATGATCATTTACCTAACGACTATATTTATTTCACTGGTCATTATATGAATGCTAATAATGTTTATAAAAATAATCATCAATTGAAGGTTCCATAACTGAAGAGAACAGGAGAGCTGATCTTCACTCATCCATGATGGTGCGCATTCTCTACATAACATGCAAAACAATGTTGAATTTACAAGTACAGTAAGATCAGATTTTCCTTTCAGTGAAGTAGCTATATGACCAATATCCCCAAGTCCACCCCACCTTTATTTCTTAACTACCTTCAGTATCCATACCTTAATGAAATACCACACAAAACAGCTGCTTATAGTTCAATTTATTCTTAGTATCTTTAGCATGGACAACACAATAGATTACAATATTATGTATACAAACACCACGTGTCTTAATTCATCCAGGTGAAACTTTGTCAATCTCAGTCACTTACTATCATATGCTAAGTTTCCCTTTACCAGATTTAAAATCGCCCTTCAAATCTGGCAATGGTCAACATTTGAACTTTATTGAAAGTAACTTAGCTGGCAAACCGTTTTTTTTTTAAGAGCAAATTATACTTGGGCTCATTGTGTGTGTGTGTGTGTGTGGGTTTGTGTGTGCAGTGTGGTGTGTGTGTGCAGCAAGTATACACATTTGCATTTTGTGACCCTTGCAGTTCATAAACCTGACATATAGCTCGGCCATCACACATTGCCATAACACTACCACTTACCATTTCAAAAGTACCAGTAAGATATTGCCCATGTTCAATGATCATGAAGAAGTGTATTTTACCTATACAAACATGCACACATACATACACATACACACAAAAATGTAATGGGTAACTTGAAGTTAAAAAAATACAAGTTAGTATGATTAGAATTGATTATTATTTGAGTGTGCTTTGTTTAGATTTTAGGGGAAATGTTGGGCCGGGGAGAAATGCAACTGCTGCTGAAGACTGAACGAGTCAGAAGTATCATGACGTGTTATTCAGTCACTATTTTTGGCTAATTTCAGTTGAAACAATGGACACACTGGGAGCAAGGTGATAGAAGTTAGAGGATTTGTGACATAAAATAATCAATGAGACGAGAGGCTAAGTCAACTGATTGTCTTCTACAGAGATTATCTGTTGCACTTCAAGGGGAAACTTTACCTCAGCCATGGGTAGCATGCGTTGTCTAAGATATCTGCTCTCTTTTATATTATCATTATTTATTATTATTATTGTTATTTTGTTGTTGCTGCTGTTGAAATATTGCCAAACAACTCTTGTTATACTATGAATTATATTACATGCAATTACTTCTGTAATAGTACACAGCAAACATTGCCCAATGTATGGGAAAAATTGCCGTTCAATTGAAATAGGCCGCGGAAAATGAAATAGTATGGCTGGAGTTGAGATAGAACAGTTTGCAAAGTGAGGGGTTTTGCTTAAAAGTTTATTTAAAGTAATAGTGGATTAGGTTAGGATTTAGGTGTACTATTAGCGAGTGATAGCACTAGTAACCGTAGTCGTAAAGCAATAAACAGTACTCGGCTTTGCCTCGTACCATTTCAATTGCATTACTTGTGTTATTAATCCCGAATACCATGGTTACCCGTGTTATTACTCATACCAATATACCCCACACCAATAGCACATTGAAAAACGTTTGGGCTAAATCGCCACTAAATAGAAATGTCCCATAGAAAATGAAATACCTTAAGGTAGCTAATATTGACAGATACTTATTTTAGCGATTTTGGCTTTTTTGAGATTTTAGGGTGCTAGTTTTGTGCCAAAGGAATATGCTATCAGTTCAAGTCTAATACCATGCTATACTGGGTCCATGACTGTTATAATCAAGGTATTGGTAAGTTAAGATTTTATTCCAATCAAGAGCAAAATCAAGTTGAACTTTGAACTAGCTAAAATTAGCTAAAATTAGTACCACAAATAAAAGTTACCTTAAGGTAGCCATAATAAAATAGTGTTGGCTGCATGTTAGGATGTCAGTGTACTATTACCAAGTAACAGCATGGGTAGTCGTGGTATTTTGGATGAATAGTACTCATGAAGCAAAAAAAAAAGCTCTCAGCTTCACCTCATTCGATTTCAATTACCTTACTTACGCTATCCTGACTACCATAATTACCCGTGTTATATTCATACTAACTCACATTATTCTGTCTCATGTTTTGCTGCCACTATGACACAACAAATCCTTTTATCATGACCACCAAATCTATATGAATATAAACAACAACACACTCACACACAAAGTACATTGACTCACACAAACCGTTGTTTTTCATCTATCAACAACTAGAGCTGGACGATATTCCGGTATTATCGTTGCACCGCAATATTAACCTGATATCGGGATACGATATTTTGAGAATGTCCAGATATGATCGGTTCACGGTATCGTTTTATAGGAGCAGCCATTTTTGTTATAATGGATAGATAACAAAGTTCTTACATCAATAGCTAGCCGAGGATCATATCAAAAGCAAACACAGTTTCAATTGACATGTTAAAAAATATCGCGATATATCGCTATATTGTGATAATTCAAGATAATATCGTATCGCCTGTGATCGCCCAGCTCTATCAACAACCATTACTTATCTACTTAAAAGCATAAGGTATGATATGTTTTTATAGCTATGTCCATCAAAGCAGTAGTTCTAACTATGAAGTGCAAATGTGTATACCACTAAGGTTTCATTTACGTAGATTTAGGCAGACCTTTCGTTCGTGATCAAGTTGAACATACTACGCAATACATAGCTACTACCATTTAGTAATAATTTTTAAGCTAAGCCTATTTATTTAATCTGACTCGCACTTAGGCAGACCTCTCAACTCTCACTCATCACGGGCGAGTTTCACACACTTGGCTGGCATATCAAGCTCTCAAGCAAACTTATATATATTTCACACAAATCACTGTTACTACAGCTACACAATTTATCAACAATATTGTGGACAATAGCTAAGGTTTGCAGTATGGAAAACGAGCAAAAGGTCTGGCTTTTCTAGAAAAAGTCATGCCCCCTATACAGACAGGTACTTGTAGGGGTTTGCTATCTTAGTTTAACTACATAGCTACTTGTTTTGTTACTAAATGATTAATCTCATGCATACGGACACAATCTTCAGCATTTTGCAACCAGGACTCGATCACTTCTATGAATTTTGGTTGCTAGTTCTGCCAAGGTTTGGATAATAACACCCTCCCACACAAAACAACACGACAACACGTGTATGAACCACAATCAACTTACAAAACATCATCAGTGGACCATAAAGCTTTCTTGTCCCGAGACAAAATTAGCCAACTAGCTTCTTAGACTTTCATTGGAAATTATGGTAAAGGGTTTAACTCTAACCCTCATAATCGGTAAAGGGTTTCTTATACTCAACATATTGGTAAAGGGTTTATACTCAGCTGTCACCCACCACAATTAGCAAAACTATTAGGGGGTGTGGTAATTTGTTGGAGAAAGAGGCGCGCGGAGACACCCTTGATTGATAATGAAAGAGCTGGAGTTGATGTGCGTGGTAGAAAATTTTATGGTTAGCGAAGCAATGTGTATGTAGATCTACCAGGTCATTTACTTTGTTAACAGACTAGCACTTTTCAGTCATAACGTTCAAGCACACGAGCTCAACTGAGCTCAACGCACTGCTGCCCAGTAAAACTATTTTAGATCAGAGCATTTCCCATTAGTATGCACTTATTCTAGTGAACCTTATTTGTAGACTGCTCTTCCGTGCTGTAGAACCCAAGCAACAGTTAAGATGTTTTAAGAGACAATGGGAGACAAATGGTAGTGATTGTTTATAATATAAAAACAGGAAATATTGAGTAAGTGGCAACAAATGAAATTTATGAAATGTAATGAGGTAATAAAATGATGGTGTCTTGTGGAAGTACTCTGGTAGTTCGTGGGTGCATAGCAATGTGGTGATATAATTTGTCATAACATACATGGATGTGTTTGTTCAAATCTGTCAGGGTGTGCGTCCGGTAGTGTCAGTGATATTGGTCCAGTTTGTGTGCATTTCCATAAAAATATATTTCAGTTCCGTTAACTACTAGTATTTTGTGAATTTGAAGTGCTTCAATAATATCCTCATCTTTGTTTAAAATAACAGTAGCATTCCTTTTGTATGTGGTCCCATGAACTTTAGCCCACTTCGACCTATAATGGTAGTAGTTATGATTATAAGAATTTCACAATACGTATTGCTTACTCAAAGACATTGAAGGCTGATATGGTATCTGGCAGTTCAGTGGTTGCTATAGGGAAAGCTATATACATATACATAGTTGGTTCATTTTGTAATATACATTTGCAGGCGATCATATAGGAATATGTTCTCCCACCTGGACCAGTAGTGATATGGTCTTTCTGGCAGTCTTGCGTGATGCTCTGCGTGTAGCACACATACTGCTGGTAGCGCATGGCCAAGGAGTATGGTATGTTGACATAATTTCCCAGCGTGTGTGTCAAGCTTTTGAAGTATGAATGTTTAGCTTCATACCTCATGGTCCAGTGATAAACAAGTGGACCAAATCTAAAATAAGACACAATTAGTGTGCAAGTTTAGTCAGTGAAAGTAACGGCCACACACCTCTACTGTTACATGTCAGTCGTGCTTAAAACACATTTATGCAGGATGTCCCTCCCAAACTAGACTGACTTTGTTTAAATACTCTAACAGAATTGACTTACAATTTATCTTCAATAATTGTTTGAGTGTACCAAAGGATGCAATAACAAACCTAGAATAATTTCATTAAGCTAGCACTATATGAGACAAGATAGCTAAATGTGCAGTGATGAAATTAATCGCAAATTTTTTTAATATAGAAATGTTATTTCATAGGAAACGTTAATTATTTTTTTGGATGTTTTACAAAACAGTGAGGATAACGATATATATAATACACCAATAAGTCGAAGACTTTCAAATCGCAGTCAGATTTGCAAAAATAACCATGTCCATGTCATCATTCGAGTGACTCTACGTTCGAAAGTAAATTTTTTTCAATGGGTATCATATAAAAGTCATAGACAACATTGGTAACATGAAGTATGGATAGGGACTACACTTTTCTGATAAGGGGTTTTTGTCACTAAAGTAATATGAATTCCTATAATAGCAGTTGCACTTACTGCAGTGTGAGTCGTGGCATGTGTACCATGAAGTGCATCTTTGGTATGATGCTGTCATTTGGATATAAGTCCTTGAACTGAGAGTGGTGCAGGTAGATTTTTTGTGATAAATATCCAATTAGATCCTCTGTTGTTCTTGGACTAAACAAAATGTCTACTATCCGCATCATTATGAGATAGTTCTCCCAGTAAGGATCTCCTTCTGGAACTAGATCCCCGATGACAATAGGTAGGATTCTTCCTAGTAGCCACATTTGGGCAGCTGTGTACGTAGGTACGCAAAATAAATTAAAAAAAGGAATAATAATAATAATATTGACAATAGAGTAGAACATTAGTTATCTGGACATTATTGCACCAGAGGGTATCCAGATAGGTGAATATTCTGGATATCTCTATATGAGCACTATGGAAGGGTGTGACCATTTGCTATTGCATTTAGGGTGTCCGGAGATAACTGACTGGCATCCAGATTACCGACACTCTGCTGTAGTACACTGTGGAATTCGCCCATAGGATAATGTAATGGGTGAGTTTGTCAATGTGTAGCCCATGATTTTGTGATTGCACAGTTTAACTGCTTGATATTTTACTCAATCTAGGGTGACAACTGTAAGTGTAAGGTCCACTTAGATGGCTATTGTCTTCGAGATCCGCTTTTGACACTAGGATGACTACTATAACCCTTATGCTAATTGTGTGATAAGGGCTATTGGTGAGCGAGTAAAGCGAGCAAGACACTCTCAGGTGTAACGCAGTGATATCACTTAATACTTTAAATGCCCCTATTTCACAATCACATCACTGCGCCAGCCGTACTATTTTAGCTTTATGGCACTCATAAACCATGTACAGGCACTCCAGCTATATTTCTAAATACAGTACATAGTACTATATGTCGAGCTATTACTTACATATATAGCATGTGAGAGTCTATTTACATAAATACCTGATTGTCTGAGAGTGTGGCCATTGCTAAATAAAGTTGTAGCATCTATGAGGGAGCACTTGTCACTAGCCTCCATGTAACCCAGCTCAGTGTTGGTTAGCCTTGTGTTTAACAAATCTATGGGAAACAGCAAGTATTATAAAAGAAACCGGAATTAGTTTGTGCTTACCAAGAGTAAAATACTGTTTCACTTCCACCATTATTTTTATCATCAACTTTATTTCATATTGTAGAGCTCCTTCCAGTATGTCATGCATGATGTCAGGGATCAATCCACCATCGCAGACATGGAAATACCTTTCATGAAAAGAGAAGAAAACAGTACGTTTATATGTTGTGGAAAACCACATTATGTAGTGTACCTCAATTCATTAAGGTGTGAGTTTCTTTTGATCCCATACTGTTTTGATGCCTCAGAAGAACTCTCTGCTTGTACACAATATTGCCTGTGGGTAGTGGGGTCCCTTAGGATGAAATCTTCTTCTTTGAACTATGTATTGAAGTAGCATTGGTTGCAGTTTTTAAATATTTGGATATAGCACACGCACACACACACACACACACACATGCACGCACACACACACACACACGCATGCACGCACACACACACAAGGACCAACTAATTGAGCATTAACAGATTTTTTTAACTGAGAGAAGTTGTGGGAGGATGCAAAACTTGTGTGATAATTGGACTAGGTAACTTGGAATGAAGTCAGCAAAATAATTGTCAGGGGGCAATGATTTCTTTGGATGAGTGGGCTCTGTGTTTTTAATACAGTAGAACCTCTCTTATCTGGACACCTTAGATAAGGGCACCTGGGGTCGTCAATATTTTCCCAATAACTTTTGATTGGCAGAGCTAATTATAATTTTCATTATTCAAGTTGGAGTTATTTCACTACTGTTCATTTTAAGATATAAAATAAGAAAAAAGACACATTTTTAGCAATGATCAAATATGGAAAAAATGCAATCAACTAATAAATTACGTATAATACAAAGTGAATTATCTCAAATTTCAAAGTCCCAAACAGTACCTATATATTTTAGATGTCAGGTAACATTCATTCACTTCATTTTTAGTAATTGTATTACAAAAGTTAATTCTCATTTTTCCTAAAAAAAATTGGTAAAAAAATCCTGCTATTTTTTAATAATTTTTTTAATAAATCAGCCGGCAAGAATTAGACCCTTAGTGTGAGTACAACTTGCAATTACTGAATGTGTGTGCTGATGTTTTAGGAAATTGGACAAACCTTTGATATAAAAGGAGAAAAAAAGAAGTATTTTGGAGCATTATGTGCCATATCAGCGGACAATCTGGCTAGTCTGGCACTTGGAGGATTCAAAGAAAGTTGTACAGCTTACAGAATGTGCAGACAGTGCATGGCAACAAAGGATTCAGCCAAAACTAAGGTAAGCAAAGAGGAATTTTTAATGGGGAGGTGCTTTTTAATTTTACCGAAACATGATTTTTTTGCGACATATCAAGTTTAATTAGACCATAATATCTTTACGGACTATTAAATAGTAATTACCATATTGATCAGAGTGTACAGAAAAGATGACAGAATGAACAACAAAAACTTAACCAGAGAGGAGATATGTTGTAGAAAAAATATAAATTTGAATGAATGAAAACTTACTCTTCTGTACAGAAATAATGAGATGTGTGAATTGGCCTAATCAGTCCTGACGTTCCAAAATGTGTACCTTTTGATTGCTTGATTTCTCTTTCTCAAATGATTATCAAAGCTTTAAACTTTGCACAGACATTCAGTAATTGCAAGTTGTACTCAAAGCTTTAAACTTTCTTGGTTTATATTTTTGTATATGTCATGTCAATGTTACACTTACTAATTTTTTAAGATCACGAACAATTGGTTGTAGAACGAGATCCATTCCATATTTTTTTAAATGTTTCTCTTTCAGCAGAGCTACCAGATGGATAGATGACAACCGTGATCTCTGTGTTGGTGGTACATTTCCCAGTGTGAAGTAGAAGATACCTGGAGTGAGATGTAAGTAGATGATGTTGTATAGTATACAGAAATTAGAAGTTATTGATAAATTAAACATAATGTGAAAGCTGTGTGACTATTATATTTCAGCAGCAATTAATAATTACAACGTTATGATATTCATTTATAAATGACTCTGGTGTGTACTCTTGATTGTGTTTACTGGTAGCTTTGACATACTTAATTTGTGAACTTTTGTTTTTGAGCCCAGGGGATTGCACACTTCTAGATCATCGTAGTACAGAAATATATGTAAGGATGGTGATGCAGTAGAAAATAAGGGATGTCTTCTATAGTGAGACCCATCTGTGTAATCCCCTAGCCACCCCGTGGTTGTAGAAGCAGCTGCCTTATTAACCTGAAAGTATATGTAACTAGTATGTACATACATGAACCATGTAACACCACTACATTGTTCAGTAACATATAATCTCTCCTTTGTGTATTAGGGCTATTATTTTACCTCCATCCTTAGAGTGGATGATTGTAAGAGGCTTTGTAATGTCTTGTCTATGGGTACATATATGAGTTCATCTTTTTTGATGATGCATCTTCGAAGTCTTCCACAGCCTTTCCACACAGGATGTTCACCAAGCACAATCTTCTCAGGATCCTAGGTAGATTTTATTTTTTTAATTTCACCCATCTAGATTTCAAGTGTTACAAAACTGACTATGAATTTGAAATGCTTGCGTAGATATTCAAGCTGCTTGTGCTTTGTGAAGACTTCACTGAATGGATTGGCGTAAGGACTGTCATCATTGAAGAGTTGATCCAATGCATCCATCTTGCCCGGTGAGACTCCAGCTTGTGATAGCTCCTCACTCACTTTAATATGCAAGTGCTTCAAATGTTCCTAAAATAACATTTATAGCAGTGAGCAAATTTTGTCTTTACTCTACAGTACAGTCCCCGCTTATAGTACCTGCATTAAACATGTTACTCCTTGGATTATTCCCTGCATTGCATTTTGTGTGAGCTTATGGTGTTCTTTTGTTTGTAGAACAAATGTTGCAGCTGTTCTAGAGAGATGATCTGGTTGGGATTCATCAACAGTATGATCTGAAATACACATCAACATTGTGAAAGGTAACTTACAATGTATAATGTGTATAGGTTTTTACCATTATCACTGAAGGAGGAAATTTCATTCTGGTATACTTCCTCTTCAGTGTGGTATGGAATGCGCTGCTGTTCTAGAGGAGTTTGATGAGCAGGGACCATGTAGATGGTGGGGTTGTTGGAAATATCACTGTCACCTCCGTGCCATTGATACACGTGCGTTCTAAAACTAAGGAAGTTTTTGAAGTGTCGGAGACATCCATTCATACCACAGGTAATGGAAAATGTTGTTGATACAGCATGGTGTTCCCTGATGTGTTCCATGTAATGCCTCAACTTCATGTTGAGTCTGGCAGTATCATCCACTGGGCATATTGGACATATCAGTCTAGCTGTGGAGAGCTATAAAACACGTGATGTTTTTAATCTGAGAGTTTATGTAAGAAGGGGAAGATAATGAGGTGTTTCTAAAGATGCAATGATTTACATACATACATACATGTATTACCAAATTCAACATAGTAATGTTTCTTAAATTTGAGTTGGTTAATTATTTACATGTAACACACATACGACCTATAATGCGGAGAAGTTTTAAAAAAGGAAGAAAAAAACTATCTATCTGGTATAAACTTGCTTGCATTTGAATAATTTGTACTAGCAAGCTAAAGCTTATTTTTGTCATATATTATCTACGGCACAATCATTGTATGTATTGTTTGGAGTATGTACTGACAACTTAGTTTAGACGTTGAAAAAATATCATAATTCTTACTGTGTGTTGTAGAATGGACCGGGATGATGGGGATTCACTAGGACCCGGATCACTTCTCTATATAAGTAAGTATAATATGTATATGTCATTTAATTGATATTGATATCATTAGTCATAAGTACATACAGCATTAATAGAAGCACTATTGGTTCGAGTTCCATGTGAGCGGCCTCTGGGCGTGTTTCCCTAGTATATGTGAATGTCACTCTATCAGTTATAATTCCCACACCAATGACCTACGTATATACCTGTGGAGAGATGATGCTGGCACCAGAGTTACTAGACTGGAAAATAAACAATGCTGTATGGAACCTTTTTAACTAACTAATAGTTAATCAATACCTCAGTAGGATCGTGCAGTCTGCGTGGCTGCCTAGAACCCTATAAATTAATTATACACAGTGATTATGTTCAGTTACTGATACCAATGTTGACGTTCTGTCATTACTTTAGAAAGAGTAGGTGTTGTCACATGAACTTCTGCTGATGTGCACTGATCAGCTGGTGTGGATGTATTCTCAATATCAAAGCAATCCATTTCTGAGTCATCCTATTACAAGAGATAATATTTGTTATATTTTTTCCTAGGCAATTTGTACTAATAATGTACCACAAGAGTTAATGAAGGTGAAACACAAGAAATCAGTTCCTGGGTGCTGCTCTCTGGTGGAACCCGACCAGTCTAACAAAGTCATATTTGATAGTGAGTGAAATATTAAACTTATTACAGTTATCTATTTATTAACCTCTTTGTGCTTTGTGATTAGTTGTCTCAACTTCACTCTGTCTCCTATCTTGGGTGCTAATTCCTTCATCTCCATCTCCGTCAATTGTATGCAGCATTCTCCTGTCACTTCATTGGTTACAAAATTATCTATTACACTTTCAGAAATTCCATTATCCAGCATAAAGTCCACCAGCTCAGTGCACGACAATCCTTCCATCGCTAGTTGCTGTAAGTGCAAAATTCTGTCAGCTTTCAAGTCAATCCTTATATAGGCCGAGTATGCCTGTGATCATGTGATCACCGAAACTGTGTTAGCCACTATGTCTGCTGGGAGCGCTATTGGCTCCCAGAAGTCAAATCTATTTAGCCAAAAGTCTACAAGAGGTTTGAGGTTTTTTTAAATGGGAGAGCTATTGGCTCCCAGAAGTCAAATTCAAATCTATCTAGCCAAAAGTCTACAAGAGGTTTCAGGGTTTTTTTTAATGGGGAGAGAGCTATTGGCTCCCACCAAGGTCAAAATTCAAATCTATTTATTATTGTTGTTGTTGTTGTTGTTAATATTATTATTATAATCATTATTATTATTATTATTATGATTATTATTATTATTATTATATTATTCAAAATTATTATTATTATTATTATTATTATTTATTATTTATTATTATTATTATCATTATTATTATTATCATTATTATTATTATTATCATTATCATTATTATTATTATTATTATCATTATTATTATTACTATTATTATTATTATTATTATTCATATATTATTCTTCCTCCTTATTCTTCTTCTTCTTCTTCTTCCTTCTCCTCTTCGTATTCTTCTTCTCCTTCTTCTTCTTTCTTCTTCTTATCCTTATGATTATTATCATGATCATTTAGGATTATTATCCATTATTACTTATTCTTCTTCTTATTCTTATCCTTCGTATTAAGTCAATAGTCTCGTATTCTTATTCTTCCCATCTATCACTGCTCATTCCTCATTATTATTCTTTCATTCTTCTTCTCTTCTTCTTCCTTCTTATCCGTGTTCTTCTTCTTCTTCTCACTGCGTCTTCTCTTCTCCTTCTTCTTCTAGCATAATCTTATTACTTATTATTATTATTATCATTACATTATCATGATTAGCTCCATTTATCATTATTCATTATTCTCATTATTATTATTATCCTTAATTATTATTCTCATTATTCATTATTTTATTATCATTCTTATTATTATTACTATTATTATTATTCCCTTATCCTTATTCTAGTTATCATTATCCTTATTATTATTATCATTATATTATTAGCATTATTATTATTATCAGTATTTATTTTATTATCATTATTATTATTATTACTATTATTATTAACATATCATTATTATCATTTATTATCATTATCATTATTATTATTATCATTATCTTATTATTATTATCATTATTATGGATCATTATTAATTATTATCATTATTATATATTATTATATTATCATTTATTCATCATTATTATATCATTATCATTATTACTATTATTATTATTATCATTATCATTATTATTATTATCATTATTATTATTATTATTATGATTTTTATTATTATTATTAGTATTATTATGACTATTATTTGTATTTTATTATTAATATTATCATCATTATGTTATTATTATTGTTATTGTTATTGTTGTTGTTGTTATTATTATTATTATTATTATTTATTTTTTATTAGTATTATTTTATTATTATTATTACTATCATCTGGAGAAAACTATTTGCTACGATAAGTCTTTTATAGAGAAATTTGCTCGCCATCTTGTGAAAACGTACTACATACTAGACGTACGACATGACAATTTTCAGGTACTTTGTTTCAACTTACCATTAAACTATAGTATGTCCAAGTTGAGTTGACGCGGTAAAAACCGTTAATAACTTTTGAACGGAAGTAGCTACGCTTCCGGGGTTTGTACCATTCGAAAGCTCGTGCCGAAGCGGTCCAGAAAATTCCCTTTAAAAACTTCTGAGTCAGCAGGAAAGCGCAGTTTCAAAACTCAATAGAAAAGTCTATGGGAATAAATAAAACCACACGTTTCCCGCGCTACACGCGGCGGGATTTAGTCACGCGCTCAAACCGGGCCAAACACGAGCGCAGTACCTCAGAGACAATTGTAAACAAAAATCAGTCGTAGTTTGGTGACTTCGTTTCTACCCTTCTGCTTGACATTCTGGTTCATTTTAGGCTCAGGACTTTGTTGCTATTCAAGGCTACTTAACAAGAGCATTTAGAAACTTAGCCAATTTGCTGACCAAGATAATAAGATATACAATTCATCACAGACTCTATATGCCACTATTTATGCTTTAGCTGTCCATTACTCCTCATGTCTATATAGGTACAGTTCTCTATGGTTATGGTGATGCTATTTACCACCCTCCAAATTCAACTGCTGCTTGTATCTACCACAATTTCATGTCATCATAAAATTATGTAATAATATATATTGTATAACGTCATTATAAAATTATATTAATTGTCAATTTTTTTTTGTATAATTAAAAAAAAGTTGAAATTTAAGAAGTAGATAGAAAATATAGTAAAATCATGAATAAAATGATATGAATGATTCAGTGTGAAGGACAAAGTAATACTGGAATGTGTGTGGCCATAGCTAAAGTGTAGGTGATGTGCTGGATTCTTCACATTACTGTTGAGTACTTCAGAAATTCGTCACACCAAGAAATAAGAATAGAGTTTAAATACACGCTTAAGCACACAACAATCAGACTTACTTGAGGAGGCACTCAGCCGCGGTCCTGTGCTTCTTTCCTCTAAGCTTTGTAGCTCCAGATAACCCTCCGCAACCTTCAACCAGTTTTAGCGCACAACTAGAAGCTCGTACAAACTATAAACTACGAGTGATTAGTTATAACTGGGCATATATTGAATACAGCCGCGGAAGAAACTGCCATAGCTTCTTTTTCATTTCAACAAGTAAACTTGCGGTAATAATGCGCACCTTGGACCCACCCCGTTTTTACTGTGGGCGTCGACGTTTTCGCGCGTTTGAGCTACTCTACTGTCATGTTACCTTAATTGGTTTCCGGTTTCGCCAAGTGCATTCCTCTTTTGCCACATTTGTGGTCGCGCCAACTCAACGTGGACATACTATAGTTGTGCAATCTTTCACAACTTAATTTTTATTCTATTGTACAGTATGTGTGTGTGGTGTGTATGTGTGTGTGTATGTATGTGTGTATGTATGTATATGTGTGTATGTGAGTGTGTGTATGTGTGTGTATGCATGTGTGTGTATGTATGTGTGTGTGTATGTGCGGGTGTGTGTGTATGCATGGTCATAGCAAGTGATCTGGCAGATCCGACTTTGATCGGACCACTTTCTTTTGAGTTTAAGAGTGGGTGCAGGGTTTCATACAGGATTTTCAGTTTGGGGGTGGGGGGGGGGGGAGATGTTGTGTGTGGGTTAACTGGTATGGGAGAGTATACGTTTTACTAGCACTTTCAGTTGGAACGGCAACCGTCGAAAGATCGTTTAGTCACATGAAGATGATAAAGACCAGGCTAAGGAATCGCTTGTCTGATGAAAACTTGACTCACCTTATGAGAATTGCCATTGAAGGCCTAAACTTAAGTGAAGTTAATTTTAATGAAATTCTGGACATTTTTTTAAAAAAAATAGGCGCATTGGACTGTAATTGGTATATTATTCTATTATAAAAGTTTGTGTAAAGAAATGAGTTTGGGGGGGTGGGGGGGGAGATCCCAGGGCTCCCCCCCCTGTATGAAACACTGGGGTGTGTCAGATATTTAACTGGGCATATGCTACATGCATGCTGCTGAACTGGATTTTTTGTGGCACATATGACCTCATCTTCTCTTTCAATATAAGTCTTGTTAACATCCCATATTATTCAAGAGCCACACTTATCATAGCTTGACTGCACCCACTTCCTGGCCTTACCATTTCAAGTGCTTGCTACAGTGTGTATCATGTATTATCAACCTCTGTAAAAGTCCAGGGGATTGCGCCTGACTGTTGTTATTTAAATCAGTAGTGTGTGTGTGTTCCTTTATTTTTATTTTCAGTTGCTTATTTTTCTCTCTTTCTTTCCTTTTTATTAATTTCGGTCCCTCCCTTCCTCCCTCTATCCCTTCCTTATTTTTTTTGTTTAGTGTGTACCTAACCTCTATGTATGTGTTGTGTGTGTGTTTGTTTGCTTCATCTTTTCTCTCATTGTCCTCTTTATCCTCCCTCCCGCTTAACTTGGAACAGTCACCCCTCATTAATTATAATGTAAATTTAACAAAAAAAAGTGTGTGTGTGTGTGTGTGTGTGAATTATTATATATAGAAATGTAGAAACAATAAAAGCAACAATTAACTCATTATCCAAACTATATTTTGTGTATTCTTAACCTCTATGTATGTGTTGTGTGTATTGTGTGTGTGTTTGTTTGCCATTGTCCAAACTATATTTTGCTTCATCTTTTCTCTCTTTCTCCTTATTCCTTTCTTCCTCCATCCGTTCCTCTCTCCCTTCCTTCATTTTTTTTCCCTTCTTTTTTTTAAATGTGTATCATGTATAACTTGTGCGTGAGTCCAGGGGATTGTGCCTGACTGTTGTCAGGTCAGTGGACAAATTGATCTTGGAACACCCTCACCCCTCATAATAAAAATGAAGAGTTTATAAAAAAAAAAGAGGAAAAAAGTGCATGTGTGAGTATGTTAGAAGACAGAGACTCTGTACTAACCACTATGATTTAGCAGAGCCTCCTGTCTTCTGGCACATACAAAAGCAGCTGCTATTTGTAGACACTGGTTAACCACTATGGTTTGGTTGGGGGTGGATGGTACATGTTGAATTACAAGCATGTGTTGGGTATTAGTACTCATGCCAAACTCATGATGGTGCGTACTACTACTGGGAGTATCATATAGATTAAAAATTAAATGGTACATTCACGACCTTCTTTGGGATATGATATTGAAAGCTTTAAAATGGATTAGCATGCTCCAAAAAATATTATAATGAAATGTGGTTTGCACACACACACAAACACACACTATCACTTGGGGGTACCCATAAAGGATTGATATTAAGCAAATTACAGTTGTTCTGTTTGTTTGTGTGTTTTTTTTTGTTTTGTTTTTTTACCCAAGTCAGGGATTCATACAGGATTTTTTGCTTGGGGGCGGGAAACGACACATGCGCAAATGAAACTTTAATGTCTATGTACGGTGCTTCCTGCTTAGCACTTTTGTTCCTGACTTATATCGCGAGGTCATCGATCTTGAGTACCTCAGAAAGCATTTTTTTTTTTGTTTGACTGAAAACTATTTTCGAAGTTTCTGTAATGCTTTGGGCTCCTAACGTCTACATTAAAGGATGAATTATGAATTCAGGCTGAAAATTACTTTTCAGAAATAGCGTATGATTAGTTGTAGAGTTACAACCCGAAACATTGAAAAATCCTACAAAGTATGTGCATGATGTAAGTTGAAATCGCAGAAATCGCATCCACAACCTGACCGCATATTATTGCGGCTGCTTTCATACGTGGTTATAGGTTATTGATATGTGGGGTCATCTGCTCAGTCTCAGTTTGTGAACTTTCTTGTTAAACAGAAAACATAATTTGGGTAAATTTAGTAATTGTACTACTATTATTATTTTTTTTAGCAATCACCGTTTAGAGCCTCTTTTTATTAATAATAGCAGTTAGTAGCCCTAATCCTGAGTTGTGTTGTCACTGTGGGTATGCAATACTTTTAGTTTTTATTCGTACATCTTGGTCCGAGTAGGATGCAGTAATGCTTGCTCACTAACATTTCCTCATTATTGTTCTTTGACTTGTGCAATACTTCTATGCTTGAAGTGAACTTATTAGTGAATTGTTGTATTATCTGTTTCAGGATTCTTCTATAGAGAAGATGTCCAGGATATCTAAGTAACTATTATAACTAAATTGATTCCTTGTTTCAAAATTTCCAGCTGTTTTTTTTGTGGTATTTTGTAGTCATATTCATACATTATTTTAATATTGCCAGTTTCAGTTATTCAAAATAAAAATTTATTTAAATGTGAATATCCAATGGTGCAACCAGTCGATACATGTGGGCAATATATCAGAAATGAATGCTTCTACTTTGCCTACCTATCAAATTTTGCATGCAAGCATACACATTTATTACTTTAAATATACCTGTTTGGCTAGGGATAGATATAACAAGGTTTTTATTGAAACTCCACTAGCCTTTCTTTGTTGTAATTCGGTTCATTACACTAACAGTGACCTTCATCAGTGGATGACAAACAATAAATAACATGGTGACATGAGGGTGGTGGTATAAAGTATAAACATGTTAAGATATGTGAAAAACAAGCACACAGTTTGGACGCACACGCACACACGTGCATACTTGTCTTGTCTCAATACTGCCCACAACGGGTCACGCGTCCCTCCAATGGAGGGTGAGTAGAGCCTCAACTCGGCTGGGGATTATGGGTGCGCCGATGAACAGCAAGACCGCTGGCACTTCCAAACCATCGCTGGCATACTCCACATTGTACAGCGCCTTGCTGGTCCTTCACTGGTTTCTGTCGTTCTTGTAAACACTTGTGTCGTTTGAGGTCTCCAGGCCGTGCGAAGTTCCTTCCACATACACTACATATCACATCACATACACACACACTCACTCACACATATATGCTCCATGGAGCTGTCAAGTTTTCTTTTATGATGGGATGTGCCATATGTGAGGCCGTTATCCCTGCGGTGCTCTGTCAATGATAGCTCAAAACATGCAAGGAGTGGCTGTATTAATTGAATTTGCGAAGGGAGCCAGCTTGCTGAAAAAGATAAAAAGATATATTTACCAAATTTTGTCAGTGATGAATATACAACTGTTGGTAATACACTTCCTGTGAACATACGCCAGGCAGAGGATAGGTTGTGTTATAGTGTGGTAACAAACCAGTCTGACAGTTGAATAAATTATTGTATATCTTCTCAGTTCTGCACACACATACACACACACACACACACACAATAATTGTCCTCACCAATGAGGTGCGCATTGTTGTACAAAATACTTGTTTTCTCCAGTTCTTGTGTGACTGATTAGAGAATATCACATATCCGAACACACTGGGATCGAGGGGTGTTCGGATAACTGAATCCTATAGAAAAATGTATTGTAGAGTGCTGCTATGAGAGGGTGTGGTCAAGCAAATTATTCGTGACTGCACGTGCCACTATTGAGTTTTGGTTGTTTTCGGATAACTGACATTCTACAGTATGTAGTTAAATTGTCGGAAAGATAAGTTCATTAAAAAACATCTACCAAATTAAATATATAATTTGCTGTGTGTGTATGTATGTTTGTATTGTGCATTCATGTTGCTAGATGTTACCTGGTGGTTTTTATTCAATTCATACATATGCATAAAATATACCTACGTGGATATTAGACAGTTTCTAACATTGCCTCGAAAGTACTAATTGTATACAATAATCAGCATAAGAACTTGGAAGCACAAAAACAGTGCTCAACCACAATCTTTGCTACGTATGGCATTGGAACACATTACGGCTACTGCTTTATCATGTGCAAGCATTTGATAATCCAATAGGATTCAATATTATATTTATTGTACCCTTGATATTATTATATATTATCAAAGTATTTCCACATATTAGTGTGTTATAATTTCCCATATTAAACACAAATGCTCTATGGTGAAACTCCACATTATGGAACATTAAAAGAAGAAAATTAATCACTTATGATTGTGTTGTGAACTATGCATCATAATTATACTTCTACTCATGCAATGATTTCCACATCACTACTCATGCATTTGCGTAGTGAGCAAAATCAATGGAAAATCAATGGAAAAAAATTGTAACTGGTGGAGTAATAATATCACGAGAAGTACAAGAAATTACTTACTGCAAATACATGTGGGTTCTCTCACCATATTATCACTCCAATTTGGCACGTTAAAAAAACGGTGTGCTATTAAATGTTTTTCTGTACTCAGTATAATAAGTATACGTATATATAAGTGTGTGTGTGTGTGCGCACCAATTTACAATTCAAATATATACAGTGGAGTCTCCGGATAAAGGACACTTCGGGAGCTATATAAATTCAGCGCATTTTGTCCCTTGTAGAGGGATTGTCCTTGGGAGATTCTATTTGCATTATTTTGGTACAGGAATTAATTTTGGGGGACTTCAGGTTTGTCTTTCTGAGAGAGATTATCAATACATTGTCCCTTTGTCGGAGTGTCCTTTATTGGAGACTTCACTGTATATAACTTGTTTCATAGTTTGCCTAACATGTTTATCTATAATGTATAGTCTGATAGTGTAGTAACTTATATTCAGACATGTTGCTGATTTTATGATTCGAGGTGGTATGCTATGCACTAATCTGTATCAAACGTGTGAAGGGAATGTCTCCAGTATTATTGTTCTTCATTCTAGTAAAACTTATTAGATAATGAACTATCAGTATTTTGTAAATGTTCAGATGACCCAACTCCCTATGCTTGGACAACCCCAACCTTTCCAAGACGTCAAGTCAAAGTAGTTTATTAGAGTGCATTTTAATTTAATAAAGAGCGAACTATGTGGCTATCCTGGGGACAATCAGCGGCGTCGAGTGACCTTCATTTTTATAATAGCTAATATTTACCAATTTACGTTCTCCTTTATTGCTGTGATCATACAATCAATGTTATTAATCATTATAATAATAATAATATTACCGGTAACAATAATAAACAATAATTAAAAAAAAGAAGAAGTTATTCATTACAATAGAATACATATTATTATATAACACACAAAGTGACAATAAAGATGTTGGATTTTATGTACTGGTCATCAGAGTTCACAGCTTCAGTGTCACAAGACTTCAGTCCATCAAGCTACATAAAAACCCAAAAAAAAAAATATATATAACATTCAGGCCTAAAATCCACTTCCAATCTGAACTTATACACTTTGTGATACATAACCTAATCCCACCACCTTCATCACGCCACAATCATGCATAATTCAATATCTATTTTCATATCATGTGTTCAGGCTCACAGTAGACATTGATAGCATAACAACAACAAAAACAACAACATCTCTATTATTATTTCAATGACACAATACTACAATAATACAATGTCATGATAAAATGTGACCGTCTACAGGAAAACCGGGCACAACGCGGCGAACGTAAATATCGAGAAAAGATCGATCGATTTCTTAAAAATGTATTGTTTCAAGCCGACGGAAGGGAACGGTTAAATCTATTATAGCGGGAACGACTTAAGCTACGACGATAAAACTTGGAGAGCTCAATATCTGGACGCCGACAACTCTGTAAGTGCAAAAAAAAAATTTCAAAGGGTGCTGCGTTGTGCCCGGTTTTCCTGTAGACGGTCACAAATACAGATTGAAAATTTTGAGGCCAGCTAATATTCAACCAGAGTATTGAAATACATTGCAAATACATACATAATACTTGTAGCACGAGTCAGAGTGCAATATGGGAAAATATTTTAGAAGCATGCAAAATATTTTCATGAGCCGAAGAGAAAGTGAAATATTGTGTGAGAGTAAAATATCATTCCCATATTGTACAACGAGTGTGATAAGTGATTCATTGCTGCCTTGATATTTTTTCTTAATCGGTTACAATACAATTCTAATTGATTCTACTTGCATTCAATAACAAGCATACAATTATGGAAAAATACAGAACGTTCGCGTGATGCAGAAATATTCAAGCTAAAAATATCAAGGCTGCAATAAATATATATACAGTAGAACCTTTCTTATCCGGGCGCCTTGGGACCAGTGGGTGCCGGTAACTCTGAAAGTGACCGTATCTCTGAGACAAAGTATTTTCAATCTAGTTATGTCTGGAAAGGTCACTAGAATGTCAATCCACCCACTCTTTAATTGATTTTGTCCAGATTTAGGCACCTGGATAATAGAGGTGAGGAGTCCGGATACGAGAGGTTCTACCAGTACTCTATGTAGCTAAAAAAAATGCAATTACGGAAAAATATTCCAAATTAAACACAAATGTATACATTTTTCTGTAATTGCGGCTGCGTTAATACTTCAAACAGAACTGCCAGGTAAGTGATGACAACAAAAATATATATGTCCAACAAAAATTCCTTTTGTCTCATTGTGATCTGATGTTCCCTCAATTTGGTGAATCATTTTTCAGACAACAGTCATTACTATCACAAACTCACTGATTAACAAACCGTAATAATATTAACTTAGGTTCTATCCACACGTTGGGAGTGCATTAAATGGAATAAGCCTTAGCGATACAAAATAATAAGCACAAAGCTGGCAACACTCACACACTGGATATTCTATTGTTTCAGCGAGATACCATAGGTGTGAACACTCAGTGGTAATTGTGCAACACCTATCTAAAGTACCACAAACCTAATCAACAAACACAGTTAGGCAACTGGGCTATCATCGTGATGAGGTATTAGCCAAGACAAGCAGGATTCACTAATCAAATGGTACTGTCCACACATATTGTGCCAATTTTTTTTCCTACCGGATGACCAGCTCAGTTAGAGAAATAAAATCCAGCAATACTCTTAAACGCCCTCACAACTGCTTACATCTTCAGGGTTCTATGTATGTAGTGGGAGGGGAAGCCACATATCCAAGACAAGGTGTAAATAGAGCCAGGATATTAGTTATAAAAAAATATTGGTTTTAACTAATTTATAGCCCGCGGGCATAGCTAGTTACCGCTTGAAATTTCTATTTGCAGTAGTACGGCTGCTGGAATGGCAGGGAAAGAGTCTGTCTTTTATTCATTAAAAGTGCTGTTTCAACAAAACAGAAATGTAACCGTAATGCACCCAAAACTATAATCTTTAAATTAATCTAGCAAGTGTTAGCTTACACGATTCAAGTATAGCTGATAGCTAAATATATTTTTTATGGTAAAAATAGGTCTAGATAGCCACCTATCCCTGCGTACAAAATAAGGTTAACACGTCGCGGTGTAGGTACTAAAGTAAACCCTGGCCAAGTTCCAATTGTTTTGTTATAAATGTTTAACTACTGAGTTGCAAACCTAGCTAGGAAACGCTTCTGTCGCAACTGCTACTAAACCTCAAACGTTCGTAACAAAACCAAAACATTTTGTATATTATAGCTCGCTAGCTACGCTCCTTACTTACAGCTAATTAGCTAAGTGCAATAAGAGTAAAATTGTAGCTAATTGTTACACAAAGAATACATAACAAACTTTATTTCCACCACTTCTGTTTCCCCCCTATTTTTCAATGGTTGCTATGAACTATATCAGAAACCAGCTCATCAACAGGAAGCCACACCCATCATCTGCACCCACCATACAATGGCCGACAGGAAATGGACCCACAGGTGACGTCACAGAACCACACCCCCAACCACCACCCCCGCAGCCGAACACTACCATACCCCCCACCACCATGTTTCTAAAGAGTCACCTCCACAAGGCACACAACAAGAAACAACACTAACCGATTAAGCGACAACCGGACAGAAGCACTGAACCAGGAGAAGCCACTCCCACACAACCATCTTAGTCTGGCATATAGGCCCTGCCAGATTATGCTAGCATTTTTTCTGGAATAATAGACACGAAATTGAATAGATACTTTTACTAATTCATTTCATAGCTACCAACTTTTAGCTGATGCAATCGTCACTATTTCACTTATTTCTAATTGCAATAATAAGAGAATAATAAGAAAATTTTGGAATAATTTTTTATAATAACACAATTAGAATAAATAAAAAAGAATAATTATAAAAAATTTCGAGCATAATCCGGCAGGCCCTACTGGCGTAGCCAGACCCTTTACGAACCGCGACGTGGGTCTGGATCCTCCAGACTACCGGAGTCTATCTTACGAAGCCCAATTTAAAAACGTACGCTGTTGCGCTCTGCTCGGATTTAGTGCGTGCGTGCGGAGAAATGGTGGCTTAACTTACTTCTCTTAGTAGTTGCTACTGGTCTATTTTCTGAAGGGCGTAAGTATATCAAACATTTCATAAGCTAATTGTCTGCATGCTGATTATTGTCCCCAGTTGTAGGTGTAGCTATAAATTATTATTTAAGTGTAGCTAGATACAAAGTACATTTGAGTACAAGGAATTGAGGAATTCTAGCATTTAGTGCAAACTAGTGAATTACAAATTTTAACAGATTTTGGTGAGAAAGATGCAGGAAGTATATGGAGTTTTGCAATATTTTTGTAGATTGGCATCCATTACATAGCCGTCTCATTGTACATAGCTTGTTGCATTGTCCATACTGATATTTTTATGCTTATCCTACAGATTTTCAGCAGATTGAATTGAAATGCATGTCTTCTGGTCGTAGTAACATTAGGGAACCTCCCAGATTATCTTGCAGTGAAGGACAAGTCATCACAGCTACTGAGGGGAGTTATCATGTCAGATTTGAAAGAGAAGAAAGTGGCAGTTCTGATAAAGAAAGTGTCAATTCTGAGAGAGAAGAAGAAAATGAATGTACTTTGTTTATCAATACTTTACGCATTTGCATCCAGACAACCACTAACAATTCTATCAATACTAGCTTGACGACAACTTTGTTCTTTATTGAAGAAAATGATATCAGAGAAAATATCACTGATTTTTCTTTAACATTTTCAGAAGGCACAGTGTGTCCTAATAATACCAATATGTATTGTGCAAAACATCAATTTGAATCTTTGGAAATTGATGACGATGTAGAAGGAATTGGTGTAACCTTTTTGATAAACTTTATCAGGACGCTAGTTTCTTCTTCCAATGGCCTAAACTTCCTTCAACTGCAACTATTCAGTAAGATAGCTACAAACATTAACAAAGAGTGGCCAAGAGTTTATAAAAATTTATGCATTATTCTACAGATATTAGCACTCTTAGCAGTAGTGAGATACCTACTGCGTTAACTTCTGACATTACTTCTGGAGTCATTGACGGTCAGATGTCTCCCCTTATAGAGATAGTTGCTGGCAGCATTAGTGTCCTTCTTGTTCTAATTGTCATTATAGTTATTCTGGTAGCTGCTCTTCTCTTTGTCAGCAACAAGAAAAAGAAGCAAACTCATTCTGCAAACAATATTAAAAAAGATACAGGAATATCTCAAGAAGGCAAGTAGAAACAATACCACTTTTCACATATTCAGTAGCAAATTTTCCACAGAGGCTGAGTATGCAGATATTGGTCCAGAAGTTTGCAGAAGATCTAACACACCATTAGATGTACGATAACTCATTCTATAGCTTACACTAAATTATGAAATTAGCATTTACATCGAGTTTACAATGTTTTGTTTATTGTTTTCTATAACAGGACAATTCTGGTTGTGCTACAATTATGCCCTCAGCTAGCCCATATGAAGTGGTATGTAAGGTGGCAAGATATTATAATGTTGTCTCATTCTTATTTTTAACCTGACATATTACTTATTATACTGATATACACGCATTACAGACGCGTGTGATGGTCATAACATTGATAGCAATAATGAACAGGCCGGAAGCCATGATTAATTCATAAGCCAAATTCACAGTTAATTTAACGTAACTTTTATATTTTAGCCAGAACCTTCCAAAGCTTCTCAAATATCGGTAAGTTGAAGGTGAAAGTCTTTATGAATATTAATGGTTCCAATAACAGGATGAAGATATCTACACGGCTCCTTCCTTCAATGAGGAATCTCTGTATGCACAGCTGGAGAAGAATAATGCATCACAGAATTTATTCAGAGACTCAATACAGTAAGGCAACATCACTACTCAAATAAATTATAGCATGTGCTTCTGACCAAACTAAATTATACATTTTATTTACATGTGCCACAAAAATAAGCACCAGTCTAGCAAGTAAGAATAGCATGTCCATAGTATCGAGAATAAATAAAGTATGATAGATAGCTATGTCAGTATTTAAAACTGAAAATACTATGGTTAATTGAGTGTCAATTTGAATTAGAATAAAACATAATCATCATAATAGTAACCATATTGTGATGTCAGTAGCTGTGATGTGTCTACCATACATTTGTATTTTCACATTTAACTTAATATTCATGCCTTCATTTTCAATTAACAAACACACATGCATTACTTTCATTCTTAAGACTTTTCTTAATAAGAGTTAGTCTAATAGTGAATCATGAAATTTTTATTGGTTACACAACAGATTAGGACGGACGTTGGGATCGGGGCAATTCGGAGAGGTTTATAGTGGTATCTGGCTAGACTCTCATGATAAAGTGGAAGTAGCTGTGAAAACACTCAAGAAAGAAGCTGGAGAAGAAGACAAAATAAGATTCCTGCAAGAGGCAGCCATCATGAGCCAGTTCAACCATCCCAATGTGGTCACTATGTATGGAGTAGTCACTGATGGAGAACCAGTAAGATAAGCTAAGTGTTTAAAAGTGGAACTCAAAGTTCCAGTTGATTTGTCATTCATAATGTGAAGTCAGTCAGCCATGATAATCAATGTATATTTTTATTAATCTGGAATATTTCAGTATGTTCAAATCCATACTTGTATAGAATAATTAAGACTCATTAATGTATTTTGAGAACAGGCAACAATATGCCTGCACAAAACAACTATCTTAGTGTTCCTTTACAGCTTTAATATGCAGATAAGTTGAACTTTTCCATCCTCATAGGATTTTAATGTTAGCTAGTGATATCCTAGTTGACATCACATGATGTAGCAAACTTATCATTCCACCATTGTATTTGATGTGTCATGAAATTAAGTGATTGGTTTGTTGAAGTGATCGAAGCATAAAATTTAGCCTTTACTCTGAGATGGATTTAGTAATATTTTTACCAAAGGTTATTGTTAGGTGTTATGATTTCATTTCAATTCTTAGAAAGTACATTAGTTTCAATATTGTAGAACAAAAGATGGGCAAAACGAATAAATCACAAATACTTCAAGCCCACATGTTTCTAGACTCTCATAATTCTAGAGCTGCTGGCAAATGGAGATCTTCGCAGTCACATATTACGAGCTGTATGTGATGCCAGTGAATTGGCAAAATTTGATGACCACACCCTACTGAGTTACTGTCGTCAAATTGCGTGTGGAATGACTTACTTGTCTAGCAAGGCCTTTGTTCATAGAGACTTGGCAGCTAGAAACATCTTGGTTTCAGACGATGAGGTCTGCAAGGTCAGCAATTTATAGTTATGTCAACATACAACATATGTATATTCTTGATTATTATATTGTAGTGGCTATAGCTATTCGATAAAATCTAAGGCAACTTGTTATATAAATGTAGCTAGTTTCCTTAAAAATGGTTTCCATCTCAATGAAACAAATTCACATAAAAAACAATGCAAACAATAAGAAACTAAAATGAATACTTTTGATGCTGTAAAGACCAGAACTTCAACAAATGTAGTCATATAACAACTAATAACATTATCATGAGTGTGCCCTAAGTGATTCTTTGCTGACCAGCATGTAAGTTCATGAGGCAAAAAATAATAGTTCAGATAGTGTTTGTAAGAGATAGCAGGCAGTATTTGTGCAATAAGCTTACTGGCAAGTTGTTGTTTTGTGTGCCCTGTTTTCTACAATAGTAATGATGCTTTTAACTATCATTTATATGGCCTTTATGCTGTATATATAAAATGTATTAGTCATTTTTTCAGATCTGCTGTTGACAAACTGACAGAAAAAGACAAACTGACTGACAAACAGACACAAGTCCTTTTTTGCATGAGTGCACACTGATGGTAATTCTAATATTATTAATGTTGAATAGATTTCAGATTTTGGAATGTCTCGAGACCTTATGTATGAGAGCTATTATGTGTCTCATGGAGGAATGATTCCTGTGAAGTGGACGGCACCTGAGGTAGGCCACACCCATAACTATGAATAATTCTAATATAGTATACTTTCATAGGCTCTCCATTACAGGAAGTATTCCAGTGCCAGTGATGTGTGGAGTTATGGAGCTGTCATGTATGAGATATGGAGTGTGGGACACAAACCTTTTGAAGATGTTGAAAATAATAAGGTTTAGTATATTTCAGTGTGTATGCATGTTCCTCATTAATAATAATATTCTTTTATAGGTAATGGCTTTGATTAATGAAGGGCACAGACTTCCTCCTCCTCCTGGATGTCCTAGAGCCATATACAACATTATGATGGAGTGCTGGTATGTATAGTGAGTTGCAATGGTAAATTCAGTGTTAGAAAACACTCTTATTTTTTCATTAGGCATTTGGATCCTTCCAAAAGACCTACTTTTACTATTTTGAGCAGGCAACTTTCTTTGCCTGATTCCAAACTCCTGATATGGTCAGGAGCTGATAAATCTCTGAACACTCATGCAGCTAGACTGGGAGAAAAGCTGGAAGTTTCCAGGGAACTATATTTAGACATACAGAACAAATACAAAAACACTAATTAACTTATATAGTCATTATAATTTATACATAATTTCATAATTTTTTATCATTACTTTACTTTGTCTGCTACAAATAAACTGTGTAACAATACAAAGCTGATCAAAAATTGAAGCTAATATATTTAATTTATTCAATACACACTGGAAGTATAACTGAATGAAAATTATTATTCATATTGAGCACAATGCTTGGAATGAAAGGCACAATAATTAGAATGACTAAATTTTCCCAAAAACACAATATAATTTATATAATATATTATAAGCATAGGAACAAAATAATGAGTGGAAATGTTTTTATAACATTCGTTTGTTATAAATAATAGAAAAACCTGTTCTGCCAATTAAAGACAGCTTTATAACCACATGTTGTAAAAGCAAAAAAAAACTATTTTATATTTAAGGATTATATGGACTAAATTATTTCCATTTATTGTTCATTTAAATGCTTTTATTATTCTAGAATTATTCCACTATTCAATTTCGTGTCTACTATTCCAGAAAAAATGCTAGCATAATCTGGCAGGGCCTATATGCCAGACTAAGATTCAGGTGGGTGTGACTTATATTTAAGCAGTGCGTGGAGAACTATGAGGAGAATGCATTCCATCATGCTGCATAAACTCTATAATCTCTGAACTCTATCATATGTTTGCACAAAGGTGCTTGGGAGGATAATGAGAGAGACAGAGAGAAAGAGGGAAGTGTTGGGTCTGGCTCTCTGAGAATGACAACCAATATCAAAATGCATGTCAGTTATAATAAGTAAGGAAGAAGGAAGGAAGGAGTAGAATTATGTGTATTGACTTGCCTAGAGATAAAAAGTAATGATGAGTTTAATACAAATATCTTGAGCAGAAGTCATAAACTTAATTTTTACTTATTCTTTTTATAGAAACCCAATTCTGTATTTGGCAACAGTTCAAAACAGTATTATTTTTTTTGACTTCACTATTCAGCCTTAAGTTTATTTGAAAAAGTATATTGCAGTATTCAAAGATAAAAGGCACCCCATTGCTAGCCTTAATGTCAGACAGTAATGTAGCATGTTTATATTTCAGTATCTATCTGGCAATAAGAGATATCAAAGGGAAGTGCATTGACATAGTCTGATGTAAGCCATGTCACATGCACTAGAATAACATGGCTTCAATATTTTTGTGATAGCCAGCAGTATGTTCACACCAGCACATCAATGCATACACCTATCATAGCTCATGTCACAGCATGCACTTGATAGGTAATCACAATTCACACATGCAACTTCAAACTCAAGAATAAACTTTAAGTAATGTGTAAAAATGTGTATAAGTTACAGAAATAGAGCGTAAGTCTAATGGAAAGTACCTTGGACTAAAGGAAGTTAGTTTAAAATTTAACATAACAGGAGTAAAATAAACTATTTTGTTATCTCATAGTGCTTTTATACTATATTCCACGCAATATGCCATCAAGGTGTTAGTGAAACATTCTTTGTAACTCGTAGCTAACCGGTGAACTTCACGATGACCTCATCATGAATCATCAACATTTGTAACAGGACAAAGATATTTGGTTGAAAGGCCAGCAACAATTTTAAGATATTTACTGTTACTCACAGCACACACTCAATGTTTGTTGACAATGTTTAATCTATTGTAACTTTCCTCAATTTAGTTCAGCCAGGATTATTAAAAAAAAAAAAATATATATATATATATATACCTCTAGGTATGGTATTTTCTACCACCTTTGCCATCACCTGCATTAAGTGTGGTTAGAATCCACTTCAATGTATACATTATGGGTTGATCTCATTAGCTACCATTATTATTGTTTCCGTGGAAAATTAAATTTTTTAAAAAAATTCATTCATTAATTTCCTACATAATGAGATAGAGGATGTTTCATAGGATGCCACTATAGATGAATACATGGCTATAATTATTTATCCATTACCATTTTGATTATCAAAAATAATACACAATAGTTTAAATCAATCAATGCAATAGTTTGACAAATGGCCAGAGGTTGTCTTTGATGTGTTGGGGTTCTTCTGATATAGGCAAGAATCTGATAAAAATTTGCAGCTATCAGACACCTGGTCATCACTGTCACAGAATTCCAGTTTTAATCTGAAATTGCAGTTCTATCATGGAGATATTCTCACATGAAAAGCATCTAGAATTCCAGCATGTTTGATACAAATACATAATTGGTACACAAGTCAACTATTGGTTAATGTTCTTTGTATCTACAAGACAAGTTATTATGTTTAGTTTCCTCCATTTCATGGCTTCTACAGCCTACCGGTATACTATTATCCATAAAAGCAGTTTGGTGGCTTCCCTGTTAGATACATCACTGGATTGGTCAACATCACGAGATCTCATGAATTGGGAAACCCTTTACCATTGTGTTTTGTTGAAATTAATCTTCTGCCTAAAACAATTTAGTCATATTAAAAAATTACACTATGTACCAAGAATTTAGTTCTTTGATACAAACTGCTATAATTATGGATATTTTTGTGTCTTTATTTTATTTTTTTGACTTTTTTCTGTTTTTTGTTTTTGTTTTTAATATTTAGAGTATTCTGTTGCATATATAGTCCAATATATATTTGCGTGTAGTTAATGAATTCCTCAGAACGGAATTGAGGCCCATTATCTGTAACCAAGGTATCTGGGACACCATATCTTGCAAACACAACCACGGACCTTGTGATACCATATGTATTAGGCTTGCTTATATTCTCAACCTCAAGGTAGATGCTATAACTAGTTATGCGCTTGAACACAAATGGCAAGCGAGCCTGTGCACAAATGAAACACTTCAGAACAATCAATCAGTTCATTCTAAAAGTATAAGTATGTAGCTGTTGTGACCATACCTTATCTAACAAATACGAACTACCTACTTACCTCAATTTCTGGAGTACTGGTATTTTCTGTAGTCTGTAATATCGCTCCTGACTGATTTACCAGTACCTTTTAAAAATAAGCACTCACAGCTACTAAAAATGACCAAATTTTTGAAATTATGTCTGGTAAAAGGTTTCAATACTATAGTAACCTTTAGCCATAACATTTTGCGATTTGAAAAAAAAGAAAGAAGTTCTAAAGAATTACTGCACAGTGTTGTTGTGCGGGGTGGTTGTAAGGCACCTCACAGCTGGTGTTGAGTAATGTGAAGGACCAGCTCTATCTATTTATTTAGATTGAGCAGTACAATTAGCAACCACAGCTAGCTAGGCTAAGTGCAAGCTAGAGTGACTACTGATAGATAAAATAGATAAACTATACCTACTGTGAAGGCAAAGCTAAAGAGATAGATTAAGTATAAATACTGAGCTTGCAGCAACTAGGTTTCAGATTTTCAACAAAAATAGAATGAATACAAAACAGAGAAAAAAGAGTGATATATATCACTGGGTTTAGTGGTGGTGCCAGTGAGGAGACTGGGTAGGGCCAAACAATCAATAGCTACACAAACAAACCAATTAACAAGTTCAAAGTTCATGCATTATTGGATGACACGTTATCTTGCACACATAGGGTCCGGGTAGGCCTGGACAGTGTTGAGTGTCTAACAGTAAGTTTTTAAGACCTAAGTGCATCTTGTGGCATTCAGAAACAACCTAATACAAAGGGGCAAACAATTGAACGTCCTTGAATAATACAGGATCGCTAAACCAAAATATTCTGTTTAGTGGAAAGGGGTAGACCTCAAAGCAAACACAAAAATGTGAGGGTCAAAGTACAAAATGACATACGTATGTCCACAAATATATGAAAAAAAACTATTTTACCCCTGATAGTGTCTTACTCGATTCGCTCGCCCTCCAATAATCACTAATCACAAGCAGTGTGCGGCCCTGCAACTCACAAAGGTCAGCTCCAACATTTGTCCATGGTCTTGTCACGAACTCATGTTACTGTAGAGGTTCTTTGGTTTTTTGTGGCCGATATGACATAGAGACATCACACTTTGAAATGTAGTCATATAAATGTGTCGTCATATCTGGCCAGTTTATGACATTGCGGGCATGTCTCAAGCAACCTTCAATTCCAATATGTGTACAGTGAACTAGTTCCATCTTCTTCCTTAAGGTGCAAGGAATCACTCTTTTGAAAACCAGGGAGATTTGCACTGCCATCTCAGACTTCGTAATATGGAAGAAGACATTCATTTACTTGTGACTCGAGCTCTGGCAATCTTGCATTTATTACTGTAAAGCTGTGTGGTCTACTTCTTCTAGCTTATGCACAGATGCACATGATCAAACTTCAGACTGGAGTGCTCAACTCAATGTATCAGCCACTTTCTTCTCACCATTTCTCTTCCCCTTTGTATACTACCTGAATCGTGAGTAACATCATTTGATGTCGATTGGGTGTTTCGTTGAGAGGCTTGCTACTATTAATACTAGTGGTTGATAATCCGTCTTATTATGCACACACCCTTAGCCATTATGTATGCCTTAAAGTGACCACAGGCAAACACAATAGCAAGAAGTTCCTTTTCAATTTGTGTATACCTGGTTTCCGTAGGTGTCAATTCTTTGGATGCATATGCAACTGGTTGACCTCCTTGTAGCAGTGCTGCTCCCAAACCAGACTGGGAAGCATCGCATTGTAGAGTCACCTCCTCCTTGAGGTTATAGTACCTGAGGACAGGAGTGCTGGAACTGCTTTCTTCAGATATTTGAAGGCTTCTTGTTGGGGGTGAAACAATTGCTTGAGTCTTGTGTGAATCTATTCTCAAACCATCTGCTGTAGCCAAATGTCCAAAGAAGGGTGCCTCCACACCAAAATTTAATCTTTTCCTCATTTAATTCTACATTTCTTTTCTCACATCTTTGAAGAAAAGAATCCAAATGGTCATCATGATTCTTGCTTACCCTTTTTTCAGTATCACCGAAACCTGATTCTGCTGCCACACCTCTCTCAGCTTCACCATAATCTCCAGGGTGATGGGAAGTCTTCTCCAAAGGTTGTCCGCTGTTGACCTTTTCAAACCTTTTATGACATACTCAAGCCAGCAAAACGTCCTTATATGTGGGTCCCTCAAACCTAGTGCAATCTGGGAGTGCCTTGCTGCATGTAGGTAATTCTTTACTGTGCTACCCGCCAGCTACTTCCTGTGCATTCACAACACTAAATACATCAGGTTTGATTCCGTTACTGGGAAGGGGTAATGATGCTGACCTCGGCACAAACTCTGTGTACTGTCTGGTTCCTGACTGATGGCATTTGCAATTTTATTCGTGCGTGGATTGCCAACACTGTCAATTAGAAGTGGGCCCAAATAAAAATACACTCTGCAGTAAGTGCATGACAGCTTCCACCTGACTGTAGCCTGAATTAACCACCCCTACTGCTGCCATGTTGCCGCAGTACACCACTATCTCCTTGCCGTTCCACTGCAGTCCCCAGACCCTACACGCTAACACTCTTGATAGTAGCTCTCATATATTTTTACTATGCTTCATATACTTTGCCCTTCATAATTTCTTTCTCAGCCTTCTTTTACTCATTAGATGTATTCTCTCTCTTTTTAAACAATACAGAATTAAAAAAAATTATTTGAGAAAAAAATTCAACGAATAATAAGAATCTTTGAAAAATGAAATTTTTTGTTGGTTTGTTGAGAGTGAGACTGTAGCATAGCAGTACCACTTAACAGTATAAATACAGATTTTGAGTGTTTGTTCGCCGGGTGGTTGTTGTAGCTCAGTGGCAGAGCGCTTGTGTGCTATACAAGCAGTCCTGGGTTCGATTCCCGGTAGCGACCAAATATTTTTAATTCTATATTGTTTAAAAAGCCTGTGAAAGAGAGAGAATACATTTAAAACTTTACCCTTATATTTTGCCTATTTAAAATAATATTTTTGCGCTTTTTTTTTTTTTGGTCAGATTCTGACCATTGAATTTTCCTCTTGGGTTTCAGATTAGAACTACTGGCACTAAAATTATTTCATGTCTGATCTGAGACTAGTGCCTTAGAAGACTAAATACTGTTGTATTAAATACAATAGTACGACCTTAGAACAGATCATTTGTGTCAATACAATGTCAGATAACATCTTTTCTTGGAAGTAGTTTGTTCTCAAACAACATTAGAAGAATAGCACTGTGGAAGACTTTGCTGATATCTTTCCATTAGTCAATGATACATCTCAGGCTTTATAATTGTAAACAAAATCATGCAATATTGCCCTTAGACTAATAGAAACTTGTTGGTATGAGTTAACATGCAAGCTGACAATTTATGAATAGTTCTAACCTTTGAATTGCTGGATCAGGCTTGTGAGGCTAGAATCAAATGATTTAAAGCTCTGTAAGCACGGAACTCTTGTGCTACAGCACTTTGGGCGAATAAAGTAACTTATAAGCATCTCTCAGGCTCCAGTATTCACTGAGAAAGCACCACATTACATGTATATTTACTTTATGGAGGCTGCATGAAATAAAACCTCACGAATGCACGAATGATTGCTGATCTAGACAAACAGAATATTGATAGCCGGGCAGGCAGGCATACAGACAGACAGACAGACTGACATAGTATTGAGCAGACAATCAGACAGATAGAGTATTGGGCAGACAGTAAGACAGAGTATTGAGCAGACTGACATAGAATAGTAATGCTGACATCTAGTATGCATTATGTACACTTGCACATTCTCAAATAATTGTTATAAAAACTGCACGATAATTAGTTGTGCATGCTCACTGTAAATAATACTAAAGCTTTAAATAATCCTGGTGACATCAATAATACCTGGCGACTTTAATAGATGCTTAGGAAGATCTGAAGTTAGTGCAGACACTTGCATACATATTTATGATGATTTCAGTAGTTTCTTCATTGGTACAATTTACCTTCAGTGACAATAATTAAATCAAATTATTATTTCAGTAAACTAGCTTTCTGCATGGACAGACTTATCTGTGTTGGTGCATTTAATTTTAATCATTAATATTTTTAATAAACTGGGTTAGGAAGGGGAAGTGGCTTACTTGCCTCCTCCCCTTAATCCTCCTCAGACTACACTGTGTGTTGTTGCATAAAAGATGTGGATGTTATTATTGACTGAAACATACCTCTTCCTTCCACAACTGACCCAACATTTATCTGCTCCTATCCAATTGCTGAGGTTTTCACTTCCAATGTGTAGATTGCGGACTACTCCAACATTTATGTCCCAGTCACTCCAAGTTTCTACTAGAAAACACCTGATGAAGCTCATCTTCTTTATGTGGCTTAGGATATAGTAGCAGGATTGTTAGGAGTAATTCTATAAAGATAACTCACAGACTTAGAGCGAGCTATAACTGGAAGGAAAAATGAAAGACGAGTCATTAAGTATGAATGAACCATTCATTCAGATGGGGTATATTTAGAATGCAATCTTAACAACAACTGCTGCTATATTTTCCAGTGCCACCAGCTCAAAGTGTACTAAAAAGTTCTCATGTAGTGGACAGAGTTAAAAAGTACCCGAATCGGGAACAGGGCTTAGGGTGCAGTGCGCACAGAGAAATGATGGCATCTAGTCTGTTTTCTGAAGGGTGTAAGTATTTTTTAAGCTGTAGCATAGTTGAGCGACAGCTAGCTACTAAAACTAATTCAATACAACTCGTCTTTCTTTTCAATATCTGTAACACGAGGTATATGTGGGTGTGTGTGACAAGCATGTGAGACAACAATAATGATGATGTCATGGTATGTATGATGATGATATCACAGAGTTCAAAGTTCCACTACAAAGCTTTCATAAGCTAATTGTTTCACAACTTTCCCCCAGTCATAGGAGTAGCTAGAAATTATAATAATAGGAAAATTTTCTCTTTTAACAGCCAATCTTTTTATTATAACAACTTAACCCCACGTTTCGACTTCTTGCCGAAGTCCTCTTAAATAAATGTTCGGCAAGAAGTCGAAATGTCGGGTTAAGTTATAATTAAAAATATTGGCTGTTAAAAGAGAAAAATTCCTATTATTATAATTATTTCAGCCAAGAATGACTGAATCATAGCTAGAAATTGTTTGCAATTGAATAGGTATAGATACAGAATACAGGTGCATAGCTATATCAGATGCATACTTGAGTGCTTGAGTATGTGGTAGAGGATTACATGAACTAATATACAGTAGAACCTCTCTTATCTGGGGCGCCTTGGTTTTGGAGGGTGCCCGTAACTTATAAACCCCAGTATCTCAAAGTAATAGATGCAGTTGAAAAAAGCCCCCCAAAAGAAAGAAGTGGAAAGAAGCCACCCCAAATCAAATCAAGTTTTTTGAAAAATTATAAGAACAATAATGTACCATTTCGGGCAATAGGTCAACTGCATGTTAACTTACGAAATTTATTAAATATTTATTGATTGATTGCACATGATTTAGATATTAATTTATGAGTGAAATGCATAAGTTTTGACCCAAATATATTTGGAGCCCTCCCCCCCTGAGGTGCAACCAGTAAATGTATTAAAACATTAAAAAAATACTTTATAATATCTTAATGTATAGAAAAAAAAAGAATCCACACCCACTGATGTTGTTTGCTATAGTTCAACTTTCTTAGTTAGAATGTGTTACAGGTAATTGCTTTGATTAATGAAGGGTACAGACTTCTTCTTCCTCCTGGATGTCCTAGAGCCATGTACAACATTATGATGGAGTGATGGTAATGTACAGTGAGTGTCAGCAGTGAGTGTCAGTGGTAAATTAAGAATAGAAAACACTCTTATCTTTTTCATTAGGCATTTGAATTTTTTCGGCTATATTTAATTTAAAGATTAGAGCTGTAACCTTGTGCTATAGCACTTTTGGCCAAGAAAGTTAATTATTACTCAGGGTTCATTTACTCACTGAGAATGCACTGCACCACTTCCATTGTAAGGCTGATTTTATGCTGTAGTAGTATGAAAAGAAATTGAGGCGTGACAGCAGGCACAGGTAATACAAGAATGCTAATAATAACTGAAACAGTCTTTTTCACTACTTAACCCCATTGATTTTGTTTTTCTATTCATGTGTCTCATGGAGGAATGATTTCTGTATGCAGTTACAATATTGGTGAGAACACATTATTACTCTCGATAGACATTTAAAAATTTTCCAATGGGCCTGTTTTTATTAATGTGAGCAGGCAACTTTCTTTGCCTGACTAAAACCTCCCAATATGATAGCCAATTATGCGATAAAAACTAGGATTTTCCAGGACACAATAATTACAGATAACAGAACAAGTATAAGAACGCTAACTAGCTAGTTTAGTTCATAGAAATATTGCTTAACATTTCAACAACAAAAAAGAAAGAACTACGCATAAAAACAAACAGCTATCTACGAATTAGCTGTTATATTCGCTGTCTAAAATGGAAGTTATGCATTGAATTGGACGGGAGTAATTCCAGTATTACACACTGTATCTTTTTCAGAATATTTAGGTGGATTTAGAAGTGGTGCAGTTGGTGTCACAACTGTTTCATCAGTCGACGGCAAGACAGCAGCTTGGGAGTGAGTTTCAGTAGTTGAACTTGTAATATTGTTGCCACTTACATCTTCATTTTCCTCAGTATTCCTCAGCCGCTGATGTGGAGTACTTTGAGCAAGTCTACGCCTTTTATTCCATATAAATAATAATATAGCCACTACTACAATTACTCCAGTGATGGTAATTAGTATTCCAAAGGACACTCCAACTGCAGTACCCACTGATGAATGTCCTTTGATACAAAAGAACAAGATAATAAGTTCAATATGTAAAGGGGCAGTCCTAGACCATGAAACATGTATTTAAAAAGTATTCTTTTGCCTTATCAACAATGTGGACCTACCCATTCAAAATTGTAGTTAAATTTAAATAATTAACTTTACTTATGGTTACAAATGCCTCCTTTACTTAGTTATGAGTAATGGAAGCCTTCACTGGTTAACTACAGCAACTCGTATAGTCTAGTGCTATAGTTTTCGTAATGTATCCTATAAATATTGCCAGCTAGAGCTTTCAACTCTTGCATTTAAGTGAAGTTTAAACCTGTGTACCACTCAGTACTTGCTTTCAGTTAGTATATTATTTATGATCCTTTCATTGTCACCTTATGTGCAGTTGTCTGTGTCAGTTTTGGTTTGGCAAAGGGTCCATGTTGTTGTAGTCAACCAAATTTTGACTAAGGGGTAAAAACTAAGCCAGGTTGCCTTAGGAGAGCTGCACTTGTGAGGAGTTCAATGACTAGTTTTTACCACCAAAATTCAGTAGACAATAATGGTAAATTGTAGCTGCATTATTCTTATCATCGAGATATCAAAATGATCAGCATACATTTCTTAAGCTATTATCTATTGCATTTAGCTTAGTTTCATTGATGGAATGTTAGGTTTTGATGACATTTAGCTATTGAGAGTGCAAACTCCAAGCAATCAGCTCCAGTTTATTTATTCCTTCCTTGTTTATACGTAGGAATAATGTAGAATTGAATTTGTTTTATTACCAGCTAGTGTTGGATATGCCTGCATAAATCTTTCTCACTCCTTCACTGCCCATGATGGTACATCAACCAAACCTCATATTAGTGGTGGTCAATAGATTATTCTAGCATTATTTTTTTTTGCAATTTAGGAACACTGAAGTATTATGAGCATTTTCAGTGCACTGAAGCATTTTTCTACCATTTTAGATGAACTTTAGAAATTACAAATAAATAATAGATAAATTTTTGGCAGATTAAAATTGTACACAGCAGATTAGTATGACAGTGGTTGTGACACATTTAAGACTTCTCATGCTTCATCAGGGCTGTTGATATGAATAGTGCAATCTTGTATATCAGTGTAGGTGTGAATGTATTGGCAGGTGATATGAGTGTCATCGAGCAGCTGACAGCTGGTGTGTGTTCATGTTTTAGTGAGTGTTCTCCAACAACCAAACATGTCAATGACTGAAAACTACTAGCTTCAAACCAAATCACTGACATGTTGAAGAAGTATATATGATGCAGAAAAGCGTCCATTTTGAGAAATTGTACTTGATAAAGTGAGGAAGTTGCATTGCATATTTTTGCTGCTTCCAAACTGATATAGCTGAGCAAAGCCTTCCTGTGCAGCTGCATAGTGAGTTTATTTATTGCTAGCAAACTTTTTTTGAACAGCAATGCAAGATTGCATTGACTCTTCAACTATGGCTCCAATATAATTACAGACACTTAGCAGCGATAACATTTTTCTGTACCTTCATTTAACCCTTCAACTGTTGCAGCCGCATATGAGGCCACGGGAATCGATCACTTCAAAAAAATCATAAAAAATACAATATCAGAAGCTATGTGCGATATACAGTAATCAAAAGACATCTAAAAGACTGCTCTTTCTTATTATTCAGTTAAAAATAGCAACAAGCTTATTGGCGGTGGTGGACCCCTTACTGATTTTCAGACCTTTTGATCAGAAGCTTATGGTTTTTGTTTTACAACCTTCGGGGCTACTGAGCTTCTGGAGAACGGTGATTTTAGCCGTTTTAGGGAAGGACAAAGTAAGGACAGATAGTTAGCTACCCCTGCAGCCGTTTTCCTTAGGTTAGAGCTGTAGAAAGTGACGGTGAAGCCTCAGGGAAGCCTGCATAATCAAGCAGTACTAAGTCCAGTAGGAATGGAAGTCTATCTCCTACAAGTATTAGTAGGAAGGGGTTATGAAGCTGTATTAGTAGTAGAAAACTTGCTAGGGGTATGAGAGCAGCAAGCAAGAGAAGGTTTGATCCAGTTTATTGAAATATTATAGAAGTTACTGTCATACAGTTCTTTGTTGAAACCACTTATTTACCTGTATAAAGTTGGATTATATTATTCTATAACCTTATTGTATACATTAAGATACTTTATTCACGTAAAATATATTTATATGATTGGAAAAGAAAAGAGAATATATTGAAAATTGGTTTAAAATTTCAAACAACAAAGGAAAAACCACGTGTAAAACCTTGGTACTTAGTTGCTAGGGAACCAAAACCACATTATGATGTTCATTAGGTCCAGAGCTTTCTGTTGACATATAGTTGTATGGGAGTTTATGAAAATAATATCAAGATAATTATATTACAATTTGTGATGTTAATTTACCTGTTCAAAATTCCTGGAAAATAAATAAATGGTGAAAGGGTTAAAAAGTTGAGAATTTTATGTTGAATTTCAAGTATTATAGCCAGAATCCAAAGCATTATAGTTTGAGTTTATGAGAATTAGGAAATAGCACTAGGGAAATTTTGAAGAATAATTTATTGAACATCAAATGACAAAATTCATAGGTAAACATGATCAATTTATCCATGATCAGTTATAAAATTATCAATTACAATAAACAAATTTATACCATGGTTGCTGCGGTAACACCCATGGATTAAAAGTGATATTTTCCCGGTGATTTTTCCTGGGGCTATGATATTTTCCCGGTGAGGTGTCAAGCGAATTCTTCCGTGTTTCCGGCCCAAAATTAAAATTCAATTAAAATTCAATTGAAGCACACCAGAAAGTTTACTTTAGCAAGTTTACTTTAGCAAGTTTACTTTAGCAAGTTTATTTTAGCATTGTAGCTGCCAGCTGTTATCTCCAGATCTAACTCTACCTGGGCTGCTCAGCAGTAAGCAGTAAAGCAGCTAGCTGTGGTAAATTCCTGTGGTATGAGAGGGGCAGGAGAGTTATATGTGGTAGGGCTGGTCCCATATAGGTGGATATGAGAGAGTAGTAGTAGCAGCAACTATGGTATAAAACAGTTATGCCATGGCAACATCGGGGTTATGGAATATCACCGCCCTTATCCCTCGGGCTTCGCCCTCAGGATCTGGACGGTTATATTCCATAACCCCTCGTTGGCCATGGCATAACTATTACTTATTCCATTGACTTTTATGCAATTAATCATTTGATATGTAAAGAATGACTAAAAACAACAAAAAAACAAAACAATACTTCTTCATCTAATATTATGGCAATTTTTTCAATAGATTTTGTCGGTGATAATGGATAGCTTGATGTCTATAGTATATGAACATATTAATCAACAACACTGTAGTTTTTTTGTAGGCCCGCTTGCATTTTGTGGTCAAGTGCACCACTAGTTGTATATGTTTAGTATTTAGTTACTTACGTGAGTTAGTGCATGTGATCCCAACATTATCATTTGCATAGCAGAATCCTTCATAGAAATGGCAAGACTTAAGCTGCTGGGCATCCACTGGACAAACAATTCTTGTAATTGCATACTTACTGGCAAAGACCGGGAACCTACATCGTGAAATGTTGGTCACTTAAACACAACTAAATTATGATGGAAAAATAGTAGGATATAGCTCAAGGTCCAAAAAAGACATCAACAGTGTATAAGTATGTTATACCAATTTGATTTTTTATACCAAACAATTCATTTTTAATGCCAACATGTTTCAGCAGACTGCTTCTGCCCATCATCAGGGCTGATTTATAAAAATCAAAAAACAAAAAAATGCTATAATTAGCCTAAGGGTGATGCTTGACAAAATGCAATATATTGCCTAAGGTTGATTCTTGTTTATTTATGTGAGTGGCCTCTAGCTGCTCTCAATACTAAAGGGGAAAGCTCCATTCCAGAGTCCCTATTCATGGTTAAGTTGTTGGGTGACATATTTATGTAGATGGCTTCTTTTCTCAATACTAAAGGGGAAAGCTCTATTCCAGAGTCCCTATTCATGGTTAAGTTGTTGGGTGACATATTTATGTAGATGGCTTCTTTTCTCAATACTAAAGGGGAAAGCTCCATTCCAGAGTCCCTATTCATGGTTAAGTTGTTGGGTGACATATTTATGTAGATGGCTTCTTTTCTCAATACTAAAGGGGAAAGCTCCATTCCAGAGTCCCTATTCATGGTTAAGTTGTTGGGTGACATATAAAAAATCAAATTGGTATAACATGAACTATAACCAGCAAGAAAAAAACTTTATTTTTATAAATCAGCCCTGATGATGGCAGAAGCAGTCTGCTGAAACATGTTGGCATTAAAAATGAATTGTTTGGTATAAAAAAATCAAATTGGTATAACATGAACTATAACCAGCAAGAAAAAACTTTAAAACAGTATATAAGTATATAGATTAAAAACAGGCATATCCTTCAAGGTTAGAAACCCAATTATACATTAACCATGCTGAATAACATTGTGCTTGATTCTGTTGTTCAATATCTGCTGGAAAACAAAGAAACTATATACAATTCTATTAAAATAATGTGAACTATGTTAATGCTGGAGGATGTGGGTTCCAAAGAAAAAGCTAGTATCAAAGGTGGCTGGAAAATGTAAAGCTGCTGTTATTGGCTTACAATCTCCAGGAAATTTTTAGACTAATCACATTAAATCAAGCACAGTAAAATTAAATTTATCCTGGTGCTAAGAAATGCATTGCATTATATTTTTAATTCTCCCATTTAAACTACGACAAGTGTGTAACTACTGACCTGCATGCTATTGTAACCACCCAATCTACCTATACCTCCAACTATCTAGCTGGATTAAAGAGGTATATATAGCTTTAAGGAAATTCATCTTACACACACACACACACACACACACACACACACACACAGTGTACACTTGCTGAGAGTCCCTCTGGGCGGCGTGCACATCACACACATGTAAAAAAAAAACCCCAATAAAACAATGAATATCATTATTGTTGACTTTTACATTATGCAGTACTGCATAAGTGTGTAACTACTGACTTGCATGCTACATCGTGATGTAATAAGGACTCATATTACATACACCTACTATTTAACCATAAATAATTAATTAACTTTCCTGTAGTAGAATGAATTCCTCTATGAAATGTTTTGGTCTGTGGACCTTCCTCAGTCTAACTGAGAAAGCACAACAGGGTAATTGCATGATTAGCTGACGCAATGTAGATGGTAAAAATTGATAAAATGTGTGGATTCATTTAGGTGATTGTTCTAGGTGATCGGTGACTAGATAGTGGTAATGAGGTGACAATTGGTAGTTCTAGCTAGGGTTCCAGACTGGACTCAATTTGTAACAGTTGTCCAGCTTACTGGTGTTGGTTTTCTCACCAATGTGGAGAGAATCCAACACCTTCCTCTTTGTGAGGTGTTGTTTATCCGATTATCGGCTGAATTATTATTTAACTGCGGTGCTGCGAGCCACCGCATTTTTTTACCTCCGGCAGTAACACAACTGGAGAAGCAACTTTCTGATTTTGTAGTGGAGAAACAATTGGGCTTGGACATAAAATTTCTATTGATCAGCCGCAGGTCAAAGCTTGCTCTAATGCTCAATGGTGTTAATTAGATTTTGGTTGCTAGGGGTAACTAACTTTTTCTTACTGTTTGTAGGGTTATGTCTAGCAGCGGACTCTGAAGACTGCTAGTGGACTAACTCTAAAGTTGGTATTGTATTTCTTTTCCCCTGCAAGCTTCTGAAGCCTCAAGTATAAAATTCAAAACTCCTCCGACGATACCGCCACTGGCGAGCTGATTCTCGTAGTGAGCCTCATTAGCTGGTTGTCTTTAAAAGCTTCCTCTTAGATCTCCTACAGCACTTTCTAATCAAATTAGTTGTAACTCTGAGTACATTAACTAAAAAATGATTGATAACTGGTACACTAGGTATGTAGCTGTAGAGAATTTGAAATAGATGTATGTGCTGGTATTCTAGGTTTGCTATAAATTGACATTTGCACTTGCTTGCTTGCTTTCCTTACGAGTTCATCCAGGAATAACAGTTGATTTTCTTGTTCTTCTTCTATGGATTCAGCTGCTTGTTTAGATGTTGATAAAATAGTGGCTATGTGGCAAGAAAGGGGGTAATAACTATCTGCCTTTAGCTAGGTAGTTAGTTCACGAGGTTCTTTAATATAATGTAATCACAACGACTAGAACAAGAACAACAACTAAAAAATGACTGAATGACTGGTAGTTTTATAAGCATGCTCAAGGTGGGGTGGTGAAAGTAAAGTACACAGGAAAAAAGAAAAAACATTATATGCAGGTAGACTTCCATAAGTTTATATAAATTGAAAGTGTGATTAAATTGAATAGAATACTAATTTGAGTTTGGTACACAAAGTCAATGGTGTGGAAAATTAAGTTATCATAGTTCACCTTTGGACTCCAACATCGATGCCATTTTTACCTAAGCTAAAAAGCAACGTGATAATAAGCGCTCGCGCAAACAAAACCACGCCCACTTCGGCAAAAAAAGTGGTGAGGCCGAAACCTCACCAGCCTCAGCGGTTCCGACAGCCTTGATACACCATACATCAAAACCATCAATGAAAAGATAGAACACATCTGCCACCCCCTTGGAGTACAAGTTATCAGCGAGTCAGAAAACACCCTAAGACAATTGTTTGTGAAAGTGAAGACCACCAGAACCAGATCACAGCAAGAAAGGAGTAGTCTATGAAGTTCCCTGCACAGACTGTAGCAGTGTGTATGTAGGTGAGACAGGACAATCCTTAGAATAAAGGAACTCCAGTATGCTGTTAGGACTAGAGACATCAAGAATGGATTAGCAGTTCATGCAAATAACAACAAGCACACCATAGACTGTGGAGCTGCAAGGGTGTTAGCATATGAACAACATCTCACAAAGAGGAAAGTATTATAATATATATATATATATATATATATGTGACAGGCTCTGCAAAATCCAGGAATTTGCTTAAAAAATTGAAAATCCTGATACTTATTGAAAATTACTCAACTTGAACCATGTAACATAGTGTACACAGGATTTTTACTATGGACATTCAAAATGTGAGTAAAAATGGAGTGGGTTTCTGGTGTGCCACTTACTAAGAAGAATAGGCTTTTCTAAAGTACAGTTAAGAATCACTTGAACAATAGTGAGTAATTAACCAAGGGTTTCATTATTTGTAGTAACCAACGTTTCGAGTAATCTGAAAACCCTGAAAACGTTGCTATTGTTCACACGGGATTCCCACACATCCCACGCTTTATGTATTGCTAATTTCCGTATAAGCTGAGAAGAAATAAAATGTTAAAAAAAAGAATTTTCATTCAATAGTGCACTTGATGTGATACAAACTTTTTAAGCTTTGAAATTTGGCATAATGATAGAACAATTACTGATAAGTGAAAAATTCAAAAATTCAGCAAATTTGACCACAGTCAGTATTTTTACTGTTTTACAGCTTTGACAATTTTGCCAAAATTCCTGGTTTTTGCAGAGCCTGCCACATATATATTGTACTTATTACATGAGTCAGAGTGTGATATGGTGAAATATTTCACGAGCAGGCTAATTTATTTTCACGAGCCAATGGCAAGTGATAATAAAGCCTGAGAGTGAAATATCTAGCCATATCACTCTGAGAGTGTAATAAGTGGTTTATTCCAAGCTAGATATCTTCACTGTAGTAATTTTTTTGTTTTTTTCCCTCCAGGTGTAAAGTTGGCAAAAACTCACTAGGGGCTCCCCACAACCCCAGCTGATATTGGGGGGGGGGGGGGGTCAGGGAGGGTGGTAGGTTGGGGAAATCCACAAAACGACCAATTATCCGGCTTTCTAGGCTAAAAATAGCTTGGGCTTCTCACAAAGTTCCAGGAACGGTGAGGGCATACAGTGGTTGCCAGGGAAATTTGATCCAGGAAAAAATTTCTGGGGGTGTGATTAAGTTTCCTGGGTGTCAATTACATTAAGTGAAACAGCTGGTGTAAAGCTGGTGAAGACTAGGGGCTCCCCACAACCCCAGCTGATATTATAGCAGCTGCTCTAACCTGGTAGGCTTCACTGGAGTAAAGGTAGCCATAAGATAACACTTTGTGATATAGGGTCACCTAAAATATCATTGTAAAGATACATTGTGAAGATATCTAGCATGGAATAAATATATGAATCACCCTGTTGTGCTTTCTCAGTTTGGTCCATGGACCAAACATCTCAAATAAAGGAATATATTCTACTACAAGAAAGTTAATTATTAACTATACAGTAGTTAAATGCTATAATATAGTATTTGATAAGTGTGTAACTACTGACCTGTATGCTACAGAGTATTGGATAAGTGTGTAACTACTGACCTGCATGCTACATAGTATTTGATAAGTGTGTAAATAATATTGACTTGCATGCTAAATAGTATTGGTAGCATCAGAACCTTGGCAAAGAACAGTGATTATTGATCTGGTACATACATCAATCACCATGGAATGTCTGACCTCATTGAACCCTGACGAGGTCTTCATGCAAGAAGTCGGAATGTGAGAAAAACAATTATTATTATAATTATTTCAGCCGAGAATGAATCATAAATATTATTATGTTTGTAAAACCAAACTTACTCACTCGTCTTACCCCATATTGTGTATGGTGCCATATTTCTTTACATAAGAATATCCTAATTGATTGCATGCCAGTTCTGCTGCTCTGTCACTGAAGCTGGTAATGCAGAAAGGAATAAACTGATTATATTCTTGTTCAAAATACATTATAAGACTTCCCCCAGCACGGCCATCATTCAATTTCTTGTAAACAGTTAGATCACCATTTTGTGAGGACCATGATTCTAAAGAACGATCAAAATATTTTATATCTCGAACACATTAGTTCACATAGAGTTTAGAATTAGACACTCTTTATTCACCACATAGAATGTATGCAGTACTAATCCACATTAGCATTTAAATTACAGTATAAAGTATACTTGGAACAAAGCTTGAATATGATTGAATATTTATATTAGCTATTTATTTTGACTCTACTTGACTTCTGCCCCTGAGGCTATCACTCCTACGTCAATTAATAACGAGAGGCCTAGCTACCTCTTCTAGACTGTCCAGTTGCTACACAACTTACTGGGAATAGCAAAAAGAAGAATACACCAAAATAGAAATTTCATTTTCGATATAGCTACCGAGTTCTACAGTTGCTAGTTGGTGTAACAAGAAGTTTGATATAGAGCAACGTTGTTGAAAACCAAAAACTTTTCTGACCGAATCTAGGGCGGGGCGAATCAGACAATGCACCCGCAGCTCTTGGGTTTCAGGAATTTTATACTACGCGTAGGTAGGTCCGAAGTAGTCCTCCTCTGGCCACCCGATACTCCGATTGAATGTATCGAAGATTCCTGGAGGCCTTGGATTATGGGAGGTGATCAGTGCCAAAATTAAAGATTTTTTTAAAAGGGTCAATGATTAGGGTTGTTTTTGGAAGGGTACCGTTTTAAAAAAGGGTATCGTTTTAAAAACGGGTTGTTTTGGAAAAGGATTTCGTTTAAAAAAGGGTTTCGTTTAAAAAAGGGTTTCGTTTAAAAAAGGGTTGTTTTGAAAAGGGTATTGTGGGGACGGGGATTAATCACTGACGCTTAACGCTGCCACCAGAGCTGTGGCAAGTGCTGCGCCAGAGTAAGTTATATAAGTTTTAAGTTATATAAGATACAACAAGAACAACACGTAGACACCTGATGAGGATCAAGTCAAAATTGGTCCATGCCATGAACTGAGACACGTGAGTGACTTACAAAGGTTATACATATAGAAACACACATGTCCAAATATGGAAAAATACATTAAGTTCACACGACCACACAAACGTCCAATGAAGTTGAGGATGATTCAACATGCACAGGTATTTAATCATCCACTTACACAACCACAAATGAATTATAACGCACACACAAAGTGATGTACACAACTTACACTAAAAAATGAATTACATGCATGACACACAAACACATTCTCTTCTCCTTCTCATCTTCTTCTCTTTCATTCTCCCACAGGTATCGTTTTTAAAAGGGTACCACTTTTAAAAAAGTACCATTTTTAAAGAGTCAGTTTTTGTAAAGGTTTTTTTTTTTTTAAAAGGGGTACTATTTTCAAAATGGTATCATTTTGATATCAGTATTTATTTGAAAGGGTAAGTGTTTGCGCTGTGAAATTAAAAAAAATCATTCAAATTATAGTTAGCTGTGGGGCTCCTATAATTAACCACATCCGGTAAGGGTCACACCCATAAACTGATCAGTGCAGTGAATAAACTTGAAGGAAAAGGTAAGCTGCAAGTAACCACGTTGTTTTTAGAAGGAAAAAAAAAGCTCAGATCAGAGCGAAGTTTGGGTGAACAGTAAATCCATATTCTGTATACTCGCTTAATGGAATTGTATAAGTGTCAATGTAGTCACCACAAGCATGTTATATGATCAATCAATGTTTGAAACGGCAATATACATGTAATAATGTATTTGGTGAATGTCGTTTTTTTTTTATCCATTTCTCCAAAAATAGATTTACAGATTTATGGTTACATCATCAGTTGCTAAATACAATTTTTAAAATATTAAAATTCATGCATTATTGGTTAAAAGAGATTTTTTTTTGTTATCTTCGGTCAAAAACTAGTGCATCCATTTCATTTGAAAATATTGTAACTTTTAGACAATAAACTTTATACGTGCATGAGGTACAGGAAAGTATGGGGATAGGGGGAGGAGGTGTAACTGCAATGGAAAGGAGTGCAGTGGGTGTTAAACAAAGACCAGTACCACTGGAAGTAGAATGGAGGAAAAAATCGCATGCCTCCCTCTCCCCCCGAGGTATTTTAAAAATACCTTACCGGAGGTATTATTTATGCAATACCTCACAGCTCTAGCTTGAGTGTAGCTTTATATGTGACCCTCTATGGGAAAATCAGGTACAACACGGCTCGCGTAAATGTCATGAAAAATCAATCGAATTCTTTAAAATGTATTAAATTAGGCTGCGGAAGGGAACGGTTAGGTCTATTGTATCGGAAATGGCTAAAGCAAAGACAAAAAACTTAAAGAGCTCAATATCTGGATGCCGACAACTGTGTAAGTGCAAAAAAAATTTAATGAGGGAAAATTGTGCCTGATTTTCCTGTAGACTGTCACATATATTTGAGAGCAAGAATCTCTTAGACTAACCATAATTTTTTTAAAGTTTGATATAGCACACCTCTCACTTGTAGTCTATTCTTGCGAGCCAGACCCTTTGCCGACCTTTTTACCATTATGTGAGGGGAATGAAAGGATCTGGACAAGTGCTTATACATTGTTCATCCTGATGTTCGTCCAGATTGTGGAGAAACATAATATGCATAATTTATACGGGGTGTGGCTTATGCCTAGAAATAATAACTGTGTGACTTTTGCTGAGGGATATGGCTAGAGCACCCTATATCCCTGTGGTAATAATTGTGTTGCAGTCTTCATTGATCAAGAGTAGCTATGATGTCAGCTTGTGATAGAAGCTTATAAGCAACATTTCATTTGTATGAATGTTCTTTCAACAACGTAGCATGTACAAAAAAAATTGAAAATAATTATTGACTGCTAAAAGAGTTAAGCTTACGAAGTTCGGACTATTTTACCCCCCCCCCCCCACCCCTTTTCCCGAACTTAGATATTTTCCTGTAGAATGAAAAAAAGTGTTACAAATGACCCTAGATTGTCAATAGTATTTAGCTACAAAGATCATTAGTACGTATTCATGTTCATCGCCGTAATACTATGCTCAAAATTAGCAGAAACTTAAACAGTAGCCTCTCATTTATTTAGGGTGATTTGCAAGACTGGTTTGGTCCATTTCATGCATCTTTGTTTGTTTGTTTTTTTCCCCTAAAAATTAGGTCCATCAACACCATTAACTAGTGGGATACCTAGGAGTGGTGAAAATACGAGAAGACTGGAAGAATTGTCACCTCATCAATCCAATCCAGGTATGGTATGCAGGTCATTTTACAGTTTCAAAGCTGTGGCAGAGAACTGGGTTTGGTGGGAGGTGGGCGAGGCTTATTATTTCCAGATAATACTCACTAAATTATAGTCCTAAATAATACTAAATGAAAGACTAAACCACTGTCTTCTATTCGGGGCTCAATAATTATTCCAGTGTTCTGTTTAGCCTTTTTGTAACACTTAAAGCAAAATAGGGTTTAACAAAAATCATACACATTATCTTTAACAATAAAAACCAAGAATAGGAATTACTGAGCTAAATCATTACTGAGCATTTTCGGTGCGTGGAAGCATTTTTCTAGCATTGTTGGTGAAATTTAATCACATTAAAATGTGCATCAACCATCCTAAAGAGAATAGAAGTGTGAGCTTAATGCATGCTTACTTATTGTGTGCGCATGTGTGTGATAGTAGCTATGCACAAGTACAGTGAGCCTATGAATTTAATTCAAGATAGTTTGCTATTTAGTGAAGCCCACATCTGACAGCACTGACTTTACAGTTTTTAGAACCTTCATTTCAAGAGTGGCATTATATTTGTGCCAATTTAGGCATTTAATCTCAAATCAAATAGTATTATATTCAATATTTAAACCATATGAGTTAAAATTAGGGGAGAGTATAAGAAAAATTGAAGAAATGGTGAAATTGAGGCCAAATAACAATCATTACATATTTAAAGAAAGTCACTGCATTAACTGAATTTAACTACTGTAGTGTAGCTAGCAGGAAATGATAAGTAATTCTGATGAAAATTGATTAAAATAAAATTTATCTATGATACTGTTTCTAATTGCCTCATCCCCTTCTACCGGTCCAGTGACCCTGCTGAGCCCCCTCCACCACTTATGATGCTGTCTCACAGCAAAGTTATGTGTCAGATGTTAATCTGTTGATTATTTTTACTCAGGTACCTCATATACTAGAACTGTTTCCCCAGTATCAACCTTCATGGGAACTACAAGTCAGCCTTCTAGTGAACTTAACCAATTGTTCCACTACAATCAAGGCAAGAAACGAAAGAATAGTAAAAAATTGAGTATATTACATCCTTCTAAGAAGAAAAAAGTCAAAACATGGAACCATACATTTGTCTGCTTAAGTGATCCCATGGATGATGAAGTTCCAGATAGTATGGCAAGGGCTCAATATTATTGATGGCTGGTTTGGGTGAAAAAAATGAATGAATGAATGAATTGTTGCGTCAAGGAGTAAGCAAGCAGCTTGATGTCATTCCAGTTCCGCAGGGGATATACAGTAGAATACATCAGCACGTGTAGTTCATGGAGCTAATGTTTATATTCGGCCATTACAGAAAGCATTGGATACGACAAATTCTTGTGATGTAAGCATGTTTCAATTGTTCCAATAATTTTTTTTTCTAAGTAAAATTATTTTTATAGAATTCAGTTTCGGAACGGGAAGAGGAGTGTCTCCAATGTGGACTTTATTTCACAGTTCAAAAACTTAAAGGTCATCTTATGGAATGCAAGTAAGATGATGACAAATTTATTTTTAGTCATGAAGTTGAGGGTGGCTGAAAATATTATGAGATATAAATGGTATTTATCATGAGTGCTTGCTGCACTCACTATATATACACTCACTATATGTGATTATGTATGTCGTGAGGGAGTGACATCGAGTATATGCTGCACATACCATGTGTATTTATGTATGTGCAATTGGTATGGCACTGAGTACTTAATGCACTAGCCACAGGTGCCAAAGTTGGGTGTGCTTGGTGTGCACCAGATGCATGAGAGGATAAAATTCTGAAACGTTTGCATGTCCTATAGAGTCATAGGATGCATGTAACTGACAAAAGACAAAGTTAAATTCAATTTTATCATCGATATCTACTGAAACCAATACATTAATTTTTTAGGGAAGATGTTTGCAGTGAGTGCAACTTGGGTAGTTGAATCACATGTAGTTCTGATATTGAGGAGGAACCGCCAGGAAACAATGCCTTCAATCCTGTTGTTATTGAAGAAGTGGTATGTTATAGTTGTTACCCTTTAACTGTATCATGTTCATGCTTATTTGTTTGTGTATAGTTGGATGATGATGATGACTACTTGCTACAGCATGCAATAAATGAGAGTATGGACAAAATACCTAGGTAAATGAAGCACCAGCAGTGCAGTAGGTTTGTTATAAATGTTGGAGGGACACAATTTTCATGTAGTTAAATTTAAACATACAGTGTAATCTTTATAACAATACGCTTGTGTGTCAGTAACGACGATGACGACGGTGTGTGTATTCATGAATAATTCATGAGCTTTGTATGGTTCGGTAAAGCATCGTTCATTTATGGTAGGTAAAGTATCGCCACAATCAGTAGAACGTGTAGTCTGGCATAGCCAGACCTACGTAGCGCGCAAAGCGCGCGGAGGGTCTGGGGACATGGCCGTACCAAATTTGTTCTGGAGGAATGTGGAAGTGGTGAGTGTCCCACCTCCTTTATACCTGAATTTCTACCGCAAATTAGTCATGATTGCTAAACACCTAGCATTGTAAAGGGTGGCTGACATGCACAGGAATTTCTATTTGTGGTTGAGGAGGGCTATTCCCGGTAATTTGCTAACGGTAATTGACTGCCGCAATATATGTGCGGCAGAACAAATTTGGTATGGCTATGTCCCCAGACCCATTCCCAGCATAGCGGTTCGGTAAAGGGTCTGGCTATGCCGGACTATAGAATGTGCTGGTTACTTCTAAAAAGCAGGTGCAATTATTGACGATGGAAGGCGGCGTAGGTTTCAAAAAGGAAGGTGAAAGTACGGAAGAGAAGGTAAAAGGCGATTAATAGTAACTGAAAAGCGGATGGAATTGGCGAGGTAAGGGGTGTAGGTTTAAAATGGAAGGGAAGAGAAGGCAAAAAGGCGAGCGATTAATTATAACTAAAAAGCTGGTGGAATTGACGAGTAAAGGCGGGGGTTAGTTTACAAAAGGAAGGCTAAAGTATGAAATAAAAAGGGGGCTCCATGACTCAAGAAAAAGCTGAAGTTAAGAGAGGTGGGTAGAAGAATAGCTCAGATAGGTTCAGAAAAAAGAGAGTAGGAGAGGGAAACTTATGTAACCTTAACCAATGGTAGATAATGATAACTGAGTAAGACAACTTGTGCTACTGCATTCTTACTTTGCAAATACGTCAAGCGCCACTATGTGGTGGGGTACTTGCTAGTAAAAAATATTGATTAAGAGGAGTGCATATGCTTTAACAAGTAGTTATATAATGTCCAAAATAGTGTATTTTTAATCATTTGTTGATAAAGAATAATTCTTGTGCATTTTCTGAAAGTGTTGAAGTCATCTGTTTTTCTCGATAAATGTGAAGTATCAGACAATGGTGTACAGTGACAACTTTTCTATAATATTTTGATTATCCTTGTACAATGTGCTCATAAACTTAGCTGGACGAGAATGAAAACATAAATGATGTTAAAAATGTGATCATGGAAGAGACTAGCACTGAACTGTTAATTGAGCTCCAGTCTTTTGTCTTCTTTTGTGGGACCTTGGCTCCCACAATGACAAGCACTTTTTTTTTAGAGGGAGAACAGCAACTGTAACTACTTGTACTTTCTGTTGTTGCTAATTATATTGCTGTTTCAATGCAACTTACCCTAATAGCAAGTGGTTGGTATGTGAAAACTGGCAAGCTGTTTGTACACTCATGCAGCTAAACCACGCAGTTTTGTTCTTGCTTGCTATTGAATATGATTTTGTTTGTGATAGAGTTAGCTATCTGTCTATTTTACAGTAAGTGTTAAGGGTTTGCATCACTGATGTTTTGTTTCCTAAGCAAAGCCAAAAATTAATTAAAATGGCGTAAATTATTTAGTAGTTTAATTAGTATATTCTTGAAATAAAACAAATTTATCAAATATAATGGACATGCGTGGTAAGGATTTAATATTGATGCGAGTACATGTTTCATTGTTTGAGTTTAGGTAAAAATTCTATTTTTTTCAGTACTGCAGGGGAAGTGGTGACAATTCTTGGAAAAAATATAAATAAAGCAGAATACTTCCCAATGGTGATCAGAAGAGGAAGTGTTTTGGAACACTCCCTCAACCAATTAGAAAAGAAATTATTTAATCCAGCCAAGAAATTATTTAATCCAGCCAAGAAATTGAAGGTAGCTAAACGTTATTGCATTTTTATGTTCGTTTATTCGTTACTTGTTGTACTTAATTGTTACGTTAGTTTCGGAGTAAATGTGATGAGCAGTATTTTTTTTTCACTAGCTACAGTTGCCCTTTCAGTTTTTCAGTTAGGATATTTGAATTAAGTTAACACTTTTAGGTATCTAGTATAAAGGAAAATCTGTTCAATCGATATTATTATAGGTGGAGTTTGTAGGTGAAGATGGATTGGATACTGGTGGCCTTACCAGAGAATATTTCACTTTGCTTGCCAAATCTCTGTGCCCAAAGTACATTGACGGCAAAGGTTGCTTTAATCATAATTCTATTGCACAACATTTAATTTATTATTTTCTTTAACCTCCGGTGAACAGCTTGCCTGTCTCACCGTGATAACGTAGGTGCCGGAATTAAAGAGGCTTGCCCCGCCCCACTTTAATTATGCCCCAGTCAGCCCAACCTGATTGGGGGTGGGGTTTCCGGCCCTACCTGTGCCAAGCAACTCAGCTCTACTAGAGCTGCGGCTAAAGGTGAATAGGAGTGGGAGTGACTGGAAGGACAGGTAAGTTGCAGAGCAACCTTATGGGAAGGGAAAGTCAGTTATTATTCATAGTTCACGGCCAGGGCATGGGGGAGTGGCCGTGAACAAAGGGGTGTATATGGGGATGAGCTGCAGGATTAAGCCATAGCTATAAGGCCGCCTGAATCTTTCGTCCACATCACACACACACACACACACACACACATGCACTCACACACACATGCACACACACAAAGTCTCCCCTATTTTGTCTAGCTATATATTAAAATTGAACAAACAACAATAATGTTGTTAACAGCCTTAGTCATGTATAAATTCATAGCTGTACCTCTGTGATTTTTCTGGAGGTGGCTGCATCGATAATCCATGAATCCACAGCTGAATAGGATTGAGGTTTCTTTCGGATGAGAGAGGGTGGTTATTCCAAGCATTCTTGAATTGAGTCAATGCTAAATTTATCCGTGGAATGAGTACATGGTGTAGGCAAAATAAATGTATGTCATCATCAGTATTTAGTAAATACCTATCCTCCAAATAATGAAATAATTTATAGAAGAGAATTGTACACTGTGAAAAAACATCACGCCACAATTGTTCAATATGTTGGTTGTGTACACTTTGTCCAGTAATGGCACTACCTCGACCAGGCCCTCTCATTGGATGCTGTAGCATGAAGGAAGCTACTTGTACATTCTCCCCACCTCTATCAGATCGAACTCTGCTTGGAAGTCCAGTTGTTCTTATTTGCTCCATGAAGAGCTCTAGAACAGTTTCGGCTCGATTGTTGTCAGCACACTTTAGATACATAACTTGGTGACTGTATCCATCAATGCAACCGTGGATGACAAGCCTCCACCTTAATATGTCATACCATGCCAACAGTGAATTTAGACAAAAAAAATTAATACATACAGTTTTTTTCCTTTAATGTTGTTAGCATGAAAAAGGGAAACACAGGTTAGGAAAAAAAAATTTCATCATAATAATTAAGTAATAGTTAAACCATTTGTTTGAAAAATTATCGCTCCAAGGCATTTATCCCGAATTGTCATGGTTTAACTATTTTATACCATGGTTATACCATTTCATACTGTGTAAACGACTAAATATTAATAGCAGGTTTTGACAGGAAAATTTGGTCTGACATTAACAATTACTAGCAAGTACCCCACCACACAGTGGTGCTTGATGTATTACGAAGTAAATGCAGATAGCATAAATTATTTTTATTCATTATCATCATCTACCACTTCGTTAAGGTTGCATCAGTTTCTCTCTCCTGCTCTCCTTTTTCATGAACTATCTCAGCTTTTCTTATCCCCCTCCTTTCATTTCTTCAGTTAGTCATGGAGTCCCTTCTCCATAGTCTCTCTCTCCTGTTTCTGAGTCTCTCTTTCCTTCTATCATGATTGTGGACTTGGTTTTGCGAAACTTTTGCTTCTTTACCAAACTGTTTAAGCTCATGAATAAATCATATAATGAAGCGAAGAATTGTGTGTGCTAGAATGATGGTGAAATGATAACTAGTGGAATGTTCAGCTTTGGCTTTGGTCTTCAACACAACACAATATATTTACAGAGAGCATTTGCTATGCTGTCACTATTGAGACAATACAAATTTGAGGTGTGTGTGGAAAACTTAACACACACACACACAGACTCACACCGCAAGGTGGTGTTTCAATAAGCAGCTTCCAGGACTAAGCTGTTCGTGTTATTATTATTACTAGTGGTGTGTTTCAACACAAATAGTGTGATAACTCGGTTATATTTTAGGATTTAGTAATATTACATTCTCAAAAATTAAATTTTTGTCCATAGATCAATAGGCTAAATAGCATAATTATTTGTTCCTAACCATTAGATTCTTGAGCCCAAGTGTAGTGTTTCACGTATATGTAAATGTGGCACACACTCTCCACCCCACACTCCCCTCCCTCCTTAATATAGTTCCCAACTTTCCAATGACAGACCACACCCACTAACATACCTACGAATGAAAGTAATTGGGCTGGAGAGTAAAACTGAAAGAATTCTATAAACCAAGATGGACCCAGGAATTGCCTTGTTTGTTTCGTTTCTTTTTTTTTTTTTTTTTTTTTTTGTGTGTGTGTGTGTGGGGGGGGGGGGGGGGGGGGATTGTATTTCAAGTATTTAGGGGTTCCATGTTTGTTATTAACCCTTTCACCACCGAGTTTATGATGACCATTTTGGTAACATGAAAATGTAATAATGTTTTTTTTAATTATTTTGCTGCACAGACATTCAGCAAGAGGTATATATTTTAAAAGCAAGTTCAGACTAAACGGTTTACTATGTTGATGAAAAAAAGTCTATTATAGTCCGCACAAAGAATAGCTAAAACTTCAGACTTACCGTTACCAATGGTACTAACTGAAACTCGATTTCTGATGACCTCAGACCTGCTATGGAGTTCATGCGGAGTACATGGCTTATACGTCTTCTATTTGATGGATTCTGAGCTTCTCAACCTTGTACTATAAAATATTTCGGGCGGACAGACAACTCTTATTTTTTTTAATGGTAAAAAAACTAAACACCTGTACTATCATTTCGATTTTTTTTTAATTACAGGAAGTACTACGTCAGAGCAACGCAATAGCAAAAAATGGGAATATTGTATTGGATAATCAATTTTTTTAAATACGGAGAACCGCTGACCAAATTCAAACGCCATATGGCATCTATGGCTGTGAAAGAATTAATGTTTTTTATTAGCTATTGTTTGTTTGTTTTTTGTTTTTTTGTTGTTTTTTTCCCTTTTTTTTTTCTTTTTGTTATAGTTGAGTTTACAATGGTTGCATTGTTTTAGATTATTGAGCTACAGCAAATGATTTTTTTTTTTTGATTTTGTCTATTTTATTTATTTATTTTTTTGAGAAAAGAACACCATCAGTTGAGGCTGTCTAAATATTGATAGGTCGCACACCAGGACAGTGGCAGCATCTGGGATCACTCCAGGACAGCGGCAACCAGTTATGTGTGAGATCACTGCAAGATGTGTGTGCTGATGAGTGGAAATTCTGGATATCTGATTTCGGGTTCTTCATGCTGGACTATTACCAACATATTTTGTAAACAAACAATGGCCATGTTGTAAATGTAAAATAATTATTGTCATCTATATTTGGCCCATTGAATGATGTTGTAGAAATGACACAAATATTATATTCATAAAAGCCAATAAGTAGTGGGGGGTGGGGTGGGGCAAAGATCTGTGATGCATGGTCTCAGCATGGCACAGTTTATGAGTATTGTAGGAGGTGATTACCCAAACTAATGTTGGGGTTAGATGAAATCCCAAGAGTTCTCTGACATACGCAAAAATTGATATAGCACACTGTTTGCCAGTCCTTTGTCTTACCGAAGTGTACTGTAAATTTACTGCATAGTTTATACCGTGTGGTAAACTCTAATTCTGGAACAAACTACAAACCACATTTACAACTTCCTATGTTTACTCATGTTTTACCAATCCAGTGTAGTTTTTGTTCCAGAATAAGAGTTTACTACATAGTTTCCTCTCAAGCACACTACAGATTTTCCAGCAGTACACTTCAGTAAATCATATGCCTGCAAGCAGTGGCAGAACCTCTGAATTGAGAACAATTTGAGACCAGGTTCACAGTTCATGCACAAATCAGTTTATTTGCCTTTGGAGAGGTTATTTATAATTTGCCTCCAAATATCATGCATTGCATTAATACAGAAAATTGGTATTTATTTTAAGGAGGGGGAGATGGGCCATACATTTTTTATTGGAATGGGTAGAGGGAAAATGGAAGTTCACTAAACAGAAGTAATTTACTTTAGAGAGTTCACTATCAGAGGTTTCACATGCTCACTTGGTGCTGCTAACTGCTGCATGGTAGTCCTCAAATGGTGTATGGGACGATTGCTCGTACATAGTTCACAAGTGTTACAAATACTGTTTTTTTGGCCACTTAGTATACAAACTAATGTATATTATTATACCGGTAACTGTACCAGGTTAACTATACCGGGTATATTATTACACACTAAAATATTCCATAAATGCATTTACAGTGGAATATTTAACAGTGAACTCTGTAATGAGCAAACACCATGCAATGGATATAATACACCAGTGTTTATAAGTCATACACTTTTGTTATACACATGGTATATTCTAGTGACTCTATCTTACTTCCGTCACCAGTATGTATCTTTCGTAAGACTGTATTACTGGAGTACTGTGCATTACCTTACTGTGGTGGGATCAGGTCACTGTTAGCCTAAGAGACGCAGTTGCGCTGCCACCAGAGTTTCAGGCTAGCACCCAGCAAGCTAAGTCACACAGCAAAGCTCTTGAATTCTCCAACCCAGGGTTTAGCTAGCAAGGCCCTAACCCCAGTTTCTCGATGTAGTCAGAGTTTTAAGCTGATCTTTCAAGTTATGCTAAAACTGAGAACTGAGGGGAAAAAAGGAAGTGAATGAATGATATATGTATAGGTGAATGGTGAGTGGTGTGTATTTAGTCTATACATAGCTTGAAAAGATGTAATGTGAGTAAGTTGTTTAGTCTATACATGGCACGAGAAGATGTAATGTGAATAAGTTAATTTTGTATACAGCAATAGGTAAATAGATGTAGCTAATGGTACAGAAAGTAAATGTTATTAGTTAATGTTGTTAATGTGGGGTGGTGTCACACCACACTTTCACCAGGTGTACACCATACTATGTGTACTAGATATGTTGCTGGAGTATACCCTATGTATTCTTGATGAGAAAGAGTGCATCCAGAAGGTCGTAGTAATACATTAGGGGTAACATAAAGATAAGAGTCTTGTTTTGTAGTCTGAAGTGAAATCGTTCGAAATGTACTTTGTAGCCCCTGCGTTGAACCCTTTCAAGTAGGACTATATCTTTGATAAGGGAAGGCCTCCAGAGTTGTGAGCAATAGTACGTTAATACTGATCTAACTAGCGATAAGTAAAGGGACTTTTTCACAAGTGTTGGGGAATTTGAGGTGTCTTATAAGATAGAATGCACTGTAGGCTTTACCACAAACTGTCTTTAATGAACTGACCACAACAACAAGTTGTTAACAGCTATGCCAAAGTCTTTGTGTCAGGTACAGGTTGGAGGGTCATTTCACCTCTCTCGGGGGTAGACTTTCTGCTTTTAATTGGATTATGTTTAGAATATAATATCTTGGTCTTGAGGTTTAATGTAGTGACAAAGTGATCAGAAAGTGTTAGACCGTTCAACAAAGATATTTGATATCGATTCAGGGGAGTTGGTAATGTTAAGATCCAAAAGACTTGAAATTACTTGAGTAAGGTTAAGTGATTACAGGTTGTGTTTCCTGATGGGGAATGAGAGGATAAAGTTGATCATGAAACATCCGGTAAGTTGAAATCTCCAACTTTGTTGGTGTCTCAGAAGTGACTAATTGAGGAAAACACATTATGGTATAAAGGGTGATTGAGGGGGTATGTAAGAACAGCAGCAAATTAGGGAAGGTGTACATTCAGTCTTAACAATTATGGATTCTGAGATTGTGCACGAAGAAAGAAAATATGCAGGAAAAGAGTTAGAGATGGCTAAAACAGTACTACTGCCAATTGCTGTAGTTCTATCTTTACGAAATACCTGGTAACTGGCTGGAAGAATTTCGTTACTGTAAATTTCAGGAAGAAGCCAAGTTATGGTGATGGCAACACTACTGGGGAGTTTAGTGTAATAATGGATTGAAATCGTGAAATATTGACTACATGTGTTCCAGAGTAAGACTGTGACGTCTGTTGAGTGACAGACACTAAGTCATTGTGAAGGTAATGGGGGAGAAGAGGTAGAAAAAGTGAGCTATTGATTGGAGATTATGTGAGTGAGTGGAGGGCAAAGAAGAAGGTGGATCTGAGATGGAATGTGTAACTGGAACAATAGAGTGATTTGAGTGATTATTGATAAGAGGTGGTTTCAAGGTTGGCTGTGGTTTGTTGTCAGATACTGGTGAGATGGTGCTTGCTGAGTTTGGTTTACATGATGTATTGGTTAGAGATGAGGGGGGCCCTTTACATCACCATGCAAGTTGCCTCTCACATACAGTTTGTTGTGCCTGATTTTATTGAACTAGAGTCAGTTCCACGAAACATTAATTAGAGACTTCATTTTCCCTCAACAAGATCGTTTCTGTCTTTCTTTTTTGTTATGCAGTTTATAAAATCTTACAGAAGTACTATTGAAGAGCGTTGTAAAACTTGTATTGATTCAAATTTTGAATCTTAATAATTACATACTTGTACTTCCATATTTTTTGGCTAGGGCTAGGGCTAGGGCTAGGTGTTATACACAACTACAAGCAATTCTTATTACAATTACACAGAATATTATTGCTCTATAGCTACACTGTTTTTTGTTAGAAGGCAGCAGAAAAACACTTCCTGTATCAGTTATTTTTGAGTGACCCTTGTGCTACAACTGTTAGTGTTGGACATCATCAACGCTATCTCCACATTTCCAAAACGGGAGAAATCTCTCGTGGTGTAATTTCTGCTATCATTGAATGTCACTTACCATTTGTACTGACACAGGTCTAGTTCTTCTGAATAATAGCAGACAAAGGATGAAAGGTCACCTTTGCATTGGCCATTAATAATGTGCTGAAACTCCTGTTCAGAACTCATTACTATACTGATCCACTATTAAAACTGGTCAAATTCCCAGCAGGCTAATGGAATGTTAAATCTTCGCAATATTGGAATGGTTACGTATATTGGCTAAATCCCTGCAGCATGCAATGTTGCTTGCAATTGTCAGTAGGTACATTTGGTCTTTGCTGTTGTGTGGATGTAAATTCTTTGCTTCATGTGAAGAGTATCCACATTTGATCTGAGGTCAAGTTACTCTGTACATGCAATACACTATGATCAACACTCATAAGTATGCACATGATCCACATTCGATCTAAGAGAAAGTGATATTATAGGCTAATTCCTATGTATTCAATTGAGAATGTTTCAGAACCATGGTCCTTCTACAGCTTGTTCTACAAGAATCATTGGGTGGAATGATCAGTGACTTGACAGGTGAATTGATGGTTACTTCACACACTATTAACTCCATCTGCAGTAGAGATCCTGTAGTTTCATCAATGATATAATTTGTGTACATGGGATGACTTTTATTGAAGCAGCCAGAGATTTCAATACTATGCTTGGTACATGGGCAATCTTTTCTGTCCCATGAGTGTATAATTATATACATGTAGGTTCTGAAAAACCATAAATGAACTGAGCAGTGAAGTTGTCAACTATTTTGGTAATGACTTCGTACATTGAAATGAAAAGAAGGTATTGGACAGCTTGTATTTGTGTAATAGAATGAAGGTGACATCCATAGATCTGAGTAATCTGATCATTAATGGGCGAGGGTGTAGACTGCATGCTGAAATTTACCCATTCTGTAGCCCCCCCCCCTTTCCATTCCAAATCATATTCAAATAATAGAAGTTTTTCTAACCACTGGCTATATTCATACTATACTATGAAATGTGAAAAAGTGGGGGCCAAGCCCTATAAGTGGGGAAGCAGTCGTCCCTCCTGCTCCTATTCTCCTGCCCCTCTGAATATAACGATGAATTCCAAGTGCACTTGCTATTTAACTATGTAACAATAACAAAGTAGTCCTTCAAAGACTTACAATCCAGTAAGCAGAAGTTGATGTGGTAGACACTTGTCATTTACTGGTGCTAAAAATGAATTGCAGTTTTACAGTGGCTCTAAATGTTGGCTATGCATTGTTAATAAATATACAACAATTTATGTGTTTGGGTTAGCTACAAGAATAGAAAGATGCTGATTTACAATGTTAGATTCACTACAATATAGTGGCTAGAATGACAAACAAAACACAGACTAATTGTAGCTTTAGATACTAGAGAGTACAATACAGTTAACAAGTGCATAGCTACTCCATTTTTGTCACATTATCAGGAGGGACACACAAACATAGCTAGCTAGCAGTCTCAATTATCTTTACTAAAAAGGTCAGACAATCACAAACACAAGAAATAGTTTAGCTAAATGCATTTCAAATATAGTGTAATTAAGGTTTGGCATATATTTGCAAATAATGCAGCAAATAAACACTTATTAATGCATACTCCAACTATTTGTTATACTACATATCTAGTCACTTGATTTCATCTGTTAAAAATAAAGTTCATTACTCCTGTAGTTCTATTTCAGAGTACTCTGGTGGATATCTGTAAGAATTGCACATACGGATATTATCTTCAGACAGTTTAACTGAATCCTCTCTACAGGAATCTTCCTTTGTTGATGACAAGGATTTGTTTCTATGGCACATTACAATACTTATGATCACTATTGCCATACTTCCAAGAATGAATGCTGCAATTCCAACAGCCAAAGCCCATTTTACTTTAATCAGTGACTTCTGACCTGTCAATATAAAAAATCATAATCCGAAGTACTATAAACTTAATGGGGCATTTGAACATCACTTTTATAATTTCACTAGCTTTATAGGCTATTAGGGAAAATTATTAATCTTATGGAATATCCTTTATATAAATACTAGTGGTATGCTTGAGCACAAATGGCGAGCGAGCCTTAAACTACACTATTGTTATTCAAACTACTAAAATAAAGTCGAGTTGCTAAATTATGCATATACGGTAAAGGGGATTCAATGCCATAGTAACCACTCCCCTCAACTGTTTGAATTGAAAAAGAAGCAACAAAATCAAGTCACGTTATTTAAAATTTTCTTTGTGATATTTTTAATAGTAGTTGTAACGCACAATACTTTCACACAACTGAACATACCTACGCAACTTACCTTCGTGGTTCGTCTAGTGGACAATGAATTTTCAAGTAAATACTATTGAGTAGGGCTTATAACTGTGACAAATAGCGCATTAACTTACCACCGCCACTAACTCGAATAGAAATGGAGCTCCCATAAGTTTTTTAGTTTTAACTGCACCCGCAAAACAATTCAAAGCGGTAAACAATTCAATTTCTAAGGTGATACGGGTAATGATCGCTAAACCGGAGGATTCTGTTTAGTGAAGCTTGGGACGGGGTCGAACACGGAGCTAACACAAAAATACGCGAGGGTTAAAGTACAAAATGACATACGTACGTCCAAATATATAAATAAACAAACATCCCCGATTTTCAATTGTGTTACCCCTGTAAGTGTCTCGCTCGCTACACTCGCTCGCCAATTAAAATAATTACACCTACTGTTAAAGCTGTCAGTTGCTTCAGAATACTTTAGAGGTGGATTGCTCTTATGTGTTACAATGTTATTTCCTGCAATAAATATATAATGTTACAATGTTATTTCCTGCAATAAATATATAAAACATTGTAAGATAAACCAGCATAGTACATCTTATTGCATGAGTCAGCATCATACAATAGGGGGTGGTATTTCAAGAGCACGTATTTTCACGTGAGGAAAGGGAGTGAAAAACAAGCATGAGCGTGAAATGTTACCTCCATATTGTATGTATAGTGTAATAAATTGTTTATTACACATGGGACATTTTTTCCAATACAGTAAATGTTATCAGAGTATGCCATAGCTCGCTATTTCTAAAAATTAAATCGTTCAGAACATGCATGGGCACGTTGGAGGGTTCAGTATGCAACGTTCTATATAGAAATATTAAACACTATGTGATGTGGAATACTGGAAAATATCCAATGATGCATATAGTGCTATATATAATATATGTATTTATGTGTGTGTATTTGTGTGTGTTTAATTTAAAACAAAGAAGCTTTTTCAATTTTATGAATTTATATAGTTTGCTTACTTAAGTTTGTACAGGCTATAGCTACTACTGATTTTTCATCATATTCTACAGTGGTAGAAAACAAACAAGACTTCATGCTGACAGCATCTTCTGGACACTCCATTGATGACACACAGAAATCCTTCTTTTCTTCGGTTTCTGTATACCTAAATACATTGTAAAACATTATGTTACTACCATTATTGAAATATCATGCAAATGGAGTTCTATAGTAATTATTTTATGAAAAAAGTATGTAGCAATGCAGCAAAATGAAGCAATTATGAGTCTAGAAAGAATGTATTAATTAAACATAGATTGGGGGCATGAATTGGGGGCAATTTTAAAACGAGAGTTAGCTTTTTTAATTTTGATTAGTTGGTGTAATTATGTCAATACTTTTTTCTAATTTAGACACTTTCTGAATTGTATTACGAATGATATGTACTATATATTAACCATTACCCTAATTCAATAGCTGTGCCATATTTGTAAGCCTGTAAATATCCCAATTGATGGCAAGAAAGATTTGCAACTTTCTTGTCAAAGCTTGAAATACAGAAAGTAGACCATTGCAGATTATCCATGTACATCTCAAGGACTCCTTCAAACTGAACATTGCCTTTACCAAACACTGCAATATCGCCCACTTCCAAAGAATGCACTCCAACATACACTGTAAAAACTAAGTGGAAAGAGGATTAACAGCAACAATAAATAAAATTTGATTACGTTGTAGCTCATACCACTATTCTTAGCTAGATTATATTGAAATAGCTAAGCTTTATTACATTTGTTCTATAATACCTTTGTGTCTACTTAAGAATTTTGATTTGAGAAATTAATATTTTAAGTCATCGTTACTCCTTGAATGCAAGCACAATGGAGAATTAATTTTGGCTAGTAGGAACTGAGCAAAATGCTTGAATAGAACGATACATTCTGATGTTGTTCAGTTACAGCATATCTTAGAAATTTAAAAAGAATACCTATAAGTGAATAGTGATTAGTAGCAACTTTACTTTAGAGGTGAGAGTTAGACTGTGTCATGGTAAGGCAAAAGGAAGTACTACATTTATTCAAATGCATGAATGTAGAGCTCATAGATGGTAGAAAAAATAATCTTACATAATTAAAGTAGAAAGACTAACATTACATAATTACATAGCTTATTAGACAGGAGAATATATATTTGTTGTTCTTACAGGTTAGTTATTACAAAGTCAAATATAATACTACTAGCTGGCAAAACTCTAGCTTTCAAGGTACATTTTAGTTTCACTTCTCAATCAAAGTAGCTGGCTTAAGGCTATTTTGCTTTCCTCAATAATAATTGAGCAGGCACGTTAAATAAATAAAATATAAAAAGAAGGTAAGAACTCACTTGATGTTACCCAAGACAGAAGTAAAAAGTTGCTCCTCATTTTCTCACCAATTTCTCTAGCCAGTCCGGTTCAGCGTTCCTCACCCAGAGAGTTATAGCGAGATCACCTGCGTCACCATTATGAAATACAGGAATTAGGAATTGGGTGGAGCCAGACCGGACATGCGCTGCGCGGACATGAATTTGGCTCACCAGCACCACAGTCGATCCAGGCCAAAAGCCAGACCCTAATCGCTCCGAGCGATAGGTAAAGGGTTTAGCTGGCCAGATTCACCAAGTTAGAAGCTATCACTGTTGTAATCCACTCAGAATTATTTGACTTATTATGGTAGACGGACCGAGCACCCAAGCATGGCCTTGTAAAATTCACTATAGTTTCTACCCATTACAGTGGAGCGTCTCTACTGCAGAGGGTCTCTCCAAACAAAATTGTCCGCAATTAAAAAAATTAATTAATAAATAAAACGACAACAAAACTTGGAATACAGCAAAACTGTACAAGTCAAGTGTCTAAAAACATGCTAGTGTTGCCTTTGTAGAGAGGTTCATTGCATTGTTATTATCACCATCAGTCATGAAACAGAGATGAATATAATTAGTTGAGAATGATAGGTTTGTACACTGTAGCTAATTAAAAGGAAAGTAAAGCAGTAGATGTTAAAAATTATGAGCTTGTCAACAATCATGCAAATGTTCTACACCACAACTTTTTTTCAATCGTCTCCTGGAAAATTGTTTTTTATATAGTAGTCGAGCGTGATCTTGAAATGTACCACCTCCAGCTAAGAGTAAACAAGTTCCGTTTGCTGCCAGAGTCTTTTCAAATAGAGCCACATACCCAGGACTTGGCAGTACCACAATTTCCTCTATTCTTTGGACCATGCTCTCTCTGTTGGTTTGATTTCCATATAAGTGTTGATAAAGCTTCCTCAGTCCTAATTCTAGCACACCGTCACTAAAATAGTAGCGCTTTCTTTGACTTCTAAGATATGTAGAACCGTATTTAGCTACATCAGTGCTTATGAACACGTCTGATATCTGACATCTGTCTTTCAATTCTCTGACCTTCATACCAATACTGTCTACACACTTGTTTATAATTGAAACTTGCTGCTCTGAAGACTTGTCATGTAATTCGTACTTCAATGCAAACTGCTCCATTCTGAGCATTATGGATATATAGCCCAAGGCACGTGCTCGTGGCATAAACCTTTGGATGTACTTAGTAGACTGCTGCATGATTGCCTCGCTCATTCCAATATCTACATAAAACTTGTGTCGGTCGCATTTCTTTAAATTTATAGGGATGCGAAATATACTTCCTTTTTTTTCTATGCCACCAAAATGGTTAAATATAACGACAGTGTCTTGAGGCTTGAATGGCCCGTATATTAGCTGGAGAAAATCATCATTGGAGTACGTATGTGTGTCATAGCACGTCTTGCGGACAATTTGAAAGCCATAATGGCTTGCAAAACTTTGTGCATGCTTCATAAATAAGTCAGACTCAAAGAAATTATCGTGCAGACACCCCATACAACATACTCTGTCCACTAGTATTAGCTGTCTAGAGGCTTTAATGAGAAACTGATCCCAGCTAATGAAATGAGGGAAGCCGTGCGCGTGAGTAAATCTGTACCACTGTGTTATGTCAAATACGTCTGACACTCACACAGTGTTTTCAAACTTCTGCCCCGGATGATATTGAGGTCCATCGTGTATCTCATTATCTTCACTAGAATTCTCATGAACAGGATTGAGGTTGAATCCAAGCAGTGACTCGTAGTGGAGAAATGGCTCCACCACTCGAATGCTACCAGGTATGGTGGATGCCCAACATTGAAAGGATATCACATTGGCTGCTGATCCCGACAGTTGATCTGAGAAGTGAGTGGCTATAACATAGCCAGTGTCTGATGTTATACTCCTGTTAAAACTTGCTCGTCCAATAGTGAATTCAGATGGAGCAGTAGCATTCCCGATAGGAATTACCGTTTCTGGTAGCTGAAAGTTTATGGTATGGACAATACGGTCTGAACAAAAATATATGATCACTCTGGATAAGTTTATAGCTACAAAAACTGCAGCCACAAGCGCGGTTAACCAGCAAAGACGTTGCTTCATACCAGACAAGGTTATCAGTCTTCGCCATCCACATTAATCTCTCTCAGACCTCGCCCCATTCTCAATCTCCTTCCAATAAATCCACCACACCATAATTTTGTTTGTTTTCCATCCTTTGTCACACGGAAAAAGGGGCGTTAATCGCTCAATACAGCTGACGATTCCTACCTAATATTTCGATGCGCCAGTTGAGCGCTGAAAAAAGGCCTTTAGTTCTGTAGCTCGGCCCAACAAACTTCCGGAATAAGGAGAATAAAGTCCCTAGCGGTGCCCAAAGGCGGCACAAACTTCATCCTGGAACCTATTCTGGTCTTGGAGTAGTCATGCCTACCACTCCTCCTCCTGCTCCAACTGCTCACCACAACCCGAATTCAGGGACTGGCTACAGGGTGGTGCCTCAACTGCAAGCATCGGGAAGGGAAAATAAGAAGATGAAAGGGAAAGGGCATCGTTGGTATCTTGGAGGCTGTGCTTCAGCTGGAGCTACAGTATTTACCCACCCTTTGGATCTTCTCAAGGTAATGATGACCAGCTTAGCTGTAATATTTTTGAATACTGTGTTGTCATGGAATCACCTGTGCTGTCTGCTGTCACCAGCTGTTTTATCCCCACCTGGGGCAAGCATACAAAAGTGCAGCAGGGTAGATGGACCCAGTTGTAGTTGGGGTGTGGTTAATTACTCAAATTTCAACTTAGTTCATGTTAGAAGTCTCATCTAACTGATAGTATTTCGTTTCATGAGGGTTTTTTTTATTATAGTAGCCAATCGTCTTTTTTTTTTTTAATGCTCCCTCTAATGCACATGAGGGGCGTTTTACAATAGTACTGTTAGTCGCATCGTCTGTCTGTGGAGGGCGGCTGATGCCTACACTCTGAAACATGCAGAGTGATCAAGTAGAGCTTGTAATTAGCACTTGTTAGCACCTTGACCACCAGGCATGTACGGTGTTGGCAAGCACTTTGCGATGATGTGGAAATGTTGCATGTGCATGGCTGGGATTTGTATCCTGTTGTTCTTTAAAATTAAGGACCACCAACTGCTGATGATGTTTATTGGCTTGCGGTTTGTTAAGAATACCAGAACTTGATGCACTGGCAGCTAGTCACTGCAGCTATAGGAAATAGGCTGTTTAGGTTCTGGATAGGATTCAGAGTATTGTTTTGTTAAATTATGAATTTTTTGCCTGTTCACTTAGTTTCACAGGCAAGGTTATGATATTGCTGTGGGACTGGAGTAGCTGGGATATAATTATTATTTCCATCCTTAAAATTATTATCGGAGTTAGGGGGTAGTAATATATGAAATTGGCACTATTTGAATTGCCATGTATAGGAACAGTGTACAGATAGTGTGAGATCCTATGACTTCATTTGCTACATCATCAACAACCAAATGGAGTCTGAAATGGTCATGTGCAGAGTGTTGGGTTGTCTCGCTGATGTTTATGTACTGATCATGTGATCCCATCCCACGAGCTTCTCTTCTACGTGCATGTCCCATAAGTGTGTTGGAGTTTATTTGGAGCTGTTTTTTTCAATGTGAGAGGAAATAAATGGTCTGGGAACATGCAATAATTTTCGTAACTCCCCTCCCTTCCCCCACCAGCAGTTTATGGTCGGTAAAGGGTTGGCTGTATTCACTGTCATAAGTACATAAGTACTGAACTGTAATATAAACAGTAACAATAGTATTCACAACAACAGCAATAATAATAATAATAATAACAACAACAATCATAATAATAATAACAACAATCATAATAATAGTGAAAAATGATGACGATAGTGATGATGATGATGATGATGATGATTATGCACACTCTCTCACTCCAGTAGTATTCCTACTCTATTAATGTCTACGTCACATTCATAGCACTTGGTCCAATCAATAGCTCAATTATCAATTCCTCCCTAACAATAGGACAGTATTGGTTCTTGGTGGTTCAATGTGTTCCTTGTCAACAATAGGACAGTTTTATTTCTTGGTGAGCCAACATAATTCATATGTATGAGACAGCTTCCTGCCTGCCTGTACAGTGAATGAGGATCATCAGGGAAACCATTGTGGTGTCCAATGTTAAATCTTCCAGGACATTGTTTTAACTGCTGAGCTGTCACACTTTTTTTAAGACAAGCACACTTTAAAAAAAAATCACTGTGAAATAGTTCATTCTTTTCAGATTTCTGCCCCCACTCCCTATAAAAGCCTTGTCCAATTCTTAAGTGTGTATGTATGCATGTATGTGTGTATATATGTATGTGTGTATGTGTGTATGTATGTATGTGTAAGCAGAATTGCTAATGAAAGACCAGAACTAGACTTCATGATGTTGAAGAATTGTTTGACAGCAGTAGAGTAATTAAACTATAGTTTTCATACTTGTACTGATCATTATTTTTTCATAAATAAATTTCAGTTAGGGTAAAATATATTTAGGTGGAGAACTAAATTTAGGGGGGGAACCCAGGGCTCCCATAGTCTGCATGTGTGTATCTATGTATGTGTGTATCTATGTATGCGTGTGTATGTATGTGTGTATCTATGTATGCGTGTGTATGTATGTATGTGTATATATATATATGTATGTATATGTGTATGTATGTATGTGTGTATATATATGTATGTATGTGTGTATGTATGTATGTGTGTATGTATATGTGTATGTATGTAGGTTCAATTGCAGACTCAGCAGAAGGTGTCTAAGGGCGTGTTTGGCATGGCAGTGCAGGTGGTCAGGTCACATGGAGCTCTGGCATTTTACAATGGATTGACGGCATCTCTAGGACGACAAGTGGGTCTTCTTCGTGTTGTAGTTGTAGTTGTTAGAGAAGGTTTGAGACGTTCCTTGTTTTATTTCCAATGTTTTCAGCTGACGTATTCTTCAGTAAGGTTTGGTGTTTATGACATCGTAAGACCAAGACTAGAGGCTAGAATTCAAGGTGGGCATTTAAAGTGTGTGTGTGTGTGTGTGTGTTTATATAGGCTAGGAATTAGTAGGGCTTATTGAAAGAATTTTCCCCTTTTTAATGAGATGATAATATGGTATGCCAGCTACTTCAGCATTTGTTGTTTTCTAAACCTGTTCTCACCTGCTATACTTATAATAATAAATAATAATAATAATAATGTAATAATAATAATAATGTAATAATAATAATGTAATAATAATAATAATAATAATAATAATAATAATAATAATAATAATAATGTAATAATAATAATAATAATGTAATAATAATAATGTAATAATAATAATGTAATAATAATAATAGTGTAATAATAATGTGTTTTCTATTGTTCTTAGGAAAGCTTCCTTTTTTTTACAAAATTGTGGTTGGGGCATTGGGAGGTAAGTATGTATGTACATATGAATGTATGTAGCTCTTACTGATAGTTAAATTAGGTGACGAAGCTATGAGAATATGTCGAGCTTTTATTGGTTGTTATATGCGTGTGTGTGTGTGTGTGTGTGTAGGTTTTTGTGGTGGAATTGTTGGCAGTCCATTTGACATTGTCAATATACGGTGAGTTATACATGCATACATTCATACATACATACATTCATACATACATACATACATACATTCATACATACATTCATTCACACATACATACATTCATACATACATACATTCATACATACATTCATACATACATTAATACATACATACATATATACATACATTATATACATACATACATTCATACATACATACATACATATATACATACATACATATATACATACATTCATACATACATTCATACATATTCATACATACATACATATATACATATATACATATATACATACATACATTCATACATACATTCATACATACATACATACATATATACATACATACATATATACATTCATACATACATACATACATACATACATACATACACATGGATACAAGCCTTCTGATGTGTATCAGAGGTTCTGCAGCTTTTGTTTATGATGGTACACTAGGTGTGGGTGGGACACTACTTGGTAATGGTTGATTGCACATGAGCTGAGTGCAGAGATGAATAGTGTGTTGTTGTGTAAATGTGTACCCAACATCTCAATACCTCTACCTTACCAAATATTGCATTTTACTGGAATAACTCCATGTACAAACTGGCACTGTACCATTCCATAGCGTAGCAATCAGGTAAAGGGTCTTGGTGTACAAGATTAGTTTAAATGTTGGTAACTGTGTATCATAATATAATATAATGTTATGTATTGCAGAATGCAAAATGATTCCAAACTGCCAGATCACTTACAGCGCAGGTTTGTCATCTGTTATGTCATATAATACACAACATACATGCATACATGCATACATACATATATACTTACATACATACATACATACATACATACATACATACTTACATACATACATACATACATACATACATACATACATGCATACATACACTAGTTTGCATTTTAATTGTCACACAATATTTTGTTATGTTTCACTAGCCTAGAGTGTACGTATTAGTTCATTGATTGACTGTTAGCCCAGAGGTGTATACATCAGTGCACATGCTACAATAATGTTCCCCTCCCAATTCACAAACCACAAGTTATTAGATTATCCCATTGAATAACTTTAATAGAATGTGAATCCATTAGGAATGGAGTGGGTGTGGTCTTCATGCAACAGTATTTCTGTTTCTTTATTATGTGATTATATAATATACATATGTGACCCGCTCCGTGAAAATCGACCATTTGCAATAAATTATTGAAACGCGTAAAGGCCGAAAAAAGCCGAAAAATTTTTTTTTTCTGGATTTAAAATTTTTTTTTAACAGGGGTAAGTACAAGGGTTTTTCGACTTCTGTGCAAAATTTCAGCGTTAGTAGATAGCGTTTTCATACACTAAACTTACTTTGTCTTTTGAAGCGGTCCGTGAACGAACTTATAAAAAAAACGTCATCACAGAGTCACCATAACAACTCCCGCGAAATAGCTCCAGCCTAATAGTGTCGACCAATATGGCAGAGAGAATAGCTAACGCTACAAACCTTCTGGGTGCTGACAGCTTGCACTACAGCATATCCAGTTAGTGAACAAGAAGGCCAAAAGGCTAGAAATCTATAGAGAACGTGGTTTGAGTAAACAAACGGCCATTTTTTTCCCGGCAAATGTGGGCGTAACCGTGACGCGGAGAAATTTACGGACTTTAGGCATTGGTAGAGTCCTGGGGCGGGACAGATGCTGAATGTGGTAGCTCTTCAACTAAAAGAATCAATTTGTTGGTTGGTCTTTTATACTCCTTTCCTCCAGCTAATAGAGTAACCACTCTGACTAATCCATCTCTTCCTGGATGAAGGGCTACTACTCTTGCAAGAGGCCAAGTTCTGCGAGGTGTCTCTGGGAGGTCTTTACAGAAAACTACATCTCCAACTTTGTAGTTCTTTGTAAGTCTATTCCACTTGGTGTAGCGGTTGAGAGTCTGTATGTACTCAGAGGACCATCGGTTCCAGAAATCTTTGGAGAGTCTTTGAACTAAACTCCATCTCTTGTTGCAAGCTATGTTCTTAACTGGTATGTTTTCTGGAAGGGAAACTAGTGGTTTGAAAGTGATGAAGTGTCCTGGTGTTAACGGTTCAATTCCATCTTCAGGAGCAGAGTCCATTTGAACAAGTGGTCTCGAATTTAGATCGGCTGATATCTCTTTGGTGAGAGTATCTAACTCCTCGTAAGATAATACATTTGAGCCTATAACTTTGCGAAGCAATACTTTGACTGATTTTACTGCTGTTTCCCAAAGACCACCGAAGTTTGGACTGCGACTAGGTATATGCGTCCACTTAATACGTCGATCAGCGAAGTATTTGGCTACTGACTCGGTAGTTCTTTTGCTGTTCAAAAAATCATAGATCTCTTTAAGCTGATGTCTTGCACCGACAAAATTTGTTTCGTTGTCCGAAACAATTTCAGAAGGAGCACTTCTGATGGCAATAAATCGACGTAGAGCTGCTATGAATGACTCAGTTGAAAGATCGGTAACGATTTCAATATGGATAGCTTTCGTAGCAAAACAAACGAAGAGAGATATGTAACCTTTAACAACTACTGGCTTTCTTATACGGCCAAGTTTAATAGAGAATGGGCCAGCAAAATCCACACCAGTTACAGTAAAGGGAGATGAAAGTGTTACCCTAGCTTCTGGAAGTTGTCCCATTTGTTGGTGTAAAGCTTTTGTATGGTAATATTTGCATGTGATGCAAGCTCTGGTAACATCTCTGATAGCCTTTCTAGCTCCTGTGATGTAATAGATTGGAGAGAGACTACCAATAAGTAAACTCGGACCAGCATGATGATGCAGATGGTGGTGGTAGTCTATTAGAATGTGGGTAAGATGAGTTTTACCATTGAGAATAATAGGGTGTTTTTGAGATGAAGTCAACTGCGAGTTTCTCAGTCTTCCTCCAACACGCAGCAATCCCTCACTTCCCATGATAGGATTTAAGTATCGAAGAGAGCTATGGTTTGAAACTTGTCTGCCCTTTTGAATTGCTTTGATATCTTCACTGAATTCTCTTTGTTGATGAATTTGGAGAACATGAATTTCTGCTCTGTTGATTTCCTCAGAAGTAAGGTGTGAACAGGTATTCCTCAAATTCTTACTTTTGCGAGAATTGCATATAAAACGACGAATCCAAGCAGTTATTCGGAGAAGGTGATTGTAGGATGAAAATCTGTCAGAAAAGTCCATTCTCACTGTAGTTGTCATAGTTAGTCGTGGCTTCTTAAGTTCAGGTAAGTTTGTCTGAGTGGTAAGAGGGTTCTCAGGCCAAAATATAGGTGACTGTGACAGCCATGGTGGTCCCATCCACCATAACTCAGATGTGACTAGTTGTGATGGTAAACATCCTCTGGAGGCTATGTCAGCAGGGTTGGATTTGGTAGGTACATGTCTCCATCGGTCCTGTGAAATATTACTGAGTATTTCCCCAACTCGATTTGCCACAAATGTCTTCAACAGGTGAGTAGGTGTTTGGAGCCAATGAAGAACAATAGAAGAGTCTGTCCAGGCATAGACACTTCCTGTAGAAATATGAAGCACATGACAGACATAGGATAAGAGTTTAGACAACAGTAATGCACCACAAAGTTCTAGTTTAGGTATGGTAACATGCTTGAGGGGTGAAACTTTGGACTTCGCCATGATCAGTGAAGTTGACACAGTTGAGTCATGATATAAAACCCTGAGATACACTACTGCTCCATATGCTGCTTCTGATGCATCACTGAATCCATGTAGTTCCAACTGAAGAACTGACTTTCCAGCTTGAAGATAACAACGACTGATAGGGTATGCTGAAAGTAAATGAAGGTCATCCCTCCATCTCTGCCAGTCACAAAGGATTGTCTCAGGAACAGGGTCATCCCAGCCAAGCTTAAGCTGCCAGAGTTTCTGCAATAAGATTTTTACGAACAGAACAGACGGTGAATGAAAACCTAACAAATCAAAAACTTGTGCTGCTTGAGATGCAATACTTCTCTTGGTGGTTGAAGATACATTAACATCATTAACTGTAGGTATGGCTACATAGAAAGTGTCCTCACGAGTGTTCCAGTGAATTCCCAACGTTTTCTGGAAGCCTTGAGGTAACGGTAGCGGTTGAGTTGATTCCTTTTCTCGTAGAATTTCTGGAATAGAATTGAGGACTCGCTCTGAACTGGATCTCCACTTGCGAAGTATCATTCCAGCACAGTTCAGCAAAGTGTTCAGTTCTGCACGGAGCTGAATAGCTTCATCCTCGGATTCGGCTCCGGTTAAGCAGTCATCTACGTAGAAATCTTCTAGAACGACGGTTGAGGCTGCCGGGTATTCGGACTGGTGATCAGTGGCTACTTGTCTTAAAACTTGGGTTGCAAGAAACGGTGATGAAGTTACACCAAAAGTCAATCTTGTCATTCTAGCTTCTTGCAGGGGCTTGCCAGATTCAGGTCGCCATAAAAATCTGTGTAAGTCTCTGTCCAGTTCACTGAGTTCCACCTCGCGAAACATTTTTGAAATGTCCGCGGATACTGCCACACGATGAAGACGAAACTTGATGAGTATATCGGTAATTTTTGGATATAGGCAAGGTCCAGGTAACAGGATATCATTCAGTGACCATCCAGTTGTTGTTTTAGCTGAGGCATCAAATACAACTCTCAACTTGGTTGTTGTACTACTAGACTTTACCACCCCATGCATAGGGAGGTAGAAAGTTTGACTTTCAGGTACAGTTAGCCTGTTGTCTGGGACTTTCTCAGCGTGTCCAAGGGTGAAGTACTCCTGAACCACTGCTTGAAACTCATCCCACGTTCCCCGTCTTTGTAAGGAACGTTCGTTGATGATGAACCGTCTGGTTGCTTGTTCACGAGAACATCCTAGGTTAGGTGTGGGTTGCTTTTTAGGTAATGACACAACATATCTACCGTCGGAGTTCCTTTGATGGTTATTTCGAAAATGATCCACCGCAAATTGTTCTTCTGGTGACAGGTTGCTTGCTTTAGGTGGTTCTTCCAACTCCCAGAAACGATTAAGGTCTATTCCAGGGTCTGGTTGACTTGCTTGCAATGTATATACTCCTCGAGTAAGTTCATTGTTAGATTCTGAAAACATAGTTCCACCAATGGTCCAACCAAAAATAGTCTGGTAGGCGATCAGATTAGTTCCTGGACACCGCTTGACTTCATCGAGCTGTATCGTCGCAATCACATCCATACCGAGTAGCAAGTCAATTCGTCCTGCTTTGCCGAATTTAGGGTCTGCAAGCGATAAGTTAGCAAAATTAGGTAAATCTGCAATGTTAACTTCAGTTGTTGGTAAATGAGATACAATCTTATCCAATATTGCTGGCTTGACATAAACTTTCTGATCACCCTCAGTTGATGCTAGTTCAATATCAGCAACAAATTGGCTGTCCGGCACTGAAACTCCTTGTATCCCAGATAGTGATGTAACTCGGCGATGCTTGCGAGCTTTCACTTGTTGAACCAGTCTATTGGTCACTAATGATAGAGAAGCACCACTATCAATAAGTGCTCTAGCTCTTATGGTACCACCAGGTCCTTTGACGAGAACTTGACAGGTTTGTAAAAGTGCCTGAGAATCAGACAAGGAATTATCTGGGGCTGCAAGAGCAGATAGTTGTATTGTTGTAGAAGCTGGTTGGCTAGTTAAAGAAGTAGTTTGGTTAGTTGAAGAAGTTGGTTGAGAAGCTGGTTGGTTTGATGTAGAAGTAGTTTGATTAGTTGAAGAAGTTGGTTGAGAGGTAGGTTGGTTTGTTGTAGATGTAGTCTCATGAAGCAAAGTATGATGTTTGTGTCCACAGTTTCGACAAGAATATTTGCTAGTGCAGGCATCTACACGATGGTAAAGAGACAAACAATTAAAACAAAGTTTATATTGCTTAACCTTTCGTTTCTTCTCATCCAGACTAAATCTTTTGAAAGTTTCACACTGGGCTACTGAGTGATCTCCCTTCTGACAAATAATACAACTACTGGCTTTGGTAGCCACTATCACTGGTTTAGGCTTTTTGGCACTGAATGAAGAATTGTTATATTGTGCTGGCTTGCTGTTGTTACTCTCTGAGATAAATTTAGAGTTTTCAAGAAGAAGGCATCTCTTAGTAGTAAATTCTCGAAGTATGTCGAGGCTGGGAACATCTTCTTCATCAGCAGTATACTTCGACCATTCCATAAACACTTCTCGAGACATTTGGTTTTCTATATGTGCAACTAATATCCTACCCCACTCACAGTAAACACTCCGTTTTAAGGCATCGATGTCGCCGAACAGTTTCGTGTGAGCATTAAGGAATACTTTGTTAGTGTCTGCAGAAAATTTGAAGTCTGTAATTCGTTGCACTAAATGACGGAAAACCTTCCTTGGACGATGATATTGTCGACTTAGTTTCTCAAGCATGGATGAATAGTTGAAGTTTCGAACTTCATCTACTACGAGTTCCGCTGCCTCCTTAGACTTCAACGAGGAATGAAGGTAGTTCACCCTATCGGATTCGGTTAACTCTGGGTACTTAGCTAGCATGTCTTCAAATCTCCGTATAAATGACGGCCACTCGTTAAAATCTCCGTTAAAAGTTGGCAGAGATACGGCGGGAAGTTTGACTTTAGAAGCAGACGAAGCTGTTGTTAAGGTCGTTGACGCAGAAGATCGTAGGTCTGTTGATGGTACCGGTAGCGATCTTTGAAGGTGTGCGATACGTCGCCTTAAGTCCTTTGAATGATGCTTTAATTCGGAACATTCTCGAGCACCGGGCGTTGACATGGAATCCACAAATTCTTCAAACAGCAGTTCTAACTTAGGCAAGTCCCGAGGCAAAATGGATTCGATGTCTTCGAATTCCAGGTCTTCGTATCCCTCTAGCTGTGTTTCGACACGTTGAAGAAGATGAAAGGAATTGTTCTGGTCTTGAAGAATTTGAAGGAAGCCAAATTGTTTCATAAGGGTACGATCGAATTCTTCCGCTAGAACTTCTTCAGCTTGAAGTAAGCTCGTGTCACTGTCGGATATGGTTTCCAATATAGCTTGATGATTAGATGAAAATAACTCTTCGGCTCGGTTGAGGTTTTCACGTATTCGTTTGATTTGATTCGAATCCAAGCTTGAAGGCGGTAAATCTTTGAGGTTGGCTATGGAATTTGCGGCTCTAGTCACATTTCCTTTAGCAGTGCTGATTTTGCGACGAAAGTCAACAACTGTAGACATGGTATTGGTAGGTAGTTAGATTGGACAGACGGAACAAGGATAGTGAGGTGATGTTGATTGTCTATCCGGCTCGAAGGACCAAAAATCTAGTCAGGAGTATGGTAGAGCCAACTGCGCTGGGGATAATTGGAACTACCTAAACTATCCGATTGAGGTGATAAAGACGGGAATAGCTAATTATCCCTGATAAACGATCAAATAATGATATAATATTAGAGTTGTGAAAGATAGTTATTTAGAATGAACGACAGTAAAACAACTAAAAGGTAACGGTAACAACAACGGGTAACCACAATAACGCACATGCATGAACAAAAAACGGAAGACTTGACATGCGCATAACTAAAACAATGTTCGATATGATAATGTTCGATATGAATAATGTTTGATGAATGAACCAGTACTATTCCGTGTCCAGACCTGCTTGTGGGGCTGGACCAGGCATCTCGCTGTAAAGTGATTTTTCTCGTAAAAACGAACGGTTAATTGGTGAAAACGCGTGTAGTGTTTTTGTTTGTATCTTTGCGGAGAAGCGTCGGAGAAAAACGCTTAAGGGCTCATCGTACTTCCTGATAAATTTTGGGCTTACTGAAGCTAAACAATGAATTTTCATTTTTTTTTGCAAATGCTCGATTTTCTGGGAGCCGGTCACATATATTCATGCAGCAGTATTTCTGTTTCTTTATTATGTGATTATATAATATACATGTATTTATTCCACCCTAGATATCTTCACAATTATGTCTTTAGTGTCACACGCTTGTAGTTGTAGCAAATGGCCAAACTTTTCACTTTTCTTGGTTTTTATAGCTAATCCTCTGGTGTACCCTGCTCAACAGGGTTAGAGCAGCTGCTAAAATATCAGCTGAGGGTGTGGGTAGCCCCTACAACCAACTTTATGCTGTGAATTACCCTACCTCTAGTACTAACTACTGTACAGTAGTGAAGGTATCTAGTGTGGAATAAACCACTTGTTACACTCGTCAGAGTGTTATGGCAAGATATTTCACTCTCAGGCTTTATTTTCACTCACCTCTGGCTCATGAAAAATTAATTAGCCTGCTCATGAAATATTTCGCCTCACACTCTGTATAAGTACTATAATATATATATATATAATATATATATATAGTACATATTACAGTTACACTTAAGTATTATATATTATATAATATATAGTACATATTACAGTTACACCTGACCCAGAGGAGGAAGGTAGCTGTAAAAACCAAGAAAATTGAAAAGTTTGGCAGGTTGCTATATAACTACAAGGGTAATGAGCTTGCTCTGTACAGAGTGAAATAACAGTGTGAAATATCTGTGAGTTATTTTACTGTCATGTACCTAAAGATATCATTGTGAAGATATCTAAGGTGGAATATAGTGAAAATATAGCCTGAGAGTGAAATATCTAGCCATATCACTCTAATGAGTGTAATAAGTGGTTTATTCCACACTAGATATCTTCACTGAAGTAGTTTTTGGTAACTCATGGTGTTAAAACTCACTAGGGGCTCCCCACAACCCCAGCTGATATTATAGCAGCTGCTCTAACCTGGCTGGGTAGGCTCCACTAGAGTAAATGTACATAGCTATAAAAACCCAGAACTTGTACGCCAGGCCCACAGGCCCGTGCTATAACTACTCTGGTAATGAGCTTGTGCAATACAGCCATGAGATACACGGGTCATTTACCTAAAAATATCATTGTGAAGATATCTAGCTTGGAATATATATAATACTTATAGCACGAGTCAGAGTACAATATGGGAAAATATTTTACGAGCACGCAAAATATTTTCACGAGCCAAAGGCGAGTGAAAATGTGGCGTGAGAGTAAAATATCATTCCCATATTGTACGACGAGTGTGATAAGTGATTTATTGCTTCTTTGAAAATTTTCTCAACCGGTTACAATACAATTTTCATTGATTTTACTCGCTACGCGCGTGCTACAAGTAGCGTACAATATAAACCGTACAATATGGGAGAATACAGAACGCTCGCGTGATGCGGAAATATTCAAGTAAAAATATCAAAGCTGCAATAAATAAATATATATATATATATATAAAGAAACAGAAATACTGCTGCATGAACATTAATTCCACACCCACTCCATTCCCTAATGGATTCACATTCTATTATATTTAATACATAATTAATCAGCCGTTTCTATGGTTGTGACTGGTGTGCATGTGTGACCTTGTAGATATCGCCATGTATTTGATGGCTTGAGACGTATCATCATGGAAGGTACGTGTCTCATTCCTGAGTGGGTGTGGTCTGTTACATTTACCTGTGACTGTAACTCTTTCTCTCCTTGTGCACAAATTTTATTTACATGTGGCATTGTAAGCAGGGTTGAGGTCAAATACAATAGTATTTGTACTTAAGTTGTATTTAAATACTTTTTTTTTTATATTTGTATTTATATTTTTAGACCAAAAAAGTGAAGTATTTGTGTTTGTATTTCTAATGTTTTTTTTTGTTTTTGTAATCTTATGGGCTTGGAATGATAAATGAGGCTGTCAAATTAGATACTTGTATTGTATGTGCAGAGGGATTTTTCCACATGTGGAAAGGAGCATCACTGAATATTTGTCGAGCAATTTTGATGACATTATCACAAGTGAGTTCTTGCAGTACTGGTGGTAGGTCATGTGATCTGGCTTTATGTTGGTGACTCTTTACATGTAGATTGCATTTTATGAGCAAATAAAGCAATTTCTTCTAGGCACTGGCTATTTCAAGGACAATGTCATAACTCACTTCAGTTCCAGCTTAGTGGCGGTAAGCTCTATGTGTGGTGTATGCGTGTGTATGTACCCTACCACATGGTGGTGGTTGATGTACCTACCACACAGTGGTGGTTGATGTACCCTACCACACAGTGGTGGTTGATGTACCCTACCACACAGTGGTGGTTGATGTACCCTACCACACAGTGGTGGTTGATGTACCCTACCACACAGTGGTGGTTGATGTACCCTACCACACAGTGGTGGTTGATGTACCTACCACACAGTGGTGGTTGATGTACCCTACCACACAGTGGTGGTTGATGTACCCTACCACACAGTGGTGGTTGATGTACCTACCACACAGTGGTGGTTGACGTACCTACCACACAGTGGTGGTTGATGTACCCTACCACACAGTGGTGGTTGATGTACCCTACCACACAGTGGTGGTTGATGTACCTACCACACAGTGGTGGTTGATGTACCCTACCACACAGTGTGTTTATTTTAACCGCTACCACACGTTGGTGGGTTGATGTCCCCTACCACACATTGGTGGTTGATGTACTACCACCCGGTGGTGGTTGATGTACCTACCACACAGTGGTGGTTGATGTACCCTACCACACGGTGGTGGTGTATGTACCTACCACACAGTTGTGGTTTGATGTACCTAAACACAGTGGTGGTTGATTACGTTGTCCTACCACACAGGGTGGTTGATGTACCCTACCACACAGTGTGGTTGATGTAAACCCTACCACACAGTGTGTTGATGTACCTACCACACAGTGGTGAGGTTGATGTCCCTACCCCATCAGTGGTGGTTGATTGTACCCTATCCACACAGTGGTGGTTGAGTACCCTCCACAAGTGGTGGTTTGATGTACCTACTCACCGTGGTGGTTTGATGGTACCCTACCACACAGTGGTGGTGATGTACCCTACCACACAGTGGTGGTTGATGTACCTACCACACAGTGGTGGTTGATGTACCCTACCACACAGTGGTGGTTGATGTACCCTACCACACAGTGGTGGTTGATGTACCCTACCACACAGTGGTGGTTGATGTACCTACCACACAGTGGTGGTTGATGTACCCTACCACACAGTGGTGGTTGATGTACCCTACCACACAGTGGTGGTTGATGTACCCTACCACACAGTGGTGGTTGATGTACCTACCACAGTGGTGGTTGATGTACCTACCACACAGTGGTGGTTGATGTACCTACCACACAGTGGTGGTTGATGTACCCTACCACACAGTGGTGGTTGATGTACCCTACCACACAGTGGTGGTTGATGTACCCTACCACACAGTGGTGGTTGATGTACCTACCACACAGTGGTGGTTGACGTACCTACCACACAGTGGTGGTTGATGTACCCTACCACACAGTGGTGGTTGATGTACCCTACCACACAGTGGTGGTTGATGTACCTACCACACAGTGGTGGTTGATGTACCCTACCACACAGTGGTGGTTGATGTACCCTACCACACAGTGGTGGTTGATGTACCTCACACAGTGGTGGTTGATGTACCCTATACCACACAGTGTGGTTGATGTCCCTACCACCAGTGGTGTTGATGTACCCTACCACACGTGGTGTTGAATGTACCCTACCACACATTGGTTGGTGATGTACCTACCACACAGTGGTGGGTTTGACGTACCTACCACCATTGGGTGGTTGTTTACCCTGACCACCAGTGGTGGTTGATGTAGCCCTACCACACGTGTGGTTGTGTACCTACCACACAGTGGTGGGTGATGTACCCTACCACACAGTTGTGGTTGAATGTACCCTACCACACAGTGTTGTTGATACCCTACCACCACCGTGGTGGTTATGTACCTACCAACAGTGGTGGTTGATTACCTACCACACAGTGGTGTTTGATGTACCCTACACACAGTGGTGTTTGATGTACCTACCACAGTGGTGGTTGAATGTACCTACCACCCACCAGTGGTGGTTGATGTCCCTACCGCCACAGTGGTGGTTGATGTACCTACCACACAGTGGTGGTTTGTGTACCCTACCCACCAGTGGTGGTTGATTACCTACCACACAGTGGTGGTTGATGTTACCCCCCCACAGTGGTGTTGATGTACCCTACCCACAGTGGTGGTTTGATGTCACCTACCACACAGTGGGTGGTTGATTTAACCCTACCACACATGGTGGTTGACTGTACCTACCACACAGTGGTGGTTGATGTACCCTACCACACAGTGGTGGTTGATGTACCTACCACACAGTGGTGGTTGATGTACCCTACCACACAGTGGTGGTTGATGTACCTACCACACAGTGGTGGTTGATGTACCCTACCACACAGTGGTGGTTGATGTACCCTACCACACAGTGGTGGTTGATGTACCTACCACACAGTGGTGGTTGACGTACCTACCACACAGTGGTGGTTGATGTACCCTACCACACAGTGGTGGTTGATGTACCCTACCACACAGTGGTGGTTGATGTACCCTACCACACAGTGGTGGTTGATGTACTTACCACACAGTGGTGGTTGATGTACTTACCACACAGTGGTGGTTGATGTACTCACTTTGTAAATTAATACTTTAGGACTGCAGCATAATGTTGTTGTTGTTTTTATCCATTCTTGTCACCCTGGTTTAGTTGCATCAGTTTCCCTCTCCTGCTCTTTTTCTTCCTGTCCTATTCCTTTCTTCAGCTCTTTCTTCTTGAGCCATAGATTCCCTTCTCCTACTTTGTCCATATATCTCTTCCTTCCTCTCAGTTTCTCTGTTCCTCTGTCCATCATTGTGGACTTAGGCGTGTGTAACTATTGCCTTCCCTTTCCAACACCTTTTATCAACTTTTTCTCCATCCTTTCATTTTCAATTTCACCCGCTATTAGTAGCTGTAATAGTCGTAGTTACCCCTTCAGTTTGTGGCAATTCTTTACCAACCCAGCTCAACTAATGGATTATTCTTGAATACACACCGTCATCATCATTGTTACTGACTGACAAGGTTTTATATATATATATATACTTTTTGTATAATGTGTGTAGGGAGGTGTGGCTACTACGTTAACGCAACCGGTAGATGTAATGAAAACTAGGTTAATGAGTTCTAGTCCAGGACAGTTCAGAAGTATATGGGATTGTGCCCTCTACACTGCTAAAACTGGACCTTTGGGATTCTTCAAGGTAATGTCAATGTGAGGTGTGTGTGTGTGCGTGCGTGCATAGTTGCATAAAGGGCTGCTTAACCCTGTCACCGGCAGGTTTATGACATCTAGTGTGGTGATAATTAAATTTTTAAAATTTTTATTCTTTTCCTGTAGAGACAATCAGCAATATCACAAAAATATATTCTAAAAGACTAAATACGCTTTCATTTCAATTCTTTTATTACAGGAAGTGCTACATACATCACAGCATAATAATTAGAATGTTATATTGGATAATTGATTTTTTTAAAGTGGAAAATTGCCGACTGATCGATGAGTGCCATATGGCACTATTGGCGGTGAATGGGTTAAAGGGACTGGGTTTGTTTTCGTAATTATTACATTATTGCTATAACTCATCCCACGGGTAGGGATGGAAGACACTAATGAATAATATTTCCCGGTTTCTGTGCCATAGTACTACTATAATTTAATTTTAATTTTTTTATCTTTGTTGGTAATATACGTACTACAGGGATATGTGCCTGCCTTTGTTCGGCTGGGTCCTCAGACGATCCTCACCTTCATCTTCGTAGAACAGTTGCGCAGACTTTTTCCAAAGACTTGACATCAGAGATGTTACAATCACAGCAGTTGTCAATGATGCAATCATAATCCTTTCCAATAATTTATATAATTTTTTATTCATTAATAAATTCATGACTATCATGTTGTAGAAAGCAAGAGGTTTGTGTGTGCGTGTATTGGTTGTGCCATTGGCCCAGAACTTGTAGGTCCCCCGCTGTGGCAATTCTCCATCTGATTTTTCTTCCTCTGCCTCCCACCAGTCCACCCAGCTGTGAGGAATGGCCTGTTCTCCTGTGAATTCTTAGTCCGGCTCTAGGAGCTTTGCTTCATAGTGCCTGTGTGGCGTACTCAACTACCATTGTTCCTTTACCTAACATTAAATCCCTTACCGATTGTCTATCACGTGCCACTCTGGTTTTTACATGTGCATTGCCAGTATTTTAGTTTGGTGATTGAACAGTGGGTGCGAGCTATAGCCTTGCGCAACCTAATTGGCATCCCAACGGCTGCTTAGTGTGGCTCTGCCAGGTGTGCGTGACTCACTAGCGGTAGTAAGAGAATTTGCATTTGTATGTGTGTTAGTTTGTATAGTGTACATGTGTGTGAGAGAGAGAGAGAGTTTGTCTGCTAACATTAGCCTGCACTTGAAAAATGCTTCTTATGGGGTGTAGCATTTAGAAGTACCACACTTTTTTTTTTGTTACTATAGCTGACTCTTGATTAATATATACTTTGGGGGGGGGGGGGGGGGGGGGGGGGGGGGGGGTGAAGGAAGTCACCATAGTGTTATAATAAAGCATTCCACCCTGTACTGTACCACTGGATGGTGGGTGAAGCTACCATAATAGGTACACACTGGGTATTCCTAACAATGAGGATCTCACTAGTTGGCTAGTGTTTCTCTTATACGTGATCCCGGTAAAAGTTTCCTTGGATAAGGTTCCAGAAATTCTTGGAATCCCAAGGAGATACTTCAATCCTCTTGTATCTTACACAGACAATAGTGATAGCTAGCCAACCTCCCCTCAGAATGGAATGAGGTTCATGTATACTGGCCATGCTGCAGTTTAGGCTGACCCTAAATGACACAACCAGTTAGGTAGTGAACTGTTACAAATATAACTTGTTACCATGGGGGGAATTTGTTGGGGGGCCATACTCCCCCCCCCCCCCCCCCCCCCCCCCGACATTGATAGCTAGCCAACCTCCCCTCAGAATGGAATGAGGTTCATGTATACTGGCCATGCTGCAGTTTAGGCTGACCCTAAATGACACAACCAGTTAGGTAGTGAACTGTTACAAATATAACTTGTTACCATGGGGGGAATTTGTTGGGGGGCCATACTCCCCCCCCCTCCCCCCCCCCCCCCCCCCCCCCCCCCCCCCGACAAGATGAATTTACAGTTTATTGGTATAAAAATAAAGAACGAGACAATTTAAGTTTCTGCTATGAATATTGCTGGAATTCAAGATACATAAATCACTTTGATGAAAGTTCAGATAGATGAAAAAAGTTATACACACGAATAATTTCCTTCACATCTTTAGCACTGACCACTACAATAAGTACATAAATGGGATACAGTGCAAATACAGCTAGTGTAACCACGGCAACTATGTCATAGTTATAGTTTCTGTGGTCTTTGCTGCAGGGCATCTTCTGATTGTAACTTTGGCTTTCACAAAAGAAATAGTCAATTACAGCATCTTGGGCAGCAGAATTTGTAGTGACCATCCAGGTGAAGGATCCGATGACAAGAAGGGTTATCAACAAGTAGTAGCTGAACATCATGACAAGTTTCTTCTCAGCTGATCCGAATTGCTTTCGATTCTGATGTTAAAAAAATCTATAATACTATTTAGTTAGTATCTATTAGCTATAGTAAGTTTACCTTATAAAGAATGTAAAAAGTTATAAAAAGTAGTGGTCCTCCAATAGCTAATAGCAGCTCTATTGGAAGTATAAATGTATACATAATAGTGCTGGTGTTAAAGGAGGTACAAAATATAGATGGCCAAGTGAATGAAATGTATCCAATTCCTCCACTAATTATTGCAGTATTTTGTACTTCAGTTGGTAAGGTTGCAAATCTGGAAGTTGTTGCAATAATAGGAAAGGATGGTAGAATAATACCGAGAACTACTAGGATGATGTGAGTGTATTTCATAACTTTTCCATCCTTCATTTTCTGGTAGTTGAGTGGCATACAGATGCCCCACATTATTACTGATATGTGAAATAACCACCAAAATTGCAGCTGAACAATAAAATAAGCAAAAACAGTCCCTATAGATTACAAAATAACACAATATAATATTAAATTGACTATTATACATAGCATGAATTAATTAAGTTTAGTATACTAAACAATTTGAATGAAGCCATTTCATGTAGTGCTATTACTAGATTATCATAATCACAGATTTGCTGTGAAGTTGGGGATGTAATGTTATTGTATACAAAAAAAGTGCTTTGTGAATGCTTGAGTGGCTAATTTTATAAATAATAGTGCTAATAATAAACTGTTGTCAATAATAAACTGCTGCTATTTATCATAATTAATTATTTGGGAGGATCCAGGAGTCCCAATGGGGTCAGTATCCCCACCTCCAGACAAAGTTTATTCATGATACAAGCAATCACTGCTGCTAATAAATATTTCAGATCCATCCCATCATTAGCACTGGATCTGCCCCTGGGCGTGATGCATGAATGTGATGAGTTGTACGTAATCCTCACTAGTATACCGTAAATGGAGCAGAAAGGAGTCACGGTTGTGTTCAATAGACTGGGTGATGAGCAGTACAGACCACGGTGACCGGCACTGAGTATTCCAAAGAAATCTATACATAACATTGTGGGGGGAAATATACTATGTTCCATAAAAGAGTATAATTTGTACATGTAAGGATTGTAAGCAGTGCATAGTAATGTAATAGTGTTTTCTTTATTTTTGTCCATTATTACATAATGCAACATATTCTAGAGATTTCATAAAGCAATCCTATCACTTGCTCCTCAATTATTCTTTTAACACAAGACGAAACTTTACACTTACCCAACACAATAATATCCAGTGTAGTGTAAATTAAAAAGATAGAGGGAATTCGGAGCCTAAAGATATGCATATAATTGACAAGATAAAAACGATAAATAGAATGAATATTCTAGCAGCTGCTATTATGCATGTGCTACCCCCAATCTTGTCGTCATGCAATGAGTCCATCATTGCTCCATCAATCACAACAATATACCTAATAATCTCATTGTTTACAGTTAACGGATTTATGATTCTGTCTCATGAGAGAAAGCTACATGTTTACTTGTAATGCTTTAGTCAGCAGCAATGATCCACGACTTTGTTGCAATTCAATTGCAGAGGAATTCCATGGGCAACACTTCGTATCAGAATCAGTGTGGGTTTTATCTTTTGACAAGAATAATATACTGCAACTTTTACAAGACAATTTTTTTATTAACTGCAGAAAAAATTATCTTTCACTAAAGTATAAACATGATATCACGGAAACTATGGTATTCAGGATTAATAGCACTTGTGCAGCAAGATATTTCCTCGGTTTCACCAAATGAATTTTTTCTTACACCCACTAATGCTATTAAACCCAATACCACAGTTTTTCCATGACTTCTAATGACAATTTATATTCCAAACTAATTAATTTGTAAGAGGGTCAATGTATGATTTGTCCATAATTATGAAGTAGCTCACCCTCTGATAATTATTCCTGGTTCAGGAGCAAGAATAATATTACTTATGAATGAAATATAATATGTTTAGCTTGTGCTTCTCAGACACTTACATGGACTTGTATCTAATTCCTGATATGACTAGAATTATGAAAGATAACACAATTCCAATAGAATAAGTACACAGAAGAACAACTTGAAGTAGTTTTGAAGTGGTGTCATCATTCCAATTCCAAGTGTTGCAGTTTGCCACACATCCTTGGAGACTTTTGTCATACATAAAATGCTTCTGGCATTGCAAGATTGAATCATTACTAGAGGATGGAGATTGCATCTTTGAGGATCCTATAAATATAATAGGAAAATACAAAAAATATAGTAATTTAAATCTTCACGTGTTCTCATTCTTTGTACTTTTACAATATTTTGTCCACATAATTTAAAGCATTAGAATAAATTATTCAGTGCAGTACTCTTATTTATTAGCTAATGTGCTATCTTTACACTCTCTTGCCAATTCTTCGAAGGCTGATAAGATTATGATGATATCTATGGATATAGTTGTAACAAAATATAACCTCTATTTCACGTTTTTATGCTAGATACATATATTTCACCACATAAGTTGCCATCATAATTATGTGCATTAGTAAACTCATTTCTACTTTTCCTTAGCTCTGTTGTTTCCTGATGTTTACTGGCTATACACCTCACAGTAATAGAATAAATTCTACTCTTTTTTTTATTTGGTGATAATCATCCCTAGGGTGGCAGTTGAATGGCTACTCACTTTTTAGATGTAGTACTTCTACCATGTAATTTGTACTTTGAATGTCATGTACAGAATCCCTGTAGTGCTAGTCAAAGGTTAAGTGGGTTCAAGTTATCCATTATTATGTTTCTAAGACTTGTCGATATAAATGGCCTGATTAGATGGTTAGACACTGCTGTTTCAATCAAACAAGTTCTTTCATTGATTCAGTCATTCTGGGCTGAAATAATTAAAATAGTATCAGTTTTTTTCTCTATTCTCTCTCTTTCATAGGCTTTTCAAACAATACAGAATTAAAAATATTAGGTTGCCACTGGGAATCGAACCAGGATCGCTTGCTCAACGCACAAGCATTCTGCCACTGAGCTACAACAACCAGCCGGCAAACAAACGATCCAATTCTGTATTTATACTGTTAAAGGGTACTGCTATGCTATAGTCTCACTCTCAACAGACCAACAAAAAATTCTCATTTTTCAAAGATTCTGTGAAAGAGAGATAATACATTTAATGAGTAAAGTAGGCTGAGAAAGAAATTATGAAATCTTTATTAAATTACGATGTAACCTGAAGTTTCGACTTCTTGCTGAAGTCCCCTGATGAGGACTTCAATTTTTCATTGAATATATATTGGTTGTTAAAACTGAGAACAATTTGCCATTACCAAAGTTGTTCGCAATATGTTAATTAGTAAATTATAATTCTTACCAGATTCAATTGTGCTTTTTGAGGGACATGAGATGTTTTGGCCTGAAGGCAGTGATCCACATACTGGAAGACTAAAACCAAATTGCTCAGCTAGACTCCATTCTCTTGAGCATGTTGTAAATTGGATCTCTTCACATTGGTCTCGTGTGGGTTGAATCATTTCTCCAGCATCGTCACACAAACCAAACAAGTACAGACAATAGAACGGGAGAATACTTGCTCTACAATCATCACTTGGAGTCAGCATGTTTAAGCTATTAAGAAGGAATTTGGCCATTGGCTCACTATTTCTGGCAATCAATGTTGCATTCTCTTGTGTGAGCTGACAGTTATACGAATCCAATACATCTTTGAGTTGTGAGAAGCAAACTCCATTGTGATGATACACATAAGGACTGGAGCATTCCATTGCAGTGGATTTCACTTGCACCTAATGATAAATATTGAATTATTCATGAAATTATCTTTTTGCCAATTTTTATCAACAAATTAGAGTTGTTTTCCAAGTAACATGCCTCTAATTCAGAGCTACCAATAACACGTGCAAAGCTATGAGCAAGCTTGCATAAGTTGTGACCAAATGAATCAGATTAGAGACAAAACAATTATGTTTTGCCTCTGATTTATTAATAGTTTAAAAGTATTTTAATATAATAAATGTTGATTTCTTTACAGTTTAGGAACATACCTATGTAATTGTGTATAAGCTGACTGACCTCAAACTTACTCTCTCTCTCACACACGTATAACAGGCTGGGGATAAAATTTAGTTACGCAATATCTCATTTCAACTCCTGTAATTTACTCACCGAAGTTTAAATGCTCTAGTTGGCAAGTTTTGTACACTGATATAAAATTAATCAAAGAATATAGTCCACTCTTCTGAATCAGTTTATAGTATGAAGCACCAAGGGTGTGAACCCTCAGTGATACTATACACTAGCTAGCTATTACAAAGACCAAAAGAATCATCTCTAAATTATGTTTATTCTATGTATGTTCATGCACGTTGATATGTAAAGCTTGAGAAAGTTGATATGCAACTTGTGCACTAAAAAACCGCTGCAATAATGTAATGCACTGTGTGGCAGCAATTAAATTATTTGCACACATGAGTACGGCACGATGATTATAGGCGGCATTATCAACAGTTGTTTACAATTGTACGGCCTATTAAAGGGACTTAAAATGCCTTGTGCAATGTTTTGATGCTTGTTTCAATCTTTAGGAGGTGGCCATCTTTGAGATTCATGTGACAGTATTATGTATTTTTTTTATTGTTCTCTTACTCTATACAGTTAATGAAGTCATTATTATGATAAGAAGTGCACTTACTAACTTTGTAGAAAATGTTACAAGACATTTAATAATATTATAAAAGAGAAGCAGACATCAATATGAACTTGGGATTTATATTTATGTGTTGTCACAGTTACTAACACTCATTACTCATCTAGTATTATGTGGTTTTTTTGTTGTTGTTCTCTTACTTCTTGTAACACATTGTGTTCCGTTCCTGGGACCTATAATTTAGTCTAATGTTTGATGGTTTTCTGTCACAGTCAGGGCGGGTTTGGCAGGGTTTCTGTCTTTTCCACTCAGTGTGCACAGTGATGACAGCAGAAGTAGATTGCTGCCACCAGGGTTGATGCAAGATTTGAGTAACTACCACAATGTACTAGCCCAACAATTCCCTTCCCACTGGCAAAGTTGAGTTATTCAAAGTAACAATTAACCAGCACTTGATCATCGAAATGAAAGCACATCAACTCAAGTCTGGACATGTGCTCCAGCCATATATTTAAACTCTTGCACATTCCCAGTGGGTAATACAAAATAGCAAGTTCTAAATATACATAGTTCCTAATACAGATTTGGTGTCATGAAGTGACATGAATGACGTGTCATATTATGAATGACTATGTGACATTAGAATAACTTGTGTTACATAATTCATAATGATTAAGTTACTTGCTCTGATTGTGTCATATAATTAAGTTACTTGTCCTGAATGTCGGTTTGGTTCCCACATTTTCAGTTTCACAAAAAATATAATACAGTGACTCTTGTTACTGTGACAGATGTAAGAAGTTATGCAGTTGTGGGTCTATTATTATAAGTTAAACCTGAACTCTGCAGTTGTATTTTCCCTAAAAATACTGAATGACAAAATTATTCATAGAATAGGGAATAGATTTATCTAGAATTTTGCATTATGAAGATGGTGATAATAATAATAACAATAATAATAATAATAACAATAATAATAATAATAACAACAATAATAATAATAACAATAATAATAATAATAACAACATCTATAACAATAACAACAACAACAACAATAACAATATACATTTTCTTGTTGTTGCTGTTACTTTTATTACTACTATTAATACTACTGCTGCTACTACTACTATAGACATTATTACTATTACTACTACTACTACTGACCACCAAACTACTGAAAGTTCCTATTATTGTAGGTACAGCTACTTATAATCAATGAAGAGTTGAGCTTACCCTGCTTGAATTTCTTGAATACTCAGTTTGCATGTTGTAGAATATCACTGGCAAAGTTTGAATGGCCCATAGGAGTAATACAGCCGAAGATAGCACCAGGATTTCTAGACTATTGCGAACTTTAGAGCTATTTTTCACTCCGCTCATATTTTACTAATTAAAAACCAAGACAATTACAGAATAGATTCAAGACTGCCTAATAAGCTCAAGACAATTGTAAAAATAAATTCAAATAAACTCAATGAATAGATTCAAAAAGAGCTAAAAATTCTAGAATTTAGCGAGAACGCGTCGACATCATTGGCGAGCGAGCGTAGCGAGCGAGACAGTATTAGGGGTGGATAATGCAAAATCGGGTATATGTTATATGTATATATGTATGTATGTATGGATTGCACGTATGCCCTTTAAACGCGCGCGCAGGGAACTATTTTTCTTAAAAAAACACGGCTTTCTAGGCTTGACCCCAGTTTATTCTGAAACTACAGCATTAAGCAAGCTTTACTTTATACTTAAGCTCCAAAGTGTGAGAAAATTACTGCGAAAATGCTTGCTTTTCAAGAAACAAAAAGTTGATTCGACCGGTTACTATGGCATTGAAGATCCTTTACCAGATTTATAATCAAAACTTCGCCTTTTTTACGGCTAAGTGCGGCTTGTTAGTTGTCAAGAGCCACCTGTAGTCAGTACTAAGAGAGTTATCACTACTTCTGAAAAGCGTATGTAAGCACATAAAGTATTAATGCTAAGGAAGCTACTACTACTCCAGGGATGCTGACGTAAGTAAGTAATTCCATATTATTGTTAGCTGAATATGCAAAAATAACTCTGGCTTTTCTTTTATAGCTAAGAGCTTGTTGTCAACAGTGACTGGTAAATTCAAATAGTTAGAATGACTCAAATTTGGTACTACAAAAGTTACCACTGCTCAAGAAAATGAGGTAAGAAAGTAATTTTGTATTTGTGTGCTAAAATTGATTGTCTTTTGTTTTTGTAGGTGAGAGCTTGTTGTCAAGAATTCAAGGTAATTCAGATGGTCAAAGTAACTTCAATTTGATTCTACAGAAGTTATCAATACTCAAGAACTGCATCCAATCCAATACAGTGTTCTTGTTTTGATCATCATTGTCATCGTTATCACATGCCTGCAAAAAGAATACATATAAATAAATAAAAAATGAATTGTTTGAAAATATAAATATAGTCACCTCTTCATCAACAGTCTGTTGATCTTCTGCCTGTGCCATTTCTAGCCTACGAATATCATCAGCAAGAGATTTTGGCACATTACCAGACTGAAGAAAAGTAGCATAAGCAGCTGCATATGTGTCACATCCTCCAAGTAGCTCATCCAGTTGAACAAAAGGCTTGTGAAGCATGAGTTTCTGCTTTGAATATTGCTCATATTGTGGTCCTTGTGGATCTGGTGAGCAATAAGGACATGGTATCACTATTACATCTTTGTTCCTTGGCATCAGTGCACTGCCAATTTTCTTGGGGATTCTGTACTTCTGAACAAATTTCAGCAGGAATTCCTGGGTTCATTGTACTAACCAGGCCATCAGCATATGCAGTAATCCTCTCAGCAGCATCCAACAATTCAGCACTGTCATCAGATGACAATAGTTTCTCAATGTCTGGTGCATTATGCAGCCAAGCTACACCATGTACATGAGGAGATCCCCTGTGCTGCCACTCGAATCTGAACCAGTAATCTGTGGCTCCAAGAACATCCACATAAAATGTTTTCATGAACTTGCTAATTCGTTCATAGAAGAACCAATCAGCAATGGCCATATAAAGCAATAAAAGCATTCTGATAAGCTGTGAAGCATTATTAAAAATATATATATTCATCTATTGATATATAACTGAGTACAATAAAATAACGTTTATATGTTTATATTTATATTCAAAATTAAAGGGTTGTCGCAAGCAGAAGAAATGTCGATCTCGACTATTATGTCACTAATGTCCATCTATCGACTACCCCATGGTCAGTATGGATACAAAGGCCATGTAATCAACCTGCCACAGGATGTCACTTCTTTTGCGTCCAGCCTTCCAAGAAACACAAAAAATCTTGATGTGTTGATCGTGAGGAAACATGGCTCAGATAATACTCACAAGGACTTTAGAGTGAGAGGTATTATCGTGATGTGACAATTGATATGGAAGAAGTTAAGCAGCTCCCTATTGATGGAAATCTTTCCAATATCACCACTATTGAAGATGCATCCATCAAAATTGAAGACAAAAGCCAGCAACAAGAGGAAAATGATGAAAGTTATCAAGAATTGGGATCCTTTGTTCCAATTACTGTGCAAAAGGGCACAGAAGAAGAGACTGTCAAGAAGTCCATAAATAAGCGACAAAAACCGCATCCAGACAATATAATTCCATGGCTGTCTCGAGGGGACACTCCAATAAATGAGTTTGTCACCGAAGGATACATCTCCTGTGCCTTCCCTACATTGTTTCCCACTGGTAATGGTGATTTTTTGGCTCCAAGACAGCGTACTGTAACGGTGGGGAATTACTTCAAGCATTTGATGCGTTATGAAGATGGCAGGTTTGCCAAATATCCTCGTTTTCGATATTTTGCTCTCAACACCGAAATGAGATGGCGCGCCCTCCAAACTGGTAAGATTTACATAAAGCAACACCCAAAAGATGCACGTCTGTCTTTGGAAGACTTGAAGGAAATGGTCAGTAGTGGAGGGAAAGAGCTCAGCAAGCGAGTACTACATTATGCCACCAGCTTACGTGGAACTAAGCAATTTTGGTTCAAGCAAGCGAAGTTGGCTCATTTACATGATTGACTGTCTCGGTATGCCCACTATATATTTCACTCATAGTGCCGCTGACAATCAGTGGCCTGAGCTGGCTCGTTTGATTGCTGAAAGTCCAGATGAAAGTTTCAGCCGCAGCTCTGCAGACAATAACAACCCGGCCATTGCTGATTGGTTCTTCTATGAACGAATTAGCAAGTTCATGAAAACATTTTATGTGGATGTTCTTGGAGCCACAGATTACTGGTTCAGATTCGAGTGGCAGCACAGGGGATCTCCTCATGTACATGGTGTAGCTTGGCTGCATAATGCACCAGACATTGAGAAACTATTGTCATCTGATGACAGTGCTGAATTGTTGGATGCTGCTGAGAGGATTACTGCATATGCTGATGGCCTGGTTAGTACAATGAACCCAGGAATTCCTGCTGATGGGAACAACATAATCAATTCTATTCCCTTACCTAAGATTAAACCGCATGTGTGCAACCAACAATACCAAGGCATAAATAACTTGGAAATGGACGTGGTTGATTTAGTTGCTACTTGCCAACGGCACACAAGATGCTCAACATCGTATTGCTTGAAGCGTAAGAGAGGCAAGCAGGAGTGCAGGTTCGGCTACCCCAAACCATTATACACCAGAGTTTAGAGAAGTGTCCCTGCTGAAATTTGTTCAGAAGTACAGAATCCCCAAGAAAATTGGCAGTGCACTGGTGCCAAGGAACAAAGATGTAATAGTGATACCACGTCCTTATTGCTCACCAGATCCACAAGGACCACAATATGAGCAATATTCAAAGCAGAAACTCATGCTTCACAAGCCTTTTGTTCAACTGGATGAGCTACTTGGAGGATGTGACACATATGCAGCTGCTTATGCTACTTTTCTTCAGTCTGGTAATGTGCCAAAATCTCTTGCTGATGATATTCATAGGCTAGACATGGCACAGGCAGAAGATCAACAGACTGTTGATGAAGAGGTGACTATATTTATATTTTCAAACAATTCATTTTTTATTTATTTATATGTATTCTTTTTGCAGGCATGTGATAACGATGACAATGATGATCAAAACAAGAACACTGTATTGGATTGGATGCAGCTCTGTTATCATCACACAGAATTTGAGCAAGTTGCTTCTACTTGTGAAGTCGACTGGTCTGCTGCTGGAAAAAAGTATGACAACTTGCAGGAAATGCCTTCCTTTATTTTGTCCGCTCTGCATATGAAACTGAGGCTGAAGCACAAAATTTGTAAGGAAAGCAGAGTGAAGCTTACCAAATAGTATTCAATCACTACCATGGCAAACTGTGTGGGTCACCTCTAAGGATGATCATCTCTGGCACAGCAGGAACTGGAAAGTCATATTTGATAAAGTGCTTGAAGAAATTGTTAGGCGATTGCCTTCGTGTGACAGCTCCAACTGGAGTGGCAGCTTACAATATAGATGGCTATACGCTTCATTCGCTTCTCAGCATTCCTGTCACTGGAGACTATAAGGACTTGGAGGGACAGCGTCTCAGTGCTCTTCAAGGATCACTTTGTGGCGTTCGGTACTTGATTATTAATGAAATGTCAATGGTTGGCCGAAAACTATTTGGTCAGGTAGACAGAAGACTTCGCCAGGCATTCCCTCAAAGGTATCTGTTTATTGTTACTTTAACTCAACTGTGTTTCCTGTTGTTTTTTTAATGAAAAAAATCTAGATCTCATGAGGTACTGGGTGGATGTTCCTGTCTACTGACTGGAGACTGGGGTCAACTACCACCAGTGATGGACTTGCCACTGTACACTACAGCAACAAAATCTGAACTGTCTGACCTTGGCAGTGCTAATTATCGTCTCTTTGATTGTGGTATTGTTTTGAAACAAGTACTCAGGCAAGAAAGCCTAGACTTTAAAGAGTTACTCATGCGTCTCAGAAATGGTGAAATTACTTTGGATGACTGGAAAGTTCTGATGAAACAGACTCCAGCTGCAGTAGGAAATGCCAGCACATTTCAGGAAGCTCTACATTTTTTTCCAACTGCTGCAGCAGTGGCTGAGTACAATGTTGAAAAATTGCGAACAAATTCTCAGCCAGTAGCAAGAATTGAAGCCATCCATTCTGGTCCTAGAGCTAGCACAATTCCTGCAAGTGATGCTGGTGGATTGGAACCATTTATTTTTTTAGCATGCAAGGCACGTGTAATGCTGACTGCTAATCTGTGGGTTCAAGTTGGACTGGTTAATGGAGCACTTGGTACAGTTGTGTCAATTTGCTACGATGGTGCAGATCAATTACCACCAAGTTTACCAGTAGCAGTGACAGTAAAGTTTGATTTCTACACTGGTCCTACTCTGGCAGATGGCACTGTTCCAATAGTTCCACTACGCCGCACATGGTTGTCCTCTACCTACCCATGCTCGAGACTCAGCTTCCCCTAAAATTGGCCTGGGCAGTTACAATTCACAAGTCCCAAGGTATGACATTAGACAAAGTTGTCATTGATGTGGGGAATAAAGAATTCTCAGCTGAACTGACTTTTGTGGCATGCTCACGTGTGCGGCATGTAAAAGATCTGCTTTTCAATCCTCCGTTTGCTTTTCAACGTGTAGTACATCTAGCCAGCAGCAGACGTCATAAGGAAAGACTCAATGAAGACCTCAGATTAGAGAAACTAAGCAATAGTTTAGGCTCACAAACAACACTGTCAGTCAAGTCTGAGTCGTGCACAGATCACAGAATTAGCGAGGAGGCATAAGAAGCAGAAACAGCAACAAATGTACCCCATATTCCAATTCCATCATCAGAGGAAGCACATGATGCCTGCTGTAATGGAGACTGCAAAAATGTTATCGCTAATAACCACCTCTTCCGATCGAAAGAAAAAAGAGTCTCACTGATGATGTTGTTGTCACTAGCGTTGACACTCATACTCACCAATTCCACTATAACCCTGTCAATGAAGAGTGGCAGCTTGCACAATGTGAAAGACTTGGATTGCAGTACTGTGGACCAAATGGAGTCACACCTGGTTGTTCTAATGTCCCATTAACACGTCCGACCAATTTCAAGAGGATAGTTGGCGATGGAAATTGCCTATTTCGATCCTTTTCTTTGATTCTTACAGGATCGGAAGAGCAGCACTTAGCTATACGAGGTGCTATCGTACAGCACATGAGAACAATTGGGGATGCGATATGGCCACATCAGATTGCCCCTCTTCTGAGACAGATTCAAAATCTTGGAGAAGTGCACCTTGTTGGCTCAGTTTATACAGATGCAGAATGGGAGCTGGGAATTGAGCAGTATATTGCAGCAACCAGGATGAATCAAAACAGGGAATGGGGATCGGAGGTTGAAGTCATGGCATTGGCACACCTTCTGGATACCCCAATAAACAGTTATGATACCGTGAGTGGTTGGAATCTATATATCCCAGGTATGGTGCATGGTACATTTAATTTCAGTCATACAGATACACATCAAATGGCTATGTAATGTGCACCATGCTGTTAACCACTATGATGTGGTCAATTCAGTGCAGTAATTGGTTAAATTTGGAAAAATTTAATAGTGGTCACATCAAATGCATAGCGCACAGGCTTTGTAATTATTGTCTTTCTTGCTGTAAAACGGGAATTGTCTTTATGGTAGTAGTTTGAGTTGACGTTATTAGGAGACACCACAATTAGCATTCTTGGACTCATGTACTGATTTCACAATGTGTGGGCTGTAATAATGTGGAGCACTGAGCTCTTTGTGTGCCTCTGCAAAGACGACCTCCAGGAATACATTTTTTGCTGGGATTTCTGGTGTTTCCTGAGCTCACTAACTGGGTGGCAGGGAGTCCCAGTAATCACAAAGTGTCATCTATGTCCACACATTTCGGTACAGTTCGCCATCCAAATAGTCCTCAAATTATTTGTCCATTTAGAACCTAGCTTGTGTGCCAGTATAAAATAACTGGGTGTTTAAGCTGGAGGTCCTAAGTTATTTTTCATCAACTATATTCAACTAAACGTCATATTTTATGCTCATCAAATTTATACTCAAGTTCTTAAAAATTTCAATGTCAAGTATTGAACTCAAGTCTTATACATTTTAAATATTTTTATAGTCAAATTCTTCTTCAAGTTTACACCTGCGTAAAGAAAGATTTTTAACTGCAGCAAGCTGCTGACAAATGTACACCTTATTTGCTTTAACTTTTAGTATTAACTTTCTTCTTTAAATATGAAGGAGGAAATAAATGGTTTTATCATGAACATAAATTTCATATGACTAGCAAAAAATTTCAAGTTCTACTTTTTTAACAGTCCTGAAGCATTTTTTGTATCACAAAATATTATTATTAAACATTTTCACAAATAATAATAATAATGATCTTACATTTATTAAAATTTTCTAAAAAGGACCCAAAGTAAATATCAGTGCATTTGAAAATGTGACTACTATGGTCCCCTCTGAAATATTCGGAGGGGGGCAATCATCTGTCGAAGATGAGTACAGATGATTGTCCATATCTATCACATGTCACATCCAAAATTACCAACTTTTAAAAGACATGGTAACGCAAGCCATTCAGATGGTAAAAGGTCGCAGTCCAGTGCTCGGCTTCTTATCATATTTAGTGGTTATGTTATTTTCTATTTCCTATTCAAAAGTAGTTCTTTCTTGGACTATTTTCAACATAGTATGTCCAAGTTGAGTTGGCGCGGTAAAAACCGTTAATAACTTTTGAACGGAAGTAGCTACGCTTCCGGGGTTTGTACCATTCGAAAGCTCGTGCCGAAGCGGTCCAGAAAATACCCTTTAAAAACTTCTGAGCCAGCGGGAAAGTGCAGTTTCAAAACTCAATAGAAAAGTCTATGGGAATAAATAAAACCACACGTTTCCCGCGCTACACGCGGCGGGATTTAGTCACGCGCTCAAACTGGGCCAAACACGTGCGCAGTACCTCAGAGACAATTGTAAACAAAAAGCAGTCGTAAGTTTGGTGACTTCGTTTCTACCCTTCTGCTTGACATTCTGGTTCATTTTAGGCTCAGGAATTTGTTGCTATTCAAGGCTACTTAACAAGAGCAAGCTACAATGTGAGGTACGTTTGTATCACGGGTTGCTTGTCCACTCAGATTTTCTTACCTGTTTAAATAGGGCCTATTTATTTAGAAACTCAGCCAATTTACTGTTTGCTGACCAAGATAATAAGATATACAATTCATCATAGACTCTACATGTCACTATTTATGCTTTAGCTGTCCATTACTCCTCATGTCTATATAGGTACAGTTCTCTATGGTTATGGTGATGCTATTTACCACCCTCCAAATTCAACTGCTGCTTGTATCTGCCACAATTTCATGTCATCATAAAATTATATAATATATATATTGTATATGTCATTATAAAATTATGGTAATTGTCTTTTTTTTTTGTATAATTTAAAAAAAGTTGAAATTTAACAAGTAGATATAAAATATAGTAAAATCATGAATAAAATGATATGAATGATTCAGTGTGAAGGACAAAGTAATACTGGAATGTGTGTGGCCATAGCTAAAGTGTAGGTGATGTGCTGGATTCTTCTTCACATTACTGTTGAGTACTTCAGAAATTCGTCACACCAAGAAATAAGAATAGAGTTTAAATACACGCTTAAGCACACAACGATCAGACTTACTTGAGGAGGCATTCAGCGGCGGTCCTGTGCTTCTTTCCTCTAAGCTTTGTAGCTCCAGATAACCCTCCGCAACCTTCAACCAGTTTTAGCGCACAACTAGAAGCTCTACAAACTATAAACTACGAGTGATTAGTTATAACTGGGCATATATTGAATACAGCCGCGGAAGAAACTGCTTTAGCTTCTTTCTCATTTCAACAAGTAAACTTACGGTAATAATGCGCACCTTGGACCCGCCCCGTTTTTACTGTGGGCGTCGACTTTTTCGCGCGTTTGAGCTACTACTGTCGTGTGACCTTAATTGGTCTCCGGTTTCGTCAAGTGCATTCCTCTTTTGCCACATTTGTGGTCGCGCCAACTCAACGTGGACATAATCATATAGAACAATGGGCGTTGTGTTTTAGAGTAGGAAGTCCATTTAATTCAAATATGCATGCAGAAGCCTTCCATCGTGTATTGAAAATAGTTTATCTGAAACACAAACGAAACAGACGTTTTGGACACTCTCATCCATGTTTTATTTCAAATTGCTCGAGATAAACATATGAAAACTTGCAAAAGATAGAGAAGGGAAAACACAGTCACAGAATCTGTGACATAAACAAGAGACACAAAACAGCAGAATTGTTTCACGATACACAAATTGTGAAGGATAACGAATATAGTGTATCTTCCCAGAAAAGGCCAAGTACATGCTATACAGTATGTAAAATAATGGATAGCTGTAACTGCAAATTGAAATGCCAATTTTGTTTGGCATGTTTTCACCAATACACTTGCTCCTGTTTGGATGCTTGCACTAATAATACTGTATGCAAACATATTCATTTAGTACATATGTATACCAATAAAGATGTCAACAATGCTCAGATTAGAGGTTATGATGAAGGTTGTGATAGGGAGCATTTTAAAAAATTGGCCTCATATAACAATTCAGAAACTATTTGTATAGACAAAATAAAATTGCTTCAAAAAATAAAATGTCGTTTATCCCAAATTGAATCTCTGTGTGGTAGTATGGAAAGCACTGACTCACTACAATCGGTATATGAATCATTGGGAAATATCTCATCCATTGCATTATCATTTGATGACATACCAATTAAATAAATAGCAGCTAATACTAAAAGTATACCGCAAAGAAAGTTTTTTTCAACACGAAAGAAAAGATTGGATTCTATAAGAACTATTAGCAAGCCCACTATTACTGAAGCTATGCAATGTGAAGACGAATTAAATTGTACTGAAACTGAAATTTGTGCTGTGTGTTTCCAGCAAGATGATACATTGGAAGACGATAATGTACAGTGGATATCATGCAAGCTGTGCTCTGTTTGAATACATTTAAACTGCATTAATATAAATGATAACAATGATTATATTTGTTCTTGTTGTCAATAGCTAATAGTAAAAAATAAGCCAGCAGTTCCTGTGAACTGACTGCTGCAGAATAAGTACTTGCATTTATTATATAATACAGTAGCTAATGTCATTAATGTCAACTCTTCAAGACGGAACATGGTCTCAAGGGCGGTATTAAAAAGGTATGCTAAATTTTACTGAAAGTACCAGGATAACAATAAGCTTGCTTACCGCATTACCAATATTAGTAAATTGTCAGTATAAAATTTGATATGTTGAGTCTAGGCTATTGAGATGAAGTTGAGTCAATTAGTTGTACTCTTCCTACATGTCACAGTACCAGCTAAGATCACTCATATTAGCTAGATAGTCTGGCAAGGGTGATTTCTTGCTGTGGTAGTATGTGACACACCAGTACTATTCTGGTACTATAGACAACTCTCAGTTCTCCTCTCCCAAACCCAACAATACTTGTTTTTTATACGTTGATAAGTTTTTTTTGTTAATGTGCTGTTGTCGTAGCTGCTATAGGCCCTATGAAAAATCCATTATCCAATAGTTAATGCTATAGACTAGACTACAAATGCTGCCTGTGTGGATACAATTGTGCTGGATTGAATTGGGCTGGTTACTTTGGACTCAACAAAAATAAAATGCCTCTCAGGCTATACTAGTCAAATATGTTGTTCTTTGAATTGAAATATGTAATTTTTTAGTGAACAGGTCTTGCTCAAATAACATTGTATCTTTTTGTACCAAGGCTGTTTTTTTTGTTGTAAGATTAAAGAGTGTAATATTATGTTCTGCGAAGTTCAATGAAGAATAATTCTTTATGTGGCTTAAGTCTGTTCTATTATTTCATTTATGGTTAATCTTTAGAGCAAACAATTTTGTGGAGGCCAAAAGTAACATAGACCGAAGAAGAGTGTCCTCAATCCAGTGCTACAGGTACACTTAGATTACAAATTTATAGACTGATTAAATTCAAAGTTTTTAATCTCATAACAGCTCAATCAAGCCTAGTTATAAAATTGTACAATCTGCACTCTATCACAGTACATACTATCTTGAAAAATGACTAACAAAATGTACTAACAAAACAAAATGTCTGCAAAGGCATAATCCAATGCAAGTTCCACATCTGGAGAATCACTTTGACGTCTGTTCAGTCGAAGGAAATTTATATTTCTGAATAAATTTCTTCAAATCTTTGACACTGACCACAACAATCAGCACGTATATGGGAAATAGTGCCAATATGGCCAGTGTTATCACAATCAGTATGTCGAAGTTGTATTTTCTATGGTTTTTGGCACAGGGCCTATTGGGGTTGTACCCTTGACCTTCACAGAGGAAGTATTCCTTAATTGCATCAAAAGCTGCAGAATAGACAGTAGCTGACCAAGTGAAGGAAATTATTATGAGAACAGTTATCAGCAAGTAGTAGCTGAACATCAATAGGAGCTTCTTCTCAGCTGTTCCAAATTGCTTGCTATTCTGAAGCCAAAAAAGTTAGTCATGTTTTTAAAAACATTGTAATGATAATCCATTGAACTTACCTTATAAAGGGCATAAAAGGAAATGAACAATAATGGTCCTCCAATAGCCAATAAAAGTTCTACGTGGAGTATGAATGTGTGCATTTCATTATTAATATTGAATGAGCCACTAAGTATCGGTGGCCAAGTGAAAGGGATATATCCAATTCCTCCATGAATAATCGTTGTATTCTTTAAATCATCTTGCAAGGTGGAAAATCTTGAAGTTGTTATTATTGTTGGAAGGGAGGGAAGCAAAATACCTATGATTATCAGGATGATATGAATATATTTTATCATTCCGCTGTTCTTAATTTTCTGATATTTAAAAGGCTGGCAGATGCTCCATAATATTAATGATAAATGGAATAACCACCATAATTGTAGTTGTATAGTGCAATACCTGAAAATTATTCCTACAGTATATACACACGTCACACACACATGCACATGACAAACACACACACAACAATGAACATGTATCAATAAGAAATTACAATGCCATAATCTTTTGTCATAAGAACCAGCATTTATTTATTACCATAGCTTAGTCATTTATTTAATAAAAAGTGGTAATATTTTCAAATAACATGTCAGTGGAAAAAAGTGTGTTGTAATGATTTGATTGGTCACAGTGAACTAGGTACCTGCAAACGCACTGCCCTTCATCACTAGGCAATACCATGGCAATATTCCTGAGCAATGCTACATTAGCAACAGCAACAAATAATGGCTGAAATATAATCAAATACTAATAATAATAATAGGACATTTTCTCTTTTTAACAGCCAATATTTTTAATTATAACTGAACCCAACGCTTTGACTGCTTGCCGAAGTCCTCTTGAGTTGACCCCTGAAGAGGACTTCGGCAGGAAGTCAAAACGTCGGGTTGTTATACTTAAAAATATTGGCTGTTAAAATAGAAAAATTTCCTATTATTATAATTATTTCAGCCGAGAATGACTGAATCATATACTAATAATGTTAGCAAAAAGATTAAAATGTCTTTTCTGAAATCATTACCTACTATAAGGTGCAGTATATACTTCATCAAAGAAATCACCACTCTGACACAGGAGGCAATTCGAAATTAATGCACTCATGCATTGCAAATTTCGCTCAGATTATCCTCATGAAATTATTCTCAAACCACTAGTATTATTAATCTAGAATATCATAGTATATCATGCTATTTTATCTCCATATAGCTTAATGTTGGCTCCAATAATGGTAAATAACTTTATGTTGTTTTCTTGTAAAGCAGGCATTCAATGCTGGTTTTGGTGTGTTTGTCAGAATGTTGTTCTTTTTTCTTTTTCTTTTTTTGAGATTATGAGTGACATTAAGTCCTACATTCAATGGAACTTTGTCATTGCCAGAAAGTCAGAACTAACCAGATGATTGTATATTTGTGTAGCGATTAGATCAAGCAGACTTATGAAGCACCAACGGTGCTAATCATCAAATCATCTCCGACCAAAAGAAAAATTTATTGGCTATTCTAATCAGGTATCAGTATAATTCAGGCAATTAAAATGGTACATGTAAACACTGTCTTCATAAGAGAAGAAGCTAAAAAGGCCAGAGACACTTGCCTATATATATTTTCAACACGAAACTCCACTTCGAGTACTTTTTAACTTTCCAGCAAATCAGCTCAAATTATTAAAAAAGTAGCACATAAAATGTCTTGAATCGTCGTTCTCAGTAAGTTCGTACCTAAACCAACAGTTAACTATAAGTAATCTCCAAAATCAGAGTGTGACAGACAGACAAACAAACAGACAGACAGACAAACAGACAAATAGACAGACAGGATGATCACTGTAAACCTCTTGCAAATGTGCAAAAAAAAATTGGACTTGAAAAAAAAAACAAGAAGAATTTCTAGGGAATTATCACAGTATTTACAGTGTAACCCTAAATATGTTTGTTTTTTTTTTAAACAAAAGGAACTGGGAGGAACCTAGAAGCTAAAGTTAATACAGCTTATAAATAGCGCATTAAGCAAGATAGCGTATTAACACCACTAATTCTAGCAAATGAACTCCAGTAAGTTTGCAAGACCTAACTGCATCCTGTAACATCGGAAATTTAACCGTTCACCCGTTTGAAATATGTTATGTTGTCTGTAGCTGACATGATCTGAATGTTACAGGACACTATTAAGCAGTAAAACTTACCTGAGTTCATTATTAATTAGAGGCAGTGCTAATCTATCTTGATTTGTGCTATTTGACCGAGCTGATACCCTTGTAGCAGTCTAATATTCCATTCAATAAACACAATGTAAGTCTAGTGTTGCTATATCCAGTACACAAAGTTTGTGTACTAAAGTTTTCTGTGTTACTGCTACTGCTTTATAGAGAATTGCACTTGAAGCAGTTATATCTGCCTATTTTTTTTTTTCAGCCTCTTAAGTTTTCCTTTGTTTTCCTGTAGTAAGTGGCTCAAGACTGTGCTTTATTAGGTACTGAACAGAGCCTGATAACTGTTGCCACATAGAAAATGCATTAAAGTAAACAGGATGTGGCTTAGGGCAATATTTTTCCATATCACCTGTGTTCATAGTTATTACGTTGGGTTATTACGTCCCCCTAGGTAAATTTCTTGTTACCAAGGTATTCGCGCATGAGCAGTACCTAATAAATTTATTATCCATTGGATACCCGAGAATATCACTCGTCTGATTGGTGGTATTTACGCTCGTGCCTGCGGCACTCGTGTAAATACTAAGCCAACAGACTTGTGATATTCTCCTGTATCAAATGAATAATATATATATATTATCTTAGAAATGTTTGTTGTTGTTTTTTTTTCAAGTCACAAAAAGTGGCTAGTGGTTACTGTGACATTGAAACTGTACCATACGTATTAAAAAAACATAGGCTGTTTTTTTGGTAGCAGAGTCCTTTTTTTGCCAGGAACCATTGGTCACTGAGTAGACAGAACTAAATGGCTTATATTTTAAGCTACCTACCTACTCGGGAAAAATTTAGGTAAGAAAGCAGTTTCATAATTGTCTTTAGTTAGCTAAATTAATGGTCAGCTGCATACTTACTTGTAGCTACTTATTTTTTAGGAATAAATTATACTGAATGATAACTTCTAAACTAGGGGAATAGGAGCTACAACATTAGCTTCAGGCAAATTAAACAAATGTAGCATACAGATCTTGTAGCGGAAAAATTCACCTTTACCAAATTTGAAACCATTTTAAACCTTAGGTTTAAAGTGGTTTCCCTGGCTACTTCTGCAAAATTGCTTTCTCACTGAAACATTATCACTAGTATTGTCTCACTCGATACTAATATGCTTGTGTGTCAGCAACAACAGCAAGGATGACAGTGTGTATTCATGAAAAATTCATAAGCTGAGCCCAGTTGGTAAAGCTAACAAGGTAAAGCATCATCATATTCTTATTAGAAGTTATTAAGGAAACGCAGGTGACTAGCAACAATGACTAGCTAATTGTATCTTAAAGCAGGTGAAATCAGTGAGGAATGGATGGAGAGGGCAATAGCTTCACAAAGTCATCATGTATAGAAGGACGGAGAGTCTGAAAATCAGAAGAAATGGTCAAAGGTGGCATGGGAGAACAGAATCCATGACTCAAGAAGCTGAAATGATTTTGGAAGAAAGAGAGCAGGAGAGGGGAAATGATGTAACTAAATCAAGTATTAGAGGATAATAATAATAATGTATGCTACTACATTCAGAATTTTCAGAAGTTATTACATCAAGTGCCCCTGTGGGATATTTGCTAGTAACTAGTAATTCACCTCTCACAGCCAATCTAATTATGTTTAATTAAAATTTAGTCCAACATTTCATCTTCTTGCCAATGTCCTTTTCAGGAGTCAATGAGGTCAAACTCTTAGTAATGATATATGTATTTAATGTATGGGCACAGAGAGTTCGACCTTATTAACCCCTGAGGAGGACTTTGGCAAGAAGTCGAAACATTGACTTAAGGTTTAAAAATGTATTGGATATTAGAACTGAGAAAATTTGCTATTATTATAATATTGATAAATTTATCTTGCACATTATAATATATAAATGCTTTCCTTAATAATTTTTTTTATACAGAAGCAGTACTTTCTTGTTAAGTGAAAGACTTAAATATGTTGCAAGTACTTATATAAATACCAGCATTTGCATCTCACATTCATCAAGCACTGAAATAGTCACTTGTAGGGTATCTTATTTCCATTCCCAATTCAGTTTGTCAAAATACAATAATATTATTATCATTAACATTAATATCATTTACCATAAGTAGAACAGAAAGGAGTTGCAGTGGTATTTAATATACTAGATGATGAGCAGTACAAGCTGCGATTACTTGCACTAAGAATTCCTAAGAAATCTGCAACATATTACATATAAAAATTATAAGCATTAGAGAAGTAAATGTTGTACTACAATATTCTGTGTTTACTGGAAAGGTATAACATTGGTATAGTGTATTTTGTTATAAGCCATAGGTTATTGAGTACCATTTCATATTGCACCTTACTAGACTCTTTAAAGATTAACTTACCCAACACAATGATATCTACTGTAGTATAAATCAAGAATATAGAGGGGAATTGGAACCTATGATATAATATTTAGAAGTGTGAGAATCAGCCTTGCTTTCTTGATCTTTTCAATCATTGAAAACACTATAAAATTATTTGAACTTACTCATGAAGTTATCTTACATGGACTTATATCGAACTCCTGATATGACTAGAGCTATCACAGATAATAAAGTTCCAATAGAATATGTACACAGAAGTACAACTTGAAGTAGTTTTGAAGTGATGTCATCATTCCAATTCCAAGTATTGCAGTTTGCCACACATGCTTGGAGACTTGCGTCATACATAAAATGCTTCTGGCATTGCAAGATGGATGACTTATTACTTGAAATTGCTACATGTCAGAAATAATATACTAGAGATAACTTTGATTGGAGAGAGTTTTATGCTATCAATATGCAAATGTTATGCTGTGTTATTATCATCTGTGTTTAAAAAATTAATAGGTGGGGAGACCCAGGGGGTGGGTGGGGTTCTAGCCACACACCCCACCCACCCTTTTGTTTACTAGAAGTGTTGACTGCTGAAACTACGATAGTGACACGATCTAATATTGTGCGTTATTATGAGGCGCTGTTTGTGTCAAAATTAACTATGTATGTTGGATTTATAAATAAGTACATCAATTTATCAGCATCGGATTTATTAAATACTGATTCTGGATTTATAAATCCGGCAGAACATGTATACATTGAGACTGTGATTTGTAAACCCGTATAATATTGTTTACAAATAAGGTGCTCGGTTTATAATAATCAAGATACAAATTTATAAATTCACATCCTGATAATATAAATTATCAGTTCAATTTATAAATCTGTACTGTATTCACCTTAATAAATCTGTATCATATATTTATAAATGTGGTACAATTCACTGTCATGTGACTGAGAATGATTGATCACGAGACTGTATCGTTTTTTGTTTAACTCTCTGTCTACCCTGGAAGAAAGGCATCAGAAAGTGTACACAGATAAGTGAGGACTTTACTAGCTGTTGCTCTCTTCTCTACTGCTTTGCAGAGTTCAAGGTCCACTGTGGTAGCACCTAACCCTACCAGGTGAGACATGTGTGTGCTAGATTAGGGTAGTTATACATAGTATTTTAGAGGTTTTGTTTTCCATACCCGAATAAAGTATTAAAACCTGCATTTCAATAAGGAGATTAAGGATGGCATTGCTTGTTTCTGATTTAATTTTGCCTAGTCAGTTTATTTAAAATGGCTGTATTGCTTAGCCATTATCTGAATACTGCTGAGTGAACAACCAACAAACTAAAATATTAAAAATGAAATATGAAGCACTACAGTCATTTTGACAAATTTACACCCACTGATGAATCACATACTCATAAGGCAGGCCATGCAGCTTAAAAAGCACACAAGGCCCTTCTCATTAGACTCTTCCAATAATAGTAGAGTACACTAAGGGCAAAAAAAACATGAAATTGTTACAGAGTGGACAAAAGTACCAAATTTGGTTTCATGGTCCTTTGAAATATAGGGAGTGAGAAAAACACTGGCTGCAGACGTAAATATGTGTGTGCCACGAATTATGCCAATTATTTTTAATTTCGCCGCGAAAAATTCGCGAATTTTTTTTTTGTTGCTGTCATCATAGTAGTCTGTCATAAAAATTTGAAGAGATTATTTTGAAATTTAGAGGTTTTGTGAGCAAAATATGAAAGAAAGTGATTAAAAACAAACTAGTGACATATGCCATGTTATATTTCACAGTTTCAGTTGCATAAGTCAGTGCAATGGAGGTCAGCTTTTATGCACTTGCATCTTGTACAGCCACGAGGGGACTTGCACTGGCATTTGATAAGTTCATTGCAAGCTCTGGCTGCTTCCGGTAATGTCATCCAAACCACACTTATGAGATCATTAGACCAGCCCCAACCCTCAGGAGATGGTATATTTGGCACCCGAATGATTGTCCATTTGAAGAATTCACTGGAAAATGTTTTAAGCAGTATTCTGATTCGAACAGTGGATACTGATGTCGTAGTTATTTTGATAGGGGAATTTTACAAATTCCAAGAGATTTACCCCAATATTTGGGTAGCATTTGGAACAGGGAAGAATTTTCGCCATTGCCACATAAATACCTTGTGTGAAATGCTTGGAAAAGATAAGTCCTGTTCCTTGCCTCCGTTCCATGCTTTCACAGGATGTGACAGTACTTCTTTCTTTTTTGGTAAAACCAAAAAGTCAGCATGGGATGCCTGGAACTACTATCCAGATGTGATTAAAGCCTTCCACCACATTGTTGAGAACCCCTTTGATATAGTGACTCTGAAATCTACACATTTCAAAACTCTGGAGAGATTTACAGTTGTACTTTATGATAAATTTAGCACACTACAATCAGTAAATGAAGCACGCAAGGAGTTATTTTGCAAGAAAAATAAGTCATTAGAAAATCTCCCACCAACAGCTGTAAGTTACATGATATAGATTGGTTTGACTGTCATGGAATAAATAATGTATGTAAATGTTTAGGATGTTTTACTACAACATGTCAAGCGTGCTATACTGCAGACTGGCATTTGGACAAGCTGTCAAGAATCTGTCTGCCTCCTCATGATTGCAATCCCCCATGCTCACACGTGGCTCCTGCCCCACCATTATCACTGATTTACCTATAACAAAAGTATAGGCAAGTAAAGATGGTATAGAATAGAGATATTGCATAACATGTATTACTTGCCTGAAGTAGCACATAGCATTTTTTCTTCAGCAGTCTCCATATTAGTTATTGCTTTGGTGAGAAAAGAGAACAGTTCCTGTTTATTCTGGGAAACATGCAGGAAGTCACTCCATTTCTTAGGCATCTTGGTTTGTGCTGACAGTTTGGTTCGTGTACCATGACCTCTTTGTTCTCTTGCAGCTTGCTTTATACTATTGTCAATGTACCTATCCCACACTAAATCTAGTCTGCGAGATTGTTTCAATTGCTGTTGAAGAAAGGGAACAAATATTTTGTCAGCATACTCAGCAAATGTGTTCACTGAATAAGTCGGCAAAAAGTGTACAACAGCAGCACCATCAAATATTTTGCAATCAAAGCACTTCGGAGAGTCAGGCATGTCATCATTATTTAGAACTTTGAGAAGAAGAGATTTTTCTCCGGAGCGGATTTTACCAAAATCAGATAGTGACGGTGGGAATGTTTGATTTTCGTGTGAAAAAAATTGCAACAAATCACCTTCACGTTGCTGACTAGCTATGTATAAATGTCCAAAAAGTGAAGCGTTACTTCGTTGAAGTGTCACCTGTTGTGATGTTTTTGACTTTTTATTGCATATGGGAGTTTTGAAAAGAGGAAGTGAATTCTTCTTGAGCGATTCGTGAATGGATCTTTTCCTGTCAAAAATAACATCTTGGCAATACTGCTGGTATTTTGCAGTTGCAATAGATTGAATAGATCGTACAGTTCCAATTACAGAATTATCTGCACAATCTCTAGAATTCAAAATCAATAATTCTGGGCAGTCATCTAAGAATGGGTTTCCAAATTCTGTAACTGCATCAACTAAATCTTGTACTTGCTTTTTGAATGTTTTCTGTGAGGCCAATCCTTCTTCATGGTGCAATTGAATATCCTGCTCTTCTTCATTACTAAAACCACCTTCAAATTCATCAAAAAGTGTAGAGATTTCGGGACCACACATCATCCACCTATTCAAAGTTGCCGTATTTTGAGTTAAGCCAATTACACCACCCACTCCTTTGACCTTGGCATTCTCCTGTTCATGTGTTTGGTCAAGAGGAATAGCTGAAAATCTGTTAGAAATCTTTGGCACAACCCAATAGGGGGTGAGGGTTACAATCAGGGATTAGTACAGCACAGTGAAGAGATGGGGGGGGAGGTGGGGGTGTGTGTATAGGGGGAAAAGGTGTCATTTTGAGTCCCCTAATGTGAGTACAGCGAAGGTGGTTAGTTTGGCAGAGAGAACTAGACACTACGCATGGCTCTAAGGAACTGCAATGTTTATGAAGTACGAACTAATGAACTGATTGAAGTCAGCTTTCAACAAATTCAATTGTAATGTTGGACATTTTTGCTCACAGTACCTCTAAATTTCAAGATAAACTCTTGAAATTTTGATGGCAGACTACTATCATGACAACAAAGCCACAGAAATATTCGTGCAATTTTCGCGAAATTTTTACGGCGAAATTAAAAAATTTGGCATAATTCATGGCACACACATTTTTGTGTTTGCAGCCGGTGTTTTTCTAACTCCCCATACCCCAAAGGACTACCATACCAAATTTGGCACTTTTGTCCGCTGTGTAACGATCTTGCCTTTAGTGTACTCTACTATAACAACTGGGGTGCAGTACCACTGGAACCTGCGGTAATTAAGTAATTCGGTAAAATACCACAAAACCCGCCCGTAACTCGATCCAATTTACTCTCCGCGAACTGACTATTGTATGCGACTCGTGCACAATTTGAAGGGTCTGACTAAAACACAGACCGGACCGGACCCAAGGACCAGACTAAATTAGCGAAAAACTCGCGCACATGCCCGGACTTCGTGTAAACAAGTCTCTCCACGTCCAACTTATTGATAACCCGCTTCTTATTTGGTGGCAATGAATGGAAGAGAAATATCTGTTACTTGGCAAAGGTAAGAAAAAAATAGCTCAGACAGCACTAATAAATGGGAATTATTTTGTTGTCAGTGATGCTTCCATAACTACACTTTAATAAGCTTTGGTGAAATTATATAACCGTATTTAAAATAATTGACAGTACACAACCTCAACAGGATTATCTTAAAGAATTAATGTCAACATAGCATTGTTGTATGCATTGTAATAGTATTCCATTACTTTATTACATTAAATTATAATCATTCTTGTTGCCATTGCCATAATAACAATGATAACACAACAATTACACTATTAGTAATAAAACTATAATTACTACTATAACCATATTGTTATTGTTATTGTGGTTATTATTATTATTTGTTATTATTATTATTATTATAATAATTATTATTTTATTATTATTATTATATTATTATTATTATAATTATTATTATTATCATTATTATTATTATATCATTATTATTATCTTCATTATTATCTTTGTTACTGTTATTATTATTATAACTATAATTATCCATTATTATTATGAATTCCAGCTAATAAAAAATATGCATCCCTCCTTTATTTTGAAGTGTAGACACATGAATGAATGAATTCTAGCTAATTTAAGAGTACACAACAGTTTCCCCTCCTTTATTTGAATCATAGACAAATGTGTTAGTGAATTCTAGCTAATTAAACAGTTTCCCCTCCCGTATTTTGAAGTGTAGACACATGTGTTAGTGAATTCTAGCTAATTAAAGAGTACGCAACAGTTTTTCCTCCTTTATTTTGAAGCGTAGACTCATTATGTTAGTGAATTCTAGCTAATTAAACAGTTTCCCCTCCCGTATTTTGAAGTGTAGACACATGTGTTAGTGAATTCTAGCTAATTAAAGAGTACGCAACAGTTTTTCCTCCTTTATTTTGAAGCGTAGACACATAATATGTTAGTGAATTCTAGCTAATTAAACAGTTTCCCCTCCCGTATTTTGATGTATAGACACATGTGTTAGTGAATTCTAGCTAATTAAAGAGTACGCAACAGTTTTTCCTCCTTTTTTTTAAACCAAGTCTTAGTAAATTTTAGCTAAAGAAAGGGTTTTCCATGCTGTATTAGGAAACAAGTCCTAGATATTGTGTATGAAAGGCCATAAGCCGGGTACTGATTTCACAATGAGGTGGTGGCCAATTTTGGTCAATTTCCTAGAAAAGAACAAATTACAGCAACTTAGTACACAAATAAACTGGAAACAGGCTAAGAATAAGTCGTGATGACTTTAACATAAGGAAAACACAAAAACAATGTGAGGAAAACTGCGGGATAAAAAGAAGAAGAGTACTGTTGGCCATTGACACAGCTAAATTCAACTACACAGGATTTACAGTATACTGTCAAGTAACTGCTAGATACTATCCTGAGGGATCACCTTCAATCAAAAAGTAATTTGGTATACACACACAGCATTGATAGGAGCTAGAGTTTATTACTCTGCTGTATCACAAGTAAAAATGATTATATAACACCTGTTTGTGTGTTGACACTCATATTAAACATAATTGATGAAGTGAGCTATTCTGGAAGGCTTTTCTTTGTGCGACTACTTTTAAGTTTGAATGAGAAGGAGCTTGGTCAAAGGGCACACCGGGGATTCACCTTTTATACCCAGAATGTTGTAAACAAGGCCATAAGAGAACAACATTGAATTATAACTTCGAACTCCACGTTTAAGCCAGAATTCATCACATTGAACTGCTAAAATCATGTAGAAGGATACTTGAAGTGGATTTCTTTAATGTGAATGTAGAGGCCTGCATGCCCCATATTATATATGGTAAAAATACATTATTAGTGAATGTTAGAAGTTTTCTCTCTCCCCCCCCTCCCCCTTTCCCCTCCCCTCATCCCCTTCCAAGACGTAATTTTTAAGGAAGAAAAATTGATAAGAATAGTGCCATTGTGAAGCAACTGCTCAGTTTTAAGTCATATGATTTTGGGCAACTTCTGATGCGATCCACCATCACAAATTATACGAGGGGAAACTGTCGTTCACTCTTTAATTGATAAGGAATAACTTCAGATGCGTCCACCATCACAAATTATACGAGGGGAAACTGTCGTTCACTCTTTAATTGATAAGGAATAACTTCAGATGCGTCCACCATCACAAATTATACGAGGGGAAACTGTCGTACACTCTTTAATTGATAAGGAGTCACTTCAAATGCGTCCACCATCACAAATTATACGAGGGGAAACTGTCGTACACTCTTTAATTAATGAGGAGTCACTTCAGATGCGTCCACCATCACAAATTATACGAGGGGAAACTGTCATACACTCTTTAATTGATAAGGAGTCACTTCAGATGCGTCCACTATCACAAATTTATTCGAGGGGAAACTGTTGTACACTCTTTAATTAATAAGGAGTCACTTCAGATGCGTCCACCATCACAAATTATACAAGGGGAAACTGTCATACACTCTTTAATTAATAAGGAGTCACTTCAGATGGAGTCACTTCAGATGGGTCCACCATCACAAAATTATACGAGGGGAAACTGTCGTACACTCTCTAATTGATAAGGAGTCACTTCAGATGGGTCCACCATCACAAATTATACAAGGGGAAACTGTCATACACTCTTTAATTAATAAGAAGTTACTTCAGATGCATATACTGTCACATAATTTATGAGGGGAAACTGCCGTATACTATTTAATTAGCTAGAAATTTCATTAACATATGTATGTTACAGACCAATTACAAACTTGGACTGATTTAAAATGGTCCAGCCATTTTAAAACGGGCCAGACCGTTTTAAAATGGGCCAAACCATTTCCAAACCTCAGACTGTTTTAAAACAGGCCAGACCATTTTAAAAAACAGGCCAGACCACTGGCCAGACTATTTTAGAACAGGCTGGTCAAACTATTCAAACCATTTCGAAGGATGTCAAACCCTTTTTAAAAGAATCAGATCATTAAAACGAGTCAGATAGTAAACCTGGCAAAAAACAAAAACAAAAACAAACTGCTAAATGTAAATATGACAGTTGCCAAAGCAGACCCATGACACAGAACTCTTGTTGTGTTCATAAATATTTTTTCTGAGCAGAAGTATTAAAAAAAAATTGAAATAAAACAGATAGTCTTTTAAAAAGTTTGTTAATCTAAACTTCACTAATCCAAGCAATTTGGGTATGCCAATTCTATTAAAAACACACTTGATCGTTTGTGCGTGCATCTGTTACTTGTCCATCTTCTTAAAAGAATGTAACTGAAAAGACCTTGCAATAAACTTCTTTTAAATGAAAGTTTAAAAAAAGCTCTCACACTCACAAATAACTAGTGCAGGAATACGGAGTAGTAGTCATACCAATATAATTATAGGAAGGGCTACAGTCTATCAATCTATTAGAGCATTAACTAAAGGAGTAAGGTGGGTCACAGTCATCTAGGGTGAAAACCTATAAGATAGGCAAGGTCATTCAGTAGACATGGCTATGTTCTCGTGGTCAGACAAAAAAGGAAAAAAAGACAGGTAAGTACACATATTATTACAATGTGAGAAATGCATAAATATGCAATGAGTTTATTCAAACTAAACATTTCACAAATTTGAACTCCCTCTTGGTCACACTAAAGTATTCACCCACACAGATACAAAGATCAACAAACATGAATTATGTTGCTCAGAGTAATCTCTTTTTCCAGCTAGCTCTGTGCACTACAGAAAGGTCACTAATAATAAGGGGAAATATTATATTACGTCTACCAACAATGGAGTGATATGATCTAAATTAGGCTATTATGCCCATAACCACATTCTTTTATTAACAAATTCATAAAGTACACAGGACACATTAAAATTTAAAGGAAAAATTCATTTTCTCTTTTTACTCTATGTGTGTCGTATTAGTATAATCATCTGAAGTCCTGCTTTTCCAGATCACTTCCATCAGAAAAACAAAACAAAAAAAACTAAGAACAGAAACCTGCCTTGGTGTCTATGTCCTTGGGCTATAAAATAGTTATAAATCAATAAGAATTGGTTTGTACTGCAATTCACAAACCCTTGCAACTTGGGGCTTCACCCTCGTGTCTTGGGATTTGTAATCACATACAAACCCAATATTGGTTACAACTTACACATAGTACTGGTAGCACAGCAGGGTATTCAATAAATTAGATCACGTTGAACCACTGCTGTTAAGACATGAGTCAGTTAAAACAGTATGAGTGTGTCTAATTTTTTTTGACAGTCATTTAAAAACTTCACAAAAAAATTAGAAACTGCAATGTATTTTCTATAATTTTTTTAATGTAAAGTGCTTAACAGAGACAAAAAAATGTGTTTGTGTTGTGTAGCTTGATAAGGATTGTACAATAAACTTGACCATAAATTAGTCATAACCCCCATGATAGCAGTAGTATGTATAGTCTTAGTGTTTGCTGTTAGCTCTTGCAACGATATGATGCAGCAAGATGTAAGGAACAAATGCATGTAGCTAAATTAAAGCTCCATGTACTTGCATTGTGCACTTATTTCAGTTCAAATTCTAGGAACAGTGACATTTTTTCTCAGAGGTGACAAGGCAACACATTTGTCAGAGTGATTTAACGTCTGATCTCAATACTCTGGCTCTGATGTGACGCTCCCTGACATGGCTACCACCATAGCTGTCTCCACGAATGTCATGTCACTGTCAGCTTTGTCTGAATCCACATCATGTGGTTGAACTTTGACACAAAGAACTGCATTCGTGGCTTCTCTGGTGGACTTTTCTTGATGCAGCAGTCCTTCTCCTAGACAGTTAGTACACAATCGCTTCTCCCAAACAAACTTGTTTCTTTTGTCTACGTCATAGTGGGCGAAGGGTTGACACCGAACTAATTTGTGCTTGTCTGTGCACAGAGGGCACTTGATAACTGGCGGCAATTTATTCAGCTTGCTCTTGGCTGAGCTGTTGGCTGGTGATGTGGAAGTGGTTCCAGAGGCGTCTGGTGCCATTTGTTTGACAAGGTTTCTGATGTATTCCTCAGCATCTTCTACTTCTTCAGGGGTCAACTGTGGTCAAACTCTCTGTGGTGATATACTAACACAATGTAAACAGCAAGATTTCTGGAGGGTACGCTTACTGTCTACTATATCCTACTATATTCGGCAAGAAGTCGAAATATCGGGTTAAGTTTTAATTAACAATATTATTGGTTGTAAGAACAAGAAAATTTGCTATTATTATAATTATTTCAGCCGAGAATGACTGAATCATTAACATAGTAATTATGCCACATCCTCATTCTGTTATGCCTTGCAGATAAATCATCTAAGGCACTTGGAAATGACTTGTATTAGAATTGTGGGTAGGGTATGGAGCTATGCTACAACTGTATAGGCTGAAATACAAATAGAAACAAAAACAAAAATAAAATAAAAACAGTCAACAGCGTAGACTAATAATATTATTTTGATCACTGCAAAAGATAATTGGTGAGTGATCACTTAAATGACAACATCTGGTACAATAAGCAAATGATGGGTAATGACATGATTAACGCAATAATGAAGAGGATGGCTGCAACTGCAGGATTGTCTGGGAAGAAAACAAACCATTCAGCAAGAAAAACGATGTGACTTGTCTCACAAAACATAATATACCAGAAACTCAAATTATTCAATTAACTGGACATAAAAATCTGCCAAATCTCAACAATTACAAAAAGGCCTCACTAGAACAACAAAGGGGCCGGAGTACATCGTCAGGCTGGTTAGGGTATGGCCTGACCACTTTTGGGGGATGACATTACATATTCATGGAGAGAAAAAACAGACTTTGGAGTCATGTTTATAAACACTTTCATTGCAAACAATGATCACATAAGAAGGATTATGTGTTATTGTTACTTGCAGTGTAATTCTTTGTCATTAATCAAATTTTGATTAAAACACATGCCCAGTTAAAAGTGGCACATTTCATTACATATCTTTGTGTACTGGCCACACCCATGACCACACCTTTTCTTGGCCTGACCACTAAAATGGATCTTTCTCCAGCTCTGTATATCTTGAGCTCATACAGGCAGCCTGAGCCTTCAATTTCTAGTATTTCATCAAGTGATACTCCGACTCAGTCCTTGCTTGCTGGACCAACACTCACTGGTTATCAATCAATATTGGCTTCCCTACCTGAGTTCAGTACATGATAATAATAATTATTGTTACTATAATTGTGGGGCTGCCCACAAGAGGATGAAGAATAAAGAGATAATATCATATCACACATTGCATAATCACACCTGTAACTTACCTAACTGTTCTCTTAGCTAGTGTGTTCTCACCTAATGAGCACAGTCAGTGCCTCGTTTCTTTTTATGTTACACTTGTGGATGGACGGCCATATAATATTTAACTATCCCATCATATCTTCGATAAGTCTTTGGTTGTAGTTACCTTCACACATCTCATGCATGCTATTAATTAATTGCTCTTTTATATACATCTGAGCATTGGAGGAGTATTTGATTTAGTTACTGCTGAGGGTGCAGTTTCAGCTATAATATAGATCGACTCTGGTGGCAGTTATGCATTTCTGAGGGCAGTCTGAGTAGCTATAAAGCCTACATCCTCAAACTCAAAGGTGCCCCACAATTTTATTATTATTATCGTTATTATTTTATTGTTGTTATCATTTTTATTATTATTTTTAATTTTGTTGTTATTGTTAATAATATTATTATGGCAATGGTAACAACAAGAACAATTATAATTATATGATAATATGCAATACAATAATGGAATACTAGTAAATAACGGCAATGTTTACAAAAATGTTATGTTGATGCTGACAACAATAAATGAATGCTGTTTGGTAAGTAATAAATCTTTCTCTTCAACTATTGACACTGAAAGAGAACACAAGAAGTACTGTAGCTCTATTATAGACACATTTTACATGGAGTCCAGGCATGCGCGCTCGCCATGCACGAGTTTTTCGCGAATTTAGTCCGGTCCGGTCCGTGTTTTAGTCAGACCCCAATTTGAACACGTACCAATTAACTGTACCAGACAATTTACTAAACATATAAAATCATAACTCCATAGTAGCAGGGCCATAATCAAATACAATATGAAATGAACAAAATCAAAGGTTCTGAAGTATGCAATACTATCAAGGGGATCCAAGGAGCTGTGCCTTCTCATTGACCTCTCTACTGGAGTGCCATCTCCTCTCTTCTAAATAACCAGGATGTAGTATGCCATGTCCTCTCTTCTAAATAACCAGGATGTAGTATTCTTCCCTTTAGGAGGCATGACTTCTTAGGAGAGCCGAAGGTCTACTATTCTCTTCTCTGGAAAATAAGGAAGCCATGTCTTCTGCTTTGCACTTTTGTTGTGAACCTGCCAGTTGTACCCCTAGATCCAAGGAGTTGTGCCTTCTCATAATGGGAGCTCATCTATTTCTATGAACAGTATGCAACCACCTTTCTCTCCTGTTGAGATATTTTTAAAATGGAAAACAAATGCTAATATCAAAAATACGGCGTTGTAATGTTGTGGGGAAGCCCCTAGGCTACCGCGGAAAAAAAAATAGACTTCGTAACTGCAACGGTCGCCCCTGAATTTCGCTGAATAGCCTTAAGGTTTGTACCGTTGTTTCTCCGTTCCTGGTCAGTCTTTTTTCTTAAAACTTGGTTTATAAGAGCTGTGTGTTGGTGTCTGTTTCAACTGCAACAACAAAGTAAGCGTACATTGAACAGACAACGAGACAAAAATACATATCATAACCTCCATCTGCGGTTTAGCGCTGCGGTTTTAAGTGGTACTGCACCCTTAAGCTCCTTATTGAAATGCAGGTTTTAATACTTTTATTCAGGTATGGAAAACAAAACCTTCTAAAATGGCTAACTAACTAATGCCCTAATCTAACACACACATAAATCTCACCTGGTAGTGTTAGGTGCTGCCACAGTGAGCCTTGAACTCTGCAAAGCAGTGGAGAAGAGAAGAGAGCAAAAGCTGTAGTAAAATCCTCACTCAGTACGCTTCCTGGCACCTTTCCTCTAGGATTGGCAGAGACTTATAAACAAAAACATTCTGTCTTGTGATCAATCTTTCTCACAGCGAATTGTACCAGATTTATATATACAATACAGATTTATAACTATGGCACAGATTTATAAATATAAACTACAGATTCACAAAAATGGTTTACAGATTTATAAATATGTTACAGATTCATAAATAAGGTACAGATTTATATTATACGTAACTAATTTACAACACAGAGGCAGTTCCTAATTGCTTTACTTTTTTATTGAGGCACAAATATGTCTTACTCTATGCTATACGTAAACAACTGATTTTAATCACTGTTCAGAGAAGGAAAATTTTAATGCTCATGAAAATACATAGAAAATGGCACATGGTTAACCACAAGTCTTACCAGATGGACGCATGTTATTGGAAGGACATGTGATGTTCTGGTGCGAAGGTAGCGAGCCACATACTGGAAGACTAAAACGAATTTGCTCAGCTAGACTCCATTCTCTTGAGCATGTTGTAAATTGGATCTCTTCACATTGCCCTCGTGTGGGTTGAATCATTTCTCCAGCATCACCACACAAACCAAACAAGTACAGACAATAGAAACGGAGAATGCTTGCCCTGCAATCATCACTTGGAGTCAGCATGCTAAAGCTATTAAGAAGGAATTTGGCCATTGGCTCACTATTTCTTGCTGTCTGTAATATCTTGGAATCTGATATGTCACAATTATATGCACGATATGTCTCCAAAAGATGTACAAAACAGACTCCATTGTTGTGATACGAGGTAGGACTGGAACATTCCATTGTATTATTTATAGCTTGAACCTAATGGGGAAATACATGTACCGTGAGCAATTTTGTGAACAAATTACTGTTAATGTAATAAAGTTTAAGAATGAGTACAGTTGTATAATACTGAACTCTAAGGCATAATCAGCTTCTAAAATATCTAGAGTAAACAATTGTTCTTGTAATTTAAATACCAATCATGTTTTGTACTGGTGTCAATTATAGTATCAATTAGTCATCTCCCATGAGGCATTTCCTCTCAACCTACTGTCTTCTTGGAAATATTAAGATCTATAATTAATAATTGCTAGCAAGTACCGTGCCACAGAGTGGCACTTTATGTACTTAATACAAACTTTTGTAAGTACAGTATACATGCATCCAACACCATCATCATCATTTCTGACTGTTTTTACTATCCATGAGCTCACTTAATAAATTATTCATGAATACAGACACTGTCATCATCTTTCTTCTTGCACCTGTCATTATCTGTATTACTTATGCAATGATAATAGCTACTGTGCATATTACCAGCCAAACTATCATAAGATTTTCTCAAGTTCCATTCTTGGCTGGAACTTCAGGCATAAACTCACAGTATATAAAAGGTATGCAAGACTAAGTGGAATAGAGTGTATACTAAAATATCTTAGAGTCTACGAAGGTTCTGCATACAGTGTATGCAATATTATACTATATTCAACACTAACTTACAGAACTTGTATATTCAGCCTGCATGTTGTAAAAAATCACTGGTAATGTTTGGACAGTCCATAGTAGTAATACCGCTGAACACAAAACCACAATCTCCAGACAGTTGCGAATATTACAGCTAGTAAGCAATTTATTCATTACGGAACTGGATCTACTTAGCAATACCGATTTTTGGATTCTATCCCGCCAGAAGCTTCACATTTATAAGCGCATGAGCAAAAGCGCGCATGCGCGAGAGGGTTATAGTAGCCGTCCTGTCTGTCTGTCTGTCAGTCTGCCCGTCTGCCTGTCTGTCTGTCTGTCTGTCTGTCTGTCTGTCTGTCTGTCTGTCTGTCTGTCTGTCTGTCTGTCTGATTTTGGAGATTACTAACAGTCAACCGCCGATTTAAGTATGAACTTACTCAGAACGAAGATTTGCGCAACTTTTTTAAATTTCGGGTTAATTATTGAGAAAACGCGAAGCTCTCACAGCTTTTGTGGGTAACGCCCCCTATAGCGGCACGTCTTACTCACGTGAGCAAAATATTTCTTGTAGCCAGCGGTGTTAACGGTTCGAAGAAGTGAATTTTCTGGTTGAAAATGTACAGTGCTTCCAGCTTAAAGAGTGGATTTTTTAGCTTTTTGGTTAAGGTTGCTAATTCTGCTATAATTTCTCAAGTATGTGTAATAGAAAGCTAAAAATTTGTATTATTATACATTAATGTCATATTAACATACAGACAAAACAATTTTGTGGGTTTGTGGTTATTGTTGTGGTTATAGGTGATGGAACTGGGAGCTTCAAGACAGTGAATTTGGAAGTGTTTAAGCTGAAAAAAGAGAAATTATTTTTCCTTATCTCTATAACTTGGTATACTGATACTTTAATACCTGAAGTTTCATATGAGCCAGATTTTGTGGGCACACGAAATTTGAATCTCGAAATATTTTGAATTTTAAGAAAAAAAGTGTTTAAGCCAGGATTTTTGAATTTATTGAGTTATATCTCTAAATATTTGTCACATGATGTAAAATTGCCTTAAAATTATTATGTATAACTTTGGTAGCTATACCTTGAAAATTGAGTGAGTTGTGGCTGTTTTTCACCAAAAATGTTTTTCGCACGGTAAGGGTCATCAAATGATGACGTTTAGAGCGGGTTGTGGGCCTTTAGTACACGTAAACGCGACGTCACAAAACAGCGCATGCGTATTTGTGCAAGGGCGCCAGTTTACCGCTAATTCTTACAGGTATGGCTGATTTAGCTACGGTTGTATCTCAGGCCCTAGGTATCAAGTTTTACGGCGTTATTACTGCCTATCACGGCCAGCGTTTTAGCTTCCGTCTGGAGCTGCACAACCCGTACGACTCCAGCTGCATCGCCCTAATACCAATGCTGGGAGCCTTGGGAGTATTAAACTCCTTCAGCTTTTCTTCAGCTCTTGAAAAAGATGACCACTTGGATAGGCTTGGCTCCAAGTTAGTAATATACCAGCCAACAATTCTGACTGATTTCGACTTCGTTTACTGCTGCTAGTAGAACGATGAGAATCCATACAGCCGATTGCAGTTAGGGAAAGTCCCGTCTTACCGCTCGGGGAAATAACCGTTCGACCTTAGCTCGTTAACTAGTTACGTTTAATGACGAACTACCGCAAAATCTTGACGTCAAAAAAAATGGCGTAAAATGTATTAGAGTGAATGAGAAAAGTGCTGTTCTCCATTTTCCATTCTCTAAACAGGCAGTTTTACTATTGTAAACATTGTTGGGATGATGCAGAAAAGGTATGTGTATGTTAAATGACTGTAGTGAGGGTCTATACAGTAGTTTAAAAAAATCCACTCTTTAAGTTGGAAGCACTGTATACTGGTGAGTGTTTCTGGCCTGTTTAGCTTCTTCTCTTATGAAGACAGCATTTCCATGTACCATTTTCATTGCTCGAGCTATATTGATGCCTGCTTAAAATAACTAATAGATATTGCTTGTTCTTTTGGTCTGAGATTATATTGAAATAGCTTAGTAGCGCTCAGGGTTCGCACCTTTGGTGCTTCATTGTCACAGTGCGAATAGAAGCGCCATTTTTTTAAAACAAAAAACACTTTTTACACAATATTTTTGACAGCAGATAACTCCAAATTAAGTACAAAAATCATTTGAAATGTAATAGTGAATACTAACTATATGGGTATCTCTGAAAAGAGTCAGTATTTTAGTGCAGTGACAATATGGCAGCTATTTTTAAGCTAAGATTGCACTTTGACACTCAGTGCAGTTTCCTTTGCATGTATACTTTAGTATGTAATTGATTTCTTCTAAAGCAGAGGCAACATGCAAAATATCTGGATAATCTGTCATAGGAAGTTGTCATGAAGCATGTGTGCAGCCCATATCATTGCACTATTATAGTAGACTCTATCCTCTTTCACTATGTGATGGAAATCAACCAGCTCTTTAGCTATGGCTTCATCCAGGCATGATTGAGAAGAGTCCTTTGATTGATTGTGTCAACAAAATTTGGGAAAGTCAATAACAGAGGTAGCAAGAGAAACAGCTTCAATGCCTGAATAGCTAATAATATTCTGAAAGAGAATGGTTTTGCTCTGAAAGTGGTAGTATTACAGGTGGAAAGAGTTCCATGGCAATAGATAGGGGGTGGGGTCTGTAGGGGGGGATAGGATAGATCGCTGCAAACAACGACTTTAGGTAAACGTTGCCCAACTAGGTCTTTCTTATTTGTAAAATTTAATTAGGTAAAATAATTGATCAAGGACCCAGCCGTTAGACCGCTTGCATAATGACATCACGTACATACGGGCCATGCCCACTTATGGTATCACTGACCTACCGGTACCATAGAAAATGTATTGATTTTACTGACCACTAACTCTATTTCTCACTACAGCTTATGCACAGCGTGCAGCAGAGCTACCAAATTACAGGAATAGCTAGATTATGAAATTTCCAACGTGCTCATACCAAGATTGTGGATTGTTCGGTGGCGTGTGTGGAAAATGGAGGGCGAAAATTTGAGTGTGCTTGAGCTTGCCGCTAGTTCTTCTCAGAACTCATTGACAGGCGACCTCACTGCTAGTTCTTCTCACAACTCATTGACAGGTGGTGTTGTTGCTGGTTCTTCTCAGAACCCAATGCCAGGCGGTTGTGATAGTGGAAATAGTGACCTTGATGGTGGTTGTGATACTGGAGATAGTGACCTGGCTGTTGTGGTTGTTCCGCTCAGACCTGGCATGGTGGCAGGAGTTCATTAGTCACTGGAATGGGGTCTCCTTCTTGCTTCCACCCACCCACCTGCCCCAATTGGAATTGTTCTCAGACACGTGTGGCTCCTGGGGCTGTGGGGCGTGGCATCAGACTCACTGGTTCCAGGTCCAATGGGAACCACTCTCGCAGCCCTATCGCGTGGTTTTAGCGATTCAATTTATAGGTTTACAAATACCAAATAAACTCGGAATATTGACAATACAAAACTCAGTGAGAAAGTGATACACGTGACGACTGCAATATGACAAGACTCACAGTTCAAAGTTCAGTGTTTGGTAAAGGGTCGATGTCCATTCGAGCTCCACCACATTACTCCCCCTCCAGCAATATACTAGAGAGCGAAGAAATCAGATAGATGAACTGGCCAGTGCACGCGACGACCCGAACGTGTACTGTGAGTAAGTTGTGGCATCTCTGTACTGGGCAGTGGTTGGTTTGAAGTGAGTGGGAGAGATGGAGGAGCAGAAGAGTTTGGCGTATGTGACTGAGGAACTTCCATGAAAGCTGGCTTTAGCCTGTCGACGGAGACGGTATCTCGACGTCCATTAATGTCCACTGTATAATATTTAGCAGATCGATCCAGGACCTGGAATGGGCCGTCATATGGAGGTTGGAGTGGCTTGCGGACAGCATCACGACGAATGAAAACATGAGAAGAGTTTTGAAGAGTGCTGGTAGTGTGTGCAGCAGCACGAGGAGGAGTTGCTGTAAGACGCTGCATCACTGCGTTGTCAGAGCCAGGGACATGGCGAATGTCTGACGTGAACTGACTGATGTAGTCGAGGTGTCTAGACTGTCGAGGAGAATAGCGATCCGGTTTGCTGGACATTGCAAAGGTGAGGGGCTTGTGGTCTGTGAGTATGAAGAACTGTCGACCTTCCACAAAGTGTCTGAAATGTTTGACTGCTAGGTACACAGCAAGAAGTTCTCTATCAAACGCACTATAACGTGTCTCGGCTGGCTTGAGACTCTTGGAGAAGAATGCAAGTGGCTGCCATTGTCCGTGGATAAATTGCTGGAGGACTGCGCCTACTGCCGAGTCTGAGGCATCCGTCATAATGCAGGTTGGTGCTCCCAATTGCGGATGAGATAGCAGCGTGGCGTTGGCTAGAGCCGTCTTTACAGCAGTAAAGGCTGTCGTAGCATCTTCACTCCATACCAAAACTTTAGGAGAAGCTCCAGAAAGAAGACGGTTGAGCGGATGCAGCAGGTTGGCTGCATTGGGAATAAATCGTCGGTAAAAATTTACTAAACCAAGGAACTCTCGTAACTTGCGCTTGGATGTTGGCCGAGGAAATTCACGAACAGCTTGGATTTTATTCTCCAGTGGACGAATACCTGTGGAATCCACGTGGTAACCCAAGAAGTCGAGTGACGGAACTCCAAACACGCTCTTGTGAATGTTGATAAGAATGCCATGATCGTCTAGACGTTGCAGCACACAGCGGAGGTGTTCCATATGTTCCTCTCGAGAAGAACTGGCGATCAAGAGGTCGTCTATGTATGGATAGCAGAAGGGCAAGCCGTGCAGCACCTGGTCGATGAACCTTTGGAATGTTTGTGCCGCGTTCCGCAATCCAAAGGGCATGCGTAAAAATTCAAAAAGACCAAAAGGTGTGGTAACAGCGGTTTTAGGTACATCCTCAGGAGCCACCGGAATTTGGTGGTATGCTCGGACTAAGTCTATGTGAGTGAAGATGACTGTTCCTTGTAGATTGGCAGTCAAGTCATGTAAGCGAGGTGTCGGGTATCGGTCAGGCACGATAAGTTATTGGCTGCTTCCTCCAGACATGGCTCGTCGGGGTCACCAATATCGCGTGGTTTTAGCGATTCAATTTATAGGTTTACAAATACCAAATAAACTCGGAATATTGACAATACAAAACTCAGTGAGAAAGTGATACACGTGATGACTGCAATATGACAAGACTCACAGTTCAAAGTTCAGTGTTTGGTAAAGGGTCGGTGTCCATTCGAGCTCCACCACAGCCCCTCACCATTGCAGAGAAAGAGCTGATCCCGATTATCTTAGCATGTGACACTTGGGGCAGGACTTGGCAAGGCAAAAGAATTCTCTGTCACTGTGATAATCAGGCGGTAGTAGCATGTCTGCACTCACGGTCGAGCAAACAGGAAGGTATGATGCACCTATTACGTTGCCTTGCATTCGTGGAGGCTCAAAATCAATGTCACTTACACCCAACCTATATAGACACTAGGTCTAACCATCTTGCAGATGACCTCTCCCGTGATAACATGTCTTCCTTTCTTGCAAAGGTACCCGAAGCCGACAGCCTCCCGGCCAGAGTCTCCCGTCCACTTCTCAACACCCTCCTCGACCGGCAAGCAGATTGGATGTCTCCCAGCTGGCGTCGTCAGTTCAGACTACTTCCAGGCTGGCCTAGCACCCTCCACACAGAGGACTTAAAACTCCGCCATGCACAAATTTCACAAGTTCTGCACCCTATATGACGTTACCTCACCATTCCCTCTCACCGAAGGGCTGCTCTGCACATACGCGGCATTCCTGGCCGATCAGCACCTGTCGCCCCAGACAATAAAATCCTACCTCGCTGCCCTCCGGAATTGGCAGATATCCCTTGGCCTCCCAGATCCCCGGGACAACTCATCTTTGCCAATGCTCAAGAGGGTGCAGGCAGGCATCAGCAGGCTACGCCTGGGAAGAGGACCCCCAACTCACCTTCGGCTCCCAGTCACTCCCCACCTACTCACACAATTGTGAAACTCGCTCGACAAGTCGTCCCACCCAGCCAAGTCGTTGATTTGGGCAGTGGCAACCACGGCTTTCTTCGGTTTCTTCCGCCTCGGGGAACTCCTCTGCAACCAGCACAGGAGTTCAACAAAGCCACATGCCTGGCATGGGGAGATGTGGCAGTCGACAACCAGACAGCGACCACCATGGTCCAAATCCACCTGAAAAAATCCAATGCAACCAGTTCGGGGCCGGGGCAGATGTAGTGGTGGGAGCTACTGGGGACGCCTTATGTCCCGTGTCCGCACTCTTGGACTACCTGAAGCAGAGGGGCAGCAGCAAGGGCCCCTTTTTCCAAAACCAGGACGGGAGAGCTGTCGTGAAAGCATGGTTTGTTGAGCAGTTCAGACTAATTCTCGCCGACATCGGGGCTCCACACCACCAGTATGCCGGCCACAGCTTTCGGATATGGGCAGCAACCACAGCAGCGCTGGCTGGGGTAGAGGACTCCACCATACAAGCCCTGGGACGATGGCACAGTGCCGCATTCCTGCAATATACCAGGACACCGAAAGAAGATTTGGCACGCGTCTCAGCAACTCTGGCCAAGCACAGGAGACCTGGAACTAATGCCAGCAAGCTTTGACCCCCAAGCTTAGTTTAGGATTGGTGCAAGCGACGTACCTACCTATCTACCCCTCCCACCGGTAACTCATAGTACTGCTGTGCATGGTGTGGTGGCTCCAGATAGCGCTCGCTCCCCCCGCACATGTAACATCTGCAAACATCGAAACTAACCATTATACATCAAGTGACAATGTAACTGAGTGACACAGTGTTTGGCATGGTGATGGACTACCTAACTGTGGCCCCCTCTATAGGGGGCCACTTGGGCTGGGCCTCAGGCATCCCCAGAGTCGTAGTACAGGGAACGCCCTCAGCTCACCCCCAAGCCGCAAAAGGGGAGGGCACAAATCACGTGACATGCATGCACCCAATGCACGCACGCAGCTAGCCTTACCAGCCTGACTCTCTCCCAAATATACTAGCTAGGTAGTGCTTCACAATCAAACCAAGTGATCGTAGTTAAATGCAAAACTACTGTGTGGGCAGCAATGAAATTATTTGCTCACATGAGTACGGCATGATGATTATAGGCGGCATTATCAACAATTGTTTACAATTGTACGACCTATTAAAGGGACTTAAAATGTCTTGTGCAACGTTTTGATGCTTGTTTCAATCTTTAGGAGGTAGCCATCTTTGAGATTCATGTGACAGTATTATGTATTTTTTATTGTTCTCTTATACAGTTAATGAAGTCATTATTATTATAAGAAGTGCACTTACTAACTTTGTAGAAAATGTTACAAGACATTTAATAATAATATAAAAGAGAAGCAGACATCAATATGAACTTGGGAAACTTGGGATTTATATTTATGTGTTGTCACAGTTACTAACACTCATTACTCATCTAGTATTATGTGTTTTTTTGTTGTTGTTCTCTTACTTCGTATAACACATTGTGTTCCATTCCTTCAGTAGTTCTCTGTCCCTGTCAATAGTTGGGAACTATAATTTAGTCTTATGTTTGATGGTTTTCTGTCACAGTCACTGTCTTTCCAACTCAGTGTGCACAGTGATGACAGCAAAAGTAGATTGCTGCCACCAGGTTCATGCTTGAGTAACGTACTAGCCCAACAATTCCCTTCATACTGGCAACGTTGAGTTTTTCGAAGTAACAATTAAACAGCACTTGATCATCGAAATGAAGGTACATCAACTCAAGTCTGGACATGTGCTCCATATATTTAAACTCTTGCACATGCCCAGTGGGTGATACAAAATAGCAAGTTCTACATGTACTTAGATCCCGTTGCTATATTGTTTCTAGGTGTACTAACTTGGTAAGTGTGCACTATTTTTTGCCTTTAGCCATTTCTGCGAAAATGCTGATAAACAAAGTTGCTAGTGGAAACTGGGTATGCGTAAACGGGATCTAAAATAGTTCCTAATACAGATTTGGTGTCATGAAGTGACATGAATGACGTGTCATTATTATGAATGACTTGTCAATTGTGTGACATTAGAAATAATAATAGGAACTTGTGTTATATATATAATTCATAATGATTAAGTTACTTGCTCTGAATGTGTCATATAATTAAGTTACTTGCTCTGAATGTGTCATATAATTAAGTTACTTGCTCTGAATGTGTCATATAATTAAGTTACTTGTTCTGAATGTGTCATATAATTAAGTTACTTGCTCTGAATGTGTCATATAATTAAGTTACTTGTTCTGAATGTGGGTTTAGTTCCCACATTTTCAGTTTCTCAGTTTTGTTTCTCAGCTTTATGTTATTTGCTAGTTTTGTGTACTTTGTTAAATAGTTCACTTAAATTCACATTAAATTACTTTCTCTCACAAAAAAATAAGCAACAAAAGAAAAAAACAAAAAATATAATACAGTGACTCTTGTTACTGTGACAGATGTAAGAAGTTATGCAGTTGTGGGATGTGGGCTCGCTTCGCAGTGCGTTCTCACTACAAACTGGCTGGTCAGCAATAAGCGCTGCCACCAGAGTTCAGCTAGAGATTGCTCTCACTTTGAATCTCAATAAGACTACGTTATACTGACACACGTGGTGAGGGGTTTGATATACGTATGCCCTCTCATCACTAACCAATCAGAATGATACAGCAATAACACATAACACGCATGAGCTCATTACGAGCGTGAAAACCATTGCCTACAAGCCGTGTGCATAAGGGTGATCCACACCCAACTGTCCTGAATGAAATGCAACTATTACAACCCCACACACATAAATGTTCATTGTCCATATTCCTGATTCTCTGTCCTTCCGCTCCTTAGATCTCGAATGTGGGCTGGCCCACATGGGTCTATTATTATAAGTTAAACCTGAATTCTGTAGTTGTACTTTCCCTAAAAATACTGTAATAACAAAATTATTCATAGAATAGTGAATAGATTTATCTAGAATTTTGCATTATGAAGATGGTGATAATAATAATAATAATAATAATAATAATAATGATAATAATAATAATAATAATAATAATAATAATGATGATAATAATAATATTAATTAATTAATAATAATAATAATAATGATAATAACAACAACATCTAAAACAATAACAACAACAACAATAATAATAAATTTTCTTGTTGCTGCTGTTGCTTTTATTACTACTATTAATACTACTGCTGCTACTACTACTACATTATTACTACTACTACCATCACCAACCACCACCAACTATTACTACTACTACTACTACTACTACTACTACTACTATTGACCACCAAACTACTGAAAGTTCCTATTATTGTAGGTACATAGTATAGGTACTTATAATCAATGAAGAGTTGAGCTTATCCTGCTTGAATTTCTTGAATACTCAGTTTGCATGTTGTAGAATATCACTGGCAAAGTTTGAATGGCCCATAGGAGTAATACAGCCGAAAATAGCACCAGGATTTCTAGACTATTGCGAACTTTAGAGCTATTTTTCACTCCGCTCATATTTTGCTAATTAAAAACCAAGACCATTACAGAATAGATTCAAGACTGCCAAATAAGCTCAAGACAATTGTAAAAATAAATTCAAATAAACTCAGGGAATAGATTCAAAAAGAGCTAAAAATTCTAGAATTTAGCGAGAACGCGTCTACATCGTAATAGGAAGTTAGGGGTACCAAAATTTCTCGTTCACATGTTTATAACCTGAACGGCGGCACCGCGCCCCTGACTTTTATCTTTCATAGGCGAGTGAGCAAGACACTATTCGTATCAGGGTAACAACGCAGTAAAAAATCTAGTCTCGCAAGCCAGACGCTTTACGGCAGAACGATTAGGTAAAGGATATGCGAGTGTACCAACCTATTTCCTTTCACTTAACCGCTCTTGCGTCTCTGTGTTCGTTTCGTTCGTGAATTGGACCGACCAGTTTGTGAATTGACGTGATCTTAATGCTGAGGACGGGGTTGTATTGGTTTTGCAATACACTTTTTTTGTTTTGTTGTTTTTGTACGTTGATAAGTTTTTTTTTGTTAATGTGCTGTTGTCGCTATAGGCCCTATGAAAAATCCATTATCCAATAGTTAATGCTATAGACTATATATATTTTTACCAGACTACAAATGCTGCCTGTGTGGATACATTGTGCTGGATTGAATTGGGTGTTAACTGATCTTTGATGTGGTGCTTGTTACTTTGGACTCAACAAAAATAAAATGCCTCTCAAGCTATACTAGTCAAATACGCTGTTCTTTGAATTGAAATATGTAATTTTTTAGTGAACAGGTCTTGCTCAAATAACATTGTATTTTTATTTGTACCAAGGCTGTTGTTTTTTTTTGTAAGATTATGTTCTGCGAAAGTTCAAAGAAGAATAATTCTTTATGTGGCTTAAGTCTGTTCTGGTTAAACTTTAGAGCAAACAATTTTGTGGAGGCCAAAAGTAGCATATTATTTGACCGAAGAAGAGTGTCCTCTCAATCTACAGGTACACTCAGATTGCAAGTTTATAGACTGATTAAATCAAAGTTTTTAATTTCTCATAACAGCTCAATCAAGCCTATTTATAAAATTGTACAATCTGCACTCTATCACAGTACATACTATCTTGAAAAATGACTAACAAAATGTACTAACAAAACAAAATGTCTGCAAAGGAATAATCTAACATCTGGAGAATCACTTTGACGTCAGTTCAGTCAAAGGAAATTTATATTTCTGAATAAATTTCTTCAAATCCTTGACACTGACCACAACAATCAGCACATATATGGGAGATAGTGCCAATATGGCCAGTGTTATAACCATCAGTATGTCGAAGTTGTATTTTCTATGGTTTTTGGCACAGGGCCTATTGGGGTTGTACCCTTGACCTTCACAGAGGAAGTATTCCTTAATTGCATCAAAAGCTGCAGAATTAACAGTAGCTGACCAAGTGAAGGAAATTATTATGAGAACAGTTATCAGCAAGTAGTAGCTGAACATCAATAGGAGCTTCTTCTCAGCTGTTCCAAATTGCTTGCTATTCTGAAACCGAAAAAGTTAGTCATGTTTTAAAAAACTTTGTAATGGTAATCCATTGAACTCACCTTATAAAGGGCATAAAAGGAAATGAACAATAATGGTCCTCCAATAGCCAATAAAAGTTCTACGTGGAGTATGAATGTGTGCATGTCATTATTAATATTGAATGAGCCACTAAGTATCGGTGGCCAAGTGAAAGGGATATATCCAATTCCTCCATGAATAATCGTTGTATTCTTTAAATCATCTTGCAAGGTGGAAAATCTTGAAGTTGTTATTATTGTTGGAAGGGAGGGAAGCAAAATACCTATGATTATCAGGATGATATGAATATATTTTATCATTCTGCTGTTCTTAATTTTCTGATATTTAAAAGGCTGGCAGATGCTCCATAATATTAATGATAAATGGAATAACCACCATAATTGCAGTTGTATAGTGCAATACGTGAAAATTATTCCTACAGTATACACACACACGCCACACACACACATGCACATGACAAACACACACACAACAATGAACATGTATCAATAAGAAAATTACAATGCCATAATCTTTTGTCATAAGAACCAGCATTTATTTATTACCATAGCTTAGTCATTTATTTAATAAAAAGTGGTAATATTTTCAAATAACATGTCAGTGGAAAAAAGTGTGTTGTAATGATTTGATTGGTCACAGTGAACTAGGTACCTGCAAACGCACTACCCTTCATCACTAGGCAATACCATGGCAATATTCCTGAGCAATGCTACATTAGCAACAGCAACAAATAATGGCGGAATCAGAGTGGTGATTTCTTTGATGAAGTGTATTCTGCAACTTATAGTAGGTAATGATTTCAGAAAAGACATTTTAATCTTTTTGCTAACATTATTAGTATATGATTCAGTCATTCTCGGCTGAAATAATTATAATAATAGGAAAATTTTCTATTTTTAACAGCCAATATTTTTAATTATAACAACCCGACGTTTTGACTTCTTGCCGAAGTCCTCTTCAGGGGTCAACTCAAGAGGACTTCGGCAAGCGGTCAAAACGTAGGGTTAAGTTATAATTAAAAATATTGGCTGTTAAAAAGAGAAAAATTCCTATTATTACTATTAGTATATGATTATCACAGGAGGCAATTCGAAATTAATGCACTCGTGCACTGCAAATTTCGCTCGGATTATCCTCATGAAATTTTTCTCAAACCACTAGTATTATTAATCTAGAATGTCATAGTATATCATGCTATTTTATCTCCATATAGCTTAATGTTGGCTCCAATAATGGTAAATAACTTTATGTTGATTTTCTTGTCAAGCAGGCATTCACTGCTGGTTTTGGTGTGTTTGTCAAAATGCTGTTCTTTTTTCTTTTTCTTTTTTTGAGATTATGAGTGACATTAAGTCCTACATTCAATTGGAACTTTGTCATTGTCAGAAAGTCAGAACTAACCAGATGATTGTATATTTGTGTAGCAATTAGATCAAGCACATACACAAACACAAGACTTATGAAGCACCAACGGTGTGAACCCTCAGTGCTACTATGCACTAGCTAATCATCAAATCATCTCTGACCAAAAGAATAATAATTTATTGGCTATTCTAATCAGGTGTCAATATAATTCAGGCAATTAAAATGGTACATGTAAACACTGTCTTCATAAGAGAAGAAACTAAAAAGGCAAGAGACACTTGCCTATATATATTTTCAACATGAAACTCCACTTCGAGTACTTTTTAACTTTCCAGCAAATCAGCCCAAATTTTTAAAAAAGTAGCACATAAAATGTCTTGAATCGTCGTTCTCAGTAAGTTCATAACTAAACCAACAGTTAACTATAAGTAATCTCCAAAATCAGAGTGTGACAGACAGACAAACAAACAGACAGACAGACAAACAGACAGATAGACAGACAGGATGATCACTGTAAACCTCTTGCGAATGTGCAATTTTTTTGGACTTAACAGAGTGGCCAACACTAACCCAGCTGCTTTAATCAAATAATGAAGATCAGCCTTATAACCACATGTTGTAAAAGAAAAAAAAACTCTTTTATATTTAAGGATTATATGGACTAATTATTCTTAATTTCCATTTATTGTTCATTTAAATGCTTTTATTATTCTAGAATTATTCCACTATTCAATTTCGTGTCTATTATTCCAGAAAAAATGCTAGCATAATCTGGCAGGGCCTATATGCCAGACTAAGATTCAGGTGGTTGTGAATTATATTATATTTAAGCAGTGCGTGGAGAGCCTATGAGGAGAATGCATTCCATCATGCTGCATAAACTCTATAATCTCTGAACTCTATCATATGTTTGCACAGAGGTGCTTGGGAGGATGGTGAGAGAGAGAGAGAAAGGGAAGTGTTGGGTCTGGCTCTCTGAGAATGACAACCAATATCAAAATGCATGTCAGTTATAATAAGAAGGAAGAAGGAAGGAAGGAAGGAGTAGAATTATGTGTATTGACTTGCCTAGAGATTAAAAAAAATGATGAGTTTAATTCAAATATCTTGAGCCGAAGTCATAAACTTAATTTTTACTTATTCTTTTTATAGAAACCCAATTCTGTATTTGGCAACAGTCCAAAACAAAAGTATTATTTTTTTGGACTTCACTATTCAACCTTAAGTTTATATTTGAAAAAGTATTGCAGTATTCAGCAAATAACATTAATGTAAAGATAAAAGGTACCCCATTGCTAGCCTTAATTTCAGACAGTAATGTAGCATGTTTATATTTCAGTATCTATCTGGCAATAAGAGATATCAAAGGGAAGTGCATTGACATAGTCTGATGTGAGACATGTCACATGCACTAGAATAACATGGCTTCAGTATTTTTGTGACAGCCAGTAGTATGTTCACACCAGCACATCAATGCATACACTTATCATAGCTCATATCACAGCATGCACTTGTTAGGTAATCATAATTCACACATGCAACTTCAAACTCAAGAATAAACTTTAAGTAATGTGTAAAAATGTGTATAAGTTACAGAAACAGAGCGTAAGTCTAATGGAATGTACCTTGAACTAAAGGAAGTGAGTTAAACTTATACTATATTCCATGCAATATGCCATCAAGGTGTTAGTGAAACATTCTTTGTAACTCAAATCAATCAATGCAATAACTTGACAAATAGCCAGAGGTTGTCTTTGATGTGTTGGGGTTCTCCTGACATAGGCAAGGATCTGATAAAAATTTGCAGCTATCAGACACCTGGTCATCACTGTCACAGAATTCCAGTTTTAATCTGAAATTGCAGTTCTATCATGGAGATATTCTCACATGAAAAGCATCTAGAATTGCAGCTAGTTTGATACAAATACATAATTGGTACACAAGTCAACTATTGGTTAATGTTCTTTGTATCTACAAGACAAGTTATTATGTTTAGTTTCCTCCATTTTATGGCTTCTACAGCCTACCGGTATACTGTTATCCATAAAAGCAGTTTGGTGGCTTCCCGATGCATCACTGGATTGGTCAACATCACGAAATCTCATGAATTGGGAAACCCTTCACCATTGTGTTTTGTTGAAATTAATCTTCTGCCTAAAACAATTTAGTCATATTAAAAAAATTACACTATGTACCAAGAATTTAGTTCTTTGATACAAACTGCTATAATCATGGCTATTTTTGTGTCTTTATTTTATTTCTTTTGACTTTTTTCTGTTTTTTGTTTTTGTTTTTGTTTTTAATATTTAGAGTATTCTGTTGCATATATAGTCCAATATTATATTTGCGTGTAGCTAATGAATTCCTCAGAATGGAATTGAGGCCCATTATCTGTAACCAAGGTATCTGGGACACCATATCTTGCAAACACAACCACTAGGACCTTGTGATACCATATGTATTAGGCTTGCTTATATACTCAACCTCAAGGTAGATGCTATAACTAGTTATGCGCTTGAACACAAATGGCAAGCGAGCCTGTGCACAAATGAAACACTTCAGAACAATCAATCAGTTCATTCTAAAAGTATAAGTATGTAGCTGTTGTGACCATACCTTATCTAACAAATACAAACTACCTACTTACCTCAATTTCTGGAGTACTGGTATTTTCTGTAGTCTGTAATATCGCTCCTGACTGAGTTACCAGTACCTTTTAAAAATAAGCACTCACAGCTACTAAAAATGACCAAATTTTTGAAATTATGTCTGGTAAAAGGTCTCAATACCAGAGTAACCTTTCGCCATAACATTTTGCGATTTGAAAAAACAAGAAGTTCTAAAGAATTACTGCACAGTGTTGTGCGGGGTGGTTGTAAGGCACCTCGCAGCTGGTGTTGAGTAATGCGAAGGACCAGCTCTATCTATTTATTTAGATTGAGCAGTACAATTAGCAACCACAGCTAGCTAGGCTAAGTACAAGCTAGAGTGACTACTGATAGAGATAAAATAGATAAACTATGCCTACTGTGAAGGCAAAGCTAAAGAGATAGATTAAGTATAGATACTGAGCTTGCAGCAACTAGGTTTCAGATTTTCAACAAAAATGGAATGAATACAAAACAGAGAAAAAAGAGTGATATATATCATTGAGTTTAGTGGGTGGTGCCTGCATACAGAACTCAGACAGTGAGGAGACTGGGCAGGGCCAAACAATCAATAGCTACACAAACAAACCAATTAACAAGTTCAAAGTTCATGCATTATTGGACGACACGTTATCTTGCACACATATGGTCCGGGTAGGCCTGGACAGTGTTGAGTGTCTAACAGTAAGTTTTTTTTAAAACAAGAAGAATTTCTAAGGAATTATCACAGTATTTACAGTGTAACCCTAAATATGTTTGGCTTTTTTTTAACAAAAGGAACTGGGAGGAACCTAGAAGCTAAAGTTAATACAGCTTATAAATAGCGCATTAAGCAAGATAGCGTATTAACACCAATAATTCTAGCAAATGAACTCCAGTAAGTTTGCAAGACCTAACTGCATCCTGTAACATCAGATCATATTAGAAACAGCCTAATTCTAGGTAAAGATTGTTGCCAAAATGATTCAGTTTAGCGGAGTTTGGGACCAGGTCAATGAACAAGTGAGCACAAAATTGTGAGGGTCAAAATACAACATTGATCATTACTATACTTTGAGTCTTATGCTTTTGTGTTTGCTTGGTGTTGACCCCTGTCCCATACTAGAATGAACAGAATTATTTGGTTTATCAATCTTTATAAAGATTGATACTCTCAGGAAATTTAACCGTTCACCCCTTTGAAATAGGTTATGATGTCTGTAGCTGACAGGATCTGAATGTTACAGGACACTATTAAGCAGTAAAACTTACCTGAGTTCATTCTTAATTAGAGGCAGTGCTAAGCTATCTTGATTTGTGCTATTTGACCGAGCTGATACCCTTGTAGCAGTCTAATACTCCATTCAATAAACACAATGTAAGTCTACTGTTGCTATATCCAGTACACAAAAGTTTTCTGTGTTACTGCTACTGCTTTATAGAGAATTGCACTTGAAGCAGTTATATCTGCCTATTTTTTTTTTGCAGCCTCTTAAGTTTTCCTTTGTTTTTCCTGTAGTAAGTGGCTCAAAACTGTGCTATATTATCTTAGAAATGTTTGTTGTTGTTTTTTTCAAGTCACAAAAAGTGGCTAGTGGTTACTGTGACATTGAAATCTGTACTATACGTATTAAAAAAACATAGGCTGTTTTTTTGGTAGCAGAGTCCCTTTTTTTGCCAGGAACTATTGGTCACTGAGTAGACAGAACTAAATGGCTTATATTTTAAGCTACCTACCTACTCGGGAAAAATTGAGATAAGAAAGCAGTTCCATACTTAACCACCACTCGGGGAACATTTAGGTAAGAAAGCAGTGTCATATTGTCTTTAGTTAGCTAAATTAATGGTCAGCTGCATACTTTCTTGTAGCTACTTATTTTTTAGGAATAAATGGACTGAATGATAACTTCTAAACTAGGGGAATAGGAGCTACAACATTACTTCAGGCAAATTAAACAAATGTAGCATACAGAGCTCGCGGCCAGTCGCGGTTTATGCCCATGACAACAGTTGTTACAAGTATTGTATTCTTTCATTTTAGTTTTCAGTTATAGTTCCTATAGTTTTGAAGTTATCAAACCAGTGAAGTTGTAGTACCCACCCACCCTAGCTATCTGTTTATTTGGACCTAAGCTAAGACCGAGTCCTCCACTCGGTACTCCAACGTCCACGAAAGTTACTGCCACAAGGTCGCCATCCCGACAGCGAGCCTTGTACCGGGAAGACGACAAGGGCAGCAAAGTCCTCCATTTTCGATCCCCTCACTGGCTACACAGCTAGACCCGAACTTACAACTCGGGCTGCCCTTCCGAACTGCCGTAGTCAGTGCGAGCGAGATCAATAATGTATGCTACTACATTCAGAATTTTCAGAAGTTATTACATCAAGTGCCCCTGTTTGGTGGGATACTTGCTAGTAACTAGTAATTCACCTCTCACAGCCAATATAATTATGTTTAATTAAAATTTAGTCCAACATTTCATCTTCTTGCCAATGTCCTTTTCAGGAGTCAATGAGGTCAAACTCTTAGTAATGATTATATGTATTTATTGTATGGGCACAGAGAGTTCGACCTTATTAACGCCTGAGGAGGACTTTGGCAAGAAGTCGAAACATTGAGTTAAGGTTTAAAAATGTATTGGCTATTAGAACTAAGAAAAATTGCTATTATAATATTGATAAATTTATCTTGCACATTATAATATTAATAATGCTTTCCTTAATAATTTTTTTTATACAGAAGCAGTACTTTCTCGTTCAGTGAAAGACTTAAATATGTTGCAAGTACTTGTATAAATACCAGCATTTGCATCTCACATTCACCAAGCACTGAAATAGTCACTTGTAGGGTATCTTATTTCTATTCCCAATTCACTTTGTCAATATACAATAATAATATTATCATTGACATTAATATCATTTACCGTAAGTAGAACAGAAAGGAGTTGCAGTGGTATTTAATATACTAGATGATGAGCAGTACAAGCTGCGATTACTTGCACTAAGAATTCCGAAGAAATCTGCAACATATTACATATAAAAATTATAAGCATTAGAGAAGCAAATGTTGTGCACTACAATATTCTGTGTTTACTGGAAAGGTAATATAGTTGTTCACAGTATTGACTGCAGCTGTACACGATGGCAACATAAATATTATTATAGACACAGTAAAAGTGACAATTGATGTTTATTTATTCAATTTCCTCGATAAGATAACACATTAATTATATATAGTCAAGTTCTAAATATAACCCTTCACATCATACCACAGAATCAATAACAGGTTATGCTGTAACTATTACAAGAAGAAGCAATTTTATAGCAGTCATCCTGTAACTATTACATGTATAAGTCATTGTCTAGCTAGCTGTCATAATTGTAGCAGATACGTTTTTACATGCACTGTGAGCAAAATGTGAATATAAGCTGTATTTATACCAGACTCATAACACTAGATTGCTTATGTGACACTTACTGGTGTGCTATAAGGTACAATACTATTATCTTCTTTCTAGCTTGTAACAGTGAAGGAAATAAACATGCGTATAATATTGGTATAGTGTATTTTGTTATAAGCCATAGGTTATTGAGTACCATTTCATATTGCACCTTACTAGACTCTTCAAAGATTAACTTACCCAATACAATGATATCTACTGTAGTATAAATCAAGAATATAGAGGGGAATTGGAACCTATGATATAATATTTAGAAGTGTGAGAATCAGCCTTGCTTTCTTGATCTTTTCAATCATTGGAAACACTATAAAATTATTTGAACTTACTCATGAAGTTATCTTACATGGACTTATTTCGAACTCCTGATATGACTAGAGCTATCAAAGATAATAAAATTCCAATAGAATATGTACACAGAAGTACAACTTGAAGTAGTTTTGAAGTGATGTCATCATTCCAATTCCAAGTATTGCAGTTTGCCACACATGCTTGGAGACTTGCGTCATATATAAAATACTTCTGGCATTGCAAGATGGATGACTTATTACTTGAAATTGCTACATGTCAGAAATAATATACTAGAGATAACTTTGATTGGAGAGAGTTTTACGCTATCAATATGCAAATGTTATGCTGTGTTATTATCATCTGTGTTTTAAAAAAATTAACAGATGGGGAGACCTAGGGAGTTAGTGGGGTTCTAGCCACCCCCCCCCCCCCCCCCCCCACCCACCCTTTTGTTTACTAGAAGTGTTGACTGTTAACAGGAAGAAATGCTCATCAAGAAACTACGATAGTGACACGATCAAATATTGTGCGTTATTATGAGGTGCCGTTCGTGTCAAAATTAACTATGTATGTTGGATTTATAAATAAGTACATCAATTTATCAGCATCGGATTTATTATATACTGATTCTGGATTAATAAATCCGGCAGAACATGTATACATTAAGACTGTGATTTGTAAACCCGTATATTGTTTACAAATAAGGTGCTTGGTTTATAATAATCAAGGTACAAATTTATAAATTCACATCCTGATAATATAAATTATCAGTTCAATTTATAAATCCTATGGTACAGATTTATAAAATAGACTACAAATTCACAAAAATGGTTTACAGATTTATAAGTAAGGTACAGATTTATATATACGTAACAGATTTAAAATATGTTACAGAATCTTTAAATACAGTACGTATTTATAAATTGAGCTGGTAGTTAATATATCGGGATGTGAATTTATAAATTGGTACCTTGATTAGATCAGTGATTTAACCCCACAAGTTCAAAGTCAGCAGTGCTCTGGCATCAAGATTCTACCTACTATCCCCAAAGTATGTCAGGGCTGAAAAGTTGTCACAGTCAGCAACTTCTCATCAATAATGTATATGTTTTAAAAGCAAAAAATTAAAGGCCAATCATGCTCATGTATTTTAATAAAAAAGTGTATAGGTAAATGCTAGTATGGCCTCAGTTGTGGTGAACACTTATAATCTAACGTATAATCATTTTTTAAATGAAGTCTCCTTACTATCTTCTACAGAAGTGTTAGACACTATCTCCAAGAAAATTATTTTTTAAGGGTTCTGAATGATGTAAGCTTGCTGTAGCATACTACATAGCATGAATAATTAGAGCCTGGGGGACCTTAAACGTGGCAGCTTACAATGGTTACATAGTTCTCATCTCATTTAGATGATATCAAGCGTTTCTCAATGGAATTGATTGTGAAACGGTGTGCATAACTAATTTAGAACATAGCAAATACTCCCAACGGCACCATCGATAGTGAAGTGCAGTGTTGAACTAATTTACAACACAGAGGCAGTTCCTAATTGCTTTACTTTTTTATTGAGGCACAAATATTATGTCATACTCTATGCTATACGTAAACATATTCAAAATCCTCCCCGCCACTCTCTCCCACTGATTTTAATCACTGTTCAGAGAAGGAAAATTTTAATGCTCATGAAAATACGATAGAAAATGGCACATGGTTAACCACAAGTCTTACCAGATGGACGCATGTTATTGGAAGGACATGTGATGTTCTGGTGCGAAGGTAGCGAGCCACATACTGGAAGACTAAAACGAAATTGCTCAGCTAGACTCCATTCTCTTGAGCATGTTGTAAATTGGATCTCTTCACATTGCCCTCGTGTGGGTTGAATCATTTCTCCAGCATCACCACACAAACCAAACAAGTACAGACAATAGAAAGGGAGAATGCTTGCCCTGCAATCATCACTTGGAGTCAGCATGCTAAAGCTATTAAGAAGGAATTTGGCCATTGGCTCACTATTTCTTGCTGTCTGTAATATCTTGGAATCTGATATGTCACAATTATATGCACGATATGTCTCCAAAAGAGGTAGAAAACAGACTCCATTGTTGTGATACGAGGTAGGACTGGAACATTCCATTGTATTATTTATAGCTTGAACCTAATGGGGAAATACATGTACCGTGAGCAATTTTGTGAACAAATTACTGTTAATGTAATAAAGTTTAAGAATGAGTACAGTTGTATAATACTGAACTCTAAGGCATAATCAGCTTCTAAAACATCTAGAGTAAACAATTGTTCTTGTAATTTAAATACCAATCATATTTTGTACTGGTGTCAATTATAGTATTAATTAGTCATCTCCCATGAGGCATTTCCTCTCAACCTACTGTCTTCTTGGAAATATTAAGATCTATAATTAATAATTGATAGCAAGTACCATGCCACAGAGTGGCACTTTATGTACTTAATACAAACTTTTGTAAGTGCAGTAGCACAAGGTATTTTATTTTGTAGTCCATTGTTATTATCCTCTACCATGTGATTTAGTTACACCAGTTCGCTTTTTTCTCACTTTCTTTTCTTGATCCATGATGAATACTCACCCACCCTTCATTGTCCCTTGTCATTGCCGCTACTCACAACGCTTTACCAACGTGGCTCACGTGAATACATACATGCATCCACCACCATCATCATCATTTCTGACTGTTTTTACTTATCCATGAGCTCACTTAATAAATTATTCATGAATACGGACACTGTCATCATCTTTCTTCTTGCACCTGTCGTTATCTGTATTACTTATGCAATGATAAAAGCTACTGTGCATATTACCAGTCAAACTATCATAAGAGTTTCTCAAGTTCCATTCTTGGAGCGAAAATGGCTGGAACTTCAGGCATAAATTCACCGTATATAAAAGGTATGCAAGACTAAGTGGAATAGAGTGTATGCTAAACATTTTAGAGTCTACGAAGGTTCTGCATACAGTGTATGCAATATTATACTATATTCAAAACTTACAGAACTTGTATATTCAGCCTGCATGTTGTAAAAAATCACCGGCAATGTTTGGACAATCCATAGTAGTAATACCGCTGAACACAAAACCACAATCTCCAGACAGTTGCGAAGATTACAGCTAGTAGGCAATTTATTCATTACGGAACTGGATCTACTTAGCAATACCGATTTTTGGATTCTATCCCGCCAGAAGCTTCACATTTAAGCGCGTGAGCAAACAGTGTGGGTGGAAGTATGTCCAAGTTGAGTTGGCCGCAAGAAAAACTTGAATAACTTTAGAACGGAAGCAGGTACGCATCCGGGGTTTGCACCATTGGAAAGGAAAGACGTTATGTGTGCAGAACGGCTGAACCTCACCTTTGACCTCACGCAATGTCTTTGCGCGCGCTCTTCTTGCCAGTTTTCACCTTCGACCTCTGTGGAAGTTGTCCTTGGTGACCCTGCAAGATTGTACGTAGGAGGTGGTTGGTTGCTCATTTTGCTAGGCTGCATTTTGTGCTACTGATAATGGAGAAGAGGACTACAAAGGTAGGAATTCACTTAAGGTGTACTAAATACTGTGATGTGTAATGTAGAATAGATAATGATAGCTATGAAGATAGCTAATGAATTGCAAAGGTGAGGGTCAGCCGTTCTGCACATAATTGCTGCGTTTCTAGATTTATATCGCTATTAGCTTAGGTTGCGAGTGTGGAAACGGGATAGAAGGAGTGTTCTGTTGTCGCAGAGGGTACAGGACCACCTGATAGGATGTTGGTAAGATTATTTGTCTACCTGTTCAATAACAAATGCCCTATAGCCAATATATTTCATTGATATAGCTATCATTTAGCTAGCAACTTGTAATACAGCCATACTTAAGCTGTTTGCCATTAAATTGTGTGCTTATCAAAGCCGTGTTTATGTCAATTCCTTTTCTTCACTACTATAGATGCCGTTTATTGTAAAGATTAGGACCAACTCAGGCAGCACTCCACCTTCAAGTGAAATTGTTAACCCTAAGCGCGCATGCGCGATAGGGTTATAGTTAGCTGTCTTGTCTGTCTGTCTGTCTGTATGTCTGTCTGTCTGTCTGTAACGGTCTGAGTGTTCAAGTATGAACTTACTCAGAACTATTCATTGCGCAACTTTTTTAAATTTTACTCACGTGAGCAAAAAATAAATTTCTTGTAGCCCGCGGTGTAGTTAATGGAGTTCGAAGAAGTGAAGTTTCTGGTTGAAAATGTATACTGGTGAGTGTTTCTGGCCTGTTTAGCTTCTTCTCTTATGAAGACAGCGTTGCTCGAGTTATATTGATGCCTGATTAAAATAGCTAATAGATATTGCTTGTTCTTTTGGTCTGAGATTATATTGAAATAGTTTAGTAGCGCTCAGGGTTCGTACCTTTGGTGTTGATTAGAGTGTTATCACTTAATTAGATACTTTAAACATTAAAAAAATGCATTTATTACTGCTACATATTTGCTGTTGTCTTGAAATAATTAAATATGTTTAAAAAAATTTAATATTAAAAGTTAATTATGGAAAGTAAAATACCTTATGCTTTCAAGGTACCCGCCACCTGACTCAGTAATTAGTATTGAAATACTGCCCCTCCCCCCTCCCAACTCATTAATTGGTATTGAAATACTTTCTGTTTTTCACAGCATCCCACAGCATCCCCCCCCCCCCTCCCCCCCCCCCCCCCTCCCCCCCCGCCCCCCCGATTCATTAATTAGTATTTGAATAACCTTCTGTTGTCACGGCAACGGCCCACCCCCCCCCCCCTCCCTGATTCATTTATTTAGTATTGAAATACTTTCTGTTGTCACGGCAACACCTCCCCCCCTCCCCCCCCTGATTCATTAATTATTTTGAAATACCTTATGTGTCACTGCACCCTCTCCCCTGACTCATTAATTAAATTGCTCTCTGTTTTCCATGGCACCCACCCCCTGACTCATTAATTAGTATTGAAATACTTCTCTGTTGTCACGGCACCCACCCCCTGACTCGTATTGAAATACCTTCTGTTGTCACGCCATCCCCCCCTGATTCATTAATTAGTATTGAAATACCTTATGTTATCACAGCACCCCCTCCACCCCCCCCCTCCCCCAACTCATTATTAGTATTGAAATACCTCTCTAATTGTCACGGCAACCCCCCCCCCCTGACTCATAATTAGTATGAACTTCCTTCTGTGTTGTCACAGCACCACCGCCACCCCCCCCCCAACTCATTAATTATTATTGAATACTTTTTCTTTTGTCAACGGCATCCCCCTATTCATTAATGAGTATTGAAATACCTTATGTTATCAACAGCACCCCCTCCCAACCCACCACCGCCCCAACACCCCCCCCAACTCATTAATTAGTATTGAATACCTTCTGTTTCACGACGGCAACCCCCCTGTCTCATATTAGTATTGAAATAACTTCCGTTGTCACTGCAACCCACCCTCTGCCTCATTCACTAGTATTTAACTACAATTCGCCTTATTGGTAAGGTTACCTGCTGTCGTCCTCCTAAACTACAGATTGGCAGTCTGAGCTGATGTGAGCCCGCAGTCATGTGTGCGCATGCTCCTTGCGTGAGGCAGCGGTATGACCTTGGACCCACCCCCCTGTGTGGCCTTGGGGGTGAGAGACTCGGCAGGTCAGTGGCAATTAGCATTAATTGCCCTGCATCGCCGGAGTCCCCCCAGCTCAAATCACATCCAAAGAATTGGATGGAGTATTTCTAGCTATCCTTAATTAGGTGGTTTGAAATGGGGAGGTGGTGGGACTGAGAACAGTGGCTATCAGTAGCTGCTAGCTATCAGGACTAATATACTGGTGCCCGGGTGCCATTGCTTCACGTGTGACCGCTTAGCGCATGGTCGCCGTACTCACAGGTCCTCTGCCGACCTTTTCCTGGGCGTGTGTGATGCGTGGGCTACATCTTCGTTAACTACGTTTAACTACGTTAAACTACATTTAACTGGTAAGGTTACCTGCTGTCGTCCTCCTAAACTACAGATTGGCAGTCTGAGCTGATGTGAGCCCGCAGTCATGTGTGCGCATGCTCCTTGCGTGAGGCAGCGGTATGACCTTGGACCCACCCCCCTGTGTGGCCTTGGGGGTGAGAGACTCGGCAGGTCAGTGGCAATTAGCATTAATTGCCCTGCATCGCCGGAGTCCCCCAAAGGGCCGCAGGAGGCGGCCTACACCCCCAAGGCTATAAGTAATAGGTTAGGAAAAGGGGGTTTACAGCTCTCTTACCAATGGTAGTAGGCTGTATACCTGTGAAAGTAAGTACAGACAAGCATACACAGTGAGAACTGAGCGTTATGACAAGAGTAATGCTGAACTACCCATGACCCCCAACCTTCTCCCTCTCACTGGCTTTGTGATGTGGCCATCCAGTGACTACGTATTGGTTCCTTAGAGAAGGGAGTGGTGCCACCGACCTTGGAGTTGTGATCAGTGCCTGGTACCTGGATGACTCCAGCCACCATGTCTGTCTCGGGTAACCCGAATGGGCACAGCTTCAGTAAACCAGGACTGGTGAGTACTGTATACTCCCAACTCACCTGCTTTCACTGCACACTGAAGTTTAAGTAGACTCTAGGAACACAACCAGGGTAGTGGCCGTCGGGTGAAGGAGACAGTAGTGGTTAATACGTGACGGACCCCATACCCCAGGCATGATCTGTCTGACCACCACACCCCTATTGGGTGGAGAATCTAACCTTACGTGCTAACAGTACCATCACTACTCTCTACACCACTCTTGCCATAGTCAAGTGGCGTGTGACTCCATGACTTACTCCTGTATCCTAGTACTACTGTTCAACCCTCCCCAAGCCGGCATTAGCTATTCAGTCAAGTGACCGTGTCTTAGTAATAACAGTGGGTGTGCCTGGTGGAGGCAGCAACAGACACAAGTGAGAAGGAGCATGTCCTGATTGCGTAATGGGATAATTGAGTGGGCGCCGTGTAGATGCATACGAGAGCCTCAGAACAAATAGGCAGCGAGCCTGAGAATACATAGGCAGTGAGCCTGAGAATACCTAGGCAGTGAGCCTGAGAATACATAGGCAGTGAGCCTGAGAATAGCTGGGCAGTGAGCCTGAGAATACGTAGGCAGTGAGCCTGAGAATACGTAGGCAGTGAGCCTGACAATACATAGGCAGTGAGCCTGAGAATACATAGGCCGTGAGCCTGAGAATACATAGGCGTGAGCCTGAGAATACATAGCAGTGAGCCTGACAATACATAGGCAGTGAGCCTGAGAAAACATAGGCAGTGAGCCTGACAATACCTAGGCAGTGAGCCTGAGAATACCTAGGCAGCGAGCCCCAGAATACATAGGCAGTGAGCCTGAGAATACATAGGCAGTGAGCCTGAGAATAGATAGGCAGCGAGCCTGAGAATATATAGGCAACGAGCCCCAGAACACATAGGCAGTGAGCCTGAGAATACCTAGGCAGCGAGCCCCAGAATACATAGGCAGCAAGCCTGAGAATATATAGGCAGCGAGCCCTAGAATACATGGGCAGTGAGCCTGTGACTAGATAGGCAGTAAGCCTTAGAATAGATAGGCAGCGAGCCTGAGAATAGATAGGCAGCGAGCCTGAGAATAGATAGGCAGCGAGCCAGAGAATAGATAGAGCGAGCCTGAGAGTATATAGGCAGCCTGTGACTAGATAGGCCGTAAGCCTTAGAATAGATAGGCAGCGAGCCAGAGACTAGATAGGCAGCGAGCCTGAGAGTATATAGGCAGCGAGCCTGAGAATACATGGGCAGTGAGCCTGTGACTAGATAGGCCGTAAGCCTTAGAATAGATAGGCAGCGAGCCTGAGAATATATAGGCAGCGAGCCTGAGAATAGATAGGCAGCGAGCCTGTGACTAGATAGGCCGTAAGCCTTAGAATAGATAGGCAGCGAGCCTGAGAATATATAGGCAGCGAGCCTGAGAATAGATAGGCAGCGAGCCTGTGACTAGATAGGCCGTAAGCCTTAGAATAGATAGGCAGCGAGCCTGAGAATATATAGGCAGCGAGCCAGAGAATAGATAGGCAGCGAGGCTGAGAGTATATAGGCAGCGAGCCTGAGAATAGATAGGCAGCGAGCCTGTGACTAGATAGGCCGTAAGCCTTAGAATAGATAGGCAGCGAGCCTGAGAATATATAGGCAGCGAGCCTGAGAATAGATAGGCAGTGAGCCTGTGACTAGATAGGCCGTAAGCCTTAGAATAGATAGGCAGTGAGCCTGTGACTAGATAGGCCGTAAGCCTTAGAATAGATATGCAGTGATCCTAAGAATACATGGGCCGTGAGCCTGAGAATACATAGGCAGAGAGCTTGTGAGTAGATAGGCAGCAAGCCTGAGAATACATAGGCAGTGAGCCCTAGAATACGTAGGCAGCAAGCCTGAGAGTACATAGGCAGTGAGTCTGAGAATAGATAGGCAGTGAGTCTGAGAATAGATAGGCTGCGAGCCTGAGAATACCTAGGCAGTGAGCCTAAGAATACATAGGCAGTGAGCCTGAGAATACATAGGCAGTGAGCCTGTGACTAGATAGGCCGTAAGCCCTAGAATAGATATGCAGTGAGCCTAAGAATACGTAGGCAGCAAGCCTGAGAGTACATAGGCAGTGAGCCTGAGAATAGATAGGCAGTGAGTCTGAGAATAGATAGGCAGCGAGCCTGAGAATACATAGGCAGCGAGCCTAAGAATACGTAGGCAGCAAGCCTGAGAGTACATAGGCAGTGAGCCTGAGAATAGATAGGCAGTGAGTCTGAGAATACATAGGCAGTGAGCCTGAGAGTACATAGGCGGTGAGCCTGAGAATAGATAGGCAGTGAGTCTGAGAATAGATAGGCAGCGAGCCTGAGAATACATAGGCAGCGAGCCTGAGAATACATAGGCAGTGAGCCTGAAAATACCTAGGCAGTGAGCTTAAGAATACATGGGCAGTGAGCCTGAGAATACATAGGCAGTGAGCTTGTGACTAGATAGGCAGCAAGCCTGAGAATACATAGGCAGCAAGCCTGAGAATACATAGGCAGCAAGCCTGAGAATACGTAGGCAGTGAGCCTGAGAATACATAGGCAGTGAGCCTGACAATACATAGGCAGTGAGCCTGAGGATACATAGGCAGTGAGCCTGAGAATACCTAGGCAGTGAGCCTAAGAATACCTAGGCCGCGAGCCCCAGAATACATAGGCAGTGAGCCCGAGAATACATAGGCAGTGAGCTAGGCAGTGAGCCTGAGAATACATAGGCAGCGACCTGAGAATACATAGGCAGTGAGCCTGAGAATATATAGCCAGTGAGCCTGAGAACCGATAGGCAGCGAGCCTGAGAATACATAGGCAGGGAGCCTGTGACTAGATAGGCCGTAAGCCTGAGAATAGATAGGCAGCGAGCCTGAGAATACCTAGGCCGCGAGCCCCAGAATACATAGGCAGTGAGCCCGAGAATACATAGGCAGTGAGCTAGGCAGTGAGCCTGAGAATACATAGGCAGTGAGCCTGAGAACAGATAGGCAGCGACCTGAGAATACATAGGCAGTGAGCCTGAGAATATATAGCCAGTGAGCCTGAGAACCGATAGGCAGCGAGCCTGAGAATACATAGGCAGTGAGCCTGTGACTAGATAGGCCGTAAGCCTGAGAATAGATAGGCAGCGAGCCTGAGAATACCTAGGCAGTGAGCCTCTGAATAGATATGCAGTGAGCCTCTGACTAGATATGCAGTGAGCCTAAGAATACATGGGCAGTGAGCCTGAGAATACATAGGCAGTGAGCTTGTGAGTAGATAGGCAGCAAGCCTGAGAATACCTAGGCAGTGAGCCTCTGACTAGATATGCAGTGAGCCTAAGAATACATGGGCAGTGAACCTAAGAATACATGAGCAGTGAGCCTGAGAATACATAGGCAGTGAGCTTGTGAGTAGATAGGCAGTGAGCTTGAGAATACGCAGGTGAGCAAGCCCGATAGTGCATGCAAGAATATATAGGCCCTGGGCCTAAGTGCGAGATTAGGTAGGCAAGTCTGATAGTGCAAGAACAGATGGCAGCGAGTTTGAGAGTGCACGAATAAAGCATGACAAAGTGCCACTAGATAGGCAGCCAGTCTGAATGTAAGAATGGGTAAGAGCAAGAGTGACAGAATAGATAGGCAGCAAGCCTGTGAGTGAGAGTATGTAGACATGCAGTAAGCCTGATAGTGAGAGAATATGAGCCTGATAGAGAAAGACTAGACAGGCAGTGAGCCTGACAGTGAGAGAATAGACGGCCGTGAGCCTGATAGCGCAAGAATAGACAGGCAGAGAGCCTGATCATGTGAGAATAGACAGGCAGAGAGCCTGATCATGTGAGAATAGACAGGCAGAGAGCCTGATAGTGCAAGAATAGACAGGCAGAGAGCCTGGTCATGTGAGAATAGACAGGCAGAGAGCTTGATAGTGCAAGAATAGACAGGCAGAGAGCCTGACAGTGAAGAATAGACGGCCGTGAGCCTGATAGCGCAAGAATAGACAGGCAGAGAGCCTGATCATGTGAGAATAGACAGGCAGAGAGCCTGATAGTGCAAGAATAGACAGGCAGAGAGCCTGATCATGTGAGAATATACAGGCAGTGAGTGTAATAGTGTGAGAATAAGTCCAGTACCAATAGAGTGAAGGGCAGCGTGCCCTACATAGACGCTTTTAAGGGGGCCCCGACGGACCGTCACACCTCTACTAGGTGGAGATCTAACCCTAATTACTAGAACCTACTACCCAAGTTCTATATTATAATGCCACACTGACAATAGTATAGTGTAGCTTATGAGTCCTAAGACACTGCATCCAGCTCTACAGTTCATTCTCTAATCTCATTCATTATGTAACCCCTATTTGTTCCACCTCTTCTCATGTAACACTCTCATGTCAGCATAAATATCAATTACAGCATGCACCTGACTGATTCAGGAGTTTCTGCTTCGAGAATACCGCTCACTTTGACAGAGCCAACCTTAGCAACACCGTGAGAGGGTCTGGCCACATACTGCAGATAGTTACTAACATGCACTGGACAATAATGATCATATTTTTTTTTTTTGAATGAAGGTTATAAAGCAGAGAGTGGGAGCCGGCAACACATCCCACACATGTAATGAAGGCCTACGCCTGACCATAGCGAGGGTTCAGCGTGCCCTTGTGATCTAGGGGTTGTGACTGTGGGTAGAGAAACAGCATCAGGACTAGAGTCCAACTCTTAACCCAACTGCACTAGCTAAGCAAGGCAACTGAACTGGCAGCATGCCCATGTATTGGTATTGGAGCCATAGAATTACTGTTTTCTGCTGATTGCATCTGTAAGTATCAATGAAGGCCATTCACCACTGACTGGTGGTTTAGATCCCATATATCCAACCTGACCTGCAGAAAACTAATTATTTAGAGTACAATATATCTACAGCCCCTTACTATTCCAATAATACCACCACTGACGAGCCGCCATCCTTAGAGAGCTAATAGTGCCTGTGGTGGAACAGCCATTGGGCATACTATTTTACCTGATGAGAATTGCCAGTTGTAAACTCATGGGCCCCCAGCAGACTAGCGGTATCAGGTAGCTGCTAGGCTAGGGCTACCAGCACTGAGAACAGTGGCTATCAGTAGCTGCTAGCTATCAGGACTAATATACTGGTGCCCGGGTGCCATTGCTTCACGTGTGACCGCTTAGCGCATGGTCGCCGTACTCACAGGTCCTCTGCCGACCTTTACCTGGGCGCGTGTGATGCGTGGGCTACATCTTCGTTAACTACGTTTAACTACTTTAAACTACATTTGTAATTCCAATTTAGTATTACATTTAAGTAGCTGGAAATGAACCAAGATGGAACAAAAACAGTTTGATTAAAACAAAACATGAAAGAGCTCCAAAGTGTGAGAAAATTCCTGCGAAAACGCTTGCTTTTCAAGAAACAAAAAGTTGATTCGACCGGTTACTATGGCATTGAAGACCCTTTAACAGATTTAAATTCAAAACTTCGCCTTTTTTCCGGCCAAGTGCGGCTTGCTAGTTGTCAAGAGCCACCTGTAGAGTCAGTACTAAGAGAGCTATCACTACTTCTGAAAAGCGTATGTAAGCACATAAAATATTAATGCTAAGGAAGCTACTACTACTCGAGGGATGCTGAGGTAAGTACGTAATTCCATATTGTTAGCTAAATATGCAAAAATAACTCTGGCCTTTCTTTTTTATAGCTAAGAGCTTGTTGTCAACAGTGACTGGTAAATTCAAATAGTCAGAATGACTCAAATTTGGTACTACAAAAGTTACCACTGCTCAAGAAAATGAGGTTAGAAAGTAATTGTGTATTTGTGTGCTAAAATTGGTGCTAAAATTGATTGTCTTTTGTTTTTGTAGGTGAGAGCTTGTTGTCAAAAATTCAAGGTAATTCAGATGGTCAAAGTAACTTCAATTTGATACTACAGAAGTTATCAATACTCAAGAATGAGGTAAGTAGTAATTCCATATTTGTTGGCTAAAATTACAAATAATAACACTGGTTTATTTTTTATCGTAGCTGAGAGCTTGTTCAAGAGTTACTGGTGATTGGGATTATCAGAATGGCAGATGTTTGATACTACAAAAGTTACCATTAATCAGGTAAGAGAGTGATTTTGTATTTGTTTGTTGAAATAACTGCTATTATAGTGTTTGCATGAACTAAGCTAAAACATAGTAACAATACTTAATTTTTTACCTAACTATCAGGCTCGCTCGCCATTTGTGCTCAAGCACACCACTAGTTTGTATATATGTTTGGACGTACGTATGTCATTTTGTACTTTGACCCTCACGTTTTTGTGTTAGTTATGTGGTCGACCCCATCCCAAATTGCACGAAACAGAATCCTCTGGTTTATCGATCAGTACCTGTATCACCCTAGCAATTGAATTGTTTACCGTTTTGAATTCTTTTGCGGGTGCAGTTAAAACTTGAAAACTTAAGGGACTTCCATTTCTATTCGAGTTAGTGGCGGTGGTAAGTCAATGCGCTCTTTGTCATGGTTATAAGCCGTGCGCAAAACTACTGCGAAGGTAAGTCTGTGTAGGTGCATGTCCAGTTGTGTCACAGCATTGTGTGTTACAACCTAAAGAATATCACAAAGAAAAATTTTAAATAACGTGTATTGTTTTGTTGTTGTTTTTCTCCTTCAATTCAAGCAGTTGCAGAGAGTTGTTACTATGGCACTGAAATCCCTTTACCTTTTATGCGAAATTAAAAAACTGGACCTTATTTAAAGTAGCTTCAGTGTTAAATCATTCATAAAAAAATAGTATAGTCTTTAGGCTCGCTCGCCATTTGTGCTCAAGCACATCACTAGTAATAGCAAATTTTTCTCTTTTTAACAGCCAATATTTTTAATTATAACTTAACCCGGCGTTTCGACTTCTTACGGAAGTCCTCTTCAGGGGTCAACTGAGGTCGAACTCTCCGTGGTGATATAATAACACAAAGTAAACAGCAAGATTTCTGGAGGGCAAGCTTACTGTTTATTATGTCTTGGAGGGTGATTTACATGCAGCATGGACAGCCAGCATCCTGGAAGTTCTAAACCTATGCCTCTATTAAACTTGTTGTTCAGGTGTCATCTGTATGTGTAGAGCTTCCTTGATCTTCAACTCACGATTCTTACTGGCTCTGTCTACAACTTGGTCCTAATCCTTATAATAAATGGCATCTAGTAGTGAAGAAAAAGGAATTGGAATAAACACAGCTTTGACAAGCACATAATTTTTATATTTAACAGCAAAAAGCTTAAGTGTGGCTGTATTACATGATGCTAGCTAAATGACAGCTATATCACTCTGAAATATATTGGCTATATATGGTATTTGTTTTGAACAGCAGGTAGACAAATAATATTACCAACATCCCATCAGGTGGTCCTGTACACTCTGCGACAACACTCCGTCTATCCTGTTTCCACACCAGCAACCAAAGCTAATCGTGATATAAAGCTAGAAACCCAGCAATTGCTCATTGTTTACAATATTCTTAATGAAGATAGTCTGCGTGATCAATGGAGCTATACCACGTGACTGCGTTTTGAACAGGAAACCTGTTTTGTTTTTTTCGATTCCCATAGACTTTTGTATTGAGTTTTGGAATAGCACTTTTTCTGCGGTTTTGGAGTATACTAAGGAAGTATTTTTAACTTCTTCAGCGCGAGCTTTCTAATGGTACAAACCCCAGATGCGTAGCTGCTTCCGTTCAAAAGTTAATCAAGTTTTTTCTGGCCAACTCAACTTGGACAGACTATAGCTTATCTTAGTTTATTGTATTCTGGAGGGTGATTTGCAAGCAGCATGGTGAGATAGTTTCAGCCATTGCTGAACATGCTTGGCAGCAACATCACCCCATTAAATGGGAAGAGGTAAGAGTTATAGACAGAGCCAGTAAGAATTGTGAGTTGAAGATCAAGGAAGCTCTACACATACAGATGACACCTGACAACAAGTTTAACAGAGACATAGGTTTAGAGCTTCCAGAATGCTAGCCGTCCACCTCTTTCAAATATGTTGTAAATTGTTTGACTTAGAACATCACTTCTCTTTACGTAAATAGGAGGAGTTAAGATAATTATCTCTTTTTCCATAAAGTTTCTAAAAAAAATTTTTAGTTGTTGCTTTTGTCCATGATAGCTCCGGCCCCCCCCTAGGGCGCAAAGAATATCATCTCTATAGCACGACTTACCTAGAGCCACATACCACATACGTCACGGTCCTTGCCCGTCACTTAGCTGCACATCCGCTATTCCTAACTCAAAACCGCATATTGTAGTGAGTAAGCTAGCTTAGGTATACCAAAATGATTGCCAAACAGGGTGTTATTATTAGGAAGAGTGTGTACAGCATGGTGAGTGACCTGGTTGAGCAATAGTCATTGTGTTTCTTTGTTTCTTAAGCATTACTAAGTGATAGTACCATTTGACAATATAGCTCTGGACTAGCTCGCCTATGCTGACTTTGAGCAGTTCCAGGGAGTAGGAAGCAGGATCTTATTGGTGCAGCCATTATAATCACACCCACTCATTTGTTCAAGTAATGAGTTTTATTAATAGAAAAGACAATATAGTTGATTTTTCTATCAAATGAACCAAAGAGTTTAAGTCTATGCTCTGTGTATCGCACCAAACAATTCAGTACATGACATATTTTATTATATTTACAAAGCTAATGATTTTTACAACAATCAGTAGGTTCATTCAAATACATAATGTTAAAATAGTTATAGCCATTATGTAGACTATATATATCATGGAGGTTAACCCCCAAGGTTAACCGGGGTTAACAGAGGCGCCGGCTCGCAGGAACTGAAGGGTGGGGTCAGGGTGGAAAGCTAAGGGGCACGTGAGGGGGGAGGAGACATGGGTGATTTGAGGTGGGTGGAGTGAGACCTCGTGGTATCAGTCACAAGCCAGGTCAGCTAACCAGAGCGAGAAAAGTAAGCAGTCTACCAAGCAAGGGCGCGAGACTCAACGATTGCTTGGAAGTAGCAAGAAAGATGGCGTCATGTTCTGGGGAAGCTCAAAGAGTGTCAGCGGTCCAATTGGACAAGAGGACCCTAGCGACAATAATCCAAGGTGTCACCAAGAGGGTTCAAGAAGCCCTTAGAGAGAACGGTGGAATAGGTGAGCGCAGGAGAATATGTAATAGGGGTGGGATAAGTAGGGGGTCTCCTCTCCAGCCAGCCCTCCTCCAGCTACAGCAGCTGTGAACTTATAGGGAGCAGGGAGAGGGACCCTAGGTTATAAAAGGTGGGAGAGGACAGTAGTCGAGTAAAGGGGAGGTTGGCTAACCGAGGTCAAGCGAGATAGGGCTAGGGGCAGAGAATTCGGAGCATACTATGCAGGTCGTGGCATGTAGCAGTGCTCAATGCAAGAAGCAAGGCACAGTCATTATAAAAAATAAAAAAATAAAAGTGCTTAGCATGGCAGGCATGAAGCAGTCTTCAAGGCAATTAGCAAGCAGCAAGGCGCAGTCAATGGAAAAAAAAGAAAAAAAGGGGGGTTACATGGCAAGACGTAGAGCATGTGACGGGCTGGCATGCGAAAACAGCTCAGCAAGGCACAGTCAAAAAAAAAAAAGAAAAAAAAAAGATGTCATCACATGCGATAGAACAGTAAAGCAGGGGGCAGAAGGCAAGAGCAAGTAATGAGTAAAAATGAAGCCTAGAGCAGGAGGCGTGAGCAAGTAACAGTAATAGATATAAATCAGGGAGCAGAAGGCGAGAATATTTGCAGCATAAAAATTTTAAAAAAAGAAGCAGGAGGTGAGAGCATGTAACAGTATGGGAAGTAGGAGGTGATAGCAAATAGCACGTTGGGATGCAGGTAACTGGCAAGCGTGTCGGGGCAGGTAAAAAAGGGCAAAACAAAACAAAACAAAAAACAGAAAAAAAGAGGGGGGCGGGGCGGGTAATTGGTATAGTAATAAGATGGAGAGGGATTGGGTAAAGCAGAAGAGCAAGCTAGCAAGGTGCATAAAAAAAGAGTAAAAAAAAAAAAAAAAGGGAGCATGAAGCAGGGCAGGAAGCAGTGCACGGGGGGATAGCACGGCCTCTGAGGGCAGTCAGTAGATTCAGGGTAAAAGCAGAATAGCTAGATGCAGAAACCTCTGAGGAAGCAAGGGCCAACGCAAGTAGCATGGACATCGGCAGTGGGCTGGGGCACAGTGCAATGACAGCAGGAGCGGATAACGGCACAAAGGCGAGGTGCCAGATGGTATGCGTGGGCACGGGGCTGCCACCAATCCCTAAAAGACTGGTGGATAAGATCCAAGCCGACGAGTATGTGGATTTCACAGAGCTGCCACCTGCAAAAGGCAATCTCCCATACAAGGGGATGGCCAGATAGTGGTGGTGCAGGCAGCGGATTTACTCCAAACAACAAAGATCATTCCTGACCTGGCCACTAGGGCGCAATGCTTTGCAATTTACGTAGCAGTCAGGGGAGCACACCAACCGAACAAATTGGCAGACCTCATGGGATACCAATCCTTAGTAGCAAGGGCCAGCAAGAAGTTCAAATGGCCGTCGTGGGTGATTTATGATCAGAATTTCCGGCAGGAAGCAGCGGGCAACGACGAATTGCAGTGGGCAAAGGCGGAGCCAAGGCTGTACACCCAGTGTTTCACAGGCCAGGACATTAGTAGGGAGAACTGGTGCGCGAAGTTCAATCGTTACCAGGGGGATTGCCGTTTCGGCAAGGAATGTAAGTTCATCCATGCATGCAGCAGTTGCAGAGGACCACACCTGGTCTCAAGATGCAGAGCAGGAAATGCTAACCAGCAAAAGCAAGGGAAGTGACACTTGTCTCGACCGCAATATGGCGTGGGACTGACAAAGAAACAACTAGAGCACTGAAGTGCAAACCCTCAGCGCTGGTTAGCTAGTATGAAGTGATTTGCAACCTGCAAGCTGGCTCACGTGACAAGCAAGTTTTTTAAAGGGCGGTTCCCATTACCGTAACGTACGATTGTAGGACTGAAATTCTACTCGCTTTTTCTTGAAAACTATGTCAAAACTAACAATTCTGGCACATTAAGGGTGCTGCGACATAGCAACGCGCGTGCACCAGAAATGCCGGATGCTCGCAATAATTGAACAACACCGCTAACTTAGCTTACGCGGGTAATTCTAAAGCTTCCCGCCCACAATTGATAAACCTAACCACGTGGCTCCGCCCCTGTGCAGATGCCTGCTTTTTGTTTCTCAGTAGCTCTGTAGCTTTGTTGAATCAGTACTTATTTCTTCTTGTAAACCACTAAATCTGTGACTAGCAGTGCCCCATGGTATCTCCAAGTTCTGACAGGTAAATAAATAGTTACACTAATGACTGCATATTTCAGTATTTTTTATTCTTGTAGAAAATATCTATGTCAGAAGTACCAACTTCATAGAATACAACAGATAATAACTGATTATGTGATTGATTTATATGATTATAATAACTATTGTGTAGCTAAATACTGAATAATATATAAACTAAGAATAAAATGAAGATATTGAGTATGCAGATATCCAATGAACTCAGTAGTATACATTCTAAATAAATGATGTGTGGTGAACCAGCACCACATTCTATAAACATCAGCCCAATACCTATGAACATTTAACACTTACTCAGTAGTCAACTATTCTAGTTAATGCACACACATTACATCATCTGTAATTTCTATGTCATACTACATCTGAGCATGCTTGGTAGAATACCCATAAAAGGGCCTACCACCCATGTGCTAGCTCAGTTACGACCATGCTGCCTAACCTTTATCTGACTTGAACCTATAACAGGCTTGAAACTCCTGGGTTTAGGGTTGAGAGGAAGCTTTGAACTGCTTGGGAAGGTAGTTCTGTAACTCTGGTGGCAGCCTATTCGGTCTTGTCTCCCACCATAACTGGTTAAGCCTTCACAGCCTACACCACATGATGCACTAGTGTATATGCTTATTCAATATAATCCAGTTGGCAATAAGTTGTTTACCTTTGGATGCCAAAAAAGAACTCTATTTACAATCACTACAAACAAAAGCTGGCTACAAAAATAATCTCTACTATATCGCCTCGTCTTTGAACTCCACTAGGACTCTCAACTAGGGAGGGAGAGGAGCGCAGGAGACTGAAAAATCCAGCGGGTGGCCCAGAGACTGTGCCAATTGTTGCAACTTACTTTCCCGCGAAAAGTAAACCAATCAGGTAATGGGCGGGGTTTGTCAGCAATCAGCTCCTCCTAAAGATCGCGAGGTCTTATTTTAGTTCTGAAACCTATTTTGTGTAACTCCTCAGAATCTAAAAATGGGAATGACTCCAAACTTCATATACAGGTAGACTTTGACCTTGGGAACAAAACCTTCGTTTTAATTTTTTTTTAAAGAAAAAAATGCCGGCACACTGCCGAAAAGATTAAATAAACACAATCAACTAGACAAAATAAAAAAGATTAGAAAAAAACTAAAACGAAGCTTTTGAAGACAATCAGCTAATGAGGTCGAGGACGAAGAATCAGCTCGCCAGCGGTGGTACCGTCGGAGGAGTTTCGAATTTTATACTTGAGGCTTCAGAAGCTTGTAGCGGAGAAGAAATACAGTACCAACTTCTGTTTTTCGATAGAGTGGGTCCACTAGCAGTGCTCTTCAGGGTTCACTGCTTGCCATAGCCCTACAAACAGTAAGAAAAAAGTTAGTTTGTCCTAGCAACCAAAATTAATTAATACAAAAATATGCGTGGGCGTTGTCGCAGCACTCTTAAAGGGACTTACTCTGTGAAGTGCTATAGTTTGATGTCGCTTTCAAAGCCTGGGTAGCCGTACTCTTCGAGATCCCTTGTTGACTGAATGAATGACAGGTTGACTACTATGTACCCTCAAGCGCATGCGCACTGAGGGTTAATAAGAATAATAAACAAAAACAGCCCACCAGTACCTATTATATCATTTATCATGCGGGGTTTTGGGGCGGCCTTGGCATACAGGCATAGCCCAATGTTCAGAACTGATTTTGAGATTATAAAAAATATAAATAAATAAATAGATAAATAAAGGCGGGCAGGATCGGGTTAGTGCAGTCTAGGCAGCGGGCTCTAATTATTCATAATGGAGGGGGGGGGGGTGGTATGAGGGAGGTTGGAGGTGAGAAATTGTTAAAGGTTTTACGTAAGAGCGGCCGGGGCTAGTATAGTAGGGGAGAATCACTGTTTATACTCGGTTCAGTATAGCATGTGTGTGTGCGTGTTAACGTATGTGTGTGCATGTTAACCCTTTCGTTCTTAAAAGCGGGTGAAGACTGGTTGGCTTCTCCGAATTTTTTAAAATAGTTACTTTATAGCTAGAACCTTCAGATTGCATACACAGGTGCCCAATGCATTGGAGAAGCATCTAAAATAGCTTTCAGCCAGGACTGCATCGACAGTACCTCACAGCAGTTGCGTTTATTTCTTCCTCGGCAAAAAAAAAAAACATCGGTTCTCCGTCGAATTAAAAAAAAGTTACCTTCTTCACAGCAGCTTCATTTATGGATCCAGTCATCTCCAGAGCTTTGTAGAAGCAGCAAAAAATTGCTTGAGCTCAGTAGCCTTCCATAACACATTGAAACAACCGCTTCTTTGCCGACCAAGACTTTGCGGTTTGACTTACTGTCTTCTCCATTTTTTATAAAATAGCCAGTTCAACTGGGGACCTCCCTATTACGTACAGTCTTAGGTAATGCTTATTACATCATAGGAAAAAAGTGAGCGTGTCGTGTGACCCCGGTAACTATGCAAAAAAAAAAAATTTTTTCAAAGTCATTTTTTGGAAGATGGCGTCTAGAAATTACAATGCGGTGCAAGTTTTAGACTTGCTTGATGCTGACTCTAGCGACTCAGGATCAAGCGGAGAGAAGGGAGACGACATCTAGGGCTATAGGAGGCCCTGTATCAGGGTTGGTGGACCAGACCCCATCAACTCTGATACTGAAAATGGGAGTCAAGAAGATGATCGAGGTAAGCTTGTCTTTCTCTTGTCTTTCTCTTGAAAAATAGCTAGCTTCTGTTGTGGAAAGGACTCATTTATAGCTATATTGAGATAGAGTAAGCTGTTTAGCTATAATATATATATTATTATATATATTATTGAGTTTTGAGATTTGAAAGTGGCTTGTGGTTTTTTGAACAATTTCAAATTTTCAAAAAAATTTAAATTTTTTTTTACCACATATACTACTAGGACCAGATGTGAATGCAGTCACCGACCCCGATTACGCAGATGAGGCGACAGGAGCAGAGTCTTCCAGTCATGAAGGAGAGGATACCGGACCTGAGTCTTCCAATGATGAAACAAGAATAGGCAGCAGGTTCCAGTGATGAAGAAGAGGAAGTGGCTCCTCCTGCTCCGAGTTCTGGACGTCCTCGCGGTCGGAGAAGGTGGGAACCGAAGAACAAGAGTCGGGTGGATGAGGTAGGGGGAGAGTGGAAGAAAGATGACAACACACCCAGTGATATTCCATAATCTTTTGTGTGAAGGACCACAGACTTTGATATTTGTGGCTGCTCCCCCCCTCCCCCCCCTGAACATCCCAAAAGTTGTATGTAGTATGTATTGTTATTGTCGTTGTCTGTGTTTTTGTGGTGTTGTAGTGGAGTTTCACACTCGATGTATATGTGTGTGCGTGGAGTTGAAATGTTATTCTGGCGCTTCCAGATCTAACCGGGGAGGGAACGAACTCGGGGGTGGGGGGGAGGGGTTTCCAATCGGGGCTACTATGCCCATGTAAGTTGAATTTCATGTATGTGTGTGTGTGTACACCAGTCAATTTATATTATACATTTATTTTTATGATCTGTATTCACCTGTATCTTCTTTTTTCTTGTGTGTGTGTATGTGTGTGCGTGCATTTGTGGAATGAGAGAGAGCAACCATGGACAAACAGTATGTGGCACTTCCGGATCCAACCTCACGGCAGTTTTAACTCGTTCAATACCGGGCACTTAGGCACACCCACAAAAAAAATTTCCCCTGTCAATTTTCCTTGGCAACCAGCCTAGCAACTAATTGTCCCACGGATGCTATCAAGTCTCATAGTTTACTTCCTGGTGTGCTAACCACGTGATTCAATTACTGAGAATTGAAAAAAATGAGCTACCAATCAATGCAAGCTAGACAAAAAATGGCCGAATTATGAAAGAGTTATATTTCACTTAATTTGCTTTTGTGTATGCGGCTATATGCAGCGCCTGGAAGAGCTCTGACTGGAATGAAGCTGGTAAGTATCTTTATTAGCCTTAGTTTGAAATTAACAGCAATTTTCAGAAGTCAAATACTTTTTCTTCGGTAGTTATTTTGATTTGAAGTGTCCCGATAACAAGAGAAGCAGTGTGGTGAAGAAAAGCCGATTAACATAAGAAGGGTGAGATGTGTATATACTAGCTAAAGTAAGTTTATGATGCATTAAACTAATTTAAGGATTAGTGCTGGAGCTGCAGGATGTGCTGGGACTGGAGACAGATGTGCTGCTGGTTTCTTCTGATTTCTTATACTTCTTGACAGGAGGCCTTAGGCCAGTCAAGGAAGGGTCAGAAGCAATCAGATGCTCCTTCATGATGTACTTCAGCCTGTCAACTGCATTAGGTATGCCATGGTGGGTCCTTTCAAGTTTCATGAACTGTGCATGAATAGATTCGGCCCCTTGTTCGCCCATCAGGCCAGCACCAAGACGCCACTTCCGAAGCCATGGCATAACGTGCGATTCCATTATGTGCATCTTCGGCAGCACTGTGGCACGAGGAAAACTTCTTCTGTAGAAGGCCATGAAGGTATTGATGTCAGTTTCTAAGTACACACATGCATAATATCGTATTTGAGTAAACAAATTAACAAAATTTGCCGCTTATTGTGTTTACCTATCTGTTTTAAGTCAGAGTCTGTCAGCCTACGAGAGGAGTTGTAACCTTTGTGGCACAGACTGAAAAGAGTGAAAGCTTCACTGTACTTCTTTGCCACCTGGTCTGCCTCCACCTCAGCTAATGGACCGTGCTGAGTCCCAGCCTGCCTGATGTTGTTGACTAACACCTCAATGCTCTTTGGCTACATGAATTGAAAGGTAAAAAATAATTGTATGTACTCTTTTATTTCTTACTTGGAGTAGTTTGTGCACATGGTTGCCAACAAAAGTGCCACCGTGATAAGCCTGTCTCTTCACATTTAATTGTTGCAGGCTGTGATCCAGGGTGGAAAAGAAGACTCCACTTTTGTAATCGAAAGTCTTCTTCAGCCTGGCCTCCTCCTTAGATATCTCAATGGCCTATATATTGGAGTAAGTAAATTATGCAGTGTTGAATTAATAGAATAATGTCATACTATATCTTGCATTCTTTTCTGTGTTGTGCACAACTCAATCTGGAGGTTATTCAGTATGGCTGGGTCAGAAACAGCGGACAGTGTCGCATAGGTGTGCATTTCTGACACTAGTCTGGAGTAGTCTGCTAGTGTTTGAGACTCCAACTTGAGTACGGACAGTTTGTGGAAACTGCTGGTACTCGCACTACCTGAGTTGCTGTCCACTGCCAGTCTGAAATCTGCTTCCTTGCAGCTATTCTCAAGCAATGTCCACAAACGGTCAAAAATACCCAGTGACAAGTGGAGCCCAGGTATGCACACCTATTAAATTACAGCAAAAAGTTCATTCTTTTTTAAGATGTATTGTAACACCTCACATGATCAAGTGGGATTTCAAAGATGACTTCACCAATGACATTGTTAAAATGCTTTGCCTGTTTCAGATCACCATGGCCAGAAGTCAAATACGATTGATGGTCAGCCTTCAGTGATTCCAAAGATCTCTCTGGAAAAGGACCACGCTGAGAGGGAGGTTCAGCAAGCTTTGAGCTTGTGATAAGGCACCACAAACAATTGTGGCGACCTGTTTAAGGTATTTCATTTTTATTGTATCAAAGTGTAATTACATGTTCTAACGTAATTTAAAGGCTGAACATACCACTGGCTCCGCTCAGAGGTACTCATAGTCGCCGGAGTGAAACAATCGGAGCTTGCAATTCCTATGAGGTAAGATTTAGACTAGAAAACTACGAGCAATACAAATAATCTTACTTTATTGGCATCCCTAGGTTGGCGGAGATAAGGGGCAGGGTACCTTTAAGCTGAATCTTCAGCTCATGAATACCACCAACCCGAACTCCGTGAAGCGCACGACCCTGCTGTCGGTATTCAAGGCTGATGACACCACAACAAATCTGCATATAGCCCTGAATATGTACAGGGAACATGTTGTGGAAGCACATGATCCAAATCTCATCAGACGGGATTGCTCCATAATGCCATGTCAAACCTGAACTGGAGCTAGGTGTGTACGCATTCATATTTACATTTACTATTATTAATGATTTTCTACTCATACTTTTCATGCTTGTCCACCAAATTTGCAATGGCAGCAATAAAATTTGGCTTGTAGACAAATGGCACCTCCCTTATTTCATCCCTCCTGCCACCGTCCAGAGCAAAAGTGAAAGCTCCTTTTTCCGCAACCAAATCATCGCCAGTGATGTCCCTTGCCATTTTTCGTTGTTGTCCTTCACTTGCCATCGACACATTGAAGGTTTTAAACCACCTATGTTGGATTTGGTAAGATGTTTAATGATTCTGATAATTTTTTTCACAAGTGTAATATAATTATTAACAATATTAATTACTCTCTCCCAATTATTTTTTTATTTATTTTATTATATTTTTATTATAAGTTATTCAGCTAGTTGTATTCACTTTCTTGCTTTAATTTTTAAGGGTTTATTGTTACCGTCGAAGTATTCGAAGTTTGGTCCAGGGAATACCAAGGTCGGCTTTCATGGCAAGTGAGTGGTCAACAGGAACAACAACTGGAAGCTGTGCACTTTGGATGATGTCTTCCCTCTCTGACTTCGAGATTGCCTGGAGCTCTGCTGCAAACTGCTCACTGGAGTCCCCACCACTAGCAATCTGCCGAACGGCGCTAAGAAAATCACTTCTTCGGCCAACGGTGCGCCTGCTTGCTGATGCTGTGGTTACTCGGCATTGAGGAACTTGTATCAAGGTTATAGGCTATATTTTTTTAATCAAAAATTAAATTAATAAAAATGTTACATTAGGATTTGACTTGCCTGACCACTAGTCGGCACAGAAATCACTCCAGCAGTTGAAGAGCCTTCATCCTGACTAATGATGCGTCTCACCAAGTGTTGTGCTGTTCTAAGCTCTGCTGGGGTTGCAGGTGATATGGAAGGCTTGTCAAGCACATCCCTAAGGGTCACTTTGGAGGGTGAGTTCATTATTGCACAGTGACTCCTACAGTTACCAGCAAGATGCAAACTGTACTCCTCCAGCTTTACAGCCCTGCTACAACGAATGCAGGACAGCAACAGGTCTTTGAGCAAAGACAGCAAGAGAGGTGAGGGAGGATTGATAGTGGTACTGTTCAGCGAGTGCTCAGTGCAACAGGGACAATCTAAACTGTATGTGCTTTGTATTGTCCTGCAGCAACAGTCTGAGCAAACTGCATTGCCACATGAGAGCAGAACTGGCCGATACACCGTGTTACCACAGATGGAGCATACAAGATTCTTCCTCAATGAGGTGGGAATGAATTTTGGACTGGGATCTTCAGGCAGTGGAGCTGCTGCAATTGACTTTACGTAAGTTATTACAGCCCTGAGAGTCTCTCCACTCATCCTGCCTTTGTTGCTAGGGCCTTTGGCATTGTGACCACCACCTTTGGACACCTTAGTGAAGTGTAAGCAAACCAGGAATATTAAGAGAGGTGAGTGAAATTTTTAAATATTTTTAATGTGCTGATTTTTTTTAAATTTTAGTAATTTCATTGTAGAATTAATTAACTTCCTAGATGCAGTGTAACTTGAGAAGGGATGGCAGACTGGTGGGAATGAGGTTAAGCTGAATAGCATTCAATAGATAAAGCATTGGCCACCCAATGATAACTTCAATTCAGTTAGGATATTGGTTCACTCATTGACTTAGTAATAATTTCTAATTTTTATTTTTGTATTTATTTTTTCTTACTTCACAGTCCTCTTCCTGGTGTGATGACCATTCCTTAGGGACAATGGCACGGAATGGAAATCCATCTTTTTTGGATTTCTTGGCTGAGGAGATTTTTGAGCGGCAGAGATGGCAGAAGAACTGAGGCAAGATGTGATGATCTCTCTCCTTGGAGTTGTCAACTCCTACAATAGCTGACAGGTCCTCAGAAGCCTCTGCACAAGAGTAGACAGGCTGTGCCTTTCCTTTTGATTTATTCAGCCTTTTTCCACACACTCTACAGTGTTTCGTTAACTGTACTGTGTGAAACTCCATCATCTAGCAGTATATATGTGTGTGTTTTGAATGATTTTTTTTCTTTTAGAAATGTATTTGACTCTTATGCTTGACATAATGAGATTAACTAATCTATTTGCTATTGACTCACATGTGTGTCAATTGCTGAAGCACTTCCTGACCAGCTGGGGAAGCCTCTCAAATACCGTGGCTATTCAGACTAATTGACTCGTGGTTGCTCCACATGGAATGATTAGATGCGCACTCCGTTCCAAGGGACAGTACCCTTGCGTAATATAATGGGAATGGGACATAGAAGTGCAAGGAGTATGTGAATGGAATTGGAACTGAATTATTCTTGCCTCGGTCTGGTAAAATCCCGCCCAGAGGAAGCCATAATTTGTCTTCTTCCCCAATACACGGTCATGAATAATTAATGAGCATACCGGAATTACCCCCGCGCATCTTTTTAACCGCTAAGTGCCCAACAAAAACTGCCGTGACCTGGGAGAGAACAAACTCAGGGGGTCTTTTTCGGTCTGTGACATCATCCATGCCGGGTAAGTTTCATTTCAACTCACTGATATTTGGGTGTCCAGTTGGGGGGTTGGGGGAGGGGGGTTATGGCACAAGAATGTCAGTGAAAAGCAATGACGGGGGGGAGGGAGGGCAATTCAGCGAGGCCAGCTGTTGTGTTACAAATATCATTGTTGTCTGTGTTTTTTTGGTATTGTATGGAGGTTCCGGATCCTAACCTGGGAGGGATCGTTCAGTATGTGACACGTAAGTTGAATTCCACGTGTGTGCTTGTACTGCTTTTCATTTTCAAATTACACTTTCTCAATACAACGGTGATTGTTTCTCTCATGGACAGTGTGGAGTATACATACCAGGGGTTCATACAGTGGGAGGCTAGCCCTGGGATCCCCACCTAGAATTTTGGGAGTTGAATAGAAATAAACATTTTGGAAGCATTTATTTCTGGGGCAATTCAGTGAGGCCAGCTGTTGTGTTATAAATATCATTGTTGTCTGTGTTTTTTTGGTATTGTATGGAGGTTCCGGATCCTAACCTGGGAGGGATCGTTCAGTATGTGACACGTAAGTTGAATTCCACGTGTGTGCTTGTACTGCTTTTCATTTTCAAATTACACTTTCTCAATACAACGGTGATTGTTTCTCTCATGGACAGTATGGAGTATACATACCAGGGGTTCATACAGTAGGAGGCTAGCCCTGGGATCCCCACCTAGAATTTTGGGAGTTGAATAGAAGTAAACATTTTGGAAGCATTTATTTTTGGTCTGATATTGTATCCCATTATGTTCCTATCAGCCGTTTAGTGCATAGGATCGAACACTGATCATCAGTGTGAAGTATAGACTCTTATGCAAAGATGTGCATCAAAGTAGTGTAGGTTCCAAAAAATGAGTGTGGCGAAGTACACTCGGAGCCCCCCCCCCCTCCCAAACAAAAATCCTGTATGAAACCGCATACAATACATCATAAAGTTGCAATTATATAGGAGCATGAATAATTTGTTGTTTGTATTACAAATATCTTTGTTGTCTGTGTTTTTGTGTATATGAAATTGTTTTGTAATGGAGCTCGACGTCCGATGGCATATGTTCCTTGTGGACACTCATAGATGTCGTCTCCTACATGATCACAATCAGCACCACACACAACAAACAACATATTTTATTGTTGAACTAATATAATATTGGTATAAAATGCATCAAACAATATTATTTATATTTTATTTTATTTTTTTATTGATGGGAAAAGTGGAATTTTTTGGGAAAAATCTTTGGCTTTTTCAGGTCCGGGAAGCTAGCAATACCCTCCGCAGGCTGTTTTGACGCGGGAATGCACCTTACATTTGACGATGTGGCAGTGGACAACCTGCAGTCACCTAGTATGCTGAGAGTAAGGCTCAAAACCTCCAAGACCGACCCATTCAGAAGAGGGGTCGACGTATTTGTAGACAGGACAGACAATGACTTGTGCCCTGTATCCGCCGTACTAGCCTACATGGTGAAAAGGGGGAAAGGCCCCGGGCCATTCTTTGCCTTCAGAGACGGAAGCCCGCTGACAAGGCATCAGCTGGTGTCCAAAGTAAAGCGGGCTCTGAGGCGAGCGGGCGTGGACCACGTGCAATATTCAGGTCATAGCTTCCGGAGTGGGTCAGCCACAACTGCAGCAGAGCGGGGAGTCGAAGACTCGGTAATAAAGATACTGGGCAGGTGGAAGAGCTCGGCGTACCAGCTGTATGTGCGCACACTGAGAGCGCAGCTGGCAGCGATCTCAAAGCAGCTCTCCCATGGAGGAAGAAGACCGGCAGCGGAGGAGCCACCAAGAGCAAGGGCAGTAGGATGCGGGACTAACACTGACTGAGGTAGGATGAGCTGGTAGGATGTAGTGTGGATGGCAACTATTTTAAAAAATAAAAATAAAAATAAAAATAAAAAATAAAAAATAAATAAAAGTTTACAGAGTTAGGGCTAAGTAGGTGTAGACATTCCAAACTAAGTAAATGGGGGGAATGGGAGGTTTAGTCAAAGAACCAAAGTAATAATAAAAGGTTTGGAGGGTGGAGGTTATTATTCGCTCTAGCAGGCGCGAATAAGAATTAATTGGCCTGGCAGGAACTCCAAACCTAACAACTCAATGGCCGGGCAGCAGCAGGCCCACTCGGCACCTTCGGGCACAACCGTAAGCAAGTAGCCAGACAGCCCTTGTACCAGGGATCAGCTGACAAGGCAGCAACTCACAGTCTGGCGCACTATGTTAAATGGAGGTTAACCCCCAAGGTTAACCGGGGCGCCGGCTCGCAGGACCCGAAGGGTGGGATCAGGGTGGTAAGCTAAGGGAAAAGAGACGGGATAGGAGTACGTGAGGGGGGAGGAGACATGGGTGATTTGAGGTGGGTGGAGTGAGACCTCGTGGTATCAGTCACAAGCCAAGTCAGCTAACCAGAGCGAGAAAAGTAAGCTGTCTACCAAGCAAGGGCGCGAGACACAACAATCGCTTCCTACCCACCTCATAGGTTCCAAGTTTGAGAAATGGAAATCAGTGACAAACCACACCCATTAATTAAATCAACTCAATTGACCACATCCTTCATGTAATTAATGTTATGAATATAATTAATGACAACGACTATTGTTATATTGATTCATTTTGGAGAATGATTGTAGCTTTTTTGCATTTTGTAATCAATTCATCTGATAATTATAGTGTCAAAGCAGCAATCACTATTGTTCATCATAACTCTCAGCAAGCTAATAATAGTAGAGTGGCTAAGACTGGCCCTCTGTCAGTATGGACTTTCCTCAGCACTGAGAAGCCCCTTTCTGCCTCTGCATTTGAGCAAGGAATATTCAAAAGTCCAGACATCAACTATAAGTTCTATCCACTTATTATCAAAAATGAGTTAGCCTTGTCTTTCCTTTTTTTTTTTGCTTTCTTAGGAGCAGGTGGTTGGGAAACACTCTGCCATTGCCAGTACTACCAAGAAAGAAGTATTCAAGATCAGAAATCAAAATTTGATATGTATAAGTGTTGTGTGGAATTGCATCATGAGGGCCTACATGGATACGCTGCATGGTTTTGCTGATAGAGAGTATGGTTTTGCTGATAGAGAGTATGGTTTTGCTGATAGAGTATGGTTTTCTATTAAAGCTAGGTATTAAGTAAACTGTGGTTTCTGATAGGGGGATTTCCGTGGCAGACAATAGGCAATCAGAACTTCCGTGCGTGGCAGATTGATAGAGTAAAATTCCGTGACTGCCACGGAGCTTTCGTGGCACTTGGAACCTATGCCACCTCGACACACATCTTAGGGAAGATAAGTTTCCATCAGGGCGGACTTCACTTGTTCCACCTGGTGTGACTGGTGTCAGGAGGGATAAGGGTTTGGAGGTTATTATTCGCTCTAGCAGGCGCGAATAAGAATTAATTGGCCTGGCAGGGGCCAATGTAACTCCAAACCTAACAACTCAATGGCCGGGAAGCAGCAGGCCCACTCTGCACCTTCGGGCACAACCGTAAACAAGTTGCCAGACAGCCCTTGTACCAGGGTTCAGCTGGCAACTCACACTCTAGCGCACTATGTTAAATATAGTTAATATAGCTAATTGGCACATAAAGTAAACAGCACACAAATGCCTGCCATTGCGGCAGTCATAGCTTTATTTTCCTCTAATATGTGTGGCAAATAACTGAATGGGAAGACTCCAAGTAGCAAAAATTACCATTTTGCAGACCAACATTGCTGGAAGGGTATCTGAACTATGTTTATTTTTACAAAAGATCGAGTCATTTTGACAGCTCGATTTCAACCGCCCAAGTTTGGTAACGAGGACTAGTTCAGGTAAAGAATAGAAATGCCCCTTTTTGTTAACATATTGGTACAATCATGGCCGCTCGGCCACACCCATTCTGACACCCATGGTCCCTAGTTATCTTGACAAGAAGGCAAACAAAAGGTTTTGTATTTAAACTTTTTTTTTTCACAACAATTTAACTTTGTGTTAACATATTATGAACTGTATTAAGATGCTTTAGCTTGGAAATAATGATATTTTCCCTCAAAATCAGTTCCTCTCAAACACCCTATTCTCCCCAGAGCGACAAGCATGCACACGGTTATTTTTATCACTCCACTTACCAACTTAAATTTAAATTCTACAATAAAATTATAATAATATTTTGTATAATCAAACAGTAAAGCAGCAATTACCTTTGCATCTCTCTACAAATCTCAATGTGTTCCTTCAAAGAAGCTATAGGCACAAAATTTCCACATTGAAGGTATTCTTCTATTGGTGGGGGCCTTCTAGATTCCTATAAAATACATGTAACTTTCATGATATAAAAACAACAAAAAACAAAAAGAAAACAAACTAAAGTAATGACCATCATCCAAACTTTTTTGAAGTGGCCGAATATAAATTTTTGCATGATGCACTACAGCTCTTAGATATTTTACGGTATAGCCATTCTTTGGTCTTGCAATAGCTGTAGTGTTTTTGCACCACCCTCCGAGCATCTAAGAAACTCATAACCACCACATCCACATAGTTTAGGAAAATTTTCCTCTAGATTCTGTAGAATTTCCCATGCTTCAGCATTTTCCAAAAAACAATTTTTTTCTTCGCCTAAACCAGCTGCTTGCAACCTCTCCCTCTCAGAGGAATCTGGAATTGCTTCCTGTTCAGGATTAGCCAAACAAACGAATACATGTGTCCATGTGGGCAGCTTCTTATAGGGAGATTTTATTGATTTTGAGGGCTTTCGCTTTTTACCTAGAGTCAATGACTTCTTGGGATTCCATTCGAAACGTTTCTCTCCAATCGAGCATCCCACAGTGGTATTCGGAGAAAAACTGCTTACATAATTGTTGCTAACCGATACTGGTTGACTTAAAACAGAAGAATTACTCGCGACGGAGGAAGATCCATAATAGTGCCAATTGAGTTGACGCTCGAAGGAGAACTAGAGCTTTCAATAATTTCTACTGCTTGAAGAAGTGTCTTTTGAAGCTGATTGGTAGAAGAAATCACTTCATTACGCCATTCACACCCGGACTGGACCCCAAACTGAAATGGTGGTTGCTGAGAACTCATAACACGACTATGTTGTATGTCGCTTATGCGCTTTAACGATCCTTTACCGTTTTTGAGTAAAATTGCTCACACAACCAATTTTAGAATTAAAATGAATTACAACCCCCCCTCTAGTTGCACAGTACACCCCTCCAAAGTTGCATTGTACACTTATTTCAAAAGCACCCCTCCAAACCTCTCCAATTGCACCTCCTCCAATTGCACAGTGCACCTCATCCAATTGCAGGGTGCACCCCCCTCCAATTACACGGTGCACCCCCCTCCAATTACACGGTGTGCACCCCCTCCAATTGTAGGGTGCACCCCCTCCAATTGCACGGCGCACTCCCTCCAAATGCAGGGCGCACCCCCTCCGAAAGCCAGGGACTCCCTAAGATTATTAAGACGTTCACTTTTGGCAGTAATCACCTCCCATATTAAACAACCCTGCCAGTAGCAAATCATTATATTGCTAGCTGCTACTTCAGCTAAGGCAGTGTAAACAGTATAATCAACGATTCTATACCCAACGCCAACTGCAATATTTGCTACAACTCGCTAACTCGCTCTTATCCCCTAGGCCCACATCCACTGGAGTCGTCTTCCTACCGACGCTTCGCCTTCACACTTGCTAGAGCCATCTACAATTGACCTTATCACCCCAGCTATTAGTCATACTGATTAAGCTAGAGTTTCTATTGTAAGATATTCTTCCTTCAGCCATTTTTTTCCTTAAGATTCTGCAGGTATAATCTTAGAAACGGCGACCTGAATTCTCAAAAATACAGTTGGGTGTTATTACAACGGTAGGCAGCCATAACTAAAACCCTTTTTATAACAATGAAGTTTGCGCCCAAATCAGCCGAAATTTTAACCTCCTGTACTCTGATAATAAAGATTTCAGAAAACGCCAAAAAAATGTCTTGGAAATGTTGAGGTAGCTAAATTGACTTTTGCACGATTTAGTTGATTTTAATTTATTTCCTCAGCGTCAATTTCCTCAAAATAGGTCACTTTTTTTGTCTACAAAATAGAATGAGAGGCATAAATGATTATGATACAACAACGTGATGTATCATGTTTTTATTAGCTATGAATGAAAATCTAGTCAGGTTGTATGAAGCTTTCTTACGCTAGGGGTTACTTGGTCCCTGTTACACACAGGGAATTATATATGAGTTTAAGAGTGCCCTGCCACCCGAACCTGTGGTCGTTTAATCATTCAGTGTAATACTTCGGAACTGCCCATAACCGGAGAGCAAGCAATCTATTCAAGCGGGGCCAGCTCTGAATTTCTGCCGGGATCAATTAACTTTGGCCCCAAAAAATCTGCCAGTTACCGTGGAGCAGGAGGACAAACGGGTCCCAATGCTATAACTTAGAACTGTAGTGTACTAGTCTGAAACAGTGACTTCAAATAACATCCTTCTGTTATACTTGCAGGGTAAGGAATGAAGCTGTACTTGTGAAGCCATTGAAGTAGCTTAAAACTCTGTCTCAACAGTCCACTCTGACTGGTACCAGCTCCGACTATTCCACCAACCTTGTATTCAGACTCGGCTGCCTATAGACTCTGTCATCATCACTTCATTTCTTTCCTTCGGGATTGCTACAGCTATTTTCTTCAGTCGAAATCTTGTGCTGAACTACCCAGCTCCCACTAATGAGCAACCAACTCCAAGCAACATCGGGAATACGCCATCACTTCTGCTCGAGGGACTATTTCCTAAGTTACAACGGCCATCTGGGGGCTCATAATTGTATTTCTTATTGTTGTTTACAAATGGGCTCTTTTTAGAGCTGCCACAAGTCAATTGATTATCTTACCAAATAAATTGCACGTTCATGGAGCTCAAGGTTAAGGGGGGCAGGGTGAAATTGTGAACCAGTGGTCAACTTGAAAATAAAAATTGATATTTCGTGGAACTGGATCACTGAATTGAATCCAAATTTTGTCACAGGCAACATATCCCCCTCAGAATAAAATTACAGAGAGTTTTTTAGAATAACCCAGGAGTAAAACGGTATGAAAATTTTACTGTTTACAAATGGACTCTTTTTAGAGCTGCCACAAGTCAATTGATTATCTTACCGCTAAACTCATGTATATGTATATTAAGGCTAAACTCATGTATATGTATATATAAGGCTAAACTCAAAGAGATCAGTGCACCTCACCCCCCACCCTACCCCAAATGCTACTTTGCTACTTTAAAACATTAATAAACGTTAATATTGGCGTGAGCTCAAGAAATTTGGGGAAAGACTTCAATATAACAAAAAACAACAAAAGAGTCACAAAGCTACCAGACAGAAGAGGAGAGACATTGCAGTAAAACCTTACAAAGTTGTGTAAGTTCATTTTCTATTCTAGTAATGGTGGTTGTAATAAATGCGCTGTCTGTCATAGCTATAGCCTTAATTGAGGGATTTTTCTTGCTTGAAAATCTATTGTGCAATAATTAAGTCCCTAAGAGAATACAATGTAATGCTTCCTCCACCAGAGTTCTGGTACAATAGAATATTCTCAACTGAAGGCAGTTTAGAATCCTTTTATTCAGCTATTCATAAGAGTATCCTCCCACGGCAATTTGATGGCTTAGCCATTTGTCCAGAAAGTTAAGTCAGGAGGAAATTTAATGTAAGTCTTGTGCTGGTATATCCAAGACTAAGTGTGTATGAGTGTATGAAAGTGTTGTGAGTTGCTAAAGAATAGCACAAATAAACTAAGCAAAAACATTTAACTAACAAATGAATCCTATTACGGGCTATTATTCAAATTTCAATTTAAGTCGGACCAGCTTTTAAAATGCAATGCCTGGTCTTGGCTATGTATCAAAATGTTATCTTGAAGCTCATTATCGACAAATACATTTGAATTCAGAGAGCGTCATACTGTAATTTGTTCAAGCTATGTAGCTTTAGTTTAACGTCATTATACATTATTATTAATATATGAGCTAATTTTATGTTGCCATGAACATTGATTTCTTTGAAATTATTTAGTTTTTTATTAAAACTATATTCAACAAAGAAATTTAATTTGAAATGTTAGTGATAAAACAATTTATGTTTACTTCTCTCTCAGTAATGACAGTTTATAGTTTTCTTTCTCAGAGCTAACAGTGCCTTCTTGTAAAATATTTCTCACAGCCTTTACTGAAGTAAAACATTTTCTTTGGCTTGAGCTAGCTGACTGTAGTCTTTGTAAGTGATCAGTGACATTGCTATTTGATGTGTTGTTTTTTTGCTCATCTTCTTTGTCCTTGTCGACCTCATCAATGTTATCTGTCTGATTGATCTCCGAGCTAGTATTTTCCTTTCCCGCTTCTATTTCCTCTGTTTGCCCATTGCTTTTATTTTCTCCATTTTCTTTTATTTCGTCTGTCAACACATTTCTTCCTTTTTCTTCTAGTGCATCTTCTCTTAGTTCGTTGTCCTTCTGTCCATTATTATCAACCTACATTTTCTCTTTGATGGTGAACAAGACTCGCAAAATATTGAAGTAATCTTTGATCTGAAGTTCTGTGTTGATGGTTGAATTGCCTTCACACATTTCAACAAAGATGTCATCAATGAATACAACATCGCCATCCCAGTGCTCTTCACAACTATCACAAATTTCACTGTGATCATTCCCTGATGATTTAATGTCATGCATCTTCTCAGAATCTAATTGTACGTTGCTACTTTTGAGCACGCTACTCAAGCCATTGTAGTCGTCAGACTTTTTAGGTGCATTATTTTGGCCACTAACGTCAGCAGGACATTTTTTGATGTCTGGTGTAATAGGACCATGGTCATTGCTTGACCTTTTGATGTCCTGATAGGCCTCTGTTTGGAGGACCTAATGAAACAAGTTTAACATTAAATGCTTATCAAAAAAATGTCTTTTAATATCAAAGTGTATAAAAAATATTTAATTATTGCAAATAATTACCCTGGCACACAATATCCCAATATTCACTTATTCCTTTATTTTTAATAATAATAATAATAATAATAGTAATGATTGTTAAAATAATGTATTTATTAAAGTATTTATTGCTACTCTAACTTACTTGAGTAAGGAACACTCCCAAGAACGGTACAAATGGCGTTCCACTTTCCAGATATTTCTGTACTTTGGCTGTATATGCTTGATTATTGTTTTGTTCTGACATTAGCTCACTGAGCTTGTCAAATTGCCTAAATAACATAGAATGTTTAAATAATTCACAAAAACAAAATACTCCAGATGTATGCATAACTGTTTGGCTTAATGAGGCCTTCACAGAGTTCAATAAACAAGCTGAGATGATCTTACAACATTTACTATGTGTAGCAATGACAATGCTACTATCAATCATTACGGGTCTAAAAGATCATAGTCTTATTTGTATCTGCTCATAGAAAGTATGAAGCATAATTAAAACTTTTAGATAAATAAAATTAGCAGTTTTTTCCTGTTTCATAACCCTACTAAATTACAAGAAGAATTTGTCTCAAACATTTTAATATAATGTTTCAAGCAGAGTAGTTCAAGCATGCAATCTGCATTTATTAATTTAATGTTCTTCTTACTTTTTCTTCCTAGAAGAAACGGCTTTCCAGGAGTCTCTGAGCCTGTGAATGGGAGTGCTTTGCAGGCCACCCAAAATAGCCTTGAGGGAATTGAAATTGCGCACTGCTCGACACTCCATGGCTATCTGTATTGCAATAAACATAAAAAATAGTCAGTAGCTATAAGCACATATTTTTTCAGCTGATATTTGCCTAGACAAAGTATTGTTGGAGTAACTAAAATTAATATCACCCAGAAATAGGGCAAGTACTTAAGATTGAGTGCTGAGTTAAAACTAATTCCGCTCCAAACACCTGATGCTGGGAAAACATACAAAAGTACATCAATTTTCACTGACTTATACGTTCTAATTACTTTCCTTACAAATTATAAAGCAGCTAAATTGGTTTGATGTCACACTTTGATTTATTAATATATTTGGTGTTCAATTTCCTGCTTTTTGCTTCAAGCATTATGTCAATAAACTAGCTTATGCTTGTTTGCTTTAACAGCCTGAAGCACATCACCTATGTGTACCATCATAATTTCACATACCTTAATGAAGGCTTCAATGACCTTGGCCCTGGCCTTAGGCGTTTTTTCTGCTAGTATCTCCGTGGGCACCATTAAAGCGAGTTGGTTGAAGGCTTTAATCATAGCCATCACATTAGGAGACATAGTTTCCTGTCAAAGAGTAGCAAATATAAGTCAACAAGTAACACAAGCTTTTAATAGTGAGATAGTAACAGATATGAGGAAATAATTATGAGAGTAACAGGAGAAGCTAATAAATAAAGGAAAGAAGGAAAGAATAAGTAATTATGTGAATGGGTAACACATAGATGGAATGTAATCAAGAATTGAATACTTATATATTTTCATATTGGACTGAAAAATTACATTCAATCTACCAATATTAAACAAGGTTTCTTACTTTTGTGGCTTTCTTTGTCCATGCGCCATTTTTGAGCTCTTCAGGTCTTATCTTTTGCAATAGTTCTGAATCGACAAGAAAGAGCTCCAAAGCCACCATTTTTGCTTCAAAGAAATGAAGCTTATCAGAAAGATCATACTGCAATCCTCTTTTTTGGTTAGCTTTCTTCTTCATCCAGTTTTTCACACCAAGGACAATATCCTTGCACAATGATGCCAGGGATTGTTGGATGGAATGAAACTTAATGAGTTCCATTACTTCAATCACTACCAGCGCATGTAAATTTGTATAATATATATAATAAAATCACTCCCATAATATTATCGTAATAACATGTTTAAATGCAACAGTGACTATTTCCTAAACCAAGTACAGTACAAGTCCTAAAAGAATGAATAATCTTATTCATGACTTCAAGGGATTTATGGCTTGTTTAAAGTTGTGTGAAAACTACAAATAAGGTACCAATTAAAATCCACAGAATTATGTTGTTGTTTTTTTTTGTTTTTTTGTTATCTGTGAATAATTATTGGTAACAGTAACGGCAGCAAAAGTGATAATAAAATCAACAATGACAACAAAATGACAATAATCAGTAATAACAAAATAATAACAATAAAAATACTAAGTTCTATATGACACTATAGAAATAATACTAATGCAATACCTTATAATAATGATGATAACAACAATAATAATAAATAATAACATTAAAATAATAATAATAACATTAATATTATTTTTACTGTTGTTCTTATTACGATTTTATTTCATTATTGATGAAGATTTCAAAATATTGACATCTAGCTATTGAAATTACTCAATTATAATAATATAGCAACTAGTAAACATACCACTAAGTAGCCTTGCCAGAAAGCTGAATTTTATATGAATACAGACTCAATCCAAGTATCACACTGAATACACATTTTCATACGAACCCCTAAGGTTTCGGTAGCGAGCTTGGGGAGATAGCTACTTGCTCAAATGCGTTCAGCTGCTTTAACGAGACGAGCAAGGTAGCCTAGCTATAGTTCATACAACAAGGATTTCCTAATTTCCAGTATCAGCTTATTAAGAGCTAGACCCCTCAGCATAAATTTTATGGTTCGTTACCACTAGGTTTCGAAAGGGAGCGGGTTATGTTAAGCGTCACAAATGAATGCACTTTTTGGCTGCACGCTATGCTTATACTGCATAACTCACCCGTCTAAATTAAATGGGCTTAAAAAGAATTAGTAATCGCTTCGCAGTCCCCAATCCAAATAACTAATTAGCAATAACTTATAATAATGTAGATAACTTCAATACCAATAATAGTAAAGAATATGAAGAATAATAATGATAAAATAATAATAATAGTAATAAAATAAAAAAATAATAGTAAAAAAAATAATAATAATAGTAATAAAAAATAATAACAGTAATAAAAAAAATAATAAATAAATAAAAATAAAAAATAATAATAAATACGTTATTATTTTACTGTAGTTGTTATTGGGTGTTTTTTAATTTCAGTATTAGCTAATGATGCTAGCTAAATTCAAAATATTGTAATCCTACTGATTTGCATTAATATCATAATAATACTAAGACATATATATCAATAATTAGCCTTACCGAATAGAAAGTTGACTTTTGTAGAATATAGACACAATCCAAGTATCACTCTAAAGAAGAACTGAATTCCACTTTTACACCGACCTTGCTAAAAGACACTGCAAAGTTTCGGTAGAGTCGACGCTGTAACTTAGCGTGAAGGCAGGCATGCGCAAAGAACTTCAGTGTACTTCAGCACAAAGAGCAAGCTAGCCGGTCTGTATTTCATGCAATAAGTATTATTTTCTAATTTCTTCTATGTAGCTCACTGTGAGCTAGTGCCCTTAACATAAATTTTATAGTTACTCAAGTTTGCTTAAAGCCAAAGTGTAAGTGTTTAGCAGTACAAATGTATATGCAATCTACAATCCACAAATTATGGCTACTCTGACATACTATTTTTCTTTTTGTAAAGAAACTAATCAAAACCAAGCCTAAGAGAAGACCTATTGCCAAAGTGGAGTAAAAAAAATTCAAACTGTCTATCAACTCCTCTCACAACTAGTGTTTGCTTCTGTCCTCTTGACATGTTTTGCCCTCTTCTCTCACTGACTTTGGCTTTTCAGGCATCTCTTTTATGGCTGCCATTGTACTTGATGCAGATGTGGTCAAATCTACAGTATGGCAAGAATAATCTATCCGTTCATTGAATCTGCCGAAAATTCGGCCATCTCCAATCGATGAGATCTGCATCGTATCAGACAGCCTCGGCCCCCACACTACCTTCACTTTGCTATCATAGTTGCCTGTAGGTCAACATATTTATCACCTTCTCTGGATGGCTCTCCCATACTACAGCCACAAACAAACTGTAGCAATGGAGCAAGCTCAGCAGGTCTGGGACCTCTCTCCAACCAATTTCTCTCTCCTTATTGTGCTGTCCTGTGGCACTCCACCTCTATATTATCCTTAAGAACCTCCACCTTTGACAAACTCCCCCAGAAGGATCATCCTAACCAGCTTCGCCAGGACGACTGGAAGCGCTACACTCAGTACAATTTGCCTGCCACTCAAACCCCCTCACAGACTCGTCCTTTTTTTTCCTTTTTGGTAGCCTACCCCCACTACAGATTCTCCAGTTTTATTTTTGTTAGCCCTTTATTGACCCAGATCTCCTCCCTTTAAACAACCCTGCCAGTAGCGACCATTTATTCGCTAGCTGCTACTTCAACTAAGGCAGTGCAATATTTGCTACAACTCGCTAACTCGCTTTTATCCCCTAGGCCCACGTCCGCTGGAGTCGCCTTCCTACAGACGCTTCGCCTTCAGACCTGCTAGAGCCTTCTGCAATTGACCCTGTCACCCCAGCTAGACCGACCAGCGAAGTCAGACTGTTCCGGCCTCTTTCGTCGCTCATTCTACACTTGGTGACTCAGCAATCAAGTTCTCACCGCAATTGACATCTTTCTCTACTTGCAGTCGAGATCTCTTTCTCTTGGTTACCTCGTGTACTTGCTGAACACTGTACTACTCCTGCAAACTACTCTGGACCTGCCCTACTATTGCCTGCACTATTATAGCCCCACACAACCATCCTGATATGTTAACTCCGTTTATACCATAGTTTCTGTAGTAACAGCTATTGATTAAAAATGTTATTCCCCTTTGTTATTCCCCACTAATGGCGTGAGAAAAAAATATTTTGTATCACAAAGAGAAGTTAAATTGCACACAGAATTTGTGACCTGCTATGAGAAACACTGACCTGTGTGACAAAATAAAAAAAAAATCTGGATTTTATGAGGTAATCGTGTAGTTCTAATAAGTCAAAGGCTCTCTTACCGGTCGTTCTTTAGCTTGGAGAATTATATAGCTATAATGAGTTTAAAGTCTTGCCGGGTGAACGTCGCCTGATATCTTCGTCCAATTAGCTACTACGGTTTTTGTTTGAAGGCTGCGGAAAGGGAACGTAATGTATTTATCTTGCTGACGTATTTGGGAGGACCCTCCCTGCATTAACTTAGCATATTTTTCTCCCCCAAAACGTGGTTTAACTATTTGCAACTTAATGCAGCTTTAAACCATATTTATTATCTTGTGTCAAATGTCTTACAATCTATCCATTCATTTAATTGGGCGAATGAAATGAGACCCTCATTAGCGAGTCCCAATTGAAATTCTGGTTTGTATTTGCATATTGTGGCTAAACTCAAAGAGGTCAGTGTGTATCCACTACACACCCCAACCCACCCCAAATGCTACATTAATATTGGCGTGAGCTGCAAGAAATTTGGGGAAAAACTTCAACATGACAGGAGGTAAACAAAAGAGGCAAAAAGCTACCAGACAGAAGAGGAGAGACATTGCAGCAAGATCTTACAAAGTTGTGGAAGTTCATTTTCTATTCTAGTAATGGCAGTTGTAATAAATGGCTGTCTGTCATAGCTAAAGCCTTAATTAAGGGATTTTTTTTTGCTTGAAAATCTAATTGTGCAATAATTAAGTCACTAAGAGAATACAATGTAATTATTCATCCACCACAGTTCTGGTACAATAGAACATTCTCAACTGAAGGCAGTTTAGAATCCTTTATTTAGCAATTCATAAGAGTATCCTCCCAGGGGAATTTGATGGCTTTGTCAATTTTTCTTGTTTGAAAATCTATTGTGCAATAATTAAGTCACTAAGAAAATACAATGCAATGCTTCATTCACCAGAGTTCTGGTACAATAGAATATTCTCAACTGAAGGCAGTTTAGAATCCTTTTATTGAGCGATTCATAAGAGTATCCTCCCAGGGGAACTTGATGGCTTACCCATTTGTCTGAAAATTATGTCAGAAGAGAATTTAATGTAAGTCTTGTGCTGGTATATCCTAGACTAAGTGCTATGAGTGTATGAAAGTGTTGTGTGTTGCTAAAGAATAGCACAAATAAACTAAGCAAAAACATTTAGAATCCTATTAGGGGCTATATTCAAATTTCAATTTCAGTCAGACCAGCTTGCTTACCATTTGTGCTGAAGCACATCGTGAGTGTACTTAATTAGGCCGCTTTTCCGTCTTCTGTAATCAAATTAAGTTTCATCCACTTTTACTGTGTGGCACTTCTACTGCACTGCACCAGTAAAGTAATCGCATATCTCTAGTGTGGAACACAGTCTTATCTGTTGACCTTTCATTGCCCTTCACTTCTAATTAACCACTCAAAGTCGGTGAGCGAGTTATTCGGTTGATGTGTTAGGTTCCAATCAGGCCTATAGTGGTGGTTGCCCTTCCTGGGTGGAATGGGTTCAACATGATGACTGGGGCAGTCTAGATGGTTGGTCATGGTGACTGATTCATCAAATGCCAGACTGGGCCTCAAGAAGCTGTTTTAATGATATTTTTTGAGAGGGTTACACAGAGGCCTACCGCAGTGTGCAGGGGTAGTTCCTGATATTTCACCAGGACATGAAGCTGGACTCAACACCAGCATCACTAGAGATTCTATGTCACTTGGTTGCATACCTGGCACACTCTGGACTGCTTGCTATTTGCACACTCAGGATGGTCTAGGAGATGAAATGGACTCCAATGAGAAGCTAGAGCAGGTATAATTCAGCACTTGTGATTGATATAATAATGGACTCTGGATGCTTATCTTCACCCTCCAGACCATTCTAGACATGCACGCTTTAGTATTTTAACATTACTGGGGGAAGACATTAGCGAATCTTGTACTGTTTACAGCTATTGTAAACATACAGTGAATAGTAAAGGGGGCATTTTTCACAGTAGTTGTGTGGTTATTATATTTGCACACTGAACAAAAAACACTTTTATAATAAAGGTATTGCATATGGTGAAGAGTATGACAGATGAATTAAAATGCAATGCCAGGTCTTCACTATATATCAAAATGTTATCTTGAAGCTCATTAGCTACAAATACTTTTGAAATCAGAGAGGGTCATACTGTAATTTGTTCAAGCTATGTAGCTTTAGTTTAACATTATTATACATTATTATTAATATTTGAGCTAATTTTATGTTGCCATGATCATTGATTTATTTGAAAATGAGTTTTTCATTAAAACTATATTCAACAAAGAAATTTACTTGAAATGTTAGTGATAAAACAATTTATGTTTACTTCTCTCTCAGTAATGACAGTTTATAGTTTTCTTTCTCAGAACCAACAGTGCCTTCTTGTAAAATATTTCTCACAGCCTTTACTGAAGTAAAACATTTTCTTTGGCTTGAGCTAGCTGACTGCAGCCTTTGTAAGTGATCCGTGGCATTTCTATTTGATGTTACATTTTTTTGCTCATCTTCTTTGTCCTTGTCGACCTCATCAATGTTATCTGTCTGATTGATCTCCGAACTAGTATTTTCCTTTCCCGCTTCTATTTCCTCTTTTTTCCCATTGCTATTGTTTTCTGCATTTTCTTGTATTTCATCTGTCAACACATTCCTTCCTTTTTCTTCTAGTGCATCTTCTCTTAGCTTGTTGTCCTTCTGTCCATTATTATCTACCTCCATTTTCTCTTTGATAGTGAACAAGACTCGCAAAATATTGAAGTAATCTTTGATCTGAAGTTCTGTGTTGATGGTCGAATTGCCTTCACACATTTCTACAAAGATGTCATCGATGAATACAACATCGCCATCCCAGTGCTCTTCACAATTATCACAAATTTCACTGTGATCATTCCCTGATGATTTAATGTCGTGCATCTTCTCAGAATCTAATTGTATGTTGCTACTTTTGAGCACGCTACTCAAGCCATTGTAGTCGTCAGACTTTTTAGGTGCATTATTTTGGACACTAACGTCAGCAGGACATTTTTTGATGTCTGGTGTAATAGGACCACGGTCATTGCTTGACCTTTTGATGTCCTGATAGGCCTCTGTTTGGAGGACCTAATGAAACAAGGTTAACATTAAACGCTTATCAAAAAAATGTCTTTTAATATCAAAGTGTATAAAAAATATTTAATTATTGCAAATAATTACCCTGGCACACAATATCCCAATATTCACTTATTCCTTTATTTTTAATAATAATAATAATGATAATAATAACAACAATAATGATTATTATAATAATGTATTTATTAAAGTATTTATTGTTATTTAAACTTACTTGAGTAAGAAACACTCCCAAGAACGGTACAAATGGCGTTCCATTTTCCACATATTTCTGTACTTTGGCTGTATATGCTTGATTATTGTTTTGTTCTGACATTAGCTCACTGAGCTTGTCAAATTGCCTGAATATAATATAGAATGTTTAAATCATTCACAAAAACAAAATACTCCAGATGTATGCATAACTGTTTGGCTTAATGAGGCCTTTACAGAGTTCAATAAACAAGCTGAGATGATCTTACAATTTTTACTATGTGTAGCAATGACAATGCTAATATCAATCATTAAGCGTCTAAAAGATCATATTCTTATTTGCATCTGTTCATAAAAAGTATGAAGCATAATTAAAACTTTTAGACTGTGGAACACCGGCCACTGAATGAATTGACAATTTGTTATTGGTTCACTTTACACTATAACTTGTTTCAGAACATTCTATCTATTGAGCGTGTTCTAGAACATTCTATAATTCACACATGTGTTTATTGAGCGTGTGAAGTGTAGAACACTTTATTTATGTTTCACCCGTCGGTTGACCGGCTATATTGCATGGCTTAGTCCACTCCCTTTTAGTCAGTCTCACCTCATGTTCACCTGCATCATTGTTGTATAACTAAAATATTGCATCTATAACTATCTGGACGCCCCTGGGTGGTTAGGAGGAGCTATTAGTTAAATGATCAAGAGGCAGGAGATTGGTTATTAGACCGACTCTGGTGGCAGTCTGCCACCACGCTTAAAGAAAAGTCAGCTTAAACCCCCACATAGATAAATAAAATTAGCAGTTTTTTCCTGTTTCACAACCCTAGTAAATTACGAAAAGAATTAGTCTCAAACATTTTAATATAATGTTTCAAGCAGAGTAGTTCAAGCATGCAATCTGCATTTATTAATTTTATGTTCTTCTTACTTTTTCTTCCTAGAAGAAACGGCTTTCCAGGAGTCTCTGAGCCTGTGAATGGGAGTGCTTTGCAGGCCACCCAAAATAGCCTTGAGGGAATTGTAATTGCGCACTGCTCGACACTCCATGGCTATCTGTATTGCAATAAACATAAAAAATAGTCAGTTTGCATAGCTATAAGCACATATTTTTTCAGCTGATATTTGCCTAGACAAAGTATTGTTAGAGTAACTAAAATTAATACAACCCATACATAGGGCAAGTACTTAAGCATTTGTTCTATTAAGCATTTGAGTATCTGTTTTTCAAGAGCTTTAACTGCTGAGTTAAAACTTATTCTGCTCCAAACACCTGATGCTGGGAAAACATATCCATGTGAGATTGTTACCAAACCAAAGTGTTACTGTCAGTGTAAACAAAATTGAAATGCCTGGAGGAGTGTGTACATTAGGCTACAAGATGAAAAATATTAGTTGAGTGTACTTTTTAAATAATAATGTCATAACAATAAGTACATCAATTTTCACTGACTTATGCATTCTAATTACTTTTCTTACAAATTATAAAAAGCAGCTAAATTGGTTTGATGTCACACTTTGATTTATTAATATATTTGGTGTTCAATTTCCTTAAAAGTAATTGAAATTGTGCTTCAAGCATATGTCAACAAGACTAGCTTATGCTTGTTTGTTTTAACAGCTTGAAGCACATGACCTAAGATTACCATCATAATTTCACATACCTTAATGAAGGCTTCAATGACCTTGGCCCTGGCCTTAGGCGATTTTTCTGCCAGTATCTCCGTGGGCACCATTAAAGCGAGTTGGTTGAAGGCTTTAATCATAGCCATCACATTAGGAGACATAGTTTCCTATCAAAGAGTAGCAAATATAAGTCAACAAGTAACACAAGCTGTTAATAGTGAGATAGTAACAGATAGGAGGAAATAATTATGAGAGTAACAGGAGGAGCTAATAAATAAAGGAAAGAAGGAAAGAATAAGAAATTATGTGAATGGGTAACACATAGATGGAATGTAATCAAGAATTGAATACTTATATATTTTCATATTGGACTGAAAAATTACATTCAATCTACCAATATTAAACAAAGTTTCTTACTTTTGTGGCTTTCTTTGTCCATGCGCCATTTTTGAGCTCTTCAGGTCTTATCTTTTGCAATAGTTCTGAATCGACAAGAAAGAGCTCCAAAGCCACCATTTTTGCTTCAAAGAAATGAAGCTTATCAGAAAGAGCATACTGCAATCCTCTTTTTTGGTTAGCTTTCTTCTTCGTCCAGTTTTTCACACCATGGACAATATCCTTGCACAAGGATGCCAGGGATTGTTGGATGGTATGAAACTTAATGAGTTCCATTACTTCAATCACTACCAGCACACGTAAATTTGTATAACATATATAATAAAATCACTCCCATAATATTATTGTAACATGTTTAAATGCAACAGTGACTATTTCTTAAACCAAGTACAGTACAAGTACTAAAAGAATGAATCTGACTTTAATGGATTCATGGCTTGCTTAAAGTTGTTGTGTGAAAACTACAAATAAGGTACCAATTAAAATCCCCAGAAATTTGTTATCTGTAAATTATTGAGTACCAGTAACAGCAGCAAAAGTGATAATGACAAAATCAACAATGACAACAAAATGACAATAATCAGTAATAACAAAATAATACCAATAAAAATACTAAGTTCTATATGACACTAGACTAATGCAATACCTTATAATAATGATGATAAAAACAGTAATAATAAATAATAACATTAAAATAATAATAACATTAATATTTTACTGTTGTTCTTATTACGCTTTTATTTCATTATTGATGAAGATTTCAAAGTATTGACATCTATAGCTATTAAAATTGGTCAATAATAATAATATAGCAACTAGTAAACATACCACTAAGCAGCCTTGCCAGAAAGCTGAATTTATAGGAATACAGACTCAATCCAAGTATCACACTAAATACACACTTTCATACAACCCGCTAAGGTTTCCTAGCGAGCGAGATTGGGGAGATGGCTACTTGCTCTAATGGGTTCAGCTGCTTTAACGAGAGAGCAAAGTAGCCTAGCTATAGTTCATACAACAAGGATTTCCTAATTTTCCTATCAGCTTATTACAGCTAGACCCCTCAACATAAATTCTATGGTTTGTTACCACCAGCTAGGTTTCGAAAGCGAGCGGGTTATGTTTAGCGTCACAAATGAATGCACTTTTTTGGCTGCACGCTATGCTTATACTTCGTAACTCACCCGTCTAAATTAAATGGGCTTAAAAAGAATTAGTATCGCTTAGCAGTCCCCATTCCAAATAACTAATTAGCAATAACTTATAATAATGTAGACGACTTCAATACCAATGATAGTAAATAATATGAATAATAATAATGATAAAATAATAATAATGGTAATAAAAAAAATAATAATAGTAATAATAAAATTAATAAATAAATAAAAAAAGTAATATTAATAATAAATACGTTATTATTTTACTGTTGTTGTTGGGTTTTTTTAGTTTCAGTATTAGCTAATGATGCTAGCTAAATTCAAAATATTGTAATCCTACTGATTTGCATTACTATCATAATATACTAACACATATCAATAGTTAGCCTTACCCAATAAAAAGCTGAGTTTTGTAGAATATAGACACAATCCAAGTATCACACTAAAGAAGAACTGAATTCCACTTTCACTCCGACCGTGCTAAAACACACTGCAAAGTTTCGGTAGAGTCGACGCTGTAACTTAGCGTGAAGGCAGGCATGCGCAAAGAACTTCACTGTACTTCAGCACAACGAGCAAGCTAGCCCATTTGAATTTCATGCAATAAGTATTATATTCTAATTTCTTCTATGTAGCTCACTGTGAGCTGTGCCCTTAACATAAATTTTATAGTTACTTAGTCAAGTTTGCTTAAAGCCAAAGTGTTAGTGTTTAGCAGCACAAATGTATATGCAATCTGATCAAGTACCAAACACAATACAATATCGAAATGTCGGTACATCAGATGAATTTTTGTGAAAGACTCCCGTTCAAAACTGACGGGGAATAACTTGAATCAAAAGAGTATAATATTGAGCACTAAATTTAGTGACTATATAGCTGAGTTAGGCTACACCCAGCTAGTTACGCATAATGAGTTCATTACCTCTGGAAACAGTGAAAATGTTTTGTAAATTTACTCAAAAGAGAGCGCTTAAGCGATACTCTAGGATGTTCTGGTCCCTTTCTGTACAGAGAAAAAACGGCTAGTTAAGAGACACTTTTTATCCTGTATAAATAAATCTTTCACAAAATATTCACAAGATGAACTCATAATAATTTTCTTTAGCTTTCAGCATATTTCTTGTTCTAGCATTTTTTGTGAAACCGCTACACAGAGAACTCTTCGACAAGGGCTAGTTTCCTCTAAGCTTTGGTGCAAATCTCAAGAACCTACTTCAAACTCTAGCTTTACTACATGTAATTTTGTTGTGGACAGATCAAAGTAGACTATCAATATTAAAATACCTACTGTTTTAATTAGTTTCGCTAGCCAGACCCTTTACCTAACCGCTACATGGGGAAATGGTCCGGTATCCTTACGCACTTATTTCGTTTTACTGGAATTCATTTCAGATTTGCGGTAATGATAGAATGTTATTAAATCTACCTCTAAACTAGCCCGTAAATTATTCCTCATGCTATTCTTGTTAGAAAGGTGTTTTTACCCTGAGGTAGTGTATGTAGCAGAGAGACTTACCAAAATCAATAGGCAACAAGACAAAGACAATTTCAAACATTTTCAAACATTGTTCCTGCTCTCATTTTTCAGAATATAGCCAAGAGAATCAGCAGCTCGAGAAATAGCAGCTTCAAGGCCTAAATAAATGTTTCCAAGTAGATCTTAAAACCACCATGGTTGTCATGCTATGTCAAATCAACACAATCCACAAATGCACCACTGCAAGATTACTGTGCAATTTTTATTATTATTATTATTATTATTATTATTATTATTATTATTATTATTATTATTATTATTATTATTATTATTATTATTATTATTATTATTATTATTATTATTATTATTATTATTATTATTGTTGTTGTTATTATTATTATTATTATTATTATTATTATTATTATTATTATTGACTTTACAACCAATGGGACAAAACAAGTATGGTGAGTGAAGTGAAAAATGTAAAAGTGTTTGTGGTTGAGGGTCAAACTCTAACTACTAGAGCTGCCCGAATAAATAAGTAAACAAAAGAAGAAAGTAAATTTTAAAAAATGAATAAATAGGCTCATGATGTGGGAGGCAAAGTGATGTTGATATTAGATGTGTGACATTGAGAACAGGCACATAGACAACAAAATGTGCAGGGATTGATGGGGTTGAATCTTATGGTGAATGTATTCCAGAATTTCTGTTGAAGAGTTTTCTTGATAGTAGTGAAGGAAGGAGAAAGATGAATTGGAGAGAATGCATTCTACAGCATTACAACACAATTAAAATATTGGTGGGGTGTACTAGAGAAGCGGTAAAACTTAAGTTCTAACTTGTGGGAGGTAGATGAACGTGTGGGTCCAGAAGAATAGGAAATGTAATTAAATATGCCAAAATTATCAGGAGGGTCTTTGAGACATTTCAATACAAATAGCAAGTCTGGTAGTTCTAGGTGATACATGAGTGGTAGGACATTGAGTAAGAATAATCGAGATTTATAATCTATAACGAAATTGTTTAAAATGTACTTTGAAGCTCTACGTTGAATGTTTTTAATAAAATAATGTCCTTGATGAGACGAGGGCGCCAGACTTGAGAGCAGTATGTAAGCTGAGATCTTACTAAGGAAAGGTACAGAGATTTTTTTATATGAGAGGGTGATGTGCTTCTAATCAAGCTTAGATCATCAGTAAGACCTCGATGAATATGCAAAGTCATGATGTGATTCAGCCTGTCTTGAGCCATTGTCGAACGCAAATACGTTTTCACTCTTCATAAAGCACTAAAGGACCTTTCACTGACAGCATTAGTTGCTGGTATTACAAGTAGGAGTTGAAACAATTGACACACTTCAGATAGAGGTTCTCGCTGACCTGGAGTCATTGCTTTAAAGAATTCAGTTCATCAGTGATTTTAACAGAGGTTTGATTTGGAGTGAAATTAGCTCTCAGTATCTCCAGCTGAGTTCTTAATAATTCATAATTAAAATCAGTCGTATAGAAATTAGCCACACACTTTAACTCAGCTTCATAATCCAGTCCTTGAACTGCTTTTAGAATAAGATTTTGAACATTATGAAAAACATTATAACCAGGCCGATTAAATCGATCAGTAATAGAAGTGGTGATGAGATCCAATGCTTCAAAGTAGATAGGTCTGTAGTAGTCATCTAGTGTTTCAGGAAACACACTCTCTGCATCTCCTTCTTCGAATCATCGAGGAGCTTTACGACGACGTGGCAAACCTGGTGGTGAAATACTAAAATGTTCAACCTCTTTACCAATCTTTTCCCAAAATAACTTAAAGATGTCATCAGAACGTATAGATTTAAGAGTCAAAGTCATGGAGGCCACTTCCTGACCTTCTGAGGCTGATATGTCACTCTTTTGCAATGCTCTGCTCAAGTTATCACTGTGTTTAAGAATCAAATGCCCTAAACAAATTCCAAAATAATAATCAAATGTCTTCATTTGAGATGCAACTCCATTTATACGAGCCTTCATTTCAGTGTCTTTCACTGAGTCAATAGCTTCTTCCCACAATTCTTGAAGAACTTTAAAATTGTCTAAGATACTCTTTAAGGAGTCTGCCCTTACTGTCCATCTTGTTGGACAAAGAACTCTAACACCAGGTGTATCAGGGGCCAACTCACTTTTCAGTTTCTCAAACAATATAACTCTACGTGGGGACTTCTTTATAAGTTTTGTGATTTCATGAGTTGTATCAAGTGAATCTTTCATAATTTTAGAATGTTTGATTGCATCTCCACATGCAAGGCTGAGTGAATGGCCATAGCAGTGTGTGTACAAAGCTTTAGGCTCTTCTTTTAACGAGGTTCTTCAATATAATGTAATCACAACGACTGAACAAGAACAACAACTAAAAAATGACTGAATGACTGGTAGTTTAATAGGCATGCTCAAGGTGGGGTGATGAAAATAAAGAAAAAACATTGTATGCAGGTAGACTTCCATAAGTTTATATAAATTGAAAGTGTGAATAAATTGAATAGAATACTAATTTGAGTTTGGTAAACAAAGTCAATGGTGTGGAAAATTAAGTAATCATAGTTCACCTTTGGACTCCAACATCGATGCCATTTTACCTAAGCTAAAAAGCAACGTGATAATAAGCGCTCGCGCAAACAAAACCACGCCCACTTCGGCAAAAATGTGGTGAGGCCGAAACCTCACCAGCCTCAGCGGTTCCGACGGCCTTGCAGGGAGGGAATATCATTTACGTAGACGAGAAAAAGCAGAGGACTTAGAACACTACCCTGTGGAACACCAGAGCGAACAGGAAAATTTTTTGATGCGAAGCCATCTATTTCTACAAAGTGACTTCTGTTGCGCAAGTATTTTCTAAACCACATCCAGAGCGGACCTGTGTTTACCTGTCAAGCAAAGTTTGTACAAGATTTCATCATGAGGAATAGAGTCGAAAGCTTTGGCAAAGTCTAAGTAAATGACATCAGTATTGGATTTCTTCTCAATTTGGTTGTAGATAGATGAATAGGAAATGAGAAGTTGGGAAAGTGTTGATCTTTTCTTTAGAAACCCAAATTGTGATTTGGAGATCTTTGGATGAATAAAGCCTATTATTTCATTGTACACCAGAGACTCTAGCACTTTGTGAAGAATACAAAGGAGTGAAATAGGCCTGTAGTTACTGATAATGTTGTAATCATTTTTCTTGTGAAGGGAAAATATCTTGTGTATTTTCCATTCCTTTGGGATGGACGGAGATCTGATAATGGTGAAAAGAGCTGGGCAATAATAGGATAAATAGAAGATGAGCATTTTTTTAATACATGACCACTAATTCCTTCGCATCCTGGTGATTTATGGCTATCTAGATGGCTTAGTAAGCTAAAAAATCTCGTCAGGAGTAAAGTCTATATAACTGAGTTGGGATTGAGGAGTTGGCAGGTTTTCCAGAGGTGGCAGCACAAAGTCGCTGGTAGTGAAGGTCGAGTTAAAATAAAGGTTAAAAGCTTCTGCTTTGGTGAGTGGATCACTGATAATAGAGGTATTATGTTTAAATACCTGTGGAAGCTGAGGAGAAGATTTGAGATGAGTTACGTGAGCGAAAAGTGAATGAGGTTTTCTGTTGAATGTAGTTATTAGGGAATGAATGTAATCTTGTTGTGCAGAATTTATAATTTTGATCCTAATGTGTAGCACGTAATCTGTATTAACAGACTCATCTTTCTTCTGTATGTTTCTGCACTGATTTGTTTAGTTTTACTTGTTCAGTCCTGCTTAGTCTTTCATTGAAATAACACAATTTAAAAAAAAAGTGGAGCCAAAACTTCCTTGTAACATCTGTACCATTTCAAAATTTTTATGATTATAGTTGTGATTAGACATAAAATACTTATAGTATAATTTACAGTGTTTATAATTTAGTTCCAAATAAAGATGAGAATGTGTTTGAAAGAAAACAAGCCTAGAATCATAACTAGAGCAGGTTAGCACTAGACTCTCATGCTATAACTTTTAGTGTTTTCAGTATAGAATAGCTAAATTCATAAAATATTGCATAAACTTGTTGTCCACTAGGTATGGCTATTAATTGCTACCAACTCTGGAATTTTGAGAACACTAAGTTCCTATGGTTGTCGTGATGGTTGAGAAACTGACTAATGCCAGGTTGCTGAATACCCTGCCTACAGTTTGTCCTCACTCACACATCAAACTAAACTTGTGTGATTTAATTGCAATCAATTTCTGTTTATTCTTAGCTTTTGTGATGTTGGCAAACCTTAAGCTTCAGTTATTATACTGATTATTAAAAAGGAATCATAGAAATTCAGAAATTGATCTGCAAAGACAAGCTAAATATATGAGAATCAACATAATGCATTTTCAAATACATCATGTTCCACTGTGTGGCCATACTTGCTAGTAGCATATTGAATGAGACAAATATAATTCATACCCAAAACAGACATACTATTGCTTTTTGTAAAGAAACTAATCAAAACTAAGCTTAAGAGAAGACCGATTGCCAAAGTGGAGTAAAAAAATTTCAAACTGTCCATCAACTCCTCTCACAACTAGTGTTTGCTTCTGTCCTCTTGACATTTTTTGCCCTCTTCTCTCACTGACTTTGGCTTTTCAGGCATCTCTTTTATGGCTGCCAATGGAGTAAGCTCAGCAGGTCTGGGACCTCTCTCCAACCAATTTCTCTCTCCTTATTGTGCTGTCCTGTGGCACTTCACCTCTATACTATCCTTAAGAACCTCCACCTTTGACAAACTCCCACAGAAGGATCATCCTAACCAGCTTCGCCAGGACTACTGGAAGCGCTACACTCAGTACAATTTGCCTGCCATTCAAACCCCCTCACAGACTTGTCCTTTTTTTTTTTCTTTTTGGTCGCTACCCTCCCCCCCCCCCAACCTTACAGACTCTCCCGTTTTATTTTTGTTAGCCCTTTATTGCCACAGATCTCCTCCCTTTAAACAACCCTGCCAGCTGCTACTTCAACTAAGGCAGTGCAATATTTGCTACAACTAGCTAACTCGCTTTTTATCCCCAAGGCCCACGTCCGCTGGAGTGGTCTTCCTAGAGACGCTTCGCCTTCAGACCTGCTAGAGCCGCCTGCAATTGACCCGGTCACCCCAGCCAGACCGGCAAGTAGCCTGGCTGTCGGTTAGCGCTAATTTCACGGCGTTTTCGTCTGCCGCTACGAGCGAAGTCAGACTGTTCGGGTCTCTTTCGTCGCTCATTCTACACTTGGTGACTCAACAAATCCTCACCGCAATTAACATCTTTGTCTCCTTGCTGTCAGGTCTCTTTCTCTTGGTTGGTTACCTCCTGTACTTGCTGAACAACTGTACTACTGCACACTACTCTGGACCTGCCCTACTATTGCCTGCACTAGTGTAGCCCCACACCACCATCCTGATATGTTAACTCCGTTTATACCATAGTTTCTGTGGTAACAGCTATGGATTAAAAATGTTATTCCCCTTTGTTATTCCCCACTAATGCCATGAGAAAAAATATTTTGTATCACAAAGAGAAGTTAAATTGCACACAGAATTTGTGACCTGCTATGAGAACAACTGACCTGTGTGACAAAATAAAAAAAAAATCGATTTTATGAGGTAACCCTGTAGTTCTAATAAGTCAAAGGTTCTTACCGTTCGTTCTTTAGCTTGTAGAATTATATAGCTATAATGAGTTTAAAGTCTTGCCGGTGAACGTCGCCTGATATCGTCGTCCAATTATAGTATGTCCAAGTTGAGTTGGCACGACCGCAAGCGCGGTAATTGAGGAATACATTTAGTACTTTACCGGAAGCAATTTAGTCATGTGAATCCAAATCAATTAAGCGCGCAAACGTCAACGTTGCACGTGAAAAAGGGGCGGTAGCACAGGTGCGCATTAATACTGTAACCATTGAAAGAAAGAAATTTAGTGAAGTTTATGGAGTTTTTCGGGCGCTGTACAGCTCATCTCGTCCGTTTTCAATGATATTTATGTTTCTTATGCGCAGATAATGTACAGCAGATGGAAAACGCAAACTGGTGGGAGTTCTTCTAAAGAGACAGGATTAAAATCAGTGGATTCTACCTACTGTGTCCCAAGAAATATTCTGATGTTCACAGGATTCAGCAGTACAGCACTGTAAACTTGTAGCTAAAGCTACTAGACTTTCATGTTAAATAAAATTATCAATTCTTTCATTTATTTATAATAAGGTATATGAAAATTGATGAAATGAAAGAATTTAAGTAGTACACATACAAAAAATAGTTGTGATCCGAGTTGAAGGTGGAGTTCTGCCTGAGTTGGTCCTAATTCTTACAATAAAAGGCATCTATAATAGTGAAGAAAAGGAATTGGCATAAACACAGCTTTGACAAGCACACAATTTAACTGAAACAGCGTAAGTGTGGCTGTATTACAAGTTGCTAGCTAAATGATAGCTATATCACTGAAATATATTGGCTATTATGGCATTTGTTATTGAACAGGTAGACAAATAATCATACCAACATCCTATCAGGTGGTCCTGTACCCTCTGCAACAACAGAACACTCCGTCTATCCCTTTCCACACTCGCAACCTAAGCTAATCGCGATATAAAGCTAGAAACACAGCAATCTGAGAAGAAGCTGCTCATTGTTTACAAAATTCTTAATGAAGACTGTCCGCGTGATAAATTGAGCCAACCGCGTAACTAAAAGCGGGCGCGTTTTGAGCGGGAAACCTGTGGTTTTTTCTATTCCCATAGACTTTTGTATTGAGTTTGGGAATAGCACTTTCTCTCCGGTTTTGGAGTTTACTGAGGGAATATTTTTAACCGCTTCGGCACGAGCTTTCCAATGGTGCAAACCCCGGATGCGTAGCTGCTTCCGTTCTAAAGTTATTCAAGTTTTTCTTGCGGCCAACTCAACTTGGACATACTATAGCTACTACGGTTTTTGTTTGAAGGCTGCGGAAAGGGAACTAATGTATTTATCTTGCTGACAGTATTTGGGAGGACCCTCGCTGCATTAACTTAGCATATTTTTCTCCCCCAAAACGTGGGTTAACTATTTGCAACTTAATGCAGCTTTAAATCATATTTATTCTCTTGTGTCAAATGTCTTACAATCTATCTATTCATTTAATTGGGCGAACGAAATGAGACCCTCATTAGCGAGTCCCAATTGCCATTCTGGTATGTATATGTATCTTAAGGCAAAACTCAAAGAGATCAGTGTGTATCCACCTCACCCCCACCACCCCAAATGCTACTTTAAAACATTAATAAACGTTAATATTGGCGTGAGCACAAGAAATTTGGGGAATGACTTCAACTAGGGGGGAAAAAACAGCAAAAAGCTACCAGACAAAAGTGGAGAGACATTGCAGTAAGATCTTACAAATTTGTGGAAGTTCATTTTCTATTCTAGTAGCTAATGGCAGTTGTAATAAATGCGCTTTCTGTCATAGCTATAGCCTTAATTAAGGGATTTTTCTTGCTGGAAAATCTAATTATGCAATAATTAAGTCACTAAAAGAATGTAATGTAATTCTTCATCCACCATAGTTCTGGTACAATAGAACATTCTCAACTGAAGGAAGTTTAGAATCCTTTATTTAGCAATTCATAAGAGAATCTTCCCAGGGGAATTTGATGGCTTTTTCAATTTTTCTTGCTTGAAAATCTATAATGCAATAATCATTAGCTAAGTCACTAAGAGAATATATTGTAATGCTTCATCCACCAGAGTTCGGGTACAATAGAATATTCTCAACTGAATGTAGTTTAGAATCCTTTTATTGAGCGAAGTAAGAGTATCCTCCCAGGGGAACTTGATGGCTTACCCATTTGTCCGAAAGTCAAGTAAGAAGAGAATTTAATGTAAGTCTTGTGCGTGTATATCCAAGACTAAGTGCTATAGGTGTATGAAAGTGTTGTGTGTTGCTAAAGAATAGCACAAATAAACTAAGCAAAAACATTTAACTAACAAATGAATCCTATTAGGGGCTATCATTCAAATTTCAATTTCAGTCAGACCAGCTTGCTTGCCGTTTGTGTCATGAGTGTATTTAACTAGGCCACTTTTCAGTCTTCTGGAATCAAATTAAGTTTCATCCACTTCTACTGTGTGACACTTCTACTGCATGGCAACAGTAAAGTAATCGCATATATCTAGTGTGGAACGTAATTATTCTCATCTGCTGATCTTTCATTGCCCTCCACTTCTAATTAACCTCTCCAAGTCAATGGAGCGAGTTATTCGTTGATATGTTGGGTTCCTATTGGGCCTACAGTGGTGGTTGCCCTTCCTGGGTGGAATGGGTTCAACATGGTCTAGATGGTTGGTCATGGTGACTGGTTCATCAAATGCCAGACTGGACCTCAAGAAGCTGTTTCATGATATTTTTGGAGAGGGTTACACAGAGGCCTACCGCAGGGGTGGTTCCTGATGTTTCACCAGGATATGAAGCTGGACTCAACACCAGCATCACTCTAGATGCTATGTCACTTGGTTGCACACCTGGCTCTGGACTGAAGCATGATACAATTAAGTGTCTGTAATTTGCCATTTGCACATGCAGGATGGTCTAGGAGATGAAATGGACTCCAATGAGAAGCTAGAGCAGGTATAATTCAGCACTTGTGATTGATATAATAATGGACTCTAGATGCTTATCTTTACCCTCCAGACCATTCTAGACATACAAGCTTTAGTATTTTAACATTTCTAGGGAAGACATTAGCGAATCTTGTACTGTTTACAGCTATTGTAAACAGTACATACAAGAGTGAATAGCAAAGGGGGCATTTTTTCAAAGTAGTTGTGTGGTTATTCACACTGAACAAAAAACACTTTTATAATAAAGGTATTGCATATGGTGAAGAGTATGACAGATGAATTAAAATGCAATGCCAGGTCTTCACTATGTATCAAAATGCTATCTTGAAGCTCATTAGCTACAAATACTTTTGAAGTCAGAGAGGGTCATACTGTAATTTGTTCAAACTATGCAGCTTTAGTTTAACATCATTATACATTATTATTAATATATGACCTAATTTTATGTTGCCATGATCATTGATTTCTTTGAAATTTAGTTTTTTATTAAAACTATATTCAACAAAGAAATTTACTTTGAAATGTTAGTGATAAATCAATTTATGTTTACTTTTCTCTCAGTAATGACAGTTTATAGTTTTCTTTCTCAGAGCCAACGATGCCTTCTTGTAAAATATTTCTCACGTTTGTGTCATGAGTGTATTTAATAAAGGCCACTTTTCCGTCTTCTGGAATCAAATTAAGTTTCATCCACTTCTACTGTGTGACACTTCTACTGCATGGCAACAGTAAAGTAATCGCATATATCTAGTGTGGAACATAATTATTCTCATCTGCTGATCTTTCATTGCCCTCCACTTCTAATTAACCTCTCCAAGTCAATGGAGCGAGTTATTCGGTTGATATGTTGGGTTCCTATTGGGCCTATAGTGGTGGTTGCCCTTCCTGGGTGGAATGGGTTCAACATGGTCTAGATGGTTGGTCATGGTGACTGGTTCATCAAATGCCAGACTGGACCTCAAGAAGCTGTTTCATGATATTTTTGGAGAGGGTTACACAGAGGCCTACCGCAGGGGTGGTTCCTGATGTTTCACCAGGATATGAAGCTGGACTCAACACCAGCATCACTCTAGATGCTATGTCACTTGGTTGCACACCTGGCTCTGGACTGAAGCATGATACAATTAAGTGTCTGTAATTTGCCATTTGCACATGCAGGATGGTCTAGGAGATGAAATGGACTCCAATGAGAAGCTAGAGCAGGTATAATTCAGCACTTGTGATTGATATAATAATGGACTCTAGATGCTTATCTTTACCCTCCAGACCATTCTAGACATACATGCTTTAGTATTTTAACATTTCTAGGGAAGACATTAGCGAATCTTGTACTGTTTACAGCTATTGTAAACAGTACATACAAGAGTGAATAGCAAAGGGGGCATTTTTTCAAAGTAGTTGTGTGGTTATTCACACTGAACAAAAAACACTTTTATAATAAAGGTATTGCATATGGTGAAGAGTATGACAGATGAATTAAAATGCAATGCCAGGTCTTCACTATGTATCAAAATGCTATCTTGAAGCTCATTAGCTACAAATACTTTTGAAGTCAGAGAGGGTCATACTGTAATTTGTTCAAACTATGCAGCTTTAGTTTAACATCATTATACATTATTATTAATATATGACCTAATTTTATGTTGCCATGATCATTGATTTCTTTGAAATTTAGTTTTTTATTAAAACTATATTTAACACAGAAATTTACTTTGAAATGTTAGTGATAAAACAATTTATGTTTACTTCTCTCTCAGTAATGACAGTGTCTGGGACTACGTCCACAGACAGAGTCTAAACTAACGATCATTTCCCTACTTCCTGTCCCTCCTTTATTGTATCATCATTGTGGTAGAGTTACGCAACCCATCGTAACTCTCTACTTGTTGTTACGTATATATGCATGCCTATTCTAGATAATAATGTTGTTCACCTCTGAGAACCTGTGTAATACCCCGCATAAGGAGTGCGCAACTTTTGCTGTCAGTCAAGACTGCAAGCTAAACGGCCAGCGGTTGCGATTGATATTAGCCTTGCGCCAGATCAAGTGGACATCCTGGTCCTTCGAGTTTCCATCTTAGAACTAGCTAGTGTGGGAAGTAACGACCCCCACATTAAATGGTCCTTCGAGCCTTTGTTTGAACTAGTGCTTAGCTCTCTATTGCTGCTATTTCGACTTACTTAGCTTTCTATTAGTTGCTATTTCGTAGCTGTAGCTTAGCTCACTATTTGTTGCTATTTCGTTTCGACTCCATCTTCAACCCTTACTTCTCTGACTGTTACGCGTGGCTCACATCAACACCACTCGTATCCAATCTATCTTCAAACCACTTCCGTATTTCTTCAACTCCAGTTAATCACCATGTCTGAACCTTCCGAGTTCTCTCAAGCCTTGGAATCCCTCCATCGCAAGAGAGGCAACAAGCGAGGAATGCTCACTAGGCTGCAGAGAAAAGTCTCCGAACTTCAAGGCAAGCACCCGGACGAGATCTCTGGACTAGTGTTCGACGACCTCCTCAAAGATCTAGTCTCCCTCAGATCTACTCACAAATCCATCCAAGATCGGATCGACGAACTGGTCTTGGACAACGACATGGATGACGACGCCGAGGAAACGGAGAAAGACAAAGACGAAGACACCTACGACAAGGTCAAGACAACCATCAGGGACTTCAAGCTCTTCCATGAGTTGTGGATCGACAGCAACGGCCTGAGCGAAGACCTCACAACAGCACAATCCGTCCTAGACGTCAACTCACCTCTCTTTCGAGACTCTTTTGTCAACCTGTCTGCTCGTTGCAGTGACTGGTTTAAGCTAGCAAGACGCTACACCAAAGACAGCCCCGCCATTGACAGAAGATTCCAAGACGTGAAAGAGAGTCTTGCCATGCTCAGCAGAGATGTTCACTCATCCTGCCGTGACCCAGCAGTACCCATACTCACAGCGGCCACGACATCATCCTCTCCTGCTTCATCTCCTGCTACATCGACAAGTCACAACAACTCTTCACTACATCTGGACGTCGACGGTGACCCCTTCAAATGGGCGAACTTCGAGACAATGTTCAAGGCTACGATCAACGCTAGAGCAAAAGGACATTCCAACCTCGAGATCAAGGGACATCTCATCAAGGCTATCCAGCACCCTTCTGGTGTCAAGATTCTTCACAACCTACCCGATCCCAACGCAGACTTGGACACAATGCTCACTCTCCTACGCGCCAAGTTTGGATCTCCACAAGTTGTGTGCCCTCTTATCATCAACAAAATAGACACTGTCAAGCAATTCCAGCTAACTGCTACCGACCTCGACAACGTCTACGACAACTTCGTACTACCCTTCCAGAGATTTCAGTCACTTGTGGGCGACTCCCTCAGCGCATACCTTGCCATGGTCTTGGTCAGCCTCATGGACCCTGACTGCAAAAGGGAATGGCTACGCCACAAGAAGCCAGACACTGTGCCAGAAATGGAAACAGTCCTATCGTTTGTGCAGTACTGGCAACGAGAACTCGCCAACGACGACTCGTCTCCTGCCCCAACGTCGACTCGATCATCTCTTCACTTCGCCTATTCCTCATCACCCTCTCAGCCTGTCAAGCAGAAACCCCACCACCACAAGTCTACTCCCAAGAAACTTCCCAATTGCTACGCCTGCAACGACAACCACGGACTCATGAAGTGCTCCACGTTTCAAGGGATGGATGTTGAAAGCAGAAACAAGTTGGTTCGCGACAAACGGCTCTGCACCAACTGTTTCTCGAGTCAACACGGTCGTGGGAATTGCCCAAGCAAATTCTCTTGCAGGACCTGCGGTGCCAAACACCATTCGATGCTCCACATCGAGCCACAGACCTCTCCTTCTTCTACCTCCAAGGCTCCCGAGATTCACCAGATGTTGACCACCATGGATCAAACCTCGAATTCATCGGACGACGACACAGACTCCGACATCAGGTTCCTGCACACTGCGCTGGTCTCCATCGAGAACGAAGGACAGACTGTGGTGGCCAGAGCAGTTCTAGACAGTGGAGTTGCTGTTAGTGCCATCTCTGACAAACTTGCCTCGGACCTCAGGCTCAACAGAACATCCAAGCCTCGTACTCTTGAGTGTGGTGGTTCCTACATTCAGTGCAAATTCACTGCAAAAGCCTCGCTACACTCAGTGGATGGTTCATTCCACTCTGAGCCATTCAGGTTCACCGTTCATCCCAAGCTGCCTCATCTGGACTCCCCTGCTGACAAGGACAAGATCACCTCGCTGCCGTCCCTCTCGTCGTACAAGCTAGCTGATCCAGATCTCGGAGGCCGGGTGGACATTCTCTTGAATGGAATGGACGCCTCTTTTGTAAAGACAGCCCCGGAATTCAGACTTGATGGATTCCTGGCACAACCCACCAGGTTTGGACTCTGCTTGTCTGGACCTACGGTGAGAGCTTCGTCTACTCCAGTGCTCACTCTGGCAGTGACTCCTACAGACCTCTCCATGGACCTCGACCGACTATGGGAGTTGGATCAATCCCAGAAGCGCCGACGCACTCGCCTGAAAACGAACAAACCATCACGAACTTCAACAACACCTACCAGAGAATCGACGGCAGATTCTCCGTCTACCTGCCTCGAGTCTCTGATCCACCCACCCTTGGAGACACCCGTCGCCAAGCTCACTCCAGACTTCTAGCCAATGAGAAGTCTCTCAAAGCCAAAGGGAAGCTCGACGCCTTCTCTGGCGTGATGAGAGAGTATCTGGACTTGGGCCATGCCGAGGTCATCCCTCCAAACGAGATACCTCGCTCTCCAGCCTGCTACCTGCCGGTACATGGCGTATTCAAAGACTCCTCAACCACCACAAAGGTTCGAGCCGTCTTTGATGCATCTGCTCGTTCATCGAACTCCGTCTCGCTGAATGACACCCTTCTACCAGGTCCAAACCTGTACCCGCCTCTTCCAGACGTGCTCACTCGATTTCGTCGACACAACGTTGGAATGACGGCAGACATCTCGAAGATGTTCAGGGAGATCCTCCTAAACCCAGAAGAAAGGGACCTGCATCGATTCCTCATGCGTGCTTCCAATGGCTCCATTCTCGACTGCAGAATGAACCGCCTCACCTTCGGGGTCAAGAGCTCTCCTTTCCTGGCCACACAAGTGCTACACACTCTGGCCAACCTGTACTCATCCTCGCATCCTGCAGCAGCAGATGCCATCCTCTCCGCCTTCTACGTGGACGACTTCTTGTCAGGAGCCAGAAACGTGAACGAAGCAGAAGAACTCAGATCCGAACTCTGTGACCTTTTCTCTCGTGCAGGCATGGTTCTTCGCAAGTGGAGGACCAACTCCAAGGAACTCAAGTCTATGATTCCGCCTCATCTACTGGAAACAGATCCATCACCTGTATCCATCACCCCTCCATGCCAAGCTCCCAAAGCCTTAGGCATCCACTGGGATGTGGAGAAAGACACTCTCCATGTCTCCATTCCAGACCCTGCTCCGAATGCTCCGACTACCACCAAACGCTCCATCGCCTCAGGGGCTGCTGGTGTCTTCGACATTCTCGGTCTATTCTGCCCAGCCATCATACCAGCTCGTATTCTCTTCCAAAAAACGTGGAAACGATCTCTTTTATGGGACAAGCCAGTTCCGGAAGATATCAAGGTACACTGGGATGAGTGGCTATCCGACCTTCCAGCCATTAACGGTCATGCAGTTCCGAGACGTATCGTTCCCAAGGACGACTCTTCTCCCGACTCCTGGACCTTACATGGATTCTCAGACGCCTCTTCAGTCGCCTACGGTGCCAGCATCTACCTCAGATCTGTGAACTCAAGAGGACAAGTCAGCTCGACCTTGGTCATCGCGAAGGCCAGAGTCTTGCCTGTCAAGCCTATCACTATCCCCAAAGCCGAACTCACAGGTGCTCATCTCCTAGCAAAACTGTTGATTCGCACAGCATCTCTCCTGGACATCCCTCTCCAACGCGTTCACCCATGGACTGACAGCGAGATCGTCCTCCATTGGCTTCCAAAGTCACCTCCTCTCCTCAATAGATTTGTTGCTAACAGAGTCTTCGCCATTCAGCAGCTACTGCCAGACGTCATCTGGAGACACGTCAGATCCAGTGACAACCCTGCAGATCTTGCCAGTAGAGGAATCCGAGCGAAAGACCTGATCACGTCAGCACTCTGGTGGTCAGGTCCTTCCTGGCTTCTCCTTCCCAAGAAAGATTGGCCTCAACACAAGCCCAGCAAACCTGCGGCATCCGTCCTCAACATCTCCATCAAGCCTAGCATCCAGATGACAGAGACCCAAAAGAACTTCCTTTCGAACCTCTGGAAGAAGTTCTCCTCCTTCTTCACTCTAGTGAGAGTCGTAGCCTGGATCCTTCGGTGTCGACGCCTCCACTCCAACCACCAGCAAGAGACTCTCTCCGACATGCTCACATTCGAAGAGATCGAACTTGCTAAACACCGCGTCTACGCATTGTCTCAGCAAGAATTCTATCCAGAAGCATTCGAAGCTGTGCACAAGTCCAAGAACATTCCATCAGGACACTCGCTCCATCGATTTCAAGTCAAGATAGCAGATCATGGACACCTCCTAGTTTGCAGCCGAGTTCGCGACCCTGAAGCTCCATCAACTCCTACTACCCTGATTGTTCTTCACCCAAAGTCTCTCCTCACCAAGCTACTGGTCAGGACACTTCACCGTACCTACAGCCACGCTGGCATCTCAGCCATGGCTTCCATCCTGGCAAACTCTTATTGGATCCCTGGTTTACGCAACTTACTCAAGTTCATCAGCCGGACCTGTGCCATTTGCCAGAAGGCCTACGCCAAACCTCTCTCCAGCATGATGGGCATGCTCCCTTCTTCAAGAACTACTCCTGCTCCTCCTTTCTACAGGACTGGTGTGGATTTTGCTGGACCGTTCCAGTTAAAAGTGGGACACACCCGAAAACCTTCCAAGGTCTGAAAAGATGTCAGCAGGGCAACCACGTCTGGAGATGAAGCGATCCAGAGTAGCACGGAATTCAGTAGAGGAGAGAGAGGCGCAGAGATCTAAGTGGATGGCTTTAGTAGTCATGCAGATCTCTGCGCCTCTCTCTCCTCTACTGAATTCCGTGCTACTCTGGATCGCTTCATCTCCAGACGTGGTTGCCCTGCTGACATCTTTTCAGATAATGGAACCAATTTCCATGGGGCCCGGGAGGAGATCCGGGAGCTGCAGAGACTCTCCAAATCATACAAAATGAGACAAGTCATAACACAGTTCTCATCTAGCAACCAAATCCGATGGCATCACATCCCTCCAAGAGCTCCACACTTCGGAGGATTGTGGGAAGCTGCAGTCAAAGCCATGAAGGTTCTACTCCGAAAGACTCTTCAACCACACAGCCTCAGATGGGATGAGCTGTACACACTGCTAGCTCAAGCAGAATCTATTCTCAATAGCCGACCCCTCGCTCCTCTGCACACAGAAGAAGCATCCGAAGGAACATACCTCACAGCAGGACACTTCCTCATAGGAAGACCTCTTAGAGCTCCACCTCAACCTCTGCCTTCCACAGGCAAGATGTCTAATCTCCGACGTTGGGAATTGGTCTCTCGACTACAGAATGATCTCTGGCGTCAATGGACAGCTACTTACCTCGCCTCCTGTGCACAAAGATCCAAATGGACTAGAACTGGAAGATCTCTAGCTCCTGGAGACCTGGTCTTTGTCAGAGACGAGACTCTACGCAGCCGAGACTGGCCCGTTGCCGTAGTAGAGACTGCACATGCGGGTGATGACGGTCACGTCCGTGCTGTTACGTTACGTTGCAGAGGCAAGAGATACACCAGAGCCATCCACAGACTGATACCTCTCATCACAGATGAAGATCAAGTCATCCCCAAGACTCCTCAAGCCTCCCCCGGGAGTATGTCTGGGACTACGTCCACAGACAGAGTCTAAACTAACGATCATTTCCCTACTTCCTGTCCCTCCTTTATTGTATCATCATTGTGGTAGAGTTACGCAACCCATCGTAACTCTCTACTTGTTGTTACGTATATATGCATGCCTATTCTAGATAATAATGTTGTTCACCTCTGAGAACCTGTGTAATACCCCGCATAAGGAGTGCGCACCTTTTGCTGTCAGTCAAGACTGCAAGCTAAACGGCCAGCGGTTGCGATTGATATTAGCCTTGCGCCAGATCAAGTGGACATCCTGGTCCTTCGAGTTTCCATCTTAGAACTAGCTAGTGTGGGAAGTAACGACCCCCACAGACAGTTTATAGTTTTCTTTCTCTGAGCCAACGATGCCTTCTTGTAAAATATTTCTCACAGCCTTTACTGAAGTAAAATATTTTCTTTGGCTTGAGCTAGCTGACTGTAGCCTTTGTAAGTGATCAGTGGCATTTCTATTTGATGTTACATGTTTTTGCTCGTCTTCTTTGTTCTTGTTGACCTCATCAATGTTATCTGTCTGATTGATCTCCGAGCTAGTAATTTCCTTTCCCGCTTCTATTTCCTCTGTTTGCCCATTGCTATTGTTTTCTGCATTTTCTTTTATTTTGTCTGCCAACCCATTCCTTCCTTTTTCTTCTAGTGTATCTTCTCTTAGCTCGTTGTCCTTCTGACCATTATTATCTACCTCCATTTTCTCTTCAATAGTGAACAAGACTCACAAAATATTGAAGTAATCTTTGATCTGAAGTTCTGTGTTAATGGTTGAATTGCCTTCACACATTTCTACAAAGATGTCATTGATGAATACAACATCGCCATCCCAGTGCTCTTCACAATTATCACAAATTTCACTGTGATCATTCCCTGATGATTTAATGTCGTGCATCTTCTCAGAATCTAATTGTACGTTGCTACTTTTGAGCACGCTACTCAAGCCATTGTAGTCGTCAGACTTTTTAGGTGCATTATTTTGGCCACTAACGTCAGCAGGACATTTTTTGATGTCTGGTGTAATAGGACCACGGTCGTTGCTTGACCGTTTGATGTCCTGATAAGCCTCTGTTTGGAGGACCTAATGAAATAAGGTTAACATTAAACGCTTATCAAAAAAATGTCTTTTAATATCAAAGTGTATAAAAAATATTTAATTATTGCAAATAATTACCCTGGCACACAATATCCCAATATTCACTTATTCCTTTATTTTTAATAATAATAATAATGATAATAATAATAATAACAACAATAATGATTATTATAATAATGTATTTATTAAAGTATTTATTGTTATTTAAACTTACTTGAGTAAGAAACACTCCCAAGAATGGTACAAATGGCGTTCCATTTTCCACATATTTCTGTACTTTGGGTATATGCTTGATTATTGTTTTGTTCTGACATTAGCTCACTGAGCTTGTCAAATTGCCTGAATATAATATAGAATGTTTAAATCATTCACAAAAACAAAATACTCCAGATGTATGCATAACTGTTTGGCTTAATGAGGCCTTTACAGAGTTCAATAAACAAGCTGAAATGATCTTACAATTTTTACTATGTGTAGCAATGACAATGCTAATATCAATCATTAAGCGTCTAAAAGATCATAGTCTTATTTGCATCTGTTCATAAAAAGTATGAAGCATAATTAAAACTTTTAGACTGTGGAACACCGGCCACTGAATGAATGACAATTTGGTATTGGTTCACTTTACACTATAACTTGTTTCAGAACATTCTATCTACTGAGCGTGTTCTAGAACATTCTATAATTCACATGCACATGTGTTTATTGAGCGTGTGAAGTGTAGCACACTTTATTTATGTTTCACCCGTCGGTAAACCAATCTCCTGCCTCTTGATCATTTAACTAATAGCTCCTCCTAACCACCCAGGGGCGTCCAGATTGTTATAGATGCAATATTTTAGTTATACAACAATGATGCAGGTGAACATGAGGTGATACTGACTAAAAGGGAGTGGACTAAGTCATGCAATATATATAGGCGGTTAGACCGACTCTGGTGGCAGTCTGCCACGCTTAAAGAAAAGTCAGCTTAAACCCCCACATAGATAAATATAATTAGCAGTTTTTTCCTGTTTCACAACCCAGTCAATTAGAAATTGTCTCAAACATTTTAATATAATGTTTCAAGCAGAGTAGTTCAAGCATGCAATCTGCATTTATTAATTTTATGTTCTTCTTACTTTTTCTTCCTAGAAGAAACTGCTTTCCAGGAGTCTCTGAGCCTGTGAATGGGAGTGCTTTGCAGGCCACCCAAAATAGCCTTGAGGGAATTGTAATTGCGCACTGCTCGACACCCCATGGCTATCTGTATTGCAATAAGCATAAAAAATTGTCAGTTTGCATAGCTATAAGCACATATTTTTTCAGCTGATATTTGTCTAGACAAAGTATTGTTAGAGTAACTAAAATTAATATCACCCAGACATAGGGCAAGTACTTAAGCATTTGTTCTAGTTAGCATTTGAGTAACTATTTTTCAAGAGCTTTAACTGCTGAGTTAAAACTAATTCTGCTCCAAACACCTGATGCTGGGAAAATATATCCATGTGAGATTGTTACCAAGCCAAAGTGTTACTGTCAGTGTAAACAAAATTGAAATGCCTGGAGGAGTGTGTACATTAGGCTACAAGATGAAAAATATTAGTTGAGTGTACTTTTTAAATAATAATGTCATACACAACAATAAGTACATCAATTTTCACTGACTTATACGTTCTAATTACTTTCCTTACAAATTATAAAAAGCAGCTAAATTGGTTTGATGTCACACTTTGATTTATTAATATATTTGGTGTTCAATTTCCTGCTTTTTGCTTCAAGCATATGTCAATAAAACTAGCTTATGCTTGTTTGCTCTTACAGCTTGAAGCACATGACTTAAGTGTACCATCATAATTTCACATACCTTAATGAAGGCTTCAATGACCTTGGCCCTGGCCTTAAGTGTTTTTTCTGCCAGTATCTCCGTGGGCACCATTAAAGCGAGTTGGTTGAAGGCTTTAATCATAGCCATCACATTAGGAGACATAGTTTCCTATCAAAGAGTAGCAAATATAAGTCAACAAGTAACACAAGCTTTTAATAGTGAGATAGTAACAAATAGGAGGAAATAATTATGAGAGTAACAGGAGGAGCTGATAAATAAAGGAAAGAAGGAAAGAATAAGTAATTATGTGAATGGGTAACACATAGATGGAATGTAATCAATACTTATATATTTTCATATTGGACTGAAAAATTACATTCAATCTACTAATATTAAACAAAGTTTCTTACTTTTGTGGCTTTCTTTGTCCATGCGCCATTTTTGAGCTCTTCAGGTCTTATCTTTTGCAATAGTTCTGAATCGACAAGAAAGAGCTCCATAGCCACCATTTTTGCTTCAAAGAAATGAAGCTTATCAGAAAGATCATACTGCAATCCTCTTTTTTGGTTAGCTTTCTTCTTCATCCAGTTTTTCACACCACGGACAATATCCTTGCACAAGGATGCCAGGGATTGTTGGATGGCATGAAACTTAATGAGTTCCATTACTTCAATCACTACCAGCGCATGTAAATTTATATAATATATATAATAAAATCACTCCCATAATATTATCGTAATAACATGTTTAAATGCAACAGTGACTATTTCTTAAACCAAGTACAGTACAAGTACTAAAAGAATGAATAATCTTATTCATGACTTTAATGGATTTATGGCTTGCTTAAAGTTGTTTTGTGAAAACTACAAATAAGGTACCAATTAAAATCCCCAGAATTATGTTGTTGTTGTTTTTTTTGTTTTTTGTTAACTGTGAATAATTATTGGTAACAGTAACGGCAGCAAAAGTGATAATAACAAAATCAACAATGACAACAAAATGACAATAATCAGTAATAACAAAATAATAACAATAAAAATACTAAGTTCTATATGACACTATAGAAATAATACTAATGCAATACCTTATAATAATGATGATAACAACAATAATAATAAATAATAACATTAAAATAATAATAATAACATTAATATTTTACTGTTGTTCTTATTACGATTTTATTTCATTATTGATGAAGATTTCAAAATATTGACACCTAACTATTGAAATTACTCAATTATAATAATATAGCAACTAGTAAACACACTAAGCAGCCTTACCAGAAAGCTGAATTTTATATTAATACAGACTGAATCCAAGTATCACACTAAGTACACATTTTCATACGAACCCGCTAAGGTTTCGGTAGCGAGCTTGTGGAGATGGCTACTTGCTCAAATGCGTTCAGCTGCTTTAACGAGACGAGCAAGGTAGCCTAGCTATAGTTCATACAACAAGGATTTCCTAATTTCCAGTATCAGCTTATTAAGAGCTAGACCCCTCAGCATAAATTCTATGGTTCGTTACCACTAGGTTTCGAAAGGGAGCGGGTTATGTTAAGCGTCACAAATGAATGCACTTTTTGGCTGCACGCTATGCTTATACTGCATAACTCACCCGTCTAAATTAAATGGGCTTAAAAAGAATTAGTAATCGCTTCGCAGTCCCCAATCCAAATAACTAATTAGCAATAACTTATAATAATGTAGATAACTTCAATACCAATGATAGTAAAGAATATGAAGAATAATAATGATAAAATAATAATAATAGTAATAAAATAAAAAATAATAGTAAAAATAATAATAATAATAGTAATAAAAAATAATAACAGTAATAAAAAAAATAATAAATAAATAAAAATAAAAAATAATAATAAATACGTTATTATTTTACTGTTGTTGTTATTGGGTGTTTTTTTATTTCAGTATTAGCTAATGATGCTAGCTAAATTCAAAATATTGTAATCCTACTGATTTGCATTAATATCATAATAATACTAAGACATATATCTCAATAATTAGCCTTACCGAATAGAAAGTTGACTTTTGTAGAATATAGACACAATCCAAGTATCACTCTAAAGAAGAACTGAATTCCACTTTCACACCGACCGTGCTAAAAGACACTGCAAAGTTTCGGTAGAGTCGACGCTGTAACTTAGCGTGAAGGCAGGCATGCGCAAAGAACTTCAGTGTACTTCAGCACAACGAGCAAGCTAGCCCGTCTGTATTTCATGCAATAAGTATTATTTTCTAATTTCTTCTATGTAGCTCACTGTGAGCTAGTGCCCTTAACATAAATTTTATAGTTACGTCAAGTTTGCTTAAAGCCAAAGTGTAAGTGTTTAGCAGTACAAATGTATATGCAATCTACAATCCACAAATTATGGCTACTCTGACATACTATTTTTCTTTTTGTAAAGAAACTAATCAAAACCAAGCCTAAGAGAAGACCTATTGCCAAAGTGGAGTAAAAAAATTTCAAACTGTCTATCAACTCCTCTCACAACTAGTGTTTGCTTCTGTCCTCTTGACATTTTTTGCCCTCTTCTCTCACTGACTTTGGCTTTTCAGGCATCTCTTTTATGGCTGCCATTGTACTTGATGCAGATGTGGTCAAATCTACAGTATGGCAAGAATAATCTATCCGTTCATTGAAATGAAACACGACGTCTGCCCCGCCATTACTACTGCGAGGCTCCCATAGAGGCCACCTTTCCAGCAACTCAGCCTCAGTGCCCACTATGCTTGCCCATAGCCAAAAATGTTGTGACATAAAGAGACCGGGTTAATCTGCCGAAAATTCGGCCATCTCCAATCGATGAGATCTGCATCGTATCAGACAGCCTCGGCCCCCACACTACCTTCACTTTGCTATCATAGTTGCCTGTAGGTCAACATATCCATCACCTTCTGTGGATGGCTCTCCCATACTACAGCCACAAACAAACTGTAGCAATGGAGCAAGCTCAGCAGGTCTGGGACCTCTCTCCAACCAATTTCTCTCTCCTTATTGTGCTGTCCTGTGGCACTCCACCTCTATATTATCCTTAAGAACCTCCACCTTTGACAAACTCCCCCAGAAGGATCATCCTAACCAGCTTCGCCAGGACGACTGGAAGCGCTACACTCAGTACAATTTGCCTGCCACTCAAACCCCCTCACAGACTCGTCCTTTTTTTTTCTTTTTGGTAGCCTACCCCCACTACAGATTCTCCAGTTTTATTTTTGTTAGCCCTTTATTGACCCAGATCTCCTCCCTTTAAACAACCCTGCCAGTAGCGACCATTTATTCGCTAGCTGCTACTTCAACTAAGGCAGTGCAATATTTGCTACAACTCGCTAACTCGCTTTTATCCCCTAGGCCCACGTCCGCTGGAGTCGTCTTCCTACAGACGCTTCGCCTTCAGACCTGTTAGAGCCGTCTGCAATCGACCCTGTCACCCCAGCTAGACCGACCAGCGAAGTCAGACTGTTCCGGTCTCTTTCGTCGCTCATTCTACACTTGGTGACTCAGCAATCAAGTTCTCACCGCAATTGACATCTTTCTCTACTTGCAGTCGAGATCTCTTTCTCTTGGTTACCTGTGTACTTGCTGAACAACTGTACTACTCCTGCAAACTACTCTGGACCTGCCCTACTATTGCCTGCACTATTGTAGCCCCACACCACCATCCTGATATGTTAACTCCGTTTATACCATAGTTTCTGTAGTAACAGCTATGGATTAAAAATGTTATTCCCCTTTGTTATTCCCCACTAATGGCATGAGAAAAAATATTTTGTATCACAAAGAGAAGTTAAATTGTACACAGAATTTGTGACCTGCTATGAGAAACACTGACAAAATAAAAAAAAATCTGGATTTTATGAGGTAATCCTGTAGTTCTAATAAGTCAAAGGCTCTTACCGTTCGTTCTTTAGCTTGGAGAATTATATAGCTATAATGAGTTTAAAGTCTTGCCGGGTGAACGTCGCCTGATATCTTCGTCCAATTAGCTACTACTACGGTTTTTGTTTGAAGGCTGCGGAAAGGGAACGTAATGTATTTATCTTGCTGACGTATTTGGGAGGACCCTCGCTGCATTAACTTAGCATATTTTTCTCCCCCAAAACGTGGGTTAACTATTTGCAACTTAATGCAGCTTTAAACAATATTTATTATCTTGTGTCAAATGTCTTACAATCTATCCATTCATTTAATTGGGCGAACGAAATGAGACCCTCATTAGCGAGTCCCAATTGAAATTCTGGTTTGTATTTGCATATTATGGCTAAACTCAAAGAGGTCAGTGTGTATCCACTACACACCCCACCCCACCCCAAATGCTACTTTAAAACATTAATACACATTAATATTGGCGTGAGCTGCAAGAAATTTGGGGGAAAACTTCAACATAACCCTAGGGGGGGAAACAAAAGAGGCAAAAAGCTACCAGACAGAAGAGGAGAGACATTGCAGCAAGATCTTACAAAGTTGTGGAAGTTCATTTTCTATTCTAGTAATGGCAGTTGTAATAAATGCGCTGTCTGTCATAGCTAAAGCCTTAATTAAGGGATTTTTTTTGCTTGAAAATCTAATTGTGCAATAATTAAGTCACTAAGAGAATACAATGTAATTATTCATCCACCAGAGCTCTGGTACAATAGAACATTCTCAACTGAAGGCAGTTTAGAATCCTTTATTTAGCAATTCATAAGAGTATCCTCCCAGGGGAATTTGATGGCTTTGTCAATTTTTCTTGTTTGAAAATCTATTGTGCAATAATTAAGTCACTAAGAGAATACAATGCAATGCTTCATTCACCAGAGTTCTGGTACAATAGAATATTCTCAACTGAAGGCAGTTTAGAATCTTTTTATTGAGCGATTCATAAGAGTATCCTCCCAGGGGAACTTGATGGCTTACCCATTTGTCTGAAAATTAAGTCAGAAGAAAATTTAATGTAAGTCTTGTGCTGGTATATCCAAGACTAAGTGCTATGAATGTATGAAAGTTTTGTGTGTTGCTAAAGAATAGCACAAATAAACTAAGCAAAAACATTTAACTAACAAATGAATCCTATTAGGGGCTATATTCAAATTTCAATTTCAGTCAGACCAGCTTGCTTGCCATTTGTGCTGAAGCACATCGTGAGTGTACTTAATTAGGCCACTTTTCCGTCTTCTGTAATCAAATTAAGTTTCATCCACTCTTACCGTGTGGCACTTCTACTGCATGGCAGCAGTAAAGTAATCGCATATGTCTAGTGTGGAACACATTCTCACCTGTTGATCTTTCATCGCCCTTCACTTCTAATTAACCTCTCCAGGTGAGGTCAATGGAGCAAGTTATTCGTTAATGTGTTTGGTTCCAATCTGGCCTATAGTGGTGGTTGCCCTTCCTGATAGAATGGGTTCAACATGATGACTGGGGTAGTCTAGATGGTTGGTCATGGTGACTGATTCATCAAATGCCAGATTGGACTCAAGAAGCTGTTTCATGATATTTTTGGAGAGGGTTACTACACAGAGGCCTACCTCAGTGCGCAGGGGTGGTTCCTGATGTTTCACCAGGACATGAAGCTGGACTCAACACCAGCATCACTAAAGATGCTATGTCACTTTGTTGCATACCTGGCACACTCTGGACTGAAGCATGATACAATTAAGTGTTTGTAACTTGCCATTTGCACGACATGCAGGATGGTCTAGGAGATGAAATGGACTCCAATGAGAAGCTAGAGCAGGTATGATTCAGCACTTGTGATTGATATAATAATGGACTCTAGATGCTTATCTTCACCCTCCAGACCATTCTAGACATGCATGCTTTAGTATTTTAACATTTCTGGGGGAAGACATTAGCGAATCTTGTACTGTTTACAGCTATTGTAAACAGTACATAGAGTGAATAGTAAAGTGGGCATTTTTCACAGTAGTTGTGTGGTTATTCACACTGAACAAAAAACACTTTTATAATAAAGGTATTGCATATGGTGAAGAGTATGACAGATGAATTAAAATGCAATGCCAGGTCTTCACTATGTATCAAAATGTTATCTTGAAGCTCATTAGCTACAAATACTCTTGAAATCAGGGAGGGTCATACTGTAATTTGTTCAAGCTATGTAGCTTTAGTCTAACATTATTATTATTATTAATATTTGAGCTAATTTTATGTTGCCATGATCATTGATTTCTTTGAAATTTTGTTTTTTATTAAAACTATATTCAACAAAGAAATTTAATTTGAAATGTTAGTGATAAAAAAATTTATGTTTACTTCTCTCTCAGTAATGACAGTTTATAGTTTTCTTTCTCAGAGCTAACAGTGCCTTCTTGTAAAATATTTCTCACAGCCTTTACTGAAGTAAAACATTTTCTTTGGCTTGAGCTAGCTGACTGTAGTCTTTGTAAGTGATCAGTGACATTGCTATTTGATGTTACATTTTTTTGCTCATCTTCTTTGTCCTTGTCGACCTCATCAATATTATCTGTCTGATTGATCTCCGAACTAGTATTTTCATTTCCCGCTTCTATTTCCTCTGTTTTCCCATTGCTATTGTTTTCTGCATTTTCTTGTGTTTCGTATGTCAACACATTCCTTCCTTTTTCTTCTAGTGCATCTTCTCTTAGTTCGTTGTCCTTCTGTCCATTATTATCTACCTCCATTTTCTCTTTGATAGTGAACAATACTCGCAAAATATTGAAGTAATCTTTGATCTGAAGTTCTGTGTTGATGGTTGAATTGCCTTCACACATTTCAACAAAGATGTCATCGATGAATACAACATAGCTATCCCAGTGCTCTTCACAACTATCACAAATTTCACTGTGATCATTCCCTGATGATTTAATGTCGTGCATCTTCTCAGAATCTAATTGTACGTTGCTACTTTTGAGCACGCTACTCAAGCCATTGTAGTCGTCAGACTTTTTGGGTGCATTATTTTGGCCACTAACGTCAGCAGGAATTTTTTTGATGTCTGGTGTAATAGGACCATGGTCATTGCTTGACCTTTTGATGTCCTGATAGGCCTCTGTTTGGAGGACCTAATGAAACAAGGTTGACATAAAACGCTTATCAAAAAATGTCTTTTAATATCAAAGTGTATAAAAAATATTTAATTATTGCAAATAATTACCCTGGCACACAATATCCCAATATTCACTTATTCCTTTATTTTTAATAATAATAATAATCATAATCATAATCATAATAATAATAATAAAAATAATAACAATAATGATTATTATAATAATGTGTATTTATTAAAGTATTTATTGTTATTTAAACTAACTTGAGTAAGAAACACTCCCAAGAATGGTACAAATGGCGTTCCATTTTCCACATATTTCTGTACTTTGGCTGTATATGCTTGATTATTGTTTTGTTCTGACATTAGCTCACTGAGCTTGTCAAATTGCCTGAATATATAATATCGAATGTTTAAATCATTCACAAAAAAAAAATACTCCAGATGTATGCATAACTGTTTGGCTTAATGAGGCCTTTACAGAGTTCAATAAACAAGCTGAGATGATCTTACAACATTTACTATGTGTAGCAATGACAATGCTAATATCAATCATTACACGTCTAAAAGATCATAGTCTTATTTGCATCTGCTCATAGAAAATATGAAGCATAATTAAAACTTTTAGATGGTGGGACACCGCCCACTGAATGAACTGACAATTTGTTATTGATTCACTTGACACTATAACTTATTTCAGAACATTCTATCTACTGAGCGTGTTCTAGAACATTCTATAATTCACACATGTGTTTATTGAGCGTGTGAAGTGTAGCACACTTTATTTATGTTTCATCCATGGGTGGACTTGCTATATATATTGCATGGCTTAGTCCACTCCCTTTCAGTCAGTCTCACCTTATGTTCACCTGCATCATTGTATAACTTCCTGGACGCCCCTGCGTGGTTAGGAGGAGCTATTATTGAAATGATCAAGAGACAGGAGATTGGTTATAGACTGACTCTAGTGGCAGTCTACCACGCTTAAAGAAAAGTCAGCTAAACCCCCACATAGATAATTTTCCTGTTTCATAACCATAGTAAATTACAAAAAGAATTTGTCTCAAACATTTTAAGATAACGTTTCAAGCAGAGTAGTTCAAGCATGCAATCTGCATTTATTAATTTAATGTTCTTCTTACTTTTTCTTCCTAGAAGAAACGGCTTTCCAGGAGTCACTAAGTCTGTGAATGGGAGTGCTTTGCAGGCCACCCAAAATAGCCTTGAGGGAATTGAAATTGCGCACTGCTCGACACTCCATGGCTATCTGTATTGCAATAACCATAAAAAATAGTCAGTTTGCAAAGCTATAAGCATATTTTTTCAGCTGATATTTTCCTAGACAAAGTATTGTTGGAGAAACTAAAATTAATATCAAATTAAAATCACCTAGACATAGGGCAAGTACTTAAGCGTTTGTTCTAGTAAGCATTTGAGTAACTGTTTTTCAAGAGCTTTAACTGCTGAGTTAAAACTAATTCTGCTCCAAACACCTGATGCTGGGAAAATATATCCATGTGAGATTGTTACCAAACCAAAGTGTTACTGTCGGTGTAAACAAATTTGAAATGCCTGGAGGAGTGTGTACATTAGGCTACGAGATGAAAAATATTAGTTGAGTGTTCTTTTTAAATAATGTCATACACAACAATAGTACATCAATTTTCACTGACTTAAGCATTCTAATTACTTTCCTTACAAATTATAAAATGCAGCTAAATTGGTTTGGTGTCACACTTTGATTTATTAATATATTTGGTGTTCAATTTCCTTAAAAGTAATTGAAATTGTGCTTCAAGCATATGTCAATAAAACTAGCTTATGCTTGTTTGCTTTAACAGCTTGAAGCACATGACCTAAGTGTACCATCATAATTTCACATACCTTAATGAAGGCTTCAGTGACCTTGGCCCTGGCCTTAGGTGTTTTTTCTGCCAGTATCTCCGTGGGCACCATTAAAGCGAGTTGGTTGAAGGCTTTAATCATAGCCATCACATTAGGGGACTTAGTTTCCTATTAAAGAGTAGTAAATATAAGTCAACAAGTAACACAAGCTTTTAATAGTGAAGTAATGAAATAGGAGGAAATAATTATGAGAGTAACAGGAGGAGCTAATAAATAAAGGAAAGAAGGAAAGAATAAGTAATTATGTGAATGGGTAACACATAGGTGGAATGTAATCAAGAATTGAATGCTTATATATTTTCATATTGGACTGAAAAATTACATTCAATCTACCAATATTAAACAAAGTTTCTTACTTTTGTGGCTTTCTTTGTCCACGCGCCATTTTTGAGCTCTTCAGGTCTTATCTTTTGCAATAGTTCTGAATCGACAAGAAAGAGCTCCAAAGCCACCATTTTTGCTTCAAAGAAATGAAGCTTATCAGAAAGATCATACTGCAATCCTCTTTTTTGGTTAGCTTTCTTCTTCATCCAGTTTTTCACACCACGGACAATATCCTTGCACAAGGATGCCAGGGATTGTTGGATGGCATGAAACTTAATGAGTTCCATTACTTCAATCACTACCAGCACATGTAAATTTGTATAACATATATAATAAAATCACTCCCATATTATTGTAACATGTTTAAATGCAACAGTGACTATTTCTTAAACCAAAAGGTACAAGTACTAAAAGAATGAATAATCTTATTCATGACTTCAATGGATTTATGGCTTGCTTAAAGTTGTTTGTGAAAACTACAAATAAGGTACCAATTAAAATCCCCAGAATTACGTTGTTGTTGTTTTTTGTTTGTTTTTTGTTATCTGTAAATAATTATTGGGTAACAGTAACAGCAGCTATAAAGTGATAATAACAAAATCAACAATGACAACAAAATGACAATAATCAGTAATAACAATAAAAACACTAAGTTCTATAACAATAGAAATAATACTATTGCAATACCTTATAATAATGATGATAACAACAATAATAATAAATAATAACATTAAAATAATAATAATATTAATATTTTACTGTTGTTCTTATTACGATTTTATTTCATTATTGATGAAGATTTCAAAATATTGACACTAGCTATTGAATTTGCTCAATAATAATAATATAGCAACTAGTAAACATACCAATAAGCAGCCTTGCCAGAAAGCTGAATTTTGTATGAATACAGACTCAAACCAAGTATCACACTAAATACACACTTTCATAGGAACCCGCTAAGGTTTCGATAGCGAGCTTGGGGAGTTGGCTACTTGCTCAAATGCGTTCAGCTACTTTAACGAGACGAGCAAGGTAGCCTAGCTATAGTTCATACAACAAGGATTTCCTAATTTCCCGTATCAGCTTGTTACGAGCTAGACCCCTCAGCATATATTCTATGGTTTGTTACACTAGGTTTCGAAAGCGAGCGGGTTATGTTTAGCGTCACAAATGAACGCACTTATTTGGCTGCACGCTATGCTTATACTGCATAACACACCCGTCTAAATTAAATAGGCTTAAAAAGAATTAGTATTGCTTCGCAGTCCCCACTCCAATTAACTAATTAGCAATAACTTATAATAATGTAGACAACTTCAATACCAATGATAGTAAAGAATTTGAATAATAATAATGATCAAATAATAATAATAGTAATAAAAATAATAATAATAGTAATAAAATTAAAATTAAAATTAAAAATAAATAAATAAATAAATACAGTTATTATTTTACTGTTGTTGTTATTGGGTTTTTTAATTTTGATTTCAGTATTAGCTAATGATGCTAGCTAAATTCAAAATATTGTAATCCTACTGATTTGCATTAATATCATAATATACTGACACATATCAATAATTAGCCTTACCCAGAATAGAAAGCTGACTTTTGTAGAATATAGACACAATCCAAGTATCACACTAGAGAAGAACTGAATTCCACTTTCACTCCGACCGTGCTAACACACACTGCAAAGTTTCGGTAGAGTTGACGCTGTAACTTAGCGTGAAGGCAGGCATGCGCAAAGAACTTCAGTGTACTTCAGCACAACGAGCAAGCTAGCCCCATCTGTATTTCATGCAATAAGTAATTTCTTCTATGTAGCTCACTGTGAGCTAGTGCCCTTAACATAAATTTTGTAGTTACTTACGTCCAGTTTGCTTAAAGCCAAAGTGTAAGTGTTTAGCAGTACAAATGTATATGCAATCTGGTCAAGTACCAAACACAATACAATATCGAAATGTTTGCACATCTGATGAATTTTTGTGAAAGACTCCCGATCAAAACTGACTGGGAATAACTTGAATCAAAAGAGTACAATATTGGGCACTAAATTTAGTGACTATATAGCTGAGCGTGGCTACACCGAGCTATATACGCATAACGAGTTCATTACCTCTGGAAACCAGTGAAAATGTTTTGTAATCTTACTTAAAAGAGAGCGCTTAAGCGATACTCTAAGACTGCTCTGGTCCCTTTCTGTACAGAGAAGAAACGGCTAGTTAAGAGACACATTTTATCCTGTATAAATAACAAAATATTCACAAGATGAACTCATAATAATTTTCTTTAGCTTTCAGCATATTTCTTGTTCTAGGCTTTTTTTATGAAACCACTACACAGAGAACTCTTCGACGAGGGTTAGTTCCTCTAAGCTTTTTAGCTTTCAGCATATTTCTTGTTCTAGGCTTTTTTTATGAAACCACTACACAGAGAACTCTTCGACGAGGGTTAGTTCCTCTATGCTTTGGTGCAAATCACAAGAACCTACTTAATCAATTGGCAAACTTTAGCTTTACTACATGAATACTTTTTTGTTGTGGGAAGACCAAAGTAGACTATCAACATTAAAATACCTACCGTTTTAAATAGTCTTGCTAGCTAGACCCTTTACCTAACCGCTAAGCGGGGAAAGGGTCCAGTATCCATATAGGCACTTATTTCGTTTTACTGGAATTCATTAAAAATTTGCGGTAATGATAGAATGGTACTAGTGGTGTGCTTGAGCACAAATGGCAAGGGAGCCTGATAGTTAGGTAACATAAAACTAAGTATTGTTACTATGTTTTAGCTTACCTGATTAATGGTAACTTTTGTAGTACATATCAAACATCTGCCATTCTGATTATCTCAATTACCAGTAACTCTTGAACAAGCTCTCAGCTACGATAAAAAAATAAACCAGTGTTACTAGTGATGTGCTTGAGCTCAGTGCCCACTACGCTTGCCCATAGCCAAGAATGTTGTGACATAAAGAAACTGGTTAATCCGCCGAAAATTCGGCCATCTCCAAGCGATGAGACCTGTATCATATATCAGACAGCCTCCGCCCCCACACTGCCTTCACTTTGCTATCATAGTTGCCTGTAGGCCAACATATCCATCACCTTCTCTGGATGGCTCTCCCATACTACAGCCCTTTATTGACCCAGATCCCCTCCCTTTAAACTATGGAAGATGATTACTGCCAAAAGTGGACGTCTAATAATCTTAGGGAGTCCCTGGCTTTCGTAGGGGTTGCGTGTCATATTTGGAGGGGGTGCGCGTTGCATTTGGAGGGGGTGCGCGTTGCATTTGGAGGGGGTGGCGTTGCATTTGGAGGGGGTGCACCCTGCAGCTGGAGGGGGTGCACTGTGCAATTGTAGGGGGTACACCCTGCATCTGGAGAGGGTGTACCCTGCAATTGGAGGGGGTGCACCCTGCAATTGTAGGGGGTGCATCCTGCAATTGGAGGGGGTATACACTGCAGTTGGAGGGGGTGCACCGTGCAATTGGTGGGGGTGCACCATGCATTTAGGAGGGGGTGGGTGCGCATACACATTTGGGAGAAAGGGTGGAGTTTATAACCTGAATTGGATTTTATTGTGAGTGAGATTCAGAGAGAATTTCCTAATTGTAGTAATAGGCAAATGCATGGTCATCTCATCTCACGTGGATTACGAATTCAACAGTTTAGAATAAGGGACTCTCAGCGTAGAATTGATCCCGATGGTTGCGCCATAAGGCAATTGCGAACAATAAGAAGACGGCAATACTATCTCCAAGAGCACTTTACCATATTCATGGGAATCATAAATTGATCAGGTACTAATAAAGATATATGATCATTATTAGCTGTTAAAATTAGATTGATATTATTGATACAGGTGGAGGATTGTAATCCATGGATGTATAGATGGATACTCTCGACGTATTATCTATCTCAAAGCGTGCGATAAACAATCCTCAGAAACTGTTCTTGAAGTATTCATGAACGCTGTTGAACAGTTAGGTCTCCCTAGCAGAGTTCGAGGTGACAGGGGTGGTGAAAATGCTGGAGTGGCTAGTTTTATGAATAGTCATCCATTGAGGGGACCTTCTCGTGTTCAGTTCACAACCAAAGAATAGAACGCCTCTGGCGAGATGTTTTTTGCAGTTGTGCCAGTCTATTACCATGGAAGATATAGGATTGATTGATATTAACAATCAAATTTGCTAAAACTAAGCCTTCAAGATATTGTTTTAGCATGATTAACTAAAACTAAGAAATTCTGGAATTTCAAAACCAAACAGCATACATTGATAATTAGCATGGACGCAGAGGAGACAATTGCCTCCTTAGATATTTTCAACCTGGTCTTACAGAAAGCACTTCACTGTAATTAACATAGGCATTGGCGAAAAATTTTGCCGGAAAAGTAGAGGCAATTCCATAAGGGAATTAAAGAATTTTAATATGCTCAGCAGTTGATGCACCTTCCCTTCCTTCAAATTTGTAGTAGTGGCCAACACAAACCCAGCAGCTATAAACAAGTAATGAAGGTCAACTTTAATTGCACAGGATTTGTATCGAGGAAGGCCAGTTAATACTATTAGCTAACTCTCATATCCATGCTGTTCCAGTTCTATAAACTATGTCATGTAGCTAATTTTAACTTAATAGTAGAAGTACAGTATGAGCTATGTTCAAATATAAAAGTTGTGCCTCCCTAGGATTATCAACATTCTTTATTTCTCTGCCAACAACAATGGTACAGAAAATTTTACATACCCTGTAGGACAGTTCATTTCTGAATAAAGAAATGTACATTTGTACCAGCCAGCTCACATGTAGCTTATAGAACTATAGATAGCTAATGCAATTAACCTAAATATTAAAATTATAGTTATTCAGAATTCAAAGGAAATTTAAATCAAATTGGTAAGTATATTAATGTGGTAAATTCAATCACTCTAACAGAAAATAATAGGTGAAAGAAATGAAGAACAATTGAGAATATGATGAGTTAGTAACGAAATTGAGCAAATTAAGGCAATCCCAATCCACCATGGTAGAGTATGGCAGTATCCATCATAGTTTTAAACTTGGCAAGTTGATCATAATAATTTAGTTGGCAGAGTGAGCTCTATAGCACGTGTAGATGCCTTTGGAAGGGACTGATTATGGTCGAACCTTACACTTGGCATACTATAAGACCCAAGTGGAGGTATCTCCTCAGAGCCAGTAAAGAAAGCAAGAACAGTTTCCAATGTTACAGGAGGATCTGCCAGTTAACAGTCATACAGCCACAAATTAAAAAAAGGCAAAAAGAGAGTAGATAATTACATAAAAGAATAATAATAAATAATTACACGCTCACAACTTACTTTTCTCATCTTCAACTCCTTAGTGTAAATCAGTTGTTGAGAAGTGATCTTATGAAATTGACATATACAAGGAGTAAAATAAAATTAATCTTATACTTACACTTTTTGCACTCGTCCAAGTAATCTACAAATAAAGAAAAAGTATCTTCTTCTTTTCTTCGAGAATTAGTTCCTTCCTCTGAATAATTCACTTTCTTAAACAACTTTAAAATTACCTCTATTCAACAAGCATACACATACATTACTAATTTTACGTTATCAGACATAATTTCATGCAAATAGCTTACTACCTGATGTGAGCTGTTGACACCCATCTATAGTAATAAAAAACTTCGTGTTAGCGATGAGTGGCACTTAATAGCTTGTAGTACTCCACATAAAGCAAGGCCATCACTGAACTGATCAAGCTCAGCTTTAGATCGAAGAATTACATGATGAAGGGCTACTACTTGAATAATTTCAGACTTATCAGGGGCTAATAAAGCAGTGAAGTTTGAATCCATCATAGTTTAACTACAATTCGCCTTATTGGTATGGTTACCTGCTGTCATCCTCCTAAACTACAGATTGGCAGTCTGAGCTGATGTGAGCCCGCAGTCATGTGTGCGCATGCTCCTTGCGTGAGGCAGCGTTATGACCTTGGACCCACCCCCCTGTGTGGCCTTGGGGGTGAGAGACTCGGCAGGTCAGTGGCAATTAGCATTAATTGCCCTGCATTGCCGGAGTCCCCCCAGCTCAAATCACATCCAAAGAAATGGATGGAGTATTTCTAGCTATCCTCAATTAGGTGGTTTGAAATGGGGAGGTGGTGGGACTGAGAACAGTGGCTATCAGTAGCTGCTAGCTATCAGGACTAATATACTGGTGCCCGGGTGCCATTGCTTCACGTGTGACCGCTTAGCGCATGGTCGCCGTACTCACAGGTCCTCTGCCGACCTTTACCTGGGCGCGTGTGATGCGTAGGCTACATCTTCGTTAACTACGTTTAACTACGTTAAACTACATTTAACTACAATTCGCCTTATTGGTATGGTTACCTGCTGTCATCCTCCTAAACTACAGATTGGCAGTCTGAGCTGATGTGAGCCCGCAGTCATGTGTGCGCATGCTCCTTGAACCCACCCCCCTGTGTGGCCTTGGGGGTGAGAGACTCGGCAGGTCAGTGGCAATTAGCATTAATTGCCCTGCATCGCCGGAGTCCCCCAAAGGGCCGCAGGAGGTGGCCTACACCCCCAAGGCTATAAGTAATAGGTTAGGAAAGGGGGTTGACAGCTCTCTTACCAATGGTAGTAGGCTGTATACCTGTGAAAGTAAGTACAGACAAGCATACACAGTGAGAACTGAGCATTATGACAAGAGTAATGCTGAACTACCCATGACCCCCAACCTTCTCCCTCTCACTGGCTTTGTGATGTGGCCATCCAGTGACTACGTATTGGTTCCTTAGAGAAGGGAGTGGTGCCACCGACCTTGGAGTTGTGATCAGTGCCTGGTACCTGGATGACTCCAGCCACCATGTCTGTCTTGGGTAACCCGAATGGGCACAGCTTCAGTAAACCAGGACTGGTGAGTACTGTATACTCCCAACTCACCTGCTTTCACTGCACACTGAAGTCTAAGTAGACTCTAGGAACACAACCAGGGTAGTGGCCGTCGGGTGAAGGAGACAGTAGTGGTTAATACGTGACGGACCCCATACCCCAGGTATGATCTGTCTAACCGCCACACCCCTATTGGGTGGAGAATCTAACCTTACGTGCTAAAAGTACCATCACTACTCTCTACACCACTCTTGCCATAGTCAAGTGGCGTGTGACTCCAAGACTTACTCCTGTATCCTAGTACTACTGTTCAACCCTCCCCAAGCCGGCATTAGCTATTCAGTCAAGTGACCGTGTCTTAGTAATAACAGTGGGTGTGCCTGGTGGAGGCAGCAACAGACACAAGTGAGAAGGAGCATGTCCTGATTGCGTAATGGGGTAATTGAGTGAGCGCCGTGTAGATGCATACGAGAGCCTCAGAACAAATAGGCAGTGAGCCTGAGAATACATAGGCCGTGAGCCTGAGAATACATAGCCAGTGAGCCTGACAATACATAGGCAGTGAGCCTGAGAAAACATAGGCAGTGAGCCTGACAATACCTAGGCAGTGAGCCTGAGAATACCTAGGCAGCGAGCCCCAGAATACATAGGCAGTGAGCCTGAGAATAGATAGGCAGCGAGCCCCAGAATACATAGGCAGTGAGCCTGAGAATAGATAGGCAGCGAGCCTGAGAATATATAGGCAGCGAGCCCCAGAACACATAGGCAGTGAGCCTGAGAATAGATAGGCAGCGAGCCTGAGAATATATAGGCAGCGAGCCCCAGAACACATAGGCAGTGAGCCTGAGAATACCTAGGCAGCGAGCCCCAGAATACATAGGCAGCAAGCCTGAGAGTATATAGGCAGCGAGCCTGAGAATACATGGGCAGTGAGCCTGTGACTAGATAGGCCATATGCCTTAGAATAGATAGGCAGCGAGCCTGAGAATACATGGGCAGTGAGCCTGTGACTAGATAGGCCGTAAGCCTTAGAATAGATAGGCAGCGAGCCTGAGAATAGATAGGCAGCGAGCCAGAGAATAGATAGGCAGCGAGCCCGAGAATAGATAGGCAGCGAGCCTGAGAGTATATAGGCAGCGAGCCTGAGAATACATGGGCAGTGAGCCTGTGACTAGATAGGCCGTAAGCCTTAGAATAGATAGGCAGCGAGCCTGAGAATATATAGGCAGCGAGCCTGAGAATAGATAGGCAGCGAGCCTGAGAATAGATAGGCAGCGAGCCTGAGAATACATGGGCAGTGAGCCTGTGACTAGATAGGCAGTGAGCCTTAGAATATATAGGCAGTGAGCCTGAGAATACATAGGCAGTGAGCCTGAGAATACATAGGCAGTGAGCCTGTGACTAGATAGGCCTAAGCCTTAGAATACATAGGCAGCAAGCCTGAGGATACATAGGCAGTGAGCCCAGGAATACATAGGCTGCAAGCCTGAGAAAGGATAGGCAGCGAGCCTGAGAATATATAGGCAGCAAGCCTGAGACTATATAGGCAGTGTTCCTGAGGACAGATAGGCAGCGAGCCTGAGAATACACAGGCAGTGAACCTGAGAATATATAGGCAGTGAGCCTGAGAACAGATAGGCAGCGAGCCTGAGAATACATAGGCAGTGAGCCTGAGAATAGCTAGGCAGCGAGCCTGAGAATACATAGGCAGTGAGCCTGAGGATACATAGGCAGTGAGCCTGAGAATGGCTAGGCAGCGAGCCTGAGAATACATAGGCAGTGAGCCGCAGACTAGATATGCAGTGATCCTAAGAATACATGGGCCGTGAGCCTGAGAATACATAGGCAGAGAGCTTGTGAGTAGATAGGCAGCAAGCCTGAGAATACATAGGCAGTGAGCCTTAGAATACGTAGGCAGCAAGCCTGAGAGTACATAGGCAGTGAGCCTGAGAATAGATAGGCAGTGAGTCTGAGAATAGATAGGCTGCGAGCCTGAGAATACCTAGGCAGTGAGCCTAAGAATACATAGGCAGTTAGCCTGAGAATATATAGGCAGTGAGCCTGTGACTAGATAAGCCGTAAGCCTTAGAATAGATATGCAGTGAGCCTAAGAATACGTAGGCAGTGAGCCTGAGAATAGATAGGCAGTGAGTCTGAGAATAGATAGGCAGCAAGCCTGAGAATACATAGGCAGTGAGCCTAAGAATACGTAGGCAGCAAGCCTGAGAGTACATAAGCAGTGAGCCTGAGGATAGGCAGTGAGTCTGAGAATACATAGGCAGTGAGCCTGAGAGTACATAGGCGGTGAGCCTGAGAATAGATAGGCAGTGAGTCTGAGAATAGATAGGCAGCGAGCCTGAGAATACATAGGCAGTGAGCCTGAGAATACCTAGGCAGTGAGCTTAAGAATACATGGGCAGTGAGCCTGAGAATACATAGGCAGTGAGCTTGTGACTAGATAGGCAGAAAGCCTGAGAACACATAGGCAGTGAAACTGAGAATACATAGGCAGCAAGCCTGAGAATACGTAGGCAGTGAGCCTGAGAATACATAGGCAATGAGCCTGAGGATACGTAGGCAGTGAGCCTGAGAATACCTAGGCCGCGAGCCCCAGAATACATTGGCAGTGAGCCCGAGAATACATAGGCAGTGAGCTAGGCAGTGAGCCTGAGAATACATAGGCAGTGAGCCTGAGAACAGATAGGCAGCGACCTGAGAATACATAGGCAGTGAGCCTGAGAACAGATAGGCAGCGACCTGAGAATACATAGGCAGTGAGCCTGAGAATACATAGGCAGTGAGCCTGAGAATAGATAGGCAGCGAGCCTGAGAATACCTAGGCAGTGAGCCTCTGACTAGATATGCAGTGAGCCTAAGAATACATGGGCAGTGAGCCTGAGAATACATAGGCAGTGAGCTTGTGAGTAGATAGGCAGCAAGCCTGAGAATACCTAGGCAGTGAGCCTCTGACTAGATATGCAGTGAGTTCAAGAATACATGGGCAGTGAGCCTAAGAATACATGAGCAGTGAGCCTGAGAATACATAGGCAGTGAGCTTGTGAGTAGATAGGCAGTGAGCTTGAGAATACATAGGCAGTGAGCTTGAGAATATGCAGGTGAGCAAGCCCGATAGTGCATGCAAGAATATATAGGCCCTGGGCCTAAGTGCGAGATTAGGTAGGCAAGTCTGATAGTGCAAGAACAGATGGCAGCGAGTTTGAGAGTGCACGAATAAAGCATGACAAAGTGCCACTAGATAGGCAGCCAGTCTGAATGTGAGAATGGATAAGAACAAGAGTGACAGAATAGATAGGCAGCAAGCCTGCGAGTGAGAGTAGACATGCAGTGAGCCTGATAGTGAGAGAATATGAGCCTGATAGAGAAAGACTAGACGGGCAGTTAGCCTGACAGTGAAAGAATAGACGGCCGTGAGCCTGATAGCGCAAGAATAGACAGGCAGAGAGCCTGATCATGTGAGAATAGGCAGGCAGAGAGCCTGATAGTGCAAGAATAGACAGGCAGAGAGCCTGATCATGTGAGAATAGACAGGCAGAGAGCTTGATAGTGCAAGAATAGACAGGCAGAGAGCCTGATAGTGCAAGAATAGACAGGCAGTGAGTGTAATAGTGTGAGAATAAGTCCAGTACCAATAGAGTGAAGGGCAGCGTGCCCTACATAGACGCTTTTAAGGGGGGCCCCGACGGACCGTCACACCTCTACTAGGTGGAGATCTAACCCTAATTACTAGAACCTACTACCCAAGTTCTATATTATAATGCCACACTGACAATAGTATAGTGTAGCTTATGAGTCCTAAGACACTGCATCCAGCTCTACAGTTCATTCTCTAATCTCATTCATTATGTAACCCCTATTTGTTCCACCTCTTCTCATGTAACACTCTCATGTCAGCATAAATATCAATTACAGCATGCACCTGACTGATTCAGGAGTTTCTGCTTCGAGAATACCGCTCACTTTGACAGAGCCAACCTTAGCAACACCGTGAGAGGGTCTGGCCACATACTGCAGATAGTTACTAACATACACTGGACAATAATGATCATATTTTTTTTTTTTGAATGAGGGTTATAAAGCAGAGAGTGGGAGCCGGCAACACATCCCACACATGTAATGAAGGCCTACACCTGACCATAGCGAGGGTTCAGCGTGCCCTTGTGATCTAGGGGTTGTGAATGTGGGTAGAGAAACAGCATCAGGACTAGAGTCCAACTCTTAACCCAACTGCACAAGCTAAGCAAGGCAACTGAACTGGCCGCATGCCCATGTATTGGTATTGTCGAGCCATAGAATTACTGTTTTCTGCTGATTGCATCTGTAAGTATCAATGAAGGCCATTCACCACTGACTGGTGGTTTAGATCCCATATATCCAACCTGACCTGCAGAAAACTAATTATTTAGAGTACAATATATCTACAGCCCCTTACTATTCAAATAATACCACCACTGATGAGCAGCCATCCTTAGAGAGCTAATAGTGCCAGTGGTGGATCACCCATCCGGGCATACTATTTTACCTGATGAGAATTGCAAGTTGTAAACTCATGGGACCTAGCGGTATCAGGTAGCTGCTAGGCTAGGGCTACCAGCACTGAGAACAGTGGCTATCAGTAGCTGCTAGCTATCAGGACTAATATACTGGTGCCCGGGTGCCATTGCTTCACGTGTGACCGCTTAGCGCATGGTCGCCGTACTCACAGGTCCTCTGCCGACCTTTACCTGGGCGCGTGTGATGCGTGGGCTACATCTTCGTTAACTACGTTTAACTACTTTAAACTACATTTGTAATTCCAATTTAGTATTACATTTAAGTAGCTGGAAATGAACCAAGATGGAACAAAAACAGTTTGATTAAAACAAAACATGAAAGAGCTCCAAAGTGTGAGAAAATTCCTGCGAAAACGCTTGCTTTTCAAGAAACAAAAAGTTGATTCGACCGGTTACTATGGCATTGAAGACCCTTTAACAGATTTAAATTCAAAACTTCGCCTTTTTTCCGGCCAAGTGCGGCTTGCTAGTTGTCAAGAGCCACCTGTAGAGTCAGTACTAAGAGAGCTATCACTACTTCTGAAAAGCGTATGTAAGCACATAAAATATTAATGCTAAGGAAGCTACTACTACTCGAGGGATGCTGAGGTAAGTACGTAATTCCATATTGTTAGCTAAATATGCAAAAATAACTCTGGCCTTTCTTTTTTATAGCTAAGAGCTTGTTGTCAACAGTGACTGGTAAATTCAAATAGTCAGAATGACTCAAATTTGGTACTACAAAAGTTACCACTGCTCAAGAAAATGAGGTTAGAAAGTAATTGTGTATTTGTGTGCTAAAATTGGTGCTAAAATTGATTGTCTTTTGTTTTTGTAGGTGAGAGCTTGTTGTCAAAAATTCAAGGTAATTCAGATGGTCAAAGTAACTTCAATTTGATACTACAGAAGTTATCAATACTCAAGAATGAGGTAAGTAGTAATTCCATATTTGTTGGCTAAAATTACAAATAATAACACTGGTTTATTTTTTATCGTAGCTGAGAGCTTGTTCAAGAGTTACTGGTGATTGGGATTATCAGAATGGCAGATGTTTGATACTACAAAAGTTACCATTAATCAGGTAAGAGAGTGATTTTGTATTTGTTTGTTGAAATAACTGCTATTATAGTGTTTGCATGAACTAAGCTAAAACATAGTAACAATACTTAATTTTTTACCTAACTATCAGGCTCGCTCGCCATTTGTGCTCAAGCACACCACTAGTTTGTATATATGTTTGGACGTACGTATGTCATTTTGTACTTTGACCCTCACGTTTTTGTGTTAGTTATGTGGTCGACCCCATCCCAAATTGCACTAAACAGAATCCTCTGGTTTATCGATCAGTACCTGTATCACCCTAGCAATTGAATTGTTTACCGTTTTGAATTCTTTTGCGGGTGCAGTTAAAACTTGAAAACTTAAGGGACTTCCATTTCTATTCGAGTTAGTGGCGGTGGTAAGTCAATGCGCTCTTTGTCATGGTTATAAGCCGTGCGCAACAGTATTTACTTGAAAATACATTGTCCACTAGACTACTGCGAAGGTAAGTCTGTGTAGGTGCATGTCCAGTTGTGTCACAGCATTGTGTGTTACAACCTAAAGAATATCACAAAGAAAAATTTTAAATAACGTGTATTGTTTTGTTGTTGTTTTTCTCCTTCAATTCAAGCAGTTGCAGAGAGTTGTTACTATGGCACTGAAATCCCTTTACCTTTTATGCGAAATTAAAAAACTGGACCTTATTTAAAGTAGCTTCAGTGTTAAATCATTCATAAAAAAATAGTATAGTCTTTAGGCTCGCTCGCCATTTGTGCTCAAGCACATCACTAGTAATAGCAAATTTTTCTCTTTTTAACAGCCAATATTTTTAATTATAACTTAACCCGACGTTTCGACTTCTTACGGAAGTCCTCTTCAGGGGTCAACTGAGGTCGAACTCTCCGTGGTGATATAATAACACAAAGTAAACAGCAAGATTTCTGGAGGGCAAGCTTACTGTTTATTATGTCTTGGAGGGTGATTCATGGACAGCCAGCATCCTGGAAGTTCTAAACCTATGCCTCTATTAAACTTGTTGTTCAGGTGTCATCTGTATGTGTAGAGCTTCCTTGATCTTCAACTCACGATTCTTACTGGCTCTGTCTACAACTTGGTCCTAATCCTTATAATAAATGGCATCTAGTAGTGAAGAAAAAGGAATTGGAATAAACACAGCTTTGACAAGCACATAATTTTTATATTTAACAGCAAAAAGCTTAAGTGTGGCTGTATTACATGATGCTAGCTAAATGACAGCTATATCACTCTGAAATATATTGGCTATATATGGTATTTGTTTTGAACAGCAGGTAGACAAATAATATTACCAACATCCCATCAGGTGGTCCTGTACACTCTGCGACAACACTCCGTCTATCCTGTTTCCACACCAGCAACCAAAGCTAATCGTGATATAAAGCTAGAAACCCAGCAATTGCTCATTGTTTACAATATTCTTAATGAAGATAGTCTGCGTGATCAATGGAGCTATACCACGTGACTGCGTTTTGAACAGGAAACCTGTTTTGTTTTTTTCGATTCCCATAGACTTTTGTATTGAGTTTTGGAATAGCACTTTTTCTGCGGTTTTGGAGTATACTAAGGAAGTATTTTTAACTTCTTCAGCGCGAGCTTTCTAATGGTACAAACCCCAGATGCGTAGCTGCTTCCGTTCAAAAGTTAATCAAGTTTTTTCTGGCCAACTCAACTTGGACAGACTATAGCTTATCTTAGTTTATTGTATTCTGGAGGGTGATTTGCAAGCAGCATGGTGAGATAGTTTCAGCCATTGCTGAACATGCTTGGCAGCAACATCACCCCATTAAATGGGAAGAGGTAAGAGTTATAGACAGAGCCAGTAAGAATTGTGAGTTGAAGATCAAGGAAGCTCTACACATACAGATGACACCTGACAACAAGTTTAACAGAGACATAGGTTTAGAGCTTCCAGAATGCTAGCCGTCCACCTCTTTCAAATATGTTGTAAATTGTTTGACTTAGAACATCACTTCTCTTTACGTAAATAGGAGGAGTTAAGATAAATATCTCTTTTTCCATAAAGTTTCTAAAAAAAATTTTTAGTTGTTGCTTTTGTCCATGATAGCTACAGTGTGTGCAAGAATATTATTCTAAGCCCGATTCACTAGAGAATATAAATAATGTCTTGATGTCAATTAGCTCCATTCTATGCTCAAAGCATATTGTAGTGAGTAAGCTAGCTTAGGTATACCAAAATGATTGCCAAACAGGGTGTTATTATTAGGAAGAGTGTGTACAGCATGGTGAGTGACCTGGTTGAGCAATAGTCATTGTGTTTCTTTGTTTCTTAAGCATTACTAAGTGATAGTACCATTTGACAATATAGCTCTGGACTAGCTCGCCTATGCTGACTTTGAGCAGTTCCAGGGAGTAGGAAGCAGGATCTTATTGGTGCAGCCATTATAATCACACCCACTCATTTGTTCAAGTAATGAGTTTTATTAATAGAAAAGACAATATAGTTGATTTTTCTATCAAATGAACCAAAGAGTTTAAGTCTATGCTCTGTGTATCGCACCAAACAATTCAGTACATGACATATTTTATTATATTTACAAAGCTAATGATTTTTACAACAATCAGTAGGTTCATTCAAATACATAATGTTAAAATAGTTATAGCCATTATGTAGACTATATATATCATGGAGGTTAACCCCCAAGGTTAACCGGGGTTAACAGAGGCGCCGGCTCGCAGGAACTGAAGGGTGGGGTCAGGGTGGAAAGCTAAGGGGCACGTGAGGGGGGAGGAGACATGGGTGATTTGAGGTGGGTGGAGTGAGACCTCGTGGTATCAGTCACAAGCCAGGTCAGCTAACCAGAGCGAGAAAAGTAAGCAGTCTACCAAGCAAGGGCGCGAGACTCAACGATTGCTTGGAAGTAGCAAGAAAGATGGCGTCATGTTCTGGGGAAGCTCAAAGAGTGTCAGCGGTCCAATTGGACAAGAGGACCCTAGCGACAATAATCCAAGGTGTCACCAAGAGGGTTCAAGAAGCCCTTAGAGAGAACGGTGGAATAGGTGAGCGCAGGAGAATATGTAATAGGGGTGGGATAAGTAGGGGGTCTCCTCTCCAGCCAGCCCTCCTCCAGCTACAGCAGCTGTGAACTTATAGGGAGCAGGGAGAGGGACCCTAGGTTATAAAAGGTGGGAGAGGACAGTAGTCGAGTAAAGGGGAGGTTGGCTAACCGAGGTCAAGCGAGATAGGGCTAGGGGCAGAGAATTCGGAGCATACTATGCAGGTCGTGGCATGTAGCAGTGCTCGATGCAAGAAGCAAGGCACAGTCATTATAAAAAATTAAAAAATTAAAGTGCTTAGCATGGCAGGCTTGAAGCAGTCTTCAAGGCAATTAGCAAGCAGCAAGGCGCAGTCAATGGAAAAAAAAGAAAAAAAGGGGGGTTACATGGCAAGACGTAGAGCATGTGACGGGCTGGCATGCGAAAACAGCTCAGCAAGGCACAGTCAAAAAAAAAAAAGAAAAAAAAAAGATGTCATCACATGCGATAGAACAGTAAAGCAGGGGGCAGAAGGCAAGAGCAAGTAATGAGTAAAAATGAAGCCTAGAGCAGGAGGCGTGAGCAAGTAACAGTAATAGATATAAATCAGGGAGCAGAAGGCGAGAATATTTGCAGCATAAAAATTTTAAAAAAAGAAGCAGGAGGTGAGAGCATGTAACAGTATGGGAAGTAGGAGGTGATAGCAAATAGCACGTTGGGATGCAGGTAACTGGCAAGCATGTCGGGGCAGGTAAAAAAGGGCAAAAAAAAACAAAACAAAAAACAGAAAAAAAGAGGGGGGCGGGGCGGGTAATTGGTATAGTAATAAGATGGAGAGGGGTTGGGTAAAGCAGAAGAGCAAGCTAGCAAGGTGCATAAAAAAAGAGTAAAAAAAAAGAAAAAAGGGAGCATGAAGCAGGGCAGGAAGCAGTGCACAGGGGGATAGCACGGCCTCTGAGGGCAGTCAGTAGATTCAGGGTAAAAGCAGAATAGCTAGATGCAGAAACCTCTGAGGAAGCAAGGGCCAACGCAAGTAGCATGGACATCGGCAGTGGGCTGGGGCACAGTGCAATGACAGCAGGAGCGGATAACGGCACAAAGGCGAGGTGCCAGATGGTATGCGTGGGCACGGGGCTGCCACCAATCCCTAAAAGACTGGTGGATAAGATCCAAGCCGACGAGTATGTGGATTTCACAGAGCTGCCACCTGCAAAAGGCAATCTCCATACAAGGGGATGGCCAGATAGTGGTGGTGCAGGCAGCGGATTTACTCCAAACAACAAAGATCATTCCTGACCTGGCCACTAGGGCGCAATGCTTTGCAATTTACGTAGCAGTCAGGGGAGCACACCAACCGAACAAATTGGCAGACCTCATGGGATACCAATCCTTAGTAGCAAGGGCCAGCAAGAAGTTCAAATGGCCGTCGTGGGTGATTTATGATCAGAATTTCCGGCAGGAAGCAGCGGGCAACGACGAATTGCAGTGGGCAAAGGCGGAGCCAAGGCTGTACACCCAGTGTTTCACAGACCAGGACATTAGTAGGGAGAACTGGTGCGCGAAGTTCAATCGTTACCAGGGGGATTGCCGTTTCGGCAAGGAATGTAAGTTCATCCATGCATGCAGCAGTTGCAGAGGACCACACCTGGTCTCAAGATGCAGAGCAGGAAATGCTAACCAGCAAAAGCAAGGGAAGTGACACTTGTCTCGACCGAAATATGGCGTGGGACTGACAAAGAAACAACTAGAGCACTGAAGTGCAAACCCTCAGCGCTGGTTAGCTAGTATGAAGTGATTTGCAACCTGCAAGCTGGCTCACGTGACAAGCAAGTTTTTTAAAGGGCGGTTCCCATTACCGTAACGTACGATTGTAGGACTGAAATTCTACTCGCTTTTTCTTGAAAACTATGTCAAAACTAACAATTCTGGCACATTAAGGGTGCTGCGACATAGCAACGCGCGTGCACCAGAAATGCCGGATGCTCGCAATAATTGAACAACACCGCTAACTTAGCTTACGCGGGTAATTCTAAAGCTTCCCGCCCACAATTGATAAACCTAACCACGTGGCTCCGCCCCTGTGCAGATGCCTGCTTTTTGTTTCTCAGTAGCTCTGTAGCTTTGTTGAATCAGTACTTATTTCTTCTTGTAAACCACTAAATCTGTGACTAGCAGTGCCCCATGGTATCTCCAAGTTCTGACAGGTAAATAAATAGTTACACTAATGACTGCATATTTCAGTATTTTTTATTCTTGTAGAAAATATCTATGTCAGAAGTACCAACTTCATAGAATACAACAGATAATAACTGATTATGTGATTGATTTATATGATTATAATAACTATTGTGTAGCTAAATACTGAATAATATATAAACTAAGAATAAAATGAAGATATTGAGTATGCAGATATCCAATGAACTCAGTAGTATACATTCTAAATAAATGATGTGTGGTGAACCAGCACCACATTCTATAAACATCAGCCCAATACCTATGAACATTTAACACTTACTCAGTAGTCAACTATTCTAGTTAATGCACACACATTACATCATCTGTAATTTCTATGTCATACTACATCTGAGCATGCTTGGTAGAATACCCATAAAAGGGCCTACCACCCATGTGCTAGCTCAGTTACGACCATGCTGCCTAACCTTTATCTGACTTGAACCTATAACAGGCTTGAAACTCCTGGGTTTAGGGTTGAGAGGAAGCTTTGAACTGCTTGGGAAGGTAGTTCTGTAACTCTGGTGGCAGCCTATTCGGTCTTGTCTCCCACCATAACTGGTTAAGCCTTCACAGCCTACACCACACTTGGTGCCAACGGTGGTCCGACTTCATCTCCTGTTGCCGGATCTTTGGAGACGACCCCGACATCGAAACATACTCCTACGTCAACTACAAGTTTGTCTGATTCCTGTTCTTTTCAGAATCGGTTTCAGCGTCATCCTAACTGGTTTCTCGAACTTTGCTAGCTATTTCTCTTGTCACAATCATTGTCTTAAAATCTTCAACTGTATCGTCCGTTACTTCGTTACTATTTTCTGCATCTGTTGGAAGCAAGCAGCCGTATTACTGCACTCCACTTCAGCCTATTGTTTTTGTAGACGCTATAAAGTCTTCAAACGATTTAGTCTACCGCTCCAGTTTTTCCACACTCCTATTTGCTTACCTGACAACTAATTTGGATTTTTTTTCGGTTGGACCAAACGCAAGCTTACGGCCAGTATTGCAAGTTAAACTATATTACTGTTATTATTTATTTCATTGTTATCGTTGCCTTCATTGTTTGTTTTTCATTGCTGTTTTTTTTTCATTGTTATTGGTCCTTCATTGTTGTTGTTATTTTTTTGTGTTCTTATCTGTGTTGTACTGAACGCTGTTGTATTTTCCCTTTTAATTATTTGCCATTTGTCAGTCATTGTTATCTAAAGGCATGAATACCAGAAGTGGACGGCCCCGTGGGAATCCTAATCCTTCACCTTTGCCTTCTGAAGACGCTATCTTCAGTGACTCTAGTTCCTCCTTGGCATTACCTTTGTCTTCAAATTCCTCTTCAGCTTCTCTTTCGGGGTGCGAGTCTTCCACCTCTACTGTTGTCCAAAATGATGACCTGGCTAACTTGGAAAAGGATAAACCTGAACTTCTGCCCTCCACTCCGCCTAGAGCCAAGCCCACTGACTCTTCCATGATTGCTCAAGCCAAGATATTGGCCAAAGAACTAACCACTACAGGTTTAGACCCTACCGTTCTTCTTCTGTCGAAACTTCTTGACAAGCAAATGGTGACATCTCAACCTATGTATGATCCTTCCGGTTCTCTAGTAAAATCCATTGGTCCTATAGAGCAAGGTGAGAATATTTTTGTTTTTCTAAACAGATTTGAATATGGGATGAAATCTAATGGTGTTCGTCCCTGTGACTGGATAAATATCTTGCCCAAACTCTTACATGGCGAATTTAAGGAAGCCTACTTTAACTGTATTACTAATACCACCTCCTACCATCGCATGAGGACTATTCTCCTTAACACTGGCGGGTACTCGTTAAACAATTGCCTTTCCTCGTTCCCTGTCAAATTCAGACAATCAGGTTCCCAATCAGTGATGCAGTTTTTCAATAATTGGAAATATAGATATAGTGTAATGTCACAATTGTCCTTTTTGGATGTGTTTACTGAGGACCAACTTGATCTAATCTGTCAAGGTGTAGCTGCCCTCGGCATTGTTGCTGGCATGCCAATTGATGCATGCAAATCCGTGCTTGACAGACACCACAACTCGCCCCAAGCATTCGTAGAGGATTGTGCTTCTTCCCTTTGTTCAGCTGATAGTGCATACAGACCATACCATCCTGGTTCTTATAATTCTCACTCACCCCCCAGATAAAGTAATCACTCTCAGTCTCATAGAAATTCTGTGTTCCATCATGGTTCTAACCGTCATCATTCCAACAATTCTCAGAGACCTCATTCCAACTACTCCACACCTTTTTCAAATTACCAGTATCAGCCTCGACCTCAGTACCAGTCTCATCACCAAACGCCTACAACCCCTCCCACTCCAGTGCCCAGAAGGGATATTTCCGAGGTACAATGCCATAAGTGTGGGGCCTTTGGACATTACGCCAACAGGTGCCCTGACTCCTCTTCTTCTCACCAACCCTCACAACCTCAACCCATAACCTCACCCCAACCTATCCCACCTCCCAATACTCCCCGTCCAGCTCCATCCCCCAGATCTCAACCACCCGGTAACCATCAACCAAATTCCCAAACATCCAATCCTACCTCAGCATATTCTGTGGAAAATTTTGAATCCTTAGTTCACTCCCCTTTACCAGCTCACACCAATCCTGACTCAGAGCCATTGAGCAAGTTTGACGATGATTTTATTACACATGGTCACGTTAATGGTGTCTTTACCCCTGTCATTGTTGATTCAGGTGCTAAGCGTTCTCTCATTTCATCAGATTTCATTACCTCAAACCTTTCTCCTGTTTCATCGGAATCTCTTTGTGGCATCTCCCGGATTACCTCTACTTTGCCTGTGTATGACCTTGAAATTGATATCCCCACCATTAGTGGTGTAGCTAGATTTGCAGCATGCCCTACGTTACCACCTAAAACTGTTCTCTTGGGCATAGATTTTGGTCGTGACAAGTTTGTGCAGTTGATTAACTCAATCAAGCAGAATCCTTTTCCCGTTAATACTGTTACAAGAGCCATGCAAGCCGATGACCAATTATCTGAACACATTTCTGAAGCCTTACATGCATCAGAAGGATACACCCCTGTGTCATTTGATGACATTTCGGAGTCTGTCACTATTCATGACAGCTCAGCTTCTGACGTCCTAGCTGGGGAGCATAGCTCCAACCCTGACAGCACTGGTTTCCAGAACAAGCTAATTCCTGCGTCATTACCCTCCTTGTCCTTTGATGGTGTTAACATGGATAAGTTTATAGAATTGCAGCATCGTGATCCTTCTCTATTACCTTTGTGGGACTTAGCACACAAGCATGAGAAAAAGTTTTTCATTGTAGATGGTTTGTTGATGTGTTTGACTACTACCCATAACACTGTTTCCAGCGCATTAGTGGTCCTACTGAACTCAGACACAAAATTCTTGTTGTTGCTCATGATGGTCTCGGTCATGGTGGTGTCAATGTCACAAGAACACTCATAAATCGCCATTTCACTTGGCCCAAGTTACTTGATGATATCAGATCATACATCTCAGCCTGTCCTATGTGTCAAAAATTCACCAAATCGAACAATATCAAAGTACCACTAGTAGAATCAGAGATCATTTCAGAACGTGGTGAGAAGTTAGCCATTGACATTGTTGGGCCTTTGCCTAAATCTAAAGGAAATGTCAGATTCATTTTTACATGCCTAGAATTGGCAGCAGGATACCCCTTTGCTATCCCCATCAAAAATTATACGGCAGAAACCACAGCCCAGTGTTTAATAAGCATTATATCAGTACTTGGTGTTCCCTTAGAGATCCTCTCTGATCAAGGTGCAAATTTCCTGTCTACCACAGTCTCACACCTTTGTAAGAAGTTTGGTATTCATAAGATTCGCACATCGCCTTACAGGCCTCAGTCCAATGGAAGGCTTGAAAGATTTCATGGTACTCTTAAGAGTATGCTTTCAAAAGCCATTGCTGAAAAATCTGAATGGTCATCCATGATTGATCTTATCCTTTATTATGCTAGGAACATGCCTAACACCAGACACGGGTTTACTCCACACGAACTGTTATTCCTAAAACCTACACCATTTATTCTTTCAACCATCAAATCATTGTGGTTATCAGACTCTCAGAACTCAGTCAACGTCCCTCAATTTATTGCTGACCTAGACAAGCAGTTTGCATGCCACAATCATGTGGTCAAGACTTCATTACAATCCAAGCAGTCTTCAGACCGCATCAGCAAAGAGTCTGAATTAGTTTCAAAGTATCGTGTCGGTGACCTTGTGTTTAAACGCAACCCTGGTCTCAACAGCTGCTTAGATTCATCATGGGATGGTCCTTTCATAATCACTAGCATTTTACCTCCCGTTAATTGCGAGATTGCCCCTCACAAGGCAAAAGGTCGCAAGAAGGTTGTGCATTTGAGTCAACTTAAGCGTGTGTCGGACAACACTGTATTGAGAGTAGCCGTAGTTGCTAATGATTTATCACCTCATTTTGACTTATCCCCTAGAACCCCAACCAAGATCGATTTGTCACCTCACCAGCAATCAGTACTTGATCATACTCTTTCTGCATTTCCTAACGTTTTCACTGATATTCCTGGCATCACATCCTTGGTCAAACATTCCATCATACTTACTAGCCAAACCCCAGTCTGGATACCTGCCTATACAGTCCCCCTGGCATATCAGCAACCATTTAGGGAAGAAATTGAGTCACTATTAAATCTGGAAATCATTGAACCATCGAATTCAAAATGGTGTTCATCTCCGCTTCCTGTCAAGAAGCATGACGGAGGTATCAGGATAGTAGTGGATTATAGGAAACTAAACCTGATTACTGTACCGGAGCCCTTCCTAATGCCTTCAATAGATTCCATCCTGGCCCAGATTGGCAATTGCAAGTTTCTTTCTAAGCTCGATTTACTAAAGGGTTTTCATCAAGTCCCTCTGGAAGACAGTACCAAACATCTCACTGCTTTTAGTTGTATGCAAGGGAAGTTTCAATACCGGGTTATGCCGTTTGGGTTAAGAAACGCCCCCGCCACCTTCCAGCTGCTTATGCAGCTAGTGCTTAGAGGACTTGAATCTTACTCCCTGGCATATATAGATGATGTCATTATTTTTTCGGCTACTTTTGATGACCACATTACCCATATCTTTTCTGTCTTAGGCGGACTTAGTGCTGCAAACCTTTCTGTGAAACAGTCTAAATGTTGTTGGCTTTATTCGTCTTTTGAATTTCTTGGTTTTGTGGTTGGAGATGGAAAACTCTCTATCTCTGAAGCTAAGGTTCAACACATCAAGAACTACTTGCCTCCAAAGACAAAGACAGATCTCAGAGCGTTTCTTGGTCTTGTAACATTTTATTCTAGATTTATTCCGTCCTTTGCTAACCACACTTCTGTTTTATCATCACATCTTAGACGTGACAGTCCTGACATCTTACATTATGATACTGATAGTGACTTTTATCATTCCTTTCAATGTATCATCTCAGAGATTGTTCATCATTCATCTTTATTTTTACCAAGTATAACTGATGTATGGTGTGTGTACACCGATGCCTCAACCAAGGTCATTGGTGGATGTCTGTGCATTTACAGGGAAGACAATTGGGTTCCTGTTTCGTTTTACTCGCGTCAGCTCAGTGCAAGGGAGAAAAATTACCCTATTGTGGAACCGGAAGCCTTGGCCGTTTTGGCTACAATTGAACACTTCAGATTTTACCTCTCTGGAAGACCATTTAAGATCTTCACAGACAACTCAGCCCTGGTAGACATTTGGAATGGACCGCCTCCGTCAGCGAAGTTAGCGAGATGGATTGAGAGATTATCAGACTTTGATTTTACAATCACATATATCAAAGGCGAAACAAACACCGTTGCTGACGCTCTATCTCGTCAGAGCTGGACTGCTCCTGCAGCTAACGTTGCAGCCGATGTTACCTCTTCACCTCCCGATGGACGCTCGGCCTCTAGGAGAGAGGGAGATGTGGTGAACCAGCACCACATTCTATAAACATCAGCCCAATACCTATGAACATTTAACACTTACTCAGTAGTCAACTATTCTAGTTAATGCACACACATTACATCATCTGTAATTTCTATGTCATACTACATCTGAGCATGCTTGGTAGAATACCCATAAAAGGGCCTACCACCCATGTGCTAGCTCAGTTACGACCATGCTGCCTAACCTTTATCTGACTTGAACCTATAACAGGCTTGAAACTCCTGGGTTTAGGGTTGAGAGGAAGCTTTGAACTGCTTGGGAAGGTAGTTCTGTAACTCTGGTGGCAGCCTATTCGGTCTTGTCTCCCACCATAACTGGTTAAGCCTTCACAGCCTACACCACATGATGCACTAGTGTATATGCTTATTCAATATAATCCAGTTGGCAATAAGTTGTTTACCTTTGGATGCCAAAAAAGAACACTATTTACAATCACTACAAACAAAAGCTGGCTACAAAAATAATCTCTACTATATCGCCTCGTCTTTGAACTCCACTAGGACTCTCAACTAGGGAGGGAGAGGAGCGCAGGAGACTGAAAAATCCAGCGGGTGGCCCAGAGACTGTGCCAATTGTTGCAACTTACTTTCCCGCGAAAAGTAAACCAATCAGGTAATGGGCGGGGTTTGTCAGCAATCAGCTCCTCCTAAAGATCGCGAGGTCTTATTTTAGTTCTGAAACCTATTTTGTGTAACTCCTCAGAATCTAAAAATGGGAATGACTCCAAACTTCATATACAGGTAGACTTTGACCTTGGGAACAAAACCTTCGTTTTAATTTTTTTTTAAAGAAAAAAATGCCGGCACACTGCCGAAAAGATTAAATAAACACAATCAACTAGACAAAATAAAAAAGATTAGAAAAAAACTAATACGAAGATTTTGAAGACAATCAGCTAATGAGGTCGAGGACGAAGAATCAGCTCGCCAGCGGTGGTACCGTCGGAGGAGTTTCGAATTTTATACTTGAGGCTTCAGAAGCTTGTAGCGGAGAAGAAATACAGTACCAACTTCTGTTTTTCGATAGAGTTGGTCCACTAGCAGTGCTCTTCAGGGTTCACTGCTTGCCATAGCCCTACAAACAGTAAGAAAAAAGTTAGTTAGTCCTAGCAACCAAAATTAATTAATACAAAAATATGCGTGGGCGTTGTCGCAGCACCCTTAAAGGGACTTACTCTGTGAAGTGCTATAGTTTGATGTCGCTTTCAAAGCCTGGGTAGCCGTACTCTTCGAGATCCCTTGTTGACTGAATGAATGACAGGTTGACTACTATATACCCTCAAGCGCATGCGCACTGAGGGTTAATAAGAATAATAAACAAAAACAGCCCACCAGTACCTATTATATCATTGATCATGCGGGGTTTTGGGGCGGCCTTGGCATACAGGCATAGCCCAATGTTCAGAACTGATTTTGAGATTATAAAAAATATAAATAAATAAATAGATAAATAAAGGCGGGCAGGATCGGGTTAGTGCAGTCTAGGCAGCGGGCTCTAATTATTCATAATGGAGGGGGGGGGGGTGGTATGAGGGAGGTTGGAGGTGAGAAATTATTAAAGGTTTTACGTAAGAGCGGCCGGGGCTAGTATAGTAGGGGAGAATCACTGTTTATACTCGGTTCAGTATAGCATGTGTGTGTGCGTGTTAACGTATGTGTGTGCATGTTAACCCTTTCGTTCTTAAAAGCGGGTGAAGACTGGTTGGCTTCTCCGAATTTTTAAAAATAGTTACTTTATAGCTAGAACCTTCAGATTGCATACACAGGTGCCCAATGCATTGGAGAAGCATCTAAAATAGCTTTCAGCCAGGACTGCATCGACAGTACCTCACAGCAGTTGCGTTTATTTCTTCCTCGGCAAAAAAAACAAACATCGGTTCTCCGTCGAATTTAAAAAAAAGTTACCTTCTTCACAGCAGCTTCATTTATGGATCCAGTCATCTCCAGAGCTTTGTAGAAGCAGCAAAAAATTGCTTGAGCTCAGTAGCCTTCCATAACACATTGAAACAACCGCTTCTTTGCCGACCAAGACTTTGCGGTTTGACTTACTGTCTTCTACATTTTTTATAAAATCGCCAGTTCAACTGGGGACCTCCCTATTACGTACAGTCTTAGGTAATGCTTATTACATCATAGGAAAAAAGTGAGCGTGTCGTGTGACCCCGGTAACTATGCAAAAAAAATTTTTTTTCATTTTTTTGAAGATGGCGTCTAGAAGTTACAATGCGGTGCAAGTTTTAGACTTGCTTGATGCTGACTCTAGCGACTCAGGATCAAGCGGAGAGAAGGGAGACGACATCTAGGGCTATAGGAGGCCCTGTATCAGGGTTGGTGGACCAGACCCCGTCAACTCTGATACTGAAAATGGGAGTCAAGAAGATGATCGAGGTAAGCTTGTCTTTCTTTTGTCTTTCTCTTGAAAAATAGCAAGCTTCTGTTGTGGAAAGGACTTATTTATAGCTATATTGAGATAGAGTAAGCTGTTTAGCTATATATATATATATATATTTCATTGAGTTTTGAGATTTGAAAGTGGCTTGTGGTTTTTTGAACAATTTCAAATTTTCAAAAAAATTTAAATTTTTTTTTACCACATATACTACTAGGACCAGATGTGAATGCAGTCACCGACCCCGATTACGCAGATGAGGCGACAGGAGCAGAGTCTTCCAGTGATGAAGGAGAGGATACCGGACCTGAGTCTTCCAATGATGAAACAAGAATAGGCAGCAGGTTCCAGTGATGAAGAAGAGGAAGTGGCTCCTCCTGCTCCGAGTTCTGGACGTCCTCGCGGTCGGAGAAGGTGGGAACCGAAGAACAAGAGTCGGGTGGATGAGGTAGGGGGAGAGTGGAAGAAAGATGACAACACACCCAGTGATATTCCATAATCTTTTGTGTGAAGGACCACAGACTTTGATATTTGTGGCTGCTCCCCCCCTCCCCCCCCTGAACATCCCAAAAGTTGTATGTAGTATGTATTGTTATTGTCGTTGTCTGTGTTTTTGTGGTGTTGTAGTGGAGTTTCACACTCGATGTATATGTGTGTGCGTGGAGTTGAAATGTTATTCTGGCGCTTCCAGATCTAACCGGGGAGGGAACGAACTCGGGGGTGGGGGGGAGGGGTTTCCAATCGGGGCTACTATGCCCATGTAAGTTGAATTTCATGTATGTGTGTGTGTGTACACCAGTCAATTTATATTATACATTTATTTTTATGATCTGTATTCACCTGTATCTTCTTTTTTCTTGTGTGTGTGTATGTGTGTGCGTGCATTTGTGGAATGAGAGAGAGCAACCATGGACAAACAGTATGTGGCACTTCCGGATCCAACCTCACGGCAGTTTTAACTCGTTCAATACCGGGCACTTAGGCACACCCACAAAAAAAATTTCCCCTGTCAATTTTCCTTGGCAACCAGCCTAGCAACTAATTGTCCCACGGATGCTATCAAGTCTCATAGTTTACTTCCTGGTGTGCTAACCACGTGATTCAATTACTGAGAATTGAAAAAAATGAGCTACCAATCAATGCAAGCTAGACAAAAAATGGCCGAATTATGAAAGAGTTATATTTCACTTAATTTGCTTTTGTGTATGCGGCTATATGCAGCGCCTGGAAGAGCTCTGACTGGAATGAAGCTGGTAAGTATCTTTATTAGCCTTAGTTTGAAATTAACAGCAATTTTCAGAAGTCAAATACTTTTTCTTCGGTAGTTATTTTGATTTGAAGTGTCCCGATAACAAGAGAAGCAGTGTGGTGAAGAAAAGCCGATTAACATAAGAAGGGTGAGATGTGTATATACTAGCTAAAGTAAGTTTATGATGCATTAAACTAATTTAAGGATTAGTGCTGGAGCTGCAGGATGTGCTGGGACTGGAGACAGATGTGCTGCTGGTTTCTTCTGATTTCTTATACTTCTTGACAGGAGGCCTTAGGTCAGTCAAGGAAGGGTCAGAAGCAATCAGATGCTCCTTCATGATGTACTTCAGCCTGTCAACTGCATTAGGTATGCCATGGTGGGTCCTTTCAAGTTTCATGAACTGTGCATGAATAGATTCGGCCCCTTGTTCGCCCATCAGGCCAGCACCAAGTCGCCACTTCCGAAGCCATGGCATAACGTGCGATTCCATTATGTGCATCTTCGGCAGCACTGTGGCACGAGGAAAACTTCTTCTGTAGAAGGCCATGAAGGTATTGATGTCAGTTTCTAAGTACACACATGCATAATATCGTATTTGAGTAAACAAATTAACAAAATTTGCCGCTTATTGTGTTTACCTATCTGTTTTAAGTCAGAGTCTGTCAGCCTACGAGAGGAGTTGTAACCTTTGTGGCACAGACTGAAAAGAGTGAAAGCTTCACTGTACTTCTTTGCCACCTGGTCTGCCTCCACCTCAGCTAATGGACCGTGCTGAGTCCCAGCCTGCCTGATGTTGTTGACTAACACCTCAATGCTCTTTGGCTACATGAATTGAAAGGTAAAAAATAATTGTATGTACTCTTTTATTTCTTACTTGGAGTAGTTTGTGCACATGGTTGCCAACAAAAGTGCCACCGTGATAAGCCTGTCTCTTCACATTTAATTGTTGCAGGCTGTGATCCAGGGTGGAAAAGAAGACTCCACTTTTGTAATCGAAAGTCTTCTTCAGCCTGGCCTCCTCCTTAGATATCTCAATGGCCTATATATTGGAGTAAGTAAATTATGCAGTGTTGAATTAATAGAATAATGTCATACTATATCTTGCATTCTTTTCTGTGTTGTGCACAACTCAATCTGGAGGTTATTCAGTATGGCTGGGTCAGAAACAGCGGACAGTGTCGCATAGGTGTGCATTTCTGACACTAGTCTGGAGTAGTCTGCTAGTGTTTGAGACTCCAACTTGAGTACGGACAGTTTGTGGAAACTGCTGGTACTCGCACTACCTGAGTTGCTGTCCACTGCCAGTCTGAAATCTGCTTCCTTGCAGCTATTCTCAAGCAATGTCCACAAACGGTCAAAAATACCCAGTGACAAGTGGAGCCCAGGTATGCACACCTATTAAATTACAGCAAAAAGTTCATTCTTTTTTAAGATGTATTGTAACACCTCACATGATCAAGTGGGATTTCAAAGATGACTTCACCAATGACATTGTTAAAATGCTTTGCCTGTTTCAGATCACCATGGCCAGAAGTCAAATACGATTGATGGTCAGCCTTCAGTGATTCCAAAGATCTCTCTGGAAAAGGACCACGCTGAGAGGGAGGTTCAGCAAGCTTTGAGCTTGTGATAAGGCACCACAAACAATTGTGGCGACCTGTTTAAGGTATTTCATTTTTATTGTATCAAAGTGTAATTACATGTTCTAACGTAATTTAAAGGCTGAACATACCACTGGCTCCGCTCAGCCCGTACATGCGACAGAGGTACTCATAGTCGCCGGAGTGAAACAATCGGAGCTTGCAATTCCTATGAGGTAAGATTTAGACTAGAAAACTACGAGCAATACAAATAATCTTACTTTATTGGCATCCCTAGGTTGGCGGAGATAAGGGGCAGGGTACCTTTAAGCTGAATCTTCAGCTCATGAATACCACCAACCCGAACTCCGTGAAGCGCACGACCCTGCTGTCGGTATTCAAGGCTGATGACACCACAACAAATCTGCATATAGCCCTGAATATGTACAGGGAACATGTTGTGGAAGCACATGATCCAAATCTCATCAGACGGGATTGCTCCATAATGCCATGTCAAACCTGAACTGGAGCTAGGTGTGTACGCATTCATATTTACATTTACTATTATTAATGATTTTCTACTCATACTTTTCATGCTTGTCCACCAAATTTGCAATGGCAGCAATAAAATTTGGCTTGTAGACAAATGGCACCTCCCTTATTTCATCCCTCCTGCCACCGTCCAGAGCAAAAGTGAAAGCTCCTTTTTCCGCAACCAAATCATCGCCAGTGATGTCCCTTGCCATTTTTCGTTGTTGTCCTTCACTTGCCATCGACACATTGAAGGTTTTAAACCACCTATGTTGGATTTGGTAAGATGTTTAATGATTCTGATAATTTTTTTCACAAGTGTAATATAATTATTAACAATATTAATTACTCTCTCCCAATTATTTTTTTATTTATTTTATTATATTTTTATTATAAGTTATTCAGCTAGTTGTATTCACTTTCTTGCTTTAATTTTTAAGGGTTTATTGTTACCGTCGAAGTATTCGAAGTTTGGTCCAGGGAATACCAAGGTCGGCTTTCATGGCAAGTGAGTGGTCAACAGGAACAACAACTGGAAGCTGTGCACTTTGGATGATGTCTTCCCTCTCTGACTTCGAGATTGCCTGGAGCTCTGCTGCAAACTGCTCACTGGAGTCCCCACCACTAGCAATCTGCCGAACGGCGCTAAGAAAATCACTTCTTCGGCCAACGGTGCGCCTGCTTGCTGATGCTGTGGTTACTCGGCATTGAGGAACTTGTATCAAGGTTATAGGCTATATTTTTTTAATCAAAAATTAAATTAATAAAAATGTTACATTAGGATTTGACTTGCCTGACCACTAGTCGGCACAGAAATCACTCCAGCAGTTGAAGAGCCTTCATCCTGACTAATGATGCGTCTCACCAAGTGTTGTGCTGTTCTAAGCTCTGCTGGGGTTGCAGGTGATATGGAAGGCTTGTCAAGCACATCCCTAAGGGTCACTTTGGAGGGTGAGTTCATTATTGCACAGTGACTCCTACAGTTACCAGCAAGATGCAAACTGTACTCCTCCAGCTTTACAGCCCTGCTACAACGAATGCAGGACAGCAACAGGTCTTTGAGCAAAGACAGCAAGAGAGGTGAGGGAGGATTGATAGTGGTACTGTTCAGCGAGTGCTCAGTGCAACAGGGACAATCTAAACTGTATGTGCTTTGTATTGTCCTGCAGCAACAGTCTGAGCAAACTGCATTGCCACATGAGAGCAGAACTGGCCGATACACCGTGTTACCACAGATGGAGCATACAAGATTCTTCCTCAATGAGGTGGGAATGAATTTTGGACTGGGATCTTCAGGCAGTGGAGCTGCTGCAATTGACTTTACGTAAGTTATTACAGCCCTGAGAGTCTCTCCACTCATCCTGCCTTTGTTGCTAGGGCCTTTGGCATTGTGACCACCACCTTTGGACACCTTAGTGAAGTGTAAGCAAACCAGGAATATTAAGAGAGGTGAGTGAAATTTTTAAATATTTTTAATGTGCTGATTTTTTTTAAATTTTAGTAATTTCATTGTAGAATTAATTAACTTCCTAGATGCAGTGTAACTTGAGAAGGGATGGCAGACTGGTGGGAATGAGGTTAAGCTGAATAGCATTCAATAGATAAAGCATTGGCTGAAAGGGCTTTCTCTTCCTGACCTGCAGGGGGTGTGGTCTAGCTAAGCTAGAGGCAGTTACCAGATTAACAGTTTAGATAATGGTTAGAATTAGGGAACAGATATAAGTCAGAGAGAGAAAAGACGATAAACAAGAAAAGATACAATACGCACATATAAGGGAAACAGATATGACACAGTTCAGTGGTTTGCCGCAGTCCCATGAATCTCATTACCGCATGCGGCAATGAGATATGGAAAAGGGCGGATGACAGATGAATTAGAAAGCAGATAAGAGACGGATACAATTACAGGTAAGATTAGAAATAGAATGAAAGAGAGCAAATACAACAGATAAATACACAAGACATAATCAAAGTTCAGTTCTGTGAGTGTAGTTGAGGATCGGTAACGCCGGGCTTGATTTAGAAGCTATGTTCGGGATTACTCCGGGGGGAGCAGATAAAGGAGTAGGGTTCGTAGGTTCGAGAGGAGTGGCAGAGACATCAGATGCAGTTGAGGCGGGTGGCGAGACGTCAGAGTTGTCTGGAGATGCAGTGTTGAGTGAAGCAGAGTTCTCTGTACGTTGTTCTTCGTCTGCGTCGGTGATGAGCCGAACGAGGCGATGTACTGGGCGTTGATATGATTTGCCACGACAGCTAATGGTGGCGACTCGCGAGACTCCGTCGTCTCCGGAGTGCAGTTTCTCAATGATGGCCAAGGGCCTGTGAATGGGAGTGCTTTGCAGGCCACCCAAAATAGCCTTGAGGGAATTGTAATTGCGCACTGCACGACACTCCATGGCTATCTGTATTTAATATGCATGCAATATCATCACTTCAATAAGTATAAAAATTTTAGCTATATAATATGTATATTTAGAACCCGTTGCTATATTGTTACTAGGTGTACTAACTTGGTAAGTGTGCACTATTTTTTGCCTTTAGGTATATAAACTGTGCATACTAACCACCCTTGGGGTATTGCTATTTTTGAGTTTTAGTTTAATAGAATAGACCGGATAAAGCTGTGTGAGGCCTGGATATGATATGTGAGGGTCTACTACCCTCTCATACCCGACCTATACGGGGACCAGCCCTAGTTCACAACTCTCCAGCAGCCCTAGTTCGGATAACTCTCCTGCTGACACTCATACCCCAGGAATTTACCATAGCTAGCTGCTTAACCGTTTACCGCAGAGCAGAGCAGCCCAGGGTAGAGTTAGATCTGGAGATAACAGCTGGCAGCTACAATGCTAAAGTAAACCTGCTAGGTGTGCTTCAATTGAATTTTAATTGAATTTTAATTTTGGGCCGGAAATTCGCTTGACACCGCCATATTTGTGCTAGTGGAAACTGGGGGGTAAACGGGTTCTAAATAGTTAGAGCATGCGCTTAGGTACTGGTGGATTTAGTGCACAAAGCCCTCGGGCCTACGGCCCTTGGGCTTCAGTGCACTAAATCCACCAGTACCTAAGCTCGTATGCTCTAACTATTAAATATAATATATATATATATATATATATTAGACAGATGTATTATCTTTCTTTCACAGGCTTTTGTGCATATATATATATAATATATATACATATATATATATATAAATATACATTATATATAATACTTATAGCACAGTCAGAGTACAATATGGGAAAATATTTTACGAGCACGCAAAATATTTTCACGAGCCAAAGGCGAGTGAAAATGTGGCGTGAGAGTAAAATATCATTCCCATATTGTACGACGAGTGTGATAAGTGATTTATTGCTTCTTTGAAATTTTTCTCACCCGGTTACAATACAATTTTCATTGATTTTACTCGCTACGCGCGCGCTACAAGGAGCGTACAATATAAACCGTACAATATGGGAGAATACAGAACGCTCGCGTGATGCGGAAATATTCAAGTAAAAATATCAAAGCTGCAATAAATATATATATATATATACATATATATATATATATACATTTTTCACTTCACAATTAATTTCTCAGCCTTCATTTACTCATTAGATTATTCTCTTTCCTTCAATGGCTTTTCTTTAACAATACAGAATTAAAAAATGTTTGGTTGCCACCGGTATTGGAAATAGAGTGAAAACATCTAAGGCTAGAGAAAAAAATGTGAAATGAAAAATTAGTGGAGTAAAAAAATTCCATGGATAAAAAGAATCTTAGAAGAAAGAAAATATTAGTTGGTCTGTTGAGAGTGAGACTGTAGCATAGCAGCACCCCTTAACAGTACAACTACAGAATTGGAGTGTTTGTTGCTAAATATATATATATAATATTTATTACATGAGTATGAGTGGTATGGCAAAGTATTTGCTGAGCTTCAGGCTAATGTAGCTTTATAAGTCAGAGACAAGTGAAAATAAAGCCATGGGAGTGAAATATATTTCCATATCACATCTGATGAGTGCAATAAGTTGTTGTTTTTAATGTTGGATATATTTACTCTGCAGCAGTTTGTACTAGGGTTGGAAACTCGTGGTGTATTAAAATAGGCTGTAAAAGTCTGAGTGTTAGTTCATAAAGGTGTAACGGCCCAGATACTGACTACCATTGGCACAATGAATGAATTATATCGGTTAGGAAAAGAATTTCATACAGCAGGAGCACACACTAACTATTGAGGGGGAAAAAGTGGCTATATTTAAATATGAATATAAAAGTGGCTATATTTTCACTCACATCTGGCTCGTGACAATAAAATAGCCATCTTATGAAATGTTTCGCCATATCACACTCTGACTCATGTAGTAAGTATATATATATATTTATATATATATAATTATATATATTGTATGCTGGATACCTTTACAAAAGTATTTTTAGGTCCTTGGACACAGGAAAGTTATCACACTGAATTGAGCAAGCTCATTGCCCACAAATAAGCTAGTAGTTATAACAACCAGCCTAGCTTATCAATTCCCAGGGTTTTTTTTTTTTTACTGCCACTTATTTCTATAGGAATCGTCCAAACCCCAAACCCCTTGAGATCTGAGTGTTGTAGTAATATAGATAGCTGAGTTACCAACCCTAGAAAGAGCAATTGCATTGAAGACAACAGGGTCGTAGGAAGATGATTTAGGAATGAGGGGCCCACGGCACTTGGAACTAAACCACACCCATTAAAATATTTACTACATTTCACCATAGCATCATAATGGTTGTCAAGTGATAGCTGGTTAAATCCAACTCCAACTACTGAAACACTCAGCACAAATGTTGAGCTATCTAGCCCCAAGATATATGATTATTATACTTAGAAGAGAGAACTCAGAGCTACACCTCAGTAGAAAGTTAAGAGGAATACTGCAACTGGTAATTTCTCATATGTAGTTTATTGGAAGCCCAAATTTAGTGTCTAGCACCACACTGAAGTTGAAATTTCAGATGAACAGGAGCTAGTTGCAAAAGGGGGTGGTTACATAACTACATGCAAAAAAGAATAGAAATATTTCTTAACATTATGTTTTCTGGAATACAGTTGACAAGTAATATAGCGTAACCGTCAACATTCTAGTATGAGCTATACTAAGGATGTCGCTAATAAATTTGGCCCCTCCCCCATTATCAGGAGATGAAAAGTGGAGGGGCTGAGGCCACCTCAATTAATAAATATGGGTTATATGCTCCTTTTGTCCAAACGTTATGGAGAATTCTAAAATGAATTTTTTTTAACCCTGTTTGAATTGAAATAAATAGTAAACAATTTCTTTTTCTAAACCACTGCCTACATTTCATACTATACTATGAAAAGTGAAATATACAAGATATTTCACTCCAATTTCACTCCCAGGAGTTGTTCTCACTTGCTCCTTGATGGTGAAATATCTCTCCCTCTTGAAGTATATATTATATATATATATTTATATGGGTGTTTTTTTATTTTTTTATTCCATCCTTATGATTTGATGTTTTAACGCTGTATTGCTAAGTTCATTACCATAGTAGTTATAGCAACAGGCCTAGATTACCAGTTTTCCCTGTTTTTACAGCTACCTTACTCTGGTGTAGCCTACCCAAACTGGGTAGTGCAGCTGATAAAAAAAATAAGCTGGGGGTGTGGGGAGCCCCTACAGCCAACTTTACCGAGTAGGTTACCAGTTTTAGTACCAACTACAACAGTAAAGATATCTGCATAGAGTAAACCACTTAGCTATATTACACTCCTCAGAGTGACATGGCTAGATATTTCACTCTCAGGCTTTATTTTCACTTGCCTCTGGTTTGTGAAAATAAATTAGCCTGCTCATGAAGTATATTTCGCCTTATCACACTCTGACTCATGTATTATATTTATAATTGTTGCATGAGTCAGAGTCGAATTAAATATATATACATACATATATATATTATATAATAATTGAGTAACGACAATAGGTACTATTATGTCCCATTTACGTACTTTAATGAAGGCTTCAATGACCTTGGCCCTGGCCTTAGGCGTTTTTTCTGCCAGTATCTCCATGGGCACCATTAAAGCCAGTTGGTTGAAAGCTTTAATCATAGCCATCACATTAGGAGACTTAGTTTCCTGTCAAAGAATAACAATTGAAAGGGAATAAATAACACAAGCATCTAATACTTAACAGTAACAAATACGAGAAAATATGAATGAGATTAAACAGGAGCAACCAACAAAGGAAACAATAATGGGTAATATGCAGGAGAATTAAATACATTCATTTATTGGGCTATTATTAGCTAAACAATAATAAACACTCTGAAAGATAGTTATATTTCAGTGTATCAACAGTTTTTTTGTTTGTTTTTTGTTTTGTTTTTTTACCTTTGTGGCTTTCTTTGTCCATGCTCCATTTTTGAGCTCTTCAGGTCTTATCTTCTGCAATAGTTCAGAATCGATAAGAAAGAGCTCCAAAGCCACCCGTTTTGCTTCAAAGAAATGAAGCTTATCAGAAAGATCATAATGCAATCCTCTTTCTTGGTTAGCTTTCTTCATCATCCAGCTTTTCACACCTTGGACAATATCCTTCCACAAGGGTGCCAGGGTTTGTTGGATGGCAGGAAACTTGATGAGTTCCATTAATTCAATCACTATAGAAGTACATAAAAAAATTTACAAAATAAATAATAGCATAATTACATTACACATCATTTACATGTCATAGTATTAAAACCAAAACATTTTAATATGTATCACTTGTGAGTGGCAAAACAGTGACTATTTCCTAAAACAAGTACATTCAGTAAGATTGACTACCAATCTTATTCATGACTTGGATAGATTTATAGTTTTCTCAAAGTGCTTGTGTGAAAACCTAACTAGCTAATATTTGAAATACAAATTTATTTTTGTGGTAATCTGATTAATTGGATATCAATGGCAACAAAGTAAAATAATAAATAACAACAATGATTTAAAAAAATAACAATAGCAATAATGGCAATCCCAAAGCAAGTTGGAAAGCTGAAAACCTTGGATGTGGAGGCAAGATTTCCAGTTGTAGTTGGACTCATGACAAGTCTTCAGATTTTTCCTGGTATCCAATGCTGACTCTGAGAGAGGCTGTTCTATTCTCAGAATAATTCATGCAGACCATCAAGGACACAGCTGAAGCAAGGAGCTTTGATTGCTCTGATGGCAATTAAGTTTCAATTCCTTACAGTGCTACCATAACTAATGCCACTTCTACTACATTTAAGGAATTGCTATCAGAATGTAAAAAGTGGTCACCAAAGTACTTGTAATGAAGTTACTTTTTTAATTACTTATTTCTTGTCTGCATTTACAAATAACATAGAGTATATGGTTGGTAAAATTTGGTTGGGGTGTGGCGTGTGTTGCCAAAGTTATTTTGAAAAGGAGGAAACAATAATAATGATAATAATAATAATAATAATAATAATAATAATAATAATAATAATAATAATAATAATAATAATAATGATAATAATAATATTAATAATAAAATGATAATAATAATAATAATAATAATAATAATAAACAATACAGAAAATAAAAAATAATGACAATAATAAATAGTAACAGTAAAATGAAGTTTTTTTTACTATTGCTATTATTTGTTTTTATTTTATTAATAGTGATGCTAATTGAAATCATAATCAATCTAGCTACCTTAGCTACTTTTATAATATAAGATATTAAGTATCCATACCTGAATAGAAAGCTGACTTTTATATGAATATAGACACAATCCAAGTATCTCACTAAAAAAGAACCGAATTCCACTTTCACACCAATCGTACTATACCGCACTGCAAAGTTTCAGTAGAGTCGACGCTGTAACTTACAGTGACAGCAGACATGCGCAAATAAATTCAGTGTGCTTCAGAACGCGCGTGGTAAAATGGGTTAGGTACGGTACGTATTGTATTTGAGCTGCACGTGAGAGTGTTTCAGTTGTTAGCCGATAGACGAAACTGAATGTTCATCCACACATCAATTGAATTTCTGTGAAAGGCACTCGATTAAAAAAGACTCAATATACAAGAAATCAAGAGTGTACGAGTATCCAAGTATCGCACTAAAACGAAAAAAGAAAAAAAAGAAAAATATATAATATATATACATATCTCGCTATGGTTATAATAATGATTTTCTTTTTATCTCAATAAATAAGTGACAAACTTGAAGTTTGGGGATGTAATAGCACGGAAAACTGTGGTATACTCGGGATTAGGGCCTGCCGCTAGGACCTGCCTGATTATACTTGAAATTTTTAGAATTTTTTTTTTTAATTCTAAAAAATTGAGTTATCATTCCAAAAGAATAGTATTATATTATTCTAGAAATTTTAAGTGAAATTGTGTTGATTGTAGTATAGCAGCTGTATAGAGTTGGTACGTTATGAAATGAATGTGTAAAACTATCAGTCTCTTACTGAATTACTCAATATGAAGGATTGTAGCTATATAGCTAGCTAATTTTTCATTGAAAACCTTGGACATCCCGTAAAAATGTTCAATGAATGGAAAAAACACAAGTAGCTGAAAAAGTTCAATTGTGAGAAACCCTACAAAACATTTGGGTGAAATGTGGATTACGGCATTAAAGAATTTTAATATGCCCGCATGCGCAGTGGATCCACATACTCTTCCCTTCACATTCTAGGTCGGCTGGTAATAATATACATTTTTTGTCAGTTCTAATGCAATGATTGTTGAGTTGCTCAAGAAGAGAATCCATTTAGCATATTTTTTATATGAGTTGCTGACTCAGAGCCTGACTGACAGTTTTCCAGTATTTCAAACTTTCTAGTTTACATTTTGGGAATACAATACAACCCAGCTGCTTTAATCAAGTAATGGAAGATCTACCTTATAACCACATTTCTACACATGTTTATGACCTTTGTTGTAAAAGAAGAGAGGGGAAAAAAGCACTATTGGTTTTCTTTTATAATTAAGGATTACATGGATTGATTATTCTCATTTTCACTTTATTATTCTCCTAAATACGCTTATTATTCTAGAATTATTCCACTATGCTATTACATGTCTATTATTCCAGAAAAAATGCTAGCATAATCTGGCAGGGCCTACCTGCCCCGTTACGAATTTTTTTAGATCATTCTTCTTTTTTATATTCCAAAAAAAATGTGTTATTATTCCAAAAGAATAGTATAATATTCCATAAATTATCTTATTCTCTAATTATTCCAATTAGGAATAACCCTCTGGCGCATGCACGCTGAGTGAAATAGTGATGACAGCAGTAGCTTAAAGATGGCACATTATGAAATGAATGAGTAAAAGAATCAGTCTCTCTTACTGTTATACTGAATGAGTCTCTCTTACTGTTACACTGAATGAGTCTCTCTTACTGTTATACTCAATTACTCAATATAAAGGATTCACTATATTGCTAGCTACTACTTCTGTGAAGACCTTGAACCTCCCGTAAAAAATGTTCAAAGAATGGAGAAAAAACATGCTCTGCTACAGCTGAAAAAGTTCAAGAAACCGTTTAGCATAACTCTCCAGATGACTTGCTGATTCTGACCCTGAACTGACAGCTCTCCCATATTTCAAACTTTTTCATTTTTGGAAGTACAATAACAAAGTAGCCCAACACAAACCCAGCTGCTTTACTCAAGTAATAAAGACCTACCTTAAAACCACATTACTAAATGTTAAAATGTATTTAAGTATGTAAATATCCATCAAAAATATATTAAATATTTGATTTAAAATGGATTGACAATGAACCAATTTCATGACTTCTTGCTAGAAATTTCTTCCTTGGCAATTTCATCCGCAATGAATTTCAGTCCTTCTCTGCCCTGTGACAACACAACAGTAATAATGAGGATAGAATAGATAAGCCCCAGGAGACAGGGGGAAAATACACAACAACAAGCTCACAATTATACGCTTGTTCATGTACTTACACTAGGCATATTAAATCTAAAAGTATAGTATAATAGTCCGAAAGTTAGCGTAGCTAACTATTATCAGGGTTTCATACAGAGGTAGGGCGCCCTGGGATTCTCCCCCCCCCCCCTGAATTTCATGAAATAATTAATAATATTTACTACTTCATGGTATTCTGTGGTTATGATTTATAATGGTATTATGTGGTTATGATTTATAATGGTATTCTGCGGTTGATTATAATGGTATTCTGTGGTTATGATTATAATTGGCGAGCGAGCGTAGCGAGCGAGACACTTACAGGGGTAAAAATGAAAAAATCGGGGATGTTTATTTATTTGTATATATGTTTGGACGTACGTATGTCATTTTTGTACTTTGACCCTCGCGTTTTTGTGTTAGTTATTTGTTCGACCCCGTCCCAAATTGCACTAAACAGAATCCTCTGGTTTATCGATCAGTACCCGTATCACCCTAGAAATTGAATTGTTTACCGTTTTGAATTCTTTTGCGGGTGCAGTTAATACTTGAAAACTTAAGGGACTTCCATTTCTATTCGAGTTAGTGGCGGTGGTAAGTCAATGCGCTCTTTGTCATGGTTATAAGCCGTGCGCACAGTATTTACCTGAAAATACATTGTCCACTAGACTACTGCCAAGGTAAGTCTGTGTAGGTGCATGTCCAGCTGTGTCAAAGCATTGTGTGTTACAACCACTACTTAGCTAAAGAATATCACAAAGAAAACTTTTAAATAACGCGTATTGTTTTGTTGTTGTTGTTTTTTCCTTCAATTCAAGCAGTTGCAGAGAGTTGTTACTATGGCACTGAAATCTCTTTACCCTGTATGCTAAATAAAAAAACTGGACCTTATTTTCAGTAGCTTCAGTGTTAGAAGTCAATAAAAATAGTATAGTCTTTAGGCTCGCTCGCCATTTGTGCTCAAGCACACCACTAGTGGTATTCTGTGGTTATGATTTATAATGATATTCTGTGGTTATGATTTATAATGGTATTCTGTGATTTTGTTGTTTGTATTATATCTAATATTTGGTGAAAGTTCACTTCAGTTAATTGAGGTCCTTGAATTGCAATACGCATTAGTCTTCCAAGATTGATGTCACTAATTCTAGACCTGAGACAATTTTTAATCAAATGGGTGTGGTTTCAGCAAAAGTGGGTGTGGTCAAACAAGTGTGGCCTCGCTCCTTCCTAAACTCTTTCCCTCTCTCTCTCTCCCTCCCCCAGAAAAAGATCCTATATGAAACCCTGATTATGATATGAAAACTTCTAGCTAGATAAGTTCAACATGAATATCAATGATAGATAAAAGGGGAAGGAGGAACCCTGAAACTTGTCCTGTTCCCCCTAACCCTTTCCCCATCTACAAATGAAACTTCCATATAACATTACACTTGTGTGTCAGTAACAACAGTGACAGTGTGAATTCATGAATAATTCATTAGCTGACCTGGGTTGGTAAAGTATCGTCACACCCTCAATGGGTAAAGCATTGTCCCATTCAGTAGAAGGTGACTAAGGAAAACTAAGACGGTTAAGGAAACGATGACCAGTGCATGTGAAATTGGTGAGGAAGTGACGGCAAAAGTTTCAAAAGGGAAGTCAACAGTTTCACAAAGCCCCACAATCATGGACAGAAGAACAGAGAGACTGAGAAGTGAAGAGACAAACAAAGGAGGAGAAGGGAATTTATGACTTGAGAAGAAAGAACTGAAGAGAGGAAAGGAGGAGGATAACGAGAGCTGAGATAGCATACGAAGAAAGAGAGCAGAGGGAAACTGATGTAGCTATATAAAGTGGTAAGGCTAGAGGATGGATTAAACAATACCTTGTGCTACTGCATTTCAGATTCCAAAAGTTAGTACATCAAGTGCCACTGTGTGTCGGGGACTAGCTAGTCTTATAATTCCTACTCTACTACAGATCTATTATAAAGGTTTAATTTGATGTACTTGAAGTGAAAGGTTGACACAAAATATTTTCTACAGTTACGATAGAATGCTCCAAGTGAAGGGGGCTTGATATAAAAACTTTCATTGCTCATAATTTTCGCATGTTAAAATGCACTAAATAGGACTCGTGAAATAATTAGCTCTTTTGGTTAACCCATTTGTAGATTGCTGAAAGTGAACACATCTCAAAGTATATAACCCTACCCTTTAATGCTGATATTCCCCTGCCCCCTCCCCAGCAAAAACTTCTGCTTCAAACCCTACCAAGAGAACCAACACATATTTGTAAACAGCCAGTGGAAGGTTCTCTGTCAGACTTGAGAGAGCCTTGCTAACTCTGCCACTGGTCCAGATGGGAGGGGAGATGGGGATAATTTGTGTGCACTTTTAGCAGAATTGTTTACAAATTTCATGACACAAACAAAAAATGAACATCCCCCTCATTCTGCATGATATACAGTATGAATTAATTTATATGTAGCAATCTGCTTTCTCTCTGGTGATGTTACTATCTGTGTGAGAAATGGCACTTGCTCTAGAACCTAAACTTCTGATAAGTTCTTAACCTTCTCTGCCATCTAATTATAAGAGATAACAAAGACATCTGATATTACTCTGACAAGTGACCACACTGAGAAAATCACACAAGTATATATGAGATTGAATACTTATATCAATCGATGAATCAGGCAAGCCATGATGAAAGGTGTTCTCTGCCTCTGTCACTAACCTACTCTGCCCCCATATTCATTCAATATGTGAATAGTTATAAACCAATATTGAGGTTTGTATGCTACTTACAAATCCAGAGACATGAGGGCAAAGTCTGAGTGGCATGGGTTTGTGAATCGCAATACAAACCAGTTTTTATTGCTTTATAACTTTTATAGCCTGTTGATAACAAATAGCTCTATTTATAGCACTCTCTGGTCATTTTCCCATTACTTTTAGTGGTTGATACGAATTATATCAACTTTTTCCCTCTAATACATTTTCGTATGGGAATACAGGGAACTGTATCCGATTTATAGTACTTGACGACAAGCGCAGTCACTCAGGTAACGGGCTATAAGATACACATATAGCCTACTATTGACTTGTATTTATTTGACCATATCCTACATGTTTCTTAAGTTCTCCTTACGTCTGTTAGTCTCGAGTTGTATTGACTGTACCAGAGACTCTCCAGAACATCACTCAAGAAGGGCAGCCCAAACACATTGAAGGTGGCGGACTGCTTCAACACTGTCCTGTAGTCACATGACTTCAAATTATCACATCATATAATAGAGTTTAGACTGCTTTATAGCACACGAACGTTTGAATTCATTATAACAACAATGCTAGACAAATTGGAATACAGATTAATCTTGAAAGATATCATAAGATTGCCATAAATTAGTATCTCATCTCCAACATAAGTCATAGATCACCTGCTACAAACACATAAGAGATACTTCAAACATTCTTCCCCAATTCCCCTTCAGTGCTCTGAGTACTTTTTCATAGACATGATACTTCAAGTACACTTACTTGGAGGGATCTTCCTTGCACACGCTGTACTCTAACTTCTCTATCATAGTAAACTGGTTGGAGAGTGACACCTACAAACAAACACACAAACATACCCAACTCCACGCCCACATACAAATCAAGTCCATAGAGATCTTCTAATTCCAATATATTTACATCTCCTATTCTCCTATTTCATAGGCTCAGAGAATCCTCCTGGAAAGCTGTTGAAGAAATAGTAAGAATATAAATATCATAAATATCATTAATATGTGCTTGATTCATTATTAAAATGCTTGGGACCATCCGTTTTACTGAAAAAAAAACAGAACTACACTAAATTATCAAAATAATTATGATTATACTTCAAATATGATCCCATTGTTTAGACATATAAATGGATATTATTAGCTGTATCATTACTGTGTATAGCAAGATTTGTAAGCCACATCTACTAACCACTGTAATGGGCATATTAAGCCAAACAGTCGTACCTGCATCTTGGAGTATTTTGTTGTTGTTGATATAAATAATTTGATATTATGTTCAGGCAATTTGACAAGCTCAGTGAGCTAATGTCAGAACAAAACAATAATCAAGCATATACAGCCAAAGTACAGAAATGTCTTGACAATGGAACTCCATTTGTATCCTTCTTGGGAGTATTCCTTACTCAAGTATGTTAGAGTACCATTAAATATTTTAATCATTGATCCTTGTTTAAAAGTCACATTGTGGAAATGAATTAATGCATAATTCCATGAAATTATCTGCAATTCGTTAATATCTTGTTATGTACCTATTACAAAAATATTATATTATTATGATAAGTATTAAATATGTTTCATTAGGTCCTCCAAACAGAGACATATCAGGACATCAAAAGGTCAAACAATAACCGAAGTGTTGTGACTTCAGTCACTGAAGAATCTCCTGATGTTGGTGGCCAAATAAATGAACCTAAATAATCTTCCCACAACAATAGCTCCAGTAGTGTGCCTCATGTACAAGTAGACAATGAGAAGATGGATGGCATCAAATCATCAGGGAATGATTGTAGTGAATTTTGTGATGTAAAAGACTTAGATAATGATGTAGTATTTATCGGTGACTTCTTTGTAGAAATGTGTGAAGACAGTGTGATCATCAACACTGGACTTCAAATCAAAGATTACTTCAGTATTTTGCGAGTTTGGTCACAATCAAAGAGAAAATGGAGGTAGACGATAATGGAGAGAAGGACAATAGACTAACAAAATATGCAATAGAAGAAGAGGGAAGGAATGTGTTGACAAAGGAAATGAAGGAAAAATCAGACAATGCACCAACAGAGGAAGTACAAGAAAGAAAGGAAAATGCTAGCTTGGAGATCAATCATCCCAATAATATTAATGAGGTTGACAAGAACGAAGAAGATGAGCAGAAAACTGTAACATCAGATAACAATGCCACTGACGACCTCTTACAAAGGCTACAGTCAGCTAGCTCAAACCAAAGAAATAATATTACTTCAGTAAAGGCAGTGAGAAATGTTGTACAAGAAGGAACAATTAACTCTGAGAAAGAAAACTATAGATTGTCAATACTGAGAGAGAAGTGAACTATACTGTCTTATTACTAACATTTGAAAGTATTCTTTATGAAACAGTTTTAATGAAATATCAAATTTTCAAATTAATTAATGATAATGGCTGTATTGCTTGACTAAGTCCTGATTAAATAATCATCACAGTTCAATTAATGGTATGTTGTCACCAGTTTTAGCAAAGTAGAAGTTTAAAGTCACAGTTAAAATTGAACGCAGCAATTTAAGTGACCTAAAATTTTAGAACTGATTGAGGTCCATTAAATTGTTACATTATATTTTCATTCCTTTCTATGAATCCCTCTGCAATATTCATCAGGACAATCAATTCTTCTCAGAAGAAGATGGAGACAACTGATATGCCATAATGATACTAACTGAATTCTGTAGTTAGTAGTGGTCATTGTGATAAGTAGCATATTTTTATTGTTTTGGAAATGAATATGAGCCAATCAATATCCAAGGTGTAATGTATCTGCATGAAGTGTGCCCCTAAGCAATGAATATGGGAAGGCTAATGCCCTTCTGCCTCCACCTCACCCCTTCCCATCTTTGCGGTTAGAAAATGAAGAAGAACGGCCCAGAAGAACCAATCAGGTCATTTCAAAATAGTTCAAAATACTAACAGAAAGGCAATACCTCATGAAAGAAAGTTTCCCAAACAGATGTCACAAAAACAGTTCTTAACCTCCTGTCAGTGGATCCCACTTCATTTTGATGTAGCTGAGGAGAAACTTGGTAAAGTCTGTGATATTCTCAGTCAGAAAAACACAGTAGCTGAGCGGCTAAAATTGCAATCTATATCTGCTAAATCTTCTGAAGCGTTATTTATGATGCCATAGATACCAAATGTGATGTGTCAGCAATTTGGCATTCTGTTGCTGCTGCTCAATACCTCTTGAACACCTAAGCACTCCTCTCTTAAACAGTCATTCAATTCCCCTTCTCTTTTTCCCAACTCACTTTCCTCAGCTGCACATCCTCCCATACTGCACTACTTTCCACACTACCTCCTCTCTTTTTGTCATCATGTAATAGGGGTTGGTTTCCATTCTATGCTACAGAGCTATCAAGTTTAGTGGCTACTCCGCAATTAGCAGCTATTTCTCTGTTTGCTAACTGTTCAGGTTCTGTCTGGCTATTTTTCACTTGACACGGGTTGTAACTCTATCTACCTGCAGCACTGGGTTAGATCTTTTCTTTTTAGCTTTACTATATTCCTCCAGTAATCTTAGATCTTCATCATTGACTTTATCTATTGAGTGTACACGACACATACACTATTAAGAGTCAGGGACAACTGCTACATCTTTCTGTACTAGAGTGTCACTATTTTTAAAAGGTACAGTTGCTACATCAGCTACTATTTTGTCATGAAAGACTCCTTCAATTGTTACAAATTCATCTAAGTATTGAGTGCTTTTTACCAAACTGGCTGAAAAAACTGAAATTTGAGCTCCTGCGTCTATGAGCACTGTCACTTCCTGTTGTTCTTCATCAATAGTTGATTATTGTTTTGGCTGATCATCCTTTATATTTTTTAGAACATTCAAGGCTTTTGTGACCTAACTGACCACAATTAAAGAACATTTGGGCTGAGTATAGGAAGTTTACACTGTGTAAGGTTTTTTATAGTCGGAATTGTGATCTATAATCTATTGCTCCATGTCCTTGGTGTGTACATTTAAAACAAGTTATTTGGGCAGGGTGAGGGTTAGTGTTATGCCTATATCCACCGTTACTGGTCCTAAAAGTATTTAGAATTACTGAAATCTATTTTATGACCCAACTTTTTGCCAACCGTAATTGTATCAATTGCATCACAAGCTTCGACCAGATCCTGTTTCCACTTAATTGTCTTGCTCTGCTTGTTCTATTTCACAGAGGACCTGTCTGAATGATGCTTTTATATGATCTCTATTATACAGTCATACGCACTCTCACATCCTGATAACAGTATTTCCAACAACAAGGTACCCGACTATACAACTACCCACACAGTTCCAGACACATCTTTTACTCATGTGATAACGAGTTCAGAACCAGTGCTAGCCTTTGACAAACCAAGGCCGTAGCCAGGGGGGAGTTCAGGGGGTTACATGTAACCCCCCTTTCAAATTAATGATATTCATAGAAGTCTGTCAGTAGTTTTAATCAGTTATTTCAGTAATATCCTCACAAAAATCCATTTGCAAATTTGATGTTTTCATGATTCTCTCAAAATTCAATGTGCTATTTAGTTTTAATATAATAGTTTTTCTTTATGTCAATTGTCTGGATGTTAGTTAATTAAGAGGTGTGGTTTGGGTGTGGTCAGATTGTAACCCCCCTTTTGAAAAGTCTGCCTACGGCCCTGCAAACCAACATCAAAAGTCTCTTTCTTATATCCAGGAAGTAGTCGTTGGTTTCTGTATGACATCTAGCATAGGTTTTAAACTTCATTGTCTTGGCTAAAAGAATAGTTTTCCACTCATCTAGTTTAACTCCAGCATTAATAAGTTCTGCTTCTAAGCTATTGAGGAAAACTTCAATCTCAGATACATTTCTATGCTCTCGACAAGTTTAGTTGGTTCTCTTAACCTTTCATCTCTTTCATTCCAATCCCTTTCAAATTTTGCTCTTGTGATAATTGCTCCTCCCATTATTTCTGTTCTCTCTTCCTGTTAACTAACTCCACTTCTCTCACTCTCCTCTCTTGTTCTCTTCATTGTTTCATTATAAATCACAATCCTTAACTAGCTCTGTAAAATAGAGTAGTCATTACTCCCAACATTTTATGCAACATGTCCAGAGAGTCCCACCTTTGCTACTGAGTGTGGTAACTAGTATTCACTAATGTTGACTGCCACCAGTTCCACTGACAGACCTTGCTAGTATTCAATGGTTGGTCAATTACTAATGGTTAATTTTTATTTTTTTAAAACAAAGGAGGAATTAAGCAAGAAGTCAAAAAAGTCAAACAGAGAAAATTGCTATTGCATCTCATCCTAGTGATGCTATGATGACAACTGCTATTTGCAATTTGTCAAATACTTTCATTAAAAGAGTAGTGTACCAGAGAATACTTGATTAAAACAAAAACATGACACTTCAACTTCTTGCCCAAGTCCTCCTTACAGGTCAATGTGGTTGAAGTCTTCTAATGACTATATACAATGTAACGGTGACTTGCTCTCTGCATAGTAAGCCAGCATCCAAGGAAAGTAGTATATTTTGTCTCTTTGTCATTTTCATGTATTGGCCTTTGAATTATAGAAGTCCTGATTAATTTTTTTTTTATTAAAGTGCTTAAGAAGTCTAGTCATACACACCATTACTTGTTAAGCCAGAATAGGCCAACTTGCACACACTAATTATATCCATAGTCAGCCACACAGTTGTATTTAATACTCTGGTGATTACTACATAGCTGCACTGGACTCACTGTTTATCGTCTTTGTATAAAGGTTGGGGAGGGGGTGGAGGGCTCCCTCCTTCATCTACTTACTCCTAATAGTCACTGTGCACTGTAGATTCTTTGTCCATAGGACCTACTGAGCCTGTTTATATTATTGCATGGGTTAATTTGGTTGAACTTTCTGTGGTGATTGTTTTAGCCAGTCAAATTAACTAAACACTAAAGATTTTGTAACAACAGCCGGTTTATTTAGTATAATGGAGCTTAAGTGAAGAACAAATTGAAAGCAAAACAGAAAAACAAACAATTGTTAGTCATACTTATAAAGCACAGGTGAGTAGCTAGCCATATAAATTGAGTGACCATTTCATAAAACTTGTCAAATGAGTTATATTTAATTAAAATTTAATGACATGGCTATTATATCATCAATTCAAATAATTTCAACTGTGCTGCTACTTCTTATTGGGATGCTAACTGTTCCATATAAGTCCTGTAAGTGAAAATGAAAATCAATTTATAAAGGAGGTTATGTGCTAATATTATAGCAATCTTTCTCCTTTTTGTCATCAATGTACAGGTTTCATCAATTAGATATGAATATTCTTTTGCTTTTGTGTTGTTGTTTTCCAGGTCCCATTACCAATGCTTCAATACAGCTGGAATACGGATATCAGCATGAATTAGTTGAAGAAAAAATTTAACTCTACATTTAAAATATATATATTTACTCATGCATGTTGTCGATATTTTCAATACAATTGATACCAGCTAAAGTAGTTCTAATTTGATCGCATGAACTGTTTATTTTTTTCAACAGGTCCCACTGAAGTTCGTAACTTGAAGTGGAAAGCAAGATTATACAGCATTTTCCTTTCTTGGGAAATTCCCAAGCAACTGAATGGAGTTCTTGAATATTACACCATAACATATGCTGTAAACAAGTCCCATCAAGTACATCAATTTACTAACATTACCAGCTTCTCTATCCCTAACCTTACTCCTAATACACTAGTATCTGACATAACAGTCTCTGCCATAACTGAAGTCGGAGAGGGACCAGCAGTTACAGTAAATAATATTACCACACTTGACAGGCCAGGTTAGTTGGAAATAATTATAAAATACAGTGAAAACCAGTCGTAGTTTACACATGCTTGCAGAATTGCTGTCTAAAGTGGCCACAGTGGTTTTTTAAATACTAAAAAAACATATTTTGTTTTCCAGCTCAAGTACAAAATATCAGAGTCAATATCCTAATCAATACCTCTATAATTGTATCATGGAGATACACTGGACAACACCAAATTTCAAATTTTATAATTTATTACAAAAAGACTGGTAGCAATAGAGAGCACAAGGAAATGATTTCAAATGTTTCCACTTCTACTTATTCTGTCGTACTCACACTAGTCCCTGATAGTGAGTATATAATAGAAGTGACAGCAAGAGCAGTTATAGATGGGTACTTAGTGTCTGGATACAGGTCAAGGTACGGTACAGTGGCTATATTGTCTAAGAGTAGAAATGGTTCTTCAGCTGCATCTAATGGAATAACTTGTGAGTATACCCTATACCTACTTGTCATTTTATTGGGAGATAATTCTTCATGTATTCAGGTTTATAATATATATGCTACAATTCACCTCATATAAACTCACGCCTGGTCCATTAAAACTCTGTTCTTTTTAATGCATATTCCAGGTATATCACTGAATGACTTATGTTTGTGTGAGTGGGAGCAGCTATATGTGTGTATTTAATATTTACTAGATTAGAGTCACTGGTAAAAATACAACAGTATTCCTTATAATTTCTTTTTCTGCCTTCTTTTACTCATTATTTTCTCTTTGACACGTTTTTTTTTTAACAATGCAGAATTAAAAATAGCATAGCAGTACCCCTTAACAGTATAAATACAGAATTGGAGTGTTTCTTTGCCAGCTTGTTGTCGTAGCCGAGTGCTTGTGCATTAGGCAAGCGGTCTTGGGTTCGATTCCCGGTGGCAACCAAATATTTTTAATTCTGTATTGTTTAAAAAGAAGGAAAAAAACCTGTGAAAGAGAGAAAATACACCTAGTGCTGTTATAGTCTACTTCCATTTTGTGACATAATTTTCCCACATTAATATGCAGTTTATATTTCTGTTTCGCTAGATTATATCATTACGGTGGCTATAACCACAGTAACCACAGCAATTTTGTACTCCATTATTCTAATGACTGTTGGAGGTTCAATACATTACTGGAAGAAGAAAAAAAATTTAGTTAAGTAAGTCAATAGAAGTTAATAGAAAATGTTGTAGCTAAATACTAGTTATGTGCTTCAGCACAAATAGCAAAGGACCCATTGTGCATGCAAGTAAATCACACAATGTAGAATCTGATAAAAGTTCATTTCATAATCTGAATACAAAAGTAACAATAAGGCTACATTCATTTAGATTGCCTGAACTTAGAGCCTGTTCACCTAGTTTCAGAAGATTTGGTCCTAAAAGTAACTACCAGTAGCTATGTAGCCATTGAGTATAGTAGTGATAGCTTCATCTAAATGACCTGTGTTCCAGACAAAAGGCACCCTAGCTACTTAAAAATGGCCGACATATTACATATTTATATAATATTATATACAAACAAATATCCCCAATTTTCGATTGTGTTATCCCTGACAGTAACTCGCTCGCTTTGCTCACTCGCAAATTATTGTATGATTTGCTGATGTTATTCATTTTCCCAATTTTCTTAGTATGAAACTATAACAGAATAGGAGGCATAGCTGATAAGTTTTTTTAACAAACCGAGCTTTTTAAAAATACTTACTGGATGATATACCATATATTCAGGTTACTGAAAAGATCTTGTTAAATGTTAGCTGAATTAGTCGGGCTATCTAGCACTAACTCTCAACTAAAAATATGTTCCCTGTTATTTTGTATTGTTTTCACTGCCTCATCTAGCTTACTCCATTTAATCGGCGAGCGAGCGTAGCGAGCGAGACACTTACAGGTGTAAAAATGAAAAAATCGGGGATGTTTATTGGCGAGCATGTGTGATGACCCATTTGTTTCTTCGTTTTAGTAACCAGCACATCCATTTGGAAATCAGCAAATGAGCCAGATTCACCTTAATTTAAATATTAGCAAAGTATGGCTGGACATGTGATGAAGCATTGGAATCAATTATTCTACCTTCTGACATCAAAATGGCCCCAACAGATGATCTAGAAAATATCTGATGTAGATCTTAAGTTATAATCAATGCTCTAAGATGTAGCTCTTCTGCTTTTAAACTTTCCTGCATTTATACCATACTGCATTTGCAAAATGAATGGAGGTAATTTTGCAAATAATTGAAATGAGGAGGAGAGGGAGGGGGGAGGGGAATAGAAGCCACAATAGTACTAACTGATCACCTTAGATATTTCTAAAATTTTCTATTATTATTTGGCTATAATAGGCTTGCTGCTTGACATTAGCCACAATCTCACAATCAAGGACAACTTACTTATTAGGGGAATCCCCACTGCTTTTTGACTGCTGAAGTGGACTTGTCAAGAAGTCAAAGTGTTGCGACAAGGTTTATTAAACATGTATTTGCTGTTAAAATTATGAAAATTTCTATTATTGTAATCATTTCAGCCCAGTGACTGAATCAATATCCAAGTGGTTCAGCCACTCCCATTAAGCAATATTTTTGGGATGCAAAACAGTGTCATAGCACCAGACTAATAGCACAATTCGAATCCTTGAGGTTGATTTGTATTAAAAATGCCCTTTTCCAAAAACTTTAGCTGCTGTAGGTCAACCTAACTGATGTGCTCCGCAGAGAATATTTTTATTTTCGCCTTTGAGCGATAAGCATTCAAAGATACCAGAATTGCATCATTCAGTTTTTTGATGTGGTAGGTGCAAAAAAATGCACATGTGGACACTATTGCAAAATACTCTCCCATAATCCAAGTTTCATAACTGGATTACTTTTCCTACCCTTTGGAAAAGTATGACAGAATTAGAGTGGAACTATTCATTTGATGTAGCTATAAGGTATAATAAGAAAATATGATTCCCACAAATCAAGATGCTGCAGCACCACAAAGGCAGCTGCAGCAAAGGACAAGTTCTGAAAGAACAGAACACTTAAACACTTAACACTAATTAACCTTCACACACATTAATGTATTTTCCCACACATAGCTAATTCATTTATTATTTTTGCCATGTCATCCTCAGGCACACAGGCAACTATAAAAGGAGCATGTGCTGTTAGAGTTAGTCAGCTGTTGTCTTGCTACTCTTTATTGTTTCTCAATTAAAGGTTTCAAACTCTTTTACTTGGGGGATTCAAAGCTTCAACAAACTTGAGTAGCTGCGTGACAGCATCTCTGGTGGCAGCCTCTGACTTGGTTGTTTCTTCTACCACCTCTGTAATACACCACATGGAGGAATATGTTATAGTCTTCCACTATAGTTTAACATTATAGCACATAAAAGCTGAGGTATTCAGATTAATAGCAATCACACGTGAGAAAATTTCATTTGGCTTCTCCCCGTGATGTTATTCTAGCACCACTCGCTATCCCAAATATACCGCAGTTTTCCATGCTATTATATCTCCAAATAATATTATGACACTCTTAACAATAATATGACTCGCACTTCACCAGCCATTTCTTTCTTGTTGTAAAGCAGGATTGGCTGGTTTCATGAGGCAAGTTTACAGACAATACAATACCAATGATACAAAATAATACATCTTGAGTCTAGTTGTGTCTGGCGTAAAAGTGTCACGACACCTGAAAGAAAACTATGAGGGTCACACTGGACTTTAACAATCAAAATTGTATTGATCATTTCCTTTAGTTACAATAATCTAGTGCACAAGCGTTACTCCACTTCCTGAGTTTAGAACTCTTCAAATAAATGTATGGGAAACAGTGACAATAGTGTATGTTATAATAACAGATGTACTAAAATGCAATTTAATGTAACAAGGGCTTCTTTGTGGTTCTGTAGCCAGCTACAAAGAGTTTTAAGGTCAGAGAATTGCTTCTTTTAAGTTGTACTATGCTATAAACTATTTTTATATTTTCTAAGCTAATTGTGTGTCCATTATCACTGATTTATTTAAGAGTTCAGCTCTTCATAAATACTAATAAAAATAATATTCAGTTGTAAATAATAAGATGAATTAATGTTTACTTCTCTCTCAGTAATGACAGTTTATAGTTTTCCTTCTCAGAGCCAACAGTGCTTTCTTGTAAAACATTTCTCACTGCATTTACTGAAGCAAGATTGTTTCTGTGATTTGAGCTAGCTGACTGTAGCCTTAGCAAGAGATCAGTGGCATTGTTATATAGTGAGGATTTTAAGCTGTTCTCTCTGTCTTCTATAATTTGATGATTGTCTTCCACACTCACTGCCTTATCTTGTCTTCCTTTCCTTTTGAGCTGCACATTACATTCCTCTATTATCTCTTCTTTGTTCACTACCACTTGTAGGTTAGAACTGGATTCAGATAGTTTCTTCTCAATCTTATTGGAATTATTGTTTTTCCCTTCTACTGATGCATTATGCTGCTCTTCTCTTTCATTCTGGTCAATATTATTTGGCTGATTGATCTCTAAGCTAGCTTTTTCCATTCCTTCCTCTGATTCTTCTGTTGTCCCAGTACAATTAGTTTCCACCTGTACTTTAATTTCCTCTGCCAACCTCTTCCTTCCTTTTCCATTTTCCTCCATTGCATCTTCTCTTAGCTCGTTGTCCTTCTGTCCATTATCATCTACCTCCATTTTCTCTTTGATAGTGAACAAGACTCGCAGAATATTAAAGTAGTCCTTGATCTGAAGTTCTGTGTTGATGGTTAAAGTGCCTTCACACATTTCAACAAAGATGTCATCGATGAAAACAACATCACCATCCAAGTCTTTTTCACCACTATCATAACATTCACTGTGATCATTCCCAGATAATGTAACACCATCCATCTTCTCGTTATCTACTTGTAAATTGGTACTTTGCAGCACACTACTCAAGCCATTGTTATGAGAAGATTTTTTAGGTGCACCATTCATATTAGGAGATTTTTTAATGTTTGTTGTCACATTAACATGGTCGTTGTTTGACTTTTTGATGTCTTGATATGCCTCTGTTTGGAGGACCAATTAAAAAAGGTAAATTGGATATATTGATGATTGTATATATTGCTCAAACTTACTTGAGTAAGGAACACTCCCAAGAAAGGTACAAATGGTGTTCCATTTTCCAGATATTTCTGTACTTTGGCTGTATATGCTTGATTATTGTTTTGTTCTGACATTAGCTCACTGAGCTTGTCAAATTGCCTAAACATATAAAATATAAACTGATTTAAATCAATAACAACAACAAAATACTCAAGATGCAGGTATGACTGTTTGGCTTAATATTCCCATTACAGTGGTCAGTAGATGTGGCTTACAAATCTTGCTATATGCAGTAATGATACAGCTAATAATATCCATTTTTATGTCTAAACAATGGAATCATATTTGGAGTATAATCATGATTTTTTGATAATTTAGTGTAGTTCTGTTTTTTTCATATTTCATAGTAAATAATACATGTATAAAGGATGGTCCCAAGCATTTTAATAATGAATCAAGCACATATTAATGATATTCATGATATTTATATTATTCTTACTTTTTCTTCCTAGAAGAAACAGCTTTCCAGGAGTCTCTGAGCCTGTGAATGGGAGTGCTTTGCAGGCCACCCAAAATAGCCTTGAGGGAATTGTAATTGCGCACTGCACGACACTCCATGCATGGCTATCTGTATTTAATATGCACGCAATATCATCACTTCAATAAGTATAAATTTTAGCTATATAATATGTATATATATATATAGCTATATATATATATATATTAGATAGATGTATTATCTTTCTTTCACAGGCTTTTGTGCATATATATATATTATATATATTATATATATACATTTTTCACTTCACAATTAATTTCTCAGCCTTGATTTACTCATTAGATTATTCTCTTTCCTTCAATGGCTTTTCTTTAACAATACAGAATTTTAAAAAGTTTGGTTGCCGCCGGTATTGGAAATAGAGTGAAAACATCTAAGGCTATCACATCTGATGAGTGCAATAAGTTATTGTTTTTAATGTTGGATATATTTTCTCTGCAGTAGTTTGTACTAGGGTTGGAAATTCATGGTGTATTAAAATAGGCTGTAAAAGTCTGAGTGTTAGTTCTTCATAAAGGTGTAACGGCCCAGATACTGACTACCATTGACACAATGAATGAATTATATCGGTTAGGGAAAGAATTTCATACAGCAGGAGCACACACTAACTATTGGGGGGAAAAAAGTGGCTATATTTAAATATGAATATAAAAGTGGCTATATTTTCACTCACATCTGGCTCGTGAAAATAAAATAGCCATCTTATGAAATATTTCGCCATATCACACTCTGACTCGTGTAGTAAGTACTATTTATATATATATATATATAATTATATATATTTTGTGCTGGATACCTTTACAAAAGTATTTTTAGGTCCTTGGACACAGGAAAGTTATCACACTGAATTGAGCAAGCTCATTGCCCACAAATAAGCTAGTAGTTATAACAACCAGCCTAGCTTATCAATTCCCAGGGTTTTTTTTTTTTACTGCCACTTATTTCTATAGGAATCGTCCAAATCCCAACCCCCTTGAGATCTGAGTGTTGGAGTAATATAGATAGCTGAGTTACCAACCCTAGAAAGAGCAATTGCATTGAAGACAACAGGGTCGTAGGAAGATGATTTAGGAATGAGGGCCCAGGGCACTTGGAACTAAACCACACCCATTAAAATATTTACTACATTTCACCATAGCATCATAATGGTTGTCAAGTGATAGCTGGTTAAATCCAACTCCAACTACTGAAACACTCAGCACAAATGTTGAGCTATCTAGCCAAGATGTATAATTATTATACTTAGAAGAGAGAACTCAGAGCTACACCTCAGTAGAAAGTTAAGAGGAATACTGCAACTGGTAATGTCTCATATGTAGTTTATTGGAAGCCCAAATTTAGTGTCTAGCACCACACTGAAGTCAGATGAACAGGAGCTAGTTGTAAAAGGGGGTGGTTACATAACTACGTGCAAAAATGAATAGAAATATTTCTTAACATTATGTTTTCTGGAATACAGTTGACAAGTAATATAGCATAACTGTCAACATTCTAGTAAATTTGGCCCCTGTGGGCGGAGGAATGAGAAGTGAGACAGAGAAGATGACAAACAAGAGAAAGACAGAGACAGAGAAGATGACAGACAAGAGAAAGAGATGAAGACAGAGAGAAGATAGAAGAGAAAGCATGAAGATTAAGAACATTTGTGTGTGTGTCATACGAGGACATTTATGTGTGTATTATAAGCATTGTATGTATTTCTGTATTTTTGTTATTTTAGTGTAGGCGCAGGTCATGTTGTGTATTTTGTGTCCGGATGTATTCCGTGGACCACACCGTGCGTCAGTTCAGTTCCCCATATTTTCCCATTTCGTAGTTACAGATTAATACTCTGTCAAACAGGTGTGGGAGGGCGAACTCTGGTGGCAGCAGGTCACCAGAGCGTACGAGTAAGTGCTGTCCCATAACTTCTCCTCTACCTCTGGCGACTTACCTTCAGGCTTATAGCCTTTACCGATTTAGCCAATCAAGATTCTATGTGGCCTGTGATCGCCAACCCACAGCCCCTCTCCCATTATCAGGAGATGAAAAGTGGAGGGGCTGAGGCCACCTCAATTAATAAATATGGGTTAGCTGCTCCTTTCGTCCTAACGTTATGGAGAATTCTAAAATGAATTTTTTTAACCCTATTCAAATTGAAATAAATAGTAAACAATTTTTTTTCTAAACCACTGCCTACATTTCATACTATACTATGAAAAGTGAAATATACAAGATATTTCACTCCAATTTCACTCCCTGGAGTTGTTCTCACTTGCTCCTTGATGGTGAAATATCTCTCCCTCTTGAAGTATATATATATATATATATATATATATATATAATACTTATAGCACGAGTCAGAGTACAATATGGGAAAATATTTTACGAGCACGCAAAATATTTTCACGAGCCAAAGGCGAGTGAAAATGTGGCGTGAGAGTAAAATATCAAATTCCCATATTGTACTGACGAGTGTGATAAGTGATTAATAATTTGCTTCTTTGAAATTTTTCTCAACCGGTTACAATACAATTTTCATTGATTTTACTCACTACGCGCGCGCTACAACGAGCGTACAATATAAACCGTACAATATGGGAGAATACAGAACGCTCGCGTGATGCGGAAATATTCAAGTAAAAATATCAAAGCTGCAATAAATATATATATATGTGGGTGTTTTTTTTAATTTTTATTCCATCCTTATGATTTGATGTTTTAACGCTGTATTGCTAAGTTCATTACCATAGTAGTTATAGCAACAGGCCTAGATTACCAGTTTTCCCTGTTTTTACAGCTACCTTACTCTGGTGTAGCCTACCCAAACTGGGTATAAGTGAAGCTGATAAAAAAAAAATAAGCTGGGGGTGTGGGGAGCCCCTACAGCCAACTTTACCGGGTAGGTTACCAGTTTTAGTACCAACTACAACAGTAAAGATATCTGCATAGAGTAAACCACTTAGCTATATTACACTCCTCAGAGTGACATGGCTAGATATTTCACTCTCAGGCTTTATTTTCACTTGCCTCTGGTTTGTGAAAATAAATTAGCCTGCTCATGAAGTATATTTCGCCTTATCACACTCTGACTCATGTAATTAGTATTATATTTATAATTGTTGCATGAGTCAGAGTCGAATTAAATATATATACATACATATATATATTATATAATAATTGAATAACGACAATAGGTACTATTGTGTCCCATTTACGTACTTTAATGAAGGCTTCAATGACCTTGGCCCTGGCCTTAGGCGTTTTTTCTGCCAGTATCTCCGTGGGCACCATTAAAGCCAGTTGGTTGAAAGCTTTAATCATAGCCATCACATTAGGAGACTTAGTTTCCTGTCAAAGAATAACAATTGGAAGGGAATAAATAACACAAGCATCTAATACTTAACAGTAACAAATACGAGAAAATATGAATGAGATTAACAGGAACAACCGACAAAGGAAACAATAATGGTAATACACAGGAGAATTAAATACATTCATTTATTGGGCTATTATTAGTTAAACACTATTATTATTATTATTATATGGGCTATTATTAATAAACACTCTGAAAGATTGTTATATTTCAGTATATCAACAGTTTTTTTTATTTATTTATTTATTTATTTTTATTTTATTTATTTTTTTACCTTTGTGGCTTTTTTTGTCCATGCTCCATTTTTGAGCTCTTCAGGTCTTATCTTCTGCAATAGTTCAGAATCGATAAGAAAGAGCTCCAAAGCCACCCGTTTTGCTTCAAAGAAATGAAGCTTATCAGAAAGATCATAATGCAATCCTCTTTCTTGGTTAGCTTTCTTCATCATCCAGCTTTTCACACCTTGGACAATATCCTTCCACAAGGGTGCCAGGGATTGTTGGATGGCAGGAAACTTGATGAGTTCCATTAATTCAATCACTTTAGAAGTACATAAAAAAAATTACAAAATAAATAATAGCATCATTACATTACATAGTATTAAAACCAAAACATTTTAATATGTATCACTTGTGAGTTGCACAACAGTGACTATTTCCTAAAACAAGTACAATTCAGTAAGATTGACTACTAATCTTATTCATGACTTGGATAGATTTATAATTTTCTCAAAGTGCTTGTGTGAAAACCTAATTAGCTAATATTTGAAATACAAATTTATTTTTGTGGTAATCTGATTAATTGGATATCAATGGCAACAAAGTAAAATAATAAATAACAACAATGATTAAAAAAATTAACAATAGCAATGATGGCAATCCCAAAGCAAGTTGGAAAGCTGAAAACCTTGGATGTGGAGGCAAGATTTCCAGTTGTAGTTGGACTCATGACAAGTCTTCAGATTTTTCCTGGTATCCAATGCTGACTCTGAGAGACTCAGAATAATTCATGCAGACCATCAAGACAAAGCTGAAGCAAGGAGCTTTGATTGCTCTGATGGCAATTAAGTTTCAATTCCTTACAGTGCTACCATAACTAATGCAACTTTTACTACATTTAAGGAATTGCTATCAGAATGTAAAAAGTGGTCACCAAAGTACTTGTAATGAAGTTACTTTTTTAATTACTTATTTCTTGTCTGCATTTACAAATAACATAGAGTATGGTTGGTAAAATTTGGTTGGGGTGTGGCGTGTGTTGCCAAAGTTATTTTGAAAAGGAGGAAACAATAATAATGATAATAATAATAATAATAATAATAATAATAATAATAATAATAATAATAATGATAATAATAATATTAATAATAAAATGATAATAATAATAATAATAATAATAATAATATTAATAATAATAAACAATACAGATAACAATAATAAATAATAACAATAATAAATAGTAACAGTAAAAATGAAGTTTTTTTTACTATTGCTACTATTGGTTTTATTTTATTAATAGTGATGCTAATTGAAATCATAATCAATCTAGCTACCTTAGCTACTTTTATAATATAAGATATTAAGTATCCATACCTGAATAGAAAGCTGACTTTTATATGAATATAGACACAATCCAAGTATCTCACTAAAAAAGAACCGAATTCCACTTTCACACCAATCGTACTATACCGCACTGCAAAGTTTCAGTAGAGTCGACGCTGTAACTTACAGTGACAGCAGACATGCGCAAATATATTCAGTGTGCTTCAGAACGCGCGTGGTAAAAGCGGTTAGGTACGGTACGTATTGTAATTGAGCTGCACGTCAGAGTGTTTCAGTTGTTAGCCGATAGACGAAACTGAATGTTCATCCACACGTCAATTGAATTTCTGTGAAAAGCGCTGGATTAAAAAAGACTCAATATATACAAGAAAGCAAGAGTGTACGAGTATCTAAGTATCGCACTAAAACGAAAAAATAAAAAAAATAAAAAAATATATAATATATATACATATCTCGCTATGGGTATAATAATGATTTTCTTTATCTCAATAAATAAGTGACAAACTTGAAGTTTGGGGATAACGGAAAACTGTGGTATGTTCGGGATTAGGGCCTGCCAGATTATGCTCGAAATTTTTAGAATTTTTTTTTTTTTATTCTAAAAAATTGAGTTATCATTCCAAAAGAATAGTATTATATTATTCTAGAAATTTTAAGTTAAATTGTGTTGATTGTAGTGTAGCTAGCTGTATAGAGTTGGTACGTTATGAAATGAATGTGTAAAACTATCAGTCTCTTACTGAATTACTCAATATAGTGGGGTAGATTAAGGGCAAAAAAAGGCATTATGTTTACACGGCGGACAAAAGCGCCAAATTTTTTTTATACATGTATCTGATCATAAGGAACAATAATACTGCCGGCTGCAAAAAATTTGTTGAACAGGTATAGATTTATACACACAAATAGCGAAACGCGAAAATAAAAACGCGAAATTTTTAAAACGTACTTTAATCACTCCCCAAGGCTTTGTGTAAAAGAGATGTTAATTAACAGGTAAATTGAAGGAATGAGCAGCCGTATGATCTCACACTGCTGCTTGTAGCCTAGCCAGAGCACATGGTCCAGCCCTAGTCAAAGCACATGGTCCAGCCCTAGCCAAGCACATTGTCCAGCCATGAGTCTTGATTGGAAGCTCTGTGTTATCTACCAGACAAAGTCATCTGAGGAATTACGTTGCCCCACCAGATCTGCCGATGTGAAGAGACCACCTTTAGGTATATATTCTGCTTTTCTGAAGAATGTAGAAGAGTCTCAAAAGCTAGATGCTCGGCCAGTGAATCAACTTTGGAGACCAAGGAACAGCTCAACATTTTATGAGCAATCATGCTTCGTGGCATAAGCGGTGTTAACAGAAGTTCAATTCTTCTACATTGGAACGTGTTCAGCAGAGGGTAGGGAGAAAAAGAAAGGCAGATGAAGGTGAGCCTACTAGCCGTCCAAAGCGTTGTGAGTCTACTGATTATTATGCATTTTTTGTGCGAGCAGATTATTCTCCATAACACACAAAAAAAGCATAATGCTTCAGAAAAAAGGAGTACCAGGCATTCACCTGATCGTGAACCACCTCTACCTGTGTACATTGGGCTGAATATTCATTCACTTATTCGTAGCAAGCAACTGATTGAAAAACTTGACAGTCTGGGTATCAGCATCTCCTATGATAGAGTCATGGAACTTGAAAAAAATATAGCGCTCACCATGTGTGAACAGTATCGGGCTAATGGCATTGTTTGTCCTTCGCACTTGAGGAAATGACTTCAGACAGTAGGTGCTATGGATAACTTGGACCACAATCCATTTTCTACAACAGCTCAGTCTTCCTTTCATGGGACTGGAATAAGCATATTCCAGTTCCCTACTGCCGAAAATCCAGGCACTGCTATTGAAACAGTTTCTGCTCCAACAATGGAAGAAGTCTTACTTCCAGATGCTTATACTGTGGTTCCTGCTGTAGCTATGAAACAGTCCAATGCTGAAGTACCACAGAGGTTATGTGAGAGGTTTAGTGGCACTATTGAGGGTGCAAGATCTCAAGAGAAGCAATGGCTCAGTAATGCTCTGGAGTTGCTGAGCTCCAACTTTGACAGCTACAAGCCAATGACCTGGGCAAGTTTTCACGCCGATCTTCAACCTCAGGAGGTAATCTTACCTGCAAAATCTGCACTTCTTCCGTTATTCCTGAGAAAGCAGACACTCCGGCAATGATTAAGCATGCCATGGATATTTTGAAGATGACTACTTCTTTCTTCAACCTGGGGCAAATTCCTGTAATGGCATGTGATTGCCCAATTTTTGCTAAGGCAAAGTTAATCCAGTGGACATGGCCAGCAACCCATGGTGAAGACGTGCTAGTTGTGATGTTGAGGGGGTTGCACTTGGAAATGGGAATGTGGAATATGCTTGGGGATAATTTGGCTGGCTCTGGATGGACCACAGCCCTAACTGATGCTGGCATTGCTACATCTGGTAAGGCCAATAGTTTTCTGTAATCTTCTCACCTTACAAGAACTCGTCATGCACACCAATTGACTTGCTTAGCCTTACATTCACTTCAGCAACAAGCATTTAGCCAAGTACAGACTGACAGCTTTGAAATTTGGAGAAAGGATATGATCAAGAAGTATCCAACATTTCAGTATTGGGACACAGTTTTGTCAATGGAAATGGAAATACAGTCGAACCTCTCTACAACGGGACTCCGAAAAGCGGTCAGACTCTCAACGACGGTCATTCCGCTGGGAACGGAGCTCCATCCGCATGTCTGTAATAGATTTTAAACTCTGAGAAACGGTTGACTCCCAACTCCGAACAACGGTCATATTACCGGACCCCACAGTGAAATTGCAATACAAAATTATCTCCCACAACGGCCAGTTAGCCACACCCATGCATAGCTTGCACAACAATTTAGTCATTTTAAACTCGAATATAGAGCAAGTCAGAATTACAAATGTCCAGCAGCAATCAGATCATTTACCAGCTCCCTCATTTTATTGATATAGGCTGGAGGGCCGTATAGGCGGTAGATGCACGGCACTTCCAGACCGTAACCAGCGCCTCTGTTCACTTTGTCCCCTCGTATCACGGCAAATGCTTTGTTGACGTCTCTTCTCAAAAACTGGAAAAGCCGTGGAGCCAGGTTTTGTGGTACATGACCTACAATAGTAGTCTCCTTCAAAATAGCCACTGCTTTCTTATCTTTGGCATTTGCAGGCTCTGGCTTTACCAATAGTGATTCCCCTACCATAGGTACCCATACATCAGTATATGCGTGGTAGCCCCTAATGTAAGAGTCTATTTCCAGTACTTGAAGTTCAGTAGCAGTAACGACCTGGCTAGCCATAGTTATGACGGACACACCTCCTTTGTGGTGGGCTTTACCTGAAAAACTCCGAAATAAGGTCAAACTCTCTACAAAGGCCAACACGCTTGTCCCCATGCTTGGCTGTTGTAGAGAGGTTCGACTGTACTCACTTTTATAAGAGCTCACTGTGAGAAGAACTTCCCTTTGCACGTGGAAACCTTGGAGGCAATTGTCGGATTTTTTTCGCTTTCGACCACTACAATTATGCAAGATGGGTTCCTGTCCGCATTCGAGACATGATGTCATTGCCTGCTTCAATTCAGTGGCCCTGGAGTCAGTGGATAAAGCTCGTCTAGAACTGTTTTGCAAGAAGAACAAAAGTCTGGAGCATTTGCCACCAACTAAGGTACTGTTACATATACATATACATCTTGCATGTTACTAGTACTTCACATAATTTTATTATGCAGGATGCACTATTGCAGCATGTCAAACGTGCAGTTTTCCAAAGCAGTATATGGGCTACCAGCCATATACATACTCAGAATGGTTCCTTCACCAGAAGGGTGGGGGTGGGTTGAAGATGATGAACACAGTTTGAGACCCAGTCTGGATGACTGTCCCTGAAGCTGCAGTAGCTTGCAGTGAACTGATCAAGTGGGGTGCAAATCAGATAGAGGCTGTACTAGGTGCAAGTGCACCAAAGCAGGATTATCATGTACTGATCTATGTAGTTTCAGCTGTGAAACTTAACCTAACAACAACTTTTACTTTATGCTACTTGCAATAGTTTCTGGTCACAACATTTTTGTGGTTTTTAACGAAGTATGGACATCAAAGCTGTGCAAATATGTATACCAAAGCAGTTTTGCCATCATTATGCAGTTACATTGGCAATAGCAAGAAGAGCACCTAGTACCTTAGGCCTGAGGCTTTGCACATTATTTTGTGGTTGTCAAACGGAGTATTGAATATATTTTCGCATTTTTCGGATTTTTTTCGCTTTTAGTGCTCTAACTTTCATCCTATGGAGTAAAATTTTTGCAGCCAGCCCATTTCTGGTAGACAATGGTGTCACTGAACTGCAAAAAAAATTGGTGCTTTTGTCCGCCGTGTAAACAAAAAATCCCTAATCTACCCCACTAATATGAAGGATTGTAGCTTTATAGCTAGCTAATTTTTCATTGAAAACCTTGGACATCCCGTAAAAAGGTTCAATGAATGGAAAAAACACGCTCTTAGCTGAAAGTTCAATTGTGAGAAACCTTACAAAACATTTGGGGGAAATGTGGATTACGGCATTAAATAATTTTAATATGCTCGGCAGTGGATCCACATACTCTTCCCTTCACATTCTAGGTCGGATGGTAATAATATACATTTTTTGTCAGTTCTAATGCAATGTTGAGTTGCTCAAGAAGAGAATTTGTTTAGCATACTTTTTATATGACTTGCTGACTCTGAGCCTGACTGACAGCTCTCCCAGTATTTCAAACTTTATATTTTACATTTTGGGAATAAAAATAGCAGAGTGGCCAACACAACCTTATAACCACATTTCTAAATGTTAAAATGTATTTAAGTATGTAAATATCCATCAAAAAAATATTAAATATTTGATTTAAAATGGATTGACAATGAACCAATTTCATGACTTCTTGCTAGAATTTTCTTCCTTGGCAATTTCATCTGCAATGAATTTCAGTCCTTCCCTGCCCTGTGACAACACAACAGTAATAATAAGGATAGAATAGATAAGCCCCAGGAGAGAGGGGGGAAATACACAACAATAAGCTCACAATTATACGCTTGTTCATGTACTTACACTAGGCATATTAAATCTAAAAGTATAGTATAATAGTCCGAAAGTTAGCGTAGCTATCTATTATCAGGGTTTCATACAGAGGTAGGGCGCCCTGGGATTCCCCCCCCCCCCTGAATTTCATGAAATAAATTAATATTTACTACTTCATGGTATTCTGTGGTTATGATTTATAATGGTATTCTGCGGTTATGATTTATAATGGTATTCTGTGGTTATGATTTATATAATGGTATTCTGCGGTTATGATTTATAATGGTATTCTGCGGTTATGATTTATAATGGTATTCTGTGGTTATGATTTATAATGGTATTCTGTGGTTATGATTTATAATGGTATTCTGTGGTTATGATTTATAATGGTATTCTGTGGTTATGATTTATAATGGTATTCTGTGGTTATGATTTATAATGGTATTCTGTGGTTATGATTTATAATGGTATTCTGTGGTTATGATTTATAATGGTATTCTGCGGTTATGATTTATAATGGTATTCTGCGGTTATGATTTATAATGGTATTCTGCGGTTATGATTTATAATGGTATTCTACGGTTATGATTTATAATGGTATTCTGTGGTTATGATTTATAATGGTATTCTGTGGTTATGATTTATAATGGTATTCTGTGGTTATGATTTATAATGGTATTCTGTGATTTTGTTGTTTGTATTATATCTATTATTTGGTGAAAGTTCACTTCAGTTAATTGAGGTCCTTGAATTGCAATACGCATACGCATTAGTCTTCCAAGACTGATGTCACTAATTCTAGACCTGAGACAATGTTTAATCAAATGGGTGTGGTTTCAGCAAAAGTGGGTGTGGCCAAACAAGTGCGGCCCCCCTCCTTCCTAAACTCTTCCCCCCTCCCCCCCCAGAAAAAGATCCTGTATGAAACCCTGATTATGATATGAAAACTTCTTCTAGATAAGTTCAACATGAATATCAATGATAGATAAAAGGGGGAGGAGGAACCCTGAAACTTGTCCTGTTCCCCCTAACCCTTTCCCCATCTACAAATGAAACTTCCATATAACATTACACTTGTGTGTCAGTAACTACAGCGACAGTGTGAATTCATGAATAATTCATTAGCTGACCTGGATTGGTAAAGTGTCGTCACATCCTGAATGGGTAAAGTATCATCACACCCTGAATGGGTAAAGAATCGTCCCATTCAGTAGAAGGTGACTAAGGAAAACTAAGACGGTTAAGGAAACGATGACCAGTGCATGTGAAATTGGTGAGGAAGTGACGGCAAAAGTTTGAAAAGGGAAGTCAACAGTTTCACAAAGCCCCACAATCATGGACAGAACAGAGAGACTGAGAAGTGAAGAGACAAACAAAGGAGGAGAAGGGAATTTATGACTTGAGAAGAAAGAACTGAAGAGAGGAAAGGAGGAGGATAAGGAGAGCTGAGATAGCATATGAAGAAAGAGAGCAGAGGGAAACTGATGTAGCTATATAAAGTGGTAAGGCTAGAGCATGGATTAAACAATACCTTGTGCTACTGCATTTCAGATTGCAAAAGTTAGTACATCAAGTGCCACTGTGTGTCGGGGACTAGCTAGTCTATACAATTCCTACTCTACTACAGATCTGTTATAAAAGTGTAATTTGATGTACTTGAAATGAAAGGTTGACACAAAATATTTTCTACAGTTACGATAGAATGCTCTAAGTGAAGGGAGCTTGATATAAAAACTTTCATTGCTCATAATTTTCGCATGTTAAAATGCACTAAATAGGACTCGTGAAATAATTAGCTCTTTTGGTTAACCCATTTGTAAATTGCTGAAAGTGAACACATCTCAAAGTATATAGCCCCCACCCTTTAACGCTGATATTCCCCCGCCCCCTCCCCAGAAAAAACTTCTGCTTCAAACCCTACCAAGAGAACCAACACATATTTGTAAACAGCCAGTGGAAGGTTCTCTGTCAGACTTGAGAGAGCCTTGCTAACTCTGGTCCAGATGGGAGGGGAGATGGGGATAATTCGTGTGCACTTTTAGCAGAATTGTTTACAAATTTCATGACACAAACAAAAAATGAACATCCCCCTCATTCTGCATGAAATACAGTATGGATTAATTTATATGTAGCAATCTGCTTTCTCTCTGGTGATGTTACTATCTGTGTGAGAAATGGCACTTGCTCTAGAACCTAAACTTCTAATAAGTTCTTAACCTTCTCTGCCATCTAATTATAAGAGATAACAAAGACATCTGATATTACTCTGACATAGTGACCACACTGAGAAAATCACACAAGTATAATGAGAATGATACTTATATCAATCGATGAATCAGGCAAGCCATGATGAGAGGTGTTCTCTGCCTCTGTCACTAACCTACTCTGCCCCCATATTCATTCAATATGTGAATAGTTATAAACCAATATTGAGGTTTGTATGCTATTTACAAATCCCGAGACATGAGGGCAAAGTCTGAGTGGCATGGGTTTGTGAATCGCAATACAAACCAATTTGTATTTCTTTATAACTTTTATAGCCTGTTGATAACTAATAGCTCTATTTATAGCACTCTCTGGTCATTTTCCCATTACTTTTAGTGGTTGCTACGAATTATATCAACTTTATCCCTCTAATACATTTTCGTACAGGAATACCGGGAACTGTATCAGATTTATAGTACTCGACGACAAGCACGGTCACTCAGGTAACGGGCTATAAGATACACATATAGCCTACTATTGACTTGTATTTATTTGACCATATCCTATATGTTTCTTAAGTTCTCCTTACGTCTGTTAGTCTCGAGTTGTATTGACTGTACCAGAGACTCTCCAGAACATCACTCAAGAAGGGCAGCCCAAACACATTGAAGGTGGCAGACTGCTTCAACACTGTCCTGTAGTCACATGACTTCAAATTATCACACCATATAATAGAGTTTAGACTGCTTTATAGCACACGAATGTTTGAATTCATTATAACAACGATGCTAGACAAATTGGAATACAGATTAATCTTGAAAGATATCATAAGATTGCCATAAATTAGTATCTCATCTCCAACATAAGTCATAGATCACCTGCTACAGCAACAAAACACATGAGATACTTCAAACATTCTTCCCCAATTCCCCTTCAGTGCTCTGAGTACTTTTTCATAGACATGATACTTCAAGTACACTTACTTGGAGGGATCTTCCTTGCACACGCTGTACTCTAACTTCTCTATCATAGTAAACTGGTTGGAGAGTGACACCTACAAACATACAAACACACAAACATACCCAACTCCACGCCCACATACTAATCAAGTGCATAGAGATCTTCTAATTCCAATATATTTACATCTTCTATTCCCTCTCTCTCTCTTTCCTTACATTTCGAGCTACCAGAGTGAGAGTCTTGTCGTGAATGTCACAGACTGAGTGTTCCTTGACGTGAATGAGACCATCATCCGTCACTAACTAACACACAAACACACAACATATAAAATGTTACATCTGTCACTAACACAACTTAAAATGTTACACTAACTACTTAATTAAATAGAGGATTTCTTTAGGAGAGCAAAATGAGACAGTATTTAGGGCATTGGGTTTATGTTATATACAATATAAGTGACCGTCTACAGGAAAACCGGGCACAACGCGGCACCCTTCAAAAAAATTTTTTTTGCACTTACAGAGTTGTCGGCATCCAGATATTGAGCTCTCCAAGTTTTATCGTCGTAGCTTAAGTCGTTCCCACTATAATAGACCTAACCGTTCCCTTCCGACGGCTTGAAACAATACATTTTTAAGAAATCGATCGATCTTTTCTCGATATTTACGCACGCCGCGTTGTGCCCGGTTTTCCTGTAGACGGTCACATATATACATATATATATATACATACACTATTGTTACATTACGTGGCGTGCATTGGAGACACTTTTCCAGATAAAATTCAAAATTTCAACAAAAAAAAAAAAAAAAAAAAAAAAAAAAAACTAGCAGGTTTTAGTAGCTATGACCATGTAGTCATTATTGGTAATCCAATAATAAAACTGAGATAAGGTACCTTTACTTAATAACATAGCTGAAACTAAGATTAATCAATTACTATAAAACTAATGCTTTATGAAATGAAGCTGGTAAAATGTCTTTTTAACTTCATGAATACGTATCTAGAGTACTAACTATCTAACCCAATGGTGGTGGAGTACTAACTATCTAACCCAATGGTGGTGGAGTACTAACTATCTAACCCAATGGTGGTGGAGTACTAACTATCTAACCCAATGGTGGTGGAGTACTAACTATCTAACCCAATGGTGGTGGAGTACTAACTATCTAACCCAATGGTGGTGGAGTACTAACTATCTAACCCAATGGTGGTGGAGTACTAACTATCTAACCCAATGGTGGTGGAGTACTAACTATCTAACCCAATGGTGGTGGAGTGGATGTTACTGTTGTGTCATTATGTGAATCAATGTTTGTCTAGGACTAAAGATAAACACAGCAACTTACTAACTCAGGTCATACGGGATTTATATAGCTGATGGAAGAGAATTAGTGGTACATAACTGTATGGGCAAGTCTACTTGGCCTGGGGCACCTTTACTCACGCTGGATTGCCCAATATGGCTGGCTGGTTATGGTTATGATACAATGTCATCATCAGCCTCTACACCCACCCCATGAAGTCGTAGTCGTGCTCCCTCAAAGATCTCTATCTCTCAACAAAGCATACCTAGTACTCATCTCCTTTTAGAGCACTTGGCTCACCGCTAGATTAGAGCACCTACAAGTTCATTGCTTTACTTGAGTAAAAGCTATTCAAGCTATCACAAATTAAGTACTTACCTAATCATTTGATGATACACTTAGTAACTATTAAATTTTTTGCTATGTTACTTTTAAAATTCAAAGAAGATGGTGAATTATATACCATAGCCCAAGAGCAACATTGCTCGAGTTTCTGGTTAGCCAAGCAGCTAATGTTAGCCAGCAAAAGTAAGCGCTTCTAGTGCATTTACATGCAATTATTAAAATGGGTGTGGCACTGTCTAATTCACTGTTGGCTTATATCTGAAAATGACTACTTTGTGGGAAAATTTCACTTCATAATTTGCAAGTGCAATGCAAAAAACGGGGTGTGGCATACTTGCTTGGCAAAAAAAAATTGAAATCAGCACCCTTACCTTCATTACAAAAGATGGCAAGCTCCAAAAGGTACAGAAGAATCTGTAGCTGTACAGTTTCCCACTAACTACATTTCTGTCAACAGTATCCAAGGAGTGTACGTGACTGGAGTACGGATTGGGGTACTTCCTGAAGGCAGCCTTGGTGATGCGACTCCAGGGATGACTGCAACATTAACAAGGACCGTTTTAGCAAGAACCAATACACATAATGAGATAATTACTCAAACACATGAACATCTGTCCATTCTTTCATCTCCCCTGCGCGGTAACGCGGTAAGTGATCGTTGCTCAAAAGGATAAAACTTGTGTTGAATGGTAAGAGGTCGTCGATTTGAATGGGTAAAGTGATTAAAACCTAACATTGGTAAGTGGTCGATGGAATTCCCGTACCTTCATTGCTATGACAACGTTTACCGTATAATTTTGGCGGTGCTCCTAGTGAAAAAGCACCTCACTTGAAGTATCGAACAAAAAAGAGCAGGTATGGCTGCGGCACGGTTGGGTAACTCCGGCTATTCCAAGGGGGCTGGAGGTTCTAAAAAGGCTGGACAAATCAGGACGCAGCTGAGAGTGATCAAGACTGTAAAAGCTCATCCTGGAGCTGTCAAAGTAAGTCAAGTATTTATTTCCTAACTGCAGCTCTTCTACATCACTTTATTGTCTGTGTAGCTTACTCCTTCTGCATACGTGGCAGACATGAAGTTAAAGACTGAGGAGAAGCTGGCACAAACAACTGAGGTTTATCCACCCAGGATAATAGACCTGCAGGACATCACCATAATGTCCCATAATAAAGTCAGTACAATCAGCATGATTTGAAGAAACCAGTGCCAAAATATGTGTACCTAATAGCACTTCGTATCTCAAAGTTTTCATATCCAAAATCCCTTTACCTGATCAACCCACATGTAACAATTGATGTTCTATGCATATAGCAGAATATCGATGATGCATGTTTAAGGGTGCTGGCACATAGCAACGCTCGCGCGCGGCTTAATTGAGCAATAAACCACGAAACCACCGAGTTGTAGAGGTAGAGGGCGGACCTTAAATACCCGCGCATAGATAAGAGCTTCCTGGCAGACCGTGGTAAGTATAGTTAACTCGGCTAACGTAGGGCGGGGCTAGAAAATTGCACAGTAGCAAAAAAGTGCGAGACAATTGGAATCTATTTTGCAGTCCAAGTCCAAAAGGACGAAGAGTTAGTCTTTCATTTTTAGTACTGCAGCATAACTTAACAAGGTAATTAAAGTTGTCGATTTAGTTTTTTAATATAGTGTACAGTCGTGACCCGACTGGAAAAAAATCACGTGAAAATGTGAATAAATATAAAACAAAATAGAAATGAGAAAAACAAAATCGACAACTTTGTAACAATTAGCTATAGCAAGCGGTGGACGAAATTCCAGCTTCCGTAGTCTTCCTCTGTTTCCAAATAGTGGCGTTTACTTTTGAGACTTTGAGGCTTCATAACTCTTGCAGTTCCGTTTGTGTGTTAGTCATTCTTGATCAGTTGGCTGTCAGTTGACGGGTCTCAGAGATCTCCCGGGCAGCGTGGACCTGCAAGGTATAGAATCGGAGTTACCTTCCATAGCAACAGTTAATTGATTTGTGTGGGCGTACCGCGTAACCGGATGTGTGAGCACCCTTAAGATTGTTATGCAGCCACAATTGACAAATCATTGAGTATAGAATATCTTTATCAAACATTTTTGGACAGTTTAGAATATAAAAAAACTGGAATTTTTGACCGTTCATTTTTCTTGCTGTTGCACAACTGGTGAGCATTCAAAGAATACAGCAGTGGTGATAAACTACACATATTTTAGTGATTATAATCACCGATCCACATAGCTTCATTAGCCTTAACCTAGACTAGTTTATATGTATACTTGTGCAATGTCATGAGTAGCTGATGAAAGTGGGCCAAATGCCAGCACACTGTGGTGTCTCTCTTAGCTCTTCTCTAAAGCCACAGCAAGCAGGATAACTCCAAGTACTACCTGTATATTTGAAAGTACTGACCAGCTTGCACATTGGACATATACTTATCTGAACCAAAAAATGAGTCGTCCTGTCTGTTGAAGTGTTTGTCAGTCTGTCACTTTGTCTGTCTGTCACACTCTGATTGTGGAGATTACTGACAATTAACCATTGATTTAGATATGAACTTACTCATATTGACAATTTAAGGCCTTTAATTGTGTTACTTTTTAATTCTAGGCTGATTTTTGAGAGGATGCGAAGCTATCAGCTCTGTATAGATACTAGCTTTACTTGTGAGTAATACCTCCTTTTGGTCACCTCGTGATCACATGAGCTAATTTCTTGCCATATGCAGTAGTTTTGCTTTATGCTGAGAAGTTAATCGAGTGCTTGAATTGGAGTTTTAGTTGAAACTATCAGTGAGTGCCCCTTGCATGTTTAGCTTCTCTTATGGAGATGGCATTTACATCTACGATTAGTAACCTAATGCTATACAGTTCTGCTTAAGTTAGCAGTGGTGCATGCATACACACAAAAGTTACAGTATTTAGTCTGTCCTTTATTATTGCTAATGTTGATCTTGAAGACACTAAGCACCCAATCCTTATTCAAGGACCTGTTTTCACTGTACAGCTGGGATACCTGATTGGTCTGAGAAATGATTGAAGAGCTAGCTAGTGTACAGTAGCGCTGAGAGTTTGAACCTTTGGCGCTTTATTAAAGGAGATGTCAGTAATTCTGCCAGTAGTGACTAATTTTTGTTTACAAATATGTGAATATATGTAAGTAACTGCTTCTAGCAGTATACGTTGTCCTTCTCGATATTTTTTTATTTATCCTGACTTATTTCTTATCCCAGGACACCCACCTGAGCATCGACCAGGCTCTATTCCAACCTTATCCATCTGAAATAATCTTCCAACAGTTCGAGGCTCACGTAGTCTACGAGTATCCTCTACAACTCAGGAATTTAGACCGCGTGGCTCGTAACATCAAGGTGGTTGCCGTGGAGTCGCCTTACTTCAGTGTGGCGTGTCAGAAGACCACTGGCGTCAAGGTGGCTCCTGGCATGGAAGTGACGTATATCGTCTCTTTCACTCCTGAAGAGAAGAAAGTAAGTGGGTGGGAGGACATAATGTGCATGGTAAATTGATAGAGTTTGTTGTTGTTTAAGGTTTTGTTGTTGGTGATATTTAGTTGTTATTGATACTATTATTTGCTTTTATATAGTAGTTCCTGTTTCATGTAATTGGGAGTATGTAAAAACAAAATGAGGTTCATTCTTCTTTGAAAGCTTTTTTTGTCCACAGGTTTAGTTTACATTTACAAAAAAACATACCAATTGTTTGTTGTTGCTAGGATTATGAGCACGAGCTCGTGTGTGTGACCGAACGTGAGAAGTTTGTGATCCCAGTGAGAGCCATTGGGACCAGAGCACTCCTGGACTTACCTGATGATATTCGCTTTAATGTGGTCCCAGTGAAGGTGTGTGTGTTTGTGTGTGTGTGTGTGTGTGTGTGTGTGTGTGTGTGTGATCTCTCTGTATTCCTCCAGTATCCCTCCACCAAGACTCTCTTAATGAGGAACATTGGAGACACGGAGGCCAAGTTTACTATGGAGGCAGACAAGTGAGTTGAAGTTTATATAACAACACTTGTATGCTGTACATCATCTATATGCATTATATATACACCATGTGATGCTCTGAAAGTGTGAAGCTTTTTTTTTTTTTTTAATGTTATCTTGGTGTTAGAGTAAAATGTGTTCGTAAAGAAAGAATATCTACATGGCATTGATGGTGTTATAGGTTATTGAAATTATTGGCGAGCGAGCGGAGCAAGCGAGACACTAGCAGGGGTAACATGATTGAAAATTGGGGATGTTTGTTTGTATATATGTGTGGACGTACATATGTCATTTTGTACTCTGACTGTTTGTGTCCTGGTGTATTGTTTGTGTTTCAATAGCTTACATTCTTGTTTGGTAAAGTATCATCATTGTCATTTCCTCGATTTTATTGTAATCATTCATTTTTTCTTATCGTATAATTAGAAAGCAAAAAATACAAAATTGTTGACAGTTTAAATGGTAGCTAGACACTTGGGCTCTCGCGCTCCGAAGACAAGCTCCTACATAGATGGTCCTTCGAGCCGGTGTATAGAACCGGCGATTCACTGTTAGTTATCTTCCGGAGCATTTGCGTTAGCAGTTTATTAGCTTTTCGGCGACCACGTGTTCCCTGCCTTTGTATAAGCCATGACTGAAGACCCTGTTCGTGCTCTCTCGAGTCGCAAGAAAAAGCGAGGAATCGTAAAGGCCTCTCTTACTCGTATTAGTAACCGCTTGGATGTTTTGGAACATTCTACCAACCTAAGCTCGGAAGAACCTCGACGCCTTACCACACGTCTGGAATCCTTGGTTGCAGAGTTCAAAGTTCATCACTACGCTGTCATTGACCTGATCGATGACGAAGCAGAGCTGGAGGCGCAACAAACTATTCTCGATGAACATGATGATTTCGTGGCTGCGCTCACCTCTCGTTTGGAAAATCTTTCAACCATTTGTTTGTCCCGAAACTCCAGTGAACCCAAGAAGGCTCTGAAGCGTCTAAAAAATCTTGAAAGAGGATTGAAGGCTGTGCAAGATGGAACCTCTGCGCTTCCTACAGGCGAGGATGGCATCTGTCTACTACAGCAATACACTGAACAGCTTACAGAAATTAAAGCGGAATCTACAGATATATGTCGAAGTCTACTTACCTTTGAAGTGGAGGATGATAGTGAGCTTGGTCTTCTTCTCAATCACATTGAAAGGAATATATTTGATCTATCTCTGGCCATCAAGAAATTATTGCGAGCACACGACCCTCCTAGCATCTCTAGCATGCCGGATCCAAGTGGAGTCAAGCTTCCTAAACTTGATGTACCCACATTTGATGGGAACATGCTCAATTGGAAGACCTTTTGGGAACAATTTGATGTATCCGTGCATTCTCGAACTAACCTTACAGACACTGAGAAGCTTGCCTATCTACGCCATGCCCTCAAGGATGGGAGTGCTAAGACATCGATAGAAGGATTGTCTAGATCTGTAACGAAGCTCTTACCTGTTTGAAATCACGCTATGATCGTCCTCGACTGATACATCAGGCTCATGTACAGAAAATCTTGGAAGTTCCCAACTTGAAAGATGGAACAGGAAGGGAATTACGTCGCTTACATGACGTGGCCCAGCAACATTTACGTGCACTTAAAGCTCTAGGCCATGAACCATCTGGTTCATTCGTTACCTCATTGTTGGAACTTAAGCTGGATGTCAACACCATGTTCGAATGGCAACGCCATAGTCAATCATCTCATGACGTACCTCACTACAAAGAACTGTTGGAATTCATCAATCTCAGAGCACAGGCATCTGAAGTCTCTACAAGAAGAGTTTCTCTAACCCGAAGGCCGTGGCATCCTTTGCAGCTAGTGCAGATTCATCGAGTATGTGTGTGGTGGCAAGTCAGAAAGGCATCCTCTGTATGCCTGTCCCAAATTCAAGTCTTTGCATCACGATGACAAGAGATCAGCATTGAAATCCAACAGACTATGCATCAATTGCTTGAAACCAGGACACATCGTTCGGAACTGCAAATCATTGCATCGTTGTCGAGTTTGTCAGAGACCTCACCACACTCTCCTCCACCTTGAAGGGAAGACCCAATCCAGTGTTGCAAGTATTCCCGGTCAACTCCCTGCTGCGCCGGTCACTGCTGCGCCAGCCACTGCCACGCCTGTTACTGCTGCGCCCATTACTGCTGTGCCAATCCCTGCTGCACCCATCACGTCTTCACACGCTGCTACAGAAATTAAGTCTAATTTGTTGCTGATGACTTGTAGTGTGCGAGTCGAAGGCCCTGATGGTTCCTCCATGAAGGCCAGAGCACTACTTGATTCCGGCTCATCCGCATCCTTCATCTCCGAGTGTCTTGTCCAGAATCTTCATCTTCCGTGGTACAACCAGAATACTAAGATATCAGGAGTAGTTGGGTTTACGCGCAATTCTGTGCATCCTATTACCACTTTTCGTGTATTCTCTGAATGTAATCCAGACAAGAAGTTTTCTACTTCTGCCGTTATTGTCCCTCGAGTTACTTGTGACTTACCTCTACATCACGTCGCTTTTGATCAGAACTGGAATCATCTTATGGATCTTGGAAACCTGGAAGAATAGATCTGCTATTGGGTATTGAAGTCTACTTGTGAGTCAAGTCCTTGTACTCCCACTATTACTTCTCATCATGTCACTGTACTGACAGGTGATGATCTTCTATGTCGGTTCTGGGAGATTGAAGAGAAATCGTTTGCTAAATCAGTTTACACATTGGAAGAGAAGGCGGTTATGGATCACTTTGAAAGTCATCACATTCGATTAGAGGATGGAAGATTCGAGGTTCCACTACTCAAGAAATCTGAAGTCAAACCTCTCGGAGAATCTCGATCGCAAGCCGTTAGACGATTTATCAGCTTTGAGCGCTCTCTGCATATGAAGGGCCACTTTTCAGAATTCAAGGCAGTCATTGATGAGTATTTCGACTCCGATCATGCAGAGGTGGTACCTGAGAATGATCTACACAAGTCACCCCATTCAGTATACTACTTGCCCATGCACGTGGTAACGAAGGCATCCAGTACGACAACCAAGATTCGTGCAGTTTTTGATGCGTCGAGCAAGACATCTAGTGGTATCTCTTTGAATGATTTGCTTTTAGTTGGTCCCATTGTACACTCGTCACTGATTGATGTTCTCCTGCGCTTCAGGCTCCATAGAGTAGCTCTGATTGCAGACGTTAGTCGCATGTACCGAGCGATTGCATTAACTGAGTCAGATCGTGATCTTCATCGTTTCATTTGGAGAAGCGCACCTAGTGGACCACTCAAGGATTATAGGATGACTCGTTTGACCTTTGGAGTTTCAGCTTCCTCATTTATAGCCAATATGTGTGTGAAACAAAACACTCTAGACCATGTACTTGAATTCCCTCTGGCTGCTAAGGCAGTGGAAGAATCATTTTATGTCGATGATGGACTTACAGGCGCAGACTCGATTGAACAAGCCATTGAATTGCATCACCAGCTTCAAGCTCTATTCGCTAAGGGAGGATTTCTCCTTCATTAATGGAATTCAAATGAGGAGGAAGTTTTGCAACATATTGATCCTCAGCTACGTGAGCAGAAGTCAGTTCACCCGATATCAGGCCCTGACGAGTACGCCAAAACCTTGGGAATTGGATGGAATTCAACTCTTGATCACTTTCGCTTGACAGTGGCAGATTTTCCAGCTGCGGAAGTTATGACAAAACGTTTGCTCACATCGGACATTGCCAAGACTTTTGATGCTCTTGGTTGGTTCTCCCCAGTTATCATCATGGCCAAAGTTCTCTTACAACATGTGTGGGAGGAGAGGATTCAGTGGGACGAACCTGTGCCTGAAGATATTCAGCAGAAGTGGCGGAAATGGAGGTCTGAACTCATTCTAATCACTGGCAAATGTATCCCTCGATGTTATTTCCCCAAGGATGTCAACATTGTTTTCTGGCAGTTGCATGGCTTTTGTGATGCATCCGAGTCGGCTTATGCCGGAGTTGTATATGTTCGGATGGTGGATGCTGCTGGCTCCATTCACACCTCACTTGTGGTTGCGAAAACCAAAGTTGCTCCTCTGAAGAGGCTATCTATTCCTCGTTTGGAGTTGTGTGGAGCTCATCTTCTCTCTCAACTACTGCAACATTGCCAGAGTTTGTTTAGTATCTCTACTACTGATATATTCGCATGGACAGATAGCACAATCGTATTGAATTGGATCGCCGGGAACCCACGTCGTTTTAAGACTTATGTTGCAAATCGGATCACAAACATCACTGAGGCTGTGCCAAGTCGCTGGAATCATGTGGAAGGCATACTTAATCCCGCTGATTGTGCTTCCAGGGGCATATTTCCTTCTGAGCTACTATCTCATGAACTTTGGGGGACAGTCCACCCTGGCTTCGGCTAGGAGTTTGTCAATGGCCACAGTCGTCATCCCTGCAGCCAAACAGCCATGAAGTAGAGGCAGATGAGATTGTAGTGCCTGTCGCCACCGTGCTGATCAATACCCTTATCCCCTTTGACCGTTTCTCTCGATTTGAATGCTTGACAAGAGTTACTGCCTGGATGCGTCGATTTGTGCACAACTGTCGTTCACGACATCAGGAAATAGATCCCAAGTCTGGCTCTCTTTCTTCTGATGAGTTGAATACAGCGAGGCTTGTTTGGATTAGTTTAGCTCAGTCTCAAAGCTTTCACGACGAGATTCAGTGCTTGGAAAACAGAAAGGAGCTCCCCAAGAGCAGTTGTTTGCGCGCTCTGCGCCCATTCCTCGATGATGGTAAACTCTTACGTGTTGGAGGACGATTGCACAATTCCCAATTTCCATATGCTCAACGACACCCTCTCATCCTCTGTGGCAAGCACTGTTTGACCAAACTTATCATTCGAGATGAGCATCTTCGACTGCTCCATGCTGGTCAAACTCTGGTAATGCCTCGCTGGGACGACGTTTCCACATTGTTGGCCAACGCTCTGCGGTCCGATCAATCATTCGTGCATGTGTTCAATGCAGACGGACGTCTGCCAGGCCTCAGCCTCCACCCATGGGTCAACTACCTCCACAGCGCATTACTCCAGGAATCATCTTTGAGAACGTGGGGATAGACTACGCTGGCCCTGTCTACATCAAGCTAGGTAGGGTTCGCAAACCTGTGGTTGTCAAGGCTTATGTTTGTCTTTTTGTGGCCATGTCTGTCAAAGCTGTGCATGTGAAGGAGAAGGCCTCGAAGTACTCACCCCAGGCCATTACTTGATTGGACGGCCACTGGAGGCCTTGCCTGACTCGTCACTATCCCCACCAGTGTCCATCCTTCGCCGCTGGGTTCTGACACAGAGTGTTGTGCGACATTTTTGGAAGAGATGGTCCTCTGAATATCTCACCTGTTTACGGAAGTTTTCTAAATGGCACTCTCCAACTAGGAATCTGCAGACAAATGACATAGTTGTTCTGCGAGACGAGAACTTTCTTCCAGCTAAGTGGCCAATGGGAAGGATCATTGAAGTCCATCCTGGCACAGACGATACTGTTCGGGTTGTCACTGTCAAGACGGCCACAGGCATCTACAAGAGGCCAGCTGTTAAAGTTGCATTGCTGCTTCAAGCAAACTAACATTCTTATTGAAAGACTTTGTCTTGGCCGGCGGTATGTTTGTGTCCTAGTGTATTGTTTGTGTTTGAATAGCTTACATTCTTGTTTGGTAAAGTATCGTCATTGTCATTTCCTCGATTTTTATTGTAATCGTTCATTTTTTCTTATCGTATAATTAGAGAGCAAAAAATACAAAATTGTTGACAGTTTAAATGGTAGCTAGACACTTGGGCTCTCACGCTCCAAAGACAAGCTCCTACACTGACCTTCATGTATTTTTGTGTTAGCTCTGTTTTCGACCCCGTCCAAAAATTCACTAAACATATTCTCTGATTTATTGATCATTACCCGTATCAATCCAGAAACTGATTTACCTTATTGGCGTAAATTAAAAACTCAACTTTATTTTAGTAGCTTGAGTGTTTGAAGTTAAAATCAAACATTTAACAATAGTGTAGCTTTAGGCTCGCTCGCCATTTGTGCTCAAGCACATCACTAGTGATTAAATGTTCTACCATATAAACAGTGTCTGTTTGAAGTTAGCATGCCCTCACTTTGCACTCCCCTCTTTCCTTTCCACAGACCATTTTCAGTGAGTCCAACCACCGGAACTCTAGAGGTGGGGTCTTGTACCCAGGTCACTGTGACCTATGAACCCAGGCAGTGTGGAGACCACAGTGCGGAGCTCCGTACATTGTATAGTTCTGGAGAGACGGTGTACAGTAGACTGTATGGCTGCTGTAAGGATGCCAACATTTACCTGGACAGAAGTTCCGTTGTATTTGATGATACATATACTAGTCTCTCTACTCAAAGGTGTGAATTGTGTTTTTGTGTTTAGGAAACATTGGAAGTACAAAAAGAAGTACTTTGTTGCATACTTCAAACTCTCAAATTCTCTGGGTGTTTTATCCTTATTATTATCCTTATTGTTTCAATTACTTAGACCCACACAGAAGAGGGTTTTTTTCAATTCTTTTTTTTTTAATGGAATATAGAGAACACTTAGCACAATCTATCTATGTTCATTGTAATGCTAAATGGTATTGTTTCGATTCCTCAAACCACACAATTAAATTTAACACTAATATTTACAGCTATTAGTTGTTGTTATGTTCTTTGCTGCAGTAATTGTTGTTTTTGTTGTTGTACCTTTTTTTTTTTTTTCTTTTTTTTAAATTTCTTGTGCATGTATGAGTGTGTTTAATTTGTGTATGTAATATTACTATATATGTTGTGCTGGTGTATAAATAGATCAGTTCTCCTACACAACTGCAGTGACGTGGTGGCGAAGTTCAAATGGAAGTCATGTGTTAATGAGACTGAGGAACAGGAACACAGAGAATCGTGAGTATCAGTGTTTAGGAATGTGTATAGTAATTCTGTTTTTTGTGATAAGTTAGACAATTGAGTACAGAAATGTAGAATCACTTGTGAATTGCGGTTTGTGCCACATCACGCGAGACATGTCAGTGAATGTGACATGTTACATGTCAGTCAGTATTATGTATAAAACATATGTCAACATGTCAGTGTGTGTGTATGTACGTGTGTGTGTGTGTGTACACGTGTTCTTACAGAATGCTGAGTCAGTACAGTGCAGAGGAGCGTCTATCCAAGGATGCCTTCTATCGGAGCTGCATCCACAATCCTGCCATTAGAGACAGACTCCCTATACTCACAAGGACTCTGGACCTCAACAAGAAGGTTGGTGACACGCATATGCACACATGCACACACACTACATACACACACACACACACATATACACCAATTACTACAACACAACTGAGTGTTTTCTATTCCATTTGTGTTGTTTCAGAAATATTCTGATTTGGAGCAATTTTTGTTTTTTGATGAAGTATTTTCAATCGACCCACTGGTATGTTCGTCAGATCACATAAATTTAATTTTTAAGAATCTTTTCTTTCCCTTCCCCTTCTCAGGAAGGTGAGGTCTGGCCTGGCTCCCAGGTTGAGGTCACAGTGTTCTTCCATCCCAACACCAGCAGCCATTGCGCGAGGATGGCTTACTGTGATGTGGCAGGAAAAGAGGCTAGACTGCCTCTGAAGCTGAAGGGAGATGGCATGGGTCCAAAGTGCAAGTTCTCCTTGGATACTCTGGACATAGAGAGTGTATTTGTAAACTCCTCCCACTCTTATGAGGTGGTACTTAGGAATATGGGTCAGATTGATGCCTCCTTTGCACTGGTCCCGCCCACCTCTCTGTTTGGTCCAAAGTTCAACTTTGTGCCCAGTAGCGGTACTATTGCTGCAGAGAATCTCCAAGCTATACAGGTGAGAGAGTGAGTGAGTGGAGAAACCACCAGGCATAGACAAACCTGTAGATTAGCGGAGTGAAAATAGTTAAGAAGTAATAATTATTATCTTGTGCATCACACGTGCACACAGTTTTACACGTACCTCTCTTGGTAGATGAGAGGCAGAATTAAACAGATTAAAAAAATATTGATATTTATTTGTAAGATTTTTTTTTGTGTGTGTCAAGGTGAGAAGATATGATCACAATTCTTAAATTGTTTTTCGCTAATTTCATTTAACTTCCTTCATCTTAGATATCGTTCTGTTCTCGAGAACTAGGAGAATTCCAAGAGGAGTTTCGCTGGGACTTGCAAGGAAGTCCAGATCCTCTCTTACTCAACATTCAAGGAGTCGTGATTGGCCCCACTTTCCAGTTTGATGTGCCCCACGTCAAGTTTGGTCACATCTCCTCTGGTTTCACTGCCCAAAAAAGAATGCTGCTTTTCAACACCTCGGAAATTCCTATGACCTTTAACCTTAGGATAGGTGGAGAGGATCGTGGGCAGCAGAAAGTGGGACCATCTGAAGATGGTCTCACGACAGTCGCTGGGTCTCACTCTGACTTTGTGGTGCTACCTCAGAGTGGAACACTCCCTCCCAACTTTCAAATACCCATTGAGGTAAGTCTCTCTCCCGGGAAATAGGTGGCAAACTGATCATACCTGTGAAATTTATACTTTCAAACTAGAAGTTTCAATCTTTGGCTAATAAATACTAGTCTGAACAAAAATTTAATAGCTCAATGTAGTTATTTTTAAATTTTTGCTTCTTTTTTTTATGACTGGCTAATTTTTTCAGGCCACATACACTAGAAGCATGGAGTGAGGTTGTACTGCTTGTTAAATGGACTTGCAGTGCATTTATTTTGAGTTGGTATAATTACAGATCAACCTGACACCCAGTTCATGCAAGACGTACTCAAATTCCCTGGTCTTGAACATCCAGGAGATAGATGAGGATGTGTATTCCTTACCCATTCTGGCCAAGTCAGTGGTGCCCAAGATCACCACGACCACTCCCAGCCTCGACCTCAAGAGATGCTTCCTTGGGTATCCGTACAAGAAAGTCATAAAACTCAACAATGATTCTGGTTTTGGGGCTCGATACGAAGTCCTCAATCCTGTAGAGGAGGAACCTGGCTTTGTGTGCTCAACTGAAGCACCTGTAGGAGTGATTGACCCCCACTCGACGCTGGAGATACAGATGGAGTTTGTAGCTAAGAAAGTTGGAATGCAATCCAGCACAGTCTCCCTGGCCATACAGCACTACACCGAGGAACCTTTAAAGATTGCTGTGAAGGGAATTGTTGATGGACCAGTTATATTTGTGGACCCTGTCTCTCTTGACTGGGGTACCGTCCCAGTGCTGACTTCTGTCAGTAAGACAGTAACTGTGTCTAACCAGTCCCTCATCCCAGCCCTAATTGGAGGAGTTATGGTAAGACTGAGTCATGCCTAAGTATAGTGCTGCAATCAAATTAGAATATGAAGGACTTAATTACATTATATAGGCTCATTCCTACTTTGTTTGTACTAATCAAAAAACTTAATTCTTATTTCTTTCTTATTTCTTTTGTCTAATTCTTATTGTTTTCCCTGTACAATACTTCAGTTATGAAAGGGGATTATTTTGAGGCAATACAAAATGGATTTGTTTCCATAAAGAAAGATAAAAAATATATATACACTAGAGAAATTCGAAGATGATATTTAAATTGCACATTGCTTTGCTGAAATGAAAAGCTTTAGCAATTAGTTACATTCCTCATGTTTGTAGTCTTTCCAAAATAATATGATGCTATAAATAAGCAAGTCAATCTTATCTGGTGCTGTTTGCAATTAAAAAATTTTGTATGTTTTTTTTTTATCTTCAGTCGCACGAGAAAAGTGTATTTTCCGTGAGTCCTGATTCCGTAGAGATTCCACCTGAAGACTTCGTAGACTTGACCATCACTGCCTTCTTGGACGACCGGCTCAAATTTAATGACCAGCTCGCCATCCATGTCTCCCAGGGAATCAATTTCACCATCTCTCTGAAAGCAGCAGGTGTGGGCACTACCATTGTCAGCGAACCAGAACTTACTCCTGGAGTGTTCCTCGGGACATTCTTCAGCCATGGAGTCAGTAGGAACACTTTCACTCTCACCAACAAGGGCCGTCGCTGTCAGGCTCTATCGTGGACAACAGAAGGGTTTTCTGCCAGTCTGCTGAAGAGGACAGAGATGAGCAAGCGCAGGCAGGACCCCAATGATGTGAGGGTAAAGCAGAGGCAGATGATGGATGAGGGAGAGAAGGAGGTGCTGAAGAAGCCCGTGTTTGATGTCGTCCCTGACAAGATGATGTTGGAACCATTGGAATCTCGAACTATCCAGATAGTTGGGAGAGGGAAGGAGTAAGTAATTACAGTATTGAAGGAGTACCACTAGCAAGTCTCTTTCAGCTCAAACTTAATGTGTGGAAGTATTTTTTTAGCTCAGAAGCATTTTATCATCCTCGTGAAGCTATGCACTACTTTAAGTAACTCTTACACTAGTTCAGTCTAAAAGTAGTGCATAGCTTTACCAGAATGATAAAATGCTTCTGAGCTAATCAATAGGAATCAATAGGAAAACTAGCGTGAGAGTAACTCTCATGCTAGTTCAGTCACCATCACTGCATTACCAAGTGGACCACTAGCATATAGATTGCTATTTAGGCTAGTAGCCCGTGCATATGTACTGTGGATTGAATTCATGCATGTGGAGCATTGAATCTATGCAGTGATCTAAAGACTATGTTATACATCAGAAGGAATCATTGACTATACAAGTACAGTACACCTTCTTCTTTTTTTTTTCCCCTTCGTTCAGGCCAGACGATGTGAAGGAAAGATTGGTGTGCCAATCCATTATAGGGAAGAACCCTCACAAGGAGCGTGTCATGACTGTGGATGTGAGGGCCACCTTCATCAACCCCTTACTGGAATTCACCTCCCAGCTGGTGACATTTTGTGTGGAGCAGCCCCCAGGCAGCAAACTGGTCTACCACACCAAGGAACTGGGAGTCAGAAATGTGGGAGACCTTCCCATCACTGCACGCTTCTCTATCCCTTACCCATTCTGCATCATGAAGGGAGAAATAGCTCTGGCAAACATGGTGAGTGAGTGAGTAAGTGTCCACTTAGTGAATGTCATGTAGACCTACAAGTAACAGGTAGTTATAATGCATTACATTAAGTGGTTGGAATAATGGAAGGTAGTTCAACATAAATCTGCTCCAAAGCTACAAGCAAACGTCAGCAACTAAAATATCGTATATAGTTATATACATAACTAGTGGTGTGCTTGAGCACAAATGGCAGCGAGCCTCCCTAGTTAGTTTATATAAAACTATGGTACTGTGTTATGGTTCATTTTAACTTCTGACACTCCAACAACTAAAAAATGGTTGAGTTTTAAAGTTACAAAATACAGAAAAGGAATTTCGATGCCATTACTTGACTTAAAAAACAAAACAAAAAACAACAACTAGCATTTTTAAGGTATTACCGCACAGTTTTGAAACCTAACCCTATATTAAGACATGCTTACTGCTGTAGTAAAGGCAGGTAATATGTTTATTATTTAGTAAAACATTTACTTTGTGCTATTCTTTAGCTAAACAGTAGCTGTAACGCATCACACTTTTACACACACTAGTTAACTGGACATACCAACACAAGACTTGCCTTCCCAATTAGACTATTACATTATGGATTTTGAACAACACTGTTGCGTAGGGCGTATAACAATGACAAATAGCGCATTAACTTACCATCACCACTCATTTGAATAGAAAATGAACTCTGATAAGTTTGTAAGTTTTAACTACACCTGCAAAAGAGAATTCAAAGTGGTAAACTGTTCATTACGCTGAATGAAATGGGTAATGATCGATAAACGGGAGGATTCTGTTCTTGAGGTTTGGGACAGATTCAACCACTGAGCTAACACAAATGTGTGAGGGTCAAAGTACAAATGACATACGTATTTGTGTTATCCCTGATAGTGTCTCGCTTGCTTCGCTCGCTCACCAAATACACATGCATAGATTAACATGCATGTATACATACATACATTCAATACATGACTGCATGTATACATTTATGCATACATACACACACACATACATACATGCATACATGCATACATATGTACACATGCATACATGCACGCACACACAAACACATACACATACATATATATATATATTATATAATTCAAATTTATGTTCCCCAGATGCATTTGCTCCCTCATAACAAAGAGGGAGGGAATGACTTTAAAATATTATGTATTTTTTCTACGATGTTAAGATTCCAGATACAAAACTTTTCTAAGAATTTCTTGTCATTTAAAATTGAATGAATATAGGACTTGAGACTGGAGGCTCAGGAAGTGTCGAGTCTGTGTATTCTGTATGACTCCACCTACTGTAAAGACAGGGTCTCCAGGACGGAGGAGTCAGCCATTACTGTCAGCTACAGGGAACATCCACAGCAGGTATGGATAATTGGTGCTAAGTCAATCATAAACCAGTCCTAGCATCGTGCAAGTTTAGCCTCCATTGTTTGTTGTTTATTTTAATTGTGTTAGAAAATGTTCTTCTGCATCCCATAATACATTAGCTAGGCTAGCTATGTTTTTGATTCACATGGGCTAATCAAGGCATGTTTGGTGGAGTTGGTTTGCACCAACCATAATGCCACACCTTCCAAATCTTTGTACCCTTTCATCATTATTTGATGTGGTAGAGTTTAAACTTGTGGTCAGTGGGTTACTGACATGAAATTTGAATACATTTATATATATATATTATATATATATATAAATATATGTGACCGTCTACAGGAAAACCGGGCACAACGCGGCACCCTTCGAAAAAAAATGTTTTGCACTTACAGAGTTGTTGGCGTCCAGATATTGAGCTCTCCAAGTTTTATCGTCGTAGCTTAAGTCGTTCCCACTATAATAGACCTAACCGTTCCCTTCCGACGGCTTGAAACAATACATTTTTAAGAAATCGATTGATCTTTTCTCGATATTTACGCACGCCGTGTTGTGCCCGGTTTTCCCGTAGATGGTCACATATATATATCCCTATCCTACCATCTCCTCACATTACTTGTTTATAATTATAACCATTGAATACTAAAATTTATTTAGCAAGCAACCCCTTCCCAACTGGTATTATGACCGGTTTTGGGAAAATCATCGTAAACGTGGCGAATAATTTTTTCAGCATCCACAGGTAAACCTTATGGGTTGATTTTTTTTTTTCAAAACATGGTAGAACTGGATATACAACTGTTAGCTCTAGCTTGTGGTGCAGTTGTAAGCTCTGGCGAGTTCTAGAACTCACGCTAGTAGGCTAGGAACATTTGCCAATTAGACCTATGTATGGAACATTGCTAAGAAATCTTTTGGTGGGGCTATTAACTTACGTCGGGGAAAAATAACTTTACCTAACCAGTTTACTTACTTGTCTACATAATCTGCATACTCTAGCAATTCTCATGATATACTCAAGCATAGCTTCTCGAAGAGGCCTCAACAAAGCCCAGTTAAATTCTCTCAATCTGCCAGCAACCGGATTGTTTATAGTATGACAGAGACATGCAGTAATAGTATACGGCATACAAGACACACCCCCTAGCCTTAGCAACTCCTTGTTGGACTTAGAGTTCAGTTCAACTAGCTAGTTAGATCACTTTCAGTTTCAGTTAAGTACGCAAGACTAGGAAAGATAGAACAAAACCAAATGACAAAACCAAGGAACACTCACTAACTGATGGACTGACAGACAGACTGGCGACAACTGACAACTGAACATAACATATGACTAAATATAAAGATCACACAAAGGACTATTGTTATAATGACAAAGAACTAGTAGTAATAGGCTCTGCTTCTGGAAGCTACATAATACAAGATGAGTAAAGTAATGAGTAGTAACCATGACAACACAAATAAGACACACTAAGTTCCAAGTGTATCTATAGTTAACACTCCTTTACGCCGGCGTTTTCTCGAAATCAGCTATATTAAATTGAACAAAATTACTGATTTGTTGTAGTGTGAAGACGGCTAGTGCTAGAGCTTCCAGATTTGGAGGACACCATCCGGTCACATGTAATATGTATGTGGGGACGGGCAGGGGATTAATCACTGACGCGACCGCACGTTCTCAAGGACGGGCTATTATGCTCTCCGAACCTGAGTAAATAGATTTGTTAACGCTGCCACCAGAGCTGTGGCAAGTGCTACGCAAGAGTAAGTTGTATAAGTTTTAAGTTATACAAGATACAACAAGAACAACACGCAGACACCAGATGAGGATTAAGTCAAAATTGGTCCATGCCATGAACTGAGACACCTGAGTGACTTACAAGGGTTATATAGAAACACACATGTCCAAATATGGAAAAATACATGAAGTTCACACCACACAAACGTCCAATGAAGTTGAGGATGATTGCACAGGAATTTCATCATCCACTTACACAACCACAAATGAATTAAAACGCACACACACAGTGATGTACACAACTTACACTAAAAAATGAATTACATGCATGACACACAAACACACACTGTCTCTTTCTCTTCTCCTTCTCATCTTCTTCTCTTTCATTCTCCCACATATATATTATATATAGTATATTTCTTGAAAAACTTTGTATGAAAAGTACTAGAATGGACCATTGAATTGTGGGTTGGCATGGTGGTATGACCATATTTAATGAAGCCCCCTTCCTCTTTTGAGAGTACTTGTCTACGCCCATGTATTCTTGTCAGACATAATGCAGTGCTAGGCAGTTTGTTTAGACTACTTCCCGTACTTTACCAAATGTGATGAGTGTAAACAAAATGTCTGCCAGTAGTAGTACCATCCAAGGCTATCAATGTGAATTTGTAAGTACAGTTCCTGAAGATTTCTACTGTCAGAAGTGTAGTTTGGTGGCTAGGGAACTCACTTTAACTAAATGTTGTGAAGAAACCTACTGCAAAAGCTGTATAAATGACATACAGTCTGGAGGTAAGCCTTGCCCAACATGTGGAGGAAAAGAATTCTCTACTTTTCATCTCAAGAAGTACATCAGAAGACTCAACTCTCTAAAAGTCTACTGCAGCATGAAGGAGAGGGGGTGTGTCTGGTCTGGGACACTGGACCAGTTGGACACTCACTTGGACCCTCACCTGGACAACTGCCAGTATGTGGACATCAAGTGTCCCCTCAACTGCCTACAGACCGTCCCCAAGAACAAGGTGGACCAGCATGTGGCTCAAGAGTGCACTAAGAGACCTCATGTCTGCCAGCACTGCGGCTTCAAAGCCATCTACAAGGAGGTAGTAGACACACACTTGCCAGAGTGCAAGTATGTCCCTTTGAAGTGTCCCAATATGTGTGGGGTGAGTTGTGAGCGTGAAGTGATGGAAGATCACATGAAGATATGTCGTCTGGAAGAGGTAGAGTGTGAGTTCAGCAGTGTGGGATGTGATGGTCGGTTCATTAGAGAGGACCAGGACGAACACACCAGACAGAACAGCCAGAAACACCTCACCTTGACAGCTTCTCTAGCTGTAGAGACTAAAGAACAACTCCAGCAGAAGTTACTAGAACAAGACAAGAATCATAAGAAAGAGGAAGAGAAATTGAGGAAAAAAATAGAAAAACAAGGAAAAAAGTTGGGAGAATATGAGCGACGACTAAGGGAGTATGAAGCATGTCTTGGTGAGCAGAAGAAGGATATAACTGAACTCAAGAAAACTCAACACTTATTAACTGAAAGTTATGATTGGAAGATGAAACTATTAGAACAAAAACTACAAATTCTGGATATTGCGTATGATAAGAAGATATCTGACTGCACTAGCATGATCGGCTTAAATAGACGATTTCTTATGGCAAACTTTAGCAAAGAGAAAGCTAAAGACACAATCAACAGCTGGAAGAGTCCGGCCATGTACACACATGTGTGTGGCTACAAGTTCTGCATAGGAGTGGATGCCAATGGGTGGGGTCCAGAGCATGGTAGTTCCATCCATGTGTATATCTGGTCCATGCCAGGAGAGTTTGATAGCAGGCTTCCATGGCCAGTAGCTGCAAGGTTTACTATAGAACTCATCAATCAACAGGGAGGACAGAATGCCATGTGTACCAGTCAAGTTATATTAAACAAATCAGGAGCAAACTGTTATTTTACCTGGCTTGGTGGATTTCACCGCATAAAATTTTCTGTGTTTATTGTACATTCTGAACTACAAAATTTTCTAGACAACGATACTCTCCATTTTTTTCTCTCTAGAGTAGAATTTTGAAGTATGTATATATCAGTTGCCTTATTGTTGTTGTTATTGTGGTTTGTTGCTTGATTTTAGCATGCTTTTTCTCAGTTTTTCCCCACAAGTAGTGCATTCATGCATCTATGTTATATTGCCAAGTGTCAGAACATAGTCAGGTGAGGCTGGCTGGTTCACCTCTGTGGCTGGATCAGGCTATCTTCTAGACTGCAGTTGACATGCACAAGCAGATTTGATGATGTCATTCAATTATTTTTAAAGGGTAATTTTTTTTTTTTTTTTTTTTTTTTTTTTTTTTTTTTAGTGTAATTACAAACTAGTAACCCATGTAAAAAAATTTGAAAGTGTTGGGATAAGCATTTAGTGAGATAGAGGGAGTTAAAAATACCCCACACATAATTAAGTGAAGGAGGTTGTAGAAGGAAGTTAGTAGCTGTCACAGGCATTGTACAATAGCTCTATATAGATTGGGTGCTATACTTGTAGCAAGCACTAAACTTGTGGTTTTGAGCCCCTGGACTGATGTCAACTCAGCCACTGGCAAATATAATAGTCTTAGTGATCCAGCCTTCAGTACACTCCACCTAGTGATTCCACTGATATAGTAGCTCTTTCATTGGGCCTTACAGGTTTGACTGTTTTAGGTTAATATACATTCCTATTACTTTTGACTTGTATAGGTTCACCATATTTAAAACACTTTTTGAAAAGAGAAAGCAAATATAGTCTTCAATCACAATACACTTTGCCTTCTGATGAACAGGCTTTGTTCCCGCTGGGAAATTTTATCAGTTTTAAATGTTTTTCAACCATGTAATCAGTGTCACTATCATCTGTCACTGAACATATGGGGTTAGCAGAGGGTGTCACCAAAATTAATATTCTTGAATGGTAAAAATGAAGAGAGATAACCGAATTGGGCAGCACTCAAGAAAAGTTTTATGCTGGCTGCATACACCGGCTATGTAGTAAAGGTTAAGCAATAGTCTGCTTATCAGGTTGTAGTTTCTACATTTATGCAGACATAACATTTGAGCATACCCAATTCCTTTGGTTTGCTAAGTCTGACTTGAATGAATAACAAGATACTAAAGACTACTCCTTTGACAGCAGCTATGGATGTCTAGCTGTACTCAACTTTGACTGGCATCACTTAATAATTTGTGGGGCGGAGCCAGACCCATGTAGTGAGTTCAGGAGAGGGTCTGGGGACATGGGTACCAAATTTGTTCTAGAGGAATGTGGTGGAAGAGGTCCAGTGCCCTATCTCCAATATACCTGAATTTACCGCAATGGAGATGCAGATTGATTGTCTGCCAGATTAACATGAATAGGCTAAATATTGACTGGCAATGGATTAAATCCAGTATTACTTGATTTTTACCACTGAGCTATCTACAACCAATGGGTAACTAATGCTGTCTATTCTGTCTTATAATATTGTCAACATGTAAAATTGTATATTCAGGTGCCTCAAATTTAGTGTATTATTATATAGGATAGTATTCTGCTGAAAGCAGAAATTCGGTTCCCCAATGTGGTCTTCAACAAGACTGAAGTGGACTTTGGCTGCATCTTAAATGATATAGAAGTCATGAAGCTAGCCTACATGACCAACCCTGGCCCACTGCCTGTCAAGTATGCCTGGTATTTCATCAACCGCCCCCCAATAGTGAGGGGTAAAGATTCCTCAGATGAAGGCGTTGACATGGAGAGTGACTACGACAGTCCGGAAGAGGAAATTCCTCATGGTGGAAACTGGGAGGAGGGAGAGGAGGAGAAAGTCAGAGGGGGCAAAGATGAATATGGAAGCGGTGAGGTAGAAGACAAGAAAGACTCTGCACAGCCTGTGATGAAGTTAGAAGGAGAGCAATTAGATGGTGGTGGACTTGGTAAGGGAATAGCCGTCTCTTCCAAGACTGATGTTGCCATGGAGTCTGGAGATCCTAGCAGTCCTAAGACAGTCAAAGTGGTACTAAAGGGAGATCCTGGGAAACTAGAAGGAACTGAAGGGACAATATCTGGTGGTCCTCAGAAGTTGACGGTAACTGAAGAAGCGATATCTCAAGATCCAGGGACACTGGTAACTATGGAGGAAATGGCCTCTGGAGATTCAAAGGTCTTAGCAGAACCTGAAGCTTTAGAGTCAGGTGCCAGTGAAGAAGCAATCAAGCCTACCAGTACTCAACAATCACCACTCACCTCCACTTCCACTGCTTCTGCTACTGCCAAAGTAAAAAAAGTCAAGAAAAAGAAGAAAAAGTTCCAGGAAGTTTGGAGAAATGCCAAGGATCCATTCAAGCCTATTCCTATATCACAGGTCAGTATAAATTGCACATTACCAACCACCATGCATATAACTAACAAAAAATCTTTATTTATAGATTGATTTGACTAAAAAAATTAACACTCCAAGTAGAATTAAAGTCATTTAGCTCAAATACTTTTGTTTGTAATGACTTTAGTATGAGTTCAGATATTAATACACTATTTCTAGGTGTAGGCTGTATTCTATGACAAACCTTGATATTTTCCCATAGGTCTTTGATATCATGCCACTACATGGTACATTGGAGCCAGGTGAGGTCCAGCCGGTTGAGTTCATGTTCTTTGGCCATGCAGAGATCACAGCAGACGTGACTGCAGCATGTAAAGTTGAAGGTGGGCCCGTGTACGAGATAAGCCTGCAAGGAGAGGCGTCCAAGATGCGCTATAAGTTCAGTGAGATGACACTAGATTTAGGACTGGTAATGTATGACCAGGTGTATACCACCCGCCTCACTCTTTATAACAAAGGCAAAGTTAACTTCACCTTCTCTGTTCTGACCGAGGGCAAGGATATGAACACACCGTGGCAGCCAGGGGATTTCATAGTGGAGCCAAGATCGGGGAAACTCAATGCTCTAGACAATGCAGAATTCTTTATAAGCTATCTTCCAGGGGTTCCTGGAGATTTCACCAAGCTGATAGAGTGGCAGGTTGCTCATTTTCCAGTGGATACTGTCACAGTCATGGGAAAAGCCGTTTATCCACAGATGACTTTCGATTTGAAGCAAGACTTCTCTCAGGTTCCGGTGGAAATACTTGAAGAGGTCAAACAGAATGTGGACAGGAAGCTGAAGATGGAGGTTGTGGAAGAAGAAGAAGTGGAGGATTGTTTTTCTTTGAATTCCAATGAGCAGATGCTGGCCAGTGAACTTGAAGTTGTTCTCATCAAGGACTTTATTTCTGCTAACTCGAACAAACTGTTTAGCAGAAGTAGTAAACACAAAATCCCTAGGTATGAAAATATAAATTCTAATATAATTTTTTCTTATGATTCAGCATTTATTTTAAATATCTTTGCAGAATAAATTTTCCTCCATTTGTCCTGGACTTTGGCCATGTAAAGTGTGGCAGCATTGAGTCTCGAGTGATCACAATCAGTAACAATGGTCACATCCCTACCTCCTTTCCATCAAGCCGTGACGGTCTTCGGCAGACTGGCTTTAAGTGTGACATGCCAGAAAGAACAGTGGCTTTGCCAGCTGGGGAGACCATGGAGCTACTGGTGAAGTTTGACCCTAGTCTGCTAACTGTAAAGGATGGAGTGGCCAAGGGTTCATTGTTCTTTAATGTGAGTAATGTAACTTGTGATTAACTTGGTGAAATTATGGCGGTTCACACCAGAAGGTGATAATATGATGTGGGCATGCTGAGAGATTAGGTCACTAACAAGTAATTGTCCCTCTATATCTAAAAAGCAAGATTTTATAAATCATTGAAATTCACATGTCTGGATTAGTTACTCCATTAATATTTCAGGTGAACAAAATAATAACATTAAGAGTATTATCGAAAGCATTTACATTGTATATTGTATTAGGTAAAGGTTGTTCTGATTAATGATTTGAATTTCAACAAAGTAGAAACATGTTTTATTGAAAAGAATCAACCAGAGCGTTTCAATCCTGGAGGATTGATCAATTGTACCCTTTCTAACAGAAGACATAGTAAAAATGAGTCTAATTAAGTATAATAAAATGATAATGTCTTATGAAGGCCAAATTAGATGTATATTTAGCCTGATAGCTGATTATGCCTCATAAATAAATCATTTCATTTTCCCATTGTCTATAGACTCGCACAATAGAGATGATCGATGGTCCACGATACTCAGTGGAACTACGAGGTATGGCTACCTTGCCACAGATGACAGTTTCCTCTACAGACTTGGACTTTGGGTCTGTTACTTGTGGCCAGTGCAAGGTCATCACTGTACGAGTCCACAACCCACAACCTGTCAGGTTAGAATGAAATCATTTTGATTTTATAGTTGTTTATGTTGTCACTGTTGTTGGTTTTGTTGTTTAATTATCTGCAACGTATTGACTTAAAGTGTATTTAAGTCACAGCAAGAACACAACAGTGACTTTCTATTTTAGAACTGTTCAGATTCACACCTCATTCCATTATAGTTATCTTTCATTACCATTGGGCTAGTGTGATACGAGCAAGCAAAAAAATTATCCTTAATCCAATGGTCCTGCTTATTATTTGGAATATTTTTTTGTTTGTGTCCTCTCCCTTTCCATCTCTCATTTCTAACTCTTTCTCCTGTGCAGTTGTGAATGGAAGGCTATGACCGACAAGCCACCCAAGCCCATTCCCAAGCATATCCCCCAACATCTCAGGAAAAAGATGAAATCCAAACCTCCTCCAAAATACTTTGAAGTGAGGCCTTCCTGTGGTAGCTTGGAGCCAGGTGGAACAAAGAACATCTGGGTCAGATTTACACCCAGTGAACAGGTAAATGGAAAACTAAATGGAGGAAACTAGTAAGCTTCTAAGGCAGCAGTTCAAGAACAGGATGGGAATATTAGTGACTATTCCATACAGCTGGCCATTAATTGTGTATTTATCTCCTGATAAAACATAACAACTTACAAGCATGAAAAAAATGATACACTCCACGTATGAAGCCAGCTTTAGAAACAAAATGAATGATCTTATTCTTCTTTTGAATGTTTGCTATAGGAAATGTTGTCATATTAATTATATCATCAAAATTTAAAATTACTGATATATGTATGTGTGTGTCTACCTTTCAGGCTAGATATTGTGAAGATATTCCCATTGTGATTAAGCAGAATCCAGATTTTCAACTTGCACTATCAGTGGCCGGACAAGGGGTGGAGCCTGAGATTATTTTCAGCTCTGCTGTTCTCCAGTTTGGACCTGTGTTGCCTTACTCTTCAGGAGCTACTCAGGAGGTCACAGTCAGTAACCCAACTGACAACCCATTGGAAATCTACTCTCTGGAGTTTGACACTCAGTATCGTGAGGAAGAAGAGGTTAGGAATAGCTCCAACTTGTACATGTAGTTTAAATATTGTCTACAATTCAGAATTAAGTGTTGGATTTCAAAAAATAACTACATTTTAAAACGTAATGCTAGAGTATAAGTAAAAGATAGGTTGCAAGAGTATCTGATTGGTAAACTCCCTTATGTTTTCCATTGACTTTTGGATCTGCCACAGAAAAAGTTTTTCAATAATTTACACATCATCACAATTATTGACATTGGCTGACTTATTGACTGACTGACACAGACAAGTGAGTACTTTAACCTCTCACACATGTGCGCTGAGGGTTAATAGTGCAGATGTAGTAATAATACATGTATAAATAATGTTCCATATTATGTACATTTAGCAATGGGTTGGAGTTAGTCAGCTAAATGGAATAAGTATAATGCACCAACTTTCCCATTGCCAAGTTTAGTTTTAGTATTATATGGCGGAAAATTGAAATGCAATGTTCACTAGCTGGCGAGTTTGTGAAGTGTACATTTACAATTTCATCTTTTTATTGCTGCAGATCATTTCATGGCTAAAAGACTACTATGTTCCAGAAAAGCACTTACTACTACCACCCTTCCAACCAGGAGCCTCTCTTCCACCTGAAGTGTTAGAAGCTTTCCAGGCAGCCAAAGATAAAGCCAAGGAGAAAACCTTGGAGCCAGACAACTCTCAGCCCCCAAGTGAGATCAACATTGCTGAAACAAGCAGCTACCTCTCCTTTGAGCAGCAGCCAAGTACCATACCTGGCAAGGGCTTTGCTGATGGCTTAGGTTCATATGATGAGAAATACAAACATCCTCAATCCAGCACATCTCGGTCCATAGATTCTAGCACTTCATCCTTGAACAAAATCACAGAGGTTACCAGCTTTCATTTTCCTGGAGATGATGACCGGACCATAGATGGGTATTGTGTGGAAGAAGCACTAGCTCGCCATGTCGGAGTGGATATTACTAAGGAGGGTTTAGAGGCTGAGAAAAGGAGGGGTGTGGCAGTTGTCATACATGGCACAGTGACGTCTGGAAAGACCACACAAGCCAAAGCTTTGGCTAGTTACTACCAAGGACAAGTGTTCGATTTGGACAAAATATTAATACAAGCTATTTCCAGTGCCAAAACTGAAGCTGGGCAAAAGGCTAGGATGCACTGCCTTCAGGCTATGAAGTTGAAGTCGGAGAGTTTACTAGAACCCACTTTACAACCACCAGGGTTGAAGAAACAGATGACAATCAAAGAGAAAGAAAAGGAAGTGCAGCCAACAGAAGCAGTTTCGTACTTAAAGAATCCCATTCTCTTCCAAATTGACCCCCATTTGGACACGCCCTTTGCCGTGCCAGAAGGATCTTTACTGCCAACAGTAATCCCTGAGGATTACTTCGTGCAAATTTTGAGTGAAAGGTTTATGAAAGAGGATTGTCTCAAGGGTATTGTTTTAGATGGAATAGATTCTTCATTTAGCAGCAACAGTTTGCCGCTTGTGTTGCGAGCTTTCAACAATCGCACTCACATTTACTTCATCAGTCTTGATATGGAGTTGGAAGAAATTAAAGATAGGCATTTTGAGATTGAGCACCAGAAAATGCTTAAAATTAAAGAAGAGGAGGCCAAGAAGAAGGAAGCCATTGAGCGTGAAGAGCAACGGATTCTCTCTCTTCTCAACATGGACGAAGATGAATATGAGGCCCTTCCAGAAGAGAAGCAAGAAGAAATTGATGCCATTCGCCTAAAGAGAAAGAAAGCATTAAGGCTTGAGAAGCAGAAAGAAAGGGAGGAAAAAGAGAGGTTAGAACAGTTGAAGAAGGAGGAAGAGAGACTTCGTGAAGAGGATAAAAAGAAGAAAAAGAAGGACAAGAAAGCACCCAGCAAGCTTCACATGGCTGGTAATGCAGGGAACATCCAGCCGTCACGCTCTGGATCTGTCCTGTCTACAGTTGCTCCCTCTCCAATGCATGGTCCAGGTACAGACTCAAGGACAAGTTTGATATCACCTGCTGATTCCCCAGGCCAGTTCACTACTCCGAGGCATCCTAAAATGAAAAGGAAGGTTTCACCTAAATCAGGTCGCACAGACATTACCGAATGTGACACCGTTATGTTTGAGAAGAAAGTCAACCAATACAAACTGGGACTTATGGGCCTGAAGTCTATTTTGGAAGACTGGGACAGGCAAAAAGGTATCACCAGATTCAAGAAGGTGGAAGAAGATATTAAAGCTACGCCTAGCAAAAAACCGAAAAGCAAAACGAAGGAGGAGCCAGTGACCGTCCCTGAAGAAGAAGATGACAATAGAGAAGGTATTGGAGTGCCTTTTCTAGAACTGAACGGGAATAAACCAGAGCATGAGTTATTTGATGCCCTATTTGCTTCTGGGCTCCCCTCCAGTGACAAAATATTGGATGGAATGGGTCTTGGACCATCAGGAATTCCTATTCCAAGTCCAGTTACTCTTCAAGTGTGCCCTTACCCGCTGAAAAGAGTTCCAGTGAAGCAGGAGTCTCGTATATTCTCTTTCATCACCACCTCGCCTGATGATCCGTAAGTGAATTATATGAAGATATGGTCTTAGGTTTGTATGCAGTAGATTGTGGTATATGCTTCGTCATGTGGACTCTGTGACTTCATGACAACAAATTAATATTATGTTTGTTTATTTTATTAAATTTTATCAATTTTTTTTCTGTTTCTGAGCTTTCCGATGTGTTCTTTCACCTTGCTGTATCTTATTGCTGAAAAAATAATTGTGAATTCTGCAACCTCACCTTTACCCAACATTCATTCATGTTTATCACTTAGGAATGGCCCTCCCAAGCCATTGGCTGTGGAGTCTATCACAATAGAGCCACCAGACGACAAGAAGTCCTCAGTGAGCCGTCAATCCCGACGCAGTGTGAGGCCTGAAAGTGAACTCAAGAAGTCAGCGCGCAAGAAACCGGTAGCCTTAACCCGCAACCAGCAGCCTATGTCCCCTAACAACTCCTCTCTCACACAGCTTCCTGAATCACCTGAACCAGACAGGAAAGACGGGAGGGTAAAACTAGTCAAGTTTCGCTGGATTATCCCACCAAATGACAGTATTAAGTTGAAGATGCTCTTCAAGTCGGACGAAATGGGCAACTTTGATTTCACGCTCAATTTTGAGATTGTGGGCACGAAGAGGAGGTACCAGATGTTCTGTAGAGGCATCTGTGACCTGCCAAGCATATCTTGGGAGCCGCGTGTGGTTTTCCCCAAGACAAGAAATGTGGTCAAACCCAACGAGATTCTACATAAGTGCTTTGTGGAGAAAGAAAAGAAATATTACTTTGGTCCACTACATTGTGGAAAGACTAGAGAAAGGTAAATGAATGTGGTCTAATAGTTTAGTATACAAGACATTATCTGAATGCCTTGGACCACAGTTTGTGAGGTTGACAGCATGTGAAGTTAATGGGGAATTGATTATATCCCTAGCTAATTCAGTTGCTTGAATGAGTTAGGGTCTACTATACTGCTAGTCAATATTCAGAGCTTTATTAAAATAGCTCTGTGATGTATTTAGAAAGAGTTTTAATTTGATTACAATGTTACTTGTTTTGGTGGTTGTTTTGTTTTTGTTTGAAGGTACAAGGAGTGTCGTTATCCAGAGAATTCCGAGAGTTTGTCAATCAAGAATGGCAGTTTCTTTGATGTGGATGTTTCTTTCTTTTTCTTGCACGACCACAATGGCAACACCTTCCTCATGGACCCCACTGAAATGTCACTTAAAAGGGGAGAGTCAAAGGTCAGTCACTTCTTATTATTAAAGGCTAGTACACCGGTGATAAGATATCATTTGTTAGTACAATTACACTAGGCAAAAACTAATATATTTAATCTTCACTGCTGCTTTAAGTATTTCGTGAAAAAATTGAGACAAAATATAGCTGAAAATACTTGATTGTGGCAAAATCCTCGGTTCTAAAACACTCACTATATTCTTTAAAATATATAGTCAGCTCAGCAAAATTGGCAATCTTTGAAGGCAAGGCAATTTCTTTTTGACCATTTGGCCTGTCCCTCAATTCAAGTAGTTCAATTAGATCAGACAGACACAAACAAATAATTATGTATATAAAAGGCACTGTCTCTCTCATAACTGATAATATCATCCCTTAAACCTCGCTAAGGCAGTTGAAAGAGTTTAGCTCATGTATAGATAGAGATTTTATGATAGTACCAACCTACATAAGTTGAAATGTATGCTTGCTTAGTTTAAATGGCTAGGGAACGGAATTGACAGACAGACTGAGTGTCGTGACCTTTATTGACATGTATGCTGATGGCTAAAAAAATCTTGTCTACTTCTACTTTGAATTGCCATATAATTCAGTTGTTATAATGCGAACTTTTATTTTTTATTTTGTTTTGTTTAGACACTAAATATCTGGGCCTACCCTAAGAATGTAGGTAAAGTAGAAGACACTGTTGTGCTCTGTGTAAAGAACAACCCAAGGCCAGAGTATTTCCACATAGTCACACATGGAGCAGAGCCAGAGATCAAACTGGAGAAGAAGCTGGTCGAGTTTAAGAAAGTCCTGCTCCATAGAAAGCAAACAACAGTACTTCGTATGCTCAACAAGACCCTCATCCCTGTGGCTTGGAAACTGGGTGGCCAGGAGCAGCTTGGAGATGAATTTAGCTTCAGCCAGGACCACGGAATTATCCAGCCGCTCAGCGAATTCCCCTTGGGCATAAACTTCCGAGCATCCAAGCCAGTGAATTACCCCAAAAAGAACTTCAAGATTGAAGTAGCGGATGTGGAGCAAGTGATGGGACTCATGCATGTGGAGTCCGTCCAGGTCTCTGCCGAGTCTTATGATGTTGCTATTGACGTCAGCTTCCCCCGCGGCACAGATGGGGGGCTGGACTTCCAGTGCATCAAAGTTGGAGATGAGATGAAGTTGATGCTGCAGATCAAGAACAAGGGAAAGTATGATGTGGCATACAAGTGAGTCCATTGAAGCCATTAAAATATCAAATGTCAAAGAGAGAGTAAAGAGGCAATCAGTACTGTGGGATGTCAATAATACTTTCTCCACTGAGTTGTGTAATGTTTTAGCTATCAACTGACTCTGTACTAGCTGTAGTTCCAATTAAGTTTGAAAGAAAGGCATTTAATTTCAAGTTGGTTTTACATATAAACACCTAAAAATTTGTTTTTAATAATGTTTTCCCTTCTTCCCTGTGTTGATTTCTGTTGTCTGTTGTTTGTGTTTAGTATTCAGTTTGATGACACCGTCGTGACTCGAGGAGTTCAGAGCTCCAGATTTTTCCATGTCCAGCCATCCCATAGCAACCTGTATCCCAATGACAAGCCACAGACAGTGGCCATTACCTTTAGACCTGACAAAGAGGTGGAGTATAAACATGCCAACATCTTCAAGATACAAGTAAGAAATTCTAAGTCAGGATTTTTAGTACATGTATGTGTGTATGTATGCATGTATATATGTGAGCGGGTCTGGGAAAAGGGACCTTATGGCGCAAAAATTGAAATTGAGATATAGGCTCCAGAAGTATGTCATCGGAAAAATTCTTTCTTTCTCCTACTTTTGTTTTTTGCAGAATTAGTCTTAGTGACCCTTACTCTACGTCTATGCCAAATTTCAAATGTCAAAACAACTTAAAAGACCCCAAGCGTGCCGTGGAAAGACAAGCTACTTTTTATTCTCTCTCGTTCTCAAAGTACAATAAACGGGGGGTGGGCGGAGTTTCAAAGAAGCAGCTAAAAACACGGCATAGCTTTGAGACTATTGCATGCACTCTACAGCTTACCTCTGGCTGAAAGTTTACTGCTACAGCGAATAGAGTAGCCAAGGATTCCGACAAGACAGGCCGTGAGACGCTTTGAAAGCTAAAAAGAACTCTGCGCAAACTTCGTTAGTCGCCGTTAAAAAGCGGCTGTACGATTTAATTGCGTATGCGGAGTACGCCGTTAAGTATACAGAAACGTTAATTATACCGGAAGTGGAAATTCAATTTATGTTTTCTCGATTTCTAGTTCAATTGCTTTGCTGAATACAGCCCAGTTCAACTGCCAGTTTCTCTGTGTGTCGAAGGTTTTACCCTCCAGTATTTTAGCACTAAGTTGAGATAAATTGTAGCTTTTTATTAGCATAAAAAACTCAATTTTTTTGGTTTCCTCCATAAGGTCCCTTTTCCTAGACCCACTCACATATGTATGTATGTTGTATGTATGTATGTATGTGTGTGTATGTATGTATGTGCATGCATGTATGTATGTTTGTTTGTTTGTGTGTATGTATGTGTGTATGTATGTGCATGTATGTATGTATGTTTGTTTGTGTGTATGTATGTATGTATGTATGTGTATGTATGTGCATGCATGTATGTATGTGTATGTATGTATGTATTATAATGTCATGGCACCATTATATGATAGTAAGATTCTTCACTTGAAACTACGTATTTGATATTTCTCTGTTTTAAGCTATTAGAAACACTGTGTGAGTATGTAGAGTTGTTAAGTATCAGGTGTTATGTTTGTTTCAGGTGATAGACATCCACCTGGGAGAGCAGGGAGAGGTCATCGCCAACATCCCCATCCGAGTGAAAGCCAAGGCAGTGTACGCCCACTACACCATATGCCCGGCGGAGGATGTGAACTTGGGCAGCATGATGGTCAACTCCAAGAGCCACAGCTACTTCACCATTCACAATGGCGGAGTGTTTGAATTCAAGTATGCCATCAACAAGCAGCTCACAGAGGACCAGCAGAAGCAGAGAGCTGTGAATATGGCGGCAGCAGTAGCCAAAGTGAGGATAAAGTCCAGAGAGAGAGTGTCCTCTGCTATGACGAAGACGAAGGCCTCTTCCAAGAAGAATGACCTACCTCATAGGTAAATATTACATTTTACCATCACATCCCCACCTATGTGTGATCTCTAGACACTCTGGTTTCACCTCTGGATATTTCCAAAAGTAGTAGCCAATTTCTTTCTCTTACTTTTACTACCATTCACAATTTCTCTGCCCAACTCTCGGTCTCATTCTATTAAACTGACTTTTTCTCTCTTGGTAACATAGCAGTATAGTTAATGCCTTACTTCCATTTTTGCGCATTCTTATAGTTATTAAATAACTGCAACAAAACACTAGCACAAGTTTGTTTACAATGTGTTAAGTAAATATCTTGTTTTATTATTAGGACTGAAGTGCTCACTGGGTCACAGAAACTCATTCTTGGAATGTACTCCGTATCCCCTGCATTTGGCGCCGTCTTGCCGGGACAAACACAGACCATCACTGTAGATTGCATTGCCGACAAGCCAGGAAAAAGCCAGGAGAACCTGGCCATTGAAATAAGCGACCTGCCTCGTGAAACTCCACCCATTAATTACAGCATCTGTGGTGAAGTTCTTGTTCCCGGAATTGAATCCAGCGATATCGGGCTAATCTTTGAGGAGCACCGTGTGTGCAAGAGACTGGGAGCTCTCGGACAGCACTTATTTCACGAGCAGAATTGTGTGGGCGTGTATGGTGAGGAGGACAGGAAGTTTGTCTTTAAGGGAGTAATAGTTGGGAAAGTAGCAATTGCTCGCTTCAGAATCGCCAATCAGAACAAGGTAAGGGGGAGAATTGTCCTTGGCGTTAATTAACTGAACATGTACTGTAGCTAGAGAACACATACTGTGCTAATAGCTATACACATCACTTTGTCTAGTACAAGTATTTTGATCCAACTAAAGTGTTCCAGTCACACAGAATATAGAAGCAAGGCTTACTAAACCATCTGCATTATTTGTAACTGATAAAAGAAAATCTACCATTGCATTTTTTTGAATGAAGAGATTAACAGTTTTAAATCAAAATATTTACAAAGAGGCAGAGAAAGTAGGCTTGAAATTTTTTAGAGAAAATATGTCTTTTGTAGATACCTTGTGAAGTATCCATCAATACCAAACCTATCCTAAGCAAGTCAAAACTTCAGGAGAATGTTTTTGAGCTCGCAGAACCAAGCTCCAAGGTGATAATTGGTCCTAGATCTTCACTCTACGCCACGGTCCAGTTCAGTCCCACTGCCATGATAACTTACAATGCTATGCTTGAAGTCACCACGGATCACTCCAAAGTCAAACTCCTTACCTTCGAACTCCAGGGGGAGGGTAACCTCCCCCAAGTGACCGTGGTCCAGCCCACCTTACGAAACCCCAAGGGAGTCATTTGCATGTTGTTCCCGCAAATCTCACTAAACTCCTCTCAGTCTCTGCCTCTCGTTCTGCGAAATACTGGGAGCATTACATCCCATATTAAAACACTCATTGTGAGCAGCTCAGATGTATTTCATGTGCACTCTTTGGAATCAGAACTGGAAGACGATACAGACCCTTCTGCTCCGCTGGTCTTCAGCTTGGAGCCAGGAGAAGAGCGAGAATGCCAGGTGCACTTTACGCCTGAGGCAGTGAAGAAATATCGTGGAGAACTGCGACTTATGGTGGAGGACAATGTGTTTGAGAGGCAGCAAATCATCTTGATTGGAGAGGGTTACCAGGACAGCATCTCTATCACTAATATCCGGGGTATGGCAGACTACAAGCCTCTTGGGGAGATGGAGGAAGTTGGAGACGAGTTAGAACGTAAGAATGGTTCAGAAATTTTTTATGTATTGTCTGTTGACTGATGAGGAATTTTTGTTGGTAGTAAGTAATTCTGAGTCAATCTATATCCTCAGGTATAACCTCACATCTTGTTATGAGTTTGTTTCCGTGTTACTGCAAGTATAGTATTGTTTGTTTAATGTGTTGTGTTGTGAATTGCAGCTAGTCGAAGTCCTGAGATAAATTTTGGAATCCTTCCATTGGGTGTGATCAAGCGTGTGACGTTCACCTTGTCCAATCAGGCCAACTCGAGCGTGCTAAAATTTCAGTGGACTTCCACTCCTTCTCTGTCCTTCATCCCAGCCACTGGTCACATCAAACCTTTGACCTCTAAGGACATCACCGTCTCATTCTCTTCTGTAAAGCCTCTCTCTCTCAAGGCTCAGAAGGTGATCGGGAAACTGTCTCGCATCACTTACTCCAACCCATTACCAGATGTACCTGACTGGGACGACAGTATGAAATCAATCCACTGGGTCAATGTTCCTCCACCCAGTGCCACGCCCACAAACCCCACAAGCCTGGAAGAAACGAGTCATTCGAGTACATCTGCCTCTGCTCTTGCCATGTCTACTCAAGAACCCAGCAAGCCACCCATCAATCCTACAAGCGGGATTTCGAGGATGTCCACACCAGCAAAAAGGAAAGTGGAAGAGATAGAGAAAGAGCCTTCTCATGCAGTGGTGGAGGACACTTACAGAGATGTCGAGATTCTGGTCACTGCTGTCACAGACTATACCAAGTACGAGTGTTCTGTGAAGATAATACAGTTTAAAGACACTCTAATGTACCAGAATAGGTTGTACAACTTCCCCTTGAAAAATATTGGGACTACTTATCTCAAATACGAGTGGCAAGTTTTAAATGTAGATGGAACTCCTCCCACTCCTCCGCCTTCACACCTCCAACTGGATGAGTCGGGGAAACTGATCACCGAGGGAGGAATATTAGCGCCATTTTCAGTGGAACCTAGTTCTGGAACACTCCTTCCTGAGGCAGAGTGTCAGATTACAGTGAAGTATTCGCCTCTGGACGCTGTGGAGGCCACTTACCTACTGAGATGCCAGTAAGTATAGACAATCCCCACCTGCAACTATCTAATAGTCCACTTGCTAGTATTTATAGTAATCCACCTGCCACTATTTAATATTGAAATTGGAAATTAAGATGAGGGCTCCCAAAAAGAATATTACAAAAACATTTTTATATAGTTTCTAGGGGAAAAAAAAGTGCCAACTGTAATGTCTCAGAGAAGCATAAATCAGTTCTGCATCTAGTGATCACTGCCTATTCTAGATGTTAAAGTATTAAATTTAGCATGTACCGTACTTTAAATTAACTAGTTCACTCGATTTTTAATTAGAACACACTAAGTCAGTATGCATTACTATTCTACACATTCATCATGTGCTGCAGGATCTCCAACTTGGAGGGCTCCAGTCCTGTCCTGGACATACCAGTGAGTGGGAAGGCCCTCATGCCGCTCTGCCACTTTGAGCTGGAGCGGAGTGACTACCTGGACAAGCACTTGCCGAGTACTGGACCTGCTAACATGGATCATTCCAATACCAGAGTCATTCAGTTCTCTGTCCATGGAGTGGGCGTGGTCACAACAAAGTATGAGTCTATATTAATCAGAAGTAATAGTGTGATGTTAAAATGTTCTGATAAATTGGGACAAAAGTAGTGTTTGTGTATTGGCATATTGGTGACGATAAAATATCTTTTTTAATTAAAGCTTCAATTTACCATTTATGCAATGTCTTAAATTGAAAACTGCAGAAATTTCAAAATATTGCATATAAAATATTGTTCAATATTTTTAATTGCATTTCATGCTACTGGCAAATGTGCTATAGATTTTTCCAACTTTAATTCATACAGATAGCAAATTAATTCTTAGGTGTTTTTTTTTTTTTTTTGTGCAGGACATTCAGTGTGATCAACCCCACTAACTCCAGTTACAAGTTTGAGTGGGCGGAGGAGATCTCGGAGGCTATCCAACCCTTTCTCTGTCACACTAGAGAAGGTGTCATAGAGGCTGGCATGAAATACGAGGTCAGATGATATACCAGTCATGTGACAATAGTACACTGGTCATGTGACAATGGTAAACTGTTTGTGTGACAGTGCTATACCAGTTATGTGACAATAGTACACTGGTCATGTGACAATGGTAAACTGTTTGTGTGATAGTGCTATACCAGTTATGTGACATTAATTTTTTTTTAACTATTTTTTTTCAAGAGGCTACTTCATTTTGGTAGTTTTGAGTATGGATTTGTCCTGAAATTTTCAGATGGAGTTTGAGTTCAAGTCGACTTGTCTTGATGTGGTGGAGAGTTATTGGACCTTCTCAGTGCCTTCCCTTGGACTGTCCAACACATTCCTGTGCGTGGGTCAGACTGCGGAACCTGCTGTAGAGTTTGACAGGTCCTATCTCAGTTTCAAGTCTCCCCTGCTACTAGGTTAATACAAAAAAGATTGTTTGTTTGTTTTTGTTTTTTAATGTCAATTATTTTTTTAAAACAGGTGTGACAGCTAAGGAAACAATTTATATTATCAATAATGAGGATGACCCTTATCATTTTTCCATGCTTGACAAGAGTCTGTATGCTGAAGGCCATGAGGGTATCTTACAAGTTATCCCTAAACAGGGCACTGTCCCTGCTAATTCCAGGCAAGTTGGCAGCAGATAAAAGCCAGTTGCAAATAATTTTCATTCATACTTTTTTGTTTCCCTATTTATTTGTTTGTTGTTGTTGTTGTTGTTTTTTATCAGGTTACCAATAGAAATTAAATTTATTGCCAAGCAGCAAATTGACTATTCATTTTCCCTCAAGTGTAAAGTGAAGCGTAAGATGAGTTTGTTGACTCTGAAAGTAAAAGCTGAAGGCTACGGCATACAATTTTCCCTGTCCCACTTCTCCCAAGGAAAAGAGGCCACTGAATTCCTCACAGGATTGAAAGACAGCCGACTCTTGCACTTGGGTCCAGTTCAGATTAATGACAGGAGAATGGAAATTCTGAGGCTCGTCAACCGCAGTCTCTACAACCTGGAATACAAATGGCATATCACAGCTCCAAATCGCCGTCATCTGGGCATGCTCAGTGTTGAGCCTCAGTCTGGAGAGATAGTTCCTACTGGAAAGCAGACTTGCCACCTTACTTTCATACCAACTTGCAAAATGGCACTGGAAAACTGTAGAGTGCTGCTAGAGGTAAGTGTGCAGGGGAAAGATTGAATTTAGTCAAATATTAGAACAGTTCTGTCTACCTTTTAATTAGAGCTGGGCGATATTGGATAATCACAGGCGATACAATTTTTACTTGCATTATCGGTGATAAAGCGATATATCACAATATATATTTCATAAATAATTTAATAATTAACAAAATAAATTTTATTCAAACTGAGCTTGTCACGTTGCAATGATAATACCGGTATATTGCCGCCCAGCTCTACTTTTAATCACACGCACACACTCACACACACTCACACACACACTCACACACACACACACACTTTCCAACATCAATGCACACTGCTGAATGTATTCACCAGAAGATATAAATACTGCGCTTACTATACTGTGGTGTGCTCAATACTGCAGTTCTGACTATATTGCCCAGCTAACGGGACTCAATTAGAAATAATTGACTGATAAGTTGTCAACATAAATTATACACTACCAGGTTTGTACAAAGTTGTGGAGTTCAAAATTATTAAACTGTATTTCACAGTTATGCAGAGTAAAGTATAAACAAAGTTTTAGAGTGGTGCAATCTGACAGTAAGTACAGAATCTTGTGAGCATAATAATTACAGAAACTTGCGAAGTGGTGTGAAAAGGTTAAAGAAAATCTTTGCAAATGAACAGGTTGCACTATTATCATTATTATTGTTTTTAATATTATTAGTAGTAGTTGTTGTTGTTGTTGTTTTTTGTTGTAGTAATGATAAGTCGTAGCAGCATAATCTCATCATTATTATGAATGATTTAAGTGTCATTCTTGACGTGGTACAACTAATATTAGGTATTAAATTTGTGGACTGCTCACATCTGGTTTGTTTTTAATACACAATGTTTCGATTGATGTCCTCGATCTTCTTATTTATACCTAATATTATAAAATTATGTTATGGTGGTTAGCTATTATTTTGTCATCATCATCATTATTCTTTGATTAATTTAGATCATCAATGGTCCCACACTTCCCATCCAACTTCAAGGTACAGGTGAGGAACCCATGGTAAAATTTTCATACCTGGAGCACGACTTCGGGCCATGCATCTTGTACAAGACTACGGAAAACCCTATCCCTCGCAGCGTCCTAGTTATCAGCAACTATGGCAATACCGATGCTACCATACACTGTTTATATGACTCTCAGCCCCACTTGGATGTCCGGTTTAGAGCCGGGGTTCTCATCCCGGGATGTACAACGGAAGCCATCGTTGAGTTCAAGCCACAAAAAGTTGCCAAGCACAGAGAGGAAGTGATTTTTGAAATCAACGGTTGTTACCGCCAGGTGGTCGTTGTGAAGGGTGAAGGAGCCAAGATGAAGTTAGAGCTGGTAGATCCAACACAGAAGACGGTCAATCTTGGCATGCTACAGATAGGCAGTAAGAAGAAAAAGAGCTGCAGCACCAAGACTGTGGCCATTGTGAACCGAAGCCCTTCGGATCTTAGACCGATCTTCACATTTTCTCCTAGTTTGAAAGTCCCAGCTTTACAGCATGAAGGTATCGTTACAATAGAGCCAGCGAAGGAGGTACTGCTGAAAGCAAATGGCGGCACATGCAATTTAGTAGTAACATTCAAGCCAACTTCACGTGTGCCACATTTCTCAGAACCAGTGAAACTAGAATGTCTGGGTTTCTCTGAACCACTGTTTGTGCTTACTGGATCTTGTCAGGGCCTCGAGCTGTCTCTAGACTCAGACCACCTTCCTTTTGGCGCCGTCATGCAGGACAGCTGCAGCTCCAGAAAGCTGTGCATGATCAATACTGGAGACATTGGTGCTACATTTAAATGGGAGAAGGAGAAGTTTGGACCAGAGTTTTCCATTTCTCCTGCTGAAGGTTTCATCTCTTCTGGGAAGCAAGTAAACATTCATGATAATAGCTATTCGTTTCAGCATTATAATTATGTGATTTATACTTCCAGATACCAATGACGGTAAACTTTCACCCCAGAGTCCTACAAGCTGACGTGAGAAAGACAGGGTTAAAGTGCATCGTAGAAGGATTGGAAGCACCTCTGACCCTCACCCTCAGTGGACTCTGCATAGAGAAAGTTCCTTTCAAAGATGTAAGTTGTGAGCTTGAGAATCTCTTGTAGGAACAACTGATGATAAATTAGTTCATTTGTTCGTTTGCTCATTCTCATTCATTGATTCATGCATTCATTCATTCTTTCATTTAGTAAATGAAAGAATGAATGAATGTAAACATGTAATTGTTTTGCAACTGTCACAATCCCAGACATCAATTCGACTAAATTTCCCTTCGTTTTATTTCATGTAATTCCCACAGACTCTCCAGTTCACTGCACATGTTCGAACTAAGGACTCCAAGCAGCTGACCATCCCCAACAAGTCCCCTATGTCGGGTACTGTAAAACCTATTTTAGATGGGGAGTACTGGTCTGGCCAAGAATCCTTCCACATGGGACCCAATCAAACCCACTCTTATGAGCTCACATACCATCCCTTGGAAATGACCACTGACAGCCACAAGCACAGCGGGATTGCTTTCTTCCCCCTGCCAGATGGGTCCGGGATACTGTACCATCTTCTTGGAGTTTCAGAGCCCCCTAAGCAAGTGACCTACATAGTGCAGGAGGTGCCTTGCAAGACGCCCCACACTGAGCTGCTGTCGGTGGAGAATTGGCTGGCTACGCCGCAGAGGTTCATGGTGAGGAGAGACATACTGAAGCCTGAGAAGGTGGACCACACTACTAGCTTGGATGGACTGGACTATATTGACGTGCCAGCTTTGGGGAAGAAAGACTACCAACTGCATTTCAATTCCTTCAAAGAGTGTGCCATCTCTGGAAGGGTATGTTTCAGAGAATTATTCACATTGAAGTTGGACATACAACATATGTCCATACGTACATACATACGTACATACATACATACACACACATATACATACATACATGCATACATACATGTGTGCACACACATATACATATGTATACAAACATAGGCACTTTTTATTAATATCTTTCTTTTTTTTCAACCTTTCTGCTATGCACATGCTTAAAATAAGTATTAAACACTTACATTATGAAATATACTCACCTTGAATTGAGCAATCTGATTGGACGGTTTCAACATATCATGGTACAAACATACATACATACACACATGCATACATACATGCTTATGTGCACATACATAGGCACTTTTTATTAATACTTTTCTTTTGTCACCCTTTCTGCTGTGCACATGTAAGTTAACACTTTATTTCTGTCTGTCGCAGGTGACATTTAAGAACGAAGAGACTGGTGAGTACCTTATTTTTGGCTTCCATTTCAAGGCCACTGCCCCAGGCATTCTGCAGACTTTCTACCTGGAGACACCTGTAAGGCAGAGTGTCAGTCAGTTCGTGCGAATTGTGAACCCGTTCAACGTCCCTGCCACAATGTCTACCACTTGTCACCTCCCAGAGATCACGATTCCCGCGTCCTTTATCCTAGGGGCTAGCAGCAGCGGGGGGTGCATGTTTGAATATCTGCCCCTGAAGGTTGGCGAGACCACAGGGAAGCTGACGTTCCAGTGTTCTGAGTTGGGTACCTACCAGTATGAGCTCCGACTCACCGGTAAACCCGGGCCAGTGGAGCCGGCAGTTCATTATACCACACACCTGGGCACCAGCTGCCACCAAGTGTGCAGGTTCAGAAACTACACCAAAGGAAGGACAGAGTATCAGTGCAAGGTAAGAGGGGAATTGATGACAAGTTGAACACGTAGTTGCTAAATGGTATAAGATGTGCTAGCATGGAGCCCAAGCTAAACTTAAAAGTACGGTCCACACAAACTTTTTTGCTGTTTCTGTATGTTGGTGTTTGAGACGATGCTTTTAAGAATTTGAATGAGGTCCCCTTCTGAATCTTTGAGTGTTTTGAAATAATTATGCTATGCTAGCTATGGAATACTAAAGGTGACCATTTACCTGAATAAACTCATATTACTCTAGGTATGATCACAAACCTGGTTTTAGCACTTTTACAACGAGTGAAAACAAAAACATAAACATGTCTTCTCTTAAATGTATTTATTTATTTAATTTATTTATTTACTGATGTGGAAAAACTATATTTTAGGACTCGAGCTGATTAGTCAGTTATAATGTCAGCTTTCCAGGAGAGGGCCAGGGCCCCTCTTTCTCATAATGTACAAGGGTACCAATACAGGTTATTTCATAGGACAACCACATGCTAATAATTAATGCTCTTCCTCCATAAGTGTTCAAATCTTGTATTTAGCTACTCTCATAAGCTTTGACCCAAATATAACTTGAGCCCATCCCTATCATTAGCACTTGATCAGCCCCTGCTTTTTGTATTACCCACCTCTATCTAAATTAGTATACTCTCTTGGATAATACTAACCATTCATTATTGCTAACATTTCTTGTCCTCTGCCCCCCACCACCATCAGGTCACCAGCAATGACTTCAGTGTGGAGAGAAGCATCACAGTAGCAGGCTCAGAGGCAAACATTGACATCACCTTTGAACCCTCACACCAAGGTGACTGCCAAGCAGAGCTGCAAGCATCCTCCGCCTCAGGAGGAGATTACGTCATCCCGCTGCATGGCCACTGTCTGGCGCCCAAACCACAAGGCCCCTTCACGATCAGGTCGGGACACCCCATCACGATTCACTTCAAGAACATCTTCCATCAGTTCACACAGTACCGGTTCCTTGTGGATAATCCGTGCTTTTCCATAAACAAGTCAATCGAGACCATCAAACCCAGGAAGAGCCATGCTATCAATGTCTCATACGAAGGCAAAGGAGCTGAGGGTGTCAAAGTTGGTAAACTGATAGTGAGTGTATACCAGGGGGCTAAGAGTGGCAATAAGGCCACTGGGCAGAGCTCTGTCACTCCTGTCCCTAAGAAGTCAGCTCATCCCATGCAAGGGGAAATCTCCTGGACATATTACCTCAGAGGAGTCAGCAGTTAAACTCACGCATTGTACATTTTAATCTTCAATGACTTATTTTTAAACACCCATAAATATTTTTCTCACTTCCTCTCACCTTTAATTTAAGCACCGTTTCCTTCACTACGCTCATTTCCCCATTACAAACAGACCATAATTTCTTGCCATTATTATTTTTTAATGAAGAGAGGAATGGAAATGAATTATGATTGAGGTAGCAGGAAGGAAGAAAGACTGATGTTGAATAGGAAATTAGATTTAAAAAAGTGACTCAAGGCTGTAAGTGGAATATTATTAAACTCTTTTATTTTCCTTTTCTCTTCTTCTTGGGTTTCTTCACAGTTTCACCTACGTACAAATTAATTAAATTAATTATTTAATTATAAAAGGACAAATTGCACTACCACATTTGCTAACAAAACAGCATACTAATCTCACCTGATATCACCTTCAGATAACAAAATACCATAGGCATGGATTGTTAAGCGCCTTCGCTAATAATCTAAAACTGAGGCTGAACACTAATCAGCACTTGATGAGAATCATGGAGCATTTAATTGAGTGCTAACTGCTGGGAAGGAACCGGGCGCTTAACAACCCGCGTCTACGATATAAATATCTGTAAACAGTTACTCAAGCAGGTAATAATAAATTATACATAACTTGTAAAGTATTTTTAGAATTGAAAATACAAGACTACATATCATGAGATATCAGATACATGCGTCAGTGGGTGGAGTCTAATACAAACAGAATCACAACATAATTGTCTGTTAAATGTTTTACAATACTGTATGTCACAAAGCCAACTCATTTATAACAACTAGCAAAACAATAGACAAACGACACCTTATTAACGTAACATCGTGCATACCAATGAATGTGGAGACAGGGTCAGTTCGGTTGGGGTTGATGAGGGGGGCTGTGATCTCCGGGTTGTGGACCAGAGGTTCCATGGCTGAACTAAACTCGATCGAGTACGGGTGTTGAACAATGGACAATACTTCAGCCACAAAATGACGTATGTGGGAGTGGTCAAGAGAGTGCGTCTCCATGCAGTGGCCAATGTAGGCCACGACTGGCAGGACATAACCACAGCTTACCAGAAACACAAGGTGGTCGACAAGCTTCTTCTTCAATTCCATCTAGAGAGAGGGAGGGGAAAAAAAGATAATTGAAGGCAAGATAGTGTTCTGTCCTGAAGTTCTCATGCAGTTAATTGCTATTCAACTAGGTTAAAGAAAGGGGGGGGGGGGGGTATAAAAGAAAGAAAAAGGTCCATTTGGTCCTCTACTTTTCCCTCAATTATCACTCTCCCAGTCTATTTCTTCTACAATATATTAGCAGACATACTTGCACGCTGACTTCCAGCATGGGGTAAGACGCTGTGATGAGCTTCTTCAACAAATCCAAGACATACGGATGCTGCAAATTATGGCAAGATGTGACCTCATCCAACAGGACCAAAAACAGAGACGAACTTTCCGCTGCTTCCTCAAAGAAAGTAGCATCCGTCAATGTATGCTCCACCCATTTGATCACACCCATGGACACCACGGGCATCTTCATGCACTCAAAGAGAGTAGGTATCTCCAGCTGTAGCTCGGCATGTGAGGCACTGGCTCTCATGCAGATGATGTGGGCCATCTCAATAGCCTTCTTGGTCTCATGGAAGTCGTCCATGCACGGCTGGTTCAAGTCAGAGTCCTCGTACACGCTCACGGCATACGCCAAGACGTGAAGGTACTTGTCCTTATGATCAGGATTGATGGCAGAACCTGGTTTGAAAAAAGCTTGGACAAGAAGCTCTAAGGGAAACACAATAATATCATTTATTATCATACATCTAACAATGCTATAAGCTTTCTCTGAGACATCCCTTACCGAGTAGCTGAGGAATGTGCAAGTATCTAGCAGGTGGGGCCTGGGGTTCAGAATATAAGTTGTAGAGTGTGGAAATATCAGCAGGGTTCAAGGCATTTCTTGACAGCATAGCAGCCAGGGCGTCAAATAGGCGTGGGTGCGAACCCATCCCCCTGAAGTTGAGGGACATATTAGTGACCTCGTGCTGACTCTTCTGGGCTTCCTCTTGCATCTCTTCCTCCAGCCATCGCTGGCAATCCTGCACTAATACCTCCTCTTCATTCCGTCTGCCGACACTCAAGGACTGCAACACCGCCTGATCACACACACACACACACACACTCTATACATCTCACAAGCGAAAATTGCCAGTCATTCTGCGTTCCCTTGCTGGCAGTCTGCGACAATGATCCTAGTGGAGATGGTTCAAATATACTTTCAACTGTGCATAAGTCAACAAGACTGTCTGCTACCCACACCCTCTGTGCCTCCGTGTGTGAGCCTTATAGTGAGGGCAGGAGTGAGAGGAACAATGTCTTCATTGTTCGCTCCCATCTTCTCACCTGAGAGTAGAAGTAAGTCTGTTGGCTGTGACACACCAAATGTGTGAAGTCTCGTAGATGTTTCTGCACTTCAACCACATTGGAGGAAGTCAGGTTCAAAATGGCCGCCTTGAATAGTCCGGCGAATACTTCAGGCTGGTGAGAGGCTGTGGTAGCACTTGTGATCTCACTCTGGAAGCCGGCGTCAGAGATGAGCTTAATGGTGAACTTGAGCAGCACACAGTCTGGGTATTGTTCTGAGAGTTGGTAGAACAGCTCCCTCCATGTCACATACTGCACCATCTCCTCTAGCCAAGATGGAGTCTGTTTAATTAAAAGATAGCATTGGTGAGTAAGTGGGTGGGTACGTGAGTAGGGGAATGGTTAGATTAAAAAATATCTTTACCTTCATGATTCTATACCTCCCCAACATCTCCTCCTCCCTCGCAACTCACTTTCCCTAGGAGTCCGTCTTCTTCATGAAGACATTTTGTGTCTAATTTCCAAAAGGTTCGTCATACGCACACCGACAATGTTTCAAAAATTTAATTTTTCTTGATGTCAAAACAGCAAAATTAAAATCTGATGTTATTGTAACTTCTTAATTAGCTTGGCTAGTTTGTATATTGCGCTGTGCAGTTGGAGGGCAACTTTGACAATAACTAAACTAATAATGTTACCCCAATTGCTTGAATTAGAGCAGGGCGAGGGATACTCAACACACAAAGCATACCAGAATCCAACTTCAAAATCAACCATAAAAAATCTTTGTCAATTGGCTCTCACGTAATCATTCTAAACACAATGAATGAGAAAACTTGATTCTCCATAAAATCCCACCCTTCACTCTGTTGTGAAATTACAATTAAATGTTTTGTATGACTAAATCTAGTCTGACTTTCACTGACAGAGGATTAAATTAAAGTTATCCTTACCGATCCTTCCTCGGTAAAAATAAGATCTGCCTTAGCCGGATCAAAGTGCTTCAGTATGAGAGACTTCAGGTGCCCATCCACAAGACTTTGTATCTCTCTCTTACGGTAGCCAGCCGCATGAAGCCACTCTATCATCACATTCACCATGTTAGGAAGCCCGGCATAGCTGTCTGCTAGAGATGCCACACCAACCATTTTGTTTCCTCCAAAATCAAGGAATCTATATAATTAACAACAATTAAACAATCACCTCATTAACATTACTGGAGAGGGTTGTTCAACTGACTGTTCAAATGTTTTAATAATCCCAGGCTCCAGAATAGCATCTTTGGCAGAGAATTTGTCCATGTATTCCCGTAGTTGAGGGTCAACATCTTCTTTGTTCAAGGAATTGTGCTTTATTTAGAATAATATCCAAATCTTGGAAACACGCCAAAACTACTATTTTTTGCTCACCTCTTCATATTCGTACACTTCGTCTGAGTGTGGCTCAGCCATTTAGAACCACTAAAAGCTTCAGAAAAAGCTTTTCACTGGTAAACTAACTTGAAGTCCTGAAGCAAATTACTGTAATTTACAGAAAATATCCGAAGTTCTGAGCGGAAATGAGAACTGGCTATAAAACAAAATTGGCGCCCACCAATTGCTTCAGAAATGGTTGAAGTTTGTTCTTAGAAAAGAGGAAGAATCCACTGTAATCTGGCTGTTATGGGCTCTGTCTGTCGATTAAGAGTCCCAGCAACAGAAAGTGTAGATGTCTGATGTCAGTATGACTACCACTGGTGAAGCAAACCTTGACAATAGGCTGACTACAGCAGACCCAATGAAAGAAAGTGCCCAGAGCGTTCTGTCTGTAAAACAGGAGTCTGTAGATACTCCCGTAACGAACCAGAATGGAACTAATGATGGTGGAAGTGTGCCTTTGGACCCTTCAAAGCCTGTCAAGACGGAAGGAGAAGCTTCAGCCGTCGAAAACAGCTTTCTTCCGAGAAGCTTACCGCTTCAATCTTCGCAACCCAGTCTAGCTAGCCCTTCTCCAGTCACCCCCTTTGCGCCCAACTTTGGAAACTTCAATTCTCAGTTATCAACAGAAGAACACACTGCCATTTATAAAAAGGCCAATATTCTGGCTTTGTCAGCTTTGGCCAAGAAAGGGGGTCCCAACACTAAGGATATGTTCACAGTACAACAAAAGCTTCAAGAATTCCTGACAAGCTTGATAACTCTGGCTGGGCAAAAAGGACCCCAATTGAAGGTCACTGTTCAGATGTTGGTGCAAAACTTAGTGGTAAGCTGAGAGGGACAGAGAGACTTAATACCTTAAGTTATGGGTTGTGGTGATCATATTGGTTTAGATTGTTGTGTCAGTAAAAATAAAGTTTAGTTTCACACTGGGGTAGTTTAATAATAATAGTAGGAGTATTGAACTCAGTATCTGTTAAGAATACCTGTGACTAAGTTTATTGAAAGAGTAAAGATATCATTTCATTAGATTTGTTTTGCTTTTGTGTATTGCTGTGGCAAGACTGGGCAAATCAGTGAAGATGAGTTTGCAAACAAGATTGAAAATGACCTCCACTCCCAGCACCAGCCTAATCTGCTGCCGTTTTTAAAGGTGAGTGTTTGTCCATGAGTTGGATAAAGTTGGGCTGGGAACCAGTAGAACATGTACTGGGACAGGATTGGGTAGGAGACCAGTAGAACATGTACTGGGACAGGATTGGGTAGGAGACCAGTAGAACATGTACTGGGACAGGATTGGGTAGGAGACCAGTAGAACATGTACTGGGACAGGATTGGGTAGGAGACCAGTAGAACATGTACTGGGACAGGATTGGGTAGGAGACCAGTAGAACTTGTACTGGGACAGGATTGGGTAGGAGACCAGTAGAACATGTACTGGGACAGGATTGGGTAGGGGACCAGTAGAACATGTACTGGGACAGGATTGGGTAGGGGACCAGTAGAACATGTACTGGGACAGGATTGGGTAGGGGACCAGTAGAACATGTACTGGGACAGGATTGGGTAGGGGACCAGTAGAACATGTACTGGGACAGGATTGGGTAGGAGACCAGTAGAACATGTACTGGGACAGGATTGGGTAGGAGACCAGTAGAACATGTACTGGGACAGGATTGGGTAGGGGAACCAGTAGAACATGTACTGGGACAGGATTGGGTAGGAGACCAGTAGAACATGTACTGGGACAGGATTGGGTAGGGGACCAGTAGAACATGTACTGGGACAGGATTGGGTAGGAGACCAGTAGAACATGTACTGGTACCTGATTGGGTAGGAGACCAGTAGAACATGTACTGGGACAGGATTGGGTAGGGAACCAGTAGAACATGTACTGGGACAGGATTGGGTAGGAGACCAGTAGAACATGTACTGGGACAGGATTGGGTAGGAGACCAGTAGAACATGTACTGGGACAGGATTGGGTAGGAGACCAGTAGAACATGTACTGGGACAGGATTGGGTAGGAGACCAGTAGAACATGTACTGGGACAGGATTGGGTAGGAGACCAGTAGAACATGTACTGGGACAGGATTGGGTAGGGAACCAGTAGAACATGTACTGGGACAGGATTGGGTAGGAGACCAGTAGAACATGTACTGGGACAGGATTGGGTAGGAGACCAGTAGAACATGTACTGGGACAGGATTGGGTAGGGGACCAGTAGAACATGTACTGGGACAGGATTGGGTAGGAGACCAGTAGAACATGTACTGGGACAGGATTGGGTAGGAGACCAGTAGAACATGTACTGGGACAGGATTGGGTAGGGAACCAGTAGAACATGTACTGGGACAGGATTGGGTAGGGGACCAGTAGAACATGTACTGGGACAGGATTGGGTAGGGAACCAGTAGAACATGTACTGGGACAGGATTGGGTAGGGAACCAGTAGAACATGTACTGGGACAGGATTGGGTAGGGGACCAGTAGAACATGTACTGGGACAGGATTGGGTAGGGGACCAGTAGAACATGTACTGGGACAGGATTGGGTAGGGGACCAGTAGAACATGTACTGGGACAGGATTGGGTAGGGGACCAGTAGAACATGTACTGGGACAGGATTGGGTAGGAGACCAGTAGAACATTGTACTGGGACAGGATTGGGTAGGAGACCAGTAGAACATGTACTGGGACAGGATTGGGTAGGGGACCAGTAGAACATGTACTGGGACAGGATTGGGTAGGGGACCAGTAGAACATGTACTGGGACAGGATTGGGTAGGGAACCAGTAGAACATGTACTGGGACAGGATTGGGTAGGGAACCAGTAGAACATGTACTGGGACAGGATTGGGTAGGGAACCAGTAGAACATGTACTGGGACAGGATTGGGTAGGGGACCAGTAGAACATGTACTGGGACAGGATTGGGTAGGGAACCAGTAGAACATGTACTGGGACAGGATTGGGTAGGGAACCAGTAGAACATGTACTGGGACAGGATTGGGTAGGGAACCAGTAGAACATGTACTGGGACAGGATTGGGTAGGGGACCAGTAGAACATGTACTGGGACA